>OATI01000001.1_pt1 | contig 988688 bp, 779 predicted proteins | sample 1494981 | NCBI WGS metagenome assembly OATI01 (sample SAMEA2579952, study PRJEB22360) | human gut metagenome
GGCCATGTGGCCAAAAATAGTTGGTAAATTCTTTATAACGATTTGAATTCCAGAATGATTAATTACCTTAATTGAAAACGTTTTCAATTAAGGTAATTTTTATGGAAAAATCTAGTAGGAAAGCTCGTTGTTGGTCATGCCAATCGACCGACACGATAAAGTGGGGTAAACAATCTGGTAAACAACGTTACCGTTGCCTGCATTGTGGCATCTATTTCACGATAAAAAATGAACCAGTCAAAAGAACGAACGAGTTGATTTGGTTTAAGAAGTGGGTCATTTACCGTCAAACCCTGGAATCAATATCACGAGATTCAGGGCTTAGCACCCGTACTCTTCGTCGTAAATTTTCCGTGTATTTAAATCGTTATCCATGTTGGGTAATTCCAGAATATCGCTTGGTTAACCTGGTCGTGGATGGGACTTATTTTAGTAACAAGATATGCTTGTTTATCTATCGAGAAAACGAGTTGAAAGAGACGTTACTTTACCGGACAACAAGTGGCGAGTATGCCGATGAAATCTACCAAGATTTAATTAATATCATGAGCCTGGGCATCGTCATCGAGAGTGTAACTTGTGATGGTCATAAATCCATTATCCGGGCGATAAAAGACGCTAACAAGTGGATAAAAAGATATAACAAGGAACATGGCACGAATCACGGGCCTATCCTGGTTCAACGTTGCCTGGTACATGTTCAACGTGGTTGTTTAGCCTATCTCAAGAAAGACCACAAGAGCGTGGAGGGACGTCGTTTAAGGACTATCGCCATGACCGTGTGCAAAATAGACTCGATAGAAAAAAGAGAACTCTTTGTTAATGCCTTTACTTCCTGGGTTAACGATACCAGCGAGTATCTATTCCACCAAACATACAATGAACAGAGCGGAAGGATGTGGCGCACGCACAAGGCCTTGTACAGTGCTTATAACACCATAAAGAATGCCTTGCCTTGCATGTTCCACTACCTGAACAACACCAGGATCCCTCGCACGACGAATTGTTTAGAGGGGTTCTTTTCTCACCTGAAAGATGATATCTCGTTTCATAGGGGTTTATCAAGAGAACATTTCAAAAATTTTTTACGATGGTACATATGGTTTAAAAACCAAACTGGAACTGGGTTTTCCTAGACATGAAAGATTACCAGTAAAAGTGGCAAAAGGAGAAGAAAGAAGAGTACCACGTTGAGGTGGTACCCTTTTACTGTATAATCTGAAAAGTCTATTTCTGGCAGGTTGCTCCCCAGCAGTGCCTGTTTCCTCTTCGACTTTACTATTCAAAGATAAGCTTTAATTGGAAAAATGTTACCAACTATTTTTGGCCACATTACTAAAGTGAAATACCTTTTAGCTTTTAATTTTTTATCTACATTCCCCCAAATTTACGGTTTCATCCGAACCAATTCAATAGCTTCTTTGCCCGTCATATGTTCGATAGTTAATTCAATCATACTCACTTGGCCAAACAATTTATCAATCTCCTGCATACGTCCACGTTCGTCATCCGGGGTATATTTTGCTGCCAATATCTCAAGAGCCATTCTCTTTTCCATATCATCTTCCAGAACACGTGCTTTCCCGAAAACAATAACACTCCGAAAATAAGTCGTGTACTCTTGAGGCATCACTTGATCTGCCTCGATAACACAAAAAGAAACCTTCTCATTTCTCGCAATAGCATCTAATTTATGCCCACTTCGGGCACAATGAAAAAAGATCTTAGAATCACAATACACGTAACTAAGCGGGACCGCATAAGGATAGTCATTATCACCGTCAACAGCCAATACCCCTGATGTCCCGTTATCCAACACGGCAACACATTCCTCCAATGACAGCATCTGCTTTTTACGTCGCATCTCCCTAAACATTCGTACCCTCCTTTTATTGAATTAACTCCTTCAATTTCTCCAAGTCTTCCGGGGTATCAATCCCTATTGATTCATGATTCGTGATACTGACAGCAATCGTGTAACCATTCTCCAACCATCGTAATTGTTCCAAAGATTCCGCCTGTTCCAGAACACCCTGCGGGATAGAAGTCACCGCCTTCAGAATTTCCGGACGATAAGCGTACATCCCCACGTGTTTATAAAACGGGGTTTTAGTCAGCCAATCTGCACGCTCCACGCCCCTGCAATAAGGAATCGGATTTCGACTAAAATAAAGAGCAGTATGATTGGCGGAAAACACTACCTTCACTTTATTCGGGTCAAAAATCTCATCATTTTTCTCGAAAGGCTTGGCCAACGTGGCAATCTGCACGGCAGGATCTTCAAAGCACGCAATCAACGATTCGATCTGCTCCGGGATAATAAAAGGCTCGTCTCCCTGCACGTTCACCACCACGTCAAAATTGCACTGCAACATCTCTTTTACTTTCGTGTACGCCTCGTAACACCGATCCGTTCCACTCCGATGCGCATCGGAAGTCATTACCGCACACCCACCAAAAGCAAGCACGGCATCATATATACGCTTGTCATCCGTCGCCACGTATACGTGATCAGAAACAACCGCAGCCTTCTCATACACGTGTTGAATCATAGGTTTTCCGGCAATATCCACCAGCGGTTTCCCAGGAAAACGGGTGGAAGCATAACGGGCCGGAATCAATATCAATGAATTCTCTTCTATCGCCATGTTATTTTAATCTATCTCTATTCTCTTCTTCTGAATGTAAACGCCGTAAATGATCTGAATTAGATAATATCTTCAATTTCAAATTCTGCGGATAATTCGCATGTTTCTCCAAGAAAGAATTTACCATCGTGTACACATTCTTACTCGTATGACCCGCTAATCCGGCACTTAACCAAGAACCCGGGAAGAAAATATCCCCCGTCTGTTGAATCTCCTGCAACGCACCAAGCAATTTCGGAACATACCCCTCCGCCTCCATTCTCCTCCGCGGGTGATTCAACCACCGCAAACACTCTTCCACCCATACTTCATTCACCCGGTTCTCTCTTACAAGTAAGGCGTTAAACACGCTATCACGCACTTGTTTATCACCAGATAAAGAGGGGTATACATATTCAAACCGATCCAGCAAGTCCTTATTCTTAACCGTTCTCATGACATATGCCTTCGTGTCTTCATAAACACTCGTATCTCGCAATACCAAATTAAACGCAATACTAATCTTATCTTGTTCATTGATCGTTACGTCTTCCGGTAAATCCTGTTCACCCTTTAACACGCTTGACAAATAGGAACAACTCTTCGGTGAAGAACAAATTGACAATAACGTATTAAAATACGATTTTTTATTCTTCCCTTCAGCCTTATTATTTACCATATTAATACAAAAACGTTCTAAATCGTCCTGTATTAACTGCCGACTTCCCTCATCCAGATAGGTTGAATAAATAATCTTCAAGAAACTTAACGTCCGGTTCACAACCAAGTTATTCTTCTCTTGTGGTAAATGCTTGATACATAACTTCAGGAAAAACTCCCCTTTCACTTTTTTATGCAAAACCCCTTCGTAGAGAGCTTGCCAGGCAACTGCCCTGTAAAGCGGGTCATTCAGATTTCCTAGCTCATCATCAAGAAATCGAATAGAAAAATCCGTGGGTAAGAAACAACCGTATCCCATGACGTCCCCATCCGGTAACACGACAGCAGCCCCATACCTGAAAGGAGTCAGCGAATCACGTAACGGGATCAATGTTCTCTTCAACCCCATGTAATCCCAAAAAACAGATACAGCCTGAGGCCAAACCCGATTCTTCCCGCTCTCATCCGTCATCACGATTCCGTTCTTCTGGAACTCGATCACGGGAGCCCCACTTTCTTTTATCCATATCTCGTTCCAAGCCTGCAAATCCTGTCCCGTTGTACTTTCCAGCAGTTTGATCAACTCGTCCCAATCCGCATTAGAATAAGACCATCTGCGAAGATACCTTTGCAACCCGATCTGTAACCGCCGTTCGGAAATCTCCCGTTCCAACATACGCATCACGATCGGGGCCTTGTGGTAAATAATATCCCCGTACAAAGTCCCCGCATCCTTCAGATTATCCAGCTCTTGCAAAATCGGGTGCGTCCCCTTCGTCCGGTCCGTCCGTAATGCCGGCTCGTAATGATTCAAGAAAAAATTCAACCGATGATTCACGTCCGGGTACAACTGGGTCATAATCTTGTCCGACATGAAACCAGCAAACACCTCCTTCAACCACACGTCATTAAACCACCTCATCGTGACGTAATCACCAAACCACATATGGGCCGTCTCGTGAGCGATAACATCACTGCGTTTCATCCATGCCGACAAATCCGCATTCCGGTCCAAAAACATCGTTGACGCCCGGTAATACACGGCGCCTGGATGCTCCATCCCGCCGTACTGAAAATCAGGAATCGCCACGACATTATATACATCAAACGGGTAACGTATCCCCGTGTAGTTTTCCATCCAATCCAATGCATGACTTACCTCTCTGGCAATGACCGGAATACTGGCATTGATCTTCGAAGTATCCGTTTCCCGATGGTAAATACCGATCCAGCGCCCTCCCACGTAACGTTCCACGTACGAAAACCTTCCCACGGTAAAAGCAAACAGATAAGTACTCAACGGTTTTGTTTCCTCGAATTCGTATAACTTATAATCATTAAAATACTCCGTACGAACGGGTTCCCCGTTAGCGACCGCCCTCCACCGGGATGGTATTTTCAACGTCAATTTAAATCTCGCCTTTATATCCGGTTGGTCGAAACAAGGCATCAACGTACGACATCGATCCGGAACCAGCAACGTGTATAGCATATCATCGCTTCGATTCAAAGAGGACTCTCCCGCTTTAAATTGGATGACCAGCTCGTTCCGTCCCTTTTTCAAGTGTTCTGGTTGAATAATAATATGTTCATTTTTAAACGTGTACGGAACTTTTCTCCCATCCGAAGACGTAACGGCAAGAATATTCTCTTTTGCCTCTTTAAAATCCAGAATGACCGGAACCAGATCAAACAATTCAAAAAAGATCGTCGATTCAGCCATAATCGCCTCACTCCTGTCCGCCGGAATGGAAAAATACAATTTATAGGTCACGCCGCCTATATTCGCTTTACGTTCTTTGGCCAGTTCCAAAGAAACACCATCTTCTACCTTATTCTGTTCCTTTTCACAAGAAACCAGACTCAGTAGCAATGAGATCACTACCAATACACGACACACCACGTCTTTAATTATTTTTGTTGAACTTCTCGTTGGATATGGCACTCGCCATTAAAAACCGCTCCGGACTCGATCGCGATATAAGCAGCTTTGATCGTTCCCGTGAATACCGACTTTGCCCTCAAGGAAACAGTCCCCGTCGACACTATATTCCCTTCCATGGTTCCTAAAATATCAACATTCGGAGAATTAACCTCTCCCTCCACCTTGGCCATCTGCCCGATAACCAGACGTCCCTTCGTGAAAATCTTTCCTTTAAGCTCTCCGTCAATACGAATGTCATTTGAAGCGTGAAGATCCCCGGTAATCTGAGTTCCTTCACTGAGTAAATTTAACGCTATTTGCTGTTGTACTTCTTTTCCCATGATTTATCGTTTACTTTATTTTCTTACCAAACGTAACCGTTTTATATCATACTCCACGGCTCTCACGAGCAGTTTTCCTGCCTGCACATCCCCTTCCAAAACGGCATATTCTCCAATAATTAAAAAACAGGTCTCCACGTTTCCCCCCACCAATCCCTCTATCTCCAATTCCCGACAAGAAATATTTCCTGTTACTACAGCCCCCGACTTCACCTCCACCTTACCTTTTGCAGTAACATTACCTGAAATTTTGCCAAATAAACACAAGTTCCCGGGCAGGATAATATCTCCCTCGATCTCGGAATCTTTCAAGACAACTGTCTGCCTCATTTCGGTACAGTCCTGACTCGCACTTTTTCTCATTTAGCATCCATAATAATCGACCAAATATACAACAAGTAATTTAAAATTGGAAATCCCGATTAAGGATTAATGACGTAAAAACAAAAAGGACTGCCCATTGATCCGAGCAGTCCTTTCATTTAAATAGTAAACGCAAATAATCAAATTTATTTTTTCCGTTTCAGAAACACCATCACTATAATCAATATGACTCCCACCAATAACAACGCAATAAAGAGGGTCTTCCTACCTTCTCCAGAATCTTGCTGTACCTGACTTGCTCGATTCAATTCCTCCTTCTTCAATACCACCCCATTCTGAGCATGTTCCACTTGTACTTCCCGAACACCATCTATATTTTTACGATAAGCCTCAACACGATTTTTATCTGTATGCAAGGCAACAAAATCCTGTAACTTCCGGTTATCACAAACAAATCCGGTACAAGCCGGGCGATAATCTTCTAATAAACGGGTATGTAAGTTTGCAACATCGGCCAACTGCTCTTTCGTTGCCGGCCAGTAGCCTTTACGTGCTGTTTCAAGCATCACCGCCGTAATCTCCTCTAAGGCCGCGGGACTCTCCTGTTTGAAAAATTCATGAATACCCAACTTCAAATTGTCTTTCACATACACGTCATACACCCGATCCCAAAAATCCTTCCCTATAACTGACGGTTTCATAACATTCCAACCGTAACTATTCCGAATGGTTTCAGCAAAAATAGAAGCAGACGATGCCCCTCCTTTCATTTTTTCCCGAATAAAAGCAGGATTAAAAATTGTTGTACGTCCCTCCACACCGATAGCTTCTTTTAATTCCTGTATTCTCACATGATTACGATTCCTATAATCACTCAGATAAGTCTCCGGTTCTTTACCGGTCACTTCTCGTACGGCTAAATTCAATCCTCCCATAAATTCATACACATGGTCTAGGCTTAAAGCCCCCCACGTATTACTTTGACGGGGTTGAATGACAACATCTGCATCGTGAAGAGCTACCTCAAAAGCATCCCGGCTATATTTTCCCCACGCCTTACTGTCGCCATACATCATTCCCATATTGCTCAAATACCGATCAGCGATCTCCGACTCCCGTTCCCAGGCATCTCCCTTTTCTACTAATCCCGTAATTCCTGTACCATACCCGGCACCACCGAATACTCTCACCATGGACAACTCCCGAGCCTCTTTAGGAGAAAAACCTTTATCCACCAGCAACTTCTCTGCCTCCATTGTACCGGAAACAACATAATTCCCACACGTATCATTTTTAGCCTGTGCCGCCAGCGCTACCGCTTTCGTGAGCAACTCCAACCGTGATGCGGCAACATCCCGCAACTGTCCGGATGTCTGCACGACAATATCAATTCTCGGACGTCCCAACTCGGCTGATGGTATTAACCGCAAATCTGTCACCCGGTTCATCCCGTCACGTACGGGAGCGACCCCTAACATATACATTGCCTGAGCCAAAGTTGCCCCCTCCGTTTCTATAAACTCCCCGGCCCAGAAAGTGTAACTTACCTTACGGGGATAAGTTCCATGCTTTTTACGATACTGGTCAATGGTTGTCTGGGCCAAAGCTTTACCCTCGTCCCAAGCCCTCACGCCCGGAGTGGACTCCGCGTTAATAGCAAACAAATTGCGTCCGGTGGGTAACGTGTTCGGGTTACGCACGGCATCCCCTCCCGGAGAAGGAGCCACAAAACCACCATTCAATGCGTTCAGCAAAGACTGCATTTCCTGTTCGGGAGACTCACGTAAACACCGGGCATAATCCTGCACGTGCCCTGCAACCTGTTGAATCTCATTCACCGCTTTGGCAAATTCCTTATCTTCTTGCGGTACTTCCGGTAACACAGGTTTCTTCCCCTCTTGTTCCGCCTTTTTACGAGCCTCGATACGTTTTTTCACCCAATCGGGCATCTTACCGACCTTGGGCATCCCGACAGGCATTTTCATCCCACCATCACTTTTTTTCACCCCTCCCGATATATTATTACCCGCATCAGAAGCCATCGCCATCATTTCACTCATCGACAATTGTTTCGGGTTAAGAGCCATTTCTGTCGCACGGGCTCGCATCACGTCTGCCTGACTCACGCCCAATTGTTCCAATGTCAATTCTTTCCCCGAACGCAACAACTCTTCAACCTGCTTCCGAGCGTTAGCCACGTAATGGCGATTCACGTATACATTATCAGAAAATTGCTCGGCAGTAATCCGTCCTTTTTGCTTGTCAAGACGAGCAAAACTGTAAGCTAACGGCTCTGCACACATGGCAATAACCGTAGAGCGAATATCTTCTCCAGTAAAAGGCTGCCCTAAAGTATACAACCGCCCTGTCATTTTTTCATTGGCAATCTCTTCTGCAAAACTCTCTACTTTCCGGATCTCTTCCTCTGTACAAGGCTTTGTAGCCACACTATCCATCTGTAAATCATGATGCAGACCAAGACTTAACACCTTACTTTTAATCCGTTTTGCCCAAGTCGGTTGTTCTGTCTCTCCTGCACGATCATAGTCTGCAATCAGCCGGAACAATTCTTCATACTGTCCCCGAGTCCGGCTCTCCATAAAAGGTGGAGTCAAATATGACACCAATGATGCATACGTCCGACGTTTAGCGACGATACCTTCTCCCACGTTAGCGATCGTGTAATAATAAAAATGAGGAACAGCCCCTATTAATCGGTCCGGCCAATCCCCTGATGACAAAGCCACTTGTTTTCCGGGAGTAAATTCCAAACTGCCATGCGTGCCAAAATGAATTAAAGCATCCGCCAGAAAACCCTTCTGTATCCACAAATAGGGTGCAATATAAGCATGGGGAGGAGCCACATCAACCCCGTGTAAAATCTGGAACTCATTATCTCCGGCAGCCGCAACAGGTTGGGGCATTAACACTACATTTCCAAAACGCAAACAAGAAAATGCCAAAGCCGGTTCGCCATTTTTTGCCCCACTCATGTATTCTCCAGGCGCCTCTCCATATTGTTTCACGACTTCTGCATATTTCTCCGGGGTAAGAACCTCTTTGGCCCATCTCTCATAATCGGCTTTATTAATCCATTCCGGATGGGCGGTTGCCATGAATTCCGCCATTTTCCCTTTGGCATAACTCCCAAAAATACTTCCTTCACATTGGAGCAAAGCCTCAAATTCTTTTTCCGTTGCCGGAATATTCTCCACGGTATAACCTTCCGCTTTCAATCGTTTCAAAAAAGCATAAAGCGATGGAGCGACTTCAAGTCCGGCAGCGGTCAATGCACTTTGTCCGGCTCCTTTCAAGTAGACAATTGCCAACCGTTTATCTTTATTCTCTTTACGTTGAAGTTGTATTTGATTATAAATACCGTCAACCAGATTCTTTACCCGGTCCGCCACGGGAACAAATTGATAATACCCGTTCTTATCAGCATCCTGCACGGAAAGCACTTGTGAACGAGTACCCCCGTCAATTTCCGGCAATACCACACTAGCCGACAGGTACCCTCCGGCCAATCCCCTCGGGTCCTTTTCCCATTCATCCCGTTCCTGCAAAAGAGTTAACGGACAAAACAACGGGATATTACGTTCCCGTAACCACTCCACGCTTTTATCACTTCCCAAACGCCCCATTGGCAGATAAATCACGGCATCGGGAGAAACCTCCTGCAACATCTGTAAACGTTTTCCTGCCGCATAAACGGGATACACGTTAAAACCTGCACGTTCCAAACTGACAACCAGAGTATCCACATTCGCCCGGTTACCACTTAAAGGAGAAGTCATGCCGGAAACAATAGCTATGGAAGGAGCCCCCTCCTTATAAAAACCATTTTTACGATAATAGCTGTTGTACCCGTCCAAATCCGTAAAATAGTTATCATCTCCCAAATGCCAATAAAAATTAGAAGGCAAATGTTGCGGATCAGCCGGCATCGTTGTAAAAAGCTTATGCTTGTCGAGTTCTGCACGGCAGAAATAAAGCAGATTACGGTAATTCGTCTTATTACCATTTCCGTAATAATCTCCAATGCGTTCCTGCTGAAGACTATCCACATTATGATTTGTAATTACCCCAGAAGAAAATATTAAAGTATACACCGCGGTTCCTTTCGCCCCTGCAGTCTGAATAGCCGCGGCTTGTTCTCCGTTTAAACGTAATCCGGGACCAAAAAATAAAACAACATCGTAATTTTTCAACTTACTTGCATCCTCCGGTTTCAATGCATCGACTTGTATCATCCGACTATCATTCGCTAAAGCGATACTAGATGCCTGATAAGCGGGGAAATTAATTAATGCAACCCGAGTCGGGGCAAGGTAACGGGAATAAAGTCCCCAGATACAGCAAAGTAGGATAATCACTATCCCCACCTTTAACAATATCTTTTTACGTGTACGAACAAAAGATTTCAATCCCATAACATCAGATTTTAATAAACCAAATTACCCCGGAGCCTAAACTCCGGGGGACAAACACTATTATTTACCTCCTGTCACTTTGCAGGATAGATATATTCAAATTCTATATTTCCCTTTTCATTCGTACCTTTATAGGTCTTCATTATAATCTTTGCCCAATGTTCACCATCTGCCGTTTGAATAGCAAAAACGTTATTATTATAATACCACTTCATTTCTGCAGGAGCATTAAACCATGCCCACGTTGGTTGTTCTTTACATTGGAAAGCAGGACTTCCACTTTTATTCTCAAAACTTCCCATCGTGGTCATCATGCTAACCAGCTTATCTATTGTATAACCAGATTTAGGCACACTCGGAACATCATCAAAACTCGTCTTATTCATATCCAAGGCACCACCTTGACCTTTACCGGAAGTTCCGCTATTCGTACGGATATAATAACGCTGAAATGCAATATCCCAATCCAAGCTGGTTGCAGCTTGTTCCTCTGTCAATTCAACAAAATCCCCTTTAGCAAAGGAAAAATATTTCCATGGATCTGTTGCATTTGAAGAAGCTAGATAAACGATGTTATTCGTAACAGGTGTTTCCGGTTCTTCCGGCTCATCACCACCCTGCTCTATGTCTGCATCAGCCACTCCATCATATATATAACGGAATGTAATGTGGCCAGAATTTCCTAATTTATCTTTATAAGTATCGAAAATCACTTTTGCACAATTCTTTCCGTCAGCAGAACGGAAAACAAAAACATTGTGATTATAATACCAAGTAGATTCCATATATTTATACCAAGCCCAACTATTAGAACCTTCACATTCTATCCCCGGATTATAAGAATCTTTCGTGAAATTTCCCATCGTAGTCATGATATTCAGAGAATCATCTACCACAAACTCGGAATTCACATTTCCAGTAACAGCAGCAAAAGTTGTCGCTCCAGAATCAAGCACTCCACCCTTTCCTTTTCCAGAAGTCCCACTATTGGTTTTCACGTAATAACGATTGAAAGCAACATCCCACTCCAAACTTGTTGTGGCCTGTTCTGTTGTCAATTCAACAAAATCTCCTTTTTTAAAAGAAAAATATTTCCAACCGCTATTATAATCTGCCGATTCAAAAGTACGAGTACGGATAGAATCATCTACCTCCGGACCATCACCGTCACCATCATCATCTGTACAAGCCATAAAGTTAAACGAAAATGCCAGACAAGCCAATAGCATGAGGCATGATTTTAAATTAAACTTTTTCATTCTATATCAATATTAAGTTAAAGATTCTCATGTTGTCAGAAACGGAATATCACGGAACCGAAGAATCGACGTCCGGCATCATACGTCGTGTAATGTTCCGTGTCCGTATAATCAAATAAATTCTGAATTCCGCCTGTTAACGTCAACCTCATAAACTTCTTTTGCCAAGGCGTATATTGGGCCACCAATTTCCAAAGACTATAAGCCGGTTTTGTATTTTCACGAATCACCTCTATTTCTTGACCGCTATCGTCCGTTTCAGTGGATTTACTCTGTGACAATTTCTTAGAAGTCCACCGTCCGGAGAGAGAAACAGAACCATCCCGTTTCAATAATTTACCGCGTAATGTCGTGGTAAAATTCAAGGCGTGTTTTGAATTTCCGGACAATTGCAAATCCGTCTCCCGATCTCTCGCATCAGTATAAGCATAAGTTCCCCTCAGCAACAATTGTTTAACCGGGTAATAAGTCAATGTTCCTTCTGCCCCGCGTATACGCACGGCCTCCACATTTGCATAATGCATTTCCGCTCCCAATTGTCCCGGTTCCGGATCTTCCACGTCAATAACAAAAGAATTAATTTTATCTTTTATCGTGTTCTGGTACCCTTCCACGCTTGCATTCAACCGTCCATTGTAAGTATATTCCGCCGAAACCGATAAATAATTGGAATACTCCGGTTTCAAATCTGGATTTCCAACATTATGCGACACACTTCCCATGTCAAAATCAGAATACAACTCCGTCAAGCCGGGAGCTTTAAATCCCCGACTATACCCGGCACGGAATTTAAAACTGCCCGGGGCATACATCAAATTTACTTTCGGGGTATACGCGTCACCAAAAACAGAATGGTGCGTGTAACGGAAACCTCCTACCAAATCCAACTCCGGCAATATCTGCCAATCCACCTGCACGAAAACATTCGCATCGTTCACTTTTCTCACGGTTTGTTCCTTACCGTATTGCATCTTATTATAATTCCGAGTCCAATTCCATTCAATTCCTCCAACAATCTCCACGTTCTTCAAGGGACTATAAATATCTGTCAAACGGGCTGTCTGCTCGTGAGAAGTCGCATTCGTACTATCTGCAAGATCAATCAAATCATACACGGTCTTACGAGTATAAAAATCTCCGTAATACACCGCATACAACTTATTCTTTTCCCCGAAGGCATGCTCCAATGATGCCCGGAATGTTTTGTTTAAACTGCGATAATGCGTTGGAGATTCTCCCTTGGGAGGATTCTCTACTTCATTCCAATAGAAAGAAGCTGAAGCCACCACTTTCGTCCGTTCATTATTCCATCCTACCTTCTCCTCTATATTCATATCATGTGAAGGATTCATCGTGTAAGACTGGGGTGTTTCAGGCGTAAGATCATACCCATCCGTGGAATTACGACGAAAAAGAGTCTGGGAGAAAAATCCCTTGTGAGCCAACCCGATCCCCGCATCCAACTGCAGGTCATTAAACTTAGAATAACGAGCTTTTGCCCAGCCTTCCAAAGAGCGTTTCGGAGAATCCGTGATAATATTCACAACCATACCCATGGCACTTGACCCGTAAAGAGCAGAAGCCGCACCTTTCAAAATCTCGATCCGTTTAATATTGGACGTACTCAGCCGATCGAAATCGATAGGTCCCCCGGGAGTCTGAGATAACCTCTCCCCATCAACCAAGATAAGGATGTAACTATTTTCCAATCCCTGAATCTGGATATTATTACCGCGAGGGTCCACGTTAAAGCGAAGCCCCGGAATATTGTACTCCAGAACATCCATCATACTCTCGTAATCATTTCGTTGTAACTCCTCGGCAGAAACGACACGAGTCATCACGGGAGCCTCGGAAATCACCTTTTCCGTTCTCGTACCTGTAATAACCACCTCGTCCAAATCCAACAAACTCTTCTTCAGCTTAATAACAAGCCCAGAGATCGTTCCAGGAGCCACATCAACTTCACGAGTCTCATACCCGACAGAACGAACCGTCAAAGTTGCTTTACGATTGGCAGGCACGTCAATTTTAAATTTTCCTTCCGTATCGCAAACACTCCCCCAACCTAACTCTTTCACCATGAGAGTTGATAAAGGTATTGCATCCCCTGTTTCAACATCCACGACTTTTCCGGTTAATTTCACCGTTTTCACCGTATCAGCCATCACCTCCGGTTGAATCGCCATAAGTCTTGACATTGGCGCGAAATTCAATACAAGTACGCCACATACTAGCAATAAGATACTTTTCATGTTTATTATTTTTTCATAAACATTATAAACGCCACACGACAGCACACATCACGCACATCCGTGGTTTCATAAATGTTACTGTTAATAAAAACAATAGCTATTATTTTTTCCTTTTTATCATCCTTATTCCCGAGAACAATAAAAACATCTAATTCAGGCAGGTTTTCTGACTTTCTCCGCTTATGTCGCCTTCCCGGACGAACCAGTGGCATGAGGTGACTAAGCATTTCCCGTGTAACGGGAAAGAGATTACAGCAACGGGTATTGTTCCGGACTCTCACCGGATTCCCTTACATCCCATACAGATAGCATGGGACTCACCAAAATCGACGCAAATATATAAAATAATTTATTTCTTAATGAAAAAAACAATTATTTTCTAATAATCAGCTAAAATATCTTACACCCATCTTCTGAAATCAAAAAAAGCTGTCCGGGAAATAACCGAACAGCCTCGTATATCGTATTATCGATACAATCTAACCCTTATGAGTATATCCCCATTTCAAATAAATGGCACCCCATGTAAATCCGGCACCAAAAGCAGCAAGGATCAAATTATCCCCCTTCTTCAGTTGGTCCTCCCATTCATACAGACACAACGGGATTGTTGCCGAGGTCGTGTTACCGTATTTTTGGATATTAACCATGACCTTCTCTTTGGGTAACCCCATTCGTTCCCCGGTAGCCTTGATAATACGCAGGTTTGCCTGATGAGGTACCAGCCAGGCCACGTCCTCCGAGGACAAGTTATTGCGTTCCATCACTTCCACCGACACGTCTGCCATGTTCGATACAGCATGTTTAAACACGGGCTGTCCTTCCTGGTAAATATAATGTTCCCGGGCTAAAACCGTATCAATGGTTGGCGGTTTCAAAGAACCACCTGCTTTCATGTGTAGGTGAACACGTCCCATTCCATCCGAACGCAATATGTGGTCAATTACCCCCAAATCTTCAGTTGTCGGCTCCAGCAACACGGCGGCAGCCGCATCTCCGAAAATAGGACAAGTTGCCCGATCCGTGTAATCCGTAATCGCAGACATCTTTTCAGCTCCCACGACAATCACTTTTTTATAACGCCCGCTCTCCACGTACTGCGTCGCCGTGATCAAGCCATATAGGAAACCGGAACATCCGGCATTAAGATCAAAACTAAAAGCATTCTTTATTCCCACCATATCGGAAATCACGTTCCCGTTAGCAGGGAAATGCATGTCGGCCGTAACCGTACAGCAAATCAATAAATCAACTTCTTCCGGTTTCAAACCTGTTTTACGAAACAAGTCCTCCACCGCTCTGGCCCCGAGGTAAGCACTGCCTTTACCGGCATCCCGCAAAATACGTCTCTCTTTTATACCGATTCGAGTCATGATCCATTCGTCTGTGGTATCTACCATCCGGCTCAACTCCTCGTTAGTTAGAATATAGTCGGGATAATACGCTCCTACCCCTGTGATTACCGCTCTTGGCCTTTCCATAAAATAAAAATTTTCAAATTGAATAATAGAATCAGACACCTATATACAATCATAGCCCCCTAGTACAGGGGGCTGTATTATCTAAGGCAATCTTTATCATTGCATCAAAATTATGCAACAACTGCTTTCTCAATAGCCAATTTACCCCTGTAATACCCACATTCCGGGCATACAGTATGATACTGAACTGCAGCACCACAATTTGAACACTTTGCTATTGCAGGAACCGTTGCCTTATCGTGAGTTCTTCTTTTATTCCTTCTCTGTTTAGAGATTCGGTGTTTAGGATGTGCCATTTCTCTCTAGTTTTATTTAGTTATTATTAATTAATTTCCTCAATTCATCCCAGCGGGGATCAATCTTATCATTCTCTTCTTCCATTGTCAACTCTTCCAGTACATGCTCCATCTCCTCGTTACATTCTCCCTCCGGGTGAACCACGCGAAGCGGGTAATTCAGCATATACACCTCATATAGCGGTTCACTCAAATCCAGATAATCATCATCTTGAGCCAAGATAATAAAATCATCATCATTTCCTTCCTCTCTCTCCCCGTACTTCGCGTACAAGTTCAATTCTCCGCTAATTGGTAACCCCATTTCCTCCAGACAGCGATCGCAAATTGCTTCTACCGTCCCTTCGATCGTCATCCGAACCTCCATCAGCAGGGATGATTTCACGATATTTACTCTCGCGTTTACTTTTCCTTTCGTTCCTTTTGTCGCGTCAAAACAATCAAAAAAACTGCCATCCATGACAAACTCGAAAGTGTGAACGCCTTCCCCTAAGCCTCTGTGGGCTATCTTATATTCTTTCAATCTGTCCACTACTCTTGACGTAAAACGGGGACAAATGTACAAAAAAATATAATACCCAGTACATTCATACCCGTTTTTTTCTTGGAAACAAAATCTTGTATCTCTCTCCCACTTAATCGTGTTCGCCTTTTGAAGTTTCTATTTCCGCAATGTGAACCCTACCGGCACTTGCAAAGTTTCTGAATCGTACATATTCAGATAAAGAATAATTTTTTGGAACATCCCCTCGATGCTAATCTCGTACATATCCAACATTCCACTATCACCGAAAACTGCGTTTGGGGTCTTGAACGGGCAGCAACTCCCTTGACGTTTATACGAAACCTTCTCTCCGTTAGGACCTGCCAATGCGTTCAAAAAGCGTTGTTCATTCAGAGGGCCTTCCATCCCCCCACCTACCTTGATTGGATTATCCTCCGTGTACCCATATGTCTTGTCACGAGCAAATTTCGTGATCTTAAAAGTTCTCGCATCCAAAAGCTCGTGCCGGACGTTTGCTTCCCCCTTCCTGACACTCTTTTTCGAAGTCGCACAAGAACTCATCAAGAGTACCACAATACAGATAAATAAATAGATCGTTTTCATAATTTTGAATAATTAATGATTCATGTGAATCAGCAGTTAGGAAAATATACTCTACAAAGGTTAGAAATCTATTTCTAATAAACAACAGGGAGCCACAAGGCCCCATGTCAGGCTATCCTTCCTCGACACCAACCACCCGGCATCATGCCTTTTCTAACACGGCATGAACACCAACGAGTATTCATGCCGTGTAGATGCTATGTTAAAACTATGTTCATGGTCTAGTGCACCCATAACCCATTCATCGAGTAACCATCGTCGTCGGATTTACCACCACCTCCTTCAAATTCCCATCAGCCATGATTTTCCGGGCAAGCTCCTGCACTTTTTCCACTGTGATCGAATTCAACAATTTATTGTAATCAACATCCCAATCCTCACCCCACGTGTAATACGTCTGTAATAAAATCAAACGAGTCTGAACATTCCTTGCATTTTGAGTTTCCATCTTTCGCCAATATTCCAGATGCTTGTTTAAATCTTCAGGATCAGGCCCTTTGTCAGCAATCTGAAAAAGCTCGTCTTTTACCACCCGAACCAGCTCTTCCACCATGTCCGGGTTCGTCTGGAAAGTTACCTTCAGATCATACGTACCGATCGGTTGTCTGGAGAGAGTTCCATTCACGGAAACCCCGTAACTTCCACCTTTTTCCTCCCGAATAATTTGATTATAGCGTGATTGAAGACAAGCGGAAAGCATTCCCATCGTCATCATATTCTGTTGCGTGTAGTCCATCCCGCCCGAGTAACCAATACTAACCATACTTCTGGCAGTTTCCATACGTATTTCTTGCCTTTCCTCTTTCACTCCGGGCAACACCCTCACCCCGTCATCCTTCCATCCCAATTGTTGCTTCCCGGCAGGAAGTCCTCCAATATATTTTTCCACCAGAGGCTTGAAAGTTTCCATGTCAATATCCCCGACAAAATAAAAAGTATAATTACCTGCCGCATCAGTAAACAAATTACGATACCAAGAGCTAATTTTACCACAATCAATACCTGCCAAGATCTGTTCATCAGGAATTCGTGTTCGCTGTTGGTCACCATACGTGATCTTATTCACCATTTGTGTCATGACAAAATCCGGAGAGTTTACTGAATTTTCCAAATTTTTCCGGTTCGCCTCGATTACCATATCCAAACGCCCCCGATCAAAATTAGGACGTGTAAAATACAGATACGTCAATTGTAACATGGTCTCCACGTCTCCTTTCGCGGCACTTCCGTTTATATCTGTCGAAAAACGATTGATCGTAGGTTGTATGTTAACAACCTTGCTACCCAACACCTTTCGTAACTGCTCTGCAGTGAAATCCCCTACTCCCGAAGCACTCACCACCTGTGCGAGCATCGAAACCGAATAATAATCCTCCGTGGGAATCATGGAAAGTCCCCCACTCGCCTGACCGCTCATGACGATCTGATACGGAGTATCCGTGGTTGGTAACACTACAACTCGGATACCATTCTTCAACATCCACACGGTCGAACCATATTTCCCTTTCTTGGTTTTTATAACACGACCAGAAATAACCTCTTCAGACAAGAGGGGTCGATCAATTTTTTCAGTCTGGTAAGGTTCCATCTCAACCGTTCGAACCCACGAGAAGAAATTTTCCAGAATCTCCGTTTCGGGTAAAACCCTCTTCGCCTTTTCCGGGGCGGAAATAACCAACACGTTATTAGCAAGCGAGATTAGCTGCTGTACCAACTCGTTAACCTCCTGCAATGTCACCTGTTTCATCAACATCAATTGCGTAACCGCCCACTTGTGTCGCGGAGACATCAAGGGCGTATTCTTCACGTAATGATTGATACACTCCCACACTAGCATCCCGGTTTCCCGGTCCCCAGCAGTCTCGTACGCATACTTTCCACCTCTCAAGATTCCCGTGCGAACCTGCTCCAATTCCTCCTCCGTGAACCCGAAACGTCGCACTCGTTCCAACTCTCCATACGCTGAGGTGAAAGCCTCCGCAATAGCATCTCCGCGTGCCACGACCTGCAATTCCAACGCATCACAAGTATTCGTCAGCGGAACATTCTGCAAATGGGCAGATGCGAACGGACATCCCTCCTGTTGCGCCAGCTCCCCAAAACGAGTGTTCATCATGGCTGCGGCAATATTGATCATTATGTTCATGTAAGTCGCCCCGACCCGGTTATTCAATTCCTTTGGAACAGCCGCTCGCCTGATATAAAAATTTGCATTACACGTCTGTTGTTCCGGATCTGTGATCACCGTCACAACAGGAACCACGTTATCCGGAATCCGAATCACCTCCTTTGCTTTCGGATTCTGAGCGACAGGAATATCCGCCATTACTTTCTTCAACTTCGCCTCCATCTCGTCCACGTCGAAATCACCGACAATTACCACGGCCTGTAAATCCGGACGATACCAGCACTTGTAAAAATCTCGAAGCACCTGAGGATCAAACGTACGCAGGAACTCTTCCGTACCGAGCATATTCCGGTGTGCATAACGAGTATCTCCAAAAACGGAAATAGCCGCCTTATTACCCACCCGGAATTGGGCATTATTCCGTTGCCGTAACTCCTCTATAATCACCCCCCGTTCCTTGTCAATCTTCTTATCTTCCAAAGCCAAATACCCAGACCAGTCGTGTAAGATCAACAACATCGAGTCCACGATACTTTCCCGCTTAAGCGGGACTTGCGTCAACTGGTAATACGTCATTTCCATCCCCGTGGCGGCATTCAAGTTCGTCCCGAACTGCATCCCGATACTCTCCAGCCACCGGATCATACTATCATCCGGAAAATGCTTTGTCCCGTTAAACATCATGTGTTCCAAGAAATGCGCTAATCCATTTTGTGAATCCTCTTCTTGAACTGATCCCACATCATACACAATGTAGAAATCCGCCAATCCCGTCGACTTGGCATTATGCCTCAAATAATACCCCATCCCATTATCAAGTTTTCCAACCCTCACATTTGTATCTTGAGGGAGTATATCCCCCATATTCAATTGTTGGGCAGAAGCGACACTACATTCCGCCACCAACAAGAATATCCCCAAGACAATTTGTCGTAATATTGTTCTCATAATATATGATCTAAAATTTATTTTATCCTCTGTCAAATACGTTACCTCGCACATCAATTATCATCGTATTACTCTTTCCCATAATAACGCTTAGAAATACTCACCCGACCATAATTTGCTTTCGGTTGACTTTTCCTTACAAACATAAAAGCATCCTGCAACTCACGCTGAGCCACCGTATCCCCGGATGCTATCTTCTCCCCGTACTCCAACGCTTTCTTTTCTATTTTTCTCAACGATTCAAGATATTCATCATTCAAACCCTGCAGGGAGATGGAGTTCATCACCTTTTCAAGAATCTTCCGGCCACAATCCCCACCCATGCTCTCGTAAAACATCCGTTCCCACAAGGCATACGGCAAGACTTCAAACAAAGGCCTGGACATTTCCATCGAAGACACGATAAGTCGCCCCTCTCGATCAAAATAGATATTGACATCTATCATCATGTCAGCTGATAAAGAATCCGCTACCGCTTTCGCGATACGATCCACTCCACCTTCGAAAACCCGCTTCTCCATCTCCTTTTCCCACCGGTTCCACGGATGATTCTCCCGAATCGTCTCTTCACCTTCATCAAAGGGAACAACTAACAAATCCACCCACCCAAACATACTCTTGTTCAACGAATCCCTTATCGAATAATAATTTTTAGGAAAAATCTGAACGTTCCTATCATCCTGTTCGACTACAATAAACTTTTCCGTCTCATATCCCCGATCCTCCCGATAAACATACATTCTTTCTCGATTAAAGTCAAATGTTGTTTTCCTTATATCAAGACAAACCTCTTGTGGTTCCACCTTTCCCCTAAAGTAACGCACATCCCAAAAAGGGACGGATTCCGCTGCATGACGAATGAACTCCATCCACGGACGCGCTGTTTTCACGTCTTCCCGTTCGTCACCGCATTTTCGATCCAAGTCACAAGTCGTAACAAGCCGGATACACCCAATCCGATCTGCACGACCATCCATACGCGGGTAAACCGTAAAAGAACAATACAAATTGCGACCTTTCAACTTCGGATAACGATCCCAATCGTGCGCACGTAGTGTTTCCACAAAACGACGATAAGCCACCGTATCTCCCCGGCGTGTGAAATTATTTCGAATCTCCTGACGGACCACATAACCTTGCTCCACCTCGCACACGATTTCTTCGCGATCAATATATTTCCTGACAGGATCACCACTCACCATTTCACGCCCTTCAATGTCATACCACAAAGAATCCAACGAGCCGCCCATCCCCATCTTGAAAACCCCAGTATACCATGATGCCTCCACCGCCTCTCCTTCATTACCGGGCGCAACCACCGAAAGAGGTATCAATTCCCCAGTATAAGCATTACGAACCTCTGTCAACCACAATTTTTCTTCGGCAATCTTCCAGTGGACATGATACCCCCAAGGACATTCCGTCGTGAAAGCCCCTTTCAGATAAGGACGTACACGAGAAAACACCTCTGAATCGTAATGCAAGGGGAAAGCATCCATTCGATAAAGCATACCATCCATCTCCAACACATCCGGATAAGCTCTCGACAAATACGTGTCCATCTCCAACCTGTATTTCCTTGCCACAGGATCCACCAACACCCTCTGAATTTCACCATCCAAGGTCACCACACGCCAGTCACCTATCAATTCGGCACACGCATAGGCTTCACGAATAGCAGGATCATCTAGTGCCAATTTCTCTTTCCCACACATGACCTCTACCCGATCCACCCTCCCGTCGGACTTAGGATAAACATAGACATCAAAATCCGCCCCTCTATCCCGCATCATTTCCTTAATATTCAACAACATTCCCATCGTGTAATGACACATCTGATTTCCTTGCTCCCGCAAACGGTTACGCACCTCTTTCCGATCCGTCATCTCCCCATTTCGAAACGTATATGTGATTTCCGTTTCAAATCTCGGAGGCTTAGGACCACACAATATTGAGGTCGTGTAAATTCGATAAGGATAAAAACCTTCACCCCCAACCGCAAGAAGCTCGCCACTAAACCATCGGGCAACAATCCGATCCTTTTCCCGATAGGCATCAAAAATCCCGCTAATATCCACCTGCCGGTTTTCTTTTTCTATTTTCTCCAGGCAAAGTTTCCCCTCTTCCAATCGCCACAAACTACTATAATCCTCTACATACTGAAACGAATCCCGAACCAATCGTTCTCGCACTAGCCTTGTCAACACGCTATCCCGCTCTATCGGGCAAGAATACATGACCAACGTGTCCTTCCCGACAATAAGCTTAGCAAATCCATGCCCCTCCACCGCCTCCACCAAACCACACAAGCAAATGATAAATAACACAAATAGCTTTTTCATATTTTTTTTGTATGTATTAGGTTAACAGTATATATCTTACCTAAAAACTATTTTTGCATGATTAAAATCAAAATACCCCATGAAAAGCGAGAATATATCCTCGCCATTCTCTTCCCGGGTCAAACGTCCAGACACGTCTCCATTACGTGCAGTTGTCATTTGACATCGCACCCGGATTAATTTTATCTCGCAAACTTTTTCTTCTTCTTTCCATTGAGGAGAAGAGACTTCGCGAAGCCAAGGCTTTCGAGGGTAAATCATTCCATTTTCATCCATATTCACAGGCAAATAAAACCTAAAGCTCACGATAACAGAATCTTTCTGCCCCATCTTCACGTCGTAATCCGAAATAATATATTTGGAAGGAAACGGTTCGCCATGCTTATAAGGCCTAGCATACACGTATTCCAAATCCGGACGAGTCCATACATCATAACTCATAAAAGAATAAAGCGTGTCAGCCGAAATTTGCATATAAAACGGCACTTTCGCCCCCAAAAATGACCATCCCGATCCTCCCGCATCCAATGTGTACATTGGAAAACTCACCTTAAAATCACGATCTTCCAACATCTGACGTACAACCCGTGGACGCTCTTTCAGCCTCGGTTTCCCCTGTTGCGAGGCACATGCGCATACACACACGATGAACGCTAAGCATAACAATTGTTGCAATTTTATTTTCATAAAATAAATATTTAAATTATAATAACTTTTACCATCCTTTAGGTACAAAAAACTCTTGATGTGCAATAAGTTGACTCGCCACGTATTTTCCAAGTTCTGAATCATATGTTGCATAAGAGAAATAGATGATTATTTCTTTATTTTCTTGAAAGGGCATATCGTAAATACCACGACGATACTCAATTTCTTTCCCGTATAATAACGCTCCACTAAGTTTATCAAAAATATTCACATAATACATATTAAACATCTCCGGTATGCTATCTTCTATATCCATTGAAAGAAAATTTCTATTAAAACTGACAGAAACATAATCAGGCAAAACTGAATTGAATATTACACTATAATGCCATTCTTTACTTGTATAAAAGCTTAAGCTTACATATCCTTGATTAGTTATCATTGGATTTATCACATTCGAATTCACAAATTCACATTCCCAATCCCAATCAACAAAAGTATTTGATGAACCAGTTTGTACATAAACAGTAGTAGGATTATTATTTGTTCCCGATATAATTTTACGTAATCCTCGATAAGGCTCTCTTAAATGTATTGTCCAGTGCGAAACCTCTTTTCCTGTACCCGTTATACTTAATTGATTGAAAGCACTAAAACTGATAATACTCTTTGGACCAGCTATTACATTTTTCTAGGCGACTTGATAGCCATCTATGGCTCTACTTTGACAATTCACTGTATCCAAAAACGGTTTTTCTATAAACTCACCTTCAGGTCCGAATGATTTATTACCAAATGTTACCGTAGCTCCATCTTTTATATATTCGGCTATAATTACATTTTCATTTTCAAGATATTTTAAAAAATACTGGTATTTCTTTTCACTAATTCCTTTTGCAATAGCATCATCTTTACTCAATTTACAAATATATTTCCCTTTTTGGAAGTCCAAGTTTTTTAATAATAACTCATCTTCTAAAGAAAGTCTATCTACTGGCAATGTAGAATAATCAATATAACCTACATTTTCTTCTTCGTTACACATATTCTCAGGCTCAGAACATCCTGTGAACATTATTATTACTACAAAATAGAATACAATTTTATTCATAACCAAATCTTTAAACATTATAATTAATAAAAATATTACATTCCCCAGCGTCCCCGCCTAGGACAGGAATACTGCCCTAAACAAAGCGCCACACGGAAATCGCAAACTTTATGATCCATATGAACTCTTTACAAACCCTTCGGCAAAAACACCTCCGCCTTCACTTCATACTCTTTCCCCTCCGTATCTCGAACGGTCACCGTTTTTACCCCACGCTCACGGATCATTTCGTCGATATTGGGAGAATCCAAGGCCATGCTCTCCAACGGTTTCCCGTCCAAGGCGATCACCGTCCATCGCGGGGCCAACCGCTTGCTCGCCTCTTTACCCCACACGGCAGCGATTTTCAACTCCCCGTTATCCACACCCGTCATCACGGGACGGCTGTCACCTTCCCACACGCTTGCATCGGCATAAGGTTCAAAGTGGTACCTTCCGTTTGGATAATCAAGAGTAAACACCCCTAAATCCGTCGTTTTGAAACAGAGCAACAAATACCCGATTCCCCCGGTAATAATCGGCATCTTCTTGAAAACGGCATCTCCCAGATGAAGTCCGGTCATCCGACCCCGGTAAAGCTTATCCGTCTTCACCATACCGCCAACCATCGTCCCGATAAAGCCGTTCCCTTCTTCCACGTCCCCGATAATTCCCGCTTGTGTCCATTGTTCAAACCCTTCCACCGAGGGCAACCCGATAGCTCCCGTTCCGTTCCCCGTGTCGAACAGAGCCGGAACATCATGAACTTCACCTTTTCCTTGCACCTTGACCGAAAGTAACGGAACATTGTTCCAAAGCTTCAACGTCTCCCATCGAGAAATAGAAGGATCCACCCGATCCGAAAGCGTGATCGTTTTATTCCTCGCGTCAATCGTCACCACGAACTCGTTAATCACGTTCGCCCCGATCGTCCCGTCAACTCCCAAATGCTTGAAAACCGGGTTATGCTCGCTCATCACGGCCGCCTGCCTGCCTTTCAGCACAAGCCCACCTAGCGAAAGCACCGGGATCTCTGCCATGACAACTTGGTCACCCATCCCCTGCATCGTGTTCCCGGTTTGCTGATAAGCTAACTTCTCCGTGTTTACCAGCTTGTCGGACACGCAAGTAATGCCCGCGCAAGTATCAAACAAAAAGTAATAAGTATGCCCGTTAATCTCCACCTTCACCACCGGGACTCCTTGCCGGAACTCGTAATTCAACGTGATCTCCCGGCTTGCCTGACTATCCCCCAATCCTTGGGAAACCCCTCCCGGAACAACTCCCGACATTTGTTCATTCACGTGGTTTCCCGCATTCGCTTTCAGCAAATTAACATACTTCTCCATCTCCTTCTGCGCCTTCTTCATCTCGGCGGATTTTCCCAAAGCCTGCCATAAAGCGGCTTTCCCCGCATACATCATGGCACGTGTCTGGTAGGAAACAACATCTTCCCCCGAAGCCGCCATGATCAACTCGTCCAACCACTTCAAACCGGCCTCAACGGCCGCCTTCTGCTCTTTCACCTGTGTCAATGCCTGCATGAAAAACGAGAAATACGGCCCGTACAACTGGGGAGGAAAAACATTCTCCCTCTCCACCTCCCGCATCGCCTCCAACATCTGTTTCCAGTCCCCTTGCCGGGCGAGTTGCGACGTGTTCAACCACACGGCAGCCATCGTTTTCCCCGGCCCCTCTTTTGCCTGATCCAGATAATCGACAAAAGCATTAAACCGATCCTGTTCATAAATGCCAAGATTGGGATTCGTGGAAAACTCCATTGCCGTTTGCACCATCGCCCCCATTAACGTGGCGTCCACCATTGCCCGCTGGTTCTCCAAGGGAATAGAGTAAAAACGATCAATATGATCCCGTACCATCAGTAACGTTTTCGACAACGGGTCATTTTCAAACTGCATGATGATCGGCCACATTTGCGGTGTCGCCAATTGATCGAGTGATAACCCGCCAAGCCACTCTTTCACCACTTGCTGCACCTCGGCATTCATCCCCGCACTCCCCAAAGCCTTAATAAACTCCAAAAGAAATGCCGGCTCCCGCTCCCCCGCATTATACCGGGTTGCCAATACATCCAACCGCTTGGCAGGATCCAACACGGCTTTCGCCCCATTCACAAGCCAAGTGGCATCACCCGCCCCGACAAGCTTTCCGATAACCTGTTCCGTCTTCGGATCAATAAACACGAGCGTTGGTAAAGAAGCGACTCCCCATTTCGCGACATTCGCCTTACCATCGGCATCTTTCTCTACATTAAACTGCACGTTGACAAAGTGGCTATTAAAAACATCTCCCACTTCTTTTCGCGTGAATACCCGCGATGCCAGTTGTTTACATGGGCCACACCAATCAGCGTAACAATCCACGAAAATCAACTTGTTCTCGCTCCGAGCCTTTTCCACGATCTTCTTCCACGACCGGGTAGGCTCAAACATAATGCCTTGTGTTTGGGCGAGAGCATTCAAGCCCATCGCCCAAAACAAGACAATTAAAACAACACTTCTTCTCATCCACTAATTTCCCTTGATCACCATAATCGAGGATAACGTCACGTTATAGAAATCCACCCAATTCCAAGATGAATCATAACCTTGTTTATAGAAATCATCAGATACCGTAATCCTGATTTTTTGAGCTGTTTTCGTCCCTTTATCCTTGTTCAGGTAGACGATCGTGGTCTCACCTTCTCCGTTTCCGAGAGTTGTACTTTTGCTGAAAGTCGCTGTCGCCCATTGTCCTGATCCGGTCTCGACTTCTATACTCAGAGTCTCCGGGCGAGAAGCATCCGGATCTCCGAAGTCTTTTGTCTGCACAATCTTGAATCCGGCAATTGTCTCCTCCTGTTTCATATCGATCTCGATGACATGCGTCCGGATCTGAGTTGTCGGTTGCGGCAACCAATAAGAATCATTATCAACCAACAGATTCTTTGCCCCGGAATCATATCCCAATGCATCTGCCGGAGACACAGATATATCCCAGTTTGTGGCATCCATGAATGCAAGCATCGGCTGTTCAGACAGTTTATTCTTTTCTGTAAAGAAATCAGGGACAACATCAAAATAATGATTCCCGTAATGATAAATCTTCACGCCCAACTTCTCGGCAATCACGTTCAAAGCCCCGATAGAAAGTTCCTTATTAGAAAGGCTGGATCTTACCCGATCCTCCGTTCCCAATGCAAGATACCGGTTTCTTCCCAAATGAAGTTCCTTTAGATTCGGGAAATGAAGAACATCTATTAACGAAATCTGGTCATAATCTATATCCAGTATTTCCACGTTCTTAATATCATCCTGCTTGATCTCCCCCAATAAATCCAATCGATTTCTCACGTCAGCCGCAAAATCACTCTCGAAAGAGGGGACATTAAAAGACAACTCGATGGGATCCAAATCCAATATCATATCATCAAGGATCGCGATTTTACCTTTACGATACACCTTTACCGGTTTTGTAAAATCAATATTCTCCCCGATCAGCGCATAAGATTTTCCTTTCGGCCAGCTATTTTCCCGATCTTCAGGCCCAACCTCCCAGAATTGTTCCGTCTCACTGCCCTTTTCAAAATAACCGATCTTAAAGGCAATCAAGTTATCCGCCCATTCGTCAAAGGCAACAAACAAATATTTATCGGCCACTTGAAATTGTTTATTTACCACACGGGTAAAAAGCAATAATTCCTCCGACGCACTCGTGTACGGACGCACGTACACCGGGTCTCCTAACGACTGTTTTATAATCTCCCCCTCCTTTTGCTCGATAGCGCTAACACGGAACGTGTATTCATAATTTTTCAACCCTTCCACCAGATAACTCTCGCTATCCCGATCAATAATCACTGAATCCGTCTTCTCGTCATCGGTCCATTCCACCATGATCGCCGTCCGTCCCGGATCAAGTTTCAGATTCCACGTCAGCAACACGGACAACCATTTAGGTTCCCCTTTCAAATCATAGATTTTAGTCAGGTATTGCTCCGGACCGTCTCCCGTGTGCTTTGAATAAGTATCTTCAAGTTTCTCGCATCCCGTCAGGTATCCGGCGAGCAAAACGAGTATTACCGCATATTTAAAAAATAATTCTTTCATAAATCGCTACTATTTTACCCCGTAGATCTCCAATTCATGGAAAGTCACGTTGTTATTATTATTATGGTCATAGTCTGGCGTAAGAGTATCCACGTAAGTCTCGTTGAATTGAATTTTCAAAAAACGATACTCCCTTTCCTCGAATGGGAAAGGTATCGACAAATAATGAGCCTCCACGGCTGCTAATTCTGTCAATGTATTACATTGATCCTTAACCTTTTCCTTATTCACGTACCAACGTTCCGTCTCTTCTATACCGGGATCCTGCTCAAAATTACCGATCAGTTCCCAATCCGCCTTTGTTCCGGGATTTGTTGTCGGATGGTAATCCCCGTCACCAACCCAAGCATACACTTGAACATTACAGGGAAGTTTGGTGTAATAACCATTATCGAAATCATGATTTATAGCTCCCTCATCTTGAATCCGCATATACAAGCGCATCTCTCCCACGATAGCCGGTTCCTTGATGTCAAGCACGAAATAAACGTCATTCCCCGGACGATTCAAGGCATTAGGCCCCGCCAAGAAAGTAAAAGGTGGCGTCGCATACCCCCTCCTATAATATTCAAGAGCCTGCGTCCCCTTCACATCCCCGTCAAAAAGGTAGCCCTTACCCAACGCTCCCGGATTCCATGAATCGGTAGAACGAGGCATCTCTTTTGACTTGTTAAAAGGATCAAAAAGTTCAAAATTATAGTTAGGAATCAATGCCCGTGTGGCTCCTTTCACCCCGGTCCAAATTTGTTTCCGGGCAATACGCTGCCGGTCATCTTCCGTAGTAATCACGATCGTATAATCTTCCTGCTGTTGCGAATCGTCCAAGGAATACGCTTTCACGGAATGTCCATTCGTTAAGCGGAAGTTCTCTAAAAAGATCGTATCCCTCAACTTAGTTGTAGGATTTATCCCCACGAAATACACCGAGGCCGACCCCTCTGTTCTACCCTCCAAATCACAAATCACCTGGAAACCATTCCAATACGAACTAACCTCCACCTTGTCAAAGAACGAGTAAAGAGCCGAAGGACGGGTATCGAAAGTAAAATTCATCACCTTCGACTCTTGTTCATTCTTATCTAAAAATGATACTTTCACCGGAACATTCTCGTGTACTTGGTTAAACCCGTCCAAGACCAACGTGTCCACGGCATAATCCGCCACCTTGTAAACCCGTGTACCATACTCGTCCGTGTACTCCGCCTTCACCCGGTTAACGCGTCGGTCCGAGAGAGAATAACGCATCACGGCTCCCCCCTCCGTCGGTGTAAAAGAAAACATATTCTCGTTTATCTCCACATCGAAATTCACGTTATCATCATCGGAGCAACCGAACAAACCGAACATCAATAATATCAATAATATCGTATTTCTCATCTTTCTCTTTTTTTAGGTAACTTAAATTTAAAATTCACCTACCATCCGGGATTTTGCACGATACCGGAAACCATAGCTTCTTCACTCTTGATGGGGAACAGATAATCCCGTGCCGGATTAAAATACGCATCATCCCACACCACCACAGGGCCTTGACCGTTGTTAAAAAATTCCTGCCATGTCTCTCCTAGCACAACCCAAGCCATCGGCTTTTCGTTCCCTCCCTCTGCGATAGCAGTTCCCCAACGGCGCACATCCCAGAAACGATGTCCCTCGAACATAAACTCGATCGTCTTCTCCCTACGAATAATATCCCGCAAACCAGCCTGCTCGTTAAACTTATTCGGATTGATACCGTATTCTCCCCAACTTTCCTGTACAGTAGGAATTCCTGCCCGTTCGCGAACTGCATTTAACCGATCGAAGATCTTGTCCCGATGAGTTCCGTTTGGCCCTTCGTACTCGTTCCAAGCCTCTGCGGCTATCAGGTAAAGCTCCGCCAATCGCATGTACACGGTCGCTCCTTGCTGAAAAGTACTGATACCATTAAAATAATCCGGTAGTCGAATATCACTCCGCGTACCTTTTTTCACATAATAACCGGTAAGATTTTGCCGTACCCTCGAAATGATACGATCCTGCGTCACACCGAACAACTGTCCCCGACGAGAATCCACCAGCAATCTATTATAACTCCCCGGACCTAACTGCCAATAAAGTCCCGGAGCTGCAATCGTGGCATAAAAACGAGGCTCCCGATCCAAATGCAGAGCCAACACATCCGTACTCAACGGTACCACATTCGTGTATCTGACATCACGTTCCTGTGCCATTCCATAACCGTCCCCGTAAACCCAAGTCTTATCTTCCGAAATAGGTAACCCGTTTACCGTGTAAAATTTATTCACCATCCGAATGTTTGTTCCAAGAATTCCTTCAAGAACAGAGCTATAATACGGGTCGGACTCCTTCGTCCCCAAACGAGGTAACAAGTATTGATATATTGAATTAATTCCACTAACAATCATGATCGCTTCCGTGGAATTCTGAAAATTAGGAGCCCATAAAGAGGATTCCAAATCCCGCATGGTATTCAGAAGAGGAGTTGCCTCCGTCATCGTTCCCGAAATCAATTTATATCCCATCCCCTCCAAATATTCTATTGTTTCATCAGCATACTCCGCGGCAATTCGCCATTTTTCCTTGTCTTCCGGGGAAAATAGAGCACTCCCGTCCTTGTTTTTCATGTCCTTGTACGGGCTAATCCCACCATTAAACAAGGGAGAAGCTGCATAAAGCAACACCCTCGCTTTCAAACCCATCGCCCCTTCTTTAGAAAAGAACTCCCTTCTGGACGCATCCTTTTCTCTTAACGGAGTTAAATGAGGAATCGCCTCATCCAACAATGTCGAAATCGCCTGAACACAACTATCCATAGGGCTTCTCTGCTGCCGTTGTTCTTCTATGGGGGCATAAATATCTATATTTTTTGGTACCAACGTGAACGGCCCGTAACGTTTCATCAATTCAAAATAATAAAAAGCTTTCAACGCTTTTATCTCTGCGGTCCAAGTCTCCAGTTCCCCGGCACGTAAATTGTAAACATCCCCGATATGCTCCAAAAAGGTATTACACAAACGGATATAATAATACGCACTCTTATAATCCCATATATCACCTAACGGTGACAGTGCTGTCTGTAGCCCATCCGCAATATAGAAAGATGTCAACACCTTATCTACCCGGGCATAAGTTCCCGCCGTGTACTCATCGGCTCCCATAAGTGCAGGATTACCAGTTTGATGTATCGCTAACATATTAAATAACAGATTCGCATCTATCATCCATTGTCCCGCTCCGCTCCGTGTCTCAAATATTTTCGGGATCGTCAGAATATCATCTTCAGGTACTAAATCGAGATAATCGTCACATCCCGAGAAAAAGTAAACGGAACAAATTAAAATCAGTATATTCTTGAATTTCATAAGCATGATTTATTTAGAAACTAACATTAATACCCACGGAATAAGTCCTTTGGATAGGATAATTGAACCCACTGCTACCCAATTCTACGTCCCAAAGATCGAAATCACTGATCAAAAAAGGATTATTCACCCGTACATAAGGTTTCACCCGTTGCAGATGAAGTTTCCTCACCCATCTTTCTGGGAGATTATAAGCCAACTCCAATGACTGACAACGCAAGAATTTCACCTCACGCATAAAATAGGTTGAAGCTCGCAAAGTCTCCGTACCAAGCAATCCTTCTTCCATATTATGAGCAGCAATACTATTTGTGGACAACCGCGGCCACAAAGGATTACTTTTCATGTTTTCTGGAGTCCAGTGATCCTTCCAAATGGCACTCAACAAAGCCCGATCGTTAACAAACGGAGTAACCGCACTCGGATTGATAAAAAGAGAACGTTGCCCCGATCCTTGAAATGCAAAATTAAACTCAAACCTTTTGTAACTCACCGTACCGCTAAATCCGTACACCAAGCGCGGTTCCGTCGGAAACCCAATATGGACGGCATCCTCGATCGTAATCTGTCCGTCGTTATTCACGTCTCGGTAACGAATATCTCCCGGCATATAGTCCCCCGACTGTTTGGGCGAACGGTCAATCTCCTCTTGACTTTGAAAAAGCCCTTCCGCAACGTATCCCACCACCTGCGAGATATCATGTCCCACTTTCCGCTGCCACGAGGGTTTGTCCGCTGCCTCTTCTATCTTCCGATAAACCGCTTTGTTGTATGTCGCCGTGGCATTCAATATAAACCAGAAATCATTCGAAAAAGCATGTTGCACCTTTCCGGCAAAATCGAAACCACGCGAGCGTACCGACCCGATATTGGCATCCGGGTAAAGTCCTAACCCCATACTTGCCGGAACAATGACACGTTGCGACAAAATATTATGACGAATTTCTTGATAGACATCCAGCGTGAAATCCAACAACCCGTTCCAAAACGTCATTTCAAGACCCAAGTTCACTTGCTCTGCAATTTCCCACTGAACCGTCGGATCTCCGTAAGACTTAATAATATAATGATCCTGAGAATCTTTACCGATATTCGGCAAATATACGTATCGACCGTTTTCTCCTATTCCACTTCCGGTCCCGATACCGTCATTCCCGACCTTACCATAAGAACCGCGCAACTTCAAGAAAGAAAGCCAATGACTTGTCCCGCTCATAAAAGGCTCTTTCGAAATCACGTAAGATATTCCCACGGAAGGGAAAAAACCAAAACGATTATTTTTAGCAAAACGCTCCGATCCATTATACCCGAAACTCCCTTCTAAATAGTAGCGTTCCTTGAAACCATAAGAAAGACGCATAGAAAGTCCCATATTCCGGTGCTTGATGGCATCAAACAACGATCTTCCCTGCGAGGAAGCAAACTGAGATAAATTGAAAAGTCCCGTGTAACTCACCGAGTGATTCCCCCAGTTCCCATTGTAATACAAGCGGAATTCCCCCGCTAATTGAGTTTCATCTATCGTAACTTTATTATTTGGATCTACTTTCAGATTCTTATCTCCTTCTAACAATTGTTCCAAAGTATGTTTTCCAGTCTGATGATTATAATCCAAAAGCCGGTACTGGTAAGGCACCGTTTGAAAGGGTGTACTATCATAAGATTCTTTATAAAGAGAGACATTCGCCCGAATTTCCAGCCCCTTTAATAAAGCAGATAGATTCTGAATATATTCCACCCGGTTTGTAGTGGCAAAACGACTCCGCTCCACGTACCCACTTTGAATAGATGCGTAAGGATTTTTCGAATTTATCGTTTCATACCCGTAACGAATATGCGGGAACACGTACGTGTCATCTGCCGGATACACGGCTGCGTAATCCACCGGATTAGCATTAAAAGCAAGCCCGTATGCTGCAGTTACGTCAGCAAGCGGCCCGTGATAACTATCATACGTGGAATTTGAGTTAATCACCAACTTAGCCGTGGGAGTCATATCAATATTCATATTGATTCGCAAAGAAGTCGTGTTATTCCGGATATTCACGTTAAACTGGTTCAACCGGTCGGTCTTCAACATACCCTCGTCATAATTATGCCCTATAGATGCATAGTACTGCATGATCTTTGTACCCCCGCGAACACTCAGCCCCAAGTGGTGATTGATCGCAACATTCTTAAAAAGAAGATCATACCAATCATTTGCCGGATATAACCATTCCGGGAAACGATCGCTCCCCGTGTTGGCAATCCGGTCCGCCGTGTATTTGGGCTGTGCCAACGGATCGCGGGTTTGTAATGCCTCGTTATACGCTTTCATGTAAGTAATGGGGTCCACCACATCAATCTTTCTCGTCGGCATAGATGCGATTGCCTCATAGCGAAACGCCGTGTAAACCGACCCCTCAACCCCCTTTTTCGTTGACACGAGAATCACACCGTTTGCTCCTCGGGCCCCGTACATGGCTGTTGCAGAAGCATCTTTCAGCACACTAAACGAATCAATGTCCTCCGGGTCAATCCTTGACAGGTCAAGCACGGAGACCTCCACGCCATCCATTAAGATGAGAGGAGCCGTGTTGGCATTATTTCCAAAAGACGTGATACCCCGGATGGAAAACTGTGTGTTCAACTCTGCCTCCGTCAACGCCCCCGGCTTACCACCTTTCAAATAACCGATCATACCCGGAATACGTCCCACGAAACTCGCCGTGAGGTCACTATTAGAACTCTTCAACGAACTCGGTCTGACCGTCGTGATGGATCCGGTCACGCTCTCCCGTTTCTGCTCCCCGTAAGCAACCACTGTCACTTCCTCCAACGTCTCCTCCGTGGGTTCAAGGGCTAAATTAATTGTTGACTTCCCCTCCACCGGAATAGTTGCATCCTTGTAACCGATAAACGAGAATTTCAATACATCATCCGTTCGCACGAGAATATCGTAATTTCCCCGGTGATCCGTTGCCACCCCTCTCGTAGTCTGGTTAATCACCACACTCACTCCCGGCATGGGATTTCCCTTCTCATCCACCACACGCCCCTTCACGGTGATAATATCCCGTGTCAATGACTCTTGGGCTTTCGGCTTTTTCTTGATAACAATCACCTTGCTCTCAATCGAATAATCGTAACCATGAGCCGTAAGCACTTTTTTTAACACGTCATCCAGTGTCGCATTTGTAAAAGTTTCCGTGATTTTCACCTCGCTGGATATATCGTTTTGCTTGTGCACAAAAGTATATCCCGTCTTTGCTTTCAGGTCTTCTAGTACTTCCAGAATCGTTTTATTCTGGTACTTAGCCGTAATTCTCTGTTGCCGAGAAGATTCATTCTGTGCATACAAAGACACTCCCGACAACAATACCAAAATTAAATTTACTAACATAATCCGACCCCATTTCCGAATTTCCACTCGAAAAATGGCGTGACTCCATTTTTTTTTCATATTTTTGTATTTGAATTATAAGATATCGTCTGTCGCCAACAGACGTCGCAAACTTGGGGCGGGAGAATTCCTTGAATTCTCTCCCTTTTTTAATTAATTTTTTGAACCTCTATTTTCCCATCGGTTTTCATTTTAAATTTCACATCCGCTACTTTACTTAACACGGCTAGAAACACTCCTAGACTTTCATCACTTGAAATGCTCCCCCGCAAAATAATATCATCAACTGGTAATAATTCTGTATCAAAATCCACATCATAGGCACGAGATACGACCTTCAATATCTCTCTCAAACCCATGTTTTCAATATTAATGATCCCATCTTTCCAAGAAACGACATCATTAATTTTCACTTGCCGCACGGATAAGTTATCTGCATGCACACTTAAAACAGATTGCTCCCCCGGTAACAGTACAACCGAATCCATTCCACTAACAGGTATCACTTTTACTTTCCCGGAAGCAAGCGTTGTCAAAACTGGTTCCGACGGGTAAGCGGATACGTTAAACGTTGTCCCCAAAACAGAAACGGATTGTAAAGCTGTCTCAACAACAAACGGACGCATCGTATCCCGGGCAACATCAAAAAACGCCTCTCCGCTGATACGAACCCTTCGTTCTCCTAAGGCAAACTTTTCCGGATACTCCAAGCGACTATCTGAATTTAACCATATCACGCTACCATCACTAAGCAAAATTCGATATAACCCGGCACCTCGCGGTACCGTGATTTTATTAAAGACAAGTACTTCCTTCTCTCTCTCCACGTCCTCCCCTGCCTTCTTATCATACACAACTTTACCCTCACTGACTGCCAACTGCGTACCATCCTGCTCTTTGAATTCGATCTCACTACCACCCAAATAATGGCGTTCCCCTCCAGACAACTCTAATATCGCAGCACGGGCAGGAGCGCCAACATGAGATATTTCTTTATTATTATCCATAGAAGAATACTGCCATAACGAAACCGAAGAAATAACCCCCACCACGATAGCAGCAGCAACACCCCAATATTTTAATTTAAATGCCCGATGACGCCGAGGAATTATCCGTCCCTGTATGGAAGAATAATCACCCTTGATAAGTTGAGCTCGGACAACCTCTTTCAGAATGAGATTTTCCTTTCGCATGACATCGAACAACTCACGATTCTCATCACAAGCCTCTTTCCATTCCAGAATTTCTTTTTCTTCCTCGACAGAAAGTTTGTCATTAAAAAAGTCAAACAACTCGGATTCAGTGACTTGATATTCTCTTTTCATTTTTACAATAACCTTTGTTATTCTAAAGACCGGAAAGAGTAGAAAACGGTTGAATGAAATTAGAAAAAAATTCAAAAAAAAATGATAACCCTCAAATTCTATGGAATTTGAGGGTTATCATCGTGATCTCTATTTCAAAAAGATAACTACAACCTTTCAATATCCTCGGCAGTCAGTCCGGTCATTTGAATGATTATATCCATCGGCATATTCTTTTCTTTCATATTCCGGGCTACTTTCAAGATCCCCTTCTCTTCACCTTTGACCAATCCCTCCTCCCGGCCTTCTACTCGCCCCTCCTCTAGACCCTTTTCTCGACCTTCTACTCGACCTTCTTCTAGGCCTTTCATTCGACCCTCGACTAATCCCTCTAGCTTTGCTGTACCCAGCACATCATTCTGGATCATGATAGCATCCACGTGACGATCATACGCAGCTCGTTCTGCTTCATCCATATTATAGTAAACCAGCTTTTCCCTTGCTTCTTTCAACCCCGGAGTCTTTGTATCGGGACGGATGTAATCATTTTTCAAGTAATCCAACCACTCCTCAAGCGGGGTTGTTGCCACTTGATCAAACTCATTCACTCGGATCAAGAAATACTCTGGGAATATCTCCGATGGCAAGCGCTGAACCAAAGCATCCCGCTCCTTCACGGTCACGTGCAAATGATCACCGGTGTGTACTCCCGTAAAGATGTTTTGACCATGGTAAAGATAATCATCCCCTTTTCCAATGTCAAAATAAAGAATACTAATAGAATACACTTTCTTCACTTCTGAATAAAGTTCTCCTAGCTTGATATGCTCGGTAATCGCCTTGGCTGCACCATAAAGAATTCGTTCAAGGAAATATAATTCCCTAGTAACTTGCACCTCCACGATAATAATCTCACCCTCGCTATCCCGGGCCTTAACATCTACCCGGTTAAACTTGTCCTCGTAAATCTGTTGATTACCCTCGCTTTCCAATATATCTATAATGTGAACTTGACGATCAAGTAACACGGTTAACAACCCTTCCAAGACGACAAAATTCGCCTTGTCCCGCAATAACCGTTTCACGGCCCAATCAAATCGAATGTATTTATTCTTGTCCATGTGGAAATAGTTTACTTCTCTATTCAAAGGTAAGCTTTTTTACGAGATTAAGGGAGGAAAAAATGTGATTTAACTTTTCTACCGATCGTACCGGTATCAGGTTCATTCGAACCTAAAGTGCCAGAACCCGGAAAAGACTTTCCTCAAATACTTCAAAGCATTCACGAGCAACGTTTTTACCGTCGCTATCGAAATGGAAAAACGATCTGCCGTCTCCCGGTAACTCAACCCATCAATATACACTGACTTCAAAACCTCGCGTGTTCTCGGGGGCAATTTCTCGATCTCAACTTCTATTGCCTGCAAAATCTCCTCTGTCAGCCAATCCGTGTCCTCAACTTCCACATTCTCGTTCAACTCACCACAAGCCTCGCGTAAGGGATCCCTCTTTTCCAATAACTTCAACGCCCGATTTCTTACTGAAGCAAAAAGATATCCCCGAAGATTACCCGAAGTGATTCGCGCATAAGCTCGCTGTTCCCAAAATGCTACGAAAAAATCCTGTACTAAATCTTCTGCAGCCGGGATATTTCCCACAAAGGAATCCGCCCACAAAACCAAAGGTCGATAATAATCACTGAACAGTACTTCCATCCCCCGGGGATCGTCATGTTCAGCTAGAAGTTTACATATCAACTTATCATCAACCTGCATAAATTTAAAAATTCACCACCACGTATAAATTATTGGATTTACAAACTTATACAAAAAACTTCGATTTTTTGGCATGCACGATGAAAATTCCGTTCCCTCAAAACCCTTTATTTCCGATATTTTTCATCTCCTTCCTCGAACATACTTACATAGCTGAAATAGCGACTCTCGCTGATTTCCCCCTTCTCCACGGCTTCCAGCACGGCACATCCCGGTTCGTGAATATGCGTGCAATTATAGAATCGGCATTCACTTGCCCGCTTGAATATTTCCGGGAAATAATGTGATATCTCTGTTTTTTCCATGTGAATCAACCCGAACGCCCGGATTCCGGGAGTATCAACGATGTACCCGCCAAAACTCAACGGGAACATTTCTGCGAACGTGGTGGTATGTTTTCCTGTGTCATGGGAATCGGAAATCTCCGCCACTTTCAGTTTTAATCCCGGCTCGACACGATTGATCAGCGAGGATTTTCCCACCCCCGACAAGCCGGAAAACACGGTCACTTTATCCTTCAAGGCCGTCACCACGTCTTCCATCCCCTCCCCGGTCAACGAGGACACGTGAAGACACTCGTAGCCTGCTTGCATATAGATCTGGGTCAAAGCGCCCAACAACAATAAATCCTCATCGTCGTACAAATCAATCTTGTTAAACACGAGTATGGCCGGAATCCGGTAAGCCTCCACGGATGCTAGGAAACGATCGATAAAAACGGTCGATGTAACGGGATGATTCACCGTCACCACCAACACCGCCTGATCAACATTCGCGGCGATAATATGCGCCTCTTTCGACAAGTTCGTTGATTTCCGGATAATGTAATTCTTCCGATCTTCAATCCGGTTGATCACCGCGCCATCGGGATTGACCTCCACCTCGACAACATCCCCTACCGCAACAGGATTCGTGGTCTTAATCCCTTTCATCCGGAACTTCCCCTTGATCCGACAGTCCAGCACTTCCCCCGATTCCATTCGCACGGAATACCAACTTCCGGTAGATTTCACAACAATCCCTTTCATATTATCAATTTAATGGTTCCTGTTTTACCCGAATGCAAATATACACGATATAATTTTCTTCTCGCACGGACCGAGAAAAATTATAATATCAAGGATTATAAATTGTCCTACCCACGACAGTCCCACGTCAATCTTTAATACATGATTAATCTTGCATTTCTACCTGATCAATAGCTGAAATCACTCTTTTATCATGCTTTTAAAATACTTATAAAACGCTATTCTAAGTATAGCGTTTTAATAGGGTTTTAATAGCGTTCTAATAGCGTTTTACACGGTAGTGGTCTAGTAGTAATCATCTATAAATCATGACTTTTTAACTTTACACGGCATTTCTAGGGATAATCGTTAGTTTCTACTCCCAATTTCACTACCTTTGCAACATACAAATTATTACAAGCCATGAAATTAGTTTTCGCTACCAATAATGCCCACAAGCTGGAAGAAATAAAAGAAATGCTCGGTTCCCAGCATGAGATCGTTTCCTTGAAAGAGATTCAATGCCATGAGGACATTCCAGAAGAACAAGACACGCTCGAAGGGAATGCTCTTCAAAAAGCTAGGTATATTCACGAGAAATATGGCTTAGACTGTTTCGCAGATGATACAGGATTAGAAATAAAAGCCTTGAACAATGCTCCCGGTGTTTATTCCGCACGATACGCCGGTAATGCCCACGACTCGGAAGCCAACATGAAAAAAGTTTTACAAGAGATGCAAAATATATCGGAACGCCAAGCCCGTTTCAGAACTGTTATCGCTTTAATTCTCGGGGAAAAGGAATACTTGTTTGAAGGTATTGTCAATGGGGAAATTCTCACAAGCAAGCATGGGCACGAGGGATTCGGTTACGATCCGATTTTCCGTCCCGAAGGTTTTCAAGAAAGTTTTGCCGAAATGCCCCTTCACGAGAAAAACGAAATCAGCCACCGGGGCCAAGCCGTCCGGGCATTATGCAGTTTTTTAAACAACTTATAAAAAAGCATGCACACGGTGAAGGCCATCATATTAAAAAGCATACCTCATTCCGAACAGCAACAAATTCTACATGTTTATTCGGAAGAAAGAGGTTATATGCAAATGATTACCCCGTTAGCCCTGTTCAAGCGTAAAGCGAACACCTCCGCCCAGTGTATGCAAATCGTGGAAATCGAGTTTATCCCTAATGAAAGGGGGGGACTCCACAAACTGAAATCATTCTCTCCACTCGTAAACACGTCTGCCATCTATTTCGACGTGTACAAAATGAATATAGCCCTGTTGTGGGGTGAAATATTAAACCTCGTGCTACGGGATTCCGACCCGAACCCCAGCCTATACGAGTACATCAAAACTTCCGTGGAATACTTGAATATCACACGGGAGGACATCGCCAATTTCAACTTGCTATTCCTGTTTCGGTTGGGCAAATTACTCGGGTTCAGCATAGACAATAGCACATACCACCCCGACCACGTGTTCAACATCAATGACGGATGTTTTTATCCCACAGGTTCACCGGGAAGTTACCATACGGGGCCACATTCCGCCAAAGTAATCCATGCCCTCTGCACGTGTCAGTTACAAGAATTGAAAGACATCCCGCTTAATCAACAGGGACGCAAGATTTTACTCGACATAGCCCTGCTCTTTCTCGGGTTCCATCTGAACTTGGATTTTAACACGAAAAGTATCCGGGTTATCCGGGAGATATTTTCTTGATGATACGTGTTCATCGATAAAATCGAGGTTTCTGTCCCGAAATTACCGACGTTGACTTGAATTAATTGATCAATAACGCTGTATTTCATATCTTTACAGAAAAATTAAACGAAAATCACATGAAACAGGGTAAAGCATCCGGCAGTCAACAAAAATTCACCAAAATGGCCTTCGAGAACCAACATTGGAAGTCATAAGTTAATATTTTGTTAAAATAATAAACCTTTTTAAGCAAAAAGTGTCTCACTCAAACTAGGATATTTCACATTTTATTAACATATATTCCGGCTTATTATGCATAGATTTATACCAACCTAAAATACCAGCGTTATGCGTATAAAAATTGTAAATCTGAATAAAGTCTACCCGGGAGGTAAAAAAGCCTTAAAAGACTTGAATTTGGAAATCGAACCGGGGATGTTCGGCCTGTTGGGACCGAATGGTGCAGGAAAAACCTCTCTCATGAGAATCATGACTCTATTGCAGAGTTGCACGTCAGGAACCATCTATTTTGATGATTATGACATTGCCAAGGACCGGAAAGCGATTCGCTCCCTGCTGGGCTACTTGCCACAGGACTTCCGTTTCTTCGAGAAACTGAAAACCTGGGAATTCCTCGATTACGGTGCCGGGCTTGCAGGGATCAAAGGGAAGCAACACCGAGCCGAAGTGGTAGACGAGATGCTACGCAAAGTTGGTTTATTTGAAGTCCGTGACCGTTGGGCCAACCGGTTATCCGGGGGTATGAAACGAAGACTCGGGATCGCCCAAGCCATCATCGGAAACCCGAAAGTGATTATCGTGGACGAGCCGACTACCGGACTGGACCCGGAAGAGAGAATCCGGTTCCGTAACATCCTGTCAGACATCAGCGACAAGGATTCCATCATTATCCTTTCCACCCATATCGTGGGAGACATTTCAAGTACCTGTAAGAAACTGGCCTTGCTAAACCGCGGAGAACTGAAGTTTGAAGGTTCACCGGACGAGATGATCGATCTGGCTCGCGGAAAAGTATGGGAGATCTTCGTAACCGACATGGAATACGAAGAAATCAAAGATAAATACCCGATTATTTCAACCATCCCGACGGACGGCGGTATGGAGATTCAGGTCGTGGCCGATGCCATTGACGGCTACTCGCACAAAGCCATCGAACCGAACCTCGAACATGCCTACGTTTACTACATGGACTACTTGCTAAAAGACAAGATGAACATGCAGGTTGAAGCAATCAAAGAAAATGAATTGTTCAAGTAAATCTTAGAAGAAACCAGCGATGAATATTCACAACATCAGCACAATATCGAGATACGAAACCAAGCTCCTACGGAGAAGCTGGCTATTTCGTATATTCGCTATTTTATCCCTTTTAGTTATCGTATTTTTTCACATGGGTACACAGTCAAACCTGGGATGGTTCGAATGGGTCATGGTTGCCATGCCATCCTCCATCCCGTTTGTCAATATCTACCTTTTCAATATCGCACAATCTGTCATTGCCATATTCCTGGCAGGGAGCTTTTTAAAGCGAGATAAAAAGTTAGATACAGCCGAAGTAATTTACGTACGCCCGATGAGTAACGCGGATTATATCATCGGGAAAACATGGGGGATCGTGAAAGTGTTTGTATCATTAAACATTATCGCTTTACTCATCGCTGGTTTCATTCATTTGTTCGCGAGTGAATCCCCGTTTACCCTATTCCCCTATTTCTTCTACCTACTCACGTTATCGATCCCGTCACTGATTTTCGTGCTGGGACTATCGTTCGTGATCATGAGTTTTATTCGTAACCAAGCGGTTACGTTCGTAATTATGTTAGGATTCATCGGGGTAACCTTATCTTATCTCGGGGACGCGGAACACGGAACGTTTGACTTCTTCGCCCTCACGGTGCCGAATATGTTCTCCGACGTGCTGGGACACACGAACTTGTTTCCCTATCTCGTTCAACGATTGACATTCTTGCTATTGGGAATGGGATTACTCACATTTACCATCGCTATGGTCAACCGCTTACCGTTACATCCCAAGAAAAATATCTTGCTGAACGCCCTGGGATGTATTATCCTGATCGCCGGAATCGGCTGTGGTTTCACCTATTTTACCCGATTCCATCACGTTGACAATCAACGCAAATTATATTCCGAAAGATACAAGAAATACAATAATATTGACAAAGTTCATTTGATAGATCAAGAGATTATATTCTCACAAGACGGTAAAAAGATTACCGTCAATTCACACGTAAAGGTCCAAAACCGGAATCACCAGGAGATCGACAAAATCGTGTTCTACTTGAACCCATCCCTGCAAGTTGAAAAATTAACCCGCCAAGGAGAAGAAATTCCCTATAAAAGAGATGCGCAAGTTATTATTGCGGAACACAAACTCCGCCCGTACGAGAGTCTTGAACTGGATATCACGTATAACGGTTCCATCGACGAGAATATCTGCTACCTGGACATCACGGACGAAGAATATTACGACACGCAAACCGGAAGCAGCATTCTCCGTTTCGGGAAAAGATACGCTTTCGTGCAGGATAAATTTACCCTGCTGACCCCGGAATGCCTGTGGTACCCCTCGACCTTTCCACCAGTAAACCCGGAAGCTCCTTATAATATCCGGAAAAACTTCTCGAATTACACTCTAAAAGTGATTCATCCCGATGACCGGACGATTCTTTCACAAGGGACACCTTTCCAATCGGGAGACACGACAATATTCCGAAATAAAGAGCAACTGCCCGGCATCAGTTTAGCCATCGGGGACTACGAGAAGAAGAGTATCGTGGTTGATTCCGTGCAGATCGAATTATACAATTTTAAGGGTCACGATTTCTATTCTGAAGTTTTTCCTAACATTTCGGACACGTTAGCCGGATTCCTTCAGGATGTGAAATCCGAATACGAGTTGAGAAAAGGCCGTAAATACCCGTATCAGAAATTTATCATGGCAGAAACGCCTATTTCTTACACGGGTTACGTGCGAAATTGGAAAGGGAACAGCGAGCAGGCGCAACCGGAGATGGTTTTCCTTCCGGAATTTGCCACGACCCTGCCTAGCAGTAATTTCAAATTTGCCAAGAAAAGAATGGCCAACTGGGGACGACGTGATCCCCAGGGAGCGATGGAAGAAATTGACGTGGAAATGAACGTTATACGGGATTTTGTCCGCCGGGTTCTTCTCTCGGAGGAAACGTTTCAAGAAGAGGGAAATACATTCGTGAATATGTTCTCTGGCGAATGGTCCGGGACATCCAAGCTGAACAAGTACGATTTATCGTCCATGTATTTTAATTACGCGGGTTCTATTTATTCCCAGAATTTCCCGATCATAGACATCGTGATGAACACCATGCTAAAACAGGAAGAAAGCGATCAGGGAAGACATTTCTTCCGGATGTTCAACGGGATGGGCGATGACCAACGAGCCGCCGCTTATCTGAACGGGAAAAGTTTTGAACAAGCCGTACTTGATAACACGCTTTCGACAGAGGTGTTCTACGAAATGATGAAACTAAAGGGCGTTTACCTAAGGAACTATATAAACTCACGCCTTTCATCAAACGAGTTCAAGGAATTCATGGCTGAATTCACGAAAAAATACCAGTTTCAAGAAGTTAATTTCACTCGCCTGAACAGTGAGTTTATCCGTAAATTCCATTTCAATTTAATGGATTTCATCCCGAACTGGTACACGATAAACAGCACGCCTCGTTTTATCGTGAAAGGGGTGGATGCCGATCAAGTAGAAGTCGGGGATTACACGAAATATATCGTGAAGTTCCAAGTGTACAACCCCACGAATGTAGAAGGCGTGATTTCCGTCAACGTGGAAGAAGGAGGCGGAATGTTCCCCGGCGGCCCGCGGGGAAGAAGAGGACGGGCCGCTCAAATGGAGTCCAAACCAGCGAAAAATTACATTATAGAACCGCAGAAATACAAAGAGATTCGTATTTTATGTGACGAACGTCCGAGTAACCTCACGATTAACACGAATATCTCGCAGAATCTACCCAGTACGATCATGCAGAATTTCGCCAAAGTGACCACCACGACGACCGACACGGTAACAGGAATATTCGACGCAAATGCCACCCTTTTCACGTTTAACCCGAAAGAGATCACGGTTGACAACGAAGATCCCGGATTCCGGATAATCGAATCCAATCAAAAGAACAAGCTACAATCCTTCTTCAAGAAGGAGAGCGAAGATAAATACAAGAACTTAAACTTCTGGATGCCCCCCAGTAAATGGACAGCTACTATCGGGGCAAATTATTACGGGGACTATATCAATAGTGCCGTGTACAAGAAATCCGGAAGCGGTAGTAACAAGACGGAATGGACAACCCAGATACAAATTCCAGGATTCTACGAGGTATTCGTGTACTCGTCTGATCTTCCCATGATGGGACATCGCTGGGGAAGGAATGAAGAGAAAAAAATGCAATATTACACGGTAAAACATGATGACGGAGAAGAGGAAATTTCAGTCGAGACGGGCCGGGGACGGCAGGGATGGATGACACTGGGTTCTTTCTATTTCTCGCAAGGAGAGGCTAAGATTACCTTAAGTGACAAAGGATCGGGATCAAACCAAATCATCTTTGCCGATGCGGTAAAATGGGTGTACACGAACAATAACAAATAAAAATAACAACAACATATTATGAAAAAGATCGCGTCAATATCGTTGATTATTTCGGGAATACTCATGCTTTGTTCCGGATCAACGTTTGCTCAGGAAATTTTGACGTTGGAAAAGGCTCTGGAGATCGCTTATCAGCAAAGTCCTTCCATCATTCAAAGTAAAATGAGTCTAGAACAAAGTGAGCTGGCCCTGATTCAGCAAAAAGCCTCGTTAAAATCACAGTTCAGTTTGAACCTGAGCCCATTTCAATATACCAGAAGTACGTCGTTTGACGATTACAATACACAATGGTATACCCGGAAATCCATGAGTTCCGGCCTGGACTTCAGGATCAGTCAACCGATCAAGTGGACGGACGGAACGCTTACACTTAGCAACTCGTTTAACTGGCAAGATGACGATAACCAATCTTTCGGAGCCAAGAGTACCTCTTTTTCAAATAATCTTAGCTTAAACCTGGAGCAACCGATCTTTACCTACAATAAGACCAAGATGCAATTGAAAAGGCTGGAATTCAACCTTGAAAAAGCAAAAATACAATACGCTCTAGCCCAACTGAACATCGAGAAGAACGTGACCGCAGCATTTTATGGCGTTTACCAGTCTTATAAAAGACTCGTTACGGCTCGGGAAGCTTTCCAGAGTCAAAAAGAAAATTACGAGTTAATCAAAAATAAAGTGGAACAACATTTGATCGCCCAGGAAGAACTCTTCCAGGCGGAAGTAACCTTAGCCACGAACGAGAATTCTCTCGCCGACACGGAAACGAGTTACGAGAATACCAAAGATCAATTCAAGCAAACTTTGGGGTTACCCTTGGATATAGACATCAGTATATTACCCAACATCCAGATTGATTCGGTTCACGTGGATGTGAATCAAGCCGTTAAATACGCCTTGACTCAACGTATGGAAATCCGCCAACAACAGATTGCCATTGAAGAAGGTATTTTTAGCTTGATCGAGGCAAAGGATAATAACAAGTTTAAAGGTAGTATCTCCGCCAGAGTAGGTTTGATGGGCCAAGGTGATAAATTCAACGGAGCTTTCTCGAAACCGGATGACAACGAAACGATCGGGGTTACCTTAACCGTTCCTATCTGGGACTGGGGGGCAAGAAAGGCAAGTATTCGCAGTACGGAATTATCCAACGAAAACACGGAGATCAGCAACGAGGAAGAAAGAAAATCCATCATGCTCGAAGTACGTCAGATTTGTCGAGAGTTACCCAAATTATTACGCCAGATCGAAATCGCCCGCCAGACAGTCAGAAACGCAGAGCGCACGTACGACATCAACGTCGAGAAATATCGTAGCGGAACCCTTACCGGTATGGAACTGAAAAACCAACAGACCCAGTTAACTGACGCAAAAAACTCATTGACGGATGCCATCATTTCATACAAATTGAAATTACTGGATCTGAAAATCCAAACCCTGTGGGATTACCAGAATAACAGGTCTTATTTACCGGTTGATTTATTGAAATAAACCCTAACACAAAATATAAAACAAAAACGCTATGATCAACAAATCTATAAAATATATCGGGGTGATTCTACTGGCTTACACCTTGAACGCTTGTAACGAGCAACGAATGAGTTCTTCTTCAGAGACAACCACGCCTGTTTGGCTTGCCGAAGTCGGGAAACGTGATGTTCGGGAATTGACCACCACAACAGGAACAGCCAAAGCAGCCAAAACGGTGGAAGTGAAATCCGAGACAAACGGTAAATACGAGCTGATGATCAACCCCAAGACCAAGCGTCCCTACAAGCTGGGAGACATTGTCGAGGAAGGAGCCGTGATTATCAAGCTGAATAATAAAGAACACGAAAATACCGTGTCGCTACCGACAAAAAAGATGCAGGTTGATATCGCCAAGAAAGAGTGGGAAGGACAAAAAGCCGTATTTGAAAAAGGCGGTGCCACGGAAAAAGATGTACTAAATGCCGAAAGTAGTTACATACAAGCGCAAACAGCATTGGAAACGGCATACTCTGATCTGGCAAAGCTCTCGATCAAAGCCCCTTTCAAAGGAGCCATCGTCAGCCTGCCGTATTTCACCCCGAACGTGGAGATCGCATCGGGCGAAACGATGGTCGGGTTGATGGATTACAGCCATATGTACATGGAAATCGCATTACCGGAAAACACGATCGATAAGGTGAAAGTGGGTCAAAAAGTGTTGGTCACCAATTATAATATCAAATCAGATACACTGTCCGGCCTTGTTTCCCAGTTATCCCCGGCAATCAACGAGGATACCCGCACATACACCGGATACATCACGATCAGCAACCCGGAACTGAAACTACGTCCCGGTATGTTCGCAAAAGGAGAGATTATTACTTTGCAAAAGGATTCAGTTATTGTTATACCGAAAGACATCGTTAATTCCCGTCGGGGAGGAAACCGGATTGTCTACACGGTGGAACAAAACCGGGCCATGGAGAAAATCATCACAATTGGTATCAGTGATGACCGTTTCATCGAGGTGGAAAGCGGTCTGAACCAAGGAGACAAGATCGTGGTGAAAGGCTACGAATTCCTGAGAAACAGAGGCAAAGTAAAAATCATGAAATAAAAAGACATGAACAGCATTACCAAATTTGCAGTAAAATACCCGGTGAGCGTGTTAATGCTCACGCTGGCGGTATGTTTACTGGGAACCATATCTTATAATAAGTTAGGGACAGATCTTTTCCCTGACTTGAAAAATCCCGCTCTTTACGTGGAAGTGAAAAGCGGTCAGAGACCACCCGAAGAGGTTGAAAAGCTAATCACTACCAATGTCGAATCGACTGCCGCACGTCAGGAAGGCGTGAAGAGCGTGTACAGCGTCACGAAAGTCGGGTACACGAAGGTTACCGTGGAATACGGATGGGATCAGGACATGGATGCCGCTTTCCTGGATTTACAGCGAAGTGTCTCTTCTCTTTCTCAAGATGAAAGCATCGAAGAAGTTAACGTTACCCGTTACGATGCCAACGCAACACCAATCATGACCATCGCTCTCACTCATAACGAGGTGAAGGACATGAATGAATTGCGAAAGATCGCAGAAAATTACATGCGTAATGAACTCGTCCGGGTAGATGGAATCGCGGATATTCAATTGAACGGACAGGAACAGGCTATCGTCGAAATATCCACGAATCCTTATATGTTGGAGGCATTCGGATTAACTGCCGACGGGATTGCCTCGCAAATCACGGCCATCAATCAAAATGTTTCCGGGGGAACGATCACGGACGGGGATATTCAATACACGGTGAAAGGGGTAAACCTGATTACCAGTCTCCAAGATATTGAAAACATTATCGTGGCATTTAAAGAGAATTCTTCCAGCGGAAGTTCCTCTTCCACGGAATCTACAAGCAGTTCCAGCAAGACAAAAGCCCCGGTATATTTGAAAGATGTGGCCTCCGTGTCCATTCGCAACAAAGACCCGGAAAATTTGGCCCGTTATAACGGAGAACGCTGTCTGGGGATCAGTATCTACAAAGAAAATAAATATAACACGGTAAATGCCGTGGAAAACTTGCTAGCCAAGATTGATGAATTTCGCAAAAGTTTACCGGGGTATGATTTCCATATCATCAGTAACCAAGGAGAATTTATCGGGAGTTCCATCAACGAGGTTAAAGATTCCGCTTTAATGGGTATCATCCTCGCCGTTATTATACTTTATATATTCTTGCGACGAGTGAACATGACATTAATCGTCAGTCTCTCTATCCCGATCTCGATCATAGCCACGTTCAACCTGATGTACTTCAACGGTCTTTCCATTAACATCATGACGCTGGGAGGGCTTGCGCTGGGAGCGGGAATGTTGGTCGATAATGCTATCGTGGTGATGGAGAATATCTTCCGGAATATGGACGAAAACAACCTGCCGCCCACGGAGGCAGCCGTGAGGGGGACCTCGGAAGTCGCGGGAGCGATTACGGCATCCACCTTAACCACGATCGTGGTATTTCTTCCGATCGTGTACCTGCAAGGTGCTGCCGGAGAGTTATTCAAGGAACAGGCATGGACGGTTAGCTTCTCGTTATTATCCTCGCTTTTTGTCTCCATCTTATTTATCCCGATGCTGGCATCGAAATTCATGCGGAAAAAAGACAATATCACCAGTCATGCTATCACGATCAAAGGTTTCGGAAACTTCGTCGGAAAAGTACTTAAAAGGAAATACCTGGTGATTACAATTGCCTTCATCCTCATGATTGTTTCCTATCTGATGTTACCATTCATTGGCATGGAGTTCATGCCTAAAACAGAATCGAAGGAGTTTTCGATCCTCGTTACCATGGAACCGGGAACAAGGTTAAAAAGTACGGATAATGCCGTGGGAACCATTGAAGATGCCATCCGGACTCTAGGACAGGATGATATTGAATGGCAATACACGCTGGTTGGCCCATCCAACCTTGAAAGTCAAAGCGGGGGAAAACTGGAATCAGAGAATCAATCCCAAATTAAGGTAAAGATAAAGAAAGATTCTAAGCTGGATGCCGATTACTTTATCACGAATATTAACGAGAATTACCCCTTGCCGGAAGGCGTGGAAATTTCCTACGAGAAAGGAGAATCCGCCCTACAAAGTATTCTGGGAACAGAGGGGGCACCGCTGGTAATCGAGGTGAAAGGGGAAGAACTTGAATTACTGGATGAATTGTGTACCGAGATAAAAGAGAAAATCACTGGAATTCCCGGTATATACGACATCAAATCTTCCTTGGAAAAAGGAGCCCCGGAGGTGAATATCAAGATTGACCGCTTGAAAAGTGGAATCTACGGGATTGACGTTGCCACGGTAAGTAACCAAGTCAGCGAGAAACTGGCAGGTAAGGATGCCGGAACTTTCGAAACACAAGGCGAGACTATTGACATCAATATCAAGGTTCCCGAAGTGACCCTTTCCGAAATCTACGATATTGAAATCATACAAGGCGAGAAGAAATACCGTCTCGGAGAGATTGCAGACATAGAAATCACGTCAGCCCCGAAAGAAATTAACCGGGTTAACCAAAGCCGAACGGGTATTGTGACCGCCATGATCGAGAAACAATACTCACTAAGTCATATAACCCCTGCTATTAAAGCTAAATTGTCCGAGGTTGAATTCCCGGCCAAGTATTCGGCTAAAATAACGGGAGAAGAAGAGATGCGACAAGAGTCATTCAGTGGGTTGGGATTCGCCCTGTTTTTATCTATTCTATTAGTATACATGGTGATGGCTGCACAATTTGAATCCTTGCGCCACCCGTTCACGATCCTGCTGACCATTCCGTTAGCCGGCGTCGGGTGTATTTTGGCATTCCTGCTCACCGGACAAACACTCAACATGATGGCCTTTATCGGTATTATCATGCTGGCGGGTATTGCCGTGAACAGTTCTATCATACTCGTGGATGCGATCAATCGCTTGAAAGAAGAGGGCCATCCCCTAGAAGAGGCTATTAAAATGGCAGCACAGCATCGTGTGCGTCCGATTATCATGACCAGTGCCACCACGATTCTGGCATTGCTACCCATGTGTTTCGGATTCGGTGAGGGAGCCTCATTGCGCTCCCCCATGGCACTTGCCGTGATCGGTGGTTTGCTAACCTCAACCATCATGACGCTGATCGTTATTCCGTGTGTGTATTACGTTATTGACAGAAAGAAATCATGAACACGATTATAAAAAGAAGGGTTCTTGTATCGATGCTTTTCATCGGGCTGGTACTTATGGGAATTTTCTCCTATAAACACCTCCCCATGGAATTATACCCCAATGCCGAATTGCCGGTGTTGAGCGTGAGCATTAGCTCCGAGACAGAATCTGACCCTTCCTATATAGAAAATCAAGTAGCTATTCCCGTTGAAGGAGCCGTCAGTGCCCTTAACGGGGTAGAAAAAATAGAAACCCAGATTTATTCGAGAGGAGGACAGGTAACCGTCTCTTTCAAACAGGACGTTGATCTGAAATACACCTTTCTACAACTGGAAGAAAAAATAAAAAGCATCACCCCGAATCTGCCTGATAATTTCAGGTTAAACGTGAACAAATCTTCTTCGGGTTCTGCCAGTGATATGTTCATGAACCTACGAATTCTCGGGGAGGACGACATCGACTACGTGCGTAATATCGCCGATTCAGAGATTGTTCCCTACCTGGAAAATATCGACGGGATCGCTAACGTCACCATCATGGGAGGACGGCAAAAAAGCATCGAGGTTATTGTCGATCCGGAAAGATGCAAGGCATTGAACATCACGACATCAACGATCAGTCGAGCCATTTCAAGCAATCTGGCAGAAAAGAGTTTCGCCGGTTCTGTTTACGAGAACAACAAACGTTATTTCGTCAACGTAACAGCCGAATATCTTGCCACAGAAGACTTGGGGAGTATCGTGGTTGCCAGTGGCCCGATCCAGTTGAAGGACATCGCTGAAATCCAGTTCGGTGTGAAAGAAGAGGAATCCTACGCCCGTACTAACGGGAAAGAGGTGATTTCCTGCATCTTGTCAAAATCACCGATGGCTAACGTGATCGACCTTTCCGAAAAAGTCCGGCAAGAAATTGATCGCCTAAACGGGGAATTAGAATCCAAAGGGGTTCTTATTGAAGTGGAAGATGATGCGGCCGATGTGATGAATAAAAATATTGACCAGATCATTGATCTCGGACTTTCGGGAGCCTTACTGGCCATATTCGTGTTGTTCCTGTTCCTTCGGAAAATACGGATCATTTCCATCGTGGCTTTTGCCATTCCGATTTCCGTGTTCTCGTCATTCTATTTCTTTTATCTATTCGGAATAACGATCAACACGTTAACCCTCACGGGTATCGCCCTTGCCGTCGGTATGTTACTGGACAATTCTATCGTCGTCATGGAGAATATCTACCGGCTGAAAGGTCTGGGAGTTTCCACCGATGAGGCTTGTGTTCGGGGAACTACCGAGGTATGGAAGGCAATCATGGCGGCCACAGTCACCACAATTACCGTGTTCCTGCCTTTCCTTTTCGCGGACAATTATCTAGTCAAACTGATCGGGGAACATATCGGAATCTCTATCGTGGCAACGCTTACCATATCGTTGGTCGTGGCATTACTATTGATTCCGATGGCGGTAAACGCTATTTTGCGCAAGACACCGGAAGATGTAAACTTCAGCAACTTATCAATCCATAACAGATTGGTGCAGATATATGTTGCCATACTCAAGATGTCACTTCGCCGTCCGGCACAAGTGATCATTATCGCTCTAGTCACGTTACTGGTTACCGTGGTTCTGTCCACCTCTTTAACCTTGAACACGCTGAAAGAGGTTGAATTGAACACGTTCAACGTGTATATCACCCCGCCAACGGGCTACACGCTTCAAAGGACCGACGAGATGATCCGGCTTTTCGAGGACGAATTACTCGAAGTCCCGGAAATAAAAGAATTCTCTTCCAACGTTATGAAAGAGGATGTCCGGCTTACGATTCGATTGAAAGATGATTACCAAAAGATCAATAAGAAATCCCTCATCCAACTGAAAACCGAAGTACTCCGGTTGGCCGAGACGGTCAATATCAACCAAATCAGCCTAGAAGCCAGCGAGAGCAGCGAGAACTTCAGAGGAAGTAGCGGTGGCGGTGGAATGCTTGGCAATAGTTCCTTGCTCAGAATGATGGGTATGGGCAGTCAAACAGAAAAAGTGATAATCAAGGGGCAGGATTTCGAGTCTATGGCGAATTTTGCCGAATATTTGAAATATCAACTTGACGATCTGGATAACATTTCCAATTCCCACATTTCAGTTTCCCAAGGAAGTACGGTCTCCAAAATATTTTTTGACCAGTACCTCATGGGAATGAACGAGGTTGAACCCAGTAATGTAAGCCAGGAGCTTTCCAATTTCCAGCCTCAAAGTAAAGCTGAGGTAAAATACAAAGCCGGGAACCAGGAATATGATATCCTGATCCGGGATATCAATTATGATGAGGACGATCAGAAGACACAAACCCGGACATTGGAAGATTTACGCAACCTGGAAGTCACGAACAAGAATAACGGGTTAGTCCAATTACGGAGTTTCAGCCGCATCAACCTAGGACGTGACAAAGGAAATATCACTCGCATTAACCAGGAAAAGGAGGTGAACCTCGTTTATATGTTCAATTCCGACATCAACGAATCAAAGGATTTGCTGGAAGCCGCACGGGAGGAGATTGACGAACTGGTGCAAAGCATGGATGTCCCGACGGGTATCGCCGTGGAGGTCGTACACGAGGAAAACGAAATGGATGATTTTATCTTCCTTATTTTGGCCGCATTCATTTTGATTTACATGATTTTGGCTGCCGTATTTGAATCAACCACGGCTCCCATCGTGTTGATGTTTACCATCCCGCTGGCCGCTATCGGTTCTTTACTGGCATTATTATTCACGAGCAATTCATTGATGAATGCCAATGTTTTCGTGGGTTTCATTATCCTCATTGGTATCGTGGTGAATAATAGTATCATCCTCATCGACTACACTTCTTTACTCCGTCGGAATGGAAACCGTAAACAACGAGCTATTATAACGGCCGGGTTATCCCGTTTAAGACCGATTCTGATCACGGCAATCACGACGATCGTGGCCATGATTCCGTTAGCTATGGGGCAAGGAGAATACGTGTCCGGACTGGGAGCCCCGTTTGCCATCACCGTGATCGGGGGACTTACCATGAGTACGCTGTTGACTCTGGTCATTATCCCGACATTGTATTCCGGAATGGAAGATGCTTTATACCGCTTACGCACGCAAAATCTCTTCATGAAACTATTGCAAGTCGTGCTTTTCGTCGTGGCCGTAATCTGCGTTTACTTCTGGACCTATACCCTGTTGAACCGGATTCTATACGTGATCCTAACGGTTATTCTCGTACCGGGAGTGACCTGGTTCTTGGAAGACAGTTTACGTCGGGCGCAAAGTAATATCATCCCAGCTGACGAAGAGTTGGAGATCAAGATATGCAATCTTGTCAAAGTGTACGGACGCCCGTCACGTTTCAACCGGGAATGGACTTCCGGTTTGAAGATCCGGGAACGGCTCGGCCTGCAAGGGAATTATCGCGAATGGCGGGATATGCAACCGTTGTTATGGTCGTTGCCCGTGTTGGGATTCATGTATTATTTCACGTTCAGCTACCAGGTACTGTTCTTCTGGGCAATTGTTTTTGCCTTCATTACCTGGACGATGACGCTAAGTATCATGAATGTTTTCCGGGAGTTCTGCGAGAACCGGAAACAGACCGTCATTGCCAAGATTCTACGGATCATTGCTATCGTCATTTATTATGCCGGCCCGATGGTAATCCTGATTTGGGCAAGCAAGAAATTCGAGAACAGCGGGGGGGCCATCTTCCTCGGTATGTTCTGGTATCTCGGTATTGCTGCCCGCTACCTGTCCAACAAGATCAACAAGGAGAACATCAATATTGACTTAATCGACGGTCGGTTCCGTATGTTGAAAAAGACTATTTTCCGTCTGGCTTCCAAGGCTCCGTTTATCGGGGTGAAGAAGAAACCGTTCAAGGCGTTGAATTCCGTTTCCATGGAGATACATACCGGAATGTTCGGTTTGCTAGGGCCTAACGGAGCCGGTAAGACCACGTTGATGCGTATCATCTGTGGGGTCTTCGAACAGAGTTACGGGAAGATATTCATTAACGGCATCGATACCCAGAAGAAACGGGAAGAATTGCAAGGTTTGATCGGTTATTTACCGCAGGAATTCGGGACCTACGAGAACCTCACAGCATGGGAGTTCTTGGAGTACCAAGCCCTGTTGAAAGGAATATATAACCAAAAGATACGTCATAACCGGATAGCCGAAGTACTTTCTGCCGTGCATATGTACGAGAACAAGGACAAGAAGATCGGAGGTTTCTCCGGTGGTATGAAACAACGTATCGGTATCGCACAAACCCTGTTGAACCTGCCCCGGATACTCGTGGTGGATGAACCGACTGCCGGTCTGGACCCGCGGGAAAGAATCCGTTTCAGAAACTTGCTCGTGGAATTGTCCCGAAACCGGATCGTGATTTTCTCTACCCACATTATAGAGGACATTGCCAGTTCCTGTAACCAAGTCGGCGTGATCAACAAGGGTATCCTGAAATACAACGGTACGCCAAGTGACATGGCTAATATCGCCAAGGATGTTACCTGGAGCTTCGAGGTTCCGGTACGGGATTTCGCAAAATTACCGTCCGATATGCTGATCGTTCACCACATCCGCCAAGGCGACATCATCAAGGTACGTTGCCTCAGCGAGCATAAGCCCACCGAGACCGCCGAGAAGATTCTCCCGGCCTTGGAGGACTCTTACTTGTGGTTGTTGAGAAGTGTGAAGATCGAGAATAAAGAAGAAATTATAACACAATAAAAAGATTTAGCGATTTATGATTGACGATTTCGTGATTCTAAATTCTAAATTTTACATTTTACATTAACGCTATGGTGCAATTTTGGATAACCCTACAAAAGCTGGTACAATATAACATCAAGATTATATTCGGGAATAAATTCCTGTACTTCATGTTGAGTGCCCTCGCCTTCTACGTGATCACGGTGATCGTGAAATTGCTGGGAGACGACGAGATCACGCAGGCAACAGCCTACTCCATGTTGATGTTACCGAGTATTCTGTTGGTTTTCTACCCGATGTGTTTCGGCATACAGAACGATCAGGACGCCAAGATCGTGGAGATTATTTTCGGAATCCCGAACTATAGTTACAAGGTCTGGTTATTACGCCTCATCATCTCTTACGTGATCTGTTTCGTGATTACCTGTTTCCTTGCTCTATTAACGGATTTGGCTATCGTGTCGGTTCCCCCGATGGGACTGACCCTACAAGCCATGGTCCCGGCTCTTTTTATCGGCACGCTTTCCTTCATGTTAAGCACAATGATCAAGAACGGGAACGGAACTTCCGTGGTGATTATTATTATCGGACTGTTATTCTCCATGATACAGGGAGCTATCGGGGATAGTCAATGGAACATTTTCCTAAATCCTTACGATGTTCCCATTGACAAGAACCCGCAGATATTTTTCAACACGGTCTTCCATTGCCGGATGAACATGTTGATCGCCTCTGTCCTCTTTATCATCTTCGGACTGAATAACACCCGAAACCGGGAGAAATTTATATAGAAGAAATCGGGGCTGTCCCAAAAGTCATTTTATTTCGAAAAACTCCTCCGTCACTTCGTACCACCTTTTTCTTCCCCTGCCTGAGGGGAAGTACCCGAAGGGGGGGAGGGAGTTTGAAAACACCTTATTTTGTGTATGTCTGTTCTTTTGTTACCTTTGTTCACAAACACTACTATCAAATGAAAGTTTCGTCTTTTTCAAGAAACTCTATTCATCTAATAAGAAGGATTAGTACATGAAATATTTTATTGAAACCCTAACAAGCAACAGCAAGAGCGTGGAACTACCCGAAGAGTTTAATTATTTCGGGAAACTGATTGGTAGCTGGAAATTTGATTATGTCGATCACAACATATCCTGTTCGACTAAAGGAGAATGGCATTTCTCGTGGATCCTTGAGGGAATGGCGGTACAAGATGTTATTATTCTACCTTCACGAGAAACCAGAACAGAAATACCACATCCCCTCACCGAATACGGCACGACACTCCGTGTCTACAATCCAGCCACGCACACTTGGGACATTGCCTATTGCTATACAGGAAGAATCATGCGCCTTGAGGCAAGAAAACAAGATGATATGATTGTTCTCACGAATATTGACGACGAAAAGAAGAAATGGGTTTTCGTCAAGATCGAGGATAACACATTTCATTGGCAGAATGTAACCGTAAAAGATAATGGTGAATGGCTTATAAATGCGGATTTATATGCAGTGCGTACACGATAAGCATTTTGCACGGCACACCTTACTGCAAGTATAAATATTCTTTATTCTTAAACATCATGGCATAACAGCTCATATAGCAAATATACAACACGATTCACCCGACATACAAACATAATTGAATGAAAAACCAATTCTATAAAATAGGAAATAGGAATAAATAGACTCCCGCAAGAATAATTTCAACGTCCTATGTAAGCTATGTCATTTTTTATAATTTTGCGGAGATTATCACCATAAAAATAAAGAAATGAAAAAAATCTTGTATGTATTATGTCTGCTTACGACTCTTGTAGCGTGTAGCGATGACGATGACAAAATTATTACCGATTATGACAAACCGTACACGAAGTTACCCTCTTCCGAATTAAGAACTTTAATCGAAGACAATATCAGTTCATGCGAAGCGTTGGTCAAGGAGTTTAGTGAGATGGAGGAAAATAATGAGATATTCGATTTAATAAGATATTATGGTATAAACTTGAGTTTCAATATTTCCGATTTGATAAACTCCCGAAGTTCAGACTCAAGCAAAGAAAACACATTTACCGGAATGAAATTAGTTTGGAACAAAGACAAACAGGACTTTGACACGACCATCAATGCAGCCGGATTCATGGAAGTCCTCTTCCCCTCTTCCAAAACAGATCAGTCCCAAAATGATCTTCGTTTCATTGCAACGATTGATTATAGTACCGGTGTCTGCCTTAAAATGGAAGTTTACAAGGGCGAAGAAATTCTATTACACAAAGTACAGCAATATAACAAAGAAACTTCCGAAGCCATACAAATAGTAAAATGTCCTCCTTACAGCCAAATGGTCAAGATGGAAATAAATTACGATGATATTGTCTCTCGATTTATCATGAGAAGAATGCCCAAAGAGGTCATTGTACAAAAGGACGGAGGAGATTATTACAGCCTTTCATTGAATATCGAAAATGGCAATCTAGATTTAGTGACAGATTTCAATAACATCCGGATTCGCTCTACATTCGAACAATATAACAGCATACAGGCGTTAATTGAGGAAATATATTACACGAATGAAGGACGTTATGACGAGTTGGTTACAGAACTTTTCAGAAAAAATATGCGAGAAAGTGTTATTGTTTTCACGGATAAAGATGAGAAAATCGGAGAATGGGAATTCGTGGAACTAAAACGAGGCGCAGAAAGTCCTTTCCCTCTTTGTAAATGTATGTTCCAAGACGGAACAGAATTATTTTTCCGGTTATATACATTTATCTAGTTTCCTATAAAGATTTCTTTCCCCGGTTTTCAAAAAGAGCCGGGGAAATTTCTGTCTAATGAATCCCTGTACGCCCCAATTTCTCGTTTAGTTTACGACGAATGACATTGATGGCATTTTTGCGCTTAAGGAGTTCCACGATTTGCGAAGGATCTTTACTATTCTGTGATTCAAGAATGCGATTATCTATATCCCGAGAGAGCATTTCCACTCTTCGCATCTTGTAATTATCTAGTATCTTGGGCAGAAGTTCTCCGAGTTTCATCTGTTCTGTCTCGACAAAACTATCCATCCTGTACCAAATCTTACTTAACTCGTAAGGTTCACTCAAGATATTGGCAGCCATGGTACTGACTTTTATATCCGGGTAAGAAATAAAATAACGGGCCGGGATAAACGACGGAGACTCATACTGACGTTGATATTCCTGTTGCATCGTACGGAACACGGGATTCAACAATTCCAAATCATCTTCCCCAAGTTCCCGGATAATGAATTCCCCGACACTCACACTTCGCATATATCCGTTACGTTCCTCCTCGTACAACTCGCTATCCCCGAATAAAAGCAGGTAACGAATCAACACACTTTCCTCGATGTCACAAGGAGTCGCTCCTCGTGTCGGGGTTGTTACCTTCAATTCCGGAGTCGCAACAGGAGTTTTGGAAGGTTGTTCCTCGTTCTTCAAGCGAACCTTGGCAATCTCGGTATATAAAACTCGTTCCTCAACATCCAACTGGTGAGCAGTTTCCCGCACATAGACGGAACGCACGATGTTATCCGGGATCTTGGCAATACTTCGCACGATGTCCGTGATTAGGCGAGCCCGTTCAACAGGATCATCCCCCGCAGTACCCAGCAATAATTTAGTCTTAAAATTTATAAAATCCGTCTCGTTATTCGCGATAAAGTCCGCCAAATCTTGCGGCGTATGACTCCGGGCAAAAGAATCCGGGTCCTCCCCGTCCGGCAGTAAAAGTACCCTCACGTTCAATCCCTCTTCCAGCACGAGATCGATTCCCCGCAAAGAGGCCTTGATCCCGGCAGCATCCCCGTCATAAATAATTGTCACATTCGGGGTCAACCGACGAATCAACCGGATCTGTTCGATCGTCAAAGAGGTTCCCGAGGAAGCCACCACGTTCTCAATTCCTTTCGCATGAAAAGAGATCACGTCCGTGTACCCTTCCACCAAGATGCAACGATCTTGCTGCACGATTGATTTCTTAGCAAAGAATATCCCGTAAAGGGTTTTACTCTTGTGATATATCTCGGACTCCGGGGAATTCAGGTATTTTGAAATCTTTTTATCGGCTGTCATCGTTCGTCCCCCGAAAGCAATCACCTTACCCGCCAAATCAAGCACGGGAAACATCACCCGGGCTCGGAATCGGTCGAAAAGTCCTTTCTCGTTCTCGATGGTCAATCCTGTCTTCACGAGAAACTCTTTCTTGTAGCCCTTTTCCTGAGCTGTTTTCGTGAACGCCCCCCAACCTTCCGGGTTATAGCCCAAACCGAATTTGCGAATCATCTCGTCACTGATACCTCGTTGACGCAAGTAACCCAATCCCACGGAACGCCCCTCGTCCGTGTTCCACAGTTGATATTGAAAATACTCGTTCGCATATGAAGAGACAATTAACATACTCTCTCGTTCCGTCTTCTCCTTCTTCTGTTCCTCTGTTAATTCCTTTTCCTCAACCGGGATATGATATTTCTCGGCCAGATATTTCAATGCCTCCACGTAAGACATCTGCTCGTGTTCCATGATAAAATTCACGGCATTTCCCCCTTTCCCGCAACCGAAACATTTATATATGCCTTTTGCCGGGGAAACGGTGAACGAACCTGTCTTCTCATTATGAAACGGACACAGCCCAAGATAGTTTACACCTCGCTTTTTTAAACTCACGAAATCGGAAACCACTTCGTATATATCCGCCGCATCAAAAATTTTCTGTATGGTAGCCTGATCAATCATGACACAAAGATAGGATAATGAAATTGAAAATGGAGAATTGAGAATTGAAAATGATGTAATAAGATTAAAATCATTGAAAAGTTGCGCCCGACAAGAGTTTTAACAATACTTTAACATACATGTCGTATTAGTGGAACAATATTTGTATACTTTTGCACGTGGAAACGTTTTAAACACGTTTCGTTTCCAAGTACAAACACTAAGACATCAGCTATGGAAGAAAACATAAAACAAAAAAGGGAACTTATAGCCGCTATCTCGGATCTTTTTTTGAGATTCGGATTGAGAAGTACCTCCATGGATGATATAGCGAATCACTTGAAAATTTCGAAGAAAACACTCTACCAACAGTTTGCCAATAAAGACGACGTGGTGGAGCAAGTGATGTTGTACAGGAGAGATGAAAAAATAAAAAACACGGATGTTAATCAACTAGCCAAGAAAAACCCGATCGTGGTCATGAGCGAAATTCGGGATTTCATGGTGAGTGATTTGGGTAGCCGCTTACCTGCCAATCATTTTGATTTAAGGAAATATCACCCGGCCGTGTACGAAAGAGTTGCCAAGCAAGAAGAGGAGTCAACGAAGAAGTTTCTCGTGGCATTACTGGATAACGGTATAAAACAAGAACTCTTCCGGAAGGATATTGACAAAGAATTACAATTGTACCTGTTAGGCAAACAATTGCACTTTTTGAAAGATCCTGAAATCACCAGTAAGCTTGAATACCCGATTTCGGTAATTATTTCAACGATCTTTATCAATTTTATTTACGCTATATCCACAGAAAAAGGTCTAAAAGAATTTGAACGCCTAAGGAACACGGCAAAACGACCAGAAGACGGATGATTGATTTTTTTGGTACGAGTTTTGTAACGAGAGAAAAAACATTTGAAATTTCCCGGAAAAATAAATAATTAAATCTATAATCTATGAAACAAGGAACGACTCTTTTCCTCCTAATGTTTTTCGTGCCATGGATGCTCCACGCACAGGAAGCGCCGCAAACGATATCGCTTCAGCAAGCGGTGGAGTTTGCTATCAAGCACAACAAAGAACTGCAATCTTCGCAGATGAATATTGATTTGTATCGCCAAAAGGTACGGGAATCCGTATCACAAGGATTACCACAAGTCAATGGTACCGTAACGTATTCCACGAATTTCAACTACAAGATGGATTTCGGCGGCCAAGCGATAAAAATGAAAGACCAGTCTAACCTGACGGTAGGTTTGCAACAATTATTATTCAGCGGCCAATGGATTCTAGGGATGCAAACCAGTAAAATCGCTGTACGCCTGACCGAGCAGGAAGTTGAAACCACGGAACTGGACATCGTTGAAAATATTTATAATTCATACTACACGGTGCTGGTATCTGAAAGAATGCTCGACATTCTACGTCAGAACCTGGAGAATATGAATGAAATTTACAAGCACACCGATAATATGTACAAAGCCGGAACGGTTGAAGTGACGGACGTGGATCAAATCCGCATTAACGTGGGACAACTGAAAAACAGTTTATTATCCATGGAGAGAACGGTTGCCGTGAATTACAACCTACTGCGTCTTCAACTGGGACTGGAAGCAGGCACCCCGATTAAACTTACGGATGCGCTGAATGTATTCTTGGAAAACGATAAGTCCACTCGCTTGTATGTTGAGAAATTTGACATCAATAATAATTTGAGTTATCAATTGATCACCACGCAAACCGAGCTGAATAAAAAGATGCTGGGATTGGAAAAATGGAGTTACGCTCCCACGATCTCCGGTAATTACAACTTCAATTACAAGATTTTGAAACCGGCATTAGATATGAGCCCGAAACACACGGCCGGCCTCACGATGAACATTCCGATTTTCTCCGGTTTGCAGCGGGATTCCAAGGTTAAACAGGCCAAAATTACCTTGGAACAATCTTATATGCAGAAGAGTTTATTGCAAGACCAGCTGAACGTGCAGGACGAACAGTTGAAATTCAACTTGAAAAACGCCATGGAAAATTACAACCTGCAAAAAGAGAACATCGATGTTGCCACGCGGGTATTAAAGAACTACCAGAGAAAATACGAGCTGGGAGCTGTTTCCAGTTTGGATTTGACACAAGCAAATAACAACTACCTGCAAGCAGAAACAAATTACACGGAAGCAATTCTAAGCTTGCTACAAGCACAAGTAAGTTTGGAAAAACTGTATAATCAACTTCCCCGATAAAACAACTTGAATAACAAAAACAAAAAAGAAATACAATGGTAAAGAATCTCATTTTATCGATTATAGCATTAGCTATCCTTGCCGGTTGCTCGGGCAAAAAAGATAAGACTACAGGGGAAACCGTGGAGGCGGTTCCTGTTAAGGTGCAAAAATTAGAGAAGACGGATATTGCCAAAACCTTGGACTATACCGCCAACTTACAAGCAGATAAGCAAGTGTACTATGCCCCCGCTGCCACGGGCAGAATCGAGAAGATTTACGTGGAAGTAGGCGACCGCATCAAGAAAGGTCAGTTACTCGTTGAGATGGATAGAACCCAGCTAGTTCAAGCTGAAGTTCAATTAAAGAACTTGGAAACGGAATATAACCGTGCCGTTCAATTAAATGAAACCGGAAGTATCTCCAAACAAGCTTATGATGCTGCCGTAACCCAGTACGAAGTAGCTAAAGCTAACGTGGATTTCTTGAAAGAGAATACCAAAATGCTCGCTCCTTTTGACGGTATTGTTACCGGAAAATATTTCGAGAATGGGGAACTTTACACGGGAGCCGCTTTCGGTGGTGCTAGTAAACCTTCTATCATCGCAATCGAAAAAATCAACCCGCTGAAAGCTTACGTGAACCTAGCCGAACAATATTATTTGGCCATACAAAAAGGAACTAAAATTCAGTTGAAGAGCAATATCTTTCCTGATAAAACATTTGATGGTACGGTTAGCATCGTTTACCCGACGATCGACCCCGCCTCAAGAACTTTCACGGTAGAAGTAAAAATCCCGAATAGCGACGAATCATTAAGACCGGGGATGTACGGAACCATTGACTTCTTCATCGGTAACACAGAAACTATGGTCGTTCCGGCTATCGCCGTGTTGAAATTACAGGGTTCAAACGATCGTTACGTGTTCCTGAATAAAGATGGAAAAGCAAAACGTGTGAATGTAAAACTTGGCAGACGTTTCGAGGATCAAGTAGAGTTGATCAGTGATGAAATCCGCGAAGGAGACGAGTTGATTGTTGTCGGTCAAGGCCGGTTAGTTGACGGATCACCGCTTTCTATTACAAAATAGGAGAAACCCGCAACTTAAAATTTAAAACTTAAAATTTAAAATTCAGAATATGAGTATATACAATACAGCGGTCAATAAACCCATTTCAACCTTGATGGTTTTCCTCGCCATCATCGTACTGGGTGTTGCTGCCTATATACAATTACCAGTGGACCAGTATCCCAAGATGGACCCGCCTTATATCACGGTAATGGCAACCTACCCGGGAGCTAACGCCGCAGATATTGAAGAGAACGTGACCAAGATCCTCGAAGACCAGTTAAACTCGGTGGATGACTTGAAGGAATTGACCTCAACTTCTTACGATAACCTATCTGTTATCTCCCTGGAGTTTGAATGGGAAGTAAATCTTGACGAGGCTTCAAACGACGTGCGTGATGCAGTAGATAAAGCCATGTCCAGCCTCCCGGATGATATAGACCGTCCTACCATCATGCGTTTCAACACGTCCATGATGCCTATCTTGATTTATGCCGTAACCGCAAAGGAATCATATCCCGGTATTGACAAGATTTTGGATGACAAGCTGATTACCCGATTAAACCGCGTGGACGGAGTTGCCTCTGTTATCGTGGCCGGAGCCCCGGAACGTGTCGTTTACGTGGACCTCGACCCGAATAAACTTGATGCTTACAATTTGACGCTGGAACAAATCGGTAACAAGATTCTGGCAGAGAATAAAGATATTTCTTCCGGTAACGTGAAGATGGGACAGATGGACTATACTTTGCGCGTGGAAGGAGAATTCGAAGAAAGTGACCAGATCAAAAACATCGTGTTAGGCACTCAAAATGATAAAATCATTTACCTGCGTGATGTTGCCAATGTACGGGATACCCTAAAAGATATTACCCTAGAACAAACGATTAACAGAGGTCGGGGTGGTGTATTAATGGTAACCAAACAAACCGATGCAAACGCAGTAGCTGTTGCGAAACAGGCAAAGAGCGAAATCGAGAAAGCACAGAGGGAACTACCGACAGATATCAAATTCCAAATCATTTCGGATAACTCGGACTTCATCATCAAATCTATTAACAACTTGCAGGAGTCTTTGATGTACGCTTTGATCTTCGTGATCTTGATCGTGTTCTTATTCTTGGGACGTTGGAGAGCAACCTTCATCATCGCATTGACAATCCCGATTTCCTTGATTGTTGCTTTCATTTACTTATTTGCAACCGGGGAGTCGCTTAACATTATATCTCTATCGTCCCTATCTATTGCAATTGGTATGGTGGTGGACGACGCCATCGTGGTATTGGAGAACATCACGAAACATATTGACCGGGGAAGCCGTCCGCGAGAGGCCGCCAAATACGGTACAAACGAGGTTTGGTTGTCTGTAATCGTTACGACGTTGGTAACCGTGGCTGTGTTCTTCCCGTTGACCTTGGTGAGCGGTATGACCGGTATTTTGTTTAAACAGTTGGGATGGATCGTTTGTATCACGGTATGTACGTCAACCGTGACCGCAATCTCTTTGACCCCGATGTTGTGTTCTCAATTGATGAAAATTCAAGAGAAGACGGATTCAAGTAAGTTTAGTTTCTACAACTTCGTTTCCAGAATGTTGGAGAAATTGGACAGTGCTTACGAGAAATTGATCCGCTGGGTACTTGTTCACAAGACCGTAACGATCCTTAGTATGTTTGCTTTATTCTTTGCCTCCATGTTCCTGGCTAAATTGATCAAAACGGACTTTATGCCCCAGAATGACCAAAACTACCTGAACGTGTACGCCAAGATGCAATCCGGCCAACGTGTAGAGGTGACGAGAGAGGTTGCCTTGGAAATTGATTCCATCATTCGAAAAGATATTCCGGAAATCACGTTGATCAACTTGTCATACGGTAGTGAAGAGGAAGCCTCTTTCGCATCCATGATGAACAGCACGGGTAACAATATCTTGAACATGCGTTTGAGAACAACAGATATTAAAGACCGTCAACGTAGTGTGTTCCAGATTGCCGACCAGGTGCGTGGTATCTTGAAAGCTTTCCCGGACATTTTACAGTACACGGTAACAACTTCAAGCGGTGGTTCCATGGGAGGTAATAACGTGGACATTGAAATCATGGGACATGACTTCAACACGACTACGAATCTAGCACACTCCATCGCAGAGAAAGCCCGCCAGATTCCGGGTGCGGAAGATATCAAGATCAGCCGTGACGAAGATAAATCCGAGTTGCGTATCATGCTGGATCAAGATAAACTAGCCCGCCACGGTCTGACAACGTCTGAAGTAGGTTCATACATGCGTAACCGTATCTATGGATACCGGAACAGTAAATACAAGGAAAACGGAGAGGAATATGATATTATCGTACGTTTCGACGAGAAATATCGTTCTTCGATCACCGAGATTGAAAATATCATTATCCCTGACGGCAAGGGCCAGAAGGTTCGGTTAAAAGAATTGGGAGAAATCCAAGAGTTCTTCTCCCCGCCAAATATCGAGCGTAAGAGTAAACAACGTTTGTTGAAAGTGTCTATCACCCCGGCAGCAGGAGTTGCCCTAGGAGATATAGCAACTGCAGCTCAAGAGATCATCGATAACACGGAAATACCTCAGGAAGTATCCATGTATATCGGTGGTAGCTACGAAGATCAACAGGAATCATTCAGCTCATTGTTCTTATTGTTGTTACTCTCTTTGATGTTGGTTTACATCGTGATGGCCGCACAGTTCGAGTCATTCAAGATGCCGTTCATCATCATGTTGGCAATTCCGTTCGCCTTCACCGGTGTGGTTCTTGCCTTGTTGCTGACGAACACAACCTTGAGTATCGTTGCCGCATTGGGTGCTATCATGTTGGTGGGTATCGTTACGAAAAATGGTATCGTGTTGATCGACTTTATCAACTTGATGCGTGAACGAGGTATCCGCCTGTACGACGCAATCGCAATGGCTTGTCGTTCTCGTTTGCGTCCGGTATTGATGACCTCGTTAACCACCATCTTAGGTATGGTGCCGATGGCAATTAGTGCTGGTGAGGGTTCTGAAACCTGGAGACCGATGGGTATCGCCGTAATCGGTGGTATGATCTTCTCCACGATTATCACGATGGTGATTGTTCCGGCCGTTTACGCCGCAATGGACAAGAGTGGTAGCCGTGATAAAAAGAAGATTCTCAGCAAACAATTCAAGTTCATGGCCGACTTTAACCCGGAAAGAGATCTTCCGAAAAAGAAATAAATAATATTTGATTTTAGATTTACGATCCTGTATCGTAAATCTAAAATTTAAAACCTAAAACACTATGAAAGCAGTATTTATATCATATAACCAAGCCTTGACGGAACGGGTTGCTTTTATCCTTGATCAATTACAAATTCGGGGATTCACGCAATGGCCTTTGGTAAACGGAGCCGGAACCGTGGATGGAGAACCTAGAATGGGAACTCACACTTGGCCGGAAATGAACTCCGCCACCTTGACTATCGTGGAGGAAGAAATGGTCCCTCTAATCTTGAAATATGTCAAGAACCTTGACGAGGTGAATAAAGAAAACGGTATCCGGGCATTTGTCTGGGACATTACCGATATGTATTAAAAAAAGAGCCTTTCGGCTCTTTTTTTGTATATGTACTTCACGCAAAGAGGCCAATGCCTCTTTTTTATTCGTCCTCTAATGACTTGAATCCCTTTCCTAATATCTCTCTGGAGTCGATAACATTTATAAAAGCCTCCGGATCAATTTCACGAATTCTGTGACGTAAGATCATCATCTCACGACGAGTTAAAATCGTGTAAATAATCTCGCGAGATTCACCCTTATAAGCACCGACAGCCGGTAAAATTGTAGCTCCACGATTAATATCATTCAAGATGATATTTTTCACCGTTTCCATCTCTTTCGTGACGATCATCAATGTCTTGTGGACAGAAGCACCTTCCACGATCAAGTCAATCACCTTACCTTCGATGAACACGATAATCCAAGAATACATGGGCAAACGCCAGTCTCCGAAAGCCACCACGGTTGACAAAGTAATCGTACAATCCACGATAATAACCAACGTACCCAAAGAAATATGGGTATACTTGTTCAAAATCATGGAAATAATATCCGATCCCCCGGAAGTAGCCCGAGCCTTGAAGATCATACCGATACCAATACCATAAACAATACCGCCGAAAATAGCTGACAGTAATTGTTCATTCAACATCGTTCGGTCAGTAATTCCCGGTTCTAGCAAAGCATCATAACCGTAAACATAGTGAATCAAACGCATAAATGCCGGAATAGCAAACGTACAGATGATGGTTTTCACACCAAACATTCCTCCCAGGAAATAAATTCCCAACAACAACAAAGGCACATCCATACAAAGGGCAGCAATCTCAGTTTCCCAGCCCCACAAGTGATGAAAGACCATGGACAGACCGTATGTTCCACCGGGAGCAAAACCATAAGGCTCCGCAAACAATACCGCACCTAACGCGAACATGAAACAACCACCCAACAACCATCCGTAGGTGATAAAGAAATCCTTAGAGAATAATTTCTCCTTAGTTACAAATCCCATACTACAACTTATTTTTATTTTAACAATTAATTTCGCTTGTTTTTAGCCGCACAAAAGTACAACTTGTTTTTGACTTTTTACAACGTTTTCGATTTCTCAAATTTAACTGTAATACACTCATAATATGTATATTACATTTTATTTTTCATGCATAATTATACAACTCACCTCATAATTATTCGAAAAAACACGAACCCCATGAAAAAGAATAATTTTCAATACTCCATTTCCGATTTCCAATTATTTTCCTTATGTTTGTAAACGTATTGGAAAGGTAATGTTCTTCGTGACATTACAAGGGAATCCCGTGAGAGTCGGGAACTGTACCCGCAGCTGTAAGTTTCGAAACTTTAGTCTCTACTGCCACTGTCTGTACATGGATGGGAAGGCGACGAAAAGGAAACAAGTCAGAAAACCTGCCAAGACGTAACTGTTTATGTAGCTTTCGGGAAGTGAAGCTGGCAAGATGTTTATCATGGTAACATGATCTTCTTCTACCCAAATTTTCCAACAAGCATTGTTCTGTGAAATAAGTGAGCAGATTATGAGATGTAGAATATCTCTGCCAATTTTGTTTTACATCGCGTAACAAGCTCACTTATTTTGAATACAGTTTCCAAATCAACGATAAAGCCTCGCTTGGAACCAAGCTTGAAATATCATCTCCTTTTCGGATCATTTCTCGGATCTCGGTGGCAGACAAGGGAAACAAAGGGGCATCAACGAACGTCATGTTCGTAAATCCTTCAACAGAAGTTATAATACCTGAACGAGGATAAACAAAAATATCACAATGTCCCTCGATCCAACGATGCTCCTTCCATTTCGGGAAATCCAGTACGTTATCCCCCCCGATGATCAAAGCAAATTGTTGACCGGGGTATCGATCAAACAAAACCCGTAAGGTATCCACTGTGTAGGAAGGTTTAGGCATTGAAAATTCGATATCACAGGCTTTCATTCCGGGAATTCCTTTGATGGCAGCCTTCACGATCTCGAAACGCTCGGTCTCCGGCAAAAGGAATCGATCTACTTTAAACGGGTTACAAGGACTGACCACAAACCACACTTCCGCACACAACTTTTTTTCCAACAGGTAACGAGCAATTCCCACGTGCCCGTTATGGATCGGGTTAAACGATCCGAAAAAAAGTCCGATAACAGGTCCGCTTTTCTTTTCCTTACCTTGTTTCATTCGATTATTTCAAAAAATCCCTTACCGCCTTTTCAGCTTCGGCTAAAGCCGTATCTAAATTGTCATTCACAATGACCACGTCAAATTTATCAGCAAATGTCATTTCATACTCCGCTTTAGCCACACGTTGTTCGATTTTCTCCATTGAATCCGTACCCCGCCCGATCAACCGTTGCCGCAAGACCTCCACGGAAGGAGCTTTAATAAAGACAGATAACGCCTGATCCCCGAATATTTTCTTGATATTCACCCCTCCAACAACATCCACATCAAATACCACGGCATGACCAGCCTTCCAAATTCGCTCCAGTTCACTCTTCAGCGTCCCGTAGAAACATCCCGGATAGACCTCTTCCCACTCTAGGAAATCCTCCGCCTCAATTCTCTCTTTAAACTCATCCGTTGAAAAGAAATAATACTCTTTCCCGTGTTTCTCTTCTCCCCGGGGGGCCCTGCACGTTGCCGATACCGAAAACTCCAACCCGAAATCCTTCGCCAACAAGTAATTCACGATCGTACTCTTCCCCGATCCGCTAGGAGCTGAAAATATGATTACCTTCTTTTTCATCCGTTTATAAAGTTTATAAGGTTTATAAAGTTCATAAAGTCAAAGCTTTTTAATAAAGTTCGATAACATTTTAGATATGATTTCTGTTTCTAGCAAAAGTTCGGAGAAATTCTTTTCATCTAATATCAATACATCCTTAGCTAAATAAAGCATTGAGCGAACTTCACCACACGATCCTTTCGAAATATAAAGAAATTGTTTGAATTCAAGATTGGACTTACGCTCAAATCCCTCTGCAATATTATTCATCACAGATACTGCAGCTCGTTGTATTTGATCTTTGAATCCATAATCTTTACTACAACCAAATTGATTATAAATTCTTCTTGCCAAATCTCGAGCTCTTTGCCAAGCAAGAATATCTTCAAATCGCTCTACTCTCATTACTTACTTTATGAACCTTATAAACTTTATGAACTTTACGAACCTAATCATAGCACATTGAGACTCTGTTCCTTTATTTTTTCCAGTTCATCTTTCATGCGGACAACCAGTTTCTGGATGTCGTGGTCATTGGCTTTGGAACCCATGGTGTTGATTTCTCGACCGATTTCCTGAGCGATAAATCCGAGTTTACGTCCCGGCGCCTCTTCTTTCTCCACCGTCTCGACAAAATATTTACAATGATTTGCCAAACGAACTTTCTCTTCCGTAATATCCAGTTTCTCCAAGTAATAGATAATTTCTTGCTCTAACCTGTTCTCGTCAATATTTTTAATCTCTCCCCACTCCTTCATCTTGTCTTGCAAGCGTTGCTTGATAGTAATCACTCGTTGTTTCTCGAACTGGGGCACTTCTCCCGACAAACTTTTGATCAACTCGATCCGTTTCAAAATATCTGCAATCAAAACTTTACCCTCTTGAATACGGAAATCATCGACATCCGACAACGCTTTCTCGATAGCACTTCTCAAACAATTCCAACCTTCTTCATCCAACTCTTCCATTTTAGCTTGCATCGTGTCAGGGAAACGCATAATGGTTTGCAGCAACTCGCTCTTGTTGATTTCCACTCCCAACGAACTCGCAACTTCCAACATCTGATTATAATACTGTCTTACCACCGATTGGTTCACGGCAACATCTTTCTCGTCCTCCGCATTATCAAAATAGATATACACGTCCACCTTCCCGCGTTCCAGAACGTTCTTTATCATATTCCGGATCTCAATATCCTTCTCTTTGTAAATACTCGGAGTCCTCAAGTTAATATCCAATTGTTTTGAATTCAGACTTTTTACCTCCACGATCACTTTCTTTGTCCCGCAGTCCACTGTTGCTTTACCGAAACCGGTCATTGATTTTATCATAGCTCTTGTTTTAAATACAAACATTTAACCACAAAAGTAAGGCTTTTTTTGAAAATCCCCGCCAAATAACTACCTTTGTTCAGTTTGTCAAATCATCAGAATATACATAATCATGGATGCGAATCATCTTTCTGCCTTCCAAAAAGGAGTTATCGGGGTACAATTTCTTTTCGTCGCCTTCGGTTCGACTGTACTCGTTCCCTTACTTGTAGGATTGGACCCGTCAACAGCACTTCTTACTGCGGGAATCGGAACATTAATTTTCCATCTTGTCACGAAAGGTATCGTTCCCATCTTCTTAGGAAGTAGTTTCGCATTCATCGCCCCAATCATCAAAGCCAGTGAATTGTACGGTATGGCAGGAGCCCTTTCCGGGATGGTCGCCGTGGGTGCGGTCTACGGGCTTATGAGCTTGTTGGTAAAATTACGGGGAACCGACTTTATCAAGAAACTATTTCCCCCCATCGTGATCGGTCCGGTAATCATATTAATCGGGCTTTCCCTCGCCGGCTCCGGGGTAAAAATGGCAAGCGAAAACTGGGTATTGGCCCTTATCTCCCTGATCACGGCTGTCGTTGTCTCTCTGAAAGGCCGGGGGCTGTTAAAATTAATCCCTATATTCTGCGGAATCATTGTCGGATATCTCGTGGCACTTTTTTTCTATAACGTGGACACCGCCCCGATCAAAGAAGCCGCTTGGTTTGCCCTTCCTCAATTCGTGACACCCGATTTCTCTTGGGCTGCCATTATCTATATGGTTCCCGTGGCCATTGCCCCCGTAATCGAACACATCGGGGATGTCTACGCGGTGAACAGTGTTGCCGGTAAGGATTTCGTGAAAAACCCCGGATTACACCGTACACTACTGGGTGACGGTCTTGCCTGTGTTTTCGCCGGGTTAATCGGTGGCCCTCCCGTAACCACGTATTCCGAAGTTACCGGGGCCGTGTCTTTAACAAAGGTGACAAGCCCTGCCGTGATTCGAATTGCTGCCGTGACGGGGATCGTCTTCTCGGTTTTCGGTAAAATCAGTGCTTTGTTAAAATCCATCCCAGCCTCTGTTTTGGGAGGGATCATGCTACTCTTATTCGGAACAATTGCCTCTTTGGGAATGAGTAACCTAATACAGAACAAGGTTGACCTTTCCAACACCCGCAACATGATTATCGTCTCTCTCATCCTAACCTTCGGTATTGGAGGGGCGGCCTTCGAATGGGGTAATTTCTCCATGTCCGGCATAGGCCTTGCCGCCTTATTGGGTGTCATCTTAAACTTGATATTACCGACAAAAGAATCCAAAGCATAATACAGGCTTCCAAACGTCACTCATCTCTTGTGGATCAACATATCCACCACCCCTTTATGCCCTACCGCGTAACAAAAAAATAACTGTTTTGAAACATTAGATTCACATAATCAGCGGAACTTGCAATCGCAAAAAAGAAAGAAAACAATTTATTTAAATGAATAGAAAATGAAAAACTTACTTTTAACCACAGTTCTTATGTTAGCTGTTATTTTTAGCAGCAACGCGACAAATGACGTGAACGGTCCCGCTAAAAAAGTATCTATCTCCGGAGCAGGGGCAACCTTCCCTCTTCCTTTCTATAACCTTGCATTCAAAACCTATCAAGATAAAACAGGTAATTCCATTACCTACGGAGGCATCGGTAGTGGTGGCGGTATTCGTAGCCTGAAAGACAAAATCGTGGATTTCGGGGGGTCCGATGCCTATCTGTCCGACAAAGAAATGAGCGAAATGCCCGCGGCCGTGGTTCACATCCCGACGTGCATGGGAGCCGTGGTGTTGGCGTACAACCTTCCGGGAGTAGACAACTTGAAACTAACCGGGGACATTATCGCCGATATTTACTTGGGCAAAATCACCAAATGGAACGACAGCCGTATTGCAGCCATCAATCCCGGCGTGAACTTACCCGACAAAGCCATGAGTCCTGTCTATCGTTCAGATGGTAGCGGAACCACTTTCGTGTTCAGTGACTACATGACCAAAGTAAGCCCGGAATGGGCCGAGAAGATCGGAACCGGAAAATCATTAAAATGGCCAGTAGGTATGGCCGCTAAAGGTAACCCGGGCGTTGCCGGAGTAATCAGTCAAACTGAAGGGTCCATCGGTTACGTGGGTTCCGAATATGCTTTTGCCATGAAAATCCAATTCGCCCAGATGAAAAATGCGGCCGGTAACTTTATTACCCCAAACACGGAAAGCATCTCAGCCGCGGCGAAAGGAGATATGCCCGCCGATACCCGTACAATGATCACCAACTCGGCCGCCCCGGATGCATACCCGATCAGTTGTTTCACATGGATCATCTTATACAAAGAGCAAGCCTATGCCGATAGAAATCAAGCTCAAGCCGAAGAGACATTGAAACTATTGAACTGGATGCTGGACGCAGAGGCCCAAGCCTTAACCACAAAAGTAAACTACTCCCCGCTCCCGGAAAAGGCAGTAAAAAATGCAAAAGCGTTACTAAAATCAGTCACTTACAACGGGCAACCCGTGTTGAAATAATCAAGTATACACATTATTCAAAAAACTACAAACTCCAAATTGCACTATAAAAGTGCAGAAAACAGCAATTTTCTGCACTTTTATAGTGCAATTTGCGTATATTTGCAGAAATACATACTAATCATGGATAAACTTTACGAAAGTTTCAACAAACTATTAAAAATTACAAACACCGATTTTATTCGCTATAAATATGCCGAAATTAATTGGGACAGCCATATGTTAGGACTTGTTGGTCCACGGGGTATTGGTAAAACAACAATGTTTCTCCAACATATTAAACAAAACCTACACCCGAAAGATACGTTGTATGTTTCAGCAGACAACATATATTTTACAGAGAATTCTTTGATCGATCTAACAGACAAATTTAGTAAACAAGGAGGGAAACACTTGTTTATCGACGAAATACATAAATACCCTAATTGGTCACGTGAATTAAAACAAATATACGACACCTATCCAGATGTGCAGATACGATTTACCGGATCATCCATTCTAGACATCTATAAAGGAACTGCAGACCTAAGCCGACGAGCTCCTATCTACGATATGCAAGGCCTCTCTTTCCGCGAATATTTAAACATGTTTCATCACATGAATATTCCTGTTTATACAATAGATGAAATATTAGAACACAAAGTAGAAATACCCCAAATAACGCACCCTCTCCCCCTCTTCATAGAGTACCTTCAGCAAGGCTATTACCCGTTTGGTAAAGACAAAACTTTCGAGATTGAATTGGACCAAGTGATAAACCAGACCATGGAGATCGATATCCCACAATATGCAAACATGAATGTCTCCACCGGACGCAAATTAAAACAACTTCTAATGATCATTTCTCAAAGCGTTCCATTTAAGCCAGTCCTACAAAAACTGGCAGATATGATTGGTGTAAGTCGGAATTATTTAGCCGATTACCTACTTTACATTGAAAAAGCAGGCATGATAGCTCAACTTCGTGATGATACAGGGGGTATCAGGGGATTAGGCAAAGTAGAAAAAATATATATAGATAATACGAACCTCATTTATGCTTTAGGACGAGAAAGTCCAAATATAGGAAACATTCGTGAAACATTCTTTTACAACCAGATGCGTGTGAAACAAGAAATCACATCCTCAAAAATTTCAGATTTTCAGATAGGAGAAAGAACATTTGAAATAGGAGGGAAAAACAAAGGACAAAAACAAATAGAAGGTCTCCCAAAAGGATATATTGTAAAAGATGACATCGAAAGTGGATATGCCAATATTATCCCGCTCTGGCATTTCGGAATGAATTATTAAACAAACAGTTCCTTTTCGTTTGAAATTTTCCGCTTTATCCATATTTTTGCAACTTAAATCTAAAATTTCGTAGATGAAGAACATTAGGAATTTCTGTATAATCGCACATATTGACCACGGTAAGAGTACACTTGCCGACCGTTTACTGGAAACGACCGGAACTGTAGTAGGGAAAGATTTACAAGCACAGGTGCTTGACGATATGGATCTGGAACGAGAGCGAGGCATCACGATCAAGAGTCACGCGATACAGATGGATTATCATTACAAGGGAGAGAAATATGTTCTAAACTTGATAGACACCCCGGGACACGTGGACTTCTCGTACGAGGTATCACGTTCCATTGCTGCCTGCGAGGGTGCGCTACTGATTGTCGATGCCACGCAAGGTATTCAGGCACAAACCATCTCGAACCTTTATCTTGCCATTGACAATAACTTGGAAATCATTCCCGTTTTGAACAAGATGGACATGCCCAATGCCATGCCTGAGGAAGTGAAGGACCAGATTGAAGAACTGATCGGATGCGAGCGGGATGATATTATTGAAGCCAGTGGAAAAACTGGTTTGGGCGTGGATAAAATACTGGAAGCGGTTGTAGAACGAATTCCCGCACCTACGGGTGATCCCGATGCGCCACTTCAGGCTTTGGTGTTCGACTCGGAATTTAACTCTTTCCGCGGAATCATCACCTATTGCCGTATCATGAACGGTAGTCTGAAAAAAGGTGACATCGTGAAATTCGTGAGCACGGGCAAGGAATACGATGCAGATGAAATTGGAGTATTACGCCTAGAACAAGAACCCCGCAACGAACTGAAAACGGGAGATGTGGGATACATTATTTCCGGTATTAAAACTTCATCCGAGGTAAAAGTCGGGGATACGATCACGCACGTGGAACGTCCATGCGCCGCCGCCATCGAGGGATTCGAGGAAGTAAAACCCATGGTCTTTGCCGGAATTTACCCGATTGATTCGGAGGATTACGAGGACCTGCGTACCTCCATCGAGAAATTACAGCTAAACGATGCCTCCCTAACCTTCGAACCGGAATCGTCAGCCGCCCTTGGATTTGGATTCCGCTGTGGATTCCTCGGGATGCTCCACATGGAAATCGTGCAGGAACGTCTGGATCGGGAGTTCGACATGAACGTGATCACCACCGTTCCCAACGTTATGTATATCGCCCACACCACGAAAGGTGAAGTTTTCGAAATGCACAACCCCTCCGATATGCCCTCTCCCACGGTACTGGACTATATCGAGGAGCCTTACATAAAAGCACAGATCATCACGCCCACCGACTACATCGGCCAAATCATGACCCTTTGTCTCGGCAAGCGAGGCGTACTGATAAAGCAACACTACCTGACAGGAAACCGGATCGAGTTGAACTACGAGATGCCACTGGCCGAAATCGTGTTTGACTTCTACGACAAATTAAAGAGTATCACGAAGGGATATGCCTCTTTTGACTATTTCCAGATCGGTTATCGCCGGGCAAATCTTGTGAAATTGGATATACTGCTGAATGGCGAATCCGTGGATGCCCTCTCTGCTTTAATCCACTTTGATAACGCTTATTCTTTCGGGAAACGCATTTGCGAGAAATTAAAAGAACTGATTCCCCGTCAGCAATTCGACATTGCAATCCAAGCTGCCATCGGTGCGAAGATTATTTCTCGCGAAACCATCAAAGCCGTTCGCAAGGATGTAACCGCAAAATGTTACGGTGGTGATATTTCCCGTAAACGTAAATTACTGGAAAAACAGAAAAAAGGAAAGAAACGAATGAAACAAATCGGGAACGTCGAGGTCCCGCAAAAAGCATTCCTTGCCGTGCTGAAATTGGACTAGTTCATAAAGTTTGTAAGGTTTGTAAAGTTTATAAAGTAAGCGTCCCCCAAGGACGCTTTATTTGTATGCCCCTTAAGCTACTTTATAACCTTATGAACCTTACAAACTTTATGAACCACGACATCATCCCAATAATCCCTGCATTTCGCCCTTACTTCCCCGTCGGGAGCGATCACGCAACTCTCTCCCCGGTAAACAAGTCCTGTTAAGTCTGTCCCGGCACAATTAACGGCCACGACATACGCCTCATTCTCGACAGCCCGTTCCCGTAGAAGTTGATTCCAATCGTCCCGTCGGGATTCTGGCCAATTCGCAATGTAAATGGCAACATCATATTCGCCCTGATTCCTACTCCACTCCGGGAAGCGCAAATCATAACAGATATAAGTTGAGAAACGTATCCCTTTCCATTCCAGTGTCAGATGACGGTCTCCGGGCGAGAAACTACCCTTTTTAAAACAATTATGCTTGTCGTAATATTCGTATTTCCCATCCGGATAAACAGCCAGTAACCGGTTATAATATTTCCCTTCCTCCTTGTAAATCGTGGAACCGATCACCAATGCCCCGGAGCGCCTCGCCCATTTCTTCATCCGCTTAATCACTGTCGGGTAATAGGAAGCCACCTCATCTTTCGAACGTATTGCCTCTTCTTTATCCCGTTTCTTCATCTCACACCCGGAAGTGAAAAGCTCCGGAAATACAATCACATCGGCACCCTTACACAAAGGCACCCGCTTATCAAAAGCCCATAGATTGGATTTCACATCCCCCCATATCAAGTGCGCCTGTACAAGCGCCACCCTCACCGAATCCTGCGCCTTCACGTTTAAGGATAAAACAAACAGGAAACATAACATCCCGCCAAATACTTTCATTTTCATAAGATTATTTAGGCGAATTTACTCAAAATTTTTGATTCTTTCCTAGATTATTGAAAAATTACACGGTTAGGTAAATACCCAAAAAATCACAACTTTCCCCGCTTTGCAATGCTGGTACATACAAAATCAACTTGCTTAGGTTTTGAAACAATTTAATATATTTATAACTGGAAATCAATATATAATAAAACATTTAATATCCCAAAAGTGAGGGGGCTACCCAAAAAGTCTATTTTAAACAACTACCCCCTCTAACTCCCCCTTACACAGGGGGAGAAACCGCTTGGTAATCAGCTCTCCCCCTGTGTAAGGGGGAGCTGGAGGGGGTAGTTTATAGATACTGGATAAGACTTTTTTGGACAGCTCCCTATCCCCTCCTCTCCCACCGTCGTTTCACCCACGCCACCGCCAGCGAACTAATCACCCCACCAACGATACTGAAAACTCCTGCCAACAAGTTGTCCGCCATCTGCGACAACACGGCGTTAAAACTCAACGTCGAAAACATACCGATCAAAAAATAATTACCCATTTTGATAATTTAAAATTTAAAGTTTAGAATTTAGAATGGGATTCACGTCCCCGGCATGGATCCTCTACCGGAAACGTGAGAACTCGTTCCTCTCGCGAAATCACTCGATCAGGAACCATAAAATTTACAGCGTCATCACCCGGCTATCCGAAGCGCTCTTCCCGTTCTTCAACGTGGCGAAACAATACAGTTTCACGTTCTCGTGACTCCACTCCTCCGGGAGAGCGTAGCTCGTGTTACCGTTCTCCCCACGGACTCGCAACGTCACTAGACGGGCTCGCCCAAGCACGCTCTCGTATAACACCGCATACACCTGATCGTCGCTGAAGGCGTAACCGTTCTCCTCGTCCTGCATCTCCTGCATGAAAGAATACATCTTGCTCTCTTCCGAGTAAGTCACTTCCACCTTCGGCGGGTACAACATACCGGAAGCGCAAAGCAAGCGTTCGAGATCCACCGTCGCCACGTTCGCCTCGTCCACCGATACCCGGGACATGTTCACCTTCACGAAAGCATTCGCCGCCGAACCTCTACCGATACCCGCGAAGCCTTTCCGGATCACCGGCAACAACTGCCGGGATAACTGCACCAGCGCTTTCATTCTCGCTCGTTGGGCCAGGATCTCCGGCGTCGGGTTGTCCTTCCGGGCAAACACCTTCGCCTTGGCGATGTTCTTCCCTCTCGTGTAACACAACGTGATGTTTCCCACTGATTTTCTTGCTTTTCCCAGTAAATACGAGTTAAATTCTGCCATAGTTGAGAAATTTAAAATTTAGAATTTAGAATTTAAAATGAACGTCACGATTCCGGCATGGGCCCTATGCACGGAACCTTTAACTTGTAACTTGCTAACTTGTAACTTCGCTTTCCTCGAAAGCGAATTCCAACGCCGGCCCCGGGTCGATCTTTCTCGGCGTGATCACCGAGTGACCCACCACGTCACGGATCGGGTAGGTCTCTTCCAGTAGGGTACAGATCTCCCGTAACACCCGGACCTGCCTTGCCGTGTAGCGATGCCAGTACGTCGGGCGATCACCGGAACAATCCGTGTAAACCTCCTCCGGCGGTACCACCCGCCCGCACTCCGCGATAAACAACCCGCCCGAGAACCGGAGTTTCCCGAGATTATCCAGCTCTATCCCGATCGAGTAACGGTTCAACCCGCCACGCCCGGCGTACCAGCTCTTCCCCGCATGCCACGCCTCGATGTTGAAAGGAACCAGCTGGAACACCTCTCCCTCCCGACCGATCACCACGTGAGCCGAGGCCGAAACGTCCGGGCGGGTCAGGAAAAGCGCGGAACTCTCGGCACTCGTTCCCGCCGTGTAGTGCAGCACGATCATGTCCGGCCCCTCCAAACGCCGGGTGTTCTTCGCACTCACGAGGTGAACCACCCCGCCACCCATCAAACGATGGTTGACAATTGAAAATGGAGAATTGAAAATTGAAATTCCCATGAATAAAAATTTAATTAATCAAGTTTTTACCTTTTACTTTTTCCAACTTTTAGTTTTTACTTTTTAGCTTTTACCTTAAAAATCGCCTCCGCCATTTTTTCCCCGCTCCTCCCCACCACGTAACCGCCCAGGCCGATTTCCAGCAAATCCCAAAAGCGGGAAGTATCGGAGAGGATGGGCAGCGTCGTGAACGTCCCCACGAGGACGATCAAGGCGAACACCAGCATCACCAGCGGCCGCCACGATCGCTGCAACCAATTTCCCCGGGCCTCCTCCACCACGGCTGCCGAGCGAGAGCGGGCCACCTCTTTCTCGTGTTCTGCCAGCAATCCCAGCAGGTCCACTTCCAGTTGTCTCTTCTCCCTCGCCGGGAGCGTCAGGCGGTCGATCACCTCGCCAACCGCCCCGACCACGTTCTTCACTCCTTCCAAAGTCGTAAAGCCGTGACGATACAATTCTTCACCTCTGCCGCGAGGTAAAACTTCTTGTTACCCACCTTCCTCTCCGGGATAAGGAGTTGTTTCTCGTAACGCCGTAATGTTTGCCTGGATATTTGCATAGCCCGGCACAACTCCTCGGCATCCATCAACCTGTAGGAAGCATTTGATGCCGCCTCGATCGCCAGGCAAACCTCTTCCCGTAATTTTCTTAACTCCTCAAGTACTTGCACGGACACGTTTGCCGTTTCTTCCCTTTTACTTGTCTCTTTTCTTGCCATGTTTTTATTATTAAAGTTACCCCGTTCCCTTTCCCCCCACACACCTCCCCGTAACGACACGCCCGGAACAGCTAAACGCCTCGTCTTTTGTTAGTTTATAAAGTTCGAAAGTTTATAAGGTTCATAAAGTAATCCTTCAACCGGAAATCACCCAATCCCTGAATTTTTAAATCTAAAATTTAAAATCTAAAATCAGTAAGGCCCCGTGCGGCTGGAATCTAAAATCATAAATCTAAAATCATTAAATTCTTACGTGTTGGCTCGGCGAATAAGCCTTCCCATCCTTTTCCCGAAAGAAACAATACAAATGGGCTGCCGTTCCCCGTTTACGCTGCAAACGGAAAGTGGCTTTCCCGTCACCCCTAGTCTCCCCGCTCGTCTTGACAAACTCCGGGGAAAACGAACGATCGGCATAAAGCACGGCAACCATGAACTTATCCTCTTTTCCCGCGGAAGGAAGATCTTCCTCCCGTTCCCACGCCACAGAAACCACATCCCCCTCATCAACACGCACCACGAGATGATTCACTTTTTGTAACCGACCGACCGTCAACTGCAACCGGGCAAAATCCCCAATCTTCCCGTCAGGCTTAAAAATCATCATGTTCAACTTCAAAAATAAATTATACCCGCTTTTCCCCATTCCCTTTGTTGCCAAATACCACACCTTTCGTAATTCCGTCTCCGCCAAACGGTGGTAAAAGCGTATTGCCACCCTCAAGCGGGAACGGCTTTCCCGCTGTTTTGACGTGTTCGCATCCGCATACCGTGCCGCCACACTCCTCACCCGTGTCACCGATCCCACTCGGTAGAAAATCGAATTCCCGATCTTTCCTCGAATATTCTCTTCTGTTATTGCCATCACTCGTTCGTTTTTAAAGTTTTCTTTGTTTTCTGATGCAAAGATAGAGCCTGCATCTTCGACATAAAACTCTAATTCACAGACAACAGGATGTTTTCACAAATAACCTTTTTCGTTTCATATTCGCCATAAATTCGAATCTCTCACTCGTGAATACACAACTCTCCCGATAAAAGAAAATCCCTAAACAGACCGTAGAACAAAGCAATGAACAACCGAAAAACATCCCCGGTAAAGAGGAGACAATCTCCCCTTTCTCCCACATCAAAGACACCCGCTGAACGTCTTTGATTCGTCTTTGATTCGAAAATGATACGTCATTAATCCCTAACTACATTGGATTCTCAACGGAAGAAGAATGGATATTGCCCGATAGAATATCAAGCAACATACCTAGATTAAAAAGATACCCAAACGAAATTTCTAGAGATAAAGCTATAAATACCAACAATCAAAAAAAAACCAAACATTATAATCTAGATGCGATTATTACAAAAGAATTTTTGCCAAAGTCCAAAATAAAGTTACACTACGTAATTCATAGTCATACAGCAGTCCTAATACGTCTAATTCTATTAAACTTTTCATCTAAACACTGTCTGGACAATTAAACTGGAACCATTACATTGAAATATTAGAAATAGAAGATAATAGCAATCGACCTTTCTCGGTTAAACGATACTTTTGATTTCTATGCCTAGAATTTTCAGGATGAGTTTGTTCCACAAATCCATCCTTCATTGCAGGATTCAAATACCCATTAAGAAAATTATCTCTCCCCTTCAAAGACAATACTTCCATAATCTCTTTCACCGATAATTCTTGCCTATCCAAACATGACACGAGCATCCTTACTTGTCCTGTTACTTGTCCCATTACTTGCCCTGTTACTTGTCCTGTTACTTGTCCTGCAACTGGTTCATACCTAAATGTAAGAACAATAAAACCATCTTCCGATTTATATTCTGGCTCCTGCAAATTAGCTTTTTTACATTCTTCAATCATTAAAATAATACCACGCCCCCAACTTTCCAGTAATTTACGTTTATAAAGGACATTGGCAATCAATGGATTTTGTGGTTCAGAACGATGCTCTGACTTCATTTTTTCCAAATCCCAAGCGGGAGGAAATACCCCAGGATTCTCTATTTCCACTCGATCATCATATATCGCAATTCCGACAGATCCTCTAATCGTACGGTATTGTCTATGGCATAGGCTATTAATAATTCCCTCCCGTACCGCTTTATATGGAATAGTCAATTGTTCCTCTCTTTCTAAACCCTCGATTTTACCCGATAGAGAAAGATGTTTGAATATAAAAGCCATTGCGGCATCAAGTAATTTAAAAATATTACCTTGTATTCGCTGATTATCTAAAAATTCCATCTTATCCGTTCCTCTAAAACGCGCCAATCTTAACAAACATTGCGGATATTCTACAAGTTCTTTATTTGCAAACAAAATAGCAGCTGCATGATTAAGTATTCCATTCCTAATAAGGCCAAATTTTTCCAAAATCATAGGAATATTATTTCCTATATTTTCCGGCAAACGACCACACTCAATTCCAAGTCGTACTGTTTTTAAAACTTCATTATCATCTATATCCTGTAAAGAAATATCTCCATTCTCAAATAACTCCCAACGATATTTTGAACCATCACGAAACATTAAAAATTCATTGTATATAGATTGAGGCATCGTGGTTGTCATACTCTCTACACGATAATAAGGACGGCCCTTATATGTAAAAGGGCGTTCAAATCTCGAATCCTCCACATGAAGTGCTATGACCTTTTTATCACTACCAGGGATTGCCACATAGGATAACTGAACTTCAGCCAATGGTTCCAATCGATTAATAGCTTCTGCTATATTTCTTTTAGTATTATCTGCTATATCTTGCCCGATAACTTTCCCTTTATCAGTAACACCAAATAGAACTGTACCACCTTCTCCATTGAGAAAGGCACAAATTGTTTCCATCCCACGTTCCAATTGTCCTGTAGTTTCCTTAAATTCAATCTGAGAACTTTCCAAACCGGTTATCAACGATTTTATTACACCGAAATTATTTATATTCATTTTCAATTATTTGAATAAATACAAATATAATATTTTTATCTATCCTAAGCAGTAAAAAATGATCTTATATTCCACTATATTGGATAATATACTACAAAAATATCCACTAATAAAGCCGCCGATGGCCGATTCACCAGGCCGATTGATGATTAAAGATGATAATTATAACTCCTGTTTACTATTTTGCCGGGGAAGTTCCGGGAAGTGTAGCACCTGCAGTAGGCGGGGACGATAGGCCCGCCCGATCGGGAACCATCGGTCACCGATTTTAACGCTGTTGCCTACAAATGTATCGATATAATGCCAGTTCAAGATGAAACTCTGGTGTACCCGGATAAACGTATCGTCCGGCAAAGAGCGTTCCATCACCCCCAAACGATAAGAAATCGTCACTCGACTCCCGTCGATCGCGTGAAACTCGCTATAACTGCCCGATCCCTCGACATAAAGAATGTCTGCGTACAAAAGCCGCCGGCAATAATTCTCCCACCAAAGAAATATATGTCCCTCGCCGTAACGGGGTTCGCTTGAATGTATTAACGTGTTGGTCTTTTTGTTTTCCATAAATGATTGATTTTACACCTCGTAAAATCTGCCCCGGCGGCTGTAGCGATTATTGACATTCGCGAATAAAACCGGAAAACAAAAGACCAAACAGACATTTTCTAAGTCAACGTGTCACTTAAAACTATTCCAAATCAAAATGAACGCATCGTGCCATAGGTATCTTCGATCTTCTCCAAAAATAAGGAATCCCCCTGCAAGCGCCACCACCCATAATACGCTGACGCATCCCGAATATAAGGAGGAGAATACACCCGATCGTACACCTTGGTCGCCAATGTTGAATCTGCGTTTAAAGGATTGGAATACATCCGGAAAGTATCCCTCTCGATAAGAATCATGCTCTGCCCGGAAACTCCTGTCGGGGCAAAAGCAATCAAGCAACCTAAAAATATCCATGGAACAAACTTCAATTTTTTCATCATACCGCAAATTTTAAAAGATAAAAGATTGGACCGCCCTAAACTCATCCAAAAGGCGCTCCCCATTCCATACGTTTCTCTTGCTTAATTATTTACTTATCTGTCTGTTGGCTGTTCATCTCTGCCTCATTCTTTTTGAGTAATCTATTAAACTCGTCTTTCGGCAATCTCCATGGGCTAAATGTACCGAACATATCATAACCAGTCTTATTCAAAAAAATGGTCGTGTACTCATTTCCACTTCCAAACGAACCACATACTTCTAAAAGAATCCGTCGTCCTCCTTCGCTATCTGGATCCAAAACTTGTAAATCTACCTCTTTGAAAGCTTCACATTTCTCCTTTATTAATTTGTGGTAAAAATTTTTTAATGTGTTCTTTGGGAATCCGTCCAATTTCTGAAACGCTTCGTCCGGCATAGAAAATTCCACGGTGAAAACTTGTCCATTTTTATCAACAAAAAGCTTAAGATTAAATCTTTCTAAAGCCTTTATTTCGGGAGGAAATATTTCCCAAAGTTGATCTTCCCAATCATAAATAGCCTTGTTCACTTCATCGGAATTTAGATTATAATTAATTCCTCCCGGGTATTTACTTTCAAATCGCTGAAAGCATTCTTTAAAATCAGAGACTCTCAATGTCCAAAAAATGTTTCCCGAGTCATAGGTTTCTCTTACTGGAATAACTTCCAAGCCGTTAATAACTCTTTTGGGCAAGGTGTCCACAACACTTGAATACCATCGTGCATTTGCAATCATGATACATGACAAGCATACGTATAGTGTTAAAATTATTTTTTTCATTTTTCCGTATTTTAAAATTAATATAATAAATCCGTATTATTCAATTTTACCGTAAAACCAAATTATACTTAGCAATCGTGGCCTATAGCCATTCAAATCTGCTACATTTATTTCCTCGTCCTTAATTCCCCAAAGACGAGATATACCAAACTGGATAAAATTCTCTGAGAACTGATCCATATTCTGAACCTCATTTTTAAGAAGCTTATCCAGCCACCCTAAATAACGTATATATTCATCATGATCTTTTTCCATCCCTTGATATTTATACGGAAATGAACTAAAATCACGACGCATAAATAAATCGGTCAAAACCCTTATCTCGTACTCTTCCCGAGCTGCATATAATTGCTTCCGGTACTCGTCAACCGTGTAAAAAGCAAAAAAATGCAATAACTCGTGTATCATGTTTTCTATCTTAAGGTTTACTCCACCAGAAAAACCGATTTCGGAAGGATTAGGATTAAACCAAGATTCCTTTTCTCCATTATATTTTACTGCTATTCGAAACTTAAATCCCCTATTTACCAGATTATCTATAACATAACGCATTTCCGGAATATCGCGATATATAGTTTGAAGAAGATTCTCTACTTTGCTAAGATAACTCTTGCTTTCTTCAGAATTCTCATAATCAATGAGATACTTCACCCAGTTCTCGTATCCGGCAAAAGGTGGCGATGTCCTACTACTCAAGACCTCCAACCCTTGTTCGTCTTCTACCATATCCATCTCATTAACACAACTACTAAGTGCTAATAGAATGAATACAAAATAACCGATGTCTCTAAATAATTTTGTTTTCATAAGTTTATATGTATTTAGTTTTTAAAATTAGGACCGCCCCTTGGATGAGTTTAGAGGCGGTCCCGGTTCAACGTACTCCTCACACTTGCTATTTCTTCTTTTTCAGCATCTCGTCGATCTTCTTCTCCAAGTCTTTGCCCCGGAGATTTTTAGCCACAATACGGTTTTCACCATCGAGGATAAAGGTGCAGGGAATTCCCTTCACGCTATACGCGGTAGCAATCTCAGATTGCCCGCCTTTCAAGTCGGACACGTTTTTCCAATCGCTGCCATCCTGACCGATTGCCGACAACCAAGCCTGCCTGTTATCATCAATGGAAACACTGATGATCTCCAACCCTTTCGGGCGATAACGCTTATAGATTTTTATCAGGTTCACGTTCTCTGCCCGGCAGGGACCACACCAAGAAGCCCAAAAATCAACGACTTTCACTTTAGCTTTCGTCTCGTGCAGTGAAAGCACACCGCCATCCGCTAACGGGGCGCTGAAGTTGGGAGCGATTTCCCCCACGGCAACTTTCTTCATCATTTCCAGATCAGCTGCAATCTGTTTGCCGTAGGAAGTTGCTTTCGCCTTTTCACTCAGAGCATCGTAACGTTCGGCCAATTTCACCTCGTCCAAACTCTGCGGCAACTTCGAAGCGATCACAAATGCAGACACGGGAGAGTCGTTATGCTTCTTTATTAAGGCCAACTCGTCAGCCTCGACTTTCGCCACTATTTTTTTAAACTCCTGTTGCAATCTCTGTAATTGCGGGGGATTTGCCCGGGCTTGCATATCCAACTGTTTTTGACTTTGGTTCAGATACTTATCCAGATCATAAAATTCTTTCCATACTTTCTGCGCCTCCCCATCGCTCTCCACGATCAATTCGTTTGCGCCCATCGTGATCGTGTAGTTGGCGTTTTCCAGCATGAAAGAAGCCAACACGGCATTCTTTTTCACCGGCATCAGGTAGACCAACGTCAATTCCGGCATCCGGCCCGTGAACTCGAACACGCCATTCGTGACCGTGGCCTCGCCAATGTCAAGCATCCCCTTATCCGTGTTGGCCACCAACAGCAATTTACCATTGACCGTGTTGGCCAATTTCCCTTCAATCTTATAGCTATCCTCTTGTGCCATCGTGAACAGGACACAACCTAATAACATACATACTGTAAATAAAATCCTTTTCATCTTTTCCGCTTTTTGTTGTAGAGAAGTGGCTGAAAGCCCGCACACTGTAACAAACGGGACTTTCAGCACTTCCGATATTCATGTTCTAATCCCGCTGTCTTGGGAGTTTCAACGCCGGTTCCTTCTCCGTCTTCGGGTTAGCCTTCTCGATCACCATGCCGTCCACGATCATCCCCGCGGGATAAATCATCGAGGCAGAATAAGCGTTCGGCAAGTAATTCATTACCTCTTCCTTCGAGGAGATGGCAACCAGCTTCAACAATTTTGTCAACTCCGGCATACGGAAACCCGTGGTACGGACACGGGTCTCTTTCCCGTCCTTCAAGTCCACCCGGTACACGACAAGTGCCGACCCGGAAATGCCTCTCACGATGTAGGCACAGGATTGCCCGGCCGCTTTCGCCGCCTTGATCAACAACTTTTTCATCTTCTCGTGAGCAACGCCCTTTTCCGCCTGCACGTGGATCGTTCCCGTACCCGTCACTAACGTCGGGCTTTGCGGTGACATGATGAAACGGGAACTACCCGTGGTCTCCGGAGCCTTCAACGCAGGGATCCGCCCGTTCAGCATTTTCTTGAACACGCCCTTTTCCACCAACACCATTTCCGCCTCCGGCGTGACACCGTCCCCGTCCATCTCGTAATAACCGTATAGCGGGGTTCCGTTATATTCCTTCTTGTTCGTGTAGTTCTTCACCGTCAGGCGCTCGTCCATGATCTTCTGGCCGAACTGATCCGCCAATCCCCGCCCCATAGGCATGAGAGAACGGGCCGCGATCAACCCGCCGCGATAAAGCAAGTTATTGGCTAGGATGGTTGCCACGGCACCTCCCTCGAACAGGATCGGGCCATTGTAATATTCCGCCACGGGAGGAGCCGCTTTCAACTGCATCAATCCCTCGGCAAACGCTTTCACCCGCTCTTTCAACTCCTCCACCGAAGGAATCTCTGCCGGATTCAACAGGGAAAGAGAGAACGAATCCCCCAAGTTCGAACCGTCGTCACCGCGGACTTCGGCTGAAACCGTGACACTCACGTAACCACCCGGCTCTTTCAGTTGCACCCCTTCCGTCGTCAGGCGGTACATATCCATCTCCATCCCGTTGATCGCCACGCTGGAATTATAAATCTCCTTGTATTCGTTGAACACGGCAGACACCTCGGTCACGAGCCGTTCCAAAACACCCTGCTCAATCTTGTAGGCCTTCGGACGCTCTTGTACACGGGTAACCGCCGGGAGCGGTTGCATGTCTGCCAGCGCCGCCTCTTCCGATGGAAGTGGGTTCTGTTGCAGATAATTCATTTTCTGCGCCATCATACCCAAGGCGTACTTGTACATCATATCGGACGATTCCCACAACCCGCGGCGAATCACGTCATAGTCCACCTCCGAAGGTAATTGCGCGGGAGCGATCTGTTCCTGATACTGCACGTCACTGTTTCTCTGGTAATCACCAAGCAACACCTGCGTGCCACCACTCATTTGCCACGGGGACACGTTCGAAAGCATTAATCCTCCCAACGAGGCCGCCATTTGAAAATGACGATAGCGAGCTATCGTGTACGAGATATAATAAGGTTTCGGCCCGTTAGGAAGAACTAAAGCTGCCTTGTTACGTTCCTGCTCGGAGCGCATCGCGGCAAAAATAACATCATCCGGATTATTCTCTTTCACCACCTCCGGTTTCGGGGAAGGCAGGATCGAGGCAATATCACGAGCCTGCGCCCGACGTTGCGTTTCGATCTTGCTCACGAATATCGTGGGTGAGGATGCCGTCACGGGCACCCATCCCGACTCCGCGCCGCAAACGCCCGTGAAAACGCTGGGCTTGTCTCCGGCAGCCGCGATATTGGAGAACATGGACAACGGGGTACCGATCAAATCCACACCCCGCACCAACTGATCCGGCCGACCATCCACGAACACCCGGTACACTTCCAAGGGAGTCACGTTGAAGGAGTTCAGACTTCCGCCCTCACCCGTGTACGTGAAACCGCTTGTCACGGTCCGGAAATAGTAACCATACTCTTTCCCTTGTTTTTGAGCCTCTGCCACCAACATGGCCCGAAGTTCATCCTCCGTGTAAGGGTGAGTGGTCTCTATGATCAAGTTGGATTGCCGGGAAACGGGGTCTCCCCCGCCGGAAGTACGACCGTGACCGTTACTTGACGGGAAACCATCCAGCGGAACCCGGCTCATCAAGAACTCTTTCAACACGCCATTCACCACGTTATCCACCCGGCGAGCTTTCACTCCCTCGTCATCATACACGTAATGACCGTATAAATCGGTATCGGCATAGCGTTCCAACAAAGGCGCGCAATACACTTGAAATTCAACAGGCAGCACTTGCTCTCCCACCATCTTCTTGAAGGTTTGACCGCCCGATTTCAAGCGATGGCCTTCCAGACGGTGACCAAAGATCTCGTGAAAGAACACCCCACTGGCAGGACCGGACAGGATGGCGGGCCCCGTGTAAGGATCGGCCACCGGGGCATCGCGCAACGCCAGCAAGCGTTTGATCATGTCACGTGCATCCGCAATCATCCGGTCATTATCCGGTAAGTCATCGGGCGTGTAAGCGAAATAGTCTCTGTTCAAGGGCAGTTCCATCCCGTCAGCCGCTTTCAAGGAGGCCATCAACATCACCCGGGTAGCAATCCGGTTTTGCACCACCACGCTCCCCTCGCTATTCACGAAATAGGTGCGCAATACCTGAAAACTAAAACTGGCTGATCCCTCGCTCAACTCGGGGCAGGTTTTGAACACGGCAGAAACCTCGTTCAGGCGCTGTTCCCAAGCCCGCTTAATATCCATTTTCTGCCTCCCGGCAGCCAAGGGAGCCTCGTAATAACGTTCCATGGGAGCATCAGAGAAACACGGGGCTTTATCCTCATCAGCCACGCTCACCGTGGCCCGGGTCTTCGCCTGATCGTACATATTACGGGCAAACTCGTAACGTTTCAACGTTTCCCGCCAAATCGCTTCCCGGATCGCATCCGTGGCATCATCATCCAAGGGTAAAACGACCCCTCGCGCTCCTTGCGCGTTAGGTCCGGCAAACCCTCCCTGCATATTATACTTGAAATTATCCAGATCCGGACTGCCCAACCGGACTTGTGGCACCAATGTCCTCATACGATTCTCGTTAGAGGTAGTCACGGCCCCGAATGAACTCACGACCGTTATCGTGCGGTCGTCCATCGCCCGCAAGTTCATGTAATAGGGAACACTTTCCTGTTTTTTCAGTTGCTCCATGCTATACGCCAGCTCCCGTTTCATCAGTTGCAGGAGACGATCCTCCTGCTCTTGAGCGAAAGCCCCGGAAAAACACAACAAGAGTATCCCGCTAAAAAAGAGTTTGGTAAAATGATTGATTTTTAGCATATCGATCTATTTGTAGGGGCCATCCGAAAAGCTCTATCTGTTGCGAAACAAACTCCTCCGGCCTTCGGCCACCTCCTCTATGAACAGAGGAGGAGCTGGTAACTCTTACCACAGACGGTAAGTAACTCAACTCTCCCTCTGTTTATAGAGGGAGTACCCCGAAGGGGGGAGGGAGTTAAAAAACAACTTTCCAGACTCCCCCTTTTTAATGATTCATCAAAGTTGCTCAAGCGAGCATATCGAGATTCCGTCCTCTACTTCAACTTAAAGAGAAGAATATCCCCCAAAGCGATCGCACAGTTTCCACCCGGGTCTGAACCATCCTGTAAGGTAAACTTGATATAGCGTACCCGCCGGGAACCTTCCGGGAATTTCAACAAAGTAACTTCTCCCGATCCGCGTCCCAGTTCATTGGTTTCAAAATAAGTGACATTCTGCCAATGACCTCCGTCCGTGGACACTTGAATGGAAATCTGAGAAGGCATGATGTATTGCATCCGCCTATCCATCATCGGGTGATACAGGGGTTGTGCAATCTTTATCCCGCTAATCTCTGTTTCCTCCAACAATTCCATCGCCATCTCGTACTTACGAGGCATCGTATTAGACGTGGTTGTCCATGTTGTTTGATAATTATCATCCAACAAAGCATCCAAAACAGCATAAAGATCCGAAGGAGAACAATTAACCTTACTCCCGTTGTCATACGTTTTCAAGGCCTCCGGTGCAATCAATTCCATCTCGGGAAGCGGGGAGTATCCCATGTATTCCATATATGGAGGTTCTTCCGTCTCGAAATAGGGTATATTCCAGCCACCATACCATTCGATTTTCAATCCCAAGACATCCGGTTCACTTGCCTTATCCAAAACTTGAAGACTCCTCTCTATATCACTTCGCAACACGGGATGATCATAATCCGTCGAATATTTATACTTCGAGTCCAGATAACGGTTTTTCGCAAATATCAATTTTTTCAGATTCGGGCAATACAACACGTCCTCGAAAGTTTCCATATCGTAATCAAATTCCAACTCGGTCACCCCTTCTACAAATTTCTCAAATTCCGCTTCCTGCTCTTTCGTTTTAGTCGAATAACCATAACGACGCTCGATAGCATTGACAAATCCTGAACTGAAAATCTTCGTACGGTTCAGAGCCAACGGATCAAATTCAATCAGATCCGGACAACCTTCCACCCTTCCTTTCCGAAGTACATAGACCGTATCCGTCGGGTTCATGCTCACGTCATCAATCGTGATAAAAGCGTTGTAACTCGTTTCCTTATCAAACGTGTAATATTGAATATCACCCTGTGTATTCTTGTATTGCAACTTGATCTCATCAATATTCTCGTTCCACTGGTCGGAGAAGAAAATCAACTTATTTTTCAAGAAATAGGGTTTCACGACCCCTCTCGTGAATGCCAACATAATCTCGTGTTCCCTCGTGTAAGGACGCCCATAGGTCGTTTCCATCAAAGACTCGTTCCCCTCACCGTCCACAGCACAAATATCGAACCGGTACGTCCCGTTTTTCAAATTTTTCAACTCGTAGGACTCGGCCGTACTCGGAAGAAATATCGTATCTCCCAAGTTCTCACATGACCATATCACCTTGATTTTATCAACGGTAGCATCCGTCCCGTTTATCCATTCCAAAAGTAACCGTTCCCAACCGGGAGTGGCATGAACCTCTGTACATTTTGCCACGTAACGGATCTTTCCGTCCCCGGCATAATCGCTATACGTGTCTTCCAAGCTTTCACCGCACCCCACTAACAACGCAGCAGCCGCAAATAGATTTATGATATATTTTCTCATTCTCATAGCTTAATCCTTTTTCACATAAACTTCCAGTTCCTGTAACGTAAAATACTCTTGCAAATTACGATTTATCCCGTCTTCCTTCGACACGTCAAACGTGTCGTGTACCAGCACTTTCAAGTAACGATACTTGTTGTTCACAGGAGGGAATTGAATATCCACGTAAATCGGGTCTCTCGTTTCCAGATCTTCCACGTCCTTAGGAGCCAACGTAAGATCCGTTGTAAGACGTGACCAACGTTTTTGTACAGCCTCACGCTTGGGATCCTGATTTAACTGTCCTAAGAAAACCCATCCTTCGTCATCCGGATCCGAAGATGTGCTATTACCATATACCGATATTCGACACGGAACCTTGTCCTCGTAAGAACCAATCCACACGTTCCCCCAAGTGGCAGGACTAACTGCATGATTACCAAGTATAGGATAAAGACAATAAATACGGATCCACGCTGGAATTTTCTCTTCCCTCAAGTCAAGAACCATCGGTTTTTCGTAAGCATAAGGACCGGCAAGATAAGCTCCATAAACTTCCGTCCCCGTACGTGCATCCTTGTCTTCATAAGCAGAAGCTATCAAACGCTCCAAACCTTTCAATTCCCCGTCAAACAGATATTCCACTCCCGTCTTGGCCTTAGCACTTTCCCTTGACATACCGAAATCATTGAAATCGTTCGCAGACATCTGCCATTGTTCTGTCCGAAAAGCATCAATGTCCGGATAAATTTCCTGTCTTACACGGAAACCGTGAAAATCCTCCGTGCGGACAATGACGGTATTCTTCGTTCTTTCTTGTTTCTGTATAAAATTAAGCGTGTCTCCTTTTTGCGTAATCGGGAAACTACTCATCAGAATCGTGTCTTCCTTCTGTGTCAGCGGATTTGTCCCCAAGTAAAAAACATGAACCATCCCGGTAACTATTGAAGGACTCTTGTAAATCACCTGAAAACCGTTCCACGAAGCTCTTACGTTCAGATCTTCGAAAAAAGACCAAGGCGCACTGTCCAGCGTTGAAAATTGATATTCCACCGCTGCCGATTCTTCGCTATTCTTGTTAACGAAAGAGATCCAAGCATTGATTCCCTCCTGACTTCTGGTGAAACCGTCTAACAACACCGAGTCACCACTATATCCACAGGCTTTTAATACATCCAATCCTTGCCAGTCCTTGTAACGGATATTCATGGCAAAGATGTCACTGTCATTCGGCAGGCTGTAATGCATCATCGCCCCACCTGCAACCGGAGTAAACTTAATTTCCAGTCCTTCCGTCGATGGTTCGAAAACCGAATTATCGTCCTCGCAGGCAAACAAAGCGAACACAAATAATAATAAGAAAATGGTATTTTTCATCATTCTATCTTTTTTAAGGATTAAAATTTACAATCTACAATCGTAAATCCATCAATTATCTACCACCCCATCCCGGGTTCTGCACCATTCCAGAAATCAGAATCTCTTCTGCATCAAACGGATCAAGATAATCTCGCGGGGCAATAAACTTATTGCTGCTCCACACCACAACCGGACCTGTCTCATAGTTGTAGAACGCCTGATCTGTGGTTCCAATAACATTCCAACCGTATTGTTTTTCGTTCATCGTCTGATGAGCTGTCAGCCAACGGCGAAGATCCCAGTAACGATGCCCCTCAAAAGCGAACTCAATACCATACTCTTGATGAATAATATCCCGCATTCCGACTTTTGTGGTTACTTTTGTCGGATTGTTGGAATAATTTCCCCAAGCCTCCCTTACAGGCAAAATTCCGGCACGTTCGCGAACCTTATCCAGTGGATCATACACCCGGCTATCCGGCTGATCCAAGTATTCATTCCAAGCCTCTGCCTGCATCAAGTAGACTTCGGCCAAACGAATAATGGCAGCAGTCTCATTTCCTTGCAGATTATTGGAATATCCCAAAGTATTGTACCACGAGAACAAATGTTTTTTCAACCAGTAACCGTTAATGTTTTGCCATGAATTACTGACAATAAAGTCATATTGTGTTCCCCATGGTTCTTCTCCCTTGTGAGCCCGCACAAGCAAGTTATAATCTTTGTCAGCCGTGTTCGTCCCACGCTGCCAGTACATCCGGTCTCCGGCGATAGAGGCATAGAATCGGGGCTCACGACGAAGATGAAGATTCACCACGTCGGTATTCATCGGGATGACACCCTCGTACACGGGACTACTCTCTGACCCCAATTTATAGCGATTATTATAACTCCATGTAATATCAGCGTCAATAGGTAACCCGTTCGACGTGTAGTACATTTCCACCATCTTCATGGATGGAGAGAGGCAACCTAACGCCTGAGAATCAAAATTATCATCATCACCAACCAACCGCGGCAGGAAAAATTGGTGAAATGTAGACGGATATTTCCATTCCAACAAGTATTCTGAATTGGTGAAACGAGAAAATGTCATAGTCTCTATATCAGACATTTTATTCAACAAATCAGTCTTTTTCACGGTTGTTCCCGAGATCAAAGCCCGTCCACCTTCTTCACACATTTCAGCCGCTTTATCGGCAGCTTCTGCGGCTAATAACCATTTATTCCGATCATAAGTGGAATTAAAAAGCAATTCCCCATCCTTGTTCTTGAAGTCGGAATAAAACGCATTCCCGTTGAAAAGAGGAGAGGCAGCATAAAGCAGCACTTTTGCTTTCAGCGCATACACCGCTTCAAGGCTGAACGTATGGCCGTAATTGGATATTCTTTGACTATGTTTGGGCACGTATTCCATGGACTCATCCAACAAATTAATGATCTCCTTGAAACAAGTGTCCACATGTTGACGAGGTAATTGATAATCTTTCACCGGCAAATCTACCGGCATATTCTGTGGAATCAAACAAATAGGCCCATAACGACGCACTAATTCGAAATAGACATACGCTTTCACTGCTTTCACGTCTGCCTTCCACCAGTTGCGATCTTCCTCGCTCATATTGTAGGTATGGTCTACATTTTCAAGGAAAATATTACAGTTGCGAATAACAACATACATCCTGTACCAGATTGACCCATAAGGATTCTGAGACATCTGAAGACCATCAGCGATCTTTAGCCCATCGAGATTATACAGAGTTGAATTATACAACGCCTGACAAGTTACAAATTCATCCGCTCCAAGATAAGCCGTATTAACCCTAAAATCGGCAAATATACGGTTCAACTCGGAGTAAAGCCCTTTCCACCAATTCTCAACTTTCGTGCGCTGCTCAAAAAGTGATTCAATCGTTTCAATGTCTTTCTCCGGCACCATGTCAAGGTAATTACACCCGGGAAGCAGAAGAATGCCACAAAGTATTGATAATAAATATTTTTTCATTGCTACATATATTTAAATTAGAAACTCAGGTTCAATCCAACCGACCAAGTACGCTGGATCGGATAATTAAAACCATCGTCCCCCAATTCCACGTCCCATATTTTGAAGTTCGTGATTAAGAAGGGGTTGTTGACACGAGCGTAAAATTTCACGCTTTGCATTTTCAACCTGCGCAAAAACTCTTGTGGAAGATTATAAGCCAGTTCAATAGAGGTACAACGTAGGAAACTACATTCTCGCATGAAATAGGTTGACCTTCTTTGTTCTGATCCTGTCCATGCTTCCTGCGGGTTATGCACGGTGATCGATTGCGTGGAAAGACGTGGCCAGAAAGGACGTTCCTTCATGTTATCGGCACTCCAGTGATCATCATAAATAGCCTTCAACATGGCCCGGTTATCCACGAACGGGCTAATTTTCGTGGGACTCATAAAGAAAGCCCGTTTCCCAGATCCTTGGAAAGCAAAGCTAAATTCGATGTTCTTGAAGTTGAAGAATCCACTAAACCCGTAGATTACCCGAGGAGTAGTCGGGAACCCAATGTACGTGGCATCATTCACATCGATCACGCCATCCTCGTTTATATCACGGTAGCGGATATCCCCCGGCATGATGTCACCTCCTTGGGTAGGCGAATTATTGATCTCCGCTTGATCGCGGAAAAGACCTTCGGCAATGTAACCAATCTGTTGTGACAGTTCATGTCCCTCTCTCCGCTGCCATGCCGGTTTACTCGTCGCTTCCTCGATCTTCCTGTAAGTAGCCTTGCTATACGTGAACGTACCGTTCAAAATCATCCAAAGATCCGGCGTAAAGGCATGTTGTACTTTACCTGAAAGATCAATACCCCGAGAGCGAGCCTTACCCACGTTACCTAATTGTGGTTTTTCCAATCCGGTAGTAGACGGCATCGTGTAGCGATAGTCCAAGATATTATGACGAACTTCTTGATAAATGTCGGCATTAAGCTCCACGATTCCTCCAAAGAACTTGGTTTCGATACCAATATTGCTTTGTTCAGCGATTTCCCACGTAAGTTTTTCATTGGGATAAGAAGCAACATAAGGTCTCGTCAAGGAGTTTCCACTAGGAGAAGGATCTAGACCACTATCATTATCCAACAACGGTAGGTGAGTAAAGCGAGGGGATTTAATTACACCATCATTTCCAACCTTACCCCACGAGAAACGGAATTTCAAGAAAGAAAGCCAATGAGCTGTGTGATCGGCAAGAAATCTCTCCTTGGAAGCAATCCAAGCACCACCTAATGCGGGGAAAAAACCAAATTGGTGATCTTTAGCAAAACGTTCAGACCCGTTATACCCGAAACTGGCCTCCGCAAAATATTTGTCCCTAAACCCGTAGGTCCCGCGCATGGACAAACCCAAATTCCGATTCGGGATACCATCTAACACGGATGCGGTTTGAGATGTGGTAGTCTCTTGGGCATTCAACACAACTGTCAAGCTGGTCTGATGTTCACCCCAAGCTGCCACGTGCAAACCCCGTACCTCGTAACTCATCTGCGTGGATTGAGCGCTATTGGTATGTTGAGGATCAGTATCTTTTGCCAATGTCCTTGAGGCTTCAGTACTATTCAAAGCATTCAACTGATGTACTCCAGTTTCAAAATCATAGTTTTTCAGAGAATACATATAAGGTTGTGTTTTATAAGCATTCGCATAGTACCCGGTTTGATTTATCGAAACGGAAGCTCGTAATTCCAAACCCTTGAGAAGAGTCGAAAGATTATGTATATACTCCGCACGAGCCACAGCCGAGTAGCGACGACGATCCTTGTATCCCTGATGCAATATCAAATAAGGATTTACAGTCTGTTGATCCACGGCACCAAAACGAAGATGCGGCCAGTTAGATGATTCATCGGCAGGGTAAGTCGGGGCAAAATCTACCGGAGAGGCATTAAATGCCAAATAATAAGCCTCCGAAACATCAGCATAAGGGCCACGGTATTTATCCAAATTTGCTGAAGTGTTTATATTCAAACGAATCCCGGCACTCAAGTCAATATTCAGGTTCGTACGGAAAGAAAAAGTATTGTTTTCAATATTACATTTGAACTGGTTCAGACGGTCGGTTTTCAACATACCCTCATCCCGTACATAGTTAACAGAAGCATAATACTGCACCAATCGAGAACCTCCCCGCATATTTAACCCGGCACGGTGATTGATGGAGTAATCATGGAACATGATGTTGTACCAGTCGTTCGCCGGATACACCCAAGAAGGATATTTATCTGACCCTGTACGCTCGATACGCTCCACGCTATACTGCGGAGTGGCATCCGGATTACGTGCAAGTAATGCCTGGTTGTACATCTTCATGTAATTGATGGGGTCTACCACCTCGATCTCCCTTGTAGGCATACTCAATACCGCCTCGTAACGAACAGAGGTGTAAACACTACCTTCCTGTCCTTTCTTGGAGGTAATCAAAATTACCCCATTTGCCCCGCGGGCTCCATACATGGCGGTTGCCGATGCATCTTTCATCACACTGAAAGTTTCAATATCTTCCGGTGTCATACGGGAAAGATCCAGCTTGGACGACTCCACCCCGTCAATCAAGATCAAAGGGTCAATATTGGCATTCGTTTGGAAAGAAGTAATACCACGAATGTAGAATTTGGTATTCATTTCTTCTTCCGTCAACGCCCCGGGAATACCTCCCGTTTGCCATCCCACGATACCGGCAATTTTTCCGGCAAACTGGGAAGTCAAGTCACTACTTGAAGATTTCAAGGTTCTTGCATCCACGGTAGTGATTGCCGAAACCACGCTCTCTTTCTTTTGCTCCCCGAAAGCCACAACGGTTACCTCCTCGATATTCTCGGCCGTGGGATTCAAACGAACGTTTAATTTCGTTTTCCCTTTGAGCGGTACGACTTCTGTCTTGTAACCAATGAAGGAAACCCGCAAGGCATCCTCCGGCCGTGTGTTGATCGTGTAACGTCCCTCGGTATCCGTGGCCACCCCTTGGGTTGTTCCCTGAATCAATACCGTAGCCCCGGGAATGGGATTCCCTTTTTCATCAACAACCCGTCCGGTCACGGCGACTAACTGTACCGGTTTGGCCTTTCTTTCCACAATCACGACCCGATTCTTTTCGAGTACATAATCATAAGGACTGTCTTTCAACAATGTCTTCAAGGCCTCGTCCACGGTAACATCTTTTACCTCCAACGTGAAGCGTCGGTTTTTGTCCACCGCCCCGTTACTTTGGAAACCGTAATCAATACCCGTCTGCCGATTAATCTCGGCAAGAATGGTCTCCAACGTGGCATTTTTCATCGAAATGGTTACTTTCTTCTGGATGACCTGAAACACACAAGATGTCGCCCCGTACGTGTCCCTAGGTATAGCTCCTAGTGTTGTAAATACCAAGAATATATACAACACAATTTTTTTAGCGATAGAGATACCGCCCATGTGATTTTTTTGCATAAATTTGTCGTACTTATTTAATTAAATAGTAAATTCACTTTACTGTTTGATGGTCGCTATGGATAAAGGCTCAATTTTATACGATAGCGATTTTACCCTAAATTATCCTGCCTAGCGGGATAATTTTTTTACTTGTTGTTTTTTATTTCACGATGTAATGCCCCCTTTCTTTTATAAATTTACAATCCGTCATTTCTTCAAGGAATTGAATCACCTCGTCAATCGGAGTCTCTTTACTCAAATTCATGGTTATTTCAATCCGGGCCAGTTCCGTCCGGGCCTCGAACTCGACCCCGTACCAAGTTGAAATATCTTCCAGCACAAGATCCAAAGGCTTGTCCCGATAGCGGAACACGTTATTTAACCACGCCGTGGCATATTGCACGTCCACACGTTCCACTTTAATATTACCGGACCCCACGTTATAAGCGACCTGCTCTCCGGGGATGACTTGAATCTCGTCACGACCGGGAGATTTAAAACCAATCTTCCCCTCGATCAACACGGTCTCGACCGTCTTTTGAGAACGTCCCTTCACGTTAAACCGGGTCCCGTAAACCCGGATTTTAGAGCCGTCAATATTGACCTCGAACGGTTGCCCCGACTTCGTCACGTTAAAATAAGCCTCTCCCGACAATTCCACCTCCCGCAAATCCCCGACAAACTCTTCCGGGTATTTCAAACGACTCCCGGCATTCAGCGTTACTTCCGTCCCATCAGCAAGCGTCACGTTATACGTGAACCCGGCAGGAATGATTAGAGTATTGTACGCAATTTCGCGAGCAGTCCTTACCGTATCATACATGATATGGTTATTCGCAATCTGAATATTCGATTTCTGAACAACGGAATCCATCTTTTTCTCTTTCAGGTTCAAACTATTCCCGTCCGCCAGAATCAAGGTCGGCACGGCAAACTCGTGATCCATCTTGATCACGCTGACTACTTTTGTCGCCTCAGGCACTTCTTCCTTTTCATGTACCCACAACGAGGCAAACACGAGCCCACAACACAGCACCGCCGCCACGGAACTCCCGCTCCAAATGATCCGACGGCGCATTCTCACACGACGCAGCCGCCGATCGAATCGTACCCCCGCGGCCTCAACCTCTTCATCCGAAGGGATTTTCACGTTATCCAGCATTTCTTCTATATCTTTTTCAGTCTTCATGTCTATATCTTTTTACACATATATAAACTGAAACAGGAAAAACTACCGTAGAAAAGTGATTTTTTTCAAAAAAGATTTACATTTGCACAAATAAACCTATATTGGATGTATGTCAAAACAGGACGATATAATCCTTTTGGAATCTTTTAATCGGCGAAACCCGAAAGCGTTTAGTATCGTTTATCGAATGATATATAGAGAATTATACCTATACGCGACCCACATTTTCAACCCGTTGAATCTCCCGGCAGAAGACGTTATACAAGACATTTTCACCGATATATGGCTCCGGGAATCCGTTCAATTCTCGTCGATCCCTTACATCAAAACATTCTGCTTTATCGCATTGAAGAATGCCTACAAGAATAAAATCAAGCATCTGGGATACCAGCAACGTTTCGAACTGGAGAGTAAAATTGAAAACGAATTTTCGGAAGACATCGAGCAAGTGGAACTATTCCATTCCCTATACGAATCACTAAAATTCCTGCCCGATGATCACGCCACGGTTATCCGCATGTACCTCGAAGGCTGGAAACCCGAAGAGATCGCCACGAAACTGGGCCTCGCCCTCCAAACCGTCTACAACAAACGCCGGGAGGCGATTCTTATTTTGCGGAAACATATGGTGAAGTAATTGTCCATAATTTATTGCAACCCTAATCAAAAAATGATTATCTTTACAACAAATTATATTGATATGACTATAAGAAATTGGATAAAACAACAAGAAAGCCTTGGTAAGCCCACATTCTCATATCGAGATGTAAAAGTCAATTTTAGTGACATGCCCGAACAACATATCATGAACGAGTTGTACCGTCTGTCAAGGCAAAAAATTATCCAATCAGTTTACAAAAGCTTTTATACCGTGATTCCGATACAATATTCAGTTCGTGGTATCGTCCCCCCCACTTATTATATCGACCAACTGATGGAATATCTCGCTAAACCTTATTATATCAGTTTACTCAGTGCAGCGGAGATTCATGGTGCAGCCCACCAGCGCCCTCAACGCTTCTCTGTCACGACTTTACGCCCCGTGGTAACAACATCTGCACGGAAAAACAACCTTATCGTTTGGAATTATAGAAAAGATATTCCCGAAAATTTACTTTGCAGCAAGAATTCCGAAACCGGGATAATTCATTATTCATCAGCTGAATTGACAGCTGTTGACCTCGTACAATTCGAGCATCAGATAGGAGGATTGTCCGTTGCCGCCACAGTTCTTTCTGAATTAGTAGAAACTATCGACTTCTCCAAAAACTCAAATACTTTATTTCAGACAGCCTCATTAACATCGATTCAACGACTCGGATATATATTGGATTATATACTGGAAGAGACAAAACAGGCCGAGATGCTGTATCAGCAATTATGTCTACTAAACAAAAAGCTCGGCTATACACCTCTTGCACATTGTCTGCCCATCCGTGGAAACAAACGAAACAACAAATGGAAAATTATTATTAATCAAACAATAGAAATAGACGATATATGATAAACAGATCAGCGATACAAGAATGGGGCGCACAAGTACCTTGGACGGACAATGCTCAAGTGGAACAGGATTTACTGATTTCACGTTGCCTCGTGGCTATTTTTAACGATAACTTTCTGCGAAATCAACTGGCTTTCCGTGGAGGTACGGCTCTTCATAAATTATATCTTTCCCCCCAGCCTCGATATAGTGAAGATATTGATCTGGTACAAATAACTGCCGGCCCCATAAAATCCATCATGTCCCGACTAGGCGAAGTTCTTGATTTTATGCCAAATAAAGTAACAAAACAGAAACGATATAATAACACCATGCTATTTCGTATGGAATCCGAAATACCTCCCGTCATGCCGATTCGTTTGAAACTGGAGATAAACTGCTTTGAGCATTTCACTGAAATGGGCCTGGTAGAAGTTCCTTTCTCGGTCGGAAATAAATGGTTTTCCGGTTCCTGTAAGATTACTACCTACCAATTTGCTGAATTATTGGGGACGAAATTACGTGCGCTCTATCAACGAAAAAAAGGGCGTGATTTATTTGATCTGTACGTTGCATTAAAACAAACGGATGTAAATCCAGATGACGTGATTCGCTGCTATCACAAGTATATGAGGTTTACAGTACAACAGCCACCCACCTACAAACAATTTATTCTCAACATGGAGGAGAAAATACAAGATCCAGATTTCCTTGGTGACTCACAATTATTACTGCGACCGGAGATTTCATTCAACCCCCAAGAGGCATATCTAGTTGTGAAAGAGAGGCTCATTGATAGACTTTCTTGGACCAGATAATATACTTATTGGGCCTCGCCCTCCAAACCGTCTATAACAAACGCCGGGAGGCGATTCTTATTTTACGGAAGCATATGGTGAAGTAATAAACTACTCACCTCGTTTGGGAACAAGGAATTTATGAAATTACATTATAGTAAAACTAATTTTACGTCCAAGCCCTTGAAATATCTTAAACAACGTGGAAAGCTGAATATCTGCATGTCCATTTTCGATACGGGAAATATAACTTTTTTTTGTTCCTATTTTAGCTGCAAGTTGCTCCTGCGTCATGCCCGCTTTCAAACGTTCTGCTTTTAATTGTTCCCCTATAATGAATGCCTCACAACTATTTTCAAATTCATTACGTTCTTCCGTCCCGATAGCACCAAAATCTTCCGTGATTAAATCTTCAATCGGAGTACATCCTATTGCTTTCAATTCATCATTACTCATCATTTTATTCTCCTTTTTTCTGCTATAACAAGTATTTTTGCTTTTATAAAGATAACTAATTAGTGAACAAAAATCAATGATTCATCCGTTTTTATTATTAGAAAACATCAACAAGGATAAAACAGGGATAAGCCACCCTTTTACTATCGTTATAATCTCCCCCGCCCCTTTCATCGCCCTTTCATAACCCTTTCATAACCCTTTTCCAATATACCGGAAAGAGCGCAAAAAGGACAATATAATGGTCACGTGAGATTATTACAGTATTATCACGATGTTATTACGGGGTTAAAACTCTAATTACAGGCTAGAGTACAAGGAGAACCTAAAGAGAACCTAAGGAGAAGTTACCCAAATAATCCCACTTATTCGAAGAACCCTCGAAGCTTACACGTAGCTCCCACATTCCACAATATTTAAACTCTGTAAAAGCTTCGAATAAGCTCTGGTTAAGTGAGATTATCCGGGTTAGATTACCACTTTATCTGGGTTAGATTAGGATATAAATAGTGCAATATATTGCACAAAGTGTTTGGATTATCCCATTTTTATCGTAAATTTGCACTAAAAGGGAAATATATTGCACTATGGATTTTTATCAACTTATTAAAGAACGCCGTGCTTTACTTGGTTTGACCCAACAGGATTTGGCAGATTATACCGGTTTGAGCCCGCGGATCATCAAAAGTATAGAAACGGGAAAAGCGAACCCGTCTATCGGTACATTGGGTAAAATCGCCGATATTTTGGGACTTGAAATTATTATGCAAGTAAAGGAAATTAAAGTATGAGACAAGCGGAGGTTTACACGAACGGAATCCTCGCCGGACGACTAATAGAGACTGACGAGGGGAAATACATTTTTCAATATGATAATACTTATTTACTGGACAACAGCCAGAAAGCCATCTCATTGTCTTTTCCGAAGCGTAAAGATGAATACGTTGCGGACACGATATTTCCATTTTTTTATAACATGCTCTCCGAAGGTGCCAACAAAGCCATACAATGCAAGACATTGAAGATTGATGAAGACGATGCTTTTGGCTTATTACTGGCAACTGCCGGAAATGACACGATCGGAGCAATAACAATCAAGAAGATATGACAAAAACAGAGGTATGTCCGGGGAACTTGACCCCGGGTTTCGACACATATAGCCCGGCTTGTTCTCGTCGTTTATTTAACGGAAAGAAAGTAAGCCATATACTAGATTTCAATTATGATGCCGATAAAGAAAATTTCATAGCCGCTATTAATCAAATATCGGTTTCGGGAGTACAAGAAAAACTTTCAGCCATCATCGACAAAGGTAAAGTGATTCTCACTCCAAGTGGAAAACAAGGCCGTTACATTATAAAACCGGCTCCCGGTTACAAGCATTTACGTTTTCGAGATCAAATTCCTGCCAACGAACACCTGACCATGCAGATCGCAAGGCAAGTATATAAAATCAACACGGCCGATAACGCCATGATTTTCTTTGCTGATGGCGAGGCCGCATATATCACCAAAAGATTCGACTTCGCGGCAGACGGGAGCAAAATCCCACAAGAAGATTTTTCATCGTTGGCACATAAATCAGCGATTACACACGGTAAAGATTTTAAATACACGGGCAGTTATGAGGATATTGCTCTTTTAACGCGTACTTACGTATCGGCATGGCAAGTCGAGATCAGCAAGCTTTTTACATTAGTCATATTTAATTACTTGTTTGCCAATGGCGATGCTCACTTGAAGAATTTTTCTCTTCAACAAACCCCTTTAGGTGATTATTTACTTTCACCAGCCTACGATTTGATGAACACGTCCGTTCATGTTGACGATGAAGATTTTGCCCTACAAGGCGGACTAATCCCCGAGGATCAATACTCAGAGACCTATGCACGAACAGGCCATCCTTGTAAAACGGATTTTATTACATTTGGCAATCGTATTGGAGTTCAACCCAAAAAACAATCTGCCATTATCACTATGTTCTCTCAAGAATTTCCCCTAGTAAGCGAACTGATAGATCGTTCGTTTCTGAATGAAAAGGCTAAGCGAATGTACAAACGTTCTTATCAAGAGCGTTTACACCGTTTTCTGAGGAATGATTAAAGATCGTCAAAAAATCACTAACTTTGGCATAAAAACAAGACTATGGCAACTACAATTATATTCAACGCTTGCATCATCACCATGAATGAAGGCATGGAGGTGATCAAAAACGGTTCCATCCGGGTGGAAGACAACCAGATAAAAGAAATTCGAGAAGGAAAAATCGAATGCCCCGACGCGGAGTACTTCGACGCGGAAGGCATGATCGTGATGCCCGGATTTATCAATACACATACTCACGTCCCCATGACCATGTTACGCGGGTATGCCGATGATCTCCCCCTCCACACTTGGCTAAACGAACATATTTTCCCGGCAGAGGCACGCATGGTGACCCCGGAAAACGTGGCAGTTGCCGCCCGCTTTGCTTTTATCGAGATGATCAAGTCGGGAACCACGTGTTTCAACGACATGTACTTCTTTGAAGACATCATCGCCTCGGAAGCCAAGAAAGCGGGTATCCGGGCCGTCGTGGGGGAGTCCCTGATCGACTTCCCGACACCGAGTTTTCACACGGTCGACGAAGGGGTAGCTCGCTGTGAATCTCTCGTTCAACAATGGTACGGGGACAGCTTGATTCATCCTACCATTTGCGCCCATTCTCCCTATACCTGTTCAAAAGAGACGCTACAAAAAGCCAAAGTCCTCTCCGAGAAATACAATATTCCTCTCCACATCCACGTGGCAGAAACCCGTAAAGAAGTGGAAGACCTCACGAGTCAAACCGGTATGGCCCCGGCCGAATACCTTTACTCGATCGGGTTACTGGACAGGAACGTGATCGCGGCCCATTCCGTCTGGCTGAACCCGAAAGAAATTGAATTATACGCCCGGACCCGCACGTCTGTTGCCCACTGTCCGAAAAGTAATCTAAAACTGGCCAGTGGTATCGCCGACACGGATACATACATGAAAGCGGGCATCAACGTCAGCATCGGTACCGATGGCACGGCAAGCAACAACACGCTGGATATGGTGGAAGAAATGCGCTTCGCGGCCCTCCTTCCCAAAGGCTCCCTCTACAACCCGGAAGCCGTCAACGCCCGAACGGCATTACGAATGGCCACGATCAACGGGGCAAAAGCCCTCGGTATTCATCACCTCACGGGTTCTCTCGAGGTCGGGAAACGAGCCGACCTGATCGTGATTCATGCCGATGCCAGCAATATGCTCCCGATCTACGACGTGTATTCAGCCATCGTTTATGCATCCAACAGCAAAAACATCCGTTCCAGCATGGTAAACGGGAAATGGATTATGCGCAACCGGGAGCTTATGAATATCAATAAAACGGAAACCATGGAGTCCATGAAACACATCGTTAACAGCCAGATTGACAACCGAAAATGATGACATGGGAATGAGTTTTTCATTTTCGAATTTCCATTTTCAATTCTCAATTATATTCGTTAGTTTTGCAAACCTTTTTACAAAGAAAGGAGTTTATAAATACTATAAACCCAATTAGATATGGAAAATAAAAATTATGGAGGACTCGACAGCGAGTTTACGGCATACGAAACTGCCGAGATTGTAGTATTACCTGTACCTTATGACGGGACAAGCACGTGGTTGAAAGGGGCAGATAAAGGTCCCGATGCAATTCTTGAAGCATCGGCTAACATGGAACTCTACGATATTGAAACGGATTCCGAAGTATATACTCATGGTATCGCAACCTTGGAACCGGTGACAGAGGCCTCATCTCCGGAAGCCATGTCTCAGGAAGTTGAAAAACAAGTTGACAAGATATTAACCGACAAAAAGTTCCCGGTGATCCTGGGAGGAGAGCATTCCGTTAGTATCGGTGCATTCCGGGCTTTCGCCAAACACTATGAAAAGTTCTCTGTCCTGCAGTTGGATGCACATTCCGATATGCGTAGCGAATACGAGGGATCGACCCACAACCACGCTTGTGTCATGGCACGTGCCAAAGAAGTGGCAACCGTGGCTCAGGTAGGAATCAGAAGTTCCGCTATCGAGGAAAAAGAGAACATCATGCCGGACCGTATTTTCTATGCTCACGATTTACATGATGCCAAAGAAGGTAACAACTGGATGTACATGGTGTCCCAAAAATTACATGACAACGTGTATATCACGATTGACCTTGACGTTTTCGACCCGGCTATCCTTCCGGCTACAGGAACCCCGGAACCGGACGGACTCTATTACAGAGAAGTGCTGAACTTCCTGAAATTGATCAACGAACGTCACAACATTGTCGGTTTGGACGTGGTAGAACTTTGCCCCAACGAAGTCAACAAATCATCTGACTTTTTGGCTAGCAAACTAATCTACCAGATATTGAGCATAAAATATCAAAACCAATGAAATAATTTTAAATGACGAAATTGAGTCAATAAGGTCCTCATAATTGTACCTTATATTTTTAAGATAAATAGAATGGAAAAGAAAGATTTATTAAAAGACACTATCAAACACATCGACATCAAGTCGTATGACTCAACCCAATTGATCGACGCGATGCGCGATATGTCATTCACCTCTCGCGACACGGCCAGAGCAACCGATATTCTGATGATGATGGTCGGAGAGAAAGAGTGTACTAATATTCTTACCATTGCCGGAAGTACCAGTGCTGCCGGATGTATGCAGGTTTACGTGGATATGGTTCGTAACAAAATGGTTGACGTGGTAGTTTCTACCGGTGCGTCTATCATCGATATGGACTTGTTCGAGGCCCTTGGCTACAAACACTACAAGGGACATCAGGATGTGCCTGACATGCAATTAAGAGAACTTTACATTGACCGTATTTACGATACGTTCATCGATGAAGAAGAATTACAGGCTTGCGACCACACAACTTACGAGATCGCTAACAATTTGGAGCCGCGTCCCTATTCATCACGTGAATTTATCTGGGAAATCGGTAAATGGTTACACGAAGGACACGCCGTGAAGAAAGACAGCTTGATCCAGACTTGCTATGAATGTGGAGTGCCCATCTTCTGCCCCGCATTCTCTGATTGTAGTGCAGGATTCGGAATTGGTAAACACCAATGGGAACACCCCGACAAACATGTGTCGATCGACTCTGTAAAAGACTTTATCGAATTGACCCAGATCAAGATCAAGGCAGGAACAACCGGCTTGTTCATGGTAGGTGGTGGAACCCCGAAGAACTTCGCTCAAGACACTGTTGTTTGTGCTGAAATCCTCGGATTCGACGTACCGATGCACAAATACGCCATCCAGATCACCGTGGCCGATGTTCGCGACGGGGCTTGCTCTTCTTCTACCTTGAAAGAGGCTTGCTCTTGGGGTAAAGTTGACGTTACCTACGAACAAATGGTTTACGCTGAAGGAACCACCGTTATTCCCGCTATCGCAAGCTACGTTTACCACAACGGACCTTGGAAAGAGAGAGAATACAAAAACTGGAACAAATTATTCCAAAAATAATTACGACACGAGGGAAACGAAAGTTTCCCTCTTTCTTTTTTCCCCTCCTTACCGACAAACAGGTATATTACCAGTAACTTGCCTCGGGAATGCACGATACTCTCGTTAATATCTGAATCGTGAATTCATGATTCATCCACCACAAATGAACCAATCCCATCCGTCGACTTCTCGTTAAGTTCCCGTTGACTTCCCGTTAACTTACTAACGAGACTCCCTAGTGACTCCGGCACAAGCAACCGTCATTACCTCTCTGTATTTCTACTCTTTCCTCCTTCGCAGGAAACGAGTCATTGAAATCGCCTGTTTATGGAAAATGAATAGCGGCAATGACACCCCGATAGCCAGCACGGCCAAAACAAAAGCGGTTGTCAATCCGTTGCGGAAAATCTCTACAATCAAGTTGGGGAGAATTTCCTCATCCTCCGTTCTCATGAAACGGATCAATGCCAAGATTGTCTTGTAAGCATACATTCCGGGAATCATGGGTAGCAATGAAGGGAAAGAAAAAACCTCTGCCGGGCAATGAATCAACCGGGCAAAATAAATACTGAACAAACCGATCGTGAACGAGGCACATAACGTGGAGGGAATTAAACCCAAGGTCGTGTGATTCAACAGGTAAAATCGAAGAGCGTGGCCCACGGCAGCCAACAAAGCCGAAATAAGAATCGCTTTCCTCGGGGGATTGGAAATCACGGCAAAACCAATAGCCGCTATCGCCGCAAAAATTCCATCAAGCAATACAGATAATACTAAATCCCAGTTCATAGCGTATCCAATCCTAAAATTAATAATGTTACCGACAACCCCAATGCGATACAAATTATAAGTATCGCCGCATTCACCGCACGAGACATACCTATCAGCACATGACCTCCCAAAATATCAATAATCGAATTAATCAAAGGTACCCCGGGGATCAGGTAAAGGACACTGGAAGCCAAAGCTATATCCGGGGTCTTACCCCAGCCGAAATAGGTTCCGGCCGAGGCGATAAACGAGGCAATAAAAGCCGATACAACGAAAACGACCATATGATTCACGTGGCGATTCATCATCTCCTGCCGTACCCAAAAACCCACGCAAGTCGCAGCACAAACCAGCATCATGGCAATCCCGTCCCCCCCGAACAAGCGACAGAATGCCGCGTTGGCCAAGGAAACCAAAACCAGCACCACCCAACGGGAAATGCGGGGTTCGTTCATCACCTCATGGTAATGAGCCGTTAACTCGCCCAACGACAGATGATGATCGTAAGCCTCCCAGCTCAAGGCACTTAACTCAGAAATCACTTGAAAGTTAATCGCCAAGGCAGGAATCTTCCGCACGTAAGTTCGCCGGATAGAATAATCTTCCGGATGCTTGATTGTCATGGTAATATTTTTCTGAAAAATCGTCACGTCAATCCCATACCCGAACGACTCGGCAATACGGGAAACACTCCTCACGGCCCTCGCCGTGTGTACCCCGACTCCCATCATACTCGTGGTGTAATCCATCAAGAAATTCGAGAGTTCCTGAATATCAACCTTTCTTTCCATATTATTTAACTATCTACCCTAATTTTCCCCTCGTATTCGGGGCCGCAAATATACATCAAAATTCAAGAGAAAGTTGTATATTTACTCATCGAAACGGGAGATGGAAAACAGAAAAATTATTCATATCGACATGGACGCATTCTACGCCTCTATCGAACAACGGGATCACCCGGAATACAGGGGAAAACCGCTTGTCGTGGGGCGTCCGGAGAAACGCGGGGTCGTGGCTGCCGCCAGCTACGAGGCTCGCCGTTATGGCATACGTTCTGCCATGTCGTCCATGAAAGCCAAACAGCTTTGTCCCGACCTCATTTTCGTTGGTTCTCACATGGAATACTATAAATCGGTATCCATGCAGATTCACGAAATATTCCACGAATACACGGACATGATCGAACCCCTGGCACTCGATGAGGCATTCCTAGACGTGACCGAGAACAAAAAAAACATCCCGTTAGCCGTCGATGTCGCCAGAGAAATCAAGAAAGAGATTAAAGAAAAACTAGGACTCGTGGCCTCCGCCGGGATCTCTTACAATAAATTCCTCGCTAAGATCGCGTCCGATTACAAGAAACCCGACGGGCTTTACACCATACATCCTGACCGGGCCCCCGCTTTTATCTCCAAACTCCCGATCGAGGCATTCTGGGGTATCGGCAAAGTCACGGCTCGTAAAATGCACTCACTAGGTATACACACGGGGGCTGACCTCAAGGAATGTACACTGACATTCCTTACCCGCAATTTCGGGAAAGCCGGTACCTTGTATCACGATTTTGCCAACGGCATCGATCCCAGAATGGTTACCCCCGAACGAATCCGTAAATCCGTAGGCTGTGAAAGTACCTTCGAGAATGACTTGACGAACTATATCGCTGTCATCATAGAACTATACCACGTGACAACGGAATTAATTCTCCGACTAGAAAAGTCTGATTTCAAAGGACATACCCTAACCTTGAAAATCAAATTCCACGATTTCACCCAAAAGACACGTAGTGTCACTATGGCACACGAGTTACGAACAAAACAGGATATTCTTCCCCTAGCCAAAAAATTACTCAAAGATTTAGAACTTACGCAATTTAGAATACGCCTACTAGGTCTCTCTGTATCAAACCCTTTCGAAGAATTAACCACCGATGGCCCTTTACAATTAAGAATTAATTTTGATTAATTATGAAACCTTTACGTTCATGTGCCGTATATAGGCATATATTTTGAATGTAATCATAGTGTAACCGAAACTTAATACATAAGTGACAAGGTTACGATGACAAAACGATACCTTTGTATCGGATTTCAAAAGAGACTTCGATTTTTTTTCATAAATTTGTTATTGGTATTTTGGGTCCCCGCTGAGACAGCGCGGACCATTTTTATTTTAGTATAAATCCTAACTTTTGTATCCCTGTATTCGTATATAAAAGTGTGTATCGAAAATTAATCGATATAACAGAAATTTAACTACCATTTTTTTTGTATATAAAGAAAAGCCGATACCTTTGTATCGGATTTCAAGAAAAGACTTCAATTTTTTTTCATAAATTTGTTATTGGTTGCCTCCTGCTGTGACAGCACGAGGCTTTTTTTCTTTCACCGATGCTAAACTAGCAAATCTTTTTTTACCCGCAAACATTTGCGTAAAATTTAATAGTGTTAAAAATCAGATTTTTATTAACACGCTGATTACCTGATCAAGTAAAAATCACGTTAACATTTGCACGACAGGAAATTTACAAAAAAAGATCGTGCCTGATTCATTTTAACAAATTCGGCACGACCTCTTTATTTTGTTATTATCTATCGAATTATTCCAAATAGGTATACCCGTACAGTCCGGAACGGTAATTAGACAAGAATTCCCGTCCTTCTTCTGCCGAGATAATTCCCTTTTTCACGGAAGAAGTTACCCATACCTCTACCGTACGAGCCATTCTTTTCGGCATAAATTGAACGTACTCCAACACGTCAGCCACCGTCTCTCCTTCAATCACCTTGTCGATCACGTAATCATCACCTTTCACTTTGATGTGGACGGCATTCGTGTCCCCGAACAGGTTATGCAGGTCACCAAGAATCTCTTGGTAGGCACCCACGAGGAATACCCCTAAATAATACGGTTCTTTATTATTCAACTCGTGTACCGGAAGATGGTACGAGAAATTACGCGTCGAGATAAAATTATCAATCTTCCCGTCAGAATCACAGGTAATATCCTGAATTGTTGCCGATTTAGTCGGCTGCTCGTTCAAACGAGAAATCGGAATGATCGGGAATATCTGGTCGATCGCCCATGAATCAGGCAAAGACTGGAATAACGAGAAATTACAGAAATATTTATCCGGCAACATTTTGGAGATTTTCTTCAACTCGTCCGGAGCATGTTTCGTGGCCACTGCCATGTCGTACACGTCTCTAGCCACGGACCAGAACAACCGTTCCACTTGCGCACGGGTGAACAAATCAATCAAGCCAAGATTAAACAAACCGAGAGCATCCTCCCGAATCTGCATAGCATCATGCCATGTCTCGATCAACCGGGGCTGATTCAGGTTCTCCCATAAATCATACAACTCTTTCACCAGCTCGTGAGCATTCTCGTCGATTTCCTCGTTTTCATCGAAAGCGGGCAAACTTGTACTGGCAAGTGCCTCGAAAATCAACACGGAGTGATGTGCCGTCAGAGAACGTCCCGACTCGGTGATAATATTCGGTTGCTCCAGATTATTCTTTTCGCAAGCATCTACTAACGCAGACACGGCATCATTCACGTACTCCTGAATCGAGTAGTTCATGCTGTTCCCGCTCGTGGCCGAGCGTGTTCCATCGTAGTCTACACCCAAGCCCCCGCCAATATCCACGAAATGTATATTGTATCCTAAATTCTTCAATTGCACGTAGAACTGAGAGGCTTCCTTCAACGCCGTCTTGATACGCCGTATATTGGTCACCTGACTACCGATATGGAAATGGATTAACTTCAAGCAATCCGTCATCTTGTTCTTTTCCAGAATGTCCATGGCTTCCAGCAACTCGCTCGAATTTACCCCGAACTTACTGACATCTCCTCCGGACTCTTCCCACTTGCCGCTCCCGGAACTAGCCAGTTTTATACGAATTCCTATATTCGGGCGAATTTTCAAGCGTTTGGAGATTGTCGCGATATTTCTCAATTCGTTCAGTTTCTCTACAACCAAGTATATATTTCGTCCCATTTTCTGGGCCAAAAGAGCCAACTCGATATAATTCTCATCCTTGTAACCGTTACAGATGATCATCGCATCGTCGTCAATATCAATCGACAACACCGCGTGTAATTCCGGTTTCGAGCCTGCCTCAAGACCAATGTTATACTTGGTCCCGTGACTGACAATCTCTTCCACTACCGGGCGCATCTGGTTCACTTTAATAGGATAAATGATAAAATTTTTCCCCGTGTAACCATATTCCGTTGCCGCGGCTTGAAAACAACTAGAGATTTTCTCGATCCGGTTATCAAGGATGTCCGGGAACCTTAACAACACGGGAGCTGATACATCCCGCACCTGAAGTTCCTCCATCAATTCTTTGATGTCAATTTTCGGTCCTCCGACTTTCGGCGTTACTGTAACGTGTCCCTTCTCGTTAATCGAAAAATAGTTCAGCCCCCAACCGTTAATATTGTACAGTTCTGCTGAATCGTCAATACTCCATTTTCTCATTTTTATTCTATAAGCTCATTAAGATTGATTGTCCCGCAAAGCTACAATATATTTTCAATATTATACGCTTAATCGCCTAGGATTTCACGATTTTAGCCATTAGATTTCATGCTCCCCGGCATCATGCCAGTCAGAATAACAATCCCGTCAAACGACCTCACATTTTCTGGATCTCCTGAATACCGTCCCGATCTATCACCAAACGGTAACGCTTGTACTCGACCTGCTCCCCATGTAGCAATTGTATCAAGAAATTAAGGTAATATATCTTGTCTCCCATGATCGGGCCATAACCCGCCTCTCCCCTCGGCACGTATAGCTCGTAGTCCCGCTCATCCATTTTCTGAACGAAACTCCCCACGTTAAAACGCAATATCTCGTTCACTCCGGCAATATCGTACTGGCTATATTCGTCAAGCGCCTCCGGATCGAGTTGCACCCATTTCCGGTAAAGAATAATTTTCTCCCCGCCATTCCGATTGTCCGCCTCCAACAAATCCGGACGGGCCCTTCGCTCGATAATCTCCTCCGGAACTTTCCTTTCCGAGATAAAATCCACCCCGTCCTTGATCCACCCGACCACTCTCTCGTTCATACTGATCGTTGTCTTCCGGTCAAAATAATTCTTCCCCAGCCGATGGGCAAAATAAAAACGCATCAACTCCTTAATCCGGTCCTTCAACATATAGCTCACCACCAAAGCCACGAACAACGGCATCGTGAAATTCCCGTATTTTTTCTGAAATGAAAAAGCTACCACCGTGGCAAATATCATGGAAAGTCCTGCCGCAATACTATAATATATCTGCTCCACCAGTACTCCATCCTTTTTCTTCGATGCCTTTAAGAACAAATCACTCTCCGCGTATTTCTTCAGCATCCCCCGCCGATAGATCACCGTCCGATTCCGATCCTTACTCTCCGGATCTGCCACGAGATAACCGTTCTGTTTCTTGTAATCAATCTCCGAATGTACCAAAGACAACAATAACTTCACCATCCGATCATAACATCCCGGATCCGTCGTCTTCAAGCCGTCCAGTAACTTGAACGTATGAAACTCCACCAGATTGGAAAGATACTCATCCCCGAAAGAGAAATAATTCAACGCCTCCCGGGGAATACCCGGCACGTTAATAATGGTCTTCAAATCCCGATACCATTTCACGATCAATTGCACGTATTCAACATACCGATTGACCATCCCTTCCCGTTCACCACTTTCCACCTCATGATGAATCGTCTCTCCCGCCATCCCCCGAAGGGCACTTTTAAAAATGGATGTAAACATCTTGATCTGGTACTCGTAAGAGGCTAACGCATCCCTCGTCCCATCCGCCACCAAATGCTGGAACGCATCCTCCAAGAAAACGAAAGGCGTCCATTCGCCACTCGCAATCTCCTCCAACGTGTAAATCGGGGTGATCAAACGCACGTTGGACTTCACATCCCGGTAAAAAGCCTCCTTGGGATAAGTCGAAGCATTAATATCCAAACTATGAGGCACGAAAAACCACGTGTTCATCCTGAACTCGTTCTCCCCCGTGTCCCGGTCAACATGGTAGCCAACCTTACATTCCACGGAGTACCGATCATGCAACTTAACCTGAATATCTATCATATCATAAAATCACAACGCAAGATACGAAAAAAAGTATAATGAAAACAAAGTACTCCAAGCTAAAAGGATTCCTTCTTGCAGAAGAATATTCTATAATTTCGAACCGTTTCGTACAATTGTTCGTCAATCTACCTATTTAGGCATAATTCATACTAAATTATTTGTTTCCTGTTTTTTTAATACATAACTTTGTTACACTATAAATCTAAAATAAAAGAGCATGAACAGGCAACAAATAATTAAAGCCGTGACAGAGAAAACCGGCATATCACGAAAAGACACGGCAAAAGTATTTTCTTCCATTTTCGAGACTATTTTAGAAAGTCTGGAAAAAGAAGAATCGGTACGGTTAATGAACTTTGGCAGCTTTACCGTAAAAACTTACAAACCACGCAAAGGCTATAATCCAGCTTCAAAAATAGTTGTCCAACTCCCGGAAAGAAAAGCCATCCGTTTTAAATTAGCCAAACGTGCAGCTTCAAAAAGCTTAAAATAATAACTGACAAGATACAATCACTGAATTCTTTCTTTTCATAAAACAAAGGGTTCAGTGGTTATCCCCCTTCAAAGAACGTTTACTTCCCCGTCCCTCGTTGTCAATACACACCCCATCATTCCATAAAAAATATTTCAATAACATTTGATTCGCATGAATATTATTCGTAAATTTACGAATAGACAGTCTCCATTATAGAATCTTTAAAAAAATATAATCATGAAAGAATACAAAACATACGTACCGGTCGCACTTATCATCTTGATGTTTTTTTCTCTCATGATCTTTCACAAAGACATTGCCACCTACATCTCACAAAGTAAGATTGAACAATTATCTGCCAACTCCCAAAAAAGTATCAGCGACTCGATTGCCCAAAAATACAACTATCATCATAACGGGAAAACTTACGATTACACGTTCATTGAATTTGGCTCCACAGGCTGTCACTCTTGTCGCCAAATGGAAGAAGTCATGGAGAAAATAAAAACCGAATACAAGGGGAAAGTCAATGTAGTTTTTATGAACTTAATGGAACCAGAGAGCAAAAGATTCTTCGAATACTACGGAGTCGCCACAATTCCCACCCAAGTATTACTTGACAAAAAGGGCAAAGAGTTCTTCCGCCACACAGGCTTTTATTCGGCTGACGAACTATCGGCACACTTCACGATGAAAAAGTAAACGGAGAGAACAGGAACTCACTCCTAAAAACGACAGGAACTCTGAATACCAGAGTTCCTGTTAGCATGGTCGAGATGACTGGATTTTAATACCTCTACAAGTAGCTTCATCATTAATAAATTAACTCTTGTCTCTTTTGTCTATATTAATCCATTTCTTAATGAACAAATTCAACTTTTCAATAGCATAAAATTTCGCCCTTTGCTATTTTTGTTAACTATAAAAAATGGTATCCCAAAAATGTTCTATTTTATGAAAAATAATTATAATTCACTATTCGATTACGTCTCGTTATTTATTCTCTAATAACCTTATAATCCGATCTTTCTCCCGCAACAATTCATTCTTTGCCTCCAACAAAGCCTCTTTCTCCTTCAATAATTTAAGCAAGTATTCTATTTCTTTTGCTTGGTCCTCCATCATCACGTTATGCTTTCCATTTTGAACCTTATTACCATTCCCGGAAACAGTACACGATTGTTCCTTTCCATAAGATTTCCGGTCAAAAAAATCATCAATAGAACATTCGAAAAAGTCCGCAATAGCTTCCAAATTATCTGCCGTTGGATTGCCCCTTTCCGACAATATCGTGTAAAAAGATCCTTGACTAATTCCCGTACGCTCACATACGGTTTTTATCTTGACTCCTTTAATCTCTGATAAACGCTTTATATTCTGACCGTTAAACATGATTATATCTTTAGACCGTTTATAAATTACTCCTTTATATAATAAAATCCTATTTTATATTTGAATTATTTATTTTATAAAATAACTTTGCATTATAAAGTTAATAACAAAAAATATAATTCAGATGGAAACAGCCGTAAAAACGAAACAAATTACTTTTCGGGAATGGTATGATTCTCTTGAACCTCTTGAAAAAAGAGAATTCAGAAACGAGTTTATCCGCGTGTCGGGAATACAATTTTCGACTTTTTATACCAAGTTGCAACGTAACAGTTTTTCCAAACTCGAAAAAGAGGCTATCCAAAAACTCATTGGAGAGCAAAACGAAATTACCTTTTAAAGATGTCATTTTTATTCACAAAGTAAAATCATCTCGAAACACAAAACAACATCAAAAATGATGATAATATGAACGGTATTGATTTGGATATAAATATTCTTCGCCAAAACATCGCTTTTATCCGTGAAGAGATCACGAGGATAACGACAATCAAAGAACAACTAGAAACCAATCCCGGGGCACGCTCTGATGATGCCACCAAAATACTTAAAACTTACGGGGAAATACTTTCAAACCTAAGATCCTTGTTAAGACACGAATATGACGCTGAATTAACTGACAATCAATAAATATAAACAAAATCCCGTCTAGGTCACCACACTTCAACGGGATTTGAAATCTAAAAGATTTATGGATACAAATTTAAAAGAAAAAGAACCCCTAACCAACATTCCGGCAGGAATATTCCACGGAACCGAGGTCTTTTACATCGGAACTAAAGCATTTGCTTTACACGAGGGGATTGTAACAACTTTTGAAAATTTACCAAGTATGATCAAACAAGTGTTTTTCAGAGCTTTTGTCAAAGACAAGAAAGCACAACATTTTTTCGAAACAGAATTAAACATCACGAGTATTGAAGTCCAATTCAAACAATGGCTGTTTTGCTCGTTCGGAGCTTTGGATTCAACCCCGGATTACTTGGACGGTAAATTGATTCAAGACTCGTTTAATTCTGCCTGCAAGCGAAAGAATTGTCCCGGCAGAGGACGTCTTTGCGGCCAAGCGTCTTCTTTAAAAGATCAAGATGTTGCCACCCTACAAGAGATCATATCCGGTAAATCGGTAAAACAAATCGCGGACACGTTACACTTGTCCATCTCCGGAACAAGATCCAGAATTAATAAACTTAGAGATAAACTAAACGCGGGAAACATGGCTGCTTTAGCGGCCAATGCCGCGTTTAGTTTATCTCTAAGTTTATTAATAAACTTAGAGATAAACTAAACGCGGGAAACATGGCTGCTTTAGCGGCCAATGCCGCCACGATTATAGGTATGGTTGAGTAACGAAGTCCCCCCGACGTGAAAAACCACATGAAAAAACTTTTTCTCAATTTGTTAGATTTTGCAATCGTCGGGGCGATAAATTGTCGCCCCGGCACTTAAAAAGAAAAAAATGTACACGGTAGCTAAAATATTATTCGATCATAAATGTATTTATTCGGTCAGAGATTTCGAGAACGCCCGAGATTCAATACAAGGAAATTTAAAGATAAAATTCCTCAAATTCAATTATCACGATAAATCCCAAAAGATACTCCAAGCTTTCGGAATCATCCACCATCCGAAATTCGGGCGGATTCAAGTTTCATGGAATTACGAGGGCAAAGCGTTTATAGCAAATGAACACTTTCCAGAATTTGATATCCCGGTAAAAAATTATCACAATCAAGTTTCCAGATAGATAACCAACGAGAAGATCATGTTTACATAGATCTTCTCGTAAAAAAAATCACATTATGAAACTATTATACATTGATCTATTTTGCGGGGCCGGAGGAACTTCAACCGGGGTCGAACTAGCCAAACTTAATAGTAACTCATGCGCTAAAGTTATTGCTTGCGTGAACCATGACGCTAAAGCCATCGCCTCTCACGCGGCGAACCACCCGGAAGCGATGCATTTCACGGAAGACATCAGAACGCTAAAACTAACACCACTTGTTTCTCACTTGGATAAAATGAAAAGATTATACCCGTCAGCTTTCGTGGTTCTTTGGGCTTCACTCGAATGCACAAATTTTTCCAAAGCAAAAGGAGGGCAACCACGAGATGCAGACAGCCGAACACTAGCAGAACATTTATTCCGGTATATTGAAGCCATAAATCCTGATTACATCCAAATCGAGAACGTGGAAGAATTTATGAGTTGGGGACCAATGGATGAAAATGGTAAACCGATCTCGATGTTTAAAGGTGAGGATTATACTCACTGGGTTTTCAATGTAAAATCATACGGGTATGATTTCGAATACCGGATTCTCAACGCTGCCAATTACGGGGCGTATACCACCCGGAAACGGTTCTTCGGTATCTTCGCCAAGAAAGGATTACCGATCGTATTCCCGGAACCGACACACGCCAAAGAACCTCGACAATCTCTTACCGGAAACCTAGAGAAGTGGAAACCAGTCAAAGATGTTTTAGATTTCTCGGATGAAGGTAATTCAATTTTCGGACGGCAGAAACCATTATCCGAAAAAACACTGGAGAGAATATACGCTGGATTAATCAAGTTTGTTGCCGGGGGCAAAGAGGCATTCATGATCAAATGGAACAGTATGAATCGAAATGGTAAATATCAAGCTCCCGATATCGACGCCCCTTGTCATGCTGTAACTTGTCAAAATCGTCTAGGAATAGCTCATGTTAATTTCTTATCAAAATACTTTTCCGGTCACCCCGAAAGCAAAAATATCAGCGTGGACGAACCAGCACATACAATTAAAACGAAAGATAATCACGCTTTAATAACCTCTGATTTTCTCGCAGCTTATTATGGGAATGGGGATAACGTTCGTTCGATCAACTGTCCCGCCTCGACAATCACAACGAAAGATCGCTTATCACTTGTTTCGCCATTTTTCATGAATTATTACTCTGGTGGAGGTCAGTTATCAGAAATAGATCATCCCTGCCCGACAATAACAACCGTACCGAAACAACGTCTGGTGTTTATTGACCAACAATTCGGGAAGAGTCGACCTGCCGGGATTGATCGCCCCGTTGGTACGTTGACTGTCAATCCCAAATATGCCCTAGTGAAATGCCAACCATGGATAATGAACACGAATTTTAATAACGTGGGTAGTTCGATCGAGGAACCGTCTCAAGTGATCACGGCCAACCGGAAATGGCACTACTTGATGAATCCCCAATTTCACTCTGCCGGGGGATCAATAAATAATCCTTGTTTCACCTTAATCGCAAAAATGGATAAAAGACCACCTTATTTAATCGTAACTGAATCCGGACAAATCGCAATCGAAATTTACGATACTGATAGTCACATGGCTCGTAAAATAAAAGAGTTCATGGCCTTGTATGGTATAGTAGATATCAAAATGAGGATGCTGAAAATTCCTGAACTCAAGAGAATCATGGGCTTCCCAAGAAGTTACATTTTAATCGGCACGCAAGCTGATCAGAAAAAATTTATCGGTAACGCCGTCGAGGTAAACATGGCAAGAGTTTTGTGCGAGGCTTTAGCGAAAAAGTTGCATGAATTGAAATTAACTCCTATCACACTAGTAGCGTAATATTTAATAATGGACATCAATTCAACGTATGGAGTCCCAAAGATACAAGCGAAGAAACAATATCCTCTATCGTCTACGGAAGAAGGGCGTTCGTTGCGTGACAAAAGAACGAACGATATTTATCCCATACGGTAAGAATCCATACGATATACTCCAGGTTAGGCAACTTCTATCGGAGTTCAATTTTGTTGTTCAAGTTTATATCGAATAAATCAATTAGAAAAAGACATGAAGACAATAACAATAAAGCAACCTTGGGCTTCTTTAATAGTACATGGCATTAAAGACATTGAAAATAGAACATGGAAATGCCCGAAGAAGTATATCGGGCAAAGGATATTGATTCATGCAGGAAAAAGCTCCGCAAACTTTTGGGACTACCCGGTTGCTAGACAAGTCGATGAATTTATTCGGCAGATTTCAAAATCGGGAACTGATTGGAGTCAATATCCTTTCGGTTCTATTGTTGGCAGTGTTGAAATTGTCGATTGCGTGCGAGAGCACCCGTCAATATGGGCAGAAAAAGATGTTTGGAATTGGATACTTGCTAATCCCATTCAATTCCGAGAACCAATCCCGTTTAAGGGCAAATTGAGTTTTTGGAACTATTCGGGTATTCCCGAACCGGAGTTTGACGAAGACGGACATAGAATCTGCATTTGTACGATGAATATAAAAGAAGAGAATCAGGTTATACGTATGGCAGATCACTTCGAATGCCTCTACTGCGGAGGATATTGGAATAAATAATCAATAGGAAAACAATTTGAATCATGGCAATAGGTAATAATTATTAAATACAAACTATGAAAATCCATTATTTTTATAGAAAACCAAGTGATAATGGTTTTTACCATATAGAATTAAAAGCCTTTTTGGAGGAAAAAGAATTCTCCCGGCTAGGTGAAAAAAGGCTTAGCTTTAAATATTTAGAAAAACTGAGACTATGCGTGTCTAAAGATTTACAATTTTGCGATTGTAAGCATGAATTTGGACGAGATAATTGTACCGCCCATTTTGCTCATTCTCGTGAAGAATTAACGAAAGATTTGGGAAAATGGGAGTTTTATCCCCTTGATCGTCGAAACTACGAGAGGTTTAGAAAAGTGGCATTAGAAATATACTTGAAACAACAACTGGTAAATTTTGATGATTTCAAAGGGAAACAAAAGGGTATATACCGGGTGATCATCGGAGATTAATTCAAAAGGGAACCGGTAATGAGACAAGAGAAGGCGGATGATTTTATTCAAATGGCAAAAGATTTTGCCAAGGCTGAAAGGGAACTGGGTGTTCAAAAGTGGGTTTCTATCAGTATCGAACGTGTGGACAAGAACCGTAACAGGGAACAAATTTTCAATTATGATTTACCTCGTGAGGTTTATGAACGTTGGGAGTGGGTGGTAAACTGGAGACGGGCCAAGCTTGTTTGTAAATACCCGAAAGATCACGTGAATTGCTATTTTAGTTTTTATGACAAGCGTTTAGGGAACAATCCAAAGTTTACTGCAGACTTGAAAACTCTAACTTCCGCAAAAGCGCAAGTCACGAGAGTACAACGGAAAATTGATGAATACATTGCCTATAACAAGGCAAACAACTTGTTTTTCGATGAAAATACCGATGAAGACTTGTTGAAAGCGAGAAAGAAACTCGTGATCAAGATGGCTAACGTGAAAGCGGCAGAAGAACGATTAAAACAAAAAATAAAGCAGGTTAAGGAGAAAACGATATGAATAAAGATCGAAGAAAAAGATTGGAAGATTTATCAGAGCAGATTGATATAATCAAAAATGAACTAGAGGAGATTCGGGATGAAGAACAGGAGGCACGTGATAACCTACCCGATAATTTACAGGAAAGCTCGAAAGCCGAGCGCATGGATGAAATTATTCAAGCGATCGAGGAATCTATGGAATATTTAGAACAAGCCTGTGATGGTATTCAAGAGGCAATCCAGTGTTAATAGTTATAACTGCAAAAACACGATATGTATAAAAGAAAATATACAACCGTTTTATATATAAGGATAGAGCAATACATTGCTTTTGTTCGAACGTTACGTCGTTGCCCTAATTATGAATTTGTAAGTATAAAAATGAGTTACGAGCAATGTAAAGATGGTGTATATCGTCATTTCGGGTTATTCCGGATGACGATAAGATTCAGATCAATTCCGTGTAATCATGGATTAGAAATGTTCTATTTCGGAAAAATATTTCAACAGGAATTGGATAAAATGAAGTTGACTAATTATTAAACGAGTATGAAAACATTTAAAGAAATATACGAGGAAACCGTTAAGAACAACGGTTGTAACGCAGGCGAGACATTCGCCAAATCTATGTTCGAGGCTGGTCAAAAGTCCGGTATTAACGGGTATTTGAAAGGAATAACAAGTTGGGAAGATTGTTTTCAATTGGCTCAATTCCTTTTAATAAAAATGACAAGAGCGGGCATCGGCATGAACGCGGCAGAAGTGGCTATATCCGTTGAAATGAATCATGAAAACTCAAGATATAAATCCCGGATGGCCATCCAGTACTCCAGGGAAGGTGAAACGTCTCTGGAAGAAAAAGCTTATGAATTAGCAGACAAGATATTACAAGAAGATTCAAGTAATTATGATTCCCGAGAACAATTGAAAAAAGCGATTCTAGTCGGGTATAATTTACACCACGAGGATTTCGATGATTAATCTGCCCCCGAAAAATCATGATATATCATTGAAAAGGAAGACAATCAATAGAAGAAACGACTCAATTCAAATTAACATGAAACTAAAAGAATTCTCAACAACCGGAATAAAATCCTTGAAAGGTATAGCAACCATAACATTCACGAAGTCAGGTTGCATCAGTTTTAACAGGAAAGCCGTGGAGACAATAGGCCTAAAAACCGGGGATAAACTTATTTTCTTTCAAGATGAAGAGAACCCGAAAGACTGGTACATGAAAATATCGGAAGATAAAGGAGCCGAATTACGAGCCACGACGAGCGGTAACGGTGGATTGGTTTGTAATTTCGCCGTGGTTGCTCAAAACGTTTTCACGAGTACAGGAACTTCCTCTAGGGTAAAATTCCAAATCTCGACTCATCCAGACAATGACATGTACGCCATAATAACCAAAAACGAGATCTAGCAAACTCATATCAAATATCTACCTGAAAGTTAAAAACGTTTTTCACGATATGAAAACCAGGGACACGAAACTCGTTATTTGTACTCGTTGCGGGGGCCACGGCCAATTACGTTTCGCCACGGGTGATGAAAGGATACATGATTACAAAATTTGTGACACTTGCGATGGGACAGGCATATTGAAAAGAATTGTCACTATCGAGTACGAAAAATTAAAAGGACATCCAACATTAAACACGCATGAACCTGAGCGAACACAAAATGAAAAACCGGGAGTGGATCCGTGAATACATCCAATCCATGGGCGTAATCGCTTTCCAGGAATACGAATGTCGCGTGTGGGAAGCTCTCGAACAATTAAAAGACAATTCTTTTTACGATATCCGGAAAATCGTGAAAGAAGAAAACCTAGACCTATTTATTAAACTTTGCTGTAAATTTATCCTAACACACCCGGAATACGAGTTCAGCGAGGATTACACTAAAATCATAAAAAGATGCTACTAAAAAGAGAACATTGGAAACCGGCAGAAAAACAATTCGTGATAGACAACATCGGGAAATTATCCCCTCACGAGATGGCCAGACACCTTAGGAAAACGGAAAAGGCCGTAGAACAATACATTCACCGGAATCGGATCATCGTGAACGAGAAAGTAACCCGTAACGTTGTTAAAGAGATTCTCACGATCAAATTCAAGGACCCGGGATATTTTAACCCAACACGAGCATTTTATGATGCCGTGGGGATATCACAAAAAAGATGGTGGGCTCTATACAAAGGGCAGCAACAGATCAACGAAGATGAATATTCTCGGTTAATTTCACATTTTGATATCACCATGAAAGAAGTCCTTGAAATCAAACAATTATCTCTAAATTTTAGCGAGGATGGCAATAGCACAGGAAATAATTGATCGAATACTCGGGACAGCCGATATCGTCGGCATCATAGGGGAACACGTAAAACTCTCGAAAAGAAGCGGACAATACTGGGGTATGTGTCCGTTTCATAACGAGAAAACAAGTTCTTTCACCGTTTCCCCGGCAAAGGGAATATACAAATGTTTCGGATGCGGAAAAGGAGGTAACGTGATTAGCTTTCTCCAGGAACATGAAAAGATGTCTTTCCCTGAAGCCGTCCGGTATCTCGGGAAACGTTACAACATCGAGATCCCGGAAAAGGAACTCACCCCGGAAGAATTACAACGAGAGAAAAAAAGAGAAGCACAACAGGTCGCTTTACGAGCCGCCACGCTCCTATTTACCCGAAATCGCTTTTCAAAGGAAGCGAAAGAATACTTGATAAAAAGGGGATTCTCTCCCGAGGATTCGATTATAGAACGTTACCAGATCGGTTATGCCATGGCTCACCGGGCAACATCCGAGGCTCTGAAAAAACAGGGATTTTCCGACGAGATGTTATTCGACATTTCCATCGAGGGGAAAAGCGAAAGAGGCACGTACTACGATTATTTTCAAGATCGAATCGTGTTTCCTTATTTCAGCATTACCGGAAGCATCATCGGTTTTCAGGCCCGTTACCGTCAGCCGAAGGATAATGAACCCAAGTACCGCAATAGCCGGGAGACCGATTTATTCAAAAAAGGAAATATTATTTTCGGTTTATATCAAGCAAGAAATGCCATCATCAAGGAAGATAAAGTTTTCTGGACGGAAGGACAATTCGACGTTCTCTCATGGGTAAAATCCGGGCTAGAGAACACGGTAGGAGGTTCAGGGACAGCCATGACCACAAATCACCTCAAACAACTTATTCGCTTCACCCGAAATATAACACTCGTTTTTGACGGCGACAAGGCCGGACAGGCCGCCACCATCAAGAGTATCGAGAACCTTCTGCCGGAAGGGGCAAACGTTCGTTGCATACCATTACCCGACGGGGAAGACCCGGATAGTTTCGCCCGGAAGCTATCCCCGGATAAACTCAAGCAATACATAAAAAGCACGGAAGTCGATTTTCTCTCTTACTTGATTGACGTTTACAAAGAGACCTTGGACGACCCGATCACGAGCGAGGAAACCCTAACCCAACTTTTAAAATTACTCGCCCACGTGGAAAAAGCACCCCTTCGTGAAGCCTATCTCAAAAAATTATCTGCCACCTTCAATATAGAATTCAAAACACTAACCGAACAACTAAAAGAATTAACCCGGATGATTCCCGCCCGGGAAGAAGAGATGCAAACGGGGTTTTACGGGGTAGAGGAAGCTATTGAACTCATTCAAAACACGGGAGAACCGTGTATTCTAACGGGAGAATTTTCGACATTCACCCGGTACTACGGGGATACGCCCGTTATTTATTACAAAGGCATTCCCGGGGCTGATCAAATACAGAACCTCTCCAGATCTATCGAATTTTTCGAGTATTACGAGCCGGAAAAGTTAAACTTCGACGTGAATCATGAATCTTCCTCTTTATTACTCTTGAAAGAGATTTTCAAGGCCAAATCAACGATTAACATCAGGATTCCGGGAGAAGACACCATCGGGTTCGCTCAATACTACGTGAACATGTACAGCCATTCGCTACCCAACTCGACAGACACGGAAAAAGCGATTATGATTGATCGTTGCGCGGAAACCATCTCTTTCGCTTCCGATACAGTTCGAGCCATCATGGCCACCTCTTGGCAAAAATCATTCGGTTTAACCGCCAATCAATATAAAGAGATCTTAAAACCACATCTGGAGAAAAGGAAAGCGAAATCTGCCTTGATCACACAGCGGATAGATATCGACGATTCGATACTAAACTACGATCCCGAGGCCCTACCCGATTACGTCGAACAAAACGAGGAATATTCCCGTGTTTACCGCCGTCACGGATTCTATCCCCTCATAAACAAAGACGGGGATCCGGTCTGTTACATGTTCCGGAACGGCCAAAGTGGCCACGTGCAAGTTGCCGATTTTTACATGATCCCGTTATTGCATATCTACGACAAGGATTCAGAATACAACAAACGTGTTATTAAAATCAACCGCTTATACTCCAAACAACCGATATACATTGAAATTAAAAGTAAATCCCTGGCCTCCCTTCAATCTTTTGAAGAGATCCTCTTGAACGAGGAAGCCCTTAACTTCGAGAACGGGGACGTGAAACATTTCAAGCGAATCCGGCAAGCGATGAGTTACAATTACACGAAATGCGTGGAGCTGAAAACTTTCGGGCAACAGCAGGAAGGATTCTACGCTTTCGCCAACGCCATCTTTCACGAGGTGGATAACGAGTACCGCATTGATTACACTAACGACCTAGGGGTCGTCACGCATGATGATATAAACTATTATTCCCCGGCTTTCAGCAAGATTTACGCGAACCTTCGTACCGATAACGACAAGTACGAGCAACTTCGAAAATTCACGTACCGGGATATCCCGGTGGATAAACAATGTTCCTTCAAAGAATGGGCATCACTCATGGACGAGGTCTACAAGATCAACGATAACGGGAAATGGGCAATCATATACGCCATCATGTGCGCTTTCCGATCCGATATTCACGTGATCGACCGGTTATTCACGGCGTTATTCTTTATCGGTCCCACCATGTCCGGGAAAACCCAGATCGCCATTTCCATTCGTTCCCTCTACGTTGATCGGGACGCACCCTCCTTTAACCTGAATTCCGGTACCGATGCAGCCTTCTTCACCCTCATGGAAGGATTCCGGGATGTTCCTCAAGTTCTGGAAGAGTATAACAACAAGGATATCTCGAAAGATAAATTTCAAGGTTTGAAAGCGATCACGTATGACGGTGACGGGAAACAGAAACGCAAGGGAGTTTCCGACAAGGATATTGACACCTCGAAGGTAAATAGCCCGGTTATCATTCTCGGCCAAGAGACCCCGCAACGTGACGATAACGCCTTGATGAACCGTGTCGTGTTATGCGAGGTTCCCAAACGGAATGAAGAATACACCACCCGGGAGAAAGAAATCTTTGACAAGCTAAAAGAACACGAGAAAATCGGCTTATGCAACATTCTTTTCGAGGTGTTGAAATTACGGCCGATCATCCGACAACATTTCAAGGGACACTTGAGAGAAATCGACAAGAGTCTCACGAAAGCGATCGTGGCCGGAAGTAACGCCTCCGGGGACATGGTACGTATCATCAAAACTGTTTCCCTGTTCCTAACCACGTGCAAATTGTTAGAGAAGTTCGCCCCACACCTAGAATTACCATTCACCTATGATGAATTTTTCAACATAGCCATCAGTAAAGTTAAGACGCAACTTGAAATGATCTCCCACACGGACAAGCTCGCCGGGTTCTTCAAGGCCGTCGAGGTGATGATTAACAACAACACGATCAAAGAAGGACGAGATTTTGCCATCAGTCAACCGGGAAAACTCACGTTAAAACTCTCCGGAAACGAGAAAGAAGTCCGGCAACTTTCCCCAGCCTCCATGAAAGTTCTTTTCCTCCGGATCTCGAACGTGTTCACCATGTACAACCAATCATCCTTTAGAGACGAGGACACGACACAATCAACGATCGAGCAAAACTTGAGGTCGAACCCCGCGTATATCGGTATCGTGAGTTCGCGGAAATTTTCTTGGAATGTCGTGAACGAGGTTCCCAAGGGTGATCTTTCTAACGGCAAGGAATCATCCGAGATGATCAGAATCGTGGAACGCAAGGAACAAACAACAAGCTGTCTAGCTTTAAACTACGAGATATTCAAACAATATTTCGATATTGATTTGGAACGAAATGCCCCGGACGAAACCATTCCGGAACCGGGAACACAAAGCAAATTAAAAGAGATGATCCCGGCAAGTGACGAGAAACCATTTTAAACACATAACAAGTTGAACAAATATTTAAATTACCAAAACATGAAAACAGAAACCATCAAAATCGAAAGCGGCAGTATCGAATGTCCGGTTGTAAACGAACAACGTTACGTGGCAATAAAGCCCGTGTGTGAAATTTTAGGAATTGACTATCCGACACAAACAGAAGTGCTAAAATCTCATCCAGTTTTTAATTCAACCATTGGGTTAATCCCAATAGTTGGAGGTGACGGAAAACAACGAGACATGCTTTGCATTTCTTTGAAACGCTTCTTCCTTTGGCTCGGAGGTATTCATCCCAACAAGGTAAAAGAGGATGCGAGAGAAAACGTTTTAAAATATCAAATATTAATATGTGATATCCTTTACGAGAAATTCGTGGAAGAGCCTGAATTTCACAAAATGAAAAGCGAACAAAAAGAAAAATTACGCCAACAACTTGACGTTGTTGATGAATCCCGAGAAAAACTACGCAAACAACTTAAATCCGTGGATAATTTAACGTGGGAAGATTTCAAGGCCAATAAACAACAATTAAAATTACTATTCCAAGAATAACTTCAGGAAATAAATTTCCTGAAGAAAATTAATTTTGTGATTTCGCAACTTCTTTCCATATTTGCAATGTTCAATACTAAATACATAAAATAAATATAAGATCTCCTTTGGCAAGACGAGTGAATCCTCGTTACCCCAAAAATGAAATAGATTCAATATAGGGGATCTCAAATATAAATGAAGGTATGAAAAAGTTTTTATTAGTTATAATGGCATTATCTTTCTTGTTGTGTGCTTGTTCCTCCGATGATAATGATACCCCACAAAAAGAAGAAGAAAAAGAAGAAGACGTAAGATATTACGTGAAATACGAGGTAACAGCCAAGACACAACATATCAATCCCATCAAAACGATCAAGTTCACGACCGAGGAAGGTAGCAAAACAATAGAATTGACGGGATCTCTCACTTCCGAATGGGAAGCAACCTACGGTCCCGTTTCTAAAGATTTTGTCGCACAGCTAGAGTGTTCTGTAAATAACTACAATTATTCTCAAACATTTCATGCTCGTATTTACATATGCAGGGACAAGGAACCTTTCGTGATCAAAGCAGAGGACGAAGACAAAACGATCTCCTTGAAATACGCAATAGATTTTTAAAAAATTCCAACCTCATTGTTGAAAGAACAAAAAGAAAAACAGTACCACCAAAGTATCTTTCTCTAGCGATGGAGAAGATGTAAATAAACATGGAAATTCCTTGTTTTTATTTTGCCATATCACAACTTTCCCCTACTTTTGTAACGCTTAAAGTTTAATACGTAAGGTGGAGATAGACCACCCCGGATTCACGAAGGTGGATTTTTTATATCTATCAGGAAACTATGTTGCAAGATACGCGGTGTATACCCCCGTGTCCATGTTATAATGGCGTGGACGAGCCTTACGTAAGACTTTAAGCAGCGGGAAAGGTACACCGTTTTTATATGGTACCTACAAATGCTTAAAATTACGTAACATGAAAAAACAATCTCAAACCCCATCACCCCGGGGCATCATCGCTCAACGAAACAAGGTAAATACCTTCCGAGAACTATTCCTGAACAACCTTGACTCCCCTCACGTGGAGATTTACCGCAAAGCATGGGCGAAAGCAAGAGCGAGATTATCCGAGATGCAAGCTACCATCCATTTTTGCAGGAAGGAGGTATGCCATGAATAACCAACAAGCATCGACCCAAGCCGAGAAAGCCGTTATCGAATCTTGCATCCGGGACATGGAAAACATCTGTCAAGCCATTCAAGGCATCTACCCCGCCATCAACTCGAACATCCCGACCTCCCGATTCACCAACTCGGAAAAGGAAGCCTGTAACTTCATCGAGGCCATTCAAGCCGCATTCGTATCTGCCGGAAATCTATTAACGTCCGTCATCAGAAAGGAGGTTAAACATGTGTAACGACAAATACCTGGAAGCTCTCGAGGAATTAATGGACTCGTTCCTTGAACGATATTCCCCCGCCGACACGTGGCAGGAATCAAACGAGCAATACACCTCCACCGAGATACTCGAGATGTTTAACTCCGTTTACCCTATCCCCATGGAGGACATTTACGAACAATTACGGGAGAAGGGATTCAAGTGCGTTCCCGTGGCCGGCCAAGGTAAATTCGTCTGGCTATTACAAACGAGATCATGAGAACATTTTAAAGCATCACGTTTTGGGGATACCATTTTCACGGTATCCCTTTTTTTATCCCCCCGTCCCCCCGGTATAAAATGAATAGAAATAAGAGTGTGTTTTACAAGAAAAGTTTTTCAAAAAGTGCGACCTACCGACCTACCGACCTACCTTGGAAACATTTCTCGAAACTTGACAAGCACGTAATACACTATAATATAAATATTTAATAAGAAAATAAATAATATATACATGAAGTAGGTTATCGTAGGTTACCGGGTAGGTTGGTAGGTCACGGTAGGTCGAGTAGGTCATCTCTATTTTTCACGGCAATTATTCAAAAAAATTCCCGACCTACCAAAACAAGCCAAAAAAGCCCCGGTAGGTCGGGTAGGTCGACATTTTTAATTGAAAATATTCCGATAAAACATTGTCAAGTGCGTTATAATTGAGTATATTAGCAAAATATTCCGATAAAAAGTAGGTCGGTAGGTCGGTAGGTTACTAAAAAATTAAAAAACTATACACGAAAAATAATTTAGCCATTCACAAATAGATCGAGATGAACTATTACACCATTACAGTTGCCGTTAAACCATACATCCGGGCGTTTCTCGAGAATAATTTCGGTTCCCCGGTAGACATCCGGAAAGATCCGGAATTAAATAACATGGTTGAATTCCTGTTGAAAGAAGGAGCGACACGTCTGGACAAGACATTACAGATCAAGTACACTGATACCGTTTGCTTCCGGATATCAAGGGACACCTTTCACCGGTACGGCTTCACTCTCACGAAGACGGCCACGCAGCGACTTAATTGTTACCTGGAACGCCGGATCAAATTTTTCGCTCGTGTTTACATCGCTAACAACCGGAGTATCGGGATCCCTTTGGCCAGATGTATCCGTGATTTTCAAGAAAAATTCAATTTCCCGGAAGACGTCTGGAGTGCCGAGGCCATTCGAAAAGACTTCACGAGAAACGGTAAAACCGTCCAGTCGAAATTCATCACGAACTTTAAAAACGAATTAAATAAAATATTTCTGGAATTTATGTCCGAGAGTGGGACATTATCCAAATCTTTCCCTAAATCGGGACAAGAATAAATATCATATATAAAACATATAACCATGAATAACACCGGAGGTTTAAACAAAATGTTTATCTGCCCCATTTCCAATTTATCCAAAGATGGAAAAATCATATCCAGGGACAAATTAATTAACATCCCCTTCACCTACGACACGGGTGAACGTTCTTGCTCGTACAAGGAAGACAAAAAAGGAAAATATTATGATCTACAAATCAAATGTCAAATACCCCGTTCAGATAAGGCAGAAGAACTGATCAAAACATTCCCGCTACTTTACGTTTTAATAACGATCGACACGAACGGGATCTCCAGGTTGGAAGGAAACAAGGAAGAACCACTCCACCATGAATATGATCAAAAAAGCGGCAGTGACTTTTCCGATTTCAACCACGTCGAACTTAAATTTTCCCGTAAATTACGCCTCCCTCCCACTATTTTGCCGGATTAACTGTCCTTTTTATATTATCGACAATGCCATAATATTGCCTGAAAAACAGTATTATGGCAAAAGTTATTGAATTCGATATTGACGGTTACATCTCCTCTTACGGTTATAATAGCCGGTACGTGAAATCATTTTTAAAAGAAGCCGGGAAAGATCAAGTCATCTGCCACTTATGCAGTCTTGGAGGAGAATTTCTCGTTGGGGTGAGTATAAAAGACGAGTTCTCGAAACATGGAAACGTGCTTGTTGACATTTCCGGTTATGCCGCCAGTGCCGCCACGTTCATCGCACTCGGGGCCAAACATACTCGCATGAGTGAATCTTCATTCTACCTTATCCATAAAGTCCTAAGCTGGGTTGATGCCTGGGGCAGCATGAACGAGGATCAGATCTCCGAGTTGATTTCCGATCTTGAAAAAATCAAGGACGAGAACGAGAAAATGACCCTTGTCGCGGCAAAAGCGTACGCGGATAAAAGTGGTAAATCCATCACTGATATTCTCAACTTGATGAAACAAGATACTTGGTTAACCGCGGATGAAGCCAAAGAATGGGGATTCGTGGACGAGGTGTACAAAACCACCACTCGATTCGATTCTTCCCGTGTCTCGGAGAAGTTCAACGCACTAGGCCTTCCCCGCCTACCTTCCGGGGAAAGAACATCATCAAACTTGGATGTTGACACCATCGTGAACAAAGTCGTGTCCGGGATCAAAAATATCATGCCCAAAAAATCGCAGGTACCCGAAACAAACACGAACGATAACCATAATCAAAAAACAATCCTCATGAACAAATTTGACAGAATTAATTCCATCTTGAAAGTGGAACACTTGGAAAGCACGGACGGGCAAGGATGCTACTTGAACGCGACACAACTCCAGGCCCTTGAAGATGCCATCTCCCAACGAGACCAACAAATCAGCAACATCAAGCAATGTGAAACGGAGTACAACAACGCTGTCACGACCCTTAACGAACTACACCCCGATATCGCGGCAGAAAGCTCCTTCCCGAAAAAAATAAACGTCATCCGGGAAAAACTAGCCGCCAAGCCGGGAACCCCCATTTCCGGGATTCACGAACAGAAACACAAAGAAGATGGCGTTGACTGGGAGAAACTCAATTCGATGAAACACATGCAAGAATAACCTTTAAACAAGTAATAAAAATGGCAGCAGATTTATTAGTTAGTGAAATCGTACAGGCCTACGGAGCCTACTATTTAAACAGTGGTCAAAACCTTAATAATATCATTAAAATATTAACCCAAGGTTCCGTTACTCCCACTCACATGACCCCGATCAAGACAGATAACGACGTGTACAGGATGGCCTCATTCGATATAGGTCCGATCGTCCAACCTTTCAAAAAATCGTGGACCCCGACCGACCCGGGAGAGTTCCATCCCCAAGAGATCAGGAAACGCCGGATGAAAGTAGACCTTGACATCTGGCCGGATGATATTAAAAGTTCCTGGTTGGGTTTCTTGGCAGGGCAAGATCTTTCCCGTAAAGATTGGCCTTTAATCCGTTTCTTGATGGAAAATTACTTGATCCCGAGAATCCACCAGGACATGGAATCCATGGTCTACTATGACGGGGTGTACAAGGCTCCCACGGGATCTACCGCGGGAAAACCGGAAGAATCCATGGACGGCCTGAAATTATTATTACAAAAAGGAGTCGATGACGGTTCCATGAAACTCCTCTCTATCGGGGCATTGGATAAAACAACTGTTTTCGATCAAGTCGAGGCCGCGATTGATGAAATTTCCGAGATCTATCAAGGGGTAGAGATGCTCGTGTGCATGGCCCCAATTTACGCTAGAGCCTATCTTCGTGATAAACGGGCACAAGGTTTTTACGACATTAAATCGGCCCGGGAAGTGAACCTTGGAATTGATTTCTCCCCAAGTTCAGTCGTTCCGTTACCTTCCATGGGTACCAGTACTGATATGTTCATTACCCCGAAATCCAACCTTATCCACGTCACGGATGAAACCATGAACAAGGAAACATTCAAGGTCGAGGAAAGCAAGCGTTGTGTTTCCGTGATGACAGACTGGGGTGAAGGTGTAGGTTTCGGAATCAACGAGGTAGTCTGGACAAACAAGACCAAAACTTCAACCGAGGACCAGAAAGAAGGAACAGGAGAATAAATATTAATAACCGTGTTACCCTTGGATAGGGTAACACTTAAATAATTAACAAGATGGATTTCGCAGATATTGATAAAAATCTCCCCGACGGGAAGAACATGGGTGGACTTCCCCAGATCGTGTATTTCTGCCTGCATACCGACGTGCTAACGTTCCCTACCGAACCTAAAATGTCCGACGAGGATATAACCCTGGAGAAAATGGGTGAACTAGTAGGAGACCTTACCTTGAAAGAAGGTAAAAAAATGCATTCTTTTTACATCACGGACGATGAAGGAAAACTCGATTTCGAGAGCGTGGGGGAAAAGGATGGAAAGAGCTTCTCCGAGAAATTAAGAATTTACAATCCCGGGTTACAATCGAAATTATTAGGCTTCGTGAATATTGCTAAAAATGAAAGCCTAGTTTTCCTTGTTCCGGATTGTAATGACAATTACTTCTTGATGGGAGATACCCTCCGGGGAGCAACCCTCGACAGTATCGAGAACATGACCACGGGGCAAAAAACAGAAGAACGTCCCGGCGCGGGAATGGTCTTCGCTTACAAAACAGCGAACGTCTATCGTTATGTCGGGAAATTCCCGGCCAGCACCCCCACGGAAGTAACAGCATGAATACCGGATCCCGAAAGGGATCCTTTTTAACACCACAAGCACATGGGAAAGATTAACAACCAAGTTATAGAGATCCGGAACTGGCTGAACTCGGACAGGAACTACAATGACGGGGTATTCCTGTACAACAAATACGGGAACAACGATAGTTTAAAACGTATCTTCCCCGGTCGGGAGAAATTCCAAGCGCAAAAACTCGCCTACGAGTTGGCAAAACTGGCAGGCTTTTCCTTTTCCGATTTCTTAAAAGATCAGGTGATTCAAGAAGAAGTAACACCCGTATCCCCGAAAAAAAACACGACCGAGAACAACGAAGACACGGGCTTAACCGGACAAACGAATCGCAAAATGATCGAATACCCACCCCTAATTCGCAGGGTAATACACGAAATGAGCCGGCTATACAACGACCGGAGTATGCTAAAGACACAACAAAACGCGATCCCGGACGAGAACACTCCGGAAAACGTCGAAAAACGAAAGAATCTCGTGGATATGATCGAGGCCCTTTCCGGGCGCATCCAGCTACTTTTCGAGGCGAAAAAAGCCTACCTCGAAAGAGGCATCATCCCGGACGAGAACGCCCTATTTCCCCTGGAGGAATCGAAACAATCCATCGAGGAGTTGCAAACGAGATTGAAAAATCTCCGGAGTTATATCTCGAAAGATAAAAACATCTTAGTTTATCAACGAGAAACAAGACAAGAAAAACCGAACCCGATGCCGGACAGTCCGAAAAAGGAACGAATCTTGAAACGTATCGAGAAAAACGAGAAAGAAGTACAAGAGCTTGAAAAGCGGATTAAAGATGCTACTGACAATAACTGATATCGTGAAAAGAAAACAAACTGAAGAACCGGAAGCACAAACGCCCCCGGTTCTTCGTTTAAAATCTCCTCTCTGCAAAAAGATTTCAAACCCGGAAAGTTCCCTCCACGAGGAAATCGGGCAAATCTCTCACGACGAATGCATTCATTTTTGGTCATTCGGATCTTACTCTCTACATGAACTCATGTTCTACTTGCTCAAGCAAACGGGGCCAGCACACGTGAACCTATGTACCTGGTCTATCAGTCAAGACGCCATAGAGAAAATCACGAGAAAACACAACAACGGGGAGATTTTATCCATTCGTTTCTTGCTTGACCCGAGGGTAAAAGTTTGCAAGGCAAAACCCTTGCAGATGATCACCCGTAATTTTCGACACGCCATCACCCGGGTACACGCGAAAGTAGTAACGATCGAGAACAACGAGTGGAAAATATCCATCGTGAGCAGCCAAAACGCCACGAATAATCCTAAACTTGAACGAGGAGTTATCATCATCTCGGATGACATCCATGACTTTGACAAACAAATCATAGACAATGAATTTAGAAAGCACGAAGTTAGAAATGATCGAGCAACTAGCGGGATTATTTTACACCCCGAGGGAGATTGCCATCATCCTGGAAGTTGACCCGGAAGATCTCGACAATGAAATCGCTTCCGAGAACGGCGAAATATATACCGCTTACATGAAAGGATATTACAAGAGTGACGTGGAACTCCGGAAAAGTATCACGGAATCAGCCCTACAAGGTAGTTCCCCCGCACAGGCCATGCTAAGAGATATTCAAAAAATTTTAAAGATCAGATCATGAGAAAAGCGTTGGAAGACCAAGATTTTGAAAACATCAAATCATACTTGTTAGAAGGTAACGAGGCCGCTTTACCCGCCCATCAAAAACTCATGCTGGATCGCTGGGTCGCGGCGTCAAAGCTCCTTGACAAGAATCCCGTGATGAAAAATGCCGTGGCCATTCTCCGGTTGAAATTCCCGGGTTTAAGTCGGACGCAAGCGTACGAGGATTGCCGAAACGCCATCCGAATGTTCAACTCGAAAAAAGACTTCGATTTTGACTTGTGGCGTAACTGGTTACTCGATGACATAATAAAACTATGTATCAAGGCCCGAGAATCCGGGGATCTGAAATCATGGGCATTAGCACAACGTAACCTGATCGCCGCCCTTGGCGAGGCTCCGGCACAAGATATCGACCCGAAATTACTGGAAAAACACCCGATCGTAATTCCGATCCAGGTCAACAACAACACGTACAACGTGGATTTCAACAAGTTTTTAAGTCTATCCATCGATCAACGAACGAAACTTGCCGATGCTCTCGTCGCCCCGGCAACGGACGAGGATATTATTAAAATCATGAAATCATGATCCAAAAATTACAACTGAACCCGGCGCAACAAACCGGGGTTATCTTGCAAGCCAAGAATAAAGTGGATATCTGGGGACGAGGTACCGGGAAATCGGCGGGCATCGCCTGGGATATAAACCTGATCAATCGCTCCATGCCCAGGGCACTGACTTCCGTGACCGGGCAAACCTTCGGGCAATTACTCACCCGAACACTCCCCTCCACGTTTAAATTGCTTGAACTCATGGGATACAAGCAACACGTTTCAGCAAAAGATCCCGGTAATTACATTATCAATCGCCGTCCTCCCGATCACTTTATCACGCCCCATGAAAAAATCATGAAATACGACAACTTCATCAGTTTCTCGAACGGGAACGGTTTGTTACTACTATCACAAGACCGGGCAGGATCTTCCCGGGGACCATCCGTTGACTACGAGATCCTGGATGAAGCCTTAACCATCAACAAACAACGATACGATGAAGAGACATCCCCCACGAACCGAGGAAACGAGGGAATATTCGGTCCTAAAAGCCCCAGGCCAATTCCTTGGCACCACGGTTTTCACTATTCAAGTTCCATGCCCTACACGGCAGAGCAAAAATGGCTTTTAGAACTAGGTAATTATTACGAGGAAGAACGAGAGATCCGGTTGTTCGAAGTATGGAATCAAATCATTCGCCTTCAACTAGAATTACTCGAATGTGAATCCCGGGAAGAGTTCAAACGAATCTGGAACGAAACCATTCGTCTCAAACAGAAAATCGCTCCATTCGTGAGTAAAGAAGGAACGTTATTCACCTTCGCCAACGCCTTCGACAACATAGATAACGTCGGTTTCTCGTATATCAAACGAGAATACCAGAAACAAACGTTACTAACTTTCCTGATCGAGATCATGAATATGATCGTGGATAAGGTGGAGGATTGTTATTACCCTCTCTCCGATCGTCACGTCTATTATAACTCGACAAACGACAGTTACATCCGGGATGTTGCCGAGAACACGAATTTTGATTGGAACAAACTATCGGAATCCGATTGCAGGTACGACGCAGATTGTGATCCCCGTTCCCCGATCGAGTTATCCTTCGACTGGGGAGCCCGTATTTCCCTCATGACCGTATCGCAAGAACGTCATTTCGATTTTTCCACGGGGCTCGTGACCGATTACCCGATCCAAACGTTCATCAACGAGTTTTTCGTGAAACCGGACGTTCCCTCCACCATGATCAACGCCTTGATCGACAATTTTTGCAAATATTACACGCATCACGAAACAAAAATCATACATTACTACCGGGATCGTTACGGGGATCACCGTCAGGCAAACAGTTCTCAATCATATAACGAACAAGCCATTGACAGGCTACAAAAAAACGGCTGGACAGTCATCCCGTTTGTACATCACGGCATGGAACCCCCACAACACGATAAATTCTTACTTATCCAGAACATATTGAAAGAATCCGACCAACGTTTCCCAGCCGCAAGATTTAACGGGGTAAAATGCAAATACACACTCATTTCCATGAACAACACCCGGGTTATCGAACGGGACGGCCGCTTCGGGAAAGACAAGAAAAGCGAAAGCGCTCACTCCGGGGTTCTACCCGAGGAAGCAACCCATTTCGGTGATGCCGTGGATAAAATTTTCTGGACGAAATTCAACAATTGTCTCTACAAGTCAAATTATACATTCATACCCATCAGGCTAAAATAATACAAGACATCTTTAAAATCCAACATGAACGTAAAAAATAGAATCATTTAAAAACAAGATAAACACCTACCCTGTTTCCTCCCGAACGGGATTTTACTTCAAAATCTGTCCTTTTTTCCATGTTCACTCTCCTTTATTTTAGCGGAAAAACAGGAGTAACATGGCAACAACAATCAAAAGAAACCTCGTTTTAAAAGAACTCGATATAAAAGAAGACCCAACCACTGGAAAGCAACGTGTTTTTTCTATCACTTTTGACAAGAAAAACGGGGAACGGGTTTACTATCCTCGTGCCGTTTCCTGTGGTCTAAACATGGATCTGAAAGCGAACCGTTGCCGGGGAATCCTTGCCGTTGACCAAAACGGGAACGCAATCTCTCACCCAACACCCGTGGGGATAGACCGGATCATCAAGTATAACGATTTAAGCGTTATTTTCTAATGGCAGCGACAGTTATATATAACGATCAGGGAGTGCCATTAATGGCCTACGGGAAAAACTATTTCGCTTCAACCGCGGGAATCCCAGAAAAAACAAAGTATACAGAGCAAATTCAAGACGTTGATAATACAGTCACTATCGGGGAACACGTGTGTTGTTCTTGGGCATCCGGGAATAACTTCCCGCAAGAAGCCTCTAAAGTTATCAGCCGGACGGGAGTTTTAAACACCGGGTTAAAATTCATACACAAGGTTGTTCTCGGTCAAGGAATATTCCCTTGTCGTGTCAGTGGTTACGATGAAAAAGGGAACGAGAAACTCGAAGTTGTCAATCATCCCGAGATCATCAACCTCATGCAATCCCGCATGATCCGCCGTTATCTTGCCAACAGTTACCGGGATATCTTGAAATTCGGGATATCCTTTCCACAACTTATCCCCAATCAAGACGGTAGCAAAATCGTCGGAATAAATACCATTAACGCCCTTCATTCCAGACTAACCAAACCCGAGAATGGTCAAATAAAACATTGTATTGTTTCCGGAGAATGGCCTGATGTAAACTCTCGCAACATGGAAGTTTACCCGGTACTCGATAACTATGACCCCTTGGCGGATCTCGAAATCCTCCGGTATGAAGGCAAATTAAAAGGTAAATCTTTCATTTACCCTCTTCGAGACGAATGGGATAACGATGACATTTACCCTTTACCTTCGTGGTGGTCAGCAAAATTAGCGGGTTGGATAGACGTGGCAAATAAAATCCCCGCCTTCCTCGCGAAAGCATACGAGAATCAAATCACCTGGATGTGGCACGTGAAAATTCCATACGCTTACTGGGATAAACGATTCCCAGTAGCAGATTACCCGGATAAATCAATCCGCCAACAAAAAATCCAAGAAGAAATGGATCTGATCGAGGAGAGTTTAACCGACTCGGCAAACGCCAACAAGGCTATTTTCACGCATTACACGATCGGCACAAACGGGAAACCCGAGGAGCAATGGATTATCGAACCACTGGACAACAAATACAAGGCAGATGATAAACTATTAACCTCAGCCGCGGCAAACTCCGAGATATTGTTCTCGCTCATGGTAAACCCGAACGTTCTCGGTGCCGGGATGCCGGGCGGGACCTACGCGGGAAATCAAGGCGGAAGCAACATCCGGGAAGCATTTCTTGTGAACGTGGCCATGGCATGGCTTGACAGGCAAAATATACTGGATCCTATCGAAACCATGTTACAATTTAACGGTATTAAAGACATCCAATTGAGATTTAGAAACACGATACTAACCACGCTGGACACCGGTTCCGGCACGCAAAAAGTAATATCATGATTTTCTCGACAGATAAAACGACCCTTTTACGGGAAATTCAAGAATTCCTCCCGTTCGCCTCGAACTACGATCTTGAACGAGTAATCCCGTTACTGGAAGACACGGAAAAACATTTTCTCACCCCACTCCTTGGCACGGCTCTACACGAACGTCTAACGAAAGACATGGGAACGTACAACGAAGAGATCAAAATGTGCAGGAAAGCCGTGGCCAATATCATGGTTTACATGAATTTTACCTTGCTAAACACGCAACTTCTCCCGGGTGGTTTCACTCGAATCAGCGGGGAAAACACGAGTTCCTTGTACAAGTACCAAGAAGAAGACTTGAAAAAGATATTCCGGCGTAACGGTTTCGATCAGCTTGATGTTATCGTGGAATATTTCATGAAGAACCGGGAACGTTTCCCTGAATTCGAAACATCAGACTATTACATTTCCGGGCAACACGAAGTGATACCGGATCGTTTCGTGTTCTCGAAATTTTACAAAACAATATCACACGTCGTTTTCAAACACCTTCAACCATTCATCCACCGGGCTATCGACCTGGACATCTCTCCCATCATCACCATAAACGAGACGGTCTTGCAAGATACCAACCTTTTACAACTGATTCGCCCGATCGTGGTTTACCTTGCCGTGGCTTACGCCATCGAGGATTCGGGGGTGAATATTGATGAAACGGGGGTCTGGCTTGAAAACAAGATTCCCGCGGACGGAATTATCGAGAGAAACCCGTTATCGAAAGAGACAAGCGATGCCTTGGTCACACGATATCGAGAACTCGCCTCACGGTACATGGATCATCTCACGAAAGAAGTTTCCGGGGTATCGGAAAACATTAACGTGTTCGCTAGGGATAACAAGAACAAGAAAACTATTTGGATATAAACCAAAATATCATGAACAACATCAAGATAACATATCATCATTGGTTCCGGGAAAAGAGCATTGAAACGACTTTCCCGTCATGTTGGTCCGAGATGACACCAAGACAATTCCTTGCCTTAACATCTCACCCGGATGATCATGAATTACTTGCCGTCATGCTAGATATACCCAAGCGAATCGTGAAACGGTTATCATTATTGCAGATCCACGAGCTGGCCAACCTTTTTGATTTCATAAAACGAGATCAAAAAGTCTCATCTTTCTCTTTAACTACCCTGCGAATCCCGTCCGCGGGAATCCTTCATTCCCCGAACCCCAAACTACAAGAAATGCCATTCATGCAGTTCGTTTACGTGGATACTTTTTACATGAGTTACGCCGTTGATCCACGTTTCGAAACATTATGTAAACTTGTATCTTACCTGTATTCTCCTAAAACCGGTTTCAACAAGATAACAGCAGACGCTAACATAGACAAGATAAGAAAACTCGACAAAAAGACACTAGAGGCTATCTCCTTAAACTACGGGCTTATCAGGAAATGGATCACGGAACGTTACCCCCTCGTTTTCCCGAAACACTCTAACACGAGAAAAAGTCACGATTCTTCCTGGCTTGACGTGTTCGACAATATTGTCGGGGACGATTTAAAAGACCGGGATAAATACGCCGAAGTTCCCGTGAACGCCGTCTTCAGGTTCATAACGAAAAAAATCAAGGAGGGAAGAAAATGAAACAGGAATATTCTGATATAGCGAACTATTTCCAAGACTTGGCACAAAAGCACAAGGAAATAAAAGAATTCAAACGTTACGAGTTAGATGAACTTCTTTCAAACGCCATGTTCGCATGTTACCCGGCCCTCGTGCTAGAGGGATTTGACTTCGACTTTTCCGGCTCCTCTCCTGACAACGTGTTAAAAAACCGGACAGGTGGGTTCAATATAGTGCTTCCCTGCAATATCAATAACGCGGAGGAAAGAACACAAACCCTTGATCACCTCGAAACGATCGGGGACCAGTTCATCATGAAAATCGCGAAAGACAAGAAAGAGCGTCACCCCTTGCTCACCACTTTCGACCTGTCTTCCATCGAAGGTATTCATTTCGCGAACCCAGCTCATGGAATCGTGTTTTGCCGTTACACCTTCACGTTAAGAACAAAAATCGTAGAGGATCTATCAGTATGGGAGTAGAATTATTAAAAATACCGGCTAAACTAGCCCCTTCCGGGAATCCCATGAACTTCAAAGTTCGGGCGGGGAACTACGCCATTTCCGGGCATCGACTCACTGCCCAAATTCAAATCGAAACGGTTCCGGACAGCGGGATTTTTCACGCCTTGCCCGTCATGAATCTGGATCCCGATGAAACAGGTGTGGCAGATTTGGACGTTAGCACTATCATTCACCGGAGAATGCAAACAGAGCTACCGGCTTTCGAGGATTCCCGGGTTACCCGTCTTTTAAAATCCACGCTTCGTTACAAGGTCCTATTCTCGGAATACTATGGGAATCAATCAGCGATGAAAGAAACGAGTATTTTAACTGCAATGAAGTGTCGCTTGAATTTCTATAATTATCCCCTCGAAACAATCGAGGATTACATTATTCAAGGCAAAAACTACTTGTCTCATCGCCCGGAAACAATCGACACCCACCCCGGGGAAATTCATTATCTCGTGGTATTAACCCTGTTTCCGGACACTTACACGACAAAACTATCTGCCCGGTATTCGGATGGAACTGAAAACACGATAGACTTGCATACTTTCACCTCTGTCACGGAATACAACGTGTTCGCCATCCCGTCTGGCTTGAAACACTTGAACCTCGCGAAAACAGGTATTTCACTTGTTTCTTACACTATATGGGTTGAAAATTCTTCTCACGAGATCGCTTTCAAGAAAATAACATTTAACGTGTTTCCCGGCAACCCGGCAAATCGTTGTTTCTTGTTTGGAAATCTACTCGGGGGTATTGATACCATAATCACGGAATATCAATCCGATTCACTAAAAGTGGAACGAGAAGCCTTCCAAAAATACCTGCCCATGGATTACAAGGCAAATAGTTACAACATCACGACATTCGTATCCGGGTACACGAATATTTTCGAGGCCTCGACCGGATATATCAGCCGAAAATTAGCAGAAGTATGCAAGGAAATGGCCATCAGTGAAACCGTGTTCCTCGTGGGGAAAAAATCTTTCATCGCTATCAATATAGACAAAGGAACTTTTGATATTGCTAACGACAAGGAAGATCTTCAATCATTCACGTTCAAGTATTCCCCAGCCTTTGAAAAAGACTTGATATTCCTTTCTGTTGGTGCAAGCGAATCTTATTCAGATAACGATTATAATGAAGATTATGACTAGCCTGGAAGAATTAAAACAATTGATCGACTATATTCATCGTCGATTACCGTCCGAAGAGAAAATCGACGCCGCGGAACATAATCGTATCCTAAAAACTCTTGTTGACACGCTGGCCGGAATCGGTGCGAACGTATTTTTAGGTATCACCACACCCGAGACTATACCGGAACAATCCCCGGCTATCAAATGTTTTTACCTGGCAACAAAGAAAGGGAATTACCCTCATTTCGGAGATCTTGTTATAAACAGTCCCCTCGCAGTAATCTACTGGAACGGCTTTGACTGGGAAAAACATGAAATCGAAGTTTCTGTAAACGTAAATGTAGACATTAATGATTTCGTTGATTTAAGTAATTTCGCTAAATTAACGGCAGATAACGAGTTTGTTGGAAATCAAAAAATAATAGGCTCTCTCGAAATTGGAGAAACTCGGGGAAAACTTCGTCCAGCAGTAACCCGCAACAGAGAAATGGCTGATGGTAATGCAACTGTATGGGATGACTTATTGAAAGTAATCAAAACTGTTAAACAAGTACCCGATTCAAAACTATTTAATGAACACGCTTGGGAAGACTGGTTTAATCAGGCACTTCGTACTTTCGATGATGTGAAATTTAAGAGTCTTAAATCTACAGAATTCGAAACCAAGGTAAAAGGATGGATAATAGACGCCATGGGTGACGCGGAGTTCCGTAAACTAATCCTTCGGGAAGGTTTCAAAACGGCGGATTTCATTCCCGGTGTTCTTGGTGCTGGCACGGGCATGGTTGGGACGGAAGATTTCACTACCGGGAAGTTGACTGTTCGGAATTACATGGAGGTGATGGCTCTCGCCATCGCGCAGGTATTTTGGCGTGGAGGGCAAGACGTGTATTCTCCATCAGGAATGAAGGTCAACAAGGTAGAGGAATATGACGATTACTGGCGTTGTTACATGGAAACTTCCAAGGGACAAAAGAATACTTGCACGGTCGGGGCTCAGATGCGTTGTAACAAGTACGGGGATGACAGGAAAAAATATTATTGGAACCTTGTAACAAGTACCGGGGAGAATTATATTGATTTGTCGAAAACAGACCGGGACGGTGTTGACGTGCCGGAGGTGGGGGATGAGCTGGCGCAGTTCGGGCACAGGACGGACCCGAATCTCTCTTGGCTCCTTGTTATTTCCTCTATGACGGAGGATGCGGGGATGACGATGTACGCTGGGGTGGATAGTTACACGCTCTCGGGAAAATGGGCTATTAGAGTGGGTAAAGCCCCAGACGGGAGTAACCGGGTAGGAATATTCACGAAAAATGGGGAGCTCTCTGATGTTATCGAGGGGTTGGAGGAAAAAATTCAAGACGCCATAGCCAAAACAGTAGACATAACCGCACCCTCTCAAGTGTTTAAATACGAGGCGGCTTACACGGGTACCCCAACCCCGGCAAGCATCCTTTTAATGGCACTCCCGAGGAATTTCACGCCGACGTCGTACCAGTGGCAATTCTTAAATGGCAGCACTTGGACGAACATAAGCGGGGCGACCTCCTCGACTTATTCGGTTGCACCGGGTAACACCACGTTGTTTCCTCCCGGTGTTTACACGAGAACATTCCGGTGTGTATGTAACGGTGACGAGAAATTGTCGGATAATTTCACGCTTGCCAAGTTAGCGGATGGTGCAACAGGGCAGCACGGAGTGGCGGGCAAGGGGGTAAAAAGTACAGTGGTAACCTATCAAGACTCTACCTCCGGCACGACGGCACCCACGGGAACATGGTTAGCAAGTATTCCACCCGTGGCGGCTGGTTCTTACTTGTGGAGCAAGACCGAGATAACGTACACGGATAACTCTAAAAGCACGATGTATTCCGTGGCAAGGATGGGAACGAATGGTACTAACGGGAACGCCGGGAACGGGGTAAGCGGCACGGTGGTGACGTACCAAGCCTCAACTTCCGGCACGACCGCACCGACTGGGACGTGGAGTAACACCATTCCCCCGGTTTCGGCAGGTTCTTTCCTTTGGACGAAAACGGTAATCAGTTACACGAATGGAACAAGTTCGACAATTTACTCCGTGGGTAAGATGGGAAGCACGGGAGCGGCGGGGAAAGACGCTTACACGATCCTGCTAACCAACGAGGCTCACACGGTGGCTTGCGATGCCAACGGGAATCCGTTACCGGGAGAATTGGCGAAGGCGAAAACGAAGATAACTGCCTACAAGGGGACTTCTAAATTAGCGGCAGTTCATTCCGGGGCAACGACGGGGCAATTCTATGTCGTTAGTTTAACAAGTGTTGGCGGAGCATTTCAATTAAATGGTAATGACGAGATAACATGTACAGCCATGAACGCGGACACGGCGTCATACACTTGTAAAGTTTATCTTGAATCCACTTCTTTCTATGTGGAGAAAACATTTATTGTCACGAAAGCGAAATCCGGGGAAAATTACTGGAAAACTGACGTGTGGCTGGATGCGTCCTCCTATGACGCTGACAAATGGATACCTTTTACCGGTACGGCTTTGCAAAGAATGGGATACAACAGGATATGCGTTTCGGTGGCGCTTAATAGTGGAACTAAACCGGCTTGGAGTACTCATGCCTCTGGTTTCTCGGTTGACTTTGATTTCGATATGCAAGCGAGCGGGTGGGGAACGACTGACGCGCAAACTCTGATTTACGCTGACACGTACAAGTTCTGCCCGGAGTCCCCGGCGAGTTGCGGGCAAATGACGTATTCAAGCATCCCGGTTTTGTACTTGCGTGGAGGGGGCAAGTATCACGTGAAAACTGATTTTCCCGTCACGTGGACCCCAAGGCCTGACGGGTACACGTGGACCAGTGGATCGTACACGCAATCGGTAAGCCCGCAAACGAGTAGGCCGAAGCCGGTTGGGACAAGCATAATCGGTCGTGGTGTTAGATCGGTGGCGAACAAGTACGCCGTTTCGTCAAGCAACACGACAGCCCCCACGTCGTGGTCAGACACGGTACCATCCACGACGACGATGAATAGATACCTTTGGAATTACGAGATCATAACCTACACGGATGGCACGACGACGGAAACGAACAAGCGGGTGATCGGGGTGCATGGAGCCACCGGAGCCACGGGAGTGGGGATTAAATCGATCACCGAGTATTACCTCGCTTCCGCTAGTGCAAGTGGCGTGACAACATCCACGTCGGGATGGACGACCGGGATGCAAGTCACCACAACGACAAAGAAGTACTTGTGGAATTACGAGATTGTCACGTACACGGATAATAGTAAATACACTAGCACGCCCGTGATCATCGGGACTCATGGTGCCACCGGAGACAAGGGCGACACGGGTGCAGCGGGGAAGGGCGTGAAAAGCACGACCGTGACCTACCAATCTAGTACTGGCGGTACCACCGCGCCAACAGGCACGTGGTCATCAAGCATTCCGGCAGTACCTGCTGGTTCCTACTTGTGGAGCAAGACCGAGATAACGTACACGGATAACCAGAAGAGTACCGTGTATTCAGTGGCGAGGATGGGCACGAACGGGACTAATGGTAATGCCGGGAACGGGGTAAGTAGCACGACTGTAACTTATCAAGCATCAACGTCTGGTACTATCGCCCCCACGGGGGCATGGAGTGGCACGATTCCATCGGTGTCGGCGGGTTCTTTCCTTTGGACGAAAACGGTAATTAGTTACACGAATGGAACTAGTTCGACAATCTACTCCGTGGGAAAGATGGGTAACACGGGAACCCAAGGGATACCCGGCGAGTCTGTCAACGGGAAGATGTTGTATAAAGACCCGGAATTTAAAGTAGGGTTAAACGGGACTAGAACTTATGGTGCGCAAAATGGCGGGGGAACCGTGGTAATATCTCGCACGAAAAAATCAACAGGTCAAAATCAAGCGGGATCGTTGACATCCACCGAGGCGGCCCAAATAAAGGAAAAACTAGCGGGTTCCCCGTACTCGGAATCGGATTGGTGCTTGTACATCAAGTGTCATGGTGGCACGTCAACAGGTCATCTAGGAGGATTCTACTTCGGGAATCAATCGAGAGCGAATGCCGTGTTCATCGTTAAAGTTAGTGCCAAAATACCCGTCGGGTACACGCTTAAAAACGCTCATAATTCACATGGAACTGGTTACAAGCAAGAATTTCTAACCCCCATGGTGGGAACGGGGAAATACGAGACTTATATTTTCAAGGAAACTTGCGGTCCAACCGGAACTTTTAACACCGTGAATCACCTTTACCTTTCTGGCCCGGTGACAACCGAGGCCGCCCCTTGCGAGTGGTTCGTGGATTACGCAACTGTCTTTGACCAAACGTCGGACGGGTATGCCGATATAGAAATCGTCACGAAAGATTCTTTCGCGGTACAGCTTGGGTTTACGAATTTCGAGGCACTGAAGGCGAACGCTTTAACTAAAGGTCCGCTAATAAAAGCGGGGCTTATTAACGCGGATGTTATAGATGTCAACACGCTGGCGGCCAATAACGCTTTTATCGACAAGTTAAGAACGAACATCCTAAAGGCTAACGTTATCACGGCCAATATGATTTCCGTTATCGGTTTCACGTTTGCCGACAACAAGATAATTGGCGGCAAAGACTTTGGCGTGGGACCGGGGGTAAAGGTAACATCAACGGATTCGGAGAAATCATTTAAAGCTTACAAGGATGCTAGTAACTATATTAGCATGTACTATAATAGCGCTAGTGACTGGGGGTTGAAAGGGGTTGTGGGAGGTGCGGAACTGTTAAAATTAGGGATAACGAACAAGCTCGGTCCTTTCGCTATCGAGGGATCGTGGCTAAGGGGTAGCAACCTGGCTCTATCTGGTTCCCAGTTAAATTTCAGTTATAGCGGCCATCAAGTGTACGTGGGTAGTCATCCTGACATGACTACCGCCGGGAATGCCAAGCTGGGGACTTTCATGTTGTCCGGGGGAGGTTATGGAGGTCTGGGTAGTAATAAACAAGTGGCGTTGATCGCGGGAGCCCCCAATAATGGTAATTCTTATGCCATGGCGGTGACACAGGGGATGTTAAAAATGTTCTCAAACGCGCACATCGTGTCGGGAGTTTCCAGGGCTTACATGACGGGAACCAACCCGGGTATAACGCTGGGTAACGAGCATCCCAATATGATATGCCTTTACGGTACTGGTAACAGGAAGAAAGTAAACTTGTACGCGGGTATGGAAATCGGAAGCCATTTTTTCATAACAAGCGAGGCCTCGCAAGGGTTTGACGTGTTATGCACGGGAAGTGAAAGATTTTACCGCAACGGGAACACGTACGTGGCTGTCCAGTCAAGTGGACAAGATACTGTTCTCGTGATGAAGACGGACACGTACAAGTGGACGGCCTGCCAGCTGCCTATTAACTGGCTTGGGACGTGGAATCCTTGATTGTAAGAAGTGAATTAATATCGAACATGTAAAATTAACGAGTATGAAACTGACATTTGTAGACAGATTTGCCATTAAGAATCTCATTCCTGATCAGGCTAACATCATAAAAGGTATGTTGTTCAATTCAATCGCCAAAAAAGTGAATTTCACCCCGGAGGAGATAGATCGTCATGAACTTTTGAATGAAGAAACGATTATAAACAATATCACAGAGACCATAGATGTGGTATTCGAGGAATCCGAGTTAGCGGTACTGAGAGAGAGGATCGACGAGATGGATCAAGCGGGAACGATTCCATTGCAGCTTATCGATTCTTATTGCAAGATAAAGAACACGAACGTTTAATTTGAAAATTATAGGAAATGGAAATTAATTACAAGACAGTAGCGACAACCACGATCCCGGTTATTTTGAAAGGGATCAACGTGAATTTTTCGGCGGAGTACGAGAACAACATCCCCGGTATCGTGACTTTTAGTTGCGACGGGCATTTCGTGGACGAGAATTCACGGCGTTCCGATTATTTGAATTTTAGCGGGTCTTACGACTGCGAGAATCACTCTTTCACAGCCATCAGTGGTGGTCCGGTGTCACCCGTTTTCTTGACGTTGCTGGAACAACCGATCATGGAGTTCTACAACACGATCAAGGAAAGGTGATAAAAAAAGGGGGGAACTTTTTCCATCACGGTACTTGTTCCCTCCATAATTAGAGTTTTCAATACGCGAAAATAGTAACAAATAATGCAATATTGAAAAATAATGGAATAAAAGGAGGCGAGTAATGATAGAATTTTTTGTAACAGGTGATTTTAACGTTATTCAATCGCAAGTGTACATTATACTGGCGATGTGGGCTATAATGGTTCTCGCTGTTTGTATCGACTTGTGGGCAGGTACGGATAGTGCTAAAGCCCGGGGAGAGAAGATTTATTCTGGCGGTTTGCGGAGAACTTTTTCGAAGCTTGGGGATTACTGGCGAATACAAGTCATGGCCTTGATATTTGACTTGATCGGGAGTTGCATAGACTGGTACACGTTACCTTTCGCCTCGATGCTCGTGACGGCCGCTATCGTGTTGATCGAGGGCCGAAGTGTTTGGGAAAACGAGAGGGCAAAGAAGAGCCAGGTGGCGAAACTGCCGGACGCTATCCGGGCGATAATTCAATGTGCCGACGCTAAAACGGCGGAACAGTTACTGGACAAATTAAAAAAACTCGATGATGAAACTAGAACTAAATAGAATAGCGAAGAAACCTTTATACACGATTGGTCGGTTATTCGTGGACGGGGAATATTTCTGTGACACCTTGGAAGATCGTTGTCGGGATTTGGACAAGGAAGAGAAGGTGATGAACGAGACGGCGATCCCGGCAGGAACCTACGAGGTTATCGTGAACGTGTCCGCGAAATTTAAACGGAAATTGCCTTTGCTTTTGAATGTTCCCCACTTCACGGGTATAAGAATTCACAAGGGTAATACAGACAAGGACACATCCGGGTGTATTCTCGTGGGAGAAAACAGGATACCCGGAAGAGTGATTAACTCGACAAATTACGAGTTAAGATTAACACGTGTACTGGAGGAAGCGATGGTGGCCGGGGAAAAAATAACCATAACAGTAAAATAGCAAGTTTTATGAAAGCAAAAGAGTATTCAGTTTTTGAAGGGGGAGAGCGTAACTGTCATCAGCCTGTGAATGCAAGTGAGCAAACAATTCATCGAGGGTCCCCCATTGGCGTGTGTTCCCGAAATGAAGAATTATCTTCCATAAATAGGGATGTTCAACAAACAGGGGGAACATCTTTGTTGCTATCACGTTGTAATAATCTCGATGATATTTTGGCTCGGACAAAATTGAACCCCAAGATTGTAACCATCCCGGATGACTGGCAGAAGAAAGCAACCGAGGATTTTTTGAAAGGAGGGCATCTAGATAATCCCGGGGAGAGGGGTGTAATGGGTCGGGTATTTTGATGACGAAACAAGAGCAGTATGAATAAATTTCTAGTCGTGTGTTGTATGGCTTGTTTCGCGATTGGATTCTCTTTCGGTCGTGGAACAGTGGAAAAAAAAGAAACCGTTCATCACGTGGAGGGTAAAACGATCCATGACACGATTACCCACCTCGTTTGTGATACCGTTTACCTAGCGGGAGAATTGAAATACAAGTACATTTATAAAACAGACACCATTTTTAAAGATGTTCCTATCGTGGATCGTGAGGCCACGCTAGCGGAAACAGTGAGAGATTGGAACTTAACACGAAGTTACAAGAAAACCTTATTCGATAACGAGCATGGCAGGTTTTCGATAGATTTACTTGTGAAATATAACGAGTTACAACAACTCGACTATTCTTTTACTCCCGTTCACAAGGAAATTAAGATCACTAAAAATGATATTTTTACTCCATTCGTGTCGGTCTCCATGTTAACCCTGAACTCGTTTAGTATCGGCGGGGGATTTTTCTATCACAACTTGGGGTGTCGAGTAGAATGGGCACCGGTTGGTTTAAATTGGGGAATAATGTATAAATTTTAACTCTCGATCATTTCCAACTTTTTGATATGTAACGATGGCGTAAAAAGGCATCAAAAATAATTCAGGATTCTATACGGTAATAAATTAGGGTAAACACGGGATTGAATACAAGTCTTTTCACGTGTTCTTGGCCCCGAGTTATACTATTTTTAGAAATTATTTATACATTTGTACCGGGTGAAGGAGATTTCACCTGGTTTAAAAGGATTAACGTGTACTACACAACCATTGATACTCCCACGGTGGAACGATCGAGTATCTTTGGGGAGACGTGGTACGTATATATAACGTGTACGTACCCGTCTTAATTGAACTGTTCCGATCGTTCCACCGTGGGGAGCAGTGAGATTAAGCGGGTACGTTTTTTCATGCTTAAAATTTTGCAATTATAGACTTGGTAATGTCGGAGATGCGACACGGCTGTGTGTGAAATGCAAGGCGTCAACGAATCTCTCGTTGGCAGGGGTATCCGGAGAAAGGATACCCCTTTAATAAAAAAAGAACATATCTTTCCCCAAAAAAACTGTCCTTTTTATCCTGCTTCTCAATACCTATCATTGTAACAAAAATAGCTGTCATGATAGAAATGTTCATCAATAACAAACCTTTGGTTTTACCCTCCGATTTAAAGATCCGGGTCGAGATCAATTCCCCGGCATTTGAATCAGACGTGATCCCCTCCAGTATCGTTTATTATTTTAACGTCCCGGTCACCCAAAACGAAGAAGTTTTCAACTACGCCAATTACGTTGAAGTAAAAAACAAATACCGTGAATACAACTGGAAGATGAGATTCGAGGGATTTTGGATATTCTCCGGGAAATTAATCGTCACGCAAATAAACACGGAATTCAGGTGCGCAGCCTCCATCAAACAACTACCGACCGAATTCGGTGATAGAAACATAACCGATTTTACCTATGACCGAATCTTACTCGGTAGTAAAAGCATGAAAGAATACGTCAACGAGGTCAGGAAACAAAAATCATTCACGCTCTCTTTTCCTTCCATTTACGCCCCGAACCTTTACGGGGAAGGAGAATCGGCAGACAACCAAGACTTCGGAAAAATCGTGAACGCCATGAATATCGAGAATACCAGCTCGAACGTGAACACGGTCATTCCCTGTTTTCACGCCATATACATCATCGAGACCATGTTCAAGTCGGAAGGTTACCAGATTCTCAATTCTTTCGATCACTCTTTCAAAGAACTCCTTCTTTTCAACAATTACACCCTTGACCAGTTACCCGTGGAAAACTACGCGTTCTCGAATCTCGTTGGAAAAACGAATTTAATCCTTACTGCCACAGATGACCCCACGAACAGCATCCGGTTTAACAAGTATTACGCCACCCCGGGAGAATACGAAATCAGTATTTTCGCCAAAGCCAAGTTCACCTCTCACTCCAACCCCGAAAATACACAAATGATCGTTGAAGCATCCATGGTCTACACGGCACATCAAGGGAACCCAAACGGTACCCGCAAAGAAATCAACCGTGTTAAAGTTGAATACGATCCCAATTACCGTGATAAAATTGACGTTTTCATCGATATTTGTTTCACGCAAATTTTCGAACAACCCGGGGAAAACTGGCTATATTTCGAGATGTATGCTTACAATAGCAAGGGTAACGCCATCTTGAGAAACTACGAGATCACGGAAGGATATATCGAGATACGCCGGATTAACTCATCTACCACGGATCTCAACACTTACATGAAAGAAATAAACCCCGTGAATCACCTTCCCGAAATCTCATGTAGTGACTTTCTCTTATCCTTCAAACAATTACTCGGCTTCATATACCTGTTCGATTTCACTAATAAAACACTGCAAATCGTTTTCATGAAAGATCTCTTGAAAACGAAGGTACTAGATTTAACGGAACAATATATCTCGGACACCCCTGACATGGAGATCAAGGAACCACTGTCACACGAGTTAAAATACGATATAGATGAATTCAACATGAACGGCTACACTTATGAAGGCCAGTACAACTCGTTAAAAGAACTCCCCTCCCCGATTCGTGAAAAACTACTCGTTAAAATCAAAAACATTAATAGCTTTTACGAATCCAAAATCGTCGACAACACCCTACAATGGGTCCGAACCGCCGACACTTACAAACCCCTCGTCACTCACAAGTACACGAAAAAAGAAAGTATCAATATCAAGTTACAACCAATCGCCATGGATGAATACAAGAATGCCATACATCCATATTACCCGGAACGAGGTGTCTCTGCCCTATACTCGCCAAGCACGAGCAAAATCGACAAGTTGATCTGCATGTTAAGGACTGACGCCTACGGGGCCACGACGGCAAACATGGGGTATTCCATACTATCTAATATGTTCTCTTTTGACCTGGAAGCCGAAGACGGGGCGTACAACAAGTATTTAAAAAACTGGTACGATTTCATCTCCACGGCCAACACGTACACGTTCTCTTTTCGAGTGAACATAGAGGACGTGTTCCGGATCCTCACTTTATTTAACCCGCAAGAAGGAACCCCGGAAGAACAAACACGTAGGGTCAGGGTATTGAACCAGGAATACATCCCGTTTCAATTCACGTTCGAATTCTCTCATAATAACATCATTTGCCAAGCTAAACTCATGAAAAATGACAACGACTGATATAAACCAACAAATTCAAGCCTTTAACAAGGACGTTGCCGGCTGGGGAAAACGTGTCCGGAACCAAACGATATTCAACGCCAGAAGACTAAAACATCCCTCGCCCAAATCTACTTCTCACGATCACGAATCCCTAGGAGACTCCATCGGGGAAAAAACGTACAAAAGTGACGGGGAAATTGATTGTATTGGATTCTCGTTCGCACGACACGGGGTGTTTTGGCAGAAAGGTGTTGGCCGAGGCTACGTCATGCAAAACGGAGTTGTTTTACGCGGTCAGAAAAAGAGAATCGGGATTAACAAACACGACAAAAGAACCTCTTTCGTCGCCACGGCAGGACCAATCAGACGTAAACCCGTGGACTGGTTCAACGGGCTAATATCACAAGAAATTGAAACACTCGCCGATATCGTTGCCGACCACTACGCCGATCGGGTTATCAACGCCACCCGGATGACGATCCGGTAATTCAGCCTCAAAACGGGATATTCCTATCCCGTTTTTCTTTTCCAAATTATTATTCGTAATTTATCCCCGCAAAATCAAAACAAGGAAAATAATGTATAGTAGTTTTCTAATATTTGATCTGGAAACAACCGGATTACTTAAAACGAATGACTCACCAGAAAATTACGAGTCATACCCACAAATAGTACAAATATCATGGTCTCTATTAAAAATGGGATATCAAAATGCCGAAATTAAATCATTCTATTTATGTCCTTCTTGTAAAATTTCTCCTTCCGCACAACAAGTACATGGTTTATCAAAAATCTACCTCAAAATACATGGTTCACAACCAAATGAAGTTTTTGATGAATTCTTAAAAGATGCTTCTAATGCCGAAGTGTTAATCTCTCACAACATAAAGTTCGACTTTCCCGTTTTAGAAGCAGAACTTTATAGATGGGGTTACGATAGACCATTAGCACGAAAAAATTTATGGTGCACAATGGAGGCAGGGAAAAAATACTGGGGTTACAAAAAGTATCCCAAACTCATAGAATTAGCAGAATTTTGTAATGCCATTTCAAAAGATTCAATTCAGATTAACTATTCAAATCTACATAACGCTCAAACAGACGTTGATTTAGCTTTACAATGTTTCGTCTTTCTAATGAGAGATAATTCTGATTTATTCAAAAATATAAGAATACGATACGCTAAAAAACAAAAAAAAGTACTGCCACAAAAATCAATCGAACATCCTATAATGAGGAAATCATGTACTCAATGCAATACCTTAAACGATGAAGACGCAACATATTGCAGAATATGTGGAAAATTTTTTACATCCTATTCTGCAAATATTGAATGCTTTGATAAATTTTCATACACCCCATGTCTTCACTGTAAAAAAAATACACCTACCAAAGAAGATGAAAACAAGTATTGTGTCAATTGTGGAAAGATATTAGACTTTTAAAGGTAAAGTTTAAACGACTATAAAAATAAAAGCGAAATCACTTGGTTTCGCTTTTTCTTCCCCTCAAATTTTGCCATCTCACAACTTTCCTCTACTTTTGTAATGCTTAAACAAATCAAGAAGGGTGGAGATAGACCGCCCCGAATCCGTGGAGCGGATTTTTTATATCTATCAGGAAACGATATTGTAAGATACACGGCGTGTACCCCCGTCTATATACTGTAATGGTATATAGGACCCTTCTTGAGAGTTTAAGCAGCGGGAAAGGCACGCCGCTTTCTGTGCCTACAAATGCTTAAAATCAAGAATCATGAAAAAACAATTTCAAACCCCGTCACCCCGGGGCATCATCGCTCAACGAAACAAGGTAAACACCTTCCGAGAACTATTCCTGAACAACCTTGACTCCCCTCACGTGGAGATTTACCGCAAAGCATGGGCGAAAGCAAGAGCGAGATTATCCGAGATGCAAGCTACCATCCATTTTTGCAGGAAGGAGGTATGCCATGAATAACCAACAAGCATCGACCCAAGCCGAGAAAGCCGTTATCGAATCTTGCATCCGGGACATGGAAAACATCTGTCAAGCCATTCAAGGCATCTACCCCGCCATCAACTCGAACATCCCGACCTCCCGATTCACCAACTCGGAAAAGGAAGCCTGTAACTTCATCGAGGCCATTCAAGCCGCATTCGTATCTGCCGGAAATCTATTAACGTCCGTCATCAGAAAGGAGGTTAAACATGTGTAACGACAAATACCTGGAAGCTCTTGAGGAATTAATGGACTCGTTCCTTGAACGATATTCTCCCGCCGACACGTGGCAGGAATCAAACGAACAATACACCTCCACCGAGATACTCGAGATGTTTAACTCCGTTTACCCTATTCCATTGGAAGACATTTACGAGCAACTACGGGAAAAGGGATTCAAGTGCGTTCCCGTGGCCGGGCAAGGTAAATTCGTCTGGCTACTGAAAACAAGATAAACACCTACCCCGTTCCACCCGAACGGGGTTCTTTCTTCAAAACCTGTCCTTTTTCCCGTTTTCGATAAAGTACTATTTTATCCCCCGCAAAATCAAAACAAAAAAAATAATGTATAGTAGTTTTCTAATATTTGATCTGGAAACAACCGAATTACTTCTCGCCATGTGTTGTATTGTCTATGTAAGCGATTGAGCAACAACGCCAGCTTTGTTATTGATGTGTGAATTGTTCCCGGAAAGATCACAAAGAGGCTGGTTGAAGTTCCATTTGCCACTAATTTCGACTTAAAAAGTAATTTTTCATAAAAGAAATACAGAAAGCGTGGAAAGTGATTGGCATATTTGCCAATTACGATTACCTTTGCACCTGTATTTAGTAATCATTAAAAGTGGCGACAACACTTAAAATACGGTAAAAACGATTATGACAGATAAAGGACAACATTCTTTTTTGGAAATTCCGACACAATCATCAGCCCAGATTATTAGCCGAAATGAGGTCGAAGTAATAGCTCCCGATGGAGAAGTTTTCACGGTCTTGTGCCAAATAGGTGCATACACAAGTAAAGAAACCCAAGATCACGAACTTCATTGGTTGGAAGTCTTGTTTGACAAAAACTTTTCCGATGATAAAGAGGAAATGACAAATTCTATTTGGCGAGAATCTGTACAATTTGCCATTGGTGGTGGAATTTTAGGCATTAGTACTGGTACACGCCATAAGGATCGAGCACGTATCGGTGAGCGAATTCGTCAGATACGTGAAGACAGAGGTATGGAAGCTCGTGACTTGGCAAGACTTGCTGGCATTGATGCCGCTAATCTCAGCCGTATTGAAAATGGAAAGTATTCAGTAGGGCTTGATATTTTGTCTAAAATAGCTGCCGTCTTAGGAAAGAAAATAGATTTTGTTGACCTTAATTAGTCTGTTATGATTGACATAAACAATTTCAAGGTTGAAGTTTCTTGCGAATATAAAGGAGAAACATATTCTGTACGGGATAATGGTGCTATTATGAGGCATCCTAAAAAAGCTTGTCGAATAAGACCTTTGGATAACAAATGGACTTTTGGCGAAAAAAATGAAGCCAATGGATATATGTTTTTTGCTTCAAACATTCGTGTCCATCAAGTTGTAGCATCCGCTTTTTGGGGACATCAGAAAGCGGAAGGGATGGTTGTTGACCATAAAGACACGAACAGATGCAATAATAGAGCAGAAAACCTCCATTGGGTAACGAAGCTTGAAAACGTATTGAACAATCCGATAACTCGCCGAAGAATTATCAATATATGTGGTAGCGTAGCAGCGTTTCTTGAAAATCCTACCTTGCTGCGAGATAGTTCTGCAGACCCCAATTTCAAGTGGATGCGCACCGTGTCTGAAGAGGAAGCCGCCAAATGTAAGGCCAATTTAGAAAGATGGAATCAAGAAGATACAGAATTTACAGGTGTTCCGCAAGGCAATGGTATCGGTGAATGGATATACAAAGAGTATCAGCCCGTGAAACAAGGCGATAGTGTTCGTCAGGATTGGACACAATTGTCTACACAGATGCCACATGCTTGTGAACAACAGGAAGAAATGGCGTTGCCTTCATTAATGGAATCATTAACTTCTAATGCCATGCAAGAATATTGGAAAACGCCAACGGAATTTCCCTTATGTCCCACAGACAAAATATCTTTGGAGGCATATTATTCATCATTGGAAATAGGAAAAATATTTTCAAACAACACCTATGGTACAAATACCATCATAGAATTCGCTATATCAGATGATGGAAAACAGTTGTGTGTTGCGACCCATAATCCAGAGGGACTAAAACAATGGTATATTACCTATGTATATATATTGGATGATAAGTATATTCATAAAAATGGAGGTTCCTTTTTCGAGGAGAATGGCGCATTAAAGACAATAACACTCTTTCAGGGAAAAGAATGGACTGGTGATGATTGCATAGATGATTACTGCTAATCAGATTGGAATATCGTAATTAAAAATATCACAAGATGAAAACACCTACCCCGTTCCACCCGAACGGGGTTCTTTCTTCAAAACTTGTCCTTTTTTTCCCGTTTTCGATAAAGTACTATTGCCCGTAAAATGAAGAAATCATGGCAAGAAGTAACACGACAAACAAACGGGTAAACCTGTATATCAATGGTAAAGAAGCTGCCAACAGTATAAAAGAAGTCAAGGCCGAAATGCAAAAACTCGTGAACGAGCAAGCCCGACTAAAACTTGGCAGTGACGAATACATCGCCCATGCCAAAAAAATCAAAATATTAAAAGGTATCATTCAGGAACACAACGACTCGCTAAAAACGACACATACCCGTTGGTTATCTATTTCCGGAATAACCAACGGTTTTAACACGTATTTCGGAATGGTTACCTCCTTTCTTGCCGGCCTTACCGGTATCGTGTTAGGTTTCAGAAAATGTGGAGATGAAGCCGGAAAATTTGAAGAAAACCTCAGTAACTTATCCGCGTTAACCGGGCTTGCCGGGGAAAACCTTGAATGGCTAAGTAACAAGGCCAAGGAAATGTCAATAACCACGACCAAGGAAGGAATAAATATCAAACAATCCGCTACAGACATTCTCGATGCCTTCACGAAAATGGGTTCTCAACGCCCGGAACTCCTGAAAAATAAAGAAGCTCTCGCCGCAGTAACCGAGGACGCCATCATCCTTTCAGAAGCCGCCAAAATGCAACTGGAACCCGCCGCTGCATCTCTCGCGAACGTGATGAACCAGTTTAACGCGAAATCCTCTGACAGTAGAAGAATCATCAACGAACTAGCGGCCGGATCTCAAGCCGGGGCCGGGGATATTCAATACCTTTCCGACGCGATTGAAAAGTGCGGTACCACGGCCTATTTAATGGGAATACAAACGAACCAGGCTGTTGGACTAATAGAAGCGGTCGCTCCAAAATTTAAAGAAGCTAGCATGGCCGGCAACAGCCTAGACAAAGTTTTACTAAAATTAAAAGAGAAACAAATCGGTTTTAAAACCGGAACCTTTGATATAAACCAAGCCCTAGAGGAACTTGAAACAAGAATAGCCAAGGGAGAATCCTCCGCGAAAATATTCGGGGTTGAACACGCGAAAATGGCAGAGGTCTTGATTCAAGCAAAAGAAGATATTAACCGGTACACGAACGCCGTGACCGGAGCAGAGAAAGCTATCGAGATGGCCGCGAAAAACACGAACAACAGGATGGCAGAACGGGCCCAAGCGATGAACCGACTCAAACTTCAAATGATCGAGGTCGGGGAAAAGATTTCCCCGGCAATCACGATAGGAACCAACACGTTCACTTATTTCTTAAAAGCCTTGACCAAGGCTCCCGGGTTATTCAAAGAAAACAAAGAAATTATCGTTCCTCTCGCCTCGGCAATCCTCGCCTTATCCGGGAAAACACTCCTTGCCTCCACCGCAATTATTAAAAACAGGGCAGCTCTCTTGCTTGACACGGTGGCCAAACAAAAAAACGCCCTTGTCACCGCTTTTCTAACCGAAAAAACAAACCAGTATAATATCACGCAAGGACGTCTACACCCGGCCTTGTTAAAAGCAAGAACCGCATTCGTCATGCTTAACCGTGCCATGGTGGCCAATCCCATCGGGGCCATCACGATCGCATTCACCGCCCTCCGGAGTGCCCTTACCTATTACGACCGTAACAACGAGGAAAGTATCCGACTCGAACGAGAGAAAACGGAAGTCATGAACACCCTCAAAACAAGCAACGAAAAACTCTCCGAACAGTACAAAAGTTACAACACTCAAATATCAAGATTGAACACCCTTTCACGACAAGAGAAACTCGATTTACGTGAAAAAATCGCCCTTGCAATCCAATCTGCCAAAGCCGAACTTGAACTTTACAAAACCAAACAATTAAATATAAAAAAAGAGAATACTACCGTCGGGACATGGGATATCACTTGGAAAACACTGACAACATTCAAGAACCCCTTCGCTCCCCAAAAAGGTATAGAAAGAACATTTGACAAGTTAAAAGAAACAGCCCGGAAGAAAGGAGAAGAAGCGGCCGCCGAACTTGATCCCGGGATCAACAAGATCCAAGAATCCATCAACTCCATGGAGCAAGATTTAAAACAACTTGATAACATTTTCAACGCCGAGAGTAGCGCGGACAAGATCGGTTCATCCACGATCACCCAGCTAGAAGAAAAAATAAACCTGTATAAAATAGCTCTCGACAACGCCACTCGTGAAAGTGAAGAATTTTATCGTGTCCAGACGAAACTCGTCAACACACAAAAAGCACTTAACGAGGCTATTAAAAACAGGGATTATACCACGGAAACGGAAGATAAAGCGACCGAAAAAGAACACGCGAAAAAACTCCAGGCCGCGGAAGCATTAGCTAAAAAGAAAAAAGAAATCGAAGAACAACTCGCCCAAAAGATTCAAGAAATAAACAACCAGGTACAAATCTCTTCCTTGAAAGAAGACGAGAAAGAGATCATGGCAGCTCACAACAAATTTCAAGAGCTATTATCCATATGTCAGAAATATAACCTGGATGCCACGGAGCTTTACGAGGCACATCACCAAGAAATTTCCTTCATTCTCGACAAACAACTCGAAAAAGGTGTCACGGCAACGATCGAGGCAGAAGAAAGAATACAGGCCGCTTTAAGCTCCTCCTCCGAGAAACAAAAGAATGAAATACAGAAAAGATACTCGGATCTCCTAGCCCTCGCCCAGCAACATGGCATTGACACGGATGCCATACGCCAACAAATCCAGGAAAAAATGGATCAAGAGCTTAAAAATATTCAAGATCCAGGCGGGATGCAACTATTTAACATCACCGAGGAAGAATGGGAAGAATTCGAGGAAAAAATGAACATGGCACTAGATCTCGCCGGACAACTCAACAACATCTGGGGACAATTCAACGAGTTTCAGAATAACCGAGATAAAAAGGAGCTCCAAGACTACGAGAAAAACACCAACAAGAAAAAGGAACTCCTAAACAAGCAACTTGAATCTGGACGAATTAGTCAAGAAAGGTATAATGCCAGAATTGCCCAACTTGACGCAGATCTTGACAAAAAGAAAACGGAAATCGCAAATAGACAAGCCAAAAGAGATAAGGCGCAAGGAATATTCTCAGCAACTATAAATACAGCATCCTCCATCATGCAGGCTCTCGCGAACGTCGCTCCTCCATACAGCTACGTCCTTGCCGCCATATCTGCCGCAATGGGAGCCGTTCAAATTGCAACCATTGCCAGTACACCCCTACCCGAGTATGCCCAGGGAGGAATGACGGATGGAGCTAGAGTGTACATCGCCGGGGAAGCCGGCAGGGAATGGATTGCCCCCAATAATATGCTCAACGACCCGATCACGGGGCCGATCATTCAGCAACTCGAACTCGTTCGCTCCGGAATCCTCTCCCCGGAACAATTGCGTCCCATTTTACCGGACTTCTCCACGATGACCTCGATACCGATGTATGCGACAGGAGGCCTCTCCGGACCCGTACAAAACACGACGAATTTTTACCAAACGTCAACGGAAGATACACGCCTCCTAGAAACGGTACAAGGTCTCCGGGACGAGATCAGGATAATGAACACGTACTTGTCGGATCCAAGAAACAGGCAAGCGTATATCAGTAACGACGTGTTGATTCAAAACGAGAAGGAAATGAACCTACTGAATTACCTTAAGCAACTATAAGTCATTTTAAAATCAAGAATGTTATTAACGATAATAACATTCTTGATTTTACTAATACTTTTACTAATACTTTTACTAATAATTCAGCAAATTATTCTACATTTGCATCATAAATTTTATAATACAGACAAGGGTGTTTATAATTTCGTTCTTCAAAATCATTTAAACAGATCTAACATTCATGAGATTTTCTCGTTTAATTTAGATTATGCACATAAAGATAAGAAACGATGGATAAAAAAATAATAGCATTTGAATATATCATTTCCCAGCTCATTGATTGGCTTCAGGATTTAACTGGATATGAACAAAGCCAAGCTTTAAAAGAATTCAATAAGCTAAAGTTATTCAAATTGCATTTTTTTGTTTCTGCCATAGATACTAAAAGCGAAGGAGATACAAAGCAAGATCTCCTAGATACATTTGATGCATTCTACGCTCTTCCATACGGACCTGTTGAAAGTTTTGTATATAATCACTTAGATGACCTACAAATTTATACCATAACAAATGGTCCAATTTCTCAACAAAGAGCTATTGGGAATTATTTTAATTCTTTGAGCCAAACGACAAAAGATTATGTGAATGAATCCATTCGGCAATTACGTGAAAAAAATGAGGAAATTGTAACTTATCCTGCATTTGATCTCGTAGAACTGAGTCATCAATGGCCAGTTTGGAGATTACTATATAATCGAGCTATAAAACAAGGTAAAAGAAGTACTGAAATGCCATCAGAACTCATAAGAGTTAGTACAAAAATATTTAGATAGTTCATGTGTCAATATTTCTCTAAAGCGGAAAATCTTTTAAATTCGATTCCCTTAATTTATAAAGATATTGCCCCAGATAAACTCGAAGAACCTAATAAAATAGAAGATGCCAAAGCGGATATTGATAAAGAACGTTTAGAAATATGCGATAAAATTAGAGGTATTGGTATTGAAATTTATGAAAACTTAAATTTATCTGTTATCCGGGGATCTTATGTAGAAAATGGTAATTTTGAAGACAGAATTATCAAATTCGACAAAACACTAAGTAGTTTTGACATACCAGGAGATATCGAACTCTATAACTGTATCAGCGATTGTTTTACAAAAGTTTTAATCAATAGTTTAAAACAATACCAATATCTAACACATCAACTTCAAGTTAGAAATGATAATCCTGATAAATTGTTTCTTCTCTATGATTTTAAAGCCGAACCATTTGGAAACTACCAGGGAAATTTAAATCTTGATTTAACTCCTTATGCAGATATATTTTATCACAATATATTAATTTCCATTCTAGATCGTGATTTTTCATTAAATAATAATATATTAAAAAAGCTATTTGAAATAACACATGAATTACAAAAGCACACATTAAAAAATAGCAAAGTTTGTAAATTACTAATTGACAAATGTAATTTACTTATCTTCAAGTTTATAGCTAAAGACAATGACGAATATTTTCGTGCATTCTCTATCTCTCATGATTTTATTGATATTGATATAGCCCCTTCAAAAATAGAAACGTCATACTTGACACATTTTAAAGATCTAATAGAGAAAGCATACCCTAGTAAAAGAGAAGAAAATTATGATTATCTAAAAAAATACTATCAAGATAAAAATGGAGAACCCAAAACCTTTGAAGACTTTTTTATCTTTGTCCAATTTTACAGAAAAGTAACAGAAAGTACCAACGATATCGATTCATTAATATCTCGTTTCAAGGAAAGATTTAAGTCTGAAGCTGACCGTAAAGGTTTCAATAAAAGAAGTTTTGATATATGTCTTAATTATCTATTTAATAATAAAATATCACTATTAAGCAAACGAACATTTAAGAATATTGAAGATATAGATTCCATACTCAAGAAAACTCAAGAAATTCAAAACAAGACAGGTATATATAATTTTTTCCCTTATGCAAAAATAGCCAAATGCTATATAAATTTCTTGAACCAAATAATCCACAACTACAATATTAACGACCACATTTCTGATGTAAAAAAGGCAATCTACAATTTAGAAACAAGTATCGATTGTTCTAAAAAATATCTAGAAAGAAGCGACATTTACAGTATTTTACCATTTAGACCTAATTTTTCTGGTTGCTGCTGCCATGTCCAAATAGATGAAGAAAATTTTAATGTTTTTGTTGCATCAGCCTATATTATTCCCACTAATTACGAGAAATACATAAAAGAACTATCGGAGTTAGAGTCCGAGCATCAGATCTTCAAAACAATCTTCGCAACACAAAAGTTTATAAATACAACAAAGCAAGAAACTGGAGAACTTCTTGCAAATGCTAATCAAAGAATCCAAAAAGCCATGGATTTTGCAAAGGATGAAAGCCAAAAGGCCATAGATGTTGCAAATGATAGCCAAAAAAACAACATACAAATTTTATCCGTATTTGCAGCATTAGTTGTCTTCGCCATGGGAAATTTCCAAGTATATCGCATGGTAAATACTTTCCACGAAGCTATCGTTTTTACGTTTAGCCTCGCCTTTTCTTTATGCTTGTTTTCAGTCGTTATTTGGTTTATTGTCAGTAAAAAGGAAGGAGATAAGATGTCTAAAGCACACAAAATAGCATGTGGTTTATTAACAGTGGGATTAGGTGTTTGCATTTATGTAATATTTAGTGATACCTTCAAAAACACCCCCATCGCCCCTCCAAACAAAGCAATAACCATTCCTACCGATTCTATAAATATAAACAATATTTCTATTCGGAACATTGTTTATCCACAAAATGACAAAAAACAAAAAGAAGATACACTATCGACCAAAGTAATAAAGGAAAAAAGTGATGTTACACAAAAAAATAATGTCTCTACAAATCGTCCCAATACTAAAACAAAATAAATCAGTTTCAATATTTATAAATTCATCCCCTTGGCAATCCGAGTTTAACGACCAACACCCTGGCCACCCGCTTAAAAAAGAGCGTCAGAAGCCAAATTTTTGCTACTTTTTATCTCGGCATTTGAGAGTTAAAAAGTAGTCCCGCCACGGCGAAGCCCTCCTTTCCCTATCATGTAAGGAGAACTTCGCCGCAGTTGTTCGAATCTTTACATTTGCCCGTTATCCGAAAATGAATAATAACATTCTTTGTCCCCCGTGATAATCAAATGATCCACGAACGCCATCCGCATAATATCAGCGCATTTCTTTATATTTCGTGTTAATTTTATATCCTCGTTACTCGGGTGCAATTTCCCGCTTGGATGGTTATGAGCAATGACAAAAGCGGTAGCGTTCATTCCTAGTAAAAACTGAAAAATCATCCTTTCATCAACAACCGTGGAAGTTATTCCACCCTCGAAAAGTTTCGAGTAACCTAACACGTCACAATTATTATTCAATGCCAACACGTAAACACTCTCACGATATTCTATTTCATTTTGATCCCACACGCTTGTAAACACTTCCGCCATTTGGCCGGGAGAATTGATATGTTTATACTTTATATCCTTGTCACGAACGTAAGAAACTTTAAACTCCCCAACCCGATCCCCTCGTGTAATGGAGGATTCCATCATGTTACCCGATTTTATCCTGTACACTTGTTTATCGGAGAACAAATGTATCACGGGGAAATATTTCAACTCTTTCCCTCCCTTCGTCACCCGTTCCCGAGGTTTTCCCCACGCTATAAAAGCCTTTTCACCTTTACGCACCCCGTACCCGTCAACCTTCCACTCGGCAAAGGTTTTGAACTCGTTAGCATCACCCGTTTCGTATATGTAGTTCAGCAAGACATAATTAATAGTACCGTCAATTTCCTCTAATGATTTTAACGATCTCGCCACTTTCGAGGCCTCCACTAAAGCCTCTCTTTTCATGGCTAACTTTCCACTATAACACATATCACTAAATTTAAAACTTGAATAATAAAGACTTACAAAATATCATCAATACTATGATCAGGATTCGTTTCTAACACGATTTCTTTGCTCGCTCCCACTCCTGCAATCTCGACCTTGCGTACTTGCTTATCGGAAAACAAGTAACACACGGGAAAGAAACTATACTCGTCATCTTCTCCCTCCCCCCGTTTCGTGTCTGTTTCTTCCTTATTTTCGTTTCCCGTTCTCGGTTGCCCCCAAATAACAAACGCTTTAGAACCTTTTAAAATGGTATATCCTAGCTCTTTCCACTGGGCGAAAGTGTTGAACTCTGTTGCCCCGTTCGTGTTGTAGATCAATTTCAATAGAATTTCATTAATTGTCATATCAAGCCTTTCTTTCTGTCGCATCTGCTTGGCCACGTTAGAAAGTTCTATTAATTTCGTTCTAGTTTCCTTAAATTGTTTACCTTTGCTCATGATTGAATTTTTTTGGTTAGACACTTTAAAAATTTGATTTCTGTACGGGGAACGGTGGCTGCCGTTCCCCATTTTTATCAACAAGCAATTTCAGTTTTCAACTTATCCATTTTGGCATTAATCCTGTTCAAAACACAATTAATCACATCACCAATAACAACGGGGTTATTCATTGAAAACACGGTATCATTTCGATATTGCGAGAGTTTCCCAAGACTTAACTTGTAACTTTCACATTCAAATTCATCATCCTCGATACATTCTTCTATCTCTTCCTGGATCGTTTTTAAACGTTCCGATTCGCTTACAAGCCTATCCAACTGCATGATTAATTCTTGTTTCCGTTGGTAATACTGGATTCTTTCTTCCAAGTTCACGGGTTCCTGCAATTTCTTGTTGGCCTCCTCAAGTTGTTTTTTCAAACTTTCGATTTCTTCATCCTTATTCACCTCTTTTGGCTCTTCTTTCAAGGGAGGAACAATTTTAGTTTTCTCGGGGATTAATTCCATCGGAAGTAAATTTTTCGTTTCCTCTTTTGGTTTCTCTACTTTTTTGTTCGTTGTCATAATCTTTAAATTTTAGTTAGACATTGTGTTTGATTTCTGTATTACAAATATACGCAGAAAATCAAGAATATACAAGTATTTTTCTTATCCAATACACTACATATCAGCCACTTAAATACAAACATCTCGAATGAGATCAATTAAAATAGTTCTACCTCGCGAAAAAAAAAATTTACTTTTTTCAGTCATGAAATAGCGAGATCCTCGCGGAAATCGCCTGTAATAAAGCCACAACTTTAGAATCATTATAAATTAGCACTTAAATACGGTTTATTTCTAATTAATTACATCAATGTCAAGTTATTGACACCATTCAAAACGGGAAATTCCCGTTTTGACAGCAAGTTAACCCCAGAGCCCCGCCCTATCCAGCAACGCAACTTTTCGCCTCGTGGCGCAGGAAATATGAAGGGAGGGAGAGGCCTTTAACATGTCATCACATACCGCCAATAGTCCTATATGCCAAATACATGTGATCCCTTTATAATTTAAATTTAGTCCTTGATTGCAAAAAGATTCATGCAATCAAAGTAGGTCAGTAAGTCGGTAGATCGTGAAAAATAACGCAATCCACATGATAAATTAATTTCATTTTATAGCCACAATAAAAAAAAGAACAATTTTGTTCCAAAATATTTTGAAACAAGGAACATATTTGTTACATTTGTATTGTTCAATTATAACGCTCTTTGATATGAAGTTTTCGGAGTTCTACAAGCTGATCGAAGCCGCAGGGTGGACACTCAGCAAAGGGAAAAAACATTACAAGTATGTTCATCCCGACTACGAGTACTCTATTCCAGTTGGACGTCATCCCTCGAAAGAAATTCCCAAGGGAACGTTAAACGAGATGATGAAACAAGCTGGAATCAAGAAGAAGTAGCAAGTACCACCCCTCGGGGTGGTACATAATTGAACGAATTAAAATTATAAACTATGGGAAAAATTATCGCTATTATCGAGAAATCAGAAGACGGAGGGTACGGAATACATACCCCTAACGTGAACGGATTATTTGGTTATGGCCTAACAGAAGATGAAGCGAAAGAAAGTCTTCAAGAGGCTTTGGATAGCCAACTTGAATATTTTGATGAAACCGGCAAAGAGATTCCGGAACTCCTCAAGGGAGAGATCACGTTTGAATACAAATATGATCTATCAGCTTTTTTTAAAAGTTTCCCATTTATCAACGTTTCAGCTTTTGCCAAGGAAGTCGGAATTAACCCTTCTCTTATGCGCAAGTATAAAGAAAGACTAGCCTTCGCTGGGGACAAACAAAAAGCTATCATACAAAATAGATTTAATGATATTATAAAGAAACTGAGTACCGTACAGTTTTAAAAAAGAGCTTTTTAATTGAACACCTGTACATGCTTGAAAAAACCCGTGGCCAGATCGCCACGGGGTCTTTTTACAAATTATCGAGATCCGGAAACTTATCCTTGATTTCCCTGGAAATCGTCCCCACCTTGTTTTTCGTGTATATCTCCGTGACTTGAACCGAACTATGACCGTTCTGATCCCGCAGCGCGTACATACTTATATTATTATCTAACGCCAACGAGTTCCCGGTATGCTTCCACGAGTACAACTTGTACTCGCTCGGCATATTCAACATTTCCCTGAACGAGTTAAAACGATTCTTCAGGTTATTTTTCCCCAAACACTCGGGCCCCGGCTTGTACCCCTTACCGAACACGTAATAATCCCGGTTATACTTGTGCAGGTTATAGACCTCCCGGAGCTTGAGCAGGAAATGATCGGGAATTGTAGCGAATCTCTCCCGGTTAGTCTTTGAACGAAACCGATCCACGTTGATCAATCCACGGGCGAAATCGATATCCCGGATCTTCAACAAACGCAATTCTTTGCCAGGCCGAAGAAAACAATACGTCTCGAACTCTATCGCCATCCATAACTGCGGATCCCGCTTGCTGATCGTGTCCCGGAACTTTTGTATATCAAATGAAGCCACTGGCCTCGGTGCTTCATCTTTATCGTATCCTTTAGGAACATGGTAAACTGGGTTTGACATCATCTTCCCCTCGTTCACCACGTGATCAAACACGTTACTGATGATTTGCTTGTAACAACGAATTGTTTTATCTGCCAGTTTCTTTTTCCCGATCAGGAACTCGGAAAAGAAACGCAAAACAACCTTGTTATTCACGGCAGAAACATCCACCTCCCCGTAATTCGCCTCTATCCACGTGGAGAATACACGCAATTTAGACCTGTAAGTTGTCAACGACCCCTCGCTGGCCCGCTCACGAGTTTCAAGATACTTGTTTGAATAAAGGCGGAAAGTCGTGTTTGACGCCCGCATCTTACCGTATATCTCCTCGATATTCTTGTAACGCAATTGATCGGCGTAAATAACTTGAGTATCATCAATGAAAGGATTCCAACCGCTTTTCAACTTCCCCGAAAGTTCATTGATTATCTCCACGCTTTTAGCGTACCTCGCTTTCGAAACTTTAATCTTATTTAGTCCTTTGTAATATTTGAAGCGTTTCATCTTCCCGGTTCGTGGATCTTTAACGGAATAATACACGAACCATCTTTTTTCTATATCACCCCCACAATCATTAAGTTGTGGAAGAGTGATCAATTTTACGCGTTCCATGACATTTACCTTTTTTAACGCCCCCCGACGTAAAAAATCCAGTCATTTTTCGCTCATGTCTACTTTTTGTCTCCTTTTCGTAGACCATGTCTCCTTTTTACAACAAACGCTCTGTTAGACAGAGCGTTTGTTTTTGTGGTCGAGATGACTGGACTTGAACCAGCGGCCTCCACGTCCCGAACGTGGCGCGCTACCAACTGCGCTACATCTCGTTTCCGTTTTGCGAGGGCAAAGATAATAAAAGTATCAATTATAATCACTATATTTGTAAAAAATTTTATTGTATAAAATATTTTTCTTCAGAATGGACTCAATTAGACAAAATAAGGTTGGCCGCTTAATCCAACGAGACCTAAGCGAAATGTTTCAGAAAGAGTGTAAAGAATTCACCGCAGGTGCCATGTTATCCGTTACAGCAGTGCGAGTTAGTCCGGATATGTCATATGCCAGAGTTTACCTCAGTATCTTCCCTTCGAACCTGACGGAAAAGGTACTGGAGAGCTTGGCAGAAAAAAACAAAAGTATCCGTTTTATCCTCGGAAAAAAGATCGGCAAACAGACACGAATCATTCCGGAGCTTAAATTTTTCGTGGATGACAGCCTCGATTACATCGACAAAATCGATTCCCTGTTGAAACAATAGCCCGTATCCACGATGAATCTGTCGATATTCATTGCTCGAAGATACCTGTTTTCAAAAAAGAAACAGAATGCCATAAACATCATTTCCATCATTAGCATGGTCGGTGTAGCAATTGGCACAACGGCTCTTATTGTCGTACTCTCCGTGTTCAACGGAATCGACACGCTCCTCACGGAAGCAACGGACAGTTTCACCCCGGATCTCACGATTTCCCCGACAAAAGGAAAATTCATCACGAAAGACTCCATTTTGATCGACCAACTGACCCAAATGCCGGAAGTCGCCTCCTGTGATCCCGTCGTGGAAGAAAATTCCCTCGTGAAATTCGGGGATAAATTAGTCCCGGTGGTCGTGAAGGGGGTAGACTCGACTTATGCCGAACACGTGAATATACTCCCTTCCATTGTTAGTGGCATCTACTCGCTCGAAAAGGACGGTAAACCTGCCGTCGTCATGGGCTATGGCATCGCGGCTGCTTTAAAAATCAGATTAGGAACGCTTTCTCCCGTTACATTCTACTACCCGGATCGAAAAGCGTCTTCCGCATCAAGCTCGGCACTAAACAGCCAGCAAATATACCCGCTCGGGATATTCTCCGCACAACAAGACATTGACGGTAAATACGTGATCACCGGAATAGAAACAGCAAGGGAGTTGTTCGGGGTTCCAGGACAAATCTCCAAAATAGAAATAAAATTAAAAGACCCCAATCAGATAGAATCATTAAAAGAAAAACTATCCGTCCAAATACAACCGACATACAAAGTCGAGAATAAATATGACCTGAACCGTTCCTTTTATGCCATGATGAAATCAGAAAAACTGGCCGTCTTCCTGATCTTGTTATTTATCCTGTTAATCGCCTCCTTCAACATCATCGGTTCCGTATCGATGCTAATTATTGACAAAAAAGAAGACATCGGGATTTATCAAGCTCTAGGGATGACCAAAGAAAAAATAATCTCGATCTTCAAGCTTGAAGGCAACCTGATTACCGGATTCGGAGCATTGATCGGTCTGGCATTAGGGACCATATTATGCCTGCTACAAGAATACTACGGGTTCATCACTCTCGGCAACGGGAGCTACATCGTCAGCGCTTACCCGGTGAAAGTCATCGCGTCGGATATTCTGATTATCATGATCACGGTGATTGCCATCGGTTACTTGGCCTCGCATTTCCCGGTAAAATACCTCGTGAACAAAATCGTCAAATCATAAATAAGGATCACGCTATGTATAAACTTTTAACGCTCTCACTTTTATCCCTAACGCTCACCCTACTCCCCTTGACCTCGAAAAGTCAGGAGAAAGAGCCTGTTGTTTTAATCGAAACAAATATGGGAAACTTAAAAGCAAAACTATACAACGATACACCCTTACACCGGGATAACTTTATCCGGTTGGCAAAATCCGGCCACTATAACGGGACATTATTCTATCGTGTTGTTAAAAATTTCGTGGTACAGGGAGGCTCTTCCGACAGTCGAAATGCCATTGCCGGCCAAGCTATCGGCTACGGTAAAGGGGTCACGATTGACGCGGAGATCAAGCCACACCATTATCACAAAAAAGGAGCCCTAGCCGCTCCCCGCCAACCGGACCGGGTAAATGTCTTCAAAGAATCGGATATCGCCCAATTCTATTTCGTGGTCGGTAAAAAATACACGCCGGAAGAACTGGACAAAATCGAGAAATCAATAAACAACCCGATTAAAAAAGCCATCCAGAAGAAATATTATACCCCCGAGAAAAAAGCCATTCTTGACACTTTGAGGGCGCAAAAGAAAGTACCTGAGTTCCGGGCTATCGCGGAAAAGATCAAATCGGACATCAATTTCGAATGGGAAAACAACACGGACAAGCTCTACATGGATGATGAAAAAAGAAAGGCATACACCACGATAGGCGGGGTACACCATTTGGATAAAGAGTACACGGTTTTCGGAGAACTGATCGAAGGTTTCGAGGTTCTGGATAAAATTGCCGCTCTTCCCACGGACAGGCAGGACCGCCCGTTCAAAGACGTCAGAATAATCAGTGTAAAAATAATAGAATAACATGATTCCACGCAAATACTCTTTATTATGGAGGAATATCATCTGGGCAGGAGTAATCTTTTTCTTATGCGCTATTCCATCCGACTCGATCCCTGATCCGAAATTAAATATCCCCCACCTTGACAAGGTGGTACATTTCGGAATGTTCTTTATCATGTCGATATTCCTGTGCAGCGAACTCCGCTATCAGACTCGATTGTCTCTACGAAAAATCTACCTGATCGCCATCGGGTTCAGTTTCATCTACGGGGGACTTATCGAAGTCCTGCAATTCAAATATTTCAACCGGGGCGGAGACTGGTGGGATCTGTTTGCCGACGTTCTCGGGGGAGTGGCTGGTTGCCTGCTATACCCCACGGCGAAAAAACAGAAAGACAAGTTTGTTGATTATCTATACAAGAAACTAAAAAGCCGGAAAGAAGTATAACCACTCCGGGGAAAATCTCGTTCACTAAAATGGAATATAAAGATTCATAAATATGAAAACAATTACATTTAGAAACGGGGACCCAATGCCCCTCTTCGGGTTAGGAACCTATCAATCCAAGGCAAACGAACTACACGACGCCATCATTAGCGCACTGAAAGACGGATACAGGCTGATTGACTGTGCCGCCTATTATAAAAATGAAGAAATCATCGGGGCTGCCCTGCAAGAAACATTCACGTCCGGACTCGTGAAACGGGAAGAACTTTTCATCACGTCCAAATTATGGAATAATAACCACGCCCCGGAACACGTGGAAGAGGCTCTTCGAAAGACTTTGCACGATCTCCGGCTGGACTACTTGGACCTGTACTTGATTCACTGGCCGATAGCACTGAAACACGACATCGAATACCCGCAACAAGCATCCGATTTACTTTCCCCCGAAGAATGTCCCCTCACGGAGACTTGGAAAGCGATGGAACAAATGCAGGCAAAAGGACTATGCAGGCATATCGGGGTTTCGAATTTCAGCATCCCGAAATTGAAAGAACTGATCGCCGTGGCGAAAAATAAGCCTGAAATGAACCAGGTAGAAATGCATCCTTACTTGCAACAAAATGAATTATTTCGATTCTGTCAGTCCGAGGGAATTTACTTGACGGCTTATTCCCCTCTCGGGCGTAATTTGCCCATCAAAAACAAACCCGGCCTGACCAATGAACCGATTATTACCGATTTGGCAAAAAAATATAATTGCACACCGGCACAAATTATCATTGCTTGGGGAGTACAACGAGGGATCGTGATTATCCCAAAATCAGTTCACCCGGAGCGAATCAAAGAAAACATTAAATCACTGGACATCAACATTTCGCCAGAGGATATGACCAAAATTGCCACCCTCGACTCACACACCCGAATGACCGACGGCTCGGCTTGGATTTTCCCCGACGGACCGTATACGATGAAAAATATTTGGGATGAAAAATGAAGTTCTCAAAAGAGTTGAAATGTATGAGACTTTTTTATTAACTTTGTCCACCAAAGATTTCAAATTTTGAGAAGATGTTAGACAAGATTAAACAACTCAGTGCTGAAATAGCCGGTTTCCAGGCGAAAAGCCTAGAAGAAGTAGAACAGTTCAGGATCAAGCATTTAAGCAAGAAAGGAACGATCGCTGCTCTCTTTGATGATTTTAAAACCGTTCCCGCGGATCAGAAAAAAGCCATGGGACAGGAATTAAATGAATTGAAGAACACGGCTCTGGCAAAAATCAACGAGTTGAAAGAGTTACTTTCTAACGCGGAAGAAGATTTAAGCGGTATTGACTTGACGATGCCGGGAGATCCTTTAAAACTAGGAACCCGTCACCCGTTAGCTATCGTGAAAAACGAGATTCTGGCCATCTTCAATAAACTTGGATTCACTATTTCCGAGGGACCGGAAATCGAGGACGACTGGCATAACTTCTCCGCGTTGAACTTCCCGGAAGAACACCCGGCACGTGATATGCAGGATACATTCTTTATCAGTAAGAACCCGGACATCGTGCTACACACGCATACCTCATCCGTGCAAGTGCGAGACATGGAGGCTCATCGTCCCCCGATCCGATTAGTTACTCCCGGAAGAGTGTTCCGTAACGAGGCTATCTCGGCCCGGGCACATTGCATCTTCCACCAAATCGAAGCTCTTTACATCGACGAGAACGTTTCCTTCGCCGACTTAAAGCAAACCTTGACCTATTTTGCAAAAGAACTATTCGGACCGGACACGCAAATTCGTCTTCGTCCGTCATACTTCCCCTTCACGGAACCATCGGCAGAAATGGACGTATCGTGTACACTATGTCACGGAAAAGGTTGCAATGTTTGTAAAGGAACCGGATGGTTGGAAATCCTCGGGTGTGGAATGGTTGACCCCAATGTTTTGGAATTAAATGGTATAGACAAGGAAAAATATACCGGGTTCGCACTCGGTATGGGTATCGAGCGTATCACCATGCTAAAATACGGCATTAAGGATATACGCCTCTTTTTCGAAAACGACATCCGTTTCCTTGAACAGTTTTCGGCCGCAGGCAAATAATATATAAACACAACACAAGAGAGATGAGGATGTCGGTCACACGACTCCTCATTTTTTATTCTCAAACACCGGTTACTATGAAGAATTTAGTCCTTCTATTCCTGATCACCTTTTCATTCGGGGCTTTCGCTTGCTCTCCCGCTGATTCCGTGTACCGGAAAGATCAAACTTTGCTAAAACATTTCTTTGAATACGCCAATAAAAAGGAAATAGCCAAACTCCCGATCAACGAGAAAGTTGTCGCTATCGGACGCTATTTTCTCGAAACGCCTTACGTGGGAGGAACGTTGGACATCAATCCCCAAGAGAAGCTGGTTGTCAACCTGCGAGAATTTGACTGCGTGACTTTCGTCGATAATGTCATCGCCCTGGCACGCCTAGATAAATACGAAGAACAAAGTATTCCCCAATTCCAAAAGAATTTACAAGAGATTCGGTACCGGAACGGGAAGATAGCAGACTACACGTCACGCCTGCATTACTCTTCCGACTGGCTATACGAGATGACCTGCCTGAACCTTCTGGAAGACATCACGAAAGAAAAAGGAGGTATCCCTTTCCCCAACAAAGTATCTTTCATCTCCCAAAACTGGAAAAAGTACCCGGCTCTAATACAGGATTCCACCCTCGTTACAAAAATAATTGATATTGAAAAGACTATTAACGGCAGGGCATATTACTATATCCCGAAAGAAAAAGTACTCCCTTTCGCGGGACAAATCAAAACCGGGGATATTATACTGATCACCACGAAGAAAAAAGGACTCGACACAGCCCACGTGGGCATTGCCATTGAAAATGAGGGACAAATATACCTGCTCCACGCCTCGGTTTCCGACAAAAAAGTGTCCGTCACGACAGAAACACTCCCCGATTACTTACAACGAATCACGTCACATTCCGGCATAATGATCGGTCGTCTCATCAATTTTAAATCTAATTAACATCCATAAAACTGCGCAATACGTATATTTGGTAGAATTATTGTTATAAACTTTTACAAGAACACAAAATGTGATCGTGGAAATTGAATAGAAACCTAAAACAACGGAATATGAGAAGAATATTTATCGGAACACTTGTTGTGTTGACCATTGCTTTAATTAACGGATGTGCTAACCGGAAAATCACACGGGTAGACCCGAATGAAACCATCGACCTTAGCGGACGTTGGAATGATAGTGACTCACGGCTTGTTTCCGAAGAAATGATCGGAGACCTGCTTACTTCAGCCTGGATTCCAAGATACTTGAAAGCAAACGACAAACGCCCCGTGGTGGTTGTCGGCCTCGTGGAGAACAAAAGTCATGAGCATATCAACTCAGAAACCTTTATTAAGGACGTAGAAAAAGCAATTATCCGGGATGGTAACATCCGTTTGGTTGTTGCCGGAGAGAAGCGGAATGAGCTTCGAAAAGAAAGAGCCGAACAACAAGATTACGCTTCACCGGAAACCACCAAAAAGTGGGGAAAAGAACTGGGTGCCGATTTCATCTTGCAAGGGACAATCAACAGCATCGTCGACTCGTACAAAAAACAAAAAGTCGTGACTTACCAGATCGACCTGCAACTCACGAACATCGAGACCAACGAGGTTGTCTGGATGGGTGACAAGAAGATCAAGAAACAAATCAGCGACCGGGTACTTTAATCAGTTTGTAAAGTTTATAAGGTTTATAAAGTAACTTTCCCAAAAGTTTAAGATTTTAAAAAGAAATGATAAATATTCATTATTCATACTTTAAAAGAAATAAAATCGGGATTCATAAACCTTATGGACCTTATAAACTTTATAAACCTTATAAACTCCTAGGACTTCTTCTCATTTTTCTTTTCTCCGGATGCGCCACTTGGTACCAGCGAACGGCAGATTTCCAAGCAGCCGTCAACACGGGAAATTTCGAGAAAGCAAACAAACTCCTAGATAAAGATAAAAAACAAGCCACGGGTAAAAACCGCATCCTCTATTATCTCAACAAAGGATACGTGGAATTCATGCTCGGCAATCCCACCAACAGCAATCAATACTTCGAGACCGCCGAGAACCTGATTGACGAGTATCACAGTAATGTCGGGGCTGAAGCCGCGGCATTGGTTACCAACCCGGAAGCACGCCCCTATCGACCGGAAGATTTCGAGGTCATCATGATTAACTTCTACAAGGCCTTGAACTACATCGATCTGAATGACATGGAAGGCGCCTTGGTCGAGGTTCGCAAAATCAATATCAAACTCAACCAGCTAAACGACAAGTATCCCGATAACAAGAACCGGTATCAACGAGATGCTTTCGCTCATCTACTAATGGGCCTGATCTACGATGCCACGGGAGATTACAACAATGCGTTTATCGCCTATCGAAATGCCTACGAGGTCTACCAATCCGACTATATTAAAAACTTCGGCGTGAAAGCCCCGGAACAACTAAAACAGGACTTGATGCGTACCGCCTATAATTGTGGTTTTACAGCTGAATTAAAACAATACGAGAAAGAGTTCAACACGACATACACCCATACCCCGACACCCGCGGACGGGCAACTCGTGTTCTTCTGGCTAAACGGCATGGGTCCGGTAAAGGCAGAATGGAGCATAAATTTTGTCAAACAAAAAAGAGGAGACGGAGCGATTGTATTTCACAACGAATCCCTCGGGCTTACCTTCCCTTTCTTCTTCGGTTCAGGATACAGTGACGACGAAAAGCAAAGCATTGCCAATCTACAAACCCTGCGTGTCGCATTCCCCAAATACATGGAACGTCCCCCACTTTATGCCACGGGAACTCTCGTGACGGACAATCACTCGTACCCGTTAGAACTTGCCGAAAACATCAATGAAATTGCATTCAAAACCTTACGGGACCGAATGGTACGGGAATTTTCAAATTCTCTTCTTCGGGTAGCCGCCAAAAAAGGACTGGAATACTCTGCCCGTAAGCAAAACGAATGGCTAGGCTTTGCCGTCGGTATCGCTAACAGCCTCACTGAAAAAGCCGATACCCGCAACTGGCAAACACTACCTTACTCTATTTCCTACACCCGACTGCCCTTATCTGCCGGAACCAATAACCTCACATTACGTCTGAATGCTCGAAACGGCTCCCAGCACACGGAACAATTCTCCATCGAAGGCGGAGGACGTAAAACCCGTTTTCACGTCTTCCAAACAATGGATTCCAGACAATAATAAAACCCCCCTCACCTTACGACCGTAAAATGAGGGGAGTCTAAATTATTGACTACAAAATTTATTTCTTCATGATCTCTCCGAAATACTTGTAGAATAATGGAATTGTCGTTATTCCGTTAAAGAATTGCTCCAACGGGTAATTCTCGTTCGGAGAGTGGATCGCATCGGAACCCAAACCAAAGCCCATCAGTACGGACTTGATTCCCAGCACTTCCTCGAAAGTGGCAATAATTGGAATACTACCACCGGAACGCACCGGAACGGGTTGTTTTCCATACACTTCCTCGTATGCTTTCTCGGCAGCCTTGTAAGCCGGGAGATCAATCGGACACACGTAAGAAGGTCCGCCATGCAGGTAATCCACTTTCACCTTCACGTAATCCGGAGCGATAGACTCGAAATATTCCTTGAACAATTTCGCAATCTTCTCGTGTTTCTGGTTCGGAACCAAACGGCAGCTAATCTTGGCGTATGCTTTAGAAGGTAATACGGTCTTTGCACCTTCGCCCGTGTAACCACCCCAGATTCCACAAACATCGAATGTCGGACGAATACCCGTACGTTCATTGGTCGTGAACCCTTCTTCGCCTTTCACCTCTTTAATATCTAAAGACTTCTTGTAATTTTCTAAATTGAAAGGAGCCTTGGCCATCTTCGCACGTTCCTCGGCAGTTACTTCCAACACGTCATCATAGAAACCGGGGATCGTGATATGTCCCTTCTCGTCTTGCATATCGGCAATCAACTTGCACAACACGTTGATCGGGTTTGCCACCGCTCCCCCGAAAATACCGGAATGCAAATCAGCGTTCGGACCGGTAACTTCAACCTGCCAGTAAGCCAAACCTCTCAATCCCGTGGTAATTGAAGGAATATCACGGCCAATCATACTGGTATCGGAAACCAAAATCACATCAGCTTTCAACATATCCTTATGATCCCGGCAGAACTTGGGAAGACTCGGGGAACCGATTTCCTCTTCTCCCTCGATCATGAACTTCACGTTACAGTTCAATTTCCCGGATTTCATTAAATATTCAAACGCTTTCGCGTGCATGAAAGCCTGTCCTTTATCATCGTCAGCCCCGCGAGCCCAGATTTTGCCATCTTTAATAACCGGCTCGAAAGGTTTCGTGTTCCACAACTCGATCGGGTCAACCGGCATCACGTCCATGTGCCCGTACACCAACACCGTAGGAAGAGCCGGATCAATGATCTTCTCCCCGTAAGCAACCGGATTACCCTCTGTTTCATACACTTCTGCCCGGTCAGCTCCGGCAGCTAACATGATTTTCGTCCATTGTTCGGCACAACGATACATATCTGGCTTATGCTCAGACAATGAAGAGATTGAAGGAATGCGAATCAACTCGAATAACTCGTTCAGGAAACGTTCCTTGTTCTCTTCCACGTACTTTTTGATTTCTTCCATCTATTTGAAAATATATTAATTAATAAAATAAACATACTGCACATAATTACAAGTTGCGAGTTTACAGGTTACAAGTTAAGAAAACCAATCTTATCATTGAACAGCAAGCTAGTCAACTTGTAACCTACGGACCTGTAACTTGAAACTGTTCCAACAACATCTTGTTGGAACAAATATAACATTTTCGAGCGAAGAGATCAAACGGTTCGTGTAAAAAACACAACGATTACAACTTGTAACCTGCAAACCTGCAACTTGTAACTGTTCCGCCAAATTCCTTTGGTGGAACAAAATAATTTCATACTTTTGCCAAGTGTTTCAACTAATGAATTAGATATGTCAAATCTTCCCGAAATTAAAGTTTTCGCCGGAGAGAATAGTCAATATATTGCAGAAAGTATTGCTAGTTCTCTAGGGCTGGAACTCGGTAAAAAAACGTTTACGAGATTTAGTGACGGAGAATTCGTCACCTCATTCGACGAAACGGTGAGAGGCGAACACGTGTTTATCGTGCAATCAACCTTCCCGCCCAGTGATAACCTCATGGAATTACTCTTGATGATCGATGCCGCCAAAAGAGCATCTGCCTACAAGGTAATCGCCGTAATCCCCTATTTCGGGTTCGCGCGTCAAGACCGGAAAGATAAACCGCGTGTCGCCATCGGGGCAAAACTAGTGGCTAATATGCTACAAGCAGCCGGAGTCGACCGAATTATCACCATGGATTTACACGCTGACCAAATTCAAGGATTCTTCGATGTTCCCGTGGATCATCTATACGGTTCTACCGTGTTGATTCCTTACATCAAATCTTTAGGATTACGTGATTTTGCCATTGCCTCCCCTGACATCGGTGGAGCCAAAAGAGCAAATTCCTGGGCAAAATACTTCGATTCAGGGTTGATCATCTGCCACAAAACCCGTATCCGGGCAAATGAAGTTGCCGACATGAAAGTGATCGGGGATGTAGAGGGCAAAAATATCATCGTTGTTGACGACATGATCGATACGGCCGGAACAATTTGCAAAGCAGCCGATATGCTTATCGACAATGGTGCTGCCAGCGTACGTGCCGTGGCCACCCATGCAGTTCTTTCCGGTAAGGCATACGAAAATATCGAGAAATCAAAACTGACGGAAGTAATCTTCACCGATTCCATCCCTCAGAAACAACCTTGCTCAAAAATTAAAGTATTACCGATCGCTCCCATGTTTGCCGACACGATCCGCAACATCTACGAGCATAAATCGATCAGTGATCACTTCCTCATGTAATTCATTTTTCATGATATAAAAAATGGCACCCTACATAGAGTGCCATTTTTTACTAAGACTAAAATCTCAAAAATCATTCATTACTAAAACTTACATTATATTCTTTCCCCCATTTTGCCCGTTGCTTACGGATATACTCTCTTATTTCCTGAAAAAACTTTTTATGCGCTTCTTCCGATTTACGTTTTGCTTCTTCAGCAACTTCTTTCATCAAAGTAGTAAGCATTTCATCAGTTGGTTCTTCCAAACTGGTTAAACGATAAGAATTCATCTCTTTTTCAGACATAACCAAAATATTTATTACAAATATAGTCAATTCAAAAGACATAAGCAATTCTTATTTGAAAGATCAGAAACATCAAGCCAACATTTTACAACTTACATGCCAGCCCCCCTTCTCCAATCTTCTCCCCTCGTCCGGCATGTAAAATCACCATCTCACCAATCTAAAGTTTTCCCATTTCAACCGTTAATTGTTAACCGTTTACTATTCGACGCTTTCCTCTTATCTTTCGACAACATGAAAGTATACACCTCCAGATTCTCTTTTACCCATCCATTATCCAAGCTAATCGTCGTCACGCCATTCTCTTGACGGTTCCGGCAAGGTTCCACGATCATTTGGTTTCCCGTTTTCTCGTAAACCACCACGTACAACACGTCCGTCGGGTTCGCCACCACCGACCAGCGACTTTGCGCCTCCTGGGTAATTGTTATCATATCCTGATCCTCGTTCAACGACACGGTCAGCGTTCCATCCTGCAGGCTCCCCTCTGCACACACGATCTTCTCGTAGTCAATCGTCGGACGATACTCCTCGTCAACCGTAACGGCCTTCATATTCGCTTTCACGAAGGCATTATAAAACGTACTTCCCGCTTTTCTTCCCGGGAAACCGAGTTCTGCCGCCGGGGCAAAATACAGCGAAGCCACCTGTAATGCTTTCATCTTCGCTCGTTGCGTCAACTGCCCGGGAGTTCTGGGATTACGCATCGTGCTTCTCTTTCCCCTGGCAATACTATACCCGTTTGCCCCCGCATACATCGTGATGTTTGCCACTGATTTTCTCACTTCTCCCAATACAAATGATTTAAATAAAGCCATAATCTTAAAATTTAAAATGAAACATATAAATTACAATACTAAATGCACGTTTTCTGAAAAATCACACCTGTTTACCGAACCAAAGAAACAATACAAGTGAATCCTCTTTCCCCGCTCTTCCGTGAGTTCTATCTCCGCACTCTCATCCCGACGAACACTCCCGATCGCCTCGGGAGTCACAATCCGAAACCTCATGTCTTCCATCATCACCACGCACCACAACTCGTCCCCTAAACGCTCTTCCCGTACCACGTTTTCATTCTTCCACGTCAGGCGAACCTTATCGCCCTCTCGGCATCCCTGCAACTCACTCGGTAAAAACAAGTTCCCGGCACTGAAATGCACGAGATCATACAGCAACCCCTCCCCGTTAAACGCCCGCATGTTAGCCTTCAGGAAAAGATTATATCCCGAGCGACGCTCCACCACTCCCAATATCTGCCAGATCCGGGCCAACCATGTCTGCCGGATCACCCCGTAAAAAGTCGCCGTCTTCCTCATCCTCTCCCGGTAATACAATTGCAACTCCGAACGACAATCCTTCACCTCTCCCGGGGCAGCTCTCGCGTAAAGATGATCCCCCACCTGATAGTAAATAACACGTCCCACCCGCCCCGACAAACGATTAAACAAATTTGAATAACAACAAGCCATACTTACCTCCTTTTTTCATTACTAAAACTTCAACCTTTTTCTCAACTCATCAAAAGGAAACGCCGGACCCGGATCCGTCTTTCGAGGGGTGATGTCCGAGTGTCTCACTAAATACTTGATCCCGTAACACTCTTTCAACAAACGACAGATCTCCTCCGTAATCCCGAACTGCCCCTCGGTAAAAGAATGCCAGTATCTCGCCCTCCCCTCTTCTTCCGTTGTGTACACTTGATCGGGAGAATATTCCCGCCCGAAACTCGAATAATAGCGGTCCCCCACGCGTTGCAACTCCCCGGCATTATCCAGTTCGATCCCAATCGAACAATCATTCAGATTCACCCGCCCGGCATGGAAACTCTTCCCGGCGTGCCAGGCCTTCACGTCAAAAGGTAACAACTGGAAAACCTCCGCATCCCTTCCAACCACCACGTGAGCGGAAACACTCGTGTCCGGCCGACCCAAATAAAGTGCCGATGAAATCGCCCCGGCCCCAACCGTACTATGTAAAACAATCGTATCCACACGAGATAGTTTCACCTTACACTTTGAACACTGCAAGTACTTCACGTTATCCCCGAACAACAAATTCTCAATAATTTCCATGACACCCCGTTTTATTTCCATTTCCTTGACAACAAACAATCCGTCACCTTCTCCCCGCTTCTCCCGATCACGTATCCCCCGAGCCCGATCTCCAGCAAATCCCACAAACGGGAACTATCGGACAACAACGTCGATTCCATGAACATCCCCGACAAAATCACCAACGCGAACGCCAACATCACGATAGGGCGCCAAGACCTCTGCAACCAATTTCCCCGGGCTTCTTCCCCCACCGCCGCCGACTGCTCCCGCACCAGCTCACTCTTGTAACGATACACCAAAGATTGAATCTCTTCCTGAATCTTCTGCTTTTCTTTCGAAGAAACCGACAACCGGTTCACGATGTCACCGATCTCCCTAATCACGTTCTGTAATACACCCATAATCTTTTATTTTTAAATTTGATATACCAAAAGTACACCCCAGAACGCCCGTTACCAACCATAATATCCGAACACACTCATTTATCATCCGAATGACAGGAAAATTCATCCGAACAGACTTTTTTCTCCACATGCAATTATCTATACCCGCAAAAAACTTAAATGACAAAGCTACCGTGATACATAGGAAAACAAAAAAAAGTATGACAAAAGCCTTAACACTCTCGTCACACCCTTATTATCGAATACTTTATCTCTACAATTTTATCCGAAGAAACACCTCAAGTTTTAGTCACTCTCTTTACATTCTAGATAACTCCACATCACCTTGCACCTGAAGAAGCACATCCCGCAACAACGGCAAATCATCATGTATCGTTTGAAAAACAATTTCCGCATCTATCTCGAAATAATGATGAACAATGATGTCTCGCATCGCTTATCACACATAAATACCCTCCTTCTCTATTCGTTCTCGCAAAAAAGCGTTCATGTGATCCCGTAAACGCACAATATCAACCCGGCATCCGAACAATTGTTCCAAAGTATTTTTCAAGCTTCCAAGACGAAACAATCCCATTGGGGGACACTCTACATACACATCCACGTCACTCTCCTCCGTTTGCTCTCCCCGTGCAACAGAACCGAAAATCCCGATACGGGATATTGCATAATGTCCCGCTTCTTTGTTTTTAAACTCCTTCAACAACTCTATGTACTCTTTTGTGGATTTCATACACGTGTTCCTTTCTTGATTACTATCAACAAAAATAAAAAAATAAACCGACAATACAAAGCGTAATGGGGATAAGGTCACCCCACAAGAATGATTAACAAATATTCTTCCCTTACATCTCCTTATCCTCTCGCCCCTTTTTCACCCGTCCTAAATCCCAGAAATTAAAACACCCGAAGACCGCCGCTCGGTAAGGTGGACTGACTGGAAGCACGCTCTTGCCGATACAGATCGCTTTCCCGATAAAACCATCCACTTCGCAAAGGTTCACGATATAACTCCGGTGTACCCGCCGGAACATATCCACGGGCAAAAAAGGCTCCAACATCAAAAGAGGGTAAGCAATCGACAACCGGGGCTTATCCCGACGGTGAATATAACAATAACACCCCGAAGCCTCCACGTACAATATCTCCGAGTAAAAACACCTTTCCCTACGTTCACCCTGACGTACAAAAAAACAGTCTCGCATGAGACCTCTCGTCTGATCATTCGTTTCTTTCATAACGATTATTTTTATATCTCGCAAAATGACCTTTTTAACGGTAAAACGCTCTACGGCAAAACATCTAGAAACGAAAAGGGTATAACGAAAGTGTAAATCACTTTCGTTATACCCTTTTTCAAGAATAATATTACTTCTATATCCTTTTCAAAACTTCACCTCTTCCTAATTATAAATTCTGTCGAATTTGTTCTACAATATACCTTACGTCATCATCAGTAACACACGGACCACTTGGTAAACATAAACCACATCGAAACAATGATTCACTAATCCCATTAACGTAATACGGGTTATTTACATAAATGGGCTGTAAATGCATCGGTTTCCACAGCGGACGACTCTCAATATTGGCAACATCCAACGCTACCCGCATTGCCTCCACGTTACGATTGGGTTCACAAACGGTCTGCTCGTAAATATTTTCCTCACCTTTAACGTGTAAATCCGGGGCAAACATGACCGTGCAAAGCCAAAAGTTACTATCATAACGGGGAGACGGGTTCTCGTGGAGGGTTATCCCTTCAATGCCCCCGAACAATTCCCGATACAACGATTGCACGTGCTTGTGGTGGGCGATATGCTCGTTAACCACCGTCATCTGTCCCCTACCGATTCCCGCACAGATATTACTCATCCGGTAGTTATAACCGATCTTTTCATGCTGGTAGTAAGGATAAGCCTCCCGTGCCTGCGTGGCGTAAAACATGATCTTCTTTCTCGCCTCATCGTCCGGGCAGATCAAGGCTCCCCCGCCTGAAGTGGTGATCATCTTGTTCCCGTTGAACGACAACACCCCGTACTGCCCGAATGTCCCGCAGACACGACCGTCAAAACGACTCCCGAACCCTTCCGCGGCGTCCTCGATCACCGGGATTTCATATTTATCCGCTATCGCCATAATTTCATCTACCCGCCCCGGCATCCCGTAAAGATAAACCGGGACTATCGCTTTCGGTTTCTTACCCGTTTGAGCCATTCGGTCCTTTATCGCCTCTTCAAGCAACGCCGGGTCCATGTTCCAACTATCCGGTTCCGAGTCCACGAAAACCGGGGTCGCCCCCAGGTAAGTCACGGGATGAGCCGAGGCACAGAACGTGAACGACTGCACGATCACCTCGTCACCACTTCCGACACCGCAAGCCAGCAACGCAAGGTGTATCGCCGCCGTTCCGGCAGAGAGGGCGACCACCTCCTTGTTATCACCCACGAACTTCTTTAAATCCTCCTCGAAACCGTTCACGTTCGGCCCCAAAGGTACCACCCAGTTCGTGTCAAAAGCCTCCTGGATAAAAGCTTGTTCTTTACCTGACATGTGTGCAAGGCAAAGATAAATTCGTTTATTATTCATTACACTACATCAATATCTTACGCTGATACCTGTATAAAAACGTCTCCAAGGATATTCTTATACAAACGTCTCAAATGGAATATTATTTTACTTGATCACTTTTGCGGGAATCCCCACGGCAGTACACCTTTCCGGTAAGGATTTCGTCACCACAGCACCCGCACCGATAACCGTACCCATCCCCACAGACAACTGGTTTATTATTTTAGCTCCGGTTCCCACGTAAACTTCCCTGCCTATAACCACGTCCCCGGATATATTTACCGAGGGCATAAAAGAAGAAAACTCCCCGATATCCGTGTCATGCCCCACGGTACAACCCAAATTCAAAATCACAAACTTGTGGACGACAATATTCACTGTGAGAATATTTCCCGCACATACAATACAACCGTCTTCAATCTTTACCCGTTGACTATCACCAATCAACACAGAAGGATGAATTAAAGAGGGAAAAGACAAATTTGAATTATGGATTTTCTCAAAAACGGTCCTCTTTATTCCCGGATTCCCCAAGGCAATAATTAAAGAAAGAGGGTTTTCCCAACTATTTAAAACGTCAACATTCCCAATGACCGGGTAATTATTAACAACCTCCCCCTTTTTCTTACCGTCATCAAAAAAACCGATAAAATTATATTCTTTTCTATCCCGGTTCACTTCTTCCACCAAGGTAAGTACTTCCCGGCCGAATCCGCCAGCCCCGTATATTGCAATATCTTTCATGTCAACACGTGTTATTATTGAGAGCAAGCCTCCCAAAAGTTAATTTATTATTTTATCTCCCTGATAACATTATCACCTATGCCACGACAAAAAACGCCGGAATCAACCACCATGTCTTAATCCCCTTTAATACTGCCGCGTTCAACATCCAAGGGCCTCCGTTCAAAGCTGCCATACCCCGTTGCATTTCGCTTGAAAAGAATTCTGAACACCCCCACCATGATCTTTAAATCCAACAACAAACCGCCCCTTTCCGCGTAATTGGCCTCATATTCCAATTGCTTATCCCAAGGTATGATAGGACTCCTGTCAACAGAATCGGGAGTAATCAACCCTCCCCTCACGTCGAAACGTTTTTTCTCATATTCAGAATAATAGCTATCATATCTGGGGGGTAACGGGCGAGGCCCGATAACAGACATATCACCTTTAATAATATTGATCAATTCGGGTAGTTCATCCAAAGAAGAAGAGCGTAGGAATCGTCCGAATCTCGTGGCTCTCTGATGATCCGGCAAAAGTTTCCCGGAAGAATCACAAGCATTCGTCATGGTTCGAAACTTTATCAATTTAAAACGCCGCATTTTTTTACCGGTTCTCTCTTGAGTAAAAAAGACAGGAGAACCCAGATTCAGCCGGACCAATACCGCCAAAACGAAAAGCAAAGGACTGGACACGACCAACAGCAATAATGCTGAAACAAAATCAAACACCCGCTTAACACACCTATACATACAGGATTATTTTAATTCTCTGATAAGCATAAACGCTTCCGCCGCATTCCAATGCATCAAAGCCCCCCTATATTTGGCCAATGCATCTATCGCCCCTTCCGACCGGGCATCGGGGAACGGACTTACCTGCAGACTAAAAAAAGACAAGGCTTTCTTTTTCAACTCAAGCGTATCACTTATATCTTCAAAAACATTCGGTATAAATGCATTCTGCACGTTGGGAGTATTCCAATCCGTTTCCGACATCGTCTCATATCCCAAGATTCTTTTTACTTGCGGCTTATATTTCGGGCGCAAAGCCACCATACATGCATCAGCAACCACACTATGATCTTTCTGCATATCTCCATAATGCGGGATATACACCTCATCTGGCATAACCTCTTTGACCACATCCAATACCTTTCCGTTCAAATCAAACCGATTGACAGATTCTAATTGAACTGCCGGAAAATCCAGGAAGAAAGTCTTTTTTATACCTATGAATTGATGACAAGCCACTGCATCCTCCACATTCTTATTTATCCGTTCAATGTCAAAATAAGGCGGATATCCCCTTGTCACCACACACACGTACACCTCATTCCCCTGTTGAATATTTTTTATTATCGTTCCCCCGCACCCCAAGATTTCATCATCAGGATGCGGCGCAAATACCAATAGCCTTTTCATATCAAAAATCTATTTTTTCCCCATTAGGATTTGTAAAGATTTCACCGTAACGACGCTTTATGCGTGTCCCATACACCACCTCAACCTGAGGTAAAGTCTCTCCCAACAATTGTTTAATTCTTAAATACCTAAGATTCAATCCCCCTGCCGCCAAAAGGGATAAAGTCGCCGTCGTCCGGGGGTTAATATCCATGATAACGGCTTCCCCCTTTTCATTCCTCATAAAATCAAAGCCGACATTTCCATCCATTTGCAGCAGTTCCACGATGTCCGAAGCGACTTGATAGGCATGCACATCCTTTTTGATTACACTCTCCTGAGCAATACTCATCAGGCTGACCACGTTTTCCCGTCCGGCAATATACAGGACTTTCCCTCTTTCAGCCAACAAGTCAACCGTAAACTCCGGGCCATGCATATACTCCACCAACATCATTTCCTCAAGCCGTAAAGCACTCTCCAAAATGGCAAGCATATCCTCGTATGAAGTATAAAAACTATTCGGTTTCTCGTATGCAAAAATCTCATAACGAGACTTACTGGCATCAATAATCCTTACTCCCCGGCTACCGCTACCGTTTACCACCTTAATACAAATCGGCTTTTCCGGGTATCCCATGTATTTACATCCTTCAATAAAATCTTTCACGGAACGGACAGCATAATACCTCGGAACCGGAATCCCGGCTTTCTCCAATTCCCGATAAGCATATAGTTTATTATTCGCTATGTTTACCGACTCAAGATTCGAAATAGACAATATCGTCCCAATTTCTTCAAATTCAGCCTTGCGTTCCGCCACCTTTGTCACTTCGGCGGATATACTTGGAAAGTATATATCGACATGCTCTTTTTTACAAATTTCCAGTATTACATCTACATAATCCGGGGCATCGACAGGCGGAACCTGATAAAATACATCCACGATATATTTTGCACTGGGATCGGAACTCATATCCGCACCAACGACCTTTATACGGCGTTCCCCGTTATTTTTCAGGCTCTTGTACTCTCCGGGCATTGACGGAGAACTTGTTGCAGACATTAAAATCGTTATATCTCTTAATTTTCCCATTTCTTATTCGAATTTGAATGTTTGAAAAATATCATCAAATGTTTCCGCACGTTTTATCTCCACGACCGCATCTTCTTCCGTCAATGCCATGACAGGACAATTCGGCTGGATAAACGGAGGTTTATAAACAATAGAATAACCTCCCACATTCCTGAACTGTATTACATCCCCGACAGACAGACTTTCAGGCATTTCCCTCATGAGAATGTCCTGTTCCAAACAGGTATAACCGACAACATCGACCGGGGCCGCCAATACTTCCCCGGCATCATTTCCCTCAATCACCGTGTAAGGGCACCGCATCATGTGTCCGGTCTCCCCCACATGGTGATAATCACTGTCAACAACCGCATAATGCTTTCTGGCAATAACTTTTAACCCGATTACAGACGTGAAGAGGGACAAATACCTTGAAACAACTGTCGTCCCGGGCTCCGTGAACAGAATCGGTTTACTCTCACAAGCCCCATAATGTTTTGCCATCGTCCCTGCCACCACCCGCGCGTATTCCTCGTAAGTCGGGACCTCTATTGTAAATTGCTCTTTCAAATAATCCTCCATATCCGCAAACATACCGCTACCCAGATCAATATATTCCGGTATTCCGTCTATATACTTGTCTGCCGCATAAAGGATATTATCTATCCTTTTTTGCCAAGCCGACAAATGCCTCGCACGGCTAACGTGCATGTGAAGGCCGACAAGCCTTAGATTCGGCTGCCGTTTTATTTCATCCACAACCTGCTGAATATCCTCACTATCTATTTGAAGGCCGAAACGTGAAATAAAGTTCGCCCCTATATCAGAATTTATCCTCAAACCTACTTTCAATTGCTTGTCAGGATGATGCTTTGCCAGCGCAATCACCCGTTCCGCCTCAGCAACACTATCTATATTGGAAATCCCTCCACATAGAATATGATTTTCCATTAACACCCCTTTACAGGGACCATTGTAAATGATAAAATCATGCGAATAACCGATCTTCAAAGCCAATGTCAACTCCATATCCGAAACGACCTCCGCATATCCTCCAAGCCGTTTCACCAACAGGCAAACATGAGGCATATAGTTGGTCTTATAAGAATACGCAAGCGTATAATTCGGATAAATATCCTGAAATGCCTTACAAAGATGTTGATAATTCGCTATAAACCCCTTATCATCAAACAAATAAAAAGGCGTCGCATACTTTTTTATAAACTCCATGAGCTCTTTCATTTTATTGCATTTTCCAAAACGTTTGCCACTTTTGCCGAAAGAAGGCTTTTATCGTACACCTCCAATGACAACCGCCTTGAATTTTCACCCCATTGTTTAAGCAACTCTTTATTATCTTTCACCTCTAGCAATTTATCCACGAGATCATTCGGGTTATCGGGGTCAACAAAGAATCCGCAATTATCTTTTTCAACCAAATCCTTAGTCCATCCCGATGAATTTACAATGACGGGCTTCCCTGCTGATAACGAGTCAAACAATTTATTCGGGGAATTTGTCGCAAGGATCGGTACATTATTAAACGAAACAATACTTGCATCACAGCAATTTACAATTTCAGACACCACCTCCATTCCGTGATCACCGAGGAACTGGACATTCCTAAGCCCATACCCCTTTACCATATCTTTTAACATAGGTTGCGTCGATCCGTCACCGAGAAATATGAAGTTCAAATCGTCCGCCCCCCGTTCTTGTACCACCTTCGCCGCATTTACGATATATCCCAAACCATTGGACGCTCCCATTGAACCAAAATGAATAATATTGAATTTATGAATATCAATATCAAACTTTGCCATAATTTCCGGCGACGGGCTCCTCGGATAGAATTTATCCGGTTTTGCCATATTGGGAATCATCGTACTCTTTGATTTAGAAATACCAACTTTCAAAACACCCTCCTCCATGCCGGGAGACAGGGATATGACGTGTTCCGCCTTTCCGTATGACATCTTTTCGAGCAGGCGCAACGCCCACACAACAACCGGGTTATCCACGCCTTCCTGAATAAGTGCTTCCGGCCATAAATCCCTGACTTCAAATACATATTTCCACCCTTTCAGCCATTTCAATGCAATAGCCACGGCCCCGGTTGTCAATGGAGTAGACGTCGCAAACACCAAATCCACATCTTTCTGTCTGCAACCTTCCCCGATCGCTTTAAACATAAACGAAATAAACGATTTTATCCGGGATAAAGCCGACATGTAATTATTATACTCGTTCTTAATATAGTGAACTTCTATGCCATCAACGTGTTCTATGGCAGAATCGGGATGATTCTTATTTGAACCTGTAATCATCACGACCTGATGCCCCCGCTTTATCAACTCTTGGGAAATCCAATAGGAACGGGTTCCCCCCGGTTCTTCAGGTGTCTTAAAATACTGATGGATATATAAAAGTTTCATGTATTGAATGTTATTTAATTTCAGGAAATATTATTTCCTGTCTAGCAATTATTTAAGCAATGGCTTCACTTTATTATAAAGCTCTATGTATTTCTTGGAAATCTCACTCCACCTAAATTCATCAAGGGATAGTTGTTTTATATACTCAACCTGTTTGGAGTAATTCTTGATTATCTGTTCCAACTTATCGGCAATGTCCCGGACCGACCCGGATTTAGCATGAAACCCCACGGTTCCTTCCTCGAAATACCGATCTATACCTTGTCCTTCCGTGTACAAAATAGGCAATCCCTGAGACAACGCCTCTATATACACAAGCCCGAATGTTTCATGATGTGAAACCATCGTGAATATATCGTAGTCTTTCAAATGCTCCACCAATTCCTGTTTTGACATCCGGGATCTCAACTCCACCCATTCATAACGCCTTTGGTACTCATTCATGAGTTTATTATACGGGGTCAGGTCATTCGCCTTTTGCCCTATTGCAGTAAACGTCAGGTTATACCCCTTCTCTCGTAACAATTTTACCGCCTCGATCACACCATGAATATTTTTTCTCTCTGAAAAGTTCCCAACGAAAACCAGTTTTTTAGGAAATATATGGTAATGATATTTTCGATTGGAAAGATAGACTAAATCAATACCATTCTGTAACATTCCAGACTTTGCCATAACAGATTGTTTTTTCCGTTCGGGTATACAATTATTAAAGAAATACTGCTCATAAACCTTTGAAATAAACAACACATAATCAGCATGATCAAGAATTTTCTGAAATACCCCTCTTTGCCAAATTAAAAAACGGTAATACACATTCACATCTGTATCTCTGATTGCCGTAATATAAGGTATCCCTGTTTTCTTCTTCAACACAAAAGCTACCCCCCCTCCTAGACATTGAGTTGCACTATGTACCAGATCAACCGAATGTATATCCGGAATTGTTTCTTGCACATCTTTTAATAACACCCGCAACTTCGATTTATAAAGAAATTTATGGCGATTATGAAGCACGAAAGACGTGTAAACTTTCACATTATCAGGTAAATTTTTATCAATATCAACCGTTTCATAAATTTTCAGAGGGACATAAACAGATATACACATATCTGCCCTACACTGAGCGATTGCAAACACCAGATTACGATGTACTGCAGACTCGTACCAATCATTTGTTACGTACAATATATGCATAAAAGGCTACAGAAAAAATTTATTTTAAGACGTCAAAATAAAATTGATACAACAAGTGTGAATTTTTCGTCCACAAGGTAATACTAATATAAAAAGCTAAGATTATAGAACTCAGCATTATATAGTATAACAGCTTATTATATTTATTATAGCAGCTCGTTTTCAAATAGTAGGCAAAATAAGCCCACATGATGGGGATAAAAATATAGAAGTACCTAAACGGGCGAGACAGAACGACTATATTATCCGGAAAAATATTCTTGGTGATAAGGGCGATGATGAATAATGTATAGATCGTAATAAATTTTTTGTCGTTAAAATACATTTTCATCTTAGTTGAACACAGGATAATACTAAGATTAATTAAATTTTTCCATATATCAAAAATACCACTTCCACCTGAAATTGAATCGGAGAATAAATCTCGATTCAAATAACTATCATACCCTATTTTCATAGCATAAAAGCTAATAAGTGGTTCTATTTTCAAAAACACAGACTCCAACGACATCCGTACGACAAACACGGATATAAAAATAATCACTTGCACCTTTATATTTGAAAAATAGTCTTTTCTCAGAAACAATAAAGGATATAAAACCACCAAAATCACCGCAGACTTATGGAATGTAATCGCCAATGCCATAAATACCACCATCCACACGTATTTTCGCCTATTAAAGCATTCTAACGACAAAAGCCATATACACATGGCTGTAGCCTGCCTAATTCCATTTACCCAAAAGAACCATTCATTAGACACAAACAACATCAACCCCAAATACGGCAACAAAAATGACTGGCGCTTAAAAGAAGTATAGTAACAAAAAATCTGAATAAACGCCAATATCCCAAAGAAATAAGCAAAATGCAAATGATAGGATTTACAGGTATCCATCAACCAAGCAAAACCTATTTCAAATTGTTGATTGGTTCCGTACAAATAATCATGAATGTATCCGACATGATCTGTTCCGACATCATACCTCAAGCCGATAATAACAGCAAAGAACAATATAGGAAACCAAAAACAAACTTCTGACTGTCCATTCCCTTTATGATATTTTTTAGCCCGATAATACATCGTTCCAAAGAATAAAATCACAATAAATAACGAACTATAAATTATAAAACTCTGAACCATTTAGCTAGAATCTGATACTTAACAACAGAAGACAAGTAAAAACAATACGGGAAAGCATTAAGTATCCAAACTTTCCACGAGGGTATATACCGTATAGGAAGATATTTCCCCATCTGAAGTTCCTCTGACAAAAAATTATAATCTACATTCCGTGTACACACCGTATTATAAATCAGCATACTCAAAAAACCATATAATCGATGGTACAAGCGTTTTTGTCCCGTTTCTCCCTGAAAACGCTCATCCAGCAATAATTTTTTTATATAATCCAACGAAGCTGTCGTTTCTTCCAAACGTCTTTTGGAAAACGTCGTGGACGCACTGTTTACCCGTTCTTTCACCATGTAAAAGTTCATATCAAAGAATTGGGTTTTCGCAGAGCACAAATCACACAAACAATAAAAAATCGCATCTTCCCCATTCTTAATTCCCGCAGGAAACCGGATTTGATTTTGAACTATAAAATCCCGTAAATACACGCCCCCACATACAGAAGAACGAGTATATCCCCTTGAAAAAATCTCCAATCCCGTACCGTATTCCCCGCTTGAAAAGAGATGATCCCACCGGTAACACTCCTGCACGACATCCTTTATATAGTGTTTTATCGAACGCATGACCAACACATCCGGCACGTTTATTTCCAAAAATTCAAACACATTTTCCAGTATACCGGGATAAATTTCATCATCAGCATCCAGAAAAGTAATATATTTCCCCGCAGCATGCTTTATTCCATTATTCCTTGCCACTGAAACCCCACCGTTTTCCTGCTGGATGATTTTTATATTAGTATGTTCCGAGGCGTATTGATTCACAATATTCATGGAACGGTCAGGCGTACCGTCATTTACAACAACGACTTCATACAATCCCTCATCCACGCCTTGCTTGTACAAAGAATCCAAGCATGCGGAGATATATTGTTCCACATTATACACAGGAACTATGATAGATAAAATTTTATTGTTCAAGTCCATTTCGTAAAAAATTCAAAGAAACAGCACGCATCGCCTCCAACTTGGCGTTTACAGGCGCAAAATCTATTTGAGTCTCCATTAACTCCCTCACACACTCAACGTTCTTTATTAACCGGGACGACAGATTGAACATTTTCAATAAGGATATAAACCGTTCTAACCCTCTCTCCCTATTCCCGATAACGATAAACGGTTTATTAAATAAGATCGCAAATGCCACCCCGTGAAAAGAATCGGTCACAACAAATTCCGAACGGTTTAATTTATTTATCCAAGAATCAACAGAGGGATATACGCAGTCATTGATATCACACCTTCCGCTTTTTATATAATAGGTTTTAACATTTCCTTCCTCTACCGGTAAATTAAGCTTCTTTGAAACAGCCTGAACAATATCGACCTTACGTTCATCCCTATCCAGAATATAGGAAAAAACGATCGGGGATTTATTAACCGATGGACGAACGGCATGAAGATAATCTGCCGGACGGAGCAACATCGTCGGATCGAGAACTAAGGTTGCAGTTCTTTCCAACACATTTTCCGACAAATTCACAAGGAAATCTTCCCTCACGGAAACAGCCCGGAATGTACGTGCCAATTTTTTGCATTCTTCTTTCAACCGTTCATCCACGGCAAACGACTGTTTTCCACAGGATGCCGCGTAAAATAATTTGACCACGTTGTCCCTGTCCACAAAGTCCAAAAACGAACCGGGGCAATATGACGGTAACCAAACCTGATCGCTCCCGACAACATACGCATCAAATAAATATTCTTTATCTATATCCTTCAATTCGTTATTGTAAACCTTTCGGGTCGTACGAATATTCCGGTCTACAAAAGATTGGGTATGCCGGGATATTTCCCGGTACTCCCCGTCGGAAACCAAATGATTCCATCGAATAGAAACCTCTTTTTTATCCCAAAAATATTCTTTCAAGCGTTTCACGTAATTTACACAATGATGCGGGAAGCTTTTATACCCACCCTTAGCATGCCTGTCTATGGTCAAGACATCATACCCCATATCCATTAAAACTTTCTGCAATGCAAACGCCTGCAACAAGCCCCCGTAATTCGTTTTCAGAGGATGTGTAAGTATTCCTATTTTCATGTATTATTACCGTTTAACACCCGACATTCGTAACACCGCCCGGAATTTACGTTTCACCCTTTGCGCAAAAGAGACTCTACATATATCTTTTATCTTCTGATGAAAACTTTTGCTATCGGCAGTCCAGAACACGGAGCGGCCGATTGGCACGGCACAAGAATTCGTCAAGGCGGAGTTCTTGCCACGCACATCCTCATAAGGCACAGGGTACAGCTCCACCGCAGTTGCCTCAAGGGCAACCCGACCTTTAGGAGTCCCGACAAGGACGGCAGAAATACCCCGGTCATCATCAAGTTGAGGCATCAACGAAGCTATCCCCCAGTAATCGCCAAGAGTAATATCGGCAGCACTTTTCCCATTTTTAGCCGGACAGGCATAGCATGACGGACGCAAATAAAGATTACTCAGGAATCCACTCAAAAACGAGCTTTTACGAAGCGGGTACGAAAACGAAACCGCCTTTGCTTGGGTAGAGGATATCCCTACCGTGAGATCGAAAGCAAAACTAAAATTCTTCCAACCCTCTTTTTTATCTCTAAAACGTATACCTTCAATCCGACATCCCTCCTCACGGGCAAGGACATCTACTTGGGGAATTAAAGGAATAGGACAAGGAACAAAACGGTAACCATCCTTACCAATCACTTTGGCAAGTTGTTCTCCCATATACCAACGGAATACTCCGGGTGAAGGAGTTCCATGACAAATACAATCAACCGTGAGGAGATGCTCATAATCCTTATCAAGAAACCTCTTTAGTGCGGCAATCTGACAAGGAGTACCGGAATAAAGGACTTTACGCCCTCCTTTAAGGAACCGTTCCGCCTGCTTAAATGTATCACCAACAACACTCTGCACATATTTAGAACCACGGAAAGCAGCAAGTCCCTCGCAAGTTTCCGTGTAATCATGAACAACTTCCCAATGCTCGTTCCACCTAGCACCAAACACCACGCCTCCTTCATTCAGAACCGTCTCTGCCAGTGCAGTAAATACCCCGCCGGAACTGCTCGTTCGACGGATCTCTTCATCCGGATTCTTTGCCGCAAACACTTCTAACGGGACACGGGCTTCACCTTGATGCAACACAGGACAAATTTCCTCGCATATTCCACAGCGAATACAAACATCCATATCCACTTCCGGATAAAGAAAACCCTCCCCGTCTTCTATCAACATAATACACTGTTTCGGGCAACGCTGCACACAAGCAGCACAACCACAACAGTTTCTCTTATCAACAATGTTTATCATAAGAACCCTAATAATTCATTTACCCGTCGATCAGAGGTATCGGTAGGCACTCGCTTCCAATAGACTAGTTTCTACGACTATAATTCTTAAAAATACGTTCAATCCAAGAGACAAACTTTCTATAAAAACTTTTCTTCCTTATCCATTTACCTAAAGCTGAGTTCATAAAAGAACACAACATCTCTCTACGTTCAAATGCACAAGGCATAATACTAAAATAAGCAAGAAAAGGTATCTTAATTTTATTTTTCTTGTAACAATCAAAAGCTTCTTTATAAAAAGGATTATTACCTTTATGACGGAGCATGTAATTAAGATACCGATTACGATACTTTTTAAATATAGAATAATTAAATCTTTGCTTTAATTCCTCTATCATCTTCATCGAATCCAAAGCAAGCATCGTACGAACACACTTTTCACAATGACTGCAATTACTAGCAACTGTTCCTCTCGTACATACATAAAGAGACTCAAAAATATCTTTATATTGTGCAATCATACGGATTTTACCTATTCTATTTATTACACAACATGAAGAATAAAATTTCAGATTCTCTGTAGATATACAATCCAAAAGAAATACATCATAATTAGCAGAATCCGAAAAATCAACTCTAAAGTGATTTACAGTATACCCTGAAGCATAATAATAAACAGAAAAATATTTTTGTAATAACAACAACACAGAACAAGTCAAATAGGTATGCGCAGATAAAAAGTTATATTCCATAACATTACTTAGATTGGAATCCACCGTCAAAAAATTATAATGATGTTTCTCTGCAAAATCAAAAGATTGTTGTATGTACCGTCGGTAATTTTCTGAATTATTTTCAGAACAGCCATAATATCCAGTATTGAGTAACGTCAATGTGTCTATCTTATTTTTCTCCACTTTTTCCTCCAGACCATGATACACTATTGTACTTAACGAATCTACACCACATGAAATACCTGTACCTACGTGTATAGCTTGATAATCCTTAGACACCAAATTAGCTGAGATATTTATCACATGTAGATGTTTATTAAACGAAACAAGGAAAGGCATCAAATACTTGGTAAGTTGGAAATAAAGTCTCTCACTTAAAGGAATTTCCAATTTCATATTAAGATTTCTCTCCATCGCATATAATAAAAAACCTACGACATAAGCATCCGCAACGTCTGCTGTAAGATAAGAAGTATATTTAGATTCTATCAAATACCACAACTCCTTAGACTCGTTTTCAACAATATAAGGAACTAAAATCTTCGTTTGTGTTTCTGAAACTACCCGTATTGTAGGTGATTTTATAATTAATTCCATGATGAAAAAACAATCTTTTTACTAAACTATTTTCGTTTCAATATCCTTTGAATACCTTTTTTGATAAGTCTTTTTTCCGAGTGATCCAACCCGAATAAAAGGCTTAACGCTGCCGCTATAATACCACACCAACCAACACCTAAAACGACACTAAAAAACGAGGACGGAACAAAAAAACATTTATAAGCAAATGACAAGAAATACACCAACGTAAAAATAACGACAATCGGAACTCCTACCGTTTTCAAATAAGGCCACAGAGGGAAATCTATCACTTTTTTCAGTAAGACCAAACGTACCAATAAACCAATAATATCAATAAGAATGGCAATATAAAATGTCCACTCAACTCCGTACCCCAACTTGTATAAAAAATAAGTACATACAAATATCAATAAAAATCCGGCGGCTATGGTAAGCTGGTAATCCCGAATCTTACCCGATGCCTGCGAAGCATACCCTATGGGAGTATAAAACGTGGTGACAAGCGTGCTGATCAGCACCAATCGGGTAAACAGCACCGTATATTCAGGAACCGTATCCAACCACAAACCCAAAACGGGTTCCGCATAAAAGAAAACAGGCGTGGTAAAAATCAATAACAGATAGAATGACAGCTTTGAGCTGCTGAATACGAGTTTATACATGTATTCATGCTCGCCATTCGCATACGATTTTACAATTTGCGGACGGACAGCCATCATAAAGTTCGTCACAAAAGAATTTATCGCATTAGAAACCTGTAGGGCAATTCCCCTTGCCGCATTAACAGCCGCCCCGAAGAAGATATTAATCAACATATTCACCCCTTGGGTACTCAGAATATAAGTTATCGTTCCCACCAACATCCACCCTGAAAAGGAAAACAATCCCTTAAACAACATTCTATCCCAAACCAATCTCACGTTACACTCTGCAAAATGCCTCGAACAATAAAGCTTATCAATATAACAGATCAGCAATGTAGCGATAAACATCATGCTGGCATACAAACGCAATTTGTCAGCATCAATCACCACCAACAAATAGATCAGGATAAGTTTCAAGGATACCTCTGCAATAGAGATATAGGCATAAACCGACATCTTTTCATGCGCAATAATAGAAGCTTTATAGGGAACAACGAGCAATTCTACCACAAAAGTCAACACGGAAATATGATACACCCACAATGCCACGTCCGCACGTTCCGCCGGAATGTTCAATTTGTTGATAACAAACCACAAACCGACAGTTTCAGCCACGATTACCGCGGCAAGGGCGATCATACAGAAACACCAGAACGACATGGAAAAAACCTTACTTAGCCCGTCAGAATTTCCCTTGCCCATCTCGTAATTCAAATACCGTTGTGTAGCTGTCGACAAAGCTCCGTTTAAAAAAGCAATCATCGTTACCACTCCCCCCACGACATTATAGATGCCATAATCCACGACACCCAACGTTTGAAGAACCACGCGTGAAGTGTATAACGAGATAGCCATCATCAACAACATCCGCACATACAATGCGGCAGTATTCCGTACAATACGTTTATTGTTTTCCGAATTCGACATTATGTTTCCGTAAGTGTTGACATAGGCAAAAGTTCCTGTTTAAAGGTTTATTCATTACCTGTATTTTATCACCCAATCTTGTAATAATCAAAACCGTTTTCTTTCAATTCTTTCCTATCGTAGATATTTCTCCCGTCAATGACCGCATATTCCCTCATCGCCTTTTTCAACACGCTCCAACTCGGCATCCGGAACTCTTTCCATTCCGTCACCAACATCAGTGCATCGGCATCCACCACCGCATCATACATATCCTTACAATAAACGACCTTATCTCCCACCCGTCTCTTACATTCATCCATAGCGATCGGGTCATATACCCTGACCGATACCCCGGCATCCACCAGCAAATTGATCAACACCAAAGCCGGGGCTTCCCGCATATCATCCGTTTCCGGCTTGAATGACAATCCCCAAAGAGCCACCGTCCTGCCCTTCACATCCCCGTTGAAATGTTTCAGGAATTTGTTAAAAAGTACTGTTTTCTGCTGTTCGTTCACCTCTTCCACCGCTTTTAACACCCTCATGCTGTAACCGTTCTGGTCAGCCGTTCGAATCAAAGCCTTCACGTCCTTCGGGAAACAACTGCCCCCGTAACCGCATCCCGGATAAAGGAATTTCGCCCCGATCCGGGTGTCACTCCCGATCCCCTTACGGACCATATTGACATCGGCTCCTACCAATTCGCATAAATTAGCGATGTCATTCATAAAACTGATCCGGGTGGCAAGCATTGAATTCGCCGCATACTTGATCATCTCCGCACTCGGAATATCCGTGAACAACATCCGGTCATTCGTCAGCATAAAGGGACGGTACAGGCGGGTCATGATCTCCCTTGCCCGGTCATTGTCCACTCCTACCACCACCCGGTCCGGACGCATAAAATCATCTATTGCAGCTCCCTCCTTTAAAAATTCAGGATTCGAAGCGACATCAAATTCAATATTCACGCCACGCCGATCCAGTTCCTCCCGAATCACCTCTTTTACCTTAACAGCCGTGCCCACGGGAACTGTACTTTTCGTTACCATCACCAAATACTTATTCATATAACATCCCACCGTGCGGGCAACTTCCAACACGTATTTCAAATCGGCCGCCCCATCTTCGTCAGGCGGGGTACCCACCGCACTAAAAACAACCTCCACATCATCCAGTACTTCCCGCAAATCCGTCGTGAAATGTAATCTCCCGGCAAGGACATTCCGATGGACCATATCTTCCAAACCCGGTTCATAAATCGGGATTACCCCCTCTTTCAGCCGTTCCACCTTGTCCCTGTCAATATCCACGCAGGTTACATCCACTCCCATTTCAGAAAAACATGTTCCAGATACCAAACCAACATACCCGGTTCCGACTATTGCAATTTTCATAATTATGTATTTCTATTTTTCATTCTTACTTCCCATACTCTTCGTTGCAAGCAGCAAATTCCCGCTTGGCCAAAATATAAAATACCAGCCCAGTATCAATAGAGAAAATATCACCCATTCGTACAAATCCCCCGACTATCTCATCTTCTACTTGGCGTACTCGAACGGATAACCGCAATCGCTCTTCTCCCAAGTGTTCCCGTTCTTCAAGCGATAATTCCATCAAACCAATCACGTCTCCATATAAACAAAACGCATCCCACCAACCCAGTAAATCACCTTGGAAATTCCCTCGCATATAGCCCAAAGCCTCCATCACCAACTTACCTGCCAATTTTCCACATTCCACATCCCCGGTGAAATAATAACAATTACACAACAGTCTGCAAATATTAGGCGTACGACAGGGTAATACCAGTTTATCACTTCCCCAAGGAGTCAGAATATCGTACGCTGCATCCACTCCCTTCTCCAAAAAATTCAAGTCCGAGTATAACTGGTAAACATCCATCAAATCCGCAGCACAACCGGCACGAGGATCTACCGGCAGGTCTTCTCTCTGTACCAGCACCTCGTACCAACGGGCAATCTCTTTCGCTCGTTCATGAATATCGTATGGGGTTCCGAAATCAGCCTCCAGCCAGGGGTATATTCGAACCATCGTGTAAACCGTGAGATACCCGTGAAGAAAACCGGACAACTTGTCGGGAGGGTACGAACGGAAATTCACCTGGCGTAACCGGTCGTACAAATCATAAAATAAACCTTTTTTCATCATCTTGTTCTACTCTATCCGTTCCAGAAAGGAACCCGGGATGTAAGACGTTGCAATGGACACTACTCCTTCCAAACGAATGATCACACGTTTATGCCCCATCAGGCGGACCAACTCTCCTTCTAATCCCAACAAAGGCCCCTTGATTACTCGCACCCGGTCTCCTCGTTTCAAATTCTTGTTCAACACCTCTATCCCTCTCGGGGAAAAATCTAGCAAAAACATAAAATCATACATTTGTTTATCGGGGACAATCAACGAGTGACGCCCTTCAATATCTTTTAAATAAACAATATTCAACCTATGATCGTTTATCAACGAAAAACTTGTGGTTTTATCCGTACGGATAAAGATCATCCCGTGAATCAAAAGTACCCGGATCGTTTTACGCCCCAAGGGCGTTTCGCGGACTTGCTCTTCCTGGGGTAAAAAATTCTCGATGCCCAACTCGTCAAGTCTTTTCTTTATCCATAACTCCTGATTCACCCGGGTATGAGCCACGTACCAATTTATTTTTTTATTGTCAATCATGTACCTTTTGATATTTCCCCTGTCAAGGTTTTAATCGAGTCAAAAACAACCTTCTCCACATTTCCCGACCGGATGCGCTTCGCGCACTAACCCTTTTACCGGTTTTGATTTAATACCATGTGTTTCAATCGTCTCGCTATAAACAGCGAATCAACGACAGAAAGCTGTCCGCACTAAAGATTTTTTTATTTCAAAAAACGATCGTTTAATGATATTAACATATTATCTTTTTTTACAATTTCTGATAAACGTGTTAACAACCTGATTGTTAAATTGAAGAAAAATATTTTACTTCTATTTGCGCTATATGAAAATTTAGTATATTTGCAACGCATTAAACGATCCTATAATAAACGCTCTATCGCATTATAGTTTAACGTTTTACAATACAATTAAACTTGAATTTCTAATTCATATATCAATAATCATTTAACGATTATTTTCCCTTACACCAACATTACCTTATCCTTTCCCTACCTCAAAATCCGAGATTCGACACAACTCCTACATAGCACAGACACATGATTTATGTAGATGCTATGTACATACTATGTTCATGCTATGTCGTTGAGATAAAGCAACCATAGCACAACCTAGAAATAACCACATTGTAACCTTAACACCCTTCTAACCGTATAACATTATATACACAAAAATAAATAAGGTTATGAAAACAATACTACATAAAGCCGAGAGTCGCGGTTTCTTCGACCACAGATGGTTAAAAACCCATCACACCTTTAGTTTCGCAGATTACTACAATCCACAACGCATTAATTTCGGGGCGTTACGCGTACTTAACGATGACCGGATAGAAGGAGGTACCGGATTTGACCTACATCCTCATAAAAACATGGAAGTCATTTCCATCCCCTTGAAAGGCGACTTGGAACATCAGGACAGTCTAAAACACAAGGACACGATCAAAGAAGGTGAAATTCAAGTGATGAGTGCCGGAACAGGCATCATGCATAGTGAATACAATCGAAATGACGATCGGCCTAGTGAATTTCTGCAAATCTGGGTATTCCCAAACAAGCAAAACGTACCGCCCCGGTACGAGAACGCCGTGATTTCCGATTTAATCCGCAAGAATGAGATCAGCGAGATCGTATCTCCTTATCCCGGTAACGGCAAAGGATTATGGATTTATCAACAAGCTTGGTTCTCGATTGCCGACTTGGACAAAGATTCTTTACAACTCTACAAGATGAAATCAAAAGAGAGCCTAGGCGTGTATATCTTTATTATTGAAGGAAGTATCGAGCTAAAGGACTTAACCTTGAAACGCCGTGATGGAGTAGGAGTATATGATACCGATGAAGTCGAATTCAAGGCGACCGAAAAATCACGGGTACTACTCATTGAAGTTCCACCACATCAATAAATAGATTTAATTAAAAAGCCCCCGAATCTTAAAAAATTCGGGGGCTTCTTTTATGGTGAAATACACCGCTACCGGTCATTTTCCAACTTCTTCTCGATCTCCTTCAAATTCACCCCTGCATTCTCTACTCCCTTTTGCAAAGCTCTCGTTAACTCCGCCTTCGCCTGATCCAGTTCCCCTGTAAACATATAATATACTCCAAGATTATTCATATATTCAGGTGTATTTTTATCCGATTTATCTAAATAACTCTTTGCCTGAGGAAGATCCCCCCGGGAAAGAGCTATCGCTGCGGCATTCAGATTCGCTACCGGATCATTCGGATAAGTACGAACGGCAATCTCAAACACGTTCCGGAACTCCGGACTTCCCTGGGGATAAGAATTCGCAATATGATACATCTCGTCTAAACTCAAGTACCTCGGATTCGTTTCAAGCATCTGTTTTCCCTCCTCGACGGTTAAGCTACGCACATTATAGGCAACAGAACACTCCACTTTTCGAAGGCGAGGGTAGAGCGAAGACAACATCTGACGATAAACTTTCCCTCCATCCAAACTCTTCAACTTACTTTTTCGAACATTTGCGTCTTCCGTACCCTTAATTATCGCAATAACCTCTCCTTTATCCTTTATATCTGACAATTCCAAAAGTTTCAGTAACCCTTCCCAGTTCTCCTCTCCATTTTGCACATGGTAAACATTCGCAGGGAAAGATACTCTCGTCACAAGATAGTTTTTCAAGGCTTTTGCACGCTCACTTGCCAACCATTCATTATTTTTTAGCGAGCCTTCCGGGGAGGCATATCCCGTAATATCAATACGTGTTACTTCTATATTTTTATCCGCACGAATCTCTCCCAAAAAAGTTTCAACCTCATCCAGTTCCGCCCGGTTATCCATATAATCGGGAAGGATATTGATTTTTCCCACGGGAAAATCAAGCTGTACTTCCCGCTGTTCATCTCTCGTCTTCACAGCCTCTACCCAAGGTTTGGTATAAGACACGACAGGTAACATCTCATACGGCACGGGAAGTAACAAAGATTCCTCATCTATTTCCTGAACATACCCGCCGCAACCGCATAAATCCTCCACGATATTGATACCGGCATCGTGCATCCAGGATTCATAAGGTAAATCGATGGAATAATCAAGTATCTCCCTCGTGTCCCTTCCCGATCGCAATACACTATACGGTAATTCCAGACCTGCCATATCCCGATCTATTGCCATCGCCCGGGCATAGGCTTTATGTTTCAATGCCCCGTTTATCAAGATAAATGGTAACTCTATTTGATGGGTTCCGTCCGATAGTACAGGTGTTAACGTCAAGGCTCGCTCCCGGTCAACCTGTAACTGACTCATATCAAGCCGCATGCTCACTCGCAATGTGTTATCCAAACGTTTCACCTCAACAGAAGCGACCTCAATTGCCCCTTTGTATATTCTTTGTTGAGCCACTAACGGGATGCTCGCCATCACCAGTAAAGCGGCTATCATAATTTTATATATTACATTTTTCCTCATAACTTTCATGTTATTATTTGATAATATAAATCAAATTGATACCTAATTTCGTGGGTCCCACGTAATTCCGTCGCCCGTCTTTAAGCTTGGGACCACACTTCTCACATTTATACTTGTCATATTTGATATGGGCATACCCCACGCCAACAGTTCCTTCCAAACTCCAACGGTTACCCAATATCCAGTGATACCCGTAAGCGATACCACCCCCGAACAAATCACCTTGATAACGCTTGTGTTTCCACCCGAACGCTTCAATCCCGCACATATTAAACTGGGCATAAAAAGCATGAACACCAAAGAAATGCCCGCTGAACCGATCGCACAACCAATAACGTAATTCCGGCTGCACCAACCAATGCTTAAATTTCTTATTCCCCGACCATTTCCAAGGATTGTAATTTCCCGAAATATCCATGGTCCATTTTTCCGACAAGGCGAATTCCACGCCGAGGTTAGGAGTTGCCGTAGCCCAATACAGGGCGTTTGTCTTGATCGCGAATACAGGCATATCGGGAGCTTTATATTTTTCCTGTCCCGAAACACCGATCACGAGTATCATTATGATATTCAATAAAAGAAGTTTCTTCATCACCATTCTAATTTAAATTAATTGTGGGTTGCTGCAAAAGTTGCTTTATGCTATATGCCCCAGTATATCTCGCATTCCCTGATCTGATATAAAAAGTAATAATGTCAGAAACTTTGGTCCCCGCCTTTATTACAAATGTATATGTACTTGTATTTGATGTTCTAAAATTACCGACCATATTCGTATCGGAAGTAGTCACTTGAAAAAGTTTTACCAGGTAAATATCGTTAACCCGAATCGGTCCGCTCACTTGTACACCCCGAGTAAGTAAATTGTCATACCGAACGGTTGTACTTCGGAAACCCGGAGCCGAGATCACGATGTCTTCACTACTCATCGCCTGACTCGAACGGAAGTTAACCGTCTGTTCCCCTATCGGAGCCGAAGTGTAAGTACGTTCATACCCGCCGTTGACTTTCGTCCATCCGGCATCACTCGTGGAAAGGCTTTGTGTAGCAATATACACTTTTAACGGGTAAGTCGGGGGAGTATCTTTTAGTTCCGGCATCGAAAAATGGAACACGGCCGCCTCATTCAAACCATAATTCACGACATTATTACCATTTACGGACACATCCGCAAAATAACGGGACTGTAGTTTTATTGATGCCGTGTGAAAATAATCGTTTTCAATCGTTATCGTCTCGTCGCTATTCTCGTAACTGGTCTTAAAATTCAGACTCTTCTCTCCCGGTCCCTCGGCCCAATACACGTACTTGTACGTCCCGTCCTCAAACAGGATTTCCATGTTTTTGTTCGGATCGACCGGGTAAAGATTATTGGTTGAAATAACACATCGCACCGGATACAAGTATTTCGGAATAGAAGAGGGAATGTTGAATTTTAATGTCACATCTTGATCCCGTTCCGTGTACAAGACAGGAGAAACGGTTGCCGGTAAAAAACTATACAAAGAAGACGAGGTCACCGTTATCACACGGGACAACACACCCGCCTTCACGGAAATCGTTGCCGTGTTCTGTCCGGACACGACCTCGGCGACATTCGCCGTAATAACCCCCTTATTATTATCGTAAGACACCCCCCTCAGTATATTATTCGGGTCCTCAATAACAGAGACATCCACCTCATTGTCCGAAGTCTCCCCATTCTTAGTATAATGAGCGGTCACGTTCAACGCACCCCCCTGAATAAACAACAAGTTAATCTGGCCCACGGTCAGGTTATTGTTATTATTGTCCGATATGGTGGGAGAATCTTTAAAAATCTCGGCATAAATATTATTAGAAGGTTCCGCCGTTTTCGCGTCCTCAAAAGAGGCACTACCACTCGCATCCTCACTGAAAGATTCTATCTCAACCCGGTAATGATAATTTCGCACAATCGGATAAGGTTTTTTATCTTCATCCAAGAGTTGAATCTTATAATATTTATCCACGGTCTCACCACTCAGCCTCCCTTTTATAATCACGTAACATTGATCGTTAAACAAATTCATTTCCTCGTTCATGTATTTCGGGGATAAATCACAATCTGCCACGGTCTGATCAACTTTCTGCACGGAACCTAATGGAAGTGTCGGGGTATTCTCCAAGATAACAAAAGGCAAAGGTGTTGCAGTCGGATTAAACGGAGCCACGGTCCCGACAGTCGCGTAATTACACAAAGCATAACCCGTCACGCTGAAATTCGTCGCCTTATTCTCTACTGTAACCTTTGCTCGATTCCGGAACAACACGGTACTCACAGAAGTCGCTCCTTCCGCTAATTCCGCCCGTCCCCAAAACATCAACTGTCCGCCTGCCAGCACGGGAATCAGTTCCCGTTCATCTTTCTGCAAAGCAGCCCTATCATCAAAAGAGATTATTTCATCATGATTCGCGATAAAGTGGATGATCCGTGTCTTTTCCGGGAGTTTAACTTTAAACTCACCCGTTCCGATTCCCCCGTTTTCCCGGGCAACCAAATCCGTCGCGTGCAAACGTGCCAGGAACAACCCCTGAGCATCAAATGTCAATAACCACATATCACGAACAGCATTTTCATCTGATACGGCTCTCCCCAAGGTCGTGTTGAACTCCGGTATATAGAGCGAAACATCGAGAGAAATTTCTTTTCCTCCCGACTCATCCCATCTTTCCGGAGCATCAGTACAGGAGAATGCTGAAAAGGATATAATTAAATATATATATATTAATTGTTTCATTGCTCATAAACATTAAGTTACTCATCTATCTTTCACATCCCTCACACACCGAACAGCAGCATATAGCTCCCCGGAAGTGGCGGCATTTCCAACCCTGGGGTCCATGAAATTCACCGCACCCGACATCCGGGAACTCCAATACCATCCCCCTTCAAGAATTTTTTTCACGTCACTCAGACGGATATTCTGAAGTATATCTATCATATATATTTCGGCCAATGTTGGCATCCGCCAATCCGAATAAGTCTCCCCCGTTGTCGAATCCCGTTCAACGTACGTGTTACATTTATCTCTAGCGACAACATAATTGCCGGCCGCCGTTGCCCCGTGTTGTGACGCCAACATGAAACGGGGAGAGATCCTCCTGTTATTCTCCTCCGAGTCTATCGTGTTGCCGTCAGCATCCACCCGGGGATACCCCAGTACCGCATGCTCCCTGATATACGAGGCATACGAAACCCCTAACGTCGGATTAGGAGCGTAATGCGTGTACCCGGTTCCGAAATCTTCGTCAAATTCATCCGGATCGGGCAAAGAAGAGAAATCCGCAACAAACGAATTTATAATAAACATTTTTTTATTGTTCTGTCCCTGACTTCCATCCGGCGCGTCCAAAGAAACATCATACCCGATATACAGGGCCGGATACTGCTCAACCTGGACATCTTGTGTCATTCCGGACTCATTCGTTACCGTGAACGTAACGGTCTTTGCCACAAAATTGTTCGGGAGTTTACTGTTTATCACAATATCACCCGATTTTGCACTCTTACTCCATTCTATACTTACCTCATTCGCGGCAGGCGTTTTCCCATTCACCTTTATATTACTTATCGTAACCGGAGTGGAAGACTGGAATGTCGTGGTATATTTTGTACTGTTCGGCATCGTGATCCGAGAATCTTCAACATACAAAAAGTTGATCCCCTCCACGGACACAAGCACCTCCTTTGTCGTCCAATTTTCTATGGTGTATTGCGTGGTTAATTCCACGGCCTTTTCAGGATCTGGAGACCCAACCGTATCTATCGTGACAGAAATATCATAGAGATAATTCCGTTGTAATTTATAAAACGTTTCCGTGGACTTGTCATTCTCATCCAAAGGGATCCGGTAGTTTACAGGAATCCGGTAATAATTATGTGTATACCCAATCAAACCCTTACTCATGGGAACATCCAGCAAAATATACGTCTCTTTATTCACATCGTCATTCCAGTCGTTCGCGTAAGCATACATGACAAACGCAACGTGAGTCGTCTCGTCAACAATCGAAGGAGTAAAATCAGACATCTCCAACAAATCCGGGGTAAAGGAATTCCCGTTCTCCAACACCCTGCTGTTCACCGCATAATTCACTAATTTCTTATTTATCCCGTTTCCACTTTCCAGCGTATACCCGTTCGAACAAATCACCTTTACCCGTATTTTTGATGCAGCACGTTTTAGAGATACCGGTATCTCCTTATTCACTATAATTTTATTGTTCAAAACCATCGCGGAAGACACCCCATCCATCAAGAAATAATCCTGCTGGCCATCCGGATTCAAACCGGACACGGATAAATCTTTCAATGCACTCAACATATACCCGTCAGCGGGGATCACTCCCGCATAATTCACCACAACGTAAGTCTCGTACTCCGCATCAGATTCAAATACTTCCTGAAAAACATTTAAATCAGCCGTATACTCCCCCGTTCCGGTCAATTCTGCAGAGGGTACAATATGCTGGTAATAAGCACAATTATCATCTCCTTTTTTATATATAAACACGTCCAGCGTTTTGATTCTATTCTCGTTCAAACCGTCATCCCCATCCTCACTATCATCTGTCACTCTCGCCACAGATGCCCCGGCAAACGAGAGTCGAAGAGAAATATCCCCCACATTTCCGTTATCCGGATTCGCCGGTTCATCACGTGTACAGGACGAAACCACGCACAACATGAAGGCCAATATCCATATGATATTTCTGTGTTTCATAACCATATCTTTTATTTATAACCCATTTGTGTGATCAGAATATCCGTATCATTGTTGCCCGGAAACTTTCTCGCACCACCATTCTGCAATGGATTTATTTTCAACTTTTTACCATTTACTGTAATATACATATACGTGTTTCTGGGTACCCCACTCCAACTTTTCGTCGCTCCAACCCGAATAACATATTCATTCTCTCTGGCGACACCACTGGACACGGCCTTCTGTTCATCTACCACTCCTTTCTCTGTAAAAAAGAAATCCAGACCATTCGTCAGCGTTGCCGTCCAGACGGCTCCGGCCGGGGCCGTCAACTTAAAACTATAACTGGCATAAGAAGTCTCGCTTACCGGAGTATTATCTTTCACGTACGGAAAATAAACCGTGCCTGTCGTAGCTCCCACATCACTCCCGCTATAAGCGGCCAACGAATAATCCCCCTCTTTCACTAACGTACCACCAATCTGGGACTCCGCAACTATCCAAGGCAATGGCGTGATTTTCACAGCCAATTTGTTATCAGGATGCTCAAACATCGCCAACACTTGATAAACCGTGTTTTGATTCAAGCTATATTTATCCGTTTCGTGTCCGGTATCCGTGATATACCCTTTACATTTATATTCTTTCCCATTAATCCTCAAAGTTACCGATAAATAAGGAGTTATCGTCTCGTCTACCGTGGCAGAAGAAGGTATTATATTCTGATAGCTATAAAAGGATGCGTGAGCATTTTCCGGAACAATCGAACTCAAATCCGCGGGCATATTCTGTAATATCGTATTCGTCGTGATACTCTTGAACTCTGTTCTCATATTTACCGGAACAAGCATTTCACGATTTGTAATATCACATTTGCTATTCATCACCTGATTGACAAAATCAACAGAAACAACTTGCACATCATCACTCGTCAACTCACTATTCTTAAACATATAAATATCCAGGCGGGCCACCAACCTCTTCATAGGTACTTCCACATCAGTAGAAACCCCGGTAACAGACACCTCTTTCTTCCCGATCATCAATATGGAACCTTCAGAAAAAAACGTGTTAGTCACGGTCATATTATCCAACTCCTGCATTGTTGTGTTCTCCGTCAAATTCACCGAAAGAATCTTATCTGTCCCGGCATAATTACCGATAGCATAGATTACTTTGGTTTGGGAAGATACGGTCAACACCCTGCGGTATAAATCAATCGCCTCCGGTGTAATATCAGGAACCAGTTCAAAATAATCACAGTTACCGTCCGCTTTATTAAAAACATATATAGCAAGACTTGAAAATTTACTATCATTACCTTTCGCCAGATGATCCATTTCCGCCCGGGAAGTGAAAGACAAGGTCAAATTAGCCTCCTCAACGGAATCGCTTTCCTTTTCGTCACACCCTGTCAACGACAGGATGAAAGAAAGTAACAAAAGACCTATTCGTATATTTCTAATTTCCATCATAATCCCTCATTTATATTCCGGGTTTTATATTCTCTTCCTCCCAAGGCGTCACCGTAACAGTCAACCCATTGATCTTAAAACGAATTCCGACAAATGCCTCGTTGATACCATCCACGGTAATCTGATTATCCTGCATAAAATCTTTCAACTTCAGATTGTATATCACCTGGTTCGTACTCTTGTCAATCAGATTGACGTACACATCATTATCGTCATTAAAGCGCAAAACATTAAATTTAGCGTCAGACCTTCCCGTTTCGGAATCCCTCTTGGCAATCGGATAATAATGCTCCTTCACCGTCGAAAAGTTTCGGGCAAAATCCACGGTCGGACTCAGATTTCCCACTTCAATCTGCAAAGGCATTTCCTCTCCCTCCAATCCGACAATTTCCACCCGCATCTTTATATGAGAACTGTTAAAATAAACCGTATCCCGTTCCTCCCCATTTCCCTGTATGGTTATATCTCTCATCCCGAAATACAAGCTATCATTCGTGGTGATAATCTCTTTGGTAAAATAGTGAGGTGCTGCTACCATCGCTGAAGTCAATGATGCATGATCATTTATTCGCGTGGTTTCATAGGCATTTCCCCAGCAAACCAGATGATAATTCCCTCTCGGCAGATCTAGTGCCGTACCCTGAGAGAGTCGAAGTTCTTCCCGGTCGAAAACACGATTCATCACCAACACTCCCGATTCATCATACACGTACAAATTCACCTTATCGATCTTCTGAGGGAAAATTTCCTCATCCGTATCTCCCAAATAGCTGAAATAGACATATACATCACAATCATCCTGGGATTCCTTTATACACGCGGAGAAAAGAAGGAGAAGGAGTAAACTCCCGATTATTTTGATTCGTTTCATCTTTCCGTATTTTGAGAAACAAAATGCGATGGCACTTTGTTTCTCTCATTATTAAAATCATCCTTCAAAATCGAAATCCGGAACAATTGTTTCCTCTGCCCAAGGTTCGATCGTTACATGAATCAACACGTTATACTGGATATTACTCAAATCATTATCCAACATCGGAACGATCTCAATATCCATGTTGTAAATTGTTCCCGCCTTAAAATCGGCAGCAGTCATTTCCGCACCATTTTCTTTATAAAATTTAACGATATTAGCGAATCTCATCGTCTTAAAAAGATCAGGATTAAACACATCATGATCCGTCGAGGTTAATGTCGTCACGGCAAGATCCGCAAGATCCAGATGAATCGTCGGTAAAGCTGTCCCCGGAAAGAAATTAAATGCATAACATTTATCCGTTGTCTGCAAAGGAAGATCTTGATATACACCGCTTGAATAATTCACGTAGCTGGCATAATCAGCAGCATCCAACGTGGAAGTCATATCAAAAAGCCATTTCCCCTCCTTCATGTGATCCAAGAATGTGGTATTGTGGTATAATTCATCAAGAGTTCCCGGTTTATTATACTTATAATAAAAATTATTCAGGTAGATACCTTTCAATTTTCCGGAAAATCCGGTCCATTCCACCGTTGCCTTCTTACTTTCATTACCGATTTTACGGGTAAATTCAAAGTTTCCATCTGCCTTAAACGTTAAGCTCTTAATTTGCAAACGTGCCACAATAGGTACAAGACTCACGTTTGCCGTGTAAGTCTGTCCGGAAGTGGGATTCGGATCTATCGGCTCAGGGTTAATCGGAGTCAGATCTTCATCTACCCCATAATACATTACTGCCGATCCCTGTTGATCCGTAAGGTTTGTCGTGATCACGTTACTCACAACATCCGATCCGGGATTCCCGTACACGTAAACTTTCGCCACAGATTGAGGGATATTGACAAATTTAAGTCCTTGAAGAGGATCGGTCAATTTCACCCAATCGGAATTCAAATCTGTACTCTTATTTATCTGTCGGTTAACAATTACCGTATTAGCAGCATCCGTAATATTAATCGTTACACTCTCTATATCCTTCGTGTCTTTCGTGACAATATCCGTGGGACCGCTGGCTCGAGATAAATTATTCAACGCAACGGATACAGAAACACTATCACTTTCAATTCCCTCATCACCCACACTGTCATTACAAGCAAGAAATCCCACGCTTGCTAAAATCATTAAAAAATAATTCCCAATTTTCATAATCTTTAGTTCTATGTTACAAATATATTTCAGCTAAGAAATAAGACGATAATAGTCACAGCCATCCCCTCATCGAAAAGGTATGGCTACAAATCGATTTTCGAATATTCCTTGTTATGGGGATTCTACGACATTTTTTTTAATAGGTTATATTTTTATGCAGAATATTAGAATGATTTTAAATTACGACCCTTATCTTTATCATAATAAGACCATCATATTCATCCTGATATTGTATCTTTTGTGCTTTTTAGAGAAATAGAAAGAAACTCGTTGTTTTTTTAACTCATGCGCGGGAAGTATTAACCGAAATCGATCAACGACGCTTGTCCCGAATAAGTAACAACCCAAGATAACAAAGCAGCCCGTTAAACAGTAGAATCTCGAAACCAAATTTATACCCGAAAAGAAGTTGTTCCGAGTAACAATTCACCACGTAAGAGATCACCGGTGAAAGCAAACACACCCAAGGAAGATATTTCTCCCGTACTTGATATTTTGTCGTTAAACCAAACGTGAAAAGCCCTAAAAGAGGCCCATACGTGTAACCTACCGCTTTAAAAAGAGACGATATTACACTCGAATTGTTTAATTCTCGGAAGAGTACAACCACGAAAATCATTAATAACGAAAATACGATATGCACTCCCATACGCTTTTTCTTCTCATCCTTATTTCCCGGATCTATTTTCAGAAAATCAATACAGAAAGAGGTCGTTAAAGCAGTCAATGAAGAATCAACCGAAGAATAGGCCGCGGCAGTTATTCCCAACAGGAAAAACAAACCGGCCGTAGCCCCGAAATAATTCAGGGAAAGGAAGGGAAACACGTCATCAGACTTACCGGGCAACACGATACCTTCTCTTTCTGCATATATGTAAAGCAAGGCTCCCAGCATCAAAAACAATACGTTCGTCACCAAGAATAAAAAAGAAAATGAAAACATATTTGTCTTACAATCCCGCAAGGAACGACAAGTCAGATTCTTCTGCATCATATTCTGATCCAACCCATTCAAGCAAACCGTGATCGCCACTCCTGCCAAAAACTGTTTCACCGTATTCTGTCCCGACCGCCAGTCAAAGTCAAACACTCTGGAAAGAGGGCTCTCCTTTATAGCTGCAATAGCCGAAGAAAAATTGAAATCCAGTGCCTTGTTTACCACCACGATTGTCAACCCGACAGAGATCAGAATAAACACGGTTTGCAACGTGTCTGTCCAAACGATCGTCTTAATCCCTCCTCGCACGGTATAAATCCACACGAAAACAATCGTGATAAACACGGTCAACCAGAAAGGCACACCTATGGCATCAAAGAAAGCCAGTTGTAACACACCGACGACCAAGAATAACCGGAAAGACGCACCCACCAATTGCGACACGATAAAAAAGAAAGAACCCGTCAACCGGGCCTTCTCCCCGAAACGAGTTCCTAACCAGGAATAAATAGAAACCAGGTTTTGCTTGTAAAACAAAGGCAAAAGCACGAGTGCAATCACGATATACCCCACGCAATTACCGAGAACCAAGGTCAGATAAGTCCAATGCGTATTACCGACCTCCCCGGGAATAGAGATAAAAGTCACCCCGGAAAGTGTTGTCCCGATCATCCCGAAAGCCACCAAATACCAAGGCGAATTCCGGTTCGCGGTAAAAAACATCTCACTATTGACTTTCCTGGTTGTCACAAAGCCAACCAGGATCAACAATAAAAAATAAGCCAGTAAAACTGTTAAAACTAAACTCGTGGACACAGGCACTTTCTTTTAATTCCACGACAAATATAATGTTTTACGCTCTCTTTCTATTCCGGAACATAAATAATTTCACCATTTTCAAGTTCATACGCAATCCCCACTTTCTTCCCTCGTTTCCCCGACTGGTTCTGATCCTCGGAAGGAGTGTACCGGTTGATCTTTTCGCCTTCCTTGGTAATAATCTCCATGTTCTCCTTTCCCGGATTCTTCACCATCGTGAAATCCTCTGTCGAGAGCATCTCTGTCATATTATACCTTGTCACCAATGCCACCATCAGAGCCACGGCAAACACCATCGCCACATCAAAAAGATTCGACACCGCGCTAATCGGGTCATTATCCTCTTCTTTCTTTAACAGATTACGTTTCATCTCTTCTCATTCTTTTCATTCAACACTTCCACAAGACACTCCAAGTTAGTCATGTCCTGCAAATACCAACGTTGTTTCACCTGCTGGGTCAAGAAACCGATCGCACCGGCCACCAACCCGATCACCGTCGTGGCAAAAGCAACCTGCATATTATAAGCCATAGAAGCAATATCTCCCGTGGACAAACCGACTAAAGCAGGTCCCATCGGGATCAAGGTACCCATCAAACCTAAAATCGGTCCTAACTTGGTCAACGTTTTAGATATCGCCAAATCCTTATCTGCCGCAATCTCGAAATTAGCCAACAAACGTTGAACTTGTGCTTTATTCTGCTGCTCCGCCAAGATCCGTTTCATAAACATCACTACCAAAGAATTACTCTTTTCCGGTAATTTTTCTGCAAAATGATCCACGTTATTCACGTGCAACGTCTCCATCTGTTCCCGGATCAGCTTATCCGTCTTGCGAATAGAAACATATTGACCAAAGAAACTCCCTACCAGTAAAAGGGAACGAAAAAACAACAAAATCAACAACACGATAACAGGCACTAACAATCCCGTTGAAATCCAAAACATGATATCAGAAATAGCATTCATTATCTTCTCAATTTAAAAGTTAGTTTTCTTTTAATTACATACACCATCCACCCTGCAATAGCTCCCACTAAAAATAGTACAACACAACCGGTCAATGCCGACCAGTCCACAACGCCTACCCCCTCCACTGCCGTTCTCCCGTTTACCGTGGCAATAATTCCTAAGATAGCAACCAAAGCATTTGTCAGGAAAAACAACTCCAAACGCAAGTCTTCTTCCGGCAACAACCACCTGATCAACCATCTTCCCAAAGGAATAACCACGAAAACAAACAGACCAAACAACCAAGCAATCAATTTAAATGAAACCCCTGGAAAAGAGAATATAGCCTGTGTCAAACCAAAGAATAAAACCGGAATAATCAACACCCCCGGAAACCAATACAATAAGCGATAAGCCACCATCATACGTTTCTTCACCGGAGAATAATTTGCCACATGAACTGCCAACAGGCAGAATGCCATCTGCAAAACAATCTCCAAAGTCAACACAACGGAAGTATCCAACATCAATTGATTGTCTGACAACCAATCAGCAATTTGTGTCTTTGATTGTTCGATAGCATAAGGCCACATCAGAATCACAAATATAGTGGCAATACCAGCAGCGGCTCCCACCGCTACTGGTTTCCAGAAGGTTTGTTTCAACAAAAAATTAAATGCTGTCAGCAAAATTAATATCAATACAATTATATCCATTGTTACATTCTGTTTCTACGTCTTTTACGCATCAAAACTGCCAGACCGCCCAAAATTACAACAACACCGACAACAATCCAAACGGTATTCACCTTATTCGTGTGTTTTTGTGTCTCGGAAGTAATTTCATCCTTCTTCATCACGACACCTTTAGACTGATCTGCCGCCACTTCCCGCACATTCTTTATGCTATTCTGATATTGCTTAGCAGCTTCGGGTGTCGCTTTAGACGCAATAAAATCACGTAATTTGGCATTATCGCATACAAACCCGGAACAAGCCGGTTTATATTTCTGAATCAAATCCGTATGTAAATTCGATAAATCGGCCAATTGCTGATCCGTCGCCTTCCACATTCCCTTACGTGCCGTCTCCATCATCACGGCCGTAATTTCTTGTAAGGCTGCCGGACTCTGTTTCTCAAAGAAATCCTGTACCCCCAAATTAAATTTATCCTTCACATACACGTTGTAAATCTCATCCCACATCTCGTTATCGATCACCGAAGGTTTCATCACGTTCCAACCGTATGTATTACGGACAATTTCAGCAAAACCGGCTGCAGAAGTTGCCTCTCCTTTCATTTTCTCCTTGATATAAGAAGGGTTGAAAATCGTGGTTCTCGACTCCACGCCGATAGCCTCTTTCACCTCCTGCATCTTATTGTTATTCCGGTTCCGATAATCACTGAGATAAGCATCCGGATCTTTCCCTGTCACGTTGCGAACCGTCAGGTTCAAGCCTCCCATAAACTCGTACACGTGATCCAAACTTAACGCTCCCCACGTGTTACTCTGCCGGGGTTGAACCACCACGTCCGTACGGGTCAAGGCCGCCTCGAAAGCAAACTGCTGGAATTTCTCCCAGTTCTTCTCGCTACCGTAATAAGCACCCATGTTATTCAAGTAGGTGGCTGCAATTTCCGATTCATCTTCCCAACGATCTCCGGCATCAACCATCCCCTGTATTCCGGTTCCGTAACCACCATTCGCACCCCCGAAGACCCGGAAAGTTGAAATCTCACGGGCATCTTTCGGGGAAATACCTTTATCAATCAATGTCTTTTCCGCTTCCAGCACCCCGGCCGCCACTTGATTCTCGTATTGGTCATTCTTGGCAGCAGCAGCCATCTCCACGGCCCGGTTCACCAAGAAAAGACGAGATGCAGCAATATCCCGTAATTGTCCGGAAGTCTGTACAACCACGTCAATACGCGGACGCCCCAAATCAGCCGACGGGATTAATTTCAAATCACTCACCCGGCCGAAAGCATCCCGCACGGGTTCCACTCCAAGCATATACAACACTTGGGCAATCGTGGCCCCACCCGTTTCAATAAACTCTCCGGACCAAAGGGTGTAACTGACCTTTTTCGGGAACTCTCCGTTATGTCGTTTCTGATACATCTCGATTGTACTCTTTGCCAACTGCATTCCTTTTTCCCAGGCTGATTCCGTCGGCGTTTCCTCTGCATTTATAGCAAAAAGATTCCGTCCCGTCGGCAAAGTATTCGGGTTCACGATAGGATCCCCCCCGGGAGAAGGAGCCGTGTAACCGCCATTCAAGGCGTTCATCAACGACTGCAACTCACAATCCGGACTTTCCTGTAATGCCCGCTTATAATTATTCACGTTTTTCAACGTCCGTTCCACTTCCATAATAGCCAGTGCCTTGTTCACCTCTTCTTTGGAATATTCCTTGGCCTTCTTTCCCATCATCGCCTTCATCATGGCACTCATGTCCAGGTTTCCACCCTTTGATTTTCCCATAGAGGCCTTCACCTTCTCGATAGCCTCCTTCGGCATACCCATTTTTTCGGCCATCGCCATCATATCGCCAGTCCCCTTGTTTCCCGGCATCTCTCCCATCTTCGCATTCGGGCCTTTTTCACCATTCTCCCTTCCCATAGCCGCTTTCATTTTTTCCAAAGCCTCTTCGGGCGCTCCCATCTTTTTTGCCATCTCCAAACGCTCTTCGGGAGTCTTCCCCTCACCCATCTGTTTCATCATATTCTTCATCATCCCAGACATAGGATGTCCTCCCTCTTCCTTCTTCACAGGCATAACTTCCGGTTGTTTCGCCGCGGCAGCCATCATCATCGCCATCATCCCCTTGGGAGCATTCCGGTCTTGATCGATTTCACGAGCCTGTGCCAACTCTTCTTTCGTGATACCCGCCACCCGACAAATGAAACCATCATCCACTTTCTCCTGACCATTCAGCAGTCTCCCCACCAATCGCTTGGCCGGATCGAGATAACGTTCGGTAAAAACAGTTTTCCGTTTCAACACATCAGCATCCGCTTTACCTCTCAACCGATCTAACCCAAACAACCCGTAAGCTATCGGATCGGTTGCCATCGAGTAAACGGACGATTCAATGCGGGCAGCCTCGTATGGAACCCCCATCGTGTACAATTGTCCGGTAACCTTCTCCGCCGCCAACTCATCCGCGAAATTCTCGATCTTCAATATTTCCTCTTCCGTGTAGGGAACATTCAACACGCTATCCAACCCCAACTCCCGATGCATCCCCAAAGAAACAGCTAACTCCTTCACCGACAAGGCAGCCTTCTCCACTTCCTTCAGATCAGCCGTACCTTTCTCCGGGTAGGCTTTCTGATTATATATTTTTATTCTTTCCGTCAGATTCCGATAAATGCCCCTCACGTTACTCTCCATAAACGGGGGAGTCAAATAAGATTGCAACACGCCATACCCGCGACGTTTGGCAATCATCCCCTCACCCACGTCACCAATAGAATAGATGTAAAGATGAGGCACGCTGCCCACCAATCGATCGGGCCAATCCAAATCACACAACGCAGCTTGTTTTTTGGGTGTAAACTCCAAACTACCATGCGTTCCGAAATGAATCATAGCATCCGCCTTGAACCCGTACTGCATCCACAAATAAGCGGCCACGTAGGAATGAGGGGGTGCGACATCCGTCCCGTGTACAATCTGGAAAGCATTATCCCCACCTCCGGCTGCCGGCTGCGGCATAATGACCACGTTCCCGAACTGTATGCGGGATACCCCTAACTTACCATCGGCAGTACTCATGTATTCCCCGGGAAACTCCCCGAAAGCAGCTACCACCTCGGCATATTTTTCCGGCCGTAAAGCCTGTTTCACCCAACTCTCGTACTCCTCTTTTGAAATCAGTAGCGGGTGACTCTCTTTCAGAAAACGATCCATCACCCCGTTCGCATAAGTACCGAATACGGCTCCTTCCGCCATGATCATCTTCTCCAACTCCTTGGAATTTGCCGGAAGATTCTCGACCCTATATCCCTCTTCCTTCATCTTTTTCAAAAGATTATACAACGAGGGAACCACTTCCATTCCGGCAGCACTCATGGCACTTTGTCCCGGACCTTTATAATAGTAAATAACAACTCGTTTCTCGCTATTCGGCTTTTCCTTCAAAGCCAACGTCTTCTGAATATTCTCCACGTATGTCTTCAACCGTGAAGGAACTGCAAAAGAATGACGCAATCCCTCTTTATCCTCGTACTGGGCAAAGAGTGCCGACGTCCGGATGGCCCCGTCAATTTCAGGGGTAACGATACTCTGTGACATAAATCCCCCGGACATCCCCATCGGATCTTGTTCCCATTCTTCTACCAGACTATTTACGGTCAACGGGGCAAACAACAGGATATTACGTTCCTCCAGATATTTCACGACCTCATCTCCCAGCCTGCCATGAGCCATATTGATAATAGCATCCGGGCTAATTTCACGCACAAAATCAAGCAGACGCCGTAAAGACAAAACCGGGTAAACATTATACCCCACTCGCTCCAATGTATCAATCAATCCCGTGGCATCTGCCATCTGCCCGGTCACCACAATCTTTTTCGCCCCCTCCTTATATAATTGCTTACTCTTCAAATACTTCTCGTACTCTTCCACGGAAATAAAATCAAGCTCATCTCCCGGCTTATCCATATCGACATGATACAACACATCCGAAGACCTCTCGATCGGGGCTCCCGGTTCCTCCACGGAAATCAACTTCTTATCCATATTCTTCCGAATATAGTTCAGCATATTCTTGTAATTCCGTCTTCCACCGCTTCCCAGATAACCCCGCAAAGCGACTTGGTCAACAGAATCAATCGTGCATATATTATTCGCCGGATTCGTCGCCATTGTCGTGTACACGAGTACACCTTTATCTGCCGCTTTCTGTATCTGCTGCCGCTGTTCCTCCACGACACGCAGCCCCATGCCATTCACAAACACCATATCAAAACCGGACAACCGATCCAGTTTCTCCACGGGTACCTCCTGTAATTTAATAAATGAATTGTCATTCGCCTTCGCAATACCTCCCATCGTAATCGTCTGGAAATTCACGAAAGCAATCTTGGTGGTTCCGAACCAGACGTTGTACGCCCAGATCCCCAACAAGACGATAATTAAAAGACCCCCCAACGCAAGCCACTTTTTTCTCATCAGTATTCTCTTTTATGGATTATAATTTTAATAAATCTGCTATATTCACCGACAACGTCCCGATAAAACCTATGCCCCTCTGCGGGGTCACCGATTGATCGGCAGTCACATTTTTATCCTTGAAATCAAACAGGTTATCAATACCTGCCGTGAAACGGAAACCTCTTGGGAAACGGGCACCGAGATTCAAGGAACAGAACGTCCGGCTCTCATATTCATTTTTCACGTAACCACCCGCACTATTCTTGTACCATGTCTCCACCGAAGACATCCACCGCCCGTTCAAGGCTGCCGACAAAGTAACCTTCCCGAACGTTTTGGAATAATTTGCCGTAAAAGTCAAACTATGCGGACGATCACTCGCCATATTATACCCATCCACTTCGGAATGTACATCAATATAAGCGTAAGCACCTTTTAGGGTTAAACCATTTTTAAAACGGAACTGTGCCATCACGTCAACACCCGTTCTTGTTGCATCATCTGCATTATAATATTGCTGATCTTTCCCGTCCGAGGTCAAGCCCAAAGCGATCTCGTCAAAGAATCTCGTATAATAACCGGAGACGGAACCATTAAAAATTCCTTTCGTCACCTCGGCCGAAAACGTTCCCTGGTGACTAATCTCAGGCTCCAAATCTTCGTTACCGTATATCATGAAAAATCCCTGTCCGCCCATATCATATTCACTATGCAATTCTTTCAAAGATGGTATACGAAATCCCATCCCGTAGCCACCGCGCAGCGTCAAAACACCATATTTATACATCAACGAAATTTTCGGGCTGGCGTGGAAACCGTATTTTGAATGACAATCCGAACGAACCCCAGCCAACACGCTAAACGAATCACTCACCTTATAATCTTCCTGCAAATACAAAACATACGTCTGGGCATCAAATTTCTTCCCCGAACCATTATCAAACCAATAATGTTGCAATTTCTGCGTATTCACTTCTATCCCGGCCGTCAAGGTATGTTTTTCATGGATATATCCGGTATAATTCAACCGAACGGTATTGGTTAAATCTCCAAAAACCTTTTTAGAAGGCAATGAAGTGGTATAAACGTAACGCTTTTCGTAATTCTCAAACACATACGAGAAATCCAGTATATGAGAATCATTAATAGCGTAATAAACCCGAGGATTTATACTGTAATTAGAAAAGCGATCCTGTTCTTTTTGCTCCACGTACTCCAACACGTCATTATTATAATATGTCCCATTCAATGAGATCCGAAAATTCTCGTTAAACGTGTAACTCAACTTCTGATTTGCTTGCCAAATCTCGAAACCATTTACACTCGACATCCCTTTCTCCGAAGTATCCGCAACCACGGAATCTCTCCCGTATATATCCTTATAATACGAATACTCGATTTGCCCTTCTTTATCTTTTAAGGCATAAGCATCTCGCTTACGGTAGGAAAGAGATGTCAATGCAGAGAAACGTCCTTGTTTAGTCCCCAAAGACAAGGAATATTTACTCTCATCATTATTTCCATAACGCACAGAAACGTTCCCCGTGAAAGGACGATTCGCATCTTTCGTAATAATATTCACCACTCCCCCCATTGCCTGAGAACCGTAAAGAGTGGACATCGGTCCCTTGACAATCTCAATACGTTCCACATTATCCATATCAATCAAACTATAATCAATATTATTACTGGACCCCTCTCCGGCAACACGTTCTCCATCAATCATAAATAACACGTATCCTCCGGCAGATCCTTGGAATTTCAATTCCGGCAATCCGGAACCATGGGCCAGCCCGAACTGTAAACCCGGCATTTCATATTCCAGTAAACTTTGCAAATCCAATGGATTCACCTGTGCTATATCTTCCGATGAAATCACGCGGGTAAGCACCGGAACATCCTTCAACGGTTTCAGCGTACGGGTTCCCGTGATCACTACCTCATTCAACGCGTTATTACTCGGCTCCAACACGAAACGATACAAACTGTCAACCCCAGGGGTCACGTCCCGCTCTTGCGGTTCATATCCCGTGAAACTCACCCGTAACACACACTTATTCTTCGATGATAACTTAAAAGAAAACTCCCCTTTAGCATTTGTCCCGGCCCCGACCACCGTTCCTTTTACCCACACGGATGCTCCCGGTAATCCCTCGCCCTTCTCATCGGTAACAATTCCCTGCACTTTAAAAGAAGGAGCCTCATTGGTATGCTCATCAGCCATCAATACTGACGACAAAAGAATAAAAAACAATATCAACAAATCACGCCTCATAAAATTCTTTTTTTACGGAAAAAACCGTAAGAGAAAGTCTGTTCCTCTTACGGTTGATAAATCATGAATAAAAATTATTTTAGAGGAAACTCGTAATCAAATGTAGCAGCCTCATTCTTACCCGTGGCATCAGACATATCCGTGAAACGCAATTTTGCATATTCGCCGCCGGCAGTCTTCACAACAAACACTTTACCATTAATTTCATAAGAATACGGGGGCATTGATCCGGTAGGAGTTGCCGTTACCCATTTAGCCAGCACTTCGTTAACCTTCGTGGGTTGATACCCAACAAAACCACTCATCATTCCCGACATATCCACCATGACTTCCCCATCCACATCTGAAGTGAAACTTTCTCCGGTAACACTGGCAGAAGTAACACTTTCCAAATCCGTGGTCTGTAACATGACGGCTGCCCCACCATTCGTCTTTACATCATACCGATGGAAAGCAATATCCCAATCGAAAGAAGTTTCATCACCATCCACTCCATAAGTCTTTCCGGTAGATTCCCCTGCAAAGGTTCCTCCCATATTCATCTGCATACCTCCATCTTCCATAGCCTTTACATTCATATACAAAGCAAGACTAAAGTCTGCATCTTTCGTCGTACCGATTGTTCCATTTATCGACATGTAATAATCCGTCGTGGTTTCATCGTCCTTTTCCATCGTAACAACCGACTTCTCACTTGAGATATTCCATACATCCCCCTCTTTTTTAGCAATGGCTTTTAAAGAAAAACTAGCACCCGTTGTTTCTGTTCCACTCATTCCACCAATTTCACAAGCCGGGAAGGAAATAACCACGGTATCTCCGACACCTTCATTAATCACCATCAATAAAGAATCGGTATTCTTTATAAGAGTATTAGAATTCAAATCTCCATAATATACTCCCGTTACAGCCCCTTCCATACTCTTCACTTTCAACGTTTTCACCGTCTTCCCCTCTTTGAAACTAAAATATGACCAAGCATCATATGGATCACAATCTACGGTAACGGACTCTCCATTCCAAGAACCACCATTATCATCATCATCCGTACAAGCCGCAAAACACGCACCAAACAACATGATAACCACAAGAAACCAATTCATCTTTTTCATTATATTTAAAAATTTAGTTTAACAACAATTTAGTGTCGCAAAAATAAAGTAGCCCACTCCCTCCCACAATCCCTTAAAATGGGTAAAAAACGCCATTTACATACTTGATTATAGGGATAAGATCAAGACTTGTTTCTTTGGTTCTTACCGACAAAATTTAAAATTAGCATCGTACATTATTCTCCAACATTAATTTCGTGTGATTTTTATTACCTTTGCAACTCATTACGAGAACTAAAAAAGGATTAACATGGAATACAATTTCAAGGAAGTCGAAAAAAAGTGGCAAAGCTACTGGCAAGAAAACAAAACTTACCGGGTGGAAGTCGATCCTTCCAAGCCCAAATATTACGTGTTGGATATGTTTCCTTACCCATCCGGGGCAGGGTTACACGTGGGACACCCGCTAGGCTACATCGCTTCCGACATCTATTCCCGTTACAAACATCTGAAAGGATTCAATGTCCTGCATCCCATGGGATATGACGCATACGGTCTGCCCGCAGAGCAATATGCCATCCAAACCGGACAACATCCGGCCATCACCACGGAGAAAAACATCCGTCGCTACCGGGAACAAATGGATAAAATCGGATTCTCCTTCGACTGGGACCGTGAAATCCGAACCTGCGATCCGGAATATTACAAATGGACCCAATGGACTTTTATCCAGATGTTCAACAGTTTCTATTGCTTTGACGAGCAAAAAGCCATGCCGATTACCGAACTGGTAAAAGCATTCGAGGCCGTCGGAACCCAAGGATTAAACGTCGCTTGCGGTGAGGAAATGGACTTTACCGCCGAGGAATGGAAAAACAAGAGTACGAAAGAACAACAAGAAATATTACTGAACTACCGTCTTGCCTATCTGGCTGACACCATGGTAAACTGGTGTCCCCAACTGGGAACCGTACTGGCAAATGACGAGGTAAAGGAAGGATTATCTCTTCGCGGAGGTTATCCCGTGGTACAAAAGAAGATGCGTCAATGGTCATTGCGGGTTTCCGCCTATGCCCAAAGATTACTTGACGGGCTTGACAACATTGATTGGTCCGACTCCTTGAAAGACATCCAACGTAACTGGATCGGTCGTTCACAAGGAGCAGACGTGAGGTTCGACGTGAAAGACTCCGATCTGAAATTAGAGATTTTCACCACCCGTCCCGACACCATCTTCGGGGTTAGTTTCATGGTTTTAGCTCCCGAGTCAGACTACGTGAAACCGTTAACAACTCCCGAACAGGCTGATGCCGTTGCCGAATATTTGGATTACGTGTCCAAACGCACGGAACGGGAACGCCAGACCGAAGTGAAAAAGGTTACGGGAGTCTTCACCGGATCTTATGCCATCAACCCGTTCACCAACGAGGCTATACCCATCTGGATCAGTGAATACGTTCTTTCCGGCTACGGAACCGGAGCCATCATGGCTGTACCGGGACACGATAGCCGTGACTACGCCTTCGCCAAACACTTCAACCTGCCCATCGTACCCGTTGTCGATGACGGGGAAGGACATGATATGTCGGAAGGCTCCTACGATGCAAAAGCAGGTAAAATGATCAATAGCGGCATTATCAACGGCATGGAAGTCAAAGAGGCCATCGCCTACATTGCCGGAGAAGTAGAAAAACGAGGCATCGGTAAAAGCAAAATCAATTACCGCCTGCGTGATGCCATCTTCAGCCGCCAACGTTACTGGGGAGAACCGTTCCCCGTGTACTACAAGGACGACCTTCCTTACATGCTGGACGAATCCAAACTTCCGCTGGAACTGCCGGAAGTCGATAAATACCTGCCTACCGAGAGCGGGGAACCACCCCTCGGACGGGCTAAAAACTGGAAAACAGAAGACGGTTATCCATTAGAATTAAACACGATGCCCGGTTTCGCCGGTTCATCCGCTTATTTCTTACGCTACATGGACCCACACAACAATAAGGCATTAGTTGATCACGAAATATGCAACTATTGGAAAAACGTTGATCTTTACCTCGGTGGTTCTGAACACGCCACGGGTCACTTGATCTACGCCCGTTTCTGGAATATGTTCCTATATGACCTCGGCGTGGCTTGCGAGGAAGAACCCTTCAAGAAACTGATCAACCAGGGAATGATCCAAGGACGTTCAAACTTCGTGTACAGAATACAAGGCACAAACACGTTTGTTTCCGTCGGACTGAAAGATCAATATAAAACCACGGAAATCCACGTGGATGTCAACATCGTTAAGAACGACGTGCTGGATCAAGATGCTTTCCGGGCTTGGATGCCGGAGTACGCCAATGCCGAGTTTATCTTGGAGAACGGAAAATACATCTGTGGATGGGCCATTGAAAAGATGTCAAAATCCATGTTCAACGTGGTAAATCCCGACACGATCATCGAAGAATACGGGGCCGACACGTTACGCCTGTACGAGATGTTCCTCGGACCGCTGGAATTCAGCAAACCTTGGGACACGCAAGGGATCGACGGGGTGTACAAATTCTTACGCAAATTCTGGCGCCTGTTCCAAGTCGGCGAAGACTTCAGCGTAAGCGACGAGATACCTTCCAGAGAAGAGTTAAAAGTGCTGCACAAAACCATCAAGAAAGTGGAATACGACATCGAGAACTTCTCGTTCAACACGTCCATTCCGGCATTCATGATTTGCACGAACGAATTGACCGCCTTGAAATGTAACAAACGAGCTATCCTAGAACCTCTCGTGATCGCTCTCGCTCCTTTTGCCCCACACATGGCAGAAGAACTATGGAGCTTGTTGGGACACACCCAAAGTATCACGAAAGAGTCATTCCCCAAATGGGAAGAAAAATTCCTAGTGGAGGACGCTTTTGAATACCCGGTATCTTTCAACGGCAAAGTTCGTTTCAAACTATCCATGCCTTTGACGGCAACTAACGCTGATATTGAGGCCGCAGTCAAAGCTGCACCAGAATCAACGAAATGGCTAGAAGGAAAAGAGATCAAAAAGATGATCATTGTCCCGAAGAAAATCGTGAACATCGTTATCGGATAAATCAAAGTAAAAAAGAGGAGAAATCTCCTCTTTTTTACTCTAATTATTTTTCGCATTAGGGACAATGAACAACACGCTACACGTCCCGATCACCCCTAAACCCAAAAGCAGCAAACGCACATGCCAGTTCTCGAAAACCACGAAAGCCGAAATAGAAATCATCGTCCACATACACACGATCGATACCGCTTTTGTCTTCCACCCGACACCTTTACGTTCCTGAAAACGCCTTAGGTAAGGTCCCAACCATTTCGAACGGTGTAAAGCATCATGTAATCGTTTCGAACTATTATAGAACAACCACGAACTCAACAACAAAAAGGGTGTAGTCGGTAACCCGGGAACAAAAATGCCTATAATCCCCAAAACCACGGAAATACAACCGATGATGATATATATCGTTCTCTTCATCGCACTTACTCTTCCTCTTCACCCGGCATAAAAGCCTTTACCACCGCCTCGTTATACTGCGTCAACTTATTGCTCTTGTGAATTTTTTTCAAAATCTTCCGATCTGTCGAAGGCATGAAATACTCCCAGAACGTTTTCATCTTCATCAACAACTGATGATCCCCCTGCAATCGTTCGGCATAAGCCGCAAGTAATTCGGCATGAAACGCCTTGAACCTCCTTAATCGTTCCTCCCCGGCAAGCACCTTATCTTCCACGTACTCTTGTGCCAAGGCCGGGTTCGCCAACAAACCTCTCCCGATCATCACTCCCTCCAAACGAGGGAAACGCTCCGTCACAGTTTGAATATCCTCCAAGGTCAAAATGTCCCCGTTATAATACAACGGATGTTCACACCCCTTATAGAACGCCTCGAAAGCCTCCTTATCCGTCTCTCCCTTGTATTCCTGCACCCCCACCCGGGCATGAAGAAATATAGCTGCCAACGGGGCCGCGTTCAACAAGGGTAATAATTTCAAACATTCCCCCGGATCTTCCCACCCTAACCGCATTTTCACGGAACATTGTATCTCCGGAAAATCCTTCACCACCCCCAGCAAGGCCTCCACCCTCTCCGGGTGAGGTAACAATCCGGCTCCCTTTCCCCGTCGGGAAATCATCGTGAACGGACATCCCATGTTAATATCCACCTGCTTGTATCCCCGTCCTTCCAACATCTGCAAGCAAACATCCAACTCCGCAGGCTCTCCACCCAACACTTGGGGAACCAGTAACTCCACGCTATTTAACTCCGGATCACAATCCTTCATATCCCTTGAACGAAACGAATCCTCTTTCTCCACCCGGATAAACGGCGTGTAATAAGCATCCACTCCCCCGAAATACTTCGTATGCAGATTTCGGAACGTCCAATCGGTAAGCCCCTGTACCGGGGCAAAATGTATCTTATACTTTTTCTGTTTTTCCATATTCAATTATAAAATCACCTCGATTGCAACAAATATACCGTATTTCTTCCCGTATACGAAAAGAAAAGAAACAAATTTCCCCTTTTTTCTCGTACAACTATCTGAAATAATCATTAACTATGCCTCAAAATTCGTGATATGAAATTTTTACTCTGCCCCAAATGCGGAATACGCCGCTTTTACGTGAAAGACGAGAAGGGAAATAACTGTCTCGTACAAGTCACGACCGACTATGTTGTTGTCCCCGTTCACGAGGGAGATTCCCTAGAAGGATTCGACACGGAAACCCTTTATTGTCTCGGATGTTCGTGGAGCGGCAGTCCTAAAAGCTTGAAACGTTATTAATACAAATACATCATCCTATGAAACATCTGACATTTATACTATTACTGGTCATGACCTGTTCACTGGCAAAGGCCCAGCAAGACGACAGGGGGTATATCGTGAAAGTAGGCGAGAAAGCCCCGAACATCGAGTTATTGTTTCCCGACGGAACCAAGAAACAACTAAAAGACCTGAAAGGAAAAGTCATCATGATACAATTCACCGCGAGTTGGTGCGGGGTTTGCCGTAAGGAAATGCCTTTCATCGAAAAGGACATCTGGCTAAAATACAAGAACAACCCGGCATTCGCCCTCTTCGGCATCGACTTCAAGGAGAGCAAAGAAACCACCGAAAAGTTCGCCAAGGACATCAAAATCACCTATCCTCTACTCCTTGACCCGGAAGGCAAAGCATTCTACACCTACGCCGCGCAGGGAGCCGGAGTCACCCGTAACATCATCATCGACAAAAAAGGCAACATCGCCTTCCTCACCCGTCTCTACGACCCGAAAGAATTCGAGGAAATGGTAAAAGTCATTGATAAACTTTTAAAAGAGAAATAAAAACGAGGCCGTCTAACAAGTCTTATCTAGTGCCTAAAAACTACCCCCTCCAACTCCCCCTGTGTAAGGGGGAGTTAGTGGGGGTAGTTTTTTTTAATTGACTTTTTGGACATCCCCGGTTTCTTTACCGGTTTGCGTGCCGGTTTCTTTTTCTTCTTCTTGCCTCCACGGTGTTTTATCAAGAAATGTACAACGAGGAAGATCACAATCACAGCAATAACCGCTATCACCTGTTGATTTCTTGTCGGACGATACGCACCTCCCGATGCCTGTCCCCCATCCCATGACACGTGCGAAAGCGTGTCCGCCTCCAACACCCGCTCCAAATCATCGGGTAATTGAGAAAAGAAATCAATCCCCGTCATCTTCTCCACCTTATCTACGGAAACGGCAAAACTATTCAAGGGACGCTTGCTCTCTTCGTTAGGCAACACGTAAGCGATCATTTGCTGCTTGGAAGGCGAATAAAACAATTTATAGTAATACCCCGGAACCGTCACTTTCCCCTTGCCAATCGCACCTTTATTACTCTTGAAAATCGGGCCTGTCACCACGTAAAGTTTCTCCTTCCGGGCCCGGTTACGCACGTGTTCCTCCAGCTCTTTCCAGATTCCCCGGTTAAACATCGGCACTTGGGGAGACATATTCGACATGTAGAACGTCTCGCTCATCGCCTTCGCATTAAACGACATATCCGCCGCGGGACACAAATGCCCCCGGTCGTAACCGCTCCGCTTGTAATCGTCAGGCGTGGCACTCCAACGGCTGATCTTCGGGTCCACCCGGAAATCATTTTTCCGGCTCGCTTTCCCAGTCAAGTTCGCGGAACCTAACTCGTAATACACCCAGTTCGCCTGTTTATGCTCCTTGTTGAATCCCAAGCAATAATGCTTGTAATCCACCCGTATCCCGTCATCATACACCGGAATATAGCGCCCGTCGGCAAAACTACCTAAGGCAAGAAACAGAAACAGGAGGCCAAAAATCAGCCTCCCGTGTAATATACTCTTCATCAATTATTGTTTAATCGCTTCCTGCAACGTGTTATCAATCTGACCAAGAATCGGGTAGAATCCCTCATCATCTATCGTATGACGAGCAATATACGCCTCGATCCGAGTACGCAAAACCTGGTAGGACTCCTTGATTCCCTTCTCGTCCCGTTTCAATCCGCGACGGGCAGCATAATTCGCCATCTCGTTCACCAAGTCAAATGATTTCAGGTAATTCTGAATCTGCTTATAATCCTTCAGATTCACCATTTCCGGACGATGTCGGTCCATGAAATCAAACGTGTACTCGTACAAGAACTGGGTTCTCGTCACGTCGCTCAAATAACGGGAAACCCCAGTCGTATCCGCTGGCACGAAGACATCCGGCATGATACCGCCACCACCATACACGGTACGCCCGCCCACGGTCTGGTATTTCAGATTCTCGTCAAAAACAATACTATCTTTTTGTGAGAACTCCCCGTGAACCAAACGATTATAAAGATCATTATAATACTTCTCTTTCCCCTCGTTATACGGTTTCTGGATAGAACGTCCCGAAGGCGTGTAATAACGGGCCACCGTCAAACGCAAAGCCGAACCGTCAGGCAACATACGCTGCTCCTGAACCAACCCTTTACCAAACGAACGACGCCCGATAATCAACCCGCGGTCATTATCCTGTATCGCCCCGGCAAAAATCTCGCTGGCTGACGCACTAAACTCGCTAATCAACACATCCACGCGCAAATCCTTGAATTGCCCTTTGCCGTTGGACTTGTAATCCGTACGAGGTTGCGCCTGTCCCTGCGTGTAAAGAATCAAACGGTCGGCATCCAAAAATTCGTTAATCATCTGTATCGCTATCGGCAACACGCCACCTTCATTCTCCCGCAAATCGATAATAATTTTCCTCATCCCCTCTGCCTTCAACTTCACCAACGCCTGCATGAACTCGGCATACGTGTGCATACCGAAAGTATTCGTTTTCAAATAACCCGTCGTGTCATTCAGCATATACGCCACGTCCACGCTCTTCACCGGGATACTTCCGCGAACCACCTCTTTCTTGATCAACTTCGGCTCTCCTCTTCTAGCGATAGTCAACTCTACTTTCGTTCCCAGTTCCCCCCTCATCAACTCTTGAATCTTATCCTGGCCCATCTTTACCCCGGCAACCAAAGAATCGTTCACCCGCACAATCCGGTCCCCGTCCTTTATCCCGGCTTTCTCCGAAGGTCCACCCGGAACCACCTTCACGACGGTCACCGTATCTAGGTACTTGTAAAACTGGATTCCGACACCCCCGAAGTTTCCCACAATCCCCTCGTTCGCCCGTTGCATATCCTTCGCGGGAATATATACCGTGTGCGGGTCCAGATCCTTCAACAAGACCGGGATTGTATTCTCCACGATCTGCCTCGTGTCCACGGTATCCACGTACGAATTTTGTATCATACTGATAATCAAATCCAGCTTACTTCCCGTCACGGGCAAAAACATTTCCGAGGACGCTGACACTTGAGCCCGATCCGGCAAGAACCGGTTCAACATCATCCCGAACACGATGGCCAAAGCCAGCACGATCGGGGTCAACAAAGCCCTCAAATTACTCTTATTCATTCTCTTCCAATTTAATCTTTATTTTCTTGATTCTCGTTCAACTCGATAAATGCCACATCAATCCCGGCTTTCTGCAACAACTCGATCCCATCGACGCTCCGGTAATTCTCGGAATACACCACTCGCCGGATTCCGGCCTGAATGATTAACTTGGCACACTCGATGCAAGGAGAGGCCGTCACGTACAACGTTGCCCCCAAGCTGCTGTTATTTGACTTCGCAACCTTCGTGATCGCGTTCGCCTCAGCATGCAACACGTAAGGTTTCGTCTTGTTATTCTCGTCCTCGCAGATATTTTCAAACCCGGAAGGAGTCCCGTTATACCCATCGGATATAATGGCATCTCCCCGCACAATCAACGCACCAACCTGCCGACGTTCGCAATACGAATTTTCCGCCCATATCCGGGCCATTCTCAAATAACGTTCATCCAGTAACTGTTGCTTCGATTTACTCATCTATCTTTTTATTTTATTTTTTACGATTCCCGATAGCATCCAGCGTCTCGTAGAAATCAATTTTTCTTTCTCTCGGGACATCAATCTTATCCAAAATATCCCGGCTCATCTTCAAATATTTATCAATCGCCGCGAAAGCAAGTTCTTTAATACCCAAACGATCGTAGATTCGAGTCACCGCCTTGATCTTCTCCTCGTGGTCAAACTCTTTTCGTTCGATCCATCCCCACAACTCTTCTTTCGTCTCCGGATCAGCCAGTTCCAACGCCTTGATCAACATATATGTCTTTTTATTAGCAACAATATCACCTCCGATATTCTTCCCGAATTCCGCCACGTCACCATACACGTCCAAGTAATCATCCTGCAACTGGAATGCCAGCCCTAAGTATCCCCCGAATTCATACAAAGCGTTATACTCATGCTCCGGCGCATCAGCCAACAAAGCTCCATGCCGCAAACTTCCGGCAAGTAACACCGAAGTCTTCAGATAAATCATCTTGATATATTCTTCCTCCGACACATCATTCCGGGTCTCAAACAACATATCGTATTGTTGCCCCCGACACACGTCCATCGCCACTTGGTTAAAAAAATCTATCGCCCGGCGCAAGTACTTGTCCTCGCAATGCTCGATGCACTGGTAGGCCGTGATCGCCGCCGCATCGCCACTCAGTATGGCCACGTTACTATTCCACTTTTTATGAACAGTCAGCCGTCCGCGCCGCAACTCCGCGTCATCCATCACGTCATCATGTAAAAGCGTGTAATTGTGGAAGATCTCAATCCCGATAGCGGATTTAAGCACCCTCTCTATATCCTCCCGATAAAGATTATATGCCATCAACGTTAAAAGAGGCCGCAAGCGTTTTCCCCCGTCTTCCAGAATATACAGAATCGGTTCGAACAAGGAATACGGCTCCTGTATATACTCTTTCTTGTCTAACTCTTCTTTGATAATCGCTCTAAGTTCATCTATGGTATACATATCCGTCACATTTTCAAATTAGTTCGGCTAAAGTATAAAAAAAGCGCCAACAACCCATCATCTATGCAAAGAAATATCTTTTTCCCACACAGATCCCTTTTTTCTCTCAGCGTGAAAAATAAACCGATTTTCAAACCTTCACCCAATCGCAGAAAAACAGGTCTAATTTCAAATTATTGATTCTTAATGCCGTAATCGTCATGATGAACTCCCGGATAACACTCTTAATTGATAAACAATAGCTGAATAGTTCCGGATGACTTTCGTGTAAAGCGCTATTAGAACGCTATTAAATCCCTATTAAAACGCTATATATAATAGCGTTCTATTAATATTTTAATTGCTTATTAAAATAACTTTATCCGTGAGTGATCATGACTTGATCATAAAATAAAGATAAAATATCGGATAACAAAGAGATGACAACGAGCTTTCCTCTTACAGACCTCCCTTAGTCATAAAAATATCCCGGTCTCTATTTCAGAGAACCGGGACACTCAACGATTCGATTTCGAAAGCTTCTTTTAATATTTTCGACCGTCAATGGCCTTTACCTTCCAATTGCATAAGTTGTTGGGCTACAAACATAATCATGGTCGCATCCATATCCAAAAATGAATGACGTATAAATTTTGCCGCACGTTTTTTCACCGTCTCGTTCGCATTGGCGAACACGTTGGCGAAGCTATACATGAGGGAAGACTTGTAATCATCGTTCAACTGATCATACTCTTTCTCGCATAACGTCATGAAAGCGTCCATATCCCCCGCACCGTAAGATTCGATAAAGCGGAACGCTGTCGTGTAATAATCATCTTTATTCAATCCCAAGTCCATAACTCCTTTTTTTACGACGTTATATTTCTGTTGATTAAAAGGAGCCCGCGCTGTCAGGAAGTTTAAAACCTCCATCTTGTACAGCTCCCCAATCCGGTTCATAATTTTATCTTGAACAGCCGGGGCGAATTTATCCCGATTCGTGATCATATACTGTGCGATGGCATCCGCAGGACTTTCCGTGTAAGTAGTATAGATAAACAGATTTTCTTCTGCCAGACGCTCCTGATCCTTCAAACCATCAAAATAATCCTGCACCATCTTGAAAGCCTCGTCCTTTTTGGTCATGTCCGGCTGACGGTTTTTATAAACCTCTTCCATTTTCATCCCGGCATAAGCGGAGATCAGGTCTGCCGTGCGCTCCCCGCTTTCATAGCGTTGTTGCATACGTTCGGGCGTTTTGTCGGGATCGATCAAGCGGTCGATGCTACCGATAAAAGCATTCCCGTCCATCGCCCCGCCCACCTTGGTCATTAAAATCTTTTCATCGGGAAAACGTTGTTCGTCATCATCTTGCAGGGACCACACCAAGAGGTGTAGAAATCAATAAAAACTTGTTTCTTCTCAGCTTTAGCGGCAGCAAGCGCTTCCTTGTAAGTGATGTCCCGGAAACTCGTCTGGGCCATCAACGAAAGGGTAAACAAGGAAACGGACAAGAATAGAATTATTTTTTTCATCGTATTAAATTTTTAGTAACGTATCATTTATCAATAAGGGGAACACGGGCCATACCCGTACATCGGCCCCAGCATGGCTGTCATATCCACGACTAACTGGCAAACATAACGAACACTTTTCAATTTCCCTTCCCCGGAGAATTGATCAACGGGATGGTAGAGTCATCTCTCCTGGACTTTTACCCACTTCACCGCATCGGCAGAAATCAATCCTCCTCGTATCCCCTTATCGTGCAAAGACAAACAAACCGGTCCTTTCGTTAAATCATAAATCCCAATAGGAATCCAATCAGCATAATAATTTGTCATTCGATATACAAAATCATCTTTATAACGATCATCACCGGATAAACTCACAAAACGATCTAAAGATTTTTTCCCATTCTCCACCTTGATATCAACACTCATGGTCCCCTGTTCCAAAGAATAATAATAAATAAGCGAATCCGTTTGTTGAAACCATTTATGCAGTCCAATCTGATGAACCCACACTTCATATTTCCCTTCATCTAATATTGTTGCCGTCCATTGAATCCTAGCCGTAGAATTACCAACCCTCTTCCCATAAAACCCACGTACAACCCCTCCATAAGCATAAGTACAAACAGATCGAAGCCAACCCTGAAATTCCCCTTTAACAAAATCTGCAGCTGTTCCCAATTCATTTCTTTTTAAAGAATTACCAAAAAAACTTCGAGCCTTTGATTCTATCACCTGGAAACCAGCATCTTCATCATCCACAATAATCTCATCACTTTTTTGTTCCTTAAATACGGAATCAAGAAATAATCTTCGAGGAGGAGATTCAACACACACTTTCTCAGGTTTTATTGAAAAAACATAATCCTCAGGTAAATTTGCAGATAAATTTGTCCGAATAAATGCTTCATCACAAACATATTCCAAGGGCATCGCTACTCGCACATATTCTCCTCCTCGAAGAATCACGCTCCCCACTTCCCGCACGTCAGTTCCATGTTCGAATACTCTTGTGTAACACGTAATTACCCCCTCTATCGTCGAGGTATTATGAACATCAAAAATTAAAAATACGGAATCTTTTACTAATTGCTGACAAACATTTTGAATCAAAAATGAGGGAACTCCCGGTTCATCATACAGCACTTGCATCATTTTTACAATATCAAAATTAAAATATTGTTGGAATTCTACGGCAAATTGAAAAAAATCCACCATTTCAAAACGGTTTTCTTGCCGCCATTTTAGCAAAAAAATCTCAAATGCATCTCGACCGATCAATGCAGATATATATTGACGAAAATAACGACTTTTAAGTTTTAATAATTCATCCAGAAAATCACTTGCATCCGGGTCTTCAAAAGCCTGTCGCAAACTATGCTCCCCAAGATAACGGGATGCTTTTAGAGTTTTCGAAGGACCTATTGTTCCCGATAACTCTTTCCGAAAATTTTCCCTTTCTATTCGATTGACAACAACGTCAATTCCCGGAAATTTATCTGAAAAAAGACCTCCCGTGTTACTAGTATACATTGACGCTAACGACAATGGATTCTTCCCTGTAGCCAATAACCATTGTTTTCCCAATAAACAATCAACAAACCCCATACTCGGAAACTCGTCTATCTCGTCTTGAAAATTTTTAGCATATAAAGCATATATACTAGTAGCTTCAATCGTTGTCCTATCAATCCATTGAGAATGATGTTTTTGCAAATCCTCCAGCTGCTTCTGCAAAAGAGTCACACTAGAACTCTTACACCAACTTTCTGGAATAAATAAAAGTTCAGGTTGTACAAACCCACTTCCATTTCCCACGTCCGAGAGATACGTACAAAGAGCTATGGGTATTTCCACTAAAGCAAGTTTAGTAAAAGGATAATCGCAACCATACTTCTCGGTTAATTTCCTCTTTATCTCTCGAATTCCAGCAACAAGCCCTTCTACAGATCCTTCTACTGTCTGAAAAAATACACCTTCTCTGTCAAAAAAATACACCTCAAAATCACTCCCGTCCACATGAATTTTCTCCCTCTCATATTTCCCTACACACAAACTTATACCTGCTAAAGGATAATCATTGGTGAAACAGGCATAATCTCCATCCAACTCTCGGTATCCTTGCGAAATTACATTTTGTTCTTCTCGATGTCGCACCATCAAACGAAAACGAGTAAACGTGCGTTCTTTCAGCAACTCACCGCCAGGATGAAAAGGCGAACAACTCTCGGGATACCATAAACACTCCGGAATCAAAAAAGTATAATCATTCGACAACAATACAGCATGTTTACCATAACGCAATAAACTATTACTCCATACGGTTTTCTCCGACACAGAATCATCCTTATAAAGATAACAAACTCTTTCATCTATTCCACCAGAATAGTGAAAAATCAACCTTTTTTGCTTTTTACTTTCCAATGATTCATTAACTTTCACGACAATCCCCTCCTGTTCGTATCTTATATTTTCTTCTTCTCCCTCTATACGTGACACTTTCAAAGAAGGGTTCAAATAAAAAATCATTTCCCCCAAAACTCGATCTTTTACATTCTCCAATAATAAGGTATCTATTAGCACCAACTGTCCATCAGCTTGTGAACAACGAATCGAATGACTAAGAATTTTAACATTCCCACAATTCCTGTATTGGCAACATGATTCCCTATATTGTTGTCTTTTTTGTCGATCCAAGTAAAAAAAGCCACTATATACAAACCCTAATCCACACCCCAACAAGATTGTCACGATACCAATTATTTTCCAATAAATTACCACTCGAGACGAATCATCAATACGGGGTATCCCTGCCACAGCAAAAGCGATACATCCCAATCCAATAAACAATATGACAGATCGTTGCAATAAATACCTTCCTAATCCCACATGTCCTAAAATCTGGGAAAAAACATTTGGAATCTCCGTTGCCCTATAATCTAACACTCCGTTCATTTGACTACTTAACCCCAAAACATCCAGCAACAACAGGAGCATCAATAAAACTAAACCTCCAAAAGACACTCTCACGAAAGAATAAACACCCAAAGACACTCCCAAGGCAAATAGAAGAGCCGGGAATGTCAATGTTATCCAATAAAAAAGATAAATTTTCACTGAAAAAGGAATCTCAAAGAAAATATGAAATCCTACCAAGAAGAGAAGTCCTGTCAAATTTAACAAAGATATCACGATCAACACGGCCCCCAATTTTCCGATTAAATAATCTCCATTTCCGTATCGCCTAACTCGTAAAGCCGCCAGTGTATCCAAATGCTTTTCATCCGATATATTATTTCCAACAACGAAAATAACAATTAACGATTGAAACATATTAAAAAGAAAAGCATTTACCAAAGGTAATGCACAGGGAAGAGCTATCAAGTAATGAAAGGCAAACCTTCCCTGTACAAAATATTGACAAACAGGAAGACCTAATATAGTGAAGATACTTAAAATAATAAACACATTATTTCGAAACAGCATCTTCACCTCGTAGAAGGTTATTTGTTTTATATACCCCATGTCTATCATGTTGTCGCTGCTATTTTAAGCACCTCCACGCTTTCTCCCACGACACCATAGTCCAAATCCTACAAATAAAAAAAGCATACCCAATACCCACCAGACTATAGATTGATTCTTTTCCGGTTTTAAAATAACTCCTGGACAAAGTCGCACTTGTTCATTTTTCACCTCCACCTGTTTCATTTCTGTTGTGTAACCGGGCTTACTCACCTCCAAGTAATATGTACCATATTCTCGAATGATATTCGTATCCTCTATAACAGTTGCTCCCAATTCATTAGCATCAGAAAAACGTTCACACAAATAATTACGATTTTTATCATAAACCTTTATTAATGCTCCATCCACTTGACTCATATCTTCATACACGATATTTACATATATTCTGACACTATATTCTTCATCAGACTGAGCCTGTACCATTTTCTGAAATAACAGAAATGCACACACGAGAGAGATCATATTTAACAGCTTCATCGCTATTTCCCATTAAATTTAAATTCTATAATAACTTTATCAGGAGGCAGTGGTACCATAAAATCTGTTTTTTGTTTCAAACTGCCATATTGAGCTTCTACTTCATAATTTTTAAATATTGTTGCATTAGTATAAAACCATCTACCAATAGGCTTGGTTGGTAATATCAGCCATAATCCATCATCATTCAATACATCAACTTGAGTTCCAATAGGAGCCCAAACTTCAAATCCCGATTTCCCATTACCACTTGGAGTTGTCGCAAGGCTTCCTCCGAAAATTAAAGACAAAAACAGCATCCATCTTAATAATAAATATGTGCTCATAATATTTATTTACATTGTTATAATTCATTTAGCTATCACAAAATACATCTTAATTAATGGCCTTTACCTTCCAATTGCATAAGTTGTTGGGCCACAAACATAATCATGGTCGCGTCCATATCCAGGAATGAATGACGTATAAATTTTGCCGCCCGTTTTTTCACCGCCTCGTCCGCACTAGCAAACACGTCGGCAAAACTATACATGAGGGAAGACTTGTAATCATCATTCAATTGATCATACTCTTTCTCGCATAACGTCATGAAAGCGTCCATATCCCCCGCACCGTAAGATTCGATAAAGCGGAATGCCGTCGTGTAATAATCATCTTTATTTAATCCCAAATCCATAACTCCTTTTTTCACAATGTCATATTGCTGTTGATTAAAAGGAACCCGGGCCGTCAGATAATTTAAAACATCCATTTTGTACAGTTCTTTTATTCGATCAGAAATATCATTCTTGATTGCGGGAGCGAATTTATCCCGGTTCGCAATCATATATCGTGCGATTGTATCAGCGGGATTCTCCGTGTAAGACGTGTAGATGAACAAATTTTCTTCTGCCAACCTTTCCTTGTCCTTCAAACCGTCAAAATAATCCTGCACCATCTTGAAAGCCTCATCCTTCTTGGTCATATCCGGTTGACGGTTTTTGTGAACTTCCTCCATTTTCAGACCCGCATAAGCAGAAATCAGGTCGGCCGTACGTTCTCCACTTTCATAACGTTGTTTCATACGTTCGGGTGTCTTGTCGGGATCTATCAGGCGGTCAATACTACCGATAAAACCACTCCCACTCCCCGAACCTCCGACTTTAGTCATCAAGATTTCCTCGGCAGGATTAATAGCAACAAACGTAGGGTATGCTTTTACTTGATAACGTTTTGCCAATTCAGGACCTTCACCCTTTTCCGCATCAATTTTTATACACACAAATTTAGAATTCAAATAATTACCGACTTCTTTCAATGGGAAAATATTTTTCATCATCATCTTACAAGGTCCACACCATGAAGTATAAAAATCAATAAACACGAGTTTTTTTTCAGCTTTAGCAGCCGCAAGAGCCTCCTTGTAAGTAATATCACGAAAATTCGTCTGAGCCACTAATGAAAGGGCAAACAAGGAAACGGACAAGAATAGAATTATTTTTTTCATCGTATTAAATTTTTAGTAACGTATCATTTATCAATAAGGGAAACACGGGCCATATCCATACAACGGCCCCATCATGGCGGTCACATCCACGACTAACTGGCAAACATAACGGACACTTTTCAATTTCCCTTCCCCGGAGAACTGATCGATAGGAGTACCGTAAGGTTGTCCCCCGCGGATATTGTACAAGTACACGGTATAGGTGTTTTCTTTCTGAGTCCCGATCACGATATGATCAAAATTCAAGGAAGTGTCCCCGAAGGGGCCCATATTCCAATACAAATTAAAAACATAAGAAATTGTCTCTCCTGTCGGAAGACCCGTGACGGGAATTTCGATCTCTGTTTCTGCATCAAAATTATAAGCATACAGCTTATTGTTATGTACACTATAAATAAATGTTCCGGTTAACCCGTTCCCGGCAATAATATCTCCTTGCGCCAAATGCAAAGCCGAGTTCAACGGCCGGATCTCCAGAATCGCACCACCGGAAAGCAGGTACAGATAACGGGTGCCGGAAACTTTATCCTGACACAGAAAATAGATGGTTTCGGCTCCTCCCACGTAGTTTAGGCCACTCGATAAACATTCTAGGTTATCTTGATTAATCTCCGTGTTGTACTCGATTTCGGAGGCCGCAACACAATTGTAGTCCACGGTCATAACACGATGTTTCGTGTTATTCCAATACACGTGTCCTCCAAATCCCCCGTCTACAATCTGAACGTGTTTACTTCCCCCGTTATCCAACGGGAAGCCCATTTTTCCGCTATTTTCACTGGTTGAAGAAGAGCGGATTCCTTTATTCGAGAAATAGAATATACTGGCAAGACTACGAATCATGCAATAGGGTTCCTCGTCCGCTTCCATTTCCTCGAAAAGTAGATTCGAATTATCAAATGCTTTCAGCATATCCACGGTACGAAGGCAAATAAGTTTATCCGATTCCGTGGTGATACAGACGGTATTGGCGTTCACCATTTTGTTCTCCTCTGTATCGATAAAGGCTTGGCTATAACCCACGGAGAGGTTACGAGGAGAACCGGGCAACGCTTCCCCTTGGGTCATGGCTAAAAGATCGGGGACCAGCCCGTTCTGCGTGTACACATCCAGTTCCGTGTTCCCGTCTGCCGTCTCTTTCAAGATGTAGAATCCCTGCGAAAACGTGGTGGAAACGGCAAGTTTCATCTCTGCCGTCGCAGCATAACCATTCTCGGTTGCCGTGGCTTCGAAGATAATCGTGTAACTTCCCGCCGGTAGATTTACCTCGTACGACAGATTCTTGACCGAATCTATTTTATTCGTCCGGAAGCCTTTATCTTGATCTTCCTTGTAAATGTACCACGCGTAGGTTAATTGATCGTCCGGATAAGTCGTTTCTATTTCCGGCTCACGAATTAATTTATTCCCGCTATAAGAGATAATCGATGCGTCTTCCAAAGTTCCGATCGTGATGTCCCCGATTTTCTTAGTTCCCAAGCTACTGTCATCATCATAACAGGATACCAGCCCGAACAGCGTGAACAACACGGATAATATGATATACTTTTTCATGCTTTCTTGCTTTTAAAATTAACTCCAACTTTTAGGCTCAAAACTAACCGGCGTTCCATCTTCTTCCTTGTAGGGTTCCTCCCCGGCCTCTTCCCGTTTTGCATTCTCTTCTTCCAATTTCCGGGCAAACCAACCGGCCAAGTAGTTGACATAGGCGTTATCCCCGTCCATTAATTCCTTAATGTACGCATCATCCCACTTTTCCCCGGTCCACTCGATCATCAAGCGATGCTTTTCCGACCCGTAAAGACCAAACACATAGTCACAATAAGATTCCTCCCATACGGATGGTTTGGTTAATTTCGAAGAAATGGATAACGTGCGGGTCGTTAACCCGTCATATCCCGGTTTGAAATAACCGTTATCCTTGAAAGTGAATTGCAGGGTAACGTCCCCGTTGCTCAAAGAAGGGTCTCTTTTGACAACAACCGGAATTTTGGTTCCCGTTTTACGGGCAGGGATCATGTATTTCGCCTTCAGTTCTTCGTTGGTAAAAGCGACATAATGCACGTCAGCCTTCGCATCATTCCCCCCTGTCTGAATTTGCTCCAGTTCTAACGGTCGGTCCTCATCCGACACGAAACCCATGGTTGATATTTCAAACCAAACCGTGTCAACTTCAACCTCTTCCCCGACATACACGAACGAATACGATGCATATCGCATCTCGTCGGTAACTTCTTCTGTCCCCAGCACGGAACCATCATAACTACTGTAGTACACGAAATTCAACCAACAGTCCGGGGTTTCGTACACCGGCAAATCTTTCTCACAGGAACTCATCCCGAAAAGGAACAGACTCCCGGTCAGTATATTTATTAACTGTTTCATAATCATTTACTTTATTTGAGAGTTAGGATTATATTCGGTTTCCGGGAGAGGAACGATGTACACGTTCTCGTCGGCATTCCCGTTCCCCCAAAGCATTGTCGTCGCCCCGGTTCTTTTGTACGTATAGAACATTTGTCCCTCACCGTAAAACTCCCGACGGTACTCGTTTACCATCTCCCCGGAAACCTCGCTCAAAGAGGAAAAACCTGCTTCATTCAATACAACGGAGTGAGCCAACATATAATCATGGTACCATTCGTTTATTTCGTCCAAATCGGAAGAGGTTTCCATCGCTATCAAGTAGACTTCGGACATCCGTAACAACGGGATAATCTGGTAATATAACATCTGGTTTTCAGCATCATCTGCAAAATAATATTTTGCAAGGGCTCCATACAAGTTGGCCGACGCATCTTTCACGTTCCGGTTCCAACAATTCAGATACCTGTTGTGCGAACCCGTGTTTTGTCCCGCATACAAGTCACTTAGCATGGAGCTGGAGATCACGAGATGGGAGGGGCCAGCCTGTTGGTCGGCTTTGTTACCGATCAAGAAGACGGACGAGTATGTTTTCACGTCATATTTACTGAGGTAGAGCAAACATTCCGACGGGCAGGCTTTATATCCCTTGGCAATATCGGTTTCACCGCTCATGGTCATTACCAATTCCCCGTCAGCACCTTTGGCCTCTATGATTTCTTTGGCCAGCGTGTACGCCTTGTCTTTCTTTCCCAAGTAAAGGTACATACGGGCTTGAATGGCTTTTACAGCCCAATAATTCATCCGGGACTGACGATAGTACATGTAGCTATCACTTAATTCATTCCCGTTCGCTGAATTCAACTCGGAAAAAGTATATTGGAACAAGGGATCATTGTCTTTCAATAAAGATTCCGCTTTCGACAAGTCGCTTTCTAATTTCACGACGTAATCATCAAAACTATAATAAGCGGGCATCTCGTCAATCGAGGTTGTTTCAGAATAAGGTAATTCCACTTGCCGGGAGGCTCCCTGTGGTATTTGTCCGAACAAACGCAGCACGTCCAACTGACAAAAAGCACGAATGGCGTACGCCTCTCCCGTGATAACAGCTCGAGCCGCAGGGTCCTCAATAACATCCCCGTTCTTCTCGGCATATTTAATAATCATGTTCGCTTGGGCGATCACGTTGAACAATCCCGCGTAGATGGTCTTCACGGCCGTCTTGGAGTAGTCGCCCGTGTAGTCATGGTTCATGAGGTCGTTATCCTCGTAGCGTGTCGAATTACGGAACTGGTACCAGAGATTAGCCAAAGATTCAATATTCGACATCGTTAATCTTTCACCATAAACATCTTGGCTAGCCAAACTCATGTAACAACCCGTGAGGGCATCTTGGAATCCTTTGTACGTGGTAAACAAATCTTTGTCTTTCTGTTCCGTGTCCGGCCGAACATCCAGCCAATCATTACAAGAAACGGACAACAAAGCCACGAGTACCGTTATGATATATAATCTTTTCATAAATACAGTTTTTAGTTACGTGTTAGAATAAGAACTTGATATATCCCTGTATGTTACGAGCATACGGGTAGCTGGTTCCCCGTTCCATTTTAATGGATGATAAATGCAGAATGTCGGACATATTCACACCGAAAGTAATCGACGTGGCACGAGTATATTTCTGAATCCAAGGGGTATCCCATCGATATTGCACACCGATAGACGAGATCTCAAATACATTGTCATCCATCACGAAACGAGAGGTTGCACGGGTCTGGGTGTTACTCAATTGCTTGAAAAACGTCACGTCACCCGCTTGAAACCAACGGGATTTCAGCACACGGGCATCCACGTTTTGGCTGGATAAGGTATTCTTTGTTACCTCTACCTTGTTCAACAAGGTCTCATTGTACACCTTACCTCCCCAATAATAGGAACAGGCCACGTTGACCGTCAGTCCTTTCCACATGAACATGATGCTGCCATTTCCCCTGTACTTCTGATCTTTTGATCCTAAATATACTTTATCGGATGGTTTCCAAGTATCGGTGATTTTCCCGTTTTTATCCAGAAAAATCTCATTCCCCGTACTCGGGTCAATACCTAAAGAGCGTACGGCATAAATGGCATTCTGCGGACGTCCCTCGTAGAACAGGTTGCTCACGTCTACATCCTCCTGCAAGTACAATTCATTCTGGGCCTTGATCGCATCGGAAAGTTTGGTGATTTTATTCTTGTTGTAAACCAATTGCCCGCTAAACATCAAGTTCATCCTACGTTCCGAGTCCCGAATGGCATAGCCGCTAAAAGAGGCTTCCCAACCTTTATTTTCAACTTCCCCGACGTTCGCTATATAGGAAGAGAATCCCATAGAAAGGGGTAGGTCCATGTTAGAAAGAAGGTTTGCCGTCTTTTTCGTGTACACGTTGATTTCTCCTTTTACACGTCCTGTCCACAAACCGAACTCCATCCCGACATTAAATTCATCCGTCTTTTGCCAAGTCAGCTTGGGGTTTCCCCATCCTTGCAGGATCGTCCCGTTCCAGTTCATGTATTTGTTGTCCGTGGAATACTTGTAGGTTGTCGATGCCCCGGTAGAGGAACCCTGTTGTGAACCGGTTTCCCCGTAAGAGGCTTTCAACCGTAAGGTCGTAAGCACGGGATGCCCTTGCAGGAATTGTTCGTTATGCAAGTTCCAACCGATACCGGTACTCCAGAAAGGTGCGTATTTCTTGTCACTCCCGAACGTGGAGCTACCATCGACACGGTAGGCCAAGTCCACGTAGTAGCGCCCGTCATAGATGTAGTTCACGTTCCCGGTCAAGCCAAAGCGACGGGTACTTGTTTTTGTTCCGCTAGGAATCCCATCCTTCATGTACTGACGGGCGTTTCCTAAAAAATTCATATCCTCGCTCGAAAAGCCTTCCAGTTCGAAACTGTATGAACGGGATTGTGTTTCAGCCAATGACCAGTCAACACCCACGGACAAAAGATGTTTCTCGGCAAAAGTTTTATTATAGGTCACCGTGACATTCCCGCTATAACTATATTCTTTCCCGGTTCCGTAACGGTACAATCCGCGACGGAAGAATCCTTCATCCGTGGCATATTCCGCTTTCTGATCCCCGGTAGTGAAATAGGAATGTTCTGCCGGCAAGAAATAATCGCTACTGTTGTCCGTGCTGGAAATTCCCAACTGTCCTCTTAATTTCAACCCCTCGATTATGTCCCATTCGATGGAAAAGTTATTGGTTAACGATTGATATCCCGATTTATCGAAAGTGTTTAACGAGGCGTCATATAACGGATTTTGCTTATCAAGGTTATTATACTGAAAACCATCAAAATAACGCACGAGATTACCATTCTCGTCATACGGGGCATCATAAGGTTGTTGCTGCGCATACGTGCTAAATTCCCCATACCGACTTTCACGCCCCCGGTTCATCCCGTAAGAAGTGTAATTCTTGAATGTCAATTTATCCATCATGTACATCAAAACGATGGAGCCGTTAAAATTACGCCGGGAAGAACCTTTCATGGCTCCAACCACGTTTTTGTAAGCCAAAGCACCACTCCAACGAAATTGTTCACTTCCTCCTTCCAAACGTAAATTATAATGGGTACCGACACCCGTGTGTAAGGGTTTACTCAACCAATCCGTATCCACCCCGGAAAGTACAGCTTTTAGGCGTTTGTTATATCTTTCGGAATACTTCACATCATTCCCCGGAAAATCAGTATCATATAGTCCGGCCATCTTTTCCAATTGTAGTTTTTCTGCCGCATTCAGCAAGTCATAGGAACTCAAGTCCGGAGCCTCAATATCCATTCCTATTTCGGCATTCACTCTCAATTTGCCTGCCTCCGGTTGTTTCGTGACGACCACGATCACACCATTGGACCCACGAGAACCGTAAATGGCCGTGGCTGCCGCATCTTTCAATATATTGATGGATTCGATCTCGTCGTCATTGTAGTCCATTAACTTTTCCAGTGTGATTTCGAAACCATCCATGATGATCAAAGGAGAGTTCACGTCATTTTTGATACTTTCATTATACTCCTGCACACTCATGGGTAAAGAGGAATTACCCCGGATATTGATTTGAGGTACGTTATTCGGATTGCTACCCATGGCATTATTTACCATGAAGTTTAAGGAGGCATCAATATTTTTCAAGGTTTGCAAAACATTCTGCCCCTTGTACATTTTTAATTGTTCGGAAGAGATGCTGGAAACCGCACCCGTGTAACTTTCCTTGGCCTTTTTGAAAATACCGGTAACCACCACGTCTTCCAACACGGTATTATCCTCTTCCATCACGACACGGACTTCAGTTTTGTCTTTGATGGAAACCAGTTGTGTCTTCATCCCGACAAACCCGACTTCGAGTGTCATCACGTCTTCCGGAACACGCAAAGTAAAATTCCCGTCAATATCAGTGGCTGTCCCGATTGTAGCATTCACCACCCGGACCGTTGCCCCGATAACTGTTTCTCCTTTACTATCCACTACTTTTCCCTTGATCTCTTTCGTGGCATCGGATTTTTTCTTGGGCTGATAGACTACCGAGATATACTTTCCGCTGGCCACATCCGAGAAAACAAAAGGCTTCCCATCAAGCACTTTTTGTAAAGCTTCAGTAATAGTTACATCTTTCAACGAAACAGTCACTTTATAGGACTGTACGTCATCATAAGTAAAGAGAATCTTGTAGGTAGAAAGTTTTTCCAGTTGTTTTAACACGTTGGATAAAGGTGCATCCTTGAATTCCGCCGTGATTTTCTTCTCTTGTGCCTGTGTCAGCCCTGCCGACAACAAGCAACACATGAAGAACACAACCCGGAATAACCCGTTCAGTCGAAAACTGCCCGGCTTGAATTGGAGTTTCTGGTGTTTCATAAATTTGTTCATTTAATTTATTTTTACATGACTCAAATACGTATTCTTTATTCAGATTTCGTTTTGAGATGTAAATCGGGTACCAGAAACGATAAAAATTTTTTATTTTACCAAAATTTTATTGTTTTCGTAAGTCGCTTGTACTTTACCAAGCATGTTCAATAATTGCAGTACTTCTTCTATTTTCTGATCGCGTTCGGCAAGGAAATGCAAGCGGTAATTCATCGCTTGCGGGTTCTCGAATTCTACCCGTATATTATACCACCGCCCTAATTCACGCATGATCTCGACCACGGTTTCATTATCAAAATAGAAATACCCTTCCGTCCATAAATAGTAATTGTCCGTGTCGACTTCCCGCACGTCAAAAGTCCCGTCTCCTTGTAAATGAGCGTCCTCCCCGGGACGTATTACCACTTCCGAGGACGAACTAACATTTTTCACTTTCACGCTCCCTTTTAACAAGGTCACGTGTGAATCATCGGACACGTAGGTTCTGACATTAAATTCGGTTCCCAGAACTTCCGTCGTGATATTACCGGATTTTACAATAAAAGGTCTTTTTGAATCGGGCGTTACTTTGAAATAACCTTCCCCCTCTAACTCAACCACTCGCTGCTCTCCGGTGAAGCGACTGGGATATTTCAAACGGCTCTCGGCATTTAACCATACTTGAGTTCCATCTGCCAAACGAAGTTGATAAGCCCCACACCTGGGAGTTGTCAATGTATGTATCTCTGTTTCCCGGATCGTTTGCTGGTAATCTAACTCCTCGTCTCCCCGGGTAATACCTGTTTCTCGTAACAAACTATCTGCTTGAGGTGCGGATAAAGACACCATACGCCCGTCACCCGTGGACAAAAGGACTTCTTGAGATTGAGTACTGGCGGTAAAAGCCACGATAGGTCGGTTAACCGGAACCGGGGAAGTCCGATTGAACATCTGCCAACTGAAAAATAAAAGCACAGAGGCCGCCACACCTATCGAGATGCCGATCCACAATTGTTTTCCTTTATTTTTACCGGAAATTCTACTTTGCCGGAAGTTATTCCATTCTTTATTCACATCAGGTTTCAAGGACGCATGACGACGTGTAAACGCTTGCCTGTAATCCCCTAGCAAGCGAGCATCTTCCAGTTCTTTCGGATCATCCAGAATTGCATCAAGCTCCTCCTGACTCAACGAGCCGGGATCATCCAAAGCATCCAGCAAATCCTTTTTATTTTTCATATCCTGATCATCCATGTTTATTAACGACCTAATTTATATTAATACGTTTAGACCTCATTTTCGGGCACCCCCTCCGAGCCATTATTTATATGAAATTCTTCCCGCAATAAACGCAAGGCTTTCATAACGTGCTTTTTTACCGCACTAGGACTGATGTTTAACATCTCCGCAACCTCTGCATATTTTTTTCGGTTAAAATAACATTCTTCCATGATATGCCTTGTTTGCGGGGTTAAACTATCTAATACTTTATATATCCGTTCAATCTTCTCGTTTTCCTCATCCAGCCCCGCATCCTCTTCCGAAAGCATCCGAGAATACAGTGCCACGTAATTCTCTTCCACTTTATTATGCCGGAAGGTGTCTATGCTTTTATTCCGTACACTTTGAAAAAGAATCGCCACCACGTTCATCTTCCGAAAGTTCTCGTAGTTTTTCCACACGTACTCGAACGCATCATTCACTACATCCCGACTGACCTCCGCATCATTCAAAAACTGATAAGCATAGTAGTACAGACGGGAATAGTTCCCCGTGTATAGTTCTTCGAACTCTTTTCCATACCTCAAGCTTTTCAGCATATTCAATCCTGTTTATCCGCCTGCTAAGTTAATAGAAATTCATGGAACACGTACTCTTGATTTGCATATTCTTTAACTTTATAGCTATATAGTGATAATTCATATCTATTTTTACTACATTTGTCCTACTAAATAATATCACCGTGATGGACCTGCAAATCATTCAAGATAAAATTTATGAAATTCGAGGACAAAAGGTCATGCTTGACTTCGATCTGGCTGAATTATATGGAACAGAAACAAAATATTTGAAACGTTCCGTGAAGAATAATTTAAAACGATTCCCATCGGATTTCATGTTCGAGTTGACAAAAGAAGAGTTCGATAGTTTGAGGTGCAGAAATTGCACCTCAAACCAAAGAGGTGGCAATAGATATATGCCTTTTGCTTTCACGGAATTAGGTGTCGCCATGCTAAGTAGCGTCCTTAATTCAGAAATCGCTATCGAGGTAAACATGGGCATCATGCGAGCTTTTGTCGCCGTTCGACAATTAATAGCCAACTCTCCAACAGATAAAATAGGGGAAATTAAAAACGAGTTGAAAGAACTGAAAGAGTATATCAAGGAAATGTTTACCGACCAAAACGATATAAACGAGGACACCCGAATGCAACTCGAACTGATCAACCAAACGCTTGCCGAATTACAAGCAAAAAATCGAGGGACTAACGAACGAAAACGAATCGGCTATCAATTACCGGGATGTAACAATAAATAAAAGCTAAAAGTACATTCTCCCTGTTTAACTTTTAGCTTTTAACTTTTATCTTTTGTACCCCCGGGCAGAATCGAACTGCCATTTAAAGTTTAGGAAACTTCCGTTCTATCCGTTGAACTACAAGGGCCTTTATTCGGCTTGCAAAACTAATCGAAAAAACGGTTTATTCCAAATAATTATCACATTAGTCTTCTTTTTCTAGTCGAGAAAATCCCATAGCATCATATTATCTCCTCTACTTCTCTGAAGAAACTTTTATCCAAGCAAAATACAACTACAAAGCTCTCAAAATTCAAATTATTACTAAAAAAGCTCGAAAACATACAAAATGAAAGTACCGCAATCGATTTTAATAAAAAACTGATATGAAAAATTTTATTTCAAAAACTTATTATTAACTTCGCAACACAAATACTTAACAGCGTGTATTCACTTTAAATAAGAATAAACATGGTTAGCGACTACAAAGAAATTCTATCAGACAGCGCCAAAGGGATGAAGCGCTCTGCTATCAGAGAGTTGTTGAAATTAACTCAAAAGCCGGAAATTATTTCTTTCGCCGGGGGTCTTCCTGCTAAAGAATCTTTCCCGTTAGAACAATTACAAGAAATTTGTGCGGAAGTAATTGCCACGGATGGTGCTGCTGCTTGCCAGTACGGTTCAACTGAGGGAGTTCCTGAATTATTGGAAATCCTTGCTCAACGTTACCGGGATCAAGGCTTGAGCTATGTTACAAAAGAAAATATCACGATCATCACTTCTTCTCAACAAGGTTTGGACACGGTTGGTAAGATTTTCTTGAACCGTGGAGACAAATATATTTGCGAGTTACCTTCTTATCTTGGGGCCCTCGGTGCGTTCAACTCTTACGGTGGTGTAGGCGTTGGTATTCCTCAGGACGAACAAGGTATGAGTGCCGTGGAATTAGAAAAGACTTTGGCTGAAATGAAGGCTAAAGGGGAAAAACCGAAATTCATCTATTTGATTCCGGACTTCCAGAATCCTGCAGGTATGACCATGCCGGAAGCCAGAAGAATCGAAATTCTGAATATTGCCAAGAAATACGAGATCATGGTTGTTGAGGATAGCCCTTACCGTGAACTACGTTTCTCAGGAAAACCGCAACGTATGTTGTACGACTTGGATAATGGAGAAGGTAATGTAATTACGTTGGGAACTTTCTCCAAGATCTTCATGCCGGGATTCCGCATGGGTTGGGTTCTTGCTCACCCGATGGTGATTGACAACTTTGTGAAGGCAAAACAAAGTACAGACCTTTGTACCTCTGCTTTCTTACAGAAAATCACGGTTAAATTCTTCCAGAAAAACTATTTCGATGCCAACGTGAAGAATATCGTTGATATGTATCGTAGTAAACTAGAAGCTATGTTAGGTGCTTTCGAGAAATATATGCCGGAAGGTGTCACCTGGACTCGCCCGGAAGGTGGTTTGTTCTTGTTCTTGACATTGCCGGAAGGATACGATGCAGAGGAATTATTCCAAATCGCTATCGAAAAGAACGTGGCATTCGTACTTGGAACCGTGTTCTTCGTTAACGGTGGAGGTAAAAACACCATGCGTATCAATTTCTCTTACATGAGCGAGGAAATGAACATCGAAGGTGTTAAGAGATTAGCCGACGCAATCAAAGAACTATACGCTAGAAAAAAATAATCTAGAATGTAGATTTAAAATTTAGAGTTTGGAGTGGAGTATATGAATAAAATTCATATATTTCACTCTAAATTTTAAGACTAAGTTCAAGATGAAAGTAGTTATTCAACGAGTTACACGTGCCAGTGTTACCATCGAGCAACAATTGTTTTCTTCAATAAATAAAGGGATGCTCATATTAGTAGGAATCCAAGCCGATGACACGGATGAAGACATTAACTGGCTATCTTCCAAAATTGTAAATCTCCGTATATTCGATGACGAGAATGGAGTAATGAATAAATCCATCCTAGACTCCGGTGGTGAAATCCTTGCCGTTAGTCAATTTACTCTCATGGCTCGAACCAAAAAAGGCAACCGTCCCTCATATATTGATGCAGCCCCTCCCGCCATCTCCGTTCCGTTATATGAAAAATTCGTCGCAACCCTAAGCCAAGAACTCCACAAAGAAGTTCAAACCGGACAATTCGGAGCTAACATGAAAGTCGAATTAATCAATGATGGACCCGTAACAATCATTATTGATTCCAAGAATCGACAATGATTGTTAAACTCACAACTAAAAGTTAAAAGATAAAAGTTACATGGATTCAATTTTACAAGATAAAAGTTATACTTTTGCCATAAGCATCGTGAAACTTGCTCAATTCTTTCAAAAAGAACAGAAAGAATTTGTTATCAGCAACCAAATTCTAAAAAGTGGAACCTCCATGGGAGCTTTAATCCGTGAAGCAGAATTTGCACAAAGTCAAGCTGATTATATTAACAAATTTTATATCGGTCTTAAAGAAGCGAATGAAACGAATTACTGGCTTAATCTTTTAAAAGACACAGGATATATTGATGGGAATAATTTTACAAATATGGAAAAAGATAATAAAGAATTAATCGCCATGCTTGTCGCCACAGTAAAAACACTCAAATCTAAATTAAAGAAATGAACTTTTATCTTTTAGTTTTTAACTTTTAACTTGGTAACAATGGATATCGCAGAATTACAAACCGCAGTAGATGCATGGATCAAGACCCACGGGGTAAGATATTTTAACGAATTAACAAACATGACTATTCTGGTAGAAGAGGTCGGAGAACTAGCCCGGGTGATGGCTCGAAAATATGGCGAACAGTCGTACAAGGAAGGAGAGAAGGATAATTTGGCAGAAGAATTGAGTGATGTTCTTTGGGTATTGGTATGCTTGGCAAATCAAACGGGGGTAGATTTGAACGAGGCCGTAAACAATAATTTTGCCAAAAAAACGGCAAGAGATGCTAATCGTCATAAAAAAAATCCGAAACTCTTAAAAGATTAAACACTTTTATCCTACTTTTGCCAACAAATGCGCAAATAAAAAAATATCATGTGGATTAAGATTGCAGGGATTCTTCTTCGTAACCGGGTGGCCTTTATTGTTGGGGTCTTGCTTATCACCGTTTTCATGGGATTTCAAATCCCTAAAGTGGAAATGTCATATGAATATTCGAACCTGTTACCAGCCACGGATAGCGCATACCTAGACTACCTTGATTTTCACGAGAAATTCGGACAGGAAGGAAACGTGATGGTCTTTGCCATACAGGACAAAGACTTTTACCAGCTCGACAAAATGAATGACTGGATCAGCATGTGCGATAGCCTGAAAGCTCTTCATGGCATCGTGGCTCTCGTGGATATTACCCATTCATTCAATCTTCACAAGGACACACTGAATAAAAAATTTGACATCCAACCCATCTTTCCCAACCATATCAAGGATCAACGGGAACTGGACAGCTTAGTGAATATCATTGAAAATCTTCCATTCTACGACGGAACGCTGTTCAACAAAAAGAAAGACATCTATGGAATGATGGTTTCCGTCTCCGCTGATGTGATGAACTCTCCTGCACGGGTAGGATTAGTAAAGGATATTTTAGAGATTACCGAACATTTCTCAAAAAAACATAACCTCCAGATGCACTATTCGGGACTTCCTTACATCCGGGTAGTCAATGCGGAAAACATCAAAGGAGAGATGTACATGTTCATCATCCTGTCGTTATTGATCACGACATTCATCCTCTACCTGTTTTTCCGTTCCTTCCGCATCATCGGTTTTTGTTTATTGATTGTGCTGATTTGTGTCAGTTGGACGGTCGGTGTTATGGCCATGCTAGGCATCAAAATCACGCTACTCACTGCCATGTTACCACCTCTGTTGATCGTGATATGTATTCCGAACTTGGTGTTCATGATCAACAAATTTCACGCAGAATACGACCGTCACGGGAATAAAATCAAAGCCTTGCAACGTATGATTCAAAAGATCGGGAATGCCTCATTCCTAAGCAATTTGACCACAGCTGCCGGTTTTGCAACTTTCATCGTGACCTCAAGTCAAATCCTCGTGGAATTTGGAATAACCGCCTCCATTGGTATCACATTCGTGTACCTTGTGTGTTTGGTCATGATTCCTTGCGGATTCAGTTTCATGCCGGAGCCGGATAGCAAACAAATCAAACACTTGCACAATAAAACAGTAACCGGAACGCTGGAACGTGTCATTCAACTTATCTTAAATCGTCGGAATGTCGTGTACGGAGTTGCTATTTCCGTTGTCATCCTTGGAATTATCGGACTTACCCTCATGAAATCCACGGGTTACATGGTAGATGACTTGAAAGAAACAGACCCGATTCGACAAGACCTAAGTTTCTTTGAGGAAAACTTTGACGGATTAATGCCCCTAGAGGTAACTGTTGACTTCGGAAAACCAAAGCAAGTATTGAACTTACCTAATCTCCAAAAACTGGATAAACTCTCCGAGGAATTATCAAAAGACGAAGATATTTCCAAACCCATTTCCCTCATTGAAGTCATCAAATTTGCCAACCAGGCGTTCTATAACGGGAAACCCTCTTATTACAAGCTCCCGACAAATATGACCAAGAATTTCATCTTGAAATATGCCTCCCAATCCACGGGAGAGATTGGCGGACAAGCAAACTCTTTCGTTGACTCCACCCTCCAACGGGTGCGCCTCAGTTTCCGGGTAAAAGACATCGGGACCAAGAAAATGCAGGAAAAGGAAAACAAATTATACAATATTGTTGAACAATACTTCCCGAATGACCGCTACACGGTAAAGGTCACTGGTTCAAGTATTATTTTCTTTAAAGGAACTCAATATCTTGTATTTAATCTCTTTACCTCGCTAGCACTAGCCATCCTTCTTATTGCTCTCTTTATGGCTTGGATGTTCAAGAGTAAACGTATGGTACTGGTTGCCTTGATCCCCAATATCATTCCACAGATTATCACGGCTGCCATCATGGGATACTTCGGCATCCCGATCAAAGCATCCACGATCTTGGTATTCAGCATCGCTTTCGGTATTTCCGTTGATGGAACGATCCATTATCTCGCTAAATACCGTCAAGAATTACAAGGAACAAACTGGAGTATACGATCTTCCGCTGTACTGGCCCTACAAGAAACAGGACAAAGTATGATTTACAATGCTATCATCCTGTTCTTCGGATTCGGCATCTTTGCTCTTTCCGATTTCGGTGGTACGGTTGCATTGGGTATTTTGGTCTCCATCACGTTATTGGCAGCCATGCTATCTAACCTGATACTTCTACCGTCATTATTACTAACGCTGGACAAACACACGACAAACAAGACTTTTCAGGAACCTAAAATAGACATTCTCGCTGAAGGAGAAAGCAAAGAAATCAAATAAAAACATCCTATGTAGGATTTTTTAAAGTTAAACTGAAGAATATTTATACTCTTCATTAAAAAAAGATGTATACTTGCATAAATAAATCAAAAGCATATTTATGAGGCGACTATTATTCTTCATGTTGGGGATAAGTATGTTATTCCCGGCCACAGCACAAAAAAAGACAAGTATACACTCGGAGACCTATACGCAATGGAAGAGTAAATCTCCAATAGGCATATCGATCTATTACGACCGACGAAAATACGACCACGATTATTCGATCCAGACTGTAATAGGATACATTCCTGCCCAGGGATACCCTTTTACTACCGATCAAGCCGGTGAATTATTAGAATCTTACTCTAGGGACTACAAAATAAAAAAGAACATCACAAATACAATCCGGTTGCAAGTGGATTACTGGCTTTTTCCTTTCTTAAACATATATGTCCTAGGAGGAAAGATTTTTGATGAAAGCAAACTAAATGCGGCTCTTCAAATCAATTACATCGACTTACCTCCTTTTTCCCAAAGCATAAAAACAGATGGATGGATTTATGGATGCGGCACAAAAAGTGAATTTATATATCATCACTTCAAGCCTCAGATCGAATATACCATATATTGGAACCATTTTGATGAGATCAGTAATAAATCAATATTTCAAACCATAACCCCGAAGCTAGGATACATCGCCACGAGTAACAAGAATTGGATCAAGAATATAGAGATATATGCCGGGGCAACTTACAATCATATAAAATTTAAAAATCATTACGCGGCCTACTATGATGAACCAACACTGCAACAAATATTTGCGGAAATACACCCGTCAGAAGAAGGACCGTTACTGCCTCATGGCGGAATTTTGGATGCTATTATATTAAAAAATATACACGATTGGAACATGACCACTGGCATCGAGATCGAATTTTGCCACCACATTCATTACAAATTTGAAACTATCTTTCTGGGAAAAGAAACAACAATTTCCACGGGTATCACTTATCGACTATTCGGTAAGAAGTAGTAAAGTTTAAATCAACTTTCGCTCCTTCAGATTCAAATAACTATTGATACTATTCACCGTCAGAGATTCCGGTTTGGAAAGGATCACCCGGATACCCAATTGACTTAATTCCCGGACCATTTGTCGTTTCTCCGTGGCAAATCCCGCTGCAATGGTTTCGAAATATGCATCCTTTAGATTGTGTACGGGACGCTCCAAAGCCTTATTTAATTCAGAGTTCTCGAATAAAATGACCAACACGAGATGCCGTGCCGCCAAGCGCTGTAATGCAGGCAAATGACGTCGTAATCCTGATACGGTATCAAAATTGGTAAACAAAATCAGTAAACTCCGGGTCGGGATTTGTCGATTCACCGACACGTATAATTTCTCGAAATCAGTCTCTTGATAATGTGTTTCCAAACGATACAAAGCCTCACTTATCCGATTTAACTGGCCCACCCGGTTATCGGCCTTCACGCAATTCCGAGAATTATTCGAGAACGTGATCAACCCGGCCCGATCCCCTTTTTTCAATATAATATTCGACAAAGTTAAGACCGTATTTATTGCGTGATCCAGCATCGTCATATTATTAAAAGGCGATTGCATCGCACGTCCCTTATCCACCAGACAATAAATCTGTTGAGATCGCTCTTCCGTGTAGGTATTCACCATCAAATGATTATATTTCGCCGTGGCCTTCCAGTTTATCGTGCGGGGATCATCGCCCGTCACATAAGGCTTAATCTGTTCGAAGGCCATGTTTCCCCCGAGAGCCCGGGTACGGATGCCTCCATTCTCCGGATGGTAATTCCCGTAAGCCATCAACTCATAACGGTGCATCATCATAAACGAAGGATAAACAGCCACATCCTGATCCGCACGAAAAGAATAACGCCTTTCGACCAACCCAAAACGCACGGACACGAATACCCGAATCTTCCCGAAATTATAAGAACCTCGTTTTGTAGGACGTAACGTGTAATGGATCTCCCGCTGTTCTCCGGCATTCACCTTCAACCGGAACAAGACATTCCGGTTCTGGAATTCCACCGGGATCTCGTCAATCACACGAAGACAAGCACTCACCGGATAACGATTTCTTAGTACCAGGCAAACCGGATTTTCTTCCCCGTTAGACAATTTATCCACCACCACCCGCGAAGCATCAATCCCGTCCACTCGCTTGTACAATTCGAATAACTCCACGAGTAACAGCAACAGCACAGTCAGCAAAGCCCCCGCAACCCAGATAAAAAGTAACGGGAAAACGTAAGCCATCACAAAAGCGAATATTCCCAACATCAATATCAGGAAAAAACGGCGGGATAAATATGTATCTTTAAGTATTCGCACTATCTTGGAACTTCTATTTTAGACACTATCTGTTGCACTACCTGATCAACAGTCACGCCTTCCAACTCCTTCTCGGAAGAAAGCTGCACCCGGTGTCGCAATACCGGATTTACCAAATACAAAACATCGTCCGGAACAACAAAATCCCGTCCTTGAATAGCTGCGAAGGCCTTAGCCCCGTTCATTAAAGCGATCGACGCACGGGGAGACGCACCCAAGTAAAGCCAACCGCTTTTACGAGTAGCATCCACGATATTCACGATAAAGGATTTTATCTTCGAATCTACACGCACTTGAGCAACCTGTGTTCTCAACTTCTTCAACGCCTCCACGCTCAACACGGGTTCCAGTTCCTGCCAATGGGCGATAGCCCCGTGATCATGCAACTCAAGCACCTCGATCTCTTCCGCCACGGAAGGATAAGTCACGTTAATCTTAAATAGGAAACGATCCAGCTGAGCCTCGGGCAAACGATAAGTACCTTCATGTTCTATCGGATTCTGCGTCCCCACCACCACGAAAGGATAATCCATCCGGTATTCCACCCCGTCATTCGTGATTTGCCTTTCCTCCATCACTTCAAACAAAGCCGCCTGTGTCTTTGCCGGAGCCCGGTTGATCTCGTCCACCAACACGATATTCGAGAAAATAGGTCCTTTCCGATATTCAAAACGCCCTGCTGCCGGAAGAAAAACAGAGGTTCCCAGAATATCACTCGGCATCAAGTCCGGCGTAAACTGAATCCGGTTAAAAGTAACATCCAGCATCCGGGCCATAACCTTTGCCATCAACGTCTTGGCAATTCCCGGAACACCCTCAATCAAGATATGTCCATCAGCCAGCATCGCCGTCAGCAACAAATCGGCCACTTCCTTTTGACCGATAATCACCTTACCCATCCGTTCCCGTATTCGGGTGATCTTCTCGTTTAAATCCGTGAAATCTATTCTGGACTCAAAATTTATCTGATCTTCCATAATCTATTTAGCTTTTAGTTTTAAACAGTTCTATATATCTCACCAGCTCACGTAACTGGTCTTCATCCACATGCTCGGTCTTCCGAATCCGGATAATCAAAAAAATCAGGTCTTCCACGCTACCCCGTGCAACTCCCGCTCGTTCCGACAACAAATCTATAAAAGAACTATCCAGTTCCTCCGTACGCAATTTATAATAATAACGTACCTCTTCCAGAAAACTATTGATCCGTTTATTCGCGATAGCAACATGATCCCGCTGCTTGTAGTACAGAGAACTCACAACCGACACGAATTCCAATGTCCGGTTTTCCAAAGGACGAATTTCCGGAATCGGACGCTGTTCCCGTTTCGTCCGGAACAAAACGTATAGTATCGCCCCCAATATCAACAAAATATACGCCCACTTCAACGCGGGATACCTGAATATCACCCGGAAAAGAGTTTGTTGCCCCTCTGTCCCGGATTTTAGGTATTCATCCCATACCACGTTCGCATCCGGGGGAAGAAACGAGAGAGCCTTCTGGTAATAATCCCCATTCACCGAATCCAACAAGAAGAAATTCGTGAATGCCATCGGGTTCGAATGTAGGTAGATAACCCCCTCCCCGTAATTCATCCGGATAAAATTGGGATTCTTGATCGTATCGACATATCCTAAAACCTCCCCGTCAAAAGATTCCTTCAATTCAAAATAACGGTGAGTTGCCCTGAAAGGATAACCTTTATCTTCAAAGCCTCGCAAATAATCCTTCCCGTTCTGAATCCTTTTCATTCCTGAAACACCCACGTAAGAATACAATGTATCGGGAATAAACTCTGCCGACACGAAAAGCGAACCACCGTCTTCCACCTCTTCCAACACGACCTCCAAATCCCCCGGAACAATTCTGAAAAAGGGACTCACGAAAAAGTAGGTCTTCAAGAAAGGCGTTCTACCCACACGCAATTGTTCCCGTACAGACATCCGGGCAAAAGACACCTCTCCTTCCGGAAATAGATAAGGCAAAGCATCTTTAATAATATACGTCCCATAAGGACTCTTCTTGCTGATAGAAAAATTAGGACTCCAATCTATCGGTTGCGGTTTATTCGCCTCATATCCCGTGTAAACAGCCATAATGGCGATCACGAAAAGAACAATCAATACATTTTGGCGCCGTTTCATCCTTCCACCTCCTTCCTGAACTCCGTGAAATATCGTTTGATATTCCGATAAGCGGTTTCATCCACTGGAAACTCGCCATAACAAACACAATCAAATATACGGCTTATCTCCTCAAAATGACGACTCCACGTTTCATTCTTTATCTCGTAAATATAATGCAGATTCGTTTTAGAAACATCCCAACGAATCACCTCTTTTTTATCCAACATTTGCAACAAAGCAGAATAACTCACCCGTATTGCCAGCACGTAATCATTCTCCTGCTCCGCTTTCGCCAGTAACCGCACGAAAGAATCCGCTTCCTGTTCCCCGGTGTACTCCACGGAATCCTCCGGGAAAAAATCGGTCTCCCGCCTGCGGAAAAGAAATTTATCCCTATTCCTCACGAGCAGGTAAACGATACCCAAGGCAAAAAGACCCAATACAATTTTTAAAATAATATCCATTGTCTGCATTGACCCCTCCGAAACCTTGATCCGAAACAAACGCTCCAGAATCCAACGTTTTATCCAGTCCCAAATACTAGGCGAATCTTCAATATTCGTCGTGTAATCAAAAGCCGCATCTTTCCTATATTTCTCCAAGAAATCAGCTTTCGGGCCCCGCAAAACATAAGAAGAATCCGGAAAGAGCGAAGACTCCCGCTCCCCTTCTTCCGCCCATGTCACGTTCCCGACACAAACAAACACGAATAGAATAATATATTTAATTAGCCTCTTCATCCGCCTTTTTCTCGGGTTGAACCCCCAACTGGTCAATCTGGCTTAATAAAGTCGTGTGTTCCATCTCTTCCGAACGGGAAAAGAAAAGCATCCCGACCCCGACAAATAAAACCGTGTATAACGTGTATTGTCCCAAGTAAGAGAGTAGCAGCGAGAAAGTAATCTCGTAAATATTGGGAATCGCCCCCGTGAAAGCCGACGACATCATCACGAACATATAAGGAATACCAAACAGATAAGCTACAACACCTACCAATAGGTACATCACGAGAATAAACCCGAAAGTCTTCCACCAATTCCCCTTTACCATAGCCATTGATTCCGTGATAATTTTTCCTAGCCCGTTATCTCTTAATATCAGCAAATACGATCCGAAAGTAAACGAAATTCCAATATATATTCCGGGAACAAACAAGAACAAGAAACCGATAAAAACAACCAAACCACAGAAAACAGACCACACAAGATACACCCCGAATTTCTTCAACATAACTCTAAAAACCTCGATAATCGTGATCCGTTCCTCAATCCCCGCCTGATAATGATCCCAGTAAACCCGCAAATAAGAAATAGCAAACAACTGCACCCACAGCATCATCAGCACCCCGAACAGTGACGTGAACAGGGTTCGTAACATCGTATCCGTAAAACTATTCACGTCGTAGTAAGCCTCCGGGTGCAGCGACATATCAAAAACCTCCATCAACAGATCCTTCATGAAAAAAAGCATCAGCAAAATCATGGGAAACCCGATCACGGCAAAAGCCCGGATAAAAGGAACAAACTCCTGTTTCATGAAATTAATCGTCACGGTAATCAAATCCGAAAAAGAACGCTGCACGCTCAAATTAATCTTTTCCATTGGTCTCTGTTTTATGTAAATAATAAGGATAAACAACAAAATACCCGATAACCCCTCCCAGCGAAAGGATAATTGCCGCAGCTCCTACCACCGGGTAAGTATCGGCATAACGCGTGATGAAACTTTCAATCCACCCAGCGATAATAAAAAACGGAATCAGCCCGGTAACAATCTTTATGCCCCGCAAGGCCCCATTCCGAAACGAGTACGAGCGCTTGTACGTCCCCGGGAACAGGAAACTATTTCCCATCACCAGCCCCGCTCCCCCGGCTATGATAATAGACGTTATCTCGAAAGTCCCATGCGCCCACACGGACATCACCGAATGCAACAAAAGCCCGTGCTGGAAAAAGAAGTATTGGAAAGCCCCCAGCATAACCCCGTTCGAGAAAAGAATCCATAACGTTCCCGCGGAAAAAAAGATACCGAAAACAAACGCCACGAAAGCCACCTTAATATTGTTTGCGGTAATCATAAAAAACATATCCACCTCGTTCGAGGACGAATAAATCCCCATCGGAGTCCCGTTCTCGATGTTTTCCAACGTTTTGTCCACGTATGCGTCACCCAGAATCAAGCGCACGAAAGTATCGTCTTTCGCCGTGGAGAAGCCCCCGATCAATGCCGCAAACAGAAGAAAAAGAAAAGCAAACAACAACGTCCGCCTCTCTCGATAGAGCAACAGCGGAAACTCCCGCACCCAAAAGGAAAGAATCCCCTTTTTCTCCGATCTTTCCTGTCCGTAAATATTGATCTGGTAAACAGAAATCAACTGATTCAAATACTTCACCACATCACTACCCGGGTAAAACGTTTTGGCATAGGAGAGATCATCGGAAAGAATCACGTAATTAGAGGCAAGAGTATCTGTATCCAGATGGCTTACATTTTCCATTTTTCCCCATTTCTCCTTGTTCTGACTTACAAATCTAGCCTCTTTCATTCTAAATACCACACTTTTTTCCTGTGATAAAAATAATGCATTTATTCAAAAAAAATGTATGTTTGTGGAAATATTTATACTTATCATGAACATTTCTATCAGTACAGCTCACAACGTTGACATTGATTATATTCCCGCGGGCGTGCTAGACCGCATCCTAGCAACCTTGATTGATGGTGCCTTTCAGTTCGGACTACTCATGTTGGGTCTCATGTTTATCGGCCTCTTCAGCATGGTAGCCTCCCCTACTTGGTTTTTCGTCATTCTCGCGGTGATCATCGCTTCCTATCATCTATTCTGCGAGGCCGTCTTTAACGGCCGCAGCCTTGGCAAATACACCATGCGTATCCAAGTCGTGAAACTAAACGGCAAAAAACTCACCTTCTGGGATTGTATGCTCCGCTGGGTCTTCCGCTTAATAGATATTTCCATCTCAAGCGGTGCCGTCGCCGTCATCTCGATCATCGCCTCCAAACGAATGCAAAGACTCGGTGACATGGCGGCAGGAACCACGGTAATAAAACTCGAAAAAGCAGTCACGTTAAAACAAATCAGTGAATTCGAGGCCCCGGAAGAATATCAGGTCGTCTTTCAGCAAGCCGCTCTTTTGTCCGACAAAGACATCAAGATCATCAAGGATGTGCTACGGGAAGTACACAAAAACAACAATTACGCCCTACTGGCCCCTCTCACGAAAAAGATTAAAGAAGTAACAGGAATTGAAACAGCCATGATTCCACTGGAATTCGTGGAAACCATCTTAAAAGATCACTCTCACTTGGCAAATAATTAGCTGAAAGCTTTCACTTTCAGCCATTAATTTTTACCGTTTTCATCTCTTTCAGAACATCTTCCAGTAATTGGGACGTTCCTATTCTGAAATAAGCAGGCGTAAGCCATTGCTCGCCTAAAATATGTTTCACGATCGTCAAATAACGAATCGCGTTCTGAATCTTCGTAATACCACCGGCCACCTTAATCCCGACCATCTTCCCGGTCTGTGCATGGAACTGACGCAAGGCTTCACAAATCACGTAAACCGTCTCCGGTGTAGCATTTACCGGAACCTTCCCGGTAGATGTTTTAATAAAATCAGCTCCCGCGTAAGCCCCGATCAATGAAGCATTGAACACGCTCTCGATCGTCTTCAGCTCGCCCGTTTCCAAGATCACCTTCAAAATAACCCCGACACAAGCCTCACGAATAGCAACCAACTCTTTATACACCTTCTCGTAATTACGCTCCAAGACATCCCCCACGGAAATCACGACGTCTACCTCATCCGCTCCCGCCGCGATAGCAGCCTTGCATTCAGCCAACTTCACGTCCAAAAACGTCTGTGCAGCCGGGAAACAAGCTCCCACGACCGTCGTTTTAATCGGTGTCCCAACCAGATTTTCCTTCACGAGAGACGTAAACCGGGGAAACACACATACTGATGCCACATCCGGCAACGTGTTTTTCTTCAATTTCTTCAATAATTCAGAAACGAAAGTCATGATTGATTTCTCCGTATCCGTCACCTTCAGCGAAGTATAATCCATACATGAAACACACAATTCAAAATTCTCATTACAATAAGCCGGAGCAATTTCCTTCTCGATCACCCCATCCAGCTCAAATTCGATCCGATCCTCTAAATTTGAATACCCGTAAATTGCCAATGCATCCAATATATTTTCCATATACACTATTTTATTAATCGGCTATCCCCCTACCCGTCTCTATATTCAATACGAAAAAATACACGACAGGTTATTCTTCTACACTCACTAAATTTCGTCATTCCCCTTTTTAGCCTAGGCAAAATTACACAATGTTTGCGAAGTTTTAAAGCAAATCTCGATCAAAATATTTACTTTTGGGAGGCGAAAACACGTAATTAAAATTTAATAACAGACAATAAATACAACATAATGGCAACAAAGTCAGAAGAACAGACGCCGCTTATGCAACAATATTATTCGGCAAAAGCTAAATACCCCGATGCGATTTTATTATATAGGATGGGTGACTTTTACGAAACGTTCGGCGAAGATGCCATTCTAACATCCAGAATACTAGGCATCACGCTCACCAAACGCTCCCACGGCTCTCCCGGAGACGTAGAACTTGCCGGCTTTCCTTATCATGCCATCGACACGTACCTGCCCAAACTGGTACGAGCCGGCCAACGGGTAGCCATTTGTGAACAACTGGAAGACCCGAAAAAAACCAAGAAACTGGTAAAAAGAGGGGTTATTGAACTCGTCACCCCCGGGGTTTCCTATAACGAAAACACCATCGACAACAAAAACAACGTCTTTCTGGCTGCCGTGTATTTCACGAAAACCAAAGCCGGGCTATCCCTGTTAGACCTTTCCACGGGAGAATTCCTAACCACAGAAGGAAGTCCCGCCACCATGGATAAAATATTAAACAGTTTCCAACCCAAAGAAGTACTATACCCTAAAGGTTCGGAAACCCGGTTTAACGAACTCTTCGGGACAAAATACTACACTTACCCGATCGAAGAATGGTTCTTCGAGACAGAATCTGCGACAGATCGTCTCAAAAAACATTTCGAAGTATCATCATTAAAAGGATTCGGGATTGATAAAATGGACTGCGGCATTTCCGCCGCAGGAGCCGTTTTGTATTACCTCGACATGACAAAACATGAACTCGTGGGACATATCACCTCGATCTCCCGTATCGACGAGTCAACCTGTGTCCTATTGGATCGTTTCACGCTACGTAACCTCGAAATTTTAGACACCCTCCACGAGGGAGGACGCTCCCTAGCTGACATTATTGACCGCACCATCACCCCGATGGGCGCACGCGCTTTACGTCGCTGGCTGTGTATGCCCTTGAAGAAACCGGCAGACATAAACGAACGCTTGGACATCGTGGAATGTTTCGTGCATCACGAAACGGAACGTTTGGAACTGGAACAAATTCTCCGCACCATTGGAGACCTGGAACGCCTTGCCTCCAAGATCGCCGTCGGCCGCATCTCTCCGAGAGAAATGGTTCAACTAAAAATTGCGTTACAAGCCATCAAACCGTTGAAAGAACAATGCTTATCTACCAGCAATGAAGTTCTTGCCAAATGGACGCAACAACTGGATGATTGCGAAGTATTAAGCCAAAGAATAGACCACGAGATCAGGGAAGATGCCCCCTCAATGCTCAACAAAGGGAATGTCATCGCCCCCGGAGTTAACACAGAACTGGATGAATTACGGGAAATCTCTTCTCACGGGAAAGAACTTCTACTAAAGATGCAACAACGTGAAATAGAGAACACAGGAATACCTACATTGAAGATCAGCTTTAACAATGTTTTCGGCTATTATATCGAAGTGACCAAAACTCACGTGAGCAAGGTTCCCGACACTTGGATTCGCAAACAAACCCTTGTCAACGCGGAACGTTACATCACTCCCGAACTAAAAGAATACGAGGAAAAGATTCTTGGTGCCGAAGACCGGATTCAAGAATTGGAAAGCGATATATACAACACTTTGCTGGCAGCGGCAGCCTCCTATATCAAACCGATACAGCTGGATGCCCGCGTCATCTCCTACATCGACACCTTAATCTCGTTCGCCAACATAGCAATCACGAATAATTACCATCGACCGGAGATCAACGAATCCTTCGTGATCGACATAAAAGGAGGACGGCACCCGGTCATTGAACGCCAATTACCTCCGGGAGAAAACTATATCGACAATGATCTCTACCTCGATAACGATAAACAACAAATCATCATTATCACGGGGCCCAACATGGCGGGTAAATCAGCACTTTTACGCCAAACTGCGCTCATCGTGATCATGGCACAGGCCGGATGTTTTGTTCCCGCCATATCGGCAAAGATCGGGTATGTCGACAAGATTTTCACCCGCGTCGGGGCATCCGACAACATCTCTTTGGGGGAATCCACCTTCATGGTCGAGATGAACGAGGCTGCCAACATCTTGAACAACATTTCCGACCGAAGCCTTGTACTATTCGATGAGCTTGGACGAGGAACCTCCACGTATGACGGTATTTCCATCGCTTGGGCCATTGTCGAGTTTTTACACGAAAATCCGAAAAGCAGGGCAAAGACCCTTTTCGCTACTCACTACCACGAACTGAACGAAATGGAACGCTCTTATCCGAAAATCAAGAACTTCAACGTATCGGTAAAAGAGGTGAACAACAAAGTCGTGTTCCTTCGAAAACTGATAAAAGGAGGTTCCAACCACTCGTTCGGTATACAGGTCGGTAAAATGGCAGGCTTGCCGCAATCTGTCATCAAACGTTCGTCCGAGATACTGAAACAACTCGAGAACGACCGTAATTCAAGCGGTGCGATACAAAAGAACGTCGCTAAAATAGGAAACGAAAGAGAAGGCATTCAACTCAGTTTCTTCCAACTGGAAGACCCCGTGTTATTACAGATTCGGGATGAAATAGCCGGACTGGACATCAACAGCCTGACCCCGCTTGAAGCCTTGAACAAACTAAATGAGATAAAAAAGATAACAGGTATTTAGGTCACAAATTGTGACCTAAATACTATTTTTCCAAAGCCACATCTCCACTATTCCATATATTCTTACTCTTAAAAAATGTACAATCATACTCTCTCGGTTTGTACTTCACCTGCTTCACTTGCTGAAACTTACCAGACTTATCTATCTTGTAATAAGTATCTATTCGTTGTCCCTGCATGGAGTCTAATTGATAGTACTTATCAAAAAAAAGTATCGGTTCAGACGATATCGGCTTTACTTGACATACTTGTATCTGCAAATTCTTATCAATTCTCCAATGCTTGGAACTTGTATATTCCCCCCTCCTAACAAAACCTATTTCTACTTCAATGTAATCTATCATCTTTCCCTCTTTATCATATGTAATTAATAGGTGTTTAGTGCATTCAGAAACACCTATTTTAGCTACAACAAGAACAAACTCGCTTGATTCCGGTTTAAATAACCTAAAAATACTACCGCCACTTGTCCAAGTTGTCTTAATAGTACCCCCAAAATCCATATATTCAAATAATAAAGAACAAGGGATTTCCTTATCGGCAACAAGCCCATAACTAGGATTTCTTTGCCCCTTATCTGTTAAAACTCGTTCGTAAGGTAAAGAGGTCTCTTTTATTACTTCAAATTTACATTTTAAATCAAAAGTGTTTTTCTGGCAATTTCCGGATAAACCTATACAGAAAAGCAACACGATAGATAACCATACTTTCACAATTTTCATTTTTTAATTTATTTATTAACCTCCCAAACAGCAATAGTTCCACTCCACGTTCTACCATCATTAGGTCTTACCTGGGTTACGTCAACTCTTTCGCCATTATAATTACTCGGGTCATAAAATTCATTAGAAACTGGATCCCAATAAAGTCTATTTTGTGTAGCATCACATCCTTCACTCAACTCAGACACTCCTGTTTCCATATAAATATAATAATACAATCCCAAATCATAATCATATCCCCGCCCTGTAACAACCACAAAATGATCTGTTGTTCCCTCATTTATACCTCGTCCTATTTCAGTATTAAGCCCCACAACTACTGGCCGACCTCGTTCCAAATGAATATCTGTACACTCTAAAGCCTGCATATGAGCTACCCAAGGATCACTACTAAAATTCTCAAGCCTCCCATTCAATTCAATCTTTAGTTGATACATACTATTTGGACTACCAGCTATAAATCAACATAAAACAAACACGAACCCATTAAACGAGAATATGCACACCAAGAAAATAGTCCCCCCCCTACTTCGCCACCCTCACCCTCTTAATCATCACATCCTCCACCGGGCGGTCCCATTCACTGGTCTTCACGGCGGCGATTTTATCCACGATTTCCAGCCCCTCGATTACCTCGCCGAAGACCGTGTATTGCCCGTCCAAGTGGGGAGTCCCGCCGACTGTCGTGTAAACCTTTTTCTGTTCTTCCGTCAGCACGAACTCCGCGTTGACAAACAGGCTGTCGCACTCCCGGGTTAGTTTCTCCGACAAAGCGACTATACCCTCCGTATCGTTTACCTCCTGCAAACGAGTAAATTCATCCTTGTACTGATTCTTCAATCGCCCATATAACGCCATCTTACGCCTTTCATTGATACTCTTCACGGTAGCCTCCAACTGTTCCGGAGAATACACCTTTCCTTGAACAATATAAAACTGTGCCCCGCTAGACTTACGTTCCGGATTGGTATCATCCCCTTCTCGGGCAGCCGCAAGCACTCCTTTCTTGTGGAAATACTCCGGCACGAACTCCGCGTCTATCCGATAATCCACGTCTCCCTCACCCAACATCACGTCCGGCCCTGCATTCTTCGACGTCGGGTCACCGCCCTGTATCATAAAATGATTAATCACCCGGTGAAACAACAATCCATCATAAAATTTTTCATCCACCAACTTCAAAAAATTATCCCGATGCTTGGGTGTTTTGTCATACAAACGAATCTTTATATCCCCGTACTCCGTGGTAATTTTCACGATAGGTTCTGTTTCATTCTTACACGAAGCGGCAAGAACCAAAATCAACAATACTCCGATAAATTTATTCATAATAACTCTTTTACTGGTTACAATTCGACACTTTCACCACAAAAATAGAAGAAAATACTTTACTAACAATAAATTTGTTTGTATCTTGGCATGATTAACCAAAACGTTGTCAAACATGAAAACGATTCTACTATTTACACTTGTCATCCTAGCGGTTGCAATCTCCGGATGTCAAGACAAAAAGAAGGTAAGAAACACGAATACGCAAAAAGAAGCGGTTAAAGTAGAGACCAAGGCTGTCCTTATAAAAGACACCATCCAAGTAACGGAAACAAAAACGGTAACCGAGACCACCGTGGTAAAAGAAGCCCCAGAATATCTCCTTGTCGGCGGCTGTTTCCGCATCAAAGACAATGCAGACCGTATGTACGACAAGCTACACAAGGAAGGCTACGCAAACGCCATAATCATGCCTTATAGCAGGGATCTTTACCTCGTGGCTTACGAAGGGTACAAGACCGAGAAAGAGGCTATCGCTGCCGTGAGAAAAATTCACAAAATCCCCGGTAAAGAAGAGACCTGGATCTATCAAATAAAATAAACGCAAGTAACATGAAACTCGTATTGTTCCTGTCATTCGTCCTGATATTGCCATTTATCGGCTGTCAACGGGATAAAATGAATTCCAAGAACCTGACTACCGTCAACGTGAAAAGAAACCTTCCGGCCTCTCTTTCGGGAAACACCGTCTCCCTTGACACTATCAGGCAAAAACCCTCGCGAGATAACAATAACACAACGATTGCATCAAACGTGAAGATTTCCCCATCCCGGCAGGAAACAGGAAAGCAACAAGGAACGGAACAAAACATCAAGAAAACAAATACAAGAAGTTATCATATCATCGTGGCCAGCCATCCCCGGGAAAATCTAGCAGAAAAAGACGTGACACAACTAAAAGCCAAAGGCTTCCAGAGCGCACAGATCATTATCAAAGACCAGCGTTATCGTGTCAGTATCGCAAATTACACGGATAAACAAGAAGCCACGAAACAAAGGGATCTACTCGCCACCCAACTGGGACAAAGCGATATATGGATCATGCTTTATTAATACATGATAGCCACCACGGCTGTGGCACCATAAATATACCCGACATACACTTGGGCAGGGGTATGTTGTTTTAGATACAAGCGGGCAGAGGCAACAAGGCCGGAAACCAGAATCAGCAAAGGCAACAAGTTAATCACATCACCCAAGTACTTCATTCCCAGAATAAAAACAAAGCCACACAAAGCCCCGATAGCTGTCATGTGCATACTGATCTTCCAGCGAATCGTCACGATCATAAAGCCGGAGAGCATGATTACCATAATCAGGTAAAACTGTCTCACGATATTAGAATAAGGCAAATTACGGGAAAAATAAAACACGATAAAAGCCCCCACGATCGTCACCAGCACCGGGAACACCCGATCTTGTTTCTGCACCAGACGGTACCCCTCAATCAACCCCAACCATTTTAACAACGGCAAGCAAAGCAATGGAATCAACGTCACCCCCAGCAGGGTCAACAAATAAGACATATTCTGCGTGTATGCCGGAATATAAGTAAAAACGGTTCCTGTATTAAATGTGATAAACAACACGTACAAAGGCAACAACAAAGGATGAAACAGTATGGATACTGCAAAAGCAAGTACTTTCATATTTTAAAATTATGGCTTTTAAACTTCCCTACGAAGTCGGGCCACCGGAATATCCAGCAACTGACGATACTTTGCAATCGTCCGGCGGGCAATCTGGTAACCTTTTTTATTCATTAATTCCACCAACTCATCATCCGTGTAAGGTTTGCGTTTATCCTCGCCGTCCACGATTTCCTTCAACACATTCTTCAACTCGCCCGTGCTAACTTCCTCTCCACTACTTGTCGGCATACTTCCCGAAAAGAATTGTTTTAAAGAGTAGATACCGAACCAAGTCTGTATATACTTAGAATTAGAAACCCTCGAAATAGTAGAAACATCCAATCCCGTAATATCGGCAATATCCCGAAGAATCATCGGTTTCAACTTGCTCTCGTCCCCCGTCTGGAAAAATGGTTTCTGGAACTGCACGATAGCCGTCATTGTCAACATCAGCGTGTTATTTCGCTGTTGCACGGCATCAATAAACGAACGGGCAGAACTCAGTTTATATTTCACGAAAGACACCACATCTTTCTTCTCTCGGGAATTCGAATTCTTCTGGTAATCCTCCAACATATTGACGTATGATTTGTTCAACCTCAACTCGGGAATATCCCCCGTGTTCAAGCTCAACTGTAACTCCCCGTCAACAATATCCAGGTTAAAATCAGGAATAATCTTCTCGGCTCCCGGAACCGAAGAATCGGAAATCTGTCCGCCCGGCTTGGGATTCAATTTCAAAATTTCGTCCACCGCCTCTTTCAACTCCTCGTCCGAAATCCTCATCCGTTTGGAAATCTTCTCGTAATGTTTCTTCGAGAACTCCTCGAAATAACTCTCCAATATAATCCGGGCATTTATCAAAGCCGGCGTGGAAGTCTCCGCCAAGCGTCGTTTCACCTGCAGCAACAGACACTCCCTCAAATCTCTCGCCCCCACTCCTGCCGGATCGAAACGCTGCACGACACGCAACAAAGATTCAATCTTCTCATCGTCCACCTCGATCCCCGCCCCAAAAGCGAGATCATCCACGATATTCTCCACGTCCCGACGCAGATAACCATCATCATCTATATTACCAATGATATACTCGCAGATCTTACGATCCATCTCTCCCAAGTGCTGCGTCCCCAACTGTTCCACCAGATTCTCCCGAAAAGAAATCCCCCCGGAAAGCACGAACTCCCGTGCATCATCATCCTTCGAGGCATTCGATGCTGTCAACTTATAGTCCGGAATATCATCCTCATCACTGATATAATCATCTAAAGAAAACTCATCCTCCGAAGATTCGTAATTATCTTCTTCCTGCGAATTCTCATCATAATCCACCTCATCCCCGTCCTCCTTAATATCAACCTCCGGCTCTGGTTTCTCCTCCCCCTCTTCCAAAAGCGGGTTTGACTCCAGCTCCTCCTTAATCCTCTGTTCAAGTTGATAGGTAGGAAGCTCAAGCAGCTTGATCAGCTGTATCTGCAACGGATTGATTTTCAACCCTAATTTCTGTTGTAAATTTTGCTTGAGCATCCTTCTATTTATTTCAAATTATTCTTAAAACTCGGCATTCTTCGGTGTCCGCGGGAACGGGATCACGTCACGTATATTCCCCATTCCGGTCACGAACAACAACAAACGTTCAAACCCAAGTCCGAATCCGCTATGCTCCGCGGAACCGAACCTTCTCGTGTCCAGATACCAAGACATCGCGGAAACCGGAATCCCAACCTCCTGCATACGGGTCACCAGCTTGTTATAGTCTTCCTCACGCTGTGACCCCCCGATAATCTCTCCGATTTGCGGGAAAAGCACGTCCATCGCGGCAACCGTCTTTCCGTCCGGGTTCTGTTTCATGTAGAAAGCCTTGATTTCCTTCGGGTAACCCGTCAAAATCACCGGTTTCTTGAAATGTTTCTCTACCAAGTAACGCTCGTGTTCACTCTGTAAATCCACACCCCAACCTGTCACCGGATACTGGAACTTACCGTTCTTATTTTGCTTGCTGTTTTTCAATATATCAATAGCCTCCGTGTAAGTAACCCGTTCAAATTCATGGTTCAACACGAATTGCAACTTCTCGATCAACTCCATGGAACGTTCCTCGGCTTTCTTATCCTTCTCCTCTTCCTGCAAACGCTTGCTCAAGAACAACAAATCGTCCATGCAATGCTCCAAAGCATAACGGATCAGGTATTTCAAAAAATCCTCCGCCAAATCCATGTTATCTTCCAAATCATTGAAAGCAACTTCCGGCTCGATCATCCAGAACTCCGACAAATGGCGCGTGGTATTTGAATTCTCCGCCCGGAAGGTAGGCCCGAACGTGTAAATCTTACCCAGCGACATGGCACCCAACTCACCTTCCAGCTGACCGCTCACCGTCAAGTTGGTTGATTTACCGAAAAAGTCCTGTCTGAAATCAACACTTCCGTCCTCCAACAAGGGTGGATTCTTCGGGTCAAGCGTCGTCACCCGGAACATCTCTCCCGCCCCCTCGCAATCCGAGGCCGTGATTAACGGGGTATGCAAATAATAGAACCCGTGATCGTTAAAATATTGATGAATGGCAAAAGCCATCGCGTGACGAATACGGAAAACAGCCCCGAAAATATTCGTGCGGAATCTCAAATGAGCCACCTCACGCAAAAATTCCAAGCTATGTTTCTTCGGTTGAATCGGGAACTTTTCCGGATCAGCCTCTCCCATCACGATCACCTCGTTCGCTTGAATCTCGCGAGCCTGTCCGCTCCCGGCACTCTCCACGAGCAAACCTTTCACGTGAATAGCCGCCCCGGTCGTTACTTTCTTCATCACCTCCTCGGCCACCTTCTCCATATCAACTACCACCTGTATATTATTGATCGTAGAGCCGTCATTCAACGCGATAAAATTCACCTGTTTATTACCGCGTTTGGTTCTTACCCAACCTTTAACCTCAACCTCTTTACCGCAATCTCCTGATTGCAACAGTTCTTTGACTGACATTCTACTCGTTTTCATCTGAAAAACATTTAAATATTAAACTTACAACCGCAAAAATAGTATTTTTTCATGTAAAAAACTAGACCACGAATAAATCACTCAAAATCGCGTCTGAAATTACCCACCCGGTCTCGCTGATTTTCCACCTTCCTCCTTCCTCCACCAAATCCCCGGAACGCTCGTATTTCCGGACTTGTTCCTGCACCTGTTCCCAAAACATGGCGTAATCTCTCTCCAATTTTTGTTTCTCCATGCCCCACATTGTCCGCAAGTTCGTCATCACGTATTCATTATACAAATCAACAGGTTTTAATTCCTCTTTTTCAAATGAAAGCGTTCCTTCATTTAAATGATCTATATAAGTTTTCAAATTCGCCGTGTTCCATTGCCGGGAACGCAGGTCATAAGAATGAGCCGAAGGGCCGAAACCGATGTATGGCTTTTGTTGCCAGTAAGATGTATTGTGCCGGGAGTACTTCCCGTTCCGGGCAAAATTGGAAATTTCATAATGTTCAAAGCCCAACTCTTTCAACCGTTCACACACCCGCTGATAACGTCCGGCCATCACCTCTTCATTCTCCAACCGGAACTCACCTCGTTTCACCATGTGTTCAAATACCGTATTTGAATCAATACTCAACATATATACAGATAAATGAACTATTGGTAAACAACTTGCCTTCTCCACATCTCTCAACAACTCCTCCTCCGTCTGCCTCGGCAAACCAATAATCAGATCCATGCTTATATTATCAAATCCCATGCCAGCAGCAAGCGCGATTCCATCCATTACCTGACGGGCCGAATGCGTCCGGTTGATTCGTTTCAATTGTTCATCCGAAAAAGATTGCACCCCGATACTCAATCGATTAAACCCCAAATCCTTTATTCCCTGCAATTTTTCCGGCACCAGATCTTCGGGATTCAACTCAATGGTTCGCTCCATACCGGGGGCGAACGAATAATTTTCCTCCAACTTCCGAATAATTCGTTCCAGTTCCCCACGTTCCAAGTAAGAAGGAGTACCTCCCCCGAAATACAAAGTATTCATTTCCTGCCGTGGCAAATACCCCCTCCTTAAAACGATCTCCCGTTCGATAGCCCTCAGATATGCCTCCTTCAAGGTCAATGAAGCCACCGAATAAAACCCGCAATAAAAACATTTACTCCGGCAAAAAGGTACATGCACGTATATTCCCATGATCAAATTTTAATAGATACCCTGCAAAATAACAACAATTATTCACATGAACCATAAGGCATAAAGGGATTTGTTTACTACATTTGTGAAATTTCGAACTCACAACGCGTGTATATGGGCAAATTGGTTGCAATCTTATTTATGTTCATCTCCATATCACTTGACGCCCAAACGGTCATCGTAGGGAAAGTTATAGCCCACTCTGGCGAACCGGTCAGCGGGGTACACATATACTGCATCGAAAGCGAAAAAGGCACCACTACCGACACCTTGGGTCTCTTCCGGTTAGAATGTCCCATCCCTTGCACGTTGGAATTTTCACACGTCAACTATAAAAAAGAAACTTACAAACTCAACAAAAGTGACGCACCCTTCGTCATTACCTTGCGTAACAAACAGAACAACCTGAAAGAAGTCGTCGTCACGGCCCTTCCGGCCAGCGGGCGAATCCTCTCCTCCATCAAGGGGATCGAACGGATTCCGGCCATTCTCGGCGAACAAGATGTACTGAAATACCTCGCCACCATGCCCGGCATCGTGACGACAAACGCGCTCAATTCCGGCATCTACGTCCGAGGTGGAAACAGCAACGAAAACGGATTTCTCATCAACAATATGCCCATCGCCTACCCGGACCACCTCACGGGAATCCTGTCCACGTTCGACCCCTACATACTGAACAACTCCACCCTTTTCAAAAGCGGTTTCCCCGCCCGGTACAACAGTTTTTTATCCTCCTACATCAATATGCGCCCCGAACCGGGAAACAAGCACGAACACGAGGGAGAGCTGACTCTCGGACTTGTCTCTTCCGCCCTGAAAGCCAAAGGCCCGATTATCAAAAATCATACGTCCTTTGCCGCCTCTGCCCGGACCTCTTATTTACAACATATCTCCCGGTTATACAACCGGTCCATGGACGACAAGACGAATCCTAACTATATGCCGGAGTACTCCTTCAGTGATATTACCGCAACCATTGATTCACGTCTTTCCGACAAATGGAGAATGACCGCCTTCGGACTGTTCTCCCTCGACCACATGAAAATGAAGATCAGCGAACACGTGCAATACATTTTCGACTGGCACACCTTTTCCGGCAACGTGAATGTCTCCTACACGCCCAATGCCAACGAGCAATGGGATTTCCAGTTCGGCGGGAAAAACACGTACAGCGAGGGTGACGCCTTCGGCAGTGTTCCCATGGGAGGCGGAAATCGCAACTACGCCCTTCTCGGACAAGCAACCTATTCCCGCAGACTCTCGGATAAATTGAACCTAAACAGCGGGGCAAAATTTGAATACTCCCGGTTCGAAACTGCCAACAAAAGCGACGACAGCCAAAATCTTCTAATAAAAAGTTCGGACAAAGACTTCAATCTATATGAATTATACCTGGATATAAACTACCAATTGAATCAAAACTTCTCCTTAAACGTGGGAGGAAATTATCAATTTTACGCAGGAGAAACCCGGGAACACACCTTCTCGCCCCGGGCAAAAATCAGTTACACGATCAACAAATTCACCATCTGGGCCGATTACGCCAAGACAATTCAATATTTAAGCCTCTACCCCTATTTCACGGTTAAAACCCCGATCGACATTTGGTATCCCTTGGCAAAAGGAACCCAACCCGCCACCTGTCACCAGTATTCCATCGGGATTAATCAAGAGATCGGACAACTATTATCCTTCTACGCGGGCATTTTTTACAAGGACATGCGTAACGTGAAAGACTTCGCCTCGGACATTCAAACTGAATATTCCGCCCTAAGCAATCGCCAAATTCAAGGAAAAGGCCATGCCAAAGGTCTCGAATTTGACCTAACGCTCAACCATCACGCACTCTACATGCGGGCCAATTACACGCTCTCCGAATCCAAGCGCAAATTCGCAGAAATCAATAACGGGAAAGCCTTTAATCCCCCGTACGACGTGAAACACAACGTCATGATCAACTTCTCCTATCAGATTTCGCCCCGGCTCCTGTTGAACACCCTTTGGACCTTCTCGTCCGGGGTTTACACGACCTTTCCCAAGGGAATGGTCATCGCCCAGAACATCACGGAATTCAATGATGACAAACCTATTCTTATCCCCGTGTACACGGATCGCTATAACTACAAATTACCCAACAACCACCGGCTGGATGCCAGCCTCGACTATAAATTCGGCGGCAAGAACCTCTTGTTCAAACTCAGCGTCGGAGCCTACAACGTATATAACCAATCGAACCCTTCGTTCGTTTATTTTCAAGCAGAAAGCACGGACAACCTGACCAAGATTATCCCGAAATCCAAGGTCATGCTCCCCTTTATCCCGTATGTTTCACTTCGAATAAACTGGTAATCAAATGAAAAATGGAATTTTAACCCTCCTGTTTCTCTCGCTTCTCTCCTGCATGCCGGAAGAGGAACTTCCCATGAAAGACATGGGTGAGATCTCCGGTTATTTCATTGAATGCTACTGCAAACCGGGTGAATTTTACACGTTGAACGCGGCCAAAGTCTCCCCAATCCACGAGATCATCGACCTGAGCGACCCTATCAATCTGGATGTTTCCATAAAGGCTGACTCCATCATCAAACTTATCCCCACGTTCAGCCCCTCATTCCTCGGAAATTTCAGGCACGACACCAAGTTCAATCAATTCGGTCTAGACTCGCTTTACCTGAGCATCTACACGCCTGAAAAAGAACACATCACGGCCAAAACCGCCATACCGGACCCCATCGCTATCTCTTCCTATTCCGTTTCCAAGGTGACGAACTCCGTCACGATCAGTTTTCAAACCTCCCTCAATCCCATGCAAAATTACTATATATATAGCGTGCAGGCAAGAAAAGAAGGAGCCGGGGATGACAACCTGCTGAAAAAAGAAACAAGCTATCTCGACCTATCCCGCCATACCGGGGGTGTCTCGATCGAACGCACCATCAAATGCCAAGAAATCGAAGAGGCAGAAGCCGTCGTCATTCTTCTTTTACGTATTACCGAAGATTGTTACAACTATCAAGTTTCTCTCTACGAGGCTAACAGCGCCAACCAAGGTAGCATCACCTCTCCCGTCCCGCTTATCGGAAACATACAGGGTGCGCTAGGGATATTCACCTGTTACACGGAAGATTACAAATTCGTATCCCGCGAAAGTTTTCAATAACATATCCCACCTTACAAGACTCTTTAAACCCAACAAGTCCGGAAGTGAAGCCGATTTAAGTAATCATTTGATTATCAAACCATGATCACTTCAAGAGAAAATGCGGAAAAACTATTTAAAATGTATTTTTAAAATCCTTATAAAACGCTATTTTTAGTATAGCGCTTTAATAGAGCTTTAATAGCGTTCTAATAGCGCTTTATACGAAAGTGATCCGGAACAAATCAGCTAGAATTAATTGATTATCCGACTATTACCTTAGCACGTCGGCATAAATAGGGTACGTCCCCCCATACGAACAAAAAATACCCCCCGACCATTTACCCCCAAATAAATAATTCCGAAGTCAATCAAAACGCTCTGGAACAAATCTTTTCGCGGAATGTTTTGGAATTCACGTATTAATGTGTAATTTTGCCCCTCATTTTGGAGTGGAGTACTCGCTAAATTGTAAGGGATACCTTAGCCATGCTCTTTACAATGCACCTGTCTCCGTTGAAAATTATATCAGTTTGCCCGATAAACCTCGTTATTTTCAACCGGATAGAATGCCCAGAGTCCCCACGAAGAAATACAAACAGAAGTTTAATTTTTAATTAAAAAAAAAGTGGATCAGATTAGTTACAAAACAACTTATGTCAACAAAGCCACTGCACAGAAAGAATGGGTTTTGATTGACGCAGAGAATCAAGTTGTGGGACGTCTTGCCGCTAAAGTTGCGAAACTATTGAGAGGCAAGTACAAACCCAGTTACACTCCCCACGTGGATTGTGGAGACAATGTAATCATTATCAACGTAGAAAAAGTTATCTTCACAGGTAACAAATTAACAGACAAACAGTATCGTAGACACACCCAGTATCCTGGAGGTCAACGGATTTCTACCCCGGCAGAAGAAATGAAAAGATTCCCGGAAAGAATTCTGGAACATGCTGTTAGAGGTATGCTTCCTAAAAATCGCCTTGGAAGAGCTGTATTCAAGAACATGCACCTGTTCGTAGGACCGGAGCATAACCACGAATCACAACAGCCTAAAGTAATTGATATAAACGCACTTAAATAACAAGGTATGGAAGTAGTAAATGCAGTAGGTAGAAGAAAAACAGCGGTAGCCCGCGTTTATCTTAACGAAGGAAAAGGCAATATTACGATCAACAAGAAAAGCCTGGAAGAATATTTCACATTGCCTACCCTCCAATATATTGTAAAACAACCGCTTGAACTATTAGGTGTGTTGGGACAATATGACATCAAGGTAAACCTTGTAGGTGGAGGTTTCAACGGACAAGCTGAAGCTTTACGTTTGGGAATTGCCAGAGCATTGGTGAAAGTAAACGCAGAGGATAAATCAAAACTAAGAGCAGCAGGATTCATGACCAGAGATCCGCGTGAAGTGGAACGTAAAAAACCGGGACGTCCTGGCGCTCGTAAGAGATTCCAATTCTCTAAACGTTAATAGGAGTTTAGTATCTAAATTGGCGGGACTTCTGTGGAGAACTACCCGACAATTGATTAAATTTAAGAAAGTAAACTTTAAAGGAGACACAAAATGTCAAATACGAATTTCGACGAATTATTAAATGCAGGTTGTCACTTTGGACACCTTACCCGTAAATGGAATCCTAAAATGGCTCCGTATATTTTCATGGAGCGTAATGATATCCACATTATTGACCTGAACAAAACAGCCATCATGTTGGACAAGGCAAGTGCAGCTTTGAAACAGATCGCTAAATCAGGTAGAAGAATTCTGTTTGTTGCAACAAAGAAACAGGCTAAGGACATTGTTGCTGAAAAAATTTCTAATATCAATATGCCGTTCGTGACTGAAAGATGGCCGGGTGGTATGTTGACCAACTTCCCGACAATTCGTAAAGCCGTGAAGAAAATGACCACCATCGACAAGATGGAAAAAGACGGTACTTTCTCTCACCTTTCAAAACGGGAAAAACTTCAGATCTCTCGTCAAAGAGCAAAATTGGAAAAGAACTTGGGTAGCATCGCTGACCTGACTCGTCTTCCGGCAGCTCTTTTCGTGGTTGACGTGATGAAGGAGTACATCGCTGTAAAAGAAGCTAACACGTTGGGAATTCCAGTATTCGCTATCGTGGACACGAACTCAAACCCGGAAGGAATTGACTTCGTAATCCCGGCTAACGACGACGCATCAACTTCTATTTCTTTAATTATCGACAAGGTAGCCGGAGCCATCAAAGAGGGTCTGACGGAAAGAAAAGCCGAAAGAGAGAAAGAAGGAGACAAGAAAGGTGCCGAGAAAGTTGAGGCTCAGGATGAAGTAGCTGAAGTAAGCGAAACCGCTTCTGAAGAATAGATTAATTTTTGACTTTAGATTTCAGATTTTAGATTGAATGATCTAACTTCTGAAATTGAATTAACATGGAGGTTTAAAGAATATGGAAATAAAAGCAGCAGACGTGATGAAGTTGCGTAAAGCAACAAACGCCGGAATGATGGACTGCAAACATGCATTACAAGAAGCTGAGGGAGATTTCGACAAAGCCGTTGATATCATCCGTAAGAAAGGTCTTGTTGTTGCAAGCAAACGTGCAGACAGAGAAGCAAAAGAAGGATGCGTTTTAGCCAAAACCGATGGAAAGAATGCAGTTATGGTTTCCTTAAACTGCGAAACTGACTTCGTGGCTAAAAACGAGGGATTCATTGCTTTCACGACCAAAATTCTTGACGCCGCTTTAGCTAATATGCCTGCAACTACCGAAGATTTGTTGGCTATCCAACTGGACGGTAGAAGTATCGCTGACCAGATTTCAGAACAAACCGGTGTTATCGGTGAGAAACTGGAATTAAGCTACTACGGCTCTGTAAAAGCAGAAGATTGCGTGATCTACATTCACCCGGGAAACATGTTGGCAACCGTTGTTGGTTTCAACAAAGCAGCTGACACCCAAGTGAAGAAAAATATCGCCATGCAAGTGGCAGCCATGGCTCCTGTTGCCGTGGATAAAGACGGTATTCCTCAAAACGTTATCGATCACGAATTCGAGATCGGTCGCGAAAAAGCTCGTGAAGAAGGTAAACCGGAAAACATGCTGGATAAAATTGCTCAAGGTCGCTTGAACAAATTCTTCCAAGAGTCTACCTTGTTAAACCAAGTTTTCGAGCAAGACGGTAAAATGTCTGTAAAAGAGTACTTGAAAAGCGTAGATAAAGATTTAACTGTTACCGCTTTCTTACGTTTCACGTTGAACGCCTAATACAGGAAACAAATCTTTGAAATATAGAAACAGGCTTAGCAATAGGCCTGTTTTTTTATCCACTCACACCCACGATATGCAGCAAGAATATACCTACATCCTGTTAGACCTCGACGGTACGGTCACCGATTCCATGGAAGGAATCACCAAATCAATCCGGTACGCCTTGAAACACTTCGGAATAGAAGTGAGTGACTTGAACGAACTACGTAAATTCGTGGGTCCCCCGTTGAAAGAATCCTTGATGGAATTCTGCCACTTCAGCGCAGACCAGGCCGAGGAAGGCATCCGGAAATACCGGGAAAGATTTGCCGACACGGGCATATACGAAAACGCCGTTTATCCCGGCATGGAACGCCTTCTGCAAGAATTAAACGAGGCCGGAAAGCAAGTGATGCTCGCTACCGGAAAACCGGCTTATTACGCTGAAAAGATACTTGATCATTTCCACTTGAGCGATTACTTCAAATTCGTCGGGGGAAGCGGGGTTGACGGCTCGTTGTCTCACAAAGACGAGGTGATCCGTCACGTGCTGGAAAATAATGACATCCGGGACTTGAGTAAGGTGGTCATGGTGGGGGATCGGAAGCACGACATCATCGGGGCCCGGAAGACCGGAATTGACTGTATCGGGGTTTTATACGGTTACGGGGATCGGGAAGAATTAACCCAAGCCGGAGCCAAACGGATCGTCGCGTCGGTAGAGGAATTAAAACAGGCGTTATTACCCAAAAACCGCCTACATAATCAATAAACAGTCTTGTACAGATCGAGTTATTGTACTATATTTGTTTACTCGATTAATAATTTTTATGGATGAATACATTTAAGCCGGAAATACAAGAATTATTAAAAGCCGTTGAAAAGAAGTACTCTCAAAATTTAAGGACAACCACTGATTTTGATGTATTTTCTCTTCACTTAAAGCTTCAACTCGATGTATCCATATCCACTTCGACCCTAAAGCGGTTGTGGGGCTATGTCAAAGACAAGCACAAACCGAGGAATCAGACACTCGATTCTCTCGCGCAATACATCGGCTTTTTCAACTTCAACGAGTTCTGCGCTTACCTGAAAGACAACAGTCTATGCAATTCATCCTTCTTTGTCACGAAACAGATTCAAACCAGAAATCTCTCGGCAGGAGAAGAAATTGAAATCGGATGGTCGCCCAATCGCTACCTTCACCTGCAATACCAAGGGGATTCATGGTTTGAAGTGGTAGAGGCCCAGCACTCCAAGCTCGTGCAAGGAGATCGTTTCGAGGCTGTCAGCTTTTTGATGGGACAACCGTTATCCCTCGGCTATGTTTTAAGAGACAACCAGAAAACGCCGCCATTTATCGCGGGGCGTAACGGGGGATTGACTTTAATTAACCGCATCCATGCTAAATAACGATTTGTTATCATCGGGCTTCGTGGGAGAAGATATTCCAAGTCAAGAGAGTATGTTCAGCAATATTTCCGAATTCTATCGTTCGGAATCGGGTTATAGTTGCCTGCATCTGTGTCGACGGTACGGGAAATTACATATCCTCAAAAGCCTACAACCCCCATTTAAACAAGAAGAGTTCTACAAACAGTTATTACACAAGGAATTCAATATCGGCTACCAGTTGGATCACCCGAATATTCGCCAGACGATCGACTGGGAACAACAGGACGAGTTGGGGCTGTGTATCGTGATGGAATACATTGACGGAATTTCCCTGAAAGAGTTTATGATTCAAGGGAAACTAACGCAACCTCTCACGTACAAGTTTATCCGGGAACTTTGTGAAGCGTTACACTATATTCATAGCAAGCAACTTGTTCATAAAGACTTAAAGCCGGAGAATATCATCATTACCCACAACGGGAATAACGTCAAATTAATCGACTTCGGCCTCTCGGATCGGGATGATTATGACACGCTGAAAATTCCTGCCGGAACAAAAAAATATCTCGCCCCGGAGCAATTACTTCCTCACGCATCGCTTGATTGCCGTACGGATATTTACTCTCTGGGAGTTATCATCCAAGACATCACAAGCGTGATAAAGGATCGAAGATTGGCTCGAATCGCACAGAAATGTACACAGAAAAATCCTGACAAGAGATTTCATTCCGCCCAAGAAGTGCTGGAAGCGCTCAATGTTAGAAGACATAGCAAGAGCATTCTTTATATTTCTGCGGTCGCGGCACTCTCGCTCCTGACGACGTTTTACCTGAAGAACTTGTCGTCCCAACCGGATAAAAGTAGCATAAACCGGGTGTACAGCAATTCGGTGATCGCACCGACCTGCCAAAAATTCCTCTTACAGGAAAAGAATAATTTGAATAGACACGTGATTGCTTACAAAAAGAACGAACGATCCCTTGTGCAAGATAGTACAAACACGCAAAAGGCGCTCAAGCAAATCATAAAAACAGAATTCGCGGACGCCACACAGCAAGAGTCCCGTTTGTTCAAGCATCAAGTGAATGAATTAGAATCTGAAATCGGACAAATCTTTGAAGCCATCCGAAAAGAGGTCCAATAAAGCCATCACTGTTCATTAATCCGCAGGAAGTTTCCCCATTCTTTCGCCTGCCGGTAAATCGGTTTACGCCCGGAAGGCACGTAAAGAGTACATACATTGAAAATATCCCCTGCCCCGGTAAACGTCGACGAGTAACAAACAGGCGGGTAAGTTGCCATCAGGTAAAGCTCCTGCAAATTACAACCATCAAGACAATAGTCAAACAATGCCGAAATCTCTTTTCCCAACACCAGTACCTGCAATTCGGAACACTCTTTGAAGGCCGCCTCCGGAATAGTATAAACTCCATCGGAAATAACGATTTTTTTTAATCTCGAACCCCGGAATACCTGTTCGCCCAACTCCTCCACCGAAGCGGGGATAATGATGGAATCCAACAAACAATTCTGGAAAGCCGCCGCCCCGATCTTTCGAACGGAAGAGGGGAACGTGAATTCCTCGGCCGTTTTTCCTTCCGGGTAATGGATCAAGATACTCGCATCTTTATTGTATAACACACCATCAATACTTGAAAAGGTGGTATTCAAAGGAGAAACAGACAATTCCTGCAAAGCACTGCAACCACTTGAAGTTTGGTAAACGACTAGACTATCGGGTATCGTCATGGAGATCAAACCGGAACATCCTTTGAATGCATCTTTCTCGATCACTTTCAAGCTGTGAGGCAAGACGATTCGCTGCAATTGACTGCATCGAAGAAACATCCCGTAGTCCAACGTGTCCCGACGAGTATATCGGGACCCGTAATAGCTACTTCCACCCTCCACGATCTTTGCCTCGGAGAGATCCATCTCCACTAATTGGCCCGGCGTTTCATGCCCCTCAATATCCCATCCCAACATTTCACGTAACAAACGAATATCCGTTCCGTTCAAGAAACCGGAAAGGGTTAAGGAGGCAAGGTTGTACTTTTGATCTCCCATGATTTCCGGCAACATACCGGGAACAGAATTGTAAACGGCCTCGCTAGTCGTAAATTCCACGGGCGTAGAGTAAGTTTCCCCGATCGAATTCACGGCGAATGCACTCACGATATAAGTGGTTCCCATCTCCAACCCTTGCAGTTTTCCCGTGAAAACACCCTCATCACCCAATGGTACCTCAACCAATTTCCCGTTTTCCGTATCCTTCTCCCGATACGTAAACGCCAGAGTTGTCAAGGCTTCCCCACCATCATCCACCAAGATACACTGGAATGCCGCACTAAAAGGCCCCTTGTATATCATGACCAGATCACCCAGAACGGGTAGGGTGTTCGGCAAGGTCTGAAAATGTCCAATATCACTTCGCACGACGCTATGACCATTTGATATTTCCAAGCAATAATAATACGATGTTCCGGCTTGTAAACCCGTGAGGCAAGTCTCCACGTTTCCCTCTACCCCTTCAGCCTCCTGTTGAAACGCTTCCGCCATATCCTCGGATGTCCCGTACAGGAATTTACACGAGGTAACCGTTCCCTCTCCCCGCAATTCAATCTCCGCAGAGATTCTCGCCGTGTTACGAGTAATCTCTGTCACCTCATTTAAAGAGATACGGGGAGCCAGCACAGAAGGTTCCTCTTCCTTTTTACAAGCAAGTAATAGTAAACAGCACGCGATGATCCATTTGTACATATCCCTAAAAATTTATTCCGACTCCAACCGTGGGTTCCCAGTACTCCCCCTTTATCGTGATCACTCCAAGCGTGAGGGCCATTTTGCGAACCTTGACAAGCAAGCCAAGTTCCGCGGCAATCCCCTTGTAGGAATAATCTTTATTTCTCAGTTTCAATCCCTCGATGGTTTCCCACGCCACCTGCCGTTTCCCATAGCCCACTCCCTCGTATAGATAGCATAACGACGCTATCGAGTGAATTCCCCCGGCCAGAAACGCGTACCGGGAATACTTCTCGGAACCCGTGTAATAAGGCGTGTCCCCGGTAGAAGGTATGCTCCCGTCCTTCCGACATTCCCCATCCACGGACAAAGACTTGAGATCAGCCTGCCCATGCACGTATAACCCATGTTTTTTCATGCACGCCAACATGACCCCGAAAGCGGGACGTTCGTGATCCCATCCGACAGTCAATAAACTTGTAAAAGCAAGTCTTCGAGATTTCAATTTACCCGTTGGCATAGCCCGTAAGCTCTCGTCCAGCGAGGCGTTCGGTAACGGCCGGAGAACTTTCCGTACTCTCGGGTATTCTTCCTCGACCTTCAAAAGCGGTTCTTCTATCACCAACTCGTAGGTTAATCTCGATTCAAGGGTAACGGGAAATTTATAGTCCCGCAAAACACCCCATCGAGGATGCTTTATCGTTATTTTCCGAGTTCCATTTGGCACGTACAACCAGATTTCACCCACTTCATTCTTACGCTGCACGATTCCCAAAGGAGTAGAAAAGGCGAAATCACGATTCCCGACCACTTTGATTAACGCACACGCCTCGTCATTCAAGTCTCTCACAGGATTCACCCAAGCTGTTATATCGTTGGGTAACAAGCGAAACGAAGCGACCTTAAACTCTTGAGCCCATCCCGGCACAAGTAGCCATAAGAGTATGATCGTGCATAAGATTTTTTTCATCATTCAAAATTAAAACTTCCCAAGTGAATAATATCCCGTTCCGGCAATAACGTCTGGTCATCTATTCTCCGGGGCTGCCACGTACGCACGTGAATTTTAGGTGCCGTCTCGTCAGAAAAATCCCATAACAAGAATAAATACCCCTCGTCCGAGTACAAGTCCGAAGAGTAAGCCTGACGAACGGAGACGCCATAAATTCCCGGTCGGGTGGGATGCCTCCGGATCAGAAAATCAGAATAACGAACCTCTATTTTCTTATTTGCCTTGAATATCCGGCGCAAACGATCCAGATATTGTTGTTTCGTTTTTATATTGTACCGGATCTGATCGGCTGGAAGATAGTGGCCTTCCTGTGGCAGTTGTTTCACCACGGTACCAACAATGATTAACGCTTTCTCGCTAAAAAGTTGCTCCAAGAAATCAATATCTTTCGTCTCGTACGACATCCGGAAATGCTCCATGTAGTTTAAGATCACTCTCCGATTTTCCGAATCCGTCTCCGAGAATCCGTTTTTCAGGACCTTTTGCGCCTCTTGATAAAACGGGCTGGCAGTATCTATTGCCTGAATTCTTTCTTTCCGGGGCAAAGAAAGTTTCTTCGCTGGCAGTATCGTGTTTTCCGGTTCCGGCACTTCGACCGTCTCCAGGAGCGGGTAACGATAAAAAAACTGTACAACGGGAGAAGTTGTTTCCAAAGATTGCCAGTCCAGTTCAAAAGGATATGCCGTGCTGAAGGTCTTTCCCATCCCGTCAATCACGAGATCCATGCTGTCCTGATGAACAAAAACACGGTTCGTGTGGCTCCACGGATATATTTTATCATAGATAAAAGGGGTCACACGGTTCCCTTTAAAATCAAACAGGGCCCATTTCCCTTTACTCTTTAATGCCAGTCGTTCCGGATTTATAAATTCTCCATCATCATAGTCGGCAGGAACGATCATTTTCCCGGCCTTATCAACCACCCCGATTCCATTTCGAGTTAAACAGAATGCCACGTCGTGACGGAATTCAGTCATTTCCTGTATCTCGGCGGGAAGATACAACACGGTTTTCCCTTTTTTATCCAAACAAGCACAATAGTGTTGCCGCAAATCTTTGTACACGAGTAAACCGCAAGAAAATACTCCCTGTAAGCGACAATTCGTTAACATCACGGGAAAAACGTTCTGTCCCTTCCTGTCGATGACCTCGTAGGCGATTCGTCCCTCCCTGTCTGCCATCCCGACCAAGGCCATCCCCTCGGAAAAATCACAGGCAAAATCATACTCAGGGGCAATAACCCATTCCCCACGAGTATTCACGTAGCCATATTTTTGATTTCCAGTATAAGCCAGAGCAAGGCCATCTCTAAAATTATGCATCACCCGAACGGGTACTCCCCGGTAGGAATCTATTACCGCAATGTTCTCACTCGATTTATTGATTAAAATGAAAGGCCCTCCCTTTTCTTCTTGGGCAATGGTTACGTCCTCCATAAAGTTTCCCACTTGGATAAAACGCCGGGAACTTGTTGTCATCGGAACTTTTGAAATATCACACAACCGGAACATTTCATTCCCACAGGGAAGAACGCACACTTGATTTACAACAATGGAAGGTTTACCAGAAAATAAAGAATCTATCAGCGCGTTCCCATCGGGCGTAATGATCCCGAAAGAAGAGTCTCCATGAAGAATTTTCACGGGATAACCATTTATTTCCACCCGCTTTTTCTCACAGGAGACGCACACGTATATTAGTGCAAATAGAAAAATAATATTTCTCATAAACACACGTTCCTATTTTTTGAAATATCCTCCCGTTTTACGTGAACCTCTATATTCAATTAATCCTTTCTCTTTCAATGATTTCAAATAACGTTCCATCGTGGAAGTCCCTTTTTGAAGGAATTGGGTAATTTCACCGCCTTTAGCACCTAGCTTTTTCTCTAAAAAAGCAAGAATCAAAGCCTCAACCTCATTTATTCCCTCATTTATTCCCTCATCAACGTTTATCTTATCATTTATATGATCATTTATTCCCTCATCAACGTTTATATGATCATTTATGTGATCATTTGCTCCTTCATTATTATAGGATCATCACAAACGCAACTTTCAGCAGCAATACTGTCTTGATTAGAAAAATGTTCCTTAAATTGGACCGTACTCGTTTCCCCACATGCTACTATCTGTTGTAATTCCTTGCTATCCATCTCTTTTGCCAGTTAATTATCTTACAAAAGTAAGAAAAATAGCCAATCTAATCCTCCCAATCCTCGATTTCTCCACCGATTTCGATTTTCACCTGTTCCGGATTCTTCGAGATCGTGACGGATAACATATGCTGGATACCGGGTTTAAAGACAAATTTGCTTTCCACCATGTAGGACACTCCTTTCATCACCACTTCAACTAAAGGAACTTGATTGGTTAATCGTTGGGGTACCACGATAGCCGTATATTGTGTCTTGTTGACTTTTTTCGCCTTAATCGTCTGTGCTGTTCCGTGAGTGTTCCGGGTAACAATTCCCACGCTCAAGTCGATCGTGGCAGAAGGTACCGTATTATGGATGTATACCTCGGCATCTTCCGGAATATCACCATCATAATCTTTACCTTTCATCAGACGCACAACCATTTTACTCATCCGGTGCTTGAATGACAAGGAGACCGGAGAATCGCTTGCCGTGACGTTCTGATCCGTGGCCCAAAGAAAATCACTCGCCTCGTAGCCATCCAAACCGGAATCGGTTGAAGTAGCCGACTGATCCAATGCCACAGAAAAAGGCAGATCGTCCACGCCCGAAAGAGAGGGGATGTACGGGTAATAAGCGAAAACATCAAAAGAACCCTCATCCCAATATAACTTTCTGGCGGGATTCCACTTTGTCCCGTCAAAGGTCAGTAGTTCATTATTCAGAAAATTTCCGGCAACCTCCAATGGAATCCCGTGTCCGGTCATGTATACTCCAATCTGATCCTGTTTTTCAAAAGCACTCGTCGTGGCCCTTGCCAACGCCGGATGTTGCATATCAAACGTGATCAACATTTCATCCGATTCTTGCACTTGGTCGGTCTCACTACACCCGCACGGAATCAGTAGAATGTATAAAAGAATTACACAGCAAGTTATTTTTATGTATTTCATATCTTCTCTAATTTAGTCAAACCATCATTTCAAAATTGAAGGACGTCCCTTGTGAATCACGGGTGGATATTGATTTCCACGAGCTTTCGTACCAAAGTCCATGTCCCGAGTGGAACGTGATAAATTATCCGAACCCCGCTTATCATTCTTCACAAACTCATCGAAGGAATATGTTTCTCCGGCGTAAAGCATGATACGTTTCACGATGGCCTCCCGGCTAATGGCACTATGATACGGGATGTCGTTATTCATACAACTGTTCTGTTCCGACCGGAAAACACCCCGAGCATGTTTAAAACCTCCCTCGTAAATGTCCACCACATCGCTATACCGATCATCAAATATAAAATGCGCCCAAGGCACTTCGTGCATCTTCCCGGTAAGAGAAAGATTTTCGTACCATCCTAATGATTTTGCCCAGTTAAATGCCTCTACGTGATCGCAACAGACACAAGGACAGAAATCTATGAACTCGTTGTGATAAATATACTCGTCACCCAATTTCCCGAACCCGTGTCCTCCCGCCTCATGCTGGATGACACCGCGAGAATCCAAAGGATAGCCATAGGTACTCAATGGGCAGAATGCAATAGCTGAACCATCAGCCCACATCTGGCATATTCCGCCATAGTCCGTGGAATTCGGAGTTATAATCACGAGCGACTGATTCAAATTACCTTCATTCACCGTGGGCATTCTTAACGCATAGGCAAAGGCCGCATCGTAATCACACCGTAAACCGACACCTCCCGTGTACGTGGTCTCAAATTTGGTGTAACGAATCGTGTTGATTGTTCCGACCCCACTTTCCGGGGAAACGGCAATAGCCGTGTATATATCAAAACAATCCCGATACGTGCGATAAGGTTCTATATCAAAGAAACGTTCTACCTGTTCTTTCATCACTTTCAAATAATCCCCCTTGGAAATTTCTTTCGCATCAAATCCATCACCCAAAAAGACGAGATTTACACCATTTCCTTTCGTGTGGGACTGTAAGGTTATAATTTCATCTTCATCGTACTCGTAATCATATTGTGTCACGGAACAACGAGTTGTATAATCTTTATCCTTCAGTTTAAACACGATCTCCCCTTCCCTCGGCTCAGATCCTTGAGGCATTTCGCTAATAGTAAGCGTTAATTCCGTTTTCTGCGAGCCGGACATCTGCGACAAAGAACACCAATCCGGTTTACTTTCCACTTCCCACTCTCCTTCCGCATTCAAAACCAAACGACGGGTACACTCCGTATTGATTGCCGTGGCCAGCGAGGGACGACAAACCAGTTCCCGATGGGCTGAAATTCGCTTGAATTCATTCCAACCTGGAGCTACTTGATACTGAGTAACAACTGATTCTGGTACTTCAACAGCAAAATTATCTTTAGGCACACCATCAAAAGCCAACGAATGTAGATAACAGGGAGTAACGCTTTTACATTCGATACCTTCAATATTGAAACAATTCCCAAAAGCCAAAGATCCTATACTCTCTATATTTTCTGGAAAAATTATTTTTTCTAACATTGGACAATAAGAAAAAGCCCCCTCACCTATATTTTGCAAATTACGTGGGAATTCCAATGTTCCCATTAATCTACTATTCCCAGAAAAAGCCCAATCTCCAATAGAATTTAAATTCTCAGGAAATTTCAACTCCCCAGAAAAATCACAATTTAAAAAAACTCGATTAGAAATTACAACCAAATTTTTAGGTAATATTAATTCTCCTTTAAATCGGCAAGCAAAAGCCTCCTCCTCTATATTAGTAATTCCATCATGCAATTCCAGTATTCCATCAAAACCACAATTAGAAAACGCATGTTGAGAAATAAATGTTAACTTCTGAGGTATTTTCAAATCACCTACTAATCCCCTACAGAGATAAAATGCTCCTATTCCCAAAAACTCCAAATTCTCAGGTAAAACTAAATTTCCTTGGAAATTATAACAATTGTGAAAGGTATAGTTCCCAATATGTTTTAGCGAATTAGGTAATTTCAATTCTCCAGTAAATCCACACTCGTCAAAAACCGAACCAACTCCTGTTTTCGTTCCTAAATATTCCAACGTCGTTGGTAAAGATAACGTCCCTTTCAAATTTGTACAACTTTGAAAGGCAGCATCCTTAATATAACGCACTCCTTCCGGTATAATTAGAGAACCAGATAAGTTCGTACAATTATAGAAAGCAAAATCTCCGATGTAAACCAACTGATCAGGTAAAATAATTCGCTGTAACGTCTTTTTCTTATTAAATGCAGATGAAGGTATTTCATCATCATTTCCAACTACATATTCATTTTCAATCAATTTATGAATCTTCACTTCTTTCAAATTCAAAAATTGTAATGCATCCATCGAATCCCTCATGAAGTAAAAATCCAAAGCATTAATCTCACCCGTTATTTTCAAGTTTTGCAAATTCCTAAAATCTTTTTTGGCAGCCGTGATACACTCCTTCAATTTACCTGCCTCGGACTCAATCACGATATACTCTCTAGCTGTCGCATCATGTGATGCCAGATCATCTTCCCAAGCCGTGATAGATTCACTGACCAATACAAACTCATATTTCCCCTCATTGGCTTTTTTATCTACCCGAATCGTGAAATTATGCATTTTAGAAGGCACGTAAGTAAACGTTTCATTCTTTGAGAACGAGTACGCAACCCCATCAACAGTTATACTAAATAATTTCACTCCGGTAGCCACCTCCTGCGGCACGACGATCGCCCGGAATTCATCCCCATGCTTATAAGGGATCGTCCCTGTTGTCGCCACTTCGCCTGTAACGGTTACAATACCCGTGGCCAAATCGACCCGCGCCCCACGTTTCGTGTTCGTGACCAGCACTTGTTTTTCCAACTTGGTCCATTCCCCTTCACTAAAACCCTTTCCCTCCTGCAATGTCACCCGGGCATTACTCATTTTATGACGGAACGAGAGCCGTACGACAGGTGTCAACGGAGCCACGTTCTCCGCTTTCCCCCAAAGAAAATCACTCGCCTCGTATCCTCCCATCTCCCCGTTCTCGGATAACTTGGACTGGTCCTTTCGAACTTCAAAGGCATAGGCATTCACGCTTTCCGGAGTTCCTACCGGATAATACCCGTACACGTCAATGGGAGTCTTACTATCCTTCCAGAACACATCGTATGCCGAATTCCATTTATAATTGGCTTCATCAAACGTGAATTGAAGATTTGTTGCCCGGTTCCCTTCATCCAACAAAGTTCCGGGAGAGCCACCCTCGTAGTCCACGATATAAACTCCCATCACATCATTATGACAAAAACCACCGTCATTTACCCGGGATAAAGTCACTTGATCAATCTCCCCGGAAAGTGAAATTAAGCAGGCCTGACCGGCATCAGGACCCGCTATTTCGTTATCGTAACATGCCCAACACACAAACGATAACACCATTGCAACCAGAAGAATTATTTTTCTCATAAATATTGTTTTAGATTATTCTGCCACCCCGCCATAATCCACCCCATCATCGTCCCATTGGCCGATATTGACGTTAATACCATTACTCGTTTTATTCACCTTCACGGTAAAAGTATATCTTTTATTTTTCTCAAAAGTATGTCCTTTTTTCAACGTGTAATCTTTTCCATTCACGTTAACCACCAATAAGTCAGTTTCACTAATACTTTGTGGCACAACAAGCGCCCTGTACAACCCGTCATTCTTTCCCAAAATAATGCTTTGCTCTTCATTTACAGCCTCAACTTCTCCTGTAGCCAGATTGATGGATGCCGCAAGCCGGATATGATTAAACTTTACCTGTATTGCAGCCTCATCCAATGCCGCTTGCGTGAAACCATTTCCCGGTTCCACCTTTACCTGTGCACAACTAAAAACATGATTCAACGTGATATTAACGGCCTGTTCAGTCGGACTCACTCCCGGAGTCTTTCCCAGAAGGAAATCACTTGCTTTGTAGTTATCCACGGATGCCTGATCCGCTTTCACGTTAAAAACATGGCCAGACACGTTTGCCGAGGCAGAATAAGGGTAATAGGCGTAAAAATCCGCTTTCGTTTCATCATCTTTCCAATATATGGTCTGATCCGGTGTCCAAGAAGAATTGTAAACAAAACGCATATTGTTCACGTGATTCCCTGTATTTTGCAAATCACCAGCTTGTTGCCCGTCATAATTCACAACATACAATCCAATCTTGTCACCAGCTTCGAAAGTGGCATCTGTTGCCCTTGCAATATCCTGTACGCCAAAAAGCATTTTAATTTCTTTCCGTACCGGCTCCGGTGTCGGTTCTGGCGTTGGCTCCGGATCCCCACTACCGGATCCTCCAGAACATGCATATAGCAAAGCTATTAGTATAAACCCGATCTTCTTTCTACCTGACATGATGTTCATTTTAATAAAACTTGTAATTTTTATACAAAGGTAGGGGCATATCATTCAAAAATCAAGTTCATAATGGTTCATTTGCAGAAAAACAACTTTCCCTTAACATCCCATACAAAAGCAGGGGCTGTCCTAAAAAGTCCTGCCTGTATTTACCAACTACCCCCTCCAGCTCCCCCTTACACAGGGGGAGAGCTGATTACCAAGCGATTTCTCCCCCTGTGTGAGGGGGAGTTAGTGGGGGTAGTTATTTAAAATGCTCTTTTACTTTATTTTTTCTCCAATATAGTCACGTAACGAACAAATTTAGGAGAATAGCGTTTTTTATCTGATTTCGGACGATTATTATTGTCGTAGACATCTATCAAACGAAGATTTACTTTCTCCTGTATCCCCACAGGCAAAACTTCCGCTGCAGGTCTGCCGGAAACCAACACGACAGGTAAGGAATTCAAAAGCGTTGTATCATTTTTTATATCCCAAGGCAATATGCGGCGACCAGCCTCATATACCAGCTCGATTCTCAATTCCTCATCCGCCGGGTAATAGAAAGGTACGTGTTGTAACTCTTCAATCTGACGGACGGCCTTGATACTTTTGATCTCCGTGTTATTGAACATATTGGCAACACGAGACATCAACAGGGTTTCCACAAGGATCAATAATAGCACGACTCCCGTGAATACTTTCATGGATTTTATCCTCACCCCACCCGCGAAAATTGAATAGGCGGCAACAAGGAACAGGATCGAAACAATAATCAAAAGGGTCAACCCGACTTCTCCTTCCCGGTAAAATAGAAGATAGACGGCAACCGGCATTCCTAAAGCGATCAATGCCGGGATAAAAGCATTCACACGAAATACGACACGATCACTCGTCGTGAGCGTTTTTTCCTTCGCGGCGGTGAATATATAAACGATATAATGTGCCACAACCATCGCGGCCGGAATCAGTAACGGCAACAAGTACCGAGTTTTTTTCTCCGGGAAAAGAGAAAGTAACACTAAAGTAACCACAGTCCACAAAACGGCAAACGTGTACTCCTTACGCATTTTGATTTTCTTCTTTAACCACGGCCAGCATAACCCGGTCAAGAGGAACAAAGCCCAGATTCCCGACTCGGCAAAGAACAACCAGTAGTAATACCAAGGACGTACATTTCTCTCGATCCAAGCCGTTGATTCTTTCGCCAGCACGAACAAGGCTGTATCCCGATGGAACACATACAGATAAAGCGGCCACCAGAAGCTGATTACTATAAATAACAGCAACATGACCACGATAGGCCAGCCTTTTCTCTTGAGAGAAGGACGATAGATCCATATATAAGAGATCAAGAAAGGAAATAATAACGCATAGAATGCCACAGGCCCTTTACCCAAGAAAGACAAGCCCAAGAATATCCCGGCCCAAACAAAATTAGCCCAACTCGTTCGTACGCTCTTTATCCCTTTATAGAAGAAAAATATTGCTCCCAGCATAAAACTATGGCAATAAATATCCCATGTTGCCACTCGCCCTGCCATAATGACATTAAAGCTGGTCGCCATTACCAGAGCAGAAAGCAATCCCAATAACCTGTTGCCACTTAAAGCCGAAGCAAAGAAATAGAGGAAAAAAGCCATCAGTGTGGCCATAATCCCAGCGGCAGCACGCTGCAAAGATATATTATCCGGTTGCAAATATTCGATTCCCGCAGCTACCCACGTCGGAAGAGGCGGTTTCTCCAAACGCAGTTCCCCGTTCATGGTAGGCACCAACCAGTTGTCATATTCAATCATTTCATGCGCCGTGACCAAATTACGGGACTCCATAATATCCTCATAAACAGAACCATTATTCACGAAAAAGGCGAACCAACAAACGATAAGAATAAAAAGATAATGAATATAGTTTTTCTGCATAATCTTATGTACACGTTTAGATTAGAGTGCAAATTTATAATAATAAAACTATTTTCAAGAGCATATCCTTCAAATAATGCAGGAAGAATTTTTTCTCCGGATGTAACAAAAAAGAAACATTTTTGGTATACATTTTGGACGTGTTTTTGCGCGAAAAGGATTTACATACTATAATCATGAAAATTGAACGATATTTTATATTGCTTATTTTGGTGATTCCCGTGTTGATCCTACGGGATTTCACTCCAAACAACGAACTGAAATACCTCAGTATCGTTGATGAGGCCCTGCGAGACGGGTATTTCTTTACTTTCTACCATCAAGGAGAACTTTACGCGGATAAACCGCCCCTTTATTTCTGGTTACTCATGTTGAGCAAATGGATCTGGGGAGAATATAATATGTTTGGTCTTTCACTTTTTTCTATTATTCCCGCCCTGATTTCTGTCTATATCATGAATACATGGGTTGAAGAAAAAACCACCACATCCTTGAGATGGAACGGTTCGCTGATGCTCTTCACAAGCGCATTTTTTATCGGTTCGGGCCTTGTCCTGCGCATGGATATGCTGATGTGTATGTTTATTCTTCTTGCCCTGTACACGTTTTATAAACGTTATTCGGGCAAGGGACAACCGAGAGACCGTTTCTTGCTGCCCTTCTATATTTTCATGGCCATCTTTTCGAAAGGGCCCATCGGGTTTATCGTTCCCTTGATAACCATGCTCGTCTTTCTACTGGTGAAAAGAGACATCCGTTCCTTCTGCCGGTATTTCGGCTGGCGGGAATGGGGTATTTTATCGGGATTCTGTGCCATATGGTTTCTCGGTATTTATCTCGAAGGAGGATCAACTTACTTGAACAATCTTCTTTTCCATCAAACTATAAACCGAGCGATTGATTCGTTCGACCACAAAAAAGCATTCTGGTATTACGGGGTGACGTTCTGGTACTCCGTGGCTCCCTGGTCTATCCTGTACATCACGACAATCATTATCGCGGTAAAAAAGAAACTACTCACGACAGATAAAGAAAAACTTTTCCTCTCGGCAATCGTCTCGACTTTCGTCATTCTTTCCCTGTTCAGCGGAAAACTGGACATTTATATGTTACCCCTGTTCCCATTCTTCACGTACTTGACGATCCTGTTGCTCCCGAAAATCAAGGAGAAATGGATCGCATTTTCCGTATATATTCCCGTGATAGCCCTTACCATCGCTCCCATCGTGGCATTTTTCATCCGCAACAAATTTAATGTTCCCGACTCGCCATTTATTTATGTCGCCATCATAACATTGTTTATCTTCAGTTTAACAGCCTGTTATTTACTATATCGCAAACAAATGTACCGGGCCATCAATTGTGCCGCACTGGGAATCCTAGCCACCCTGTTCACGGGAGCCTTTGCCTTACCCCGGATTAATCCATACATCGGTTTTACCGCTATGGCGAAAGAAGCATATCATATATGCGAGGAAGAGGATATCGATCATTATTACTATTACAAATTCCGCAGCGGGGAAAACATGGACGTTTATTTAAAGGAAGAGGCCATAAAGGTCACGAATGAAGATTCTTTATTTAATATCTACCAGAAAGGCGACTGCATGATTTTCGTCAAAGAAAAGAACGTTACACGTTCCCCGGCACTCGCCAACTGGATTCAACAAACCCATCACGAGAAGATCGGAAACTTTTATCTTATCCACCCCACTTTAAATACATCGTCTTTATATGATCAACCTTAGAAGTATTTCTATCCATTTACATACTTTATCCCTATATCTTGAAAAATACGATTAAGAGGTGAAACATTTTTTCCTATATTTGTCCCATGGTAACAATCAAGGACACAACATTAATTAAATCTTTCAATGAAGGGGATCCTATGGCTTTCAAAGTCATATTCGATCGCTATTATAAGATTTTGTGTTCCTATACCTACCATTTTATCCGCACGCCTTATGCTGTTGACGATATTGTGCAGGACATTTTCGTGGCCCTATGGAACAGACGGGAAAAATTTGATTGTATCGAAAAAATCAGTTCTTTTCTTTTTGTCTCCGCACGTAACGCTTGCCTGAATCATGCCAAACATGAACAAATGAAAGCGGAAAAACTGAAAGAATTTGTTGCCCAAACAGATGAAGCCGTTTACGATGATTATATCATTATGGCCGAGTTCGACCAGAAATTAAACCACTGGTTGGAGTCCCTGCCCACGGAATGCCGCAAAATTATCGATATGTCTGTTTCCGGGATGAAAAATGACGAAATCGCCAAAGCCCTGAACATTTCCATTAACACGGTAAAAAATCAGAAGGTCAAAGGATTTAAAATTCTCAAGGAACTATATAAGGATGAATATCTTACAATCCTGTTTTACATTTTCATATCACTTGGAGCAAAATAATTTACCAAAAAAATAAATCCCGCATAGTACGTTAGAAGGAGTCGATTGTTATACTATAAAAGAGATAACAATGACACCTAAAGATTGTGAACATATCGCCCATTTGCTTTTCCTAGCTTACACGGGGGAGGCAAGTCCCGACCAGCAAGAGGAGTTATCCCGTTGGTTGAAAGAGGACAAACATCACGATGATTTGTACCGGACAATCATGGATCACGAACGAATTCGCTCGGAACAAGAGGTATTTTTATTATTCAACCAGCAAAGAGCTTGGACAAAGATTTCACAAAAGACTTACCGAAAAAGCAAAATGTTATATACCAATTTTTTACGGTATGCAGCCGTATTCATTTGCTTTATCTGTGTCAGCGTGTATTTCCTATACCCCGATAAGCCGGAAGAAAAGATCGAAATTGTCGAGTTATTCTTAGAACCCATTTCTCCCAAGGCTATCCTACAAAACGAACAGGAAGTACGTATATCCCTGCCGGGTCAATGCTATTCGATAAAAGATAGTACCCGTCATAAAAAACAGCTTGAAACATCTGAAATCCTGCGAATTTATGTACCCAAAGGAGGTGAGTTCGAACTTGTGTTAGCTGACGGAACACGTGTCTGGATGAATTCAGAGACAGAATTAAAATTCCCCCGTGTTTTTACCGGGGACAAGCGACAAGTCGAATTGGTTTCCGGAGAGGCTTATTTCGATGTCAGAAAAGATAAAACAAAACCATTTATCGTTCGGAATAAGGATTTGGATTTAACGGTGTTAGGTACTCAGTTTAATATCCAGAATTATTCCGACGAGCATGAAATTATAACAACTCTAGTCGAAGGTGCCGTGCAATTATCATCCGACAAGACCATTCTACACCCCGGGGAACAGGCCACTTACAACAAAGCAACACGAGAAACACAAGTTGAAACGGTAGACACGGAACTCTTCACGGCATGGAGAGAGGGACGATTAATTTTCAAGTCTACTCGCTTGGAGACGGTCCTGAAACAATTGTCCCGTTGGTATGATGTTAAATTCGTGTACGAAGAAGAAAGATTAAAAGACTTAATCTTCTCCGGAAAGATGAAAAAATACGATAACGGTAATGTTATTTTAGGAATATTAAAAGCTACAGGAAAAATCGATTTTATACAACAAGACTCTACTATACATGTAAAAAGACAATAAAAACAAAGATTTTAGTACGTTTAAAAACCAATAACCATGAAAAAAAATTCATCAATCCCCAAAGCGGGATTCAGACTTTTTCGGCCTAACCCGAGAATGTTCGGAAAACTATTTGCTCTTTTTATCTTCATGACATTTTGCACTTACTCGTACGGAGTGAGCCAAAACAAGAAGATGGATGTTCACTTCAAAAACGCCTCGATTGATTTTGTTATCGAGTACCTAGAATCGGCAACGGACTACACGTTCGTGTACAACGACACGGATAAGGAAGGTGTTAAAATAACCGTCTCGTTGAAAGACGCGGACATCGTGACAATTTTGGATGCTGTATTTAAAAACACGCCCCTCGCTTACCAGATAAAAGAAGATCGTATCGTGGTGCTAAGACGTAAGAATAATACGATAAAAGCTGAAGAGGAGAAACAACTGGTCGTGAAAGGACGCGTGATTTCGGAAAAAGACAAAGAACCTATTATCGGGGCCACCGTTATCTTAGAAGGTACGACTTTAGGGGTTGCTACAGACGTGGAAGGCAAATTTTCGATCAACGTTCCGGAAGATGCGAAAACACTCGTCATCAGTAGCATCGGTTATGCTAAATATCGGTTCGCATTGAACTCAAATGTTTTCGACAAACTCAATATCATTCAACTGAAAGATAGCGTAAGTTTCGTTGACGAGGTGGTTATCGTCGGTTATGGAACCACCAAAGTAAAAGATGCTACCGGAGCCGTATCCCGACTCGGGGAAAAGGATATTGCCATGTCTCCGGCAGGAGCAAGCGTGCAAAGTATGTTGCAAGGACGGGCCCCCGGAGTAAACGTCATGATTCAATCGGCCTCTCCCACTTCCCCGGTAAATGTTATGATTCGAGGAATTTCAACGTTAACCGGAAACACTCAACCGTTATGGGTTATTGACGGAGTACCCGATTATTCACAAAGTTCCACAGGAGACGTAACCAATGCTTTATTCAACTTGAATTTATCAGACATTGAAAGCATTGATATATTAAAAGACGTATCTGCAACAGCAATCTACGGTTCCCGGGCCGCCAACGGTGTCATCATCGTGACCACGAAAAGGGGTAAACTAGGGATGCAGCCGACCGTGGACCTTTCTCTCCGAGCCGGAATCCAGACCATCAATTCAAACAAGCTAAACGCCTTAAATGCGGCAGAATACAAACGTTTCGTGGAGACAGTCGGTCGTCAATCCATTGAAATTGCCGGATTCGATTACAATACCCGACTCTTTTTCAATGAATCCAAATTCAATCAATTGAACACGAGCCAATGGGACGGCAGTATGCTGGAATTACTCCCCGATGCTTTCATGGACGGAGATACCGACTGGTGGGATGAAATGACCCAGAATGCTTTGACCACACAATGCGACATTTCCGTGCGAGGTGGAACACAGAACTCGAACTACTTTATCTCTTTCGGATATAATGACCAAAAAGGTGTTGTAAAGGGAGGACGCAGCAAGCTGTTAACAGGGCGTTTGAATTTTGAAACATTAATCGGGAAACAGGTCAAACTAGGCGTCAATCTATCCGGATCGTCCAGAAAAACCAATAACAAGGATAATCTTATTGACAATATCATCCGATTCCGCCCAGACTTCCCAGCATATAATGAAGACGGAAGTATTAACCTGGTAACAACAAGCACGGTGATCGAAAACCCACATTTAACCCTAGCTAACCGAAACGATGGACGAGGTTTAACTTTCTCCGGTTCTGCCTTCCTGGAATGGACAATTTTGGACGGTTTGAAATTCAAATCTACCGGAACGGTCAATTACACGAATTCGCAAACCGACATTTTCTCGAAAAAAGGGACACGAGGATATGCCACAGCCTACAATAGCCGTAACTTAGGCAATAGCGAGAACAACACCTACGTGTGGGATAACACACTAACTTGGATGAAGACTTTCGGTAAACACAATTTGGTTGCCATGGTCGGCCATTCAATCGAAAAATATAAATCCAGAATGCTTTCCGGTGGTGCGGAAGAATTCCCAGACGAAAAGGTATTAATTAATCTAGGTAGTGGGGCTGACTCCTGGGCAGATAGTGATGAAGCCGGAAACACGCTCGTATCAGCCATTGCTCGTGTGAATTACAAATACAACAATCGTTACCTAGCAACCTTTACTTTCCGTACGGACGGCTCCTCGAAGTTCGGACCGGACAAGCGCTGGGGATATTTCCCTTCCGGAGCGCTCGCTTGGGTGATCTCAGAAGAAGAATTTATGGCCCCCTTGAAATTATATATTCCTTATTTGAAACTACGGGCTTCTGTCGGGAAAATCGGTTCACAGAACTTAGGCAATTATGATTATATCTCCCTTATGGGAGCTGCAACCTATGACGGACAACCGGGAACAAAGCCGACTTCTTTGGGAAATCCGGTCCTTCAATGGGAAGAAACAACCTCTGTCGACGTGGGTCTTGATTTCGGTTTGTTAAACGAACGCCTTCGCGGAACAATCGGATACTACAATAAACAAATCAACAATCTGATTTATGACGGTTCCGTGCCTGCAAACTCATCCTACACGACTGTCAACCAGAATGTAGGAACAATCGCCAATGTCGGATGGGAATTTGACATCCGGGGTGACGTTATCCGGACGGATAAAGTGAACTTTGAAATCGGCTTTAATATCGCCACGAATTCCGGAAAAGTAAAGAAACTGGATGGAATCGTGAAAGAGCTAAAAATGCCTTACTATTACGAATATGTTCGTTTGGTTGAAGGCGGACACATCGGAGACTGGTACGGTTATCAATACGCCGGTCGGCTGTTCCGAACCCAAGAAGAAATTATCGCACTGAAACCGGTGTCATCTACCGGAGTACAGGAAAATTATTTCGGAAGTTATGATTCTCCGGGTGACGCATACCTGATTGATCAAGACGGAGATGGAAAGATCACGGCAAAGGACAAAGTAAAACTGGGTAATTTCAATCCAAAATTCTTTGGAGGTTTCAACCTCTCTCTCAGTTGGAAAAATTTATACGCAACCGCCGTGTTCACTTACTCGTACGGAGCGAAAAGAATGTGGTATTATCAATATGAGAAAACATCCGGCGTGGGGACCTACAATGTGTATAACTCGATATTTGATAGTTACAATTTCAAAGGAGGCGATGCATTATTCCCAAGGTTAGCCTACGCAGGAACCGTGGCCAATGCTTTATGTGACCTGTATATTCACGACGCCTCGTTTTTACGGATGAATTCTTTGAACTTGAATTATCGCTTACCAGCAAAATGGTTTACCGGAACGTTCGTGAATAACGTGGAATTATCTTTCTCTGCATCCAACTTGTTCACCATCACGAAATACCCGGGCTTTGACCCGCAAGGGAACTTCGGATCGACCTCGACATCCGCAACCGCCAATGACGTAATAACCGTGGCGCAAGGTGTTGATTACAGCACTTATCCATCAGCGAGAACCTATAGCCTTGGTATTAAATTTACATTCAAATAAATTCTGCACCATGAAAAGAATCATATATATTTTGATCTTTGGATTCATCCTATCATCTTGTGATGATTTCCTAACAGAAGAGCCCGTACATAAACAAACCCTCGAGAATGCCGTGGTGGATTACGCCGGAGCACAAAACATTATCAATGGAATGTATGCCTCATTAACATTGGGAAGTGGTACTTCCGGAAGTGACTTTTTCGGAGGTAGCCTAGCTTGCGCCTTGTCTTCTCAGGCAGGAGTATCTCGTGCGGGAGGAACAACATTCTATTCGATGTCATATACTTCCACCACCAGTGGAATTGCTACTTATTGGCAACAATGGTATGCCTGTGTGAATGCCGCAAATGCAGCCATCATTTCTATCTCAGCATTAGCAGATAACAAATTCCCCGATACAAAAGAAAAAAGTCGAATGATCGCCGAAGCCCGTTGTTTCCGGGCATGGGTAAACGCACACTTGTTATGGTGTTTCGGGCATTTTCAAACAGATGATGCATACGGGATTTTGTATAGAGAAGAGTTGAGCGACATGGTTAACGTACATCGGGATCGTTTGAGTGTAAAAGATAGTTATCAAAAAATATTTGATGACTTGGATACAGCAATCAAGGATCTGGGAGACTATACAACTTCCAAACGCCTGTCTCGTCAACTGGCACAGGCGTTGAAAGTCAAACTATTGTTAAACCGGGGTTGGGAAAGTGACTACGCAAACGCTTTATCACTATTGAATGAAACGATTTCCACTCTTCCAGCTGATTTCAAGATGGACCCGGATATGAAAAACATGTATAACGAAGCATGGGATTCAAAAGAAGTTTTATGGGCTCGTTATCTTGAAGACGGTAGCGGACGGGCATATTCCGAATTCGCATACACGCAAACCATCATACAGACGGGTGATCTTCTGGTGGTCGGTCAAGAACCATCATCTCTGAAATCATTCTATCCAGAATTCAATTCATGGCTAGAGACTGATCCCCGATACGATGTAACAATGGGATGGGCCAGACGCCTGAATGCTAACGGACAACAATATTTCTGCCCAACCAAAGTTGCCAGAGGCGGACGTGCCGATATGAATGACAAATTTACCACGTATTATTTCCGTTACCCGGAATTACTATTGATGCAAGCCGAATTAAGAGCCAGAACAGGAGCTACGATTGCAGAAGCTCTTGCTCCGATCAATACACTCCGAAACAACCGGACCAATCCCGTATTATCCCAAATCCCGGAACCTGCAACCCGCAATGAATTGATGGACATTATCTTTAAAGAATATTGTTTGGAATTATTTGTAGAAAACGGAAGCGAATGGTTTGCTTCACTGCGTTTCGAAAAAGACGGGAATCCTTGGTTCAAAACATTAAAGCCTGATGTATCTGATGTAAGTACAAATAAATATTGTTGGCCAATCCCCGCCGTGGAAACCAACGTGAACAGTCAAATAAAACCCAATCCCGGTTTCGATAATTAAAAACTTGAAGTGATGAAAAAATTAATCTATATTTTACTCGCAAGTGTCACGATGCTCTTTACGGCATGTGAAGATGACTATGACAAACTGGTCAAAGAACCCAATGATGTTACGTTGAATGAATTACAATTAGAAAAATTTACTCATATCATTCCGGATGGCGGTTTCAAATCCGGAGAAATAACATTCAATACGAAAAAGAATTCAGACGGAACTTTTAGCGGATTCGCGTATTCCCGCCGAAGTAATCGTTCATTTACTTGGAGTGGTACTGATGCTGCCTTAGATTCTAATCGTTTTAGCGTTTACACGCCCCGTCCCAACCAAACGGAAGTGTACGCTGTTGCCTGCGTGAAAGATGATGATGTTTACTTCACGCTGGATAAAGCTACTGTTGTCGAGCATATTCTAGTGGCAAACACGACATACGCCTATTTCGCAATGAATTATGGAAAAGATACAGGCCCCACTCCTATCGCTAATCCTAATGTTCCTTCTGCACCCAAGGGTATTTGGCAAACCTATGCACCCGGAGTGGAACGGGCATTGAACCTTGACGGAGATTATTTTAAACTGATCATTAAAGGTTTCTTGGGAGATACCCACACAGGAACGGTTGAATTTTACTTGTGCTGCCGCAAGGGAGCCGATCCGGCAAATCCAACATTCAATTTTCTCCGTTCAGACTGGATAAAAGCCGATTTGCAATCCTTGGGGGTTGTTGATAAAGTCGTTTTCAATGTAGAGTGTTCGTATCGGGATAATAATCAGCAGAGTTTGATTCCCGCCTGGTTCTGTCTAGATGGAATTCGACTCCAAAAATAATGTTGTTATGATCAAAAAGTATTTTTTACTCCTGTTAGCAACTATTTTGCTAACGGGAGTACACGGACAAAACCGACAAGTGGATTTGCCCAAAAATATCCCTTTACAGGACATTCTAAAAAAAGCGAAAAAACAAAAGAAACATGTATTATTGGATTTCGGCTCTCCAAGATGTTCCCCTTGTCTATTTATTAAAAACAAAATATTCACAATCGATAGTATAGCAGATTTTATCAATGAACGTTTCGTGAGTGTTGATTATACCGAAGGCCCCGAAAAGAAACGATTAAGTAAGATTTACGAGGTTTACACGGAACCCGTACTTCTAATCTGCGATGCGAATGGTAGGGTCATGCACCGGATGGAAGGAAAATGTACCGCAGGCGAAATGATGGCCCGCCTACGCCAAGGTCTAGACGTGAAAAATAATCTGACTGCACAAAAATTAATGTATGACAACGGGAACCGATCTTCAGAATTCCTGATCAACTATCTGGAAACTCTTCATATTGCCGGTTTAAGAACCCAGAGAGACTCCGTATTACAAAATATTTTCTCACCCTCGTTTCATGTAGATTCTTTAAAAACACCCAAATACTGGAACGTGTTCTTGCGCTACAACGAGTCACCTGTTAGTCGAGAAGGAAGTTATGTATTCAAACATCGGGAAGAATTCTATAAATTGTTTGGAGAACAAATCGTCAATGGAAAAATTGATCGTATGTTTAACGGAAAACTCCGCACGTACACGTACGGACAAACACCTCCCATTGAATCAAAAGAATACAGAGATATTTTGGAATGCCTTCAAAATACCGACTACCCGAAATCTACCGAATGGCTTATTTACTTGATGCCCGCCCAGTATAAATTCAAAGACTGGATGGCAATGGTTAGGGCTATCGACCATGCCATTGACCTCAATATTCCCAAAGGAAAGGACAAACAAACTTACATGATTATGATGTCCCGACAAATTTGCTGGTATTCGAACAATTATGAAGCTCTAACCTATGCACTGAAGTGGATTGATCAGGCGATAAAATCAAGTGACGATTCTCAAAAACAAAAACTACAAGATGAACGGGAACAAATCATCGAAAAAATGAATGAATTAAAACCATAAAATTCATATCGAATCTTTTCTAACAGGTTGTAAATTATTAGTTCTTGAAAATAGGTAGGTATTTACAACCTGTTTTAGTTTCCGGCTCTTCTGGACAAATAAATATTCCGACTATAAGCGATTAACCCGGTTGACTGCCCTAAAATTAACACGGGATCACGCCGATAGATAGCATAGGAAACGATGATCAGGGAACCAAAGAGGCTGATCACCCAAAAGCCTATTGGCAAAAGTGATTCATCTTTTCGCTTGGAGTAGATCCACTGGTAAACAAAACGCAGGGTGAAAATAATCTGTCCCATAGACCCGTAGATCAAGAGCCACAAAGGTATCTTTTCGTTCCGGAAGAACTGATCGACAAAAGCGCTTGCGTCTTTAAGCATGTATAAAATTGCCGCCACCGGGGTCAAAAGTAATAGTGTCCGGATAACAAACGGTAATTTCTTCCATTGATGTTTTTTGTCCAGATTCCAGATATAGATATAGTAAGATATGATTTGTCCCAGAATAATCGCGAAGTCATCCCTCAACCATCCATATACAAATAACAGGTAGGAACCCACGATACTCAGCTGCCAGAAAATAGCCGGAGAGATCACTTTTTTGGCCCGCTCCGATAAGATCCATTGTAAAAGAATCCGGGCAGAAAAAAACACCTGAGCAAGAAATCCTATAACATAAATCATTTTGTAAACTAAAAGTTTAAAGATAAAAACTAAAAGCTAGAAACTACATCTCAAGAATTCAAATTATTCTCGGCGACTTGATAGTTGATATACCTTTTTCTCATCCAGCGGTAAGCAAAACAATCTTTAAAAGGGCCGACCAAGCGATTGGCCAGATTATACTTAGACTTCCCGGCAATACGGGGAAAATGACGAACCGGAACCTGTTTCACTTGTCCTTCCTGCAATTGAATCAAAGCCGGTAGAAAACGGTGCATCCCCGTGAAGAAAGGAATTCTTTTGGCGTAATCCGTCCTTAAAACCTTCAGAGGACAACCTGTATCTTCAACCCCGTCATGCGTCATCATCCGGCGGAATCCATTCGCGATACGAGAAGACATATTCTTGACAAAACTATCTTTCCGTCCGGTACGGATGCCCATGACCATCTCGTATTGATCCACAAATTCCAACAATTTATTAAAATCCTGTGGAGTAGTCTGGAGGTCTGCATCAATGTAGCCGACCCATTTTGAAAAGCTATTATCGATTCCGGCTTTCATGGCAGCACTCAGTCCTCCGTTTCGAGCCAAATTCAAAAAGAAAAATGCCTCGTTACGCCCACAAACTTCCCGAATCAAACGTTCGCTATCATCTTTCGAACCGTCATTCACGAATAACACGCAAGAAGACACCTTCGCATCCTTTAAAAACTCTCCCAATTCTTTCTCTAACCTTAAGATATTCCCTTCTTCGTTATACACTGGAACAATGATAGTTAATTGATAGTTCGCGGTCTTATTCATCTGCCGAAAAATTTATATTATGAATTTAAATTATAGTTATAACAAAAATCACTAGCTTTGTTGTTACGTTTTTACGTGCAGGAACAACGTTTTTTTTCTGGTTTTTGTTATAAAATTTAAACGAACAAAGATATGCAATATAACCGAATTTTGTTAAAACTCAGTGGAGAATCTTTAATGGGCGAGCAAAAATATGGTATTGACACCCGGTGTCTGGAAAGCTATGCTCGCCAAATTCATGAAATCGCAGAGATGGGAATCCAGATCGGAATTGTCATCGGAGGTGGAAATATTTTTAGAGGACTGAGTGGCACAAATAAAGGTTTTGACCGGGTAAAAGGGGACAGCATGGGCATGTTGGCAACCGTTATCAATAGTTTGGCATTAAGCTCCGCCTTGGACAACGAAGGCTGTAAAAACAAGGTACTAACTGCCATTCGCATGGAACCCATCGGGGAATTTTACTCGAAAGCCAAAGCCATGGAATATTTGAAATCCGGACACGTGACGATTATCAGCGGGGGTACGGGAAATCCTTACTTCACGACAGACACGGCTAGTAGCTTACGGGCAATCGAAATCGAGGCAGACGCCATGTTTAAAGGCACCCGCGTAGACGGGATCTACACGGCAGACCCGGAAAAGGACCCTACGGCAACGAAATTTGACAAAATCACGTATGATGAAATATACAACCGGGGACTTAAAGTCATGGATTTGACGGCAACAACCATGTGTAAAGAAAATCATTTACCGATTATCGTGTTCAACATGGATCAGCCGGGCAACCTTAAAAAGGTCATTCAGGGAGAAAATATCGGAACAATCGTGTACTAATTGAAAATGGAGAATTAAGAAGACAAATTCCCCAATTGTTTTCAATAACTAATCATGAGTGAGGAAAAAAGAAATATACTAAACACTATAAATTCTCCCGATGATTTGAAAAAGGTCCCGGAAGACGACCTGATTCAATTATGCAAGGAACTGCGCGAGAAAATCATTGACGAGTGTTCGGAACACCCGGGGCATTTTGGCGCCGGGCTGGGAGTTGTCGAACTGACCGTCGCATTACACTACGTGTTTGATGCTCCTTACGATAATATTGTATGGGACGTCGGACATCAAGCCTACCCTCATAAAATTCTGACCGGGAGACGGGATAATTTCTCTACCAACCGACAATATAAAGGTCTCAGTGGTTTCCCGAAAAGAAGTGAAAGTAAATACGACGCTTTCGGAACGGGACATTCCTCGACCTCTATTTCTGCCGCCTTAGGTATGGCTGTTGCAGCAAAAATGAACGGGGAGGAAGACCGCCAATCGGTTGCCATCATCGGAGACGGAGCCATGACCGGGGGATTGGCTTTTGAAGGCTTGAATAATGCCGGTATAAACAACTCCAACTTGCTAGTCATTCTAAATGACAACAACATGGCCATCGACCCGAATGTAGGCGGGATGAACGAGTATTTGCTGGACATCACGACCTCAAAGACCTACAACAAGCTCAAGGAGGACATCTGGCATATTCTCGGTCGGATCAACAAAATCAGTCCGGGCGCCCGGAACTTTATCCAGAAAATAGATAACAGCATCAAATCGCTCATGTTACGCCAAAGTAACTTGTTCGAGGCTCTTGGTTTCCGGTACTTCGGTCCCGTGGACGGCCATGACGTGAACCACCTCATCAAGGTGCTGAGAGATTTGAAAGATATAAAAGGTCCTAAACTTTTGCATTGTATCACGGTCAAAGGAAAAGGATTCAAACAAGCGGAAATAGACCAGACAACCTGGCACGCCCCCGGAAAGTTCAACAAGGAAACCGGAGAGCTGATCAAGGAAAATAAACCTAACACACCTCCTAAGTTTCAGGACGTGTTCGGAAATACCATTTTGGAACTGGCACACACCAATTCCAAGATCGTGGGAATCACCCCTGCCATGCCCAGTGGATGCTCCTTGAATATCATGATGAAAGAGATGCCTGACCGTTGTTTTGACGTGGGAATCGCAGAACAACACGCCGTGACTTTCTCCGCCGGACTTGCGGCACAAGGGTACGTCCCGTTCTGTAACATCTACTCTTCATTCATGCAGCGCGCCTATGATCAAGTGATTCATGATGTGGCCCTTCAGAAACTGAACGTGGTTTTCTGCCTTGACCGGGGCGGACTGGTAGGAGCCGATGGGGCAACGCATCACGGGGCTTTCGACCTAGCAAGTTTCCGTTGCATTCCGAACATGACAATCGCCTCTCCTTTAAACGAGGAGGAATTACGTGATATGATGTACACGGCTCAATTACCGGATCAAGGACCATTCTCCATTCGCTACCCGCGGGGTAACGGAACCATGGTTGACTGGCGCACCCCGTTCAAAGAATTAACCATCGGTAAAGGCCGTTGCCTGATTGAGGGAAACGATATTGCCATTCTTTCCATCGGGGCCATCGGGAATGAGGCGTTGAAAGCCATACAAAAAACGACAGATCGTTCCGTAGCCTTCTACGATATGAGATTCCTCAAACCACTGGATGAAGAATTACTTCACGAGGTATTCCATAAATTCAAAAAAATCATTACCTTGGAAGACGGAACAATTGTTGGTGGGTTAGGAAGTGCGGTACTTGAATTTATGGCAGACCACGGCTATTCAGCAAAAATCGTGCGGCTGGGTATTCCCGATCATTTCGTGGAACACGGAACACAACAACAACTTTACCATGAATGTGGATATGATTGTGAATCCATTTATCAAACAATCTGTTCCATATAAACAACAGCAGACTTGACTATGAAAGAAGAGGCTTTATTACCAGACGTAAGCGAATGCATCAGTAAATTCAAGCTGACATTTAAAAACGTGACGGACTCGGAAATCGAGGCCCTGTTCGTGGATAATGCCATCAAATTCTATAAAAAAGGAGAATATATTTACAACGAAGGAGCCCGTATTAAAGGATGCTATTTCCTTTTCTCGGGTATCGTGAAAATCTTCCAGACCGGGGTAGCCGGAAAAGATCAGATCATTCGTTTCGGAAAAGAAGGCGACATTTTCGGATTCCGCTCGGTCATTCGCAACGAGGCCGCCTGCACTTCCGTGGAAACGATGTCCGATTGCATCTTGTGTTACATTCCCAATGCATCTTTGATGCACATGATCACCCACAGTCCCAGCTTTGCCTACGAGATGATGCAGATAGCCTGTAAAGAACTGGGTGATGCGAATCGATATATCCGGGAAATCGCACAAAAATCGGTGAAAGCCCGGTTGGCAGAAATCCTGTTATTGATCGCATCCGATTTCGGGGTAGAAGAAGACGGGACTTTAAAACTTAACGTTACCCGGGAAGATTTAAGTAACTTCGTAGGAACCGCAACAGAAACGCTAATTCGCCTACTTTCTGATTTAAAGAACGAAGGACTGGTTGAAGTGAAGGGGAGGAAAATTAAATTATTAAATCGAGACAAATTAAAAAAAATGGCAGATTGAATTAAAATCACTCAATATGTCTATATTTGTACAGGATAAATTTAAACTCAAATAACTTATGCCACAAATCTCAGAAAAAGGAATGGCGATGCCTTCTTCGCCCATCCGTAAACTCGTTCCGTTCGCGGACAAAGCTAAAGAAAGAGGTATCAAAGTATACCACTTGAACATCGGACAACCGGACATTCAGACTCCCGATGTTGCATTGCAGGCATTAAAAACCTGTAACGAAAAAGTGATCGAATACACTCACTCTGCAGGAAATATCTCTTACAGAAAAAAACTAGCCAAATATTACCAGAACATCGGTATCAATATCGATGAAAATAACATCATGATCACGACCGGAGGCTCTGAGGCCATCACGATCGCTTTCATGTCTACATTAAACCCGGGTGACGAAATTATTATCCCCGAACCATTCTACGCAAACTACACGGCTTTCGCTCTGATGTGCGGTGTAAAGGTAAAAACCGTTACTTCTTCTATCGAGAATAACTTTGCCCTGCCCCCGATCAGCGAAATCGAGAAAGTGATCACTCCCCGCACAAAAGGAATTGTGATCGTGAACCCGAATAACCCGACAGGCTATTTGTATTCCAAGGAAGAACTGGAGCAACTAGCTGTAATCGTGAAGAAACATGATTTGTACCTGTATGCAGACGAGGTATACCGTGAATTCTGTTATGACGGTTACAAACATTTCTCTACCATGCAATTGGCAGGTATCGAGCAAAACGTGATTTTGTTGGATTCCGTATCAAAGAGATATAGCGAATGTGGATTGCGCGTCGGTGCTTTGGTTACCCGCAACAAAGAGGTTATGGCGGCTGCCTTGAAATTCGGAATGGCCCGTCTGTGCGCCCCGGCAATCGGACAGATTGTTGCCGAAGCATCACTGGACACCCCGGCCGAATATTTCGAAAGCGTGTACAACGAGTATATCGAAAGACGTGATTTCATGGTAGAGGCCCTGAACAAAATGCCGGGAGTTGTTTGCCCGAAACCCAGAGGAGCTTTCTACGCCGTGGTAAAACTTCCCGTGGATGATGCCGATACTTTCGCAAAATGGTTACTGGAAGAGTTTGAATACAACAAACAAACCGTGATGGTCGCTCCGGCCAGCGGATTCTATTCAACCCCGGGACTTGGGAAAGATGAAGTTCGTATCGCTTACGTACTCAAAATCGAGGAATTGAAAGGTGCCATGGAAACATTAGCCAAAGCACTCGAAGTATATCCCGGAAGAGTATAATACAGCTGCAAGCTAAAAAATCCTGTGATTTAGCCATTGACCTTAATATCAAGAATGGCTAAATCACAGTTTTTTTATCCATATCCCAATGGATAATCCATATAAACTAGGGCTTTCTCCCCTCATTTTCAATTGTCAATTTTCAATTGTCAAATTTCTTATCTATCTTTGCTTCGTGATTTCTAATAACTAAAATTACGACATGACTTCGGATTCCCAATTTAACGCAATCAGACCCTATATCGGAGAAGAAATTCCGGCCGCCGTAGAGCGCCTGAGCCAAGCAGAAGAATTTCTGACACTTTTCTCCCAAATGACAAGGGTTGATAAAAGCAAAATACAAGAACAATTACAAGGCATCACGAGCAGAGAGCAATTTCAAGCTCAATTCTTTGGCCCGACGATTCAACGGTTGATCGCCGGAACGACCAAAGGAGTTACTGCCACCGGATTGGAATACATCGAGAAAGACAAGAGTTACCTTTTCGTATCCAACCACCGGGACATCATTTTGGACTCGGCTATACTTAACGTGCTACTGTGTGAACGAGGATGCCACTACTGCGAGGCAGCTATCGGGAGTAATTTATTAATCAATAAATGGGTTACCGACCTGGTTAAATTGGATGCTTGTTTCATCATTGAACGCGGATTACCGGTAAGAGACATGATTACCAGTGCCAACCTACGTTCTCATTATTTACGGGATGTCATTTATGAAAATAAAGATTCTGTCTGGATCGCACAAAAAGAAGGACGAACCAAAAATGGGGACGACCGGACACAACATAGTCTGTTGAAAATGTTCCGTATGAGCGGTCCCAAAGACTTCGTGGAAAACTTTAAAGAACTCCGGGTTGTTCCGGTTTCAATTTCCTACGAATGGGAACCTTGTGACGATCTGAAAACAGACGAATTGTATCAAAAGACCGTGGGCGAATACGTGAAAACCCCGGCAGCCGATATGCGAAGCATGCAACAAGGCTTATCCGGATTCAAAGGACGGGTACATTTTGCCATCACCCCTCCCATCGATCATGAACTAATTGAGATCGACGAGCAAGCCAACAATGGAGACCGGATTGCGGAACTAGCCGCATTCATGGATGCCCGTATTCAAGGAAACTTCAAATTGTGGCCGAATAATTATATCGCCTACGATTTACTTCATAGCACGAATAAATTCGCGTCTAAATACAATGACGAGGAAAAAGAAAACTTTATCCGTGTCATGGCTGAAAAGTTGGAAAAATTAGAAGGTAATCGTTCTATCTTGAATAATATCTTCCTTGAAATTTATGCCAACCCGGTTAAAAACTCAATTGAACACAATTATTCATCACCAGTATGCGAATAGCCAGATACTTATTAATTTTAGCCGCGTTCCTGATCATGATTTCCAGCGTACTCAGCATGTATCATGGTGGAGACCGCACGGCGGTATATGTAAACGTGGGAGCCATGGCTTCCCTAGCCGTAGCCGTTGGTATTCTGAATTTCAAAAACCCGCCTAAAAACAGAAGGTAATGTATAAGTTCAAGCGCAACATATACTTGGAAGATCGCACGATTGAAATGTGGTTTGGACTAACTAGTAAAAGTCGGGATCGGCATAGTAATTTTACCCTGTACCTTCTTACCGAAGGGCCGGACAGCCCGTTCAGTTACGCGGAACAAATCAAGAGTGGCATAAACTCCAAAAGTGAGGCGGAACGTTATGCCATTAAATATGCCAAAGACCTGTTGCATCAATTACTGGAACAGGAAAAAGCACCGAAAGACACGGCACCTTCTTCAGACGACGATTCCAATTTCGACGAAAGCCAGGAAACAAACGAACAGGCATAATATTCAAAATCAATAAACAATGGATAGAAAAGTACGAGTAAGATTTGCTCCCAGTCCTACCGGAGCCCTCCATCTAGGAGGTGTGAGAACAGCTCTTTTCAATTATTTATTTGCCCGTCATCACGGGGGTGATTTTTTATTACGAATTGAAGACACGGATCAAACCCGCTACGTTCCGGGTGCCGAAGAATATATTATCGAATCATTAAAATGGTGCGGCCTCACCGTCGATGAAGGTGTCGGCGTGGGAGGTGAATACGGCCCCTATCGTCAAAGCGAGCGGAAACCGCTTTACAAACAATACGCCCTACAACTCGTGGAATCAGGGAATGCTTACTATTCTTTTGACACCGCGGAAGAACTTAACGCACAACGGGCAGCCTGCGAGTCAAAAGGCGAAACATTCATGTACAACGCCATCAGCCGGAAGAACATGAAAAACTCGCTAACCATGAGTGCCGAAGAAGTGAAGACATTGTTGGATAGCGGGGCAAACTACGTGATCCGTTTCAAAATGCCTGAAAACGAGGATCTCTATTTACAAGATATTATTCGGGGTGAAGTACATTTCAACACCTCGTTACTTGATGATAAAGTTTTATTCAAGGCTGACGGGATGCCTACCTATCATCTGGCAAACATCGTTGATGACCACTTGATGAAAATATCCCACGTGATCCGCGGAGAAGAATGGTTACCCTCTCTCCCGCTACACGTGTTACTATATCGTGCTTTCGGTTGGGAAGACACCATGCCGGAGTTCGCTCACTTGCCGCTAATTCTGAAACCCGTGGGTAACGGAAAGTTAAGCAAACGTGACGGAAATAAAATGGGATTCCCGGTATTCCCGATGGAATTCACCGATCCCGAAACCGGAGAAAAATGGCACGGGTATAAAGAAGACGGTTATTTGCCGGAAGCCTTTATCAACATGCTGGCTCTACTGGGATGGAATCCCGGAACAGAGCAAGAAATCTTCACGTTACAGGAATTGTGCGACCAATTCTCGCTGGAACGCGTGAATAAATCCGGGGCTCGCTTTAATCCGGACAAGGCCAAATGGTTTAATCACAAATACCTGGTACAAAAAAGTGACGCGGAACTAGCCGTTCAGTTAAACGAATTCCTTGTAAAAGACGGGATTTCTTATGACATGGCAAAACTGGAAAAGATTTGTCGCCTTCTGAAAGAAAGAGCCAATTTTGTTGCGGACATCTACAACTCATCCCAGTACTTCTACCATGCCCCTCAGGCTTACGATGAGAAAGGCGTGAAGAAAAGTTGGAAAGAAGAAACTCCGGTACTTATGCAGGAGTTGATTGAGGTACTGGAAAAAGTGGCCGATTTCACCTCTCCAAATACGGAAGAGGCCGTGAAAGAGTGGGTTTCCGGAAAAGAAATCGGATTCGGAAAAATCATGAATCCTTTCCGGTTGGCTATTATTGGTTCTGCCGACGGCCCGCATATGTTTGATATTATCGAAATCTTAGGAAAAGAAGAAACTTTAACACGTCTTCACCGTATTATATCAACACTGAAATAACTCTGAAGACAATAACACAAAAAGTCAGAAAAGATCCACAGACCCTTTCTGGCTTTTTTGTCTACACAAAATAAACGATGGAACTATCTTGGGATAACGTATTACTTGCCTTTGCCCTCACCTTATTCGCCGGATTATCAACCGGTATCGGGAGTGCCATTGCCTTCCTCACCAAGAAAACCAACAAGAAATTCCTGTCCCTCTCCCTCGGATTCAGTGCAGGAGTGATGATTTATGTCTCATTCGTGGAAATATTCCCGACAGCCCAAGAGGCTTTGCGAGAAAGCTACTCCGAGAAAATAGCCGATGTTATCGTGGCCATTTCATTCTTTGCAGGGATGGGTCTGATTGCTATCATTGATAAACTCATTCCCTCGTATGAGAATCCGCACGAGGTGAAATCCGTGGAAAGCATGGATGCCAATCAACCGCATGACAAGAAGTTGATGCGCATGGGAATATTCTCGGCTCTCGCTATCGGGATTCACAATTTCCCGGAAGGATTAGCGACATTCATTGCTGGACTATCAAATCCTGAAATTGCCTACCCGATTGCCTTTGCCATCGCCATACACAATATCCCGGAAGGAATTGCCGTATCTGTTCCTATTTTCTTTGCTACCGGAAGTCGTAAGAAAGCATTCAAGCTATCCTTCCTCTCCGGCTTATCGGAACCCTTAGGAGCAATTATCGGGTTCTTCCTCATCTACACTTTTATCGGAATCAATTCTGTTATCCTAGGCGTCCTATTCGCACTCGTGGCTGGTATCATGGTTTTTATCTCACTGGATGAACTTTTGCCCACCGCCAAAGAATACGGGGCGCATCATCTATCCATTTACGGACTGGTCGCAGGCATGGCGCTGATGGCTTTCAGCTTGTTACTTTTCTAAAATATTAGCTAGCCCTTGTCTACCGATAGACCGGGACACAAAGACAACAACTTCATAGCATTTACATAGCAAGTACACTGGAGATTGTACTTGCTATGTTCATGCCATGTAGATGCTTGGTACTTGTCTTAGTCCATCCCTAGCTTACCCCCGGAGCAAACATGGACAAGCGTGTGGATATAACCTCTCCCAATTAGTATTTATTCCGATGCACCCGTTGCGGGTCAAACTTATCTTTCGCTTTCTGTGGGCCATCCGGGTAACCAATCGGAATCACGCAAAGAGGCACGATATTTTCCGGTAATCCCGTATTCTGGCGTACAACATCAATCCGATCCTCGTAAGGATAAGCTGCCGTCCACACGGCACCAAGTCCTAAAGCCTCCGCTGCCAACAATACATTCTGTGTTGCCGCAGAGCAATCCAGATACCAATAAGAAGAACGTGTCGTATCTCCACACACAACAATAGCCAACGGGGCATTTGTCAACATTTTAGCATAAGGTAATTTCGCAGCCATAGAATCAAGAGCCTCCCGATCCGTCACGACCACAAACTCCCACGGACGTCTGTCCATACCGGAAGGAGCCGCCATACCGGCTTTCACCATGGCATCGATCTTATCTTCCTCCACACTCTTATTCAAATACTTCCGAACACTTTTCCGTTCAGCTATATTTTCCAAAACAGCCTTTGACTTCAAAGTTGTTTCATCTTGTTTCTGATCTCCCATACACGATGTTTTTAAAATTACAATTGCTAATACTACGACAAGCAACAGGTAAAAGGTATTCCATTTCTTCATTTTCTTTCAATATTAATATAAAATTCATTCCCCCGAAGATACGAAAAAATGCTCTCCCCCTTATTTTTGAATTTATATAAAAAACATTTTTATTTGTAAACCGTATACCGGATTAAGGTTTGAATTAATTATTTTTGGCTAACTTTTTGTTGACAAAAAGAGTGAAGAGAGGGCTAGAAACAAACCATTTGACGCGTGACAATATAAACGAACACAAGTTATACACTATAATAACTATCAAATGAAAGCAGAAAAATATGTACTCGCACTAGACCAAGGAACAACCTCTTCCCGGGCCGTGCTATTCAATCATGATGGCAATATCGTTGCCATGGCTCAAAAACCGATCGAACAACATTATCCTCATCCGGCTTGGGTGGAACATGATCCGAATGAGATCTGGTACTCGCAATCATCCGTTGCGGCTGAGGCTGTTGCCAAAGCAAACCTTACAGGACTTGACATTGCTTGTATCGGGATCACGAATCAACGTGAAACCACCATCGTATGGGATCGGGAGACGTCCCTTCCCGTTTACCGTGCAATCGTGTGGCAAGACCGACGTACAGCCGATATTTGCCGGGAATTACAAGAAAACGGATATACCGATATGATCCGGGAGAAAACGGGTTTGATCATTGACGCCTATTTTTCCGCCACCAAAATCAAATGGATTCTTGACAACATCGAAGGAGTACGGGAAAGAGCCGAAAAAGGAAAACTATGTTTTGGAACCGTTGATAGCTGGCTAGTTTGGAAATTCACTCACGGACGAGTACACGTTACCGATGTCAGCAACGCATCGCGTACCATGCTTTTCAACATACATACCCAGAAATGGGATAAAGAACTTCTTGATCTGTTCAACATCCCTGAATCCATGTTACCGGAAGTAAAAAGTAGTAGCGAAATTTATTCAGAAACGGCGACGACCTTATTTTCAACTAAAATTCCAATAGCGGGAATCGCGGGAGACCAACAAGCCGCCCTATTCGGCCAACTCTGTATCGAACCGGGTATGACGAAAACCACCTACGGGACAGGATGTTTCATGGTGATGAACACCGGAAACGAAGTGATTACTTCCGAAAATAACTTGCTGAGTACGATTGCATGGAAGATTGGAGATTCTGTAACTTATGCCCTAGAAGGAAGTGTTTTCGTGGGAGGTGCCGCCATACAATGGCTACGTGATGGTATCAATTTGATCCAAAGTGCAAGCCAAAGTGAAACGCTGGCGACTTCTGTACCGGATAACGGCGGAGTCTACTTCGTCCCTGCCCTCACGGGTATGGGAGCCCCATACTGGGATCAATATGCCCGAGGTGCCATGCTGGGTCTTACGAGAGGGACAACCCCCGCACACATTACCCGGGCCACACTTGAAGGCATAGCTTTCCAAGTCTACGACATTCTGAAAGCTATGGAACATGACACGAAACGTACCTCTCCGGAGATGCGGGTAGATGGTGGAGCCGTGGCCAATAACTTCCTGATGCAATTCCAAAGTGACATTTGCCGGGAAACCGTGATCCGTCCGAAGATTCTTGAAACAACAGCCCTGGGAGCCGCATATCTGGCCGGACTAGCTACCGGATACTGGCGGGACACGGAAGAATTACGCCAACAATGGAGTATCGATCGGGAATTTACCCCTATTGACACAGAGGAACACGTGAACGCTATGCTCCATAAATGGCATAGAGCTGTTGAGCGCGCAAGAGCCTGGGAAGAACTGGGTGAAGAATAATACTTTTAGTTTTTAACTTTAAACCTTTAGCTCATTATGTCACCTTTTATCGCAGAGCTACTTGGAACAATGGTCATGATCCTTTTGGGGGACGGCGTAGTAGCCAACGTCGTGCTAAAAAAAACCAAAGGATTCCAAGCCGGATGGATCACCATCACCACGGCTTGGGCGCTCGCCGTATTTACAGGAGTTGTGATCGCCGGCCCTTATAGTGGCGCTCATCTAAATCCTGCCATCACGATAGGTTTTGCCATCGCCGAGAAATTCCCGTGGGCCAGCGTGGGGCCTTACATCATCGCCCAAATGCTAGGTGCTGCACTGGGAGCTTTTTTGGTATGGATTATCTATTACGATCATTTTAAAGCCACGGAAGATGCCGGAGCGAAGTTGGGCGTGTTCTGTACGGCTCCTGAAATTCGCCATGACATCGTGAACTTCGGATGCGAGCTGATTGCCACGTTCGTGCTTATGTTCTCCGTCTTTTATATTACCGGGGCAGAACTCATGTCAGACGTGGACTCAACCATCCCGATCGGACTCGGTTCCATCGGAGCCATTCCCGTATCATTCATTGTTTGGGTCATCGGTCTTTCCCTAGGTGGAGTCACCGGCTATGCCATCAATCCTGCCCGGGATCTTGGACCGAGAATCATGCACGCCATCCTGCCCATTCCGGGTAAAGGCGGTAGCGGCTGGGATTACGCGTGGATTCCCGTTGCGGGGCCATTAGCGGGATCGCTTGTTGCTGCACTTCTGTATATCAGTTTATAAAGTCACAAGGTTCATAAAGTTTATAACGTACAACATACTAAAACTTTATGAACCTTATTCCTCCACCAGATCTTCGGGATCCATCGAACCGTAGCGTTCTGCAATTTGGTCAAACACATCCCACAACTCTTCAATAGTAGGAGCTTGTAACATTTGAATCCGCAAGTCCCGGAAATGAGGCAAGCCTTTAAACATACAGGCCATGTGTCGCCGCATGTGGAACAAACCTCTCACCTCATCCAACCATTCCATGGATAACAGAATCTGTTTCTTGATGATCTCTATCTGGGCCGGAACCGACAATTCCGGTAATATCTCTCCCGTGGCCAAATAATGCTTGATTTGCTCGAAAATCCAAGGCTTCCCGATCGTGGCACGCCCGATCATCACCCCGTCAACGCCATAACGTTCAAAAGCTTCTTTCACCTTCTGTGGTGAATCTATATCCCCGTTCCCGATAATCGGGATCTTAATACGAGGATTTTGTTTTACCCGGGCAATCGGTTCCCAGTCCGCCTCTCCTTTATACATCTGCGAGCGGGTCCGCCCGTGAATGGCCAACGCACTGATCCCGACATCCTGCAAGCGCTCCGCCACGTCATCAATGATAATATTCTCGCAATCCCATCCCAAACGGGTCTTTGCCGTCACCGGAATTTTCACCGCCTGCACGATCTGTTTGGCCATCTCCACCATCAAAGGAACATCCCGGAGCATTCCTGCCCCCGCCCCTTTGGCGGCCACCCGTTTCACCGGACAACCGAAATTTATATCTATAAAATCGGGCTGAACCTCTTCAACTATTTTTGCCGCCTCAACCATGGAATCAATAAACCGTCCATAAATCTGTATCGTCACCGGACGTTCATTCTCTTCTATCGTCAACTTCTTAACCGTCTTGTTAATAGAACGCACCAATGCATCCGCCGACACGAATTCCGAATAGAGCCAGTCGGCCCCATAGCGTTTACAGAATTTCCGGAAAGGGGGATTGGTAACCTCTTCCATCGGGGCCAGAATCAACGGCCGATCTCCTACATCTTTTCCTCCGACAATCATCTTCAATTAAATAAGTTTTGCCACAAAAATAATAATTTCTATCTTTAACTCACGAAATAAAGAGAATGGATATGTCGATACTTAAAATTATACTTATCGGAATCCTCTGTCTGGCTCCGGAAAAAGACGGTTGGGTGAGAATAAACGGGGATAACTATATCTCGTTCTCGTTCCCCAGTCGCGGAGAACGCTTTAAGAAAGAGGTAAACAATATGCGGTCATGGATATTCCAGACCAAAAATATTACCTGTGTGTTCGGAGCCGTTTGTACCCAGCTCACCAAAGAAAAAGGCGTGCTGGACGAGTACACGATCAACCAGCTATACATCTCCATGAAAAAAGAATCTGTCTCCATGCCCACGGCAAAACTCACCGGGGAGAAAAGGATTCCCGACGTGGACATGGACATCCGGGAAATATCTTACACCATCATGAAAGACGGGGAAGAAATGACGTATTTCAAACGATTTATCTTCCGGGACAATTGCATGTACCAACTCACGATAGGCGGGAAAACTGAAGACTTGGAAGAACTCGAAAGCCAGAGAGACAAGTTTTTCAACTCTGTCAAATTTGATCAAAACACGCGTAAATAAACAGCTTACAATATAATATCATGAAAAGTATTATTATCACCTTGACCTTATTATGCAGCTTTTCCTTTTTTTCTCAGGCAGAAAAAACGAATCAAGCCGATACCATAAAGAACATACATCTTCAGGAAAAACGAGAAAAAGGAGAAGTCTGGAAAACGCAAGTGCTAAGTGATCCTCTCCATAGTAGGGTATATCAACGCAGCCAGAATCCGCGTTTCCGGGGACACTGGAGTGGTTTCAACCTAGGCTTTGCCGATTTCTCTGTTAGTAATGAACAATTGGATGGAGCCGGAGATTATTTAGATTTGGAACGTAAAAATTCGCTCGTCATGCAATTCAACATGTTCCAGTATAGCATGCGCCTCAACAAGCTAAACAATATCGGTTTAGTTACCGGTTTGGGATTAGAGTATCAACGTTTCCGCTTTGCTAACAAAAATAGCATCGAACGAGGTGACGGCGGACAAATCTACCCGATGGAAGTTGAAAACGTCAAAAAGAGTTCTTTCAAGAACCTTTACCTGACCGTACCCCTTATCTTCGAATGGCAATTCCCGGCCAAGAAATACCAACGTGCCTACGTGGCGGCCGGAGTGATGGGCGGTTTAAGATTGCATACCAAAACAAAAGTCGTTTACAAGAACGAAAACGGTGATACCCGTCGCATGAAAAATTCCGGTAATTATAGTATGAACCCGGTAAAAGCAGATGCCGTGGTTCGTGTCGGATATTACAAACTGGCATTATGGGGAAGTTACACTCTTACGAACATGATGGAAAAGAACAAAGCCCCCGAAATCCACCCGTACACAATCGGGTTTGGGGTAAATTTCTAAGTTTAATATAAGAAAAAGTCATTTTTCAAACTCCCTCCCGGCTTCGCCGTATTGAGCCCGGAAACCGGTCTCGAACCAGCTCTTGCTCGGCAATTCGGAAGCAAGTTTCCCCATTGCTCTCGCTTACTCGCTGGTTTCCCTCTATAAACAGAGGGAGAGTTGAAATACCCCCTGTCTTCGGGAAGAGTCACCAGCACCTCCTCTGTTTATAGAGGAGGTGGCACGAAGTGACGGAGGAGTTTTTGAAATTAAATGACTTTTTGAACTGCCCCTTTTTACTTACCCCCGAAAATCATTTCCAGTTCCTTATCCAACTCCCTGGAATCCCCCAAGTAGCGCCCCACAATCCTCCCCTCCTGATCAATGAGTACCTTCGTCGGGAAAGTAGTTACGGAAAATAACCTCACCACATCACACCCTTCCTGCCCTTCATTATTCAATATCTGGGCCCATGTCATCTTATCTTCCTCAATTACTTTTAGCCAATTATCCCGAAATTTCATATCATTCTCCTGCGCCACATTGATAAAATACACCCCCTTGGGTGCATACTTCTCATGTAATTCCACTAGATGCGGATGAGATCGACGACACGGAATACACCATGTCCCCCAAAAGTCGATAAGAACATATTTCCCCTTCAAATCAGACAAACGAATGGTATTCCCTTCTTTATCTACCTTCGAAAAATCCGGAGCAGGCTGTCCCGGTAATGATTTTTTAGTCATGGCAATCTGTTCTGACGTACTCTTCCCCATCTCCGTGTTTCTCACCCTTTCACTTAAATTCAGAAACAATTGTTCATATTTTTCAAAAGGCAGAGACGTACGGACACCGGGTAACAAATGAAGTGATACATAGCTATCCGGATTCAACGGGATAAATTCGTACTCCATTTGTTGACACGCTTCCCGAATGGCACTGATTTCTTGTTTTAATGGCTCCTTATCCACATCTTCCGAAGAATACAACACCCGCATCAGTTCCCATTTCTTTCGTTCCAACGGCCCCTTTTTGCCCCACAGCCGCATATAGTCCTCATTCACTTTTCCCCCGTCAATTCGAGCAATAGGCCATCTCTCTCCATCAAACTGCACACGAATCCTTTGCCCCATTTCTGCAAAAAAGTTAATAGAAGGAGATGGAATAATTCCATCTCCATAAGTAATTCTCTGCGCAGGATCATCATTAATAATAGACACTAACGTGTATTCCGGCGCAGAAATCTCAACCTCTCCCTTACCATTCTTTAAAGGTACTTTTTCCCCCTTGAACTCCCGGCCTGCCATCCACACGATCCGAACAGTATCAAGCGGGTAATTCTCTGCCGTGATGATCACTTTCGTTTTGTCATTCGAGACACAACCCGTTACCATTCCCACGACTATCCAAAATAGAAAAATGACTATTTTTTTCATCTGAACGATTTTAGTAATTAATTACTACCCGTATCATGGATTTTGCTCCCACCCCGGATTAAATTCCATCACATATTCCGGAATACGCACGGTCAACCGGTTCTCTGTAAGGGTATAAGTTTTCCCATCAAAGGTTCTTGTTTTCTCGATCAAGGCACTCCCCACCGGATCATTCCATAAACGCCGCATATCAAGCCAACGATGTCCTGTTGCAACAAACTCCTTTATTCTCTCCTCCAACACCCACCTTAAAATAACCTGTGAATCAGAAGATGACAATTCTGTATAAGTTGCAGGAGTGAGACGATTCTCCCTCAATTCATTAAGATACTTCAACGCTTCGGTCGTCCGGTTACTTCGCGCATAACACTCGGCTATCATCAAATAGATGTCAGGCATCGAAATACCCGTGTTCGAATAATGCCCCTCCTTAATCACCCGATCAGGCTCATCCGCATCCGTCCCTATTTTACTAAGCATCAATTCCTTCCTTCTGTCCCCATCAGCGGGAAACAAACTCATCAGATGATTCGATGCCAACACGGCAATACCTCCGGGATAAAGAGAACCTTTCGTGGGATCGAACATATATTCATTGATCATCACATCTTCCACGTCAGCGACCGGATTATAAACCGAGGGTAACCCGGATGGGTCGTAAGGTGAAGGTGTTGCATTCTCATAATTAAAAAGAGCATAGCTATAATTAAACCGGGAAGTTGTCGTCGCCAGTAGTTCAAAGAAATTCTCCAACTTGGTCAAAGCACGCCCGTACTCATTCATGTGATAAAGCACCTTTGCTTTTAACCCGATAACATTCAACCCCGCAGCCTGATAGCGGGATGCCTTTGTCGGGTGGGGCGGCAAATACTTGATAGCAGAATCCAAATCACTGATGATAAAGTTGTACACTTCCCGAACAGGCGTTCTCTCCCGTTTGGTTTCCGTCACGTCATTCTTCTGAATAACAGGTATTCCGGGATCATTCTCATTAGCCAAAGCATAAGGTTTCGCATAAACACTGACAAGATTGAAATAAGTCAAAGCCCTGTACGCTCTCGCCTCTGCCTCGATCACCAATAAATTCCCCATCGCCTCGTTTGGCACATTCCTCACTTCGTCAACAATTTTATTGAATGTGTAAATCATCCCATATTGCTGGTTCCAATGTGTGTTACTCATCGTCTGGTCGTATATCTCATCGCTCCATAGATATGCCCTCCGGAACTGTTCATTCCCGGACCAGCTATTGTAGAAACTCTTAGACCAGTAAACATCATCCCCCATAACGGCAAGAATCGGGTTCGCATTATATTTCAGATAAAACGGATAAAGCATATTTTCGTAATCCTCAATAAAGGTAGGAATCGACACGCTTGATGAAGGTGCAACATCCAGAAAGTCATCACACCCGGCAGAAAAAAACATCACCACCACGGACACCAGACAAATGAATGTTTTATGACATTGTTCCGTCAAGATGCTCCATTTATTTATTATTGTATTATATCTCATAGCATTTGGATTAAAAATGAACGTTCAATTTCAACATATACTCCGGCCCGTATTTCAATGTCCGCTGTCCCCCGATCATCGAACCCACAAATCTCGGATCAACCCCTTCCTTATTCGCTTTCCAGCAATACGGGTTAGACACCTGCACGCTCAACATACATTGTTTCAACTTCAACGGGCTTACTATCGAACTTGGCAAATTATAACTCAACGTGATATCGTTGATATAAATGTACGACGCGTTGATAATATTAATATCCGCCGCCGGGTAGTACTCACGAACGTGTCTGGACTCCCCTACCGGCAACCATCTGGGTACATTCGTATCATCCCCGGCCTTTCTCCAAGCATGCTTCATATCCTTGTGAATCGGGTTCTTCCAAATATCCCCATTCAAGGCCTGACTATACAATAAACGTCCGCTGATATTCGTACCGGGAACATCATCTCTCATCTTGTGTCCCAAATTATAAATAATCTGTATCGAAAGAGTCAAGTTTTTATACGAGAACGTGTTGGAAAGACTTCCGGTAAAAGGAGGCTGGGCCGTTCCGGAATGTACGAGAGCATTAATATCACTGATTGCCTTATCAGTCGCCTGCCCGTTCTCATCATAGACCGTCGGTTCCCCGATCTCGTTCAGTCCCGCCCATTTATACGAGAAGATACTGTACGCCTCATATCCCTGTATAAAAACAGGCTGGTAGGTACTGATATACTGCGTGATATTCGGTTCCACGTAAATATCGACAACTTTATTCCTATTATAAGCAAAATTGAAACTGGAACTCCATTTAAAATCATTCTTTGCAATATTGATGGAACTCAACATGATCTCGATTCCCGTGTTCCTCATCTTACCGATATTGGTTGAGATCGTGGCAAAACCTCCTGTCGGGTCTATCGTCTGTTGTCCGATAAGATCATTTGTATTCTTCCGGTAGAAATCAACCGAACCGCTTAACCTGTTTTGCAAGGTAGAAAAATCTATTCCCAAATTGGTGATCGTCGTTTTTTCCCATTTCAGATTCTTCAAGGCAGGAGAAATAATATTCATCGAACTTTGAGTCTGCCCGAACGAGAAGTTCCCATATCCCGCAGAACTAATGATGTCGTAAGGTCCCCCGACTTCAGAATTCGGCGTGTTACCGGCAATTCCCCGGCTGATTCTAAAAGTAAAGCGATCGAACAAGTCCCTGTTCCAAAAATCTTCATGATGCAAGTTCCATAGCACCCCGACAGACCAGATCGGTTTGTAACGAATATCCGTACCGAACAAATTTGCCTGATCAACACGAATACTGGCATTCAGCCCGTATTTACTCTTGTAATCATAAGCCGCATTCGCGTATAAAGAAAAGAAACGCTTATCGTATTTCACGTACCCGGTCCCAAAACCGTTCGTGAAACTTTGCTGTGAACTCGTCTGGCTATTCGGGTCAACAATCGTTCCTCCCGTCACCCCGGCAATCATTTGCTGTTCGTTAAGACTTATATGCTGCTTGGTGTTTTCATTATAGCCATAAACGATACGATTGTCTATTTCATGAATATTTTTACGGATTTCCGTTCCCGCAAGCATCGTTATATTGTGTTCATCCCGGATACTCAAATCATACGAAATCTGATTCCGCACAATCCATTCGATCGTGTTACTCCATGTTTTATCCTGAATAGCGCCAACAGGAACACGGGAAACCGATCCGGCAGTCAGCGGGGTTTGTTGTGCAATCAGATTTCTCACTTTAAACGATTCCGCTTTGTCCAACTTCTCGACTTTACCATACCCGTTCTGGTATTGAAACTGAGATTCGAACGTCAACCCGTCGTAAAGTTTTATATCCAACTTTCCTTGTATTCTGGCATTGAATACACTCTCTTTATTTTTCTGAAAATCAAGCTCATTCAACAACACATAGTCATAATGCATCATGTTCCGTTTATCCAACTCCTGACCTGTCCACGCAACGGCCTCATCGCTATAAAACATATGCATTTGCGAAGTCGGATTCCCGTCAGCATCTTTCAATCGCTCGTAAGGAATCATACCCACCGCATCGGGAAGATACTTGTACTTTTTGTTCATATATGAAATATTGGCCCCCACGGACAACTTTAACCACGAAGTCAAGTTGAAATCATTCTTGGTATCAATGATCAAGCGATCCTCGTTCACCGTTTTTTGCTGGGGTTTTGTATTCCTGTAATTCACGGAGAGAAAATAAGCCGCTTTATCACTTCCGCCATATAAACTGATGTTGTGCTGGTGAACCGTCTTCCAGCGGTAAAGATAATCCTCGATCTGTTTCCTATTATCGGAATTCCGAAGTTTATCCAATTCTCTCTCAACCTCTGTCGCGGAGTATTCACCCGTTTCTCCCTTGTATAAAATTCTTTCCACGGGAGTAATTATCCCGTACCTGCCCAACACGTTCGTACCGTAATTCGTTTTCACCGGGTCAAACACGCTCACGGCAAAGTTCACGTAATCCCTAGCCCGCATGTAATCGAGATAATCGAAATCCGGTAATCCCTGTAATTGCAAAGACCCCGTGTAGCTGATCCGTGTTTTCTCTTGCAATCTCCCCCGCTTTGTCGTTATAACAATCACTCCATTGGCTGCTCTTGCCCCCCAAATGGACGAGGCTGTCGCATCTTTCAGCACACTGACATTCAACACGTCCTCCGGGTTCACCGTTGCCTCCAGCGTGTTTAGCTCCATCGACATTCCATCCACGACAAACAAAGGCTCCCGGGAACTATTGATGGATGTCGCACCCCGCAAAAGGTATTTATCCGTTCCGGACGGATTCACCACGAAACCGGGAATCAACCCGTTCAACCGACCAATGATACTGGGATCGCTTTTCAGGCTAAGCTCCTCTCCCTTAACAACCGAGAAAGAGCCGGCACTCCGTTCCTGTGACAACTGGTAGTAACCGGTAATCACCACCTGCCCCAGTTCCTCCGTATTGGGCAACAACACGATCTCAAGCGGCTTATTCCCGTCCACCACGATCTCCCGTGTTTTCATACCCACGAAAGAAATCACGATCGTGATATTCGGCACGTCCTCCGTCGATAAACTGAAATTTCCATTAACATCCGTGACAACGCCCGTCAATGTCCCTTTAACGAGAACGGTTGCTCCCGGTAAAGGCGCCCCGGTGTCATCCTTGACAATTCCCGTTATACTCCTTTTTTCTTTTTCCTGTTGAGCGTGGATCGAAATCTTTTTTACCACGATCACTTCATCCCGGTATTTATAAGTAAATCCTTTAGGTTCCAACACTTCCGTCAGGATCTCATTCAACGGCTTGTCCACGATGTCCAGTGTGATTTTTTCCTCATTCTCGAAAAGCTCGGAATTATAAAGAAAAGATAATCCTGTCTTGTCCTGAATAACCTGAAAGAACTCTTCCATGCTAGCTTTTTCCAACTTTAAGGAGACCTTCATGTGCTGCGAAAAAACACTCGCCGAAAGATTAAAACAAAACACAAAAAGAAACAAAACATTGAGTTTCATGATTTTTTTCAATTTTTGATACGCTAAAGCCGACGTGCCGGCTTTAATTAATCGCTTTTTTTTCATACATTTGAATTGTATTTAGTTAATAATACATCAAAGAAGGCGGGCTACATCGGTGCAAAAGATTACAGTCCGCTTTCTTTTATTTAGTATAAGGTAATCTCGTTACCTTGTATCTTGTAATTTACCTCCCCGGTTTCCCGTAGTAATTCCAGGAACACGTTGATCGTGTCGTAACGCTTAAGATGCCCCGTAAAAAGAAGTTCTCTCGATTGATCGGATTCAAAAACAATAGAAATATCATACCAACGTTCAAGATCCTTGGCAATTTGTTCCAAGCTCTTCCTGTTGAACACGTAAAGGCCATCCTTCCACCCCGTGTATTCTTTCGTGTTCACGATGTTCTTCTCCAATTCTCCGGAGACACGGGCAACCAACTGTTCACCCGGCTTTATTTCGACCTGCCGAGAACCGGAATAAGTGACCTTCCCGCTTACCAACGTGGTTGCCATATCCTCATCCGGGTAAGCTTTCACGTCAAAAGAAGTCCCGTGTACCCGGATTTCACCCAAAGCGGTTTCGACAATAAACGGCTTACTACCCGATGAAACATCAAAAAAGGCCTCTCCCGCCAATATCACCCTTCTCTCTTTGCCCACAAACTTTACCGGAAACTTCAAACTCGTTCCGGAATTGATCCAGATCTTCGTTTTATCATCCAGTTCCACGTAAAACTCCCCCTTTGCCGGGGTATATAATTCATTATATATCAATTCCTGAATATCGGAGGAGTACCGGATAGAACCGTCCTCGTAGGAGATATGTACGCCCTCCTGTTCATGTTGTACCAAAGATTGTTTATCCACCTGTACCATCCTGCCGTCTGCAAGGCGTAATTGCGCTTGTTTTGAACCGGGCATGATGATTTTCTCCGTCGCATCCCGAATCATCCTATTTTCCACCTTATTGGCCCCACCATCCTGCAAATACCACGTAACGGCTACCACCAAAAGAAACACCGCAGCCACCGCGGACAAGCGATAGATCATTCTCTTTCTCTTCACATGGCGCATACCAGCAACACAAGACTTGAATTCTTTATACCCCTCTGCATAAGGGAATCGCTTATCCTCCTCCATACCTTCCACAAGTAACCGATGATCCATCCATCTCTGGTAAACTTGTTCCAAGGTCTTATCCTCCAAAAGACAATTCAATTCCTTTTGCCCCACCTCGGATATATCTCCCACATAAGATTTCTTAAATAGAGTAATGGCTCTTTCTAATCTTTTATCCATACAACTTTCAATCATAATTTCACTCTATATAGTGAACGACATTTGTTTTGGTATGACAAGAAAGTTGATTTTTTCTTATCTTTTTTAAGCCGACAGACGAAATTATAGCCACAGACGACTAAAGAGGAAGATTTTGTCCGGCCAATAAAAATAAAAGATAAAACGAACCGCCCAATTTTGAACGCAGATACTTGAAACTCCTATTTTTCTGAGTTTTTACCGTGTGTATGCTTATTCCCAGTTTATCCGCGATCTCCTTCCCGGAAAGTCCCTCCAAACTAAGATGGATGATCTTACGCTGTTCCTCCGGTAATTCCTGAATACAAAGGCGTAGTTGACGAGTTAACTCCTCCTGCACTGTCAGGGCAAAATGCTGGTCGGAAATCTCGACTTCCTCTTCCCCGTAAGATTGTAACAACGTGTGATGAAGACGCTCCGTCCTAAGATATTGAATAGCATTCGTGTACACCGCTTTGTACAAATAACAAGTTAACTTCTCCATGTGAGAAAAGTGAAGATCGGCTTTCCAGATCCCAATCAGCGAATCCTGCACCACGTCTTGCGAAACAGATTCATCCCCCACTATTTTATACACGTAACTACACAAGGCAGTATAATAATCCCGATAAAGATACTCCCAGGCCTTTGTGCTTTTCTTGTTGAATCCGTCCAGATAATCTGCCATTGAATTCATATTTAATGCAAAAATAACATTTTGCACTATTTTTCTCAGAATCGTTCACCTTATACTTCCTAAAAATTAATGCTCACGACTACTAATCACAAAGGTAACGGAATTTTTTATAAATTCGTCCCTCAAATACTCAAACACAAATTTTATAAAAATGAGAAAACTATTCCTACTTCTATCTTTAGGTGTTTTTTTGTTCTCTTGTAAAGAGGCCAAGAAAGAAACGAAGCCAAGTCCCTATCAAGCGCTTGCAGATCAGTATGCTGAATTCCCGTTAACAACAGATTTAAACCAATTGACCGAAAACGAGAAGAAAATGATTCCCATACTTATCGAAGTTGCCGATATCATGGAGAACATCTTCTGGCAAAACGCTTATGGAGATAAGAGTGCATTGATGGCACAATTCGCTCAGGATTCTGCCGCTCTGAAATATCTTTCCATAAACTATGGTCCTTGGGATAGATTAAACGACAACAAACCTTTCATCGACGGCGTGGGAGCAAAACCTCTTGGAGCAAACTTCTACCCGGCTGACATGACGAAAGAAGAATTCGATGCACTGGATGATCCTCGCAAAACGGACTGGTATAGCGTTATCCGTCGGGATGCAGCCGGAAAGCTTATCGTGCTTTCATTCCACGAAGCTTACCCGGAAGAAGTGGCAAAAGCATCCAAATTACTGGAAGAAGCTGCCGCACTAGCCGAAGACCCGGGATTGAAAAACTACTTAACATTAAGATCAAAAGCCCTTTTGGACGACGATTATCTGGCCAGCGACCTAGCTTGGATGGATATGCAAAACAACACCCTAGACTTCGTAGTAGGTCCCATCGAAACTTATGAAGACCAACTTTACGGGTATAAAGCTTCTCATTCCGGACAAATCCTCGTGAAAGACAAAGAGTGGAGCAAACGCTTGTCTGAATACGCTCAATACTTGCCCAAATTACAGGAAAATTTACCGGTTCCTGCCAAATACAAAAAGGAAAAAGCAAATGCTAACCCGGACATGAACGCTTACGACGTGATTTATTACGCCGGAGATTGCAATGCCGGAAGTAAAAATATCGCTATCAACCTGCCGAACGACCCGAGAGTACACGCGGCAAAAGGAAGCCGTAAACTGCAATTGAAAAACTCCATGCAGGCTAAATTCGAGAAAATGGTTGTGCCGATTTCCAAATTGTTAATTACGCCCGATCAACAAAAACACATTAGTTTTGATGCTTTCTTCGAAAACGTGATGTTCCACGAAGTCGCTCACGGGCTGGGAATTAAATACACGCTGAATGGCAAACAAGACGTTCGTTCCGCCCTGCAAAACTATTACACCTCTATTGAGGAAGGTAAAGCGGACATCCTTGGGTTATTCTGCGTGACCAAACTTGCAGAATGGGGAGTATTGGAAAACAAAGACCTTATGGATAATTACGTGACTTTTATCGCCGGAATCTTCCGTTCCGTTCGTTTCGGTGCTGCCAGCGCCCACGGAAAAGCCAACATGATGCAGTTCGCCCATTTCATGGAAAGCGGAGCTATCAGCAAGGATGAAACCACGGGATACTACACCGTAGATTTCGAAAAGATGAAAAAAGACATCGAAGTGATTGCCGGAGAGTATATCACGATCGAAGGAGACGGTGACATCCAGAAAGCTAGTAAATTAGTGGCAGAAAAGGGTATCGTTCCCCCGACTTTACAGAAAGACCTGGATCGTATCGCAGGAGCTAACATCCCGAAGGATATTTTCTTCAAACAAGGAACTAAAGTTCTAGGGTTATAATCCGGAATGATATTATACAAAATACCCAAATTCAAAATCAACATGAACTTGGGTATTTTTATTATTTCAAATATTCACGAAAGAAAGATTCTATCTTGTCAAAAGGAATAACATTTGCCTGATTATCGTACAAATCCACGTGGCTTGCACCGGGAATAATCAAAAGTTCCTTGTTATCACCTTTCAATTTTTTGAATGCATCTTCACTAAAATAGCGAGAATGAGCCTTTTCACCATGAATCATAAGCACGGCATTCCGTATTTCATCGCTGTAAACCAACAAGGGCATATTGATAAATGAAAGTGACGATGTCTTATTCCAGCCATTATTGGAATTAAGTGAACGTTTGTGGTAACCACGCAGCGTTTTGTAGTAAGCGTAATAATCCTTCACGAATTGCGGGGCATCATCCGGTAATGGATCGACCACTCCCCCGGCTAGTTCATACGTGCCATTCTTGGCATCAAGTGTACGCTGGGCATTGAGTTGCCGACGAAGCTCATACCGTTGGTCGGCATCCATCGCGTCAAAATACCCGTTGGCATTCACACGGCTCATGTCATACATCGTGGAAGTAACCGTAGCTTTAATACGCGTATCCATGGCGGCAGCGTTAAGAGCCATACCACCCCACCCGCAAATACCTAAAATTCCAATACGTTCAGGGTCAACATCATCGCGAGTCGAAAGAAAATCAACAGCAGCACTGAAATCTTCCGTGTTAATGTCCGGCGAGGCCACGTACCGGGGCTGACCTCCGCTTTCACCCGTGTAGGAAGGATCGAAAGCGATCGTCAGAAAACCACGTTCCGCCAGCGTTTGCGCGTAAAGCCCGGACGATTGTTCCTTGACAGCCCCGAAAGGACCGCTCACCGCAATGGCAGCCAACTTTCCCCCGGCATTTTTCGGTATATACATATCCGCAACAAGCGTGATACCGTAACGGTTACGGAATGTCACTTTCTCGTGAACAACCTTGTTGCTCTGTGGAAATACTTTATCCCATTCTTTCACTAATTCTAACTTTTCCATATTCTTCTCTTTTACTTGATTTGTACTTGTTTGGCCGCTTACGATTGTTCCGGCAAGGAACAACATTCCTGTTGCTACAATTGTCTTTATACTCATACTATTTCAATTTTAAATTTCATATCCATTACTTCTGATTTTATGATGTAAAGGTATGAGATTCAATCGGTATGGATTGTATACAAATTACCGTAAAAATAACCACTTTTACGGTTTCTATTGAGGGTGTGTCAAAAGGTATTTTATCCTCAAAAAACTCCTCCGTCACTTCGTGCCACCTCCTCTACAAACAGAGGATGAGCTGGTGACTCTTCCCGAATATAGATAGCATTTCAACTCTTCTTCTGTTTATAGAGGGAAATCGGCGAGTAAACGAGAATAGACAGCGAGTTTACTCGTTGTCTGTCGAGCGAGAGCCGATTCGAGACTGCTTGCAAGCTCAATACCCCGAAGGGAGGAGGGAGTTTGAAAAATGACTTTTGACACACTCTCCTGTAACTAAACGACTCTTCACGACGATATAAACGAAAAAAAGAAACATGAAGAAATTATTTTCCAGTACCATATTCAAATTAATCATCGCCGTCATTATCGGGATTCTTCTCGGATTCGTCGCTAACGAGGGCTTTATGAACTTTGTCGTTACCGTGAAATACATCCTCGGGCAACTGATCTTCTTCATGGTTCCACTTATTATTTTAGGATTTGTTTCCTACTCGATCGCCAAGATGAAAGATAACGCCTCCAAAATGTTGTCTCTGGCTCTCATCATCGCTTATCTTTCCTCCATCGGTGCAGCCTTCTTTGCCATGGTCTCCGGGTACACCCTGATCCCACACCTCTCCATCGAACCAGTGAAAGAAACCTTACGACAATTACCGGAATTAATCTTCCGCCTTGATATACCCCCTGTTGTCAGCGTGATGACCGCCCTCGTACTGGCCATCATGATCGGTCTGGCCACAGTGTGGACCAAATCGGAAGTGTTCGAAAACCTACTGGACAATTTCCAGAAGATGGTGTTGTTACTCATCAACCGCATTCTTATACCCATCCTCCCCTTCTTCATCGCGGCCAATTTCTGCGCGTTAAGTTACGAGGGTGCCATCACGAAACAACTCCCCGTGTTCCTTGGGGTTATGGTTATTGTTATCATCTCCCAGTTCGTGTGGCTTTCTTTCCTGTACGTCCTTGCCGGGGCCATCTCGAAAAAGAATCCTTGGCAGGTATTGAAGTACTACGGCCCCGCCTACCTCACTGCCGTTGGCACGATGTCATCGGCCGCCACGCTGGCTGTCGCGTTGAAATGTGCCAAGAAAAGCCCGGTATTAAAAGACGATGTTATTGATTTCGCCGTTCCCCTATTCTCGAATATCCATTTATGCGGCTCCATCCTAACGGAAGTCTTCTTCGTGATGACCGTATCACTCATGCTTTACGGCTCGCTCCCGTCATTAACCGTCATGATCCTGTTCATCATCCTACTCGGCATCTTCGCCATCGGGGCTCCGGGAGTTCCCGGTGGAACTGTGATTGCCTCGCTGGGAATCGTGATCTCCGTTCTCGGATTCGATGAGGCCGGAACAGCCCTTCTACTAACTATATTCGCTTTACAGGATAGTTTCGGAACAGCCTGCAACATCACGGGAGACGGGGCATTGACATTAATCATGACAAAAGCATCCAGCCACCGTTCTACAAAACAAAAAAGTATTAATAGTTAGAAATCACCTTCCGCCAAGAAACACGACATATTACGAATTCCATCAAGAAAACGAGAAACGACATCACCACGATAGCTCCCCAGATTCCAAACCATGACAACCGCATAGCCAGCGTATGCGCTCCCCCGACAAGAACCAGCATAAGCATCAGTACAATAACCCGCAACATATTCCGCCCGGAATCCACGGAACTTTTCTCTTTCGAGAATGGAAAAAGCATCCCGGAAAACCATAGATAAATGTAACTCACCAACGTACTCACGACCAGAATAAACAACAGGTCCGAAAGAATCGCCCAGTCCAGCATCGCAACAAAAATCCCGCAGAGCAACACGTAAACCGGAAGATAATATTTCACGAACAAAGCCTTGAAACACCCGAGGATCAAGGCCCCCGGACGCTCCAATGGCTTGGAACGATAAAGCCAAAGTAAATCACCCTTATCCGTGATTGACATATTCATCTGGATTCCGATACTAATCATCGCCATCATGTAAAGAGGCATATAATAAGCAATGCCGCCAGCTTCCTCCTGCCGTCCCTGGTATAAAAAGAAAACTGCCAAGAACATCGTGTAAATCATCATGGGCAAAACACCTTGTCTGAACTTCAAATTATCACGGGTCATACGCCATCCCAAGACAAACCCGGTCACCTGCATCGGGCTCCGACCAAACACCCGTGCTAAACCGTAAAGCCATCCCTCCTTTCCCCCCTTACGTTTCTTGCTCACGGGTGAGTACGAATTCAACACACCCGCTTTTGCCGCAAAATAAGGAGCAAGATAAGCCACCGTGATATAACCAAGCACGACAACAAGCCCTACCCCGATCAACGCCAGCAACAAGGCGGGTCCCGTCGGTTGCTTAACCATCACCGTCAAGGACATAAAATAACAAGGTGGCGTAAAATACATCCAAGTCCCCGGCTGAAACATATCCAATTGAATATTATGAATTAACTGCCCGACCAACTGGTAGCTCAAAGCCACCCCGGCAATCAACACCACCTGAACATAGCTCATCACCCGCTGAAACCTCTCCACGGAAATAAAGCGCATCACCCCGAGATAAATAACATTAGCAAAAAGCAACGTGAAAATCGTGTTCAGAAACACTGAAATAATGAAAAAAGCCCCGGACATCACCCCTTTCCAAAAACAGACAATCACCAGTGGGATCACCGACATACAACCGGAAAGAAAAAACATGTACACCAACATCGACACGAGACGAGCAACCAGTATCGTTTTAGAATTCACGGGCAAACGCTGCAATATATGATTATCGTTCCCGTCAAAAAGAATCCGGGAATATTCCATCATAAAACTCATCATCAACATCAGAAACAGGTACGACTGGAATAACAAAAGCGACACCCCAAAAGCTCCCGACGCTATTCCCGTCAAGAAAAAGATCGGCCCGCAAATTCCGAGTAAAATTCCCTGCCTCATCAATGCGTTCGACGCATTTTTCTTGTTCCGTCCACTCCGGTCAATCCGGTTATCCACCGTCAGTTTCACCGTCACGATGGCCAGCATCCGGTCGAAATCAACGCCCATACGGGTAAACACCCCTTGAAAGAGTCGCAGAATTTGTGTCACCACCCTAATCATGACTCCCTGTTTTCAAAAGCGTTTACAATCTGTTCCGCTTTTTCCGACTGCCCCGTGGCTCCTATTAACTTCGTGAACAATCCCTCCAAAGAACTCGTTCCGGCCTCCTCCATCAACTCCCGAACCGAACCGTTAGCGATAATCGTACCCTCATTAATCAGGATCACCCGACTGGCTATTTTCTCCACCACATCCATCAAATGTGAACAATAAAAGATCGTTTTCCCCTCTTTTGCCAAACGAGCAATGACCTCCTTCACGATAATCACCGCGTTAGCATCCAACCCATTCAAAGGTTCATCCATGAAAATCACTTCCGGGTTATGCAGCAATCCCGAAATAATATGCACCTTCTGTTTCATCCCCTTCGAGAAATTCACCATTCTCTCGTCCCGGTTCTCCCTCATTTCGAACAACGAGAGCAACTCGTCAGCCTTCCGGTTCACCTCCTTCCGGTCCAGCCCGTACATAGCTCCAATAAACTCCAAATACTCCATCGGGGTCAAATGCTCGTACATCACGGCATTCTCCGGGATATACCCGATCCGTTTCTTCACCTCTATATCATTTTCCCGAACATCATACCCCAACACGTCCACCTTCCCTTCAAAATCCTCCAGTAACCCGCACATAATCTTCACGGTCGTGGACTTCCCCGCCCCGTTACTCCCAAGGTAACCGATCACCTCTCCCGACCGGATCTCCATATCGATACCCTTCAACACGTGTAAAACCTCTTTCCCCTTGGGAAAACTCTTTTTCAGACCGGTCACCCGGATCACGCAATCATCTGCCATATACTGACGTTATTAATTATTCTCTGAACACATCATGACAAAGATAAAGGATAATTTAAGAAATGAGCATAAAAATTCCCCAAAAGCAAACACCTTTGGGGAACTCTCTTGGACATCACTCGCCGGATAAGCCTGCGCTAGCAATGACGGTTCCACCATTGGGTTCGTTCTTCATCCAACGAAATCAATACCCCATGCTTACCCATTTCATCCACAGCAATAACTAATCCTTGCACTCCATAATTCTTTATTTAAGTAACTTACGGCTGCTATTGTCACCACTTTCCAATATACTCATTTGATGAATGGCTATTTGGTTTAGCCTAACAAGACGCTCTCTTTGTGTCATACACTGTTCGATAAACACTGCATTCAGGTTCTCCATATTCGACAAGCAAATCAGTTCGTTGATAGTAGCATAATCACGGATATTTCCTTTCAGTTCGGGATTGGCTTCCCGCCATTGTTTTGCCGTCATACCGAACATTGCCACGTTCAGGACGTCGGCTTCATTGGCATAAATAATGCTCACTTGTGCCGCTGTGACTTCTGCCGGAATAAGGTTTTTCTTTATAGCATCAGTGTGTATGCGGTAATTGATTTTCGACAATTCACGCTTCGCCGACCAACCGAGTAGCCTTTGCTCTTCAGTCTTTAATCGTTGGTATTCCTTAACAAGAAGTAATTGGAATTTAGGAGAAATCCACATACCGAAATGGTATGCAATATCCCGATGTGCGTACGTGCCGCCGTAGCGACCAGCTTTAGAACGGATGCCGATTGCATTCGTCCGTTCTATCCACGTTTTCACCGAAAGCACGAAATTGTTGCTTCCCGCCGCATTTTTAATTGTACCGAATTCGGTACAATTAAAATCAGGATTATACAGCATTTCCCATTCTCCAAGGTATTCGATCGTGCTTTTAAGACTAAGCCAACGGAAGATAATATGCTCTTGCAGTTGACTTCTTGCCATATCCGTAAGGCTGATGTAGTCTTCTTCATCGTACTTGACAACACTAATGTCTGTATTTTGAACGGTAATTTTTGCCATTGTAATTGATGCATTAAGTTTCAATCACAAAAGTCGCTATAATTTATAAGATTATATCCTTTTTAATTGATTAAAATAAAAATAGCAAACCTGCAAATCGTCATTATAAATTGCAATCAACCTGACCACATCCCCTAAATCGCAACCAACTAATAACTGACATCCCGTTTCATCACTCGCTTAATCTGCCTCATTCCGGGCAAACGTCCCACCGTGTTCCGATTCAGATACCTGTAACTCAAAAGCATCAGCAAAAAGAAAATTCCGATAATACACGTCCAGCCATAGAGTTCCTTCACGCTGACCAACATCACCTGCCTCATCGTCTCGCCATAGAGCTGTCCCGTCGGGATATGAGTGGCAACAGGATTCACCGCATCCAGATCGGCAGCCAACAACTGATAGTTCCCCGGCAGAACGTGTTGCATCACCCGCCCATAAATCGCACTTCCGAATGCCGAACCGAACCCAGTCCGCACGAACCCCAGCAAAGACAACACTTGAAAGAAGTGCTGGAACGGCACGAATCCTGAGATATAAACCGTCAACGATATATAAATCATCACGTACCCCGCCCCTCTTAACAACGTCGGCAGGTAAAGCCATTCAATATTCATCCGCGGATCGACCAGAAAATACATGAAACACTGGTATATCACGATCAGTGCGAACCCGGTAAACACGGCCCTTTTGTAGCCCCCATGCAAGCGGGCGTGCCAGTAATAAACTGCCAAAGCTCCCAAAACGATTCCCAACAGGTTCCACCAGTTCAGAGATACCGAATTCAGCACATCATATTTCAAAATACTCCCGGTAAATATATTTTGTAGAATGGTTGGCGTCGTCTGCAAACAACAGAGAACCAAAAAGGCAAGCAATATCGCCCCCATATTCCGATACCCCAGCGCCTCCTTCGTGATATAAGGATGTCGCAACGTGTGCATCCGGTTAATATTCAACAACAACGCCACGACCGCCACCACGATCCCCGAACGGATATAAGGAGAATACAACCAATCATAAAACTTACCATATTCAAAAACGAAAGCCAACGCCAAAAGAAAGATCGCCCACAAAATACCGCCCAACCAATCTATCCCGTACAACGGCAAAGCTTTCATAAACCGGAAATGGCGGGTAAACAGAACCGCGCACAACCAAACGACAAGCAATAACCCAATAATCAACCCATGCATATATCGCCAGTCAGCCCAATAGCCTAAATAAACAGTCACCAACCCCGACAACTGGATACTTCCCAACACGATAAGATACACGACCGGAAAGAACACCGCGAAATTACGGGTCGGCGTGATACTGAGTTGCACGCTCGACAAACACTCGAACGTCCCCCACATACGCAACATCCCGGCAATAAAGCAAACCCCGACCAGCACCGGGAGACTCCCCGTACTCATCGTGATCAAGTTACAAACAATCAACGCCGGGCAGACCATCAAGAAAATCGACCGGGACGTGAAACGAAACTTCAAGCGAAAAAGAATAGGAAAAACAACCGTTGTCCCCACGAACGAGGCATAACCGGCCATCATAATATCCTCCTGCATCAACGCCAGCGACCCAACCATCTGCGAAACGGATGCCAAATAAATTCCCCCACTAAATTGAAAGGTCACGGCAAAAAACAAACAAAGAAACACACGTACCCGATCCGGGACAAAATCCCGGAACATCATGATACGTGTCGGTATATTCGGTGCAGACATCTTCTCTAGTAATTAACCTTACATTCCACGTTCATCCCGGCACGCAAGCGGTTCATATCCTCCGGTCTATTCGTCCCCGTGAATTCAATACGAACCGGGATACGTTGTTCCACCTTCACGAAATTTCCGGCAGAATTATCCTGCGGAATCAGCGCAAAAGAAGCTCCCGTGGCCTCCGAAATTGACGCGACACGCCCCTCAAACCTTACTCCCGGAATAGCATCCACCTCGATCTCCACCATCTGCCCTTCCTCCATGCGAGTCGTCTGCGTCTCCTTGTAATTCGCGATCACCCATTTCTCGGTCACATCCACGAGATTAACCATCGTCTGCCCCGGTTGCACGAGTTCCCCCTCGTGTATATTCTTACGCCCGGTCACCCCATCGGTCGTGGCCAGAATCACCGTGTACGAAAGATTCAGTCGAGCCAAATTCAACGCGGCCTCGGCAAGCTTGATATTCGCCTCGTTCTGTTCCAAACGCTGCGTTTGTTCCTGTTTCACCAGTGAAACCGCCTGTCTCTGACGAAGGATTTGCTCGTAGCGGGCCTTTGTCGCCTCGAACTCAGTCTTCACTTGATCAAATTGCTGCACGGTAACCGCCTCCTGTTTCAACAACTCCTTGTAACGCTCGTAGTCTTTCTCCGCATTCGCCAATCTCACCCGTGCTTCCTCGATCCCGGCATCCGTCACCAGAACATTACTCTGCGCCGCATGAACCGTCGTGTGCATCGCATCCATCCCGACCAGCGCGTTCCGGTAATCCGCCTCCGCCTGTGCCAACCGCAGGCAATACTCGGCATCCTCAATCACCACCAAGGTATCACCTTTACGCACACGCTGGTACTCTTCAAAATATATCTTCTTGATAAATCCCTGTACACGGGTATTTATCGGGGTAATATGTTGTTTCACCTGGGCATTATTCGTGTATTCCACCCGTCCCAAATGAATAAAACGACTGGCTACCCAACAAATACCGACAACAATAACAAGGATTAAAACCACGTTAGGAATCAATTTCTTTCTACTTGTACTCATAACTGAAATATCAATTAAAATAATTATAAACTACCGATTGTTCTCTTCAACAAATAATACTGATACAGAATACCGATCCGGGCATTCGTCAACTCCAACTCGCTACTTAACTGGATATTACTGGCATCCAGCATATCCGTCACCAAGGACAACCCGTTCAGGTAACGGTAATGCACCACATCATAATTTTCGTGAGCCAGTTGCACGCTCTTCTCCCGTGTACGTAACCGGGAATAAGCCTCGTCCAGTTCAACCCATGCGGCATGAATCCCGTTAGAGACCTGTTCATCCGCCAGTAACCGATCCTCTTCCGCCTTCCGGGTAGCAATCCGGGCTTGCTTCAACTTTTTATTATTCTTGAAAAGAGCGTCAAACTTGTACGAGATACCGATCCCGACATACCAATAATTAAAATTCTTGTCAATCGGTGGTACCTCAATCAATATCGGTCCGTCAAAATTATTCGCGGCCACGAGTCCGATATTCGGCCTACGCCCGGCACGTACCAAATCCTGTTGTTTCTTACTCATCTCTACCCCCAAATCTGCCAATTTCAAACGTGGAGATTCATTTTTCATTCCCTGCCAGGACAACTCATCCCGCCTCTCGATATTCCTTGCTAACACGGTCGTATCGGGCAAAATAACCGTCTCCGGGGCCAGACCGATCGTCGTGGTCAACTGACGGTTCAAAATTTTAATCCGGTTCCGGGTATTCGTCAACCCCTGCTCCAGATTCTGTAATTGAAGTTCATAACGGGTAATATCGCTCTTCAAGGCCGTCCCCTGTTGAAAGGCAGCTTGAATCTCTTTCACCAACAAGCGGGTTTGCTCGATATTTTTCTCGTAGACCTCTTGTTGGTTATACAACTGGTAAAGTTCCAAGTAATACCCCACCAACAGAAACCGCACCTCCTGGCGGTTATCCTGTAATTCCAGTTCTGCCACCTGTTGTTGCAACTCGCTCAATTGAATACTACGGTTGATAGCTCCCCCGGCATATACCACCTGTGTCGCTTTAATCGCGAAATTATTCCCGTAATGCGGCATTGAGGCCTTCTGCCCGTCAGAAAAATCCCGATCCGTCATCCAGCCGTTCCCGATATAACTGAACGATAAATTTGCCTCGATAGAAGGCAGTTTATCACTTTTAGCCGTTTTTATCCCCTGTTTTGTTTCATCAACAGCCAAGCGATGCGAGCGGATACTCCGACTATTCGTGTCGGCCAAACGAAACATTTCATCCACGCTCAAAACCCTTTGTTGCGCACAAACCGGTAACAGACCGGCCATACACAATAGTCCTGTCACAATTTTCTTCCTATTCATCTTGCATTCTCTTTCTTTAAGACGCTGCAAAATTCCTAAAAAAGCCACAACAATCGGATGTTCGAAAACCGAGAGAATTTGTTTTATTTGAAACTACCGACCCGCAATTATTCCTATTTTCATCGAAAAACAGTATCTTCGTGCGTTTTTTACAAAGGGAGAATTAACTATGAAGGAACTTTTAAAAAAGTATTTGATATTCGTTATCGGATTGTATTTTCTAGCCGCGGGAATCGTATTAATCATCCGTTCGGCACTAGGCACCACTCCTATTTCCAGTGTAAACTACGTATTGAGCCTGAACAGCTCTCTATCCTTGGGAACCTGCACGTTCATCATCAATATGCTATTGATCATCGGGCAATTCTGGCTAATCCGGAATAATAAAAGTAAACGGGACATCATCGAGATTTTACTCCAGTTACCTTTTTCTTTCATATTCTCGGCATTTATCGATCTGAATATGCTTTTGACAAATGGTGTACACCCCTCGAATTACGGGATGTCCATCGCCTTGCTACTCGTTGGCTGCCTCGTGCAATCCATCGGTGTTGTCCTCGAAATAAAACCCCATGTTGCCATGATGAGTGCCGAGGGATTCGTAAAATATGCCTCCCGCAGTTGTAACAAAGAATTCGGAAAATTCAAAGTGTACTTCGACGTTACCCTAGTCACGTCAGCCGTCATCCTTTCCCTCATCTTGAGCCAACGTGTAGAAGGTGTGCGGGAAGGTTCCATCATCGCGGCCTGCATAACGGGTTATCTGGTAAGCTTTCTGAACCAAAAAATCATGACACAAAAAACATTACACAAACTTCGCTCCATCATCATAAGATAACCCTTCAGCATGGAGTCTTACAATATTGTCAACATCCAAGAAATCGAGACCTTCAAAAAAGGTGAATCCTACAAGGGGGAGATCACCGTGTTCACCTCTGATATCGGCCCTAAATTCCTCCTGTTCGGAAATAAATCCGTTTACCTGAATGCCTTTTCCTATATGCTGGTGCTATCGGGAAGAGCCACGCTTTTGGTCGATAGCGTGGAATACCCAATTGACGCTCATTCATTGTGCATCCTGTCCCCACTGCACCTCACAAATTTTCGTCAAGTAAGCCGTGATTTTCAATGCCTGTGCCTCTGTTCCCGTAAGAATTTCATCGATCGCCTACCCATTCTCAACATCCAACACCGAATTACCCACGGGATGAATATGTACCACTACCCGATCGTGCAAATTTCTGAGGAAGAGAAACACCTACTAGCCTCCACCATGGAAGACCTCCGGATTCAACTTTTCCGGACGAAACATTCCTATCAGTTGGAAATGATCCAGAACGCCCTAACCCGCTATTATCTGGAAATAGACAATATATTGGATAACAAAGGAATAAATGAAGTTACTGAAAGAGTCCCACAAACCCGATACGCCAATATATTACGGAAGTTTATCTCGTTACTCATGCTCCATTACAAAACGGAACATTCCGTTCCTTTTTATGCCCGGCAAATGAATATCACGCCCCAATACTTGACTTCTATCATCAAAGCACAAACCGGTCGCACCGTGAATAATTTCATTTGCGAAATGTTGTACAGCGAGGCCCGTAACCTTCTCGCCTTATCCGAATTTTCCATCCAACAAATCGCCACCGAGTTACATTTCTCAGATCAAGCCTCCTTCAGTAAGTTTTTCAAAAGATGGGCCGGCATTTCACCCCTAGAATTCAGAAACGTGATGGTGAAATCCAAAAAGTAAAAAATAGTTTCTTCAAAAAAGAGAAATTTCAAACATAATAGGACCGTAACTATGTGAAAATTAACAGCTAAATGATAAGAAATTCAGTTCTAATTACATTGTCATCAATTGAACAATACTTGATCACTACCGTCATGAACCTTATAGATACCTTATAGTAACCTTATATGAACCTTATATGTAATAAGGTTCATAAAGTATTTATAAAATGTAATAAAAATATTATATTCGGTAGTCATCCGTTAGTCATTATCTATTAATTACAAATTCAGAATAAACCTTAGCACAAACAAGTATAATCCTCACTTATTCCTTCCAAACATACATAAGAAAAATGAGGCACACTCGTTCATTATCATAATATTCACTCGTAAAACACTAACAATAAATACATTAACATGATACCTGAATTTATTGGCAAAACGGGGAAATGATACCTAAAATGATACTAGAACTACATCAAATTATCCCTTAATCCTAATATCACAAATCATTCAGACAAAATAGAAAAGAGAAGTAACAGCACTGATAATCAACAAATTTCATTAAAAAAACAAACCCTCACAGTTTTCCAACTATAAGGGTTTTCTTCATGTTGTTGCCCCACTAGGATTCGAACCCAGACAGACAGAACCAGAATCTGTAGTGCTACCATTACACAATAGGGCAATTGTTTTATTGCGGTGCAAAGATAGTAGTTTTTTGGGATTTCAAAAAACTACTATCTATTTTTTCATGCTACTTCAATATTTTTTGATACTCTTCGTTGTTCGACAAAACCTCCAACGCCTTAGCTATATCCTTGTCATTACGGATATGATACTCGATCACACCCTCTTGCATATAATAACGTTCCATCAACTGGTCGGACAATATATCGGAAATCTCTTTCTTGAAAACATCCAAATCCCGATCGATAGAGTGTCCGAGACTATTCTTCAATTGCTCTACCTGGCTGGATACTTGATCATAGTATTTCTCGTCTTGAGTCGCCTTTACCAATCTTTCCAGAACAAGCTGGGAGGCTGTCTCGTATTCAAATTCACGCTTTTTCAAGTATTCCTTGAACTCGTTGAACAATTCATCCGACAAAACAAATTCAGAAGGAGCTGCAATCGTGGGATGAGTTGCCGCGTATTCATTGACAAAATCAAAGATCATATCCTGTAACACCAGTTCCTGGGTTACTTTAGCGTATTTCTCCGGTTCAATCTTCACGTCCGGCGTAATACCACCACCGTCATACACAGTTCTCCCTGCTTTCGTTTTAAAGGGTTTCATTAAAGAATCGGGAATCGTACCCACGCTACCATCCGGATTACGGTGGGAATAATCTACTGCTTGAATACAGCGTCCGCTAGGGATATAATATTTCGCCGTAGTTACCTTTAATTTCGTGTTATAGACCAGATCACGGGTTGTCTGCACCAATCCCTTACCGAATGAACGTTCACCGATTACAACCGCCCGATCGTAATCCTGCAAAGAACCGGAAAGGATCTCCGAGGCTGAGGCAGATGCCCGATCAATCAGCACGGCCAGTTTCATATCCGGCAACAAGGGATTTCTCGTCGTGCGATATTCCTTATCCCATTGTTTCATCTTTCCTTTCGTGCTTACAATCAAGGAACCTTTGGGCAGGAAGAAATTGGCAATCTCCACCGCCTGATCCAGCAATCCTCCCCCGTTACCGCGAAGATCAAGAACAAGGGACTGCGCTCCCCGGTTTTTCAAATCCATGATCGCACTTCTCACATCGTCGGCAGCCTTATCCGTAAAACCGGTAAAATAGATGTACCCAATCTCGTTATTCAGCATCCCGTAGTAAGGAACACTGGGAACCTGTACGACCTCCCGAAGAACCCGCTTCTCCAAAGGCTTTTCTTCCCCGACACGTTGCAGTTTAAGGACCACCTCTTTACCGGGTTGTCCTTTCAGACGGGAACTCACGTACTCGACATTCTTTCCCTTCATATTTTCCCCGTCAACAGCCAGAATTAAATCACCCGGAAGTAACCCGGCCTTGTAAGAAGGAGATCCCTTATAGGGTTCGCGGATCACCACGTAATCATCCTTCATACCGATCACGGAACCGATCCCGGCGTATTCGCCCGTTGTCATCATCTTGAACTCATCCAACTTAGTTTCCGGGTAATAAACCGTGTAGGGGTCCAGTTTCTTCAACATGGCGTCAATCCCGTCCTGCACCATTTTCTCCGGCTGCACGTCATCCACGTAAAAAAGATTCACGTCCCGGAAAAGCGTGGCAAAAATATCCAATCCCTTACTAATCTGGAATCTTTTATCGTCTTCCTTCAAGCCAAGCATCCCGAAAGCCAGTAACAAGACTCCCGAAATGAAGATAATTACACGTGTATTTTTTCTCATAATCTTATTTTAATAACAATCTAGCGAAAATAGTATATATCCAACAAAATAACAAATTTCACGGCACCGGATCGTAGCCCGAACCTCCCCATGGATGGCAGGAACATATCCGTTTTATCGCAAGGTATAATCCTTTTACCGGACCGTGTTTCCGTAACGCCTCCACCGCGTATTGTGAACACGTCGGGGTATAGCGGCAACTCGGGGGTGTCCAGGGGGAAATGCATAACTGATAAAATTTAATAGGTATCAGCAATATCCCCACCACTATCTTTTTCAATATAGCTCCTAATTTTTTTAATAGCACCGGTTATCGCTTTTTCGATTTTACCATATTCAAAAATTTCGTCATGCAAATATATGAACAATATATCCATCGTTTTATCCTCCGGGATATAAGAGTACAATATATTTTTATTCAGACGATAGGTCTCCCGAATCAAACGTTTTACCCGGTTACGTTTCACGGCTCGTTTGAAACGCCTTTTAGAAACGCTCACGGCTATTCGAGCCGGGAAATCTTTTTCTTCCCTCGGGTATAACCGGATTACCACTCGTAACGGATAAGACACGAAACTATAACCCGAGGACAGAAGTTCCTCGAATCCCCCCTTCCGGCATAGCCGTTCTTCCTTGCAAAACGTGTATTTTATCGTTTCATCCATATACGAGTGCAAACATACAAAAAATGGACATCGTTTGATGTCCATTTTCCTATTTTGATTTATTTTCTTTGTTGTAAGCCTTAATGAACTGTTCCAGCGCCATGGTCATCGAAGGGGCTTTTTCCGTGGGGGCTTTTATATCAAGCCTCAACCCGGCCTCCTCAACCGCCTCGGCTGTCGCCTCCCCGAAGGCCGCGATAATTGTCGAACCCTGTTCAAAATTCGGGTAGTTGTGGAACAATGACTTGATACCGGCCGGAGTGTAGAATGCCAATATATCATACTCTTTCAAATCCGGAATTTCAGAGGCTACATCACTGGACACGGTTTTATAGAATACGGATTTCGTGTACTTCAGGTGTAGTTCATCCATCAAAGCGGGGATATTTTCTTTATGCACGTCGGAAACCGGAACTAGGAAGTTTTCGGTCTTATGCTTTAACAGAATTTTCGTCATATCCTCGACTTTCTTGTCCCCGTAGAAGATTTTTCTCTTACGGTACACGATATATTTCTGAAGATAGAAAGCAATAGCCTCTGATATACAGAAATACTTCATCGTGTCGGGAACGGTTACCCTCATTTCAGTACAGATCCGGAAGAAATGGTCGATAGCCGTACGACTGGTGAAAACGATCCCGGTAAAATCAAGAATATTTATCCTTTCTTGACGAAATTCTTTTGCCGTGACACCTTCTACCTTTATAAATGATTTGAATTCTAATTTCAATCCAAATTCTTCTGCCAAATCAAAATACGGAGATTTCTCGGTTGTCGGCTTTGGCTGCGAAACTAGTATCTTCTTTATTTTCAACTTCTTCTGTTTTAAAATTACACTAACTTCTCTAACTTATTCCAATAGCTTGTACAAGACAAGAATCGGCAATATTTCAAGCCCACAAAGGTACAAAATCATATACAAAATTGAAACTCTATATCCATATAATATTTTAATCAATCTTATAAATCTGAAAACCAGAATAATGATACCAAGCCCTAAAATGACATATAATAACATATTTATCGCCGAAGTTTGCACGTAAAACAAGGCCAGCACGAACGGGGATATGGATAATCCCAACACGATCGCACTTGTGCGCAAATTCAAGATGATCTCCGATGCACAATGCCTTCTATTAAATGCCCACCCGAAAAGCCGCACAAGTCCCAAGACTAAAAAATAGTAACCGAAGATGATCAGAAAATAGATTAAGGCATTAAAGAATACAAAGGGAGGATCGATTAAAAAAGCCATCAACATGGACAAGATTGAAAAAGAAAGGCTAACCGACAAGAAAACGAAGAAGTAGTTCGGAATCCCGCCTTCCGATTGTAAACTGGCCCCTCTTTTCCGGTTGAAAAAATAGGTATATACAGTAGTGAGGAAACCTCTTCCTCGCAGGCGCAACAAAGCGATAAAAACGAGATACACGACCGTGTAAATCAGAATACTGGAAATAAATTCAATATTCATTTTCTCCCCGCTCAAAGGAATTCCGTCCACTAATTCCACCTGATTCGTCAGCGTGTCAAAAGGTAAGAAAGGTTTCCAAGAGACCGTTTCTCTTAACAAAGAGGCCGGAAACACCACAGAATCCGACACCGGCACGATACTATCCGTTATAACTGAATCTATTTGCTCGTCCAACATTCCCAACAACATCTTTATATTCTAACATTAATGTGCCTCGTACCAGCTTTTCCCGTAGCCCGTACCCACGGTTAAAGGCACCGCTAAGCTCACGACGTGTTCCATGCAATCCACCACGAGATTCTTCAATTCCTCGATTTCCTCGTGATGACATTTGAAGTTCAACTCGTCATGCACCTGCAAAATCATCTTGGAACGTAATCCCCGTTCTTTTAATTTCTGATGAATACATATCATCGCTTTCTTAATAATATCGGCTGCCGATCCCTGGATAGGAGCGTTTACCGCGTTTCGCTCGGCAACCCCCCGTACAACCGCGTTCCGGGAATTTATATCTCTCAGATAACGACGGCGGCCCATGATCGTCTCCACGTACCCTTTTTTCCGAGCTTTCTCCACGGATTCCTCCATATAACGTTTCACTCCGGGATAAAGGGCAAAATAGCCTTCAATCAGTTCCTTACCCTCTTTCCGGGAAATTTTCAGCCGTTCCGCCAATCCCCAAGCCGAAATACCGTAAATAATCCCGAAATTAGCCGTTTTCGCCCGTCGTCTCATCTCCGGGGTCACCTCGTCCAAAGGCACATGATAAATTTTAGATGCCGTTGCAGCATGGACGTCTTCCCCTTTCAGGAAAGCATTGATCAGCTCCGGCGTACCACTTAAATGTGCCATCAATCTTAACTCTACCTGAGAATAGTCGGCCGAGAAGAACCCATAATCCGGATCTCCCGTGATAAAAGCTTTCCGAATGTTCCGACCTTCGGCTGTCCGGATAGGTATATTTTGCAAGTTCGGATTCAAGCTACTCAATCTTCCGGTTGCCGCCTCCGCTTGGTTAAAATGCGTGTGAATCTTTCCGGTTGCCGGATCAATATACGTGGGTAAAGCCTCCGCATACGTGGTCAACAATTTCTTTAATCCCCGGTAATTAAGTATATGTCCTACAATCGGGTGTGCATCTTCTAATTTTGACAACACCTGTTCGGATGTACTGTATTGGCCTGTTTTGGTTTTCTTGTTGCCGGGATCAATATTCATCTGGTCGAACAAAATCTCGCCCAACTGCTTGGGAGAGCTAATATTGAATTCTTTACCGGCCATTTCATATATGATTTTCTCTGTCTCCGCAATTCTTATTTTCAAATCCTCGGATAGCTCATCCAGTGCCACCTTATCAATGGACACACCCTCGTACTCCATATCGGCCAGAACAGATACCAAGGGCATTTCAATTTCTTCGTACAGCTTATAAAGCCCGACTTCCTGTAAAGCCTCTTCCAGTTTTCCTTTCAAGCGGAATAATATATCCGTACGTTCGGCGAAATCCTTGTCTTTCTTAGCTCCTTCATCGGGAAATAAGGATAATTGAGGATTCTCGGTATTATCTCCTTTTATCAAACGATAATTCAGCATTTCCAAAGCAACACGTTCCAGTTCGTGGGAACTATCCGGTTGTAGAACGTAATGTGCAATCTTGACATCAAATATTTTATTTAGAATCTCTACCCCGGCTCTTCTTAACCAAATAATATCGTCCTTCACGTCATTCGAAATCAAAACTTTGTTCTGATCTTCAAGAATAGGTTTAAATAAACGAATCACGTCCTCGGCCTTATCCTTTGCTGAAGGTAACCGCAGATAACAGGCAGTATTAACGGCTGTTGAAAAACAGAGATAGTCCGGATAAGAGTTATAAATCGTGCCATCTCCAAAGATCACGTTCAGCACGTATTCCGGGGCCTCACTCAACTTCTGAAGTAATTCATCCCGTTCCGCCACGGTAGTGATTTCCTGGTAATCGACTTCTTCCGGGTGAATGGTTTCTACCAAATTTTCCTCGTGTTCTATCATGAACACTCGCTTTGCCAGAGAGAAAAGCTCCAATTCATTGAAGATCGGCTTTAACACATCGTCTTGAATCTCACCCAATGCCAAATCTTCAGCATTTACATCCGTGGGTACTTCCGTGTTGATTGTCACCAGTTCCTTTGATAAAAAGACAGTATCCTGACAACACAACAAGCGCTCTTTTTGTTTGCCTTTCAGTTCATCTATATGTTGATATACCCCTTCTATACTTCCATATTTATAAATCAATGTGGCAGCACTTTTCGGTCCGACACCATCACATCCCGGCACGTTATCCGCCGTGTCACCCATCAAACCAAGAATATCGATCACCTGTTCCACCCGCTCGATCCCGAAATGATCCAATACTTCCGGAATACCCCACACTTCAGATTTATTTCCGGCACGCCCCGGTTTATACATGAACACTCGTTCGCTGACCAACTGGGCGTAATCTTTATCCGGCGTGATCATATATACCTGAAACCCTTCTTTCTCTCCCCGCTTAGCCAGCGTACCGATCACGTCGTCCGCCTCAAACCCGCTGACAACAATAGATTTAATGCCTAATCCTTCAATAATACTTTTAATATAAGGAACCGACTTTTTCAGATCCTCCGGCATCGGGGGACGCTGGGCCTTGTAGGGAGGGTACATTTCATGACGGAAAGTAGGACCTTCCGGGTCAAAAACTACTGCCAGATGAGTCGGTTTTTCCAATTCAAGCAATTCCAGTAAAAAATTAAAAAAACCGAAAGTGGCCGATGTATTTATTCCCGTCGTCGTGATCCGGGGATTATTGATAAACGCATAATATGAACGGTAAATCAACGCATAAGCATCCAGCAAGTACAATTTTTTCTCCTCGTTAGTCATCATCTTTCCTTTTCAAATTAATCCACACAAAGTTAGACTTTTTCTCCTAACTTTTCTGCTTACTTATTTGTTTTATATTTCAGAATACCTATATTTGTCCCGAACAATGAAAAGAAAATGAACACGATGTACACCTCATATTACTATTTCTATTATTACTTTCCGGAAAAGTAAAGGGGGAATATTGTGATCATATAAAATATACAGGCCCCGAATTTCGGGGCCTTTTTTATTTAAAACCATAGACATGAATACTATTTTTTCACATACAGGTCGTTATTATTACTACTATTATTATTACCTCAACAACAGCTGGGATGACCTTGTATTACCTGTAAAAATGTAAGTAACACGTATTATATTCATTCAACCCGGCTGATCCCAGCCGGGTTTTTTAATTTAAATCCATAAATCATGACAAACAACATTCAATTTTACAGCGGAGAGAACATACCCCTGGAACTACATAAAGTCCGGGTCGTTCAAAAACTACATCTCGTACCCGTGGAACGACGCCTGAAAGCTTTGCAGGAATCCGGGTTCAATACCTTCAAGCTAAATACGAACGATGTGTTTCTGGATATGCTCACGGATAGTGGAACAAACGCCATGAGTGATAACCAAGTGGCCGCCATGTTTCGTGCCGATGACGCTTACGCCGGATCGCAAAGTTTCACCCGCCTGTTGAAAGCCGTGCAGGATGTACTTGGAAAAGAATTTCTACTCCCGGTACATCAGGGAAGAGCGGCAGAAAACATCATTTGCCGTACTTTTATCAAACCGGGACAAATAGTGCCGATGAATTACCACTTCACGACGGCCCTCGCCCATATCACGGAAAACGGGGGAAAGATCGCGGAACTTCTTTGTGACGATGCCTTGGAAATTCAGTCAACAAACCCGTTTAAAGGAAATATAGACATCCATAAACTGGAAAAATGCATTCAAGATCACGGCTCCGAAAATATCCCATTTATCCGGATGGAGGCCTCCACGAATTTAATCGGGGGCCAACCTTTTTCTATCCATAATCTTCAACAAGTCCGGGAAATTGCCGACCGACACGGAATCATACTAGTGCTGGATGCCAGCCTATTAGGTGAAAATGCCTTTCTCGTGAAACAACGGGAAAAAGAATGGAAAAATGCCTCTCTCGCCGAGATACTGAAAACTATTACGGGACTGGCCGACTTGGTTTACTTTTCTGCTAGAAAACTCAGTTCTTCCCGGGGCGGGGGTATTTGCACGAATAACCGGACGTTATACGCGAAGATGGAAACCCTTATCCCTCTTTTTGAAGGTTTTCTCACTTACGGGGGAATATCGGTCCGGGAAATTGAGGCCATGGCTGTAGGTCTCTACGAAACACAAGATGAAACCATCATCCGACAAAGCCCGGATTCTATCGCGTTCCTCGTGAATGACCTACAACAAAAAGGAATTCCTATTGTTACCCCTGCCGGTGTACTGGGATGCCACGTGGACGCCATGTCTTTCTGCAAGCACATCCCTCAATCGGAATACCCTGCCGGAGCTTTAGCCGCGGCCTTTTACCTCATTTCGGGTATTCGGGGAATGGAAAGAGGCACGATTTCCAGCGTGAGAGACGAGCAAGGAAACGAAATTCCCTCCGATCTGGAATTACTGCGCCTTGCCCTACCCCGGCGGGTGTTCACGCTATCGCAAATCAAATACGTGAGTGACCGGATGCAATGGTTATTTGATAACCGCCACCTGATCGGAGGACTACGTTTCGTGTATGAACCCCCGGTTCTACGTTTTTTCATGGGGACATTAACTCCTACCTCCGGATGGCCGCTACGTCTTCTAGCCAAATTTAAAGAAGATTTCGGAGAAAGTCTTTAATGAAATAATATTATATAACCCATTAAATAAAATACAATTATGAAAACAAAAAAATCAAATCTTCAAAAAGGAAACAAGAATACGCAAAATCGCCTATCAATTTCAAAACAAACAAGTAAAAAGACTTCTACTAAAAAAGAATCTAAATTCAGTTTTAAACACGGAACGTTCTGTTGAAATACATCATCCGCCGGGAGCTATCCAAAAAGTAAAGGGATAGCTCCATTTTTAGAAAAGAAAAGAATATCTTTGAATTTTAATTTTGTAGTTAAAATGACCAAGCCATTAGAAATACAATCCTATTCCGAATGGAATCTGTTCACCCGCCAAGAACGTCCGTTAATGATCGCGGGTCCTTGCAGTGCTGAGAGTGAAGAGCAACTCTTTAACACGGCAACTAAACTGAAAAACAATGGAATAGAAGTTTTACGAGCCGGAATATGGAAACCTAGGACCCGTCCGAATTGTTTTGAAGGAGTCGGAGTAAAAGGATTGCCTTGGCTACAAAATATCCAAAAGGAACTGGGAATGAAAATTTCCACGGAAGTTGCTAATGCCCATCACGTGGAAGTCGCACTGAAATACGGGATGAATATGGTATGGATTGGCGCCCGTTCCACGGCAAACCCGTTTGCCGTTCAAGAAATTGCGGAATCATTAAAAGGAGTTGATATTCCGGTTCTCGTCAAGAATCCGGTAAACCCGGACATAGAACTATGGATCGGTGCTTTTGAACGTCTCTATTTGTGTGGTATTACAAAATTAGGAGCTATTCATCGCGGTTTTTCATCCTATAACAGCACTCGCTATCGTAATATGCCTCAATGGCAAATACCGATTGAATTAAAGCGACGCATCAAGAATCTACCGCTTTTCTGTGACCCCAGCCACATCAGCGGCCATCGGGAATATATTCAGGAAATATCCCAGAAAGCAATGGACCTGGGATTCGATGGATTAATCATCGAGTCGCACGTGAATCCGGATTGTGCATTAAGTGATGCTTTTCAACAAATTACCCCCGATCAATTAAATCAAATTCTATCCCATCTGATCATCCGGGAAGAACATCCTAACAACTCAAATAATACCTTAATCATCGAAGAACTCCGGGAAAAAATAGATACTCTGGATAACACGATCATGGAAGTCCTTACCAACCGGATGAAAATTATTGAAGAGATCGGGACGTATAAAAAACAAAACAATATTACCATTCTCCAACCGGATCGCTGGGAAAAAATCCTAACCCGTGTTCTTGAAGAGGCCCGCAAGAATAATTTGAGTGAAGAACTCGTGGAGCGCGTGTTCAAAGCTATCCACCAAGCCTCTATCGATAGACAAACAGATATTATGAACGAATAAACCCCTTAAAAGTTTATACACTCTTAAGGGGTAATAGTTTATATTAATCTCAGATTACTTCAGTTTAATCATTTTCATACCACCGGGACCTTTTATCTCTTTCGGTTTGGACAATTGTTCCTCTATAAACGGAATCAGTTTACCGTTAGAAGGTCTCATCGCATTGATCGTGATAATTTTACCTTCACTATCAAACATCATAAAACGAGGTATACCGGTTATTATGTATTCATTGTACAATTTATCCTTTAAAGCTCCATCAACTATATATTGCGGCCATTGGGGTTTGTCTTCATCTAATTTTTTCTCCCAAAGGTTCTTTTTACTATCCACTGATACACTCACCAATAGAACCCGTGGATCATCTTTATAGTGTTGGTATAATTTTTCCATGTTAGGAATCTCTTCCACACACGGCCCACACCATGTAGCCCAAATATCCATATAAACAAGTTTTCCCTTAAAATCTGAGAGTTTCACCAGATTACCATCACGATCACGCATTTCAAAATCCTTAGCTACCGATCCAGCCTCAAGATTATTATCCTTTGATGGTAATGGTCGTGCTTTCACAAAAGCAAGATGTTCCGGGTCTGTATTTATTTTATTAAAAGTTTCAACGAACTCTCTCGCATGAGCATTTCCCCCTCCCATATAAAACATAATGGCATAATAGTGAGAAACACTATTTTTAATCTCTTGATTACTTACCAGTTCATCAAGGATCAATAACTTTCTAATAAATGATTTAGCTGGATCATCTTGAGCGGTAGCCCTGTTTCTTGCCTCCCAAGATATTCGCCTTTCCACCACTCCCGTATAACCTAATGAGGCTTTGCGAGGATCTTTTCTAAAAGTGATACTATCATTCACATCCATTGACTTCATAAATTTTATGTAGTCAGCGTCCGTAAGAGTCAGTTTTTCGTCACCCCTTCCAAATCCAATTTTAGCCGAAATAATATCCACATTCTTTTCCACCCGATACTCCTCGACAAGATCCTGATCTCCCTTAATTTTATTCAATAATTGATCCAATTTTTTATCCAAACGATCCAAATTTGCCGAATACTCTTTAAACGTGGTAAATTTCTGTCCTCTAGCTCCTTTCAATCCAGATAACTGATTCGCATGAACAAATAAATAGGTATTAATATCCGTCCTATCCCCTGCAAATTTTGCTATTGTATTTCCATCCTTATCTTTTGATACTTCCAACCGGACTTCTTCCCCTTTACCTACTAACACGGGAATCCGGGTTTCATCAGGCATATTTATAGTAAACTTTTGTCCTTCATACCTGATCACCGGGTTAAATACAAACGATCCGTCACTTCCTATTTTAAGGGCCTCCCGATCACAACCTCCAATATTAATTTTTATCGTTTCGCCCTGATAATCATTAAATTTTCCTTTAATCACCTGTGCATTCACGGTGAACACTCCAAGCAATATAATGCTTAATAAAATTAGTTTTTTCATCCTCATCAATATTTTATTGTTATTTATTATTTTGCCAATCATTATTAAATACAAGTATTTTCGGTGGAATTTGATAAACAAGCCGATCTTCTGTCAGCGCATAAGTACTTTCCCCATCTGTATGTGTATATTCAGCCTTCCAATCTTGAAAAAGCGGATCATTCCATAATCTTCTCATATCAAACCAACGTATTCCGGTCATCATATATTCCCGCAACCGTTCTTCCACGACAAAGCGGATTAGTTTTTCCTGAGAAGTTATATCGGCAGGAATCACCGCAGCCTCTTGAGACATTCTATGACGCCGGAATTCTTCAAGATTTATCCGGGCCTCATTCTGCAAAGCCTGATCCATAGAACGAGCCTGACACTCTACTAGCATTAAATATAGGTCTGGCATTTCAACCCCTAAATTAAAGACAGTCCTGCAAGGTAATCTTCTATATCCCTCCATAGCAGCCCCGGTCCTCGTTTTATTCGAAAAAAAGTTTCTTCGAAGATCATCTTGCCCGTACATATCCATATATTTTTCCTTTATAAATAATTTAGGTTGGCCCGTTGCACTGGAAATAGAAGAGATTGAATACTGATAGTTGTAAACAACCTCTTTATTGGCTCCCGTATTATTAGCCGGGAAACCGGAAGTCCATGCGTATGGCTTAGCGGAATTATATCCCCATTCACTCAACATTTGATTATAATCCCACAGAGTGATACCCGTGGTGTTTATTTCAGAAGATTTAAGTGCTTTCTCTAAGGCAATTCTTGCATTCTCATAATCTCCTTTAACCCAGTAAGCCCTACCCAAGAAAAACCATCCTGCACATTGATAAATTCGTAATGGATGATTCGTTGATTCCACCAAATCGGGACAAGATTCTTCCAATTCTTTAATGATGAAATCATAAACTTCCTGAACTGTACTCCGTTTCAGATTTTTCAAATTCATATCATCCTCAACAACAAGGGGAACACATAAATCCGAATTCGCCGTTGATTCATTATATGGTTTTCCAAAATACTGGGCAAGAATCAGATATCTAAAAGCCCTATTTACCCGTGCTTCAGCTTGAAGTTCCAGCTTTCGTTTATTCGTCCCACCCGATGCATCCATCACATTATTAATGATAACATTGAACGTGTAGATTTGCTGGTACATTGTTGCCCATTCACAAACATCATCCTCTTCACCGAAAATTTTCCCCTCCCACTGATATGCCTGATTCATCTTGAAATCAAGTTCAGAAACCGAAGTTTGTGTCGCCGTAAGTTCATCCCCCATAAAAATATTATACAGGGTACTCACACCTAATTTCGTCCCGAGTTCCGTTACTTGAGAATAGGTTACAGAAGTCAGATTTGTACTATTGAACATTCCGTTATAGTGTTCAATTGTTTCGGGAATATCCTTTCCTTTAGGTTTTACATCAAGGAAATCCTTACAACCTCCAAGCAACAAGACAACACTCAATATAGTTGCCAATCCGTGATATACATGATTACATTTCATAGGTCAACCTTATTTAAAATTAATAGTAAGCCCAAATGACCACGACGGACCGTATTTTGTCCCGCGTAAGCCACTTCTGTAATGGTGATATTCAGGGTCTATCCCATCATTATTTGCCGCTATCAAGAATAAATTAGAGGCTTGTGCCCGTAACGTTATTCTATCCATGAATAGTTTATCACACAAACTTTTAGGCAGAGAGTAGGATAATGTAACATCCCGTAACTTAACATAAGATGCATCCAAGACATTAATATCCGCTAATTCGTAAAAAGTAATGTCCCGTGACTTCGTTTTATTTTCAACCGTTTTAGAAACATATTTCGGCACATCCGTGTATTTCTCATCACCGGGTTCCCGCCAACGGTCCAAAAACTTCTTACTTACATTACGTGCCAGTCGCCCGTACCAAAAATTATTTACATCACGACGCATTTTGTGACCAAAATTATACACAAGCATAAACGAAAAATCAAACCCCTTGTAAGAAAAGTTGTTCGTTAATGCACCATACCATTTCGGCTGAGTAACACCCATAAACTTCACGGCATCCTCGGTCAAAGATTCATCTTGATAATCACTGATTATTTGTCCTTCTGCGTTGTAAACCTGAGGGTTTCCTTCCTCACTCAAACCTGCCCACCGATACGCAAACAAGCTATTACCTGCATAACCTTCAATATAGTCCATGTACACTTTTTTACCCGCGGTCATTGCACCATCAAGATTGAGTTTCAGAACTTTATTACGGTTATTCGTCATTGTCAGTACGGTTGACCAACTAAAATTTCGTGTAAAAATATTCTTCGTCCTAAGAGATACTTCAAATCCCTGATTTTTCATATCTCCGAAATTAGTATAAAAACTCTCCCACCCCAGCGTCTGATCGGTCGGCTTTGTTGCTAACAATTCTGTTGTCAATTTATGGTACACGTCTATTGATGCGGTAATCCGATTATTGAACATGGCCACATCTACCCCGCCATTTATAGTCCGAGTTCTTTCCCAATGAATCTTATCATTTGCCGGATACATGATGTCATAACCTATACCCAATCCTGCAAACATCGTACTGGCCTTTGCATTCAACAGATTATAAGGGCCTCCTTTACCCGGTTTAGGGGAATTTCCTCCCAAACCATAACTAAACCGGAAATCCAGACGATTCAGGAAATCAACCTGATCCATAAAACTTTCCCTCTTCAAGTTCCAAGCCACACCAACAGACCAAATGGGTTTAAACTGGACACTAGGATCACTTCCGTATAAATTTGACTGATCCACTCGAATACTGCCGTTTAAAGTATATTTGCTATTGTAAGTATAGGCAACATTCGAATAAAAAGAAACAAACCGTTTTTCCGTTTCACTTTGGGAAAACATTTTCGTTACCAATGTATTACGGGGTGTTCCGAAATTACTATACACGGCACCTGAAACTCCATTTGTGGCAAGTTCCTTTTCGTCATACGCTTGGTAAGTTTGCGATTGCGGATCATATCCCCGTCGTGTATTCGAATTGGACGTAGATACTCCCGACTGTATTTCCATACCGGCAATCGCCGTTATTTGTTGCTTATCCTTACCGAAAACACGGTCATAATTGAACTGATTTCGAATCGTCCAGTTCATCCCGTCAATATTAGCAAGGGTATATCGGCCTCCGGTAGTGGGAAGATAATAAGTCGGAGCCGTGGTAGAAGGCGGATTAGCCGGTTTTGTGTATCTTGCTAACTCTATTCTGACTAGCGACGAATTTTGACTGTAAAATAACTCGCTCTTGCTATAATTTTGCTGGTACTGGAAACGTCCCTCATATTTTAATCCCTTGATCAAATTGATAGCTATTCCCAAATTTACACGGCCATTCACTGATTTTGACTTATTAAACCCTTCTTTCATATCATCCAAGGGGACATAACTCAAATCAAGAAGACTCTTTGTTTCAAGCTCATCTTGATAATCTTTATAAAAAACCGTGTGGGAATGGTCAATTGGGTTCCCTTCTTCATCTGCCAACATCTCATAAGGTAAAATCGTATTTTCATTCGTGTATGCCGGCATGAGACCTGTTTTTACATTCTGCACGGAAAGATTCGTTGTCAAGTCAATTTTCAACCATTTTTTCAACTGTATATTATGCTTAAAATTGAGCATGATCTTGTTGGTATTCGCCCGTTCGGTACTTTGGTTGTACTCGTAACCAACCGATCCATAGATGGAATAAATATCATTGGCTGCACCCGAAAATGATACCGTATGTTTCGTGAATAAAGCCGGCTGCAATAAATATTTTTCAATTTGTGAACGATTATTCAACTTGGCTAATGCATCAAGCTGCCGATCTCGTTCAATCTCATCTATCTCACCATTAGCATACTGATATAACGGTATTTCATGCGGATAGACCAAAGCTCCCCCATTTTTGGTTGTTACCGTAGCCCACGGATAAGCTTCCGGATCAAAAATCTCCTTTGCAGATTGGATGATCTGTTCACTACTCATAAGTCCCCTATATCCAAAATCAGGAAGTCCCTTGTAGGTAAATGAACCATCATAAGTGATTTTTAAACGATGATCCCCGGTTTTCCCCGATTTCGTAGTTATCACGATTACCCCATTTGCGGCTCTCGCCCCCCAAATTGAAGCAGAAGTCGCATCTTTAAGGAAGGTCACGCTCTCTATATCGTTACTGTTTATAAGTTCTTCAATATTTCCTTCCTCTAATGCAACCCCATCAACCACGATAAGTGGTTCGGTTGACGAGTTGATCGAAGTGGTTCCCCGGATCAGGAATTTGTCTTCTCCCGTTCCGTAATTCACGCTTAATCCGGGAGTAAGTCCCTCAAGAGTTTCAAGAATATTCCCCGTTAGATTCGCTTTTTTGGACACTTCTTCACCTGAAACCCTCGAATATGAACCCGCACTTCTTTCCCTGGAAATAGTCTGGTAACCAGTCACTATTACATCATCAAATTTTTGCAATTTAGCAGTTAAGACAACTTTATAGTTATCTTTTTCCGAAACTTTCAATTCCTGTGGCTCCATCCCCACAAACGAAAGAACAAATACCGGTTTCGTACCATCTTCAACTGCAACATTAAACTTCCCGTTAACATCCGTTGCAACACCTTTATGTGAACCTTTAATAACAACGTGAACACCCGGTAAGGGTTGCCCGGTTTCATCCGTTACCACACCTGTAATCATTCTCACCGCTTTCAAGGGACGATCAACAGGAGCTTTCCGAATAACAACAACGCTATCTTCGAAAACATAAGTCAATCCCAATGCAGGTAAAAATTCTTTTAATACTTTTTCTAATTCCTGATTATCAGCCTTTACAGAAACTTTTCCTTTAGATTCAACCAATTTATGGTCGTACAAGAAAACCATTTTAGCCTGTTTTCCCAATTCTGCAAAAACTTCTGAAAGTGGAGTTTCCGTGAAATTAACTGAAATTTTAGCTGTCTGGGAAAAAGCAACTGTATTTACTGATAAAAATAAAATCATCAATAAAAAAAGTGGCAATTTCATTTTAATTAAAAATCTCCGGACACTCAATTCATCCGTCAACCTTTTCTTGGTTCGCTTTTTTTTCATAACTTTGTTTTTTAATTATTACTACTTAGCAAAATAGTCTCACTACCATTTAAGCTATTTTGCAGGTTTAGCTTGCTAAGGATGCAACCTTAGCAAGTTTATTTTTTCCTGACGGTTAATTTCTTACCATTCAGTTCAAATGTAACATTATTGGTATATTCGAATTTTTTAAGCAGATTCATGAGATTGTCGTAACGAGCCATCTTGCCTGAACTCGTGAAACACAAGTCTTTAACTGATTCATCTGCATAGACCACGTCCACATCATACCACAATGACAGCATCGCTAATATATCTTCAAGTCTCGTTTCATTGAATTTATAAAAACCATTTTTCCAGGATGTATATAATTCAGTGTCAACTTCCTGTATCTTTACTGATCTCGTCTCTTTCTCAAAAACAATTTGTTGACCCGGGAGAATCGTATGGGTATTACCGGAACATTCCACGTCAATTTTTCCATTAACGAGTGTCGTCCTGACAATTTTATAATCCGGGTAGGCATTTATATTGAAAGAGGTTCCCCGAACTAAAATATTCATATCATTTGTTTTAACAATGAATGGTTTATTCGGATTATGCGTTACTTCAAAATAGGCCTCTCCTTCAAGAAATACTTGCCGACTTCCACCTGCAAACGAAACAGGGTATTTCAATGTTGACGAAGAATTTAAATAAACCCGAGTTCCATCTTCAAGCGTCACGTTCCATTCTCCTCCCCTTTCCGTTTTCAATATATTATACTCCATTTGCCGCAAGCTATCAGCACGTTGATATGTCAATGTTTTGTCACTGGATGAAACATTCACATGATCCATTCCCGTCAAACGATTCTCTTTAATCGTATCCAGATCTAGCCAGTTACCATTTGCAAGTTGTAGTTGAACTTTCGAATGTTCGCCACTTTCATTCAAGTTTACAGATCCCGGCTCCGGATGATTTAAAAACAAGGTAAATAAGGCAACAAGAGCAAAAACAGCCGCCACCGAAGTTGATACAAGAATTTTCCGACGAATGAATCTCCTATTCCGATGCTGTTTTAATCGGGATAGTACATTTGTATATTCTGACCTCCATTGTTCAAATTTCTCATCACTGAGTGAATACGAATCATATGCTTTTATTTTCTGATATAATGCACGATGCTCAGCCGACTCGGCTAACCATTCTGATAGTATTTCCGATTCCTGATCATTTAATGATCCATCAAGACTTTTATTAATAATAATCCAATCTATCGAGTCCATTTTTTGAGTTTATTTGTATATACAATCCCAAGAACTCAAAAAGGTTTACAAATAATTCCGATTTTTTTTTCTACTCTTGGAAAAATTCTAAGTACGCACTAATCAAAATAAAGAAAGCAGAATCAGCAGCCAATTGTTCTTTTATCTTTAATATTGCCCTATGTACTTGCACTTTAGCTGTATTTTCAGAAATTGAAAGCTCCGACGCAATTTCGCTATATTTCATTTCTTTGATCAATCGCATTTTAGCTATCTGACGACATTTACCCGATAAATGTTCTATCGCAAGATAAATCTTTTCTAATAACTCTTCATCATCAATCCATTCCATGGATTCGGAATTCAACATTGCCTCTGCATAGAGAACATTTCGACGATCTTCAACTTTCCGATCCCGCAAATATTTCAAACATGAATTACGGACAGATACAAATAACCAACCTGAAAGATTACTCCGGGCAGATAATTTCTTGCTATTTTCATATAAACTGATGAATACATCCTGTACTAGATCGTGAGCAACCTCGGTATCAAATACCATTCGCTCGGCAAAATGATGTAACTGTTTGAAATAAATCTCAAACAACTCTTGATAAGCCGCCTCATCATTAGCCTTTAATCTTTCTAGCAGAATATTAGTTTCATCCATTACACTGAAATACACACAAAGATATAAAATTATTAAGAAACAGCAGAATGAAAATAATCATACACGATATTTCCTTTAGCCGGACCTATGGCTTTTGCTAACTCTTCACGAGATGCCTCTTTTATAGCATTTACAGATTTAAAATATTGTAATAAAGATACTTCTGTTTTCTCACCTATACCTTTAATTTCACTTAATACACTGATTGTCTGTTTTTTCTCTCGTAATTTACGATGAAAAGTGATACCAAAACGGTGAGCCTCGTCCCGGATGTGCATTAATGTCTTTAAAGCCACGGAAGTTTTCGCTAACAAATAAGGATCTTTATCTCCGGGATAATATATTTCTTCCATTTGCTTGGCCAAACCAATGATAGGTACTCTTTCCAACAAATCCAATTTACGTAATGTGGCCACGGCTGAACTTAATTGCCCCTTTCCACCATCCACCACAATCAAATCAGGCAACTCCCCACCCTCTTCAAGTACCCGGTGATAGCGACGGTACAATATCTCTTCCATCGAAGCGAAATCATTTGCCCCAATAACAGTTTTCACGTGGAAACGTCTGTATTCCCGCTTTGCCGGTTTACCGTCAATAAAAACAACACAAGAGGCTACAGGATTGGTCCCTTGTATATTAGAGTTATCGAAACATTCCATCCGGTGAGGTAATCGAGGTAATTTCAGATCATTTTTTATCGTATTTAGTAGATCTAATTTACTATCCTGCCGCCGTAATCCCCGCTGCCGCTCCCGATCCATTTTAAAGAATTTCACATTCCGTTCAGATAACTCCAATAGTTGTTTTTTCTCCCCTCTTTGCGGGATAGCATAGTTCATTCCTTCCATCAAAACATCCGGGTAGAAAGGTACTAGAACCTCCCTAGAGCGACTATTTACCAATTGGCGGATCTCAAAAATGGCAAAAGAAAGCAAAGACTCTTTTGATTCATCCAATTTTTTCTCTAATTCAATAGTATGCACTTGATTCACAGCTCCATGAACAATTCTCAAGTAATTCACATAGGCATATTTTTCATCTTCCAAGTAAGAAAATACATCTATATCGTTTATTGAGGTACTTACTATCGTGGATTTTGTTTGATGAGTTTTCAATGCTTCTATGGCCTCCTTCATTTCCTGTGCCTTTTCGAATTGAAGAGAAATAGTATATTCCTTCATTTTTCGAGTCATAAAATCGATCACGGAAGAAATATTTCCTTTCAAAATATTCCGGATTTGTGCAATATACTCCATGTATTCCTCTTCCCGCACGTACCCGACGCAAGGCCCCATACAATTTCCGATGTGATATTCCAGGCATACTTTATACTTTCCACTATAAACAGCTGATTTATTGAGAGATAAATTACAAGTTCTCAATTTATACAGTGATTTTATCAAGGAAATCAAGGTGTTAGCATATTTAGCCGAAGTGTAAGGCCCAAAATACTCTGAACCGTTCCGGATAAATTTCCGAGTGGTAAAAACTCGTGGAAAAGCCTCTTTTGTAATACAAATCCAAGGGTACGTTTTATCATCTTTCAACAGAATATTATACCTAGGTTTGTATTTTTTTATCAAATTATTCTCTAGTAATAGCGCATCTTCCTCTGTATTAACCACAATGTACTTCAAATCCCGTATTTTACGGACCAAAACCATTGTTTTAGAGGTCTGATTTGTCTTCACAAAATAAGATGAAACTCTGTTTTTCAGATTCTTAGCCTTACCTATATATATAATTACTCCATTTGCATCAAAAAATTGATACACTCCCGGAGTCGTAGGTAATTTACTGACTTTCTCTTTCAATCCAAATTCATCTTCTGCCATATACTATTTCACAAAATCAAACTTCTCAAAATCAAAGATTCCTTTTTCTCCTATTTTTAAAGTAGGTATTACAATTAATGCCATAAATGAAAGTGTCATAAAAGGAGATTTTAAAAGTGTTCCCATTTTTGAAAGTATTTCATTCAATTTCATGTAGCGATCTGCCACTTCCTCCCCACTTTTATCACTTATAATACCACCGATAGGAAGGGGTAAAGAGTGTAATTTGCCCTCTTCATTCACGACTAAACCACCTTTTTCTTTTATCAATTCATTTATTGCAAGCATTAAATCTTGATCGGTACAACCCACCGCAATAATATTATGCGAGTCATGTGATATAGAAGAAGCAAAAGCTCCCCGCTTTAAACCGATACCCGAAATAAAACCGACCTGCGGTTTAGAATTAAAGTAACGATTTAAATAAACTATTTTCAAAACATCTCTATCTAAATCCGATTGAAAATCTTCTATCTTTTCATCGAAATGAAGAATTTTACGGTCTGTCAAAAGACTATCAGGTTTTACTTGAATACAGGTAACATCTCCAAAAACATTAGTATGGAGATCAGATAAACTTATTTCATCATGATGAAACTTATTTAATAAAGGTACATCACAAACCGGATTATTTTTAGAACTGTTTTCACCATAGACTACCTCCCCACGAATATAAGTAGAACGTATATTCAAAGATTCTATATCATCCAGAATAATGAAATCCGCACTATCCCCAACATGCAAAGTTCCTATATTTAGATTATAAAAACGTACCGGATTAAGACATGCAATCTGCAAAATATCAAAAATACCAAAACCATCAGTCAATGCTTTTCTGACAATTTTATTAATATGACCTTCATTTAATAAGTCGTCAGCATGTGAATCATCCGTGCAAAACATGACGCTATCCGTACGTGTAGCAATCAATGATTTTAACGCATCATAGTTTTTAGCAGCACTTCCCTCCCTGATCATAATGTGCATTCCTTTCGAAATTTTCTCTTCTGCCTCTTCTAGGGTCGAAGATTCATGATCGGTTTCTATACCATGAGCAATATATGAACTCAATGGATCACCCACGAGTTCTGGTGCATGACCATCTATTTTTAATCGGTATTTCTTGGCTATTTCTATTTTTCCAATGACATCCGGATCATTATTTATAACGCCAGGAACGTTCATGACCTCAGAAAGCATTGTAAATTTTCCAGTTTTTGCTAATTTATCAGTGTCTTCTATGGATAAAATGGACCCCGGTTTATCGAATGAAGTTGCGGGAACACATGAAGGAATACCCCAAAAGAATTTTAAAGATGCCTTTTCTCCATTATTTACCATCAATTCCACCCCTTCTACCCCTAAAACATTGGCAATTTCATGCGGATCGGCAACCACTCCCACTGTTCCATTCGGAATTACTAATTTGGAAAACTCGACAGGCATTAACATGGAACTTTCCACATGGACATGCGCATCTATAAATCCCGGCGAAATATATTGATCATACGAATTAGAATTCCTTTCTATATTTATGATCTTTCCTTCAGATATAGATATAGCGCAAGGATAAAATTCCCTGTTTTCTATATCAATTAAATTCCCTTCAATAATTTCCATTTTATACCTCGGTTTTTGTTTGTAATTTTTACCCTACAAATATACCTTTTTACCCGGATTTATTCAATAGTGCCCTTCGCACTATTTTCAATGTTCCACGTGAAACATTTCTTTTATCTTCCCAATAAAATCAATAAAACATTGATGTCAGAAGGTGATACTCCTGTAATACGTGATGCCTGTCCAATAGTTTTCGGATTAATCTTTGTCAATTTTTGACGAGCTTCATAAGAGAGAGAAGTTATCTCCATATAATTAAATTTATTCGCAATAACTAAATTTTCTAACCGATTCAATTTATCAGCTATTAATTTTTCTCTCTCGATATATCCCGAATATTTAATTAAAACTTCGGCAGCTTCTATGATTTCTTCCCGCAAATTATTATCAAAAATAAATTCTTTCAAAGAAGGAATTGAATCTACAATTTTAGGAATAGTTACCTGTGGTCTCGAAATAATATCAATCAATTTTATTTTTTGGCGAATAGGCGAAGATTGTAAACTTTCTAAAGTCGGATTAATTTCTTCGGGTGAAATACTAAAATTAGTAACAAAATCCATCAACCGATCACGTTTCAAAATTTTATCTTCAAACACGGCAAAACGATCTTCTTTCACAAGACCTAGAGAATATCCTAAAGGAGTCAACCGGGCATCCGCATCATCCTGCCTCAATAAAATTCTATACTCCGCACGAGAAGTAAACATACGGTAAGGTTCATCTACCCCTTTTGTAACTAAATCATCAATCAGCACTCCAATGTAAGCCTGATCTCGATTCAGTACGAAATCTCTATTTTCATGAAGTGAAAGATGGGCATTTATTCCGGCCATCAATCCTTGAGCCGCTGCCTCCTCGTATCCGGTAGTCCCGTTTATTTGTCCGGCAAAATAAAGTCCCTTGATTAATTTTGTTTCTAAAGTCGGATACAATTGAGTAGGTTGGAAAAAATCATACTCGATAGCATAACCCGGTCTGAAAATTTTTACATTCTCAAAACCCTCCACATTTCTCAATGCCCGCAATTGAATATCCCAAGGTAAAGAAGAAGAAAATCCATTCAAATAATATTCGGTTGTCTTCTCCCCTTCCGGCTCCAAAAACAAATGATGACTATCTCGATCTGAAAAAGTATCTAATTTAGTTTCTATACTCGGACAATAACGAGGACCTATACTTTTTATCGTACCATTAAATAAAGGACTATCATCAAATCCTTCCCGTAAAATATCATGTACGACTTTATTCGTGTAGGCGATATAGCAAGGTCTCTTCTCAAGTGAATTCGTATACGCGAAACTCAGAAAAGAGAATTTATGGAAATCATTATCTCCATCCTGACGGGTTAATTTAGAAAAATCAATACTTCGACCATCTATACGAACCGGAGTACCCGTTTTCATCCGCCCGACTGCAAAACCATATTCTTTCAACTGATCGGATAAACCATAAGTAGCCGGTTCTGAAATTCGACCACCGGGAAAGCTAACTCGTCCGATATGCATCAGACCATTTAAAAAGGTACCATTAGTCAAAATCACTCGACGGGAACTAAAAGAAATCCCTAATCTAGTTTTGACCCCGGTAACTCTATCTTTATCCAAAAGAAGTTCGATCACATCATCCTGCCACAAATCCAGATTATCGGTATGCTCTACCCTATCTCTCCATTCGGCAGAAAAAATCATTCGATCACATTGAGCCCTCGGACTCCACATAGCAGGCCCTTTAGATAAGTTCAGCATACGGAATTGGATTGTACTTTTATCTGTTACAATGCCAGATCCACCACCTAAAGCATCTATCTCTCTAACAATCTGACCTTTAGCAATACCACCCATAGCCGGATTACAAGACATTTGCGCTATCTTATTCATATCCAATGTAATAAGTAGCGTCTTCGATCCTAAATTAGCTGCAGCACAAGCTGCCTCACAACCAGCGTGTCCGGCCCCTACTACAATAACATCATATACGGGCAGTAATTGTGACATAATTATATCGTTTTAAGCAATTCTAAGCAATGATTTTCATTTTGACGCATCTCTTTCGCGTCGGCATCTGATTTATCTTTAAAACCTATTAAATGAAGTACAGAGTGTACGACAACCCTATGTAATTCATCTTCATAAGTTGTATTGAATTCTAAAGCATTGGATTGAACTGTATCAAGACTGATAAAAACATCACCTGACAATATTTTTCTCTCGGAGTAGTCAAAAGTAATAACGTCGGTGTAATAATCATGATTCAAATATTTCCTGTTTACATCCAAGATATAATCATCATTACAAAAAATAAAAGAGATCGTTCCTAATTGAAACGAATAATCATCAGCAACAGCTTGTAGCCATTGTTTCACTCTCTCTTCATTAAAAAAAGAAGGAATATCACATTCCTCACTAAAAAAAAGAAGTTCGCTCATCTATATATTATAAATTGAAAACCATGGTCACCTTTGATCCACCGTCTTCAAAAATCAAATCATCAGAAAGCGTTTTCATCAGGTAAAGACCACGTCCTGCATCTTTTTCTATATTATCCGGTAAAGTAGGGTCCGGGATATAAGAATAATCAAAACCTTCTCCCTCGTCTTTCACGGCCACGAATAAACGCTTTTCTTCTTCGTAAACCGAAAACTTAACATGCTTTGAAGAATCCAGTTTATTTCCGTAAAGAATTGCATTATTAACAGCTTCAATAACACACAAACTTATCTTGCCGAACACATCCGGTTCGACATTATAAACATCCGAGAAATAATCGATAAAGTTCTCAACTTTAACGATATTACCAATTTCAGAGGCAATCGAAAACTCTAATTTGTCCATCGCTTTTTCAAATAATTAATAACGATCATCGCAATCATAACCAAGCCTTTTTACTCACCATTTTACTCATATTCCGCAGCTATAAAAAGCATTATTCTCACTATCTACCGTCTAGCGAATGTAAGTAAAATATTTTTAAATACCAACCACCAATAAAGTATATTATTAATCTTTCAAACATACTCCTACTCTACCAAGGCGTTAACCATAATTGTGGATCTAAATTGTCTTTATCTCTCCAAACTTGAAAATTTAACGTACTGTTATTACCACTACTCACAGCCAGCTTGCCAATTTTTTGTTTCACATTGACGGTGTCCCCCTTCTTAATAAATATCTCCACCAAGTTCGAATACACCGTCAGATAATTTCCATGCCGCACAATCACAACGTTATTATCCCCCGGGATAAACATTATTTCCGTCACCACACCCTTAAATACCGCTCTAACATCAGCATTCCGGGATGTCGTAATAGTAATTCCTGCATTATTTAACTTCACCTGTTTAAAAACAGGGTGTACATTCACCCCGAATTTCTCCGACACAAATCCCTGTTCAACAGGCCAAGGTAACTTTCCTCTATTTTTAGCGAAATCGTCGGAAATAAGTTTCTCTTCTGGTGTTAATTTATATGTAGAATTTTTACTCCCCGACTTTTTAGCCTGAGCAGCAATGAGTTTCTCCAATTCTTTTTTAAAACGTTCTCTGTTCTTAATCTCAATATTCAACTTTCGAAGAAGTTCTTTTTCCTTTTTCTTCAAATCCGCTATATACGTATTCGCCTCATTTTGTTCCCGGATCAATTGATTATTTTGAGAGGTAATTTTAGACTGAGTTTCACTTTTCAGAGTCATCAATTTACTCAATTCTTTATTAATGGCGGTCAATGAATCGTTTGTCTGTTCAATTAACTGAATTTGCCGCTTGGAATAATCCTGAACCTGTTCAAAATATTTATACCGGGCATAAGCCTGAGCAAAACTCGAAGAAGAAAATATATAGATTAATTTATCCGATTCATTCCTCTTCTTCCAGGTCTCGTACACCATCTTAGAATAGAATTCCAGCATCCGTTGTTTATCGGATTCCAAACCGGATTTAACAGACTCATTCTTTTTAATCTGACCATCAAGGTAATTCACTTCGTTCGTGAGAGATTGAATCATCTCTTTTCCCTTACCGATTTTCTGGTTGATGATCGATACTTTCTGTATAGTGGAAGATTTATCTTTACGGGCATTTTCCAGCAACTTATTCAAATACGCGATTTCCTTCTCCGTCTTTTCATTTTTCTTTTTAATCGCATCAATAGACTGCGAGTAAGAAAAAGTGAAAGAAAACAAGAAAATCACGATCAATATGTTACGACAAATATCCATGCTAATACATTCTTTTATACTTACTAGGTATTTTAAAATTAGGTGAAACTTCCACATCAAATTCCAACCGGTCAAAATTCAATATAACTTCCCAATTATCATTATCCGAAAATACATTAAAAGTTATTTTCCCGGGAAACAATTTTCCACCAAAATCCTTTATATTCTTGTATTTCACGCTCATTCCGACACCCTCTTCCAAATCCTCGATAGAAACAGCATTAGGTCTGAAACAATCCGGATCAATATGTATTTTCTGTAACACTAAAGAAAATTCTTTATTCTTTCTCCTTTTCTTGTATAATTTCTTCAATTTTCTCCCCAATGCTTTCTCTTCTAGACTATACAATACATAATCGTTGCCCGACTTATCAAATTTATAACGCTTTCCCCGCACAGCCTCCGTGGTACAAGATTCAAAATCAAAAAATTGATTTGTCAGTATCCGTTGAAAACAATCAAATGTCAAACCCACGTCAAAACGTTCTGCGAAATAACTATAATCAGAAACAAAATATTTTTTCTCCCTAGGACTGATAAATTTCACGCTATCCGGGGTCAATAGCAGTCTAGCCACATCAACTCCTAAAGAGGCACTAACTGAAACCCATATAAAACTATCTCTTTGTATTCGTAAAATAGCTTTAAGACTATGGGAATTCTTGTTATCCTTCAAAGATAAATCAACTTTTTTCGCATATATCGTATTATAATCTAACTCATTAGAAATAATATTTTTAAACAATTTTCCTTCGGTAATATTCGGTAAATCTCTACGACTTTCCGTAATCTCCTTCACGGATCTACACGACACGAAACACAATAAAATCAATAATAAAACACAACTACTTCTCATGATCTACCGGTAAACCATTCTCTATCTTATATTTTAAATCACCACATTCTTCATCTCTAAATTCCAATGCTTTCTGCCACATTTTCACAGCCTCCTCCTTTTCCCCGTTCATGAATAAAATATCTCCATAGTGTTCGTATAAAACTCCACTTGGGTTCTTCTCGTTCTCAATAGCTGAACGCATATAAAATTTAGCCAAAGAATAATTTTTACTTTTAAACAAAACCCAGGCATAAGTATCCAAAAAAGTCGAATTATTCGGATCAGCACTCAATGCCGTTGAAATCATTTTTTCAGCTTTATCCAAATGCTCATTTCGTAATGAAAGATAATAGCTGTAATTATTTAATGTCATTATATCACCCGGATTTATCAACAAAGTACTGTCAAACATGGCAAAAGCCTGTTCAACACTATCCTGTTTATAATATACCTCACCAAGATAGGCAAAAAACTGAGCCTTAATAGGAGAATTATCCGGAGACAAGGCAAGTCCTTGTTCTAAATATCCTTTTGCTCGCTCTAAATCTTTCCGAATCAGTAAAGGCAAACTGATCATCACGTAGGGTAACGGCTCATTCGGGAAATATTTCAAACATTCCAACCCACCACGATACATGGCAGTCGTGTCTTCCAATTGATTATATAACATCAACAACTCTTCCCAAACCAAATAATTATTCTTCTCCTTAGAAATAAGAAATTCCAGTTCACCCTTACATTCCTCCAGTCTATTATACCGTTTCAGAAAATCAGCATTCAAAGTCCTAACGGCTATATCTTCAGGATATTTCTCTAACAATAATTGCACGTAGGAATAGATATGATCCAAAGAGATATTCGCATCGTTTTGGTTAACTAATAACTTCAGCAAATATTGAACCTTCAATCCATTTTCAACCTTATCATTCAACAAGGCCGAACGAATATATTTTTCCGTGTTTAAAGTATCATTCTTTGTACGATAATAATCAGCTAGATAAAGCCGCACAAAACCATTATCCGGATCATTTTTTACGATTTTATTCAATAATTGAAGACCTTTCTTCTCTTGATCATGTGACAAATACAGTTCGGCTAATAAACCCAAATAATCTGTTTTTTCAGGATATTTCTTCACCAACTTCATGATTTCCGCCGAAGCATTCTTTACATCATCCATCTTGGAATATAATTTAGCCTTTTCAATAATAGCCGGCTCACTTATTCCAAACTGTTTCTCGTAACGGTCCAACACGTTTATAGCCTTATCCCACTTCTCAACAGAAGAATATAAATCAGTCTCCACGATGTAAAAATCCTCTCTCTCGGGATGTAATAATATCAATTTATCATACACCTTACACGCCTCTTCAATCATTGATTTTCTCTGCAAAATATTAGCCAACAATAAATTATACCAAATATTTGTCGGCTCCAATTCCACAGCCTCCCGCATCAGTTGTAAAGGCAGCGTATAATCCTCTCCTAATACCAATATACTAGATAATTCATAACGTACCGCGGCACTTTTGTTATAAATTTTCATACACTGATCGAAATAAGCAATAGCAGATTTCAAGTCACCTAAAACCTTACAACGTACCCCTTCCATGAAAGCATAATCGAACTGTACTTTAGCCTCACCTTCTAAAGTAGGTTCTACCACTTTCTTTTTATCAGCAAAAAGCTGAGTAGTACACAAAAGCAATAAAAAAACAAATAATAATCGACCTAATTTAGTCATTATAAATGATTTATTGTTTACCCGTGTGACCGAAACCTCCTCTCCCTCTCTCCGTCTCGCCCAATTCCTCCACTTCAATTAATTCAGCCTGTTCAACCTTATTAATCACCATCTGGCAAATTCTGTCCCCGTCATTAATCTGTGTTACTTCATGAGACAAATTCACTAAAATAACTCCGATTTCTCCTCTATAATCAGCATCAATCGTTCCCGGCGTATTCAATAAAGTGATTCCTTCGTTTAAAGCCAATCCACTCCTTGGACGCATCTGAGCCTCGTAGCCATCAGGTAATTCGATAAACAAACCCGTCGGAACAAGTTTCCTTTCCAACGATTTCAACATGATAGGTTCATCAATATTAGCCCGTATATCTAAACCGGCAGATGATTTTGTCTTGTATTCCGGAAGCGGATGCTTCGATTTATTCACTATTTTAATTTTCATTCTCTCTGTAACTTTGGATGTTAATCACATTTTTAACTACTCCCATAAATTGCGCTAAGATAGCTATTTTTTATGAATTAACTTGTACATAAAATCTTTTGTCAGCAAAAAACTCATCTCTTTTTTTATAAAAATATACACGAAGAGTACGAATAACGGTAAACGAGCCAAACAAGTTACCAAGTTATTGTCAAATTTTATATATCCACCAACAAAATAGAACAATAAACAAATCGCAAAATAGAAAATAATCTTAGGTATATCATAATTGATCTTGTAAAAATGTCTTCCCAGAATAAAAGATAAAATCGTCATAACCAAAAAACACGTGAAAACGGAATAGGCAGAAGCCATAAAACCTATTTTCGGCAAAAAAATCACGTTTCCTCCTATAGTGATTACGCAACCGATAATCGCCATGTAAGCCCCATATATCGTTTTATCCGTCAATTTATACCACAAGGATAACGAATAGTAAATTCCTTGGAACAAATTAGCCATCAGCACCCAAGGCAATATCGTCAACCCGCTGAAATATTCTGATCCCAAGAAATATTTTAATACATCCAAAAAGTACATAACCCCTAAAAAGATCATTAAACCGAATCCGGTAAAATAGAGCAGTACATCCTGGTATATTTTTTTTGAATCATTATGCTTGGCGTAATTGAAAAAGAAAGGTTCGAAAGCGAAGCGGAAACCTTGCGTAAAAATATACATCACCAAAGCCAATTTATAGCTTGCCCCGTATATCCCAGTTATAGCCAAAGCCTCTTCCCCATCTCCTAAAATTTTAGGCATCAAAATCTTATCTCCCTGTAAATTAATCATCCCGGCAACACTCACGATCAAGATCGGGTATGAATATTTCAAAATATCTTTCAGCAAAGAGAACGAGAAAACAAATTTGAACCGAAAAATATAAGGAAACAACATCACCAACGTACAAACAGAAGAAACCAAATAGGAAATGAAAATATAAACTACCCCACCATCAGCCTGATAGAAAGGAACAGAAATCCCTTTCTTCTCCAAAAATGGACAGAGCAAATAAAAAAACAAGTTCAACCCCACGTTAATGAGTATATTCACGAATTTAATAACCCCGAAACGAAGGGCTTTCCCTTCCATTCTCAATAGAGCGAAAGGCAAAGTACTCACCACATCAATTGCGATCGTTACAATTAATAAAACGAAGTAAATCGGATGATTCCCCACCTCAAGAAAACTGACAATTTGCGGGAGAAACGAAAAACAGAGTAATAAAAACAAAGTCGAAGTAAAGAGTAAAGAGGTCAACAAAGTCGAAAACACCCGGTCTTTATTGTCTTTAGTTGCAAAGCGGAAGAACCCTGTTTCTGTGCCATAAGTCAACAATACAACTAACAAAGCAACATACCCCATCAAATTCGTGAATATACCATTATCGACCGGAGAAAGTACCCTGGTATATAGTGGAACCAGCAACCAATTTATAAACCGTCCGAGTATTGTCGAGAAACCATAAATCACGGTTTCTCCCATTAGTTTCTTTAAAGGATTCATAATAACTTTGTCTTTATCAAATATGATTCAACAGACAAAAGTAACAAGTTCCCAACAACAATATCATATATATATTATCTTTTATTTTTTTTAAAAAGAAATATGAGTATTATGATAGGCTGTGAGTTTTTGGTATAAAAAATAAGCGATTCTTTTGTTTTAATCGTTATTATTAATGGAGTGAAGAGTTATTCACAGGTTATAATTTTATTAATCCTTGATAATGAGATTTATTTTTGAGTTATCCACAATTGTTAGTAAAACAGGCTTTGGAAAAGTATTCGGTGAAATTCCCGTGAATTGATGTTAGTATTTTGTAGAAAGGAATTGGAATAATTTGAATAACTATTCTTGCATTTTTTAATTCTATTATTACTTGAATTCGAAATCGAGAAATCAAAATAAAGTTATTCTTTTTAGTTCTTTTTTATTCCACCATGAATACACGAGATACTAACAGTTACTAACAGGTATAATATAAAAAAATTGGAAATAGAATATAACGAATTTCTATTTCCAATTTATTATGACAGAACGTGTTACTTCCTATAAGAGAAATGCACGATTATTTGTTCATCTTTTCGATTGTAGCGGTAGTTGAATATCCTTCGATAAAATCAATAGTAATCACTTCTCCCCCTTTGGCCTTTACTATATCGTAACCTACAATCTCTTCAGGTTTATAGTCTCCTCCTTTTACTAACACGTCCGGTTGAACGAAATCAATCAGATCACGGGGTGTATCCGTATCGAAAAGGATCACTTCGTCAACAAACATGAGAGAAGCTAGTAATAACGCCCGGGCATTCTCGTCGTTTACGGGTCTGGAATCACCTTTTAACCGTTTCACAGAATCATCCGTGTTCAATCCGATCACTAATTTAGTTCCCAGAGAGGCCGCTTTGGCCAGGTATTCTATATGTCCTTTATGGAGAATATCAAAACAACCGTTTGTGAAAACGATCTTGTCATCTTTGAATCTCCACAGACTCAATATATTTTCAGCCTCTTTCGCCGTGTGTGCGATTTTTTTCTCGATAAGTGGTAAATAATCCATGATCATGTCAAATAAGTTTATTTGTTGCGGTGTCCGGGAAAACCAATGTAGGTTTGTGTGATTTAGCCTCTTCAAAATCCATTGAAGCGTATGAGATAATAATGATCACGTCGCCCACGGCACATTTACGTGCTGCCGGACCATTCAGGCAAATAATGCCCGAATTGCGTTCTCCTTTGATGATATAGGTATCGAATCTCTCACCATTGTTAATGTTCACGATCTGAACTTTTTCGTTTTCGATCATGTTAGCTGCCTCTAACAGAGCTTCATCAATAGTGATACTGCCCACGTACTGAAGGTTAGCATCAGTAACGGTAACCTTATGAAGTTTAGATTTTACTACTTCTATAAACATCTTCGTGTTAGTTTAAAATACAATATTATCAATTAATCGGATTTTACCGGCATAAACCGCTATACATCCAACTTTTACATTGTTTTCACTCCAGTCTTGAATAGTTTTCAGTTCTGTGTCGTCCACGATCTCAAAATATTCAGTTTCCAGATAAGGGTTTTTATTGATTTCATCTACTACCCATTTTTTTAATTCTTCCACGTTCATTTGGGAAGTTAAGTGAGTAGCTTCTTCGAGTACTTTATGAATATGCGGGGCATTTTTCCTGTATTCCGGTTCCAGTAAAGTATTTCTGGAACTCATGGCCAGCCCGTCTGTTTCCCGGATAATGGGACATGGGACAATTTCCAGATCATAATGTAATTGTTTCACCATGTTTTTGATTACTGCAACTTGCTGGAAATCCTTCATCCCGAAATATGCCCGGTGTGGTCGTACAATGTCAAATAACTTACTTACGATTTGTCCCACGCCGTTAAAATGTCCCGGACGTCTTGCTCCTTCCATGACACTCTCCACGTATCCGAAGTCAAATACACGGGTATCTTCTTCCGGGTACATCTCTTCCACGCTGGGAGCGAACACGTAATCACATCCGTTCTTTTCCAATAAAGTAACATCTTTGTCCAAAGTACGGGGATAACGTTTCAAATCTTCTTTATCATTAAACTGCGTCGGGTTCACGAACACGCTGACCACGGCAATGTCATTTCCTTTTTTACATGCTTTCACGAGGGATATGTGACCTTCGTGAAGTGCGCCCATTGTTGGCACTAAGCCCACCGTTTTCCCTTCACTTTTCAACTTCTCGATAACGGTGCTTAATTCCGTTTTCTTAGTTATAATATTCATGCTTATATTCTTGAAAATACGGGGTGCAAGTTTACAAACTATTTTCGATATAATGCAAAATTGAAAGTTGAAAATTCAAAATGATTATTTAAATAGTGAATGAATATTAGCGTGTATAGACGAGAGAGCATCCAGCAACTCGTTATGGGTAACGCCTTCCCGCATGACAATAAGGACTGTATCGTCACCACCGATAGTTCCCAGTACCTCAAAATAATTTTCATTATCAATCAGAACGGTCACGGCTTTCGCATATCCGGGAAGAGTTTTCATCACGGCAATATTTCCTGAAAAATCAATGCTTGAAATGGCGTCCGTCACGATGGCGGAGGCTTTTTCATCGGCTTGTTCATTCTGAATACTGTCCGGGATAATATATATGTAACCTTTATCTTTATGAGGTATTTTAGCTACTCTCATGAATTTAAGATCGCGTGATAACGTACTTTGCGTTGCCTCTACGTTTAGCTCTTTCAGTCTGAACAATAATTCTTCCTGCGAGCAGATCTGTTCGTTCTCAATAAGCTTTCGAATGGCCAACAGGCGTTTCGTTTTATTTCTCATAGGTGTTTATATTACGCCTCACAAAGTTAGGGAAATTTGTTTTATATTCAATACGGGGATATAAAATAAAGAGAGGGTATTGATGTACTTATCTGGGGAGTATAATGGTTTGATAAGTTTTAGAATACGGTGTATTGATGTCCCTATAATCTTAAAAATATTTATTTTCATAAATATGCTTTGTAAATTCATATATTCACCATATTTTTGCATAAAATTTAATTTATAGTTGATTGATTGAATAAATATGCATGAATTAAAGAAAGCCCGTCTCGTTTTAGAAGACGGGACAGTTTATGAGGGAACTTCCTTTGGTTACGAGAAATCGGTGTCCGGGGAAGTTGTTTTTTATACGGCAATGACCGGGTATCCGGAGAGCTTAACAGACCCTTCTTATAAGGGGCAAATTCTGGTTCCGACTTATCCCATGATCGGAAATTACGGGGTCCCGGTCGATGACGAGCGAGACGGAATATCCAAGTTCTTCGAGTCGGATAAGATTCATTGTAAAGCTTTGGTCATTTCGGATTACTCTTCCCGGTATAGTCATTGGAATTCACAAAAAAGTCTCGGAGATTGGTTAAAAGAACAACAGATTCCGGGGCTTTTTGGTATAGATACCCGGGCATTGACTCAAAAGTTAAGGGATCATGGAGCAATGTTGGGTAAAATACTGTTTGACAATGAAGACATACCCTATTATGATCCGAATAAAGATAACATCGTTGCCGAGGTTTCCACGAAAAAGATCATGGAATACGGAAACGGGAAATATAAAGTGGTTCTGGTGGATTGCGGGGTAAAAAACAATATATTGCGATGCTTGTTAAAACGGGATGTTACGGTGAAACGAGTTCCGTGGAATTATGATTTCACGAAAGAAAAATTCGATGGTATCTTTCTTTCTAACGGGCCGGGAGACCCCTCTCGTTGCGAGGAAACGATAGAGCATATACGGAAAGCATTGAAAGGGAATACCCCTATCATGGGTATTTGTCTGGGAAATCAACTCATGGCAAGGGCTGCCGGGGCCTCTACCTATAAATTAAAATATGGACATAGAAGTCACAATCAGCCGGTCATGAACCCCGGTGGAACCCGTTGTTATATTACTTCCCAGAATCATGGATTCGCGATAGATGAGACAACACTTCCCGCTGACTGGGAACCGTTGTTCGTGAACGTAAATGACGGTACAAACGAGGGAATTCAGCACAAGAAAAAACCTTTTTTCTCGGCTCAATTCCATCCAGAAGCATCAAGTGGTCCCGTGGACACGGAGTTTCTTTTTGACAATTTCATTGCTGCAATGAAAACATCGAAGAAGTAATTGAAAACGAGTTAATGATAATGCTGAGAATGGTGAGTATTCCAGCTCCTCCTCTGTTCATAGAGGAGGTGGCACGAAGTGCCAGAGGAGTTATTATTATTTCTATAAACTCCCTCCCCCCTTCGGGGTACTCCCTCTATAAACAGAGGGAGAGTTAGAATACTTATTTTGACGGAAAAAACGAGCAATGAATCTAAAACTTTAAATCTAAAATAAGAATGGGTATAGCAAAGGTATTGCTTCTGGGATCGGGAGCATTGAAGATAGGGGAAGCCGGAGAGTTTGATTATTCCGGATCACAGGCTTTGAAAGCACTTCGGGAAGAAGGTATTTACAGCGTGTTGATAAATCCGAATATAGCCACGGTACAGACATCGGAAGGGGTGGCCGACAAGATATACTATTTACCCGTGACACCGGAATTCGTGGAACAGGTGATCGAGAAGGAACGTCCGGATGGTATTCTTCTCTCTTTTGGGGGACAAACTGCATTGAATTGTGGAGTGGCTCTTTATAAATCGGGTGTTTTAGAAAAGTATAACGTGCAAGTACTCGGAACGCCTGTACAAGCCATCATAGATACCGAAGACCGGGAAATCTTTGCCGGGAAATTGGCAGAAATTAACGTGAAAACACCGAAAAGTATTGCTGCCAGTAATATGGAAGAGGCGTTTGCCGCAGTGGATAAATTAGGTTTTCCGGTGATTATCCGGGCAGCTTACACGCTGGGGGGATTGGGTTCCGGTTTTTGTTCAAATAAAGAAGAGTTGGAACGTTTGGCTGCCAGTGCTTTTTCTTATTCTCCTCAGGTTTTAGTGGAAGAATCTTTGAAGGGATGGAAAGAAGTAGAATACGAGGTGGTACGTGATAAATATGATAATTGTATCACGGTCTGTAACATGGAAAACTTCGATCCGCTGGGAATTCATACCGGGGAAAGTATAGTAGTTGCTCCATCACAGACTTTAAGTAATAGCGAATACCACAAATTGAGATCGATAGCTATAAAAATAATCCGGCATATAGGCATCGTGGGTGAATGTAACGTGCAGTATGCCCTTGATCCGAACTCGGAAGATTATCGGGTAATCGAGGTAAACGCTCGTCTTTCACGGTCCAGTGCATTGGCATCCAAGGCAACCGGCTACCCTTTGGCTTTTGTTGCCGCAAAATTGGGTATGGGATACGGGTTACACGAGATCAAAAACTCGGTAACCAAAGTCACCACGGCATGTTTCGAGCCGGCATTGGATTACGTGGTTTGTAAAATACCTCGCTGGGACTTGAATAAATTCGAGGGAGTTTCCAAAGTGATCGGTTCTTCCATGAAAAGCGTGGGAGAAATCATGGCTATCGGACGATCTTTCGAAGAGGCAATTCAAAAAGGAATCCGGATGATCGGGCAGGGTATGCACGGTTTTGTCGGTAACGTGTTGAAAGCGAAAGATATTGATGAAGAGTTAGTGAACCCGACAGATTCTCGGATATTTGCTATTGCCGGGGCTTTCGACAAGGGATATAGCGTAGAGAAAATTCATGAATTGACGAAAATCGATCATTGGTTTTTACAACGTTTGGAAAACATTCACTTGCTAAAAGAAGAGTTAAGTAAACTTGATAAGGAAACGGATATTAGTGAAGGTCTGTTGCGAAAGGCAAAACAATACGGTTTCTCTGATTTCCAGATCGGTCGATTGACCGTGAAGAATACCTCGTTATCTCACCACGAGAAAATGTTGAAGGTTCGGGATTACCGGAAGAAATTGGGAGTATTACCCTGTGTGAAACAGATTGACACGCTGGCAGGTGAATATCCGGCAATGACAAATTACTTGTATGTCACCTACAACGGGTCCGAAAATGACGTGAAATACGAGCATGACGGGCGTTCCGTGATCGTGTTGGGGTCGGGAGCTTATCGCATCGGTAGTAGCGTGGAATTCGATTGGTGTGGTGTGAGTGCTTTGAATACAATCCGGAAAGCCGGCTATCGTTCGGTGATGATTAATTATAACCCGGAGACAGTCAGTACGGATTACGATACCTGTGATCGTCTCTATTTCGACGAGTTGTCATTCGAACGGGTGATGGATATTATCGAATTGGAAGCACCGAAAGGCGTGATTGTTTCCACGGGTGGCCAGATTCCGAATAACTTGGCTATGCGATTGCATGGTCAACACGTGAATATTTTGGGAACTTCTCCCGAATCTATCGACCGGGCAGAAGATCGTCAGAAATTCTCTACCATGTGTGACGAGTTGGGTATTGACCAGCCCCGGTGGAGCGAATTAACGAGTATAGAGGACATTTATCATTTCGTGGATAAAGTGGGTTTCCCCGTGTTGATTCGTCCTTCTTACGTGCTATCCGGGGCCGCTATGAACGTGGTGTCGAATAAAGATGAGTTATTACATTTCTTGGAGTTAGCAGCAGAGGTATCGAAAGACCATCCTGTTGTGGTATCCGAGTTTATCGAACAGGCGAAAGAGGTCGAGATTGACGCCGTGGCGCAGGAAGGAGAGGTGAAGGCTTACGCTATCAGTGAACATGTTGAATTTGCCGGAGTACATTCCGGTGATGCCACCATCGTGTTCCCTGCCCAGAAGTTGTACATCGAAACTATCCGTCGGATCAAGAAAATAGCCCGTTCCATCGCTAAGGAGTTGAATATATCCGGGCCTTTCAACATGCAGTTCCTCGCTAAGGATAATGATATCAAGGTGATCGAGTGTAATTTGCGGGCATCAAGAAGTTTCCCGTTCGTGTCGAAAGTGTTGAAATACAACTTTATCGATATGGCCACCCGAATCATGTTGGGTGAAAAGGTCGAGGCTTTAAATAAGTCTGTATTTGATTTGGATTACGTGGGAGTGAAGGCATCTCAATTCTCTTTTGCACGGCTTCTGAAAGCCGATCCCGTACTTGGGGTGGATATGGCATCTACCGGGGAAGTGGGTTGTATCGGGGAGAATTATTACGAAGCAATACTGAAAAGTATGCTTTCCGTGGGACATCGAATCCCGAAGAAAAACATACTGATCTCTTCCGGCCCCTTGCGTTCTAAAGTGGAATTGATCAATTCAACCCGTATGTTGATAGAGAAAGGGTTCACTATCTATTCCACGGAAGGAACCGCCAAATTCTTTAAAGAAAACGGTATCGATGTGAATATCTTATACTGGCCGGACGAGGACAAGGAACCGAATATCATGGAGTATTTGCACGACCGGAAAATTGATCTGGCCATCAATATTCCGAAAAACCACACGAAACGGGAGTTGGATAACGGGTATAAAATCCGTCGAGCTGCGGTGGATTACAATATCCCGCTGATCACTAACGCCCGGTTGGCTAGTGCGTTCATCTATGCGATTTGCAAGGTGGATCCGTCGGAGATTGCGATCAAGAGTTGGGACGAATACAGAGAGTATTGAAAGATAAAGACTAAAAATCAAATTGAATCATAATATGCAAAGGGCTGTCTAACAAGATAGTCCTTTCTGATTTTTAAAAACTGTTGTTTTGAATCAGCAATTTTGTATATTTGTATATGAAATTATAAATATAGAAATAGAATTTTGGAAGACGAATGTATAAAGCGGCGAATAAAGATTCCTGACGATTACACGTTTGAGGATTTGAAGAAGGAAATAGATAACGGGGGTAGATTTATTATGTTTCCCTATACTATTTCCATTTTGGCGTTCCCGTTGTCTTTTTTTTCTCCTGCTATTTTGGTAAAAAAGGGGGAATCTATAAGTAAATACAAGTGGCGTTATAATTTGATTTCTTCTATTTTCGGTTGGTGGGGTGTAATTCTTGGGCCTTGGGCGACAGTTAAAAGTATCAGAAGTACGAGCAAAGGCGGGGTGGATGTGACGGATGATGTCTTGTTGAATTTGGATGAAGCAGGTTTTGAGTTACGGGAGTTTGAGTGGAGAGTTTCAAGACAGACTTTTTGTAAGGTTGATAAATGGGATAAGCGAGAATTTATCAAGGCTTTGGCACCTGTTTACGAGAATGATTCTAATATTCGAAAAATTGTAATTGGCTATTATATAGGAGAAAGTTGCGATACGAATGTTTATTGTATAGGTTTGGATTGCGTGTGGAATTTCAATAAATATTATGATATTTTTGGAGCTGCGATATACACTCGTTTCCGGGAAAGTACGGTATTTTTACTTTTGGATCTGAAACAAAATGAGGATTATATGGTTGTGTATTTATTAGAACAGGGTGATGTGATTGTTGATAAAACAATTTGTGAACAGTAGGTCGGATTCAAATATATCTTTTAGTTTTTATCTTTTAGTTTTCTTAATAGATTAATCCGAATGCCCAAAGAGGAATGATATTTTTATATCCGTATTCTATATCATCTTTTACAACATAAGCATTTTCTATCCCTTCAATTTGCTTTTGTGTCTTATTTTTGCCATCAATTTCGAAGGTATATTTACCAATAGTGAAATCTGCTACGGATGATGTGGTAACTTCTTGTGTTGTTCGCATGAAAGAAAAGAACACCGTTTCCCTCACGTTTCCAATATCTGGCGTTGTGTCTGAGATGGCGTATGCAAGATTTGTATCATTAAGATACACCTTGTCAACTTTACCAAGTAGTTTTATTCCTTTGGTATCATTTCGTAATTGGTTGATTACTCCGGCTTTTTCGAGATAGAACATCAAGTCGGGTACGAAATTACGGTTCACGTCTAAATCTCTTGAAAGTTTCGAGAAATTCGGTTTAAAGGGAACACTTTGCGCCACGATATATAATAATTTTTTTAGCTTTTGCGCCGTGGAAATATTCATTTGTGCGAAATTGGGAATATCATTTTCAAGCGTTTGATTTAAAACACTTTTCAAGCGAATGTAATAACCGTCTTCTTTAAAAAACGGGTAATAACCCTGTTGCAGGTACTCTTTAAATAATTGCAACGGTCGTTCCTTATCGTATGGGAATTGTATTTTATTAGATAATATGTCTTCGAATGAATGTACGGGTAATTTTATATTTTTGGCTATATTCAGGTATTCCCTGAATGACAATCCTGTCATATGATATTCTAGTTTACGGCGGCTGAGATCGGCTCCCCCTTGTTCCAGATCAAGAATAGAAGAACCCGTGTATATTACATTTAATCCGGGGATTTGATCATATATATTTTTAATCTCCTTGGACCATGCTTGATATTTATGGATTTCATCAATATATAACTTTTTTCCACCTTGCTGGTAAAATTTCAGTGCAAGCTCATAAAGTGTATTTGTGGAAAAATAGAGATCATCTGCCGTGACAAAAAGAGTTTCGTTAATGTTATCATGGAGTTTTATATGTTGTAATAACAAGGTGGTTTTGCCGACTCCTCTTGCTCCAAGTATTGCCACCAGACGGCTGTTCCATGAAATTTGATCATGTAGATAACGAATGAAATTTGTTGTAGTGTTGTCCAAAAGTAATCTAAATGTTCTATATAGATTTTCCATATTACTGATGTTTTTCAAGTCATTTCTGCAAATATAGGGAAAATTGCATGATATAACAAGCAATGATTTGGTAAAACTGCAAGATATATCTTGCAGTTTTACGGGATGATAATAATTTTTTGGGTATTTGACCTTAAATTGCTAGCTTTGTAATAATCATTATAACAAAAAATAGGTACTTATGACGAGTAAGAAATTGAAAAGAATTCTATATGTTTTCGCGGTTTTAATCATGTTGATACTGGGAATCGTCGTGTGGATGCAATCATCCGGTGGAGTTGTTGAGGAACAGACGTTTACTATTAATAATAAGCAATTGGCCACTTTTGTCTATAACACCGAAACAGAAACTCCCCAAAGGCTACATATCACGGTGAAAGGTTCCTTGGATTGTGATGCTATTTTAACTATAAGAGAAGACGGAGAGACTAGTGGAGTTCGTTCCCGTCGCTCGTTTCCTTTAAAAGCAGGAGAACTGAAAGATCGGGATTTCCAGACGATGTGGACTCATACCGGGATGATCATAGAATTCAAGACAGATGGATGTACCGTTAATGATGTGAAGGTTAAGATTGAGGTGATAGAGTAAATGATTCATAACGATATATTGATTTGCTGATTTAAACTAGCAATTTTTCGAAAATTTGCTGATTTAAATCAGCATTTTTGTATATTTGCATCAATAACATTGATTTTATTACAGTTATGGAACAATTAATTGAACTTTTCCGGCGTTTATTGTTATTGACAGATACATCATATATCCGATATTTGTATGATAAAATTGATTGGTCGGCACGTATGATTGGAATTGTGGGACCTCGGGGAGTGGGGAAAACCACTATGTTGTTACAGCGTATAAAATTAAATCATTCGCTGGATGATACGCTTTTTATTAATGCGGATGACCTGTATTTTGCAGAACATAGACTTTTTGATTTAGCTTCGGATTTTTATAAAAACGGGGGAAGACATCTTTTTATTGATGAAGTGCATAAATATTCGGAGTGGTCTAAGGAACTGAAAATGATATATGATTATTATCCTGATTTTCAGATTATATTCACGGGTTCTTCTATTTTGGATATTTATAAGGGAAATGCAGATTTAAGTCGTCGGGCATTGAGTTACTATTTGCCGGGACTCTCTTTTCGTGAATATTTGAATTTATCGTATGGAATGCAGTTGCCAGCCTATTCTTTAGAGGATATTCTTTCGCACAAAATTGAATTTCCTGAAACAAGGTTACCATTACCTTTATTTAAAGAGTACATGATGAAAGGATATTATCCATTCTTTCGGGATCCTGGTTATGAACAACGCTTGCGGAATGTGATAGGTCTTACGGTAGAGAATGATATTCCTATCTATGCTAGTATGAATATTGCTTCTACAAAAAAAATTCGGCAATTACTTTATATTATTTCTCAAAGTGTACCATTCAAGCCTAATTTTACGAAAATAGGTCAAATGATAGATGTGCATCGTAATCAAGTAACAGATTTCTTGTATTATCTGGAAAGAGCTGGTATAATTGCTCAATTACGTGGTGAAACTGGAGGTATTAGATTATTGGGTAAAGTGGAAAAAGTGTATTTAGATAACACAAATTTGATTTATGCTTTAGCTGAAAATAAATCAGATATAGGAAATATTCGAGAAACGTTTTTTCTTTCCCAGATGAAAGTGTACAATGATGTCTTTTCATCTGAAAAGTCTGATTTCCGGATTGAAAATTTTACTTTTGAGGTTGGAGGCCAAGGAAAACAGCAAAAGCAGATAGAAGGGATAGAAAATGCATATATCGTAAAGGATAACATTGAATATGGATATAAAAATATTATTCCACTGTGGCATTTTGGTTTTAATTACTAGTTTACTTACTTGATTCTTTTTTCAAAAAAACAAATAAAAACATCCTGTGCTAGATCTTCTGAATAATCTCCATTCATGATATAGTGATAGATAAAATTATATATATCAATATAATGGTATTTGAAAATATGTTCAAATTCTTTCTCTTGCATAGTAAGGATTAAAGATACACCTCACAAATATATAAGATAAAATTTTTATTACAAGTATTAAAAATCGTTTTATTTTTTGATCTTGCCTTTCCCTATCTTTTCTCTATCCTTTTTCTATGGTTCCTCTACCACATAAAGTAATCTCGAACATACCGCATACAGAACATGAACACAAATCTATGTTGTTGTTATGTTGTTACTATGTTCATGCTATGTTTATGGTATAGGGAAAGAATAGCCTAACCATGAGCCAAGTATTATGTATTGTCCTGAAAAAAGTTTACAGTAAACTTAGTAAACCAATTTTAGTAAACTACAATTGACAAAAAGATAGTTAACGAATATATAGTTGTTAAATATCATTATTAACAGATTAGATCAATGAAAATTTTTTTTCCAAAAAAGTGATTTTAATTTATAATGTCATATTCGGAAATGGTATGAAACGATAATGTTTCGAAGTATCTTAAATTCAGTGTAAGATCAGACGTGATTTTTAAAAAGATTAGTTTCCAGTGTGAATGAAAAATAGTTTCCATCTGCACTGGAAACTATTCTTTAATAAATAAAGTATTGGTCCTAAAGAATTTTTAATGGATAGATAGATGTTTTGAAAACTTATTAATGGAATGTAAATTGGTTCGTTATCCGTGTAGAATCCGTACATTATCCGTTGAAGACAGGGTGTAGTTAGGGATCAAAGACGTATCACTTTCGAATCAAAGACGTTTCAAAGACGTTCAGCGGGTGTCTTTGATATGGGGGTGAAGGGAATATGGTTATTGTGTGATAGGGTATTTCATTTATTCTTCAGGCTTTGTATTTCGTGAAACATGTGCTATCTTTTTCCCATCAATTGTTCAAGATCGGTATTAACTTCGACAACAAGACACGATATATTGAGAAGTGGATTGTGGAATAAAACTCTTAAGGTTTCAAGAAGTTTTGATCGTTTTTATGAAAGAGCAAGGAGAGATTCTTCTTGATCGGTAGAGATATAAATTTAATTTTCTAACTTTGTATGCTAAAATAAAAACGAGAAGTGATGTTTAAAAGATATTGGAAAGACTTTGCCATTTTCTGGGGGCTATTTATTGTTTTTGTTGCGGGTGTGTTTTTCTTTTTCTACCTTGTTTCGGCGGGTAAATTAGGTTTTATGCCCACGTTCGAGGAGTTGGAGAACCCCAAGAATAAATTTGCCACGGAGATTTATTCCGAGGACGGGAAGATTTTAGGAAAGTATTTCGAGGGGAGTGAGAACCGTCGGTACATGGACTATAAGGATATTCCTCAGAGTGTTATCGATGCGTTGATTGCCACGGAGGATGTACGTTTCTATGATCATAGTGGTATTGACGTGCGAGGATTGTTCCGGGTGGCACAGGGTATGTTGACCGGGAATTCTTCTGCCGGAGGTGGTAGTACGATCACGCAACAATTGGCAAAGATGTTGTTCCCTCGGGAGGCAAATCAGAATTTCATGGAGTTAGCCGTGCGTAAATTTCGGGAGTGGGTGATTGCGGTGAAATTGGAGAAGAGCTACACGAAGGAAGAGATCATCACGATGTATCTCAATAAGTTTGACTTTTTGAACTTGGCCGTTGGTATTAACTCTGCCGCAAACATATATTTTTCGACAACACCCGATTCTTTGAAGGTGGAACAAGCCGCCATGTTGGTGGGAATGGCCAAAAATCCTTCGCTTTTTAATCCTGTACGCAGAGAAGAGAAGACGTTGGGACGCCGGAATGTGGTGTTGGGACAGATGTTGAAATATGACAAGATTTCACGTGCTGAATTTGATTCTTTGAAAGTTCTGCCTTTGGGATTGGATTTTCACAAGGAGGATCATAAAGAGGGTATTGCGACTTATTTTCGGGAATATTTACGGTTATACATGACAGCATCCAAACCGGATAAAAAGAATTATAGCAAGTGGAGTAAAGACCAGTATGCGGTAGATTCTTTGGCTTGGGAAACGAATCCGCTTTACGGGTGGTGCAACAAGAATTTGAAATCAGACGGTTCGCATTATAATATCTACACGGACGGGTTAAAGATTTATACAACATTGGATTCCCGGATGCAGAAATATGCGGAAGAGGCCGTGACGGAACATCTGGGAGGAACGTTGCAGCCGGCATTTATGGCTGAGAGAAGTAGAAAAGCTCATCCGCCTTTTTCGAATGATTTGACGGTTTCCGAGATCAATGATATTTTGAATACTTCTATCCGTCGTACCGAGCGTTATCGGTCAATGAATAAGGCTGGTAAGAGTTTTCAAGAGATAAAGAAATCCTTTGATAAAGCGATCCCGATGTCTGTTTTCACGTGGAAAGGTGTACGGGATACCGTGATGAGTCCGTTGGATTCATTGAAACATTACAAGTCATTCTTCCGGGCCGGATTCATGGCGATGGAACCTTCTTCGGGCCGAATCAAGGCGTACGTGGGAGGACCGGATTATCGTTATTTCCAGTATGATATGGTAAGTACCGGAAAAAGGCAGATCGGTTCAACGATCAAGCCGATTCTTTACACGTTGGCGATGCAAGAAGGGCTGGGACCTTGTGATCAGGTGCTGAACGTGCAACAGACGTTTGTCTTGCCGGACGGGACGACTTGGACACCTCGTAATTCCACGGATAAGCGGGAAGGTGAGATGGTGACTTTGAAATGGGGATTGGCAAATTCGGTGAATAATATTTCCGGTTGGGTATTGAAACAATTTACCCCGGAGGCCGTCGTGCAAATGGCTCACCGGATGGGAATCACGAGTTTTATAGACCCAGTTCCTGCGATTTTCTTGGGCTCTTCTGAGGTTTCCGTGAAAGAGATGGTCGGGGCATTCTCGATATACGCGAATAAAGGGGTATATAATGCACCGATGATGGTGACTAAAATTGAGGATAAGTATGGTAACGTGCTGGCGAATTTCTACCCGGAATCCAGAGAGGTGATTACTGAAAATACGGCATTCCTGATGGCGAATTTGTTACAGGGGGTTGTGGATGAAGGAACGGGGCGCCGTTTGCGTTTCCGGTATGGTTTTAAGAACCAGATCGGGGGAAAGACCGGAACGACACAGAATCACTCTGATGGTTGGTTTATCGGAATTACACCTGATCTTGCCGGAGGGGTTTGGGTAGGTGCGGAAGATCGTTCTATCCATTTCCAGAATCTGGCGAATGGACAGGGAGCTAGTATGGCACTTCCGATTTGGGCTTTGTTTATGCAGAAAGTATATGCGGATAAATCTCTTGCCGTGCCGCAAAGTGATTTCCAAAAACCGAATGGGGTGAACCATGTGCTTGATTGTGGGGATGCGGATAGAGAGGGAATGACGGATTATGATTCTTCAGATGAAATCTTTGATTAATTGAAAATTCATTTTGTTGATGATCTGATTTATAGAAAGTATTGTAAGAATAACGAGATTGAAAAAGTTTTATTTGAGAACTACCCCCACCGACTCCCCCTTACACAGGGGGAGAGTTGATTACCAAGTGGTTTTCCCTATTGGGAGAGGAGAGGTTATTATTTAGATGGTTTATTTCAATCTTCAATTTTCAATTGTATGGCTAAAACAAAAACCGTGTACGTTTGTCAGAATTGTGGAGCAAAGGAATCCAAATGGGTTGGGAAATGCTCTACTTGTGGGGAGTGGAATAGTTTTGTGGAAGAGGTGGAAGTTTCTACCAAAGGAAACCGGGTGGCTTCTATCGTGGGGGCAAGTTCTTCACGGCCTTTGAAGTTGTCGGAGGTGAAGGCGAATGCGGATGAACGTATGGATACCGGAGATGGAGAACTGAACCGGGTGTTGGGAGGTGGAATCGTACCGGGTTCTATGATTCTACTGGGGGGAGAGCCGGGTATCGGTAAATCGACGTTGGTACTGCAATTTGCCTTGCATAATCGTTGTGGGAAAGTGCTGTATGTTTCCGGGGAGGAGAGTGTGTCGCAGATCAAGATGCGGGCGCAACGATTGGGGGCGGAGAATGACGATTGCCTGTTCCTTTCGGGGAACTCGTTGGAGACGGTATTGGAACATTCCCGTGCGCTTGAACCGAAATTATTGATTATTGACTCTATACAAACGCTGGCAACAGAGAGTGTGGATGCCATTCCGGGGAGTTTATCGCAAATCCGGGAATGTACTAACGTGTTGCTGCGTTACTCGAAAGAAAATACGATTACGACTATTTTGATCGGGCATATCACGAAAGACGGTCAGTTGGCCGGTCCGAAGATTCTGGAACATATGGTGGATACCGTCCTGCAATTTGAGGGTGATCAGCAACATATGTATCGTATTTTGCGCTCTATGAAGAACCGTTTTGGTTCGACTTCCGAGATAGGTATCTACGAGATGTTGCAATCCGGTTTGCGACAGGTGGCTAATCCTTCCGAGTTGTTGCTATCCAATCATGACCAAGATTTGAGTGGAGTCGCCGTTTCAGCCACCATGGAAGGCGTTAGAACGATTTTGTTGGAAGTGCAGGCCTTGGTTAGCACGGCGGCTTACGGGACGCCCCAGCGGTCTGCAACGGGCTTTGATACGCGACGCTTGAATATGTTGCTTGCCGTGTTGGAAAAACGGGTGGGTTTCCGGTTGGCGGCGAAGGATGTGTTTTTGAATATTGCCGGAGGAATACGGGTGAGTGACCCGGCTTTGGATTTAGGGGTCGTGATGGCAGTTCTCTCTTCAAATATAGACGCCCCGATACCCACGAATACCGTGTTTGCCGGGGAAGTTGGCTTGTCGGGAGAGATTCGTGCCGTGAGTCGTATCGAACAACGAATACTGGAGGCTGAAAAACTCGGATTCCAACAAATATTTGTTCCGGCGGGAAATAAGAAAGCGTTGACAAAAGTTCCTGCACATATAAAAGTGAGATTTGTTTCTCGGGTGGGAGATATTTGTCGGGAGTTATTTAGCTAAATCGTTTATCCATATTGTATTTTGTGAACTGACTATTTTGTAACTTACAAAATAATCAGTTATATTTGTTCTAGAATAAAACGAATAAATATGGAAACGCCTTTTGTTTTTGGGAAAATAGCTACGGATCAAAATTTCACGGATCGACGAGTGGAAACAGAACGTTTATTGCAGAATTTCAGAAGTTTGACAAATACGATTATTATTTCTCCTCGTCGTTGGGGAAAATCATCGTTAGTAACGCATGTTGCCAAACAACTCCTAGCGTCTGAAGGAGATGTGAAATTATGCATGATTGACCTTTTTAACGTGAGGGAAGAAGAGGAGTTTTATACATTATTAGCGAAAGAGGTTTTAACATCTGTATCTTCCAAGTGGGAAGAAATAGCGATAAATGCCAAAAACTTCCTTGCCCGCTTGATCCCCCGGATTTCTTTTACGGCTGATGTGGAGAGTGAGCTGTCTTTTGGGATTGGTTTGGAGGAATTGAAACGTAATCCGGATGATATTCTGGATTTGGCAGAGGCTTTGGCTGTATCTAAAAATATTCGTTTAATTATTTGTATTGATGAATTTCAGAACGTGGCTAATTTCGGGGATTCTTTGGCGTTTCAAAAGAAGTTGAGGGCCCATTGGCAGCGACATACTCACGTTGCTTATTGTTTATTTGGCAGTAAGCGACACATGTTGATGGATGTTTTTGCGAATGTTTCAATGCCTTTTTATAAGTTTGGAGACTTAATGTTTCTTCAAAAAATAGAAACGGAAGAGTGGGTCCCGTTTATCCGACAAAAATTCCAAACGACTAATAAGGTTATCGAACGGGATGAAATTCAGTTATTGGTGGAATTGGTAGACAGGCACCCGTATTATGTACAGCAATTGGCTCAACAGGTGTGGCTTAGGACAGAGAAGTTAGTTGTGCCATCTGTTGTTAAGGAAGCGTATAATGGGTTGATTGACCAGTTGAGCTTACTTTTTCTGAATAGCATGGAAACGTTTAGTAATGCCCAGCTCGGTTTTTTGAAGGCATTAATAGCGGGAGAAAAGCAATTAAGTTCAAAACAAACATTGCAGGCTTACCGGATTGGTACCTCTGGAAATGTGGTTAGAATAAAGCAAGCTCTTATGGAACGGGAAGTGATTGATGTGAGAGGGAATGAAATCACATTTCAAGATCCCTTGTTCGAGGCTTGGTTGAAACGGGATTGGTTTAAATGAAAATTATGGAACTGACTGTTTTGTAAGTTACAAAATAATCAGTTCCATGATTTTGTTTCTTAGCTGGAATATTTTATATTTGTCAAGAATCCAATTAGGGAGTGAATGGGTATTTCAGAAGATAAATTTATTCAACAGATTAATGCCAAAGAAGTAGGAGCGTTTCGGGCTTTATTCGAACACTTCTACAATTATCTTGTGTTGTATGCCATGAAACGTGTCCGCCAGCGGGAAGTAGCCGAGGATGTGGTGCAGGAGGTATTCGTGGCGATCTGGGAAAGCCCGAAAGAATACAATTCTTTTCATGGATTCAAGGCATTTCTGTATGATGCGGTTCAGAATAGGTGTCTGGATTATTTAAAGCACAAAGCGGTTGAAAATCGGTATCTTGCTTATCAACTTGCCAATCATGATGATGAAGGTGAACGGGAGTATAATTTAATGCGGGAAGAAGTTTACCGGGAATTGTACTTGGCTGTTCGTGAATTGCCTGATCGTTGCCGGGAAGTATTTGAATTACATCTGAAGGGTAAAAAAAATGAGGAGATTGCCGAATTATTATCTCTTTCCGTGGAAACCGTTAAGACTCATAAAAAGAATGCCGTTCGTTTCTTGAAAGAACGCCTGGGTAATTTATTTGTCTTGTTGGTTATGTTTCGAATGTTTTGATTCTAGCCTACTTTTCGTTTAGTTTATAAAATTTTATTGAAAAAAGTCTTTTTCTACTTACCCCTTTTCGAGGTGCTTGTCGTATGTGGTGTAAAATTAGAGAATGGATATGGAAATCTTTAATGAGAAAATAGTTCGAATGATTCGACTTTATTTATCTGGTGCTATTTCTGAGGAGGAACGACAGGAGTTGAAATTCTGGGTAGAGGAGAGCGAGGGAAACCGTCGTTTTTTTGAAGAGATGAAGGAAGAAGGGCGGTTTGCGGAGGAGTTTCCTGAGTTTTGCCGGATTGATATGGAAAAGGGTTGGAGACGTTTTGAACGGCAAATACAGCGTGAGCGGTATTATTTATGGCGACGGGTATTGAAGTACGTGGCTGTGGCTGTGATCCCGGTCATGATAGGAGTTGCTATCTGGATACTGAACCGGGAGGAAGAAGTTGAAAACCGGGTAATAAGCGAGGTCATTGAACCCGGGCAGGTAAAGGCGACATTGGTACTTCCGGGAGGAACGACATTGGCACTGAAAGGAATGAAACAGGAGGAAATAGAGGTCGGAGAAGGGCTGAAAGCTAAACGAACGAGTGGGGGATTGGTGTATGATAGTGGTATTGACGGGAAAGAGGAAAAATTGCAATATAGTGTGTTGAAGATTCCCCGGGGGGGAGAGTTTCACCTGACTTTATCTGATGGGACTAGTGTCATGTTAAATTCTGCGACGAATTTGGAATATCCCGTGAGGTTTGGAAAGGAGGAACGTAAGGTTTATCTGGACGGGGAGGCTTATTTCGAGGTGAAAAAAGATAGTGCTCGACCTTTTTATGTGGAAATAGAAGGAATGCAGGTGAGAGTCTATGGAACGTCGTTTAACGTGAATACGCGTAAGGGAAACGATATACAGACCGTTTTGGTGGAAGGAGAGGTAAGTATTAAATTGCCACATTCAACGAAAGAATATATGTTGAGCCCGGGCAAACTGGCTCGTTTTGACCGGGGAAGTGGAAAAATCGAGATTAAGAGCGTGAATGTCCAGCAGTATGTGGCTTGGACAAAAGGGATTTTCACGTTTGAGGAGGAGAGTTTAGAACAGATTATGAACACACTTTCGTTGTGGTATGACGTGGACGTGTTCTACCAGACAGAGAGTGTTAAACACCTTCATTTTTCCGGTCATCTGGGGCGTTATAAGGAAATTCAGGATATTCTTGATGCGATCACGGAAGCCACGGGGGTAAAATTTACAATCAAGGAACGAATTATTATTGTTACTAAATAAAAAAACGGAAGGCGTTGGAAGCACCTTCCGCTAGTTTAATCTCCGATAGACCTTATCGTGTGAGTCTATTGGTAAATAATCTAACTATCAATTACAAAAGTATGGAAAAAAATCGAATTTGCCTTCGATCCCATTCGGGTTGTTGGCGTAAATTTTGGAAAATTATGAGAATGTGTCTCGTTTTACTGTCTTGTTTCACGTTTTCTCTTTCGGCAAGTACTTATGCCCAACAGGAACGAGTTAGTTTGAACATGAAGGAGGTTACGGTGAAAATGTTACTGGATGAGATTCAGCGGCAGACTGATTTGCATTTTATTTTTAATACCGAACAAACGAATAGTTTGGGGAAGGTGTCTATTGAAGTGAGGAATGAGAGCGTGGAGGCCGTACTGATACGTCTTTTTGAAGGGACGGATTTAACGTATAGTTTTCGAGGAAATATTATCGTGGTGAAACGTCGGGAGGATACCCGTGGACAACAGGAAATGTTGAAAATCACGGGAAAGGTTGTAGATGAAAAGAAACAAGTTTTGCCGGGAGTGACGGTAAAGTTGGAAGGAACGACTGTTGGGACTGCAACGAATACGAAAGGAGTATTCTCGTTAATGTTGCCAGTCCGGGAGGGTTTTCTGGAATTTTCTTTTGTAGGTTTTAAAAGTAAAAAAGTTCGGTTTACAGAAAAAAGTGATACTCTTCTGGTGGTGTTGGTGGAAGATTTGAAACAGATCGAGGAAGTAGTTGTTACCGGTTATCAAGTGATTAAAGAGAAAGCTATGGCAGGATCTTATTCGAAGGTGAAAGCAGAAGATTTGATCATGACAGGTAACGAGACCATTGAGTCCATGTTGCAGGGGAAAATCCCCGGCATGATGGTTACTCACACGAGTGGTTTGACGGGAACCCGGCAGAAGGTGAGAGTGAGAGGAACATCCACGTTGGTGGGTAATGCTGATCCGGTATGGGTAGTTGATGGTATTATTCAAGAAGATAATCTGCCGTTTGAGGCCGAGTCGTTGGCGGCAATCAGCGATGATAATCTTGATATGATGAAAGAGTTTATCGGGGGAGCAGTTTCGTGGCTAAATCCAAATGATATTGAGGATATAACCGTGTTGAAAGATGCTTCAGCCACGGCAATTTATGGTGTAAAAGCGGCGAATGGGGTGATTTTGATCACGACAAAAAAAGGAGAACGAGGACGTTTGTCGGTGAATTATTCCGGGAATTTTTCCATGAGTCAGAGATTGAATTATAACCGGATGGAAATTATGAATTCAAAAGACCGGGTCGCTCTTTCTCGCGAGGCTTTTGAACGAGGTGCGCAGGTTAGTGACGAAAGAATTGGCTATATTGGATTAGCTTTGGCTTATTCTCGCCGGGAAATTAGTTTAGATGAATTTCACAAAGGGGTGAAAAAGTTCGAAACTGCAAATACGGATTGGTTTGATATTTTGTATAGAACTCCATTTTCTCAATCTCATTCACTGAGTTTTTCCGGGGGAAATGAGGATGCTACTTACCGGGCTTCTTTTGGGTATCGTAATCAAAAGAATACTGCAAAGGGTAATGAGCAGGAGTCTTACACGGGTAATCTGAATATGACAACTATTTTCTGGAAACAATTGACGTTAACCGCTTCGTTATCCGGTAACCATACGGAGACAATAGCTTTTGCTTCTGGGGTTGATCCTTATAATTACGCGATAAACACGAGTCGGACGATTCCTTGTTATGATGAGGGACAGTTGTACTATTATGAAAATGGTATGGCTAAATACAATATATTGAATGAATTAGAAAATTCAGGGAACAAGAATTCTTCGAAAAGTATAAACTTAAATTTGAATGCTCGCTGGAGAGTGTACGAGGATCTGACAATTTCGGCAACACTGGGTGGGGCATCAAGTTCTTCTTTTGCTGAAACATGGTTCTCGGAGCGATCTCATAAAATTACCGCAATTCGAGGGTATGAATATGGTGAATTTACCGTGACGGATAACGAATATAAGAAGTCAAAATTGCCTTATGGTGGGATGTTGACGGTCTCGGAGAGTCGAAATTTTAATTACACGGCACGAATACAAGCGGAATTCGTGAAATTATGTAATGGAGTACATGCCGTGAATTTAGTGGCAGGTTTCGAGACCCGTAGTAATCAATACAAGGGTTTTTCACAAACAAACTGGGGATATATGCCAGACCGAGGAAAGAGCTTTACCAATGTACCGTTGAATTATGGGATCACCTTGGTAGAAAATACGGAATATGCCCGGACGATACCGTCGGTTACAGATCGCTTGTCCAATTATATTTCTTATTATATGTCAGGTGGGTATATGTATGATAATCGTTACTCGATTAATTTTTCCGTGCGGGGAGATGCCTCCAATCGTTTTGGTGGATCTACGAAATTCCAGCCGGTATGGTCGGGTGGGCTGCGTTGGAACGTGACGGATGAGCATTGGATGGAAGGCCAGAATTTGGTGAATAATTTGTCGTTCTCTGCTACCTTTGGTTATCAAGGAAACGTGGCCGAGAATGTTAGTCCGGATTTTATCGCTAAAATGGGATCGGTAGATTCCAAGACCGGGGAATGGAAAATGACATGGAGTCAGCTGCCTAATCCTGATCTCAAACCGGAAAAAACGTTATCCGTGAATCTGGGAGTTAATTTCGCTTTCTTAAAGAGCAAGTTAACAGGAACATTTAACTGGTATTATAAGAAAACGACAGACGTGATCACGACAGCGAAAATTCCGTATGAAAACGGGACCACGAGTATGGCCTTGAATGATGGAGACGTGAAGAATAAGGGATGGGATCTTGCTTTTAGTGTCGTTCCGGTTCGGACAAAGAATTTTATGTGGAGTTTGGGTACGAGTTTTTCGGGAAATGATAACACGGTGAATTCGAAGTTGGAGTCGACAAAAGACTGGAAAAAGGCGGCAGCTGGAACGTTGAACAAAAAAGGGTATCCTGTCGGAAGTTTTTGGGCATTCCGTTTCACGGGACTGAATCCGGAACATGGTGCTCCGATGTTTGATTTTTCAAGGGCAGATACGAGGCAGGCTGCGGAAGATGCGACTGAATACATGGCGTACATGGGAACGATTGAACCGACTTTCACGGTAGGAATCAACATGATATTTCGCTGGAAACGTTTCTCTTTCCCGTTGAATTTTTATGTGAGCCGGGGAAATTATACATTTTTGAATTCCCCTTATACTTCGGGTCACCGGATGATGAGTGAGTATCGGAATGCTTCAACTCAGTTGAATAAACGTTGGCGGAATCCTGGAGATGAGAAACATACAGATATTCCTTCTATCCCGACCGGGGATAATAGTCATCCTCTTCGTCCGTTTGGGAATGGTACAGGAGTTTATCCTTTGGATGCTTGGGCAAAATCGGATGTCCGTGTGGTGAATGCGTGGTATATTCGTTTCAATGATTTTAAGTTTTCTTATAGTTTGCCGGATGGGTGGATCAGAAGTTTTGCAAAAAACATGACCGTTTCTTTCACGGCGACCAATCCTTTACAAATTAAGAGTAAGGATTTCAAGGGCCGCGATCCGGAAGTTGCTTTGGGACAACAGCCTCGATCTCAAAATTTCTCGTTGGGAGTGAACTTGAGTTTCTAATTTTATAAAAGATATTACGATGAAAATAAGAAAAATATATTTGCTAATGTCTGTTCTATGGTTAACGGGATGTAGTGATTTTCTAGAAGAGTCCAGTCAGGATGAGGTCCGGCCCGCGATGATTTCGGATTTGGAACAAATTTTATTGGGAGATGGTTATCATGATAATCATAACTTTTTTTACATGACAGAGATTTTCACGGATAATGTGAAATCGGTAGAACCGTTAGTTTATGTGCAGGATGAATATGAACGGAATAAATGGAGGTATTTGTGGGATTCAAAGATGTTTGATGATGATGGTGGGGGATATTATAACGGATGTTGGGAGATCCCCTATAAGGGTATTTTGGGGTGTAATCTGGTTTTGGATTACTTGGATGATATGAAGGGGGAGGATCTCGTCCGGGAGAGTTTGCGGGGTGAAGCTTTGGTACTTCGTTCCTGGTACTATTTCCATTTGATAAACTTTTTTGGAGTTGCTTATAATCAAGGAAATCCGGAGACCGATTTGGGTGTCCCGTTGAAATTGGATGCCACGGTGACGGGACAATTTTTTACTCGAAACACGGTGAAAGAAGTTTATGCTCGGATTGAACAGGATCTTTTGCGAGGAAATAAGTTGCTGTCAACCAATAGGTATGATCGTAATTTTTTTAGAATAGATCATCTGGCTGCTAAAGCGATATTGTCCCGGGTGTATCTATACATGGAAGATTGGGATAAAGCCTTGGCTTACGCGGACTCCGTCTTGATGGTAAAGTCTAATTTACTGGATTTAAATGATGGTGGACGGGTATATAATACATCTTCTACTCCGGATGAAATTATTTGGGTTAGGGAATATAGCGAAGGGTACAGTATAAGTTTTCAACCTAGGTTGTCTCCCCCGTTTATTTTATCGGAGAATTTGATAGATATATATACGGATAATGTTGATTTCCGGAAAAGTCTCTTTTTATATTATAATTCTACGATTACAAGAGGGTATCCCGGTATAAGCAAGGGAAGTTCTGATTATGGGAAAATGCAGGGAATTCGTACGGCAGAATTGTATTTGAATCGGGCAGAAGCCTATGTTCGGAAATATCTGGCGGGAGGTCAGGACGAATTCAGATTGAAGGCTTTGGCTGATTTGAATAAGTTGAGAAAATATCGTCTTAATAAGAGTAAGTATGCAGAAGTGGACTTGACGGATGGTCAGGAATTGTTGGATTTCTGTTTGACAGAACGTCGCCGGGAACTATGTGGGGAAACGAGTCATCGTTGGTGTGACGTGCGCCGTTTGGGGGTAATGGTTACTCATCTCTTGTATGATAGTAGCATTGAGTATGAACAGAATATGGAATATTACGCTTTGCCAATACCGAAGGTGATCACGGAGCAGAATCCTTCTCTGGTACAAAATCAATAGATTAATTTTTAATTAGAATCGTATGAAAACAAAGAGTATATTGTGGATATTAATTGTCGGATTAGTCGGGTGGATCGGATGTAACGATGACGGTAAAGAGCTGACTCCTTCGGGCGTGGAAGAATACGAGCTAGTGATACCACAAGGTAATCATGAATATGATGCCCGTATTATGGATTGGTTTGATCGGACTGGCGTGTATGTTCTCTATAAGTTTAACCCGGTTGATGTTTATTTTAATTTAAGCAGTTGGCAAGGAATGTATCCGGATACGGTGAGGACTGTGAATTATTACGAGATGAAAGAGGGTGATTTTGTGAAAGACAGTGTCGTGCATCTTGCTGGAGTGGAATATAAATTGGGAGCGACAAAGAACTCAAGTTCTTCATGGCAGGAAGTCTCTTTAAATGAGAAAACATTATTGGTCGTGAACTATAAAACACAGTACGAGGGTAATTTTTCTGTGGAGAATGCAGATGAGGCATATATCAGTAAGCAGTTAGATTTGTTGGAACAGATTTTTTTAAATTTTTATTCAGACACGTTATTGGCTTCCGTGTTACCGTTGAAAATTATCTTAGGTCGGGAACTGAAGTCTGTTGCCGGAAATCAACAGACGTTGTTGAGTAAATCATACCTGCTTTCGTTTAATAACTTTATATTCAGTCATGGAGATGAAACTGTTGAGACTATGACGGATGCGAGTAAAAAAACAATAAAGAATGATTTGAATAAATGGTTCCTTCAGACGTATGACAAAATGAAGGATCGATTTTCTTATGACGATTTTTATGATGTTTCCGATTATTATTGGGCAGGAGGTTCGGCTTCTTCCCGGCCTGTTGATAGTATGAGTTATCGCCTTGGGTTTGTAAAGCGTCCGTACGCATCTGCTCAACTCTCTATGATAGAGGATGATGATTCCAAAAATTATTTCAACATGATTTTTGATTATTCTTATACAACCTTGACAGCGACCCCGCCGAATGGGAATTATAATGCGAATGATCTCACGGGAATACTTCACCCGCTAAAAGACCGGAATGGTTTGATTCGGAGAAAGTATAATATTCTGATTGATGCGTTTAAAGAACAGGGCATAGATATACAAACTATTGGAAATTATTTGGGTAAGTAAAAATTAGGAATTGAATCAAGGGTGATATACGCCGCTCTTATTCGGGTGCGGAATGAGGGTGGCGTTCCTTTTATTAGATATGAAATAGAATGTCATTTTTTGATGTTCAACTATAATGATGAATAAAAATCGTATGTATGGAAAATCCAATTGTAAAAGTAGAGCATTTGTATCACCGTTATGCCATAACTCGATGGGCAATCGAAGATATTAATTTCGAGATTAACGGTTCGGGGGTAATTGGTTTGCTGGGGTCAAACGGGGCCGGGAAGTCAACGACAATGAATATTATTTGTGGGGTATTGAAGCAGACTCAGGGTAAGGTGAGTATTAACGGGATTGATACATTGAAGGAACCCGTGGCGGCCCGAAAGTATATCGGTTTTTTGCCGCAGAAACCCCCGTTATATCCTGATTTGACCGTGGATGAGTATTTGCGTTTTTGTGCCGAGATTCATTGGATGGATCGGAAAATAATTAAAACGGCAATCGGGTTGGCAGAAGAACGTTGCGGAATCACGCACGTGAAAGAACGGTTGTTACGTAACCTGTCCGGGGGATACCAGCAGCGGGTGGGTATTGCCCAAGCTATTTTGCATGATCCTAAATTCGTGGTTCTTGACGAACCGACAAACGGGTTGGACCCGAACCAGATTCTGGAAGTGCGTCAATTAATTCGGGATATAGCGGAGGATCGTACAGTGATGCTTTCAACGCATATTTTGTCAGAAGTTCAGGCAACCTGTTCAACGATCAAAATGATTGAACACGGGAGGGTGGTGTTTTCTGGTAGTGTGGAAGAGTTTGATAATTATATCGAGCCGAACACGCTTTACGCGGAGTTTGATATACCCCCGTTGCCAGATGAATTGATGGCACTTCCCGGTATCAAACGAGTGGAGTGTGTGGGAGGTCACGGTGCCCGCTTGATGTATGACGGGGATCGGGACACGATAAAGCAAGTGATCCGTGAAAGTGTTACCCGGGGATGGGAAATGACAGAAATCCGAACAGAAAAGAGTTCCATGGAAGCCGTGTTTGCTAAATTATCAGGAAAATAATCATATTAAAAGAAAACTATATTATGAGAGCAATATACAGGATAGCCCGTTTGGAGCTATCAAATCTTTTTTATTCGCCCGTAGCGTGGCTTTTGCTTGTTCTTTTCGTGTTCATGACGGGGATGACGTTCGGTGAGATGATGGAAAGTTTATCCCGAAGACAGGAGTTGGGTAGAAGTCTGTATGCTATTTCCAAAGATATTTTCTATAATTCCAGGGGACTTTGGGGAAGCGTGAGCCAGTGGTTTTATTTGATTATGCCTTTGTTGACAATGGGGCTAATCAGCCAGGAGTTTAGTCGAGGTTCTATAAAATTATTATTCTCGGCCCCGATCACGGGACGGCATATCGTGCTGGGAAAATACTTGGGAATAATGTTGTACGGGTTGATCATGATGGCTATATTATTGGTTTTTGTCGTGATTGCCGGGAGTGTCGTGGAATCGTTTGGATGGGCAACTGTGTTCACAGGTTTATTAGGTTTGTATCTTTTGTTCGGGCTTTACGCGGCGATTGGTCTTTTCATGTCAACGTTGACCAATTATCCAATCGTGGCGGCAATCGGGATGTTGTCTTTACTGACCTTGTTGGGCTTGGTTTCCGGGATTTGGCAGGAATACTCGTTTGTACGTGAAATCACCTACTGGTTGTCTTTGGGAGGAAGGGCAAATACGTTTATCAGAGGGTTAATTTGCAGTGAGGACATCGTCTATTTTGTTATCATGAGTGGGATGTTCCTTAGTTTTGCCGTGTTAAAATTAGAACTGTTACGTGAAAGTTGTTCCCTTGCGGGGAGAATTTCCCGTTACCTGGGGATATTCATTATAACGATGTTGGTGGGATATTTGACATCTCGTCCTATGTTAAAGTGTTATTATGACACGACTTATACAAAGGAAAATTCGTTAACGAAAGCGAGTCAGGATATAGTGGCAAAACTCGATGGAAAAGTGAAATTGACAACTTACGTGAATTTGTTCGGGGAGCTTTACGGTATAACGGCGAAAAATATAAAAAGGGATATTGATCGCTACGAACGCTACATCCGGTATAAACCTGATATGGAATTGAATTACGTTTTTTATTATCATGTGGATACAACAAGCGAAAACTTTAAAAAGCGCTATCCCGGTAAAACGTTATTGGGGGCGGTAAAAGATGCGGTAAAGTTACAAGATACCCGTTCGGGACGTTACCTGACTCCAGAGGAAATAGCGAAGGTGGAAACTGAAAAAGGTATCAACTTGAGTGACGAGAGGTATGATTTTGTGACTTTGATTGAGCGAGAGAATGGACAGCGAACGTTTCTGCGTGTTTATCGTGATTTCATGAATCCTTTACCGGGAGAGACTGAAATTTCTGCTGCATTGAAACGGGTTGCTATGAGATTACCCCGGGTTGGAATCCTGTCAGATCGGGGAGCACGTTCTAGCGTGGGAGATCGTAATCGGGATTATTCTTATTCGGTGTCGGAAAAAACTTATCGTCGGGCAATGATTAATCAGGGTTTTGACGTGTTGGATGTCAGTTTAAGACGGGGATGCCGGGATTTGGATAGTTTGGATATTCTGATCGTGTCCGAACCATTGGAACCGTTTACGAGTGATGAACTGGATATTCTATACAGTTACGTGGAAAATGGTAAAAATTTACTCGTGGCGGGTAAACCGAAAACATATTCTTATCTGACGCCCTTGGTGGAACAATTAGGGTTGCAATTTGAACCCGGAATTTTGGTGCAAAAGGCTGTGACTGACTATCCCGCACATTTACTTCTTTGCACGGTTACCGATAGTGCCCGGGGGATATCTAGCCATTGGGATAATTTGTATTACGTGACACATCGGAGAAGTTCGACTCCCTCGTTAGTCATGCCGGGTGCTTTGGCTATCCAGCAAAAAACGGATAAAGGTTTTCGAATCATTCCGTTGCTGGAATCCAGAGATTCTATGGCTTGGAACGAGTTAGAGACTATTGACTTCGTGAACGATACGGCTCGTTTGAATCCCAAGGTTGGTGAACGGGCTGGAGTGAAGAGTACGATGGTGGGTTTGGAGAGAGAACAGGCGGGGCGTTTACAACGGATCATCGTGTTGGGCGATGCCGATTGTTTTAGTATGGGTGAATTATCCGTTTCCCGCAGGGGGATAATCTCTGCTAATGGTGCTTTACTGATGGCGATGTTTAACTGGTTCTCTTATGAGGAATTACCCGTGAATACTTCACGTTCGTCATATGTTGATAATAAACTGAATATTGGCATGGAAACCGGAGCTTCACTTAAAGTAATATTACAGTGGATTCTTCCGGCATTACTTCTTTTGATGGGGATGTTCGTGCTGATTCGGAGGAAGGGGAAGTAAATTAAAATATGAGTGTGAGAGAACATTTCTATGTTTATAGAGAAAGTGTTAGCTTGTTCGTGTAGATTTTAGATCAGGATTGAATAATGGATGTAGGTTGGGATTTTTAGTCTCAACCTCTCTTTATGAATAAACTTGTTAAGAGAGTGAGTATCTTTTTGGACCGTGAGTTTCTTGAGTCTGATTTTTTCCTTATACTTGCATGATAAAACTTGATAAGTGAATTGGAATACCCAAATATTAATTGATTTTCAGCAAGGAAAGTTAGATTTGTTGTATCGGAATGTTTATCCGGGATTAATCTTGTATGCCATCAAGTATTTGGGGGAAGAGAGCGAGTTTTTGGCTGAGGATTGCGTACAGAATGCTATTTTCAGTGCTTGGGAAAGAAGAAATAAATTCGATTCCGTGTACACGTTTAAGGCTTTTCTTTATATGGCGATCAAAAATGACATCATTAGTATTCACCGAAAAAATTCAGCCCGGGAGCGGTATGTCCGGGAGTTGGAGGATGTATCTTGTTTTGCCAATTCAGTGATTGATCAAGAGGCTCAGACATTGTTGTATAGCGCCATCGAAGAGTTACCTGAGAAGGCAAAAATCGTTTTTGAAATGAGTTTTATGGAGGGATTAAAGAACGTGGAGATTGCAGAAAAATTAGGTTTATCCGATAGCTCCGTGAAAAAATACAAGGCGACGGCCTTGGATTTCTTGCGTAAAAAACTAGAACCCTCTTTGTTTCTATTCTTATTTTCAGGCTTATAGAAATTATTTTGAAAAAACTTCAATTTTCTATTGCCCCTTTTGAGGGGTATTGCGTTATAGGGGGGATAAAAAAATAACCGTATTATGACGTGTGGGAATGAAAAATGGTTTCGAATAGCCGGATTACTTGCCCGACAGCGGGTTGGACAGCTTTCTGAAGAAGAACTTCGGGAGTTGGAAGAATGGAGAGAAGTTTCTCCGGAAAATAAGCTGTTGTATGATCGTTGGCAAGATGGAGAATTCCTAGAGGTCGGTTTTAAGAACTACCAAAGAATTGGTCGTCGGAAAGCATTGCTGGATATGGAAAAGCGAGTGCAGCTCCAACGTAAGAAAGAGGTAAGATTACGGGTTTTACGTTGGGGAACCGTGGCGGCAGTATTTGTCGTGGCCGTGTTCGGTAGCTTATATTTGTTCGAGAGGGAAACAGAAGAACCTGTAAAGGAACAGGTTTCGATCGCTTTGATGAAATCGCAGCGTCCTGTGTTAAGGTTAGATGACGGGACTACGATGTTGTTGGATAGTTTGAAAGGGGATTTTGAAGAGGCTGGAATTTTAGTAAAGAAGACCGGAGAATCAACATTGTCTTACTCGGCAGAGAATTTGCCACAGCAAGTGCAATTGGCCTATAATACTATTGAAGTTCCAAAGGGGTCTGAGTTTGACTTGATTTTGTCAGATGGAACCCGGGTTTGGTTGAATGCCGATTCTAAATTGAAGTATCCGGTTACTTTTGGAAATGATAAACGAGAGGTGGAATTAGAGGGAGAGGGGTATTTTAAAGTGACGAAGGATGAGAGAAAGCCTTTCCGTGTTGTCGTGAAAAAACAGACTGTGGAAGTGTTAGGAACTGAGTTTAACGTGGATGCCTATCCGGAAGAGAAGAATACGTATACCACTTTGGTCAGTGGGAAAGTGAAGGTGGATGCCGATGGACAGACCGTGATTCTTGATCCGGGGATGCAATCCGTGGTGAATGATGAAAAGATGTACACCCGGAAAGTGAATGTGGCGGAGGTGATAAGCTGGCGAAACGGGATGTTCGTGTTGGAGAATCATACCTTGGAAGAGATTATGTCAAAACTGGCTCGTTGGTATGATTTTACGGTTTTCTATCAGAATACGTCTTTAAAGGAGGCTACGTTTAAGGGTAAAATTCCTCGTTATGCCTCTTTCGAGTCGGTTTTGAATATATTGGAGAAAACGGGAGAAGTGAAGTTTAACGTGAAAAATCAAACTGTAACTGTTTATCAATAAATAAAAAAGGGGAATTTGGTCGATTCCCCCTTTGCCAAACATCTGTTGGTCGCAGATGAATGTTTAATGTAATACTTTACAAATGTATGAAAAAAAAGGGTATGACGTGTAGTCTTCTTGGTAGAAGATTGCGAAAAATTCTGTTAATTATGACATTGAAAGTTTTTATTTTGCTTGTTGCATTTAGTTCTGTAAGTGCCATGAGTTACTCGCAAGAACAGAAAATGGATGTGGTCTTCCATGACGAGATGCTTGAGAACGTGTTGGAATATTTGAAAGCGAACACGGATTATGAGTTTGTGTATCGTAGAGAAAGTTTGGGTGATTTTAGAGTGAAAAACGTAGAATTGAAAGATGTAACATTAAAACAGATTTTAGATCAGGTATTATGTCAGAATGGGTTTGATTACGAGATTGTGGATAAGATCGTCATTATTCGTAAACTTGTTATACCCCAACAGAAAAAAGAAATTAAAATTACCGGTCAGGTTACTGATGAGAAAAAACAGCCTATGCCGGGAGTTACGGTTGTTGTAAAAGGTTTAACAATAGGTACTGCTACGGATGCCGATGGAAAATATGTATTGAAACTTCCAGAAATGAAAGATTTAGCCATATTATTTTCTTTCATCGGAATGGAAACAATGGAAGTAAAATATACAGGTCAAGATACGATAAACGTGATACTCAAAGAAAATATAAAGATGGTGGATGAAGTGGTTATCACGGGTATTTATACTCGTAAGAAAGAGAGTTTTACAGGATCTTCAACGACATTTAATTCAAAAGATCTGAAAATGGTGGGTAATCAAAGCGTGTTACAAAGTTTAAAAACCTTGGATCCGGCTTTTGCTATCATGGAAAACAATGAATTCGGGTCCGATCCGAATCATTTGCCTGATATTGAAATTCGTGGGAAGAGTAGTATCGTGGGATTGACGGATGAGTACGAGACAGACCCGAATCAGCCATTGTTTATTTTGGATGGTTTTGAAACAACATTACAGACAATTAGTGATTTGAGTATGGATCGGGTACAGAGTATCACTATATTAAAAGACGCAGCGGCTACGGCTATCTATGGTTCTAAGGCTGCTAACGGAGTGGTTGTTGTGGAGACGAAATTACCACAAGCAGGTTCTTTAAGATTGACATATAACGGGAATATGCAGTTTTCTTTTGCTGATTTGTCCGATTATAATTTGATGAATTCTTACGAGAAATTGACGTTTGAACGTTTGGCTGGATGTTATCGTTTGATTGATGATAACGGTAATATTTTAGACGAGAGTCAAGATCAGATTTATAATGACTTGATGAAAGAAGTAGCTAGAGGGGTTGATACTTATTGGATGAACGAGCCATTGCGTTTTGCGATAACTCATAGACATACTCTTGCTATTGAAGGGGGGGATGATGTTTTTCGCTATGGTGTTGGGGTTAGTTACGGAATGACGGAAGGAGTGATGAAAGGTTCCGATCGAGAGGTGATGAACGGGAATATTCGTTTGATTTACAGGAAAGGAAGATTGTCATTCACGAATAATCTGAATATTGATTACTCAAAGGCTGATCGGGAACCAGTGGCGTTTTCTGAATTTGCTAAAGCGAATCCTTATTTCCGCAAATATGATGAAAACGGGGAGTTGAAAAAGGTGTTATTCTCTAATTTTGCAGCTACTTATTACAGTCCGTTGTTTGATATGAAACAGACCAATTTTGACGGAACGGAAACAACGGGTTTCACAAATAATTTTGAAGCGGATTGGAGAGTGATAGATGAGTTGAGGATTCGGGGACGATTCGGATTAACGAAGTCAAATGAACAAGTAAAAAAATTCAGATCCCCGTTTAACACTGAGTTTGCTTCTAAAAGTGATAATGCAGACCGGGGAAGTTACGAAGAGACAAATACTCAAATCTTGAATTATGATGGGGATTTAAGCGTGACTTACGGGAAGTTGTTTAACGAGAAACACATGATAAATGTTGTTGGTGGTATGCGGTTGAGCCAGAACAGTTCGAATAAAAGCGGGTATAAAGTACAAGGTTTTATAGATGATGAGTTTTCTAACCCTGCGTTCGCTCTCGGCTATCAAGAGGATGGAAAAGCAACTTATACAGATTCTAAGAATCGAGCATTGAGTTATTATTTGAATTTTGGTTATTCTTATGATGATCGTTATTTGCTGGATTTGAATTACCGAGCAGATGGTTCTTCCGTGTTCGGGTCAGATAAACAATTCACGAATACTTGGTCTGTAGGGTTAGGGTGGAATATTCATAAAGAAGCTTTCTTTAAAAATGTATCGGGTATTAGTTTATTAAAGCTACGAGCTTCTATTGGTAATCCTGGAAATCAGAATTTTAATGATTATATTTCTACCCGAGTGTATAGTTATAATACAGATAATATGAATGTTTTTGGTTCTAGTGCAATCGTTTCCAATTTAGGAAATCGAGGCTTGGAATGGCAAAAGACATTGGATCGCAATATTGGTTTTGATGTTGTTATTATTGACAACCGTTTGAGGGTGAACTTTGATTATTTTAACAAGAAGACTGATCCGTTGTTGGTACATATCGGAACCCCTTCTTCAACAGGTTCAACAACTATTCCTCGTAATGTGGGTAAACAAATTACGCAGGGTATAAACGTGACGTTGAATTATTCTATCGTGCGTAGGGATGATATGTTCTGGTCTGTGAATGCAAATATGCGTCACCAGACTTCGGAATACCGGAATGTCAGCGATGTTTTAACTAAATATAATTTGGATAATCGTAATCGTAATTTGACACGTTATTATGATGGGGGGAGTCCTTCCGATTTGTGGGCCGTGAGATCTTGTGGTATTGATCCTGCAACTGGACGAGAAATTTTCTTGACAAAGGAGGGGAAGCAAACTTTCGTGCATGATTATGACGATGAGGTTGTTGTTGGAAATAGTGATCCGGATGTGGAGGGAGTGATTGGTACATCTTTTTATTATAAAGGATTCTCTGCTTCCATTAATTTACGTTATCGTTTAGGAGGACAGATTTTTATGCAAACGCTTTATGATAAAGTGGAGAACCTTTCCAGTGCCAAGAAGTGGGAAAATTTGGATAAACGAGCTTTGTATGACCGTTGGAAACAACCTGGGGATAAGGCAAAATTTAAGTCAATTGCCGATAGTGAAATAACACCGATCTCTTCTCGTTTCGTGGAAGACAATAACGTGTTATCCGGGGAATCCATTTCATTGGGGTATGAGAGTACGGGAAAATGGTTAAGTCGTATTGGAGCTTCTTCCATGTCATTGAGGGCTTATATGAATGATATTTTTAGAGTTTCCACGGTAAAGAATGAACGCGGATTGAGTTATCCTTTTGCCCGTTCCATATCCTTTTCGTTAGGAGTGACTTTTTAGATATAAATAATTAATAAATAAAGATATGAAAATGAAGATAAAACATAGCTGGCTTTTGTGTTTGTTGGCTTTTTGTTCCTGTAATTCATGGATTGATATAAAGCCATCCGATCGTTTGTCAGAGGATATGCTTTTCGAGAATCGGCAAGGATTTGAGAAGGCGATCAATGGAGTGTATGTCGGTTTGGTCGATCGTGCTCTTTATGGCCGAGCTTTAAGTGTAGGAACAATTGACTTTATGGCACAATATTACACGTATGGTAGCGGTAGTGATATGAATTCAATGGTGGGGGCTTATCGTTATGAAGAAGATGAAATTAAGGCGATTTTCCAGAGTGCTTGGGAAAAGGCTTATGCGTTGATTGTGAATTGTAATATAATTATTGAAAAATGTGATACCAAGAGAGAGGTGCTGTCGGATGTTTATTACGGTTTGTATAAGGGGGAGGCGACGGCTTTGAGAGCGATGTTACATCTGGATATGTTGCGTTTGTTTGGTCCCGTTTATGACGATGTTTCTAAAACAAAAGAAAGTATCCCGTACGTAACAAATTCCGACTCGGAAATCTCTCCGTTACTTTCAGCAGAAGAGATTTTAAATTTCGTGATTGAGGATTTGAATACGGCTTTGGATCTATTGAAAAGTACAGACTCGATTTTGACTGAAGGTGTACGCAACGAATCAAATACTGATGGGGGAGACAACTCTTTATACTACCGTCAGTATAGGATGAATTATTATGCGGTAAAAGCTTTATTAGCCCGGACATATGCGTGGGGGCATGATGATAAAAATGCATTGATTGTTGCCGAAGAGATATTGAGAGAGGTACAAGTAGAGGGAGCCGAGATTTTTCCTTTCGTGGAACATTCTGCGGCTGTTGATCCCTCTGTACCTGACCGGATGTTCTCTCCAGAAGTGCTGTTTTCTCTTTATGATTCTTATCGGGGAGCCGAAATTCAAGACAAATTGTTTATTCCGACGGTAGATCAAATATATACTTTTAGTTCCAGACGGTTAGAAATGGGAAGAGAATACTCTTTTTATGCTTCAGAGAATGATTATCGTTATGCAATTTGGGCAAAGTATAGTAATGCGGGAACTGAAATTAATTATCACCGGAAATATGAAGATGTATCAGGAAGTAATGCAAACAAATTTAATAAGATGGTTCCTTTGATTCGTTTGAGTGAAATCTATTTGCTAGCTGCCGAGTGCTCTGGCAATTTTGAAACGGCAAAGGGATACTTGAATAAGGTTCGGAATAGTCGAAATTGTCCTAGTTCGACTACGACAGAAGCAACTTTGATGGATGAAATTACGAAAGAGTGTCGTCGGGAGTTTCTGGGGGAAGGACAAATGTTTTTCTTCTATAAACGTAAGGCCATGCAGAAGATTCCTAATGGGAAATGGGAGAAAGATTCGGAAAGTCAGACGATAAATATGAACATAAATAATTATGTCGTGCCGCTTCCGGATAGTGAAATTAATATGAGACTGAATTAAAATGCTGGATTATGAAAAAATTGATGTATATATGGGTATTATTTCTTTTTTGTGTCGCTTGTGAGCGTGATTTAATGTCATACAAAGGAGAGGAAGCCATTTATTTCGCTGTGCAAAATGGTAATTCGTGGGGTTCGGAAAAGGATTGGCCTTATATGCCTTATTCTTTGGCTGAATTTGGAAGTATTTTAGAAGATACGTTGGTCGTTAAGATTAAGGTGATGATTACCGGAGAGGAAAAAAATTACCCGCGTCCGTTTAAAGTTGTGGTAAATCCAGATAGTACGACGGCGAGAGAAGGTGTTCATTATCGAGCATTAACGAATGAATATGTTGTGGAAGCAAATAGTAGTTACGCTTATATTCCTGTTTTACTTTATCGTCAACCTGAAATGAAAACAGATACGGTGACTTTAGGATTGAAATTGATTGCAAATGATTATTTTTCATTGACTTTTGATGAGTTTGATAAGATGGATAAATTCACAAATGGTAGTGTAGTTTATGATTCTTTTGATGCGACGATACATAAAATTTGTATGACTGATATTATGCCTCAACCGAAACAATGGTCTGCTTTTGAATTTGGAACTTTTACGCCCAAGAAATTAAATCTAATATGTCAATATTTTGGATATACTTATGATGATTTCCAAAATGACAAAAAGATAACTTATTTACAACAAATGGTTATTTCAAGGAAATTTTCAGAGGTGTTGAATAAAGCCTATAACGAGGGTAACCCTATATTAGAAGATAATGGGCAATTGATGTGGGTGAGTGGTTGCATATATGAGCAAGGTTCCTATCCGGAAGGAAATTAATAAGAAGTTTGATTGTGATAAAAATAAAAACGATGAAACAATTTATATATATATGGTTGGGAATTACACTTTTGTGTGTAGTTTCGTGTTATGACGATAAAGGGAATTATGATTATCATGATATAAATGAGGTAACATTTGGAGATGTTAAAACAACATATAATGTTTTATTAAATATTGATACATTGAAAATTGATGCTCTTGTTGAAATGTCATCAGGAGATAAAACAGATGCGAGTCGTTTTCATTATGCGTGGATAATATCTCCTATAAATACGAGTAACCAAAAAGATACAATTTCTACGGAGCGTGTGTTAAATTATTTTATCTCGTTGGTTCCTAATACGTATGATTTGTATTTAAAAATTTGGGATAAAAAAACAGATGTGCATTGGAAGAAAAAATTCACGGTAATAGTAGGTACTCCTTATTCTCGTGGGCTTATGTTGGCGGGGGAAGATAAAAACGGGAATGTTGATTTGCAAATGATTTCTATGGCAGGAGTTGATACTGTGGTGGTTCGAAATATTTTGCAGAATAGTGGTTTACCTGCATTGAGAGGTCCTATTGCATTTTTTCATACAGGAAAGCAAAATGAAGAGTATAAACAAGTGTGGGTTTTGTCTGAAACGGGATCTTATTATTTAGATCGTGAGACCTTGAAAGGTTCTGAATTGAATTTGTTCGAGGATTTTTGTATGGAAAAGTATAATGAACCGATGGTTCCCATTGTCATGGCTCCAGAGGCAAAAAGTGCTGATGGTAACATTGATGGTCATCGGGTCGTTGTGTGTAGTAATGGTTATTTGTTTTATACCGGTTTAAATTTTATCTCGTATGGAACTTTCTCTTTTCCGTTAAATTATTTACAGGATGATTTGAATAAATATATTCCTGCAAGCAAATATATTTTTTATAGTATACAATCATTTGATAAATTTATATGGTATTCTGAAGAAACAGATTGCTTTTATAAAGTTACAAGTTATTTGTATCCTTATTCGGAAAAGATCGAACCGAAACTTTCGGATGCGTTTGCTTGGGACCAGAAAGGTACAGGCCGTAAGTTGATCTATGGTGAGAATACTTGGAATGAAGCAAAAGCATGGGTTTCTGATGGAAATTCGTTTGCGCTCATGGGGGATGGAACAACTGCTTTTATTTATAAATTTTATGTGAAAAATTTAGAAGCAAAGAATTGTTATCAAATTTCTTCAAGCGTGGCAGCTGATGTGTTAAGTGCTGATTATTATGCATTCTCGTCTACTCGTTCAGTGTTATTTTATGTGAAGAATAACACGTTGTATGCTTATAATTACGATATAGGTAATGAACGTGTGGATGTGATTCCTTTGGAAACAACGGATGAAATTACCATGTTAAAATTTGATTTGACCATGGAACCAATGAAAGATGCTTTGTATATTGCGACGTATAATGCAACGGAGGGAGGTTCTTTACGGAAATATTACGTGGGAAATAATCCGGATAAAGTAGAGTTAAAATCAGATCCGAAGGCAGTTTGGAAAGGATTGACGAAAGTGAAAAATATGAGCTGGAGGGCGTTGTTATAATTGTAAAATGATTGTTAAGTTGATAATGATGAGAAAGATATTTCTTTTAGTGATATTGTTGTGCTGGGGGATAGTGGGATTTACTCAGGATGGTGTGAATTTTGAGCATTTGAGCTTTAAGGAAGCGTTGGATAAAGCTCGGACAGAAAATAAATTGGTGTTTGTGGATTGCTATACTTCTTGGTGTGGTCCTTGTCGGAACATGACGGAGCATATTTTCCCTCAAAAGAAGGTCGGAGATTATTTTAATTCGAAATTTATTTGTGTGAAATATGACATGGAAAAGGGGGAAGGGCCTGAATTGGGTAAACGTTTTGGCGTGCGAGCTTATCCTACTTTCCTAGTCTTACGTGCAGATGGAACGCTTATCCATAAATTGGTAGGTGGGCGTGATGCTGATGGTATTATTCGGGGTGTTGAGGAGGCTTTTGATGCCTCCAAAGCCTCTGGGGCAATGGAGGCGAGTTACCAAGCTGGAGAACGTAGTAAGGAGTTTTTGTTGAAATATCTGAAGACATTGATTCGTTTTTATGATCCGTTGGAGACGGTTGTTGCCAGAGAATTGATGGAGCAATTAAGCGATGAGGAAAAAGTGAACGAAGATTATTGGTTTCTTTTTACAAATCACAAATTATCTCCTGCCGGTTCCGATATTGAGAAATATTTATTGAAAAATTACAAATATTTTTGCAAATCAATAGGCAAAGAGGAAGTTGCTAAAGAGGTGGAAAAACGATATATAGAACGTTTGATGAGAGTGTTCAAGAAAGAAGAAACTATGACCGAGCGACAATTGAAAGCTCTAGGACGTGAAATAGGTACTCTAAGATTACCTAATAACGGTGATCTGCAGTCTTATGTGAAGATTGCACGGAGCGTGACGAAGGATTTGACTTCTTTAGTGTCCGTTTGCGAGAATGAATTTTTCAAGATTAAAGTGTTGGAAGTTCCTTATATTCATTTTTATGATTGTGTCATGAAAGAAGGAACCCCAATGGATAAGGAACGCTGGATTGATGTGGGTGAAAAATTATATATGCAAATGAATGATGGTGAAACGAAAAAGATAATCAAGCTTTGTTTGGATTTTTACAAGAAGAACAATAAGCAAAATTGAAAATTTTGACAGATGAATAGGAAGTTACTTATTGTGGTATCATTGATGTGTGGGTTATCAGCAATCGGGCAAAAAAAGATCGATTACGTGGATCCGATGATAGGGACGAATGGTATGGGACATACTTTCCCAGGAGCTTGTGTTCCTCATGGGTTAGTGCAGTTAAGTCCAGATACGGATACGGTGCCGCATAATGTGAATGGAGTGTATCAATCTCGAGCTTACGAGTATTGTGCCGGTTATCAACATCGTGATAGTTCTATCGTGGGATTTAGTCATACTCATTTTAATGGTACCGGGCATTCTGATTTGGGAGATATTCTTGTTATGCCGATAACCGGAGATATGAAGTTTAATCCCGGTACGGCTACGGATCCGGATAGCGGTTATCGTTCCCGTTTTTCTCATGACACGGAAAAAGCGTCTCCGGGATATTATTCTGTTGTGCTAGAAGATTATGGTGTTAAAGCAGAATTAACGGCAACGGAGCGAGTGGGGGTGCATAAGTATACTTTCCCGAAAGGTGAAGGACATATATTGTTAGATCTGAAACATGGCATTTATAATTATGACGGAAAAGTATTATGGGCTAATTTGCGGGTAGAAAATGATACATTACTGACAGGTTATCGAATTACAAATGGTTGGGCAAGGGTAAATTATACACATTTTGCGATAACTTTCTCTAAACCGATCAAGAGTTACGGGTATCAGGAGATGAAGCCGATGGCTTATAACGGTATGTGGCGAAAATTTAATATTTACCGGGATTTCCCGGAAATCGGGGGACGGAATGTTGTGGCCTATTTTGATTTCGATTTGTCAGATGGCGAGCCATTGGAGGTAAAAGTGGCACTTTCTCCGATGAGTGCTAGCGGGGCCTTGAATAATTTGCGTGTGGAAACGGCAGGAAGGTCTTTCGATCAATTGCGCAAGTTGGCCGAGCAGAAGTGGGAGGATGCTTTAAGTGTAGTAGAGGTGGAAGGAGATTATGACCAGATATGTAATATCTATTCTTCATTGTATCACACAATGATTAATCCCTCTATTTACATGGATTACGATGGTACTTACAGGGGATTGGATCACGAGATTCATCATGCAGATGGATTTACGAATTACACAATTTTTTCCGTATGGGATACCTATCGGGCTTTACATCCGTTGTTCAATTTATTTTATCCATCCCGTAGTAAGGATATTATAGCCTCTTTTTTAGCCCATTACAAGCAAAGTGTACATGGGGCTCTACCGATTTGGTCTCACATGGCAAATGAAAATTGGTGTATGATCGGATACCACGGGGTTTCCGTTTTAGCGGATGCTTACGTGAAGGGCATTAAAATGGACCCGAAACTAGCCTTGGAAGCGGTTATAAGTAATTCAACGATACCCTATTTGGATGGTTTACAGAGTTATATGGATTTGGGGTATGTTCCGTTGAATGCAAGTCGTAATTCGGCTTCCGTGACGTTGGAATACGGTTATGATGACTGGACGATTTATAACATGGCTCGTTTGATGGGTAACACGGAGATTGCTGATAAATATTTGAAAAGAGCAGCAGCTTATAAATATTTGGTAAATGAAAGTCTTGGTTTTATATGCCCGAAAGATACCAATGGAAATGTAAAGGCTGATTTTGACGTGTTGGATACCCATGGGCAAGGTTTTATTGAAGGTAATTCTTGGAATTATTCTTTTTACGTGCCTCAAGATGTGAACGGAATAAAAGCTTTTATGGGAGGAGACAAACGTTTTATCGAGCGTTTGGATTCTTTGTTTACAATGGATTTACCTGCCAAGTATTATGAAAACACGGAAGACATTACGAAAGAAGGGCTGATGGGGAATTACGTACACGGAAACGAACCGAGCCAGCATATTCCTTACTTGTACATGTGGACTTCGCAACCGTGGAAAACTCAATATCGGTTACGGGAAATTATGGATCGGATGTATCGGAATAATATTGATGGGCTTTGTGGGAATGATGATTGCGGACAGATGTCTGCCTGGTATATCTTTTCGGCGATGGGCTTCTATCCGGTTTGTCCGGGTTCTGATCAATATGTATTGGGGGCTCCTTATTTCAAAGAAATGGTTGTACATTTGGAGAATGGTAAAAATTTAGTAATTAAGGCTCCCAAAGTGAGTGCTCGAAACCGTTACGTAAGATGGGTAAAATTAAACGGTAAGGTATATGACAAGGCCTACCTGACTCATCAGGATATTTGTAATGGAGGAGAACTTTATTTTGAGATGAGTAGTGTGCCGAATAAGAAACGAGTGTTCACGGAGGAACAGAAGCCTTATTCGATGACACGGGGTAAATGATAATTATAAAATATTGAAGCGATGAGATATATTGCGATTATTTTAGCTTTGCTAGTATTACAGTCTGTAAAAGCTCAAGAAGTGCCGTTAGTATCTTACGTGCGGCCTTTGGTGGGAACTTCGGGATTCGGGAATATTTATCCCGGCTCACAGATCCCTTTTGGAGGAATTCAAATAAGTCCGGATACGGATTTTGATTATTACGATGCGGCGGCAGGATATAAATATGACCATTCCACTTTGTTGGGATTTAGTTTGACACATTTGAGCGGAACTGGAATTCCAGATTTAGGAGATTTCTTATTTATGCCGGGGACAGGTAAAATTCATTTTACTCCTGGAACACACGAAAATCCCGATGCAGGATACCGTTCTCGTTACAGCCACGAGAAGGAATGGGTAAGTCCGAACTATTACGGGGTAGAATTATTGGATTATGGAGTAAAAGCTGAAATGACTTCCGGGATACGAAGCGGAATATTGAAGTTTACTTATCCGGATTCTGACAGTTCTTTTATTTTACTGGATTTGAATCACACGTTGTGGCAGAGTTGTCCGTGGAGTAATATCCGGGTGGAGAACGATTCCACGTTGACAGGCTACAAGTTAGTGAAAGGTTGGGGACCGGAACGTCATGTCTATTTTACGGCGGTATTTTCCCGTCCTTTTGAAGATTTTGGGATCATGCAGGATACTATTCCTGTGATTTATAACACGAAGCGTTTTCGTAGCCATTTGGAGGCATGGGGAACTGACTTGCGTTTCTGGATGCGTTTCCCGACTCAAGAAGGAGAGTCCGTTACTGTGAAAGTGGCTATTTCGGCTGTTAGTACGGAGGGAGCTGTGAATAATATGCGAGAATTAGAGGGAAAAGATTTTGCAACCTTAAAAATGGAGGGCGAGAAATTGTGGGAGGAGCAGTTGTCTAAATTTGCAATCGAGGGAACTCAGAAACAAAAGGAGACATTCTACACGTCTGTGTATCATGCATTCCTGCATCCTTTTATTTTCCAGGATGCGGATGGCCGTTTCCGGGAATTGGATAAGAACATCGGAAAAGCTGAAGGATTTACCAATTATACCGTATTTTCGTTATGGGATACTTATCGGGCACTACATCCGTTATTTAATTTAGTGCAGCGAGATATTAACGTGGATATTATCAATTCAATGCTGGCGCACTATGATAAAAGCGTGGAACACATGTTACCGATTTGGTCTTTTTATGGAAACGAAACTTGGTGTATGATCGGTTATCATGCCGTGTCTGTGATTGCTGATGCCATAATGAAAGACATACAAGGATTTGATTATGAACGAGCTTATGAGGCGATGAAAACAACGGCAACTAATCCTCATTACGACTGTTTACCGGAATATACCGAGTTGGGCTGGGTTCCTTTTGATAAAGAGAAAGAGTCCGTGTCGAAAAGTTTGGAATATGCTTACGATGATTATTGCATTGCACGGGTTGCTGAAAAATTGGGAAAGATGGATGACTATCGTTTCTTTATGAAACGTGCCCTATCATATAAAAATCTGATCGATCCGGAAACGAAATATATGCGAGGACGTGACAGTCAAGGGAATTGGCGTACCCCTTTCTCCCCGATAGCTTACCAAGGCCCCGGGTCCGTGAATGGTTGGGGGGATATTACGGAAGGATTTACGTTACAATATACATGGTACGTGCCTCATGACGTTCAAGGGTATATTAATGAAGCCGGAGAAGAATTATTGCGTGTGCGTTTGGATTCTATGTTTGTAACAAAAATGGCTGATGATATTCCGGGAGCTCATGATATTCAAGGGCGTATTGGTGCTTATTGGCATGGGAATGAACCTTGTCATCAGATATTGTATTTCTACAATTATTTGAAACAGCCTTGGAAATGCCAAGAAAAATTACGCTATATCATGGATACGTTTTATGGCAATACACCAGGAGCTTTAAGTGGAAATGATGATTGTGGGCAAATGTCCGCCTGGTATATCTTCAACACGATGGGATTCTATCCGACTGCTCCGTCAAGTAATGTTTATAATTTAGGATCTCCGGGTCTGCCTGCGGTAGATATGCAAATGAGTAATGGAAAACATATTCGGGTGACCACTAAAAACTGGTCAAAAAAGAATGTGTATGTGAAGGAGGTTTATTTGAATGGGAAAAAATACAATAAGTCATATGTTACTTACAATGATCTTAAAGGTGGAATGGATCTGCATTTTGTTATGAGTGCCCGTCCTAATTACAAGCGAGGTACGTCGGACGATGCCGTTCCTCCCTCAATTTCCGAGAAAAAGGTGAAAGAGTAAACAAGGTAAGTTGTTTTTATGAATTATAACAAATTATGAGAGAAAGTTCTATAAATATCAAGGCTTTATTGCCCGTGTTATTCGGTTTTTTTATCATGGGATTTTGTGATGTGGTAGGAATCTCCACTAGTTACGTGAAGGCCGATTTCAGGTTAAGCGAGACTGTTGCTGGATTCCTGCCTTCAATGGTGTTTTTGTGGTTTTTGTTATTGGCTGTTCCGGCAGCAATCTTCATGAATCGTATCGGTCGGAAAAAAACGGTGCTGGTAAGTATGTTGGTAACTATTGTGGGGATGATTATCCCTTTTATTGATTATAATTTATACACATGTTTGGTTGCCTTTGCTTTGCTGGGTATCGGTAATACAATATTACAAGTGTCATTGAACCCGTTGTTGACAAACGTGGTTAAAGGAAATGTATTGGCAAGTTCATTGACTGCCGGGCAGGTATTGAAAGCGGTTTCTTCTTTTTGTGGTCCGTTTATTGCGGCATTTGCCGCAACCGTTTTGGGTAATTGGCAGTACCTATTCCCGATCTTTGCCTTGTTGACGCTGATTTCAATGGGATGGTTGATACTAGTGTATATTCGTGAAGAAGTGCCGGAACAATCGACCTCTTCGTGGGGAGCTACATTTGGTTTGTTGAAAGACCGGACGATTCTGTCGCTTTTTTTGGGAATTGTATTTGTCGTGGGTGTGGATGTCGGGATTAACACGGTGGCTCCTAAATTATTAATTGAACGTTGTGGATTTGATCTTGCGGGTGCGGGTATGGGATCAAGTGTTTATTTTGCCTTTCGTACAATCGGAGCTTTTGTTGGAACATTTCTGCTGGCACGGGTGTCTGGTAGCAAGTATTTTCGAGTGAATATCCTAGTGGCAATTGCAACGATGATTGTGTTGTTTTTTGTGTCAGGACAGTATCCGATTCTCGTACTGATTGCCTTGATTGGTTTCACATGTTCCAGTATCTTTTCCTTGATCTTCTCTATGGCTATCCAAGCTCGCCCGGAGAAGGCTAATGAGATCTCTGGTCTGATGGTAACAGGTATATTTGGTGGTGCTGTAATCCCACCTTTGATGGGTTATTGTACTGATTTGATCGGTTCCCAAGCTGGTTCGCTCATCGTAATCTTGGGGTGTATGTGTTACTTGTTGTATTGTTCTGTGGGAATTAAAACCCAGAAATGATTTGAGATTTAATGATTTTAAATTGAAACCTTTGGGCCTTTGGTTATTTCCCCCTATTTATAGGGGAGGAGTTGGATGCATCTCTATACTTTAGTAAATATTTCATTCTAATTTTTTAAAACACTAATTTTTAGTTCGATATGTATCAGTTTGACAAAAGAATCGTGATGACATTGGATGCAGGGGGGACTAATTTCGTATTCTCGGCTATTCGATCTAATGAAGAGATTGTGGAGCCGATCACGTTGCCTTCAAATGGGAATAACTTGGAAAAATGTTTAGAAACCATGGTGACGGGGTTTTCTGCGATCAAGTTGAAGTTGCCAGAGAATCCTGTGGCGATCAGTTTCGCTTTTCCTGGTCCAGCGGATTACGTGAACGGAATTATTGGTGATTTAAAGAACTTACCGGCATTCCAAGGAGGAGTGGCGTTAGGTGCTTTCTTGAGAAAGCAGTTCGGGATACCGGTGTTCATAAATAATGATGGGGATTTGTTCGCTTATGGGGAAGCATTGGCAGGTGCTCTGCCGGAAGTGAATCGTATGTTACGGGAAACGGGGAAGAATAAGGTCTACAAAAATCTGATTGGTATTACTTTGGGAACTGGATTCGGTGGTGGTGTGGTTCGTGATGGGGAGCTTTTTTTAGGAGATAACGGTGCGGCTGCAGAAGTGTGGGTATTGCGTGACAAGCGGCAACCCGTTTACGGGGTGGAAGAGGGAATTTCGATTCGGGCAATTAAGCGGGAATATGCCCAGTTGTCCGGGGATCTTCGAACGTTAACCCCAAGGGATATATTTGAAATTGCAGAGGGAAACCAAAAGGGTAATATGGTGGCAGCACGCAAGACATTCTATCATGCGGGAGAGGTGTTAGGAGAGGCTATTGTCTCTATGAATGCCGTGGTGGATGGTCTTGTGGTGATTGGTGGTGGAATTATTGCGGCTTATAAGTACTTGATGCCGACAGTAATGCGGGAGTTGAATGGAACGCTTGAGATGTACGGAGGAACCTCGACAGACCGGATGGAGATGAAAGCCTTTTTCCTGGATGATACGGTTGATAGAAAGGCATTTCTAACCTCCACGTCGAGACGTATTATGATACCTGGCACGACAGAAACAGTTGAGTATGATTCTGTGAAAAAAATGGGAGTGATCATGACTAGGCTTGGAACGAGTAAAGCGATTGCTTTCGGTGCCTACGCTTTTGCTTTAAATGAGTTGGATAAACGTTAATAGAATTGATGGTTTAAAGTTGGATGTGTTAGATCCATGTCGTAGAATATGAAAATTGGTGGATAAAATTCTGTGATTATTATGATTGCTGGCAATTGGTAATCACAGAATTTTTATATTATATTGATGGTGTTACATCGCCTTTGTAATAGATTCATATTGTTACTTTTTATTTGTATATTTATACAGATAACTTGGGTGAGAACGTTGTTAGACTTGGAAATGTTAGGTGTATTTGTTACACAGAAGTGTAGATCAGGATGCTGAAAGAAATATGTGTGGTGTTGGAAACAACTTACTTGAGTACCTATATCGTCGGGCATTCGGATGTCATGAAACGGAAAGCGATCTGGGGGCGGTACAGAAATTCATGTTTAGTGAATTTCAAAATGAAAACTAAAAGTCATAAACTAAAATTTACCTTCTTGAGAACTGGTTCACCCCGGATAGGTAAAGTTTATTTGCAATTGTAAGGTTATGATAGAATTTAATTCGTATTTATTTGGGAAAGTAAAAAGATTTGTGGATAACATTACTTTGTATTTAAGCAGAGGTAAGGTCTTTCGTGTTGGTTGATTCCGTTTAATTTTTTCAACTTTTCCCTGTTTTAGGATTAACTTTACATTCTTTATCAGTCTATAAACTTTATCCACTAGATAGGGTTTTGTTTGTTGGAAAGAATGTTTTATATTTGTCCGTGATCATTTGGACGAAAGGGTTATAATTTGGTACGGGAAGATATTTATCAAGAGTTGTATTTAGCTATTACGGAATTACCTGAAGATTGCAGGGAGATATTTTGGTTATACCTTCAAGGTAGGAATAACAAGGAAATTGCAGAAATTCTTTCTCTTCCGGAAAAAGACGTGCGGGCTTGTAAAAGGGAGGCTATTTATCGATTAAAAAGCCGCCTGGGTGGTTTGTTTTTCTGGTTGCAGATCATGAGAATCGTGTGAAATGAATGAAGTCGTACCGATGAAAGTACGACTTCATTTATTTTCTAGGGTAAGTACTGATAACTTAGCTTCTCGCTGATTTCCATGTTATTTTTGATCGGTAGAATGGTGAAATTCCAGTGGTAATCCTTGTTTGTCGGGAGCTTGTATTTGGGGTAAGGTTGAGATCCCCAGGCATCGTCCCCGGCAACACCCATCATGCGGTGATCTAGGCATACTTCCACGAAATTGCGGGGGAAGATGTCGTTGATGTGCGTTTGTTTAGGTTTCCGGTTTTTCGCCATGAGTGGGTCATGGGATTCATCTTTCGTGAAGTTTTGCCATTGGTACGGGCGATTGGATTCTTCCCCGTCGAAGTCTTCAATTCGGTTACGTGAAACGTTAAACTCCATGAAGTTCGAGTCGGCAATGAACAGGAGGCCTTTCCCGGTTTTATCCGTGAGTGCCAGCCAGCGGGTTTCCGTCTTGTGGCCGTTTTCTTGTGGCCGTACGTATGGAACGTATTGTTGCTCGGCCGTACTTTTGTAATGGCCGATAAGCGTTCCGTTATTCCGGTCACAATAGTTTTCCTCGGGGCCTCGTCCGAGATATTCCAGTTGATTCATGTCCGTGGGGATTCTGAAACGTACTCCGATTCGGGGAAGTTCAGGTACATCCGGTTGTGTTTCCAGATGGCAGGCCACGTGGATCATGCCTGACGGGTATAGCGTGTAAGACACGTGGTACTTGCTGTTGGTTTCTTGAAGCCTGTACGTGATTGTTAGATTCGTGTTTGTTGCGGAAGTAGAGGTTCTGATCCCGGCAATCTTGAAATTCTTGCTTGCTTGTTTCCAGCCTTGCTGACGATTCGGCATTCCATTGCCATAATCGTTGTCCGTGGGGCCCCGCCAGAAGTTAGGTTGGAACCCGAAATCTTCGGCAATATATTGAATGCCATTGGCCCGGTAGGAAGTCACGTATCCTTTCTGTTTGTTAAACACGAAGTCGATATTCGTGCCGGATATATGGATTTCCGGTCCGTTCTCTTCCATGGTTAGTGTTTTTTCAGGGGTGGGACGGAACACGGGTGCCGGGATGTAATCCGGTAACCTGAATTGTTCCGAGGCCACGATGTAGCCGACTGGAACGGTGGACGTCGCTTGTTTGGACTTCACGTAAAGGTTCAGGAAATACTCTGTTCCGGGTTTATTCTTCACGTTCCTGAGTGGAATCGTGAGCTGTTTGTTTGCCCCGGGGGCGAGATGTTGCGTGGGCAGGGTTCCGGACTGTACAGTTTCCGTGTTTGCCTGTATCGTGTACTCGATCGTGTATTGATTCAAGTTCGTGAAATCGTATCGATTTTCTACCCGGATGATTCCTTTTCTCAGATCAACGGGTTGAAACCACACGTACTGGTAGGCCTTTTTCACTTCGGTTAAACCGGGGTGCGGTTCTCGATCAGGGCCGACCACTCCGTTACACAAAAAGTTCCCGTCAGACGGGGAGTTTTCCCCGAAATCTCCGCCGTATGCCCAGAATGGGGTTCCTTCTTCATCTTTCACGAGGATTCCTTGGTCAATCCAATCCCAGATGAACCCGCCTTGTAGATTGGGATAACGGTAGATCACATCCCAAAGGTCCATGAGGTTTCCGGTGCTGTTTCCCATGGCATGGGCATATTCCGACATGATATAAGGGCGATCCGTTTGCGTGTTACCCCATTTTTCCAGCGTGGTTGCGCCCGGGTATTGCGGGCAGTAGATGTCCGTGTTCCATTCGAGCAAGGCTCTCTCGTACTGTACGGGACGTGTCGTGTCCTTGGATTTTAGCCAGTTGTAAGTCATGTAGAAGTTATACCCGTTCCCGGCTTCATTCCCCAGAGACCAGAACGTGACACAGGGATAATTCTTCCCGGTTTCGTACATGTTTATCGTCCGATCTATATGGGCGTTCAGCCAGTTCGGGTTATTCCCTAGTGTTCTTCCCTTGCGAAGATCGTAGCCCATACCGTGGGATTCTATATTCGCTTCGTTACAAACGTAAAATCCGTATTCATCACAAAGTTCGTAAAAGCGTCTTTGCTGGGGGTAATGGCAGCATCGTACGGCATTAATATTGTGGCGTTTCATGTTCTCGAAATCCTTGCGCATATCCGCCTCGCTGAGAACGTGACCCGTGTGCTCGTTGTGTTCATGATAATTCACGCCTTTAATCAGTACGGCACGACCGTTTACTAGGAATTGGTTCCCCCGGATTTCCAGTTTTCGGAAACCGACCCGGAAAGGAATGATTTCCGGTTTTTTCCCCGGTTGTTCGATCCGGATAAACAGCTGGTACAGGTTTGGGGTTTCGGCCGTCCATGGGGCGACTTGAGCTATCTTTGCGTCGAAATGGACTGTCGCGATGGAATCTATTTTAATGGTTTGTGTCCCTTCTGCCACTCGTGTTCCCGAGGTGCTTTCCAGTTGGTAGGACACGGTGACTTGGCCCGTTTGCCGGGGATTGGCGTTTTCTAGGAATAAATCCAGCCCGAAAAGTCCGTTTTTGTATGTGCTGTCCAGATCTTGTTGGATCGAGAAATCTCGAAGATGTACGGGGGATTGTGCGAACAAGTAAACGTCCCGTTCGATCCCACTGATTCTCCAGAAGTCCTGACATTCCAGATAGCTTCCCGTCGACCACCTATATACTTCAAGAGCGATGAGGTTACGCCCCGGTTTCAAGTAGCGGGTAATGTTATATTCCACGGCTGTCTTGGAATCCTCGCTATATCCGACTTTTGTGCCGTTCACGTACAGGTAGCATCCCGATTTTACCGCACCGATATGTAGGAATATCTCTTTCCCGTTCCATTGTTCGGGAATCTCGATGTATTTCCGGTAAGATCCCACTGGATTTTCCTCCGGCAAAAGAGGTGGTTGTGGGTTACGGGGACAGAATTCGTAAGGGTGATTCGTGTAAAGTGCAGTTCCGTAACCGTTTACTTCCCAGTTTGCCGGGACGTCAATTTCTCCCCATGCAGAATCGTCGAAATCTGTTTTATAGAAGTTCATGGGGCGTTTTTTGTAGGAGGGAACCCAGTTGAATTTCCATTTCCCGTTGAGCGATTTGTAATCAGAGGATGTGTTGAAATCATTGCTCCGGGCTTTATCCACATTACTGTAGGTCATGAATGCCGTCCGGGGATATTCTTTCCCGACAAAGGGTATGGTCTCGTCTTGCCATTCCGGTTTCACTTGCATGAAAGCCATGGAACAGATTAAACAACAGATAATCGTGGAGAATAGTTTTTTCATTTTGTATGTAGTTTGAGGTTTTGAAGTCTAAAGATAGTGTTTTTTGTTAAAATTATAAAAAGTACTAATGATTTTTATAATACGAGTGTTATGTATGTAAAATATAAAAAATGGAAAAGAGATTGTTGGAGTTATTGGCGTTAGCATTTCAGAACGAATTGTCTGAAAATGAACGGAAAGAATTGGATGTATTATTTCAAAGATTTCCGGAATATCAGGATTTAGCTGAAAAATTACAATTCTCTTACGAACGTATCGACGAGTTGGAATTGGCGGGAATGATCCAAGTTGAAAAAGAATGGAAGAAATTGCAGAAGAAAAATAAAAGATTGCGGGGACAAGGTCGGAAAATGGTTTTCCTTGTTGTTGCAGGCATGGCAGCTGTGTTATTACTTGCGATTGGAATGTTGTTCTTGTTCCGTTCTTTTCCGGAAGTGGAAGTTTCCTCGATTGCTTGTAAACAAGAACCCAAAAAAGTTACTCTTGAATATGCCAATGGAAAGACGTTAGTATTGGATGTGAACTCTTTAGTTATGAATGATAAAGGGAAAATAACGGATCATGTCGTTGCGAAAGAAAATATGGCGGTGGCAGAGGGACTCCGGTTAAATAGATTGTCTGTTCCGAAGGGAGGTGATTTTTCCTTGACATTGGCAGATGGGACAGTGATTCGTTTGAATGCTGATTCCCGACTGCAATATCCTTCGGAATTTTCAGGAGATTCCCGGATCGTTTATCTCGAAGGTGAGGCATTTTTCAACGTGGCTAAAGATAAAACGAAACCTTTTATCGTGAAAACTAAAAAATTGGACGTGGAAGTGACGGGTACCTCTTTCAACGTGATGGCTTACCCCTCTGAAGCTTTCATTCAGACGACTTTGGTTCAAGGGGGTGTTAATATTTTGACAGAGGATGGGAACGTCTGCAAATTGCTGGCCGGAGAGCAGTGTGCCGTGGATACGGCATCTGGGGAGTGTGTTGTGAGTCAGGTGAATGTGGCATCTTTTGTTTCTTGGATCGATGGTCAATTTTTCTTTGATAACGAGTCCATGGAATCATTGATGAGGAAAATAGCCCGTTGGTATGATGTGGATGTCATATTTGAAAATGAAGAGCTGAAGTCAGAACTTTTCTATGGAACAATCACCCGGAGTGATGAAATTACCGAAGTGTTAGATATACTAGTATTAACCAAAACGATGCACTATGAGATAAAGGACCGAACTGTTTATATCCGGAAATAGGATATTTATATTTCGAAAAAAGCCGGAAATAGCTTGCAACATTTTCCGGCACCGATTCGAAATTTGTAAAAAAGTACTAATAGCAACAAATTCAAATCATAACAAAAGTATGAAAAAAAATCTATTATTTGAATTTTCGCCAATAGCGAAATGCGTGAAATTCTCGTGCTTCATGTTTATTCTACTGGTTGGCTTCTCTTATGGAGGTTATGGCCAGAATATAACATTGAATATGAAGAACAAATCTTTAGATCAAGTATTGCGGGCGATAGAGGCTCAATCTTCTTATAAAGTGTTATTTAACGTGAAACAGGTTAATGCTTATAAGAATGTTACAATTGATGTGAAGAACGTGAAATTGGAGGAGGCCCTTGAAACGTGTTTAGAAGGCACGGGATTGAAATATATCCTGCAAGGAAAAACTATTGTCATTACGCTTGCCGACAAGAAGGCTTCTAAAATGGATGGAATTGAAATCAAGGGAGTCGTGCGGGATAAATCCGGGGAGGTATTACCGGGGGCGACCATTATGATTAAAAATACAACAGCCGGGGTGACAACCGATGTGGATGGCGTTTTTACGATTATTGTTCCTAAAGCGGGAGTTACTTTGAAGGCAACTTTTGTGGGCTATAAACCGAAGGAGTTTATCGCTGAAGATGGAAAAGAGATTGTGGTTGTCATGGAAGAAGAGGTGAACGAGTTAAATGAAGTCGTCGCTATCGGGTATGGAACTGCTCAAAAAAAGGATTTGACGGGGAGCGTGTTCCATATAGACGAACAATTGCTTTCTGAATCAGCTGCCACGGACATCGGGCAGATCATTCAAGGACAGGTTCCGGGTATGTATGTTTTGACAGGCAGTGATGCTCCCGGTGCAGAGGTCCAGATTCAGATTCGCGGTATTTCTTCCATTAAGGGGAATGTCAATCCGTTGATTGTGTTGGATGGAGTTCCGATGCCGGATAATTTCAATATCGGCCAGCTTAATCCTCGTGATGTAAAAAGTTTGGACGTGTTGACGGATGCTTCTGCAGCTGCTATTTACGGTTCCAGAGCTTCCGCGGGTGTGATCATCATTGCCAGTAAGCGAGGAGAGACGATTGGTAAACCGCGGGTTTCTTATAGTTATAATCGTGGTTTTGCACAATTAACATCTAGTATCAACACGCTTTCTCCCGAGGAGTTTAAACTGTTACTTTTTGAGGCCGTGAGAAATTCAGCCATGGAAAATAACTACGATCGAATCGAGTCGTATCCGGGGTATATGGCTATCATGGCTCCAGGTTTTTTTGGCGAGGCAAATACCGAATGGATGAAATTACTCATGCGTACACCATCTAAACAAACTCACAACTTCTCTATTTCGGGAGGAGCTTCGGAGGCTCGTTATTATCTTTCTTTTGGCTACAATGAAAATGTCGGTATGTTGCCAAACACGAAAGACGAGAAATATAACTTGTCGTTGAATGTGGATATGCGTCCGTATAAATTTTTAAGGACGGCTATTTCTCTGAAAGGTGATTTCGGGGACAATGACATCAATAATCAATCTTTGATGACGGCAGCCTCTGCTCGTCCCGATCTTCCTGCTTATAATGAGGATGGTTCATACTATATTCATAAATATGAATATAATAATCAGACAAACTATTTGAGTAATCCATTGGTGGAACTGCAAAACGAGAATAATCGGAAAACTAAAAATCTGTATGGTTCTGTTTCTGCCGAGGCTTCGATTATTCGGGGGATGAACTTGCGTGCCATGTTCTCTTATAATTATGAGGATGAAAAAGGGCGGGATTATAAACCAAGTACAACTTATAACGGTAGTGCCAGTTATACAGGGCAGAAAGGAAGTTTGATAGAAACGACCACCACTTCTCAGAAAAAAGAATTGGAGGCTACTTTGTCTTATGCCAAGGCTTTGAAAAAAAATATGTTTGATGTCGTTGCCGGATTGACTTACACGCATCGTAGCCGGGAAAGTTGTAGCATTGGATTCAATGATTTTCCGGATGATAAAATTCAAACCGGATTGTGGCAAGGAGCTAATTTTGCTTACAAAAATGGTAGTTCTTCGGCTGCTGTCATGTTTTCCTATTTCTTGCGTTTGAATTACAATTATGGTGGGAAATACTATTTTACAGGTTCCGTTCGTCGAGATGCTTCTTCTTCATTTGCCCGGAATAATCGCTACGGGACATTTCCTGCTATAGCATTGGCTTGGAATATTGCAGGTGAAAATTTTTTAAAAGACAAGTCATGGCTTACCCTGTTGAAGATCCGGGCTAGCTGGGGATTGACAGGGATGGCTTCTATCGGGGAATACGGTTGGAGAGCGATGTTCCGATCCTCGGAATATTTAGATAAGCCGGCTTTTATTCCCAAGCAAATTGGAAATGACGATTTGAAGTGGGAAAGTACGGAGCAATACAATTTGGCCCTTGATTTCGGGTTGTTAAAACGTTCCCGGGTTACGGGTACTTTAGGGATCTATTTAAAAAAGAGTACGGATGTGCTTTACCCTTTTACTCCGGCTCCCAGTTTGGGAATTACTGCTAATGCAACGGTGAATTTGGCTTCGATCGAGAATAAAGGTATCGAATTTAACATGAATGCTCGTGTTCTGGATGGTAAGAATCTACGTTTGGAATTAGGATTTAATATCTCTAAAAATGTAAGCAAGATTACCAATCTAGATCGGGAATTCAGGTCATCACTTACGACTTCCACGTTGAGTAACACGGTTATTCAAGAAGGTAAGACTTTGGGTTTATTCTATGGTTACAAAACGGATGGCATATTTCAAACGCAAGAAGAGGTGGATCGTTGCGAGGCTCTGAATGCTGATTACCCCTATCAAGGCGTGAGTAAATATGATAAGACCTCTCCGGGAGACATTAAATTTGTAGATTTGAGTGGTGACGGACGGGTGAATTTTGCTTATCAGTCTGATGAGGATAAAACCGTATTGGGATCATCGGTTCCTGATTTTTCTGGGGGAGTATCTTTGCGTGCCAGTTGGAAAGGGTTTTCTTTGAGTGTACAGGGATCTTTTAGCTATGGAAATATGAAATCTTGGGATGGAGAGGGCAAACAATTCAATATGAGTTGGTCCACTCCTTCGAATTTGTTGGATATTGCATTGAAACGTTGGACACCCGAGAACCCGACTTCCAAATATCCGAAAATGAAGATAGAGAACAAGTTGTCAAGTTATTTTTCTGATTTCTACTTGCACGATGCCTCTTATTTCAAGATACAGAATTTGAACTTGAATTACAGTGTACCCTCGAAGATCGTGGAGAAAACGGGTTTTGTAAAATCTTTGGATGTCTCGTTTTCGGTAAATAATGTATACACTTTCACGAGTTACCCGGGACCCAATCCGGAAAGTTTTAGTTCTAATCGTATTGCGGGTGCGGCTGTAGATAACAGCGTGTATCCCATGACCCGGACTTTTAATGTCGGGGCAAGAATATCTTTCTGATAAAATAATGTGAAATGTAAATGGAGACAGGTATGAAATATAGTTTTATAAAAATTGTGATAACTATTTGGGCTGCATACGTTTGTTGTTCATGCGATAGTCTGTTTGAGAATGAACTTCCGAAACATGATTTGACTGCCGAGAATGCCATCGTGGATGAGGCTTCATCGGAAACAGCCTTGCTGGGCGTGTATTCTTTCCTTGGCGAGCGAGTGTTTGATTCTTATTACATTGCCGACAATGCCGTACGCTCAGGTTTGGTCACGTGGACTACCGGAACTTATGCCGAGGCCTTGACTTTGTTACGGTTAGCTGCCGACGGGTTGGAAGTTCGGGATAAATGGAGTTATGCCTATCAGATGATCAATGCTGCGAATAACGTGATTTACTATGTAGATAAATTGAGCGATAGCAAGTTCTGGGGAAACCGGAAAAAAGAAATTATCGCCGAAGCCCGTTTCATGAGGGCTTTCGGCCACATGTTCCTGATGAAATATTTTGCTTACTTTTGGGACGTGAATAGTCCTTACGGGGTGTTGATTCGTACCGAACCGGCTTCTTTGGCCGTGAATGCCAAGGCCCGGATGACGATGCGTGATAGTTATAATCAAATTATCGAGGATTTAGATTATGCCATAGAGAACGGACCGGATTATACAAATTGTTTTCAAGCTTCTAAAGGAGCTGCAATGGCTTTTAAAGCCAATTTGTTGATGATTCGCGGGGAAGGTGATGATTACGCTAATGCTGCTAAGCTCGCGCAGGACGTGATTGATCATGGCGGCTTCCAGATGGAAGAGACTTTTACCGATGTCTTCACGAAGGATTATAGCTCGAAGGAAGTTATTTTCTCTCGTTTCCTTTCGAGTACGGTGTATAAACAAGCTGATAATAAGAGTGAAAGTGTGAAGAGAATGTTCGGGGGAACGATAGGTTATACCGCTTATATTTACATGGGATCGGGTCTGAATAAAGATAAGCGTTTCTCGCAGACCTTACAAAATATTATATACGAGGCGGTGAGTGAGGATCGAAAACAATGGGTTTGGAGTAAGATATGGAGGGAAGACGGGAATTGTCCGGTTTTTTATATGCGTTTGGCTCAAATGTACTTGATCAAAGCTGAGGGGTTAGCTCGGAGTGGCGCTTCCGTGAAGGATGTTATCGAAGAGTTGAACGTGTTGAGAAGGCGTTCGGGCAACACGGCGTTGACAGAGGCTGATTGCGATACGGAGGATAAACTAATGACGGCGATCTATAAAGAAATCCTGTGTGAAGTCTGTTGTGAAAATGATAGTGAATGGTTCACGGTAATTCGTTTTAAATCAACCAAGAGTGGTGGACGTAAGTTGGCTGATTTCAATATCAATTATCAAGATGATGGTATGCTGGCTTTTCCGATTCCTATGGGCGAGCTGCAGAATAACCCGGATATGGAAGATAATCCGGAAATCTGATATGTATAATCTATTAAATAACAGGGACTATGAAATATATAAAGTTATTTATATTGGGATTGTTGGTTTATAGTTGTGATAATATTAGTGACGTGCTGGAACAATCGGACGACATTAACGTGATCTTGTTGGAAACAACCTCTCTGCCGATCGGGAATCCCGGTGACACCATTAGCTTTAAGGTGTTGGCTACAACGAATGATATTATAAAACGAGTGGAACTGACAGAGAAAAGTCATGATTTTCAGCCTTTGGGTGGGAAAATTCGTTATGAAATCGTTGATACGATCAGCGTGGATGAGAATGGGTATTTTAATCGTGATGTCCGGAGTATTGTTGTTAACTATCCGATCGTGTTGACCGATGTGACGATAGGCGACACGCTCAGTATGCGTTTCACCTTTACCACGGATAAAGGTGTGCGTTCGTCCGTAAAAGCTCAGGCCAAGGTTGGAAATTACATTTACAATTCCGTGAAAATGATCGTGGGAGGACACCCGTTGACAGCCACGGGCGGGCGATTCTATTCCGCCACTCGCCATAAGCCATATACAGATGAGTTCTACCAGTCGAAAAAAGATTCAATTGATGTGGCCGTGTTTAGTTTTCAAGATGGTCCGAGTAATTATAAAATTCGGTTCATGTCGCCCGGTAGTCCAAAAACTCAGGAACAGATTGATGGGATGATAAATGCCGTTTTGTTGGATTATGACCACACGACAATGTTGAATACGAAATTCATCAAAGTCGATTTACCGTGGATGAGGATTGGGGATGAGGAAATCCGTCAATTGGATTTTTCGAACGCGACGGATGTGATTGATGTTGCTCCTGACGACCGGATTGGCTTCATGACTCAAGATGGACGGAAAGGAGTTATTTTGGGACTGGAATTAATTGGCTTTAAAATTCCGTTGCAGACTAAGATTCAAAAAATTCCGGAACTTTAGTTGAGAGAGAGATTTTTTGAGTGCTGTTATCGTTTTTCATTGTTTCTAATAATGAAAAACGATAATGGTATTTCTAGTTATAATGGATTGAAATATGCCGCATTAATTTGCCAAATATTGCCTATTTTTATGCAATTACAGCTCATGTTTGTACATCTTTGTTAAACAATTCTTATATTTGCAATGTCTCTAGTGGAGACTGATATAATTTTGGGAAGCGTTTAGCTTATTCCTCGTTGATGAATCTAGACAATTTATGCAGAAGGAATAAGGAAAGGATGTTCTCCCTTTGGTCGGGTATACGTGTAAACGCATATAAAGCCAAGGGCGTGAGCTGTTTTCTTATGTTCTGCAGGGTTGTCTAGAACCTATCAATGGCATAACGTTAACAGTCTTGCGCCTTCTCTATTTTGATAAATATTCTTTTTTGAGACTGGGGAGAAATGAAAATACTTAGATATTATGAGGAAATTCTTGTATCTCGGTAAAGATGACGGCATTTTGATCCAAAATTTGATTTATGAGGTTCTGGTACTTGACGATTTGTTGAAATCAAGAGCTGGAATATGAAGGTGGAAGATCTTTTTAAAAATTATTACATACAACTTGTTTTGTATGTTTTTCGGATCGTGAGAATGAGGTCCGTTGCAGAAGACATTGTACAAGATGTGTTTTTGAAAGTATTGGAAAAGCATCAAGGAAAAGATAAAGATGTGGATATTCAATATTTGTATGTTGCCGTGCGGCATCTTGCTTTTAATTATTTACGAGATACTAGATGCCTGATAAATGGGATCCCTGACAACAATTTGTCGGACACGGAAGTTGATATAGAAGGAGAATTATTGTACGTGCAGCATTTAAAACAAATTTATGTGGCTATTGAGAAATTGCCGCCAGCCAGCCGTCAAGTGTTTAAGGAGGTATACTGGGGGAAACGGAAGTATGTGGATGTGGCCGATGAATTGAATGTTTCGGTGAATACAGTAAGGTCACATATGTATATGGCTCTTGCCACTCTGAAGAAGTTATTAAAATAATTCGGTCGATTGTTATACGATAAACACGATAAATGCAATACCTTTGGCGGGTTAAATATCTTGAGAGTTTAATAATTATGAATGTAAAAGCTAAAGGATACGTGTTAGGGGTCATTGCGGCAGCAACTTACGGGATGAATCCCTTGTTTGCTCTTCCCCTGTACGAGGCGGGGATGAATCCGGATTCAGTTCTTTTTTTCAGGTACTTGTTTGCTATTCCGGTGTTGGGAGCGATGATTAAGTTGCGGGGAAGAGATTTTAAATTGAAACGAAAAGAAATCCTTCCGTTAATTATCATGGGGTTATTGGTGGCACTCTCGTCACTTACCTTGTTCCAGAGTTATAATTACATGGCAGCCGGTATTGCATCGACCTTGTTGTTCGTTTACCCGATCATGGTAGCCTTAATCATGGCCTTTCTCTTTAAAGAGAAATTGACGTTACAAACAATTTTGTGTATCATGTTGGCGTTGGGTGGTATTGCCTTGCTTTACAAAGGTGAAGATGGTTCGGTGTTGAGTCTGACGGGAGTGATTCTCGTTATCGCCTCGGCCTTGTCATATGCCATTTACATTGTCGCTGTGAATAGACCCTTGTTGCGAGAGATTGCGACACTAAAGTTGACATTCTATGTTTTAGTTTTCGGGTTGTCTCTGTTTTTGGTTCGTGTCGATTTCGGGGCCAGTCTGCACGTGGTTGACACGTGGTATCTGTGGGGTAATCTGGTTGCCTTGGCCGTGTTCCCGACTGCTATATCGTTTCTTTGTACCACTCAGGCCATCCAGTATATCGGTTCGACTCCAACCGCTATTTTAGGGGCTTTGGAGCCTTTAACAGCCGTATTTTTCGGGGTGACGGTTTTCGGAGAGCCTTTAACCGTAAGAGTGGGGTGCGGGATCATGATGATCGTTTTTGCCGTGACTATTATTGTTGCGGGAAGTAATGTTACGACTTATTTAGTACGTTTTAGGAAACTTTTCCCGAAACTCCCGATAAAGAGAAAGCCGACGTGTTAACCCGGTAGGCGATGTGTTGATTGGTGTATGAGAAAGGGAATTTTGCATTAATCCAAAGGGTTGATGGGGATTCTCTTTGTAGTTTCACCGTACTCTCACCGTACTCTCACTAATATCTTGGCTGTATATCAAGGAAAAATCGGGGATAAATCAATGGCTCGTGTCGAAGACTTATCGGTAACTTATCGAAGACTTATCGTTAACTTACTAGTGAGACACCGGTGTAAGTGCATTGAAATGAAGAGAAATAACTACTGAATGTATTCTATTGCTGATTTTGTAATTGAATGTTAATTAACAAATATATTTATTTTTCTTAAATTGGATCAAGGATGAGAGGTTGTCCGAAATAATCTATTTGACCATATTTGAACTGTTAGTGTCATTACCCTAATCCAACCCCAATAAAGCGGTAATTTAACCCAAATGATCTCACTCCCTCAGAGATCATTCGATACTTACTCAGAGCTTAGTCATTCCGTAATGTTTGAGCTACGGAGAAGTTTCGAATGAGTTTCGAACAAGGAGGATTATTTCCTTAGGTTCTCCGTGGGATTTCCCCTAGTTCTGACTTGATGTTGAGGTTTTCCCGTTGGGAGATTATGTACAAACAACCTTTAAAAAATAAATGGGACTGTAAATTTACTTTTTGCAGTCCCGTTATTGAAATTTGCTATTTCATTGTTATTTGTCAAGGCAACGAATCGAATAATTGTCGGATGGCTGGTTCCGAGGGGCGGGGAGCGTACGCATCATACACTTTCCCTTCCTTGTCCAAGAGGAGAAAACGGGGGATACCCGTGATGATAAAGTAGTCGGCAAATTCATTGTTGGTAGCACATTGGATGATGAGTTGTGTGCCTCCCAGTTGTTCTTTCTCCACGGTTTTTTTCCACTTGTCCCGATTGTCATCGCTGGAGATGCTTACGAAGGCGATGTCCTTTCCCGCATAGTCATGCTCCAATTTCTTTAAATGGGGAATTTGGGCCCGGCAGGGGCCGCACCAGCTTGCCCAGCAGTCGATGTAAACGTACTTGCCTTTGAACGAGGACAATTTGACCTCTTTGCCTTTCGTGTCGATGAACGTGAAATCGGGAACGGACGCGCCTCGTAGGATACGGGCGTATTTTTCGTAATCCCGTTTAATCTTCTCGCGAAGAGTGGGAGAAGTTACCCGCTGGTTGAATATGTTTAACATGGGTGTAATGTCCGTGGCACCCCGGTATGTCATGTAGTTGGTCAACACGGACTCCATCAGGAAGTCAACGATAGCTGTATCGCGGAAATGGGTATTGAGGTATTCCATTTGCGCTTTAGCCAAGGGGTAGTAAGTACGTTCCGAGACTTGGAACCAGGCGATGAACGAGAGGGCTTCCCGGAGGAATGCGCTATATTCTTCGGTGGGTAGGAGTTCGGGTTGTTCCTTGATTTGCTTCTCTATGAAAGGAACATCTTCCGTGGTCCAATGTTGGTATTTGAATGCTTGACGCATCACTTGGTAACGCTGCCGCTCCCGTTCGAGTGCTTTGAAAGCGGGAGAGAGGGATGATGCCTCCAATCGGGCTTGTCGGGTTTGTACACTGTCCAGCAGAAGTTTTTGTACCATTTCCCCGGTCATGTCTTGTTGTAAGCTGACCAATTGGGTGGGGGTGTCGAGGTGGGTATTCTCGGCGGCTCCTTTCCCTTCGAAGCTGGTTCGTGTGCGTGACTTACCGGGACGCTGGTAGGTTACGATGAGATCTGTTCCCGGTTCGATGTAGAGTATTTTTTGGAAGTTCCCCAAGCGTAGATGGGCGTAGCCCGGGTTTATATCCTGTAACTTGAATACGGCTCCTTGGAGGCTGTCGTAAGGCACGGTCCATGTGTTCCCGTTTAGTTCCAGCCGGGCCTCGTTGGCGTTAGTTGCGTAAGTCTTAAAAGTCAAGGCGGCCTGCCGGGATTGACATCCCGACAGAAAAGCCGTCCAAAACACGAGAAAAATAATTCGTATAATAGTTATTTTCATGCTTATTCGTATTTATAAAAGTCCATTTCGTAATTTTCCACCCGGTCGTCGCCTAATAAATGTTTGGCGAAATAGAACCAGATTTTACGTCGCCAGAATAGATCTTTTGTCCCTTTGTAGGCATGGCCTTGTCCGGGTAGGACGTACATGTCGAAGTTCTTGCCCGCATCCATAAGCGCTCCGGCCAACCGGAACGTTTGTCCCGGATGTACATTGTTGTCCTCGTCACCAGTGATGAGGAGCAGGTGTCCCCGCAGCCGATGAGCGATTTCCGCGACGGTAGGGACCTTACAAGTAAAGACGGTATCTTTCCCTTTGACGGTTTGGGTCACGCCGTGGTAGGTTTCTCCCCAGGGTAGGTTGTAGATATTGCTGTCGTGATTACCGGAAGAGGCTACCGCCACCTTGTAGAAATCGGGATAGGTGCAGATGGCCGATGCCGACATGAATCCCCCGCCGGAATGCCCGAATATGCCTACGCGTTCGAGGTCGATGTAGGAATGCCGTTTCGCCAATTGTTCGATACCGTATTTGTCGTCGGCAAGAGGGTACTCCCTCAGGTTACCGTACCCGTAAGTACGGTAAGCTTTGTCCCGCAAGGGACTTCCACCCCGGTGTCCAAAATTGACCACGATGAATCCCACTTGAGCAAGCGAGGCGTTATGATTGCCCGTGACGGTAAAATTGATGTCCACGGCTTCCATTTGCGGGCCGGGATAAACGTAAGAAATAACCGGATAACGGCGGGTCGAATCGAAGTCAATAGGCTTCCACATCACGCCATAGAGATCCGTTACTCCATCAGCTGCCTTGACCGTGAAGCGTTCCGGCATACGCCAGCCCGTGGCAAGCAGAGTGCTAAGGTCAGCTTCCGCCAGCGTCCGAATTAATTTGCCATTTCGGTTGCGGAGGACGGAGCGCGGTGCCAAGTCCACCCGGGAGAAATTGTCCGTGAAATATTCACCGGAAGGGCTGAATGTCACGTTATGATTGGCATCTTCGGGGGTGAGCAATTGTACGGAACCGTTCCCGTCTAATTCTGCCTTGTATAGACAGGCATAGTAAGGATTCATTTCCTTTTCCCGTCCGTGACCAATGAGATAAACTTCCCGACGGGCAGTATCGATGCGGACGATTTTTTCCGCTAGCCAGTCGCCTGCGGTAACGGAACCCTTTAACTGGCCTTCCGCGGAATAGAGGTAGAAATGTCCCCAACCCGTGCGTTCCGACCACCAGATGAATTCCCGGTCGTCATTGATGAAGTGAATGTCTTGCAGACGGTCGCTGAAATAGGGTTTGCATACCTCGTTGAGGATGACCTTCACCTCACCCGTTTCCGTGTCCACCCGACAGATGTCTAGTTCGTCACGGGTGCGGCGGGTACGTTGCAGGTAAAGGTAGTGACCGTCTTGACTGACTTTGAGTAGTTTTAAGCTTTGGTCTTTCCATTTTTCGATGGGAACCCGGGTTAATGTTCCTGTTTCCGCGTCGATCAGGGAAAGTTCGTATTGAGTCACCTTCTTGTCACCCGGCATGGGATATCTGCCGCTACCGCCGATAGAATGCACTAAACGGGGGCGACCGCTGCCGGTGGAGGCAACAACCGGTAAATCACCGATGCCTCGGTTGTCTTCGCGGATGATAAAGAGCCGATGGGAGTCTTTCAGCCAACTGGCTCTGGTGGCGATGAGTCGGTCGCCTTCCACGACTTCATTGAAAGAGTATGAATAATACGTTTCGCCGTCCGTGGTCACGGGACGGGCAAGGGAGTCAGCCTCGTCACCTTTCCGAATGTAAAGGTTATGTCCCCGGCAAAAAGCCGTGTATGCCCGGTCTGTCGAGATGGAGTATTGCATGGCGAGAGGATTGTGTGGTTTCGACGGTAGCGGCGTTTTTTGCTTTCGAGTCGTATCGGGCTGCGCCTTCAGTACTTCGCTGCACACTCCGGTTTTCATGTCGTAACGGAGTTGGACGTTGTTGACAAAGAAGGTGAAGTATCTCTTGTCTTCTCCGAAGTTCGGGGTGATATTAATGTTTTTTGCATCGCAGATTTTATGCGTGAGGGCATTGATTTGCTCCGCCATGCGGGCGTTATCGAATAATGGACGTTGCTCCTTTTTACGAGGATCAACCCAGTAGTAGGCTGTGCCTTGGCTCGTTTTGTGAGAGAACCAGAAGCAGTCGCTGTTTGGAACGTAGTTCGCTTTGATATCTTTCGAGTAGATAAATTTGCCCGCCACGGAAGGCAGGAATTGTTCGGCGACCTTGTAATTGGGCTTTTGTTGCCCCATGGCGCCGGTACACCACAGGGACAACGAAAATACCCAACCGTATAGCCATATTTTCATGTCGATTTTCTTTTAGGGATAGGGATAAACGGTTTATTCAGATAGGTAACCCCGCATGGGGAGGCTTTTGCGGGGGGCGGAGTGTTTGCCGCCGCGCACGGGATTCGCTGAGGTCTCCAAGTCGTGCTGTACGCTTTTTACCTCTTCTGTCATACTCTCGTCCACACCGAGATCTAAAGCCCGTTTGGCCCATGCGGCCATTTTGGTACGGAATTCTTGTCCTTTAATCATACGTTCTCCCAAGGCAGCCCAGTTGCCCAACATGCGGGCGTCGGCGTTGGCTAATGCCTTCTCGCCGAGGGCGTAGGCTTCTACCAACTGTCCCTTGCGCAGGAGTTGGATGAAATTGATTTCCTGTTTTAACTCCTTGTAATATGGCACTTTGCGTGTTTCCATGGTCTTGAAGTATGCTTCTTTCTTGGCGAGATTCTCTTGTTCTCTGTAATCTTTTGACTTGTCATTCAGCGATATGACCTTTGCGATGCTGGCATAAAGATTCCGTACTTTCTGATCCGTGGCAAATTTTCCGACGGTCTTGCACATTTTTTTGTAGTTTTTGATGAATGCCAACGAGAGCGGGGCATCGATGTCGGCGGCACAACAGTCGAAAGCCTGCCAGTAATCCGGGTCTTTTAATAGCTTGATACCCTCTTCCTCGTAGAGTTGGTTCAAGATGGCTTCCACCTTGTCGGCTTGGTGCATACGTAGGCTTTCTTGCACGTAACCTTTCACGAAAGCCTCGTTCCGTTCGCCTTTGGCGAAACGTTCCTCGTCTCCTTTACCGATCATGGAGATGGCTTTACGGCCGAGTGCGATGAATTTATCGGCCTCCATGAAACCCGCATCTTGCCACGTCAGGTAGCCTTCACCCGTGATGAAAAGGTAGGTCGGGTAGCCGACCACGTCATACCGTTTTTGCAGGGCGATACCATTTCCTTCTTCCTTTTCCATGTTCCGTTTCAGGCAGATAAAGTTCTTGTTGTAGAAGTCTCCCACCTCTTTTATCGGGAAAATCTTCCTGACCATTTGGGCGCAGGGGCCGCACCAGGTGGAATAGCAGTCCATGAAGATGAGTTTGTTCTCTTCCTTGGCTTTTTGCAATGCCTCTTCCCAGGTCCCCTCGAAGAAGCGGATGCCTTCTCCGTTTTCTTGTGCCATAGCCGGGAATACCAGGCTACAGCACAAAATCAAGTTTAATATGATGTGTTTTATCATGTCGATGTTTATAAGTTCAACAATTGTTTAAATCTTTCGGCTGTCGCTTTGTCTGAAGGACGACTCATGCTAGCGTTAATGATCTTACCTTCTCGGTCAAGTAGCACGAATCGGGGTACGCTCATGGAGGAGGGCATGAAGATTTTTAGCCAATCCCAATTTTCACCGAGATGGAGTTGAATACCCCCCAATCCCATCTCCTTGATGGTTTTCTTCCATAGGTCGATGTCCTTGTTGCGATCAATGGAGAGACTCACGAAGAGAATATCCTTTCCGGCGAATTCCTCTTCCAATTTCAACAGGCTGGGCATCTCCCCTTTGCAGGGGCCGCACCAGGTAGCCCACATATCGATATAGACGAATTTCCCTTTCAGGTCGGCCAAGGATACTGTTTTCCCGTGGTTATCCTGAAAACTGAAATCGGGACAGGGTTGTCCGGGAGCGATGCGATCCATCTTCTTGCAGGCCTCGTTGTAAAGAGCAAGTTGTGCCGGATCTTTCACGTATTGCCGGTATATCTTCTCGTACTTCTCGTTACCGATCATGTGGAACAAAGTTTGGTCAACGGTGAAAGCCACGGCAGAGGGTTCAGTGATGTTTTCGAAAATGCATTTCAAACGAGTCTCTGTCTGGGCATCTTCTTTCACTTTCTTGAAACTGACTAATCGGCGCACGTACTGTTCCAATGCCTCCCGGTAAGCGGGAATGGAAAGGTAGGTAGAATCGGGAGCCAAATGGTCGCGTAGCACCTTCAAGTAGGCATTACGTTCCGTGACATTGGAGTCCCGCATCAGTGAATACACTGGGAACCGTAGCAGGGCTGCAAAAGTTTCCACCTTCTGCCGTTTGGCTTCCCACTCTTTGAAGGTTTTCGAGAAGGGGATCGTTTCCACCTTCCGTAGGTTCAGCGCCAATACGGAGTCCGCTTTTTGGGCGGCCTTTTTGACATCCGTGTCTTTGTAACTGATTGGAGTCGTGGCATAGTTTCCTTGATTGATGAATTCGGTTTCTTTTGCCAATACCCCTCCGTACGTTACTTGTTTTTCCCCTTTCTTCTGGCTGTAAGCGAGAGTCAGATCTTTCCCCGGTTCAAGGAAACAGAGTCGTCGGTCATGCTTGCGCACCTCTATCAGGGCGTAAGTGGGCGCCTGCAAATCCATGGTCTTTACTCCTTCCCCGGTTGTGGGGTCAATAGACACTTTGTCATTGTTCCACCCGACGATGACCCGGGGTGGGGTATCGTCGGGATCCTGCACATTGAAGCGAATCGTGGTCTGTGTCTCCCGGGTGCAGGCGGTGGCTAAAAGCAATAATAATGCGAATAATGAATATCTCATGACTTTACGTATTATTTTTTTGCATCTTCAAACATTCCGGACAATTTGCCGCTCTTCATGGCACGAGTCAGGTAAACGCTCAATCCTCTATAATAGGTGCGGCTGTAGGTGTGCTGATGGTGCTTCCCCAAATAGTCCAGTTTCTCCTTCATGCGCTGCCCTTGATTCACCAAGAAATAGGACAAGTCGTCACTTCCTTCTTTGGCCTTTAATTTGGAGAAAGTAGATACGAATTCCCGTACGAAATTGTATTGCATCTGTACTTGGTAGCGGCTAAGGGGGCGGGATGCACTGTAATTTAGAAAGACGTAACTTTCCAAGGCTTTGAAAAGGTCGTTTATCGTGTAGGCTTGGCCGCTTGCTTTGTCTTGGGCAACCACCAATTGGTGCAATCGGGAGGGATTCATCAAGCTCCGGAATGTACTCATAAAGATGCCTGTCCCTTTTGTTTCACCGCTATTCCCGATAATATCCACCTCCACGGGGGTAGTTCTCCAGGCCGGTGCGCCTTGAAACACTTGGCGATTCAAAAATGCCATGACTTCTTCTCCTTTTTGTTTGGGCAGGTAGCTAATGGCCTGCTCGTTGTATCCGGCAAGAACCGGTTCCACGGAAATTCCTCCGATGTAATTCAGAGGCATATCAAAATAGGAGATGTATAGGCCGTTGAAGCTGGAAAGAATCCGAATGTAATCCGTCCAAGGAGTATCGTCTTTGGCGATACGTTGCAAGAAAATATCGGATAATTGGGATGACAATCGTTCCATGTTTTTCAGCCCCAATGTTGCAGTTTCCACTACGTTTTGTCCCAAATCCGTCTCGTTGACGCGATAGTCTGCCTGTTCTTTCGTGGCGAAATAGAGGGCGGTGTTGTCTTTAGCTTGGGCGGCCAAGTTGTTCAAGGCTTTTTTCTCGGCGGAGGCGTCCATGCCGGGGTATTGGCGGTATCCCCATTCGATGGCCCAGCGGTCATAGATGGAGGCTTTCGAGAACAGATCCCGCAAGGCGATGCCGTCTCCCGGTTGGGCGGCAAAGTTTACGACGCAACCGTCTGTCACGGAGGCGGAGATACCGTTTTCCCGAGCCCAAGCGGCGTCACGCAATTGCTTGGTCGTGAAAGCGGCGCTACCGGCCCAGTTCGGCTGTAAGCCTAAGAGTTGTCCTGTTAGTTTGGAGGCTTGATAACGGATATACTCTTCCCGTACGATGGGCATGGAATCTGTCAGCACGGCCGGTTCGTATCCCCCGATACTGAGTTGTATGCCGGGAAGATTGTCTTCCGACTCTTTATGAGAAAGGACGATGTTCCCGCTGAAGATCTCTCCGGTCCGGGAGTCGCTAATTTGTGAGAATTGTGATTTTCCCATGGCATAGGAGTACACGATCTGGTGGTAGGCTACGGTCACTTCCGGTTGTCCGTTTTGTACCTGCAAAGCGTTCTTGAATCCGGCAGCTTCGAAGCACCGGTTCCATTCGGCTACGGTTTGCATTACGGCCCGGCGTTCGCTCTCGCTACTCAGCGTTCGATCCAAATAAACCCGAATCGGGTTGGCCGGTTCCACCAGTTCTCCCCGGCGATATCGTTCCGTGTCTTCCGGTTTGATGGCGAGGTGCCAGCGTTGAATCTCCCGCACGCTCTTTACTCCGTAAGGATTACGGTCGTAGTCCGCATACGAGATGGTAGCGTAGCCCACTCTTGGGTCGCTTTCTCTGGCCGTGATATGACGTTCCGGCAAGAGTTGCAAACTCCATTCGATCAATGCGGTCGTGTGTTGGTCTCTCGGCGGGATGTGCATGAATCCCGGAATCAAGTCCGTTTGTGCGTGTAGGGAGGTAAATTTCACCCCGTTATTGATCACGTAAACGCTGTCCACCCCGGAACGGTCGGCGGCGGGTGTGTTCACGGATTTCATGTTCGGGAACGAGAACAGTTTGCCGGAGGAGTTGACATCCGAGGTGATGTCGATGATGTAGCCTCCTTTGTTCTGTCCGAATGCCACTATCGGGAAAGATGTAGCCACCGGTTTCAAGTTAGCAGCTTCGATGGCTTTGGCCAAGTCTCCCTTTGCCCGTTCGCTGCAAATCTGTTGGTGTACCTCCAACGTGTTGTTTCTCCCTAAATGGAAGATCAGTAAATTGGTTACCGAGGACACCATCCCGTGGTTTCCACCTTGCACGATGCTGCCGCTCACGAGCAAGTCCCGTCCCAAGGTCGATGCCGGAATCTCGAGGTAGTATTTCTCCCCGTTACGGTAAATGGGGAACGTGCCGTTGAATTTCTGCATGTCTTTCTTGAAGAAAGCCTCGTATGCCATGGGCGCTTTCTTGACGGCTGCCGGTTGTGTTTTCTCCTGTGCCGATAAGTTGATGGGCGCGAGGGCTAATAGGCAGGCGAAGATGACAATTAATCTGTTCATATTTCTCATGTTAATCATTCGCTATTGTGTTATTCTTTACCACCTTTCTGACAATTCTCGATTTGACGGATGATACCTTGCAGGTGATTCTTCGTCATGAAATCGTTCGTCCGGGCCATCTTTTGTTTGGCGTTGGCTACAATCTTGTCCATTTGTGCCGCGTATAGACCGAGCAGCTCGGGAACCACTTCCATGGGCCCGCTCTCCACGATAACGCACATGTTGAACACGTATGCCCGTTGCATCATCCGCTCGAAAGAGGTCAGAGGTTTGGAGTTGGCCAAATTGCCCCATACCGCATCGTACAAATCGTCAACCAAGTTTTGGCAGGTGTAGGCTTTCTCTCCTAAAATAGCCTCGTCTTTGGCGAGATGTTGTAGTGAGGTCTGCAACTGGGCGAGGAATTTTGCCATGATTCTTTCGCGATAGCGTTCGATATTCGAGGTACCTATGATTTCGGCTGCTTTCCCGCTGTATAACCATGGTAGTTCTGCGAAGAAGTATTTCTTTAGGAAAGTCATGGCCTCTTGTTGTTTAGCCTTTTCCACCGGTTCGTAGTTGTCCATGTTTTCGGAACGCAGGGCGGCATTGCTGTAGCGTCCTCCGATATATTTCATGGCGTGTACCACGTACATCAGGTGTTGGTTGGTTACGGCGTTGTACATACCCTTCAGTAGGGAGTAGTTCTCGTCGTCGGCTACGGCTGTCCACGTGATGATACTGTCCATGATTACTTCTAGGTTCTTCATGCCCAATGTATTGGCGGCAATTGAGTTGTCGCTCAGATCCTCGGCTTGGAAACGGGGATCCCGTTGGTCGGTTTCTGTTCCGAAGAATACGTGCGGGTTGGCTTTCCGTTGTTCGGTTACCCAGTCTTGTAAATATTTTTGTTCCTCGTAAGCGCTCTTGAATTGAGGCAAGTAACGATACCCCCATTCGATGGCGAAGATGTCATACTCCCCAATGCGCGGGATCATATCCTTCGGGGCGATGTTATCCTCTGGTTGGGCGGCATAGTTAAAACGCATGTAGTCCATGATAGAAGGACCGTGACCGTGTTCTCTCACGTAGTCGCGGTTACGGATGTCTTTCAGCGAATAGGTCCAGCTGCTGGCGAAGTTATGTCGCAATCCCAAAGTATGGCCGATCTCGTGAGTCACGATGTATTGTACTAATTCCCCCATTAATTCCTCGCTGTACGGGAACTTGCGGGCGAGCGGGTTGGCGGCAGCCGTCTGGGTGAAGTACCAGGACTGGGCGATACTCAACACGTTGTGGAACAATCCCACGTGAGAGCAGATGATCTCGCCGGAACGAGGATCGGCCACGTGCGGGCCGTAGGCGTTAGGCATCGGGGAGGCTTTGTAGGAGATAATTGAATAGCGGGCGTCCTCGATGGAGAAGGTGGAATCCTCCTCGGGCGTGGGCATTAATTTACCGATGATGGCGTTCTTGAACCCGGCTTTCTCGAATATGGGTTGCCAAGCGTTCACGGCAGCGATGACGTAACGTTGCAAGTATTCCGGAGTGTTCCGGTCGATGTAGAACATGATAGGTTTCACCGGTTCCACCAACTCTCCTCGTTGGTATTTCTCCACGTCTTCTGGTTTCGGTTCCAATCGCCAACGACTTACCATGGCACTTGATTCTACTTTATAGGGGTCACGCGTATAGTCCGATTGACCGTAGGCGAAGTAGCCCACGCGGCTGTCGTAATAGCGAGGTTGCATCGGTTTCTCCGGCAATAAGTACCAGGAAGCGGCCATTTCCCAGGTTGTCGGGTTCTTCGGGGCCGGAGCCTGTTTGCTGGCGGGTTTTCCCGGAGCGTACGTTCGCACGGAACGGAAGATGACGTTGTTGGCATAAGCGCTCACCGTGGTCGGGTAAGACTTGTCCGCCTGATAGGCTCCGAGATTTAATGAACTGGAGGCTCCTTTCAGCGAGAAGTAAGTATGGTCGGACTTGTACATGTCCGTGATATCGATGACCGCACTACTGTCCGTCTTGGCTTTGATGTCGAACCCTGCTGCGATGGGCATCATGTTGGCCGCCTGGATGGCCCCGTACATTTCGGAGGTGGAGTCCGGTAATACCGTACCGAAGATTGGTTCCTGTAAAAAGATTTTGTCTTTCGGTCCTTTAGCGAAACGGATAACCTTGTTGTAGAGGGCATCGCCACCGAAACCGTACATGTCCCGGGAACTTCTTTTCTCTTGGGCGGAGCCGCGGATGAGGGAGATGAAGACCAAAATGTCTCGCTCCAGCAAGTTGTCGGGTACTTCCATGTAGTAGCGGTCTCCTTGCTCGTAGATGTTCATCATACCGAAATATTTCTTGGCATTCGGTTTCAGAAAGTCCTTCAAGGCAGGAATCCCCTTGGACTTCTGTTTGGTGCTGTCTGCCACCATGGTTTCTGTTTGGGCTTTTTTCTTGTCTTTCTTTTTCTTCCGGTCGGCAGCATCTACTTGTCCTACCACAAAGAAACATAGCAATAAGGCTAAGAATTTCATGCTAAAATTCGTCTTTTTCATACATTGATTTTTATACATACAAAATACAGTTGTTTCTTATTTGTCTTGGCAATGGAAGGGTAGGAACAGACTTGTAAGTCCGTCCCACTCTTCATTTATTTAATTGATTAACGAGTTCTATTCGAATGTGAATCCGTATTCTTCCAATTTATTGCGCATCACCCGGTATTTTTTCAATACCAGATTTTCCCCTTCATGCAAGCTCATGAATTCTGCCTCCGTGTAAGCGAAAATCTCGATACAGAAGTGCAATACGTCCTGAGCTTTGGTCGGTACGTAGCTACCCTGAAGCCAGACAAAACCTAAAATAGCTGCACTTTGTTCTGCTAATCCGGCACATGCTTGATAAAGTGGAACTCTACCGCTACCGCTGGTTGAGGTAGAGTATAGTTTGTTGATATAATTTGGATTGGCGCTGTAGGTCAAGGCGTAGAAATTCTCCTCCAACCACTCCTCCTCAAATTCTGCAAGGGAGTTCGAGACTAAAGTAGCAAGGAAAGTACCCTTGTAGGTTTTGAGTGTCGTTTCGTCCATGTCTGCGAAATCACAAACCTTGCTTAATACTACCGTGTTTGTTCCTTTGTAAGCGAGGTCATCTCCCGTGGGAGTGACTAACGTGTCCACTAACAGAATGCTTGGTACGTAAATGTCTTTTGACAACTTGGGTAGTATCTCTGCTTCGAGGAAATCCAATACCGGTTTAACCTTTTTCCGGTCAGCGGGCAAGGCATAACGGGCGGATTGCTTGCTGGGAGTTGAGTTACCCGGAGAGTAAAACACCTGCAATACCTCGTAATAGGTGTACGGATCCCCGGTAGCATAGGAGTAACGCTCCTCGCTCCCGATGGTGTCGTTGTAATAAATCGGGATACCTGTCTCCTGGAAAATCAGATAACGCTGGTGGTCGATGGGATCGTTGGGGGTGTCCTCCACGATCAGCCAATTCCGTTCCCCGTTAGAGGGGGTGAAGTTATTATCGTTCTCCCCGCACGCCCCGAACAGGAGGGCGGCGAGACTTAAGAGTAGATATATCTTTTTCATGTTCACGCTTGTTTAATTATTCTACAATCATTTCTCTCTCGGGACGAATCTCGTTGGTCAGCAGGCCTTCGTTATATTCGATGGCGTACTTCGGGATGGGCAGGATGTAGGCTGCCATGTCCTGCGAGTAAGGTTTCAGCACGTAGGTACCTGCCGAATACACCTCGTTACTACCCTCCGTGTAAGCATAGGAAACGTGACGGATCTCTTTCTCGAACGGATGGACACTGTTCACGGCGTAGCGACGCAGGTCGAACCAGCGGTGACCTTCGTAGCAAAGCTCCCGACGGCGTTCATCCCGGATGAAGTTTACCAATGCCTCCCCGTTTTCCGTGATGGCGCTTAAATTCTCCGTGGCAAATCGTTTGCTTCGCAGTTCATTGACGGTGTTGATCGCCTCCGCATCTAGGCCTAATAGGGCTTGCGCTTCCGCCTTGTTCAAGTAGGCTTCTGGTATCCGTATGGCGAGAATATCTGATACTCCTTCGTCGATAAGGCGGGTTTTCACGCAGCGGTAACCATCTCCCAATGCAGAACGTTGCATGAAGAACGCTTTCAGTCGTAGGTCTTTCCCGTCGAAACTTCTGATGAGGTCGTCCGATGAGGTGAAACTAGATGCGTATTTGCCACGTGCGTACACCGGGCCATGTAAGACGGCCATCATGTTCTGCGAATGGGTGAAAACGACTTCCGGCGAGTTCACGTACACGGCACTTCCGCCCGTGTACTCGTTCAAATCCCGTAGTCTATATTCCCGGTTGGCGAGTGCGCTGTCGGCGCAAGCGATGGCTGCCTCGTAATTTTCCATGAACAGGTGTACCCGGCTCAGTAAGATAAAGGCCGCTGTTTGGTTTGTGCGGTACTTGGTAGTTTGCTCTGTCCCCCGCAACAACACAGTGGCCCGTTGCAGATCCTCAACCATCTGTCCGTACACGGCAGAAGAGGTGGCCCGGGAAAAATAATCCATGTAGATATCTTCCGAGGTCTTTAGGGGTATGCACAGATCTGTTGTTGCTGTCGCCTTGCAATAGGGACGACCATAGAGATTGGCCAAGAAGAAATAGTACTGGGCACGTAGGAAGCGGGCCTCCCCCTCTACCCGGTTGCAAATCTGCGGGTCATCGCCCTGCTTGCGTACAAGGTCAAGCTGGTAGATGACGGAGTTCATGGCGGCGATACGTCTCCAGACGGTACTCCAATTCTCGTCCTTGATCTCCACGTTTTCGGCGTTCAGGAACGGGTCCGATTGCCAATGGTGAACGTGGGCGGCTTTGAGGCGAGGATAATTTTTCTCCGAGTTTCCTCCCCCGTTTCCGTAGAGGTATTCGCTCACGTCGTCATCCATGAGGTGGATGTAAGGGAAAAAGGTTTTCATGTTCGCAGTGACTTGCCCCCAACCGGTGATTACATCGTCATAGGTCGTGTCCAAATACATATTTACGTTACTGGGCCAGTATCCCTCGCCAATCAAGATCTCGTCGAGATCGGTCACGCTCTTCACGTAGGCCATATTTTGAGAATGCTCTTCCAGGAAATCGCCGCAAGCTGAAAAGCCGAGCAGGAATCCGCAAAGTAGTCCGATATATAAAATCTCTTTTTTCATGTGTTGCATTTTAGAAAGTTACATTTAATTGGAACGAATAGTTCGGCCGCAGGGACATGTTGATGGTCGGCGAGTTACCGGATTGTGTCACGTCCTGTCCTTTCAGTTTCTTGTTCGTGATGGTGAACAGGTTCGTGGTCGATAAGCTGAGGTAGGCGGACTTGATACCGATTTTCTTGCAAAATTTGTCATGCACGTTGTAGCGGAACGAAAGGGATTGCAATTTCAGGTAATCCCCTTTCACAACGCGTATGTCGGATAGATCGTACATGGTGTAGATGTCGTTGCCAGCGAATGCAGTCATGTCCCCACTACTAGTATATTTAGATTGCACCCACCAGGGATTGTTGATCCCGTCCGAGGGTTTCAGACCGGGAATGTTGGTTCTTTGCTCGTCTCCCGGCTTTTGCCAGCGATGGACGAATTCTTTCCGCATGTTGCGTTCCGGGTAAGGGGTGATGTTGTTTGCATCGCACATTTTCAACATTCGCACCTTGTTCCCGAAGCTATAGGTGAAGTTCATCGAGAGACCGAATTGTCTCCAACCGAAATAATTGGAAACACCTCCTTGCAGGGTAGGTACCCGGGTTCCGGATTCCACGAGAACGGCCTTCCACACCTCCTCGTCGCTCATGTTACGGTATTTCTCATACAATTCATCCTTGTTTTCTTCTTCCGTGCCGTAGAAAATGGGAGTTCCGTCCGTGGCGCTCAATCCCTTGAAACGGTAGGAGTAAAAGGTGTTCAGCGGTTTATTTTTTAGTTCCACCGAGCCATTCAGGTAATCGTTATAGGTATATTTCTTCGTCAAACTGTTGTCTCTGTTGTCGATGGCTTTGGTAATCAAGTTGTTCACCACCTGTCCCAACTGCGGGTCAAATCGCCACACGAAACCGCGTTTTCCGGAGGCGTCCACTTTCTGGTTGATGGGGGTGATGTTCAATGAAAGCTCCAAGCCTTGGTTCGACAGCTCTCCCCGGTTGATGACGTAACTGGTCACCCCGTTGATTTCCGACACGACATCCCTGAAGAAAGCATCTTTCGTGTGCTTGTAGTAATAGCCGATGGTTCCCCCGATTTTACCTTTCCACAATTGGAATTCCAATTCGGCATTGTAGGAACTGGTTAACTCCCATTTCAAATCCGGGTTGGGGAAGTATTCAATGGTAGAAGAGAATTCTTTGTACCAGGGGTTCAAGTCTCCCTTTTTGATGATCATCTTGGAAGTTTGGTTGTCCAACATGTTTCCTTGATGTCCGTAAGAGAGTTTTAATGCTAACGAATTAACAAAGTTACTGTTCTCCAAGAGGTCTTTTTTGATGTCCCACCGCCCGGACACGGACCAGATGGGTAATAATTTCTCGTTTGCCCGGCTACCGAACTGGTTACTACCGTCCATACGGGTGTTGAAGTTGAAGGTGTAACGATTGTCGTAGGTATAGCTCACGGTCAAGTAAGCTGAGGCCATATTGGTGAGCGTCTCCCCGATCGTCGGTTTATTTGAAGCCAACCAGTTTCGATAGCTGCCATAGGTTTTGTACAAATCGGCTGAGGAGATCGTGCCAAAACTTTTCCCTCGGTCGGGATAATAGCCTCGGGCGGTGGTCTTTTGGCTCAAGCTCTCCTTGGAGGAAACCTCACCTCCCAAAGAAACATTTAGGAGGTGTTTGTCCTGAAAAAGTTGATTGTAATTTAGTTGCAAGCGGATCATCCAGTTATTGTTACGACTCTCCATAGTCTGTAATTCACCGCCTACTGGACACAAGCTCACTCCATCAGAATTGCCCCGCAATTTGAGTATGTACCAAGAGTCTTCCTCGTACACGACCTCTTGATGCGTGTTGCCTATGGTGTAGGAGGCTGTTCCCTCGATATTCAACATGGGCAACAACCGATATTTCAAGTTTCCGGAGAAAATGATATTGCTGGTCCGTTGCGTCTGGTAGGTATTCTCGATCTCGTTCAACACGTTGAAATCGTAGGATTGGTCTTTCGAGGTACCCATTTTGTAGAACCAGCGGCTACCGTCTTCGTTGAAAGCGGGGATGGCGCGGCTCATGTCGTAAGCGTATTGCGTGAGGGATTTACCATTGATCTGGGGCGTATAACGGCGGTCGTTCACGCTAGCGTTGATGCTGAATTGGAATTGTATCTTCTTGAAGTTCCCGTTCAGTTTTAACATGCTCGAGTACACTTGACTCTTCTCCTTGCGCAATACTCCCTGATCGTCGCTATACCCGATGGAGGCGTAATATCTCATATTTTGCGAACCGCCCGTCAGGCTTAGCGTGTGTTTGTTCGAGATGGAGTTATGGCAGAGTAGGTCGAACCAATCCGTGTTCACCCGCTCGTAGTAGTTCGCTTTCTGCTGGAAGTCGTTGAAACTAAGTTTCCCCGCTTTATAGTCGAGGTAAGCGGCCTCGTAACCTACCCAATTGGTTACCTTGGTGAATTCCATGCCCCGTTCGAACATCTCCCGCGAAACGTTCACGCGTTCCTGCGAGTTCATCAGGTAGATTTCCCGGTCACCGTAGTAGGGACGCCGGTTGAAAGTTCCGGAAACGGAATAGCTCACGGTAGGAGGTCCCTCTTTTCCTTTCTTAGTGGTGATGACGATTACCCCGTTGGCGGCCCGGGTTCCGTAAATGGCCGTGGCGGCGGCATCTTTCAACACGTCGATCTGCTCGATGTCGTCAGGATTCAAACCGGAAATGGCGTTTCCCAATAAGTTGACGAAGTCCAAACTGTTCATTTCGGCCGGATCCACGTTCACCGGGTCGGTCAGTACCACGCCGTCCAATACCCATAGCGGTTCTTGGTTACCCAAGATAGTGGAAGTTCCCCGGACCCGCAATTTGGGTGCAGCTCCCGCTTGCCCGGAGTTTTGCATAAACAACATACCGGGAATGCGGCCTTCCAGTAATTTGTCCACACTCGTGATACCCGCCACGTTGATGTCGTCTATTTTGACGGAGGTCACCGAGCTTGTCAGGCGTCGGCGGTCAATGTCTTGATAGCCGGTGGAGATGACTTGTACCTCCTCCAAGGCTTCTGTCTCCTCTTCCAGTACGATTTCATATTGTTCTTTCTTTCCTTTCTCGATACTTACCTCTTTCATCTTCATTCCGATGAAGCTCACGATCAAGGTGTCCTTGACGTGGGGAACATTTAGAGAGAAAGTTCCGGCTACATTAGAAGCAGTACCGACCGTCGTTCCTTTTAACCGGATTGTCACGCCCGGTAACGGATTCCCTTTCGTATCGATGATCTTACCGGTGACTACCCAACGCTCATTCGTCTGTGTTTGCGTTTGAGGTAATTTTTTTAGTACCACCACGTCGTTCACGAGGTCGTAAGTCATGCGAAACATAGGTAGCACCCGATCCAGCACGGAGAATAAATCCTCCTGGGTTGCTTCCACGTCAACTCGTTTCGTACTTTGCATTAAAGAGGCATTGTACAGGAATTGCGTCTCTGTTTGTACTTTCATCATAGAGATGAATTCTTCAATCGTTGCATCTTTCAAGTTCAGCGACACCTTGGTTTGAGAGAATGCCGAGGCATACACGCTCATCTGAAAAGCAACCAGTAGAATAACAGTTAGTTTCATGATCAGCCTTACTTTTTTTGTTAAAATAGAGGCACACGATTTCAATCGTCGGCTTTTTTTCATAGCTTTGTAAAACGTTTTAATAATTACGTGAAGAGGGGTGCGAATGTCAGACCTGAGAAATTTGTCATTCGTTTCCTCTTTTTTTGTTTAGTATAAATCTGTTTAGTATAAAATAATTGTTTTCTCGTTTATCTCGTAATGTACATCCTCCGAGGCGGTAAGCACTTGCAAGAAAGTGTCAATACTATTATACCTCCGCAAGTTACCCGTGAAGCGAATGTCTTTTATCCGCTCGTTGCGCCAAAACACGTGCGTGCCATACCAATAGGCCAACGTGTTCATCACTTCCTCTAAGCGTTGTTCGTGAAAAATGTACCAACCGTCTTTCCAACCCACGTACTCCTCTACTTGCACGTTACGTTTATTCACAATGTCCATTGTGGCTATGGCTTGCTCTCCTGGAGTCAGCTCTACCTGGTGACCTGCATTGTTCGTGAATCGGACACTACCGGCTACCAACGTCGTTAATACTTCCTCACCATAGGTACGCACTCCGAACGAGGTTCCCAGTACTCGCACTGTACCTGCTTTCGTACGCACGGAGAAGGGCCGTCCGTCTTTCTTCACCTCTAAGTAAACTTCTCCGTCCACCTCTATTTCCCGCTTGTCTTTCGGGAAAGGTACCGGATATTTCACCCGGGTGTTGGAGTTGACCCACAATTTTGAGCCGTCTGCCAATGTAATATGATATTCGCCCGTCACTGGCACGCTTAATTCGTTGTACTGAATGGTTTCGACTGTCATTGCAGAATCAGCCCGGTAGGCGATGCTTCCTTTTTCCTTTTGGATGTTTGTTCCATTCTGCTGCAGATCGAATTGCTCTTGAGAAGAGAGGTTAACAACCTGACCGTCGGACAACCGTAACTGTATTTCGTTTTTCACCATGGAGGTTTCCGGAAGTTTAGGCGTGTTGTTCTCCGTTTGTTTGCCTATAAACCAAATGCAAGCAAACACGGGAAGCAGAATGGTTGCAGCCCAACCTATATATCGAATCCATCTCTGTCTTTTAGAAATTTGTTGGTTTACTTCTATGCGGCGATTAATTTGTTCTAGATCCTTGGCGAGCGATTCGACGGAAAGTCCCTCTATCACATCCATCGGATCATCCTCTAAAGCCCGCTGGTAAAATTCCCGATGTCTCGGTGATGCTTCCAGCCATTCCCGAAGTTTTTTGTCTTCTTCCGGTGAAAGTGTCTCTCGAAAACTTCGCGAGATGATTTCCCAATCGATGTTATCTTTTGTTTTTTGTATAGTCATTTCTTTCTATATTTTCGTCTAAGACACACTCCTCCCTCAAAATGTTTACACGTTTCCCCATTTTTTTTAATTATTTTTTTTAATGCTTGATTTATAATCGTTTTTGCCTGGGAATTTTTTACAAACAATATTTTGAACTTTATGTCTCGTTCAAAGGGATTAGTCGCCAAATATTTGCCATAATGTCAACCACACGAGCATTCCTTCCCGGTCGGAGAAGGCTTGCTTAACCCGTTCCACTCCCCGATGCAATTGGACTTTAACCGTATTTTCGCTGATGTTCAGTTGTTTGGCAATTTCTGCGTATTTATAGCCGTCTACGAATCGCAGAAGGCAAATTTCCCGACATTTGTCGGGTAACTCTTTCAATATTGACCGGATTTTTTCCAGCATTTCCTCGTCCTCCACCATATCGATGTTGTGGGATTCGATATAGGCTTCTGCGTACTTCCGATTATTGCAGTCCTCGATTTTGAGATCACGTAGATAATTGAGACAAGCGTTCCGGATGGATGTAAAAAGATAACTATGAATGGTGGTGTGTATCATTAATTTGTCAGCATTCTCCCACAGTCTAACGAACACGTCTTGAACGATATCGTGTGCTTTATTCGCATCATAGATATACTTTTTTGCGAAAAAGTACAACTTCTCGTAGTAATTATTGAAAAGAAAAGTCAACACCTGTTTTTCTCTTCTTCTCAACCCAGCCCATATATTTTTTTCTTCTTCTTCCGACATCTTACATCAGACTTCTTGGTTTACAAATGTAGGATATTTTGTCAAAAGTCTTACTGAATCGTTGTTAAAATTCTATTTTACTTTTTTTGATGTGAATCTGGAATCCGGTATATATCAATTATTGACGTTATCCAAGTTTTAACAGGGAATGAACGTCCTCGGAAATATTGGGGTGACCTTAAGCGTAAGCTAAAAAAGGAGGAAAGTCAGTTGTCCGATTTTTTCGGACAACTGAAAATGCAATCTTCTGATGGAAAATTTTACAAGACAGATGTGGCCGATGTCGAGCAACTTTTTCGTTTAATAAAAAGCATTGAGGTACGCAAAGGACTCGAACCCATGGCACATTGATTAAGAGTCAATGGATCCACTTTTTGTTTGCGTTATCTTTTTTACTCCAATTCTCGTTTATATTGCTCAATTTTCTCTTTTAACGGTTGCAATTCGGTTTGTATGGTTGCCCATACCATTTCGTCGCTAATTTGATAATAACCGTGTACTAGGACATGACGCATTCCAATAATAATTTTCCATTCAATTTCGGGATGCTTTTCTTTAAATTCATTCGTGAGTAGATAGGCGGCTTCGCCAATAATTTCCAAGTTTTTGATTATGGCAAATCGGAGAATTTTATTGTTTTTATATTCTTCAAAACTGGTATCTTTCGTGAACTCGAACAGATTGTCGATAGCCTCGATTATGTGAGATAAACGATTAATATCTTTAGGCTTTTCTCTCATAGATTAATATTTTATCTTGTTCTGCCGAATCTTTCGCAAAATCTTTTAATTGTCCCTCTTCCACGAGATCAATTTTCTTGCGGAGAAGGGATTGTAGGGCGTTCACGATGCTAATATATTTGAAAAGAGTAACATTCGCACTTTTGTCAAAACGGACAAGTATATCAATATCACTTTCTTTGGATTCTTCCCCACGAGAGTAAGAGCCAAAAATCCATACCTTTTCCACGGGTTGTAGCGTGAAAAATTCTCTTAGTTTATTGATAATAGTCTGTTTCATACTATTGTTCTCTTTCTGCAAATATAGGCATTGTTGAGGACAAAACAAAAAGAAAACCACCTATGAAAGTAGGTGGTTTCTTCGGTGACCTCGGTGGGACTCGAACCCACGGCCCATTGATTAAGAGTCAATTGCTCTACCAGCTGAGCTACGAAGTCTTCCTTGTTGCAAGGGCTTTTAACCGTTTTGCGGGTGCAAATATGCAACAATATTTTTTAATCTGCAAGAAAATTATTCTTTAATGTTGTGATAAACGTTAGTTACATCATCATCTTCTTCTAATTTCTCCAGCAATTTATCTACCGTTTCTCTTTATCAGAGCTTTAGATTAGAATTAATTTTTAGTGATTTTTACCCTTAAAATTGGTGGTATTTTATCTCTGGTTTAACTCATGGTTTAACTCAGAGAATGGTTTTAGTTAAACTAGGAATTATCCAAGAATGTGAATAAATTTTTAACTATTTATATATGAATATATTATTGCTGTGGGAGACATTGACTTTTGCCTCTATTATTTTGAATCTGTTAGTAATGGATTGGATCGATTCTATTGTATTTATTTAGCTTGTATTCATAAGGATAAGTTTTTATTTGATGAATGTTTTTTACTTAGTTGTAAGGAAAATTTCTAAGTAAATTCATGAGATAATGAGTAAAAATGATGTTCTACTGATTATCTCATCCTCTACACTTCAATAGTATTTATATCTTATATATTACAGGTTGAAGTGTTGGTGGTTGGTATTTAGCTAGTGTTGCTCATAGGTCATTATTTTTAAAGTTATTGATTGGTTTTGATTGTTGTGAAGGGGAATAGGGATTTAATGAAAAAATCCCAATAACGAGAGTATTGGGATAAAAGACTTGATGAGTAATAAGATGTTAATTAACTTTCCAACCTTTTTCTTCAGCAATAGAAGTATCCCATTTATCATTTATCTTAAGAGTTGAAATTGATTCTCCGTTATTATATTTCCCCATAGGTAAACTGGTTAAAAGAGCGTTGACTGTTTCTTGTGTGAATTGGTTCTCCTCACAATCTAATTCTATTAATTCTATATTTTTAGTCAAATCTAATGAACTTAGTTGATTACTAGAACAATCTAATGAATATAATTTTATATTCTTGCTCAAATCTAATGAACTTAGTTGATTACTAGAACAATCTAATGAATATAATTTTATATTCTTGCTCAAATCTAATGAACTTAGTTGATTACTAGAACTGATTAATTTTGTTAATTCTGTGTTTTTACTCAAATCTAAAGACACTAGCTGATTGTTGTAACATTCCAATTCTGTTAATTTTATATTTCTACTTAAATCCAAGGAAGTTAGTTTATTGTTACCACAACCTAATGTTGTTAATTTTATATTTTTGCTTAAATCCAAAGAGGTTAATTTGCAGTTTAGACACCATAATGTTGTTAATTCTGTAGCTTCACTTAGATTTAATGAAGTAACTTGAGAATAACTTATATTCAATTTTTTTATTTTTTTGACTTTAATAGTCACATAATAAATCCCTTTTTGCGAGTAATAATGTTTTGGAGATTCGTCTATTGTTCCATCTCCCCAATCTATGATTATTTTACAAGTTGTATAAGCATCTTTTTCATCTTCCATACAATCAAATGCACTTGCTAAGGTTGCATCAGTAATTTCCAAAGTCGCTTTAATTTCTTGCCAATTAGTATTATCATCATTATCATCATCAGAGCATGATGTCCAACAAGCTGCTAAAGCAACCATAACTAATAAAGTAAAAATCTTTTTCATAGTGTTAAATTTAAAGTTTGTAAATAATTGATATTAAGAATAATATAAATGTTCTATTATTTTAAAGTATGCCATTCCCCTTTATCGTAAGTAAGCGATTGTTCATGCAGAAAATTTTTGAACTCTTCTTCACTTTCTTTTAGGTTTATATCTTGAATTTCTAAATATTCAATATCCTTGCATTGGATCATTTGTAGTAACAATTCTTTCATCTTTTCAAATTCTTTAATAGGATAGTTCTCATTACCAATTTGGAATTGAAATATAGAACTAGAAGATAGTTTGGGTTGGAGTTCTATCACTTTATTGTTTTTAACAAAAAAGTCTCCAATGGAATTGAATAGCCAACCTTGGGACACCAAAAAATCATGGAGCTTTTGTTTGGTTTCTTCCAATTTTTTTATCCCTTTCCAAGAAAGCTGGACTTCAAAAATGTCATGCGCCTTTTGCATACAACTGGATATTATTTACCCCAATCCCCCAAGGGTAATTAATATAAATAAAGAAGTGTGGAGATTGCTAGTTTATCTATCTTTAGGTATCGCCAAACACCTGACTAAAAATAAACAGCCACCCCACACTAGACCAGTATATATTTAGAATTATATATGGCAAGCATGAGCGTTTGTACCGTTTATCCCTTTAGTCTTTTAAATTTGGCGATTTTAAAGATAAGGATAAAACCAAACACTTCTTATTAATATGTCTGCCCTCTAGATCACTCCAAAGGACACCACAAATGTAAATAATAATTAGCATTCTACAAACGCTCAACAGGGGTGGCTGTATGGCAAAAGTATTAAATTTCAATGTGAATAACTTCCTCTTCCTCTTAATATATAACCATTCTACAATTCACCTCTCTGGCTGTATATCCAGTATAAACAACCAAAGAGGTGAAAATCCTTACCCTCTCTTGGATAGTAACAGGATTATAAAAAAGATAAAAACAGCACAAGATTCCACTATTGCTGATCTGGGATAGATGGTGAACAAGGCAATGATGTAACCAATGAAAGTGATCAAAAACATCACCATGTACCATTTTAAATTCCTTTCAAATTTCTTATCTCTCATCTATCTTGAATATAATTATTCCCTCTAGTAACCTTCCTCTGAATAGCTGGAATAACCATCTTCCCCGACAATGATATGATCCAGACAATTCATGTTTAACAGCTTGCAAGCCTCCATCATGTTCTTGGTTATTTTTATATCCTCTGGGCTGAAAGCTAAACTCTGGCTTGGGTGGTTATGGAATATAATTAGATTGACTGCATTGGTCTTTATCATCAATTGCAAGGTGGTTCTTGGGTCTATAATAGTATGCTCTTGATTCCCGACACTCAATCTTGCGACACCTAACACTTTACAGCTTGTATTTAATAGCATCACCCATGCCTCTTCATGGTGATATAAACAACCTTCAAAAAAGGGTCTGATGAGTTTATATGCCTCCATCGCCATCGTGACCCTTGGTCTATCCTTGGGTTTAACCTCTGGCTTGTATTTAATCTCCACCTCTGGTAATAGTGTTAGATCATTATAATCTTCTCCTGTTCTAGTTTCATTGATAACTGGTGATGATAGATTCTTTTCATTCATGATCATAAATTTAATTGATGAGAAACTGGTTTTAAATAGAAGTGGGTAACATGAATGAAGTTTCATTACAAGTTACCCACTTCTATTTTGTTTTTAATTAAGGTCATACCGGGGGATGTGAGGTTGAATAGTCTAATCACTCATCTAGCTTGATAAATTTTCTACTTGTACCATCTTTATAAAAATAACAAGCTAATCAATCATCCTCTCCCAACACTTCAATGGTATATATTATAGTATATATATCAATCAAAGTGTATGAGGGGGAATGAATGTTTCCTTTTTAATTTTTATCATCATCATTCTAGAAGGAAAAGGATGGGAGAGGTGGGTACCAGAGGGGTAAAGAAGGATAAGGCTTATTTACCAGAAGTGTAGCATGGGTATAAAAAAAGCAACCACTTTGCAGTGATTGCTTGATGAATTAAATATCAACTAGAATTGTATCCAGTTTCCCACTCCTTGCCAGTTCTTGTAAATGCTGCCATAACCTCGCAGAACCTTCTCGAAGTAGATCATGATTGAGGTATTCAATATCAGTTGAATGATTGTAATGTTCCGTTATTTTAAATGGAACGAAACTTGGAGATTGCTCCTTCTCTTTTTTTTCTTTTTTCTTCATGTTGTTTTGTTTTAAGTTTGTAGTAAATGATAATTCTCTCCCAACATTTCAAACTGTTATTTTTAAAGTAATAATCATGTAGAAGTGTAGGGAGAGGGAAAGAGTGAAGAGCTACCAGTTATTAAATATAGCTGTAACCTTCACTTCTTTTATCTAGCTAATGCTTGCTTGTGGTGTTTATTTTACATGGAATAGATGATTTTACCTGTATCTCTATAATGTTCCAAAACAGGGGGTAAAGAAATTCACCTGTTCCAGTGGCTTTTTCATCTGGATGGTTTACAAGATTTTCATTGATTGGAAGTAGTTAGAAGGTTTCAATAATCTCGTAACTTCTTCCATGATTGTTATACTCTTTAGTGTGAAACAACAATCTAAAATATTGGACAGCATTATTATGTAACATCTTTTCCATCCTGTTTCTAACAAGTAACTTGTTCATCCTTTCAGTGATCTCATCACCAGTTAACCTTTCACCCACTTTAAACTCTGAGAGTAGGAGGGTTCTGAAGGTGATCAAGGTGGGATCAGTGCTATGCCTGATCTTCTTGCAAGCGATCACTTGATTCATCTTTTTAGTGTTGTGCAGGTGTTGTTCCTGCAATTCTCTAATCTCTTCATCCTGTAAACCTAGGGTAAGTAGTTCTTTATAAGTTCTTTCCACGGTATATTGCAGGGAATCCTTGTCGATCTTCACCCCCAAGACTGGATGAGAGTACTCTTTGCCCATGAAGGTAGTTGTCTCGTGTTGTTTTGACTTGTAAAACAAATCAATAGCTTTCAATGTTTCTTGTTTTTTCATGTCATGATCAATTTTGTTATTATCATTATTATTTTCCTTGTTCTCTTCATTATCACAATCTAGTACTAGTTTGGATTCAAGTCCAGAATTGCATAGGGTGATATTGTAATATTGCAGGACTTTATTCATCCTGTGTAATTGTTCATAAATAGTATAGTTAATCTTCTTGAAAGCGCTAAAAGCTATTCCTTGGTGATCAATCTCTCTGGTCACATTTATGTACTGGTCAAATTCATTAGCTTGTAATTTTAGCTGCCTTTTTAATTTCCTAGTGCTTTTAGTTATTTTCACCAGTTCCTCCATCCTTTTTTTGGCACCAGTTGTTAGCTGGTCTTTTAGAAAATCAAAAATAGAAGGGAAATTGTATATCCCACTATCCTCTTCTTTTACCCATGTGGCATTGGTGAGGATGAGAGATGTAACACTAGTGTCCTCTCTAAACCTGTTCATCATTTGCACAATGTCAACATAGGTATGTCTATTCTTCCCCGGTGCGATAACAAGGAAATAATTCTTTCCCAGTAATGAATATCCTTGAGTGTAAGTGGTGAAGATCACCTCTGCATCAATCCTGCATTCATTAACTAGCTGGGAGAGGTAATCGGTTTTATCCCCTTCACTTTCAGCTCCCATGTCCTTGACAATTAATTTATCCTCTTCCTCTACCTTTTGCCCTTCTTTCTTGATAACCTTTGTTTCTGAATTAATAGCGGCAATTCTTTCAATCCCCCTCTTCTTCAATTCTTCTATAACCTCGGGGAGTAGAGTGGATTTATCAAGTAAAGAAATAACAGGGATCTTGTTGTTCCTCCTTGCAAACAAGCATAATTCAATAATCCCACCTGCTAAATCTTTATAGGGGACAAACCCTAGCTCTCTTTTGTCTGGAATCTCTTTCCTTGCTTTTAGCACCTGCATCCCTTTAAATATATTATCATCACTGGTGACAGGTGTGCCAGAGAGGAATATGATCCTCTTGTAAAATTCTAGAGAAGTCATCACTTCTTCGATAGTACTCCCTTTCCAGCCAATTTGTGTGACTAGAGTGTGAGCCTCATCAATAATCACGGTCTCCCTGCTTTCAAATTTAGGGATATGGTGCTGTATGGTGATGATCAAACTTGAATTGAAATCTTCTCTATGATCTGCCGTGTAATATGGTATCTGGTACTGAGCTGATAGTTGTTTTGCCAAGTTAATGGTATCAACAACAAAAACAGCTTTTATCTCCCTCTCTTTTAGATAATTGAGAATGTAATAGGATTTCCCACCACTTGTTGGACAATCCACGTAGATTTTAAACTCTTCATTAAAATCCAAGTCATCAAGAAACCTTGTTTCTGATAACTTTTCCTTGAATGTAAACTTTTTACATTCCATAAAATTCTAAGATTTAGTTAATTCTTAATTTTCCTTCAACACTTCGATTGTTATTTTTACTATATAAAACAGGTTGAAGTGTTGAAGGTAAACATCACTTCTCGTGAGTTATTTTTAACACATTATAAGCCTGTATGTAAAGGTTTATCTATTTTGATATAATCTATCTGGATGGTGTTATTTACAGGTAGAAATGGAAATTTGCCCTGTAAAATGGTATCTAGGAAGGATGTGAAACATCCTTTAATTATGTTACAAAGATATATAACCTTCACAACATTTCCAAGTGAAGTGCAGGAAAAATTTTACATTTATTAAGAAATGAGAGGAGGATAGGTTTTATTGTTTTTTGGATGGTGTGATTATAGAGGTTTGATGATTTAACAGGCTAAAGGATGATTCCCCTTGTTTGCCTTGTTGACAGGTGGGGGTAGATATGAAATAATAGTGATCCAACCTTGAATAACTCCCTGAAAGGTCATTCATGGATAATAATTCCCCACCTTGTTTTTTGAGATAAACAAGGGCATTGTATTATGATTTAGATAAAAGGGACTAGGAGTTGAGCCAGTCCCCTTTTGATAATTCTAAGCTTTCATTTCTTCTTTTGGAATTCTTGCTGTCAGCCTTGAAACTATTAGGTTTACTTTATCTGTTTTAGTTGCTTGTATTATCTTTATATCAGAGGTATTAAAAGCTCTTAGAGCTTCTAATGCAGTGTGAAAACCATACGGTTCTTCTTTTTCATTTTGGAGGTTTGTGAAACTTGCAAAAGCATCTATAATGTACCTTTTCTTGATCTCTTCTCCAAAATTTAATTCATGCAAAACTGCTATTATCTTGTCTCCACAAGATAAATCATATTTGAATTCCCCTGTGAGGATTCCTCTAGCTGCATTGCATAGTTCTGTGTTTGTAAATCTTTTTCCAAGATTATAGTACTTTATAGCTGTACTTGCTGGCATTTTTTCCGACGCACAAGTTTCACTAATTTTTTTGATGAATTCATCTTCTGTGGCTAAAACTGCCAAGGATAATTTTTCCTTGCCCTTTAAACTTCTGTCCAGTAGTGTATTGGTACTGCAATATTTAGCAAGCTCTTTTATAGAGGTAAATTCTCTTTTTTGTATGTTTTTGATGATTCTTAAATCAGTCCCCTCAACTAGAGCATCGATATTTAATTTGTGTATAGCTTGAATAATTCTTTGATCTTTTACACTTCCAAGCATATAGCAAACATCTGCCGTGTTTGCGGGAATGATATTCCCGTTAAGATCTCTTAATTCGATATTTTCTTGATAGAAAATATCCGCTGTTGCTAGATATTTTGTTGAATCTTTTTCTAGTAGATCATCATTCACAATATCCATTGCCAGCTTGTCATTAGTTGTGGATAAGTTGATTATAGAGGGAGCATACCCTAGTATGACCATTTCTATCTTTCTTTCGATTACTAATTTCCCCTCTTCTTCTTTTGGTTTCCATTTTTCAATAGGAGTGGGGAGAAGATTTTTTTGTAATTCTTCTTTTAGAGCCTTTTTGGCTCGCGCAACTTTTCTCAGTGCGTTTTTTTTCCTCTCCTCTTTGGCTTGCGCCAATTTTTCTTTTGCTTTTTTGAGTTCTTCATATAGACTCTTGATTGTAGCTGATAAGTCAAGCTCATTAATTAATTCTTCCAATGAAATTTTCATAGTGCTATTTTTTAAATTATTTATTTCCATGTTATTACCCTCCAATTCTCTTTTGAGTGTATCCTTGTCTTCCATGCTTTCTGGATTTAAAGTGTTACTTACTAATTTTGCCTCACTCTCTGTTTGTTGGTTATTACCAACGATTTTATTATTATTTTCTAACATAGTATTGAAAATTAATTGTTTAACAATAATCCCCATTCCGAATAATTGGCCATTTCATCCTTTCTGGGGGTGATGAGTTTCGGGGGTGAAGTTTCCAAATTCTCCATTTTTTCTTTTATATTGGAGTGTCCCACCTTGTGAGACGGGAATCCTCTCAACCTTACATTCATCATTTTGTTCAATAGCTAAAGAACACCGTAACCAACTTTATGATGTTGATTACAGTGCAAAAGTATGGCAATGGATTTTGGCAGGAAAAAATGTAATTCCAGAAGATAGGGGTGAATTTTCTATGTAGTAGAAACCAGATAGTTAAGAGAGTTTCATGGCTTAAATTTTTACCAGTACTTGGGATTCCATATCTCCATTAATGTCTTCCCTTCTTCTTCTTCATTAGATTCTGGTTGAATAGAGGCTTTTTCAAAAAATTCTTGTTTCTTGCTTTTATATGCCCCTCTCTCTTTTTCTCTCTCTAGATTGTACTTGATGTTAGTGCGAATGTTGTTGACCCAAGTCGAGAGAATCTTGCTCCTTTTCTTCTCTTCTTTTTTAATATTAAATTCATCATCATCCGGGACTATGGTAAGGAATCCCAGAACCTCCAAAAATTTGGTGATGAAAGTGCAGATTTTATCAGTTGTTTTCCCATCCGGATCATGGTAAGGAGTTTCATCCTGCAAGAAGTGGTACAACTGGGTTACTATCCTGTGGAAGTCATGATCAGGTTTTGCTCCCACTTTGTTTTTATATTCCCTCAATTCAAATTCAACATCTTTGATATTATCCTCTTTTAAATACTGGCTGATGTACTCTGTGAGGTGGGTGAGAAACCAGTTATTCATGTTGTTCAATGTAAGGGAATGTTTTCCATAAGAAAGTGTTATATTTTTATATGGATCAGACCATGCCCCTTCCATTCTATATTTTGGAGAGTCTTTGTACTCTTGTTGATCGGAAGAGAAATTTTTATGATTATCATGCAGGAATTTATATAGAGCCAGCATATCTGGTCTCACAAATTCATAGAAAATCCTGTAATTGTAGTCCCAGCATTCTGAATAATCTGGTTCAATGATAGATTCACTGTAAACGTAAAACATTATCCACAGGATGATCTTCTGTTTCTCATCCTTGATTAAATTGGATTCATCATCAAAGAATTCCTGTATCTTTTTAGCCAGTGATTCTGGGTAGACAATAGTGATTGGATGGTTCTCTTCAATGAAAAATTTCTTTGGATTGAAACGTGAATGATGCATTCCTTTTTCATCAACGGTGGTTTCTGTGGCTTGATTGTTATATAGTTTCTTGTTGCACCAGTCCAGCATACCATTTATTTCAAGGAGAGTGAATGAAAAATGTTTTTGCATTACTGGGAGTATCTCTTTTAAATCCCCACCGTTAAATTGATAGCCTAGATATTGCTCATCTTTTTGATCCACGCTTTCCATGATGCTTTTTGTTTTCAAAGATAGGGACAGAATTTGATTAATTATACAAGGAAAGAGAAAAAAAAGTCCTGAATCCAAGCTGGAAACAGGACTTTGTGACTATAAAAGGTTTTGCATTGCATTACTCATTTGGGTATTTTCAAAGCTATCCAAGTAAATTTGGGTTACTTTTTCAGAACTATGTCCCAATGCCTCACTGATGATAGATGTGCTTACACCAGCTCTTTTTAATGTGGTTGCATGAGAGTGTCTAGCAACATAGGTTGTCAATTTCTTATCTATCCCAAGTTCTTTACCAATGTTTTTTAATCGCCGATTTACTTTAACAATTGTTTTATGAATTCTATTTCTTTGTTGAATTTCTGTTTGATGGAATGTTGATAAAATGGGGAAGAGAAAAGGACTACCTTCAGTTTTGTATTTGTCGATAATTTCAGAGGCTTTGGGGAGTAAAGGAAGTTTAATGAGTTTCCTTGTTTTCTTTCTTCTGTAAATTAATCGAGAATCTATTATGTTTTCATGGGTAAGGTAAGCCATATCAATGAAATTGATGCCTCCCATGAAATAAGAGAATGAAAATAAATCAATGGCTAAATGAATATATAAGTCTTTGCCGGTATAATTATAGTTGATAATTTGCATCACTTCTTCTTTTACAATTGCTCTTTTAGCTGTAACTTCATGTAGTCTTGAAATTTTGAATTTACGGAATGGGTAGTATTCCTCTTTAACAAGGTTTTCTTCAATTGCATGATTATAGACAACTCTTAATGTTCTGAATCTTATTCCAATAGAGTTCTCTGCATCTCCATTCGCTCTTTGCCATTCCTCATATTTTTTTAGCCAAAGAATATCAATATCAGAGAAATAAATATCAAGATGGCCATTAAATTTCATCAAGGAATTGTAAACATGGTAATGGGATTTTGCATATCCTGTTCTTTTGGCTATTTGGAGTTGTTCTATTTGTTCCAAAAAGAATTCTCCAACAGTCTTTTTCTTTGTTGGTTTGGAAACCTTTTCAATGAGAGTTCTTGCTGTAAATTCTTTGTCCTCAGATTTGAATTCAATAACCTTTTCATTAAATTCTTTGGTTTTATTTGCTATGAGGGTTTCTATGTACTCTTTATTGGGACAATTGAGTTTTGGTTTGTTTTTTGTGAAATCCCAATATTGTTCTGCAATTGATAGACCTAAACTGATGTATTTCTTTTTACCATCTTTACATACTCTAAGCATTAAAGGGTGTTCCCCATTTGCAAGTGTTTTTGATTTGTAACACAAGATGTTAATTCCTGTACTCATGATAGATTTCGGTTTAACTCTTGGTTTAACTCATGGTTTAACTGGGGGTGAAAATCTGCCTAAAAATGGATAAAAAAAGAAGCACCTACTTTTGTAAGTGCTTGATTTTTAGTGCTTTCTTTATCATAAAAGCTGATTAAGAGTCAATTGCTCTACCAGCTGAGCTACGAAGTCTTCCTTGTTGCAAGGGCTTTTAACCGTTTTGCGGGTGCAAATATGCAACAATATTTTTTAATCTGCAAGAAAATTATTCTTTAATGTTGTGATAAACGTTAGTTACATCATCATCTTCTTCTAATTTCTCCAGCAATTTGTCCACGGTTTCTCTTTGTTCGTCGGTTAATTCTTTTGTATCAAGAGGGATACGCTCGAATTCTCCGCTGACCATTTCGTAGTGGTTATCTTCCAAATATTTTTGAATAGCCCCGAACGCTTCGAATGAACCGTAGATGATCACGTGATTTTCTTCGTCCTCGAAGATTTCGTCGGCACCGTAGTCAATCATTTCCAATTCAAATTCTTCTAGGTCAAAGTTCTCCGGGCGGGTAATTTTGAACACGCATTTCCGATCGAACAAGAAATCGAGGCTACCGGTTGTTCCTAAAGAACCGCCGTATTTATTGAAGCAATGACGTACGTTAGCAACGGTACGGGTGTTATTGTCTGTTGCGGTTTCTACCACGATGGCGATACCGAAAGGACCGTATCCCTCGTAAACGATCTCCTTGTAATCAGAAGTATCTTTTGAAACGGCGCGTTTGATAGCTCTTTCGACGTTCTCCTTCGGCATATTTTCAGCCTTGGCGTTTTGGATAAGTATACGTAAACGCGTGTTATTCGCTGGGTCCGGACCGCCGGCTTTTACGGCAATATCAATCTCTTTTCCTATTCTGGTAAACGTACGGGCCATATTGCCCCATCTCTTTAGCTTCCGTGCTTTACGGTATTCGAACGCTCTTCCCATATGATGTGAATCTTATTTATATAACAATTTGAAACGCGAATTTAGTTTTTCTACTTAAAACAAAAAAGGAATTCAGCGATTTTGTGTTGAGAATGAGTTTCATTCCACGAGTTCTACACTGAAATCATCAATATATATTCCCTCTTCGGGGGTGATCTTTTTGCCATAGGTACGGATTTCTACCCGTAAAAGTTTAGCTCCTTCCGGAGCGGTGAATGATTTGCCGTTGAACACGTTGATCCAGCCGTTCGTTTGTTTCAGGTAACTCTGGGCTTGTATGGGCTTGTTGTGTTCTGCCGGGAGTGCTGTGCTTTTGGTTTTACGCCAGTAACAGTAATATTTCCACGGAAAAGAGGGAGAAGGGGCATTCACGTGCATTTTTATCTCGTAGCGTTTGCCGGTTTCAATTTCTACATCTTGGTACAGGTAAGTTTTACCTTGTAGGTAGGCCGCTTGTCCGGAACGGGCTTGGGAGCTCGTGATCTTGAGGGCGATACTGTCTTTCCCGTCTTTATAAAAATGCCAATGGTCGGGTTCTTTTGCCGGGTTACTCCATTCCTCGAAATTCCCGTTCCGTAATAAGCTTTCCCCATTTCCTTGTATCCCGCCTTCGGTTAATTCCGGGAAATTACATTCCACGTGAATGGTTTGATTCGTGTCGATAGCTATCGAGAAGGGGATAATTTTTCGCTTTGACGTGTTGTCTTCATCGTAGGTAACAGAAAGTGTGGTTTCCCCCTTTTTGGCGGGGAAGGTCCGAATCATTACTTTTCCTTGATGATCCACGGGTTTCGTGATCGTGCCGAAGGTGTTAGTGGTTGATCCGGAAAAACTGACAGAGGACGGGATGAAAGACAATTCTAGGTTTAGGTTGGATATTTCCTTTGGAATTGCGTGGAGAGAAACCTGTAATGTTCCCGTTCTCCGGAAGAGCCGGATCGGGGGAAGGGCATTTTTATTTTCCGTGATACTGACACTTTGTAGAGCCGTGGAGATGTCGCTGGCCTCTTGGTAAGTGTTTTCTTCATGTGGTAGGCAAAGGAACAAGTTTTCAAGTGTTTCTCCGGTTTCCGGAATAACCATGTTTCCCTTGGGAGCGTTGGCCACGAGGGCTAATCTGTATCTGCCCAGAGGGAGAGTAGCGTGAAGAGTGTTTTCATGAATGTCCGATGATGTAAACGTTTCATGACGGGCGATACGATTATCCCGGTCAATGGCAAACAGGTGCAAGTGGTGTATGGAAAATTCCTCGGAAGTGTTACATTCAAGCGGGATTTGTATCTCCTGCCCTTCCATGACTTTGCTTTTCTGACATGAAAAAAGTACAAACTGCGTTACCAGTAAAAATATTATTTTTCTCATTGTGTTTTTGAACTTGTAACTGGTAAACCTGCAACTTGTAACTTTTAGCAAGGTGAGGTCTTGTTAAAAAATAGAGATCCCGATGTTCGTGGTAAACCGTTCGAGCGTTTCGATACCCATGTACGAGTTCCCGTGTTCATTCAGTTCGGGACTCCACACGGCGATACTGAGTTTGCCCGGGATGATGGCTACCACGCCTCCTCCGACACCGCTTTTCCCCGGCATTCCTACACGGAAAGCGAACTCCCCGGATTCGTCGTAGAAACCACAGGTCAGCATGAGCGCGCTGAGGCGTTTCGAGCGGCTCACGGTGAGTATATTCTCGTTGTTGTGCGGGTTGATCCCGTGGTTGGCCAGAAACAGAAATGATTTTGCAAGATCCTCGCACGTCATGGCGATACTGCATTGATTGCAGTACACGTCGATCAGCGAGTCCACGTCGTTGTCGATGTTACCGAAACTTTTCATGAAATGTCCCAGGGCTTGATTCCGGCTAGCGTGTTCAAATTCGGATTGGGCCACCGTCTTATCATAGTAAATGTCGTCGTTTCCGGCCACGCTTCTCACGAATTGCAGGATGGCTTCTTTCGGTCGGTGGTAAAGGTTCATCACTTTATCCGTAACCACGAGAGCCCCGGCGTTGATAAACGGATTACGCGGGATTCCCTGTTCGTGTTCCAACTGAACCAGCGAGTTAAACGGGGTTCCAGAAGGTTCCCGGCCCACGTATTTCCACAGGTCTCCCCCCATATGGCGAACGACCATGGCGAGAGTAAAGACTTTCGAAATACTTTGGATGGAAAATTTGGTTTGGTAGTCTCCCGTGCCGACGATCTGACCGTCGAGAGTGGCTATGGCAATCCCGTATTGGCGCGGGTTGATATTTGCCAAGGCAGGGATGTAATCAGCTACTTTACCTTGTCCGAAGAGGGGTTTTACCTCGTTATATATGTTGTCAATAACTTCCTTGTAATCCATTGCAAACGTTTTAAACGGGGGCAAAGATAAGAAAGTAAATGATTCATCGGTACGTGTTTATTTTATTTTTCGTACAATTTTGCCGGAATAGGTTTCCGTGAAATGTTCTTGAAAATATATGTTCTTGGGAACTTCGTAAGGAGATAAACAGGATTTAAGTCGGGATAGCAATTGCTGACATTCGGCCTCGTCCCAGGGGAGCGATTCTATGACAAGCACGGCTTTTTGTCCTAGCCGATTGTCGTCTTCAGCCGTGATAAAGAAACGTTGGCTTAGAAAAGAGGCGATACGGGCTTCTATGCTTTCCGGGAATAGTTTTACTCCACCGGAATTGATCACGTTATCATGGCGTCCCAACCATTCGAAATGAGTGGTGTCAACAAGCTGGACAATATCGTTCGTGATGAATCTCTGTTGTTGGAGATGCGGGGTGTTGATGACCAGGCATCCTCTTTCGTCCGTGGAGAAGGACACTTTTCCCAGGGCAAAATAGGCGGGGGATTTTCTTTCGCTATTGATTTCCCGCAGGGCAATATGCGAAACGGTTTCAGTCATGCCATAAGTGCCATAACATCTTGTCGGCAGCTCTTGAAGACGTTGTTCTAACGTGGGGGAAACGGCTGCCCCGCCAATGATCACTTGCTTGATGCGAGCGAATCGGGAACGAGTTTCCGGGTTGACCAAGGTGGTTTCAACTTGCATGGGAACCATGGCGGCAAAGTCAATGTCGCCCTCGATGTTTTGCAGGGGAGAAGAGGTCGGTTTTATCGTGATCAGGTCGGCTTCCGAGAGGATGGTGCGGACGATCATCATTTTCCCTGCGATATAAGTCGGGGAGAGACAAAGTAACAAGCGGGATTGAGGACCTATGTGGAAATATTCGTTTGTTAGTCTAGCGGACGCGATCATGTCTTTTTTCAGTAACCGGATTTCTTTCGGTTTCCCCGTGGAACCGGAAGTATGCCCGATAACTTCTTCTTTTTCGTTATACCATTCCTGTAAAAAGGCGATGACTTCCGGGTCGATATTTCCCGTGAGCATGTTTAAATCCGTGTACCGTTTACCGTTTAGTCTGATGTTCATGGCTTTTAAAACGAAATGGGAGATAAATTCCAACTTGCCTGTGGGTTGTACCGGATGGTCGAGCCGGTTTGCTCCAAGGGTGAAGGGATATTATTCGTGTAGAGTTGCCCCGTTCCCAATCCTTGAGGCATATCCGTGGGGTGACACTCCAAAATATAAGCCGTCCATTGTGCGATGGCATTCAACCCGATATTGGATTCCAGTGCGGAAGTAATCCACCAGCCGATGTTACGTTCTCGGGAACGGGCAATCCATTCCCATGAACCCGAAAAACTGCCTAAAAGAGATGGTTTTATTACGACGTATTGGGGGCGAATCGTATCAAGTAACTTGTCTTTGTTTAATCCTTCGATTCCGATCAATTCTTCATCTAGGGCAATCGGGATAGGGGTATTTCGGCATAGACGAGACATTTCTTCCCATTGTCCTTGACGGATGGGCTGTTCGATAGAGTGAATATCATATTGAGCCAATTGTTCCAGTTTGCGGGGTGCATCTTTCGGGGAGAAAGCTCCGTTGGCATCAACCCGGAGTTCTATTAGCTCTTTGCTGAATTGTGACCGAATCATGCGTAACAGGTCGAGCTCTGCCTCGAAATCGATAGCTCCTATCTTCAATTTAATGCAATGGAATCCGGCATCCAACTTTTTGATAATCTGTTGGCGCATGGAATCTTTGGAACCCATCCAGATCAAACCGTTGATTTCGATATCTGTTTGTCCTTCGGTGAAAGGGGTGGGGTAAATGATGCGTTTACCACCATGCTTTAAATCCGCTAGAGCGGTATCCAAGCCGAATTGGATAGAACTCCAATCTCGCAAGTAGCGGATGTCACGTAGGTTGCTGAAACCTTCGCAGGTTTCTTTTAATATTTTCTCGAATTCCGGACGGTCATCTGCACTTAATCCCCGAAACAAAGCACACTCTCCCAGTCCGTATATTTCGGGTTGTTCCGACTCCCAAACTTTGATAAACCAAGTTTCTTTTTCCGTGAGAATCCCTCGTGAAGTTCCTGCCGGTTGCTTGAAGTGTAGGTTATATTTTGAATATGTTGCTTGTAGCATAGTTTATTTTTTAGTACAAGCAAAAGTAAGGTATTCTGTAAATGAAATCAAGGAGTTTTATTTAAAACTCCTTGATTTGTATATTAAATGCCGGGTAAGGCATTTAAAACTTTTTCGATGTCCGGTGAGGAAGGACGGATCATGCTGGCGTTAACGATTTTTCCTTCCGGGTCGAGTAGTATAAAATGAGGAATTCCATTTATATTATAATCTTTCTGGAATTGACTGCCTCGCCCGATTAGAAGTTGGGTGCCGGAGAGTTCTCCGGATTTAACCATGTTTTCCCAGTCTGTTTTGTTCTGATCGGTGGAAAGACTTAGGAACGTGATGTTTTTTCCTTCGAATTTCTTCTCCAGTTCTTTCAGGAACGGGATTTCTTTTTTGCAGGGACCGCACCAGGTTGCCCAAACGTCGATGTACAGGTATTTCCCGTTGAAGTCTTTCAAGGATAAAGTTTTCCCGTTAATATCCTGTCCTTTAAAGTCAGGAGATGGGCGTCCGACCGATGTGAGATCCCATTGATCACGAATCTCTTTATATGCGGCTCGTAGATCGGGATCGGTGACGTAAGCGTTATAGATATTTTCCAGATCGGTAATGTTGCGAATTCCATTTTTCTTCACGTATTTCATGGCAATATCGTTCAGAATGACCTGTTTTACCTTTTCGTTCTGGATGTTTTCGGCAAGATATTTCATTTGACTCACGCATCTGTCGTAAAGGTTCGGTATCCGTTTTCCCGGAGAGGCAAGGAGGATTGCCGCTTCCGCAACAAATTCCCTGTATAACGGGAGATGAACAAGCTGTTCGTCTCCTTGTATGAGTTGGCTTAACATATTGTAATATTCCGGTCCCGGCTGATAGCTTGTGTCTTGTGTCAAGTAGGCATATCCCATGGGATGCATGAGTATATTGAAGGCATACATGTATTTTATACGTCCTTTTTCCCAGGTAACGAAATCGGGATTTACGGTTTCTAGTTTCCTGGCTTGTAATAATTTGATTGCCTCGTCTGTTTTTTGTTGAACAAGTGTGATTAGCTCGTCTAGCGGGCGACCGTATTCATCCGGAGCGATTTCCGTGTATGTGATCGCGTTGAGGTAGTCATTGACCGGGGCGTTTTTGCCTTCGAATCGAATCTCGTCCTTGAATTTACCGGCATCGAAGGAGATAGTAAGTTGGTCCCCTTTTTGAAAAAAGACATTCTTGGACTCTTCGCCATAGAACAAGCGGGCATATATTAAATCGCCTTGTAAGGTACAGGTGGCCTTACCGTTCTTGTCCAGTTCGATTTCGTCGATTAATTCCGGGCTTTGAACAATGGCGACTTTGGAGTAAGTCGGGTTCTGAACGTTGAAATTGACAACAATATCGTCCTTGTTTTTTTGTGAATTCGAACAAGCGTTAGCGATAAAGAATAAGATGATAAATATAAGATTTCTCATTTCGATGATATTAATTATTAATCATATATTTCTTGCATTGCGGCATCAAGCCACCCGCCTCGTGCGTTTATGCTAAGAATATTTCCTTGAGCATCCACGAGAATGGAGGAAGGAACGCCCGTCAAGTTATATGCTTTGAATGCAGATTCTCCCGGGGGTGTTCTCCGGTCGAGTAGTTGGCCCCAGGATAAGTTTTCCTCCTTTAAGGCCGTGAGCCAGTTTTCCCGTTTCGAGTCGATGGAGATACTCACGATATTAAATCCTTTCGGATGATATTTGTCGTATGTTTTCCGGATGTGGGGGAATTCTGCCCGGCAGGGCTGACACCATGAAGCCCAGAATTCGATCAGGGTAATATGTCCGGGTTCTACGAAATCGGAGATCTTTTTACTGCTGCCATCGGGGGCGATAAGTTCTTTATCCAGAAAAGGTTGTCCGATGAATATTTGTTTACGTTGTATTGTTTCCCGCAGTGATTTCCCCATTTCGGATTCTTGTAAACGGGGAGAGAGTGCCGTGAACAGTTGCTCCGTCTCTTGCCGAGAAAGTGATGAGTTGCCTTTACAGAGTTCTTGTGCGACGTGTAAGCTAATCACGGATTCGGGATGATCTTTGATATATTTTATTTGGGCATCTTGTATTTTTCGTGCCTTTGCTGTCGTTTGTTTGGCCAGATCTATCGCTTTGGTCAAGTCGTTACCATAGTAATAGGCTTGGGTGTAGGCAGTGAACGTTTTTTTGCGATCGGCTTGAAGAGGTTGTATCTGATCTGTATAATTTTGGAAAGCATCTTGTGTGTTGCTTCCCGAAATGCTGAACACGGGAGCCTTTCCTGAATTGTCGCAAACCGCTTTCACGGCCGTACTGTCAAGAAAGAGCGAAAAATTGACCAGTTTACTCCGATCCGAACGGTTATTGGGATCCAGGTAAATGAGTACGCTGCAATAACGGGGAATATCAAATTTTCCTTCCAAGAGGAATTTCCCGTTTGATATTTGGGTACTGTCAATGGCATAAGGTTGATTTATGTCATTAAGCATCAAGAACACGGGTTTACCTTCCCAAGCTTCGGGTACCTCCCCCGAGAGGGAGTACCCGTTGTGTTTTGTACAACTGAAGATGGATAGAAGGAACATGATAAATAAAATGTGTTTCATTTTTATTCTTGAGTTAGAGGTTCTTTATAGATAATATCCACGATTCTGCCGAAACCGGAATGGTATTCTTTATAATCGGTTATTTGTGCCAGGTTATCAACCGCCTCGTACACTCTGAGTTCACCTCCGTCAGTACCCCCCTTGTCACTGCCCACGATCAGGTCGTAAGAACGTCTGGCATTTTCTGCATTCATGTATAGATAAAATTTCAGGCAAGTGATTTCTCCCGGAACTTCAAACTGAAATTCGGAAGAAGGGGTACTCGTGTCCAGATTTACCCGGTAGACTTTTCCATCTACGGCATAAAACATTTGATCGTTTAAGGGGCTGAATGCAAAATGTTCCGCTTGTGTTATATCAGTGCAATTAGAGAGGTTTGCGTAATGGGTTTTCGTGTATGCCGGCATTCCCATCAATGCCATATAATAGTCGTCTAATGTAATTCCGTAAAGGTGATAAATTCCGTTGTTCTCCAAGATCGTGAACGTGATATTATTGAAGAAACCGGGCATCATGGCGGATTCGGAGTAGTTACGTCCACTATTCTCCATGTAAACGTAGTTGTAACCCATCGGGAATGAAAAAGCATTGCCTCCGGCTTCATCGTCGTTCATGCTCAAGCAACCTACAGTTTGATCTCCGGTTAATCCCCCATACATTCCTCCCGGATGATAAACAAATTGTTTGTGGTCTAAATCATAGAACATAAATACCGGGGCAAATTGCATCGGATTTGTGATGTTACATCCCACGTATGGTGCGATTTGTATATATTCTTTCGTGTTATCGTCATTACGAAGATAATTTAATCTTGATTCCCATAATGCTCCTGCTCCCATACTATAATTACTGCTAAATACCCCCTCTGGTGTTACCATCATGCGGTAATAGCCTGCTGATGTGATATGCATAGGTTTGGCATCATTCATATCTCCCATTTCGTATTTCATGAGATATTCTTCTTTCCATTCGAAAGCATCTTTATGTAGCCGGGTAGTTCCTTCTTCTGTGAGCAAATAGAATGGGGAGGTAGGATCTACTTGTTGTACAGAACTCATATCTTCCGTGTTTTCGGGACTAAGAGCAATGAGAGCCAACGGCCCTTTCTTGAAAGGCATATCCGAATCGGCAAGCATATCCTTCGAATGTACCTCTTCTCCTAATACAGTTGAGATCATATCCAGGCGAACATTACCATTCTCGGAACACAGAAGGACCCAGCCCTCGGAAGTGGTTGTAACGACGGAAAGATTCGCTTGTTGTTGATAAAACACGTTCAGGTGTTTGTCCTTTACCGTGTAAATCAATTTATAAGGACCTGGACGTAAAGATATAATATCATTAAATTCTTTTGTGGTAGCTAACACTTCACTTGCGGAGTCATTTGCGTCTTCCGCCTCGAATTGCCGGATGGCCAGCCATTCGTATTCATATCGATCCTCATCGGCTTCCAAGCCATCTAGTTGCACGGGGATAGACAAATTTTGGTATGCCAAAGCTTGGATCGAACTACCGATACCTTCAATTTTTACTTCCGGAATATCGTGGTAATTATAATTGCCTTTATCGTCCGCACAAGCACTAATTCCACCTGCTATTGCAACAAGTAAAAAAAGTGATTTTATTCTATATAATATCTGTTTCATAGTCTATCTTTTTATAGTAATTAAAAGATGGTATCTCCATTCTCGTCAAAGATTTCCGGGTCGGGATTCTCCAGTAACAATTGTTCTGCTACATATTTTATCATTTCTGATATTAAATATTGGAAGCGGGCACTTGTTATTTTTGATGAATCGTTAAAGTCTGAGCGTGGGATGTCCATCACCCGGCAGGTCAGGAAAAAGCGTTGAGGGGTAAATGGATATATATACGTGTACCAAGCGGCAGGAGCCTCGGTGAATAGTTCCGAGAACTCGATTTTATGACGCATAGTAGAGACATCTGTGCCACTTTGAATATCCGTGATCTCGTGTGTGATGATCGGTTTGAAATGTTCGTTTTCTTCAATAGCGATCTCGATTGTTTTCGCTTCTTCTTGCAATGCGGTCGTCCGTTTCAGCGTGATTTCATAGTTGAACGAACTGGCTCCTGCGGGTAATACCGGATTGGCAGGTAACACGAAATCATCCCCTTCCTTTGCACTTCCTCCAACAACTTTGATGTTTACGGGGCGAGCTTCGTCGGTAGCCCTACCGACCAGCTGAACCGGGATTGATACTATGGCCTCGTTCTGTGATTCTTCGATGTACACGAACGTGAAGTTCGTGCTGTCTGTCAGGATATTTCCTACTCTTATGCGTTGGTTGAAATAGATTCCTTCATTTGCACTATAGTTATTAACCTCTTCTTCCGAACAAGCGGTTAATCCTATAATGAGCATAATCCATATAAATATATTGCTTGTTTTCATCATTCGCGTGTTATTGTCGATTATTAATTTCTGTGTCGGGTAAAGGCACCACGAAAACTTGGGTGGATGCCGCTTGACCTGCAGGTTTACTTCCACTATTGTTCGTTCTATTTAAGATGTTTGTAAACGTCCGTTTATAGAAATAGAACAATTGTCCTTCTCCATATAATTCGCGCATGTATTCGTAAGTAAGCTCGGTTGTCGTTAGGGAACCGAGGTTCGAAATACCTCGTTTATTTCTTAAGGTGTTGATATATGGAAGTCCGTCATTCAGAGTTTCCGATTCGCTTTCTGCGGCGATCAGATACATCTCTCCCAATCTTAACATGGGGATCATCGTGTTCTGGATTAGCCCGGTGGTACTCATGTCATTGTATTTATAGAAATACCGGGCGCCGCTTGTCAATCCGGGAAGTGTGGCCTGTTCCCAGTTTGCCTCGAAACGAATATCGCTTGTGGTGGAAGAACCCGGTGCAGAGTACAAGAAATTCAATAATTTTTCATCCATGGTAAATATAAACGCCGGATTACGAGAGGGATCATGGTAATTTTTGAATAATAGAACCCGATTTGTGTTTGTTAAGGCGAATAAGACCTCTGACGAGAAAATCCGGTCACTCTTGGCTTCCGTTCTTTCCGTGAATGGGAATGTGCCCGCTTCTGCCGCCGTGATCACTTTTTTGGCGTAGATGGATGCATTGGTTTTATCCCCAGCATAGAGATAAACTCGTGCCATGAGCCCTTGTACCGCATAATAGTTCATACGTAATGCCCGGTAACGCAGGAAATTGGATTCATTCCCGGCTGATTCCATTAAAGTACCTTTTGTGATGATCGGGTCATTTGCCAACGCTTTCTCCGCTTCTTGCAAGTCATGAATGACATATTCCATGACTTTGTTTGCAGGTAATAAATCGTTTACATTCGATGATTGGTGTAAATAGTAGGGAATACACTCGTTTTCCGGGTTGTTCATGTAAACCGGGCCGAACAGGCGTAACATATCGAAGTGCAACATGGCACGCAAAGCCAAGGCTTCTCCCCGGATAATGTCATAGTTGATACCCGTGAAGAGTGATTCTCGGTTTTCTATGTTATCAAGAATCTTGTTACAGTTCATGATCAGGGCGTAAGCTTTTTCCCAAACTTTATCCAAGCGTCCCCGCCAGTATTCAGTGCTGTATTTATAGCTGTTTAAATCAATATAATTCCCCCATTTCCCTTGGTCGTCGCCGATCTTGTAGGCTCCGCCCATGAGTTCGAGCATTTCCACCATGAGGGTACTTCCGTAAAGGTTCTCGTCATTTAACTCGATGTAAACGCCGTTCAGTAATTTCTGGAAACCGGTTTCCGAGTTCAACAGGTCTTCTTCCGCTATCTGGTCGTAAGGTTTCACGTCCAACCAACTGTCGCAAGCCCCGAAAACAAGGGTGCAACATAAAAGCGTGATTAATTGTATTTTTCTTTTCATAATTCTTCCGTTTAAAAGGTTGCAGATATAGAGAATGACATCGTGCGTGCAAAAGGATAGTCAATACCTCGCTCGCTCTTTACCGATGAAACTCTGAAAATATCGTTCATGTTAGCTTGCACGGTCAATGTAGACAAACCGACATGCTTGATGAAAGGTTGGGTAAACTCGTAACCAATGTTGAAAGATTCTCCGCTTAGCGTGTTTTCGTCCATCACGAAACGGGAAGAGGTTTCAGTTGTTTGGAAAAGAGAAATTCTTTTGAATTTTGCCTCTTGTCCCGGAGTACTCCAACGGTCGTATAAAGCCCGTTTATCTTGGTTATAATTAATGCTTTCCCTGTCGATATTTTCTACCTTCTCGTAAAGGGCGCTATTGAAAACCTGACCTCCTAGCTGATAACGCAGGTAACATCCGAACGAGAAACCTTTGTAGTAAAGGGTTGTACCGAGTACTCCTTCCAGTTTCGGTTCCGTGTTTCCGACCACGACTTCATCATTCTTGTCATACGTGAAAGTGTAAGTACCATCTTTCTTGATAAACAAATCCTGACCTGTCGCCGGATCAATACCTGCCGATCTTACCGCCCAAATATCGGTGGGGCTACCACCGTCGTAGTACCTAGTAGTGTTCAGGTTCGCCTGATTCTGTTCGTTCATGGATTGCAAGCTATTGCCGATTTTGGAATATTTTGACTTGGCATGTGTCCCGTTGAGACTGATATTCCATACGAAACGATCTTGCGGGCGATAAATGGGAGAAACTTTTAACGTAACTTCAATACCGTCTGTTTTTAATTGCCCCATGTTCATCATGACACTTTTCACCCCGATAGAACTCGGTGTCGTGATGGCTGCTACTAGTGGATCGGTTTTTTTCCGGTATAAATCCAAGGTGACATTCACTCGTTCGTTGAACATTGTGATGTCGGTTCCCAGGCTATAATTGATGGTTTCCTGCCATGCCAGATCGGGATTGCCCAATCCTTCAAGAATAACTCCGGTTCCGAAAATATTACTCATCCAGTGCGTGAAAGCATAGGTAGAGAATGCCTGATAAGAGGCGAAATTCTGGTTCCCCGGGTTTCCGACCGAGCCTCTGAGTTTTAATAGTTGGAAGAAATCGCAATTCTCCATGAATTTTTCAGCGTGGATATTCCAACCTAAACCGACAGACCACGTGTTTCTGAAACGGTTGTTTGTTCCGAACACGGAAGTTCCGTCACTGCGGTAGTTGAAATCGAATAGATAGCGATTGTCATAAGCGTAGCCCCCGTTGATATAGAAACTGGCAGCACGTGTTTTGCTTTCCGTGTAAGTCGGTTTAGACCCTGCCGGGTAACTGTTGGTAAAAGACGGGGCGTCAAATTCATCTTCTGTAAATCCGATTGCCTTATACCCGTTTTGGGAATTTTCCTTGGTACTGAAATTGAATCCGGCCACGGCATTTACCATGTGTTTCCCTGCGAATAAGTGTCCATAGGTGACAGAAACATCCCCTTCGTAATTCAGATTTTTTGTTTGAGCGTTTGTGTAAAGTCCTTTTTCTGTGTCGCTTACCTCATCAAAATCACTGTGTTGCGGGGAAAGACGTACTTCGGCTGTCGAATTGTTCTTGGTAATCCCGAACTTGGCCCTTGCACGCAGGTCATTCGTGGCAAACCATTCGAGGATGAAATTATTCGTGAATCCGAATTGATCTTGCACGTCGTAATTATTCAAGTGAGCGTTCCACAAGGGATTGGGTACGGAATATTCTTCCGGATCTTCCGTGTAGTATAAATATTTGTCGATGCCGCCTTCGCTATTGTATTTCCTGAAATAAGGATTAGCTTGAGCGTATTCCGAGAAAGGAACGGCCGGGTCATTCGTTTTCATGTAATCCAGTATAAATTTATTGCTGAATTGGAATTTACCTGTGCGGTAGACCAAGTCGATATTTCCGCTTATCGTTTGACGATCTGAGCCTTTCATGACGCCTTGCGTGTTGCCGTAACTTAAGCCTAGACCATATCTGATGCGTTCCTCGCCTCCTTCGGCGTAGAGGTTGTGTTTCTGAACGAAACCCGTGCGAATCGGTTCGCTGAGCCAGTAGGTGTTAACGCCTCGTTCGATGTCTTGTAAACGTTGGTTTCTGAGATTGTCCAGCGTGATTTGGTCCATCGGGTCGTTTGTGGTGCTGGTGTATCTTCCCGCTCTGGTTTCAAACTCCAGTTTCTCCCGTGCGTTCATGAGGTTATAGTCCGATAGGTCAGCCATGGTTATGCTGAAATCTCCTTTGTACGAGAGTGAAAGAACTCCTTTTTCCGGAACTTTCGTTTCAATAACCAATACACCGTTGGCGGCTCTTGAACCGTAAATCGCTGTGGAGGCGGCGTCCTTTAAAAGTGTTACGGAGGCTACCCGGTTCATGTTCAAATCCATGACGGTCTGTAGATCCGTTTCGAATCCGTCCAATATAAATAATGGTTGGTTCGGATCGGTTCCGTATTCTTCTTTTAATCCCATGACACTACTCTTACCTCGAATCTCCACGTCCGGCAACCGGTTCGGGTCTGAGCCGAATTGGTTATTGACGTTAATCTTGAAAGAGGGGTCTAGCGTTCTGATACTTTGAAGTACATTTTGTGTACCGGCGGCTTTCAAGTCTTCCACCTTGTACGTGCTTGCCGATCCCGTGAAACTCTCTTTTTTTCTTCGGTATATTCCGGTTACCACGACGTCCTCGATGGTTTCCACGGCGGGGGTAAGCTGTATTTCCCGAAATTCCGCGCTGTTGTTACCGTTGAATTTTTTTACTAATCTTTCGTAACCGATAAAAGAAAATATGATGTTGTAGTTCCCCGAATCGATAGGGAAAATAAATTCTCCGTTGGCGTTGGTTGCAGTACCCTGCTGACTTCCTTCGATCATAACAGTTACGCCGGGAAGGGGTTCACGGGTATCTTTATCAAACACGACACCTTTTAGCTCGATAAGTTTTATCTTGGGGGTATTAGCTTGTGCCGGACGTTGTACGATAACGATCGTTTTATCTTCCAGTTTGTACGTGAAAGGTGTTTTGTCCAACAAAAATTCCAGTACTTGTGTTAGTGGGGCGTTTGTGAATTCCTTAGAGATGCGTTTGTCATAAGCTTTGACCTGTCCTGCATTATAAAAGAATTCCATTCCCGTGATGGTGCTGATTTGTTTGATAGCATCCAGAAGGGTCGTATTTTCCAGTTTAAGATTGAGACGCGTTTCCTGCGCATGTGAATTGTAGGTCATGCTGCAAAATACGATGATCAGGAAAAGAGGCAAGATCATTTTTCCCGTGAACTGGGTCCAGGGAATTACTTGTCTAAGATTGGATGAAGTGTCTTCTTTCATGATATTTATGTTACTGTTATTAATTGATTGTTAGTTGTTTATTTGCTTGATAAACCTTTTTTTTAGGGTCACAAATCTCAGGGCTTTATCCGTGATAAAGTCTTTCCTTTTTTGAGTTATTATCTACATTCGATATTTTTTCGCTAATATGTTGCTACTGTTTTCTAGGTACTTTTGTCCGGTAATGTTCTCTCTTTCATTTTATTTGATCGTTAGGTTTTGTATTTGGTGTTATTTTTTTGAGTATACAATTCCCCCGGCATTACGTTTTGATAATGTCCTCGGTCAGATATTCAATATGTTATTCCTTTGTTTTTACTTCAGATGAATGATACCGTTTTCAATGCTACACGTTATATTACTTGTTGTTGTTAATAATTTCGTGATATAATCAATACCTCTTTCATACCGGATCATACCGGAGAAGCAAGTATCGTTGTATTTTTCTGCTACTTTTATTTCAATGCCGTACATTCGGGCAAGCTGTTTTGCCAGTGCGGGTAATTTCTCATTGTTGAAATAGAGGATTCCTTCTTTCCACATGGCGAATTCGGAGGTGTTTACCTCGTTTTTCGTGACTCCTTTCGTTGTTTTGTTTACCCGTACTTGTTCATTGGGTAAGAGGGCGATGGCTTCAGTTCGTGTGGGAAGTGAGTATTCAATTTTCCCGGTAACCAATGTCGTGATATTCTCTTCGTTATCCGAGTAAGCTGAAACGTTGAAACTGGTCCCCAATACCCGAATGGATTCTCCTCCGGGGATTTCCACGTGAAAAGGTTTTGCGGCATCCGGTTTGACGTCGAAGAAGCCTTCTCCCTCGATTTTTACCCGTCTCTCTTTGGCAGAGGCGAATGTTGCCGGGTATTCGAACCATGTGTCCGAATTTAACCACACGTGAGTGCCGTCCGTCAGTTCTAGATCGAAACGCTTTCCTGCGGGGACGTATATCTTGAGTGGGGTCTCCTCTTGCAGGGTAATTTCCTCACCCGTGGCGGATTGTAAGGTCGTCTTCGCGTTTGGGTTGGCATTCATTCTGGCTGACGTGTTCAGGTTGGCCACGATGGAATCTCCTATCATGAATTGAACTTTTTGTTCGCTGATAGATATGCCCATATCATTTAATTGTGCAAATACAGGAGACTTTTCGGATGATTCGGGGCTGAATAGCAAAAGTATAAATAAGCATACCGCAGCTGCACTACTTGAAATGTAGATGATACGGCGTCTGAAGGTATGTTTATGTATTCTTTGTTTCACGTTCCGATAGTTTTCGTCCAACATTTGATCATCGTTTTCCACGGGGGGAAGTGAGTTCCATATTTCCTCCAGTAACTCTTCCTCGTTCTCCCCGATGGGGCGTTTCAAATATTTCCCTGCATTTGTTTTCATGCGTGTTTCTATCTAATCTATTTATATAATACTTGACTTTTCGAAACTACGTATTCGAAAATGTTATTTTTTTGCTTTTGCCCGAAGTTTTTTCATGGCCTGGTAGAGAATCGTTTCTACGGTCCGGGCAGAAATACCCAGTTCTTTGGCGATTTGAGTACTTTTTTTATTCTCGATATGGCTCATGATGACCACTTGTTTACTTCTTTCCGGTAGCTCGTTAAGGATGTTAGCCAGTAGGGTTTCGGGATCTGTCGGGGGATCATGGTTGATGGTATTTTCTTCTTCTTCGCTTGTCTCCTGTTTTATCTGTTCGTGATGCAGTTGATGAAGGGAGTGGGTTTTGAGGTAGCGTAGTGAATTATTGTGAGTTCCCCGAAGAAGATAGTTGCGGAGAGATTTTTCCCGGTCTAGTTTTTTCCGGTTTTCCCATAAGGTGACAAAAAGATTCTGAACAATTTCATAAGCGGCTTCTTGATCCGAGAGGATGGTGGTGGCATAATTTCTTAAGGAGGTGAAGTAGCTTTTGTAGACCATGGCAAAAGTTGCTTCATCTCCTTTTATAAGTGCATCAACGATTTCCCCGTTGTTTGTTATGTCGAAATTATGTTGCATCGTGTTTTATGAAAAACCCTTGTGATAACAAAGATACTAAAAAGATGCGAATTTCCTTGTCATGGGAATTTGGGGAATTTTTTGAAGTCCGGGTCTCGTTTCTCCAAGAAGGCGTTTTTACCCTCTTGTGCCTCTTCCATGAGATAGTACATTAGGGTGGCATCCCCGGCGAATTCCATTAATCCGTGTTGGCCGTCCAATTCGGCATTCAATGCCCGTTTGATCATGCGGATGGCCATCGGGCTGCGTTGCATGATGGTCTTGCACCAGTCCACGGTTTCATCTTCCAGTTGATCGAAGGGAACCACCTTGTTCACCATCCCCATCTCTTCGGCTTCTTTGGCGGTGTACTGGCGGCAAAGGAACCAGATTTCACGAGCTTTCTTCTGGCCCACGTGGCGGGCGAGATACGAGGAACCGAATCCCCCGTCGAAGCTACCGACTTTAGGGCCTGTTTGTCCAAAACGGGCATTCTCGGAAGCGATCGTGAGGTCACACACGACATGAAGCACGTGGCCTCCGCCGATGGCGTACCCGTTTACCATGGCGATGACGGGTTTCGGAAGAGAACGGATGGCTTTGTGCAGGTCGAGTACATTGAGGCGGGGAACCCCGTTTTCATCAATGTAGCCTCCTATTCCTTTCACTTTTTGGTCTCCTCCGGAACAAAACGCTTTGTCCCCGGCCCCCGTGAGTACAACAACACCAATGTCACTCCGTTCCCGACAGATATTTATGGCATCTAGCATTTCGAAATTGGTTTGCGGACGGAAAGCGTTATAAACTTCTTGGCGGTCAATGGTTATTTTAGCTATTCCTTCGAAGAATTCAAATCGAATGTCTTCATATTCTTTGATTGTAGTCCATTCTCTTTTTGACATATCCGGTATGTTATTTTTAGTTTTTACAAAGTGTAACGACAAATGTACATGATAATTTTTATTTTAACGAGGTTCGATATAAAGAATTCGCGTGATGGTACAGGGAAGAAAGTCATGGCTTTGTTCGTGGAAGGTCTATGTCTTCTTCGACGTTGGGCGGGATCATGAACATAGCATGAACATAGCATCTTCATAGCAAGAATACTCGCCAGTGTTTTTGATGTGAAATTGATGTCAAGGTGCTATATGGTTGGTGGTAAGGAACCCCGGAGGAAAGGTAGGATATTCCGGGCGATCCACCATACTATGATTAATATTAAGTACGTGTTGACGACTATCCGGTGATGGCAGATCCTTTTTAGCCGGGCTAATTTATTTCGGGGGTCAAACCATTGCGTGATTACAAGAGCAATTAGATAAGGAATAGAAAGAATAAGGAACGGGTTATACCCGAAAGCTCCTTTGATATTCAAGTGTAATAATTGATGAATTGCCCTTTGGCTACCACATGCCGGACAATCGAGTCCCGTGAACCAACGAAAGGGACATTTTGGTATAAATGCCGAATACTCGGGATCAATGAAGAACAGGATGATCCCGAGTAGTATAATTAGTATGAGGCCTATTTTCTTAAAATGTCCGAACGAATACATTCATTCGAATATTAATAATAACCTCCTCCCATCAGTACACTTGTTAATCCGCTGACGAACCCGATGATGACGGCGAGTACACCTCCACCTAATGCCAAGAAGAAAAATAATCTTGCCATGTTAGAAGCTTTTATCGCTTCCTCTTGCTGACCGGAATTCCAGAGGTTGTCCACTTTCGTGGCATAGATGATGGAGACAATCCCTAGCGGCAAACAGCACAAAATGGTTGATAGGATTGCCCATACTAGCCAGTTGTCCGGTTTGGAATTGTTGTTTACCGGTGGTTGAGGTGGTGTGGGAGGGAATGGCGGGGGTGATAAAGGTGTGGAGGTTTCGTTCGTGAACAATTTCGCAAGTTCGGGAACTTCTCCTGCCGGGAGCCATTGGGCCATACCGTTTTTCCACACGAGGGAGTTTTTCGTTACCCCGTTGCGAATTAATTCTTCGGGAGAAACCGGGCCTTTTTGTTCATTCTTTTCGTTCAGGTAAAAATAGTTTTCCATAGTTTAATAATTTACCATTTATATTCGCTTCGTAAATAATTTCCGTTAAAGTCGTAAATATCTTTGATATATCCCCCGTCGGCCTCGATGCGTTCAGAACCGGCGTAGGGTATGATGTCATTGTATTTGCAGGGGATAATGATTTTTCCTTTTTTATTGATTGCACCCCAGACTCCATTCTGCACTTTACCGTCTTTCGAGAATCCGCCGCGGTTGATCAGTGATATACCGTTTAATTCTTTACAGATGATAAATTGACAGGGTAATATCTCTTCTCCCTCCAGGGTATAGAGGCCTTCTTGGTCATCTATTTTCACGTGGAGGAGCGAGGTTTCCCGCCAGCGGGAAATTTTCGTGTACTCGCAAGGAACGATTACTTTTCCTCTTGGGGTATATAGTCCTTTTAGTTTCCCTGATTTAACCATGAAATTGTCGGTTGTGAGCCAAGTGTCAACATCATCGTATATACATGGGATAATTTCAGTTCCATCGAGGGCGAGTATCCCTTTTTGGTTGTTATACGTGGCCCGGTAGTAAGCGGGTGACCAGTAACTATTGGGTGCGATATTATCGTATACGTAGGGAACGATTTCCAATCCGAATTTATCCATGACTCCTACTCCGGATCTTTTCTCTATGATGCAGCGATCGTACCGGAAACAATAGGCATGATTTAGTACTCCATAATAGAAAATGGAAAATAAGGAAGATAGTAAGAAGGGTAGAACTATCAGTGTTGTATTCAGTAAGTATTTTCTTTTTTTGTAAAACAGGGAAAAGATGATGCCTAGTACCCCGATGATGAGGATGACAATTCCCGGAACGTATGGGTAAATGTCAAACCACGAGGCGACAAGCGCCGAAACAAATCTGCCAGCGAGTAAGAAGAGAATCGTGCCTAAGGTTGCGTATAAAATCAGGACAATCTGTACCACGCTGATTTGTGGTTTAGGAGATGTGATACATTCATGTAATTCGGGAATATCTTTTGCCTGTACCCAGTTTGGCATACCTTCACGCCACACGGGTGTTTCTCGTGTGATTCCTTGTTGTTTAAGTTCATCTAACGAAAGCGGCCCGACCTGTTTGTGGGTCTTGTCCATGAAATAATAACTTATCCCCATAAATTAAGATAAAAAGAATAAACAAACGCTATCCCAAAAGTAGTAAATAAATGGATAAGTGTGCTGTTGGGGGAAGAAAAAATGAGGTAGGACTTTGGGCGGGGCTATCCAAAAAGTTATTTTTCAAACTCCCTCCCCCCTTCGGGGTACTCCCCTTACTAATTTTAGATTTAATGATTGTAGATTCTAGATTTCCGTCACACAAAGCCGACGCTTCTAAATTTCCTACTTTCAACTTTTAGTTTTTATCTTTTAACCTTTATCTTTCTCTTGCAGAGGTAGAGTTGAAATATTCTCTATCTTCGGAATGAGTCTCTAACTCCTCTTCTGTTTATAGAGAGAGTTAAAAATAGCTCTTCTGAGAAATTCTAGTTTCCCTTAATTAACCCCTTAACGCTTGAAAATATCCTTTTAATATTTCCCCGTTTATTTTTCCGGGTGTGTGAACAACGAGAATGGCCGGTTGTTGTCCCGGTTGGTAGAATTCGGATAGTGCTGATTCTAACGAGGGTGCATCTGTTGCTCGGTACATCTTGAAACGATGAACTTCGGCAAGCCGTTCTATATCCACGTCGTGAGGGGTTTCAAATAATTCTTCAACTTCTTCCAGACCGGAAGGACCGGCCAAAAAGCGGAATATGCCTCCTCCTCCGTTTTGGATAACGATGATTCGTAATGACGGGGGACAGTTTTTGATCCATAAAGCATTGGAGTCGTACAAAAAGCTGTTGTCTCCCACGATCAGCGTGGTGATCCCGTCGAATGTTGAGGCTGCACCCATGGCTGTCGAGGTACAACCATCAATACCACTTGTTCCCCGGTTGGCATCGGTACGGTCCACCTGCGTGTACCGGAAGAGTTGGGCGTAACGTATTGGGGTGCTGTTGCCTAGTTGTAAACGGCTCCCGGCAGGAAGTGCGGGAATGAGCATGGAGAAGGCTTTCAGATCACACCACGGGATACGTTTCAGGTAGTTATCGTGTATTTGTGTTGCTTTTTCTTCCCGTTGATGCCATTGGTGGGCATAACTGGACGGTAAACTGTTGGCTTTTATTTCCGCGGGTTGGAGTTGATCAAAGAATGTTCGGGTGTCCATGGGGACGTGGAGGGTCATGGACTTGTACGTGTCAGGCGGTGTCGACCGCTCGTCAATATGCCAATGAGAATGTGGGGTATGTTCTCGGATGAAAGCCTTTATCATACGGGAAACAATCGCTCCCCCGAACGTGATGAGTAGTTCAGGGGCGTAAGTCTCTGCTTCTTCCGGTTGTATCGTGGAAATTACCCTGTCTATCGTGGAGATCACGAGGGGAATGGATAGATTTGTTACGCTTTCCGTTAAAACCACCACGTTGGGAAGGCTTGCTAGTAACTTGATATGTTGTTGCAAAACTGGGTCGGGTTTATGGAACCCGGAGATGATCATGACCTTGGGGCAAAGGAAAAATTCCTCCCGCAGGTTTTGAGAGATTTCTGCGGTTAAGGAAGGGGATTCTTTCAGCGTCTTGATCACCCGTTCTGAAGTTATGGATTCATGTTGAAAGCCGTACAAGGGTTCTCTCAGGGGAACATTGATATGCACGGGGCCTTTCCGGCCGTGTTGGGATAGATTGATGGCCTCGTTTACCAGACGATTGGTATGCCAGCGGTCTTCGTTGCACGTGATGGCTGTCGGGAGCTGAAAGCTCTTTTTCACAAAGTTACATAATGCCCCTTGCTGTTGTATCGTTTGGCTATCGTCTTGATCTATCCATTCGGAGGGACGGTCTGCCGAGATAACGAGAAGGGGAATACCCTGGTAATAGGCTTCCGCCACGGCAGGGGAGTAATTCAATAAGGCGGTTCCCGACGTGCAGATAAGGGCAACCGTTTGTCCGGTTTGTTGTGCTATTCCCAGAGCGAAGAAGGCGGCCGAACGTTCATCCACGATGATATGATGTTTCAACCTTTTTTCCCGGGCAACAGACACGAGTAAAGGTGCATTCCGGGAACCGGGTGACAGAACGACTTCCTTGATCCCTTTTTGAACGAGTAGACTGATAAGAATTCGAACGTTTTCAATATCAGAATGTGATTTTTCCATAATTCATTTGACGTATGAGGTTTAGTAAAGTATCGGCTTTCTGACAAGTTTCCTGCCACTCGGTTTCCGGGTCGGAAAGAGGGGTAATGCCGCCTCCGACATACAATCGCAGGGCGTCATCGAATACTTCCATGGTACGCAGGTTGACAAACAGGTCAAATGCCCCGGAGGCTTGCAATGGTCCTAGGAATCCGGCATAATATCCCCGATCCCGTTTCTCGATCTCCGTGATGATTTGCATGGCTCTCTTTTTGGGTAGGCCGCAGACGGCCGGAGTCGGGTGAAGTTGTCCTACCAGTTCGTCAATCTGGTCGGCAGGGAGTTGTTCGTCACTTCTGAAAAAGGTACAGAGGTGAAAGACATTCCCGGCTTGTAACGTGATAGGTCCCTCGATTTCGAGATGGCGGGTAAAGAAATGTCTTAGCGTGTCTTGGATGTAGTCGGTCACGATTTGTTGTTCCTCGATGTCCTTGTCTCCCCATTCAGGTGGATTTTTTGCTGTTGCCACGGGTTGAGTTCCTGCCAGTGACATGGTGAAGAATCCGTTTCTGTCGTATTTGAGGAAAGTCTCCGGTGAGGCACCCATCCAAGCACATTTACCCGGAATGGCGGCAAAGAACAGGAAGGCGTGGTGGTATTGTTTCATCTGTTCGAAGATCGCTGGCGATAGTCGGAGTGAGTCGCAGGGTATCGTGATGGTTCTTGATAGAACGGCTTTTTTCATCCCTTCCCGTTTCAACGTGTCGATCATCGTGCGCAGTTCATCTAAGTACTCGAAATGCTCGCAGTCTTGCTTGGTGAAAATACGTTCCGGGGTATTGAAAACCGTGTTCTGTAAATTTCGAATCGCTTCGCCGTCAGTCAGGTAGTCCGTGAATGAAAGATCGGCCTTGATGAAGAAGGGGAAACTCCAAGAGGAGTGATTGAAGGGCGTGATAACAAACCCTTTTTCTCCCCGATGTTTTTCGAATCCCTTGAATATCCGGGTATCGTTGGAGAGTTGAGCCCCGAAAACAACTTCACGCGAACCGGGTAAACGGTACGTGTAAAACGGGATGTTATTTCGCAGGCAGATGTTCTGCGCTTCTGCAACCGAGAGTCTGTTTTCTGTTTGTTCTATCATGGCATAACCTATTCTTACTGCAAAAATAGGCAAAATTATTCGCTGGTGATTCAATTGATGCAAAATGTAAGTATTTTTGTGGGGGAAGTGGCTACGCCACGTTGCAGGTTACAGGTTATGAGTTAATAAGGTTATTTTGTTTGAATGAAATGAATAAAGATAGGAGCGGGTATAAGTTTTTGGGTGGTTGGCGAGGGCTTCGGGAGTTATTGCCTAATAATTTAGGGGCCTTCACGCAGGTATTCGCTTCCTTGAAAAGTTATAATTTCCGTCTTTATTTCGGGGGACAATGTATCTCGCTGATTGGGACGTGGATGCAACAGATTGCCATGAGTTGGCTGGTGTTTCGGTTGACCGGGTCGGTACTTTTACTGGCGACGGTTACTTTCATGGCACAAATCCCGATTCTCGTGGCGACTCCTTACATGAGCGTTTTTGTTGACCGGTTTGATCGACGTAAGTTGTTGGTACTGACGCAATCACTGTCTATGGTACAAGCATTGTTGATGGCTTTGCTCACGTTGACCGGGTTGATACAGGTGTGGCATATCATGATTCTGAGTTTATTGATCGGTTTGATTAATGCTTTGGATAATCCCACTCGACAGTCATTTTACCCGAGTTTGGTTCCGAAGGATAAGTTGAGTAACGCTATTGCGCTGAATTCTGCCGTGATTAATGGTTCTCGTTTGATCGGACCCGCGGTGGGTGGAGTGTTGATCGGTTTGTTGGGAGAGGGCATTTGTTTCCTGTTGAATGGTATCAGCTATATTGCCGTGATTATTGCCTTGTTGATGATGCGGGTAACGCCCAAGCGGGAGAGAACCGCGAAGCAAAAGGTGTGGGAAGATATGCGGGATGGTTTCCGGTACGTGGCGGGTAATATACCGATCCGTACGCTATTGCTTTTGATGAGCGCGATCAGTTTCTTCGGGTTACCCTTGATGACGTTTATCCCGGCTTACGTGAAAACGATCCTGCACGGGGAGAGCGAGATGTTGGGGCTACTACTTTCATGTATCGGTGTCGGTTCCTTCATTGCGGCCTTGTATCTGGCAGCCCGGAAGAGCGTGCTGGGACTGGGAAAAGTGGTGATGCTTTCCGGGGCATTGCTGGGGATTGGTTTGTCGGTGATGTCGTTTGTTACGATTCCTTGGGTGGCTGCCGTGCTATGCTTGCCGGTGGGCTTTACGATTATTGCAGCCGTGGCTTCTATCAACACGCTGTTGCAGACCCTTTCCGGCGAGGATAAACGAGGCCGGGTGATGGGATATATGGCAATGTCTTTCACGGGTATGGCTCCCGTGGGCAGTATGGTGCTGGGGGCAATTGAAAAATGGATCGGTTTGCAAATGATTATCTTACTATCCGGGATTTGTTGTTTTGTCGCCGCTTTGGTTTTCGAATATTATCGCCCCTTGGTGCGTAGATATGCCCGTCCCGTTTATATTGAAAAGGGGATTATCAAGGAGATCGCCATTGGGATTGATTCCACGGAGGAACAACGGTTTTGAATTAATTTGTTTGTAATGCTATATTGTTAATGATACGATAAATTCTTTGATGATATAACTTATTCCCTATCTTTGTCGGAGATATAAAGTGTATGTACGGTGAAGAGTAAATTCGATACATTATTTGAACAATATTACGGACGGCTAGTTTTATTTGCTGAAAGTTATGTTGGAGATTTGAAAACAGCGGAGGATATGGTGCAGGATGTATTCTTATCTCTTTTATCTCGTGTGAATTTGGATGACGTGGAATATTCTCGTTCTTATTTGTACAGTTGCGTGAAGAATGAATGTGTGGATTATTTACGAAAACTGAAAATCTCGGATCCGTTGGACGTGAAGTTATTCGATGCTGTTTACTATTCTGGTGATTTTGATATATCGGAGCAGGAGGAGTTGATCATTCATCGAGTCGAGGAGGAAATTGAGAAATTACCAGAACAGCGACGTGAGATTTTAAAAATGAGCGTATATGGTAAGATGAGTTATCCTCAGATTGCAGAAATTACCGGATTGTCTGTCAATACGATAAAAACCCATATGAAAAAGGCTTATCAAGATCTTCGAGAAAGTTTGTACGACCAACATGATGAACTGTTTTTGTCTTTTATTTTAATGAAATTACATAAGTCCTGCGAGAAAATCTGAATTTTTTCTTTTTTTCATTCACCCTATTTTCGTCTTTTTACGTCATAGCTGCAAAATAGGAAATACATGGATGAAATTGAATCTATAAATATTGCTCTTTTGTATCGGAAGTTTAGAGGAGAAAAACTTTCGAAAGAGGAATCTCTTGTATTTAATGCTTGGTATGCCGAAAGTGAAAAACATAGGCAATACTATAAGTTGTTTTGTCGTCAGCAAGAGAAGATTATGGTGCGTGATCGTTCACGTGTGAATGAGTGGAAAGGATTGGTTGTCGTGAAACGTGGGAAAAATCGTCATGGTGTTATGAATTGGTGGCAGTATGCTGGGGTGGCTGTCATTATTTTAGGCGTGTTTATTTTGGGTTGGAGATATTGGCCTGTAGGTGAGAAAGTAACTAACCCCGAACCTACACAAATATGCCCGGGACAGGTTGCCGTGACGCTTCGATTGAGTCAAGGCGAACAAATTGTTTTGGATTCATCACAAATTTCTGGAACGATAAATCGGGATTGTGTGACGATTCATGTGGAGAAAGGAATGTTACGTTATGGCGGGGAGACGTCTATTGCTGGTAAGGAGACTTATAATGAATTGATCGTGCCTCCTTCAGGAGAATACGTTGTTGAGCTGGCCGATGGAACAAAAGTTTTTTTGAATTCAGAGTCCCGTTTACGTTATCCAACGGCATTTTTGGGTGCAGAGCGAAGAGTTGAATTGTCGGGGGAGGCCTATTTCGTGGTTGCTAAAGAAGAACGTTCTTTTATCGTGGAAACTCGGTTAGAAGAGGTGAAAGTATTTGGAACCGAATTTAATGTGATGGCTTATGAAGACGAGGAATTTTTTCAGACAACACTTGTGAAAGGTTCAGTGGGTGTTTGTGTGAAAGGGGTAAATATGATTGATTTTCAAAAAATTGTTCCGGGAGAGCAATTCCTTTTGAATCGACAAACCTTGGAGACACAAATTCTTCCCGTGGATGTTTTTACTTATGTGGCTTGGAAAGATGGCCTCTTTGTTTCTCGTAATGATGATTTGGAGACAATTTTGCGGAAAGTTTCCCGGTGGTTTGATGTGGAGATATTTTATCAAGAGCCGAAGTTAAAAAAGAAACGATTCTTCGGTATAATGAAACGTCAGGCTAATTTGCAGGAAGTGCTTGATGTGATTGCAGAGGCGGGTGATGTGCATTTTAACGTGAATGGCCGGACGGTAGTAGTTGGTGAATGAAAAATAAAAGCAGGTGTTGCTACGAACAACACCTGCCTTAAATAAGCAATAGGGAACACACATTACCAGATGTTATTCCCGATATGTTTCACTTAATAATTACAAATGTATGAAAAAGAATCGATGGTCTATACCCATTCGAGGGAATAGTTTACGAAAACAGTGGCTTATGGCAAAATTTCTATTTGTGTTTGTTTTTGTGATGTCATTACATGCATCAGCAGATTTACTCTCTCAGAATAAGATGGTGACCCTGCAAATGAGGGGAGCAACTCTGGAAGAGGTGATACAATCCTTAAAAATCCAAACGGATTTCGGCTTTTTTTATAACATAGATAATGCCGAAATAAAAAAAATAAGGGATGTAAATATTGATATGCGGGATGTCCCTTTAGAAGATGTATTGAATCAGGTGTTAAAAGGAACAGGATTGACTTACACGGTTTTAAATAACGTGGTTATTATCAAGTTGAAAGAAGGCAAGGAACCCGACGAGAAAAAATCAGTCACGATTAGGGGAAAAGTGGTAGATAAAGATAGTCTTCCGATCCCGGGAGTGACGGTAAAGGTTGTTGGAACGACACAAGGTGTTGCCACGAATTCAAATGGAGTATTCATGTTGCAGTTACCATCCATAAAATACGCTTTGGAATTCTCGTTTGTAGGATATAAAACCGTGGTTTACCCCTTAAAGAATGAGAAAGAGTTTACGATTAAAATGGAAGAAGAAGTAAGTAAGATCGAGGAGGTTGTCGTTAACGGCTTTTTCACGCAGAAGACGAATTCATATACAGGGTCAGTTACTTCTGTAAAGGGAGAGGATCTTTTAAAGGTTTCGCCTAACAATATTTTGAAGGCTTTGGCTTTTACTGTTCCCGGTTTGCATATCGTGGAAAATAATGAACAGGGGGCTAATCCTAACTACATTCCGGAGATTATCCTTCGGGGAACAACCGCTTTGGCCGTGGATGGGCAATTCGGCTTGAATACTCCATTGATTATTCTGGATGGGGTGGAGATTTCACTACAGGCATTGTATGATATTGATATGCAGGATATAGATCGGGTGGATGTATTAAAGGATGCTTCAGCTAAAGCAATGTATGGAGAAAAGGCCGCCAATGGTGTCATTGTGATTACCCGTATGCGAGTGACCGATTCGAAGTTGAAGGTTCGTTACAATTTCCTTCCCGATGTGCAATTCCCGGATGTTTCTTCTTTTAACTTGTGTAACGGAAGAGAGAAATTGGAGTTGGAAAGATTATGTGGCTTGTATGATTCGCCGACCGGAGAATTGGATGAATTGTATTGGCAACGTAGAAATGTTGTAGAACGCGGAGCTTCTACAGACTGGAAATCTATCCCGTTACGGAATAGTTGGTCGTTTGATCACTCGGTAAGTATTACCGGGCGTGGTGGTGGAATGGATTATAGCGTGAATCTTCGTTACGGGGATACTCGGGGGATAATGAAAGGAGATTTCCGACAGAGATTGGGAATCGGATTGAATCTTTCTTATAATTATAAGGATTTTCTGACCGTGTCTTATCGTTTGGATGTAAATAAAACGGATTCCAAGGATTCTCCCTATGGTAGCTATTCTGAATGGGTTAGACGTAATCCTTATGATATGCCTAAAGATGAGTACGGGAATTGGGTGAAAAAGTATAATAATAATTTGGATCGAAATCCATGGTATGAGGCTTCATTAGAGAGTTTTTCAAAATCAACGGAAAAGACAATTACCAATAATATCAGTTTTCGGGTCAATCTTTTGCAAGGTTTATATGTCAACGGTGGGTTTAATTATTTGTTGGGTGACGGGCGTGAAGATAAATTTATCTCTCCGGAGTCTGCCGATTTTTTATCACGAGTGATTGACGAGAAAGGTAGTTACGAGATAACCGGATCGGATGAAACGTCATGGGCTGGTAATGCTACGCTTTCCTATAATTGGAATCTGGATGAAAAGGGCTCTTTATTAAGCATTAATTTGGGTGGGTCCGTGAACAGAAATACATCTTCTTCGTTTTCTTTTCAAGGAATAGGTTTTTTGAAACCGATATTGAACGATATTAATTTCGCATCAACCTATCCGGAAGGATCACCTGGTGGTGCGGAATCGAAAAGTTCGGGGGTAGCGGTATTTGGCAACTTGAATTTCATATACCAAGATCGTTATTTCGTGGATGGTAATTACCGGGCTTCGGGTAGTTCCAGTGTTAGTAAAGAGTATCGTTGGCACCCTTATTGGTCGATAGGTGCCGGATGGAATGTTCATAATGAGGCATTCCTTAAGGAGTCGTTTGTGAATTTACTGAGACTGAAAGTCAGTTACGGGTCCACGGGGAGTAACACGTTGTCTTCTTGGGAAACGAGAACAACTTACTTATATAGTGCTGATAATAATTTTATTACCGGGGTTGGAGCCAGACCTAGAACAATGGCTAATGAAAAGCTGAAAGCTTCCTATACGAATGAATTGAATTTGGGAATTCAACTGTCGTTGTTGTCAGATCGTTTGCAATTGGATTTGAGTTTCTATAAGAAAACGACAAAAGATATGCTTTTGCCCGTGGCTTATCCGCCATCGGTGGGAGTCATTCGTTTGAACAGTAACTTGGGAGAACAGGAAAACAAGGGATATGATTGGAGTTTATCCGGCGCCATCTTGAAAACGAGAGATCTACAGTGGCGTGTAACTCTGAACGGACAGCATAACCGGGATAAAATATTGAAAATTAGTAATTCTTTGAAATATAAGAATGACGAGAACCGGCAAGAGCATATAGATCAAGATGCTCTTAAGCGTAATATTTATAAAGGAATACCACCTAAGATTCAATTTGAAGAAGGAGAATCGGCCTCTTCCATTTATGTCGTACCTTCTTTGGGAATTGATCCGGCTACGGGGCAGGATATTTTAGTAAAGAAGGATGGTTCTTTAACTTTTGTGTATGATGCTAATGATAAAGTCGCGATGGGAAATACGATCCCGAAATTAGAACTTGCGCTTAGTACTTCCTTTTCTTACAAGGGTTTTTCGATGTTTGCCGGAATGAATATCACCCGTGGAGGATGGATCTATAATTCTACTCGTGCAGATAAGATTGAGCGGATTGACCCAAATTATAATGTAGATCGCCGGGCCTTTACCGAGCGTTGGAAGAATCCGGGTGACTTGGTATATTATCGAGGTTATGATCCGAATGATTACACGTTCGCGCAATCATCGCGTTTCGTGGAGAAACGGAATGAATTTTATTTATCCTCTTTAGGATTTTTCTACGAGTTTACCTCGGAATGGGTGAAGCATATTTATTTGAAAAGATTACGTATAGGCGTGAATTTCTCGGATGTATTGAGACTTTCCACGGTGAAGTTTGAAAGAGGGACTTCTTACCCGTATATGCGAGGATTTAATTTTACGATTAGTCCGACGTTTTAATGTTGATGATTTATAGTAAAGGGTATAATATGAGAAGAATAGTAATATTATTGGTAACGATCCTTGTATTTTCCGGTTGTGAAAATTTTCTGGATCTGACTCCCAAGAGTGAAGTGTTGGGAGATAAACTGTTCCAATCCGAAGAAGGATTTGAGGATGCATTGTACGGTGTATATACCGCTTTAGCGCAAAAAGAGTTATATGGGGAGAAGTTGTCATATTATTTGCCGGATATGCTAGCCCAGTATTACGTGTACGAGAATGTTGGGGGCTACATGGAGTTGTTGCTGACTTTTCAATACATGAATAGTAATTTCACGAAACGATCCATGTTTGATGATATATGGAAATTGATGTATGAAAATATCAGTCATGTAAATAGTGTATTGACGAATTTGGAAGGACGAGAAAATAGTTTACGTTATTATAATTTTTACAAGGGAGAAGCCTTGGCTTTAAGGGCTTTCATGCACTTCCAGTTACTTAATGCTTTCGCTCCGGCTTACCGGGAAGAGACAGTTGATTACCCGGCCATACCTTATTGTGAATCGTACGAGCCTTTGGTTTACCCGTTTCGTACCGTGGGAGCTATTTATCGTAAGGTTATAGATGAATTGAAAGAGGCTGAAGGGTTGTTACAGGACGAGGGGAGTTACTTGAATTTGGAGCGGGTAGATAGGGGTGATGTGTCAGCTTTCATGACTCAACGGCAATTTCACATGAATTTGTATGCTGTCCAAGGATTATTGGCACGTGTTTACATGATGAAAAATGATTTGGATAGTGCGGTTATCTACGCGGAAAAAGTGATTCAGTCAGAGAAGTTTGAGTTCGCGAATAAAACGAATATGGGGTATGAATACGCGTCATGTGTTTCAAGGAGTGAAACGATTTGGGCTGTTTATCCTCAAAAAAATTGGACCGAAGTTATGAAAGAGCATTTTGACAATGAACAGGATGAGCCAAAGCCTAACGTGTTGTTACCCTTAAATGGTTTTTACTTGTATCCGGGGTACTATCCGGAAGGGATGGCGCCGGTTGATTACGGCTTCCGGAAGTTATATGAAGTTCCTTCAACAGGTGGAGAGATGGATTACCGGATCAATTGGTTTCGACAACGAGAAGGTGTTTCCGGTAAACACGCACGTTTTTACAAGATATTTCGTAATGCCGGGACGGTTCGTGGAACTCGGGGAATACACATGATGCGAATTTCCGAAATGTACTTGATTATGGCCGAAGGATTATTGAAACAGGGGAAGTTAACGGAAGCTCAGAGATATCTTGATTCTTACACGCAAGCTCGTGGATTCGTGTATCGAAACGTAACACTTGATATGACGTTGATTAATAAGGAATATCGGAAAGAATTTTGGGGTGAAGGATTGACGTGGTTTAATATGAAACGTCAGAATATGTCGATTAATAGTTGTTTGTATTATGGAATGACTTACGAAGGGTCTGATGAAGTATACGTGTGGCCAATCCCGGATGATGAGTTTGAATATCGGGAAGGGGGGCGAGAAGGGGTATTTCCACCCGTGGAAACTGAAAAATAGGACATAAATAAAATTTGGAGTTATGAATAAGATGAAATTATATGTGTTTTGGGGGGCTTTAATATGGATGGTGGGAATAAATGCTTCCTGCGACAGAGATTATTTGGCTTATGAGCAAGAAAAAGACCGGATTTATTTTATGCCGGGTAGTGACATTGGAACAACGACAACCATTTTTGAAGATTGGGAGAATGGTGATACTAAGCAAGTGGCGGCGAATTTTTATGTTATGGGATTTCCTTCACCCGAATTGCGGGAAATTAATTTGGAAATTGTAGATACGCTAACTGATGCAGTCGAAGGACAGGATTACATTTTAGAAAAGGAACTTGTTATGCCCGTTAATGAAGTATCAGCTTATATTCCGGTAATTACTTGGAAACGGAGAAAAGAGGAGGACACTAGACCTAATCATTTACAAGTGGGACTCCGGCTAGTAGAAAATAATCATTATCTCCCGACCATGAGTGATACCCGAATATTTTTGTATAATAAGACGGTTCCACAAAAACCATGGTATTGGAAGGAGGTCGTGCTAGGCCCTTGGTCTCCCGGTTTGATGTATAAGATTATTGAGCAATATCGAAGTTTGAAAACGACAAATGTTGACGTGTATAATTCTATACATCGATTTATGGGGGATAATTTTCAAGCAGATTATTGGCCTTTAGCGGTGGAGTACTTGGTTATTAAATATGTTGTTACTCCGGTCTATTATTATTACGAGGAACATCCGGAACCCGGAGTGGTTGTAATTCCTAAACCGATATATGAATAATAAAGATATTGATTATGAAAGAAAGAATGAGATATGTCATAATTGGGTTGATGGCTTGGTTATTACTTTATGGATGCATAAAGGATGAGTCATCCGGTTTCCGTACAGAAGGTTCTCCCATTACGATTACTACGGAGGACACGGTTTATTATCAGGATTTTGGAACGAGTGTTTTGATTGACCCCGAGGTAACACAATCGCAACCAGATCTTCCTTTAGTGTACGAATGGAAGTTTATTGCAACGGATGGTGGTGCTTCAAGTGATTCGCTAAGGTTGATAGGAACGGATAAGGTGCTGGATTATAAATTTCCCCGTTCCGGAATTTTTCGGGTTCGATTACGAGTGGAAAATCAATATGGTAGTAGTTTCAAATTTTTCCAAGTACACGTGCAGGCTCCTTTTGAACAGGGGATTCTAGTACTGAGTAACGATCAGTCGGATGTGGGAAGATTATCTTTTTTGCGGTTGAAAGAAGAGGATGAAGTGTTGTCTAAAAAAGAATCTGATTTTAACCTGAACGCTTTTAAACAATCTAATCCGGGAGTAACTTTACACGGGTTGCGGGATGCGATCATTTCATATATTTCACAAGTCAGTCAGTCGGAGACAGGTTCCGGGCTTGTTGTTTCTTCTGAGACGGATCAAGTGCTTTATTGTCTGAATGCGCAGAATTTCTTGATAGAAAATCAAGTTGATGTTCGGGCCTATTGCCCGGAGATGTATCCTACAACTCTTTTTGGAAGTGATTATGCCGGTATATCGGAAGTACTTTTTGCTAGTAATGACGTTGACGGTAATCCCGATGATATTGGTGTTTTCGAAGTTGAGGGTTTTATTGCCCGGCCGCGGCCTGCAGCTTATAATAAGTTTGATAAAGCAATCTTAGGTATTATGGTTATTGAAGGATGGTCGATACTTAATTACGTGGCTTGCCTCGTTGATAATACTCATTCGGAAGTGCATTCCATGGAGAACGGGAGTGTCGGGAAATGGAATGCCGGAGATCGTTTTACCGGAGAATATATTGTAAATGTTTCTTTTTTGGGAACGAGTGGGTGTATGGTGTTTATTACTCAAGATAAAAATGATCCGTCAAAGATTAGGATACATAAAACGATAGATGATCAGCTTGAATTTGAGTCTGGGATTTATGAATATACTTTGGCAAAGGAGATGACCTTGACACATGAGTGTCAAATGTGTTCAAATGATAAATATAAGCATATTTACTATTACAAAGACAATAAGCTGTATCGTTGGGTATATATGGCTAATGAACCGAAACTGCCGGAGAAACCTGATTTTGAGTTCGCGGATGAAAATGATGAGATTACCTGTATTGCGTGTAGTCCGAATGAGGAACATATTTATGTATGTGTTTATAATCCGAATGCTACCACGGAATTAAAAGGAAGATTGTTGATACTGAATGCTGATACGTTAGAGGTTGAGAAAGAGTATAAAGGAATCTCTGATAAGGCATTGAAGGTGATGTGGAAAGTATCTGTTTAATTCAGGATGTCAACAATGAAAGGGATATTACATAAAAGCATTGGATGTGCGATTCTGTTATTGTGTGTTGTGGCAATTGTTAGGGCTGGCGAAAGCCGGTCCTTTCATGGTCAATATGTTGAAAAAATTGATGGTCAACCGAAACGATTGGAGAGTGGGCAGCCTTCTTTTAATTTTCGTTACCTTGACGTGAACGGAAAGTGGGTTTCGTTAAAAGACTTAAAGGGGAAGTACGTGTATATAGATGTCTGGGCTACTTGGTGTGGCCCTTGTAAAGCGGAAATTCCTTATCTGAAGGCATTGGAAAAAGAGATGAAGCGGAAAAAAATAGTGTTTGTAAGTATTTCTATTGATGAAAACAAAAAAGAGTGGAAAACATTTGTGGAGATGGAAAAATTAGGTGGAATCCAACTTTACGCGGGGAAAGTGAAAGATCTCGTAAGTTTTTATGGAATTGACGCTATTCCTCGATTTATTTTATTGGATAAAAAGGGGAACATCGTAAATGCTTTCATGACTCGTCCTTCGGACAAAAAAACGAAAGAAACACTTATGATCTTGAAAGGAATATAAGCTTGAGAATAGGGTAAATATTAAGATTTGACAAGATGAGAGAAGCAATATTAAAAATAGGTTTGACTTTACTAATCTTGATGGGAGTGGAATGGCATCTATTGGCGAAGACAAGTGAGACTGATTACGTGGTGTTGGTGGGAAAGTCGGTTTACGCGGATGTATCTTGGGATAAAGTGGTAAATCGATTGACAGAAATTCATCAGGCAAAGGTTGTGAATTATGATAAATTACCTTCGGAAGCCTTACCTCTTTTGAAAGAATTATCTCCCCGTTATGTTGCCGTGATAGAAAAACCGGAATATATTAATCGAAATTTTATAATCAATTTAAACCGGATGAGTCGCGAGATTGATGATGACTTATACGGGGATTTTTTGTGGGGTATTATCACCGGATATGATGCGGATGCGGCGTTACGATTAGTTGAAAGAGCCCGAAATCCTAAAGAAATTAAAAGTGCATGGTGTATTGGGGTGAATGATTTTAAAGATGGGAAGTATTTTGAACAAATGGGCTTAAGTACAGAGGAGAATGAATGGAGAGAAAAGAATACCGAATCTAATCAAGATATGGCAGGGCGGTATAAGGAACTGGCAAATAAAGTAGTGAGTTGGGGAGAGCAACATAATCCGGATTTAATCATTTATCAAGTGGAAGAATTTAAGAATCAATTCAATTTGGTATCACCGGATGATTACCGTGAGGGTAAAATTGTTCCTCGACAAGGGAAATTATGGTGGGGAGATCGGAAATTAAAGTTGGGAAATAACTCCAGAGTTTGTTTTACCCCTATGTCCGGGGCTAATACTTTCGGGACAAAGGAGAGTGTCCCTGTTGTTTGGTTGAGTGATCTTGATGTAACCACTTTGATCGGTAGTATGGAAATATCATTTCATGGAAGGGGAGAGTGGGGAACATTAAAGTATTGGATGACAGATGCAGGACGTTTTACGTTGGCAGAAGCTCATTTTCTGAATCAACAGGACATGTTGTGTAAACTGAATCGATGGAGTCCCAAACTGTTGCAAGAATGCTATAAATTTAACGAAGATACCTCTAAATTAGTACTGAATTATTATAGATCTTATAACGAATATGAGAGTAAAATTGAAGAATTGACAGGTAGCAAACAGGAAATGTTGGATAAATTTTCTTATCTGTACGAGCGTGATATTATGGTGTATTATGGTGATCCGGCGTGGAATGTACGGGTAAAAGATTTATCGGATGATCAGCCGTATATAATAACTAGCAAAGTAAGAGGGAAAAAGTGTATCGTGACGATTAAGACGACCGCTTCTTTTTCATGGGAACGATTAGGAGGGGAAATTCGGGCGGAATATTCTTTTGGTGATAGACATTGTGCTGTTGGATATTTGCCGATTTGTTATTTTTTTCCGCAACGTCTTCATAAACCGCAAGTTGCCCGTAAGCAAAAACAACAATTGGACATTGTGGTAAATAAAGATTTCTTGTTTGTCTATGATGCATATTGGGAACCTAATGGAACGTACCGGATAATTCTTGATTTGGGAAAGTGAAAAGGGAATGAATTTGTTATGAAGAGAAAAAGACTGTCTTGGGGCAGTCTTTTTTATAACGTGGATTTATTTATAATCCGTATATTATTGTACAGAAATAATCCATGATACAATATTCCTTTCCATGAATTCACTACTCCCCGTTCCCTTTCAATACCGGAAGACTGATGTGGTATTTCACGGCAACGACCCGGGTTAAAATGACACTTCCGGCCGTGATGACCTGGGTGGTGATGTGTCCCACGGCAAAGAAGTCACAGGCGAAGTAAATTAATCCGCCTAGAATACAGGCGATAGCATATATGTCCTTACGGAAGATAAGGGGAACCTCGTTGATAAATATATCCCGGATGACTCCCCCGACAGCTCCGGTTGTCATACCCATGATAATGGCAACCCACATTGGGAATCCTGCAACCAAACTCTTCTCGATGCCAACCACGGTAAACAGTCCCAATCCAATGGCATCAAAGATGAAAAACGTGTTATTCAATCGGATGACATATTTCCCGAACATAATCACGAATAACAAGGCCAGCCCTGTAACAATCAGATAGGAGGGTTGGTGCATCCAAAAAGGAGTTAACCCCAGCATCAAATCTCGTGTCGTTCCGCCCCCGATGGCTGTTGCGGCTCCAACCACGTATGCCCCGAACCAGTCGAATCGCTTGGCTGATGCCAAACGTATTCCACTGATAGCGAATGCGAATGTACCGATGTAATCAATGATTGTAGTAAAATCAATATTCATATTCCTGTTATTTTTTGAGCCTGCAAAGCTAATAATAAAGGAATATCATTCGCCACGTATTTTGATGTTTTACAGCATGATAATAGGGTTTATAAAACTATTTTTATACCCACTCTTCGCTTTTCACTTCCCCTTCCACGGAAAGTACGATCTTTTTGATCGGGATGTTACGGGAGGCCATTTCTCTCGCTTTTAAAGCCATTTGCAGGAGGCCACCGCAACAAGGTACTTCCATGATGAGAACCGTGAGCGTGTCGATCTGGGCATCGTCAATCATGCTACGAAGTTTGTCCACGTAAGAATCGGTATTATGATCCAGTTTCGGGCAGGCAATAGCCAGGATCTTACCTTTCAGGAAACGTTCGTGAAAATTCCCGGAGGCAAAGGCTGAACAGTCGGAGGCCAATAACACGTTTGCCCTTTGGAAATACCCGGCTTGCGGGTTTAACAGGTGTAACTGTACGGGCCATTGCCGGAGTTCGGAGCTACCGGAACATGGAGTTATAGCGGGTTTCATGACGGGTTTTAATTCTCTTGCCATGGAACCGGGACATCCACATCCCAGTTTCGGTGTGGGATGTAATTCTTGCAGGTTTATGGGAATGTTATGGCGTTTCAAATATTCCAATCCCTGTTTTACCAACTCTTTTTCACCGTGTTCTTTCAGGTGACGTAAATGAGCCAGGATTACGTGTTCTCCTTTGGGTGCAATGCGCTCCATAACAGCCTCTTCACTATATGGTTCCGCTTCCCGTTCTTCTAGCTCGATAGCGCCGACGGGACATTCTCCGATACAAGCACCCAACCCGTCGCAGTACAAATCACTTATCATGACGGCTTTTCCGTCTATTAATTGTAAAGCCCCTTCGTGGCAACCTTTCACGCATAGCCCGCAGCCGTTACATTTTTCCTCGTCTATTTTTATAATTGTCCGTTTCATAGTCAGTCGTTTTTGATTCTAGGACAAAGATACACGTGAAAACAGGGGAGTTTTGTAATGAATATTACAGATGGGGCTCAAAAAACAAGAATAATTGTTTATGAATTTTAAATTGCAAAAAATAGAGAGAATGTATAAGTTCTAATTAATATCGTTTTTTTCTTTTTAGTATGATATACACTCTCTTTGGACATCATTCGTAGAGCTTCTGGGAGGTATTCGTGGAGGAATGAGAATAGAGTTTGTTCAATATCGGAACAAATTCGAATCAAAGACACTCACTGAACGTCTTTGAAACGTCTTTGATTCGAAAGTGAAACGTCTTTGAACCCTAAGTTCATCGAATCTTCTTCGAATTTCCTGCGGGTATTTATGGTATTCTCCAGTATCTCCTTGTACACGAAACTAGGAACTTTTTCCTTTCATACGAGGAGACACTGGGGAAGTGTTAACCTTCAATTTTGGAAATTTACTTGAATGCTTTTTTCAAGCGTTCCAGTCCTTCTTTTACCGTTTCGAGCGGGCAACCGATGTTCATGCGGAAAAAGCCTTCTCCCTCGGGGCCGAAATCCGTACCGCTATTTAAGCCGAGCTTCGCCTCGTGGAGTAGTTTTTCCTGAATTTGCTCGTGGGATAACCCTGTCGCCCGGAAATCAAGCCAGAGTAAGAAAGAGCCTTCCGGGAGTATCATTTTTACCGAGGGTAACTCTTCCCGGAGAAATTGGTCGGCAAACAGGATGTTCTTTTCGAGGTAACGAACCATTTCGTCCAACCAGGCGTCCCCGTGCTTGTAGGCAGCCTCTAGAGTGACGTGTCCGAAGATATTACCCAAATCCAAGTGCAGACATAAAAGTTCTTTCTCGAAGGGGCGACGTAATTCCGGGTTCGAGATCACGACAACGGAATTCATCATCCCGGCGATATTGAATGTTTTACTCGGAGCCATCATGGTCACGGTGATTGCGGCAATCTCCGGTGACAGGGAGGCCATTACCACGTGCTTGTATCCGAAGAGGGCAAGGTCGGAATGGATTTCGTCAGAGAGGATTGTGACCCCGTATTGCAGGCATAGCGCTCCGATTCGAGTAAGCTCTTCCTTGGTCCATACTCTTCCCACTGGGTTGTGAGAATTGCTCATTATCAGTAGTTTTACTCCGTTTTTCAGTTTCTTTTCAACATCTTCCCAGTCAATCTGGTAATGTCCGTTTTCTACATTCAAGGTACTGCATACGAGTTCCCGGTTGTTATCTTTCACCACGGCATAGAATGGAGGATAGACAGGAGTAAAAATCATGACCTTATCATGTTCTTCCGTGTAAACCCGAACCCCTAATGCCAGGGCCGTGACGATACCGGGACTACTTAATAGCCAGTGGGTATCTACTTGCCAATCGTGGCGACGTGCCACCCAATCGGCGAATGCCTGTTTGGCTTTATCACTTCGGAACGTGTATCCGAAAACTCCTTTTTCACAACATTCACGAGCGGCATCGAGAATTTCGGGGGCTACCTGAAAATCCATATCCGCTACCCACATGGGTAGAATATCCGTGCTACCAAACACGTTTGCAAGATTGTCGTACTTCACGCAACTAGTGTTCCGACGGTCTATTATCTGATCAAAATTGTACATACTTTTTTTATTTAATCGAGTAGCAAGTTATAAAACTCTTTTAAATATTTATACGGGAATGGACGGGAAATGTCGAAACATTTATTTCATATTTTGGTAATCGTTTCTTAACAATACAATTCTTCCTTTGTATAAGTAATTTAGGAATGAATATATGCCTAAGAAACAGCAACATTACAAAACAATCGTTCTTTCGGACATCCACCTCGGTTCTAAATGGTCGAAGACGAAAGAGGTTACCCGTTTTTTAAAACAACACTCTTGCGATACCCTTATCTTATGCGGTGATATTATCGACGGGTGGTCGCTTATGCGAGGGAAAAACAGTAAATGGCGGCGGCGCCACACGAATTTTATCAAGGTGCTACTGGACATCTCTCATGACACGAAGATTATTTACGTGCGGGGAAATCATGATGATTTCCTGGATCGGGTGATCCCCTTGACCTTCTCGAATATTTCAGTGGTGAAGGATTACATCTACACGAGTGGGGATAAACGTTATTACGTGCTGCATGGGGACGTGTTTGATAAAGTGACTTCCTCTATGAGTTGGTTGGCGAAAGTCGGGGATGTGGGATATTCTTTCTTGTTGTGGGCGAACAAGATTTATAATCGCCGTCGATTGAAGAAAGGTTTGCCCTATTATTCGATTGCCCGGGAAATCAAGTTGAAAGTGAAAGCTTCGGTTTCATATATCAGTGATTTCGAAAAACATATCGTGGATATTGCCGGGAAGAAAGGTTGTCAAGGGGTGATTTGCGGGCATATCCACTATCCGGAGAAGAAGATGATCGGGAACGTGCTTTACTTGAATTCGGGAGACTGGATGGAATCTCTCTCTGCCTTGACCGAGGATTACGATGGAAACTGGAACGTGTATATCGAAGAAAAGGCTTTGACGGAGGTACGAGATTCGGAATCTGAAACTGTATTACACACGGGATTAGCGGTATGAAGTATTTATTTATCGTTCAAGGAGAGGGAAGAGGCCATCTGACGCAGGCCATTTCGCTCTCGCAAATGTTACGTCGCCATGGTCATGAGGTCGTGGAAGTGCTGGTTGGGAAAAGTAGTAACCGGGAGATTCCCGCTTTCTTTTTGGAGAAAATTGGGGCAAAGGTAAAGACTTTTGCCAGCCCGAGTTTTTGTTACGGGAAAGATCACAAGAAGGTGAAACTGACAAAAAGTATATTACTTAATATCACGGTGAAGAAATTGCGGGAATATAGGAAGAGCGTGAATTTGATTCATCGTCACATTCAAAAAACGGAGCCGGATGTGGTAATTAACTTTTACGAGATTTTGGCCGGGCTGATGAACCTGCGTTTCCGGGAACATGTTCCTTTTGTCTGTATCGCTCACCAGTTTCTGATGAAACATCCCGACTTCCAGTACGGGAACGGGACCGGAAGAGAAGAAATGTTATTGCGTCTGAATAACACGTTGTGTAGTATCGGGGCGACGAAGACATTGGCTCTTTCGTTCTACCCTTTGAAAGATTTTTACCGGGAGAGAATGGCTGTCGTACCGCCACTTTTACGGGAAGAGGTGTTACAAGCTGACCCGGAGGATAAGGGATATATTTTAGGGTATATGCTGAATCCCGGGTATGCCGATGAGGTAAAAGAGTGGCATAAATCCCATCCCGATCAGGAGGCTCACTTCTTTTGGGACAAGAAAACTGCTCCTCCGGTTTTTCGGGTAAACGATCGTTTAACTTTCCACCGGATTAATGATGTCAAGTTTCTAGAATACATGCAAGGCTGTTCGGGATATGTTACGACCGCCGGGTTTGAATCCGTCTGTGAGGCGATGTATTTGGGAAAACCGGTCATGATGATTCCTACCCACGTGGAGCAGGAAATTAATGCTGCCGATGCTGTTGGAGCCGGGGCGGGAATCGAGAGTACGACTTTCGATGTTTCCCGCCTCGTGGAATATATTCCGACCCACAATGCTGATACCGGAGCTTTTCGGGATTGGGTGCAATCTGCAGAAGAGTTGTTTATCCGGCATTTGACGACGCTGGTGTGAAAAGTTACAAGGGAGAAATTATTCTCTTGCTTTCTGTTTGTCCTTTTCTGTAGATTTTTTCTTTGTTGTTCTTTTAAAAAATTACTTTTTTAATGTGTCCCAAGTTATTTTCTTGATTCTCTTTTTTCTCTCATTTTTCTTCGGTTTTATTCATCGATGTAAAATTCTTTACTTAATTCTTTCATTTCTTTCTCCCGTTTAAATAGTTCCTTTTGGGTGCCGAAGAATGAAACATTCTTCATAGCATATATATAGTCTTCATTGAAACTTTCAGGATCGGCTAATTTTATTTTCTTTTTAATCTCTTGCTCTATCATGTAGAACGTGTCAGGAGGAATAGTTTGCCAAGCAGGATGATCCCAGATTGAAAAACTAATTTCTACAATGTCGCCCTGTCTGTTTGCAAGCATATGAATAAATATAGTCAATTTTGCATCAACTAATTCTTCCATTTCTTGTTTCAAATGTCGATATATAATTTCTGCGGTAGTCATTGGATATTCGAGTAACCTTCGTCCATTTTTTCGTTGGAATTTTTTGTTGTCAAATAAATCATGTTTGTTGTTTATATTTTGTAATCGAACTGGCTTCATAATGGGGTGCCCTTCAATTTTTTCCATTATGACGAATAATGAATCTTGAGAGACGTGATAACTTGTTTTTTTCCCGTGTGTAGTTTCGCCATATTTGTAATAGGGTTGTTGGCCCAAGAGTTTTCCTACAGAGAGAAAAAATAGTAATGATAAGAGAAAAGCTTTCATTGTAATATATCTTTTAATGTTTTGAATCCACGCAATGTCCATTCTTCTGTTCTTCCGCCGTATTTAGGCATTTTCTTTAATAGTTCAACTGCTTCTAAATAAAGTCGTTCAAGATTTTTTGTATCTTTAGGATTCTTTAAGTTTAAATTTGAGTCGAGCATCTCTAACATACTGTATATAACATCAAAAAAAGGTTGTGTTTCTGAATCACCAACAAAACTTCCAAGACTTAACTGTGCCATAAAAGCGTCAATTTCATGATTTATTGGAGACGTGTCCGTGGAATGTTGAAATATATGGACAAATTCATGCATTAGAATACCAGCCCAAGTTAAACTAATATTGTTAATATCATTTTCAAGTAATAGAGCGCAGTTGCGGCTTACATATATTGTCGTTCCATCTGTCTCGAAATCGTAGTTTTGAAGGTCGACATCAACACTAATATAGAATGTTTTATTGAAACCCTTTAATTTATCAAATAGTTTTTTACCTAAATGATTGTTGTAAATATTATTTAATATTTCATTGAGCTTGGGAGTGTAGCTCTCAAGACCATTTTGGTATTCGATTTTAATAGGAATATCTGCAATAACAGAATAGAGAATAATATTTTCATCCTTTATTCCCCAATGGAGGTTTTTATCTGGAATTATTTCTTCCGAATATTGACATCCCCAAAGTAAACAAATCAGGCAAAATAATATATATTTCGTATTCATAAATAATTTTATTCATTTACTTGCCTTTCAGTTGTTCTGCGATTTTCTCTCGTAAGGCATCATCTCGGAGATTCTTGGCGACAATTACATTATTTTCGTCTAGCAAGAGAGAATGAGGGAGGTTTTTCACGAAAAACAGGCGAGCGATTTCAGACTGTTGGCCTTTCAAGTCCGAGCCGTTTTCCCATATCATTCCATCCTCTCCTACGGCTTTAAGCCATTCCATCCTATTGTTGTCTAGAGAAATACTAATAATTTCCAGACCTTTTGTATGATATTTCTGATAGATTTTTAACAGGCTTATATTTTCTTGGCGGCAAGGAATACTCCATGATGCCCAGAAATGAATTAATTTTACTTTTCCTTTAGTATTTCTGAGAACAATAGAGTTTCCATCGGTTTTTTTTATTGTAAAATCGGGGGCAACATTTCCTTCCGTGAGTTTTTCCTGTTGAGCAATAAGATTTGCTATTGCTTGTCCGGGGATTGTTGATTTAGCATTCTCTCCTAGCAAAGAATACCTACCTTTCAGTGTTTCTAATTCCATTTGTTGCATACTGGAAAATATCACATAGGCAGCGACATAAGTATCGGCATATTCTTGTAATAGTTTTTTTTCTTTTGCTTGTGCATTTTCCAAAAACTGATTGAATTGATTGATTAATGTTTGTACTTTCGAGTTATTCCCTTTTTGTTCTGTAAGTTGAAGTTCTGTTTGTGTTTGCTGTTGTATGATCTCTGTATTGATTTTACAGAACCGATTATAGATTTCTTGTTGAAAACCTCCTTGTATTATTACTCCTGAGGTCCCTGCAAATATGGTGAAATTTGCATTTTCAAGGATGAGAGGAATGATTCCTTGTTGATCGGTTGTTGTGATGTAAGCCCCGATCGGTTTGTCGGTCGTACCGGTGAATTCGAAAGCCTCGTTTATTATTGGGGTTATTCCTAGTGTATCTACCATCCCTCGTTCTTCACTTATTAATAAAAGGGTTCCGTCGGCCATCCCCTCGATTTTTCCGCTTATTTTGTAATTTTCTTGAGCTATGGTGGTAATAGAAGTCCCTATTACCAATACAATTAGTAATAAAAGTTTCATCTTTTCTGTGTTTTATGGGATTTCTTTGATTTGTAAATGTACATGGAAAAGGAATATCCGGGCTAAACCGGATAATCCTTTTCTAATGAAAATAGTGCGTGTTTTTTACTTGATAAAGTTAAAATACCCCGATTTCTGCTAGGGATACCGAGAAATTTTGTCCGTAAACTTGGTCATTAACAATGAATTTGAAGTATCGGACATCGGGCGAATTGGGGAAATAGAGAATAGTTGTTTCTCCATTCGTTGCCCCGATTGTGTTTTCTTCCACGTATGTAGCATCCTCCCAAGAGATCTTGTTTGTTGAGACTTTAACTTTTATCATGCCAGGCATTAGGCTCGCACTTTGAGAATCTGCTTTGTCAAAAGCTTTTTGCACAATTTTAATGCCGTGTATGGTTTGAACTTGTTTCATGTCTACCGTGATTTCGTAAGTACGAGCTAAAGTTGAAATTAATTCTGGTTGCCACCAGTTATCGAGTTGTCCGTCAAATAGATTTTCAAGATTTGAGTTGTAGGGATATTTATCCTCTTCCGAACAAGTATATTCCCAAGTGCTGGCATCCAAACACGTTAATGCTGGTTGCGTGGGATTACTTTTTTTCGTTACATAAGCAGGTAAATTTTCATCCGGAATATAATGCTTGTTATAGCGATCGACAGCTAGTCCACAGACCGTGTTGGCTACATCCAGAACAAAAAGACTACGTTCCAGATCATATAATTCGGATTGAGGAACTTGGTCTGCCATGTCTGTTCGCAAGTAACGATTTTTTCCTAGAACTAATTTTTCTAGATTAGGGAGATTCAGGATGTCTTCAAAAGAAGAGAGCGAATAATCATATTCAAGTTCTCTTAAAGATTCAATGAACTCTTCCGAGATCTCACTTTGTCCGTATTTTGCTTTAAGCCAATGCTTGAAATCACTGGTGTACAATTTATCCCGGGAAAGTTGATACGGGTCAAAAACAATTAGGTCATCACATCCTTCGACTTGACCTTCCCGATTTAGAATTACCGGCTTGTCGGGGTCAATTTCTTCTGGTAACAAGTAATACTTTTTTTGCATTAATTCGGATGTTAATTCCAGGGTTTTGACATTCCCGTCTGCAGTATAATAATTCAATTGGGCGGAAGAAATGTTCTCTTGCCAAGTTGAAAAGAAAAGCACTAAACGTTTCTTTACAAAGTAATGTTTGGAAATCAATCGAGTAAAGGATATTATTGTTTCATGCGTGGGTGTATAAGGACGTCCAAAAATTGGGTTGGCTAAAGACTCATTGCCATTTTTGTCAATAGCACATACTGTAACCTCGTAATTTCCATCTTCTAAATCGGGAATACTATACTCTGTTGTATTTGGGGCTAGAAGAATAGAATCTTTCATATCATTTACTTGCCAGCGGACTTTAATTTTATCGATAACGGGATCCACATTATTTACCCATTTCACGATTAATCTTTTCCATCCCGGAGCTATCGATACTTTGGTACATTTCCCTAGATAACGAATGGCTCCATCACCTGCATAATCACTATATGTATCTTCCAAACTCTCGCAACCAGCGACAAGGACGAGAGATATAAGTATCCATAAATATTTTTTTATTGCCATAACTTAGTCTTTTTTGGTATAAACCTCGAATTCATGAAATGTTACATATTGGCTTGCGTTAATATCTCCTGCCCAGCCGGAAAATAGTCCGAAGGTATCGTTTATCACAACCTTAATGAAACGATAGGAACTTCCGGTTGCGGCAAATGGGATTGAAATGTATTGGGGTTTGGCCGCTTTGATTTCTTCCAAGCTATTGAGTTCGTCTACTGTGTTCAACAAAGGACACTTGGAACACCAGCGGAGATTGTTAACAAGTTCCCTGTATTGTTCAAAATGGCCAAGTTCTTTCCACGAGTTTTCGTCATCTTTATTATTAGATGCGTAAATGGTGACATTGCAAGGAAGCTTGTTGAAAATTCTTCCTGCCCACACGTAACCGTATTTCCCCGGATTAGGGTCCCATGCTGAAGGTGCTGATGGGAAACTTTTCTTCGTGTATAGCATGCTGTATAGTCGAACTTCCGATATTAGTTTGTCCTCTTGAAGGTCAAGAATAAATAGTGGCTTACCGAAACAATCTGGTCCGGCTAGATAAGTTCCATAGGTATTCTTGTCTGTCCCGAAAGATGTTTCCCCTTTCGTGTCCCCATCGAATAAATATGATTTACTCAATTTTGCCTCTGCGTCTTCTATGGCTAGTCCTTCTGGATCTAAAAAGTCAAATTTTGAAGGAGATAATAAAGCTGTATTGTAGGCTTCGATATTTTCCCAAACTTGCTGTTTTACCATGTAACCTCGAAAATCTTCCGTACGAATTACAACCGTGTTCGTGGCGGCGGATTGTTCAAGGGGGAATGCTAAGGTGTCTGCTCCAGCCGTGATTTGAAAACTATTTATCAATAATGTGTCCGGTTCTTGTGTTTTTGGATCTTTACCGATATAAAATACGTGAGCCATACCGTTTGCATTTTGGGGGACATCGTATGTGAGCATGAATCCGTTCCAACTTGGTTTTACTTCCAGTTGTTCAAAAAAGGCAACAGGGCCAGAATCTTTCGTGTCAAAAGCGATCTCCAACGGGGCCGATTCCACGTTATTTCGATTGCAAAGAGTGATCGACGCCAGAACTCCTTGCCGGGCTTCGTTGAATCCGACTAAAAATAAAGAATCACAAGCATAACTACCCGTTCGTAGTATTTCTTTACCGAACGCATCTTGATAACGGACTCTGATGGATAGAATGTCCGGATCTGCTGGTAATCGATAACGCATAATAGCCCCCCCGGCCGTGGGTTGAAAAGAAATATTTTCTTGTGGTATGGTAATGTCAAAACCGACTTCTTTGTCTTCTTGACAGCCATAAAATATGCTTAATGTCAATAGTATATAAATAAGTTTTTTCATAATTCTATATTTATGTATTAGACTATTTGTTACCAACCTGGATTTTGAACACAACCGGCAACCATAACTTCCTCGCTACGAATGGGGAAAAGATAATCTCTAGGAGCGACGAATTCCCGTTTTGACCATACAACGACAGGTCCATCAAAGTTATTATAGAATTGATGTGCTGTTTCTCCTAAAATATTCCATCCATAAAGATCTGTATTTAATTCATCAGCAGCGGTTAACCAACGGCGTAAATTCCAGAAACGACGCCCTTCAAATGCAAATTCAATGTTCCATTCTTGACGAATGATCTCTCGCATTCCTGTTTTCGTTTTTACCTTGTCTGGGGTTTTTGAATAATTAGTCCATGCGGATTCTACGTCTGGAATTCCTGCGCGTTCTCGTACTGCATTTAGAGGATTATAGACGTGTTCGGCATCAGGTGTTTCTAAATATTCATTCCAAGCTTCTGCTTTCATCAGGTATAGTTCTGCTAAACGGAAAATAATAGCACCTTCTTCACGATTATCGATAGCTGAAGAATAATCACGTGTTGAGACATTAGAGTAGCTTCCCTTTTTCAACCAGTAACCACTTAAGTTTTGCGGATAGGAGTTATTGATGATGGGGGTGTGCGTACCGAATTGTTCTCCCCGATAAGCTTTCACGATAAGATTCTGCGCTGCATCTTTTCCTCTTTGCCAGTAACAGCGGTCGGCGGCGATACTTGCATAGAAACGAGGTTCTCTGCGAAGATGTAGTCCCAGTACATCAGAGTTTAACGGAATGACATCTCGATATAGAGGACTACTTTCTTTTCCCATTTGGTAGCGGGAAGAATAATCCCATTCTTTGTCAGCATCAATTGGTAATCCATGTTCCGTGTAATACATTTCGACCATTTTTATGCTTGGAGAGATACAACCTTTCATTGATGCATTATAATTAGCATAATCAGTACTTTTGAAATAGGGTAACGTCCAAGAATACCAGAAGTGTAAGCTCTGACCTTGTGGGCGAATCATGTATATAGCCTCGTTGTTGGCATAACCTGGCGCTACCACTGAGTTTTCAATATCCATCATGGTATTGAGCAATTCTGTACTTTTAGACATATTTCCCGTGACAAGTTGTCTTCCTCCATCTAAACAAAGTTGTATCGCCTCGTCTGTCGCTTCTGCTGCACGTTTCCACTTTTCATGATCATATGTTGTGTTAAACAGTTGTTCTCCCTTTTTATTTTTGAAATTGGTATATGCAGGATTCCCGTTAAAAAGGGGTGATGCGGCATATAGCAGAACTTGTGCTTTTAATGTTGCTGCGGATTCTAAACTATGATATGTCCAACGAGATTGATCTTTTTGCATGAAAGGAGGTAATACTTTCATCGCTTCATCCAATAGCCTGACAATTGTGTTTACACAAGTGTCAATAGGAGAACGTGGTTGTTGCATAATCTCAATATCTGAATTTACTTCAATATTTTCAGGAACTAAAATGATTGGTCCATACCGGCGCATGAGTTCGAAATACAGTTGTGCTTTTAAGGCTTTTAATTCGGCTACCCATAAAGCTTTTTCGTTGTCAGGCATATTGTAAACTCCACCGATCTTTTCGAAAAAGATATTACAATAACGAATGGCAGCATAAAATAAGTCTTTTTTCCAAATATTGGCATATGGTTCTTGAACCATTTGTAGACCGTCGCCGATAAATAAACCGTACCATTGCCATCTATGTTGAGTTGTGAGAAGTTGTCGCGTATATTCTCCGGCAACGACTTCGTCTGTCCCGGTAAAAGCGGGATTTACGATGACGGAAGAAACCGGATCGGTCATGAGAACATAACAGCTTTTTAACCATAGTTCGGCTTGTTCTCGTTTTTCAAAAATGGTCTCGATTGTCTCAATATCATTCTCGGGTACTATATCCAGATAGTTACTACAACTAGAAAAGAATATTGATGTGACAATCGTGCTATATATAATTAAATGCTTCATAATAGTAATTTATTAGAATTAGAAACTGAAATTTAAACCGATAGCATATGTCTTTTGTATGGGATAATTAAAACCGTCTTCACCTAATTCTACATCCCATACTTTAAAGTTGGTGATTAAGAATGGATTATTTGCCCGGACGAAGAGTTTGACATTCTGCAATTTCCATTTATCCATCAATTTTCGAGGCATATTGTAAGCTAATTCCAACGAGGTACAACGTAAAAAACTACATTCTCGCATAAAGTAGGTACTTTTACGAATTTCTGCATTATTTTCATTATACCAATCTTCTTGTGGATTGTGTTGTGTTAAGTTGTAAGTTGATAATCGTGGCCAGAACGGTTTGTTTGACATATTGTCTTCTGACCAATGGTCGTTGTAAATAGCCTTTAGCATGGCGTGGTTATTATCAAATGGAGATATTTTTTTAGGATCCATAAAGAATCCTCGTTTCCCGGAACCTTGGAATGCAAAACTGAATTCGAAACTCTTGTAGTTGATAAAGCCTTGGAAACCATAAATTAATCGAGGAGTTTCTGGGAATCCGATGTAAGTCGCATCTTCCACGTCAATCACTCCATCACCATTCAGGTCGCGATAACGGATATCTCCGGGCATTACATCCCCACCTTGAACCGGAGAGTTGTCTATTTCTGCTTGGTCGCGGAACAAACCTTCTGCAATATATCCTACTTGTTGAGAGATTTCATGACCAACCTTACGTTGCCATACTGGTTTATCCGTCGCCTCTTCAATTTCCAAATATTTTGATTCGGAATAAGTGGCCGTGGCGTTTAAGATGACCCACAAGTCATTTGTGAAAGCGTGTTGGATTTTGCCAGAAAAGTCAAACCCGCGCGTTCGTGCTTTACCAATGTTATCTAAGGGGGCAAGCTCTACACCCATGGAAGAGGGGATTGTGGTACGATTGGCCAAAATGTTATGGCGTACTTCTTGAAAAGCATCTAAAGTAAATTCAACAACACCTTTAAATAACTTAGCCTCTAGTCCCAAATTTACTTGTTCTGCAATCTCCCATTTTATATTTTCATTAGCATAGGAAGAAACTCGGAAACGATTAATATTTTGTCCATAGGGCATTGGATCTTTATATTGAAGGCTATTAGGTTTTTCGATGAGTGGCAGAAAAACAAAACGAGGGGTTGAAATGATTCCGTCGTTTCCAACCTTCCCATATGAAGCTCTGAATTTTAAAAAGGGTAGCCACTCTGAAGTGGATTGCATGAATGGTTCGCTGGATATAACCCAGGCAATTCCTCCGGCTGGAAAAAAGCCCATTCGGTTCTTGTCCGCGAAACGTTCGGAGCCATTGTACCCGAAACTACCTTCTATGAAGTACCGATCTTTGAATCCATAACTTCCGCGCATGGAGAATGTCATGTTGCGTCGGGGCATACCGTCTAGGACGGATTGGATGGGAGTGTAGGTTCGTTCTTGCATTTGAAAGACTCCTGTTAATGAAGTCTGGTGATCTCCCCATGCTGCGGTATGTAATGCCCGCCCTTCGTAAGTCACTTGCGTGTTGGTTGTAGAACTGTTAGATGCGACTTCTAGTGTTCTACGGGCAGATACCGGGTTTATAGCATGTAGGGTATGCTTACCTGTTTCGAAATTGTAGTTTTCAAGAGAATATAAAAAAGGTGCAGTTTTAAAACCAGTTGTGTAGTATCCGGATTGAACAATGGATACGCTGGCTCTAATCTCAAGACCTTTGATTAGAGAGGAAAGATTATGGATGTATTCTGCTTTGTTTGTGGTAGAATACCGGGTACGTTTCATGTATCCTTTTTGAATCTCCATGTATGGATTTGTCGTGTATTCATCTACTGCTCCAAAACGAAGATGGGGCCAGTTGTATGTATCATCTCCCGGATAGGTAGGTGCAAAATCGACAGGGGAAGCATTAAAGGCTAATTGGTACGCTTGGGTTACATCATACAACGGTCCATTATATTTATCTAAAGTGGTGGACGAGTTGATTAATAATTTGATACCCGCCTTTAAATCAATGTTCAGGTTTGCCCGGAAAGAGGTTTGATTGTTTATGATGTTACAATCATAATCATTTAATTTATCTGTTTTTAGCATACCTTGATCTCGGTTGTAATTTACAGAAGCGTAATATTGTACAACCTTTGAACCACCCCTAATACTGATCCCGGCATGGTGGTTTACGTTAAAACGTTTAAATAAAACATCGTACCAGTCGTTTTGAGGGTATAGCCAAGAAGGATATTTTCCCGAGAGGGTTCTGTTGATTGTTTCCTCGCTGTATTTGGGTGTTGAAGCTTGTGAGCGTCCCATTAATGCTTGGTTGTACATTCGCATATAAGTGATGGGATCTACCACGTCAATTTCTTTGGTGGGCATGGAGAATATGGATTCATAACGTAAAGATGCATACACGCTGCCTTCTTCCCCCTTTTTCGTGGTAATCATGATTACTCCATTTGCCCCGCGAGCCCCGTACATTGCTGTTGCCGAGGCGTCTTTTAATACCGAAAAAGTCTCGATATCTTCGGGTGCAATTCTGGCTAGTTCCAATTTTGACGATTCTACCCCGTCGATCAAGATTAATGGGTCAATATTTGCTCCTGTCTGGAAAGACGTGATCCCGCGAATATAGAACTTCGTGTTCATCTCTTCTTCGGTCAACGCTCCCGGAATACCTCCCGTTTGCCAACCGATAATACTAGGGACACGTCCCACTAGGCTTGTTGTTAAGTCACTATTAGAGGATTTTAAATCCATGGGGCGTACCGTGGAGATTGCAGATACTACACTTTCTTTCTTCTGTGTACCAAAGGCAACAACGGCAACTTCTTCAATGTTTTCGGCTGTTGGATTTAATGTTACATTCACGGTCTTTTTTCCTTTGATAGCAACGATTTCCGGTTTGTAACCGATGAAAGAAACTCGTAAAACATCGTCAGGTCTAACAGGAATCGTGTACCGTCCATTGGCATCTGTGGCAACTCCTTGGGTTGTCCCGTGGATAATTACTGTGGCTCCGGGAATAGGATTCCCTTTATCATCAGTAACTTTACCACTAAGTCTGATTAATTCTACGATCTTTTTCTCTCGAATGGAGATCAAGCTTTGTGAAATGGCGTATTCTAATCCTAGCTTGGGAAGAATCTCGTCTAAAAGTTGTTTTACCTCCTTGTTTTTAGCCTCTACTGAAATTTTTCCTTTGGATTTAGCCAACTCACTGTTGTAGAAAAAGTCATAGTCGGTTTGCTTTTTTAATTCCTCGATGACTTCGTTTAACGTGACATCTTTCAAATCTAAAGTAACCTTTGTTTTCTTTTGGGCCTGTGCATTTGTCGGGAGGGCAAAGCACACACCTAGCAACAAGATTACTAGAAAATTTTTAAAGATTAACATCTTCTGCCATGAATTCCAGCATCTTGGCAATGCATAGTCTCGCTTTTTTTTCATAAATTTGTAAATTAATTTATTAAACATCTATACTTCCGATTCTTGCAAGGACTCCGGAAAGTATTGAGAATAGGAACAGGTTGAGGATTGATCAAGTCTTCAACCTGTTATATTTTTATTTTCTTTGTATTATAATCTTGTCTTCAGCAATGATGAAATTGACGTCACGAGTGTATTCCAGCATCTCGAATAATGGACGGAGATCCTCGTAACGTTTCAATCGTCCACTGAATTTTATCTCTTTGACTTTTGGGTCTGCGAACTCGATATTAAGATTGTACCATCGGGTAAAAATTTGCATTAATTCCTCCAAGGACATATCCTCAAATTCATAGTAACCCTCCTTCCAAGAGATGAATTGTTGTACATTTACCGGAAAATAGCCCGATTCTTGTGTAGTTTTATTGTAAGCAACTTGCGTACCGGGAGCCATGATGATATTTTTATTTCCACAATGGGCCTCCACCCGCCCTTCTACCAAGGTCGTTTTTACCCACGTCCCTTCAGCATAAGCGTTTACATTGAAAGAAGTTCCCAATACCCGAATTGCAACATCCGATGCATGAACGATAAATGGGTGGAGGGAATCAGATTTAACCTCGAAATAGGCCTCTCCGGTTAAAAATACTTCTCTCTTATCCCCGATAAATTGATCCGGATAGCGCAATGTGCTACCTGCGTTGAGATATATCTTCGATCCGTCCGAAAGTACTAGATTGTATTCTGCCCCGTAGGGTATGTTTATAGTGTAATACTCGGTCTCTCTCGTTTTAATGGTATTGGATTCAACAATTAGAGTTTGTTGGTCCGTGCGCATTTCCCTGTTACTGTCAGAGATAATAACCGCTTTTTTCTCTTGGCTAAGTAATCGCTTTCTGCCATCAGGTAAAATCAATTCTGCCGCAGGTCTTTTAAGTGCTAAACCGGAGATATACGTTTGATTGATCGTTTGTGGTCTCGTGACGGTGTTCTCCGTCCGGAGAAGGAAGAAAAAACCGATAAATAGGATAATTCCTGCTGCACAGGATGACCAAAAGATCAATTGACGTTTTCTTTTGCTTTGTCGGACTTGGTGTTGAACTTTGTTAAATACGACTTGATGTGATTGATGCCGGGCTAATATCTGTTTTTGTTTCTCTAATTTCACTATCAGTTTTCCTACTTTCTTGTTATGGACGGAAGAATTCTTCCATGCCTCGAATTCCTGTCTTTCCTCCTCGGTCAATGGAGCTTTATTTAGGTAGGCAGCTAGGATGTCATCAATGTCTTTTTTCATATCTCTCCCTTTGTTTTTTATATATTGCTAAAAGGAAGAAAAAGGGTGATAAGAAATTAATCTTTTTCTGTTAAAAAAAGTAAAAGCGTAAAAAACAATTCTTCTTGTAAGTTTTCCCGTAAAAATTTGAGTGCTGTCTTCATTTGAGTCTTCACGGTATTAATGCTTGTGCCTAGTTCATCGGCCACTTCTTGGTAGGTTTTGTCATTCAGACAGGCCATGAGGAAGACTTTCCGGCATTTTTCGGGGAGCTTGTCTATTGTTTGGTATAATAATTCGATCTCTTTGGAGGACTCGTCAAGCGTGTCATAATGAGAGATTTCACTTTCTTGGGAGAATGAAACTTGTATATTGTATCTTTTCTTGTATTCCCGGAGAAAAAGGAAAGCTTGATTTTTAACCATTTTGAAAATGAATCGGTCCAGATCGCCCGAGAATGAATGAAGGCGCTTGCTATTCCACAGGTTGACGAAACAATCCTGTACAATGTCTTCGGCTGTTTCCAAATCATCCAATATATGATAACAATATAATAATAGATTATCATAGTACCGGTCAAAAAGAAGTCGGAATGCACCGCTTTCGTCTTTTTTGAGTAAATCTAATATGGATTCTGACGGATTCATGCACACTTTTTTGTACTTACAAATATAATGAACTCCAAGACGGATGCAAATTTTAAAAGAAATTATTGTTTGAAATGTTTGTTCCCGTGAATATAATTAAAGGAGATTAGAGGAAAACCTAAAGAGAATTAGAGGAGATAATCCTCCTTGTTCGAAACTTTCTCGCTGATTCCACGGAGCTTATTCATCCCGTGTTGGATGAGTCACGAGTGATCTTCGAATGATCTCTGAAGGAGGGGGATTATTTGGGTTAGATCACTTCTTTATCACGGTAGGATTTGGTAATAAACAGGGGAGAAGTATGGTCAAAAAGAAAGGGAGCCCCGTGGACTCCCTTCTTCTGCCTGATAGCATTTTATTATTTCTTAGCCAAGTCGATCAAAATTTCAAGAACTTGGATAGCACTTGTCGGAACTTTGGTACCGGGACCGAATACGGCGATGGCACCTGCGTCGAACAAGAATTGGTAGTCTTGATGAGGAATAACACCACCCACGTAAACGAGGATGTCTTCACGTCCCAATTTCTTCAATTCTGCGATAACGGCAGGTACAAGCGTTTTATGACCGGCTGCTAGAGAAGATACTCCGACAACATGAACGTCGTTTTCAACGGCTTGTTTTGCGGTTTCCTCCGGGGTTTGGAACAACGGTCCCATATCCACGTCGAAGCCAAGGTCTGCGTAACCCGTAGCAACAACTTTAGCACCACGGTCGTGTCCGTCCTGACCCATTTTAGCGATCATGATACGCGGACGACGTCCTGTCATTTCTGCAAACTGGTCTGCCAGTTCTTTCGCTTTCTTGAAGTCTTCGTCTTCTTTAGCGACACTTGAATATACTCCACTCACGGTTCTGATAACTGCTTTATAACGTCCGGCAACTTTTTCACATGCATCTGAAATTTCACCTAAAGATGCTCTCTTCTTAGCTGCATCAACAGCTAATTCAAGTAAGTTTCCTTCTCCTGTTTCTGCACATTTGGTGATTGCAGCCAATGCAGCGTCAACCTCAGCTTGGTTACGGTTAGCTTTCAATTCTTGCAAACGACGGATTTGGGCTTCACGTACAGCGGTGTTGTCAACCTCAAGAATATCGATCGGGTCTTCTTTTTCCAAACGGTATTTGTTGGTTCCCACGATCGTTTGAGCTCCACTGTCGATACGTGCTTGTGTACGGGCAGCAGCCTCTTCGATACGGAGTTTTGGAATACCGGATTCGATAGCGGCAGCCATACCACCTAATTTCTCAACTTCTTGGATGTGAGCCCATGCTTTTTCAACCAATTCTTGAGTCAAGCTCTCAACATAGTAAGAACCTCCCCATGGGTCGATTGATTTACATATGGTGGTTTCATCTTGAATATAGATCTGGGTATTACGAGCGATACGAGCAGAGAAGTCAGTCGGAAGAGCGATAGCCTCATCCAATGCGTTGGTGTGCAAAGATTGCGTGTGTCCCAAAGCAGCTCCCATAGCCTCGATACAAGTACGACCCACGTTGTTGAACGGGTCTTGCTCGGTCAATGACCAACCTGAAGTCTGGCTGTGTGTACGTAATGCCAAAGATTTCGGGTTTTTCGGGTTGAATTGTTTAACGATCTTAGCCCACAACAAACGTCCGGCTCTCATCTTGGCAATTTCCATGAAGTGGTTCATACCGATAGCCCAGAAGAATGACAGACGAGGTGCGAACGCATCGATATCCATTCCGGCGTTAACTCCGGCACGTAAGTATTCCAAACCGTCAGCCAAGGTGTATGCCAACTCGATATCTGCGGTAGCACCTGCTTCTTGCATGTGGTATCCGGAGATTGAGATAGAGTTGAACTTCGGCATATTCTTAGAAGTATATTCGAAGATGTCAGCGATAATCTTCATAGAGAACTTCGGCGGGTAGATATAAGTGTTACGCACCATGAACTCTTTCAAGATATCATTCTGGATTGTTCCTTGTAATTGATCAAGAGTAGCACCTTGTTCCAATCCGGCAACGATATAGAATGCCAAGATAGGAAGTACGGCACCGTTCATCGTCATAGATACAGACATTTTGTCCAATGGAATTTGATCGAACAAGATCTTCATGTCCATGATAGAGTCTACGGCAACACCGGCTTTACCCACGTCACCGATTACACGCGGGTGGTCTGAGTCATATCCGCGGTGAGTAGCCAAGTCGAATGCTACAGACAAACCTTTTTGTCCGGCAGCCAAGTTACGACGATAGAATGCATTTGATTCCTCTGCGGTAGAGAATCCGGCATACTGACGGATTGTCCAAGGGCGCATCGGGTACATCATGGAGTAGGGACCACGTAAATATGGAGGGATACCGGCAACATAATCCAAGTGTTCCATCCCTTTTAAATCTTCAGCCGTGTACACGGGTTTTACCGGTATCAGCTCGGGTGTCAACCAGTTTTTCTCAATGTGATTAGCTTTTTCCCATTCTGCAGCGGCAGTGGTAGCTTTCTCTGTTGACTTGATATTTATATCTTTGAAATTTGGTTTCATCTTTCAATTTTTGATCGTCAATTACTTAATTCCCAATTTTTGTTGGTATGCTTTCAAGTCTTCCAGCACGTTACATTTCACGTGAACATAGTTCTTGATGCCAATTTCTTCTAGTTGGGGTCTGCATTCCGGGTTACCGGCAACAACGATGATTGCTTTGTCCTTCATTGCTGCATATACTTCCGGTGCAATGGTAGCGTACTCGTCATCCGAGCTACAGATTACCACGATATCAGCCTTGTTGTCCATACATGCTTTAGCACCTTCTTCAACAGTCTTGAATCCATTGTTATCCATTACTTGGAATCCTGCACAAGCGAAGAAGTTACAAGCGAATTGAGCTCTTGCTTTACGCATAGCCAAATTACCCATCGGGAACATGTAAACTACCGGGCGACGACCTTGTTCTTTTGCAAACAAGTCAGTTCTGATACGCATAGCTTCGAAAGCTTGAGTTCCACGGTAAGGTTTCAACGTTTCAACAACAGCGTCGGGAGCAGTTTTGTCTTCCGGCTCTAGGATGCAAGCGCAAAGCTCTTTATCCATTTTTTCGTTGAAGTTCGGGAATTGGTTCGTACCCAAGAAGTTTTCTTTCCGGTTAGCGATGTCTTGATCTCTCTTCTGTGCGGTAGCCTTCACAGCAGCCTGTACGAATCCTGATTCAAGAGCTTTCACCATACCGCCTTGTTCTTGTACTTCTAAGAAGAGTTTCCAAGCAGCCTCGGCGATGAATTGGGTTAATTCCTCGATATAATATGAACCACCGGCAGGGTCAACGATCTTGCTGAAGTGTGATTCTTCTTTCAATAACAATTGTTGGTTACGAGCCACGCGTTCTCCCAGTTCTGAAGGATGGCACTCGTAGATATAGTCGTACGGGTGAACCGTGAACGAGTCAACACCACCGATTGTTGCGGACATAGTTTCCGTTTGAGTACGGAGCATATTCACGTTCGGGTCGTATACCGTCTTGTTCCATTCTGATGTTTCAGCATGGATGTTCATCTTGCAAACGCAGTCACAGCAAGGATTGTAAGCTTTCACGATGTGAGCCCACAAGTAACGAGCTGCTCTTAATTTAGCAATTTCCATGAAATATTTAGAACCGGTAGCGAAGTGGAAACGCATACGAGGAGCGATGTCCTTCACGTCCATTCCTGCATCGGTTAATTTGTCAAGATATTCAACTCCGGCAGCCAAGCTGAAACCTAATTCCTGAACGATGGATGCTCCTGAGTTATTGAAAACATATCCACCCACTTCAATGGTTTTGAAGTTTTTCAGTTCGGCAGTACTCTCCGTGGTAGCCTTTACCACGCTGAACGGGTTCGGGTCACAGAATTTTCCTTCTAAAACGAGTTTGCTGATCGGATCGATATTGATACCTCCCTGTATTTTTTCAGGGTTGAATCCCTTCTCTGCAACGTACTCTTTGAACATATTCAAGATGGCAACCTTGTTGCAGCATACAACGAAGTTAATCTCGATACATTCCAAGCAAATATCTTTCAACAAGGTGGCCATGTCGGCTTTCGTGAAGTTCTTGCAATTTGTAAGCACGAATCCGAGTGAGTCAACACCCTTGTTCAGAACATCCAACGCTTTCTTGTTCGCCTCAGCCACATCCTCTACCACGATGTCCTGACGAACGAACCATTCGTTGTTATTTTTCTTGTTACCTCTCACGAAAGGATATTCTCCCGGGAAGCATTCTAAGTTCTTGAGGTCTTTCATGTCCTCCAACCGGTACATCGGTTGTACGTTGAATCCCTCGTTTGTTCTCCAAACCAGCTTTTTATTGAAGTCAGCCCCTTTAAGGTCTGCAGTGACTTTCTCCATCCACTCTTGAGTCGTGTTGGGAGCAAATTCACTGAAAAGCTTTTCGTTTACATTCTCTGCCATAATAGATTTTTATGTATTTATTCTGTAACTGTTTGTTATTAAAAACGAAAGGCAAAATTAGCCGTTTTTGACAATAAAAAAAAGAAATTCTTCTTTATTTCGCCTCGTGAATCGGAATATAAGTCTTTTTAAGGATTTTGTGAATAGAATGTTCTATGGGTTATCGGGGGATGATGGAATGACAGATATTTAAAGAAATATTGCAGGAATGTTGTCTTGCATAGAAAAATAGATAATGAATTGATATTCAATAGATAGTTTTACATCCGGCTGTTGTCCTTTCGTTATGGTTTCGATATATGTTTATTCCAGGGAACGAAGAGATAACGGAGGGATAAAACGGGTTGGGTAGGATCGATGTAAGAGAAGGTAAAAAGATGCAGTGGTGTATGTTGTATTTTAATGGCAAGGAAAAAATAGATGTTGAAAGTTTAACAAATAGGTGAAAACGTTACGCTTGCGTTTTGTAAGAAAAAAATTTATTTCGTAATTTGCGATGTTAATTTAAAAAGCAAAAACAGATGAAGAAAATTAGAGCAGCCATCGTCGGGTATGGAAATATAGGTAGTTACGTGCTTGAGGCACTGCAAGCTGCCCCCGACTTTGAAGTAGCAGGAGTAGTACGCCGGGATGCGACGAACGTGCCGGCCGAATTGAAGGACTATGTTGTCGTGTCGGATATTGCTCAAATCAAGGATGTAGACGTGGCAATTTTGTGTACCCCAACCCGTAGTGTGGAGTCGTATGCCTCGAAAATACTGGCTATGGGGATTAACACGGTGGATAGTTTCGATATTCACACGGAGATTTCCGGTTTGCATAAACGTCTGGGAGAGGTTGCTAAAAAGCATGGGAAAGTATCTGTTATTTCCGCCGGATGGGATCCGGGAAGTGATTCTGTCGTTCGTGCCTTGCTAGAGGCTTGCGCCCCGAAAGGGATTACTTATACAAATTTTGGCCCCGGCATGAGCATGGGACACACGGTTGCCGTGAAAGCCGTTGAAGGCGTGAAAGCCGCGTTATCCATGACGATCCCGGTGGGAACGGGAATCCATCGCCGGATGGTGTACGTGGAGCTGAAAGAGGGATATGATTTTAAACAAGTGGCCGAGGCAATCAAGACCGATCCTTATTTCGTGCATGACGAGACGCACGTGACGCAGGTGGAGTGTGTCGATAACCTGAAGGATATGGGGCACGGCGTGAATCTTGTGCGTAAGGGAGTTTCCGGCAAAACGCAGAACCAGTTGTTCGAATTTGACATGAAAATCAATAACCCGGCTTTAACGGGACAAATCCTCGTGGCAACGGCCCGTGCATCCATGAAACAACAACCGGGATGCTACACGTTGATCGAGATCCCGGTGATCGATATGCTGTATGGAGATCGGGAGGAATTGATCAAGCATTTGGTATAGAGAGAATAGCGGACTTTTTATAAGATTCGTTTGAATTTATATTACGACTTTATTGCTGTTTTGTTCGGTGATAAAGTCGTATTTGTGTAAGCGATTGTTGGTAAGGTGATTTGTAAATCCTTTGATGATTTTATACCCAAAGGTATTATACCGGAAGGTATAATAGTTTGGCTCGATTGAAAATTTGTAAGCATTGGGAGGATGAAATGGGTGAAGGTAAGTCAATAGAGGGATCATTGTTGTCCCGGCTTCATTATGGTTTGCTTATCCGATGATCATGCGTGTATCGTAGGATAGGTATATTTTTCCAAGTGGTTAATATACAATATGAAATACTCGATCTGCAAATATAATTAAATCAAAAACCAATTCTATCGAGGATAAATACAGGATGAATGCTCCGTGGTCTAAATGAACTATAAGGTGACTTTCAAGAGAATAATTGGTGAGCATTGCTTAATGCCAAGGTAATATCAGCCTTTAGCCGGAGTAATAATCTCCCTCGGACCTTTCCTCTTCCTTTCTCCGACCATTCACGGACCTTTGGCAATATACCGAGAAGGACGAGGTGAGGTCGTTTCAAGGGGAATGGGGGATTATTACGGATATAAATCTATGGGATAATAGTTGCATAAACTTGGGAGAGCTTGTGATTAATTGATAAGGTCATTCGTAAATCTTTGGATCGTTTTATACCGAATGTGAATGGATAATAAAATAGATACACGAATTTGATATATAAAATAAGATTCAAGTGTTTTGCTTGAATCTTATTTTTATTTTTTGAAGATCAGAGTTTTTATTTTACATCACCACCAGTAGCAGTTCCTGTTTCCCAATCGGTGATCGTTGCTGTAGGCGTGATTTCTGTTCCTTTAAAAGTTAATGTGATGGTGTATGCTTTACCTGCTTTGAATGAATTGTCATCAGTTCCTGCAATTGGAACAATTGTTGATGTGTATCCAGTAGCAGATACTGTGACGTTGATTGATGATAAGTTTGGTTCCAACATAATTCCTGCTGTAGGTGTTGAAGCTGTTGTAGAAGCTGTTCCAGTAGATATTGCTTCAGAGCTAAAGGTTGGAGTACCCCAATTGCTCAGAGTTCCATTTGCTAAAGCTAAATCGCACGTTGTATTCATGTTTTCTAACTTTACAGAGACATTTGTAATGTCAGTATTTGTTGTAGCGCCATCTCTAATTATGACAAATTTGAATTGCGTAAGTAAATGATTGAATGCTAAATTAGACATGGGGGTTCCTTTCGTGCCGAAAACAGGCTGTGCGTAAATCAAATCTTTTTCCCCGTCTATAGTCATGCTGGCTACTCCATTCGTAATACTAGTTGCTACAGGGAAAAAGCCTAGTATGTTAGCATTGCTTCCATCTGTTGGGTAGTATTGTTTTGTGGTAAGTGAAATTGTGCCAGTGCTTTCCGCAATTGATCCGGTTGTTGAAATATCACTTACTGTTGTCCAACTTGGCGTGGCGCCATCAACTCGAACAAATTGTACATCTGTTGCTCCTGTTATTTTGGTAATTTCTGCACGGGCCATTCCCTCGATCCCCGCGTTCAATTTAATTTCCACCGGGGCATTCGGTTCAACACCTTCTTCGTTTTCTTTACTACAGCTTGCAAGTGCTACACATGCAAGTGCTAATGTTATTAGTTTTTTCATGATTATAAATTTAAATGATTAATTTCTTGTTTATCTAATTTTCTACTATAGTTCCTGATGCCGAGCCTTCCAGCCAAGGGGTTACCGTTGCCGTGACTCCTATACCTGAGCTGTTGAAGTTAAGCGTGACGGTGTAGGCTTTTCCGGCTTGGTAGTTTGTATCCGCGGTCGTGGCGGTTATTTTTGTTGTTCCGCTATCGCTAACGATGGTTAACGGGAGGGCGTTTCCGTTGATTGGAGCAATCATCACGGGGACTCCGGCCGGGGTAGCCGTGGTGGTAACCGTTTGACCGGAGAGGTCGGGGATTACAAGAGGCGCTATGGTTGCATAGGTAACGACGCCTGTGCCGATGTTTAAGGAAATAGGTAATTGTGCTTGATCGATCGTGATCGATTGAAGCTTGTTCGTGGTTTCCCAACCCTTCCCGATGATGACGAATTTAATTTGTGTTAGTAAATGGTTGAATGTTAATGTTTGTTTTATCTTATTATCTAGTGAACCGGATATGGCCCCGGCGTACATCACGTCAATATCTCCGGACGTTGATGTGATTGAAACCATGTCGTTACTAGGTATCCCTGCGGGGTACCATCCGGTAACATAGGTCTTGATTGAAGTTTCCAGGTTGTATTCGGGGTTATTCTTTAGTTCGAGGGCATCAGTCGATCCGATTGTAATTCGGGTAGGAGTGCTGGTCCAGGTCGCTGCTTGCGTGTAATTTGGGGTTGAGCTGGTTTCCCATCCGGCCACTGTGGCTTCGAATGACTCTGTGGTGATGGCAGCCTTTGAAAGTGGGGCAGTTATAACGGTAGAGACGCCTGCATCCAGTTTGATTAGCCTGTCGTTATCGTTGTCATTTCCTTCCTGTTTTGAACAGGAAGTCGTGATAAATAGTATTGTGCTGATGATTATAATTATTTTCATAATGATGTGTTTCGATTTTTTGTTATTTGTTAATGGAACCTGACGCTGTTCCTGGTTTCCAGCCGGAAACTGCAACATAGATACCCATGTCTTTAAGTCCGATCACGGCTTGATTCAGGTTTTCTTCTTCTCGGATGTTTTCGAGGACGGTTGTTACGTCCGCGGTAATGGTCTTTCGTGTATTATTTTTATACGTGGTGTTGATTTCGATTACGCTGGTTACTTCGCTCGTGGAAGAACTTTTATCGTTGGCAGGGCCAAAAGTGGTGCAAGTCATGGTGAGGTTCCCGTCAAGTTGCACTTGCGTGTTCATCAAGGTTTCGGCCGGAATGTTTTCGAGAACAGACCGTCTCGCTGAAAGAAGGACGGATGAGCTTATACCTTTTAATTGAGCCGTTATGGTGTTTACCTGAGGCCGTTCTTCTTCGGGTATATTGATATTCGCAACGATGTTTTTCGTGTACGGGTAGATTTTCACCTTGTTCTCAGCGGATTTTCCTTCTTCGATAATAATCTCGTCAATAGCCGTTCCATAAAGCATATCTGGCTGGTTGACCGTTATGCCGGCTTTTGAAACTGGCATGACAGAAGCGGTTGCGAATTCGTATCGGTCAATGTTTTGGAATAGAATGTTTTTTGTATCGTTATTAAAAAACAGGACTTTATATTTTCCTTGTGGGAGATTAAAAGTATAGATTCCTGATTTTATCGTGTAATTGATGGGCCGTTCTCCATTGTCCGGGTAGAATATGAAACGCATGTCATTGCATTTTGGCAGATTTCCCCAATCTGCGGTAATCATGATCGTACCACAATCCTGCCCTTTCTCTTTTATGCAGGAAAAGGAGGAGATGAGTAATGCCGATAACAAAATTGTTTTTTTCATTTTAACAACCCGTTGATTTTGCAGTTAATGTTTATGCAAATGTTTGCATTCGGGAGATAAAATGATGCCGAAATAGTAAAATTCTGTTATAATTTTACCTTTTCGGTCGTGACTTGTACGAATTCCAAAGTTTTTACGTATTCGAAATTGTTAAAGGATGTCCACGTAACGTTGTTTCCATTGTTTTGGGGTGATGCCCTCGTTGAGCTTGAAGGAGGAGATGAACGAGGAAAGGGAGTTGAAACCGGAAAGGCTGGCTACTTCCTGGATTTGCATATCCGGGTGTTGAATTAATAAAATGGTGGCTTTTTGAATCCGGTATTTGTTGACGAACTGGTAGAAACTGAAACCAAACTCGTTGTTGATAACGTTCGAGACGTACGTGCGGTTTGTTCCCAGCAAGGCGGCGACGTCGGCTATGGTCAGGTTCCCGTTGGTGTATATTTCTTTTTCATCGAAAAGGTGGACGAGTTCATCTTTCATCTTTTCTCTTTTGATCCCGAGATTTTTCAGATACTTCTCGGGTAGGGCGGGAAAAACAGGGGATAATTCCGTTTCGCTTGTGGGAGCGGTAACGGGTGGTTCCGGGCAGGAATTAGGGGAAATGATTTCCTCTTCATGAATCTCCGCGTGTTGCTCCGTGTAACAGATATAAGGTTCGTTGAGAGCGTGGATAAACAAGTAAAAAGTGAATAATATGGAACTGATGTGGAATAGATAATCGCTCCAGATGGCTTGAAAACAAGATGCGAAAAGAGCTACAAATGCGAAAAATGCAGCTAGAGGGATGGCTTGGTTTAGCCAGTGTAAATCGATGTCTTCCATGAAAGAATAATTCTCTTCCAGTCGTTGCATGTGTTCTCGTTTCAAATGCAGAATGCGAAGCGTGTATATCGTGATCATGATGGCTTGAAGGATCAGGCTGGCACAACGGAAAATAATTAAAGGTAAGTTGGCGTTTAAGAACACGCCGTTTCCTGCAACTTTTTCTTGCAGAGGGGACAGAAAGAAACTGGTGATCAGCACCGAAATTCCCGGCATCAAGTGTGGCCAGATTCTTCGGGATGTCAGTTTTTCCGGTTTCGTGAGCTTACGGAAATAGAAAAAATACAGGGGAACCAGGAACAAATTAATGGCAATATCAAAGATCGGTAAGCCCAGTTCACCCGTGATATATTTATGAATATCTTGTATCATGTTTGGGATGAAGATCAACCCCGAGAATGTGAAAATAATTCCCAGTAGCCGCCGCGGATGCATTCCGGCTTGTTCGCTAGGGACGGCCCCTTTGACCGTTAATAGCGTGAGGCCGCAAAATAGGGGAATGATAAAAGAAAGGACGTACGAAAAATACATCCAAAATATTGGAGAAGATATACTGTCATTCATCATATTCCTAGAATTTGAAATGCCGTCCTTATTATTTCACGGGACAAATATAATGAAATTATAACTATATGGATACGATCTTGATATTTTGAATAAAAGTTTGGAAGAATAAAAATAGATACCTTAAAAATTGACATCCTGCCATAAACTTTGTACTTTCGTCCCCACTATAGATGACTTATAATGAATGATGAAAAGCTAAAGGAAGAAGTTCGCAAGGCTTGCGAAATTCTTAAAAATGGGGGGATAATTCTTTATCCCACGGACACGATATGGGGCATCGGGTGTGACGCCACGAACGAGGTTGCCGTGAAACGGGTGTACGAGCTGAAACACCGGGAAGATAGTAAGGCCATGTTGGTATTACTGGACGACGTGGGTAAGCTTGCATCCTACGTGGAAGTTCCGGACGTGGCTTACGAGCTGCTGGAAGTGAACGATAAACCCATGACAATCATTTATCCGAATGCGAAGAATCTGGCGAAGAATCTGATAGCACAAGATCGGACTATCGGCATTCGGATTACCTCTGAGATTTTCACGAAATCCTTGCTTTACCGTTTCCGTAAACCCATTGTCTCTACCTCTGCCAACATCAGTGGAGAACCTTCTCCCCGGTGTTTTGCCGAAATCAGTGATGCTGTGAAAACTGCTGTCGATTACGTGGTCGATTTCCGTCAGGAAGAAACAACGAATCCCGCACCCTCCAGTATTATCAAACTAGGTGTTGGCGGCGAAATTCAAATCATCAGAAAGTAATAACCCGAAGATTGAAGTCGAGAGTGTCCCCACATTTTCAATTTTCAATTTTCAATTTTCAATTGTATTATGGCTCTTATTCTAAATATAGATACTTCAACAGATGTATGTTCCGTGGCGATAGCCCGGGATGGAAATGTGATTGCTTTAAAAGAGAATGACGAGGGATTTAATCATTCTACTTTACTGGGTGTGTACGTGGATGATTTATTAAAAGAGAATAACTTGACGGCGAATGATTTGGATGCCGTGGCCGTGAGTATGGGTCCCGGTTCGTACACGGGCTTGCGTATCGGGGTGTCTTTAGCAAAAGGGATATGTTTCGGTGCAGGAAAGCCGTTAATTGCTGTTAGTACATTGGCAGCATTGGCAAATGCCGTGGCCCGGAGAGAAGGCGAAGAGGCTTTTTATTGCCCGATGATTGACGCTCGTCGCATGGAGGTTTACACGGCCATATATGATCGGGAGGGAAATGTTGTACGGGATATTCATGCAGAAGTGATTGAAGAAAATTCTTTTGCCGATTTATTATCTACCCGGAAAGTTTTGTTCTTTGGAAATGGGAGTGATAAGGTGAAAGAAGTCTTGAAACATCCGAATGCCGTGTTCATTAACGGGGTCTCGACTTCTGCAGCAAACATGATTGGGCTTGCTGAACAATACTTTAAAGCCAGTAAGTTTGAAGATGTAGCCTATTTTGAACCGTTTTATCTGAAAGATTTTGTGGCTACCGTGCCTAAACGAAAAGTTTTGTGAGATTAATTTATCGATGGTAACAGGACTCGATAAATTTTGTTTTAGAAATACATAAAACGGAACAACCGAAAATGAAATGATCTTCGGTTGTTTCGTTTCTTTTTTCCTGTATTTAGGTATGTTAATTATATCTCAATAGGTATCTTGGAATAGAGGTTAATTAGCGTGATAATAACTCCTGAAGTTTCTTTTCTAGTTTTTCACCTCTAAGATTTATCCCTACAATCTTGCCTTTGGGATCAATCAGTAAAATATGTGGAATTCCTCGGACATTATATTGATCTGCAACCTTACCTTCTCTACCATTCAGTTGAGTCCAGGGCATTTGTTCTTCAGCCAAGGCCTTTCGCCAATCTTGTTCCTTCTTATCTAGGGTAATACTGATGATTTCGAGACCTTTCCGGTGATAGTTGTCCCAGGCTTTTTTGAGATTGGGAATTTCTCCTCTACAAGGTCCGCACCAGGAAGCCCAAAAGTCTAGAAGAACATATTTACCACGGAAATTCTTCAATGAAATTTTTTCCCCTTTCTCTGATGGTAAAACAAAATCCGGAGCCGTCGCATTGATGGCTAACTCACGACGTTTGGCAATTTGCTTCTCAACATCTTTATAAGCGACATGTTCTGATAAACTTTTGTCCATCATGTTTAGCCATTTCTCTACTACATCGGGTGAAAACCTTTCAGTCCATGCGTTTGCTAATCTCATTAAGGTTAGCATGTCGGAGGGGTGACTTGCAATCCAATTTTCAATGTCTTGTTGTTCTGAAAGAGAAGAAATGTATTGAGCTTCCTCTTCTGCGTGGCTACCGTATACTTGTCCTTGGAGAGATTTCATAGATATGCTTTCTCCATTTCGGGTATGGGTACTTTGACTAATTTTGATATTTAGTTCTATCGGAGAATTTTCCAGGTAAAAACCAACAGGAAAAGATGTTCCTCGAATCCCAACATTGCAATATTGAGGATAAGGTACTTGTCCGCAGAACGTGAAATGGCCATTCTTGATTACGGCACTATCAACGACTTCCGGTACTCCTAATGTTCCTTGTTTGGCTAAAACTAATTCTGCAATCCCTTCTGTAAGTCCTTCTACATAGCCATTGATTGTAAAACCTTTATTAGGTTTTGTTTGAGTGATATTCTTTTGATTATAAGCATCACGTATTTGTTGGTAATAAGGTAAATTTTGTTTATCGGCAGGAATAGTTTCCAGAATCTCTTGAATATCTCTATCCTTTAGTATTTGTTTGACAATGTAGAAATAGGCTGTAGCAAAGAGGCCGATATCTTCTGATGCGTGCCTTTTTATCCACTCAACCCCCTCTCTACGTCCGAATGGATTCAACATGTTATCATCCAATATTTTGAAAATATCTTCCAACAATATTCGTACGTGTCCTCCGGTGATAGTTTCATTAACTAATCCGAAAAGAGTTGCCCATCCTTCAAAAGTGATGTTTTCGTCTTTGTTAAAATAGTATTTTAAATAATTTTTATCACTACGTAATAACCACAGACGCCCATATGTGGCGTCTGGCACATTGAATTCAAAGCTACCATTTTTAACAATAGTGCTATCTATTTTGTGGCTGAGAACCCATTTATGTTCTATTGTGTCATTAGGATGAGTTAACAAGTAGATAGTTGTTCCATCTTTTAAACCTGTGATTTTTCCTTTTATCGTGTGTGCGTTTGCACTTAAGCTGAAGAATAGAGTGCAAAGAATAACTAAGTATTTCATATTTCTGTAAAAGTTAAGGTTTTATTTTCTAGGAGCTATTTTTGTGATACGATTGAATTTATCGTAGCAATTGACATACTTGTCCGGAGCGATTCCTCCGGTTCCACTATATTGAATGGGAAGCGTATACACTCTTCCTTCGTTACCATCCCAAGTAGCTATACAAAGTACATTATTTTTTGAATTACGCCATACAGGAGTTTCTTCTCCGGTTTCGGGGTCAATATTCTCACTCCAAGTGGTATAACCATTTCCCCGGTATACTAAGATATGGGTAATTTGTTCCGTTGAACCGAATTTGTTATAAGAAATTTGGCGTTCTGGTTTTTCTTTAGCTAGAGGAACTGCGTAAAGAATATTATCTACGCAATAGTAAAACTCGTCATTATTCGAGAATGCGTAACAAGGACTTTTCTCTATACCCGGACAGTTTCCTAAGTCATAGACATTTACTCCTACAAAGTTTGTCTCGTCTTTATCCCAGTTGTGAGTACAATCTAATACATAGACATAGTATTGTCCGTCTTTTTTCATTAACCATTTGGTTCTATCATTTCCAGTTGTTTCTCCATAGATACATTCACAACCTTGCATGTTATCTGGATTGAATTTCTCAGCAATAGTATTGTCTAAATCTATGACATCTCCGGTGGAACTAGGCTTCTGAACAAATTTTCCAACATTTTTATCCCATAATATAGCATCTGCCCAATTTAATTCGGCAGCATATGTTGTGGCTAAATCGTATTTAGTATCAGGATAGTATGAATATTTTGTGCCGCTAATTGGATTGTAATATTGCAGTTGACCATTATTTATTAGTATACTTTTTGACCAGCATGTTATGACTAATTGCGGATTAAAAACCGGAGGCGTGTAGAAGAAACACTCTAAATTTTGGTCTATCACTTTCATTGTCACGGGATCAATTCTAACTAATGATTTACCTTTAGCGAGAGCTACTATGGCAGCATGTTCATTTTGTGAGATGTAAGCTAGAGAACTGATTTCTCCTTCTACTAATGTATTGTTATGCTTGCTGAATATATTACGATTAATGACATCTGCGCTGTAATCTTTTAAACTCGTGTTAAATGTACGTGACATGATCAAAGAAATATCAGAGTTTATTCCATCTGTTGTTTCCGCTATCAATAAGCCACTTCCATAAGTACCTAGGACTTTTACTTCCCAAATCAAATTCTTTTTTGTGTTACTAGCTTTATGAGTAACTTGAAGGGTTAATGTGTAATATGAGTATCCGTCATTGGTGGGTGTAAGTTCAATGAGCGTTTTTAGTATCCGTTCATTAGAAATGATTTGTTTGGTTGTGTCATTACCATTAGAGAGTAAAGATAGACTCCATTGGTACCCATAATCGTCAAATTCACTTTCTGTTAAGGGGATACTATCTCTTCCCTGTATTTTGCATAATCGGGGTTCATAAGTAAATTCTTCACCTAATGTAGCAATCAAATATTCTTCTTCCCCTTGTCGATCACTAACAATTGTAGGAAAATCGAATTGTGGAAGAGTACTTTTATCGTCATAACAGGCATATAACAAACATATTGCCAGTAACGTAAATAATATATTTTTCATCATCTTTCAGATTAGTTTGGGTAATATTTGCCAATAACGATTTCTTTGTCTTTTGCCGTACCGTCATCGTGTAAAAGAGGAGTTTTTTCCCGTTCGTTTCTAGCTTTTAATTCCTGTTTCAAGTTTGCAATAAAGGCCTCCGTGTAAGCGGAACTCCACTTCTCTCCGTTATTGTATCCGGGGATCGCTGATTGTATCGGAAATTCTGTTTCTCCTGTTACTTCAATAATAAACTGATAATAGGCAGTGCTATAATTCCCTAATTTATAACGTTCAATCCAACTTGTCCAACTATTAGGTCTTACCAGTTTATTTGTAAGATAAAGAAAACAATTCTTTTGAGTGTCGACACCCGGAATGAGGTCTTTCCCTTGTGCAATTTCTAGATATATGCGAACATCTTGGAAATTGTCTCCTTTCTCATTTTTAACTTCGACTCTTAAATAACCAAGATATTCATCGGGTTTTAATATCGCATCTATAATACGATATTCATTAGTAGTAGCGGTTGTACTGTCGGCTATGACTAGGAATTCTGCATTTCTTTCCCAATTTTCCGGATAACCAACCAAATTGAAAGGAATATCAACGGTGTCTATTGCCTGAGAAGTCTGTTTGAAAGAGTAGGTATATGAATTCCCTTTAAATTCAATTGCGGCTCTCTCTCGATCGTATCTCATTATATCTTCTTTGTCACAAGCAACCCATAACAAAGAGAATAATGTGCAACTTAGTATATAAGATAATTTTCTGTTCATAAAAGTTTTTTTAATCATTCTGTTATTGTCTTTGGCCAAGTTCATTCTCAATATCCGGGTAAGGTAATTGATATTGTACGTCGGTCATTGCTTCATGTTGAATGCCTGGGAAAGTTTGTAATCCTAACCTTTTGTAACAGAAGAATAGTTGGCCTTCTTGAGCAAATTCCCTTCGATAATCTTGAATGATTTCTTGTTGTAATTCTTCTACTGAAATATCTTCAGGTAAGAAAGAGCTCGTGGGAATGTTTCTTTTCGTTTTTAAGAAATTCATGTATTCTACGGCTTGTTTCTTGTTACTTTCTTTTAAACATTCACTTGCGATTAAGTAAGCTTCGGATATTCGCATTAGTGGTAAATAATTCGTGAACCAATTTCCTTCAGTCTTTCGGATCTTTATCGTTAAAAAGTTATTTCCCGTGATTTGCCATTGTTTCCGAAATCTCAGGTCGGAAGTGGATAAAGAGGTGAATAACTCTTCGACAAATTGTCCTGATTGTATCAAGCGGTCATTGTTATAATTACCGTTTACATGTTCTGAATAAGCATTTTCAATATATTCATTTAATTTTTGTACATCCAATGCGAAAAGAAGTTCTCCTTGGAATACATAATCGCGGTTGTCTCCTTCGCTAGAAACATAACTGCTTTCCGTGGCCCATTGCATATCTCCTTGTGCAACGTATTGTTCATAGGACTTGATGAGCTTTTCCGCATATTCTAATGCTTTTTCTTGATTGCCCTCCCACAGATACACGCGTGCATTTAAGAGTAATACTGCAGGGTAGGAGAGTCGTGTCTCTCGCCCTTTGTAATAGGTCCCATTGAAGAAAATGTTATCTGTTACGTCTTCATAATCTTCTGGGCGTTCCTCAGTACCTGTATAAAGGGGATCACTTTTTAAATAGGAAAGAGCATCATTTAAATCTTGATGTAACAATTGTAAAGTTGCTTCATAGGTTTGTTGATCGGTAATTTCTTTCGAATATTCGGTTACATAAGGAATACAAGGTTCGGTTAGAATTTCCCGGCGTTCAGCAAGATTACCTTTAGCGAATAAGCGTATCAGGTCGAAGTGGCACATTGCACGAATCGCTAGGGCCTCTCCTTTTATGACGTTATAAAGAGTTGGATTCAGGATATTTCCTTTTTTCTCCAATGATTCTAATAGTAAATTTGTTTCCGAGATGATATTATACTCTTTAGCCCATACCGCCTGGATAAAATTCTTCGAAGAGTTGTGTTCGAAATTGTATTTCTGTAATTCAATATAAGAGCTTTTCCCTCCATCATATTGTCCGGCCATAAATTCGATGGCTTGCCAAGATAGATTAGCCCCATATACATCTTTTGAGGTCATATTGATATATAATCCTGTCAAGGCGTCTTTAAAACCAGCTTCCGTATCGAATAACTTATCTGCTTTAATTTCTGATTTAGGATTAACATCTAACCATTTTTCGCAGGAAGTAATACATAGAAGCATTAAAACCGAGATGCCATATAATATTATTCTTTTCATAATCGATTTATTTAGAATTCAACTGCTAACGAGAATGACATGGTACGGGCAAAAGGATAGGAGGTTCCTCGTTCCATTTTGATTGTCGATATTGTGCAGACATCATTCATGTTAAATGCTAACTTTAAACGACTGATTCCGGCTTTGTCCAGCCATTCCCTATCCCGCCAGTCGTACCATGCACTGATGGAAGAGATTGTCATTTCGTTTTTGCGTTGTACAAAACGGGAGGTTGGTTCTGTTTTTGGGGCAGATATATAGTTCCCATTAGCATCATTATAAGGTTGTAAGGTTTTGAATGGGGCATCTTTATTCTTTTCCGACCATCGGCCATATAAAAGACGTTTGTCGACATTTTGTTTTAGATCTGCATTTTCTACTTTGTCGACTAATGTTTGGTTATAATAATCACCTCCGGCAGTAAATCGGGCAATTACACTTAGACCGAAACCTTGATACTCACCATTGAAACCGAAATTTCCCCTGAATTTTTCTTGACTATTACCCACGATTTGTTGATCACTGGCCTGCCAAGTATAAGTGGTCGTTCCATCCGGTCTTACGTATATTTCTCTACCGTTGGCAGGATTAATTCCTAAAGAAGGCACAGCCCAGATAGAATTTAATGATCCTCCTTCAACATAACGCAGTACAGGTTTTGAACGTCCTCCATCCTCTTTGGTGCTTACCAGTTCGTCTTGGCGCTCGTTGAAAGCACGCATGGCATCAGAGAGTTTCATGATTTTGTTTTTATTGGTTGTCAGAGAACCTGTCAGATTTAGAAAACCAGTCCCTTTAGAAAAAATGTTATAGGTAAAGGCAATATCAAAACCGCTGTTTTTAACTTTCCCGATATTTTCTTTCACAGAACTGAAACCGACAGAAGTCGGTAGAGAGAGGTCTACAATTAGATTATCGGTGATCGACTCGTAGTAATCGAATGTGAAAGAGAATTTCCATATACGGGCATCAATACCGGCATTATAATCCATTTTTTCCTGCCATTTTAAGTTGTCATTGGCTAATCGCATCACGTAAGCTCCTAACATTCCGGTGTAAGAAACATCGGTATAATATTTGTAGGTCGCTATTGCCTGGTAACTTTCAAAAGACTGACTACCACTTGTCCCGATTGATCCTCTGATTTTAAGTTGTTTTACCCAATCTAGCTCCCGCATGAATTTTTCGTTGTGTATGTTCCAACCTATACCGGCACTCCAAAATAATCCCCAACGATTGTCGGCTCCGAATTGAGAAGAGGCATTTTCTCGTATAGTCAGATCGGCTAGAAATCGATCATCATAAGTATATCCCAGTACTCCGGTGAAACCGATATCTCTGGTTATACTTTCATTTCCATAAGGTGTTTTATTTTCTGCATATTGTAATGCAAAAGTGATATCATCCATCCGGTCAGAAGGAAAACCTTCCGCATAATGTACGACTTCGCTGTTTTTCTTTTCGCTTATAGAGAAAGCAAAGTTCGCCATCAATAAATGTTTATCAAAAGTTTTTGAATATTGTATAGTTAAATCTCCGTTTAGATTCGTGTATTTCCCGGTATTTTGTTGATAAGAACCTCTACGTAGGAACCTGTCATCTGTCCAATCAGAAAACTTGGTGTGATTGGCAGGATAAAAAATATCCCCGGTGCTATTTTGACTTGTAATTCCTATTCTTGCAACGGCTTTTAGTCCATCCAATATGCTGTATTCCGTGTAAAAATTGTTCGTGAACTCCAGATAGCCGGAGGTACGTTTGGTATTTAATGTTGCATTATACATCGGGTTGTTATTATCCTTGGTGATCTCGCCTGATTTGTCATATGGGGAGAAATAAGGATTCATGGTAGCATATTCACTAAAATCTCCATAAGGAGAATCGTCTGAACGGTTTGAGGTAATACTCATGATGTTCCGGAAAAGGAACTTGGTATTCAATCTGTAAGCCAAATTGACATCACCGGCAATGACTTCCCGATAAGATCCTTTCATTACACCATTTACTTTATTGTAAGAAACGTCTACAATCGCAGTCAGATTCTGATTCCCCATTTCAAAGGATAGAGCATGCTTGGTCCCGATCCCGGTACGTAAAGGTTTTGAGAGCCAATCTGTGTCTAGACCTTCTAAAGCTGCTTTCATCCTCTCATTGTACAAGTCCTGCAAGTTTTGATGAGAAGGGAGATAATCGCTTTCGTATATTCCGGCAATTCTCTCTATCTCCAATTTTTCCAGTGCGTTGGCTAAATTGTAACTACTTAAGTCTGGCATCGTGACATCGAGGCTACCTTTATAATTCACTCGGAATTCTCCTCCTACGGGGCGTTTGGTCTCGATGACAACCACTCCGTTTGCCGCTTTAGAACCATAAATAGCTTTAGCTGCAGCATCTTTTAGGATTGTAACACTCTGGATTCGGTTCATATCCAAGTCGAAAATTTTCGTGGCACTGGCCTCGAAACCATCCAAAATGAATAAAGGTTGGTTAGGATCGTCTTGATAATTACTTCTTAAATCCGTGTTACTTTCTACCGGGAAAGTGGAGGTCCCTCGTAACTGCATGTTGGGTAATTTGTTGGGGTCAGACCCGAATTCCAGGTTGTCCATGATGTTTAATGACGGATCAAGATTCCTCAGGCTTTGAAAGAGATTTCCGTTTCCTACTCGTTCTAGCTCTTTGGCCGTAATGGTCTTGGCTGATCCGGTAAAGCTTTCGGCTTTACGGGTAAACATTCCGGTGACAATAACCTCTTCCATGGCCTTGACATCAGATTTCAATGTGATCAGTAATTGGTCTGTGGATTGTGTAACATGGTATTTTTGTGGTTGCATACCCAAAAAGGAGATTTGCAAGGTTTCTCCGGCTGAAACTTCCAGTTGGAATTCTCCATTTACATCGGTGGCCGTTCCTACACTTGTACCTTCGATTAGAATGGTTGCTCCGATTACAGCTTCCCCGCTTTCATCGGTGATTTTACCTTTTACACGACATTTGTTTTCTTGTTTTTTTGTATTTTTTTTGACAATGGCAATTGTTTTACCATTGATTTCATAGATATAAGGTGTTTGTTCGAAGAGTTTGTCCAAACAAGCTTTTAGTGTGGTATTGACTAGGTTTATGCTTTTTTTGATTTTACCTAGTTCTTCCTGTTCGAACATAAAACTGTAACCGGTTTTCCGTTGTATTTCATAAAGGATTTCCTTTATGGTTGAATTTTTTACATTTACGGAAAAGGTTGAATCTTGTTGAAGATTCTGTTTGTGTTCCGGAATAGTCTGATCTGCATATACTCCATTGGAATAACCTAAGAGTAATGTGAGAAAAATTGCCATGAAAAATACCATTGAAAATTTCTTGGCTTTTATTTGGCAGTGTATGACATTATTCATAATTTTAACTGATTAATATTAAGACATTTTCTGTCCATCCGACGGCAATCTGCGATGGCAGAACAAAAAAAGAATATTAGTTAGAGAGGGTATCCCTGGGATGCTCTCTTCTGCATTTTAGGATATTTATTGAGTGATGATGTACCTCCTTTCTATCAAATGAAATTTTATTTTTGCGGTTGTTTGAATCATGGCTAATACTTCTTCAAGGGGAGTATCCTTGTTGATAGAAGCCGAGATTCTGATGTTTTTCAGTTTGTTATCTTTGAAGTCGAAGTCGGCACCATACCATCGACTAAGATCTTCGATTAGTAGTTCCAGTGAGTCATTGTCATATCTTAAGAAGCCTGTCGTCCATGCAATGTATTTTTGAACATCGACATCCACAATTTCTTGTTCTCCTGTCAATAAATTAAGGCGACTAAGCTGATTGGGTTTTAATATTTTTTCTTGATCGATAGAGTCTTGGATTGAGACCCCTACTTTCCCTTCAACTAATACCGTTTCAATATTGGTTTCTTGATAAGCATTTATGTTGAAGTGGGTTCCATATACTCGTATGGAGGCTTGACGGACTTCGACCATAAAAGGACGTCCGTCATGCTTGATTTCAAAATAAGCCTCCCCGGTTAAGCGTACTTTCCGTTCATGGGAAGGAAAACTATTGGGATATTCTAATCGACTTCCAGCATTTAACCGAACTACCGAACCATCGCATAGGGTGACTTGATAGTTACATTGGTTGGGAATAATTAGTTGGTTATACCCTTCCTCTTCGATATCAACGGCAGGAGGTTGATAAGTATATTTGATTTCTTCGGTACTTTTATAAGCAATATTTAAATTGTGAGTTGTATCGGTTAGGACTTTTGAAAGATCATAGTGTTGTCCGTTAGGGGTAATAATTACGGGAGATAGCTTGGAGGAAATAGTAGATGCTAATGTCTGATGTTTTTCCTGTTGTGATAATTTGTGATATAGTAGACCACACCCTATGAGAAGTACGATTACAGCAGCAACACGACTGATACGGATAATCACTCGGTGGCGCTGGTGTTTTTGAATTTTTGTTCGGAGAGATAAAATTGCCTGTTCTTTGTCTTGTTGACGGTAGAGTTCAATCTTTTTTGATAGTTCAGAGTCATCCATTAATGACTTGATAATTTCTATTGCAGTATTGTTATGTTCCAGCCATTCTTTTAGTTCTCCTATATCTTTTAGTTCATGCTGTTGCATGATATCACAGAGTTGACGTGCGATAGTCTGGATTTGTATATATCTTTTTGTTTCTTTCATATTGTATCTTTTTCTTCCAACACGGTTTTAATATTGATTTTTGCTACCCGTGAAGAAAAAAAAGATAAATTTTAACATTTTGTCGGATTGACTAATGACGTTTGTTTCTGTAATGCATTAATAAAGAGTTGTATAGAATTAGTGAGAATAACTCTCGTTTCATCAGTTTTTTTAAAATCACGATAATTTCTTGGCGTTGAGTGTAGATTGTACTGGGTGATTTATCTAATTTTTCAGCAATATCTTTGATATCCCAACCTTCTAGGTATAATTTTAATACTTTTCCGCATTCTTTGGGGAAGAGTTCCGGATGGCGGCTTAATTCAGAGATGACTTCTGTCTCAACAAGATATGATGTGAATCGGTCGTCTTCGTTTTGTAGGGTTTGTTCGTATTTACTTTTTACTTTTTGATGCGAATAGTATTCTCGAAAACTATTCCGGATACTTGTGTACATATAGGCCTTTATGTGTTCTAAAGAATTGAATGATATATGTTTCCCGATCCATAATTTCATAAAAAGATCTTGAATTGTATCTTGGGGAACTAAATCGGAATTGTGGAAAAGTTTAATCGAAAAGTAGAGTAAATCTTGATAAAGTAAACCATATATATACTCAAAAGCAGATTCTTCCCGGCGGTTAAATCGTTGGATTAGTTCTTCTGTTTCTATGGAATCTGATATTTGCTTTTTCACCATATGTTGCTTAAGCCTATTTCACTATACAATAATATGGTTTAATTTTCGATATTCCAATTTTTTGGAAAATGAAAAGGGTTATCTAGGGATAGTTATTACCTTTGCATTTGATTGGAGTTTAAAAAGGATGATATGGATATAAAATTACTAAGTCCCTCATGCTGGACTGATTACGAGCTAATTGATAGTGGTGCTTTCGAGAAATTGGAACGTTTCGGGCGTTACGTGATTGCCCGGCCGGAGCCGCAGGCGATATGGAATAAATCGCTTCCCGACGTGGAGTGGCAGCAACGGGCGGATGCTTATTTCAAGAAGGATAAGAAGAGCGAGGATCGTGGAGAATGGATTTGCAAGCCTAAAATGCCACAGCAATGGTTCGTGAATTATCGGTACGGGGAGATGAATATTCGAATGCGTTTGGGATTGACTTCTTTCAAGCACGTGGGGATATTCCCGGAGCAGGCGGAGAATTGGAATTTTATATTCGATCAGGTGAAACGAATTGGTTCAGAGGCAAAAGTGTTGAACCTGTTTGCTTACACCGGGGGAGCTACTCTTGCGGCGAAGAGTGCCGGAGCGGATGTTACCCACGTGGATTCGGTAAAGCCGGTTGTTTCTTGGGCTAGGGAAAACATGGAAGCATCGAAATTGGATGGTGTTCGCTGGATCGTGGATGATGCTTTAAAATTTGTGCAAAGGGAAGTACGTCGGGGTAAAAAATATAACGGGATCATTCTGGACCCACCGGCTTATGGGCGCGGTGCGAATGGTGAGAAATGGGTATTGGAGGAAAATATTAACGAGTTGATTACCTTGTGTGGGCAATTGTTGGAAGGTTCCAATAGTTTCCTCGTGCTTAACCTGTATTCCATGGGACTCTCCGCACTGTTAGCCCGGAGTATCGTGCGACAGCTAGTCGGTGATTGTACCGGGGAACAATTCGGAGAGTTGTATTTTACCGATTCATACGGGAAATCGTTACCGTTAGGAGTTTATTATCGGTTGTGGCGTAAGTAGTGTGGTTTTATATTATTACTTTTGTATTTATAAAAGCAATAATATGACACAAAAGGATGCAATAAAGCTATTTGAAGAAAGAAAGATTCGTACAGTTTGGGATGAAGACCAAGAAAAGTGGTATTTTTCAGTTGTAGATATTGTTTCTGTATTGACAGATAGTGCTAATCCGACTGATTACTTGAAAAAAGTAAGAAAACGTGATTCCGAATTGGGATTGTTCATGGGGACAAATTGTCCCCAGGTAATGATGATGACCGAAACGGGTAAGAGGCGTAAAACACTTGCTGCAGATACGGAATCCCTTTTTCGAATTATTCAGTCGATCCCCTCTCCTAAAGCGGAACCTTTTAAATTGTGGATGGCACAAGTAGCTAAAGAACGTCTGGATCAACTGGAGGATCCTGAGTTGTCGATCGAGCAAGCCTTGTTAGACTATAAACGATTGGGTTATTCGGATAATTGGATAAACCAACGTCTAAAAAGTATAGAAGTGCGAAAGGAGCTTACTGATGAATGGAAATGTCGGGGAGTGAAGGAAGGTGTACAATTTGCTGCATTGACAGATATAATAACGCAAGCTTGGGCTGGACTGACGACTCGAGAATATAAACAATTAAAGGGTTTAAAGAAAGAAAATCTTCGAGATAACATGACCAATATGGAGTTGATTCTGAATATGCTTGCAGAAGCGACGACAACCGAAATATCGAAAGAACGTGAACCGAAAACATTTGAAGAAAATCGACATATTGCGAATCAAGGAGGTCAAATCGCAGGTAATACTCGGAAAGAAATTGAAATTCAGACAGGTAAAAGTATAATTTCTCCATTAAATGCAAAAGATTATTTGCAACTTGGAAATTCGGAGAAGGATGATTAGTTTATTATTTGGGCTGGATTAAAAATCGGCTTACTTGTGTGATAATAGACGGATCATATAAGAAAATAAAATCCTCATTTGGTGATTTGTGCTGATTTCCTTATCTTTGCACCCTCAATGAAAAATATTAAATCTAAAAAATAAAATAAATGGCAACAACGGCTGATTTTAGGAATGGATTATGTATCGTTTTCAAAGACGATTTATACAGAATTGTACAGTTTCAACACGTGAAACCCGGTAAAGGTCCCGCTTTCGTGAGAACGAAGATGCAGAACATCAAAACCGGTCGTACCTTGGAAAATACCTTTACTTCAGGGGTGAAGATTGATGTGGTGCGTATCGAGAGACGTCCGTATCAATTCCTGTATATGGAAGGAGAGGACTATATCATGATGCACACGGAATCTTTCGAGCAAATTCCTATCGCGAAAGATTTGATCAATGCTCCCCAGTTCTTGAAAGAGGGTGATGCTGTTGAAATGGTTGTACATGCCGACACGGAAACCCCGTTATATGTTGAATTGTTGCCGACTGTTGTTTTGGAAGTAACTTACACGGAGCCGGGATTGAAAGGTGATACCGCTTCTTCTACGGCTTTGAAACCGGCAGAAGTAGAAACCGGTGCAAGAGTGATGGTTCCTCTTTTTATCAATACCGGTGAGAAAATTCGTATCAAAACGGAAGACGGTACTTACGTGGAACGTGTGAAAGAATAAAAAGATTGAGTGATTTATGATTGGTGATTCTGTGATTATATTCACTGAAAGAAATCACGGAATCGGCAATCGTGGAATCATGGAATAATATTAGATTTCAATTTCTCCTTGGGCCTCGACCTGGAGTTTTTGAATAACTTTTTCAGCGGAGTTTTGCTCCGCTTCTTTTTTTGATGCACCTATGCCTTGGGCCATGATGTCTTCGCCGATAGAGATTGTACAGACGAATTTAGAGCGACGGGCATTACTTTCAATCGTTTCGATATTCAGGTCAATCTTTTGTTTTTGGGCCCATTCAATCAGGCGGCTCTTGTAGTTTTTGTCAACGTACACGAGGTCTTCCAGGTTCACGTAGTGGGGGAAGATGTAATTCTCGATAAACGCTTTGGTTTTGTCGTATCCTTGATCCAGGTAGATGGCTCCGGTAAAAGCCTCGAATACATCACCGTAGATATGTTTGTTTTTGGAAATATCCGATTTGGCAATTACTTCTTCGCTCAACCCCATTTTGATGGCAATGATATTCAATGATTCGCGGCTCACGATCTTGGAGCGTAAGCGGGTCATGAATCCCTCGTCCTTGTTGGGGAAAAATTTGTACAGGATTTCAGCGACAATAGCTCCCAACACGGCATCGCCCAAGAATTCGAGACGCTCGTAATTCAAGACGGTTCCGCTTTTCGTGTATCTGGACGCCGATTTATGTAACAATGCCAAGGTGTATAAACCCTTGTTACCGGGAACAAATCCCCATTCCGAAATAGACAATCCATAAAACTTTTCCTTCCTGTGAAGGTAAAGTTTTATGGATTGAATTATTTTACTAATCACTTCCCCAAAATTTTAGTTAGTGATTACTTTTTGAATACAACGCAAGCATTGTGTCCTCCGAAACCGAAAGTGTTACTGATGGCTACATTGATTTCTTTCTCTTGAGCCTTATTGAACGTGAAATTCAGCTTGGGATCCAGTTCCGGATCAAGGTTGCTGAAATTAATGGTAGGGGGTACAATGTTGTTTTTCACAGCCAGAACACAAGCGATCGCTTCTAAGGCACCGGCGGCACCTAGTAAATGTCCTGTCATTGATTTGGTGGAACTGATGTTCAGATCATAAGCGTGTTCACCAAATGCTCTCTGAATGGCCTTAGGTTCTGCCACATCTCCGAGTCCGGTAGACGTTCCGTGAACGTTGATATAATCAACGTCTTTCGGGGTCAGTCCGGCGTCTTCCAACGCGAGTAACATAACATCGGCTGCACCTTCTCCTTCCGGGTCCGGGGCTGTCATGTGGTAAGCATCGCAATTGGCTCCGCCTCCCGCGAGTTCCGCATAGATGTGAGCACCTCTTTTTACTGCATGTTCGTACTCTTCTACGACTAAGCAAGCACCGCCCTCGCCGATAACGAATCCGTCACGGTCAACGTCGAAAGGACGCGAGGCTGTTTTCGGGTCATCATTACGAGTGGATAAAGCTTTCATGGAATTGAAACCACCTACACCCGGGGGGGTGATGGCTGCTTCAGATCCACCGGCAAGTATCACGTCTGCTTTTCCTAATCGGATCAGATTTAATGCATCTACTAACGAGTGTGCGGATGATGCACAGGCTGAAACCGTCGTGTAGTTCGGACCCTTTAGGCCTTCTTCTATGGCGATCATGGCTCCACCCATGTTGGCAATCATCTTGGGTATAAAGAACGGGTTGAATCTGGGAGTTCCGTCTCCTAATGCAAAAGTTTTGCATTCTTCGTAGAACGTATCCAAACCACCGATACCTGCACCCCAGATTACACCGATTCTCTTTCTGTCCTCTTGCGAGAAATCGAGTCCGGCATCTTTTACGGCCTCCCTGGAACAAATCAGGGCAAATTGGCTGTAAAGATCCATTTTACGGACTTCTTTCTTGTCGAAATATTCCGTGGGCTCGTAGTTTTTAACTTCGCAAGCGAATTGCGTGCGAAATTTAGATGCATCAAAACGAGTAATAGGACCGGCGCCGCTGACGCCACCTTTCAAGTTCTCCCAAAATTCGGCCACGTTATGACCCAAGGGATTAATAGTTCCAAGACCAGTTATTACTACTCGTTTGAAATTCATAGATAAAATATTAAATTATTGAGCGTTAGCTTCAACGTATGCAATAGCATCGCCCACGGTAGCGATTTTCTCTGCTTGATCGTCCGGAATAGTGATGTTGAATTCTTTTTCCAATTCCATGATCAACTCTACCGTATCCAAAGAGTCAGCTCCTAAGTCGTTAGTAAACGTTGCTTCAGGTTTAACTTCACTTTCGTCAACTCCTAATTTATCAACAATGATAGCTTTAACTCTGTTTTGAATGTCAGACATAACTTTAAATTTTAATTAGACATTTTTTAAATTCACACTTGCGTCTACAAGAGACGCGCATAACTCTCTAAGTTCGGGGGCAAAGTTAGAGAATTTATTTTTCCTAGAAAATTTTTTGGCATGAATAAAGTTTTCTTATCTTTATGCGTTTGATTTTTAATAGATTACAGGATGAAAAAAATAGCAATATTTGCCTCTGGTTCAGGTTCTAACGCTGAAAATATCATTAATTATTTTAAAAATGACACCGAAAATGTCGTGAAAATCGTGTTTTGTAACAAACCCGATGCCTATGTTTTGGAACGGGCAAAACGTTTAAGCGTGCCGACGTTTGTTTTCGGACGGGAAGAGTTCTCTCATTCTGACCTGGTTTTGAATGAATTGAAACGATTGGATATTGATCTGATCGTGTTGGCGGGCTTTCTCTGGAAGGTGCCGGATGCTATCATCGACGCTTATCCGGACCGGGTAATTAACATCCATCCGGCCCTGTTACCCTCTTACGGGGGCAAGGGTATGTACGGCATGAAAGTACACGAGGCGGTGATCGCTGCCGGGGAAAAGGAAAGTGGTATTACGATTCATCACGTGAATAATCATTACGACGAGGGGGCAATCATCTTTCAGGCTAAATGTGAAATCGTGCCGGGAGACACTCCGGAATCTTTGGCAACGAAAGTCCATGCCTTGGAATACGAGCATTTTCCTCGTGTGATCAAGGAATTATTAGAAAAGGGTTTATAAAGTTCATAAAGTCCATAAAGTTCTAAGGTGAATAGATTCTGTGGATTTGCGATTTTGCGACGTCAATGTCATTGGTTCGTTTTTATGCCTGAATCAACTTTGTGAACTTTACGGTTTTGTAAACTTTATAGACCTTATGAACTTTATAAACTTTATGAACTAATTTGTTATGAGGAGGTTTATTCTTTTACTAGGTGTGTTGTTAGCCGGTTTGTGGGTACAGGCCGGGGAGGTAAGGTTATTAAGGTTCCCGCATAGCGTGGGGGACAAGTTGGTATTCTCGTATGCCGGGGATCTTTACCTGGTTTCAGCCGGGGGAGGAACGGCCCGTCGGTTGACCTCGCACGTGGGGTACGAGATGTTTCCTCGTATTTCCCCGGATGGAAAATACATCGCTTTCACCGGGCAATATGATGGTAACACGGAAGTATTTGTCATCCCCGTGGAGGGGGGCGAACCTCGTCGCTTGACTTACACGGCCACGTTGAAACGGGATGATCTAGGGGATCGCATGGGGCCGAACAACGTGGTGATCGGTTGGACCCCGGATAGTAAACGGATTCTTTATCGTTCCCGGAGATATACTTTTAACGATTTTACCGGGCAACTGTTTACGGTCCCGGTGGAGGGAGGGATGTCCGAGGAAGTACCTTTAAAGAATGGCGGTTTTGCCTCTTATTCTCCGGATGGAAAGAAATTAGCTTACAATTATATTTTCCGGGAATTCCGGGCGTGGAAACGTTATCAAGGTGGTATGGCGGATGACATCCGGGTGTTTGATTTCAACACGAAGAAATCAGAGCGGATTACCGACAACGTGCGGCAAGATGTGTTCCCGATGTGGTCCCCGGATGGGAATACTATATATTATATATCCGATCGGGGTGACATCATGAATCTTTACGCCTATGACGTGAACACGAAAGAGGATAAACAATTGACTTCTTACAAAGAATACGATATAAAATTTCCTGCGATTGGTGACAAGCTAATCGTGTACGAGCAAGGGGGATATATTTACGGGTACGATTTGCAGAGTGGCAAGGAATCCAAGATCACGATAAACATTGATAACGATCAGGTTTATTCTCGTCCGACGTTGACTGATGTAAGCGGCCAGATTTCGAGTATTGCGGTTGCTCCCGGTGGGGAGAGGGTAGTTGTGGCTGCTCGTGGGGATATTTTCTCGCTGCCCGTGAAAGAGGGTATTACCTATAACTTAACCAATTCTTCCGATGCTAACGATATGCAGGCGGGTTGGTCTCCGGACGGGAAATACATCAGTTACGTTTCCGACAAGGACGGGGAATTCAATATTTATCTCCGGGACGTGGTGACGGGAAAAGAACGGAAGCTGATCAAGAATCTGAAAAGTTATATCTTCAATTATAAATGGTCCCCGGATTCCAAGAAAATTCTCTGGAGCGAGAAGGGGAACACGTTGAATATATCTGACGTGGAAAGCGGGAACCGGAAGATCGTGGAAAAATCGGGTATCCGTTCCATGACGTCCTACAACTGGTCTCCTGATAGCAAATATATCACTTACGTTCGTCCGGAAACGACGATGGATAACATTATCGTGTATCATGTTGAAAGTGGCGAGAAACACCAAGTTACCGACGGGTGGTTTGGTTCCAGTTCGCCGAATTTCAGCGAGGACGGGAAATATCTGGTGTTTGTTTCTGCCCGCACTTTCTCCCCGACGTATGGACGGACGGAATGGAATCACGTGTACAATGATATGAATAAGGTGTACATCCTGCCTTTGGCGAAGGATGCCCCGGTATTGTTCGCCCCTAAAAATGATGTTGTCCGGATGGAGACAATCGTGAAAGAAAAGGATAAGAAGAAAGAGAGTGAAGACAAAGGTGTCGTGTATGATTTCACGAATTTGGAAAGTCGTCTTGTAGAATTGCCCGTGTTGGCATCGAATTACTATGGTAACGTGCATATGCTGGGAAACCGGGTATATTATAACCGGGGAGGCCGCACGCTGATTTATGACCTGAACGGGAAGAAAGAAACCGACACGGGTGGGGACGTCGAATTTTCTCCCGGTTACAAAAAGGCTATCGTTTCTTCGGGTTCCGCGTTCCAGGTGGAGGACCTTCCGGTACTTTCCGCTAACGTGACTTCTCCCGTTCCCACGAAAGGGGTGAAACGGGTGATTGACTACCATCAGGAATGGATGCAGATCTATAACGAGAGCTGGCGGCAGATGCGTGATTTCTTCTATGCCAAGAATATGCACGGCGTGGACTGGGATCACGTGTACGAAAAATATAAAGTGCTGGTGCCTTACGTGAATCATCGTACGGACTTGACTTATATTATCGGGGAGATGATCGCGGAATTGAGTGTCGGACACGCTTACTCGATTAACGGGCGGGTTCCGATGCCCGAGAGAATTGATATGGGGTTGCTGGGTGCTAAATTCGTGAAAGATAAATCCGGTTATTTTAAAGTGACCGAGGTGATCGAGGGAGCCAACTGGGATGCCTCTACCCGCTCGCCTTTGACCATGCCGGGCGTGGAGGTGAAAGCGGGTGACTATATTTTGGCCATTAACGGGAAATCGTTGAAAGAGGTAGATAACCTGTTCTCCGAGTTGATCGATATGGCTGGCAAGACGGTTGAATTGACCGTGAACACGAACCCGACCGAGAAGGAGGCTCGTAACGTGTTGGTTGTTCCGTTGGCTGACGAATCGAAATTGTATTATTATAATTGGGTACAGAATAATATCCGTAAGGTAAACGAGGCCACGAACGGGGAGGTAGGGTATATTCATATCCCGGATATGGGTGTTGATGGTTTGAACGAGTTCGTGAAACATTATTACCCGCAGTTGAATAAGAAAGCCTTGATCATTGACGATCGGGGAAATGGTGGGGGAAACGTGTCCCCGATGATTACCGAACGTTTGATGCGTACGCCGACTTTCTACACGATGCACACGAACCAAACCTCCGGGTCGGTAAGTCCGGTTGGTACGTTCTTGGGACCGAAAGTGTTGCTGGTAAACGAGTATTCCGCCTCTGACGGGGATCTTTTCCCGTATCGATTCAAGTATAATCACTTGGGAACGATTATAGGTCGTCGCACGTGGGGTGGTGTTGTTGGATATAGCGGTTCGATCCGGGTGGTTGATGGTGGCTCCATCGTGACGCCGTCATACGCGCCGTTCGCGGCAGATGGCAGCGAGTTTATTATCGAGGGAACGGGAGTTACTCCTCACGTTGATATTGAAAACGATCCTTATTTAGAGTATAATGGTGAGGATCAACAGTTAAATAGAGCGGTTCAAGTGATTCTGGAGAAGTTAAAGACCGAGAAGAAGGAGATTCCATCTATTCCCGCTTTCCCGAATAAAGCGGCAAAGAAGAAATAGTACCGATCATACGTGAGAATATAAAGAGTGTTTGGCTGTGATGCCAGGCACTCTTCTTTTTTTTAGTGTGTTTTTGTGATTTAACAAGGGGGATTAATCTTGAACAAATCCTTGTTAATGCCTTGTGTATGAATATAAAATGAATGTTTTATGATCACTTCTAGATCACTACCGGATAAAATAGTTTAAACATCCTATTAAAATTCTAATAGAACGCTATTATATATAGCGCTTTAATAGGGATTTAATAGCGTTCTAATAGCGCTTTATACGATAGTGATCCGCTAGATTTCAAGATGTGATCATAAAATATGTATGATTATCAGTTGGTTTACCATTTATATACCGACAGACAACCGATAAGGTAGTTTTTAAAATTTTCGTACGGTGGGTGAAATGGGAATTTTATATTTCGTATTTTTGCACGATAAAATTGGACTGGGAAAATGAGTACGAAAGAGGTAGAGTGGGACGGGTTGCCTGTCCCGAAACGATACTGGGCGATTCTTGCCATTGCCATGGGAATTACGGTTTCCGTGTTGGACGGCACGATTGCCAACGTGGCATTACCGTCTATCGCGGAGGATTTGCAGGCGACACCGTCTATGTCGATCTGGATCGTGAATGCCTACCAGTTGGCGATCGTGGTTTCCTTGTTGTCCTTGTCTTCGTTGGGTGATATTTTGGGCTATCGACGGGTGTATATCGGGGGATTACTCATATTTAGCGTGACTTCATTAGCTTGTGCGCTTTCCAATTCTTTGCTGACGTTGACGGTAGCCCGTGTATTTCAAGGTTTTGGTGCGGCTGCTTTGGCAAGCGTGAATACTTCTTTGATCCGGATTATTTATCCCAAACGACATTTGGGGCGGGGAATGGGTATCAATGCGCTAGTGGTTGCCGTGTCGGCGGCAGGGGGGCCGACGATTGCGGCAGGAATTTTGTCTGTCGCCTCTTGGCAGTGGTTATTCGCGATAAATGTTCCCATTGTTATCGTGGCTTTGATTTTATCTTTCCGTTTTTTGCCCGTGAATCCGGTAAAAAGAAGTGGGCGGAAGTTTGATTGGATTAGCGGGTTGATGAACGCTTTTACATTCGGGTTATTGATTTTCTCGATCGAGGGATTTACTCACGGGGTGAGTTTGTCCGTGTTGCTCCCGGGGATTGGAGTGGTTCTGTTGGTTGGTTACTTTTTCGTGCGTCGCCAGTTGTCGCAGGAATATCCCCTGTTGCCTGTCGATTTGTTGAAGATACCGATTTTTTCGTTGTCAGTCGGGACGTCCGTGTGTTCTTTCGTGGCACAGATGCTGGCCATGGTTTCTTTGCCCTTCTTTTTGCAGCACACGTTGGGACTGGATGAGGTGGCGACGGGATTGTTGCTGACCCCTTGGCCGTTGGCGACGATGATTGCGGCTCCTTTGGCCGGGAGGTTGATCGAACGGGTTCATGCCGGGTTGTTGGGGGGCGTGGGATTGTCGATATTTTCCGCGGGATTATTTTTATTAGCTGTCTTTGCGGATCAGGTTTCCAACGCTGGGATTGCTTTGTTTATGGCTATGTGTGGATTCGGGTTTGGATTATTCCAGACGCCGAATAATAGTATATTAATTTCTTCCGCGCCACAGAACAGGAGTGGCGGGGCTAGCGGTATGCTGGGTATGGCCCGTTTGACTGGACAGACCACGGGAGCCTCGTTAGTGGCATTAATGTTTGTTGTTTTTCCGGTGGACGGGACGTATGCTTCCCTCTATTTTGCAGGAGGGTTTGCCACGCTTGCCGCTATCGTGAGTTTCACCCGGGTTTCCTTGCCGGAACCGGAATTATTGAGGGGAAAGGCAAAGAGTGGTTAACCGGATTATTTTATGAATGGAGTTTGTATGGATGGTATAAAAAGGATTTTGAGAGTTGTCGTTTTTCTGGGGATTATATTCGTCGGGAGTGTGTTGCGCGTGGCAGGACAGGGGAACGATAGTCTGGTGAACGTGTCACCACGTAAGTTCGTGCATGGTTTGCGGGTGGAGGGACGTCCGGAGTATATTTTCCCGACAAGTTCTTTTTTGAAAGGGGCGAATGCCGAGGGGAGAATTATCCGGGGTGCTTTTTCCACACATGTGAAATATTTGTTCCGTTATCGCCCGGGGAGTGTTGATGAGCGAATCTATGGAGATGTTTATCAAGGGATAGGACTCGGATTTTATAATTTCGGGGAATCCCGTCAGTTGGGAAACCCGGTTGCATTTTATTTGTTCCAAGGGGCTCGTATCTCTAGTTTGGCTCCCTGGTTGTCTTTACATTACGAGTGGAATTTTGGGTTGTCCGCGGGGTGGAAACCTTATGACTCGTATTATAATTCGTACAATACGATGATCGGTTCGAAGGTGAACGCTTATATTAATGCTAATTTTTATTTGCGCTGGAGGTTGTCCCCGAGGGTTAGCCTGCTTTCGGGGTTGACGGTATCGCATTTTTCCAACGGGAACACGAAGATTCCTAATGCCGGGTTGAACACGATCGGGGGAAATATCGGGTTAGAGTGTAATTTTTACCGGAAGGATGATTTGAAGGCGTTGGAGAGGAAAGTAGCTTTGACCACACAACCTTTTCGACGGCATTTCACGTATGATTTTGTTTTTTTCGGCTCGTGGCATGATCGGTTGGTGAAGACTTCCGACGGGTTTTCCCCTTCTCCTGAGGCTTACCCCGTGTTCGGGTTTAATTTTACCCCGATGTATAATTTGAATTATAAACTCCGGTTAGGCGTGTCTCTGGATGGGACGTTTGACGGGGGAGCCAATTTATACACGGATGGGAACGTGTACGGGAGTGTGGATAAGTCGGACATTGTCCGCCCTCCTCTGGGTGATCAGTTTGCTTTGGGACTTTCCGGGCGGGCGGAGTACGTGATGCCTTTTTTTGTCGTAGGAGTCGGGATCGGGGCGAACGTGATCGGGAAGAATGATCTGAATATGTTCTACCAATTGTTGACGTTGAAAATAGCCTTGTCCCGTGCCGTGTTTTTGCACGTGGGGTATCGTCTACAAAATTTCAACGAACCTAATTTCTTGATGCTGGGGATTGGTTTCCGGTTTAACGGGAAATATACCGCTTTTTAGAATTGTTTGTATTATACGGGGTGGTAGTGTCGGGATTTTTGGCTAAATTTGTGATATGCCTTTTAGGGGTGTGTTAATATTTAATTAAGTGTATATATGGCATTTACGCATTTTCATGTACATTCTCAGTATTCTATTCTCGACGGGGCGGCGAGTGTGCCCGGTTTGGTGGAGAAGGCGATTGCCGACGGGATGAAGGCAATTTCGTTGACGGATCACGGGAATATGTTCGGGATAAAATTATTCTACGATACTTGTCGCAAAAAGGGGATAAAACCTATTTTGGGGGTAGAGGCCTACGTGGCCCGGGTGTCTTTGTATAACAAGGAGAAACCGGTGGACCGTTCGGGAGAGCATTTGATAATCCTGGCCAAGAATCTGAAAGGGTATTTGAATTTGATCAAGCTTTGTTCGGCGGCGTTCGTGGACGGGTATTATTATCGTCCGCGTATTGATAAGGCTTTGTTGGAGAAGCATCACGAGGGGTTGATTATTTCGTCGGCTTGTTTGGGAGGTGAGATTTGCCAGAAGATTATGGCCGGGGATATTGAGGGGGCAGAGGCGGCTGCCTTGTGGTACAAGAATTTAGTGGGGGAGGATTATTACCTGGAGGTGATGAGGCATCCGGCAGAATCGGCTAAAGAGAGAGCGGAGGTTTACGATAACCAAGTGAGATGTAATGCGGAGATTCTGCGTATGGGTGAGAAGTTAGGGATCAAGGTGATTGCCACGAACGACGTGCATTTCTTGAACGCGGAGGATGCGGAGGCGCATGACCTGTTGATCTGTCTGAATACTCGTAAGGATTTGGATGATCCTAACCGGATGCGGTACACGCGGCAGGAGTGGTTCAAGACAACGGCCGAGATGGAAGAGTTGTTCAAGGATATTCCGCAGGTAATCGAGAATACGCAGGAGATTGTTGATAAAGTTGAAGATTATAAACTGGATTCTGATCCGTTGATGCCGGTTTTCCCGATCCCGCCGGAGATCGGTACGGAGGAAGAGTACCGGAAGAAATACACGGAAGAGGATTTGTTCAACGAGTTTACCCGTAACGAGAAAGGTGAGGTCGTTATGAGCGAGGAGGATGCCCAAAAGAAAGTGAAGAAGTTGGGGGGATATGATCGACTTTACCGTATCAAGTTGGAGGCGGATTATTTGAAGGAGTTGGCGATGAAAGGAGCCGTGCGGCGATATGGTGAGAATATTCCACCGGATATTATGGAGCGTTTGATTTTCGAGTTGCATATCATGAAGACGATGGGGTTCCCGGGGTACTTCTTGATCGTGCAGGATTTTATCCAAGCGGCTCGTGATATGGGGGTGATCGTGGGACCGGGGCGTGGTTCTGCTGCGGGAAGTGCCGTGGCGTATAGTCTGGGCATCACGAATATTGACCCGGTGAAGTATGATTTGCTGTTCGAGCGTTTTTTGAATCCTGATCGTATCTCACTGCCGGATATTGACGTTGACTTTGATGATGACGGGCGTCAGCGGGTGTTGGAGTGGGTTACACAGAAATACGGGGCGGATAAGGTGTCGCACATCGTGACTTTCGGTAGTATGGCTGCCAAGATGGCGATTAAGGACGTGGCACGGGTGCTGAAGTTGGATTTGTCGGAGGCAAACCGGTTGGCAAAGATGGTGCCGGAGACCCCGAAAATCACGTTGAAGAAGGCTTACAAGGAGAATCCCGATTTGGAAAAAGAACGGGAGTCTTCGAACCCTCTGGTTGCAAAAACGCTCCATTTGGCGGAAATTTTGGAAGGTTCCGTGCGGCAGACGGGAGTACACGCTTGTGGTATTTTGATCAGTCGTGACCCGTTGACGGAACATATCCCGATTATGCCGACAGAAGGGGAAAGTTTGATGACGACTCAATATGACGGTCACTTCGTGGAACCGATCGGGTTGATCAAGATGGACTTTTTGGGATTGAGGACGCTTTCGATTATAAAAACCTGTTTGGATAATATAAAGAAATCCTGCCATAAGACGCTGGATGTGGATGCGATTTCGTTAGAGGATAAAGAGACATTCGAATTGTTTTCAAGAGGGGAGACTACCGGTCTGTTCCAGTTTGAGTCGCCGGGAATGAAAAAGCATTTGAGGGCGTTGAAGCCGAACCGTTTTGAGGATTTGGTGGCCATGAATGCCTTGTATCGTCCCGGGCCTATGGAGTATATCCCGGATTTTATCAAGCGTAAGCACGGGGAGGCTCCTATCGAGTACGATCACCCGATGATGGAGCCTTACTTGAAGGACACGTATGGTATTACCGTTTACCAAGAGCAGGTGATGTTACAGTCCCGTGCATTGGGTAATTTTACCCGGGGTATGTCGGATACTCTTCGTAAGGCAATGGGTAAGAAACAGATTGACACGATGAACCAGTTGAAGACGCAGTTCATCGAGGGGTGTAATAAAAACGAGGAGTTCGTGAAAGGATGCAAGGAGATGGGAAAGGAGGTCAACCCGTTGGTTGATAAGATTTGGGGTGACTGGGAGGCGTTTGCATCGTACGCGTTCAATAAATCACATTCGGTTTGCTACGCTTATATTGCTTACCAGACGGGATTTTTGAAAGCTCATTATCCTGCCGAGTTTATGGCGGCCAACTTGAGTTGTAACTTATCACAGATTGAGAAGGTTACGGTTTTTATGGACGAGTGTAAACGAATGGGATTGAGCGTGCTGGCTCCGGATGTGAACGAGTCGGATGATGATTTCACGGTGAATCATAAGGGGGATATTCGTTTCGGGATGGCCGGAATCAAGGGGGTTGGAGAGGCTGCCGTGCATTCGATTATCCGGGAACGAAATGCTAACGGAGGGTACAAGGATCTTTTCGATTTCTTCGAGCGTTTGGATTACAAGACGGTGAACAAGAAGACATTGGAAAATCTGATTATCGCGGGAGGGTTAGATAGTTTCGGATTGGATCGGGCGCAGTATTTCTATATGCCTGACGGCCACACGACATTTCTTGAAAATCTGGTGAATTACGGGCAGAAAAAGCAACAAGATAGTTTGATGATGCAGGCGACGCTGTTCGGGGGGATGGATGAATATGACGTGAAAAAGCCTACTATTCCTTTGTGTGAACCTTGGACGGACGTGGAGAAGGCACGTAAAGAGAAGGAATTGATCGGTATATACCTAACTTCTCATCCGTTGGATTCGTATAAACTAGAGATCAAGGCGATTTGTACTCCTTTGGAGAGTCTGAGCAGTGATTTGAGTTCTTACAAAGACCGGGACGTGACGATCGCGGGAATTATTGTTGCCATGCGAGAGGGAAAAACGAAGAAAGGGAATGATTTTGGTATTTTGACGATCGAGGATTTCACGGGTTCTTACGAGTTGCCTTTCTTCGGGGAGGACTATATCAAGTTCCGGAATTATTTTATTCTGGAGACGTCGATCTACATCAAGGGTAGAGTGCAGGAAAAGAAGTGGGGAGGGGCCGGAGAGCTGACTTTTAACGTGCAGAGCATGGATTTGCTAAGCGTTATCAGCGAGAACCTGATTCGCTCGATCACGTTGCAGGTAGACGTGGAAAAGCTGACACACGAGCTTGTATTAGAGATACATAACCAGTTCGTGAACGAGAAGGGTGATCTCCCGTTGAATTTTATTTTGTATGACGGGACGGGACACCGGGTAAAGATGTTTTCAAGAACTTGTAAGATAGGGCGTTCGAGAGAATTATATGAATATTTTGAAAATAATGATGCTATTAAAATGAAAATTAATTAATTTCGCCATGTCAAAGCGTTGGATCATGGCGGAACTTTATCCAACGCTTTTAGCATGAATATTATTATAAACTTTAAAGATAGAAGTATGGCTATTGCAGTTAATGATTCAAATTTCGAGGAAGTTGTGCTAAAAGCAGAAGTTCCTGTTCTTGTAGATTTCTGGGCAGAATGGTGTGGACCATGTAAAATGATGTTACCCATCGTGGAAGAGATCTCTAAAGAGTTCGAAGGTAAGTTAGTGGTTGCTAAAGTGAACGTGGATGAAGGTTCTGCTGCCGCTAAGTATGGTATTCGTAACATCCCGACAATTCTTTTCTTTAAGAATGGCGAGGTTGCTGACAAACAAGTAGGTGCAGTACCTAAGACGACTTTGGTTTCTAAAATCAATGCACTGCTTTAAAATATAAAACCGCCGATCGGCGGGTTTTTTTTTTTTGTTTCCTGTAACTTTTTAAAAATCAATCTCAACTTATAACGGTTGCCGTAAGCGACGACCTAATAGAGAAGATATCCGGCCACTCCTGCCGCTATGATCATCAGAATCGGGTCCATTTTGAATTTGAAGGTGGCAATGAAGGCTATGGCGAAGATAATATAGCTTTTGTAGTCCACGAAGTTTTGTTTGTTCATCAATAACAACGCTGCTGCCCCGATAAGTCCTAAAACAGTGATTTTTAAACCTTGCATGGCCATTTCCACGTATTTGTTGTCCCGGAACATGAAAAAGAACTTGGAGATCGTGATCATGATGATCAGGGAGGGAAGACTGACGGCTATCGTGCAGATGGCTGATCCCCAGATGCTGCCTGTTGCCGTGTAGCCGATGTAAGTGGCGGTGTTGAAGGCAATAGGGCCGGGCGTGCTTTGTGAAATAGCCACAATGTCCGTGAAGTCGGCCACGCTGATCCAGTTGTGGGTTTCCACGACATCATGTTGTATTAACGAGAGCATGGCGTAACCGCCCCCAAAACCGAATAGGCCGATTTTGAAGAAGGTGATAAAGAGGCTGATATAGAGATCGAGTTCTGACATGTTAATTGAAAATTGAGAATTGGAAATTGAAAAACGGACTTTGTTTCATGACATTTTTAGAGTTTGTGGGTGATTTTACCGTAAAGGAGGCCACCTAGGATGGCGGCGATGATGATATATATCGGCGAGAGGTTGAGTAACCAGACGAGTAGGGCGGCAATGACCGGGAAAATGATGGTTTTACGGGTGACTCCTGCCGACTTACCCATTTTGTATAAAGGAGCAGCGATGAGGGCCACGACTGCCGGGCGGATGCCTTTGAATACTCGTTCTACTCCGGGGTTGTTTTTGAAATCTGTGAAAATGATGGCGATTAACAGGATTACGATGAAAGAGGGGAGGATGGTTCCGAGGCTGGAAAAAATGACCCCTTTAATTCCTCGTGCCTTGTAACCCACGAAAATGGCCGTGTTCAGTGCAATCGGTCCGGGGGCGGATTGGGCTATTGCCATCATCTCCACGAATTCGCTCTCTTTTAGCCAACCTTTTTTATCCACGACTTCTTGCTGGATGAGTGGTATCATCGCGTAACCACCTCCTAGCGTGAAAGAACCGATCTTGAAAAACGAGATAAATATTTGCCAGTATGAAGCCATAATTTTGCGTTATATATCAGTGGCAAAGATACGATTTCCCGACTAAAATTCTTAATATTGTAGTGTTGAAAACAGTGCAGATGCGTTAAAACCTTGTTGATTTTTGGGATGAGAGTTCAGGCCTTTGTACAGGCTCTGGTGAAGAATATACGAACTTGATGATTCATGTATGAAAAAAAGTACGAAAAGAAAGATAATTGTTGTTTTGGGCCTGTTTGTGGTAGTCGGCCTGATCGTGTGGTTCGGGATTTTCCGAAAGGTGGGGAGGTTTGATACTTTGCAGGCGGTACCCGTGGATGCGGTCTTTAAGGTGAATATTGTGTCTGTAAATAGCGTGCATGAACGGTTGCACCGGAATTTTATCTGGAAATCGTTGAAAAATTATCCCTATTTCGAAGAGTATCATTCGAATTTGCAATACGTGGATTCCTTGGCGAATACCTATCCTAAATTAAAAAGGATATTAACTGATCGTCCAGTAACAATTTCATGTCATCAGGTGGGGTTGAACAAATACGATTTCCTGTACGTTTGTGATTTGGGGAAATTGAACGTGATTCAGGTGTTTGAAACGTTACTGCTGAAATTGGTGCAGGATGACGAGATAAAAATAAAGACGATCAAGGACCCGAACGGGGAGATCCGGGAGATTCGCTGGGCTGACTGGCGATTCTTTTTCACGATTAAGGATAATCTGCTGATCGGTTCATCGTCTCATGCTCTGGTGGCTCGTTCTCTGGCTCGGTGTATGACGAAGAAGGAGGTGCAGGAAGTGGTGGTTTCAGGGGATATAATGCTTGATCTTGATCATCGGCAGTTGGGAAAATGGGTTACTTCGGTCATGGAGGCATCGGCGGTGGCAGATGAATTTTCATTGTTGAAAAATACCCGTTTAATGATGCAGTTGAATGACAAATCTCTTCGTTTTGTCGGGGAAACGAGACCCGATCCTAATAAGTATTCTTTGTTGGATGTAGTTAGTTTCTTGGAAGGAGGTTCTTCTAACCTGGAGACGATCGCGGGTGAGAATACGGCAGCTTATGTTTCTTTTTGTTTTCCTTCTTTCAAGGATGCGGAAAATTTGCTGTTGGAGAATTACAAGGTGAATAGCCTGCAATCTTACACGGAAATGAAGAAATCACTGGATCGGTTGAATAAATTTCTGAATATGGACGTGTTGGAGGTGTTTACATCTTGGATTGGTGGGGAGGTGGCAATTATCAAGCCCCGTTTGGAGAACGATCAGAAGGCGGACCATATCGTGCTGGCGATACGAGCAAAAGAGATTCATCTGGCCAAGGATCAAATGGCTTATCTGGCCGAACAGATTCAATGGAAGACTCCTATCCGGGAGAGAGCGATGGAGTTTAACGGTCACACGATTCATTATTTCCGATTAAAAGGTTTTTTCCAGCTTTTCTTCGGGGGGATGTTCGAACGGTTTGAACGCCCTTATTATACATTTTTGGGTGATTATGTCGTTTTTAGTAATTCTCCTGCCACACTCGCCGAGATGATTAAAGAGTACGTGCTGGGAAACACATTGGAGAATGACGAGAAGCATACGCGTTTAAAAGGGCAGTTGGGAAGTCGGAAGAACGTGTTCGGTTACGTGCAGACGCCCAATACATACGAGTATTTATATGATTCTTTCAAGACGGGTTCCCAAGAGAGTCTGGAGAAGAACAGAGGGGCATTTCTGAGTTTTGAAACGATCGGTTTCTCGTTATCCAAGGAGGGAGGAATTTTTGAGACTCAGATTATAGCGAATTATAATGATAAGGCTCCCGAGGAGTACAAAATGCGAGAGTTAAATCGTCAATTTGAGAATCAGGTAAACAAGATCGAGGCAGGTTTTTATTATCCCGTGATTCCCGATAGTATTGCGGTGAGTAATCAAGAGTATTACGAGTACAAGTCAGAACAGGCCATTTTCAAAGGGGCTCTGAAGGATGGAGAGCCGGATGGCGTGTGGTGCGTGTTTAATGTCGCGGGAAAGTTACTCGGACAATTTCCGTATGGCGACGGAAAGATAGACGGGGTTGCTCCGTTTTTTTACGAGAACGGGGATTTGTTGGCTCAGGTGACTTATAAGAACGGGGTGATTGCGGGCTATAAGGAGTTTTTTCCGGACGGGACACTTCGTACGGAGATCGTATATCGGAAAGGTGTACGACACGGCACGGCAAAGTTTTATTATAATACCGGGCATTTGTTCTGTGAAGGACGTTACAAGAACGGGCGACAGGCCGGAAAATGGCGGTATTATAAAGTAACGGGGGAAAAACTTTATTAATTTTAGATTTTAAATTTTAGATTGAAAAATTTAATGATTTCGTGGTTAAGAAATCGTAGGTGAGGTCACTGAACTATGGAATCATAAATTTAGTGAGTTCCTCAATTTAAAATCTAAAATTTAAAATCTAGAATTATAGGGCTTGTTTTAAGATCTTCACGAGCGAGTCTCTCGTTTGAATGAAACGAGGCATATTTTCCGGTGAGATCGGTTCTTTGGGAGGTGAACTCATTTTTAACGGATTGATGGGAGTTCCATTTTTATATACCCGGAAATCCAAATGAGGGCCTGTTGCCAATCCTGTACTACCGACATAGCCGATAACATCACCTTGTTTCACCCGTTTGCCCGGTTGGATGCCTTTGGCAAATTTGGAAAGGTGCATGTAGGTTGTGGTATAGACGCTGTTGTGTTTGATGGTTACGTAGTTTCCACCACCGTTGGCTTGAAAGGCCTTTTTCACGACAACGCCGTCCCCGATGGTATGTACTTCTGTGCCTGTCGGGGCTGCATAGTCTACGCCATGATGTGCCCTGTATCTTTTTAGTACCGGATGGAACCGGTTATTGGAGAATCCCGAAGAAATACGGGAGTATTTTAAGGGAGCTTTTAAAAAGGTTTTTTGCAGGCTGTTTCCTTCTTCATCAAAATAGGCCAATTTTTCGTTTTGTTCAAAAGGAATGGCATAGAAGTCTTTACCGGAATTGGTGAAAATGGCAGCTTTCACGTTGAAGTCCTGCAAAGGTTTGTCTTCCACGTATGATTGTTCGTAAAGGACACGTACGGAATCACCTTTGGCTATGCCGTAGAAGTCGATGCTCCACGCGTAGATATCGGATAGCGTGACAGCGAGCATGGGGTCTGTCTGGGCATCAACCATGGCATTCCATAGATTGGAGTTTATAATTATATTAGCTGTCTTTTCTTTGGTCACGATGTCTTTTTTACCCACGTAAACATCTGCGGTTTCCTTGAAATCTATGACGACGTATTCCAAGGCATTTTTTTCGTAAATGAAAAATTCCGGGGTGCGAAGACTGTCTTGTGCCAAGAAAAGAGTGTAGTTTTGACCTCTTCTGATACTTCGTACGTCAAAGACATCCTTACAGCGTTGGGAGATTTCATGGATCTTGGCTGGTGATACCTTGTATTTGGAAAGGATTAGAGAGAGATTCTCATTTTTCCCCACGGTACCCTCTTCTATAATAAAGTTTTCATCAGGGATACCGTATTTGTAATGAATTTGTTGTTGTTCGGTCGTGTCAACAACTTCCTCTACCGCACTGGCTTCTAATATCGCCTCCTTGTTTCCTCTGTTGCTGGGCCAAAAAATAATAATACCTAATACAAGCCCTATGGCAGCCCAAATCCAAATCCATTTCGTTTTTTTCATCTTTTCCGTTTGATTCCTAATGTTCACTCAAAATCCGGGATGCAAGTTAGGGGATTCCTCTTGAAACTGCAATAAGGAAGGAATGTTTTTTTATCCACATGATTTTCAATGTGTGAAAAGATTCTTAATGTTGTTATTAATAAAAAGTTAAAGTCATTTTTTTAATATTACTCCTATTAGGATTTTACTATTTTTGACAAAACACAATATAAAAAAATGTTCCTGATTTTTTGGTGTGTATTTGTTTTTGAAGTGATGATGTAAAAGTTGAAAATGTTATTTTCTTCTGAAAATACAAAATGGTGATTAATGTAATTTGATGTAAAACAACTTGTTGATGAATTTGAATATCTTAAAGATTTCATAAAGTTGATTTTTGAATAACACTAAATTGTTTTTGGAACGTCTTTTTATAAAGTTTATACCTGTTGTTGTAGACAATATTAATTTTAATAACAAGTTTATGGAAGAGCCAATTGTAAAAGTCGAACATTTGTCACATCGTTACAGCATTCAATGGGCCGTAAGAGACATTAGTTTCGAGATTCCCCGGAGGGGGATATACGGGTTGCTAGGGTCTAACGGGGCCGGAAAGTCAACCACGATGAATATTATTAGTGGAGTTATCAAGCAAACCGAAGGGCAGGTTTTTATCAAGGGCATTGATGCCCGTAAGAGACCGGTTGATGCGAAACGTCATATCGGTTTTTTACCGCAGAAACCACCTTTGTATGGTGATTTGACGGTGGAAGAGTATTTGATTCATTGTGCAAGATTGCGTTGGGTAGCTGATAAGGATATTATCCCGGCGGTGGATGAGGTGCTGGCAAAATGTGGTATAACTCATTTCCGTAAACGTTTGATCAAGAATTTATCCGGTGGTTATCAGCAACGGGTTGGTATCGCACAGGCTATCGTTCATAAACCTGATCTGGTTATCTTTGACGAGCCGACAAACGGGTTGGACCCGAACCAGATTATGGAGATCCGTCACTTGATCCGTGATATTGCCAAGGATCGTACAGTGATTCTTTCCACTCATATTTTGACTGAGGTTCAAGCCGTTTGTGATCATATTTTGATGATCGAGGAAGGTAAGCTCGTGTTTATGGGAACGGTGGATGAATTTGATAATTATATTATCCCGAATTCTCTCTATGTTTCAATGATAGATCCCCCCGTTGCCGACGAGTTGGCAAAGATCGAGGGCGTTCTTGGTGTGGAAGAGTTAGGAAACCGGAATTTCCGTATTCGTTTCACAGAAGCACAGGAGGTTATTGACCAGATCGTGAAACTAAGCGCCGCTAACGATTGGCGTTTGTCTGAGGTTCGGGTGGAGAAGAGTTCCCTCGATAATATATTCGCAGAATTATCTAAGAAAGCACATTAAAAAATCGGGTTATGTTTAAAATGATATATAATATAGCGAGGACGGAATTGCAGATGTTGTTCTATTCTCCTGTGGCGTGGCTAATTTTAGTCGTATTTGGAGTACAATCGGGAATGCTTTTTGCCGACCAATTGGCCGGGCTTGTGAGTTCTCAAGAAATGGGATATGATATTCAAGGTTCCACGATTAGTATCTTTGCCAGCAGATGGGGGGGAGTTTTCACCACGATGCAGAATTACCTGTATTTCTATATTCCTCTGTTGACCATGAGTTTGGTAAGTAAGGAGTTGAGTAGCGGGTCTATTCGTTTGTTGTATTCTTCTCCGATTACGAATACCCAGATTATCGTGGGAAAATTCTTCTCCATGATGATTTACGGTCTTATCATGATTGGTATTTTATTCTTGATCACGCTTTGTAGCTGGGCAGTCGTTAAGGATTTTGAATTATCCATGGTTTTAACGGGGTTGTTGGGATTATACTTGTTGATCTGTGCTTACGCGGCTATCGGTATTTTCATGTCCAGTCTGACTTCTTATCAAATCGTGGCAGCTATCGGTACGTTTGCCGTGTTAATGGTATTAAGCATGATTGGTGGATGGTGGCAGGATTACGATTTTATTCGTGACGTGACTTACTGGTTGTCCATGCCCGGGCGAAGCGGAAAGTTTATTGCCGGTTTGATTTGTAGCGAGGATGTTCTTTATTTCGTTATCGTGGTTTGCCTTTTCTTGGCATTAACGATTATTCGTTTGAACTCGGTTCGTCAGAAAATTCGCTTCGTGATTACTTTAGGAAGAAATATCGGTGTTATTTTCTTAGCTTGTTTCTTGGGATATTTGTCTGCACTTCCGCAGATGAAACTTTACCATGATGCGACGTCAACGAAAATGAACACGTTGACCCCGAATAGCCAGGATATCGTGGCGAAGTTGGATGGTGGTATGACAATAACTACTTACATTAATGCTCTTGATCCGGGTGCATCTTGGTATGCTGCTCCTTATTTCCTGAAACCGGATATGGAGCGTTTCGAGCAATATTTACGTTTCAAACCGGATATGAAGTTGAAATACGTGTACTATTATGATACCACGGCGAACCCCATGCTGGACAGAAGATTCCCGAACGCAACACTTCGCGAGAAAATGGTGGAGGTTTGTAAGATCTACGGTTTGGATTCCAACAAGTTTATGGCTCCGGAGGAAATTCGAAAAATTATTGATTTGTCGGGAGAAAATAACACGTTCGTGCGTCAGATTGTTCGTGAAAATGGTGAAAAAGCATGGTTGAGAATATACAATGATATGCAACGTTTCCCGAGTGAAAAAGAGATTTCAGCCGCTTTCAAACGGATGGTGATGGATCTCCCGAAGGTCGGATTCGTGGAAGGCCACGGAGAACGTAGTTATTCTGGTGGTAAAGACCGTGATTATAGTGCGTTTGCTAATGATAAGGGTTTCCGTTACGCTTTGGAAAATCAAGGGTTTGATGTCGCAAAAGTTACGATGGATCAGCAAGTGCCTGAGGATATTAATATTATCGTGATTTCTGATATGCGGGAGTGGTTTACTCCGGAGCAGGAGGCTAATTTACAACAGTATATTGATCGGGGAGGTAATTTGTTCATCTTGGGAGAACCAAAACGTAGAGACGTGATGAATAATTTGTTTGCCAAGTTCGGTTACGAGATGACAACAGGTGTGCTGGTAAAGAGAGACACGAACCTGCAAGCTGACGTGATTCTTTCCTACCCGACGAAAGAGGCTGATAGTATTGCTTATGATTTTGGGGCAATGCGTAGTCGTCGTATGGTTATCACGACACCTAGTACCGCCGGATTGGAGCAAATTGCCGATAAGGGTTACACGGTGACGAATATGTTCAAAACTGACACGATCGGTGTTTGGAATGAATTGGAAACGACAGATTTTATTGATGATACCGTGCGTCTGAACCCGGCTATCGGTGAGGTCGAGAAGATCTATAATACCGTGGTTGCGTTGTCCAGAAAAGTGGGTAATAAGGAACAGAAAATTATTTTGACCGGTGATGCGGATTGTATCAGCAACGGGGAATTCGGACGAAGAGTTCCAGGAGTCCGGACTGCAAACTTCTCGTTAATTACCGGAAGTTTCTTCTGGATGTCGGATAACGAAGTGCCTATTGATGTGAGACGTCCTGCACTTCCGGATAATAAGGTGTACGTGGAAAAAACCGGAAGTAAGGTGATTAAATGGTCGTTCATGATCATATTGCCTCTATTGTTAGCGGGAATAGGTATCTTCTTGTGGATTCGTAGAAAAGGAAGATAAAAGATACTGAAGTTTATGATCGGGTGATCGCAAAATCACCCGATCATAAATTGTAATGGTATTAAAAAAGATTCTATAATTTAGAGAGTTAAGAGAATTAAAATATGTATATTTGTAAGGATGTGCATTTTTAATTTTCAATTTCAATTTTTAATTCATATAGGATGAGCTTTAAAATAGACAAACAGACGTTGGACGATCTGGCCATTTTCGGTAATAACCGGACGAAATCTGTTTATGATATTTTCAACCGAACCCGTACACGAGGAGGTGCGAAAATTCTTGAAGAGATGTTCTTGTATCCCCTATCGGATGCAGACCAGATAAACGAAAGAAGTGACGTGATTCGTTATTATCGTGATATCGAGGCCGAATTCCCGTTCCGTGGAGAGATTTTTGACACGATGGAATTCTACTTGGGTAACACGGACAGGCGTACACAGTTGATGACGCAGGATAACACGTTAGGACGGAAATTCAAGAATCTCGTTGGGACGGATACAGAGTATACCCAAATCCACAACGGGATTGTTTGTTGTATAGAGTTGTTGAACACGCTGGATGCCTTCTTGAAGAATTCGAAGGCGGATGCCGGTAACAAGACCATTGCGGAGTTGACGGCTAGTTTACGGGGGTTACTGGGTAACGAGAAGTGGTCCTGGTATGTTTCCGAGAAGGGAAAGAAGAAACTGGGTTACGAGCAGGCGGTAGTTTACGACCGGGTGTTGCGTTTCGAGGAACGGGATAAGCTGATGAAAATTTTGTATTACGTTTACTTGCTGGATGTTTACATGGCGGTGGCCAACGTGGCGAAAGAACGTGGTTTTGTTTTCGCGAAAGCTCACCCGAATGACAAGAACACGTTGGTTATGAAAGGGGCGTTTCATCCTTTCCTCACGAACCCTGTCGGTAACACGATCACGGTGGACGAGAATAGTAACGTGATTTTCTTGACGGGAGCGAACATGGCCGGGAAGTCGACTTTCATGAAGAGTTTTGGCATCACGGTTTTCTTGGCTCACGTGGGATTCCCTGTCCCCGCGAAGGAAATGGAATTTTCAGTTCAAAACGGGATGTTCACGACGATTAACTTACCGGATAACTTAAGTATGGGATATAGCCATTTTTATGCCGAGGTTTTGCGGGTGAAGAAGGTGGCACAACAAGTTCGGCAAACGCAACACCTGATCGTGGTGTTTGACGAGTTGTTCCGCGGTACAAACGTGAAAGATGCTTACGACGCGACAGTGGCGGTGACAGAGGCTTTTGCCGGAATCCGTAATTGCACGTTTATCATTTCGACTCATATTATAGAGGCGGGAGAGGTACTGAAAGAAAGGTGTGATAACATAAATTTCGTTTATTTGCCGACCAAGATGGAGGGAAGTAAGCCTGTTTATACCTACACGCTAGCTCCCGGTATCACGGATGATCGTCATGGTATGATGATCGTGAATAACGAACATATTATCGAAATCATTAAAAATGGAGAAGCATGAGTTTTGAGACAGATAAACAGACCCTAGATGACCTGAATCTTCTGGGGAAATACAAGAATAATTCCGTTTACAGTTTGTATGTCGGGACGATCACCCGGGGAGGTGAGCGCAAGATGGAGGACATGTTCCTGCACCCGTTGACAGACGCGAAGTCAATCAACGAGCGTTCAGCCGTGTTCCGTTATTTTAGAGATCATGATTTCGGTTTTCCTTTCGGGAAGGACGAGTTTGATGTCGTGGAACAATATATTGCCGGGGCTAGTGGAAAGCGTGCTTTTATGAACATGTTGCAAATTGCGCGGGCAAAAGCCATGTTTTACATCAGCCATGACCCGGAATTCGGGATTATCCGGGATCGTATCGTGACATCGATTGAATTTTTTCGGAAGGCCCGGACTTATTTTGACGAGTTGGGACGTGACGTTGCCGGGAATCCTTTCCAAAAGATCGCGGAGCGTGGAAAAGCTTTGTTGAGCGATAGCCGGGTGACGAAGTTGTTGGAGAATTCTCGTCGGGAGAATCCCGGTTTGATGGATATGATTTGTTTTGACCGGAATTTGCGGTGTGTTTCTCACAAGAATTTTAAGGAAGTGATCGAGTTATTGCAGGAGATTGACGTGAACGTGGTTGTAGGTAGCGTGGCCAGGGAGAGAAACTTCTGTTTTGCGGAGGCAGCTGATGACGGGGAGATCCTGGTTGCCATGAAGGGGTTGCACCATCCTCGTATTGACGGGGCGATCTCTAACGACCTGGAGGTGACGGCCACGAAGAACGTGTTCTTCCTGACGGGTGCTAACATGGCTGGAAAGTCCACGTTGATGAAGTCATTCGGTATTGCGGTGTACCTGGCTCACATGGGCTTCCCCGTGGCGGCAACTTCCATGCAGTTCCGTATTCAAGATGGAATGTACACGTCTATTAACGTGCCAGATAATATTAACTTGGGTTACAGTCATTTCTACGCGGAGGTTCTTCGCGTGAAGAAGGTCGCTATCGAGGTGAGTCGTGACAAACGCTTGATCGTGATTTTCGACGAGTTGTTCAAGGGTACGAACGTGAAAGATGCTTTCGACGCGACACTGGCTGTCACGGAGGCGATTGCCGAGAGAAAGAATTGCGCGTTTATGGTTTCTACCCACATTATCGAGGTGGGACAGGAACTCGGAAAACGTTGTGATAACGTGACGTTCGAGTATCTCCCGACCGTGATGAAAGGTAAGTTGCCAACATATACTTACAAGTTGGAGCCGGGAATCACGAGTGATAAACACGGTATGATTATTATTAATAACGAGAAGATTATCGAGATTATTAAAGGAGAGGTTGCCTCTTAGTCAGATAAAGATTTCAGAATAATATATTGATCCCGGGAATAGTAATTGTTCTCGGGATATTTTTTTTGTTCGCAATTATAAATTGATTTCTATTCGCTTTTTTACTTTTAATGTGATTATATTTGTGTTCGTCAAAACGTAATGCAAGATAGATGTTGAATGAAATTGAGGTTGGCTTGATCTGTTTATCAGAGAGAAAGAAGTTTAAAGAGGTGTACGAAGAGTATTTTACCGCTTTGAAGTATTTCGCCATGCGTTACGTGAAGGATGAGGAGGTGGCTTGTGATCTGTTGCAGGATGTTTTTGTCAAATTGTGGGAGAAGGGGGATCGGTTCGAGAACGAGATGCAATTGAAGACTTATCTGTACCGGGTTGTTCGGAATCATTGCCTGACTTATATTCGGGATACCCAAAGGAAAGAGAAACGTATGGAGGGTTTCGAGGTGGAAGAGACAGAGGAATCGTTCGTACACCAGATGATCGAGGCTGAGATTTACGCTTTGATAAATGATATTTTCGAGGAACTCCCGGATGCTTGCAGGAATGTTTATATGAAAAGTCTGGAAGGTAAGAGCCACAAGGAAATTGCGGAAGAATTGCATATCGCAATCACTACAATTAAAAAGCACAAGACGAACGCAAATAATTATTTAAGAGGACGGTTGAAGGATTTGCTACTTTCTGCCATATTCTGTGGAGTTTAATTATTTGTGCGTTGTATTTATTATGGATAGACTATTTGCCAAGAGACTTTTGTGCAATTTTGAGAACTTTTTGATGAAATTTTGGTAACAAAATTTCATGGGAGAGCGCTGATTTACTGTGAGGAAACCGGTACTGTTATCTGGTAGAGAGTATGATGTGGTTGATTATGAGCGGAAGAGTGGGTGTCGGGCCGTATGCCTTGGTGATCTGATTTTTTTTCACGCAATATATGTATATTTAAAGATTTAAGTGATTGATTTTTATGATCCTAGTTGTAATTTTGTCTTGATTTTTATCATAACATGATTTTTATTGAAAAAAAATCAGATTCGGAATACTACCTTTCATGCATTTTGGAGTTCTTAATATAGAAATAATTAAAAATGGATTTTCAAATAGGAAATAAGATACATCTGATAGCATGAATATGGATAGTAAGAGAATAGAAAAATTAATAATGAAAGCACTTTTGAAAGAGATTTCTGAAGGGGAGCGGTGTGAGTTGGATGGGTGGTTGAATGCTTCTGAACAAAACAGGAATTTTTTCGAGAGTTTGCATTCGGAGATGTATTTAAAGAAGGCGGTGGGAGATCATAATCGGCTATTGCGGGATGCGGGATGGAAACAAATAAAGAGAAAAACGGTGGAAGTGAGGTCTCGTAAGATTCGTTTGCAGGTGTATCGTGTTGCGGCGGCGATTATTTTCCCTTTAATGTTAGGAGGGTTTATTTGGTATATGATGGGTTCTGTGGAGAAACGGTCAGGATTACCTTTAGCACATCAAGAGATAAAGGTGGGAGGATCTAAAGCAGTGGTTACATTATCAACGGGAGAGCGGGTTGCACTTTTCGGTGACACTACGGTATGTGTGAATGACGGGTTGTCCACGATGATTAATCAGCAGGATACGTTGAATTTCATGAAAAATAACGACGTGGTTGTAGCGGAAAATAGTTACACGGTTATTGAGATTCCGAGAGGTGGAGAATATATTGTTCGATTAGAAGACGGAACCGTGGTTTATTTGAATTCTGAGTCGGAATTGCGAATGCCCGTTCATTTCGGATCAGAAGAGAGACTGGTTTGGTTAAAAGGCGAAGCTTATTTCAGTGTTAAGCACGAGAACAAGCGTCGGTTTATTGTGAGAACGGATAGGGCTGATGTCTCGGTGTTAGGAACAGAGTTTGGAGTAAGGGCATACTCTGGCGAGAAAGAGTTCTTGACGACTTTGGTGAAGGGTAGAGTTGAGGTGAAGAGTGAAAATAACGTGCATCGTATTGTGCCGGGAGAACAAGCGAAAGTTGATAATACTGGAAATATAGCGGTTACGAAGGTGAATACGGATGAATTTGTCGCTTGGAAAGTGGGGCGGATCGTGTTCACGGACGCTCGTTTGGAGGATATCATGAACGAGTTGCAAAGGTGGTATGATTTCAACGTGTTTTACGCAAGTTCGGAACTCAAAGAATTGCGTTTCTCGATGGATATTGTGAAATACAAGGAGGTTTCGGAGATATTTGACCTGATGGAGAAGATTCGAAGAGTCTCTTTTGAGGTAAATGGGAATAATGTGATCTTAAAATAAAGAGAGTAGTACCGCAAATACCACTCTCTTAAATGCCTGATAACAGACAAATGTAAAATCAATACAAAGTTATGGAAAATAATTAGAACAAGAAAAAAAAGGGAACTCATTTCTACCGCAAATAGAATTGAGACTAAGGATAGATAACAGACGAATGTAAAATCAAACAAATTATTTTTATGAAAAAACATCATGAGAGTTTGCGGGGTTTTCCCCGTTGGCTGTGCCGGCTACTATTATTTGTGAATGTTGTGCTGGTGACGGTATCGTTTTCATTTGCTCAACAGAACACGAATCGGGTTACGATTGACATGAAGAATGCTTCTTTATCAGAGGTGTTTAACGAGATTAAACGACAGACGAATTTGAGTTTCATGTTTAGTAACGACGATTTGAAGAATGTTCCGAGAAAGGATGTCCAGATTAAAAATGTCACGGTAGATGAGGCAATGAAGAAATGCTTGGAAGGGACAGGCTTGGAATACGAGCTGACGAATAACGTGGTTGTTATTCGTAAAGCTGCTGCAAAAATTGAAAAAGCACAACAAGTAACATTAACTGGTACTGTGCGAGATAAAGATGGCCAGACTTTACCGGGAGTGTCCGTTGTAATTAAAGGAACTTCTTTAGGAGGGGCAACAGATATTGATGGAAAATATCGATTCACGGTTCCTTTGGCGAAGGATATGGTATTGGTATTTTCTTTCGTGGGGATGGAGACCAAGGAGGTGGTATATAATGGAGAATCGACTTTGGATGTGACCTTGGATCCTGATGTAACAGAAATGGCCGAGGTTGTCGTGACAGGTATTTTTACCCGTAAAGCGGATAGCTATACCGGTGCCGTGACGACGATTAAAAAGGAGGATTTGCAAAAGGTTGGTAACCAGAACGTGTTGCAATCACTGAAAAATATCGATCCTTCTTTCCAAGTATTGGAGAATAATGAATTCGGTTCTGATCCGAATAAGGTTCCGGATATTCAGATGCGTGGAGCGTCTAATTTTTCAGATATGAAAGATAAATACCAGACAAACCCGAATCAACCGCTTTTCATTGTTGACGGATTCGAGCAGTCGATAGAGAAAGTAATGGATATGGATATGAACCGGGTGGCTTCGATCACCTTATTGAAAGATGCAACAGCCAAGGCTCTTTATGGTTCTAAAGGTGCTAACGGGGTTGTCGTGATCGAGACTGTGACCCCGGAAGCCGGAAAAATGAGAGTTTCTTATTCGGGCAATCTTAGTATTCAGGCTCCAGATTTAGGGAGTTATGATTTGGCAAATGCGGCAGAAAAACTAGAGATCGAGAAAAGAGCAGGTGTTTACACGGATAAATCGGGACGTCCCAATGTGCAACAACAATATGATGAGAAATATAACGAGTATTACAAAGAAATCTTGCGGGGAGTGGATACATATTGGTTGGAAAAACCTTTACGTGTGGGAGTGGGACACAAACACTCGTTGAATTTTGAAGGAGGGGATGACATTATCCGGTATAGTATTGATTTTTCGTATAATAAAGTCGCCGGGGTAATGAAGGGGTCTGATCGTGAAGTGATTTCTGGTGGTTTTAATTTTCAATATCGTTACGGTAAATTCCTTTTTAGAGATCAATTGTCTGTCACTTTTAATAAGGCTGACGAGTCTCCTTATGGGGCATTCTCCGAGTATGCAAAATTGAATCCTTACTGGAGAGCTTACAATGATGATGGTAGTATTAGGGAGGTTATGGGAGATTACCAGATCGCAAATATGCAGGGAAGTCATCCTATATATAATCCGATGGTAAATGCTTCATTAAACACGAAAACCTCGACATCTTATACTGATGTCACGAATAATTTTTATGCAGAGTGGGATGCTTTCGAAGGAATGAAGGTAAAAGGACGTTTCGGGTTAGTTAGCAGCAAAAATGATAGTGAGGTGTTTTTACCGCGTGATCATACGTCTTTCCGGGATATATCGCCTGATAGCGAGGATTATTTTAATAGAGGGAAGTACACGAAAGGTAATGGCACGCGTTTAGATTATAATGTGGATCTTTCTGCGAATTATTCAAAATTGTTTGGTAAGCATTTGTTATTTGCTAATGCCCAGTGGAGTATAAGTCAAAAAAAGAGTGAGATGGTATACTTCCAAGCTCAAGGATTTGCTAATAACAAGATGGATTATATCACGAATGCGAAAGAGTATGTTTCCGGTAGTCCTTATGGAGATGAATCAGTCGTGAGGGAGACTAGTGTTTTGGCCTCTGTTAACTATTCTTATGATGACCGATATTTATTAGATGCAACGTATCGGGCGAATGCTTCTTCTCTATTTGGTGCAGACAAACGTTGGGGAAGTTTCTGGTCTGCAGGTATTGGTTGGAATATTCATAAAGAAAGGTTCTTCGAAGGAGTCAGTTTTTTGGAGAAATTGAGATTAAGAGCTTCAACGGGGTATTCCGGTTCGCAGAACTTTAATTCTTATCAAGCGATAGCCACTTATAAGTATTATAACGAGAGCTATGATAATATTATGGGATCGTACTTGATTAGTCTGGCGAATCCGGAATTACAATGGCAAAAGACTCAGGATAATAATTTTGGTATAGAGTTTTCGGTGTTGAATATGTTGGATGTTACTTTTGACTATTACATAAAGAACACGGAAAATTTGTTGACTCCTGTTTCACTTCCTCCTTCAGCTGGTTTTGATAGTTATATGGAGAATTTAGGCGAGACGCAAAATCGAGGTATCGAGGCAAAAGTTAATCTGCGTGCGATAAGAGATACGAAGCGTGAAATGTATTTAAGCGTGTTTGGCTCCCTTATGCATAATAAGAACAAAATAACCAAGATTTCAGATGCATTGAATACATTAAATAATACTCGGGATGAGGAGAAGATAGAGAGTAATATACCGGATCACGAAAATGGAAAGGGTGTGACCAAGCCTTCAACCCGTTATGCGGAAGGGCAATCTATGAATGCAATATGGGCGGTGAGATCATTGGGAATAGATCCAATGAATGGTGATGAAATCTTTTTATCAGCGGACGGTAAGATGGTTTATAAATGGGATCCGAAAGATCAAGTGGTTGTCGGTGATGATTTACCCAAGGTTTCCGGAACTTTCGGTTTTAATTTTGAATATAAAGGCTTTTCTGTGAACACGTCGTTTTATTACAGATTGGGTGGACAATATTATAACCAGACTTTGGTAAATAAAGTGGAGAATGCCGATATACAATATAATGTGGATCGTAGAATGTACACGGATCGTTGGACAACTCCGGGAGTTGCGGCTAAATATAAAGCCTTTAATAGTAGTGAACCCTTTACCCGACCGACATCTCGTTTTGTTCAAGATTTAAATGAATTGCAGATGACATCGTTAAATATAGGATATGATTTCCGTAATTGCGGTTTCATGAAGGGGGGAGCAATTGAACGGTTAAAATTGCAATTCTATGCGAATGATTTGTTCAGATTATCAACGGTGAAAACGGAACGAGGTACTGAGTATCCGTATGCTAGAACGTATTCATTTACTTTACAGGCAACGTTTTAGATTTTTGAATGATAAAAAAGGAAATTATGAAGAATATAGTACATAGAATAAAGTTATCCGTTTGGGTTCTTCTGGTTTTGTTTGTTACAACTTCCTGTGAGAGCTGGTTAGATGTGAAACCTAAGACGGAAGAAGAAGCTGAACGTATGTTTAGTACAGAAGAAGGATTTAAGTCTGCTTTGGCAGGTACTTATATTTCTCTGAGTCAGCCCGAGTTGTACGGTAGAGAGTTAACCTTCGGAATGGTAGGTGTTTTAGGACAAGAATGGGAAAAGGGAGGAACCTTGGATCAAACCAGCTCGGCATATTCTTTTTTCTTGCGATATAGATATGATGAGACGGTGTCAAAAGCAATTGTGGAGAAAGTGTGGGGAGAAATGTATAAGACGATTGCTAATGTGAATACATTGATTGAGTACACGGATAAAAAACGGGATGTGTTGAAAGGGAATAATTATGAAATTATTCGCGGAGAGGCTTTGGCTTTAAGAGCTTTTATTCATTTTGATCTTTTACGGTTATATGCGGAAGCTGATTTTTCTGAGGCTGCAGAGGTTTCAATCCCTTATGTGAAAGAAGCTAAACCAGCGATTGCTCCACAATATACTCCGGCAGACGTGGTGGAATTAATTCTGGGAGATGTAAAAGATGCTCTTGATTTATTGGAGAAAGATCCCATTTATACGGGGCAGGATGTCTCTGGTGAGGATAACGGTTATTTAGCCAATCGGAATTTCCACTTGAATTATTATGCTGTGCAAGGTTTGAAAGCCAGGGTATTAGCTTATGCAAAACAAATGGATAAAGCGGCAGAGGCAGCTTTGATCGTGATTGGTGCGCAGGAAAGTAAAAATATTTTTCCTTGGGTGAAAAAGAATGATATAAATCCTAGTGATGTAACATTGAAAGATCGTACTTTTTCTACCGAGCATCTTTTTGCCTTGAATACGATCAAATTGGACGAAAATATCAAAGGATATTTTAAAGAGACGACGTCACCGATGCTTCCTCGGCAGGCAATCACGGGTGGTTCGAATTATTTGTATGATGTGGCTGATTATCGTTTGAAGTGGTTTGATAATGAGAATGGGTTGGTAAATGTGTTTTCAAAATTCTGGCAAAGCGATAAGAAAACGGTAGATGGGGTTGTTTTACCGAAGAGGGATAGAATGCCAGTGATTCGGATTTCAGAGATGTATTATATCGTGGCAGAGTCGATGAAGATGTCTGATCCTCAAGGAGCATTGGATAAATTGAATTTGGTGCGTAAAATGCGTGGATTGACAGAGCCTCTTACTGACCTGAATCCTGATGCGATTCAACAGGAAATACAGAAAGAGTACGAGAGGGAATTTTTAGGAGAAGGACAGTTATTTTTCTACCATAAGAGACAGGGAACGAAGAATATCGCAACTGCAAATGCTGTTTATAAACTCCCGATGCCTGATCTGGAGATCGATCTTGGAGAACGTGAATAATTTTAAATTTGTTGATTATGAGAAATATATTTAAAATATGGTTACTTGCGGGATTGGTGTCATTCTTTATGATATCATGTAGCGAAGATAAGATTGAAACTTATTCCGGTCCAGATGCGGTCAACATGTGGATTGGTACGACGAGAGATAGTGCCGAGATGTCCTTTTTGGCACTGGAACCAACATTGACCGAATATGACTTTAACGTGGAACTTCGAATTCAATCCGTATTAAGGAATGAAGATCGAGATGTGAAAATTAACTTGGGTGAATTGACAACGGCTGTTGCCGGAGAAAATTTCGAAGTCGCTGAAAATGTTACTATTCCCGCTGGGGAGACTTCCGTTATAGTACCGGTGAAAGTTTATAAAAAAGGGTTGGCCGATATTGAAGGTGGATTGGTTGTTGAGCTTGTTATTGGAACATCCGATGATTTCATTCCGGGGGTCTATGGGAAAATGAAACTTTCTTTTGCCGGTGATTTCCCCAAAAATTGGTATGCAAGTACGACTTCAGATGTAGGAGCAATACCTTATTTCTGGGGTAAATGTACGAAAAATAAATACCAATTCGTTTTTGAACATTTAGGTACTATTGATTTGAAAGATTATGCGGGATGGAATTATACTCCGATTATAGCAATGCAGAATGAGTTGAATGCTAAATTAGAAAAATATGCTGCAGATCATGACGGGGAATGGTTACCGGATGACGATGGAAGTAAAATGTGGTTCTCTGCTGGTACCTGATATTTAAGTCTATTGGAGTATTGGTATATTGATGAATTAAAATTTAGAGTTTATGAAAAATAAGATAAGACATTTATTATTTCTTTCGGTAATACTATTTTCTGTTGCTTCATGTATTGATGATAAAGGAAATTATGATTATACGGAAATTGAAGATGCAATAGTTGAGATACCGGAAGTAAAAGAGAATGGAGGTAAGATTAGTCGTGATCGCTATGACGAATTAAGTTTAAATCCTGAGATACAGTATCAAGCCGGTTCTTCTGCGGATGACTATAATTTTGAATGGGGTTTGTACACTCAACAACCACAAAAAGATGATGATGATGCTTATATCCCGAAGAAAATTATTGGAGATAAACCGCAATTGTCGTACAAGCTAATTGATGAGCCGGATAAATATTATGTAGTTTTGAAGGTGACGCATAAAGAAATGGGCTCGTGTACAGATTATAAATTTGAATTGAATGTTAATTCTATGGCTGGGTGGCTTATTTATGACGAAGCCGCTAGTGGAGATGGAGATTTTCAGATTATTCGTGATCGTGAAATTGTTCCGGACTTGTCTTCGATTCAGACAGGTATTGTTCGGAATTATTTTGCTACGGCTAATGGAGGAAAGAAATTACGGGATGGAAAGTTCTTGGGAAGAAGGAATATGAACAATCAATATGATCATTTATATCTTTTCAAAGAGGACGGGATGTACAAAATGAAAGCTGGAACTTATGAAGTTATTACTGAAGATTATTCTACTTTGTTTTCCACTCAACCAGCGAAAAATGCTCCGATGGCTCTTTATTATCCTAGCCCGATGTATGGACAAGTCGAAGTATTCGTGAATAATAATGAGATGTATACGATCAGATGGAATATGCTGGGACAGGAGGATAAATACACTACACCTATAGGAGCTTGGGGGACTGCTTATAAAGTTAATCCGTTTATAGCTCCGGTTCCTGTGACAGGCAATACTGTTCGTGCTGTTTTGTATAATGATATTAGTAATGCTAGAGGTCAGTTTATTACTATAAATAGTAGTGGCGCTGCTGGTTTTCCGATGACTCCAGAAGGGAAATTTAATACTGGAGCGATTAATACTAATGAGACCATGAAACTTAAATTGGAGTATTTGGGACAAGGTCGAGATGGTATTACTTGTGCATTATTTAAAGATGAATTAAATGCTGGGAAGCTTTCGCTTTATACTGCAGATCTTCGGGATGTTTCTAAGCCTTTAGCATTGGAGATTTACGATTTAAGTGATTTACAAAATATTGATGATGCAAAATACTTTACTTTCGGAACTCGGGGTGATGTATTGTTTTATGCGACAACTTCTAAGGTTTATAGTTACGTGTTCAACGGGGCTGTAACTGAATTGCTTTCAACATCAGGAGAGGAGATTGTTTCCATGAAATTGTACACGCATTCAGCCAATGAAGATTACAGTGGGCGTATGTTGTTCGTGGCAACTTATGATGGGGCGGCCGGAAAAGTGTACAAAATTAAATTCAATGAGTTGAACGGACAGTTGGATGGAGAGGTTGAGGAATATACCGGCTTCGGGAGAATTATTGATATGATGAATAAAGAATAAAAATATCCCCCTCGTGAATGTATGAGGGGGAACTTCTAAAATGGTTATCAATGAAAATAAATAAATTATCTAGGATCATAGGTTTTGCTTGTTTATTGCTGGTGTTGACTGTATCGGTGAACGCCCAAAAGTATAAATCAGTGTTTAAAAACCTGACTTGGGAACAGGCGGCAGAACAGGCACAAAAAGAGGGAAAGATCGTGTTGGTAGATGCTATGCGAAAAGCTAGAACCCCGGAGGATCAGAAAAAACAAGATGCTGCAGAGCGAAAATTGTTCTCTATTCCGGAAATTATGAATTTTTGTGATCAGCACGTGATTGCTATTCATATTGATATGGGGTCTGAGGCTGGTCAAGCATTTGCTCCTAAACTAATGATGAATATGTACCCGACATATGGTTTCTTTATGCCTAATGGGGATATTCTTGGGGTGGTAAGTCCTTATCTTTTGGCTCAAAAACCGGAAAAGTTCGAGGAAGTTGGAAATAAGGCTTTGAAAGACGCAGAGGTGAAAAGAAATAACAACCGTTCGATTCAATTTGAAGAGATTAGTTTGAAGGATGCAATGGCGAAAGCGAAAAAAGAGAATCGATTGATTTTTATTGATGCTTATACGGATTATTGTCAACCTTGTATGTTAATGGTGAAAAATGTATTCTCGTTGAATAAGGTGGCTGATTTTTACAATCAGAATTTTATAAACTTGAAAATGCATTTCGGAAAGGAGAAAGAACTTGCGGAAAAATATGGCACGAGTGGTTATCCGGCATTCCTGTTTATTAATGGTGACGGGAAATTGGTCTATATGGAGAGCGGATACACGGAAGGAGATGAGTTTATTGGTTATGGGAAAATGGCTTTAGAGAAGGCCAAAGGAATTGAATTTATCGAAGGGGACTGGAATCGGGCATTGGAGCAAGCGCGACAAGAGAATAAACTTATTTTCATGGATTGTTATACTTCTTGGTGCGGACCTTGTAAACAACTGGCGAAAACCGTGTTTACTGATCCGGATGCGGCCAACTTTTTCAACGAACATTTCGTGAACCTGAAAATGGATATGGAAAAAGGGGAAGGGATAAATTTGAAAGATCGTTTTGAAGTGAAAGCATATCCTACATTACTTTTTATTAACGGGCAGGGGGAAGTTGTACATTGCCTTGTTGGGGCGCCAGGATTGAAGGAATTGATGGAACAAGCTCAGCTCGCTTTTGATGGGAAAGGGTTAGCCTATGCGGATGATGAATACCAAAAGGGTAACCGGGAACCGGAATTGATTCAAGCATATCTTACTTATTTAGGAAATGCCTCCTTAGATAAAGAGGCAGAGAAAGTAAGTTTGGATTACTTTGCCACGTTAGATAGGAATAATTTGAAGGAAAGAACGTATTGGGATATATTTGTCAAGTATGTGAATAATGTTGATTCAGATTTGTTTCAATACGTGTATGAACATCGGGATGAATTTTATTCTATTTACGGAGAACAAGATGTAAAACGGAAAATTCAAAATGTGTGGGGTAGTGGTGCTAACCAGTTTGTGCATAAAGAAGGAGATCAGATGGTGTTGGACAAAAAAGGTTTTAAACGTTACGTAAAACGCATGGAAAAAGCAAAAGTGGATGGCTGGGAGGATATTGCTTCCGGTGCGGAAATGATGAATGTGGAGAAGATTGGCGATTGGAAGACTTATATCGCTTTAGGTACAGAGCGTATCAAGCAAAATAAAGTTTCCGATCTGCTACTTTATAATTGGGGATTACGGGTAAATAAGCAATGTAAAGATAAGGAGTTAAGATTATTGGCGGCTAAGTGGTTTGATGAGGCGGCAGCTAAAGCTGCTAAAAATGAGGCAGAAGGAAAAAGTAATATGATGTCTTACCGGACATATTTTGAAAAACTGGCAAAAGATTTGAAGGCTGATGTGCAGTAAACGAAGGGATTTTAATGGACTAAAATGATATTTATGAGAAAGATTTTAAGATTATTGTTATTCACTTGTATGATGGTTAGTACAAGTAGTGTTTTCGCCCAGAAAACGATCACAATCAAAGGGAAAGTGAAATTCCCTTATAACCGGTTCAACATGGAAATTATTGAACGGCAAGGATTCGACAAGACAATTATCGATTCGTGCAAGGTAAAAGATGATGGGACATACGAATTCAAAATGAAGGTGGATAAACCGGGTGTTTACACGTTGGACTGTCAAAAGTGGCAATCTGTACAATTCTGGGCAGAGGACGAGGATTTGGAGATTAATTTCAGGGGAGAGGACACGGCTAAGATAAAAATAAAGAACCCGCCTTACGTGTATATTAAAGGTGGACCGAACAATGAGTTAATGAATTTAATGAATTGGGATGGATACCGGGGGTATCAATTAATGATTGGTATTTCTCAAGGCGTGTATCGTATTCCAGGGATTGATGATCAGGCAAAACAAGAAGTTTCCGGTAAATTTTATGATATGTTGGGAAATGAATCGAGAGCGAGAGCTAAATTTTTAGCAGAAAATTATGCTGATCGGAATAGTGTGTTGGCAATATTACCGGCTTTGAGAGGAGAAGAAAACGAGGAATTAGTAAAACAGGTTCTATCTCGTCTGGAAAGTAAGAATCCGAATTATGCTCCCTTGTTGAAATATAAGGCAGAAATGGCTGAGGCGAAAGCTCAAAAAGAACGTTTGGCCGAGGGGAAAGTTGCCCCGGAATTTTCATTCCCTACTCCTGATGGAAAGAAAAAGTTAGGACCTCAGGATTTTAAAGGAAAGATTCTTGTACTTGATTTTTGGGCTTCTTGGTGTGGACCTTGCCGGGCTGAAATTCCTCACTTGAAGGAGGCTTATAAAGAGTATAGCAACAAGGGTGTGGCATTCTTTAGTGTTTCGATTGATAAAGATGATGCTGCTTGGAGAAAAGCCATGAAGGAAGAGAATATGCCTTGGGCGCAAGCGCAGGCTCCGAAGGCTGGAAAAGACGTGATGAAACAATACCAGTTCTCGGGAATCCCTTATATTTTGGTTTTGGACAAGGAGGGGAAAATCGTGGCAAAGAATTTGCGGGGAAAGGCATTGACGGATAAGCTAGAGGAATTGCTTAGTGGTAAAAAGAAGAGTGTGGCGATGCCCGCGATGGGGATGTAGTAAAAAAGGGGCAGGGGGATGGCGTGTAAGGTCGGGAGTAAATGCTTCTTCTTATCACACAGTTCTTTGCATGCATCTCCCTACTTCTTTTAGAATATATAATGGTAAAGGAAATGAGAATATTACTTTGTTTTGTATTGATGTGTTGCATGTCCGGATTGGCTTCGGCACAAATGACTGCAGCGAAGAAAATACCGCCTGCTATCGAGAAAAAGATCGTGTTGAAAGCATCTGCTCAAAAAGTGTGGGATTACATCTCGGAACCGGCAAGTTACAAGAAGTTTTCGGGCGTGAAGGAATTTACTTGCGAGGAGAAGGCTTTGAATGCTAAAATCGAGTTGACCGGGAAAGATGGCAAAAAAAGGAGTCAATATATCAGCGTGATTGATTATGATGTCTTCAAGATTTGTTATTTTGTTACCCGATCGGATTACGCGGGCGATAAACAGTGGGTTTATGCTTTTGAAGTTCATCCCAAAGGAGACAAAAAATGTGAGGTCGTGTTGTCTGTTTACAATGGGTTTGACGAACTTTCGCCAGAATTCAAGAAAGGAATGACCGAAGAGTTCGACACTATTATTGCCAGTTTGCAGAAAAAATTTAAATAGTGATATTACGAGAGGATGTTCAATTAAAGTTTATGTAATGAAGAAATTATTTGTATTAATCGTTTTGATGGCCGGGATTATTTGGGGCGCAGAGGCTCAAAGCAAGGGGATTACTTTCGAACAGACGAAAGAATGGAAGAAAGTTTTGAAGAAGGCTAAGAAAGAGAAGAAGTTGATATTTATCGATTGTTACACTTCTTGGTGCGGGCCTTGTAAGATGTTATCCTCACAGGTGTTTACCCGTGAGGACGTGGGGAATCAGTTTAATGCGGATTTCGTGAACGTGAAGTATGATATGGAAAAGGATGCGGATGGCGTGATGTTGAAAGATAAATTTGAAGTGAAGGCTTTCCCAACTTTGGTTTTTGTGGACCCGAATACGCAGCAGGTGGTTCATAAGATGGTTGGGGCCGGTTCCGCCGAATGGTTAATGGAAGGTGGAAAGATGGCAAAAGATCCACAAAACAATTTGAGTGGATTGACGAAGCGATACGAGGCTGGGGAGCGGAGTACGGATCTGTTAAGTCGTTATTTGAATGCTCTATCCTCTGCTTATATGCAGGAAAAACAAGGGGCTGTTGCCGCTGAATATTTGAACGCCTTGTCGGATGACGAGATTGTAACCAAGGATAATTGGGAGTTGATCAAAAAGAACGTGAGCGATCCGTTATCAAAGCCTATACGTCAAGTGATTGCAAATATCGGGCGTTTCTATGAAGTAGCCGGTAAAGAAGTGGTGGATTATAAATTGGAAAATTCGATTAAGGGAGCCGTGGCTGAAATCACGTATTGGCGTCCGGGAAACGGGGAGTTTAACGAGGCTAGAAATGCCGAGTTGATTAAATTACTTCAGTCTTTGGATTATGCTTTTATCCCGGGAGCTTTGGCTAGTTTATACACCGCCGAGTATGTTCGGAAAGGTGATTATAAAGGAATGTTGAATAGTATGCGTGAGGCATTCAAGTACAACGTGTTCAGGAATGGTGAAGAGCAAATGTATTTCCAAAATAATATTGAGGCGTTAACCGGTTGTGATGACAAGACTCTCGTGCAGGAGGGAATCGATTGGATCGATGCCAGATGTGCCCAGACAAAAGATTATTTTGCCAAAGCTAATTTGATGAATTCTAAAGCTCGCTTGTTAACCAAAAACGGGGATACGCTTGGAGCGGATAAGGCGAAAATGGAAGAAGAGAAATATAATGCAGAGGGAGAGAAAAGAAGTGGGGGAAAAGCAGTTAGAGCTATTCGAATGAATTAATAATGTTTTCTTTGTGTGATGAAGGCCGCCCACGCTCGGGCGGCCTTTTTTTATTTATTCCTAGTAATTTTCGTGAAAAACAGAATGAAAAGACCGATACCCACGATCGCTCCTATCGGGTAACTGATAGAAGGGGAAAGATACAAACCACCCACTTTATAAGGGGCTATCAGGAAATAGGTCGTACATACGATACTTAAAAACGTGGCAGGGATAGACATCATCCAATGAGCTTTTCCTTTTTTAGCCAAATAGGTGGCTGCGGTCCATAGCGTGATGGTTGCTAACACTTGGTTCCCGATACCCACGTATTTCCATATCGTGGAGAAATCCACGTTACAAAGTAAATAGGCGATGATGAATATCGGGATAGAAACGATAAGACGATTCTTGATCGGTTTCTGGTTGAATTTTAAAGCGTCAGCAATGATCAATCGCATACTACGGAATGCCGTGTCTCCGGATGTAATCGGGCAAACAACAACCCCGATAATAGCGATAATCGCGCCAAAACGTCCTAACCACGAATTGCAGATTGCATCCACGATAATAGCGGGTGTTTTTCCTGCCGTGGCAGCGGCATTCAGGCCTTCCGCACCCCCAAAGTATGCCATGGCAGCGGTAGCCCAAATCATGGCCACGATTCCTTCTGAAATCATGGCTCCGTAAAAGATAGGGCGTCCGTATTTTTCATCTGTCATACAACGTGCCATCATGGGGGATTGCGTGGCATGGAACCCGGAAATGGCACCGCAGGAGATCACGATGAATAACATCGGGAAAAGAATATTGTTTGTCGGGTCTGCGTGCATATTTTTCATCGTGTCGAAGGTTAATTCTTCAAGATAAAGTTTCCCGGAAAATCCCCCGTAAAGTAGATAACTACCCACGGCCACGGCCATGAATATTAAGGCCAATCCCATGAACGGGTAGATTTTACCGATAATTTTATCAATGGGAAGTAACGTGGCTAGAATATAGTAGGCAAAGATAACATATAGCCAGGGCGTCATACTCATGTTTGTCAGGTTACCGAGTAAATCTGCCGGTCCGTTCACGAAAGAGACTCCCACGGCCAGTAATAAAAATCCCGTGAAAAACGTCATGAATTTACGCACATTGTTCCCGAGGTATTTCCCGACAATATCAGGTAGACTTGTTCCGTCGTGGCGGATAGAAAGCATACCGGAAAAATAATCGTGAGTCGCTCCCATGAAAATACAGCCGATCACGATCCATACGTAAGCCATCGGACCGTAAGCCGCTCCTAGTATAGCCCCGAAAATAGGTCCTAGGCCAGCGATGTTTAAAAACTGGATAACGAAAATACGCCAAGGTTTAAGCTCGTGGTAATCCACCCCGTCTGCCAGGCGTTTCACCGGAGTCGCAATTGTGGATGAGGCTCCGAAAAATCGTTCAACAAATTTACCGTAGGTAAAATAAGCGACGATTAATAGACCGATAGAGATAATAAATGTTAGCATTTGCTTGGAATTTTTGCATGATCACAAAGTTATAAAAAATGTAGTATATTATAATTCCTGAAAATGAAAAAAGAAATGGCGATCAGTCAGGCTGTGTGTAGGTGTTGAGGTTGCTCTGGAGCTGATCGCCCGGCCAGGGACACGATATTGGTATAATCCGTTTTACAGGAAAAATAGGAACAGATTCCCTGTCTGACATTCCGGATTATTTCTGGATGTGGAATTGGATGTGGCCGTAGATGATATAACAAATCATTGTTATGTAAATTAATGTGTTTTTCATTAGACGTTTGTTTGTAACAAAATTAGATAGAGGATTGTGAATTCAGATAGAAATTCGGGTTGATTTTTATCTGTAACGTTTCTAAATAGATATGGTCGGGATGTTTTTGTAGCTAATTTTGAAAATATTGAATTCTATGGGTTTGCGTTAATTCAATTTTTGAAACAAAATGCGATGAGAGCTTTGTTAAGTGAAAAAACGTCTTGTTTTTGTAAAATTGCTTTGAAGGTTATTTTGTATAAAATCATTTTTTTTATTTCGAGGGAGAGAAAATGTATTTGCATTTATTTAGAAAAAAATATATCTTAGTCGGGGCAATAAGAAAACATTTCTATACGTTTTCGTCCGAAATGTCTATCCAGAGAGGAGTGTATACTAATCGGCAAAAATCCTGAACGTTTTTTGATAACATGGTGGAGATTTGATTGCTTTACGATTATAATGATGATTAAAGAGCGACATGAAATGAAACAGGAAGTTTTACATGATAATTTATTGAAAGCAATCCGGGAGAAACTCCCTTATGAAGAAAATCTAGCAAGTGTATTGGGGAATTTGTTGTGTATCGGTAAAGAGGCTATTTATCGACGTTTGCGAGGGGATGTCCCGTTTACCTTGTTGGAGACAGCCCAAATTTCTAAAGAGATGAATATCTCGATTGACGGAATATTGGAGTCGGTTTCGCCTAAAAGTCGGCCTTTCCAGTTGAAATTGACAGAATTTATCAATCCGTTGGAAATAGATCTTGACATGATGGATAATTTTGTAGATGTTTTCCGTTCGATAGAACCGAACACGTATTCGGAGGCAGCTTCGTCTACCAATATTCTCCCACAGGCACTCTATTTAAAATATAAATACCTAACCCGGTTTTATTTGTTCAAGTGGAAAGCACAACATGATGGTCTGGATTCCGTGCAGCCGTTACATGAGATTGTTATTCCGGATCGTATGGTACAGATTCAAAGAAATTTTATCACGGAAACCCAGAGGGTAAAAGATTCCTGTTTTATTTTTGATAACATGATCTTCATGTATTTAATCAATGACATTAAATATTTTTCGAGCGTGAACTTGATTTCTGATAATGATGTGCATGAGCTAAAAGAGGAATTGTATCGTCTTTTGGATTACACGGAACGGCTTGCAGCCCGGGGAAAATTTGATAATGGGCACAGGATAAATTTCTACATATCCAATATTAATTTTGACACGACCTACTCGTATATTTTAACTCAGAAATGTAAACTTTCATTGATCAAAGCTTTTACCCTGAATTCCGTGGCCTCTTTAGATGACAAGACGTTTGATAGCGTGAAGAATTGGATTTCGTCGTTGAAACGTTTTTCTACTTTAATATCGGAAAGTGGTGATTTGCAGCGTATTCATTTCTTTCGAAAACAACGAGAATTGGTTTCGACGTTATAAATTATTGGGAAATAATTCATAACTTTGGGTGTAGATCGGAAGTAAGTTTACGATCTGGTGATTGTTACCATTAAAATTGAAGTTATCATGAAAACGACAGTAGTGATATTATTGATTACGCTAGGTATGTTAACTAAGACTGGAAAGTTCGAGACGGATTTTTTCAAAACGAAAGACGGGAAGGAGTTGAGAATTACTTTTATCAAGCATGGTAGCTTGATGTTTGAGTACGATAGTAAGATCATGTATGTTGATCCGGTTTCTGATTATGCTGATTATAGTAAATTACCTAAAGCAGATGTTATCTTGATTACCCACGAACATGGCGATCATTTGGATTCGAAAGCCATTTCGGCGGTAGAGAAAGAAGGGACGCTCCTGATCACGAATGCCTCTTCCCGGGAGAAACTGGGCAAAGGGCAAGTCATGAAAAACGGGGATCGTCTCAAACCTGATTCTTGGTTTGAATTGGATGCGGTTCCGGCCTATAACACGACTCCGGGAAGGGAAATTTATCACCCGAAAGACCGGGATAACGGATATGTATTGACGTTCGGGGGAACAAAAGTATATGTGGCAGGAGATACTGAAGATATTCCGGAAATGCAAAATTTGAAAGATATTGATATTGCCTTTTTACCCGTGAATCAGCCTTACACGATGACCCTTCTCCAAGCGGATCGTGCGGCACGAGTGATAAAACCTAAAGTCTTTTACCCTTATCATTACGGGGAGACGAACGTGGAAGAATTGAAATCTTCTTTGAAAGATATTCCGGGAATTGAGGTACGAATCCGGCAACTGCAATGATAAAGTATAAAATCCATGAAGTTCTCAAACCTCATGGACTTAATCAAATCATTCCTTTTATATCACTTCGAACAAGAATTTGAACGAGGGACTGTTTACCATGTCCTTGGCCGCATTCCCCGCGTAAGTTTCTCCGTTTGCAAGGTTTAATTTCTTGACAGATGCACCTTCTGAAAAGTCTAGGTCTTTCATGTTAATCCAGAATACATTGGGAGTCATCGTGGATTCGAAGAAATATACTTTATTCTTTTGGTCGGCGACCGTTCTCCATCGAGTGGAAGAGATATTAGGCTGTGCCGGGGTAGAAATCCCAAGAGGAACCGATACATTGCGTATAACGCTAAAAACTCCGGCTACTGCTTCTCGTTGATTGTCTGTTTGCGGGATAACATTAATGTAAAATGATGCCCTGACAAAACGGTCTGCAGCCCGGTTGGTTCCCGGTAACATTACCAGGCCACCGATTTGTTGCCAATAATTATTTAGCGTGATTTGTTGTTCGTAAGAAGGAGAGTTTGTCATGACTTGATATTCTTTCCCTTCGTGTATGATGAGTTTTCCCTTGATGTATTCGAATATGGCGCTATTCCCTGATGCGTCAGAAATGGCCAAGTGTAAAGTTGATTTCGCCCCGTTCGGCATATCCGGTGCGTCTATCCGGAATGTCTCTTTGCTTAGCTCCTTTACGGCCTCATCCACGGTTGCAAAATTGTCAAGTACATACTGGGTCCAGATGCTGATTCCCATGACCGGACGAGTGTCGTTTGGACGGTAATAATCGGATTCTGTCAGATATAGGAGATTGGCCACCAAACCTTTTTCATTCATCCCGTCAGAAGTACCGATGTCGTATCCTGCCGTGATGACACTTCCGTATTTGGATTTCCAATGAATCGTGTTCCCCTTGTCCGCCCCCGCTCTCTCGATTCCTCTGGGGAACACGTAAATATTGGACTTTAAATCTTCTTTCCAGTCCATGGTTCGACCTGTTACAACCATCCCGTTTTTACCGAGATATACCACACGGGTACAAGCTTGAGTGTATGTTGTCAGCATTCCTGCTACCAATAATGTTGTAATAAATAATGTTTTCATTTCTATCCTTTTTAATCTTTATATTGAACGAATAGTAGGCGTAATAAGTTCCCCAAAAGATATACAAGATGATAAAATTCATATATTTGCCATAATTTAAAACCTAAAACCTAGATTATGGGAAACAAATTTTGTCAGAGTTGCGGGATGCCGATGACGGCAGACGAACAATTTGGTCGTAACGTGGATGGTTCCCGAAATGAAGAGTATTGTTCTTACTGCTATCGTGACGGGGCTTTTACTGAAGATTGCACGATGAACGAGATGATTGACCACTGTCTGCAATTTCTCGACGAATTCAATAAAGACATGGAGCATCCTTACACGAAAGAAGAGGCTCGTGCCGAGATGCAACAATTCTTTCCAATGCTGAAACGTTGGAAAAGTTGATCGTTTTATAGTCAAAGTTGGATAGGTATAATTAGTTATCATTCTATTCTGGATGGAGTGGTAATCTTATTATTGTATCGGGCTAAAGATTCTAAGAATAAATTTTATATTTGTATCATTAAATGAACGTTTAATAATAGCCTATTTTAGCTACGGCGTTCACTTATGTAGGAATTTGTGCAAATTATAAATAACTAGTTGCCAAAAATTTGAATAATATTCGTTTTTGCGATTTTATTCGAGAGTTTTTTATTATTAAACGTTCATTTTATGACATCAAAAGTTCCAATAAATCAAGATCGTTTAATAAATGGGGATGAGAAAGAATTTAAGTCCTTGTTTGATTTGTTGTATGTTGGAATGGTGCAGCAAGCGACGTTTTATACAAATGATTTTGCTGTTGCGGAAGATGTTGTGCAGGAAGTTTTTGTTCGTTTGTGGGAAAAACGGGGGGAGTTGAAAAGTGTTCAAAATCTTGAGGGGTATTTGTTGTTATCCGTAAAAAATCGTTGTTTAAATTATCTGGAACATCAACAAGTGGTGGATAAATATAAACAATATTATTTGTTGCAGGAAATACAAGATGATGATGAAGATCCAGAACAATTCATAGAAGATGTAGGTAAATTGTTGGATAAGTTACCGGAAAAACGTAAAATGGTATTGGAACTATGCGTGATAGAATCTAAATCCTACGCTGAAATTGCAGATCTATTAGGAATCTCTTTGAATACGGTAAAAGATCATGTGAAGAAAGCCTACGCTTTCCTACGAGAAGAATTGCGCAAAGAAGTTTCTTATCCGATATTATTTTTTGCCCTTTATTTCAAAGGGAAAAGTGCATCTGAATAAATAATCTTTAATTTTTTTATTTTTTTGAGCCACTCGTTTTATTTCTTCTCCTGTCTTTAGGGTATAACAGCCAGAAATAAAGAAAATGAATATAGAAGAAATAATAATAAAACGGCTTTCGGAAGAACATTTGTCAAAAGAAGAAAGTGTTTTTTTTGACAAGTGGTATCAAAATTCTTCCAACCGGGAATATTATAATGATTTACTGAAGATTCGTTCGGGCATCATCGCTTCTCAGGTTAAGGAGAGAATTGACAAGAGAAAGGCGTGGAATCAAGTTCATCCAGCACGTAAAATATCCCTGATACGGACTTTGTTGAAATTCGCAGCTATTATGATATTACCTTTGAGTCTCGGGGTTTTCCTCCTCATCCGTGAAAATAAACAGGAAAAAGTGGTTTATGCTGAAGTGCCCGTGCAACCGGGTAGAAAGCAAGCCGTGTTGACCTTATCTTCTGGTCAGCAAGTAATGCTTGCGGACACGATCGTTCACGTGAACGAGAAAGGAATGGTGATTTCAAATTTTCCGGATAAAGAATTGGTTTATAAAATCATGAATGATACCATGAAGACAGAAACTATTTACAACACGGTCACTGTCCCTCGTGGGGGAGAATATAAGCTGGTGTTGGCTGATGGTACCATTGTTTGGTTAAACTCCGATAGCCACATTCGTTATCCGGTGACATTTTCCGGTAATACACGGCAGGTTGAATTAGAGGGGGAAGCCTATTTTGAGGTGGCTAAAGATGTGGAAAAACCTTTCATCGTGCGTATGAACGAGTATAATGTGAGAGTGACAGGTACTCAATTTAACGTTCGGAATTATTTGAATGAGAGTCTGGCGACAACGCTAGTTGAAGGGGGAGTACAGATCGAGAGAAAGGGAAAGGTAGACAGGTTACGACCGGGACAACAAGCTGTTTTGGAAAATAATGAAATACGGATACGGGTTGTAAATGTTGAAGAGCAAGTGGCTTGGAGACATGGTGCGTTTGGTTTCACGCAATGCCGTTTGGAAAATATCATGGAAGAGCTTGCCCGTTGGTATGATGTTGACGTGTTTTATATGAATCAACAGGTAAAAGATTATCACTTCTCCGCTTGGTTTAAACGAAGTTCTTCGATAAACGAGGTGATTAATATATTAGAAAAAACAAAGAAAATAAGTTTAGATTTAAAGGGACGAATTCTCACGGTAAAAGATATAAGTAGAAATTGAAAATAAAACAGGAAGCTTGCGCCAACATGCTTCCTGGATGAAAACTCCTCGCCAAAGGAATTTTAATGTTAAACTTGAAAAACAAAGTTATGAAATTTTTATGTAGAAACCTAATCTGGATTATGATTAAAATCAAGCTAGTATTCCTGGTATTGATTTTGGGCTTCTCTAGTTTGAATGCGAAAGTGTGGTCGCAACAGGATCGGATTGATCTGGTATTTGAGAACATGAATATGGTTCAGCTTTTTGAACAGATTCAGCAAAAGACCAATCTAAAATTCGTATTTAACCATGAGGATGTTCAAAAATATACCGTTAGTGGAAAAGTACATTACAAGACAGTATCGGAGATTCTTGATCTTGTTTTTGCGGATAAACCTTTACGATACGAGATTACGAGTGATCATGTTGTGATTTTTTATGTTCAACGACAAGATGATGAGAAGAAAGTTACTGGAGTAAAGGTAAAAGGTACGGTTACAGACGAGGAGGGTATTCCGTTACCGGGTGTTACGGTAATGATAAAATGGACATCAATAGGAACGGCAACGGATATTGATGGAAAGTTTAACTTGGAAGTGCCTCAATCGGATACGACAAAATTGATTTTCTCCTTCGTGGGAATGCAGAATTATGAATTAAAGATCTCCAAGAAGAAAACAGAGTATAATGTCGTGATGAAGTCTGATACCAAGGCATTAGATGATGTTGTGGTTACCGGATTTTTCACCAAGAAGAAAGAAAGTTTCACGGGGTCTGTGAAGACAATGACCGTTGAGGAAATTAAGGCGGTATCTAATACAAATTTGGTTAGTGCCATTTCGATGTTAACTCCCGGTATGCGAATGGTGGAGAATAACGCTTTCGGGTCGAACCCGAACCGGATGCCTGAAATCGTCATTCGAGGGACTTCATCTCTGTCCACGGAAGCGGACCAAAGTGCTAACCAGCCAGTTATTATGTTGGATGGTGTAGAGATCACGATGCGAGATTTGTATGATATTGATATTAATGATATCGAACGTGTGGATGTTTTAAAAGATGCTTCTGCTACGGCACTTTATGGAGAAAAGGCTGCTAATGGTGTTATTGTTATTGAGCGAAAAAGAGTGCTGAATGATAAATTACGATTGTCCTATAATTTGGATGGAGCATTGGAGGTTCCTGATTTGAGATCATACGATTATCTGAATGCAAAAGACAAATTAGAGTTTGAACGTTTGGCGGGGTTATATAATTTTTCTTTGTTGAATGATTTTGAAGAATATAATAGGAAGAAAATATTAATTTCTAAGGGAATGGATACTGACTGGATGTCCAAGCCTTTACGTTCGGGTTACACGATTAATAATTCTATCGGGGCTAGTGGCCGAGGTAACGGGATGACCTATCGGTTGAATGCTAATGTGCGAACGGTGAAAGGAGTTATGCAAAAAGACTATCGTAATACGATAGGTCTGAATATGTTCCTTTCCTATCATGTCGATAATAAATTGACCGTGTCCTTTCAATCCAGCTTTTCTGATTTGAAATGGAAAGAGAGTCCTTATGGAAAGTTTTCGGATTACGTGGTTATGAATCCTTATGATTCTCCTTATGATGAATACGGGCGTTTGAACAAGACTCTTTCATGGGAAATGGCAAATCCTCTGTATGAGGCTGAATGTGGTAATTATGATAAAGGGTCAAGTCGTTCCTTTACGAATTCATTGTCCTTCCGTTGGGATGTGAGACCCGGTCTTTTTGTGAATGGGACGGGGACGATTGTAACTTCTAAAGATAGAACGGAAGTTTTCTATTCTCCTGAATCTAATGTGTTTAAGGATGCAACGAGTCGTTCGGAGCAAGGTTCTTTGCTTATTGAAAATGAGCAGTATCTGAAATATGAGGGACGGGTTGTTGTGAATTATGCTCAAAATTTTGGAGAGGACTTCTTGTTAACCTTGCATGGTGGTGCGGACATAATGAAGGAGACTACTACAACAGATGGATATACGGCTTATGGTTTCTACAAATCTTCCTTACATGCACCAAATTTTGCGGCAGGCTTTGGTGAAGGAAAGCGTCCTACCGGATCGGAAGAAATAAGTACGAGTATAGGACCTTTTGTAAATGCAAACTTTATCGTGAAAAATCGTTATTTCGTGGACGGGTCTTTCCGTCGTTCCGGTTCTTCTAAATTTGGAGATAAGAATCGTTTCGCTCCTTTCTGGTCTGTAGGTGCTGGATGGAACATTCATAACGAGGAATTTGCGACTCGTTTTGGTTGGTTGAACACGTTCCGTCTTCGCTATTCTTATGGTGTAACCGGTAATGTTAGTTTTGCTCCTTATCAAGCTGTGACAACTTATTTTTATAATGGAGAAAATTTCTATTTGCATGGTATTGGTGCGGTGCCCAAAACGATGGGTAATCGGGATTTGAAATGGGAGTTGACGAAAGCTCATAATTTCGGGTTAAACCTTGATCTTTGGGATGACCGAATCAGTGCGACGTTTGATTATTACGTGAAGACAACAGACGACGTGTTGATTGATATGTCGGTTCCGCCTTCAGTAGGAGAGATTACGGTTCGAAATAATTTGGGACAGATGCGTAACAAGGGATTCGAGTTTGAAGTAACGGCCTTGTTGGTAGCTTTGGAAGATTGGCGGTTTAGCTTGAAAGTAAACGGGGACCATAATAAAAATGAAATTTTGGGAATTAGTAATAGCTTGGCAAAATATAACGAGGAGGCTAATGCTGATGGATCCTCGGCTCCAAAAATCTTGTATAAAGAAGGAGAGTCAACTTCTGCCATTTATGCTGTACGTTCTGCAGGAATTAACCCCGCAACGGGAGAAGAGGTATTTATCAAGCGAAATGGTGCTTGGACCTTGGAGTATGATCCTAATGACAAAGTGGTAGTGGGTGATGAGTCTGCTTGGTTAAAAGGTGCGTTTTTCCCAATGTTATCATATAAGGGATGGCAATTGAATATGGCCTTCGAGTATAATTTCGGAGGACAAATATATAATACGACTCGTGCAGATAACGTGGAGAACGTGAATCCGAGAAATAATGTGGATCGGAGAGCTTTTGAGGAACGTTGGAAAAATGTGAATGATGTTCCCGCTTATTTGGATATTGCAAATGCAGATTCCCGCACAAGTTATCATACTAGTCGATTTGTAGAAGATGATAATAACGTGATATGTAGAAGTATAGAGTTAGCTTATGATTTTAATCAAAATCTATTGAAAAAAATTGGTTTCAAGCGTTTAAGACTGAGTGTGGGAATGAAAGACCCATTCCGTATGTCAACCGTGAAATTTGAACGGGGTACGGAATATCCATTTAGCCGGGGATTTACTTTCTCAATTAGTCCGACCTTCTAAAATGATATGATTATGAAAAGATTGATATACACATTATTTATCTTATTGACAATCTGTTATTCTTGTGATAGTTTCTTGGATGTTAGACCGACAGGAGAAATTGTGAATAATGAATTGTTTGAAACTGCCGAAGGATTTGAAGAGGCAATCTATGGTGTCTATTCTTATTTAGCGAGAGAACCTCTGTATGGGAAAAATATGACGTATGGTTTGGTGGATGTTGTCGGACAGTATTTTTCCGGAGGATGGGATCAGCACTGGTCTAATCAGTTGCGGCTTTACAATTACAAACATATGGAAGTGCGTCCGGAAATCGATGCGATATGGGAATCCATGTATAAAGGGATCTCTTACGTGAATAATATGCTGGAAAATCTTGCCAAACATGATTCTACAAAATTTGCCTTGTATAATGTTTATAAAGCTGAGGGATTGGGATTACGAGCTTTCATGCATTTTGAACTTTTACGTTTGTTCTCAGAGAGTATAATACAGAATCCGAATGCAACGGGAATCCCATATCGTGAGAATTATACTTACCAAGTAACCCCATTCGATCCGATCAATGAGTCTTATAATAAGATCATTCGTGATTTTAAAGAAGCAGAAAGATTATTAGCTACTCATGGAGAGTATTTTGATCGGGTGGATGAAAATGCTGGGGGATTCGTGAAGGATCGTGTGATTCATATGAATCTTTATGCAGTACAAGCTTTACTTGCTCGTGTTTATTGGGAAAAAGGAGATTTAGAAACAGCAAAGAACTATGCCATGAAAGTGATTGATTGTCCTTTCTTCTCGATGGAGGATAAGACAAATGTGGAGGATATTATGAACGGTATTATTTCTGATAAAGAAACGATTTGGGGATTATATTCTGAAGAATTTCCTAATTATACGCGGGATGTAATGTATTCTAGTGGTGGAAACAATTACTATGATCCGAAACCGGATTATAGGGAGATTTACGAGGTTGACCAAGACGGGTTTGATTATCGCTTGGATAAGTGGTTCCAGACTTTGTCTGATCATGGTGCGGAAGGTTTGCGGTGTATGAAAGTGGTAGATCGTTTTAAAGTACGATTAAATACTCGTCCCGTGACTAAATTAAGTGGGATTAACATGATTCGATTACCAGAGTTGTATTATATCGTGTCAGAATATTATCTTGTATCAGATAATATGGAAATGGCAGCGACTTATTTAGATAAAGTTGTGAAAGCTCGCGGTTTAAGTGGCTTTAACAAAGGGGATGGCATTGTTGTTGTGTCGCGAATGAATATTAATAATGACCGCCGTAAAGAATTGGTTTGTGAAGGGCAATGGTTCCAGATTATGAAACACTATAATATGTCAATTTATGAATCAATAACCGATCAAACATTCCAGGCCTCAAAAGATATTTATGTGTTCCCGGTACCTGATAATGAGTATGAATATAGAAATTAATATGAATGTTGTTATGAGAAAATTATTATACACGAGTATTACTGCGCTATTGTTATTAGGGGCATTGTTTTCATGTACGGATGAAGATTATAAATTGTATAATACCTCTTTAACAAATAAGATTTATTTTGACAAGGACACGTTCTTTTTTGAATATGGTCCCCGTGAAGATAAAGAAGTTGATCTGGAAGTCCCGATTAGTTTGATTGGTTTAGCTAATTTTGATCGAGATGTTGAATTTAAGGTGAGTGCGGATGTGCGTAATTCAACAGCGAAATTAGGAGTTCATTATAACATGGATGAAATTCAAGTGTTTATGAAAGACTCTGTGACAGCAGCTATCAAATTAGATTTTAAACGAGATAACCTAGTAAAAGATATTCAGTATAAATTATACTTGAATTTGGAAGCAAACGATGAATATATACCAACCAATAGGACAAAATGCCTCGTGTTTTTTGGTGATATTAGTATCGAGCAACCCGAATGGTGGCGTCCTGATCGATTAGGAACCTATAATCAGGATAAGTTGATATTATTTATCAAGTATTTCCATGAAACTAAAGAAAAATTGCCCGTCTTGTATGACGATATTGAATCCAAATGGGGAGAATATCTGGATAACGAATCACATAGCCGATATCCGTATTTACTGACGACCTATGTTTATTTAGGTTATTTTAAACAGCATATTTATACTCCGATGTATGAGTATTATCTACAGACAGGAGATGAACATTATAAATTGCCCAATCCGGCAACAACAGAGTATGAATAATTGAAAATTAGGCTTTTATGAATAGAATAAAATATATATGGGGTATATTGATCGTTTTATGTTGTTTGCAAGCATGCTATGATGATAATTCTAAATTGGCAGATCAGCCTATTATAGAGGTAAATATTTTACCTACAGCAAAAGATTCGATCAATATTTATTTCAATAACACGCTGGAAATTAAGGCTGATATTGAAAGTGAGACAGATGCATTAACCTATCAATGGGATATGGGACTTTATGCCGAAGATCCAAAAACTGGGGAATCTACAACGGTTTTTAAAAACATTTCTCAAGAAAAAGATTTGAGTTACGTTGTTCGAGAGTTGGGGCATTACCACTTACGGCAGATAGTGACAAGTGAGGATGGAAGTACAATTAAATATTATCATGTTTTTGTTAATTCTCAGTTTGAGGAAGGTTTTACAATCCTAGAGCGTCGTCCCGATGGAAAAGGTGGTATTTCTTTCTTGAAAACGTTAACTCCGGAAGAGATAGAGGCAGGAATGGAACCATCATTCATGCAGAATGCTTTTGCGTATGCGAATGGAGGTAAAGAATTATATCTAGATCCAGTGGATATAGATAAAGTGGGGAATTATTTATACATTTTGCATGGGGAAAGTCAGAAATTAGTGCAGATAGACGCTAAAACTTTTGAAGAAATATATGAATATGATTTCAAATTCTATCAACTGGATTTTGTTCCAACCACGATGATGACTTGTGATTACCGTTATTGTACAGAGTTTACTGTAACTTCTAAAAATGGAGGGGTTGCAATGGTACAAGTGCAACAACAAGCGATTTTCCCATTCCCGGGACTTCCACAAGGTACAGTTTACACGGATGGGTATGATCGTCCTAGTTATTTTAGTAGTTCAACAGAGGTCTTTATTAGTAAAGATCGGGATGCTGTATGTTGGAGTGGTGCTAATGGTTATGATCCATTCTTTTCATTTCAAAATTGTTTCGATTATTTTAAAGGAAAGTATGTATTGAAGATTTTCCAGAATGAGAAAAGTGATGGTAATGATGTTTTTGTTGTGTATCGTGATGGTGGCCAGACTAAAGTTGTTGGTATTCATTCTGCTATGTTAAATTTATCCACGGGAAAAGGATTATGGGTCTTATTTGAACGTCCTGTAAGAGAAGGAATTATTACAGAAGAATCGCAAATTCTACCTAATGATTACTATACTTGTGCATTTGTATCTCATAAAAATGAAGTGTATAAATGGTTCTATACTCAATTAGATTTGGACGCAATGCCATTCATCAAGTTACCTGAAGGAGAGGAAATTCGTTGTTTGAATCATTATCAAAAAAGTCGTAATGATTCAAATTATCAAGATTATTCTGTGCAAAAAGAAATTTATATAGCTTCATATAATCCGAATCGAGAAGGGGAATTCAAGGGATCGTTATGGGTTTATAATGCGGATACAGGAAAACTGATAAATAAATATGAAGGGATTTCTTATGAACCTGTTGATATGTTCTACAAGATTAAATAGAAATTAATAATGAAGATTATGAAACGATATATTGTAAATCTAGTGTTTTATAGCATCGTGTCGCTTTGGATATTTTCATCTTGCGAGGATTATGACTTCAAGGATATTCCTGATCCGGTGATTCCGGAAGATATGACCCCGGGTTTGAAGTTATCACGGGATGAGATTATGATCGATGCAATGGGAAATGCCCAGGGATTCGAGCTACGTTCCATTGGTGGCGGGTGGAGCATTGAGCCGATCGAGGAAACCAATTGGATTTTTGATTATGAACCGAAATCCGGAGACGAGGGTAATGCTGTTGTCGGGATTACTTTGAGGGTAAACGAGGGGATGCAGGAACGTTACACGAGAATGATTGTTCGCCAGGAGAATACCGGCGTGACCGACACCGTGTTCGTTGGTCAGTACACGTATGAATCCAAATATACTCGCAGAAGTGATAGTTTGGCATTACTTGTTCTTCACGAATCACTTAATGGAGAAGGATGGCGTAACCCGTGGAATCCTAGAAAACCGATGACAGAGTGGTCCGGAGTTACCTTAGAAGAGATAAATGGAGAATTGCGAGTGACAGCGTTGCTATTGTCTGACTTCAGTTTGTCTGGTAACCTGCCTAATGAAGTGGGTAATTTACGGGAATTGACCTCTCTGCGGATTACCGGGAAAGTTTACAAATGTCCGAATAGCTTGATTAACTTGAGGAAGTTGGAATCCTTGAACGTGAACTTCTCGGATGGGACGGAGTGGTTCTTGCCGAATGATATGTCTTCCATGCTTTCATTAAAGGAATTCAAGCCGGGACAATTGAAAATCCCGATGGAATCTTTTGCGGCATTCTATACTTTGCCTGCGCTGGAATCCTTGTCGTTATCAACGATATACCTGATCGGGGACTTGCCGGAAGGAATATCCAAGTTGAAACACTTGAAATCGTTAGATCTTGCAGGAACGAATATTTATAGTTTACCGAATGATATTGGGGAGTTAGCGGAGAATTTAACAACATTGAATTTACGTGGATGTCAGGCTTTGGCCTCTTTGGGTGAGAATATCGGGAAATTAGTGAATTTGAAAACTTTGATCTTATCCGGTTGTAAAGTGTTGAAAGAACTTCCCGAAGGTTTTGGAAACTTGATCCAGTTGACGGCATTAGATTTATCTGATTGTGAGAGGTTGGAGCGTTTGTCAAGTGATATAGGAAATTTGCAAGTAAGCACTTTGACTTTAAGAGGATGTAAGCTACTGAAAGTCGTCCCGGAAAGTTTTGGTAAACTGGATAAACTGACGAAATTGAATTTTTACGATTGTGCTGCTTTGGAATCATTACCCGAGAGCATTGGTAACCTGACAAAAGTAACAGAAATAGATTTAAGTCAATGTACGGCTCTGACTTCTCTTCCGGCTAGCTTGGGACAGTTGACTGGTCTGAAGAAATTGACCATGCCGAGAACTGGTTTAACGACACTACCCGCCGCAATTTCTTCTTTGTCCGCCTTGGAAGAGCTGGATGTTACCGGGAAAGAGGGTACGCCGGGAATCCGTGGAGTTGCAGCCGATGTCTTCTCTGGTTTGACGAAATTGAAAAAATTGAATGCAAGTAACAATTCATTCTCGGGTGATCTTTCTTGGCTGAAAGACCTATCGGCATTGCAGACATTGAGATTGGATGGTAACCAATTATCCGGGCAGCTTGATTTGAGCCAGTTCAGTCCGAATTTGACCGATGTCTATCTTTCAAATAATAAGTTAGAAGGTAACTTGAACGGGATTTCAACTCTGACGAAGGTTCGGAACCTGTACTTGGAACACAACTTGTTATCAGGTGAATTACCTGCCGAATTAGGAAATTGTTCGACCTTGAGTTATTTCTATTTAAGTAATAATAATATTACCGGAACAATTCCTGTAGAGGTGGCCAAAATGAACTTGGGTTACAGTGGATTGAAGCTGAATGGGAACAGGATGTCAGGAGAAATTCCGGCAGAAGTATTATCATCAGCTGTGTGGAAGAAGTTATATCCGGAAACGAATATCTATCCTCAACAAGAGGGATATGGATTCTCGAATGTAAAATAATATAGTGTGTTGTTTTTATCAAGGGGCTTTTTTAAGCCCTCTTGATTTATAAACTTGCTCTTCGGGGGGGGGATAATCATATAATGAAAATAGCATGAAGAAAATAATTATTGTCGGGTTATTTTTACTTGTTCTGTTCGGCTGCAAGCAAACTACAGTCCAGATTGCGGGAGAAGTTGAAAAGCAATGGAGAAGTGATAGCGTGGAAGTCACGCTTCCTAATGCCCGACGAAGAGAACGGTTGATGGTTGCTTCGATTCAGAAAGATGGGACTTTTCATCTTTCGGGTAATATTGCACCGGGTAAGCTTGTGTTTGTCAATTTCTCGAAAGATTATGTCCGGATACCGGTATATATTGAGCAAAAGCATTATACGCTTGTTGAGTCTGGGGATAAGTATTACCTTCTTTCCGAAGAATCGTCATTGCAAAATCGATACGTGGAATTCCTGAAAGAACTCGATAAATTGAATCAGGATTACGAGAAGGAGTGTCAGGGTTACGATACCATCACGGACATTCATCAGAAAGCCACCCGTTCGGAAATGCTGGATCAAAAGTTCACGAGAAAGAATGAGCTTGTGTTAGAAGGTATTCGTGAATTTGCCGGAACGGAAATTGCACAAAACCTGATACACGAAATCCTTTTTTATTGTGAGGTTGATTTTAAATTTTTTACTCAAGCAATCGAAGCTTTGGGAGATAGCATTCCGAATAGCGGGATGAAGACGAGGATTTTTGATGCTTACAATAAGTTGAAAGCAAAACAATTGATCGGACAAGCTCCGGATTTTGAATTACCGGACGTAAAAGGGCAGAAGATCCGATTGGCTGATTTCCGGGGGAAACACGTGCTTTTGGATTTTTGGGCATCTTGGTGCGCTCCTTGTCGAAAAAAGAACAAGGAATTGAACCAACAGTATCCGGAATTACGGGATGCGGGATTAGAAGTAATTTCTGTTTCTCTGGATAGTAAAAAGGCTCCTTGGCTACAGGCATTGAAGGAAGACCGGGTAGCGTGGGTGCAGTTGATTGACGAGACTGGTTTTGAACAGAGTGAAGTGCGGAAGGCTTACAAGGTGGAACAAGTTCCCACGGTTTATCTGATAGGTCCGGACGGGAATATCTTGTTGAAGAATCCGGAGGTTGAAGAGATACATGAAATCATAAGACAGAAGAGATCATGAGATTAATAGGTTGTGTTATAATATCTCTCCTGTGTTGTTTCCATGGAAATGCGCAGGAGAAGGCGATCATCCTGAAGAATGTGAATGTCGTGGATGTCGTGGAAGGAAGCATCCGCAAGGGACAGGATGTCGTGATAAAAGAGGGAATAATTCAAGCGGTTGGTAAAGGTGCCGGGACTGGCGTTTCTGGAGAGGTGAAAGATCTGACGGGAATGTACGTGATGCCGGGATTGATCGATGCACACGTGCATATTGCGAATGATCCGAAGGAATCACAGGCGGATCGGGCGAAGCATTTAGAATATTTCTTACGCCACGGGGTAACCTCTATCCGGGATGCGGCGGGAGATGCCCGGGTATTGCGAGAATTGAAGGAGGGAGTACAACAGGGGAAATACTTGGGGCCGGACATCTATTATGCGGCCTTCATGGCCGGACCGGCTTATTTTGAAGGGAATGACCGGGAGAAAAGTATGGTGGAAGGCTGGCCTGAACCTTATGCTCCTTGGATGCAGTGTATTCGTCCTGATTCCGATTTGGATAAGGTGATGGAGGATGCGAAAGAATGGGGATGCACGGGAGTAAAGATTTATGGCGGGTTTGACCGGGAAACATTGTTACCGGTCGTTCGAAAAGCCAAGGAACACGGGTTACAGGTATGGGGACATGCCACGCTTTTCCCCGCCAAACCGTGGGATGTTGCGGATGCCGGGGTACAGGTGATCTCTCATGCTTATATGTTGGAGTGGGAAGGGGTATCGGAAGAGTTGAGCGGGAATATCTTTGAGAATTACGAGAAATTTTACGACAAGATTGATCATAATAAAATATCGGTAGAACGGTTTCTACAAACCGTAAAATCAAAAGGACTTATTTTTGATCCTACTCTTTTCTTGTGTATGGAAAATAAGATGGATTGGTCTGCCCGTTTTGTGGGAAGGGCAAACCAGATCGGTGTGAAAATCTGTGCGGGTACCGATTACATCAATGATTTAAACCGTCCCTTTCCTTTTATTTTCGACGAACTTGACTTGTACGTGGAGAAATGCGGTTTTTACCCCATGGAAGCGATTTTCACGGTGACAAAAGTAGCTGCAGAGGTGTTGGGTGCTGCCGATAAAGTGGGTTCCGTGGAAGTCGGGAAACAAGCTGATTTGTTAGTCCTCCCCGGTAACCCGTATGATGATATTAAGGAGTTGCGGAAAATTCGGATGATAATCAAACGAGGACAGATTTTGTGATATGGAAATAAGACCATGAAAAAGTTGAGTTTTGAAACTCAACTTTTTTTATTTCTTTTCTTTCCTTTTTTCTCGTTTCTTCTTGCTGGTGCATCTCCTCGCCTTCCCCGTCGGAGTTTACGTTCCGGGCGCTGGCGGTTGCCACTGGCTTTGGGAGGAACCACTTTTGCCGGGGCGGCAGTTGTGGTACTCGTACTTTCCACGAGAGCGAAATCCAGTTGACGGGCAACCAGATTAGCTTTTGCTACTTTCACGAGTACCTGATCACCTAGTTGGTACACTTTCCGGTGGTGACGCCCCACGATGCAGTAGTTTTCTTCGTCGAACTCGTAATAGTCTCCTTCCAGCTCGTTGATAGAAACAAGTCCTTCGCATTTGGTGTCATTCAGTTCCACGTAGAAACCCCATTGCGTTACACCAGAGATCGTTCCCATGAAATTCTCGCCCAGTTTGTCGCTCATGAACTCGACTTGCTTGTACTTGATGGAAGCTCTCTCTGCATTGGCGGCGATTTGTTCCATGTCGGAGCAATGTTTACACATCTCCTCGTACTTCTCGGCATTGGCAGAGCGTCCGCCGTCAAGGTAACGTTGCAGCAAGCGGTGGGTCATCACGTCCGGGTACCGACGGATCGGTGACGTGAAGTGCGAATAGTAGTCGAAAGCCAGTCCGTAGTGTCCCACGTTCACCGTCGAGTAGACGGCTTTTGCCATCGTGCGAATAGCCAGCGTTTCGATCATGTTCTGTTCCGGGCGGTCCTGCACGTCTTCCATCAATTTGTTCATGGAAGAGGAGATTTGGCGAGGTGTACCTGTCCGGATGCGATAACCGAACTTGGCGATAAAGCGGCCGAAATCTTCCAGTTTCTCGGTGTTCGGTTGTTCGTGAATACGATACACGAATGTTTTGGCTTTTTGGTCTTCCTTGACTTTTCCGATTCTTTCGGCCACCTTTTTGTTGGCGAGAAGCATAAATTCTTCGATCAGTTTGTTGGCCTCTTTCGAGCGTTTGAAATACACGCCCGTGGGTTTCCCGTTCTCGTCAATATCGAAACGAACCTCGATCCGGTCAAAAGCGATGGCACCGTTCTGGAAACGGGCGGCCCGTAATTTCTGTGCCAGATCGTTAAGGGTTAATATCTCTTCTTTATAGTCACCCTCGCCGCCCTCGATCATGGCTTGGGCTTCCTCGTAAGTGAAACGGCGGTTTGACTTGATGATAGTCCGTCCGAACCATTGTTTCACTACCTCGGCTTTATCGTTCAACTCGAAAACCGCCGAGAAACAAAGTTTCTCCTCGTCGGGACGCAGCGAACACAACCCGTTGGACAGGTGTTCCGGTAGCATCGGGATCGTGCGGTCCACGAGATACACGGATGTTGCACGGGAGTAAGCTTCCTTGTCCAGCACCGAATCCGGGGTTACGTAGAAACTGACATCCGCGATATGCACGCCGACCTCGTAATTCCCGTTTTTCATTTTTTGGAGCGAGAGGGCATCGTCAAAGTCCTTGGCGTCTTTCGGGTCGATCGTGAACGTCGTGACTTCCCGGAAGTCTCTCCGGTTCTTGATCTCCTCTGCCGGGATGGCATCCTTTATTCTCTTTGCGGCTTTTTCCACGTTTGTCGGGAATTGCACGGGCAGTTCGTATTCCGCCATGATGGCATTCATTTCCGTGTCGTTGTCTCCCGGTGTTCCGAGAACTTCCAGCACTTTACCCACGGGGTTTTTCTGGTTCTCCGGCCACTCGGTGATCTTGACGATGGCTTTTTCTCCATCCTTGGCCCCGTTCAAGTCGGTTAAGGGGATAAATATATCGTAGGGTAACTGTTTGCCCGTGGGAACGAGAAAGGCGTATTGTTTGGAGCATTGTATGATGCCCACGAATGTCTCTTTCTTGCGTTCGAGGATTTCCACCACTTCCCCTTCGGGGCGTCTTTTGGAACTCCGGGCGTAGAGCAACACTTTTACCTTGTCGCCGTTTAAGGCGTGGTTCAAGCCAACCTGGGGGATGAAAACGTCTTCCTGGCAATCATCCGAGATCAAGTAGGCGGTACCTTTGGCCGTCAAGTCAATAATTCCGGTCACGTAAATGGTATTTACCTTGAATTTGAATACCCCGGTTGATTCTTCCGTGAGCATATTGTCATTTTTCATCTCGTAAAGAACGGTCATGATCAATTGCTTGGCATTCATGTTCTTGATGCCTAGTCTTTGGGCTAGTTGCTTGTAATTGAAGTTTTGATCGGGGTTACCGGAAAATATATCGTATAATAATCGGTGTAATTCTTTTTTACCGATGTCTCTCTTGCTTTTTTTCTCTTTCTTTGGCATAATCTAAATCGTAAAATATCGGGTATGGGCGATAAAAGAACGCCTGTCCCTCTTAAATAAAGTTACTAATGTACTGTTTTATTTTCGTATTTTTATATATAAAGTTTCAAAATCTCCGTTTTTCTTTCTTGAGAGATGTTTAGACAACTTGAATTGCTTGTCGGGGAGAATGTTTTAGCTTTCTTCCAAATAATCGTTTTTGATATTGTTAGTTGTATGATTTTTAGGTGGTTATTTATGCCCTTGTTAATAACGATTTGTGAAATTATACATGAGCAATAGCTGATCACTTTCGTGTAAAGCGCTATTAGAACGCTATTAAAACGCTATTAAAGCGCTATACTAAATAGCGTTTTAATAGAATTTTAATAGTGTGATTATAATTTTTTATCCGGAAGTGATCATCAAGTGATCTATTATACTTGATGTAATGATTATGAAATAAGGGACTTAAAAGGTTTGTCGTGGGGAGAACGACCCGATGGGTACCCGTTTTGTATTTACGGGATACCCATTTTTTTTATCAATTCTGGGCTCGGAATTCGTTGGGGGTGCATCCGGCCACCCGTTTGAACATCCGGCTTAAATGCTGGGGATATTGGAATCCCAGATCGTAGGCGATTTCGCTCATCGTTTTGTCCGAGGAGAGTAGGTTTTCCTTGGCACGTTCGATGACCTTGGTCTGGATGTATTCCGAGGCCGTTTTCCCGGTTTGTTTGCGGATCATATCGCCAAAATAATTTGGGGAAAGAAAGACCTTGTCTGCGAAGTATTTGACCGAGGGTAAGCCTTCTTGTTGCGGCGTCGGGCCATCAAAATATTCATCCAGCAAACGTTCGAACCGGACGATGATGTCGTTATTTTGCTGGTTGCGGGTAATGAATTGTCGGTCATAGAAACGGAGGCAGTAGTCCAATAGTACTCCAATATTTGCCGTGATCAGCCGTCGGCTGTGTTTATCAATGGCGTGTTCCAATTCTGCTTGTATTTTATTCAGGCAATCTATGATCGTTTGGCGTTCTTCCTCGGAGAGGTGTAGGGCTTCATTTACCTCGTAGGAGAAAAACGTGTAGTTACGAATCTCTTGTCCGAGTGCCGTACCCCGGATGAGGTCCGGATGAAACAGTAGCCCGTGGGCCATGGGGCGAACTCCGGGAGCCATGTCAATTCCGGTGATCTGTCCCGGGCCGAAACTGACGATGGTGCCGTCTTGATAGTCATAGAACTGCCGTCCGTAGCGAATGTCGCCACATTTGATGTCTTTTAGGAAAAGGGCGTAGATGCCGTAGTTAAAAATTGCCTGTGTGGGCCATTGGGTGGATTGTGATAAATCGACGACGCTGACTAACGGGTGGCGAGTTTCCAATCCGAAGAGTTTGTTGTAGTCGTCCACGTTGTTTATTTTCAGTATCTCTTCCATGTTGTTCGTTATTAGCTACTCACAAAAATAAGATATTTTATCGGAAAAATAATCGGTGTGTTTTCAAGTTCCGTAATTCAGGTATAAACTTCTGTAAATCGTATACAGGCGGGCCGCTTTTCCCGATCTACATTTGTATCAATGTAAAACGTATGATTGAAAAGACTACGATTATTAATTTGAATAAAAAGTGGAGATATGAAAAAGTTATTATTTATTCCGTTCATATTGTTGGTCCTGGTGTCCATGGCAGCGTGTGGCAGTTCGGGGGATAATTCGTTTGTACCGGACGAGGAACCCGGTATGTCCGTGGATTCGGTCGGTAACCGTCGATATTTGGTTCTTTATAGTTCCCGTTCCGGGAACACGGAAAAAGTGGCCCGTCAGATTAGCACGATACTTAATTGTGATATATTGGAAGTGGAACCCGTGACGGCTTACGAGGAGGATTATAATGCCATGCTTGACCGGGCAAGCGAGGAACTGGCGGCTATCGATAGGGGGAATTATCCGGCTATCGCAACGTCCGTGGATGACTTTGACAAGTATGATCTTATTTTTATCGGTTACCCGATCTGGTATGGTCGTATGGCCACGCCGATGCAGGCTTTCCTGCATGAACACGCTTCCAAATTGGAGGGGAAACGGATTGCCCTGTTTGCCACGAGCGGGAGTAGCGGGATGTCAACTTCCGCAAATGAGGCCCGGGGGTTTTGTCCGCAAGCAACTTTTACAGAGACTTTGTTGCTGACGTCAAGCGGGCTTGCCCAGATGGAGAGCCGGGTGGCAACGTGGCTTGAAGGGTTGGGTGCTAACCGGGAAGAAGAGGAGGATGAGGTGAGTTCGCTGAAAGTGAAGATTACTATCGGGGAACGGACGGTGACGGCGACAATGGAGGATAACGTGACGGCGAAGGCATTTCTGGCTCGCTTGCCGTTGGAGGTGGAGTTGAGCGATTACGCCGGGGCGGAGAAAATTTTCTATCCTTCACCGAAGTTGTCTACCGAGGGGGCTCCCCGGGGAGGTAATCCCACGGCGGGAAGTATTATGCTCTACGAACCGTGGGGGAACGTGGCGATTTTCTATAAGAGTGGCTCGGCTAGTAATAGTCTCATCCCGATGGGACAGGTTGACGGGGATGGGATCGAGGTCTTCCGTGTCTCCGGCTCCTTGAAGGTGAAGTTTGAAAAACAATAGAAGGAAAAGATTTGTAAATGGAGAGAAATATGTGAAACGAAACGTGTTAAGCGACACGTTTCGTTTGACGTTTATTTCTCCATATCTCGAAGATGGCCGGGAGTATCGAGATAACGATGATCAGAACAATGAGTAATTTTAGGTTTTTCTGAACAATTTCCAAGCCACCGAAGATGTACCCGGCATAGGTGAATAAAGCTACCCATATGACGCCGCCAACCACGTTGAAGGTTGCGAAATGGCGATAGCTCATGTGTCCCATTCCGGCAACGAAAGGTGCGAAAGTACGGACAATCGGAACGAAACGGGCTAGAATGATGGTTTTTCCCCCGTGTTTCTGATAAAAGTTGTGCGTTTGTTCCAAGTAGCTTTGCTTGAATATTTTGGAGTTCGGGTTGCTGAACAATTTATCCCCGAATAATCTGCCAATTAGGTAGTTGGATGCGTCCCCTAATATGGCGGCGATACAGAGGAAGGCCACGATAAGGTGAACGTTTATGTTGTTTGTCGGGAGAGACGCTAGGGTTCCTGCCACGAATAGCAAAGAGTCTCCCGGTAGAAAGGGGGTTACAACTAAGCCGGTTTCGCAGAAAATTATTGCGAAGAGTATCGCGTATATCCAAATTCCATATTGCGCCACGAGATCTGCTAGGTGAGTGTCAATGTGGAGGATAAAGTCAATCAGAAAGTGAACGTATTCCATAGGTGATTGGCAAGATGAGTTTATAGGAAAAGAGCCACTTTGTAGCAAGCGGCTCTTTTATGTAATCTTTATTTGATCAATCCTTTGTCGAATTTTTCTTTCACCTTGATCAACATATCGTTTGTCATGCTGGTAAGGTCGAATTTCGGAGCCCAACCCCATTCTTCGCGGGCGCAAGTGTCGTCCATGCTGTTTGGCCAGCTGTTGGCGATGGCTTGTTTCACCGGATCAATCTGGTAATCCATCTTGAAGTCGGGGAGGTGTTTGCGGATTTCGGCAGCGATTTGCTCGGGTTCGAAGCTCATGGATGCGATGTTGAAGCTGTTCCGGTGTTTTAATTTGCTGGGATCGGCTTCCATTAATTGTACAACTGCATTCAAGGCATCCGGCATGTACATCATGTCCATGTAGGTTCCCTCTTTCACGTTACAGGTGAATGAACCTTTGCGGATGGCGTCGTAGTAGATCTCTACGGCATAATCCGTGGTTCCGCCACCGGGGAGAGTCACGTATGAAATCAATCCCGGGAAACGCACGCTACGGGTGTCAACACCGAAACGGTTGAAGTAGTAGTCGCTTAAAAGCTCGCCTGTTACCTTGCAAACCCCGTAAATCGTGGTGTTAGAACGTTGCAGCGTGTCTTGGGGAGTTTTGTCTTTTGGGGTATCGTTCCCGAAGGCCCCGATAGAACTCGGTGTGAACACGGCACAATTGTTATCCTTGGCAATGTACAGAGAATTCGTTAAAGCACCAATATTGATGTCCCAAGCTAGTTTTGGGTTCTTTTCTCCCGTGGCTGATAACAGGGCAACCAGGTTGAAAATGGTGTCAATATTGTATTTTTTCACGATGGCACTGAAACCTTCCCCGTCAAGAGCGTTCAATTCCTCGAATGGACCTGCTTCTGCCAATGCTTTACATTTTTCAGCACTAATATCAGCTGCCACTACATTGTTGTTTCCATAAATGGATCTCAAGTGGGGTACCAGTTCGGAACCGATTTGTCCCCCTGCACCAACGATTAATATTTTTTTCATCTCTATAAGTTTTTGTGATGAATGATGTTACTTTTTCTAGTTTTAGATTGTAGCGCGAAAATAGTTATTTTAGAATCTCCTTGACTAACAATTGACAATTTTTTTTGCCTATTCACTAAAAAGTTGTTCGTCAGAACTCTGTTCTGCTTCATAATATTCATCGATTTGCAGGTTCGGGGCTTTATAGGCGGCCACGGCGAGCTGGTCACAACGTTCGTTTTCCGGGATATTGGCGTGTCCTTTTACCCAGATGAATTTCACGCGGTGTTTGCGATAAAGGGCGAGGAATTGTCGCCAGAGGTCTGGGTTCTTTTTTTTCTTGAATCCGGTCTTTTCCCAACCGAATACCCAACCTTTTTCAACGGCATCGACCACGTATTTCGAGTCGGAGTAGATGGTCACGTTGCTCCCTTCGAAGCGCAGGGCGGCAAGCCCGATGATGACGGCGAGCAATTCCATACGGTTGTTCGTGGTCCGGCGGAAACCTTCCGACAGCTCTTTACGATGCGGTCCGGCCATAAGTACGACCCCGTAGCCTCCCGGTCCGGGGTTACCGCTGGCGGCTCCGTCTGTGTATATCGTGATATTATGTGACATGTATTCGTTTTTATGCCGTAAAAGTAAGCATTTTGTTAAAATATTTGTATATTTATGTCGAGGAAACAACAGGCCTTTGTGTGGACCTGATAAAATAGCAAATATGATAAAATTAAGTCGAATTGTCTTGATGTTCCTGTTCGTGGGCATTCTCGTCGCTTGCCAACCGAGGGAACGGGTGATTGATTACCCGGCCTTTCAGGCTAAAAATTCTGCATCACTTGAGATCTCCCGTATTGTTTTGAATGACACGGCTACTATTATTTATGCCGATGTCGAGCAATTTCCCGGTGGCTGGGCCCGGGTGGATTCCGGGATCTATATTTTGGCGAACGGGCAAAAGAATCTTGCCTTGAAGTCGGAAGGATTGAAGTTGAGCGAGAAATTCGAGATGCGTGATACCGGGTTGCTCTCGTTCAAGTTGTTTTTCCCGCCGCTCCCGAGAGGGGTGAATTCGATCGATTTGATCGAGAGCCGGATGAATCTGGGGGGCTGGCATGTTTGGGGATTGAATTTGAATCCTGATGTTGAAGTGGCTGCCATGGCTGTCCCGTCGGACGTGTCTGCCCGGGACTGGAAGGAAGCTACCACGTTACCACCGGCTGAGTTGAAGACGGGGAAAACGAGGGTGAAAGTGCGTTTATGCGGTTATCGTGATTTGATGGACGGGCGAGATGTCGAGCTTTTCGTGAGCGATATGTTTAGCCCCGGGAAGGAGTTGTCGAAGAGGATTGATAAAGATCATAGCTGTACGTTTGAGTTTGATCAATATTCCACGACGTGGGTCTATTTGAGTAACACACTCTTCCACACGATGATCGTGCTTGATCCGGGGGATGACGTGGAGGTGTATGTCGATTTGGAAGAGGCTACCCGAAGGGCTTCCCGCTACCAGAAAGACCGGATGAAGGCTCATCGTTTGGCTTACGTGGTCGGGGAAAGTCGATTTATCCCCTTGAATTACGCGTTACAGGATGAGTACGAGGATGGATTTTCCATGTATTCTTTCTATGAGGATATAAACGGGATGAATGCCGACGAGTATATCGCGTACGTGATGAAGCTTTGCCGGGCCGAGATGGATCGTTTGGCGAATGACAAGGCGCTGCCGGACGGGGTACGGAAATACCGGGAGATCGGGGTGAAAGGTTTTGTGATGAGGCTGGTTTGTTCCGGGGAGTCTAATTTGGAAACGGCTTACCGGGAGGCGAATCATATCGGGTGGGATCAACGGGAGATCGATTTCAAGGCCCCGGAGTTCACGGATAAGCATTTTGCGGTGTTGAAGGATTTGGATGTGAACCGGTTGGATATGTTGTACGCTCGTGATTTCCCGTATTGTTTTGATATTGTTGGTTACCGGATTCCCTCGTTGAATCGGTTGGAAAAGATACTGGGGAACCAAGAAGGATTTTTAATTGATTATTTCAAATTGCAGGGTATTTACGAGCAATTGGAGAATATGAAACCCTTGACGAAAGAGCAACAGCGGAACCTGGCATCTATCGACCCCTATTACACGAAGGCTTTTGAACAGGTGAAGCAGCAGATTGACGCGAAAGTTGCGGAAAGTAAGGTGAAAGCGGGAAAACGAATCCGGGAGGTTCCGTCGGTGTCCGAGAAAAAGCTATTCGATGCTATTATGGCCCGGTATAAGGGGAAAGTGGTGATGGTGGACTTGTGGGCCACGTGGTGCGGACCTTGCCGGGGGGCGATTGCCTCTTTTGAACCCAGGAAGAATAAGTTCAAGGATAAGGATGTTGTTTTCGTGTATATCACGAACGAATCTTCTCCGGAATCCAAATGGTTGGAGATGGTGGCAGGAATCGAGGGGGAGCATTATCGTTTGAATCGTAAACAATGGGATTATATATGTGATTATTTCGGCGTGGACGGGATTCCCTCGTATGTCATTGTCGATCGGGACGGGAATGCCCGGTTGAGAAATGATTTGAGGGGATCGGGGATGTTGGAACAGGAATTGTCGGGGATGCTTTAAGCGTCTTGTTGATATTTCATCGTGAACTCTTGCCGGCCGGTTTGTTCGTCGGTTTGTTCACGTGTGATCGTAAAGCCTTGGCGTTTGTAGAATGTCAAGGCTTGCGTGTTTTCCGCGTAAACATTTAATTCCAATTCGGGGTGTTGTAACTTGATACGAGTCATAAGGGAATGTCCGATTCCTTGGCCTTGTCGGTCAGGAGAGACGAAAAGGGCGGCGATGTAGTTGCCGATTAAGGAGATAAATCCCGTGATCTCGTTTGTGTGTTCGTCTTCATTGACGAGGGTTTGGCTTTGTGGCAGGTACTTGTTACGCATATCCGGAACTTTGTTTTCCCAGTAGGAACGGGGAATGAAGGAGTGGGCGATGGCGGATGCTTCCAGCCATATCCGGATGACAGAGTCTTCGTCTTGTTGTTGGAAGTAGCGGATCATGGTTTTGTATGTTTTTGTGTTTATGTTGATGTGGGCGAATGTAGCAAAAAATAGGCGAGATTGAAAATGTTTTTTATGAAGAGGAATAAATGTTGGAAGAGAGGGTGATAAAATTGTAATAGCCTGAAGTGCTGATTTTCAGAAAAAAGTTGTTACTTTTGTATGGTTGCGATTCATTGGAGAAGGGATGGAGACATTGATTTTTTGTCATGAGGTGCGGCGCTTTACCAAAAAGTGTATGTTTAAATATTTTTTGCATTAAATAAAAATAAGAATAATGGATTTTGTATCTCCTGAACACTTGTTCGAGGAACTTCCTCTCACGAAAGAAGAGGCGAGTATTCTTGACGAGTATATTTGCGATTATGATTTCACGGTTGTTGGAAAACAAGGGCCGGAGTGGATATTTTCTTTCTTGGGTGTTGTTCGTGCGGAGTTAGGGGGAGAGGAAATGATCTTGGAAGATTATGATCTTCTGAATGATATTTTTATTCGTATATTGGAATGGATGCTTGAGGGGTCCGATTATTTGAAATGTTTTGAAGGGGTCAAGTTGAATGATGCCCGAATGCAAGTGGAACGTTATCTGGATGAGGCTATTGCCAGTAGAGAGGCGATCCGGTTGATTGATGCAGAGGAAGAAGGGGAGTATATTACTTCGAAGTTAGAGAAATTGATGGTGTCGGGTTACCTGTACAAGAAATCGCTCGTGTGGATAACGCTACTGACGATCGTTCGGTTTAGTCCGAGGTTGCATTTATTGCCGGCACGGGGGCTCGTTTTACTGGTGTATAACACGTTGAATAAACCTAATCCAAGGGTGATGGAACGTTTTAACGAACGGGTAGCTCTTGTGAGAGAACAGGATGATGCGCTGTGTTTTGAGGGACATACCCGGGATCAGATTCAGGAGGCTGTTTGGATTCTTGGGGCCCGGATTTTGTTGGGGGATCCCGTGCAGGAAGAACTGGCAAGCTTGCGTTCCATGTTTTTCAGATACTTGTATGTATTACAGGATAAGGAAGATGAAGTGATTCGGAAGAATGCGTTTAATTCTTTATTGTTTAACCAGAAGAATGCCGTGTTCACGTGGGAGGAATTGTTAAAATTCTCCATTCCTGTCCTGATGGAATCTATTGCAGAAAAGACGGTTGACGCGATTAGAAATTGTCAGGGGCGTCTGTACGAGGGACACGGGCAATTATTAGTGGAAACGAAAGCAATCACGCTTGCCGCTCCGGTTTCTTTAAAGTTTGACACGCTGATGGAGATTGACGGTGTCGCTTTGAAACTCGGGTACAGTAAGAAAAAGTTGAGTTTTGAAGAAGGGTTGGTGGGGACAACCCAAGCGTGGAGAAGTATCCTCGCTGACTTTTCGGATGAGTTGAGAAAGAGCGTGATTCATAAAAAGCGGCCGCCCGTGGGGGCTGTCGTGAATATACGGGTGAAGCTGGTGCATAATTTTAAACCCACGCTGGCTTTCGTTACGATCGTGGACCCGCGGTATGATGGACAGGGCATTTTGCATGTCAGCCAAGTGACACGGGCAAGGTTGGATAGTTTAAAAGATATTCTTCATCCCGGGGATATTATGACAGCGACGGTGGTGGAGTCGGAGGATGATCGCTTGCAGTTCTCGATCTGGGAGGAACTGAATCAAGTGGCCGTGGAGCATTTGCGGGTAGGGGATCAGTGCAACGCCTTACTCCTGAGTGAGAAGAATGGTTTCCTGACATGGTTGTCTGAAAGTGGTTTCTTGGTTTCGACTCCTCTTGCTGAAGGGGTGAGTGAGGAGAGAGGGGGGTATTATCTTTTGGAGGTTACCGATGTTCCCCCGGTAGGGAGGATCAAAGGAAAGATTCTAGGTGCCACGAAGGAACGATTTGACCGGCACGAGGCGGTTGCTAATCTGGTTTACAGTTATATAGAAGAGTGCAAGAAATATAAAAACGGGGATGGACAGGGGAAGTTTAACACGGGGAAGATCGAGCGTTCTATCGGGGTTTCAGGTAAGTACGTGAAGGAGTTGATCCGGCTGTTGCAGCTTTACCTGACGCAAGAGGTTTGTTTGGAGAATCTGAATTTACTTTATTTTATTCGCTTATTGGCTCACGTGTTAGGAGATTATCGTTTGAAAGGGTATTATGATTGCCTGATCAATCATTTGATCGTGAAGTATGAATTTATAGAGGGACGTTTAGAAACACTGGATCTGGGCGCACTGGAGAAGGACTTCCGGGCTTACCCGGCATTGGAACCTTTGTGGGCGGTGATCCGGATGCTGGCATCCTACGGGGATCGTTCTTTCGCGGGGGATTTGGAACGTCTTTCTCATTCTGAGGATGATTACGTGGCTAAAGTGGCCGAATCTATATTGGCTAAGGAGGGGCAGGGAAATCTTACGGAAGAATCCCGTTGGAGGGAAGATGAGTTATTGGAATTGTTGTCTTTGAAGGGGAAGGAGGATACCATAGTCGGGAACATGAAAGAAAAGCAAACGTTTAAGAATTCACTGGTCTATCCGGTGGGGGCGAGACATGTGGACGTGGAGGCTCAGCTGGATTCGATCATGCAGGATATGTGCAGTTTTTTGAATGGACAGGGGGGAACCGTGTATATCGGGATGAGTGATAAAGGGGTGCCTGTGGGGATTCAGGCGGATTTGGATTACTTGTGTTGTAATTTGGATAAGTATGAGTTGTTCCTTCATCAAAGGATAAAGGAGGCTTTCGGGGAAGAAGTGGACCGGACAATTCAGATTGAAAGGAAACAATTCGGAGATAAGGTGGTGGAGGCTCTCGTGGTTCCGCATTTCGACCGGGTGGTGGAGTATCATTCGGAGAATTGAAAGGCCGTTAGAGGTGAAAGTCGGTTTCAAGAGTTTTGGAGGGGATTGTAACATGAATAATTGGGATTATGGAATGGAATCGAGTGGGTAGCGTGATATGCCTGTTGGGTGGAATCATACTTGTCTTTGGTGGGGTTTATATGATCTTGACGGGACAGACGTCTGGGGGATATACTTCCGGGTCAATGGGGAATGTCCAGTATGGCACGATGGATGGGTACGGGGTGTTGTTCGTGGGAGGAGGAATGCTTGCAACTGCTCTTGTTTGTTATTTGAGCTATAAGAATCAGATTAAGAAAAAGAAGAAGAAAAAAAGAAAAGGTGGTTCGAAGAAGAAATTATAACCAATACTAAATATTTTTCATATATTTGTTTTTAAGTAGCACATTTATATGGAGCTTGGTGATGGATATACGAAATTAGTTTACGGGGTAAATCGTAAAGACGAAAAAGCGTGGCAAGAGTTGTTCGACTCTTACTATGAAAGTTTGTGTCATCATGCGGCTCGGATTTTATTGGATGATCACGTGGCGGAGGATGTCGTGCAGGAGGTGTTCGTGAACTTGTGGAACGGAACAGCTGTTTTCGAGAACGAGAAGGCTTTGACGGTTTATTTGTATCGTTCGGTGACGAACAACGCGTTGAAATATTTGCGGGACCGGAACACGGAAGAGGCCCGGTTGAGGTTGTGGAGTGAGGTGGAACGGGAGATGTCCGAAGAGGATTTTTCGAGCGTGGTGCGGGAAGAGGTGTTGCGCAAGTTGAGGGAGTTGATTGATTTATTACCGGGAGAACGTCGGAAAGTGATCTTGATGAGCATGGACGGGATGAGCGGGGAGGAGATTGCGGCGAAGTTGGGCGTGACGATTCATACGGTTAAACAACAAAAATATCTAGCCTATAAATTTATAAAACAGGAACTTGGCAAGTACTGGATCGTGGCCATGTTATTTTTTCTGTAAAAAAATCATTTTTCTTTTTATACTTTTTCGGTTTTTTGGATTTGATAAATGAATCCAATATAAAAAGTGTAATGAAACGTCACGGTCATACTATATTTGAGGTTGTTCAACAAGTGGTTCGAAACTTTTTCAACGAGGAAGATGAAGAGACGAAAAAGGAGTTTCAGCAATTGATGCGAGAACCGGGCTTGTTGAATAATGCTTCCGGGCTGGAAGACAAAAAACAGCTTGTGTCTTGGCTGAAGGAACCTTCTCGTTTTTCTTCGAAGGATGGGTACAAGAAATTTCAGACATACGTGAGACGGGGACGGAAAGTCCGGGTGATACGGAAGGTGGGGATTGCTGCCTCATTTTTACTGGCTCTTGTTCTAGGAGGGACAGCTTACTGGTTGAATGTACATTGGGAAAAACGGAATCACGTGGAGTTAGTTGAAGAGATACAGCCCATCATGTCAAAGGGATATATTATGCTGGACGATGGGACCCGGATTGATTTGGGAGAGGATAAAGGAGAGGTTCGGGAGGCGGATGGGATAAAGATTACCCGGGATTCCGTGAAGGTGGTGTATGCCTCGGAAAATGTAACGCCAACGGATAGAATTGCTTATAACGAGTTGAATGTCCCGCGGGGAGGGGAGTATATGTTGGTGCTGACGGATGGAACGAAAGTGTGGGTGAATGCTGATTCCCGGTTGAAGTTCCCGGTACGTTTTCGAGAGGATCGCCGGGAGGTGTATCTGTTGTCGGGGGAGGCTTATTTTGAGGTGGAGAGAGATGCATCGAAACCTTTTCTAGTGCATACATCCCGGGGATGCGTGACGGTGTTGGGGACGGAATTTAATGTGCGTGATTACCCGGAAGAGCATCGGGTGGTGACCACGCTGGTAAATGGTTCCGTGCAGTTCACGGGGAAGGATAAAAAGAAGGTTGTACTGGAACCGGGGTTTCAGGTTATCGCTGATTCTTTGACGGGGACGTGGGATGTGCGGGAAGTGAATCTGAAAGAGTACGTGGGATGGCGTAACGGGCTTTACGTGTTTAGTCATTTGACGCTGGAGGAATTGATGAGGGTGATCGAGCGGAATTATGACGTGACGGTCTTCTTCGCGAACGAAGAGTGTAAGCGACTGGTTTTTTCGGGAGATTTACAGAAGTACGAGATGGTCGAGCATTTTTTGAGATTTATAGAGACGGGCGGGGATGTTCGCTTTGTGGTGAAGGAGCGTACGATTACTGTGTATAAAAAATAAGACAGGGTTGCCCTGGTCCGGCAACCCCGTCTAAGTTGTTATAATTATCTATAATTAAACATTCAAATGTATGAAAAAAAATTGGATTAATAGGCGTGGTGTGCCTATCCATGTCTTAAAAAAAGTTTTTTTGATGATGAAACTGACTTTCTTATTAACCGTTGTGTTGCAGGTCAGTACTTGGGCAACGGGGTTCTCCCAGGAGAACAGGGTGTCTTTGCAGATGAAAGATGTTTCCTTGGAAACGATTATTCTGGAGTTACGGGAACAGACGGGGATTCGCTTTTTTTATAGTATCGATAAGATAAAAGCGATTGAGCACCTTTCTATCGATGTCAAGAACGAGGTGTTGAAGGATGTGTTGAGTCGCTTGTTGGAGGGGACGGGGCTCACGTACACGTTGCTGGATGATGTGATCGTGATCAAGGATTTGGTGGTCAATCAAGATCCCGTGAGGATTTTCATCCGGTTGAAAGGATGGGTTGTAGATGAGAAAAAGCGGGCGATGCCGGGGGTTACGGTAAAATTATCGGGAACTTCTCTCGGGACTGCCACGGATGCGAAGGGGTGGTTTTCGTTGCAATTACCTGTTCCCGAGGGTAGGCTGGAGTTTTCTTTCGTGGGGTTTGCCACCCAGATCGTTGACTTCTCGGTCCGCACGGCGAGAGACACGATGCGAGTTGTTTTGAAAGAGGATCTGATTAAAATGGATGAAGTGGTTGTCACGGGCTATCAGGCCGTGAAAAAGAAAGCGATGGCCGGTTCATACTCGAAAGTGGATGCCGATGAATTGGTGATGACCGGATCGCAGACACTCGAACAGATGTTGCAGGGGAAACTGCCGGGTGTGATGGTGATTAACCAGAGCGGTTTGACCGGTACCCGTCAGAAAGTGCGTGTTCGGGGTACTTCCACGCTGGTCGGGAATGCCGATCCGGTGTGGGTGGTTGACGGGATTATCCAACAGGACCCGTTGCCTTTCAGCACCAGTGAATTGACCAATATTGGTGATGATAATATGGATATGATCAAGAACTTTGTCGGAGGGGCCATTGCTTGGTTGAATCCCAATGATATTCAGGATATAACCGTGTTGAAGGATGCTTCGGCCACGGCCATTTATGGGGTAAAGGCCGCTAACGGGGTGATCGTGATCACGACGAAGAAAGGAGAGCGGGGACGTTTGTCGTTGAACTATTCCGGTAATTTTTCGGTGGGTGAGAAGTTGAATTATGACAAGCTGGAGATCATGAATTCCAAACAGCGAGTTGACCTTTCCCGGGAGGCTTACGAGAGGGGGGCTCAAGTGCCGAATGATAAAATCGGTTATATCGGTTTGGCGTTAGCTTACCAGCGGGGAGAGATTTCTTACGACGAGTTTGATCGGGGGGCTAAGGCGTTGGAATCCGTGAACACGAACTGGTTTGACGTGCTTTACCAAACCCCGTTTTCTCATTCTCATTCGTTGAGTTTTTCGGGAGGTAATGAAAACTCGACTTATTATGCCTCTCTGGGTTATTCAAGTAACCAAAATACGGCAAAGGGAAATTCACAGACTTCTTATACCGGGCGGTTGAATCTGAGTTCGACGTTTTGGAATAAACTACGGCTGAATGTCTCTTTATCCGGCTCACACACGGAGACAAAAGCTTTTGCCAATGGTGTGGACCCGTTCAATTATGCTATTAATGCTAACCGAGCTATTGCTTGTTACGAGGAGGACGGGAGCCTGTTTTATTATGCTAGCGGGGACAACGGGTATGATTATAATATTTTGAATGAATTGAAATATTCCGGGAATGAAAATAGGAGTAGAAGCCTGAATCTGAGTGTTGATGCACGCTGGACTATTCTGGATGGTTTTGTTTTCTCTACCACTTTGGGGGGAGGTTCTATTTCTACGTTCGGGGAGTCGTGGTTTACGGAACGGACTCATTACATTGCCGGAATCCGTGGGTATAATTATGGCGAATACGATGTGTTTGACACGGATTTCAAAGTTTCGCCTTTGCCCTATGGAGGCGAGCTGAACGTGGATGAGAATGAAGGATTCAATTATAGCTGGCGAGGACAGTTTGAATATATAAAGAATTTTGGCCGTCACGCCGTGAATGTGATGGTTGGGGGTGAGTTGAGTAGTAATAAGCATAAATCTTACGCGCAAACGAATTATGGTTATATGCCGGAGCGGGGCTTGTCGTTCGTGGATGTGCCTCTGGGTACGAGACCGAGTACGGATGCTAATTACACGCTGAACGGGTATGCGCGTACGGCTCCCTCTTTGACGAAATCGTTGAATAACACGTTGTCTTACTATGTTTCAGGTTCTTATATGTATGACAATCGGTATGCCTTGAATTTTTCCGTGAGAGGTGATGGTTCCAACCGTTTCGGGCAGGATGAGAAGGAGAAATATCTGCCGGTGTGGTCTATCGGTGCCCGTTGGAACGTGACGGATGAACATTGGTTGCAGGGGCAGGATTTGTTGAATTATTTGTCTTTGTCGGCAACCTTCGGTTATCAAGGGAACGTGGTGGAGAATGTGAGTGCGAATCTGATTGCTAAGATCCTGCCTTTAGACCCGGAGACGGGAGAGTTCAAGATGACTTACACGAAATTACCGAATCCCGATTTGAAATGGGAAAAGACGAAGTCGATTAATTTAGGAATTAATTTCAGCGTTTTGCATAGTAAGGTAAACGGTTCGTTCGAGTATTATTACAAGAAAACGGAGGATTTGGTTACCCAACGGGAGATTCCTTACGAGAACGGGGAGCATTCCATGTACGTGAATGGTGGTAATATGAAAAATTCGGGTTGGGAGTTGTCGTTCAGTTTGGTACCTGTTCGGACACGAGATTTCGTGTGGAGCTTGGGATTCAATACCTCGAAAGTGTATAACGAGGTGAGTTCGGAATTTGAACCGACAGGAGATTGGAAAGAGGTTACAGGCGGGAAATATAACAAGAAAGGGTATCCTGTTTCCAGTTTCTGGGCATTCCGTTTTGCCGGGTTGAACCCGAAAAATGGCGGGCCTTTATTCGATATGTCCGGGGCGGCCACGAATGCGGGGGAACTGGATGTGACACAGTACATGGTTCATGTCGGGAAGCTGGACCCGGATTTAACGGCTGGATTGAATATGAACTTCCGCTACAAGAATTGGACGCTGGCGACTTCTTTCTATTTATCAACCGGTAACCAGTGTTTTTTGAGTTCACCGTATGGAGAGATGAATAACACGTACGGTATGCCGAGCGAGTATAGGAATGCATCGACTCAATTGTTGAAACGCTGGCGGGAATCAGGCGACGAGAAATACACGAGTATTCCTTCTATCCCGGTGGGCGAGAATTGTTTGCCGATGTACCCGTTTAAAGATTCCAGCGTGAGCCTTTATCCTTACGAGGCGTGGGCGAATTCGGATGTCCGGGTTGTGGACGCGTGGTATTTGCGTTGCAACAGTATAAGTCTTTCTTACGTGTTCCCGGAGAGATTGATTCGTCGGTTTGCCCAGAACGTGGGTTTTACCATGACGTTATCCAATCCCTTCCAGATTGTGAGTAGCGATTTTGATAGCCGGGATCCGGAGGTGGCGAAGGGAAGCCAGCCATTGACGAGGAATTTTACCTTTAGTTTGAACGTGAGTTTTTAATTAAAATAGATAAAGAGCATGAAGTCGATCGTATTAACACTCGTTGGTTCGTTTATGTTGTGGATGCTTGTCGGTTGTGACGGTTTCCTTGACGAATATAGTATAACCGAAGTTCGGCCGACAGAACTTACCGATATAGAACAGTTGTTGCTGGGAGATGCTTATCTGGATGCCGGACAGAAAGAGGTGCAGTATAATATCATGGATATTTTCACGGATGATATAAAGTGTAACGGGTTGGGGAATGAAGGTTACCGGACTTATTTCGAGAATATGAGGTGGCGTTTTTTGTGGGATGCAGATATGTTCAACAATGCCGGGGGCGGGTATGACGCTGCCTTCTGGGAGTTGCCTTACAACAAGATCTTGGGATGTAATATCGTGCTGGATTGTCTGGATGAGATGACCGGGGAGACATCTTTGAGGGAGAACCTTCGGGGGGAGGCGTTGACGTTACGTTCTATGTATTACCTGATGTTGGTGAATATGTATGGAATGCCTTATAATGAGGGCGACCCGAATTTGAATCCGGGAGTGCCTTTGAAGTTGACGATGGAGGTGCGGGACGAACGATTTCCTCGTAATTCCGTGGCCGAGGTGTACGGGCAGATCGAACAGGATTTGTTGAGGGGTAATCGGCTGTTGACAGAGTATGATTATAACCGTAACTTTTTGAGGATAGGTCATTTGGCAGCCAAGGCTCTTTTGTCGAGGGTGTATCTGTACATGGAGGATTGGGACCGGGCGATAGCTTACGCGGACAGCGTGTTGCAGGTGAAACCGAATCTGTTGGATTTGAACAGGGTGAATTGGGGACTGCCTAGATCCCCGGAATCGTTATCCGTGTATGCTACCGGAACGCCGGACGAGGTGATCTGGATGCGTGAAGGTTACCGGGAATTGGCAGATATGCAGGCCTCTGATCCTTGTTATATAGTTTCCGATGAATTGTTGGATTTATATGGTTCCTGTAACCAAACGATGGTGCAACAAAAGACGATCCGGGATATACGGGGTTGCTTGTATTTCGCATGGAATTTTAAAATGGCTTTCCCGTCTGTGACGTATTACCGGAGTTATTTATCTATCGGGGGAAGTGATAATGGCGTGTATCAAGGGATTCGCACGGCTGAAATGTATTTGAATCGAGCCGAGGGATATATCCGTAAATATATGGCCGGAGGGGATGCGTCTTATTGCCGGAAGGCTTTAGATGATTTGAATGAATTACGTCGCCACCGTTTTAATAATCAGTACACGTATGAGGAGGTGAATATCACGGATCCGGATGATTTGTTTCAGTTTTACCAAGAGGAACGCCGTCGGGAGTTAGCCGGGGACTGGATGCATCGTTGGTGTGATTTGAGAAGGTACGGTATGCCGGAAATTAATCATACTCTTTTCGAGACGGCTTCCGGCAACAAGACCGAGGCGACTTTGCAGAAGAACAGGTACGTGTTGCCGATCGCGGAAGAGGTGATCCGTTTGAATCCCAGATTGGAACAGAATAAATAGTCATGGAATTTAAAACTAAGGGTATTATGAGATATTTTTTGATAATAATATTAGGATTGTTTTTGTGGACGGGATGTAATGATGATGACGAAAAGTTGACACCTTCGACAGAACCGGAGTTTCGTTATGTCCTTCCGCAAGGGAATCACGATTACGACACGAAGATCGTGAGCTGGTATGAAGACTGCGGGATTTATTTCCTGTATAAGTTCGAGGATAAGGATGTGTATTATAACGAGAATGACCGATGGGCGGGATTTGTGGATGATACGATGCAAATTAATGATGGTGAGCTAGCGTTTTATAATGCCGGTTTGCGTGTGGAGTTGCCGGACGAGGAATATGTCGGTAAGCAATTGGAGTGGATCGAGAAGTTGTTTTTGAATCATTATTCCAAGGAACTTCTGAAGAAGAAGATGGTGAAAAAGGTGATTCTTGCCAAGAATGTGACTTGTTGTTATCGTTTGGGAAATAAGGATCTGGCAGAACAGGAACGGGATTATTTCAGTAATATCGCCAATACACTGATATTTAGTCATGGGGATGCGTCCGTGGAGAATATGACGAATGAAGATTTGCTGGAGATGAAGAATGAGTTGCACACGTGGATGTTGACGGAGAAGTTGGTGGATGATTACCCGATGGCGGAGTTGGAGGATTTCCTTTCCGTGACGGATTATTCTAAAACCTTGTCCGCGGATTATTACGAGGAGTGGATGGCTGAAGGTTGGTTAGGACGGTTGGCGAACTCCGAGGAAGCGGCAAAGAGCGAGGATATTCGGAATTACGTGGAGATGATTATTACGACGCCGAAGGAGATGCTGGAAATAGATGTAAATTCAATCTCCTATCCTGACCCGTTGTTTTGGGTAATCGGGGATTATGATTATGCCGGTTTTTTACATCCGTCGATGGACGTGGCGGGGAACATTAAGAAAAAATACGATCTTATTGTCGCCGCGTTTAAAGATTGGGGGGTGGATTTACCGGTTATTGGTGAGTTGTATTACGAGTAGTTGAGTGACGATAGAGCATACATATCTCTGTAATGACTTATTTTATTGTGAGTTATAATGTGGGATGTTAGAAATAATATCTAAAGACGGTGAGTAATTCAACTCTCCCTCTGTTTATAGAGGGAGTACCCGAAGGGGGAGGGAGTTTTTGTAAATAAGTTGACTACATTGAAATAAACTCCTCCGTCACTTCGTGCCACCTCCTCTATAAACAGAGGAGGAGTTGGGATACAATCTTGCTTTGAAAGATGTGTATAGAGAAATGATGGCAACTTGCTGTCATGGGAGAACTATGTCTAGAATTTTATAATAATAAATCGTTTGTATGGAAAATCCAATTGTAAAAGTTGAACATTTGTATCATCGGTACACTTCCAGTCGCTGGGCGATAGAGGATATTAATTTCCAGATCGATGAAGCCGGGGTAGTCGGTCTTTTAGGATCGAACGGGGCGGGTAAGTCAACCACGATGAACATTATTTGTGGTGTGATGAGACAGACCACGGGCGAGGTGTATATCGACGGGATAAACACGTTGAAAGAGCCCGTGAAGGCTCGTAAGTTAATTGGTTTTTTGCCACAGAAACCGCCTTTGTACCCGGATCTGACGATCGACGAGTATTTGCGTTTTTGTGCCGAAATACAGTGGATGGATAAGAAAAAGATTAAATCGGCGATCGCTGTTGCCGAGGAACGTTGCGGCATTACTCACATGAAAGATCGGTTATTGCGTAATCTTTCGGGTGGGTACCAGCAACGCGTCGGGCTGGCTCAGGCCATCCTACATGATCCGAAGTTCGTGGTTCTCGATGAACCGACGAACGGGTTGGACCCGAACCAGATACTAGAAGTTCGCCAGTTAATCAAGGATATTGCCGTGGATCGGACCGTGATGCTTTCGACGCATATCTTGTCGGAAGTGCAGGCCACCTGTTCTTCTATCAAAATGATTGAACACGGGAGAGTGGTTTTTTCCGGTAGTACGGAAGATTTTGATAATTATATTGAACCGAACACGCTTTATTTGGAATTTGATCAGCTTCCGGTCGTGGATGAATTGATGAAGTTACCCGGTATCAAACGGGCGGAAGTGTTGGACAATCATGGCGTTCGCTTGTGGTATGACGGGGAGCGGGGAACGATCAAGCAAGTGATGCGGGAGGCGGTTTCCCGGGGATGGGATATGACAGAATTGCGAAAGGAGAAGAGTTCCATGGAGGCCGTGTTCGCTAAATTGTCCGGTAAATAATCAATTAATTCTAAGAAGTAAATGTTATGAGAGCAATATACAGAATAGCTCGTTTAGAGTTATCAAATCTTTTTTACTCGCCGATTGCGTGGTTGATCCTGATCCTTTTTGTCTTTATGACTGCGATGAACTTTACGGATGTGCTTTGGGCGTATGCTAGAAGTCAGGAATTCCGGGGCGGGGGGTTGTCTGATTTGTCCCGGGCGTTGTTTTTCGATGTCACGGGACGGGGGTTGTGGCCCAAGATTAGTAATTTGTTGTACATGATCATGCCTTTGTTGACGATGGGATTAATCAGCCAAGAGTTCAGCCGGGGATCGATCAAATTGTTATTCGTGGCCCCGATTACCAGTCGTCATATCGTGCTGGGAAAGTTTCTGGGGATGATGATGTACGGGTTGTTAATGTTTAGCGTGTTGCTGGTGTACGTTATCCTTGGCGGATGTTGGATTGAATCCTTTGACTGGGCGGCCGTGTTGACCGGGTTGTTGGGGTTGTACCTTCTTTTCGGAACTTACGCGGCAATCGGTCTGTTCATGTCCACGCTGACGACTTACCCGATCGTGGCGGCTATTTATATGCTGGCTTTGTTGACTTTCCTGCGTTTCGTGTCCGGGCTGTGGCAGGAATATACTTTTGTCCGGGACATCACGTATTGGCTGGCCTTGGACCGACGGGCCGGTACGTTTATTAACGGGATGATTTGCAGCGAGGATTTCCTTTATTTCGTTATCATGACGGCCATGTTCCTCGGGTTTGCGATTTTGAAATTGCAGTTTATCCGGGAGCGCCGTTCCATGTTGAGTAAAGTCGGGCGATTCTTGGGTGTGTTTATCGTGGCGATGTTACTGGGGTACGTGACTTCCCGGCCCATGCTACGATTGTATCACGATTCGACGCATACCAAGACAAATACGTTGACCGAAGCTAGCCAGGAGATCGTGTCCAAGTTGGACGGGGGATTGAAGATGACGACTTACGTGAATCTGTTTGGTAGTATTTACAATATTACTCCTGCCAAGGTGATGGCCGATATAGCACGCTATAATTCTTATATTCGTTTTAAGCCGGAGACAAAAATGGATTATGTGTTTTATTACTACACAGACACGACGGATGGGTTCTTTGCACATCGTTTTGCCGGGAAAACGTTGAGCGAGGCTGCGAAAGAGATGGCAAAGTTTCAAGGTGTTAATGCTAAAAAATATGTTCCTTTGTCTAAAGTTGACCCGGACGTGGATTTGAGAGATGAGGGGTATCGTTTCGTGGTATTGCTGGAACGTGAAAACGGGGAAAAGACTTTTCTACGGGTGTTTAACGATGCTCAAAGGGTTCCTTTTGAGACGGAGATTTCCGCCGCGTTAAAACGGATTGGCATGAAATTACCAAGTGTGGGTTTCCTCTCGGATCACTATGCCCGCACGATTACCGGAGATCGGAACCGGGATTATTCCTATATGGTGTCGGAAAAGCTCTATCGTTCGGCCTTGATTAATCAAGGTTTTGATGTGGTGGACGTGAAATTGAGCCGTAATTCTCAATTGCTTGATAGTTTGGATGTGCTGGTCGTTTCTGAACCGAGGGAACCCTTCTCGGAAGAGGAGTTGGATAAATTATATCGTTACGTGGAAAGCGGGAAGAACTTGATTATTGCGGGAAAACCGAGGACGAACAGTTATTTGGCCCCGTTGATGGAGAAACTGGGATTGCGTTTTGAACCGGGGATTCTGGTGCAGAAACAGGATCAGATAGCGGATAAAAATGCTGCCAGTATGCCTTCTGCCAGAGGTGCGGGTGGTGGCCCCGGAGCTTTGGGGCAGGCCGAGGAAAGGGAATATCCGGTTAGCCTGTTTCTTTGTAGAGCTACCGATGAAGCCAAGGGATTATCTAAACTTTGGGACGATTTGTACATAAAAACCAATCATCCTGAATGGCCTTACTCGATCGTGATGCCGGAGGCTTCAGCGGTTTTGCAAGTGGAAGATAAAGGTTTTAGGGTGACCCCGTTACTGGTTGGGCGTGATCCTTCGAGCTGGAACGAGTTGGAGACGATTGATTTTGTGAATGAAACACCCCTGTTGAATCTTAATGCCGGGGAGCAAGCCGGGACGAAGACCACGATGATGGCTTTGGAGCGTCAACAGGCAGGAAAGGAACAGCGAATTGTGGTTATCGGGGATGCGGATGCTTTCAGTATGGGAGAGGTGATGGCGAATCGTAGGGGGATACTTTCTATAAACGGGGGGCTGATCATGTCGATGTTTGAATGGTTGTCTTACGGGGAACTCCCGGTGGATACTTCCCGTCCCGATCCGGTTGACAATAACCTGACGATTGGTGCGGAGGCCGCCGGAAACGTGAAGACGATGTTGCAATGGATTCTACCGGTGTTGATTCTGCTGGGTGGTGTGTTATTGCTGTTCAGGAGAAAGGGAAAATAGAGAATGTATTTTGGTGCTGTTTTAATACAGTGTTTTGTGCAATAATTTTCGTGTCACAGGGCCGTGGCGGGAGTGTCTCTTTTGACATGGCTCTGTGATTTAACTAATTTGAGAATGATGATGAAGAAATTGATTTACATGGCTGTATTATTGTTTGCAGTTATTGCTGTTAAGGCTCAAGATTACGAGGCTTTTAATAAGTTTATGAGAGATTATTCCAAAGGTTGGATGACAGATTACAGGAAACCGGCAGGCAATACGATGGAGATGATTAAACAAGTGGGAGAGCCTGCTCCGGAATTTTATTTTGATAAAAAGTTAAATAGCAAGGCGTTAAAAGGGAAGTTTATCGTGATAAATTTCTGGTCCACGTGGTGTGGTAGTTGTATTAATCTGGTTCACGATTTGGACACCGTGCTATTCCGGAATATGCAGCCTTACGGGGGAGTGCAGTTTATCGGAGTGGATTCACACGAGACGGTTTCGGAGCGTGAAGCCCAAAAATGGTGGGAAGATCGCGGGCTTCATTATCCTTGCGGTTACGGGAAAGGAGCAGATGCTTGTGCGGAGGCGTTTCATGGCAATCATCCGTCGGCTATAATTATTGATGATCAAGGGATCATTCGAGGACGTTGGGATGGTTGGAGTCCGAGGTTAGCGGAAATCATTCGAATGGCTATCTGGGCGCTTAAAATTGTCCCGGAACAGGGAATTCAGGCTGATCTGGCAACAGTCAAGGGGCTTGTAGAAGAAAAGGAATATCTTAAAGCGCTCTATTTACTCGAAATTATGCCGGAAAATATAGAGAGCGCTGCTTTGAAATACCAGTGTAAACTGGAGGTTTCCGAAAACAGTGCTATTCGGTATTTTGATGTAATACAGGAAAAATACAGGGGAGATGAGCAATATCTTGCTGTTATGGAGAGTGTCATGCATTTGGTGCTGGCCTCTGATTCGAGAACGGATGCCGTTATCAAGAATGGTTTGGATGCGGTGGAGAGGTTATTGAGAAGTGGAAGAAACGGGGACTACCGTGTTCATGAAGCGATGGGTATTTTGTGTTACAGGTATGGCGAAAGTTTCAGACGTAAAGGTGTTCAGGCTTTGGAAAATAGTATTCCGGCAGCCAAGATGAATCGTGTGGGGGATGATGTTATCAAGCATCTGGAAGAGCAGGTGAAGATTTATCGGGAGAAATTATATTGATTGTAGTCGATAGATGTGAGGAAATCACAACGTTCGTCCACGATTGCTCTGGGGTAGAGCTGGGGATGGGCTAGGACAAGTACCCAATAATTACACGGCACAAACATAGCAAGAACACTGGAGATTGTTCTTGCTATGTTTATGCTATGAAGATGCTGTTTTCTTGTCCTAGCCCATCGGCAGACAAAGGGATAACCATGGGCGAACAAATGTCGAATGTTCGGGATTTGTTCACGTATGTAAAGTTCGGCAGTTAGTTGTTGGGGTATTTTATGTATTAGTTTTATGATTGAGTGTCACCGTTTTTCTATCTTTTGCTTTTTCTGCTAAAATACCGGAAATATCCGGGCATTTCTTTTTGAATTTTTCGAACGTGTCACGGGAAAGCTCGTAGTGACGGCATATCGTGATAATTGATTTTCCTTCTTTTAACATTTTGATGATCGTGTGACGATTGTCCATCAATATCTTCAATTTTGTATAACTTCCCTTTTTACGTCCGAGTGTAACTCCTTCTGCTCGCCTTAAAGCTAGGGCTTCTTTGGTCCGCATGGAGATCAGGTTACGTTCTATTTCAGCCACAAGTCCGAAAGCGAAGCATAACACTTTACTGTTGATGGAGTCATCGAAAGTATAGCCGTCCTTGACGCTGTGGAGAACAATTCCTTTTTCCAGGCATTTACCCATGATGCTCATGATGTCTGTCAGGGTTCGACTTAAACGTGAAATTTCGGTAACGATTAGGGTGTCTCCTTTTTTGAGTTTCTTCAGCAGACTTCCTAATTGACGCTCTTTGCCTGCTTTTTTTCCGCTCGCAATTTCCATGATAAAACGATCAATATTGATGTTCTTTTGTAGTGCAAAGCGTTCAATCTCAGATCTTTGATTGAGTAAATTCTGTTTTTCTGTACTGACTCTCAGATAGGCAATAATCATAATAATTTGTATTAAATAATGGCAACCAAAAGTACAACTATTTAGGTGTCGTTTTATACAAATTATATGAATATTTCGTAAGTAAAATTGTTGGTTAAAACGTTGGTTTTCTGATACAAAGGTATGGATGATATATTAAAAAACAAAATATTATTGTAAAATAATGATACTTAATAGAAAACGTTTGCAATGTAGTGGATAACTGGATTGTTGTTTTTTAGCCTTTTAAGTATCTGTTTTAAACGAACGATTAAATCGGCCATTTTTGGTGTTAATCGTTTCAATATCAGATAAAAATATGATGTTGTCAATCTCTCGGCGTGTCAGATTGGGTTTTCGGTGTAGTAGAAGGATAATTATACTATAATTAAAAAGAAGGTGACATGAAGAAATCGTGTGTACTGGCCTTGCTGATACTTTTATTGTTCGGTGGGGGCCGTGTTTTTGCACAGAAAGTCGCGGTTAAGACCAATGTGTTATACTGGGCAACAACAACTCCAAATCTTGGTTTCGAGTTTGGCTTGGGTAAGAAAACCTCGTTAGAACTTTTCGGCGGGTACAACCCGTGGAACCTGGACAAGGGTGAGAACAAAAAGATGAAACATTATTTAATCCAGCCGGAATTTCGTTACTGGTTATGCGAACGTTTTCAAGGGCATTTTTTCGGGCTCCATGCCGGGTTCTCTGAATACAACGTGAGCGGCGTGCGCTTGCCCCTACCGCAGTTCCCAAAACGGATGAAGGATCACCGTTACGAGGGTTGGGGGATGCTGTTCGGTGTCTCTTACGGTTACTCCTGGATACTGGGGCGGCGTTGGAACCTGGAGGCCACGATCGGTGGCGGTTACCTCTACGGTAAATACGATGTTTACGATTGCGTGAAGTGCGGTGATTTCCGGGGTTCGAACAAGAAGAGCCGTTTCGGGATCACGAAGGCCGGCTTGACTTTAGTTTACTTGATAAAATAGGATAGATTATTATGAAAGCGAGAAATATATTGCTGGCTTGCTCGGTGGCGTTCTTGTCGGGCGAGTTAGGAGCCCAGGTACAGGTGGAAAACCCGTCGGTGAAGAAGGACCGTCGGGAGGTGGAGGTGCGTTTTGACATTCGTGATATGCCAGAGTATGCCCGTAGTCGTCAGAAGGTGGTTCTTCGTCCTTACCTTCACTCGGGGCCAGACACGTTATGGCTGGAACCGGCGCAATTATACGGTAAAAACCGTTTCCGCAGGGAACGCCAAGAACATTTCTTGGCGGGTAACAAGGAGTGGACCCTAACAGGCTACAACGTTTTCTTGAAAGGGGGGACGCTTGAATACTCCGAGCGAGTTCCTTACGAGCGCTGGATGAAAGAGGCCGGCCTGGGGATCGCTTATCACACGGAAGGTTGTGGCTGCGAGTGTTGTGGTGGTGACCAGGGTGTCCCGGTGGGTCCTGTTTACGTGGCGCCCGTGCCAGAAGTGACCCCGGTAGAACCGTCCGCGAAGAATTTCGAGGTGGTCGAGGCACGCAAGCGTTGGGTGTTCAAGGAAAAGGACATGAAAGTCTTCTTCCCGGTGTCGAAAACGGTGTTGAATCCCGATGCCTATAACAACAAGGCAACCCTTGACGAGATCATGGCGGGAATCCGCAAGATCGGGGACATGGAAAAATTGCGTCTGCAAGGAGTCGAGATTACAGGATTTGCCTCTCCTGAAGGAGGGTTGTCCTTGAACACTCGTTTAGGCGCGGGACGTGCCGCTGCTTTGAAAGAGTATATTCGAGGCGAGATGCCTGAATTACGTGACGAGGATTTTGTCCTGGTGAACGGGGTGGAAAACTGGGATGGTTTGCGCGCGTTGGTCGCGGCTTCAAACATGGAGTATAAAGATGAAGTGTTGGCCATTCTTGACGATAACACGTTAGGAACGGGGCGTAAAGCTGCGTTGATGAACTTGAAAAATGGTAAACCTTATCGCTACATGTTGAAGGAGTTTTACCCGGAATTACGTAATGCGTGTTACGTTTCTGTCTTCTACGATGTACTGGCGGACAAGGTGGCCGATGCCGTGAACGCCGCGAACGAGTTGATTCGTGCCGGGAAGTATGCGGAGGCGTTGAAGTCCTTGGAGGCTTACAAAAACGACGACCGGGTGTTCAATTCCATCGGTGTTTGTTACATGATGATGGAGGAGGAAGAGATCGCTATCGAATGGTTCGAGAAGGCAATTAAGGCGGGACACGCTGAGGCTGAGAAGAACTTGAAACAGTTGAAATAGTAGATATAAATATAGTTTGAATAATTTTTAGTCCGCAATTAAAATGTTGAAGTTTATGAAATTAAACAAGTTAGTTATGGTTGCGCTAGTTGCTCTAGGAGCAGTAGCCTGTGAAAAAAGTGATAAGGGAATTGATGATCAAAGTCCCAAGAGTGTGACAATTAATTTAGCCAATGTACAGGCTGGCTCTCGTTCAATGGGAGACCCCCTTGAAGAAACAGATAAGGTTGTTCTTGAACGTTTTCAAGTTTTTTTTACTGATGGTACGACTTTGTACTTGGGTAAGAAAGCAGATGGAACTGCTGAATCTGAACACTATTTTGAATCACAGCAAGGAGAAAGCTTGGATCTTACTCCAGCAACGTTCCATTTCTTACCGGCGAATGTGAGTAAGGTTATTGTTGTAGGTAATATGGATAAGATAGATGTAATAAGTGGCGTGACAAAAGTTGAAGTATTAGAAGAAGAGCTTGCCATTGAGACTCAACAAGAAGAACAAATTGGAGCATTGAGCCTTTACGGAGAAAAAGGTTTAACAGAAGCTCAAGTTGATGGAGAAGGACATATGCTTTATACCGCAAATGTAGAAGTTGCTCCTCGTATCGCTCGTATTGAAATCGCAAACTTTACTTGTAATTTTGCAGAGGCAGAGGCGGATCGTGAATATAAGGCATTTACAATTAATCATGTCGCTTTGAATAATTATTACACGAAGACAATTTTGTCTACAGCTGAGGTTCAAGAAGATGATTTAGAGAATACAGTTATTAATAGTGGTTCTGTTGAACCTTTCTTTGAAGGATTGGAAGATGGATGGAATAATGATAAATTTGCTGCTCCTTTAGAATTAACATGGGATGCAAACACAAAAGCCGTGGGTACTGTTGATGAAGTTTTGGCTTATAACTTTTTCCCGGGAGCAAAACCTCAGATTGTTGTGAGAATGACAGGAACAAAAAATGAGGAAAATGCACAACCAGCCCCGACTTTTCTTGCTACATTAAATTTGAAGGATGGTAATACACCTATCGCAGAGTTTGTAGCAGGTACAATTTATAAAATCGATTTCGTGTTTAATGAAAGCGATCCGGATCAAACTGAAAAATGTATTGATGTTACTGTTACCCCGGTAAATTGGTCTGTTGTTACTGTAACTCCTGAGTTTTAATATACAGTAAAAGGGCTAGACGAATGAAAACAGAAGAGGTGGGAGGTTTCGGACTCCTCCCTTCTTCTTCAAACTATAAATATGATGTAAAACATACAGATATGAAGATATTCAATAAATTATTATTCATGCTGCTGGCGGTAGGGATGTTTAGTAGTTGTATCAAGGAGGATATGGATGATTGCCCGAAATACAGCGTGAACACCTTGTCGTTGAGTTACAAGGGCGACGGTACTGCCGAGATTTTTAACGAGAAGATCGAGCGCGTTGTGATGTATGTTTTCGACAAGAACGAACAACTTGTAACGATGAGAGAGCTAACTAAAGATGAGTTAGCACAACGTAGTGTTTGTTTACCAGAGTTGGAACCGGGAACATACCGGGTTACCTGTTTTGGAAACTTGATAAAAGATCAGGTGAATGACCTGTATTGCGGGGATTGTGACAAGATTTATTGTGCAGCCCCAGAATATTTTAAGAAAGAGACAATATCCAGTAATGATCCGCTTTACTATTCATCGTTGGAATTGACGGTGACGGAAGAGGATCAAAATAGAGAACTTCTTTTTGCGAGTTCGCATTATAAAGTGCTTGTGGAAGTGGCTGGAGTTCCGGCTGAGTCTAACCTGTCGATAGAAGTGTGCGGTGTTTTACCCTATACGAACTTCGAGAATAAGGCAGGTGGTAATCCTGTGGATTATAAACTTGATACAGAATATAGTGATGGGCAATTTAATGCCCTATCCAATATAATGCGTCATTCGGATCATTCGGCCGTTGACGTGTGTGTGCGGGATGTTAATGGAAATGAGATTGCTAAAATAAATTTGGCGGAATTTCTAAGAGCAAACCCGAAAATTGATTGCAGTAAACATGAGGTGGTGATTCCGATTCATTTCGAATTCAAGTCGGTTGGTGTGGAAATTGGAGTGCCGGATTGGTTTGTCGTTCCGGATGTTAAACCTGAATTTTAAAAGAGATGATTATGCAAAATATGAAACAAATATTTTTAACCGTATTGCTTGGCGGTTGTCTCGGTGGTTTGTTCTCGGGTTGTACTGATGAGGATATGTCCGGAAAAACAACAGAAGATACACTTGGGGTGCGTGTGAATCTTGGTTCGCGGGCCAAGCTAGACGGGAGTGACATTGAAATTTCCTCACTGAAAGTGTATGCGTTCTGGGGAGAGGAGCAGGTCGGGTATCATGAATTAACCTCTTCTGAGCAGGAAAAGGGTAGCTTTATGATGGATGTAGTCCAAAAAACGATGAGTGAACAAGAAATGGCGTTTTACGCTATTGCGGATGATAAAGTTGTGGAGTATGAACGTGGGCAAGGTTTTAGTAAGAATATGTCTCGGGCAGATTTGGAGCAGATAGCGTTTACTTCTGTCATTAATGATGAAAAACTTCCGTTGACGTGTCGAGGAGAGGTCGAGATTACCGTGAGCGGTGGTGTAGAAAATGGAGCAGAAGGTCATGAGGGGCATTTGATTGTTAATAAAGATAAGCCAGTAGAATTAAAATTGTCTTATCCCGCGGGAAAATTGGAGCTCTATTTTGCGAAAGGACCGAACGTGAATTCCGATGGATTGGTGGTGAAGAGTGCCAAAGTATTGCGAAATGGTATGCGAGAAAAGAATTATGTTTTTCCGGTGTCACTTGATAAGTTACAGGCTGTGGGTCGTTATCCGGCAGATAAACCGATTAATTTGAAAAATAATGGTGTTGTAGCTAAAACTTTGGAGAACAAAACAACTAATGCGGATGATTACGAGTTACTCATGGAGGGTAATGTTTTTCTGTTTGAAAATCCTTATGGGAGCAAGGATAATAATGTTGATCAACCGGGTGATAATGATGGAAACGTGATAGAGATCGTGTACACGGTGAATGGTGGAAACGAGAGGACAAAGGAAGTGTATTTGCCAGCAATCGAGCGAGGAAAGTGTTACCAGGTATTATGTTGGGTGGATTACCGAGGGACAGTAATTGTTACGTATAAGGTGTTACCTTGGGAAACTGAAGATATTTATGAGTTGGATGGGGGGGAACATCCGTCATATAATTGTACTCTTGATGGTGATAAGGATAATACGGATGTATGGGTTTCTGTAACAGATCCCGTTTTGCCTCGTGATCGAGAAGGGGCGGTGAATTTTCGATTCAAGATGAATAGTAAGCAACAGTGGACACCAACTTTAAGAAATTCCGTGGGATTCAAGATGGCTGTAATGCGGGTAACCGATGAAATGTTGATGCCCGATAGTGCTATTGATGAGGGGGAGTATATTATTACGATATGGCCGACGGAGGATTCCAAGGTGGGCGACGTGACATATTTAGAAATTACTTCCCGTTCTTTAACCGGAGAATTTGAACCTTTGTTGATTAATACTGATAAGAAGTGGGGATCGGATTCTCAAACGTTGATTAAGATTGTGCGTGTTGAGCAACAATCGACGAAGTAATGTATTATGAATAAGGCAAGATTGTATGAATAGAATCAGTAATCATATTATCAGTATATTGTTGGCAGTCGTGTTTCTCGTCGGCTGCGACAAGAGCGGGGAACAGTTAACTGTTTCGAACGATGGAAGTGATCGTATTATTTTGAGATTTGCTTCGGATAAGGCAATAGAATCTAGAGCATCCGAAGATGGAACTAGTGTCGAAAGTAAAGTAGAGAAATTGGATGTATTTATTTTTGATGAGGGAGAACTTTTTTATTATGAATCAGTGGAACCCCATGGTGCTACCGTGACATTAGAAAAACCGAAATCTGCTTTTGCCAAATCTAATTATTCTATCTATTTGGTTGCAAATAGTACAAATCCGAGTAAACCATTAAGTGAGATAAAAAATCTCACGGAGTTACGACAGGTAACGGAAACTTCAACAACAGAGAATCCGTTAAATGAGATAGATCCAACAAAAGAAAATGGAAGTTTCTTGATGAGCGGGAATGTGGATGATGTGAGATTGAATGATGGAAATGCAGATGTTAACACGGAAATTAATATTAATTTGGCACGTGCGGCTGCTAAAATTGAGGTCGTGTTGATCGAGGGGGCTAACAAGGGTGGCGATTGGTTCCAGTTTGCACCGCAAAGTAATTCAAATACTTTTCGTTTGAATAATTGGCAAGGGGTTTCTTACGTGTTACCGGATGCTGATGTGGTTGTATTACCTAGTGTGGATTTGAAAAAAGCTGATCCTTATGCGGGAAATGTGAAGTTTGGGAAGGAAACTGTTGATGGAAAAGAGGTTCAGACAATTACGATGACAACTTATTCGTACTCGAATGATTGGTCAACAGGTGGAAATGTATATGAAAAAATGACACACTTGGTTGTGCGAGTTCCTTATATGAAGAAGTCTGCGGATGGTGGAGTTGATGAGGTCGTGGACAAAAATTATTATACGATACCTGTTTCTAAGACAAATATGTTGAAGCCTAATCATCTTTACCGGGTGCGGGTGACACTGAAAGGGACAGGTGCGGAGAATGAGGGTGAGGATACGAATTTGGAAGATATTGAATACGAGGTTGTGTCATGGGAGGATTTAGATATTCAGATTGGTGCTGATGCTGTACCGCATTATCTTACATTGAATCGAGATGAGTTGGAATTGCATAATATGGCAGATGATAAAACGACCTTGCAATTTGCTTCTTCGGGAGAGGTGGAGATTATAAATAAAAGAGCGTATTATTATAATAAATATGGTGTAGAGACAGATGTTAGTAGCGATGTTTTGAATAGTATTGTGATTGAGCCGGCTGAAGGATTGAACGGGAATATTAATATACATAGTCCTGTGCCAACAAACAATTTGATCCGGTATATAGAATTTACGGTAACTAATGGTGATCCGGAATGTACCCCGATAACAGTGACGGTGGTACAGTATCCGCAGGAGTATATCACGTATTATTTCGGATGGTATTCTTATAGAAAGGATTTCGGATGTAATTATGAGACAATTTCGAGTCGTAATAATATAGTAGCGGCAAAATCGTATAGTAATGGAACATGGAATTATTCGTCGACACCTAGTATTCTGGGGAATGACTTTTTTGTTTCTAAAGTTGTATTAAATCAGCCTGATAATGGATATATGGAACAAAATTATAGTACATCTTATTATTATTGGAATCAGGGAAACCTTAAGACTTCTAATGCTGAATCATCTGCAAATCCGCGTATGTACCATGTACAAATAAATTCTTCTGCATTGCCAGATTTTCCTGAAGATTCAGATTTTGATGAATTGCATAAAGATATGATTTACCAATTGGGAATTCCTCGTAAGGATGAACAGGGCCGGACAGCAAGGGATGATGCTAATAATAATTTAGTTTCTCCTTCTTTTATGATAGCTTCTCGTTTAGGAATGGTGAATGGATATGGATTACCGGATGACGAGGATGTGGCTTATGAGATGGCTGCAAGTCATTGTGCTAATTACGTAGAAGTATATTATCCTCGTGATCAGAGAGGTTATCGTTTAAAAGATAAAGATGGGAAAGAACTGCCTCCTGTTGTGTTAGATGATTGGCGTTTGCCAACAAAAGCGGAGTTATTGATTATTATGAGATATCAAGGGACGTCGAATCAAGGAACGGATGCAATGGATTATTTATTAAATGGTCTATATTATATGAGTGCCTCAGGGCGGGTGCAAAATCCTCATAATAATAATAATGGAACAGGTCTCCGTTGTGTTCGGGATCATTACGAGAATAAAGAAATAAACAAATAAAAGGCTATGATAACGCGAGTAATATGGAAATTTGCTGTTTGTTTACTAGTAATGGTAACAGCGGCGTGTTCTCGGGATGAATTGGAGAGTGGTACGGGAGAACAACAAGTACCAGAAGGATATTTGGCGATTCAGTTTGGAACAAACGTTCCTGATATGCAACAGGTATCAACACGTAGTGTGGATTCTGATGGGCGTGGAATTCAAGATATGGTGTTGTATTGTTTCTCGGCATCAGGGTCTTTTATTACAACCGTTGAGGCGAAAATTGTAACAGATCCTATTGATCCTAATGTTAATGCCTCGTTAAGTGGGTCTTTTAGTGCAATCGTGCCGGATTACACGAAAATTATACACTTTGTGGCGAACCAGAACTTGACGGATTTTAATGAATCTGAAATGGGTGGAAAGCACGAGTCGGATTTGATGGCGACCTTGATTGCTTCCTCGGGACGAATGATTTATTGGCAACGAGTGGCATGTGAGGAGGGAGAGGATAATATGACCGTAGCTTTGGAACGAGAAGGAAAAAAGATTGTTATGGTCCGTAATCAAGCACGAGTTACGGTGAAAAATCCTCAGAATGGCTATGTTAATATAGATGCTTTCACAACGCATAACACGCATGCTTTCGGTACGGTAGCTCCTTATAATTCAGAAACACATGATTTTGAATGGACGCCGGGTGTAAAAGGTTACCTGTCTTTGCCGGCTAATGACGAACAGATTCATCTAGAGGGTACTGAGGATGGTTCGTTTAATTTGGATGAAAAGTATATCCTGGAGTGTGAGAACGAGCTTTCGGATCCTGTGAGTGTCATATTGCATGGTGAGAATGGAAAATATTATCGGGTATTGTTGTTGGATGAAGAGTCGGAGCCTTTACCGATCCGGCGGAATCATTCGTATAATATTGAGATCGTAGGTCCCTTGTCTTATGGTTATGATTCTTTTGCAGAAGCATTGGATGGAACACCCACCAATAACGTGTGGATCTCTGTTCCGGATGATATTAACGAGGTAAGTGATGGGACTCATCGATTGATTGTAGATGAAACTTTTGTAGTTTATTTAGGTACGACTACTCGTAGTGTGGATTTGACATATAGATATGAGGTGAAAAATGGGGATGGGGAGTATGGACCAGAGACAACTGGTCAAGTGCTTGCTACTTGGGTTGGCGGAGGTACGACCGTGGCAACCTCTGAGATTAAAAATGTATATGATAATAATACCGGAATAGGTACTTTGACAATTACATTGAATCAGTTGGGACAGAACGAAACGAAACGTGAAGGAATAATTCAGGTAAAGGCCGGTAAATTACGGCGTACAATTAAGGTAATTACTGTACGAGAATTTAAATTTGAACCCACATGGACTTCGGCTCAAATTTATGGTAACGTGGAGGGACAGCCGGTGACATTGATGTTCACTATTCCGGAGGATTTTCCTGAAGAGTTGTTACCTTTACGGGTGAAAATTGGTGCCGATTGGTTGAATATTCGGCAATCAACAGGACAACAGTTGGCAACAATTACATCTATTAGTAATCCTGATGAATTTAGTGAAAACGATCCTTGGAAATTTAAATTTGTTTACGAGGCAACACATACAGGGGTACAACGTGTTTATTTTAATACCGTGTTGAAACCTGAAAAGGAGGGTGATGCTTATAAAAATGGAACATTAACCATTGAAGCGGAGCATTTTATTACTTTAGAGAAGGTATTCCCGTTTAGTGATCATAATTATTATATTTCAATTGGAGGATTAATTGACGTGAATGGTTCGAACCTAGGAGATGAAATGCCGGATGGGGAAACCGTGTATTATTGTTTGGTGCCACAAAAGGTGAGCGCTCCGGTAACTTTTGATGTGCAATTGAGAGAAGAGAGCGAAGGAGGAGGTAATGGTCCTGTTGTTTCTGACGAGAATGATGTATTTTTGCTTTATTCTCAGTACTTAACTCGCTATGATGATGAGGATATTCCTGGCGGTGCGGGTAATAAGGAGTGTGATTTTGAACCTATTGATGAGGGAACGTGGGGGAGTGGTGGACGAGTATTTTCATTTACTCCGGTTCAAAAAGGAAAGAGCGATTATAAGATTTATTTAAAAACAGATAGACCTAATAGTGCAGAAGTAATTCGTATTGCGTCAAGTGAGTCGAATCCAGAAGCTGGTTATGAATATAAAGGAAATCATTATCGTTCGATTACTTTCGAATTGGCAAATAATGATCCATTTAAGTTCTCAGGAAAGTTGAAGAATGGAAACTTAACGATAAATGCGAATGAATCGGGAGAGTGGAGTTACGAAGTTGGGCAGGAGGTTGATTTGGAATTTGACATTACGAGTTTCCGTGGTACTGATAACAAGTCTGCAGATCCTTTTGGAACAGAATTTAAGGTTTATATTGATGCTCCGATGCTGGAGATTGATGATAATAGAAGGGGAAGCGCCTATCCGGAAGAGATATTTAAGGAGGATCCTAATGTTGAGGGACGATTTATATATGTTGTAAAGGCTAAACGGGATGAAAATCGGAATGGTACAGATGATGTAGCCATTAAAGATGTTGATAATGGTAATATACAGGTGAATCCGGAAGTGGGACCTGCAGATCAAACGGGAGAACATAAAGTGTTACCATTTAAAACGAAGTCTATCGTGAGTGCAGGAGAAATCACCATATCTGCGGATGAAAATGTCGTGATTTTTAGTGATGAATCATTTACAATTGCTAATACGCCGATTACAGGAACGATAGAATTCAGTGAAGATGGTAAGTCATATTCTCCTGTACCCAAGGATGGTTTTGTCACTTTTGAGGTGGAAGGAGGATCTCCCCGTATTGGTAGTATGACGATTACTGAAGATGGCAAATACACGTTACGTTTGCGTAAAGAATACCGTTACGATTGGGAAAGAACGAAAATTTGGGTTCATTATCGTGTAGATGATAAGATTTATCATGCAGATGTGAACAGCTTGAAGGAATTGTTTGAGAATAGTACTATTAAAATGAACTTAGAACAATAGAAGGGAGTTTCTTTCATACGAAAGTAATTATTCAAAGAACAAAGTAGGAATATATCTGAGGCGAGATGAAATACAAACCTACTTTTCATATTCAATAAATGCAACCAGTTGGGGGTGTCTAACGAGTTTAGGCACCTCTTTTTAATTTACAAAGTTGGTAGAAAATGATTTTTCTCGATTAACCCGTCTAAGGAGGTTTTTCAAGGGGTGATTCCGGAAATTGTCTGGTTGTAGGGCGGTTATTAGGCGAAGTTTAGGTGCTATCTCCCGATTATCACTACTATTTTAACAGAGCGCTTTAAATCTTTATCTATGTATAAAAGTGTAAGAACGGGGGCTTTGAGGACGTAGATGATATAGACAATATTTTCTTACTTCGTGGTTTACTAGATTTTCTTTAATGGTGCTTTAGGTTTGACAACAGGCTTGTAGATACATTATCTCGGGATCGTGTAAGGTGAATTATACTTTAGATAGTAAAATTGAGGAGAATGCGACGAGATAGATTTTCCAAAGAATTGAAGATTATTTTTTTACGAGATTTTGCTGATTTTGTATCAATAAACGATAAATTATTATCGTGTTTTTGTAGAGCGAATTTCACGTCAACGGGGAGCGTGGCAGATGAAAATGTTACTTTCGGGGCAGTGAGAGGGTGTGAGATGAATGAATTATCATATCGTTATTACACAACTATGGATGGTATGTATAATAAGTATTTGAATAATCCCAGTGATTCGGAGTACTATCTTTCAAAGAAAATGCGGGATTTGTATCAAAAACAAGATTATGGGCGTTATGGTGATAAAGATGGACGATTGAGAGTTTGTTTCTTGATGGATGCACTACTACTAGTGGAAATTCCGGTAGTGCTGTAGTGTAGGTTAAAAAAGTCTGGGTGTGAATTTTAATATTGCACCCAGATTTTCTCTATTTATAGACTTATTTTTTTTATATGGAGAAGACAGTACGAATCATTTTCATAAAAAGTCATATTATCCCAATAAAACGTAATCTATATGATTATGAGTTAAAATTCATGGAGATAAGAATGCTAGGAATTTGTGTTGTGATTGTTATTCTCATTTTTTTCTCTATTTTTGTTACCTCAAGAGAGTTTTTGGGGTAAATGGAATAATCATGTCTGATAGTGATCAAAATAACGATGATAAATTATTTGAATCCATTCGTCAAGGTAATATTGATGCCTACGAAATGCTTTTCAAAAAATATTACTTGTCTATGTGCATGATTGCTCGTCGTATTGTTGAGGATGAGGATGTGGCGAAGGATCTTGTTCAAGAAATATTTATTCGCTTGTGGGAGAAAAGGGAAACTTATGATTTTCGGGAGACGGCAGATATATTTTTATACGTGTCTGTCAGAAACAAATGCTTTGATTATTTGAGGAGCCGGAAAAATTTACCACTTCAAGAAGGATTAAGTGCTGCCGGTAACGAGTACTTTTTTCGCGATATTTTAATAGAGGAGGAAACCTACAGGATCGTGATGGAAGCTATTGATGCCTTGCCTGCCCAGAGTGGACGGATTATAAAACTAAGTTTGGAAGGAAAACAGAATAAAGAAATTTCCGAAAATTTGGGTATATCTGTAAATACAGTCAAATCGTTGAAATATAAGGCAATGGATGCTCTTCGTGAGGTTTTAAAGGATTACTTCTATCTTCTTTTGGTGTTTTTAGCGGAAAATAATTAAAAAAAAGCGGGAAGCTCACTCATCCTTTAAGATGAATTTGTCGTTCTATGTATAGAAATGTAATAAAACGTTTGTATGGTAGAGTGTCCTAAAGATTATAAAATATCCCGTTTAATAGCTAAAAAGTTAATGGGAGTTATCCTGCCCGAGGATGAGGAAAAACTGAATGCTTGGCTGGAGGAGGATGTAAGAAATAAGGATTTATATCGGCGCATTCTTGAGGTAGAAAATTTTTCTACCAGGGATATGTATGCGAAGCGTTTAGATGTAGAACATACGTGGGATGCCTTGAAAGAACAATTAGCCGGACAAAGAAAGCGTAGATCTTTATTCTCTGCTTGGCAGATTGGTGTGGCAGCTTCTGTGATATTGCTTGTAGGAATAGGATTGTACTGGGGTTTCAATAAAAAGCCGAAGGTGAAACAAGTAGAGGTGGCGGCTCATGTGGAAATGGGGGGAGCTAAAGCTATTTTAGTGACTTCCCGGGGGGATGAGATTGTTCTGCAGGATAGTTCTGTACAGTTGATCACGTTGGGAGGGGGAATGGTTGCCAAGAACGATGGAGTTCAAGTGTCTTACAAGGAGAATGAAGGGGCAGGGAAAGAAGATGTGTTAGAATACAATACGATTCGAGTACCTCGGGGTGGGGAGTATAAATTGTTTTTGTCCGATAACACGGAGGTCTTTCTGAATTCTGATTCAGAAATTCGTTTCCCGGTGAAATTTGGTAAGGGGAAACGTGATGTCTTTTTACGAGGAGAAGCTTTTTTCGTAGTTACTAAAGATGCTTCACGTCCTTTTGTTGTGAATGCAAACGATAAGATGTCGGTGGAAGTTTTGGGAACACAATTTAATTTGCAGGCTTATCCGGATGATGCTTTCGTGGAAACGACTTTGAACGAGGGAGCAGTACGGGTATTTAATGGCAAGCAGGGTGTAAGACTTCGTCCGGACGAGCAAGCTGTTTATGATGAGGGAAAATTCACCGTTCGTAAAGTTGATGCCAGTAGTTATTCTGCATGGAAAGAGGGGAGATTCATGTTGTTGAATCATTCGCTGGAGAATATCATGACCCGTTTGGCGCGTTGGTACAATATTGATATATTTTGGGAGAATCCGGAAGTGAAAGAGTATCATTTTTCTGGAGAGTTGGCCCGGTATGAGGATTTCACGGAGATATTGAGAATGTTGGAGTTGGCAACCCGGGTACATTTCGAGGTAAAGGATAGGACGGTATTCGTGCGTAAAATTGAAGAATGATGAATTTAAATAAAAAAGAGCAGAAAACATTGGCACTATTTTCTGCTCGTGAGTGAGTCTAAATAACGATTAAAAACAGAATTATTAATCATTAAGCATGTAAAAGTATGAAAAAAAACGGAATCGAAGTCTTTGAAGGAGTTCAAAGATTAAAAAAGATGCGATTTATTTTAAAACGCAGCCTTCTTTTTCTGTTTGTGTCAGTCTTTTTCTTACAGGCCGAGGCGGCCTCTCAAGTGGTAAGATTGACGTTAAATTTGAAAGATGTTACTATTGACGAGGCTATCACGGACATGAGTCAGAAGACAGGGTATCGTTTTTTGTATCAGATGGAGGAGGTATTGAAGTATGGGAGACGTGATGTGAACGTGAAGGATGCGACTTTGGACGAAGTATTGAAAGTTTTGTTTAAAGATACACGTTTATCCTACGTGATTCAGAATGATGTGATTATCATTACTCAAATGAAAGACGAGAAAAAACAAGAACAATCCCGCCAAATTAAAGGTAAGGTAATTGACACGAAGGGAATGCCGTTACCGGGAGTTACCATATTAATCAAGGGAACTAAATTGGGCGTGATAACGGATATAGACGGAAAGTTTAAAATTGAGATCCCGAAGCTTGATAGTACAATTCTGGTATTTTCGTTTATTGGAATGGAAACTGTTTATCACCAATTGAGTAATGATCGAAAAAATGATGAAAAAGAGCTGGTGATCACGATGAAGGATGACGTGAAAGAGATGGACGAGGTGGTCGTGACAGGGTATAGCAATATCAGAAAGGAAAGTTTTACCGGTAGTTCTATTTCCGTGAAACGGGAGGATTTATTGAAGGCTTCTGCCACGAACGTGATTCAAGCTCTATCGACGTTTGATCCGTCATTCCGTATACAACAAAACAATAAATGGGGATCGGATCCGAATGCTATCCCTGAAATATATATACGCGGACGTTCCGGTATCGGGGTGAAAGAATTGGATAAAGATGCGTTATCCAAGTCATCTTTGAAGAATAACCCGAATCTTCCTGTTTTTATCATGGACGGTTTCGAGGTGAGCGTGCAGAAAGTGTATGATATGGACCCGATGAGGATTGAAAATATCCAGATATTGAAAGATGCTTCAGCCACGGCGATGTATGGTTCCCGGGCTGCCAATGGGGTTGTAGTGATTACTACTGTCGCTCCGAAACCGGGAGAAGTGACTATTTCGTACAGTCTGACAGGTTCGGTTTCTATGCCTGATCTTTCGGATTATAATTTGGCTGATGCAAAAGAGAAATTGGAAATAGAGCAAAAAGCCGGGATTTACACTCCGCAATATTATATGACTTGGAAACAGGCTTTGGATGCTTATAACGAGCGGCTATTGCGTGTAAAGGAAGGAGTGAACACGGACTGGCTATCTATTCCTTTACGTAATGCCGTTAATCATAAGCATAGTTTTTCGATAGAGGGGGGTAATGCGGATCTGCGTTATGGCCTTGATCTTTCTTATAACAAGAATAATGGTGTGATGAAAGATTCTTACCGAGATGTCATGAACGTGGGGTTTCACGTGGATTATCGACTTAAGAATTTGCAGGTAGTGAATTATATCGAGTATAATTATACCAAGGCTCAAGAATCTCCTTATGGTGATTTCTCCGATTATGCTCATTTGCAACCTTACGATCGTCCTTATGACAAGAATGGGACGTTGATTTCAGGAGAATTGGAATTTTCAAAAAGAACTCATACTGATTATCGTGTAAATAATCCTTTGTATGAAGCTCGTTTAAATAATTTTGAATACGAGAAAGGGGATGTGTTTATCGACCGATTGATGGCTCAATGGTTCCTCACGAATTATTTGCATTTAAAAGGTCAGATTGCCATAACGAAAGAATTTACTAAAAAAGAACGTTTTATTGATCCTCTTTCTTCCAACACGACGGCGAAAATTCAGAAAGAAAAAGAATTGGAGGGGGATCTCTATTTGACGAAGGGAGAATCCACGAATTGGGACGCTCAAGTGGGTGTATATGTATCAAAATCATTTGGTGCGCACGCTCTAAATGCTTCAGCGGTAGTTAATGCTACATCTCGTGAATCTGAAAGTACTTCCAGTCATTACCGGGGATTTCCTTCCGGAGAGTATCATTCTCCTAATTATGCAGCGGAGATCAAGGATAAACCCTCAAAATCTCAGAGTACTAGTCGACTGGCCGGTTTTTTGTTTTTAGCGAATTATACTTGGAATGACATTTATTTGGCAGATGTGTCCGTGCGTTTTGACGGTTCATCCGAGTTCGGTCTGGATCAAAAGTGGGCTCCATTCTGGTCGTTTGGAGCGGGAGTTAATTTGCATAACTATGCTTTTTTGCATGGTAGTAAGGTGATCAATCGCATGAAATTTCGAGCTTCTTACGGGCAAACCGGTAAGGTGAATTTTCCGTCTTATAGTGCCAGAACGGTTTATCGGACGTTTGATCGTTGGTATATTGCCGGGTTTGGGGTTGGTTTGAAGGCATTGGGGAATAGAGATCTTAAGTGGGAGACAACGAATAAATTGAATGTCGGTACGGATATGGAATTTTGGAATAGCCGGATTTCTTTGATTTTTGATTACTATTACAATAAAACGGTAGATTTGATCACGGATGTAACTTTGCCGGGATCTGCCGGTTTCTCTTCTTACAAGAGTAATTTGGGTGAAACGTTGAACAAGGGATTCGATATCCAGTTCCGTTTCGATGTAATGAAAAACAAGGATTGGAATGTTGCCTTGTGGGGTAATCTGAATCACAATAGGAATGAAATTCTGAAAATTTCAGATGCGTTGAAAGCTTACAATTCTCAAGTAGATGATTATTATGAACTTGCGGAAGAGGATCAAACATCAAATTCGTCATGGGTTAAGGCCAATAAAACATACTCGGATTTTATCAAACCGATCATGAAATACGAGGAAGGAGCTTCGTTAACAGCAATCTATGGCGTGCGTTCATTGGGAATTGATCCCTCAAACGGTAAAGAATTATATCTCTATCGCAATGGGCAGGCCAGTCACAAATGGAAAGCAACTGAAGAAATCGTGCTTGGGGATTCGGAGCCTGAGGCCAGTGGATCTTTTGGTTTAAATGTTACTTACAAGAATTTCTCGTTGTTTGCTTCTTTTGGTTATGAATGGGGAAAACAGACGTACAATGAGACCTTGATCATGAATGTCGAGAATGCGGATATTCAAGGAAGTAATGTTGATAAGCGCGTGCTGACACAGCGTTGGGAAAAACCGGGCGATATCGCTCCCCTGAAAGATATAAAAGATATGAACAGTGTTACCTTGCCTACTTCCCGATTCGTGCAGGACGAGAATGTTTTGTCTCTGGATGCATTGACATTGAGCTATGATTTTGATCCGCTATGGCTTCGGAAAATATACTTGAAGACACTGCGCTTGGAAGTAAGTACGAGCGAGTTGTTCCGTTTGTCTTCCATCAAGCAGGAGCGAGGAACGAGCTATCCATTCGCCAGAACGGTGAACTTTTCTTTACGTGCAACTTTTTAGTAAGTCAAGAATATGAGAAATAAATTATTGTATTTAATTTTTGTTTTACCGTTCTTTATGTCATCATGTAATGAATGGTTGAATGTGGAACCGGAAGATGAGATTAGTGAAGAGAAGTTGTTTTCCACGGGTACAGGTTTCCGGCATGCTTTAAATGGTGTTTACTTTACCATGGAGTCAAGGAATTTATACGGAAAACATTTGACTTGGGGAATCGTGGATGCATTGGGGCAGGTGTATAATTATGGAAAAGCCGCTGGTGTAAACGAGATGCAGTTTGGTGCCGATGAATATGCATGGGACCATTATGCCTTTAAACCTGTGCTATCTTCCATTTGGACAGAGGCTTATAATGTAGTGGCCAATTGTAATAATATAATACAACAGATAGAACATGCCGATCCCGAAATATTTAGTTGGAAAGAAAAGGAGAAAGCTATGATCTGGGGTGAGGCCTTGGCATTGCGGGCATTTATACAATTCGATATGCTGCGTTTATTTGCTCCGGCTCCCTCTACGAATCCGGGTGACCGTAAGTTTATCCCTTATGTAAATACTTACCCGTCCTATATTTCTAATCCCAAAACGGTGAATGAGTGTTTGGAATTGATTGCCAAGGATCTGATCGATGCAAAGCAATTATTATGGAAATTCGATACAGCGAAATCCTTTAGTCGGTCGGACAATTTTGAGACTGCAGGATCCGGTGAGACTATGTTTTTAATACGTCGGGGATTTCATCTTAATTACTGGGCGACTACCGCTTTGTTAGCTCGCGTGTATTTGTATGCGCAGAAAGAAGAAGAGGCTCTGAAACAAGCAGAGGAGGTGATGACTTTTGCTGCCCAAAAAGGAGCCTTTGCTTTAGCAGATAGATTTTATTACGGAGATCGGAAGTGTTATTCCGACGTGATATTCGGGTTACATGTTATTGATCTGTTGGATTATAATAAGGAGATCAATACTATGGAAAATAAAAAAAATGCCAAGTATTTATCAATCTTGGAAGTAGAAAAGAATTATTTTGGTAAAGATCTGACAACTTCCAAAGGGGATAACGGGACTATAATGACAAGCAATGATTATCGTTTCAAGTATTGGATCGAAGATATGGACAATGAACATAGCTATTATCGATTTATGAAATACGATGCATCGACTTCAGGAGCAACGGCTGGGGTAATAGAGGTTTCTGAGCATATCGTACCTTTTATTCGGATGAGTGAGGTGTACTATATTGCTGCAGAGATCTTGTGTAAGCGGGGAGCGGAAGGATTGACGAAGGCTAAATCTTACTTATCGTATATAAAAGGGCAACGTGGATTGAAAAAGACGGATGTGACCGTACAAGAAATTACGAATGCCCAATCTGATGAATTTATGGATTTGTTGATTAATGATATGCGTCGGGAATGGATAGGAGAAGGACAGACGTATTTTCTTTATAAACGTTTAAATAAGAATATTCCGAAGGAAAACGGAGGTTTTGTTGTTGCTTCTGAGAATGTATTTGTGGTACCACTTCCGGATGTTGAAACTAATTTGTGATGATTATGAAAAAAAATATATTGTTTTTATTTGCATGGATGTGCATGTTGGTTGCTTGTAGTGAGAAAGGAATCATGGAATATTCCGATAATACACTTTATGTATATTTTGCTACAGATGCAACGAAAGATAGTACAACGTATTCATTTAAAGCTTACCCTAGTGGAGAGATTCACGTGAAGATACCGATGAAATGCGACGGTGTTTGGGCGAGAGAGGATCAAGAATACACGGTGTCTGCAGACGAAAATTTTACTACGCTACCTTCCGATTTATATATATTGCCGGAGAAATGTGTTTTTCCGGCAGGGCAATTGCAGGACACGATTGAAATCGTGTTGTTGGATGGTGATATACTGAAAGAGAAAATGTGTCGGTTGATGTTGAAAGTGGACGAAACGGAATTTGTGAAAGAGGGAGAGGTTAATTACAGTCGTGCCATATTCTTGGTTTCTTCGAAGTTAGTTCGTCCTGTTTGGTGGACCGTGTGGGATGGCGGTTACGGTGGACCGGAGAATTTTTATAACATTGCGGAACAGATTTATTTAGGTGAATATTCGGAAACAAAATACACGATGTTTTTGGAGGAATTGGCAAAGGATGGGGTGGAGTTTGACGGCCAAAATAAATTGGTGTTGAAAAAGTATTCCTTACGATTGAAACGTCGAGTAGAGGAATTTAATAATGATCCCGAGAATATCGCTAATGGCAAAGTTCCATTAAAAGACGAGAATGGTAATAAAATAGTTATTCCCGCAGTTGGGTAAAAATGGATAGAGTATGAAAAAAAGTTTGATATATATTTTTATTCTGTTGTCAGTCATGGCTTGCTTGGATGATAAGAGCAACTATGACTACAAGGATTTGAATGACTTTGAAAATTGGGATCGTAATGGAGTAAGTAATGTCGCTGGTAGTTACACGTTATATCCCGGTGAAGAGATATTGCTTGAGCCGAAGGTTCGATTCTCTATTGATACTTTAAATCCAGATGCATCGTATGCTTGGTATTTGGGTGAAGAAGAGGAAATGACCTTATTGTCAGATCAGTTAAACTATACTTATAAGGCAGATCAGATAGGGAAATTTACTTTGTTGTTTTGTGCTACTGATAATAAAACGAATGTTACATTTACGAAAGAGCTTACCGTAAGTGTAGTTGCTTCATGGAAAAACGGTTGGATGATATTGTCTAGGTCTGCCGGTAATGAATCCCAGTTATCCATGATCCTGTCAAAAAAGCAGAGTATAAGCGAGATTGTTGATGGTAAGGAAGTATCCCGGGATACTGTTGTTTATGTGGGAGAAAATATAAATGTGATACCGAGTTTGGGGCGGGGGCCTCGTAAGTTGGTTGAGAATTTCATCTATCCGACAGCAATCGGGATGCAGGTTGAAGATGAGGTCATGGTGTTGCAGGAAAGCGGACCGGTGGAGTTGGACGGAAATGAATTGACCCCGGTGGGATATGCAAGAAATGAATTTTTTGATGGGATTCCAGATCGTTTTGATCCGGTGGATGCCGTGTTGACATTTGACGGGAAGTGGCTTCTGAATGCTGATAATTACATTTATATGGCTAATCTTTCCGTTGCGATTGATCTGCATTCAGGATTCTATTTGAAAGATCCGTCGTTAAATGGGAAAAAGGTGAAGACGTTATTGCCATATTATAAAGGCGAAGATAATTATCTGATCGTTGGTATCGACGAAAATAATACGTATTTCGGGATAGTGAATGATGGAGAATGTATTTATAATACAACCGATTATGTGATAGGTCCCTTGAATAATGTGGGAGCTTGTGCGGAGTTTAGGGAGGATTACGAGAATGATCTTTTAAAAGAGGTAAAAGGAGATTTTATTTTTCATGCTTGGGCTAACGAGGCAAATTATTATACTCCGCCAGCCTATTTTTCAATTCTTGATCAAGATGGTGTGTATTTATGGCATTATTATGAATTGGATTATCGGGAGGAAAATGATAAATTCCGTTTGATGGAGGAAGGTAGTGAATCTGGTCAAATACCTGCTTCTATCATGGTTGATTATAAATGTATGGCTCTATTCCCTTGGCATGAATGGTTGCTTGTGGCTTCCAGTGATCGCTTACACTTTTATGATTATTGGGAAAATAGAATAATTAATTTGTCTTCTTTTCCGCACTTCAATTCGGAAATTGTAGGTCTTGCCGTGAAGGATTATGATTCATACTATGGTACGGTGAATGCTCATTTGGCGGTAGCATTGAAATCCGGGGAGGTTTATGTTTTTGAAGTAAAGTATGATAGCGAACTAGAGGTAATGGAATTAGTGGAGTTGTATCATAAAGACGGCTTCGGGGAGATTGTAGATATCGAATATAAGTTTGGTCAAGGAAATAAGCCGGGCGCATCTAGTATGTATTAAGCATGTTGTTTTAGTCGATAGAATTTCAAAGGGAGCTATGCTCCCTTTGGGTTCTCTTTTGTTGTTTGTAAAAGCGAGTGTGTTGCTAGTTAATCGTATGTAAATCATTTAATTGTATGAATAAGATATTGGTTTTGTTGTCATTATTATTGTTTACTTTTGGGGGAGAAGCTCAGCAGAAAGCAAATTATAAATTGGCAGAAAAGTTACGGAATGTTTCATTTGGTAGTTTAATCGGGAAGTATAGTATGAGCGTGTTTCCCAAACAGATTAACGATACGGATAAGTTCTGGTTCGAGTTCACCACGGAAGAGGGAAAGAATTTCTATTTTGTCGATCCGGCAAAAGGGGAGAAACGTTTGCTTTTTAATAATACGGATATTGCACAGGGGGTTAGTCTGATTACCCGGAAAGGCTATAATGAGAAGGATTTGAGAATCTCCAATATGGAATTTTCCAAAGATTTGACCAAAATGACCTTTTCTATGGATGGTCGTTATGAATTTGACTTTAAGACAAAGAAAGTACAGGCCTTGGAGAAAAAAGATCATTCAGAGGAGGATGACGAAGTGATTTATTCTTGGATGACCTTTTCCCCGGATCGGAAATATATATTGTACGCGAAAGGTCATAACTTGTATATACGGGGTAATAAAGCTAAAGGCGTGGATACCACGGAAGTTCAGTTAACAACTGACGGGGAAAAATATTATTCCTTTGCCCGGGATCCGGAAGATGATCAAAAAGATGAAGCGGAAACAAATGCTCGTTGGTTTAAGGATTCCAGACATATTTACGTGGTACGTGAAGATAGCCGAAAGTTGAAAGATATGTTTGTTATTAATTCTTTGACTAAGCGTCCGACGTTGGAAACGTATCGGTATGAGATGCCGGGAGAGAAGGATTTATGCCAGTACGAATTATGGATTATTGATATCGAGAAAAAAACTGCCAATCGGGTTTCGGCTGATAAATGGACAGATCAGTATATTCAGGTTCTCCAACCCGGAGAAAAAGGAGACAAGCTTTTCTTTCAGCGTTTTAAACGTACATGGGATGAAGTTGATATTTGCGTGGTAAACACGGAGACATTGGAGGTGAAGGAGTTGATTCACGAGGTAGACAAACCTTACCGGGATTATCATATGCAGAATACGGTAATATTGAACGACGGGAAAGATATTTTGTTCCGTTCGGAGCGCACGGGCTGGGGACATTATTATCATTATGACGGGGAAGGACGTCTGAAGAATGTTATAACTTCAGGACCTTGGGTGGCCGGACAGGTGGCTGCTATCGACACCGTGGGACGTACTATTTATTTGTATGGTTTCGGACGGGAGAAGGGGGTTGATCCTTACTATTATATGCTTTATAAGGCAAGTATCGATAAAGAAGGGGTTACCTTGCTGACACCGGAGAATGCTCAACATGGGGCTTCATTCTTATCTTCTAAACGTTATTTTGTGGATACTTATTCACGGGTGGATATGGAACCGAAAATTGTTTTGAAGAATAATCAGGGAAAGGTGATCATGGAATTGGCAAAACCCGATACCCGACGTTTGAAGGAATTGGGATGGAGAGCCCCCGAACGTTTTACCGTGAAGGCAGCTGACGGTTTGACGGATATATATGGGATTATGTGGAAACCTGCTGATTTTGACCCGAACAAGAAATACCCGATTATTTCTTCCGTGTATCCCGGTCCGTTTTTCGAGTACGTGAACACTTCTTTCCGTGTGGATGATAGTTATAACATGAGGCTGGCTCAACTCGGTTTTATCGTGGTATCTATGGGACATCGGGGAGGAAGCCCGATGCGGGGTAAATTCTATCATCGTTACGGGTATGGAAAATTACGGGATTATCCTTTGGCAGACGATAAGTATGCCATCGAACAGTTAGCTGATCGATATGCTTATATTGATCTTTCCAAGGTGGGTATTTTCGGTCATTCCGGGGGTGGATTCATGTCAACTGCGGCACTCTGTACGTATCCGGATTTCTACACGGCAGCCGTGTCTTCCGCGGGAAATCATGATAATAATATTTTTAACCGGGGATGGTCTGAAATATATCACGGGGTGAAGGAAGCGGTCAAGACAGTGAAAGGGAAAGACGGGCAGGATAGTACGGTGTACACCTATTCATGTAAGGTCCCGACGAATATGGAATTGGCAAAACGTCTGAAAGGACATTTGTTGTTGGTGACAGGAGATATGGATAAAAATGTGCATCCTGCCAATACATTGCGTATGGTGGATGCTTTGATTAAGGCAAAGAAGAATTTCGAAATGATCGTGTTGCCGGGTAACGGGCATGGTTTCGGGGGAAAGGCAGATGCTTTCTTTGAGCGTAAATTGTGGTATCATTTTGCGAAATATTTGTTAGGGGACGAGAGTACGATGGAAGATGTGGAATTGCAAATAGAGAATTAAGATGAACAAGATAATAATATGCGTGGTGTTGATTGTCTGTTCCTTGTTGGCGAACGGACAACAAAAGGCAAATTATAAGTTGGCGGAACGATATAAGAAACATGAAATCGTGGGAATTTCAGGTAATAGTATGGCGATCCATCCTGAATTTATCAATAATTCCGATCGTTTTTGGTATTCTTTCTCGGATAGTAACGGGAAAAGATATTATTACGTGGACCCGGCGAAGAAACTAAAACGATTGTTGTTTGATAACGACGATTTATTGGCCCAGATAAGTAGAGAAACTCGTAAGGCATACAATTCAAAGGATTTATCCTTACATTCTATCGAGTTCGATAAGAAGGAACGTTCATTTACTTTTGAGTTTGATGAGGCGAAGTATCAATACACGATCAAAACCGGGAAAGTGGAAAAGATTGATTCCTTGAAACCATGGTCTGGTTGGGCTTCGTGGATGAAGTATTCTCCGGATAGTTTATATATTTTGTATTGTAAAAATCACAATTTGTACGTGATGGGCAACAAGAATAAGGGACAGGATTCCACGGAAGTACAATTAACTTTTGATGCAGAAAAGAATTTTACTTTTGCTAAAGAGATGGATGAATCCGATGAAGAAGTGGAAGCTGTTGCTGAATGGTTTAAAGATTCAAAGAAAATCTATGCGGTGAGAGAGGATGCTCGAAAGGTGAAAGACTTGTATCTGATTAATAGCCTGTCACAACCTCGTCCCACGTTGAAAACTTACAAGTATGATATGCCGGGCGATAAGGAAATATCGCAGAGTGAGTTGTTGGTGATAGACCTGGAAACGAAGAAGATTACCAAGTTTAATATTGACAGATGGCAGGATCAGTATTTTGAAGTGCTGTATGCAAGTAAAGATTCGGAAAGAATTTATTTTGAACGGACAAACCGGGCGTATAATGAAAAAGAACTATGTGTTGTAAACGTGCTTACCGGGGAAGTAAAGGTGTTGGTTCATGAGGTTGACAAGCCGTTTATGGATTTTAAGATGGTGAGTATCTCCTTCCTAAACGATGGTAAGGATATCGTGTACCGCTCTGAACGTAGCGGCTGGGGACATTATTATTTATATGACGGGGAGGGGAATTTGAAAAATGAAATCACTTCCGGGGATTGGGTGGCCGGTCCGATATGCGAGATTGACACGGTGGGACGTGCACTCTATTTTTACGCCTTGGGTAAGGATGAGAATATAGATCCGTATTACTATACATTGTGCAGAGCCAGTTTGGATAAACCAAATTCTGTCGAGCAACTGACATTTGATAATGTAACTCATACTGTGGATTGGTCTAAAACGTTTAATTATTTTATTGATACTTATCAACGGGTAGATTTGGAACCTCACGTAGTTCTGCGTAACAAGCATGGGAAAAAGATCATGGATTTGGAGAAGGCCGATATTTCCCGAATGCAAGAGATGGGGTGGAAAGCTCCGGAACGTTTTAAAGTAAAAGCGGCAGATGGCGTTACGGATTTGTACGGCGTGATGTGGAAGCCATTTGATTTTGATTCCACGAAACATTATCCCATAATATCTTCCGTTTATCCGGGTCCTTTTTACGAGTATGTGCCAACTCAGTTTGATTTTATTCATGGTCGTAATACTCAATTGGCACAACTTGGATTCATTGTTATTGCCGTAGGACACCGGGGAGGTTCACCAATGCGGGGAAAATATTACCATACCTATGGTTTTGGAAACTTGCGAGATTATCCTTTGGCGGATGATAAATATGCTATCGAGCAATTGGCCGATCGCTATTCTTATATTGATGCTACGCGAGTGGGGATTTTTGGACATTCGGGAGGTGGTTTTATGTCGACGGCAGCCATCTGCACGTATCCTGACTTTTATAAAGCAGCTGTTGCAGCTGCCGGTAATCATGATAACTACATTTATAATAAATGGTTTACCGAAACACATAATGGTGCGACAGAGGAAAAGAAGGTGATCAAGGATAGCGTGAATGGAGATCGTACGGAGTACACGTATAAGTTCCGGGTGAATACCAATATTGATTTGGCAAAGAATTATAAAGGCGGTTTGTTGCTTGTCACAGGTGATATGGATGACAATGTACATCCGGCGCATACTTACCGTATGGCAGATGCTTTGATAAAAGCTGGGAAGAATTTCGATATGTTGGTTTTGCCGGGACAGGATCATGGATTTTCCGGGGCCGCAGAGCTATTCTTTGAACGGAAGTTGTGGGCTCATTTTGCAAAATATTTGTTGGGAGATTCTTCTGCGGATTACAAAAGTTCAATTGGAAATTAGGACATAGAAAATGAATAGGATAATTATTTTATTGGGATTCATCGCCTTTCATGTTACGAGTTTTGCACAACAAAAGGCAAATTACGAATTGGCGGAACGTATGCGGGAAATTACGCAAGCTCCGATCTCAAAGAATACATTGCTTATAAGACCAACTTTTATAAAAGGGAGTGATTGTTTTTACTACTCTTTTCAAACAGAAGAAGGGAAGAAATATTATTGGGTGGATCCGAAACGGAAAGAGAAGAGGTTGTTGTTCGATAATGCTGAGCTGGTGTCTAAGGTGAGTGAGATGACGAGAAAGCCTTACAATCATAGAAATTTTGACATCGAGGTGAAGTTCTTGGATGAGGAAACGTTTAAATTTTATCTTGATCGTCAGGATTATACTTATAATATTCGGACGAAAGAGTTGAAGCTTTGGAAAGCAAAAAAACAATTTACGTCAGATCCTTATTGGATGTATTATTCTGCGGATAGTGCTTATATGTTGTTTGCCAAACGTCATAATTTGTATTTGGTGGGTAATCCGGCGAAAGGTAGGGATACGACAGAAGTGCAGCTTACGTTTGATGGCGAGAAGAATTATTCATTGAACCGGGAAGACGAAGGGGAATTGGATGGGCGTTTCCTTTGTGAAGCTAAGTGGTTTAAAAGGGGGAATAAATTTTATGCCTTGCGAGAGGATTCTCGTAAAGTGAACGATATGTGGGTGGTGGATGTACTTGCAGAACCTCGTCCTAAGCTGGAGACCTATAAATACGAGATGGCAGGTGATAAACATGTTATTCAATATAGCCTGATTATCGGGGATGCCGATACGCGGCAAGTGCGGGAGATTGATATTAATCGCTGGCCGGATCAATATGTAGATGTTGTTTATAGCAGTAATGACGGGAAACGTCTTTATCTTCAGAGGTATAAGCGCACGTGGGATGAAGCAGATATTTGTATGGTGAACGTGGAGACCGGGGAGGTAAAATCGCTTATCCATGAGAAAAATAAACCTTATTTGGATTATCAGATGAGGAGTATTACTTTCTTGAATGACGGAAATGAGATATTATTCCGTTCGGAACGTAGTGGTTGGGGGCACTATTATTTGTACGACAAGGATGGAAATTTGAAAAATCAGGTTACCTCGGGAGCTTGGGTTGCTAGTCCTTTGCTACAAGTGGATACGGTTCGCCGTCAGATATATTTCTATGCGTATGGACGGAAGGAGGGGGTGGATCCTTATTACTATATCTTGTATCGGGCAGATTTGGACAAGGAGAATGCATTGACTTGTTTAACTCCGGAAAATGCGACTCATAATATAACGTTATCTCCTTCTTGCGATTATTACGTGGATGGATATTCACGGGTGGATATGGAACCGAAAAACGTTGTTCGAAATCGGAAAGGGAAAATTATCATGACGCTGGAGGACCCGGATTTGGATCGCTTGTACGAGATGGGATGGCGGGCTCCGAAGCGTTTTTCGGTGAAAGCTGCTGATGGGGTTACCGATTTGTACGGGGTGATGTGGAAACCTGCGGATTTTGATTCTACAAAATTGTATCCGATTATTTCCTGCGTGTATCCCGGACCATTTTTCGAGTATGTCCCGACACGTTTTACCATCAATGACGAGTTGAATACCCGATTGGCACAACTTGGTTTTATTGTTATCACCGTGGGACACCGGGGATGTTCTCCCATGCGAGGCAAATATTATCATACTTTCGGGTATGGCAATCAACGGGATTATCCTTTGGCTGACGATAAGTACGTGATAGAGCAGTTGGCTGATCGTTATTCTTTTATTAACCGGAAGAAAGTTGGTATTTATGGTCACTCCGGGGGAGGTTTTATGGCAGCTGCAGCCATTTGTACGTATCCTGATTTTTATTCGGCAGCTGTTGCGTCTGCTGGTAATCATGATAATAACATGTATAATAAAGGATGGGTCGAGATTCATTATGGCGTGCAGGAACGTAAAAAAATGGTGAAAGATTCTCTTGGTAATGAGCATGAGGAAATTACATATTACACGTCCAGCAAAACAAATATGGATTTGGCTAAGAATTATAAAGGAGGTTTGTTGCTTGTGACAGGAGATATGGATAATACGGTTCATCCTGCACATACGATGAAAATGGCAGATGCCCTTATTAAAGCGGGAAAGGATTTTGATATGCTGGTATTACCCGGTAATAGACATGGATACCGGGGTATGGCGGAATATTTTTATGAACGGAAATTATGGCATCATTTTGCCCGGTTTCTTTTAGGGGATTCGTCTGCCGATTATCAGACAGATTTGGATTATTTTATGAAGAGATAAATTCGTATTGTATATTTAAATGTAAAACACAAGATATTTTATTGTGAGGCTAAAATTTAGTCATTGTTTTCATGAGCTTTTTGCTCGTGCAGGAAGTTTTTGCTCCTTCTTCTATGGCAATAATCTGGAAAAGGGAAAAACATGAATCGGTCAAGGAGTTAATAATCTTTTTAATGAAATAGTATATGATGAAATTTGTAATAATTTTTTTGTTGGTATTCTCCGGTAATGTAGGATGGTCTCAAAAAAGAGCTTTGGATACAGCGGCATATAAGTTATGGCGAAGGGTAGATGCTCCTAATATTTCGGAAGATGGGAAATGGGTGACTTATCATTTCGTACATATTGACTCAAAATATGATACATTACCTCGGGTGACTTATCTGTATAACCCGGAAAAAAATATCAAGGTGGAACTGCGACACGTGGTTAGACCTTCATTTTTCGCAAACGGGAAATGGTTGCGCTATACGGTAACGGCTCCAGAGGCGGATTCCTGTGCTTGCGATTCGACCTTTTTGTTGCGTTTGCGGGATATGAAAAAGGTATATTGGGACCGGGAATATGATTTTAACGAATATAATACTTCGGAGTTGATCACGTATTCTTACCCGATAGATAAAAAATCCCCGAAATATAGGCGATTTGTCATTAGGAATATCGGGAACTGCGACTCTATCGTGATGGATAGTGTGGAAAATTGCACGCTGTTGAGGGGGCATAAAGCAATGGTTTATATCAAAAATCATGGAGAGTACAAATCTTTGTGCTATCGTCCCTTGAAAGGAAAATCCGTTGTTATTTTTTCCGATAAGAAACTTTTATTAAAAGATTATTCATTAGCACATGATCAATTGGGAGGAACGTTCACGGTGGCCTCGGATACATCAAAAATGAATAATCCCGATCTTTTTTATTCTTTTTCTATCCCGAAGGGAGAGTGTCGGCTTTTGGTGGATTGGGATGATGTGCAATTCCCGAAAAATTATGTTTGGCGAAGTAGGGCTTATCGTTTATCCAATGACGGAAAGCGTGTTATCTTGGATGGGGATACGATTTTGCCGGTACCGGAGAAAAAACGGGAAAAAAAAGATACTCGTTTCGAGCTAGAATTATGGACTTGGAATGATGAGATTTCATCTTTGCAGCAAAGAGAAGGAAATTATAGGTCCAGTAACGTGAGACTCGCCTATAATTTGGATACAAAAATTTGTTGCCGGGTGACGAGTCAGAATATGGAAAAATTGATTTTGCCGGAAGGAAATAAGTACGACTATGCTTTTGCATTGGACAAAACTCCTTACAGACGTTTTTCGGACTGGAAAAATGATATTAATGCGGATATTTATCTGATTGACCTAAATACGGGAAAAACTATTCTCTTTGAGCGAAATTCCTACACGGAACCGGAATGGAGTCCGAACGGTAAATATGCATTATGGTATAATGCTTTGGAAAAAGTCTGGTATAAAATTGATCCGAGGACCTGTCAACGGGTAGATCTCTCGAAAGAGATAGGCTATCCTGTCCACAATGAATTACATGATTTGCCGAAACCAGCGGAAGCATACGGCATTGCGGGATGGTCGAAAGATGGTAATCGGGTTGTGCTGTATGACCGCTATGATATGTGGGTAATAGATTTGGCGGGGGAAAAGCCTGTTTATTCGTTGACAGGCGGTTATGGAAGGGCTACAAATCGGCAATTCCGTTGGTTAAAAGATGATTATGGGGATAAAATTATTGATTTCGAAAATGGATTTCTGATGACTTCCGTGAATTTAGAAAATCGGGATGAAGGAATTTATCACTTCCAGTCTAATGGGAAATTGAAAAAATTGATGGAAGGTCCTTATTCAGTCACGGTGAATCAAAAATCAGAAAATCAGAAATACTGTATATTTACTCGGCAGGGGTACACGGAATTTCGGGATTTGTGGTGGAGTGATTTGGCATTTACTCGCCCGGTAAAGATAACAAATACTAATCCGCAACAGGAGAATTATTTTTGGGGATCGGTGAAGTTGGTCGAATGGACAAACTTCGAAGGAAAAAGAAATCGGGGACTACTATATTTGCCGGAGGATTACGACCCATCGAAACGTTATCCGGTTATCGTGAATTTTTACGAAACACACACGGAGACTTTGCATAACTATATCGTACCGTTTTGGTGTAGTGGTATGCTTAACGTGATTTCTTACGTGAGCAATGGTTATGTGGTATTCATGCCGGATATCCATTTTACAGTGGGCGCTCCGGGTGAGAGTAGCTATAATGCTGTCGTTAGTGGCACTGAAATGCTTATTGACCGGGGAATAGCTGATAAGGATAGAATCGGGATACAAGGGCATAGTTGGTCCGGTTATCAAGTGGCTTACTTGGTGACTCGTACAAATATGTTTGCCTGTGCCAGTCCGGGGGCAGCCGTGTCCAGCATGGTTTCTGCCTATACAGGAATTCGTACGGGAAGCGGGATGCCTCGAATGTTCATGTATGAGGAAACGCAAAGCCGTTTGGGTAAATCTTTGTGGGAGGACAAAGAAATGTATCTTCGTCACTCGCCCATTTTGAATGCGGATAAGATACAGACTCCATTATTGATTTTTCATTGTGACGGGGATGAGGCTGTCCCCTATGCTGAAGGATTGAATTTATTCCTTGCCATGCGACGTTTACAGAAGCCTGCTTGGTTGCTAAATTATAAGGGAGAACGCCATTTCTTATTCAACAAAGCTGCAGAGGTGGATTGGACAATTCGTTTACAACAATTCTTTGATCATTATTTAAAAGGAGATCCCGAACCCCGATGGATGAGGGAAGGGATTCACGCTAACGAGCGTGGAATAGATCAAAAGTATGATTTGGTAAAATGATTTTTGAAATAGTAATTTTAATTTAGAATAGTATGAAAAATTTGTTTTGTATAGGTTTAATCTTGTTATGTTTAGCTTGTGGCAGTGATCCGCAAAAAGAGATGGAAAAGAAAATTGTTGGGGAATGGTGTAATCCTTATACTTACGAGTCGACAGGAGAGCTGAAAGGTTTTCATTTCAAAAAAGGGGGAGTATGTGAAGCGATTAATATTCCTTCGTTGGATCTGAAAACATGGAGTATTCAAGATGGTTATTTATTGATAAAAGGTTTTAGCCTTGAGGAAGATGGGAAAAAAGAGGTTTACGAGACGAAGGAAAAGATCGATCTTTTAAGTCCCGATACGTTGAGTCTCGTGGCACGTGAATCCAATCCTCGCCTTATCTTTCTTTATTTGAATACGAAGATTATTAAAGAACGAGTTGCTGTAGATACGATGTCTTGGGAATAGTATTTCTTGTATTAACGATAGACGATAGAAAAGAAGTTCAAAATGTTGTACCCTTGAAAAGTTCGTGTTCGACTTTTTGGGGTACAATCCCTCTCGTGGAGTCGTATAGAAACGTGGGAGAAATTACACCCGGTTTGAAGTTCGAAGACCTTACCGCCATGACATACTCGACGACCACGAAAACCGTTACTCACGTCACCACGTGTCTCGTTATGAAGATCACGTTCCGATAACATTAAACTCTCTAAACCTTGTTTAACCAAGCCTTGTAAACCTAGTTCACCGTTTGTGATTTCGGAAATTATTTCCGAGATTTGTTCATGTGTAAATTCCATAATTATCCATTTTTGAAAATTGCATTACAAAAATAATCAATTCGGAATTTACACACTTTTTGAGACACTATCCAGCTTTTTGCCAAAGAGTAACCTCATTCTAGCAAAAAATGCCGGGGTTACTTTTAAGTTACTTTCTCCACGTGCAAATGGGCATTATTCAGTCAAAAATTGGCGGGGATAAAAGAAAAAAGTCTTGTAAACCCGATGATTTACAAGACTTTGGCATTTTTTTGTCGCCTTTTGGCGTTTGTTCCGTGGGCGCTGAGGGATCAGAACCCATGCCTTTAGCATATTATAGTTCAGTTACTTATGATTCAAAGAGCTTTTTTGTCCACGATTTAGCCATGATTTTATGTCATGTCCTGTCGTTTTTTGACTTGTGTTTTCCATATCCAAAATTACGTAATTTAGTCCATTTGTGCAAACTTAATTGATACAAATTGAGTGTTATTTCATAAATTGTTGTCTTCTTCGGCAACAGCAGAAGCAATATTGTATTACGATGAAGTTGTGTTAATTCTTTATTTCTATTGAAATTTCTTTTAAAAAAGAGCATTAAAAACTTTTCAGTAATTATTTGACTTATCTTTATAACATGGCATCTACATAATAATCAACGTAATTATGAACGAATTTTTTGTGCGATTATTAGACGATGTAAATTCAAGGATTAAATCCCTGAATGTTAATATCTTATCTGGGAGTCAGATAATTCAAATTCTTTGTGAAGCATTAGAACAATTAAGAGCGTATGTTCGGGAGAATGGTTTCGTTTCAATGGAGGAAGAGATTAATTTCTTTAAAATCTTTAAACCACAATTGTGCAGTCAGTTTATTTACTATTTTGAGGTAAGAAGTATTCAATCTAGGTTTCCGTGTTATTCAAGTAGGGAAATGGTGGAATTGTTTTATAGGGGTGAAATCAAGAGAATTGACAGGTATTTCATTGATAACTTGTATTTACAACAATATATGGAATTAGGGGCAACGTATCTTGATGAATACTATTTTACTCGGGGAAAATTATTTTTGACGGTTCAACAAAATAATGAATTGTTGTGCGATTTAGATAGTTCGTTTTCTACTTTTTTTGATAGCAAAGTATCTCGATTGATGGCGTATAAAAAGTTACTTGTTTATTTACACGAGGAGCTTTACAAACAGAATCAAGCGGCTTTAGAACTTTCACCTCGTAAGTTAAGGTGGAATGGATCGAAACGTGATTTAGTGGCAATCATATACTCGTTCTATGCAAAAAATTGTGTTGATGCAACTTTAAGAGAATTGGCTGATTGGATTGAATATTCTTTTGCTATTGATTTAGGCGATTTTTATCATACTTATCAAGAAATAAAGGAGCGGAAGCTAGATCGAACGGAATTTCTTGATGAATTAAAAAAAGCGTTATTGAAAAAAATGGATGAAGAGGAAGAATAACGCAATAAAAGTCACCCCATAGGGCTTATACTGGGGCGAAACAATTTTTCATTACCTCCATATTTGGTAAAACTTTAAACTTTATCATTATGGAGGTAATAACATTTGATTCTGCTGTTTATAAAGAAATAAACGAAAAGATCACGAAAATTTCCGAATACGTGACGAGTATATCCCGTGAAAACGTGGATAATGAAGAAGCATGGGTAGATAGTGATGATGTCTGTGGGATGCTGAAAATTAGCAAACGAACGTTACAACGATTAAGAAGTAAGCGTATGGTTGAATACTCGCTTATACAGGGTAAGATATACTACAAGATAAAAGAAATCAAACGGTTGTTAGAAGATAATATTATCCGTAGGAGTCCAGATTCTGTGGATAATTTGATCGAGGCAAACAAGAAATATTTTTTGAAGAAAAAATGAGTGTACAATGGAAATAGACGAACAATACGTGCTTAAAGCGTTTAGCAAGTGTTTCGCTTGTATAGAACAGTTAGAGAAAAAAATTGATTCATTGGCAAAAAATGAAGTTGGAATAAACGGGGAGAAATTGTTGGATAATCAAGATCTGTGTGGAATATTGAAAGTAAACAAAAAAACTTTGGAACGTTACCGACGAACTGGGCTTCTACCTTATTTTAAGCTGAAAGGGAAAGTGTATTATCAACTGACGGACGTTGTGGAGTGCATGAAACATATAAAATCTCGTGGTGGATAAGTGTAATAGGTGTGTTCGGGAAAACAAATTCCGTGGTAGATTTGCTTCAAATGTACCACGGTTTTTCTGTTGTGCGGAACAATGATTCTTTCTTTTTCTCGTGATGTTGAAGCAACGTGTATAACATCACGAGAGAAAGAAGGTATGCTTGTGGGGAAATCATAGGGTGAAAAATAACGCGAACTTCCCAGCCCGCGTTAAAACACTAAATCCGTAAACTTGTTTATTAGATTACGAACAGAACAAAGTTAAGAATTTAATTTCTTTTTTTGAGTCTTCTTTTCAGATGATTTAATAGTTTCCTTGTTGTCTTCCTGTTTATTACTCTCACTTTGCTGGGGCACTCCTTCTTTGTTTACAGGATTATCCTGTGTTTTAACGCCATATTTATTGTCATACATCTCTTTCGATTTTATAACTTCTTCCGCGAGAAAAAAGCTGTTCGGGTCGTTCGCGTCATAAAATCGAGTTTTGTCATTTTTGATATTGAAATATCCATCTCGGATTGATCCGTCATGGCATACCAATCCCTGTAAAAAAATTGTACCTCCATCTTTTAAAATGATTTGGTTTTCTTCGCTTAAATCTTTTCCTCCTATCGTGTTAGACATTTTTGGAGGTTTTCGGTAAGACACGAGGGCAACTCCTCTGGTTTCAGCGTTTACTTGTATATCCCCGTCAAATGTACTTCCATCTTTTCTTTTCATCCCTTTTAGATGTACTATCCCGCCATTTTTGAGTGTTTCATGGTGTTCTCTAATATCAACTCCGAAAGAGGAGTCGTGTAGACGAAGGGAAGACGCTTTAAAAGACACTAATCTGTTTGTTAAATGGTCTTGGCTTATATAAACCTTTTCTGGATTAGAATTTTTCGAGAACTGAACTTCTGCAATTCGCCCAAGATTACCTGTTGTTTCAAGATTTTCTTTATCTGTGGCGTCAAATTTTATATTAAAATAGTGGTCTAATTCTTGCCGTGCAACTTTTCCTTTTAAACTGACAATTATTTTGTCGTCATTGTTTTTCCACACGGAAAATTTGGCATCTGTTTCAAGTTTAATATCTCCAAAATCTATTTTGACCGGATACATATATTTGGAACCGTTACCATTCAGTATATTAGGTAGATCATCGGCTGGAATTTTTTCTTTAAATATCCCGATTTTTTCTAATTTGTCCCACGGGAGTTCTTCTTCTTTATAATACGTTGGTTTCACTTGTTGCTGAGGTTGTTGTTGTGGATTTATCTTGTACTCTTTTAGAATTTCCTCCGCTTTCTCGGGATGTTCAGCAATTGCTTTAATAGCTTCATGCAATTTTGCTTTTGGAGTACGATAAAAAATCAAGTCATTCGGATTTTTAAATTTTTGAACGAAATTTTTCCAAAAGTTCTCCAGGGGGTTAAGGTTTTTATCGAATGTCATAAACTCTTCTTGATTTGAGCTGTCTTTCAGAGGAATTGATACAATTTCTCCCTTTTCATTCACTTCCTTAACAACTCTTGGTTCTGGTTTTTCCGTGTTTTTGGGCATGGTAATTAAAACCTCGATGTCGAAATCTTTTTTTTGTTCTTTTTCTTGTTCCATAATAATAATATTTAGAATGAGCACAATAGTAGATATGAAAATTTGTTGATGGTTAATATGATAGTATCTTGTAACTATCTGGATGTATTTTGTCTGTTTGTTAATAATGAAGAAATTATTGATATATTTGCATTGTATAATTGTGTATGTTATACATCTTGCGATTTTCGGGCTTGGTGGTTCCATCGCAAAAATAATGTAGAACATCTTACTATTCTTAATAGTAGATGCTTGGGGATAAGTAATGTAAATCTTCGTCATTAATTAAGTGAGGAGGAGTAATTACTTAGTTTTTATTATGAGTAAAGGAATCACCGGAAGTGAAAGAATCGAGTTAATAGTTCAAGGGCGGGAAGTAATCGAAATTGGACTTACTGCATCAGATTATTTGATTAATTGGGGCGATGGCTCCAGTTCGAGGGATCGTTTTCACGTGTATTTATCCGCGAAAGAAAAATCTATTTCCATTGCGGGTAAAAATATACGTGAGTTGTTGATAAGGGGTAAAGGGATCATTTCGTTGAAAGTTATTGGCTGTTTTGCAATGCATCATATAACTTGTAGTGATTGTAATTTATCTTGTATCGAATTGGATTGTATTAATCTCAGTGGTCTATCCATGCAAAATAATCGTGTTACACAGTTGAGTATTAATAGTAATAACTTGGATTGGTTGGTTTGTGACAATAACGATTTACATGAACTTGATTTAACTTCTCAAAGTCGGTTAGTGATGTTATCGTGCAAATATAATTACTTGGAAAAGTTACGTTTGTCAAAATCAAATTCTGTTTTGAAAAGTATAAACTGCGCCGGCAATAATTTATCTAAAGAGGAACTTAACGAGATAGCGACTACTCTTCCTAAATATATACCGTACACGAACTATTTATTCGATTATAGTCTAAATCCAGGAACTAAGGAAGTTAATTTCTCGGATATGTTAGCGCGTGGATGGAAAGTAGAAAAATCTTTTGATACTCAACTTATTAAAAAGTTGATCTCTAAATTTAGAGATTTAGGATACCTTAAATCGGAATAATGTATTTATGACGAATAAGATAAGATGTAAGACAGGACAATACATATACAGTACTGTCCCGTTTTACAAAATTGTTAGGAGAAGTGAATGTTTATTTTCGACCTAATGGCTTATTTTCGCATCATGTTTTAACCGGATTAGTTCGCTGTTAATAATATGATTAACCTCTTCTTTGATTCGATAATAGTTTGCCTCAATAATTTCTTCCATGTGGTCTATTCCTTTTGAATCGGTAAATGAATTAATAATTGGGATGGGTTTATATTGCTCTTCTTCTTTCTTTACTTTTTCGGAATCTATAACAATTTCTGCATGAAAAATTTTTTGTTCAATTTTTTCTCCAAAATTATCTGTGATGGAACCTACAAATTTCCCTTGTGACAAGTTACTTATTTTTGCTGCTGGAATTAGACTGTCTAATTGGGTGGAAAGTGATATTGATTTATCGTTACTGTTCAAAGTAGTACTTTGTCGTTGTTGTAATATTTTTCCAAATCTTTCTGATAGCAATTTTGCGGTTTCCCCTACCGTTTGTCCCGAGAAAACATTACCCACGGTATTCATAATTACGGCAGCTTCTTTGTCCCCGTAATCACGTTTAAGCTGTGAATAGTCTTGAAATCCTAAACAGATAGCAACTCGATTAGATCGAGCAGTAGCGATAAGAGTATCAAGACCTTTAAAGTATATTGTGGGTAGCTCGTCTATAATGACCATGCTTTTAAGTTGTTTTTTCTTGTTGATAAGTTTTATAATTCGAGAATTATAAAGTCCAAGTGCGGCGCCATATATACTTTGTCGATCGGGGTTATTTCCAACACACAGAATTTTGGGGTGATCCGGGTTATTAATGTCTAGGGTGAAATCGTTACCGTTCATAATCCAATACAATCGAGGCGAAATTAGTCGTGATAATGGTATTTTTGCGGAAGCAATTTGTCCTTGTAACTGCTCTGCGGCACCTCCTTTCCATGCGTCCACGAACGGGCTGAGGTAATTTTCTAGCTCTTTATACGATGTTAATATTGTAAATAGGTCTTCATAAGGTTTATTAAGTAATTCTATACAATGTGGGAAGGTACAAAATTGACCTTTTTGATAAATTTTAAGGAACCATATAATTGCAGTAAACAAGACGATAGGAGATTCTACGAAAAAATCGCCTTGTTTTGTAATCCAGCTACGGTTCAAGTTTAGCATGATGGTATAGGATGCTTCATAAGCATCTGTAATGTCATAAAGCAATTCAGGAGCCAAGGGATTACATCTATGGCTTCTCCTTGGATCGTCAAAATTGATAATATAGAATTTTGGTGGGACTGTATATTGATTAATATGTTTTAAGAGATGATTATAGGCAATGAGTGATAAATCATCAAATTTGAAATCGTAAACATAGAGAGAATAATTCTTCTCAATAGCCTGCTTGATATAGTTATTAATGACTGCAAATGATTTTCCTGAACCCGGCGTTCCAAGAACGGTGGATGCACGATAGGGATTTACCACATTTATCCATCCATGATATTCTTTTTTATTGTACCAAAATTTTGTGGGTAAATTAATAGAATCCTCATTTTCAATCAATCGTGTTTCTTGCATAAATGATTCATTTTCATCATTGAAAACATCATCCATCATCTTGTGTTTTAACAAGCGGCTTATCCAAGTTCCTGCGACTAATAATAAGATATAACCTATACTGGTTGTTGCGATATACAGTATCGTGATTGTTTGTTTATTTTGCGGAAGGCAAAAAATCCACCAATTCAAAAAGAATAGTAAGCTTCCCGATATTATACATGAATTGATATTGAACCAGGTTATTTTTTCATTTTTAATACCTCTGCGTCCCATGCAGGATAAGCATAATAGGATAAGCGCAAATAATTTAGTATTGAAAGTATTATTGAACAATCCGGTTGTCCGTTGAAAATTTGTCAGAATTTTATCAATAATATCAAGGGTAAAATGGTTATCTTGAAAGTAATCGAAACAGAAATAATAAAAATTCATCAGTACGACCAAGATACTCACGGCTCGCATGAAGTCAGCAGTTTTTGCTAGACCTCTTAGATCATCTTCATTTTGCATTTTCGTAATCAAATTTATGACATTGGGATGGATGAACCCTTTGTCGGTTAATATTCAAGTTTTTGGATTTAGTGTTTGTGATTAATCATTCGGGTCTTTTCCTGCGTTTTCGTTTCTTCCTTCGATAAATGGAATAAATGTCGTTATCGAAAGATTCTTCGTGAGGATGAGAGGGCATAAACAAATCTCCTTTAATACTTATAGAGGGTAAATTGGGCGTGTTAGAACTGCTGTTTTTTGGCATTAACTTTATAGCCGGATTAAAGTAATTTTCAAACCAATTTGCGGAGAAGTTTTTACCTAAACGGGAACCATTCATAACACAATTATTCACGTGATCTATAAATGTGACTCCATATAGTCGGTTAGAGGTATTTGTCCGGAATATAACGCTAACACCTGCTTCTGCTAAAATACTCTTGAATTTTTTTACAGAATGAGGTTGTCGGGTAGCTTCGAGAATAATTTGTTTGATTTGTTTTTTGTTATATTCTTTGAAGGCTACTTTTGACTGTTCAATTTGGCTTTCTATCCCTTTTATCGTTACGCAATCCCCAAAAAGAGAGGCTTTGAAAGGATTGCTTTTCTTTTCTCCCTTATCGTTTGTTGCAAAATATTGGATACCGTGAAACGGTTTACCATTATATTCTCCTTTTACTTCTTCAAGCGTAATGTTGTATAGGCTCAGCAATGCTTTATATTCAGACAGGGATTGATAAAAATATGTTTCGGAAACTTCTTTTATTATATTTCCGATCTGTCTTTTTATATCTTCATCTTTATAGTTTATTTTTTCTTTTTTGGTATGGATTTTTGACTGTTTATCCGCTGGATATAGTTTATATTCTTTTTCAAGGGAGCGAGTGATCTGTTTCGAGTGTTTAAATTCAAAAGAATCATTTATTTTACTTCCTTGTGCATTTACGCGCAGGGTTACGATGTGGATATGTTCACGTTTAATGTCCGAATGTTTGAAAATTACATAGGGCTGATTCCCATAACCTAATTCGTGGAGGTACTTTAATGCAATTTCATTTAATTGTTCATCAGTGAGTTTGTCTTTTGGATGCGGATTAAGTGAGATATGCATGATTGGTTTCTTAGTCCTTTGATTATTTATTAGATGTGTCTTGAAAGATTCTAGTAACAAATGCATACTTTCTTTTCCTGTTTGAGGATCATTCGTTATCACGTTATTAGAGCAAATTATTTGAGCATTGTTATTTACTATCTTCTGCATATTGTACTGAAGTACGCCGAAAAGATTCTTACCATAGCTTATTTTTGCAACCATTTTTGTGTGTATTTTTCAGAAATTTCGCTGGTTTTTCTTAGTAAAACTGCAATTTCAATCGTGGCTTTTTCCAGTTTTTGAAGAAATACTATTGCTTTTTTGTCCGTGATATTCTTGTTTATCGCCTTTGTCACTTGGTTGTAATTCACTCCAATTTTGCGAATTTCCATGCATATTTGACTGAGTTTTTCACAAATTTGCATGGCTGATTTATCAGTTACAATTGTATGAAATGGACGTTCAAAAATGCAGTTTATAATAAATTCGCTAATCGTGTTAGCTCCAGATTGGGAGAACAATTTTTGAAAAATGATATTTTCTTTCTCGTCTATCCGGAAGCCATAAAAGATGGTTCGTTTTTCTGCTTCATTTAGGTCAGGTCTTCCGCCTTTCCATTTTTTCTTTTCCGTTATGTGTTTCTTTGAGTCCTTTAGTTTTGCCATATAAATATTTAAAAAATTACGACTTCGGAGTAATTTTATCCCCTACCGGGTACGGTAGGGGAAGCAAGGTTTTTGTTTAACGGAATAGTTTCCGTTAAACAAAAACACACCTTGCTAATTGCTTGAGCAATTAAATTACTACATGGAGATCTTGCATTACACGTATATTTCATGGTAAAAAAAATGATAATTCTTTAGATGCAAGTTAAGGTGTAAAATATTAATAATCAAATTTATATAGTGCGACAAAATGGGCGTTTTATATAACAAATACCTCATGTGTATTCGTGAAATGTGTATTTGGAAAATAATCTAGTTCTATTGCATTGAAGGTGAAAATAGATTCGTTTATATCATCTAATCTATATACAATTTCAAAGATTTTACCTGTTTTAATTTGTACTGTTTGAGGATTGTTAGAAATTGATTGATTGATTGATTGATTGATTGATTGATTGAAATAAGGGTGTATAGAAATATGTAACTCTTGATATGAAGATTGATAGATTGCATGAGTTGTATATTGAGTGATGGATTTCATGAGATATAGATTAGATGATTTATTCTAAGATTGGTAGATTGATTGCAAGAAAGATAGAAATAAATGAATCATGATGTAAATCACTTAATAATCCATCCTTTTTGAGCATTCTATGAGGCTCGTAAAGTAATAATCCGTTATTTATTTCTCGTAAATGATCTTGTTGATGGTGTTTTACAGTAAAGGAAAGCGACAATTAGATATGTTTTGTGTTACAGGTAACTACATTAATATACAGGTGAGGTTTTTATGTTGTTTGTTTGTGTCGTGAAACTGGAAAGAGAATTAAAAGTAGAAACTATGAATACAGTATATATGGCATTCGCGAATCAAAAGGGTGGAGTTGGAAAAACTCTGTTTACGACCCTTGTTGCAAGTTACTTGCATTATCTTACTAAGATTAATGTTGTGGTTGTGGATGCAGATTACCCGCAATATAGTATAGTTGCCGCGAGAAATCGGGATTTAGATTTGATTCAACGAGATGAATATTTTAAGCGATTAGCTTACAATCAATTTTCTGTTATACAAAAACAGGCTTACCCGATTCTTAAAAGTATTCCAGCCGAGTCAATAAAAACGGCTGATAGCTATTTAGAAGACAAAACGCCCAATGTTATTTTGTTTGATTTGCCGGGTACGGTTCAGTCCGAGGGGGTGCTAAAGACTTTGGCGTGTTTGGATTATATATTCATTCCAATTTCCGCGGATCGACTTGTGTTAGAGAGTAGTTTATCTTTTGCTCAGACGATTCAAAAAGCATTTGTAAATAATAAATCAACTCGTTTAAAGCAAGTGTTTTTATTTTGGAATCAGGTAGATGCGAGGGAAAATAAGAGTATGTATGAAGTTTACGAGAGGATTATACGAGGTATGAACTTGATGCTTTTAGAAAGTCATGTTCGAGATACGAAAAGTTTCAGAAAGGAGATTTTGCAGGAAAGGAGGATTATTTTTCGTTCCACGCTTTTCCCGGCTAGTAAACGATTCGCTCGTGATAGTAATGTGGAGGCTTTAGTATTAGAAATCGCTAAAATTGTTCTGGTATGAAAGAGTTTAATGGTAAAGGAGGTGAAATAGATGAACTATTGTTGAAGCAAATGATTGCGGGTGAGGAATCTGCACAAGAACCTCCGCAAACGGTAACTAAAGAGAAATTACCTGTAAAAGAAGAGAAAAGTAAAAAGAAAAAAAATGATTACCGGGAGTTGTTTTTAAAAGGGGAATATCTGAAAGAAAGGCATTGCGTTTATATAAGCCAGGAGAATTATTTGCGGATAGCCTCTGTTGTTAGGTTATTGAATGTGGTTACGGTTGGGAATTATCTGGATAATATCTTAAGTCATCATTTGGAAGAATTTCAACGAGATATAGAAAAAATTGTAGAGGATGAATTACTAAAATACAAGCAATGAAAATACTGGTACTACTACTTCTATTGTCAATACTTGTGTATTATTTCTTTTTGTATTTACGATATAGAAAATATACACGTAGGGATATACATGAAGTTGACACGGAAAAAGTGGAGGTTCTTGGTAAAAGTAAATTCAATTTGGAAGATTTTCAAAATGAAACATTTCTGCAATCTGACGGGACTGATGCAAGTAGTATGTTTGAAATCGTGTACGAGGAGAAGGAAGAAATTGATAATGGAATTACTTTCGAAGAAATGCAGATGGCGGTAGATGTCATTCAATCGGAAAAGACGGACGAGTTACAGGAAATTGAAGCTGGGGAAGTATTAGCAAAGCTAAGGGGAACAGAAATCATGCTTTCTTTAGTTGAACAGATGGAGGATAGTAAAGATCGAATTAGTAGACTCATGGATAATTATATTGGTAATAAAGAAGATGACGAAAATTTTTAATTGGCATTAGTATGAAAGAAAATAAATACGGTTAAGAAAGAAAAGCTTTTAAACACTAAATCCAAAAACTTGATTATTAATCGCTGGAGGGGACTATCCACCCCCTCCGGCATAATTTGAAACAAATGATTACGAAAAGAATATTCTTATCGGGGGTAATATTTTCTTATACCCTAATAGCAATGGGGCAAGGAAACGGTTCAGCCGGAATTTCTGAAGCTACAAGTATGATTACGAGTTATTTCGACCCGATTACAAAGTTGATTTATGCGGTGGGAGCCGTTGCTGGATTGGTTGGAGGTATAAAAGTTTACAACAAATTCTCTGCCGGCGATCCGGATACAGCTAAAGTCGCTTCGAGTTGGTTCGGAGCCTGCATTTTTTTAATTGTCGCGGCAACTATTCTACGTTCTTTCTTTCTATAATACTGTGATTTATGGAATATGAGATCAACAAAGGAATTGGCAAGCCAGTTGAATTTAAAGGATTGAAAGCACAATATCTTTTGATATTCGTGTTGGGATTACTTGGGTTATTCATTTTATTTATTGTCTTGTATATGATAGGGATAAATGAAACCTTTTGTATCGGTTTACTGGTTGTTGCAGCTACAACTCTGGTTTTCCAAACGTTCCGGTTGAATAAAAAATATGGGCAGTATGGTTTAATGAAGCTTTGGGCAAATAAACATAATCCACGTTTTTTAATTCATCGGAGAACGGTTTATTCTTTTTTTAATAAGAAGTTATGAGAAATGTACTTAAAGCAACCACAATAGAGAAAAAATTACCTTTCATGGGGGTAGAACGAGATTGTATCGTTTCAAAGGACGGTGATATAACTGTTTGTTTTAAAGTTGAATTACCGGAAATATTTTCTTTAACAAAATATGATTATGAATCCATGCACAACACGTGGATTAAGGCGATTAAAGTCTTACCGGAATATACGATTGTTCATAAACAAGATTGGTATATAGAGGAGAGTTATCATGTCGATTTTGAAAGGGAACTGTCATTCTTTGAACGGGCAAATGAGTTACATTTTAACGAGCGTCCTTTTTTGAATCATATAAGTTATTTGTTTATAACTAAAACGACAAAAGAGCGAGCTAGGATGCAAAGTGATTTTTCCTCTTTGTGTAGAGGAAATATTATTCCTAAAGACTTGAATAAAGATGCATTCGCCCGGTTCGAGGAAGCCGTTGCCCAGTTTGTGCAAATAATAAATGATTCTGGATTTATACAGGTTAGACAATTAGATGAAAATGAAATTGTCGGAACCGAGGATAAAGATGGTATTATCGAAAAATACTTGTCTTTGTCTATACAAGATTCTGCAAGTCTTCAAGATATAGCTTTGCACCCTGATCGGGTTCAAATTGGCGATAAGTGTTTATGTGTACATACATTTCAACTTGATGATTTACCTGCAAAAGTTAAAACGGACTATCGTTTTGAAAAATATAGTACAGACAACTCCGGTTGTTTATTATCCTATGCCGCACCTTTGGGATTGTTACTAAATTGTAATCATATTTTCAATCAATATGTTATCATAGATGATTCGGATGAAATATTACGGCGATTTGAAAAATCTGCTCGTAATATGCAATCATTATCCCGGTACTCTCGGACAAATCAGATTAATAAGGAATGGATAGATTTGTTTTTAAACGTAGCACATAGTGAGGGACTTATGGCGGTTAGGTGTCATTGCAATATTATCGCGTGGGCTGAAAATGACATCAAGCTAAAAAAAGTAAAAAATGAAGTTGGTAGTCAGATTGCAATGATGGGATGTAAACCTCATTACAATTCCGTGGATGCAGCAACGTTGTATTGGGCTGCAATCCCCGGTAATTCGGGAGATTTCCCGATGGAGGAAAGTTTTTATACTTTTTTGGAACAGGCAGTTTGTTTTTTTGTAGAAGAAACAAATTACAAAGATTCTTTATCAGCTTTTGGAATAAAAATGTGTGACCGTGTAGGAAAACCATTACATATAGATTTGTGGGAAAACCCGATGAAACAGGGGATAATATCCAATCGGAATATGTTTATCGTGGGAGGTAGTGGGAGTGGGAAAAGTTTTTTCACGAATCATATTTTACGGCAATACTTCGAGCAGCAAGCGCATATCGTAATTGTAGATGTGGGGAACAGTTATCACGGGTTATGTGATTTAATAAACAAGAAGACGAAAGGAGCGGATGGAATTTATTATACTTACACGGATAAATCTCCGATCTCGTTCAATCCATTTTATACCGAGGATTGTGTTTTTGATATAGAAAAGAGAGAAAGTATCAAGACTTTAATAATGGCTCTTTGGAAAAAGGATACCGAACCCGCTACACGGGCAGAAGAGGTTGCGGTTTCTAATGCAATTGCTTTATATATAAATAATATTAAAGAAGATCGTTCAGTAGAGGTTTCTTTTAATAGGTTCTACGAGTTTGTAAAAACTGATTACTCAAAAATACTGGAACAAAAGGATGTCCGGGAAAAAGATTTTGACATCTTTAATTTCCTCAACGTGTTAGAGCCTTTTTACTCCGGGGGAGAATACGATTTTTTACTCAATTCAAATAGCAAAATTGATTTATTACATAAAAGATTCGTGGTGTTTGAAGTGGATGCTATAAAAGATCATGATATTTTGTTTCAGATTGTTACGTTGATAATAATGGAAATGTTTATCAATAAGATGCGACGTTTGAAGGGTGAACGTAAAATAATTGTTATTGAAGAGGCGTGGAAGGCTTTGATGAATAAAAGTATGGAAATGTATATTAAGTATTTATACAAAACCGTGAGGAAATTTTATGGTTCGGTTGCAACTGTAACACAGGAAATTGATGATATTATTTCCTCTCCTATCGTGAAGGAGTCGATCGTGAACAATTCAGATATTAAGTGTCTTCTTGATTTGAGGAAATTTCAAAACAAATTTGAAACGATTCAGGAATTGCTCGGATTAACAGAAAAAGAGAAAACACAGGTACTATCTCTGAATATGGCGAATAATCCGAATCGAAAGTATAAAGAGGTTTTTATAAGCCTAAGCGGGGTACAAACGAACGTTTATGCAACGGAAGTATCGAAAGAGGAATACTGGGTCTATACGACTGAAGAAAGTGAAAAATTTAAACTGCAACAACTTACGGATGAATTGGATGGGGATATTGAACGAGCCATCAAACAACTTGCGCGTGAAAACAAATAGTAAAACCAATCAAATATGTTTAAGATGAATAGAATACAGCATAATGGAAACGAGAAACAGCAAGCGTTCTCTTTAGCAGAAATGGAAGATTTTGCAGACCAGATAGGGGAAATAAAAGAGATTGAAAACATGGATGATCTTTGTGGTTGTTGGCGGAGCGAGCAATTGTCACCCACGGTTTTAATTTTTAAAGACCATAAAATTTACAAGTTCTTATTCCTGCACGTGGATGATTTAGGGCAAGTAATTCCTGTTGTGCATTTTTTGAAAGAGGGTAGGGTACAAACTGCCGATGGCGAAATAATGCTGAGTCTTGGTGATGACAATGTATTAATTGTGTGGGGACTCGGTGAGTACGTGAAACAATCAGAAATTTAAAAACTGTGATATGAGAAAGATAATATTACTTTGTTTAGTTGCTATATTTTCCATGACGGTAAAAGCACAAATCCCCGTGACCGATGTTGCCAATGTTACGCAGAGTATCGTGAACTCGATTCAACAAATTGTTCATACTTCTACAACTGCCAGCAACATGATAAACAACTTCAAAGAAACAGTAAAATTGTACGAACAAGGAAAGCGGTATTATGATGCACTTAAAAGCGTTAGCGACTTGGTGAAGGATGCTAGAAAAGTCCAAAAAACGATACTGTTAATTGGCGAAATCTCTGATATATTTATCAATAATTACCAAAAGATGCTCTCTGATAGAAATTTCACATCCAAAGAATTAGGTGCTATAAGCTGGGGGTATAGTAAGATATTGCAAGAGGCAACGGATCTACTCGTGGAACTTAAAACTATAATCCATGTTTCTAATCTTTCTTTGACAGACCGGGATCGTATGGAAGTTATTGAACGGGTGTATAAAGACGTAAGGCATTACCGGGATCTAGTAAATTATTACACTCGTAAAAATATTGGGGTTAGTTTACTAAGAGCAAGAGAAAAGCGAGAGAGGGATCGTGTATTGAGTTTATATGGCATGAATGAAAGGTATTGGTAAATAATAGGATTATGATATTATTCATTGAAAATTATAACAATCTGCACGAAGTATTGAGGGATTTATACGATAACATGATGCCTCTCTGCCAGGATATGGCACGGATAGCGAAAGTTATTGCGGGCGTGGGAGCGTTATTATATATTGGTGCTAGAGTATGGCAATCGCTCGCGAGGGCAGAGCCGATTGATATTTATCCTCTTTTACGACCATTTGCACTAGGACTTTGTATCATCTTTTTCCCTATTGTACTAGATGGAATAAATGGGATATTAAGCCCCGTAGTTCTGGGTGCAAATAGCATTTTAAAATCTCAGGAACTTGATATGACAGAATTTCGGATACAGCGGGATGAATTAGAGCGGCAAGTCATGTTAAGGAATCCAGAAACAGCTTATTTAGTGTCTGATGAATTGTTTGATAAAGAGATAGATAATCTTGGGTGGAGTCCTTCTGACATGATGACAATTGCGGGAATGTATATTAAATGGGGTGTTTACGAGATAAAGAGATCGGTCCGCGAGGGCTTTGTTGCTGTGTTGGAGGCTATTTTTTATGCGATTGGTTTAATAATAGATACGCTTAGAACTTTTTTCCTTGTGGTTTTAAGCATTTTGGGACCGCTTGTATTCGCGATAGCTTGTTACGACGGCTTACAAGCGACCCTAATGCAGTGGTTCGCTCGTTATATAACCATTTACCTGTGGTTACCGGTTTCGGATTTATTTAGTGCAATATTAGCACGAATACAAGTTTTGATGGTACAGAAAGACATGGCGGCTCTATCTGATCCGAGTTATGTTCCGGATGGTTCTTCGGATGTTTATATCGTGTTTATGCTAATTGGAATAATCGGATATTTTGCCGTCCCAACGGTTGCATCATGGATCGTGCAAAGCGGTGGTGTTGGTAGCTATGGAAGTTCCGTGAATAAAACAGCAAACTACGCGGGTGGATACTTGGGGGGAGCGATGGGAGCAAGTTCAGGTAATGTTATGGGAGAACTAAAGAAATAAGAGGATGGAATTTAAAACTTTAAAAAACATAGAAACCAGTTTTCGGCAGATTCGTTTTTTCACATTCGTGTTTATTTGTTTGTGTGCCGGGGTTACGGTCGTTTCTGTTTGGGCTTCTTACAATTTTGCTGAAAAGCAACGGCAGAAAATATACGTGTTAGACCAGGGGAAGTCTTTAATGCTCGCTCTGTCACAGGATTTAGCACAGAATCGTCCGGTGGAAGCGAAGGCGCATATTAAACAGTTTCACGAGTTGTTTTTTACTTTATCCGCGGATGGAGAAGCGATAAAAAGTAATATAAATAGAGCTCTTTTTCTCGCGGATAAAAGTGCATACGTGTATTATAAAGATTTAGCTGAAAAGGGATATTTTAACCGGATTATTAGTGCTTCGATTATTCAAAAAATTCAAGTAGATAGTATAATCTGTGACTTTAATACCTATCCTTATGTGGTTACTACTTATGCCCGACAGTTTATTATCCGGGAAAGTACGATTGCAGAAAGGAGTTTGATTACAGAATGTAATTTATTGAATAGTGTACGCAGTGATAATAATCCGCATGGTTTTGTCATTCAGCAATTTCAAGTAAAAGAAAATAAAGACATAAAAAGTATAGAACGATGAAAATAATATCACTTTTATCGGATCGGATTGATTTGCAAATTAAAAAGTTATGCAATAGGCTGACTTCTCGTCAACAATTAATTATAACTGTACTGTTGTTTATGTTTTTCTCCCTTGCGGCGATTTACACTCTAACAATAGCGGCGTATCGTGTGGGAAAAGAAGACGGTAAGGTTATTAATATCGAGCATATTAAGAGTGTTCCTCTATATAAACAATTAAAACCAATGAATGATGCAAAAGAGTGAGAATAAAACATTAACCGCTCAACAACAGCAACAAAGAAAAAAGCTATTTGTATATCCAATATTCTTTTTTGTGTTTGCTATAATAATGTATATGATCTTTTCTCCATCATCGCGAGTCGCTACTGATGATGAAGTGAAAGGTTTTAACGTGGAAATCCCCGTGGCGAAAGAAAAGGAAATTTACGCGAATAAGCAAATTGCTTTTGAAGCGGATATGATAAGAAGTAAACAGGAAGAGAAACTGAGAAATTTGGGAGAACTTGACTTGTTACTTCCGCTTGATAGAAATGAAGATCAAAAAGTGCCTATAAAAATAGAAGATGAAAATCGTGAGAATAAGAAATATGTACAAGGGACACCTTTAGATTCTTATAGTGAAATGCAAAAGCAAATTTCCTCTCTTTATACTTCGACTCCGCCTAAAAATGATCGGGAGAAGGAAAAATTAAGACAGCAGGTCGAAGAATTACAAGAGCAATTAAAAGCAACGGCTACGCAACCAGATCAATATGAAATGATGGAAGAATCTTATAAACTTGCCGCAAAATACTTAAATCCGGTATCGGTTCAACAAACAGCCTCTACTCCAGTTCCAAATAACCAAGTAGCAAAGGATAATGTTGTGTTTGTTGAACCGGAACGAGAAAACGTTATTTCAATGCTTGGTGAAATGTCCGATTCTGCATTTATAGAATCACTAAAGGTGAAAAGAAACCTAGGTTTTAACACTGTCGGAACGAACAAAGTAATTCAGCGTAACACGATTCGTGCGTGTCTTAATTCAGACCAAGTTTTATTATTTGGAGAGAACACCGGATCGCAAAAAGTACAACTTCGCCTGTTAGAAAATATTCGAGTGGGAAATTTAGTAATTCCCCGAAACACCTTACTAACCGGTACTGCTAAACTTTCCGCAGAGCGTATAGAAATTGTTGTGAATAGTATAAAATACATGGGGAATATAATACCCGTATCTCTAAAAATTTGTGATACAGATGGACTGATGGGATTGAATTGTCCGGGGAGTTTGGAAAGAGCTAATGCAAAGGATTTGGGTGGAAACTTAACGGGTAATATAGGGACTTCTATTAATTTAGGTAGTAATGCCGGAGAGCAAGTCGTGGCGGATGTTTCACGTTCTGTTATTCAGGGAGTAACTAACTATATCGGAAAGAAAATAAAAATGGTGAAAGTTTCTTTGAAGGGTAATTACAATATCTTAATAGTAAATTCGAAATGAAGATTAAAGTATTATTATTCACGATATTATTATTTTCGGCTATTGCTCTTCATGCGCAAAACTCGATAGAAAGTTACTCTATTCAAGTATCATTCGACAAGACGGTACACATTATATTTCCTAGCGCAATAAAATATGTAGATTTAGGTTCGGGAGATATTATCGCGGCAAAAGCACCGGGAGCGGAGAACGTTTTGCGTGTAAAGGCTGCTGTGGAACATTTTACTGATAGCACTAATATTTCTGTAATCTGTGATGATGGGACATTTTACTCCTTTTACGTGAGTTATTCCGATAAACTGGAGAAACTAACTATATCTATCTTGGATGAGATTTATGCTTCGCAAAATGGTGATGTTTCGATAAGACAAGTAGAGGCAATAATGCAAGCTATATATAAAGAGAACCGGAATAATATAAAATACTTAGGGTGTAAATTGTTTTCCATTCAAACACTTGTAAAGAGCATCTACGTTCACGAGGGATTATTTTTTATACACGTGTTGATTAAAAATTCTAGCAACATTCCATTTGATATTGATTTTGTTCGTTTTAAAATCACGGATAAAAAACTTATGAAAAGAACAGCTATGCAAGAAATCTATTTGGAAACTCTTGCAAGTTACAGTGAGGTAAAACGAGTTCCCGCGCATTCATCCGTTCGCATGGTATATGTTTTTTTAAAATTCATGCTAGCGGATGAGAAACAATTTTTAATTGAGTTGTACGAAAAAGATGGTGCTAGAAACCAAACAATACGTATTGAAAACCAAGACCTTGAAAACGCAAAAACAGTAGAAAATCTAAAATAGAGATAATATGAAAAAGATTATTACACTTACGTGTATCGTACTGTTTGTCTGTACGATAGAGGGATTTGCACAACGTTGTTTACCGAAACAATGGGGTGTGGAATTGTCCGGGGGATGGGGCGACGGTTATCCGGTTTTGAAAAAAAAGAATTTAGATTATTTTTTAGGACTAGCCTTTTTTCGATATTCTCAAAATCAAAACAAGTGGTTTGCAGGAATGGAATACACAGAAAAACATTTTTGCTACAAGTGTAACACGGTTCCGGTTAGTCTATTCCTCTTACCCGTTGGTTATTGGTATAATTTATTATCTAACAGAAGTAAAAGTTTATTTTTCAATCTTGGGGGAAGTTTATTAATCGGGTACGAGAGTATAAACTGGGGTGTGAGAAGTTTTTGCGACGGAGCGATTTTAAAAAATAGGAATTGTTTTGTAGGAGGTGGAACCTTGGCGGTAGAATTGGAAACTTACATCACGAACCGTTTTCTTGTTTCTATTCGTGCAAGAGAGAAGATTCTATTTAATTCTATCAAGACATTTCATTTTCAATATTCTATCGGAATTAAATTTATTATTAAATAGTTATGAGAAAAATAATCATGTTTAGTGTGTTATTAGCTATCTGGTATGGATGTCAAAATAAATGTACAAATTGTGAAGAAAACACGAGAACAATAGCACTGTATATTAAAGCAAACGGGACAGCAAAAGATAGCATTACTAATATAGAGGGTAACATCTATAATGCAATATCAGGAACACGATCCACATTCAGGACAGAAAAGAAAGATAGTGTATATACCCAAAATTTGGAGGTATTTGAAAGTATTCGTCAAGCTCGGCTAGAATTAGATATTTTTTTTAAAGGTGATATGAAACACGTAATGATGGATTTGACCGGGAATATAGATTTTTCTGAATCCCGGATACAGGTTATATCGGTGGAAGTATCCTTCGGTCTTCTAGGATTGGAAGTTAAATTTAACGAGTATGCAGAAGATCAGAATGTTGAATCAGATTTAGAAATGAAATTATGAAATTACTAATAATCTTGACTTGTGTTGTAATATTTGGTTGCACCAAGGTTGATGAAGCGAATATAACAAACGAGTTCACTCCATTGAATGTAGTTTGCATGAATAACGTGTTATCTCGTGCAAGTGGAACCTTCCCGGATGGAACGGAGATTGGAGTATATGTTTCAGATGGGATGCCGGGGCAAGGATATAACGGTAAAAGTTACAATAATATCAAAGCCACGGTAAAAGGTGGAGAATTGGTATTTCCAGAGAAGATAATGGTTAATTCTACCCCGGCGAAAATATACGCTTACTACCCGTATCGAGAGAACGTACCCGATCCGTGGAATATGCCAATCAACACGCTTGCTTTGCCGAATTTTTTAGCGGGTAAAGTGGAAGATGTTAGTTTTAGTAATTCTAACGTAATTCTTGAAATGCGAAGTGTATTCACGATCATGAGGGTTAAAATACGAAATTACGCGAGTACGCCGTATTCTACAATTAAATACGCTACCCTTCAAAACGGATTAAATTACACGAATTTGTGTATAAAGGGTTATTTCGATTTACGTTTTTGTCATGTCATGGGGGACGTGGATACTAGTCCTCACGTTGTACGCTATAATGCTCCATCAGGAGGGTATCAATTAACGAGTTATTATCCTGCTGACGAAAGTGCAATTGATATTCTAGTGTTTCCCTTTACAATTTATTCTTCACAATTATTTTTTACCGCAGTTTTTAGTTCCGGGAATCACCGCACGTTCCAAGTTCCGGCGGGACGTTGGGAAGCCGGGACTGTAAATACTTATAATTTAACTGTTACTCGTTAATTAATATGAAATCAATAATAATACTCGTCATTGGGTTTATCATTCTATTTTGTTGCTGTCATGAAGACGATTTGCTAAAGAAAAACGATCAACTTGTGCCCCTAACGCTTTTCGCGGATACAACTTCTCATGTGTTGAGCCGTTATGGGGTTCCTTTGCCTGATGCTGGCAACATACAAAAAATAGGTTTGATAATTTGTAATTTTAAAAATCAACCGTATAGAGGGAAATCGGAATACATAGGGGTTAAAGCAACGCTAGAAAACGGGAAATGGATCACGGACACCCCAATTCAACTTAATTCAGAAATAGCCACGATTTACGCGTATTACCCGGATACATTAAATCTAACTGATTTAAAAGCAATACCTGTTAATAGTCGAAACATGGATTTGTTACTTGCTAAATGCACGGGTATAAACAATCTGAACCCTGATGCTGTATTAAAAATGTATCATGCTTTTGCTCGCGTAAAATTACGAATGTTTTACATGGGATATGATACCGGATACCAAACCGCGACATTCGTGGCAATTAGTAATGTTAATCAAGCAAGTAATTTCGGGACAAGCGGAACGCTGGATATTTTTTCCGGAAATCTTGAAGCCACGGGATTAAACGCGAAAAGTTTCCTCGATCCGGGAAAAAAATATGAACTCTATGACTTCCCCGACCCGGAAAACTATATGGAAATGCTTGTCTTCCCCGCTAAATTCTCTGGAAATGAGATTAAAATAACCGTTCGATTTATAAAGCAAACAACGTCTGCTTTTGTTTTGGATGCCGGGGAATGGCTACCGGGTACTGTGAATAAATACACGCTAATTGTAAACCCTTAATTCATAATATATTTTACATTTAAAATCTAAAGTATGAAAACATTTTATTTTTTATTAGTAGTAATTGGTGCAATATTCTGCACGAGTTGTAACAAAGAAAACAACGAAGAGATCACCCCGTCGAAAAGTTTATTAAGTGTTACAACAGACTTGAACGAGATGGTGTCCCGTGCTGCGATGCCTGCAAACACGCAAATGGGTCTTTTCGTTACTTCCGGTAGTCTTGGCAGCGTGTACGATAACACGAGTTCTAACAACAATGTCAAGGCGGTTTTGAGTGGTAGTGGTTGGACGTTGACCCCCGCGGTCTATTTGTCTGCAAATAACGCCACTCTCTACGCTTATACTCCTTACAGTTCATCCGTCACGAATGGAACGAGTATCCCGGTTGCAGTCGGAACAGGAAAAGCGGATTATTGTTACGGAAAGAGTTCCGGCACGATTAACGCTAAAACTCCGTCAGCGACGATTGACATGAATCACGCTCTCACCAAAGTGCGTTTTAAACTAAGTAAAACGGCAACTTACACGGGAATCGGGAAGTTGACCGAAATCGCGATAAACGGCTCTACAAACAACACCGTGTGTGCTTCCGGTACACTAAATGTTTCAACCGGGGTATTAACCCCGACAGTTTCCTCCTCGCACGTTATTACACAAACGAACGCTTCCGGTTTGTACACGATAACGACGAGTGCCCCCACGGATGCGGCAACCCTAGACATGGCACTTATTCCCGCGAACTTTCAAGAAAAAGAAATCAATGTAGCGTTCACGATAGATGGCAAAATCTTCAATTTTTCCGTACCCGCGGGCTCATGGGAATCCGGTAAAATCAACACCTATACTTTGAGTCTTGGGGGTGCTGGTTTAACGATGGCAAGTGCGAACGTGAGCGTGGAAGATTGGACGAATGGAATCACGGCATCGGGAGAACTTAAATAAATTATTCATCAAGAGGGGGAAATCCCCCTCTAATTTTCCTAAAAAATGAAAAGGTACATATTATATATAGTATTATTATACATTCTTGGGAATGGGTGTAATGATAAGCTGGATATTCAACAAGCGTATAAATTCTCAATAGCGACAATGCCCGTTCCTTCACAAATTAAAAAGGGGGAAACTATCGAAATCCGTTTCCAGATAAAACGTGAAGGGGAATATAAAGACACGAAATATTACATTCGGTATTTTCAGCCGAGCGGTGAAGGATCACTTAAAACAAATGCGGGATTACAATTTACACCAAACGATCGTTATCCTTTAGAGGACACGATATTTCGATTGTATTATACCTCCACGTGCACCGATCAGCAAAACATTGATATTTACGTAGAGGATTCTTTCGGTCAAGTCGAAAAAATCACGTTTAATTTCACGAACAATCAAACACAAGATGAATAAAATTCATGAAATGACCGAGGACGAGATTATCACTAATCTCAATGACCGGGATTTCCCGTTATTTGGTTCGATTGAATATCTATCACCGGAACAACAAACAGATCGAGTAATAACGGCGGCGATCTCCGTGCAGGCATATAATTATTCTTTTATCGAGGAGAATAAAAAAACGGATGAAGTAACACGGCTCGCGTTAAATAAAATGGGGTATCCGGTAACTGATGGTGAAACGATAGAAGAGCAATTGATTGAAGTTTTAAAAAGTGGGTGTAGTATTTTCCCCTCTTTGCCGGAAAGATCGCGTACTAAAAATGTCTGCGAGGTGGCGGCTCGACAAGGGTACTGGAATTTGCCTGGCATTCCGAAGGATATATTAACTCGTGAAATGTGTTTTGATGCTATTGAAACCATTTCTATGTTCTCGAATAAACTTGAAAGTTTGCGAGTTATTCCTTACCCGGAGGTTTGCATGGCAATTTTGGAAAGGAACGGTAAAGAGATCGGGGCGTATAAGCTCGCTAAAAATTTTAACCCGGAAGCGATTAATTCGGACGTGGCAAATCAAGCATTAAGACAAGATTTGCGATGTATCGCTTGCATCCCGGAAGGAGTTCAGCATGATATAACGTTAAGTGAACAAGAAATACGGGATATAAAATTTATCTCGAAAGATTCGGAATATGTTAATAAATTCGAGCGTCTTCCCGATGAACGCAAAACTGAAAACGTGTGTTTAGTTGCGGTTGGTATAGTTCCGTTTAATTTGGACCGCGTGCCCAAAACTTCTCGGTCTGATCGGGTAATAGAGAAAGCCCTTGACGCGAATGGTAACGTTTTATTATGTCTTCCGATGGAAGAACGAACAGATGCCCGTCAATTGTTGGCAATTAAAAACATGCAGCGAGATTCCGAGGATTTATTCGAACAATTCCCGGATCGGCTTAAAACAGAAGAGATATGTATACACGCCGCGACACGCTGTCCCGCGACGCTAGATAATATTCCCCTTGAATTGCTAACACCGGATGTTTGTCAAGCCGCTATAAGCACGATTACGAATTACGAAGAAGAGATTGAAATTTTGTGCTTGATACCACATAAAAATGTCATATATAATAATTTAGGAAAGTTGGAGTGTTATTATCCAGTCAGGCAAATCATGCAGGCGATGGAGCCGGAACAACTGGATGACAAGATTATAGGCTGGGCTATAAAACGTGATGAAAAATGTTTCGCTAATATCCCGAAAGAGTTGCTTAACCCGGAACATTGCTTGTTGCAGGAGAAATATTATCCCGGTTATTTCGTGAAATATCCCGGAGAATTACCGGAAAGGATTCGTGACGGGAATAATATATACACTTTTTACCCGCGGGCAGAGAAATTCATGGGGATGAATTTAAGTCCCGAGCAATTGGCGGCTTTATATAATGGTGTTCCACTTGGGAAGGATAAAAAAGTTGTTTACGATTCAGAAACCGGAGTTTTTAGTGTAAATCATCAGAATCAAAACCATAAACACAAATTACGATGACGGCGCAAGAACTAGAAAACATCAAGTATTTGAAAAGCAATCATTTTAGAGAACTTCCTGTTGAAAGACAAACAGAAATTGTGATAGATGCAGTGCTAAATGATCCATGCTGTTTAAAAAATATACCTAAACAACTTAGATCGGATCAAGTTGTGAAAATGGCTCTAAATTATGATTCAAGGTTGATCTTGGCGTTAGATGAAGACGAGCGAACGCCAGAGCTTCAATCGTTCGTACTAAGAAATAGCGAGTACGTGAATGAAGAATTTATCCAGCAGTTCCCGAAGGAATTGTTTAACGAGGATTTATACCGGATCGCGGCTGAGAAATACCCTCTTGTGTTACAGTTTATGCCGGATGAATTTAAAACACGTGAAACCTGTGATGTCGCTTTAAAAAATACCAGGAGTTATGACGAAACAGATGTTAATGTATTGAGGTTTGTCCCGTATGCAGACGTGATATATAAAAATATTGATCTACTGGGAGATAGATATTCACCTGTTAAGATTTTAGAATGTATCCCCGAGAATGTACTTGACGATAAAATCATTGAATGGGGATTAAGTAGGAACGGGAATTGTTTAACTTGTATCCCGGAAGATAAAAGGACAGACACGATGATAGAAATGGCTTTTCGGACAAGCGGTTTAGAACCGTTACGTGCGTGTGGTTGTCTTGAATCTAAGCCGGAGTACATTATTGCCGCTTTAACAGATCAGCGATCGTCATTCATACATTTACCGGAAGAACTTGTTACAGCCGAGCATTGCTTGTTACAAGAAATTTTATACCCGGATTTTTTCAAGCATAATCCTGAAAGATTGCCGGAGAGAATAAAAAGTGGAGTAAATATTTATGCGTTAAATCAACTGGTTAATAAATTATCGAAAAAAAGACTATCTTACGAGGAAACCGTTAATTTATTTCATGGAAAGAGCGTGCGGAAGGGAAACGATTTATTTCAATTTGTTCAAAAAAGTAAGGAGATCAAGCAAACTGTTATGAAGCCGGAAAAGAGTCTGCGTCGTTCAAAAGGGTTAAACTTTTGATTATGATTTGGAAGCGGTAAAGAGAATCCGCCCGCCGCCGCATGGCGGCGGGCGGGAAAATTTTCCCGTTCCCCCGCAAAGAAAACGAGAAACAAGGGGGATTTCCCCCCTTGCTCCTTACTTTATCAAGCTGCTTGTTTTCCTTTTTTCTTGCCGACCTTTTTATTCTCTTTTTCCAATTGCTTTTTAATCTCTTTCTTTCGTTCCGAAATTCTCTTCGATCGCTTATTATAAACGTCATTATATTTCTTTTCGATCGCTTCCACCTCGGAGGGAAAATGTTCTTTCGCGAAAGCGATAAAATAGTCGGAAGTAACCCCTTTCCCGAAGGCGGTACGGAACCCTTTCACTAGAAAATCTCTTTTAATGATAGCCTTTAGCTCTTCGGATAATCCTCGTTCCACGATTTCTTTCTTCTCATTCTCGCTAACATAGTACGTGTCTTTAGTAACGCCTAAATCTTGATAATGCTTCCTGTCGAGTGCATCGAGAAGAAAGAAGTACAAATATTTTTCCTCGCTTTCTGAAAATTCATGCAGTATATCATTTTCTTCGATGAATGTCTTCGTGTCCTTAACCGTGTTGATCGTTTTTAATTCTGTATTTCTTTTGTCCTTGTCTTGAAGGGATTTAAGTTTTTTATGCAGTTCATTTTCTTGACTTTTCGCCTCATGTTCTTGATACTGAAAAACGATATTTTTGTCTTGAATCACCACGAATCTTGTTAAAGAACCTTGTTCTTCTTTCTGTTCAAGTAATTTAATGCTTTCGTTATACTCTTGCATTTTGTTTTGATAAAGTTGCGCGAGGTGTTCCTTTTCTTCTTCCGTTTCAATGTTGGAAAAATCGGGTTGTTTCGGTTCATTCGGATAATAACGACAATTCGCGTTGTCCTTTATTTCGTATTCTTGTAAAAGAAGACGTTCAATCACGGTATCATTAGTTTGACTATACACGGGTTTGCAGAGAACGGCAAGCGGATTTTCTTGTTTTATCCGGATGGCTTCGGCTGTTAGGTAGCTCGCGTTTTTCTCTTGTAGGCAAGTTGGATTCACGCATTTTCCGCTATCCTCACAGAATAGCGAAAAATTTGCCGTGTTGTGGGGACAAGAGGCGCATTCTTGCTTATCAAATTTGTAATCCTTTAAACATGATGTATAGTTGGATTCGATTCTTTTTTTCACGGCTTCTTGGGGCAAGTTGAACCAATTGGAATATGAAGTTTTATCAAAAAATCTCGAATGAACATCTTTTTGAATTTCCTCGGAATATTCACAGATAACTGCGGCAACACCGATACCAATTTCTCCTGTTTGAAGGAGCTCCGCGAAATCGGCAATAAGATGATTAAGTTTTAAACGTACACGGATATATTTTTCGCTTTTCCCCGTGCGTGTGATTAACTCGTTGATGTCCCCGCTCGTTTGCAATAACTTTTCGTATGCTTTCGCTTCCTCTATCGCGGAAATATCTTCTCTCTGAATATTTTCGATTAGGCACAATTCTTGTGCTTCTTCCGCTGTTACATCCTTGATGTAAGCGTTGATAGATTTCCAACCGAGTAATTGGGCGGCACGGAAACGCCGTTCGCCGCAAATAATGGCGTATTGGTTTTTCCCGACCGCCCGAAGGGTAAGCGGATTTATTAATCCGCTATTTTGTATACTATCGGCAAGTTCTTGAATGCTCGCGTTATCAAAACATTCCCGCACGTTTGCTTCATTCGGTTGAATGTCGTTTAAACTGACTTGTTGAAAAAATTCTTTTGTTTTCATGGTATTAAATTTTAAATATTTGAAGTGATTATGATTTAGGCGCAATGGTTACGGGAGTACAAACCTACCGCGATAGCTTTTGCTTTCTCGCGTGAAACCTTGCGGAGTTTGCCCCCGACACATACGTAACAATTCTTTGTATCCTTGATGTTCTCTACCTGTAGATATGAGAATGGTGCATTATAGCAAATTAGATTCGTCCCTTTCGAGGAATATCCCCAAAGGAAATTCCCGTTGTATGATTTAAGGTCTTTCTTGTCAGCCTTGAAGTCTTGGGATACGGTCGTATTTTCGTTTTTCACGATTTCTTTCATCCTATTGATAATATGTTTTTCCATAATGTTTTTTTATTGAAGTTTGATTTTACTATTTATGGATTGAATAATTTCTTCGGGGGTAGTTTCCCCTTGGTGGAATATCGTCATAACCCCATTTTGAATTTTATAGTCTTGGGAAAAAATTGCTTTTTTCTTTTCATTCCATTTTCCCTTGTAAATGGCTATGCATAACCAATTTACATGACCTGAGTACGAATAGAATACGGTGAATCTTCCTGTTGCTTGCAAAGCGTTTAGAAAGGTAATTAGTTTTAAAAATTGTTCGTTCATTTCCATAGATTTAGAATTTATATGTCCGTTAATTTGCATTTAACCTCTTTGCATTTGTCTTCGAGCCTTAAAATTTCCGATACAAAGAACTCGGTCGTTTCTGCCGCGGGGGTAAAATTCGCGAGGCGATTGCACACCTCGCGGATTAAATTTTCTAGTTTCACGTCATTTCTCGTTGCACGTGTTTTCTTTTCTTTTTTCATTTCGTGTTGTTTTTAATTTCTTTCCATAGGTTACAGCCTTTCCGAAAATCGAGTGCATCATAAAAAGCGATTTTCGTTTTAGGTTTCTTGCGGCTTGAAGTGTAAATGTCCGTTTCACGTACTTTATAGCCCCGTCGTGTTGTATCCAAAATTTCAATTCTAATCTCCTTGATAAAACAATTTGAAAACGTTTGTATGAATTTTTTGCCAATCATATTTTATAGTATTATATAGTTTATAATTAGGGTTATAATTACAATCATGATAAATGTGTAGAGAACGAGTTTCAACAAGCGTAACAGGACACGGGCGATCAGCATGAAAAGAATTATTCCCCCTAATATGCTTGCTCCCGTTTTCGCGAGTAGGCAAATTACGATTAACACTGCGATTATTCCTAAACATCCTATTTTGAAAATTTTTCTCATAATCTTGATTTTTAATGTTTTGAATTAAAGGGGGGCGGGATCGCCCCCCACGGTTCAACGACAATAGAAAACATACCCGTCCACATAGTCGTATTCCATGAATAAATCACGGGCGTATGCCTCGTAGTCGAAGTATTGTTTTGCGAAATCGGATAAATCTTCCATTTGTGCAACACATTCTTCCGCGAAGTCTTCTTCACTATCGTATTCCCCGAAATACTGGTCTTGAAAATCACGTGCTAAATCGTCAATATCTAGTTTTTCTATATCGAATGAATAGTAATCTAGCCAGGCAGAGAAAGCCTCTTGCTTTGTTTCGTCCATTTCATCCATTTTATCACGAACCTCGAAAAATTTTTCTGATAGCCAGCTTTCAGAAATAAACACTTCCGGTATATTTTCCCAAGCTTGAAACATAAACTCCGGTTCCTCTTCGTCCGAATGCAGATCACCGCACGCCTCGATAAACTCGTCCTTATCGGAATAATCCGATAAATTCATCCACTTGCCCTCGATACTACCACAATTGTATTTATGGTACGTCCCGACATAAATTTTCGCCTCCTGTAAATTTTCCATGACTCAATTTTTTAATGTTGTCGGGAAAAGCCCCCGATCGGCTAACTACTCGCGTTCTATCCTTGTCTACTTCGACCGAGGGCGGGGCTTCGTTGTTTCCCTTTCCGTTTCCCTGTCCCCTGCCTCTAGTCTACCCCTTCCTCGGACGGTTGCTTTCGTTAGGCTTACAGGGTGTCGGGTGCAGACATCAAACAAATTTTTTTCAAAAAATACGACCCCCCCGCGATACCTTTTGCCCGTGGCGGGGGGGTGGAGATTTTTTTAAAAACTAAGCCCTCTGGAGGAAAAATACTACCTCCCGCGACACTTGTTGCCCGGATCGGGAGCGTGGAGATTTTTCTGCAAGAGGGCTGCTTGAATTTCGTTTTATCGGCTGACCCGAAACAACCTTTGCCTCAACGTAAGCAATCGCACGAGGAAGGGTTTAAGAAGGAACAGGGGACAACGTGGGAACGGGAAGGAAACAACAAGCAACAATTGCTTACCGCTCTGCCCCGGAGGGGTGCTTAATATTTTGCGCGAGGATCGCAGCAAGGTATCGTGTACCGCGGAGAGCCGTTTTTCCGGCAGAAAACGCGCCCGAAAAATTCTTCGTGTATTGTTTTAAGTAATTATTCTTATGTTTCCCGTCCCGTGTGAAGATAATAGTCATCATTTTCGTAAAGTAAATAGTGCAGGCTCTTAAGCGTTTCGTGGGAGAGAAATGTTTTCAGCGCGGTAATATTTCCTTACCGGGGGGAGCGGTTACATTCGGGGCATTTAATGCAACAAGTCGGCGCGTTTGTACAAAAAATAGATAATGATCTTTTTCCCGTGGTTGCAGAAATGTAAATAAGGCGAGGGATTTGCTGGCGATAGATTCATTAAATAAATTCAAGGCAAACACGAAAGAAGCCATATTGGTGAATATAGAAAACCCTGTCAGCACGATATAGATAATCAAGGTTCCTTGTGTCTTGTGATGTTTTCTTGCATTTGATTTGAAAGTAATAACCGCCCGAAAAAATACCCGGAGTCCCTGTCCGCTTTTAGTACCAGAGTCGGGTCTGTTTTTAGTTTCTGATTTAACAGGAAAACGGCTTTTCTCAGGGCTTGCATCTTGTGTTTTTGCCCTTTTCCCCAAAGTCCCATTAAAAGGTAGTCATAACTTGCTATTTCTTGGAACTTGACACATAAAAGACGTAGTAATCTACTCTCGGGAGCCGTGAGTTCATACATTTTATTATCAACGTATAGCGCGGAAGCGGGAGAGTTAAATTTCACCCGGGGGGAAAGTGTGTATATCTGCGGGTTCTTTTCTCCTTCCGTGACCCGGTTGTAGATGTTTTTTAATTTCGCGACAAGTAACTTGCGGGATGATCTCTTGCTGATACAATCGTCCGCACCTTCCTCGATCGCTTCTAGTTCACGGGAGGGATTCAAGTACGTGCTGTAAACCACGATCGGTACGTGCTTGTTTTTCTTTCTCGCGAGTTTCAGAACTTCAAGCCCGTCTTTTTCCGGCATTTCTATGTCGAGTAAAAGGATGTCGGGTATCAAGAGGTTAAATAAATCCCAAGCGGTAAAACCGTCCGCGGCGATCCTTACCGAGAAATTCTCTCTTTCTAGTAGCCGTTTTACAAGTAAAGCTGTGAGGGCATTATCTTCCGCGTAAAGCAAATTAATTTTCTGGCTCATAATGTTTAGATTTACGTGGTAACGTGATGATAAATTCCGTCCCTGCTCCTTCCGTGCTTTTCACTTTTGTTTTGCCGCCGTGGGCTTTTACTGCCAGTTTCACGAAATACAATCCTAAACCGTACCCTTTCAGTTCTGTATTCCCGTTATCCTGTCGGGAATAGGGTTTAAAGACGTGTTTCAGGTATTTTTTCGATATACCCTTCCCGTTGTCCTTGAAACGAGTGATTATCTGGTCGCCGTGTTCCTCGATCGAAATGGTAACTTGTACCTCGTTACCGGAGTATTTTATCGAATTGTCAATCAAGTTTTGGGCTATCTCCGTGAAGTAATTCGAGTCCAGTTGCACTATTTTATTTTTCATTTCGAGTTGGGACGTGAACGTGATATTTTTTCCTCGTGGATAAAGTTTCCTGTTATACCGGGTTATAACCTGTTCCAGCAAGGCGGGTAATTCTGTATCCCGTGCTTTTATTTCCACGCCGTAAACAGAACTGTTCAGGTTCAATAAACGTGTTGCGGTTTCAGCCATGTTTTCTAATTCTTCCAACATCCCGTTAAGGAGTTCCTTGTCGGGTTCTTTCAGTTTGTCCTGTAATTCTTCACGAATCGTGAGAGCCGCCTCTGTCACGTTATCAATCGGGGAACTTACATTGTGGATGATTGTCCCGAGGACGGCTTCCCGGTAACATGCTTCTATTTTAGCCTGCTTCAAGGATTGAAACAAGACGATCAAAGAAGATACGGTAGCTAAAAAAAGAAGTAATAGCAAGACGATAGATCGAGTTTCTTCATTCATAAACAAGTTAAGCGGGTACGTGTAATTGTATCTCAACTCGTGTTTCATCTTAAATCCCAATGGAATCGGTTTTCCCGCGATACCTCTGCCGGAAGACAAGTTCTCCGCGCCGAAAGATTGGAGTTCTTTCCCGGTGCTGTCTGCTAAAGAAAAATAAACAGGAATGTTCCTAATAGTTCCCGCTGTTTGTTCGTGAAAAAGAGAATCCGTTTTTTTCAGCGACCAAGTAGAGGCGTGTATGTCGTACATTGCCCGGTTTGTCGCGTCGATAATTTTGATTGTAGAGTCGTACGTAACGGTGTCTTTCACGTGATCTTGAAAATATATGGCTCGTGAAGAAGCGGCGTTAAGCCCCACGAAATTCCCGGTGGGGTGATGGTTAGCCATGAGGGCATTTAGTTTGTAGGTTGCCGTAAATACTTCGCCATTCACTTTGTTTGCAAAATCTTCCTTGTTGAATTGGTATAGACTTATTAAAGAAACAAGTTGCCACACGAACACACCCAAGATAGCCAAGAGAGTAATTACCCAATAAATATTGATTTTCCTCATACACGATAGTTTTATCATGTAATAATATAAAATAAAGAATAAATAAGCAATAAATAGGCAATGTTTTGAAGATTTTAATTTAATATATTTATCCCCTTACTATAAATTGGAATAAATTATGAAAAGGATTTTATTGTTATTGGTCGGCTGCATCGTGGTTGGTCTGGTCGTGATGAACCTAGAGTTTCCCACGGGCAAGAAGAATATGAATCAGCTTATGCTTCGGAATGTTGAGGCATTGGCGGGTGATGAATCGGGAAATAATAATACCCCTTGTACCGTGGCAGGGGGATTTTGTTACGGGGACGGGATGATTTACTGGGGTATCACGTTAGAGTAAAAAAACAAACAATGAACAAACTATTTATTTTGACTATTTTCTTTTTTTTCTCGTGTAGCGATCATTTTTCCCGGGAAGAAAATGTAAGACCTGTAACCCAATTGCAGGCAGAGATCGTGGAAAAGTTATCCGATCGGGGCGTGTTTAATGCCTGGGGGATCTCGAAAGTTGGCGATCAATTTTTAATCCGTTCGTCAAGTGGCGTGGTTGCTGTCCCGTGTGAAGGAAAAACGCTTTCCCGATCTGCGGAGAACGAGGGAAAAGGGGTTATCCTGTATGATTTTATGCAGGGAAAAGTCATGGAGTACTCGGCGGGGCAAAAGGGAAACATACAATCCCATTCCCTTGCTATTCCGGAAAAAGAACAGCACTTGTCGGCAATCAAGGGGGAGAATTTTATTATCAGTACCGGGATATACGAGAAGGGGCGTTACCTTTACACCCCGGACGCTGGAGAGGCAAAGTATTTTCTTTCTTACCCGGAGAGTCCCGATTATCCCGACATGACCGAGAAGGTGAAATCAATCCTTTACGCGAGTTGCGTGTTACGAATCCGGCCGGACGAACGAAGTTTCGTCGGCGCGGATATGTATAGCGGGACGATAGATTTTTGCCGAATCGAGAACGGGAAAATTGAACTTGTAAAAAGAGTATGCCTGCACGCCCCGAAGGTACGTGTTCAAGGGACCGCGCACCCTAAAGTCCGTTACACTAAAACGAACCTGATGGGTTTTACCGATGTTGCCGTATCGGAAGATCGTGTATACGCTTTACACTCGGGAAAGAATTTCCGGGAGGCGGGTAATTATTTTTCGGCTTGTGAAGAGCTATTGATTTTCGATTGGGACGGGAACCTTTTAGAGAGGTGTCATCTTCCCGCCCCTGTCACGACTATTGATTATAGCTCGTCAGAAAATTGTATCTATGCCGTGGAGAACGGGCAGGACGCGACAATCATTAAAATCAAGTTACCGGATTAGTCCGGTAACTTGGAAGATACAATTGTTGGTATATTTCATGTATGCTAGTGGAGGTGAAAATATAAAACCAGTGTTTAGTAGAATACACTGGTTAATATTGTCAATGATTTTTTTATTTTATGATTTCTTTATCTCGTTAATTGTATTTTGTATTATATATCGTATTATGACTCTTTTGTTAATATATAAATCAATATTATCTATTTGATCTATGAGTCCTTCATAGTAGGATAAGTAATAGTTCTTGTCATTTGTCTGCTGAGATGTCCTTTCTCGTTCTTTTTCATATTTATCGAACTCTTTTTCGATCTCAAATAAATCATCCAATTGTTTAACTTCATGTACTAACCCCCGATCAATTTTTTCTTGAACATTTCCTTGGTTCTGAAATTCTATGGGCTTATAATTGTTGTTCTCGTATAATTTCCAAAAGTTTTGTATCAACTCAATATTGGGTATAGTATCTTCGGTTTGTGAATCAATGAATGCTTTGAATGAAGCTTCATCTCCCAAAATCTGCCGCCAGAATCCTTCGCAAGCAATTGAATTGTAATCTGGACTCGAAGAAACACTTCCTAATCGAACAAATTTTTCAAAGAAACCGGAAGGATGTTCTTTAATTAATTGTTTAATTTTAGCACATGAATCTTCATTTAATGAAATTTCCCGAGTCTTTTGATCTATATCGTCAATGCAGCTATATAGTAATCGAATATGTTCTTGCTTGACTTTAGGATCATGATCAATCAAATCATCCAAAGCAGCTTGTGCTATCTTTAATAGGTCTTTGTGGTCGAAAATAATTCCCTCGTTAAATTGTTGATTAATTATTTCCATTATAATCCCTCTCGTAAGACTGAAAGGATAGTTGGGGTATTCTCCTTGGAGTTTTTTTGTAATTAGTTCTTTGTATTCATCTTCTGTGTAATTGTAGGATTTTAAGATTTGATTCTTGTTTTCTGTATATATAAAAAGGAGTATTTTAAAATAGGGAACAGTTTTATCAAACTTGTCATTAGAGTAAATGTAGAATAAAATGTCCAAGAATCTTTCAAGATGTCCTCTAGTGTAAAATGTAAGTATGTTTCTTGAATTTAGAAAATCTAATATATCTTGCGAACAATTCTTAGTGATAGTGCTATCTATGTTTCTTTTTACACTCACCCAATCTTCATGAAACATCCTGTTCATCTCTTTGTTCGTTAAATGACCATAGCATACTTCATGGAAGTATATTTCAAAAGCTGTTTTCCTATTAATAGATCGGTATGAACATGGTTTATTTTCCCCCAATAGTAATTCTAATATCTTTTTTGATTTTATTTCCAGATTTTTAGTTAGCGTGTATTGTTGTAGATTATTTAAATTTGTTATTTCCACGTATTCTTTTTTATATAGAGCCAAGTATTCATTTAAGTATTTGTATTTAATAAGATAGAGTAGAAAGTAGTCATAAAATTCAACTTCTCCTTCTACTTGCTTATATTGATTAATGAATAAGTTAAGAAAACGCTTGACATCTCGAAGTGTTGTCAGGTATTGTTTTAATAAATCAGTAATATTGCTAAAACTCGAATGATATTCCAATAGCTTCTCTGAGTTGAGATTTAATTTTTTAGCTAGTTCTGTCATTAGGTAATTATAAATCTTATAATATGGTCTTAATGGTATCTGAATTTCTAAATTGAAAAATTTTTCAGAATAACACGTTTCACCATTAATATATGTTTTTTGTAAAGTTTCATTTATGAGTATTTTATCGTATGCTGTAATAAATATTAGGTTAGTAAATGAAGCATTGCCATCAATTAACTTAAAAACTTCGACGATTTCGTTAGATAATAAGCGATCGAAGTCGTCAATAATAACAATAATCCTTTTTGATATTCTTGTTATGGCTTCATTTATTTTTTCTTTTTCAAATTCTTTATCCCAAGTTTTGTGAGTATTGAATAGAAATTTGAGGATTTTGTTTTCATTGATTACGTCGATGGCTTTCAAGTAATTTTTGAAAGACGATGAAAACCTGAAATCGTATTTTTTTAATTCTGAAAATAAAGTATTGAAAAAATCTTCTTGGATATTACTGATACTATATGAGATTTTTGGATTGAAATTTAAGATTATAAATTCTTCGTTTTTCTTTAATTCACTTTGTAAAAAATTTAAGAATGTAGTTTTTCCATATCCCCAAGGGGCAATCAAACCTATACTGAATGAACTTTCTTTTTTAATTGTTGCAATGTTTTTTGCTAATTGTTCGGCTACTGGATAATAATCTAGTACGTCATTTTTCGGGTTTTGAAGAGCCATGTCGGGAATGAATATGGGTTCTGATTTATTTCCAGTTTGACTACTCCCTTTTTTGAGAAAGCGTATAATTATTGAGCTGATTATAAATATTCCAAAGAGTAAAATTAGAATATCCGAATACCCCACGATCCCCCAGGGTAATGAATCATAATATTTAATTCGGTATTCAATATAAATCCCGATGCCAAACGATGATAGTAAAATTATATTCCATGGAACGAAATATTTGTTTTTATAACATTTACGGATACACCATATTATTAGAATAGTAATAATACCCGATAGACAATGTGTAATGAAATTGAAATTCATTTTTGAAGAGATAAGTAAAATGTATTTGTTGAAGAGTTCTATAAGCTCATTCTCGAACAAGAACCATATTAAAGCAACGCCCAAAAGTAAGGGTAAAGATTTTACCAAATCTAAAAGTACACTTTTGAGAAATTTGGAATACTTTTCGTTATTCTCTTCTGATGATCTTTCCATTTTTGATTATCTATTTGATTGCACGAACAGATACAAAAATACATATAAAAACAAAACGAGTACTATAAATTTACTGACAATGTTATAGATAGATTAGCGTGTTTTTATTCATGAGAGAATTTTGTTAATTTAGCTATTCGGTAATATCATTTTATAGGAGTTCTAAGTAGGGCAATTCGTGTTTGCTTACTACAATTAACCAAAACAATACTAATTCTTCTAGTAATTCATTTACCCTTATCTAATATGTAGATTCCCCTTACTATCTTTGTGATAGTGATGGTATGAAAAAGATATTTAGGCAAATAAAATTATACAGGTGTAATCCTCGGGAACACCTGCAATTACTGTATGTAGAAGAGGGTATCCCTGCCGGGTTCCCTTCTCCTGCTATGGATTATATTTCCCCGGCGATTGATTTGAACGAGGAACTTATCGCGCACCAGGCTGCGACGTTTGTCGGGCGTGTATCCGGAGAATTGTGTTTTGACGGATTGCAAGAAAATGACGTGATAATTGTTGACACGTCCTTAAAAGTGAGGGATAAAGACCTTGTGTTATGCGTGATTGACGGGGAATTGACAATAAGAATGATCCGTAAGGAAAGAAATAATGTTTATTTCGAGGAAAGTGTACATGGCGGGGAGGTTGTTATGTTGGGAGTCGTGACGTACACGATTCATGCTTGCAGGAGGTTTATTTTAAATGAAGGATACCAGATACTTGACGAGGTGAATGCAAGCAACCTGTTGCAAGTTGATTATCCTTCCACGGATTTAAACAAGCTATTTATACAGAATCCCGCGAGTACATTTTTTAGCCGGGTGGCGGGAGATTCATTAAAGGATGCCGGATTGAACAAAGGGGATGTCGTGATCGTGGATAAATCGCTAGTGTTAAGACATAACGATATTGCCGTGTGCTTCCTAGATAATTCATTCACGTTGAAATTCGTGCGGAGGGATAATAATGTGATTTGGTTAATGCCCGCGAATCCGGATTTCAAGCCGATCAGAGTTATTGACGAAGATGATTTCCGGGTGTGGGGTGTGGTATCGTTTATTATTAAAACAAGGAGAAAAATATATGATTGCTCTCGTGGATTGTAACAATTTCTACGCTTCGGTAGAGAGGGTATTTAACCCGTCCCTCCATGATATACCGGTAATTATTCTAAGTAATAATGACGGTTGTGTGGTGGCAAGAAGTAACGAGGCAAAAAAACTCGGAATCCCGATGGGAGAACCTTTTTTTAAAGTTGAAAAACTGGTGAACGCTCATAATATTGCTGTCTTTTCCTCAAATTATACTTTATATGCGGATATGAGCGATCGTGTCGTTAGGACTTTGGCGGGCTTTGTTAAGGACATGGAAATTTACTCGATTGACGAGTCTTTTTTAGATTTGACGGGATATGACTATTATGATTTGAACGAGTTCGGGAAAGAGATCACGAGGACGGTAAAAAAGAACACGGGAATCCCCGTGAGCATGGGAGTTGCGGAAACGAAGACGCTCGCGAAAGTGGCGAATAAGTTTGCCAAAAAGTACAAGCAATATAATAGTGTCTGTATTATAGACTCCGAGGGAAGACGGGAAAAAGCATTGAAACAATTTGATATAAACGATGTTTGGGGGATCGGGCGACAATACGGGAAGTTGTTATCTTATCATGGTATTAAAAGTGCCTATGATTTCACGTTAAAATCGGAAAGTTGGGTACGTAAAAATCTAAAAGTCTTCGGGGTACGGACGTGGAAGGAGTTGCAGGGCGAGCCGTGTTTTGTCCTTGAAACTCCCCGGGATAAGAAAAGTATTTGCACGAGTAGGTCTTTCGGAGAAACGGTAACAGAGGCTTCTGTTTTGGAGGAGGCTGTCGCGAACTTTGCCGCGGCTTGCGGGCGTAAGTTACGTGAACAAAATTCGTGTGCCTCCATGCTTACAATTTTTATTCTGACAAACAAGTTTCGGAGCGATTTGCCTCAGCATTTTGAAAGTAAGTCCGTGCCTTTGCTTGTACCTACAAGTGGGGCGGGAGAACTTATCACGGCGGCAAAAAAGGCTCTTGAAAAAATATACATTCCGGGTTACGCGTATAAAAAGGCGGGTGTTGTCGTGTCGGGGATCGTTCCGGGTAACGAGATACAGCTAAGTTTTTGGGATCAATCGGACAGGTTAAGATTAAATCGGTTGTATAGCGTTGTCGATCAGATAAACCGTAAGAACGGGAATAACACGTTAAAAATGGCGGCGCAAGGATTCAGTAAAAAATGGCGTTTAAAGAATGAACATTTGTCACGAATGTACACGACCAATTTCCGCGATTTGATCGAAATCTTTTAAAACGGCTTCCAGAGCCTTTTAATAATCATAGAATGAATCTAAATTAAACTAAAGTTGAATATTTTTTCTTATCTCGAAAGAAAAGAATATAAAAGGAATAAAGTTTTTTGTCATTCAAGATTAAATACGATCCAGTATAAAGGTAATTCTGTTGTTAAATAACAAATCAGGAATTTTTATCAATTATCATGCTAAAAATGAACTTATTACATAATGTTGTGGCAAAAAAACTCTGTTTTTGGAATTAGATAGACAAAAATCACCAAAAGTACGCTATTTGGTTGTTTCTCCGATTTTTTATCTCGTAAATTCTTTTTACCTTGTGTGATGTATATGTGCACATAACAAAAATTAGAGAGAGAAATAAAATGATTTACTAACAAAATGTAGATGCCATGAAAAAAATTCTGCTACTTTGTTTAGTTGCCGTTTCCACGGTAACTCTGTTCTCGTTTAAGGCTGATGCGCCTGTTTTGGCAAGTCATATCACGGGGAACGTGTACGATCAAAACGATCATTCCAGTGTTGAAGGTATTTTGGTTGAGGAGATCATAAACGGAAAAGCTGTTTCTCGTCAATATACTGATTCGAGAGGATATTTTGACGTTTCGGTTCAAACGACTTCTTCTACGGCTACGTTGAGATTTACTGACCCGGATTACGGTACTTATTCCGAGCAAACGGAAAGCTTCGACTTGCGTTCATCGTCATCATGCGAGAATGTTTCCGTGTACATGAGCAGCCAGCAAACGGAGTGAAAGTTTGTTTAACTGAATTATAATTGAATTGACTCGAAAGGGGGATAAATAACGATTCAATATCACAGGTGGGGGAGTTTATAACTCTCCCACTTGGATAAATATAGAAATTATTATTGGAGATTAATTTAACAAGGAAACTTATGAAACGAAATATTTCTTTATTCAATTTGGTTCTACTTGTTTTTTTCCTTTTATGTGGTTGTGATAAGGAAACGGTAAATGACCAGGCAAAAGCTGTTGATAGGGAGGAAATTTCCCAGAAAGCAGTAGACGAGTTTTATAAATTTCGGGCTGGATTGACCTCGGTATCAAGAGCGGAGGATAATTTGACGATCGAGAAAGTCGAGGAAATGGATGTACCTATTCAAGTAACAATGTCAAGAGCTACTAATTTTGCTAGGGCATTGGATTCGGATAAAATAGATTTGAAACTTCATGTGATTGAATTTAGTAGTAATGGAGAGGCTGGTTTTGCAATAGTGTCTGGGGATGAAAGGACACGTCCCGTGTTCATGTATACAGAAAAGGGAAGCATAACGGATACAGCATATATTGTTCCTTTGGCAGAATACATAAAGAATATTCCTCAAATTTGTGCGGATGAGTTGTATATGTATTATTCGGGGGAAACAAATGATGACGTAATTCTATCCCGAGCTGAAGAGCCGCGCATTTATCTTGATCTAAAGACAAAATGGGCTCAAGGATACCCATATTGGGATTTAATGCCGATAATTAAATGTGGAGGAGAATCTAGGCGTTCGTATGTAGGATACACGGTTATTGCGCTAGCTCAGTGTATGGTCTACTGTGGTTATTCTTACACGAAAGGGTATCATTTTTCTGATATGAAAAATGTGATTGTTTTATCAACGACTCATCCGATGTATAAAGAGATCCCCCTTTTCCTTTATGAACTAGGAAATGGTTTTGTGAGTTATAATTGCCAGGAGAGTAAATCGTATCTCGTGAATGCTCAAGAAAAATTGGCTGAATTTAATTTTGTTGATGGGGTTGATTACATAATAGAAAAGACAAATGGTTTGAATACAACTCGGTTTTATAGTTCTTTGCAAGCGAATTGTCCGACAGCAATGAGTGGGGCAACTCTTAACGAGGGAATGCACACTTGGGTATTGCACGGACAAGAATATTACCAAAACACTCGGATGATATGTTGTAATTATGGTTGGGCTGGAGAGTGTGATGGATGGTATTCTGATTGGCAAAGACCAGTAGACCAACAAACGATGAAACCAAAATTTGCGACTGGTTTTTATAGATTAAACGAGTATCTATATTTTATTAGAGATAGAAGTAATTGGTGGTAATGTCATTTTCATAAACAAACCGGATTATTCCGGTTTGTTTATGAAATTCGGATTTATTTATTTTGAATTATTACAAGTTGACCGAATATATTACCCGTGGCGAGGAAAATCAGTAGTTTCCTTTCTTTTCCGAGCGTATTTTCGTTTACTTTTACAAAAATACCTTCATCTCGTACTTTATACATGGTGAACCAATCTTCCGAGATCGTATCATTTTCTTGCCTGTAAGAATAACTATGAACGTCGGTTTCCGTGGTGTCGATATACTCGTATACCGTGGTAACGTGCCAAGATTTGTATTTTGTTTTGACAAGAACCGAGTCTGCTAATGCGGGAAAAATGACTTTAGATTGTTCCAATCCGATGTTGGGAGATTTTATTTCATCTTCTTTTTTACAAGAAATGATAACTCCTAGCATCAGTAAACATCCGATGATATGACTTACCGTTTTCATATTACTTATATTAGTTGTGTTTTGTACAAATATAAGCAATTTAGCTTTTAATTCAAAAGAATTGAATCAAATATAGGATATTGTGTGATAAAAATGTATTGATATACAAGACGGGTATTATACTAGAGAGAAAGATATTTCGTGCCGTCGGATTTGAAAGGTGTGTCCGGGAAGAAATCTTTTATCGAGCAATCTAGTATTACCGCGATTGCGTTCAGGTGATTGAGGTTGTATTTTTCTACATACTTCGGGCTTTCCGCGTGACCGATAAAAGCGAAGTCTACCCCCAGTTCTGTCGCGAGCCGACGCTGGGAGATTTTCAAGGCTTTTCTTCTTTTCCGTACCTCGTTTATCGTGTATAATTCTATTTCAGTTTTACAAGCCTCCATGCACAAAAATTTAGTAAAGAAAAGATTTTCGCCGGATTGCCTTGCTGTTGTAAATATCAGCAATATATTCGCGGTATAAAATGGAATTTCAACCCGATTGGAGTTGAGTATGATTGATTAATGCCGAGGAACCACCAAGAACCGAACGGCATTAAAGAACGCTTCTTGAAAGAGAAGCGTTCACTTGTTTGTATAGTTCTCTTCATTAAGATATAAAGAGAGTGTAGTTCCTGCAATTATTTTAGCGTGTATTTAGTTTCTTCCGGTATCGGTAGGCGGGGGATAAAATCTTTTACCGGGCATTGGAATATCACTGCGAAAGCGTTGAGGTGGTTGAGGTTGTATTTGTTCTTGTACTTCGGGTTTTCGGCGTGAGCGATATAACTTGCATCCAACCCCAGTAATAACGAGAGTTCGCGCGGGGATAACCCGGCAGCGATGCGTTTCTCTTTCACTTTTTCGATCGTGTATCGTTCGATGCTCGTGATTTCCATGGGTGTTATTTTTGGGGTAAATATTTCGTGTTCTCTTCCTCGAAGGGTTTATCCGGGAAAAAATCCCATAACTCACAATTGAAATACATCGCTAGCGCGTTCAAGTGGTTAAGATTGTATTTCGAGGGATCGTTCGGGCGTTCCACTCTACCCACGTAACTCATTTCCAAGTTCAGATCGGTGGATAGTTGTCGTTGGCTTATTTTCAACGCCTTCCTTTTTTCTTTTACCTTGTTGATCGTGTATAATTCGATGCTTGTTTTCCGCTGCATGGCTGAAAAAAATTAAGATTAAAGAAAAGATTTCGGCTGATTTATTTTGTGCTGTAATATGTCCTATGTATCTTAGTACCCTAGTTAATTCAAGATCCCCACCTGACGTGAGTGCCCTGTATTCTGGTTTAGCTGGAACGAGTGCATTTACTTTCGCCTCCTAGACAAATTAGAACTAAAAACGCCTCCGAAAGGGGGCGTTTACCTTATATATATAGTATTAATAAATCAACTAATCGTCATACAGCGTTTCGTACAAGCTCTCGAACGTGTCGATTTGGTTACCCCGGAGCATTTCATAGGTAATAAACGTCCGGAGAATATAGAAATTAGTATCCTTCTCGATACCCAGGCACACGCCGTCCTCGCAAGAAGCGTTAAAGATTCTTTTGTCTTCCACGTTGTCATCGGAGGAAAATGTCGAGTTGCGGCTAAAAAAGTGTTTTATCAATTCAATCCCTTTCAAGTCGTTGTTCCCGTTCATGAATCTATCCCTGTACCTTTGAAAGAAGTGGGGCGAGAACATGAAGACGGAAACCACCCCGTCAAGAATCGGAACCATGAAGACGTGTAAACCGTGGGGGGTGTTCGCGGTACATACATAGGTGATGGCGATCTTGTCCGCGTCCTTTTTATTTTCAGCCCGGAAAACGATAATCCAATTATTCTTCCGGGGGGAGAGGTAGTCAATGGGTTTGAATATTACCGGGAAGGAAGTTCTTTTCAGGACGTTCCGGCGGTATTCCGGTATCAAGTATTCTATCTTTCGAGATACTTTCAACGCGTCATCCACCAACTCGTCGAACATTTCCATGGGTGTCATTCGATCCGGTACAAGCATTGTTTTATTTTTACACGAGCTAAGTCATTTTCGACTAATTTTCTTTGCTATTCTTAATTCTCGTTCTTTGCCGATTATATATAATTCGATTTCAATCTTTGTAGTGTTCATTGTAAAAAGGTTTACTTTACTGCAATAATATATATATTATCTTCCCAAACTTGTATTTCAAAGTTCTCTGCGGTAGTTTGGTTTAGCCATCTATTTTCGGATATTTTTTTCATTTTTGAGTTCATTTTTTCTTTTACTTCTTCCAAAAACTCGTCTGAGTGAGGTAGTTTCTGACAATATAAATATCCTTTTCCATTTTTATAATCTGGATTCCCTTGTATGTAGTCAAGATAATCTGTGTATCTCCCTAAAGTATTGGGAACGCCAAGTAACAATGTATTTACATCTTTGAATAATTCTTCAATATGTAATAAGTCTATCGTCTTTAGGGGTTTAACTCCCTTTTTGGCAAAATTGCCATCCTTATCAAGTTTGCTTGAATACCTGTATGTTTCAGCATCTCGTTCCAAAATTTTCACAAGCTCTTCAAGTTTCTTGAAATGTTGAGAGAACAATTCTTGTTCATCTTTTGTCGCTTTTGCTTTTTTGTGTAAACGGTTGTATGTAATTTTAAATACCTTTGTTAGTTTGGTTAAATCGTGACTTTTTTCAAGTTCTACCATACTTTCAAATTCATTAAGATGTATAGATGGGTGATACTTGCTAAAGAAACGAATATTTTCTTTAAGCCCTAGTTCTATACAATGTGAAAGTATAAATAACATCGGGAATGAAATTTCATCAAATCGTCTTTTTGATTTGGGATACTCGGCATAAATAAATTCAACGAGGCGGTTATATTGTCCCCAAATTTGAATGTTGTTTTGGGTTTGACTAACCCGAGCGATGTATCTATCTTTTTCTATTTTATTCATTTTGCCTCCATTTTATTGTGAAATGCTATTATTTTAAAATCGAATAATAGAATTCTATAAATGTCTTTTTAACTTTATTCGCGAAAGGGATTGGAGTGAGATACCGTGTATCACGGAAAGCCCGGTCCGCGGGAGCGGATTCGCCCGCCTATTTCTTTTTTGTTTTCGCCTTCGCTTTTTTCTTTCTTTCCTTTTCTTCAAGCTTCTTACGTTCTTCCTCCTCATATTTCTTAGCCATGATCTCGTACTTGGCTTTAATTTTCGGGTGCAATTCCATGTATTCTTCAATCGTATCGGTTTCTATATAAGGCGAAGGGATAAAGTTAGCGATAGTGCATTTGAAAATTTTCGCTAACTCGTTAAGTTGATTGAGGTTATATTTCGCTGACGATTTTGGATTTTCTACGTTATTCACATAGTTGTGATTTAGCCGTAATTCTAATGATATTTTCCTTTTGCTTAGTTTCGCGGCGATTCTATATTCTTTTACCTTGTTAATCACGGAAATCTCTATTTCCGTTTTCTTATTTTTGCCCTGTGTTGCTGCCATTTTGAAAAAATTATCGTTAAAGTAAAATTTTTTCATATCAAGGAAAACTCATCCCGCAAAGAGTGGATTCACCCTGTTATTCCTTTTTAGTTTTTGTCTTTGCTCTTGTCGTCACTTTTTCTCGCTTCTTCCTTTCCTGTTCCTCTTGCTTTTCAATTTTCTTTCGCTCTTCTTCTTCGTATTTTTTAGCCATTATTTCATAATTAGCCTTCACTTTGGGATGAATATCTAAGTATTCCTCAATACAATCTTTTTCAAGATGAGTTTCGGGAAAGAAATAGGAAAATGGAACATCAAAGTATCTGGCTAATTCATTTAAATGATTCAGATTATACTTTGCTTTATTATAAGGATCTTCAACTCTCCCTACATAGGTACTTGTTAATTTTAACTCCATAGACAATTTCCTTCGTTTAATGTTCTTCTCTTCCCTTAACTTTTTAACCTGATTGATTATAAATAACTCGATTTCAGTCTTCATTATTTTCTTTTGTCCCTTTGTAGCTTCCATTTTGAAAATATTTTAATGATAAAGGAAAGATTTCTTTGAAAATATTTTGAACTCCCATGGAGGTTGATTATATTTGTCCTCGTAAAGCAATATAAAAATTTTAACCTCGTAGAGGGTTGTCCGTTAGTCACCGAAAGGTGCGATTCAAAATCAAGAAATTTAGTTACAAGGCAGCGATGCCCGTGGAGAGAGCACGACTCTTTGAAATAATTGTGTTTGTTTAAAATATTGAAAATAAACAAGATGAATAGCTATTTGTGAAATGCTAGTTATTAACTTAATAGAAAAACTATGAAAAAACGACAATCATTCTCGGGTAACTCCCCGCCTTGTTCAAATCGGTTTTTGGGGGATAAGTTCCCAAAGGGTACACTTGAAGAATTTCGCGATGGAATTAACGTGATCTATATTGTACGCTTTGCTACTTGTTTCGTCTTCAATTTGCGAGATGAATTGATAATTGACATCCAGATGGTCAGCAAGTGCCGCCATGCTGGTTCCCGACTGTAATCGTAGTTCTTTGACCTTTCTAACGATCATTAATTCAATGGCTGATTTCATGTTGTAACAATTTATTTGTAAAGGAAATGATTAATCGAATTGGAAGGCACAAGCTATGGCTTGTGATATAGAACGTTTACAAAAGAAAGGGGAGTTGTCCCTTGACGACTCGACAACTCCCCGGCTAATTAACTATTAATTAATTAACTTATTACCAAAGTTATGAAAAAAAACTTAGAATCAGAAGCGGGAAAGAAGAAATTACCCGTGAAAAAACGACCCGGGCAGCCTAAGCCGCCGCTGGTGTACGTGTTAGTCCTCTGTAAAATGCTGGTATTGCCGTTGTTGTGTTGCCTGTCCTTGTTCGCGAGTGCCGCCGTTTCGCGTGATACCGCCGTGATAAAAGAACACGTGGTGAAGGGGATTGTCACGGACGGGAAAAAAGAGCCGATGCCGGGGGTAACGGTGATCCTGGAGGGAACGACTGTCGGGGTAACGACGAACGGGAAGGGGGAGTTTGAATTGAGGTTGCCGAAAGGGGAGGGGACGTTGATATTCTCGTTCGTGGGCTACAAGACGGTAAAAAAACAGATCCCGCTCGATAATAAAATTGTGCAAGTGTGTATGATCGAGGATGTTTCAGCCCTCGACGAGGTGACGGTGGTCGCCTATGGTGAGCAGAGCAGGCGAAACGTGGTGGGGGCGATGTCAACGGTCACGTCGGAAGACTTGAAGGACATCCCCTCGCCCTCGCTTGCCAATCTATTACAGGGGCGTGTTGCCGGGATGAATATCACGAACATGACGGGTTCACCCGGCGGGGGTGGAATATCCGTGTCTATCCGGGGTTTCAATAGCTTGTCTATCGAGTCAACACGGCGTTTTTCCGATCCTCTCTGGGTGATAGACGGTGTTCCGATGTTATCGTTTACCTCCCCGGTCACGGGTACGAACACGTTAAGCGAGATAGACCCGAGCGACATAGAGAGCGTTCAGGTATTGAAAGATGCCGCTTCCGCCGCTATTTACGGTTCCCGAGCCGCGAACGGGGTAATCCTTGTCACGACGAAAAAGGGAAAATTGAACCAACGGGCGAGGGTAAGCGTGAACGTTTCGCGGACGTTCGTTTTCAACCCCGCCTTGCCCGACCTCACGGGCGGTCACGCGGAACGCCTTCACCGGACGGAAGCTTTAAAAAACTTCGCTCAATCTTATTATAACCCGGAAACGAACACGTACCAGTTTGTCGGTTCGTACCGGGAGGCGCACGAGCGGAACTTGCATTATAACTTGTTCTGGAACATGGGTGACGGTTTGGATATACCCGCCTTGCAGGATAGCTTGAACCCGTTTTATAACAATTCCACGAACTTGTTTGATTATTACTTTCAGACCGCCAAAGTGACGGACGCGAACGTGCAGTTGAACGGGGGAAGCACGGGTATCGCGTATAACGTGGGAATCGGGTATTATGACGAGAGCGGCGTGTTGAAACACTCGGGATTTTCGAGAATCAAGCTTCTCGGTAACTTTCTCGTGCAGCCTTTCAAGGGTATGGAATCGAATTTTCGTGTTTACCTCGCTCGTACCGGGAGGAAGCGGGCGAACCGGATGATGACTTACGGGGACTTCACGGGGGGCGAGGAACTGGAACAGATACCGGAGGAATTACTCGCGACCTCCACGTTAATGCCGGGAAAAGGAAACCTTTCTTTTGATGAAACGATCAAGCGTTTTGACGGGATAAAAGAGAAAAACGAATCTTACCGTTTGAGGGCTAGTTTTGACCTCGGTTACGAGATTATTGAAGGCTTAAAAATCAAGTCTTCCGTTTCGGCGGATTACTCGCAGCAAAATCAAAATCTTTTCATCCCCTCCAATCTCGACGATCACGGGGAATCTTATTCCTCCGGTCAAATCACGCGGAACCTGATGCTCTTGAACGAAAACTTGCTGACCTATAAACGGGTGTTCGTCGAGAAACATTCCGTTGATTTCCTCGCGGGATTGTCTTTTCAAGTGGACGAGGCGCAATCCCTGTCGGCTTGGGGAAGGGGTTCATCTTCGGATTTGATTCATTATATCTCGTGGACGGGAAACGTCTATGACACGAAAGACAACCGGGTGTTAAAAGATGCCCTGTCGGACAAGTCAAGAAGTACCATGGTCGGGGTGTTCGGTCGGGTAAATTATAACTACTCGCAAAAATACTATTTCTCGGTGACGCTCCGGCGGGATGCTTCCTCGAAGTTCGGGGAGAAAGTACGGTGGGGGACGTTTCCCTCGTACGCTCTCGCTTGGACGTTCTCGGAAGAGGGGTTCATGGATTTTACTCGCGGTTTCTTGGACTACGGGAAGTTGCGGGTGAGTTACGGGAAGTCCGGGCGGCAGTTCGACCAGCCTTACATCGCCCTGGGACAGTTAAGCGTGGATGACCCCTTGCTCGGGAAACCTACTGTTATTCCCAATTATCGCCTTGGCTTGATGAACCGGAATTTAACATGGGAGGAAACCGACCAGTACGATTTCGGTTTGGACTTGGATATGCTAGATCACAGGTTATCCGTGACGCTGGATTATTATTACCGCTACACGGACAAGTTAATATATCCTGTTAGATTACCCGGTAATTATAGCGGTTACATACAGCAATGGCGGAACGCCTACGCTATCTCGAACGAGGGGTTGGAGCTGGAAGTGAAATATGATCTCGCGCGGGGTGACAAATTCAATTGGGACATCAGTTTTAATATTGCCCGGAACTGGAACCGCCTTGAAAAGAGCGAGAATGACCGGGATTTATACACGGAAAACAGTATCAATAACGTGAGCGTGATCGGGAAACCCTTGAACGGGATTTACGTTTTAAAAACGAGGGGTATTTATCAAGATGCCAGCGAGGTTCCCGCGATTTACAAGGACGGCAAATACACGCAACTGGGATCGGGGGTTCAATACTATCGACCGGGAGATCGGGAGATTGTTGACATGGACGGGGACGGAAAGATTAATTCCGGGGGATTGGATGACCGGGTATACGCGGGTTCTCCCTTGCCTCTAGCCTCGGGGGGAATCACCACCTCGCTGTCGTGGAAGGGGTTCGATTTGAATATGTTGTTCAATTACGTGATAAGCCGTCATATCTTGAACGCCGGGCGGGGTGCTTCCGTGGGGACAAGTTTAGGGTTATTCGCGAGTGATGTCGTGAAACCTGTTTTCGAGGACTTGTCCGCGGTCACGTTCTGGAAGAAACCGGTGGATAAAACGGATTATCCCGCGAACAGGCTGGAGAACGGGTTGAGCAATTTCGCGACGAATATTTCCGCGAACGTGGAGAACGTGAGTTTCATCAAGCTAAAAACCGTGACTTTAGGGTACACCTTACCGGGAACGGTGAGAAAGAAAATCGGTTTCGGGGTGCGGGTATTCGTGTCCGCCGAGAACCTTTTCACGGTAACGAATTACTCGGGGGCAGACCCGGAGAGCGTGGACGTGGTGACGGGAATAGACTATCTCGGGAATTACCCGCTATCGAAACGTGTAACACTCGGTTTAACTTTAAATTTATAAGCGTATGAAATATACTGTATTCTTATTCATGGTGTCGTTGTTCTTCTGTTCCTGTGAGGATTTCTTGACGGAAGAGCCGGAAACGGAGGTAACGAATAATAATTTCTGGAAGACGGAAAAGGATTTGGAAGTGGGGGTAAACGGTATGTACAAGATTTTTCGTTTCAACCACGGGAATAACGTGTCGGTACACCTGCGGGACAGGGGTTTGGTTTTTGACGGGCTCGGCACGTGGGCGAAACCCTCGAACAATGACCTTTCCGGCGCGTGGGGGCAGAGTTCTTGTACTCATTGGGAGATGGATTATCAAGTTATCATGAACGCTAATCTCGTGCTGGATAATATTTCAAGGGCGGAAGGAGTAGACCCCGTGAGGTATCGTTTCTACGAGGGGCAGGCTCTCGCTTTGCGCGCGTATATGTACTTTTATATCCTGCGTCACTGGGGGGATGTTCCCTTGATACTGCACGTGGAAGATGTCGGGGAGAAAGCGCGAATCCCGTGGCAAGAGGTGGCGGAATTTTGTATCTCGGATTTAAAACAGGCGGCAAGTATGTTGCCCGTGGCAACGGAAATGAAGGATTCGGACGGGAACCCGATCACGAGCAAATTATTTATCTCCCGGGGAACGTGTCACGCTATTCTGGCGCACCTGTACGCGTGGAAAGCGGCGTTGAATAAAGAGCCGGGATTGAATAAAACCGCGATCTTGTACTGTGATTCCGTGATCTCGGATCACTCTTACGCCTTGGCTGGTAATGTCAAGGAGGTTTGCGAGGTGGTTATAAAGGGAAATTCGCCGGAGGGAATATTCGAGGCGGATTACGAGGATACCGAGTATGATTTGAAGTCGTGGGGGTCGTACGTGGCGGGATATTGCCAGTTCTGGCCTATCGTGCCGGGTACGACCCCGGCGAGCGCGAGAAGGGGATTGACGATCATGAATAAAACGGTGTACGCCTTGTATCCCGACGAGAAAGACCAGCGGCGGGAAGAGTACTTTTACAAGCTGGATAGCATGGCGAGGGTTGCCACGTCCATCACGAAAGGGAACGCTTATCCCCGGAAATACCGTCATACCCTGTTATACACTTCCGGTAGTAGTATCGGTAAAATGCGGGCGTACGAGGATAACGAGATTATCATACGTCTAGCGGATATTATCTTGCTTCGTGCCGAGTTGAAGAACAAAACGGGTGACACGCGCGGGGCGATAGCCGATTTGAACCTTATCCGGGAGCGGGCGGGATGTTCGCCTTATTCGGTGGAGGTGGACGGTGATCTCGCGAATGCCATACAGGATGAACGGGACCGCGAGTTTTTCTGCGAGGGGGTTTCCATTCGTTACTTCGATATTGTCCGGAACGGGATGTTCCGGGAGAGGTTGCGGGGGAATTTCAAGACTTTAACCGATCAGGACGTGGCGGACGGGGCACTGTTCGTGCCTGTCGGGGAATTGGCATTCTCGGATAACACGCTAATGAGGCAAACGCCTTACTGGAAACGGAATGGTTTTGATAACTAATAAAGGAATAGAGATATGAAAAGATATGATGTATTGATTTTAGGATTGTTGTGTTGCTCGTTCAGCTTGTTCTCGTGCGACGATGATTATTTTCACGATAGCGGTTTGGCAGACGGGAAGCACGATTGCACGATGTGGGAATACTTTCAAACGGACGGTGAGAATTGGGATTCGACAATGATATTGATCGAACACGCGGGATTGAAAGATGTATTTGACGGGACGAATCCCGAATATAAAGAGATCACGTTTTTTGGGGTAACGAACCTGTCGATCGAGCAGTTTTTGGATAAAACAGTAAATGATGATTGGGAACCCGTGTATGACCGGGTGAAAGACATCCCGGCGGAACTTTGCCGGGAAATGTTGCTCTCTCACGTGGTAAAAGGGAAGAAGACACGGGAAGATTTTGATTACGAGGTGCGGGGGACGTTGACCGGGGGAACGGTACTCGCGTCTTTGTCCGGCGTGAAACTCCGGGTTTACAGGATAAAGTCGAGTTATAACGATGTTCCCGACATCGGGGCGGAGAGTATCGGGGTTCACGCCCTTGTCAGCGGGCAGATGACAACGGTAGCCTCCTCGAACATAGAGGTGACAAACGGGGTGGTACACTCGTTGAGTTACACGTATCAATTCACTCAATTATAAAGATTATGAAACAGGTAGTATATATATTATTTATTAGTGGCTTGTTTGCCTATGGTTGTCAAGATATAACGGTAGGTTATCTTGAAACGAGGAACGCGGTGTATTTCCCGGATTCCATGATCGTGAAAGCTTCTTTAGACCCGGAAGAGGATGCCCGGCAGATCGAGTTCAAGATTCCCTGGCAAAGCACGTCGATAGACGGGGTACAAGGCACTTCCCCGGTACGTTATTCCATCAAAAGTATAGATAGCGAACACCCGGGGGCGGTGGTACAATTCACGATGAGGGGGAAGGGGATCATTGAATTGCCCTATAACCATACCGTCCCCGCGGGGCGGTACGTGGTGAACGTGAGGATTGAAGCGGGGGAACACGTTCAGGAATTGGATTCCATGTACACGGTTATCGTGCGCTGAATTTCGGGGAGTTGGCTATATAGGAATGTTTTGTTAAATTAAATTCATGATTGTTTTGAGAATTGTAAAAAAAACACTTACTTTGTATCTGAGCCTTGCAGAGCGCTGCATGAATGGCTCTTTACAATGTAGTGTTGTTTAATAGCGTTTCCAAGGAAGTGGGATTCTTAGGCTTTTAGCCAGTTGGGAGCGATTTGCAACATCCACGTTGTTGTTACGTATATCCTTATGGATACTACAATATAACGGCGTGGGGTTGCTCTTCGTGCTGGCAGTTCCCACTTCCCACGTTGAGTTAACCTCATGTCGTTAGTTATAAGGACTCCGGGTTAGCTTATATAGCGATTCGGGGTCTTTATTATTTCGTGAAGATTCCGGTTGCTTTTGGAAGATACGAGAACAACCGGGGCTTATGGCAGTTACGATTACTTATCCCCACTGTTATGTGCATATACACCCGGTTGTTTTCTTTTTTCCAATTTGATTCGCTTTAGGACAAACTTTTATATATACCGTGTGGATATTTATTCCAATTTATAGTGCAACCAGAACACACGGGCGAAAGGAGGAGCCTATTATCCTCCTTTCTTTTAATGAAATAGTACGTTTAAGAGAACCGAGGGTATGAATTATGATATAAAAGAGCAACGATTTATTTCTCTTCAAGCATTGCTGGAAGAGTTGGAGATTGCCGGGGAGGATCGGGAGTGTTTGGATCGCTTTCTTGCCAAACACGAGGAGGCTGAATATAAAACATTAATAGAGGATGGTGTCCCGTCATGGATATTTTCTTTTCTTGAATTTTTAAAGAGTAGCCTGGCGGAGTTGGAATCCGTGGATTATTACTCGAAGATACTGAACGTGTACGCTTGTGTTCTGCGGTGGTTGATCGAGGAAAGTGATTTTTTGTGTGAGTTGGACGCGATCAGGCGAAATGACGTGCGGATGCAAGGCGAACAATACTTGAACGAGTGCCTGGCTGCCCGGGAAGCGTTGCAAGTAATCAAGCTGAGTGATGAACAGAATTATATCCGTTCTACCTTGAACAAGTTGGAAAAGTCGGGGTTTCTTTTCAGGAAGAATCAGCGGCTAATAACTTTATCCACGATTTTTCGGTTCAGTCCCCGGTTGGCTCGTCTTTCTGTTCGGGATTTAGTGAGGCTTGTGTATCATGCCAAAGATGAAGCGTTACTGAAAAATATTCTGGATTATTTTGAACATCGGATAGGTGCTATTTCTTGGGATGAAGATTATTTCTACGAGGAAAAGACAAACGAGGTATTGGAAGGTTTGAAGAATTTGATTTGGTTACTTGGCGCGTATCTTCTTTTGTATAAACGGGAAATAACGGAAGAGTACAAGATTATCCGGGCTCGTTTTTTCCGGTACTTGTATATCGCGGGGAAACAATCTTCGGACATCGTGAGAAGTAATGCTTTTAATTCTCTTTGGTTTGGGCAATCGACAAACGTGTTCTCTTGGAATGATCTTTTGCATTTTTCCGTACCCGATTTAATAGATGCTATTATCATGAATAGCTCCGAGGTGAATCCCGTGGGGGATGATTATTATGGTTTTGAAGGACGGGGTACTTTAACGATCGGTAAAGATTTGTTGATTTTATCTCCTTATGGTAAAGTCAGCAAGGAGAGTGAGGTCTTCCGGGTGGGAAATGTGTCTTTTCTCGTGCAAGGAAAAAAGAGGGTAGGGGATGGGAGTGATTTTACTGAATTGGTGTCGGCGTGGAAAAGTTTATTCTCGGAATATGTCGAGAAAACGAGAAAGAAAGCTTTTCAAAAACAGCGTCCTCCTGTTGGTGCGAAAGTGAAAATTAAAATTAAAGGTTTTCTCCCGTCCGCTAAATTGTTGGCTTTCGCGAATATTGTTGATGAAGAGTACACGGGGGACGGGGCTTTACACGTGAGTAACGTGACTCGGGCGAGATTGGATGATCTGGAGAGGGTTTTCCATCTAGGGGATGTGATGAAAGCGACCGTGATTGATGTCACGGATGATCGGATTCAGTTTTCGATAAAGGATGAGCTGAACGCGCTTGTTGGGGTGAGATTCAAAACGGGGGATTGTATGGACGCATTGTTATTTTATAGGACTTCTGATTTATACACGTGGATAAGTGAACATGGATTTTGCGTGTTCACGAATCCCAGAGGTGACGTGGAGATTGGGTGTTACCGGGAAGTAAGGATTAAAGAGTTGAACGAATACGGCTATGCTAAAGCGGAAGTGATCGGGCAAGCAAGTAAAGAGTTTGATCGTCATGACGCGGTATGTAATTTGGCTTACTATCATATTGAAAATTACAAGAAATATACCGGGGAAGAGGTTGACGAAGGTGACCCGGTGGAGGTTGATGAACGGGAAAGTGTTCAACCACTTTCTTTTTCTTTCGTGAACGAGTTGGTGGAGGTGCTTTATTTGTTTTTGACGAAGAAAGTTAGTGTTCCTAACTTGAATTTACTTTACTTGTTGAAACTTGTCGCTCATGTTATCGGGGATCAGCGGAGGAAAGATTTTTTCAACGTGCTTGTTAATTACCTGAGTGTCCTGCACGATTGTATTCACGATACGAGATACCGGATCACGGATGTCACTACCCTGGAAGAGGGGTTTAATAAATACCCGGCGTTGAGGCAACAAGGGAACGTGATAAGGGTTCTTTCGAGTTATATGGATAAGTCCCGGTTGGAAGAGTTGTTGTCTTTCGTGGCATCGGAGGATTGGTATTTGTCAAAAGTGGCAAAATACGTCCTGTCTTGTAACTTGCTGGATGGCTCGCCGGAAGCGGTGAACATGGTTCGGGACGAGTTGCTTTCTTTTATTTCTTTTAAAACGGAGGAGAAAGAGGATGGAGGAATGGTCATGGCGTTCGGGGACGAGAACGGTTCCCGTGAATTTAAGTCTTCTATTGTTTACCCGGCAGAGTCTACCGGGAACGCGAATCTCGATGAACAAATGGATGAAATTTTGTTGTCCGTGTGCGGTTTTTTGAATGCTTCGGGGGGCGTGTTGTACGTGGGCGTGAATGATTTCGGGGTGGCAACAGGAATAGAGAACGATTATAATTTTTTGCGATGTAATCGGGATGCTTACGAGTTGTATATAAGAAGGCGAATTGTCGCGGCTTTTGGAACGGATGTAAATGGCTTGATCGTGATTAAGTTCAAGAATTACGGGAATAAAGTGGTTTGCGGTATCTCTATTCCGGCGTATGATCGGGTGGTGGAATATAAAAATATGGTCTGGCAACGGCAAGGAAATTCTACGCGAAGTATTACAGGTACGGATTTGCGGTTGATAAAGAAGAGAAAAAAGGAAAGTATCGGTATGGCACAAGTGGCGTGCATCCCCCCGTTCGCTGGTGAAGAAGGGTACGAGATATAATATATGAATGAATAAGTGCAGCCGGATTTTAATTTGAAACTACACCTTACTTGATACACGATTCCGGCTGTACTTTTCCATTTACTGCTTGGGTGCAATTTTTAAAGTTTAACGAACTATCGTGGATGTTTTATGTCGGATATGTTTTTTTTTCTAACAATGAATTAAAAAAGCGGATGGTATGTTCCAATATAAGAATAATCTTTTATATTTGTGGCTTCTAATTTGTCTTTAGAATGGACGGTTCCCACGTTACAGTACTCCAAATTTGACCGTCCATTCTATTTTTTCGGGATAGTGTACCTTCGGGGCTCCGGGAGAACAAAAAAAAGTTGCTTTGGAGCAACCTGTAGTATGTCTAAAAAGAGTTCTCTTTTATCTCTTTTTCTTCTTTCTCTCTTTTTAAATTTTCCAGTTCTTCTTTTACCTCTTCTTCCAGTGTTTTTTCCATTTTTTTTAAGTCGAATATATAATTACATATATTTACGTTGTAATAAAATTTGTTGTCGTGATCTGTTTTGAAGAAGTATATTGATATATTTTTAGACCCAAGGTTGTAATTCGCATAGCAAAATACGTTATTTTCCATGAAATCTAAAATGCTGATATCTTTTTTCAAGGTTTGAGGTTCGCCGTATTTTTGGGTGAAATTCTTGACAAATATATCACAATCTTGTATTAGTTTACTTGTTTGACCAATAGTTACTTTGCGGGATCTGATATCAATAGTTGAAAGTTCACCCAGGTTAAAAAGAGCTTCAAAAGAAGATACTTGTTTTATTCCCAGGACTTCCATGATCTTTTCCCGTGTTTGATCATTCATGATAACACGATTCGAGAATTTGCATCCGTCTTGACTGGTGATTGTTTTCCCGTCCTTAAAGGATTTTGTCGAGAGTACTTCTTGTATGCTCATTCCGAATTTGATATCTCCCCACGCGAATAGAGCGATAGAATCTATTTTGATCTGTTCTATGGAATCGCGTTTTGCTTTTTCTTCTGATGCTATATTATGTAGCTTTGCCCGTTCCCATGATTTTTTTTTACTTTCACAGCTCGTTATTGATAATATGACTAGAATGGATATGACCAGTATTTTCATTTCGGATATCTTGAATGGTTTGATGCATGCAAATAAACATACAAAAATGGATATATTCAAGTTTTTCCTTTCCTTTTGAAAGAGGGAGAAAGATGCATAGTTCTTTCTCCCGGTGGATCGGTACACTCTTGATGTCTTATTTGCCATCTTGAACGTACCCGATCGGGCGTCTTTCCACTTCTTTTTGAGCGAGCATTTGCGTCAAGGCTTTATATAGCTCCTCAAATTGTGTATCAACATCAGAGAATTGATGGTCAAGGTCACTAAAACGTTCTTCGTTTTCTTGCCTCAATCTTTCAACTTTATCTTTTATTTCCTTTAAGCTAGCGTTAAATTGATTTTCTAGCTCTGTTTTCAGTTCTATATAATTCCCTGCTAGTTGCCGTAAGACAACGAAAGCACGCATGATAGAGATATTCACCTGTATTGCGATCTCGCTTCGTAGAACACTGGAAAGCATGGCTATCCCTTCTTGGGTGAAAGCGATCGGGAGAGCCGGGCTATATTTCGCCATTTCGGGAAGGTTATCACAATTTGTGATAACCTCTTTCCACTCTTCTTTTTCAAGAGGGAAAGCAAAGTCGGGCGGGAAGCGATTCATGTTTCGTTTTACGGCTTGTTTCAAGGCTCTTGTTTCTACTTGATAGAGTTCAGCCAGGTGAAAGTCGAGCATGACTTTGTACCCTCTTATTTGAAAAATTTTGTTTTGAATAATCTGTAAGTCCATGCTATTGGTTTTGTAGGTTAAATTCATTCTCGATTCCTTGCATTTTTTCATTCCATTCGTTCGCGTCTTTTGTCATTTTTTCGTGAACGACTTTAGCGTATATCTGAGTCGTAGAAATATTCTTGTGTCCCAGCATTTTGCTAACTGTTTCGAGCGGTACGCCTTCGGTGAGGGTTACGGTTGTGGCGAACGTGTGCCGGGCAACGTGACACGTCAGATTTTTGTTTACTTTACAAAGAGTAGCGATTTCTTTGAGATAATCGTTGCACTTTTGATTGCTAATGATAGGAATTAATCGGTTATTAATTCTTCGATCTTTGTATTTCAAAATGATTAGTTTCGGAATGTCGCTGAATAAGATTTCTGCTTTTACTTTTGTTTTATTCCGATCTTTGTCGATCCACTCGTTGTTATCGTTCATGAGGTTGAAATTTTCTTCGGTAAGGGATCTAATATCTCCGTAAGCCATACCCGTGAAGCAAGCGAAAACGAACATATCCCTAATTTTTTCAAGACGTTCCGAATGAAATTTTTTATGCATAATTCTTTTAAGTTCATGCCAAGTCAAACAGGTCGGGTCTGATTCATCATAGTGCATATTGTAACGAATTAATGAGTCGTTCGGAATATAGCCATTTCCCCATGCGTCAGTGATTATTGTTCTTAGTTTTTCAATATGCTTTTGGGCGTTGTTGTTGCCTGATTCGGTTGTTTCTCGAATATAGAGATAAAAACCATTGGCAAGTTTAACATCAACTTCATCTAGGTATATATCATCTCTTTTATATTCTTTTTTCAAGAAAGCTTTTAGTCTGTCACGTGTACGCACATAACGTTTTCGAGTTTCGTCATCCATTTCTTTGAGTTTTACTAATTTCTTTAATTCTAAATTGTAATCATCGAAGTATTGTATTAGAGTAACGCCAGTTTTGTTTGTTACTTTTCCATTCAGGCGATCTCTGATATAAGCGGGAGAAGCATTTCCTCTCTTTGTCATGGATTCCTTGTATATGTCGCGAATTTTCTTTTCAAAATCAATTAGAGCCGTGTTTACGTCTTGACTTTCCACGGAATTTCCAATAGCATTTTGATCTTTAGAGTGCCATTTTTGTGGATCAACGAAGATGAACGATGCAAAATCGACGGGATCTCCGTTGATCGTGATTCTGCATTGGATGTTTTTCTTTTTCCAAATAGTTTTTGGTTGAATTGCCCCGTCGTTTTTTTTCTTCTTTTCTCCTCTTTTTTTAAGGAAAAAATAAACTGCGAAAGTGTTTTTTGTCGTGTTTTCCATAGTGTTTTTTTTAATGTTTGAAATTAATATAAAACTCTGTTTTGTAGGAAATTACATCGAAGACAATGTGCGACAGAAAAGAGATAATCATGGACATTTTTGCCAACAAAAAAAATGTCCATGATTTAGCCACGAGAGTATGACCGAACCTGTCATTTTTTTGTCAATTAAAGTCACTGGAATATAAAAAGAAAACCTGTAAGTTGTTGATGCTTACAGGTTTTGTCTTTCCTTTTCGCCTTTCGGCTCCATAGGTGGTGGGCGCTGAGGGATTCGAACCCCCGACCCTCTGGGTGTAAACCAGATGCTCTGAACCAGCTGAGCTAAGCGCCCGTGTTGCTTGATTGCGGATGCAAATGTAGTGCAATTTTTGAACTCTGCAAAAGATTGACAGATTTTTTTCGAAAAAAATGAAGTTACTGGTAAACTTGAAGACGAAGAGATATTTTTTTTAATGAAATTGTGGTATTTTGGAATTGTAATATACTGTAAATCATCATTTATAAATTTATTAAATCTATTTATAAAAACAATCAATTTGATTTATATTATTATATGTTCTATATTTGTATCAGAAAAATAAGGAGAATAGTAATAAATAAAAATCAAATAATATGAAAACACTAAATTTAATCGGATTAGACAAAGAGAAATCAAAAGAGTTAGTAAACCATTTGAATGATTTGTTGGCAAATTACCAAATATTTTACCAGAATTTGAGAGGATTCCATTGGAACGTGAAAGGAAGTAACTTCTTCGAGTTACATGCTAAGTTTGAAGAGTACTATAATGATGCTATCGAGAAGGTGGACGAGATTGCTGAACGCGTGCTTACGTTGGAGGGTACCCCGTTACATTCGTATTCCGCTTACATGAAACAGGCTGAGATTAAAGAGGTAACGGGGGTTTCCGACGGGAATCGTTGTGTGAAGGAGATTGTGGGGAATTTGGGGATATTGATCAGGAAAGAACGTGAAATATTGGCTTTGGCCGCAGAAATCGGTGATGATGGAACTCAAGATATGATTAATCCTTACATTTCCGAGCAAGAAAAGAATTTATGGATGCTACGTGCATATTTAAGTGAATAAGTTTAAGTTTTAATTTGTACCTAGGGAGCCGTGCTGTTATCAGCACGGTTTTTTTATTTCGGCTATAGCCCGATGAAGGGATTGTTTGGTGATTTATTATTGTTATATTTGCGATATATTGCGTAAAAATTAAATCATATTGTCATGTGGGGATATATTATTGCCGGAGTAGTGATTCTAGGAAACCTTGTGTTCTTTTTTTCTCGTAGGAGAAAAATCTCTATTTCACGAGAGAATATGGAAAGTATTATGGCAGAAAAGGTTATTGCCTCTGTCCCCGACATGATTTTCATGGTAGATAACCAGTTTAATATACAAAAAATTTATAATGCAGATCCTGTGAAACTTTCTTTACCGGTGGAGGCATTGATTGGTCGGAATTTGAAGGATTGTGTTGATCCCCCGTTTGTAGACATCGTGATATCCAATTTGCGGGAAGCGTTGATTTCGGATAAAGTGTACGAGGTGGAGTATACCGTGTCGGTTCATGGTAAGATAACCTATTACGAGGGGCGGTTCAAGCGTGTACAGGAAAATTTGGTGGCTTGTTTTGAACGGGATATTACGGGACGAAAAAAGAACGAGGTCGCGATAAAACAGAATCAGCGATTGTTGAATGCGGTGCTGGACAATATGCCAATGCCTCTGATCATAAAGGATATAGATGATGATTTGAAGTATGTTTTCTGGAATAAGCAGTGTGAGTTACAGGGTGGATACTCTCGGGAAGAAATTATTGGTAAGACTGATATAGATGTATATGGAAAGGAACGAGGCGAGCATTACCGGGATGTTGATTTTAAAATTATTGAAGAAGGAAATTCTTATCAAGTGCAAGAAGTGTACGAGACTCCTGACGGCGGGAGACACGTTTCTATCGTGAATAAAAATGTGGTATCCAATGATGTGCATCATTGGTTGCTGGCTACTCGCTGGGATATAACAGATCTTATTCGTATACAAGAGCAACTTCAAGAGGTGAATCAGCAATTGCGGATGGCTTTCTCGGTTACGAACACGGTTCCGATGGTTTGGGATTTGGAAGAAGACTTAATCCGGTTTAAATATCCTGAATTTAAGGTTGGAAATAAAGGTTTTTGTAAAGAACGGGATGGTCAGTCCTCGTTAGAGGCTGTCGGTAATATGCATCCGGATGACCGGGAAGTTATGTCTCAGCTTTTTGCGGATATAAAGGCCGGGAAAATAGATAATTTGCATCGGGAGATTCGTTATGATGTTTTGGGGCTATATGAAGATTACTATGATTTGTATTTGACGGTTGAGAAAAAGGATATTGCAGGAAAACCTCTGCGGGTTGTCGGGACGTTACGAAATATAACCGAGAGTAAGCTATACGAGAAAACCTTGATGGAAGCGAAACAAAATGTGGAGAAGATTCAGGAGATCAACCAGCTTATTCTTGATCATTCAAATAATGGATTAGTATATCTTCACCCGGATTACATGATCGAGTGGGAGAACTTGGCCCAGTATTCCGAGCATCCGCTAGCCGGTAGGTATAAAGCCGGGTTGTGTTGCTACAAAAGTGTAATGCATCGGGATTCTCCTTGTCCGGGTTGTGTGATGCAGAAGGCGTTGGAGACGGGAAAACGGGAAATGAAGGAAGTTACTTTTGATGACGGGTTTACGGTGGAGATCACGGCCACGCCTGTTTATGATATAAAGAACGAGAGGCAGATTCGGGGAGTTGTGTTGAAATACGAGGATGTTTCCGAACGCACCCGGGTTGCTAATGAATGGAAACGGGCGAAGGAAGCGGCAGAGATGTCCGATCGGTTGAAGTCAATGTTCCTCTCTAACATGAGTCACGAGATTCGTACTCCGTTGAATGCCATCGTGGGATTCAGTGAATTACTGGTTAACACGGATGATCCGAAGGATAAAGAGGAGTACATGGCTATTATTAATCGAAATAATGAGTTACTGTTACAGTTGATTAGTGATATTCTGGATTTGTCAAAGATTGAGGCGGGAACGTTGGAATTTATTTATGATATGGTCGATATAAACGAGATGCTGCGGGGATTGGAAATGAGTTATCGCCAGAAGATCGCGGAACATCCCGGTATTGATATTTCTTTCACTTCCCATGTGAATGAATGTGTTGTTTACACGGAAAAGAACCGGGTGATGCAGGTGATTTCGAATTTTCTGAATAACGCACTTAAATTTACCAGCGAGGGACACATCCATTTTGGTTATGAAGAGCAAGCGAATGGATTGCGTTTCTTTGTTTCAGACACGGGAAAAGGGATTCCGTCAGAAAAACAGGCTGAAATCTTCAAACGTTTTGTCAAATTGGATAGTTTTACCAACGGAACGGGGTTGGGGTTGGCTATTTGCCAAACAATTGTCCGTAAGCTGGGAGGTGAGATCGGGGTTCTTTCCGAGGAAGGCAAAGGAAGTACTTTCTGGTTTACTTTACCTGTTAGGTCGGGAAACAGTTAATAGCGACGTTCCCCAAATATCCCACGTGCTTTCTCTGCGTGATCGTTTTTCTCTTTTATCCCGCATATAAATAAAAATTATCAGAGACAAAAGTGAGGTTAAAAAGGAAATTTTGTTTTAGATTTTATTATTTTTGAAAAATCAATTTAATGGATGCGATAGGTGGTTTTTAGGTAGGGAGTATTTTGTATTGTTAAGCTAATACGATGGAAAATAGTCAGAAATATTATGAAATAGAAATATTGACTAGAGAGCTAAAAGAAGGAAAAGAAGCTGCCTTTGATTACCTTTTCAGAACTCGCTACAAAAACCTGTGTCGTTTTGCAGCCACGTTTGTCGTGCAGTTTGACGTGGCGGAAGACATTGTGCAGGAAGTTTTTGAAAAGATCTGGAAAAAAAGTACTCGGATAGACGAGAGGGAATCTATTGATAGTTATTTGTTTGTTGCCGTGCGTAATGCTTGTTTTACGTTTTTGAAGAATAAACGGGAACGTGTTGATCTGGAGGATGTGAAACAAAATTTAAAGGTTTCGGAAGAAGTCGTAGAATTTGAAACGCCGGAATTGAACCGTTTGTGGGGAGAGATTGAGAATTTACCTTTGCAATGTAAAGTCGTTTTTAAACTGGTGATTCTGGAAGATATGAAGTACAAGGACGTGGCTGACTCGTTGGGAATTTCGGTCAACACGGTAAAAACACAAATGAAAATCGCTTACAAGACCTTGCGGGAAAAATTGAAACAGGAACAATTCTCTTTATTACTATTTCTTTTTGGGATAAAAGAAGATTAAAATCTTTTTTATAAAAAAATCTGTTTTTTCTTCACCCTGTTTTTCATTTTTGAAGTACTCTATGTAAAAATATGAAGATGAAAATAGATGATCGAGTATATGAGTTGATTTCCGGGAAGTTGGATGATCGCCTGTCACCAATGGAGGAAACGGAACTTTCGGACTGGCTGGCAGAAGATGTGAAACACGAGAAAATATATGCCGAGATAAAGAAAATACGTGATCAGGTAAAACTTTTACATCGGGATTTTACTCCTGATACGGAGAATGTATTAAAACGAGTGAAGCGGGGAAGAGGAAGGCAAATAGGTTTCCGTTATTGGTGGAAATATGCAGCTCTCTTTATTTTGCCGTTAGGAGTGGCTTTGGTTTTGTGGCAGGGAATGAAGAATGAACCGGTGGAGGTACATCGTCAATTTAGTGCAGTTTCTCGTCCGGGGGGAGAACGGGCAATATTGAAGTTGTATGATGGAAAAACGGTTATGCTGGATAGTACAATGAAGAGTTCATTGATCTCTCACGAGGCAAATGTCCGGATAGAGATGGATTCTAATCATCTGTTACGCTATTCTTCATGTGATTCTATTGGGATTACCGATGCCAATAAAAATAATGAATTAATTATTCCTAAGGGTGGAGAGTACCAAGTCGTGTTAGCCGATGGGACAAAGGTTTGGTTGAATTCGGCATCACGATTGATATATCCTCAATCTTTCATGGGAAAAGAGAGACGGGTTGTATTATCCGGGGAGGCTTTTTTTGACGTGGCACATGATGCAGAAAGACCTTTTATCGTGGAAACATCCCGGATGAACGTGAAAGTGTTGGGTACTCGTTTTAACGTGAATGATTACGATGATAATGAGGAGGTTTCGACCACGCTGGTAAATGGTAGCGTGGAAATTGTTTCAGGTGATCAGCAAGTGTTTCGACTGGTTCCGGGGGAACAGGCTTATGGGAAAGAAAACGAGTTAGAGAAACGAGAAGTCAATGTCCGTCTTTACACGTCTTGGATCGATGGGAAGTTCTTGTTTAATAACACGGAACTGGAAGAGATTGCCAAGCAGATCTCCCGCTGGTATGACGTGGAAATATTCTTTAGTAGTGAAAACGTGAAAAAGGTGCGGTTCACGGGAGCGATCGTGAAGTTTAAGCCTTTGGATGATTTGGTTCGGATGATCGAGAGTACAAGTCAAGTCCGGTTTAGCGTGAAAGGGAAAACAATTGTAATTTCAGAGTAAATAAAAATACCGGAAAAGTATAGCGACTTCCCCGGCATTTATAAAAGTTAGCAGTCTTGCCCGACATTTGGCGATAGAGGACAAGACTCATTGTAAACCTTTAAAAAACAAATGTATGAAAAAAAATTGTGATTTGGGGCTTTATCCCCCCAGATGGCTAAAAAATTTTCTTAAGGTTATGCGAATAACAGGGATTTTATGTTTGGTGTGCGTGATGCATTTGTCGGCTGCGGTACATTCGCAGACGGCTCGTATCAACTTGAAAATGAAGGATGCCACGATCGAACAGGTGCTGAATAAGATTTCAGAATCCACGCAGTTGGACTTCTTTTACAGCAATTCTAAGATCGACGTGTCAAAACGGGTGAACGTGGATTTTCTGGATGCCACGATTGAACAGGCGTTACAATTGATCTTCAAAGGGTATGACGTGAAGTTCGAGATTAACGATAACTTCGTGGTAATCCATTATGTGAGAGCGTTGGCAGTAACAGATTCGTTGAAAAAGATTACCGTGAGGGGAACCGTGAAAGATGTGGACGGGATGATGTTACCCGGAGTGACGATTCAAGTGAAAGGAACAACTATCGGTTTTACGACAAATGAAGAGGGTAAATTTGATTTTGATTTGCCGAAGCGGGATACTCTCGTGTTGATTTTTTCATTCGTGGGGTACCAGAAACAGGAGGTGCGATTGAAAAGAGATAATAAACCTTTGAATATCGTGATGAAAAACGATATGGCGGAGATTGATGAGGTGGTCGTGACCGGTATTTTCAACAAGCCGAAGGAGAGTTTCACGGGAGCGGTAACACATATCACGAAAGAGGATATTATGGCATACGGTAACCGGAATCTGTTGCAGACACTGAATAATATTGACCCGGCTTTCGTGATTCGTGAGAATAACACGTACGGTTCCAACCCGAACGTGTTGCCGGAGATTCAGATTCGTGGTATTTCCGGGTTACCGGATATAACAAACTTACAGACGTATGCCCGGGCAGAGTTGAACCAGCCATTATTCGTGTTGGATGGTTTCGAGGTGACGTTGGAACGGGTGATGGACTTGAATCCATCGGACGTGGAGTCTGTAACGATTTTGAAAGATGCGAGTTCCACGGCTCTTTACGGATCGCGGGGTGCGAATGGCGTAGTCGTGATTACTTCTTCAAAACCTCGTCAAGGAAAGTTACGAGTCTCTTTCTCCGGTGGGATAAATTTGGAGATTCCCGATTTGTCTAGTTATGATTTGTTGGATGCTAAGGAAAAATTAGACTTGGAGGAGCGTGCAGGATTATACAATAGTCCAGCACGTATGGTTCTGTATCGGCAAAATGTGAAATCCATAACAGAGGGGGTGGATACTTACTGGATTGGTGAACCGGTACGTACAGGTGTAGGGCAGAACTATATGCTGGATTTAGGTGGTGGCGACGAACAATTTCGTTACTCGATGAATTTATCTTACAATTGCGTGGCTGGTGCCATGAAAGGCTCTTTTCGGAATAATTTTAATGGAACATTGGGAATCAGTTATTTACTTAAACAGATTCGTTTCATGAATACGTTCTCTTTAGGATTGAATAATTCGGAAGATAGTCCATACGGGTCTTTTGGTGAGTATGTAACCATGAATCCGTATTGGTATCCTTATGATGAGAATGGGCGAATTGTGAAATCTTTTAATACGTTTGGTTCAACCACGGGGGTAGATGTGATTGCAAATCCTTTGTGGGAGGCTTCTATCAATAAATTTGATAAAAGTAAATACACGAATATCCGAAATACATTCAGGATCGAGTGGGATGTCGTGAAAGGGTTAAAGTTATCCACGAATGTCGGTTATACCACTCAAACAGATAGAAGTGATCGCTTCTCTCCCAAATCCAGTAATGATTTTAATAACACATCAGATCCGGATGCTATGGGTAGTTACACGTGGGAATATCGTGAAATGCGTTCCTGGCAATGGAGTTTTAATGCTAGTTACGGGAACACTTTCGGTCGGCACAGCGTGTTTGCAGGGGTAGATGGGAGCTTGTATGAAACGAAAAATCTAGGGTATATACTATGGTTACGAGGGTTTGCTAATGATAATTTGACAGATATTTCTAACGCTGCCGGTTTTGCTAATGAACGTCCCAGTTCTACGGATACACATTCCAGACAAGCGGGATTCACTGTGACCGGGAATTACAATTACGATAGTCGTTATTTCTTTGATTTTTCTTATCGGTTGGATGGATCTTCATCCTTTGGTTCTCAGAATCGTTTTGCTCCATTCTGGTCTATCGGTTTTGGGTATACGGTTAGTCAGGAAAATTTTGTACTGGAAAATCTTCCTTGGATGAATTTACTTCGTCTACGTTACTCTTACGGGGTGAACAGTGCTTTGCCGAGTAATCCATATCAAGCTTTGACAACCTACGAATATGACCGTGATCAACGTTATAACGGGGATATGGGAGCTTATCTGATGGGACTTGGTAATGATAAATTGCGCTGGCAGGATACCTATCAGCATAATATAGGGGTCGATCTGACATTGTTTAATGAGATATTATCGGTTCAAGGTAACTATTACCGTAAAGAAACGAAAAATTATATTTCTTCATTGGGATTATCCTATTCTCATGGATTCCCAAAATATATGGAGAATATCGGGACTCTTCGGAACGTGGGAGGAGAGTTGAATGTATCTGTAAATTTGTTGCGGAACCAGAATATTATGTGGTCGGTGAGGGGTGCGATGTCTTGGAACAAGAATACGATCATGACCCTTTCGGATGAAATGAAACGGCAGAACGAGGAAACCGTGAATAATCAGACCGGGGCGTTTGTTTATTTGCAATATAAAGAGGGAGAATCCATGGACGCTATTTACACGTTCATTTCTCCGGGTGTGGATGCAGCCACGGGAGAGGTGCTTTATATGGATCGAAACGGACGGGTTTCTTCTGATATTGATATGTATGCAAAGGTTAAGGTCGGGAATGAGGTTCCGAAGGTAAACGGACGTTTCAGCACGATGTTCCGTTATAAATCTTTCTCTTTGAATACTGGTTTCGAGTTACGGTTGGGAGGACAGAAATTGAATCAGACTTTATTGAACAAGGTAGAAAATGCTTATCCGAAGGTGAATGTTGACAAACGTGTGTTGAGTGAGCGTTGGGAGAAGCCGGGTGACGTGACTCGATATAAAGGATTGAATAATGATAAGAATACGGTTGCTAATAACCGTTTCGTGGCAGATGAATCAACTTTTATCTGGAGAAATATTAATATCCAGTATGATTTCCCGCGTCGGATTTGTAAATATATGAGAATGGAGAGATTGAGTTTGTCAGCTAGCATGATGGATTTGTTGTATATGTCCACGATAGAGCAAGAGAGAGGAACTGATTATCCATTTTCCGTGAAACCGTCGTTTTCAATATCATGTACTTTCTAATTAATTTGAACGTGTTATGAAAAATATGAAGAATTTATTATTGATGTCTTGCTTGATATTCTGCTTGTCGGGTTGTCAGGATTGGTTGACGATTCAGCCGGAAACACAAGTGACAAAAGAAGATATGTTCAAGACACAGGGGGGATTTTATGATGCCTTGATCGGTTGTTATACTTTGATGCGGGACAACTATTCTCCGGATGCGAGTATGGTTGTCGGGGGAGTGGAGTATATGGCCAATCTTTGGATAACGGCTACGGATGGGGGAACGGCTTATGATTTTGCGTCTCATGATTATCGGGCAGACTTGGTTGAGATGAATTTGTCCCAGCTATTTTTGAAACAATACGAGATTATTGCAAACGTGAATACTTTGTTGGAGTATATTGATATTCAGAATAACGTATTGACGGAAGATGAAGAAGACCTGTATAAAGGGGAAGCTTTGGGATTACGGGCTTTTATTCATTTTGATTTGATTCGTTTGTGGGGGCCCATGCCAACTGGGATTGATGGAAATCGGGATTATTTGCCCTACGTGACTACGGTTCAATTGGAGAATTATCCGTATTCTAATTATCAAGAGTATATGGCAAAACTTTGTGCAGATTTGGATTCGGCTGAATTGCTATTACAACGAGTAGACCTGATTGTAGCAAATGATAAGTCTGTATCATATCGTCAGAATCGGATGAATTATTATGCAGTACTTGGTCTGCAGGCACGAGTACATTTGTGGTTGGGCGAACATGATGAGGCTTTGCGTTATGCCCGGTTAGTAAAGGAAGCTACAGTTGCAGGAGAGAAAAAACAATTTGCTTTGGGGGGTGAAAATGATTTTCTGCGCTATGATAGGGTGTTGTATAGTAGTGAGCAATTGTTTGGAATAAGTCTTGAAGAATTTAATGATAATATGATTGCAGACGGTTCTTATGCTGCTTTTGAACAAAAAAGTACTAATCTGAGCGAATTGTATGCGGCGGAAGATATTCGTTTCCGGTATTTATGGTATACTGATGATGGTGGGGGCCTTCGTTCTTCAAATAAATATGGTAATATGGCGTCATTTGACACCGAGAACCCGGCACCGACTAAAAGTGTTCCTTTGATCCGTTTGTCAGAGATGTATTTGATTATTGCGGAGTGTGCCGCTTTGGCGGAAGCGAATACGGTATATACTGAATTTTTAGCATCTCGGGGATTGACAACAACCGAATTGACGGAAAGTAATAGACAGGAAATTATTCTACAGGAGTATTTAAAGGAGTTTTATGCGGAAGGACAAATGTTTTTCGTGTATAAACGCTTGGGAACGGTGAATATGCGTTGGTCTTCCAGAATGTGTGGAGAGGACGTTTATGTGTTGCCACTACCGTTGCGGGAATTGAGTACGACTGAAAATTATTAAAAGAGAAGAATTATGATACGTAAATTGATATTGTCTTTATGTGTGGGCTTTTGTTGTTTGGCCTGCGAGGAGGCGTTACCCGATTATAATACAACTTGGAGTGGAGTTCAGTTTGTTTTAGGTGAAACCCTAAATCCAGAACGATTTAGTTATTCTTTTATTGGGAAAGAAGAGACGAGGATGATGGATACGATTTGGTTTACCGTACGGCCGCAAGGATTGTTACCGGAAAGGAGTAGTCGGATTAGGTTGGAGCAATATGAAGGGAAGGAGTGGAAATATATTTATGGAGAGGATGGTGCGATTGCAGATTCTGTATTACGAGTTTTTCCCTATCAGGCAGAAGCGGGAGTGCATTATGTAGCTTTTGATGATGAACGAATGGCAGAGTATTTGACTTTGGAGCCTGGAGAGTTGGAAGCTAAGATTCCGGTAATTGTTATGCGGGATAGATCTTTGCAAGACACGACGTTTACTCTTTTCTTTCATATCGTGGATTCGGAAGATTTGAAAGCGGGAGATGAAAAGTATTGTAATATCCAGTTGGGGATAGCCGATTGCTTGACCCGGCCGGCTGCTTGGAATAATTGGTTTTTTGCGGGTACTTGGAGTCAAACTCGTCATGAGTTCATGATTAGAGTAACAGGAGAGGACTGGGATGATGAATTTATAAATACACTTGACCTGGATCAAAAGAACTATTATTTGTATGTGTTCAACCGAGAACTAAAGAAGGAGAATGCTGCACGAGCTGAAGAAGGATTACCTCCTTTGAGAGATGATCCTAATGATCCGAATACGGATATTACTTTCCCAACAGTCGCATTTATGTAACCAACAAAAAAGTAAATATGAAAAGATATATAATTATGATGATCTTTATGGCAGGATTGATATTCGTATCTTGTTACGATAAAGATAATACTATTCATCGTATCCCGGATTTAGTAATAGAGAATGTTACTGGAGGTTCTGTGAAGACAGGAGAAGTAATTGAAATTACCCCTAAATGTGTAATGGGTGGAGAGGAAGTCGAGTGTACTTATAATTGGTATCGTTATCGTGATACTGTGTTGGAATTAATCTCTGAAGATTCTCATTTGGAATGGCGGGTAGATGCTGTAGGCTCCGTTACATTAGAAGTAGAAGCAACTCATGTTGAAAGTGGTATTCAGGCGGTTCTTACATTTTATTACTCCATCACCCCACGTATTAATGGAGGCTGGCTAATATTGAAAGAGACTATGGATGGAAACACGGATATGGATGTTTCTTTAATTCAAGCTAATGGTATTGAGTTTGCGGCAGATCAGTTATCTTTAGCTTTAGGAGAACCGATGAAAGGAAAGCCTGTATCGTTACTTTATACAGAATCGTACCAATGGTATGATCCAGAAACCGGAACAACAGAAACGAAGCAAAAGTGTTTAATCCCGGTGAGTCAGAAAGATATTTTAATGTATCGAGTGGCAGATGAGAAGGTGTTGGCGAGAAATGAAGAGTTATTTTTTGAAATGCCAGATTTTGGATCTAGTAACATAAGTTCATTTATGCAATTAGCGCAATCAGGAGGATTGATATGTGATGGAAAAGCATACTTGAGATCCAATGTTGCGTTTATGCCGGCACTTTTGGGTAATTACCATTTGGCTCCTAATGTTGTTTGTTGGAAATATAGTAATCCGATGTTGGTGTATGATGAGTTAAATACATCTTTTGGCCTGCTTGTTGGGTCAAGTAACTTCAGCACGACGATGGAAATTAAATATTTTGCTGATGATTATCAACCTGATGATGATTTGAGAATTTCTCCTAATAGAATGGATGCAGAATTGATTTATCTCGGTCAAACAGATAAAAGTATTCTTTCAGATCCTAATAAACAAGGATATGGAACGGCATATGCTTTAATGAAAGAAAATGGCGATGCGAATAATTTATTATTATATGGGTTGACTGTGGCAGAGTGGTATAATGCTACTTACGGTCCGATTCGTTTTGCTCGGACAATTCCGGTTTCTCGTTGTGAAGCTTTTGCTACTGCAGACTTTTATACGATGCATCAGACTAATAATTTGATTTATTTTATAAAAGATAATCAACTATCTTATTATGATATTGATAATGATGAGTTCGTGGAAAATATTCATACTTTTGAAGGAGAGGTAACTTATTGTAAGTATATAGGTAATGATTATGATTACAATACAGCTACGTGGTTAGGAGAGTTGTATGAAAATAGGTTTGAGAGGCTTGTTGTAGCAACATCTTCCGGAGCGAATTATACTGTGCATGTTTTTGATTGGTCGATAAATGAAGGATTGACTCTTTTACCTAGTGAGGAAGTGAAGGGGGAAGGGAAAGTACATTTTATGTTATGGTTCCCACGAAATACATCGAATTTCTTTAATAGTATTTATAGATATAGTTAATCATAATCGAGACGGTTCCCTTTGGTGCGTGCGGGAACCGTTTCATTAAAATTTCTACAGGGATGAATAAGGTATTGTATGTTTTTGTAGCATTTTTTATGCTGCAAGTGGGAGCTTTTGCTCAAACGAATTTCGAGGAATTGACGTTGGCTAAGGCGTTGGAGAAAGCAAAGGCTGAAAATAAATTAGTGTTTATAGACACGTATACATCGTGGTGTATGCCGTGTAAGTACATGGCGAACACGATATTTCCGAAATCGGAGATGGGAGAGTATTTGAATCCTCGTTTTGTTTGCGTGAAGTTTAACACGGAAGAAGGGGAAGGTGCTGAAATTATGAAACGGTATGAGATTTCAGCTTTTCCGACATTTTTGATTTTGAATACAAAGGGGGAGGTACAGCATAGGATTGTAGGAGGGAGTGAGACTGCGGAGGATTTTATCAAACGGGTTGCCGAGGGATTAGATGAGGATAAGGCGATCGGGATTCTTGCGGCGAAATATGAAAAAGGTGATCGGGACGTGAAATTATTAGTGAAATATGCCCGTGCCTTGTTGGCCGTGAATGATCCTTTTACCGTACAAGTTGCGAACGAGTTAATATCTAAATTAAATGATTCGCAACGGGTAGATTCGGCTTACTGGTTTATCTACGAACATCCTGTTCTGACACAAGTCGGATCTCCTAATATGGAGTATTTACTGGCGAATGCGGAACGTTTTCAGAAAAGTATCGGGGCTGAGCGAGTGAACGAGAAAATTGCGACAGCTTTTGATCTTCAATTGACCAACATGATTACCGGTCGTGACCGCCAGAGTGGCATGGAGGCAATAGATAAGGTCGAGAAAGAGATGGAGAAATACGAGTTTCCGAGTAAATCTCGTTTAAAATTGTTTGTTGAGATTGCCCGTACCCAAAAAAGTGGGGACGTGGAAAAGCTTTTGCAGGTTTGTGAGAAGAATATACCCCAGATTGAACACGAGCATTTATTGGCGATGTTCTTCCCGTTGTCTTTGACAATTAAGCGTAATGGGAATGAAGACCAACAACAAAGAATATTGAAATTAGCGAAAACTTTGCTGGCTGAGACCACAAGTGATAAGTTTAAATTCTCGTTAGGGCAATTCATCCCTTATGCTTTAGAGAAGTAATTTTATAAATTCCATATGAGAAAATGTTGTTTGAAAGGATTGTGTGTCGGTTTACTTGCTGTTCTGCTCGGAACGGCAAGTTGCCGTGCGCAAGAAAAAGTTGTTTATCGGGATTATGACCGTTTAGGTTGGACTATTCTCGATTCATTGAAACGTCCGGGTGCAGCCTCTTTATTCAAGGGAATGAACACGTTAAAACTGGCTACTCGTATGTTGGAAGAGAATACGCCCGTGGATGTGGAACCTCGTCCTGCCGGGAAACGGGAATTAAAACCAAGGGCAATAATTGAACAGAGGCGGGAGAGCGTGTTAATGGTTTTTAAATATATGCGGGCAACAGTTCACCCGGAGTACATCATGCCTTGGGCAACGGCTGTCGTTCTATCAGAAGACGGGGTATGCGTGACAAACAGCCATGTGTTGTGGCAATTGATCGATACGTCGGCACGGTTGGATTTACGGGATAGTCTTCTTTTCGTGGCAACGGAGGCAGGAAAAATATATTCAATTTCTTCGGTACTCAGTTATAACCGGAGTGGTGATTTGGCTTTTTTTAAAATAGATACTCGGGGCGAACGTCTGGTTCCGATGCCACTCGGGGAGGACCTTGCTGTTGGATCAAATGTTCACGCTTTGACCCATCCGGCAGGCTACCCTTATGTTTACACAAGTGGGGTGGTATCTCGTACGTTTATCAAAGAATCCGGTAATCCTTTTGGTAACCGGGTGGAAATCACGGCTGATTTTGCCAAGGGGTCTAGTGGGGGGCCGATTATGGACGACCGGGGAAATATGGTTGCAATGGTGTCTTGTCTGCACCCGATATATTATGTCGATCAGCCTCCTTCTGATCGGCAAATGGGAATAAAGGAGTGTATACCGGTAAGTTCAATCGTACGATTGATGAGAAAATTGGAGAAATGACTATATATAATTTCAAAAAATGAGAATTCAAGAATTTTTATGGATAGTATGTTTCCTGCTGATGTCTTTATTTGTCCACGGGATTCCGGTGGATACGATGGAACTGAAAGTCGGGGATAGATGCCCTGCTTTTACTTTTGAAGATATGGAGGGACAGTCCAGATCTTTGGATGAATTTAAAGGGAAATATGTTTTTATTGACGTGTGGGCATCGTGGTGTTATCCTTGTCGAAAGGAATATCCTTACTTGCAAGAATTGGAAAAGAAATTTGAAGGACAAAATGTCGTGTTTGTGGGCATTTCCAGTGATCATGTCGTGTGGCGATGGAAAGGGGCCGTGGAAAACGGGAAAATGTCGGGAGAGCAGTGGTGGGTTGGAAATGATACTTCTTTCATAACGGCTTTTCGAGTAGACCGGATTCCTCGTTTTATCCTGTTGGATCGGAAAGGGCGGGTGTTGCGTTTAGAGATGACACGTCCTTCTGATCCTCGAACGGAAACAATGTTACGGCAATTGAAAGGAATAAAAAATGGCCCGTCTGCCCCACGAAAAGCAAAGAAGACGGTTGACTTGCGGGAGACCGCCTTCGAGTTTCAAATGCCGGAGAATGACACCCGGGAAGTCGCGTTGGAAACTTGCGATGGGGGGAGAATGAAATTGGAATTTGATGGTTCAAATAAGGCCGTTTGGAAAATGGCCCTGTCGGAAGGTGAATACGGGCGCCTCTGGGTAGGGGATAAGAAGTATACGGTATGGGTGGAACCCGGTAAATCTTGGCAAGCTAAATCTGTATTTAATGAATTGCATTTTGAAGGAGAGGGTGCGAGCATTAATAATTATTTGAATAGAAAACTTTATCGGGATATTCAATGGCGGGAATACGAACTGGAGGAAGAACCTTTCCGGGTTAGATTGCAAGAGATGACGGAAGAACGGGAGAATGCATTATTGGCAGCCGGGTTAGATGTGAATTTCACAAAACGAGAGAGAGAACGTATTCTCCATGAGCGAAATTACCAGTTGGCTTTTTGGGTAATTATGGGGCATGGTGGGAAACAGGTGTCGGAAAAATCCCGCTCGGAATTAAGGTATGTGGTCGTTGAGAAAAAAGAAGCTTGGGGAATCTTCGAGTATCCGGAATCCATTAGAAGAGCCTTATTTGCTTTCCACAATCTGGATGGACAAACGGGGGATACTTATATTTTGCTAATGGACGTGTTGAAAGAGGCGGAAAAGTACAGGGATAAGCGGTTGGTGGAAAATTTAGTGGTGAAGAGTGTCATGGAATATGTGAGAATATACGGTATGGAGAATATGGAAGAGATGGATCGAATTTTTCGGAAGAGGGTTCATAGACCGGATTATATTGTAGAATATCAGCGAGTGTATGATGAGAATAAGGTTTTATTCAAGGGACAACCTGCCGTACCATTTTCTTTTAAAGATATAGCCGGAAAAGAGGTAAGTTTATCGGATTTGAAAGGAAAATACGTGTATATTGATGTATGGGCCACGTGGTGCGGGCCATGTAATGCGGAAATACCTCATTTGAAAAAGTTGGAAGAGGAATTTGAGGGGCGAAACATCTGTTTTGTCAGTATTTCTTGTGATGATAGTCGGAAAGCATGGGAAAAATTTGTTCAGGCGAAACAATTGGGAGGAATCCAGTTACACATGGGGGAAGATAAGAGTTTTATGGAGGCGATCCGTTGTAAGGGGATTCCTCGGTTCATGTTAATTGACCGGGATGGCAAATTTTTAAATGCAAATATGCCGAGACCTTCTGACCAGAAAACACGGGAGATTTTGAACGTTTTGCCCGGATTGTAAAAATAGTAGCGTGTGCTTTGTGAACCCGGAATTCCTTGCGAGTAGGAATTCCGGGTTTTGTTTGCACGGGAACTCTTTTTCTTATACTTTTGAATAAAGTCTTATAACACGGTTATGATCACGAAGGAACAGATTGATACTTTTGTGGCTCAATCCCATCGGTATGGGGATGCCAAATTGATGCTTTGCAGTAGTGGTAATTTATCTTGGCGAGTGGGAGACAAGATGCTGGTTTCCGGAACAGGTTCGTGGTTACCAGTTTTGCCTCCGGAGAAGGTCGCCGTGTGTGATATTATGTCAGGGCAAGTGGAAAACGGGGTGCGTCCTTCTATGGAAAGTGTTTTTCATTTGGGTATATTGCGGGAGCGTCCGGAAGTGAACGTGGTGTTACATTTCCAATCGGAATACGCCACTGTGGTGGCTTGTATGAAAAATAAGCCGTCAGATTTTAACGTGACCTTGGAAGTTCCTTATCATGTGGGTGAAGTCGCTGTTGTTCCTTATTATCGTCCCGGTTCTTTTGAATTGGCGAATGCCGTGATAGAGGCGATGAAGGATCACGATGCTGTTTTGTTAAGTAATCACGGGCAAGTGGTATGTGGTCGTGACTTTGATGAAGTGCTTGAACGGGCTCTTTTCTTCGAGATGGTTTGTCGGATTATCGTCCAAAGTAGGATGGATTATACTGTGCTTAGTCCGGAGAGTGTAGAAGAGTTACGAGTGAAGTTGTTAGGTGAAAAAGCGAGATAGTCTTTGTATAATTCTGTTTCTAGGGGCGATAAGGGTTAAAATATCCTCGGTACCAATTTATTTTCTAATAATATATTATATATTGTTTTCTTTTATACATTTGTAGTAGTAATCTTTGTGTACTAATGGAGGATAACGATAATTTATTTTTTTCTCGTGTGAAAAGACGTGATAAAGAGGCATTTCGTTCTCTCTATGAACATTATTTTGCTAAAATGGTGCTATTTGCGGAGAGTTATTTATACGATGAGGAAGAGGCGAAGGATTTAGTACAAGATCTATTTTTTTGTCTGTGGGATCATGCTCCATTATTAGAAATCTCAACTTCAATCAAAGCATATTTGTTTACTTCCGTGCGAAATCGTTGTTTAAATGTACTGCGTGATAGGAAGATTCGTGATGAGTACAATAATAAATTATTTGAAGCTCAACTTTTTTCAGATACAGAAGATGTTGTTCTTGATGAGGAAGTACAACAACGTTTGCAAAAAGCGTTAGATGCTTTACCTGAGAAATGTCGAGAGATTATTTTGTTAAAGGTTATCGAGAATAAGAAAAATAAAGAGATTGCAGAACAATTGAATATTGCAGAGACGACCGTAAAAACACAGGTACAGAGGGCTTATCGAATGCTGCGCGAAAAATTGATCCCTATTTTTTTACTTATCGAGTGGTTACAGGATAGTATCTAAATTTTTTCTCAAAAAAATGTATTTCTTGTACTCCGTTTTTTCAACGGATGTGTCTTATGTGTGTATGATCAATTAAAATGATATGACAGATAAGATGTATATAAATTGGGATGTTATAGTTCGTCGGATATTGGGACACTCTAGTGTAGACGAAGATCGATTGGTGGATCAATGGTTTGTTGAAGATGAAATGAATCGAATATATTATGAAAAAGCAAAATATTATTTTGATAAATACTATACTGGAGAAGAAAATCGAGAGGTAGATGTTGAGGATGCATGGCATGAGTTTATGAATTATACGGAAACCTCTTCCAATAAAGTAAGAACGATACATGTGTGGAAATATGTTGCTGCGGTTGTGTTACCTTTATTTATGCTAGGAGTCGGTTACTTGTTTTTTGAGATCAAGCCTATAAAAGAGACCACTTTAACTCAAGCGGAACAATTAGCTCCTGGTAGTTCTCAAGCTGTACTTCTTTCTCATTCAGGACAAAAAATAGGCTTGACGGATTCAATGACTTTGGAACGAGCGATAGAACAAGTACAAGTGAGTGGGAAAAGGGGGCCGAAAGGTAAAGATACATTGGAGCAGAGATCAATAGCCTATAATGTTATAATTGTTCCTAAAGGCGGTGAGTATGATTTGACTCTTATGGATGGAACTACGGTAACATTGAATGCTGATTCAAAATTAAGTATTCCGGAGGTGTTTGTTGGCGAAGAGCGACGTGTGTGCTTGGAAGGAGAAGCTTTTTTCTCTGTGGCTAAAGACGTACAAAGGCCTTTTATAGTGGAAACATTGGCGGGAGAGGTAAACGTTTTGGGGACGGAATTTAATTTGAGTGCCTACCCGGATGATGAGTACGTGCAAACCACGCTGGTTGAAGGGGAAGTCGCTTTTTTAGGTAAAGGGATGGTTGATCGGTTGGTTATAGAGCCTGGAGAGCAAGTTACTTATAATAAAGTCTCTGGAGAAATTGCCGTGAAAGGGGTGAATACAATGATTTATACTGCATGGACTCAGGGAAAATGGATTATTGAAGGAATGCGATTGGAAGATATGATGAAACAGATTGCCCGTTGGTACGATGTGACTATATTTTATCAAAATCAAGCTGCTAAAGAACTTATATTTACCGGAGATTTGGAAAGATATAATAATTGTGAAATGATCTTGGATATTATAGCCATGACAACAAATGTTGAATTTATAGTGAAAGATAGAGTAATAACAGTGAGAATGCGCTAAATATAAAATCGGAAGATGTTGCAACCATCTTCCGATTGAGAATGTGTTAATTATTTTAGTAATCTTTACATTAACAAGACAAATGTATGAAAAAAAATCGAGACAAGGATTACCTAATTAGATGGGTATGCTTAAAAAAAATCTTTTTAATTATGAAATTAACGTGTGTGTTTATGTTCTTTTTGCTTTTCCACGTGTCCGCCAAGACAGATGCCCAGGCTAAAGTTTCGTTGGAGGTTGAAAATGCAAGTTTGCTGGATGTAATACAATCACTTCGTTCACAAACTGGTTACAGATTTTTCTTTAACCATAATGAACTAAAAAAAGTGGACCATATTTCAGTGAAATTTGAGAATGAAGACTTGGAGCAAGTGTTGAATGTGATTCTTGGTAAGGTGAATTTATCCTATCGTGTAGAACATGGTGTAATTATTATAACTCCGGCTCAGCAACAAGAAGAGAAGAAACACGTGATAATGAAAGGATGGGTTCGCGATAAGAAAAAACAACCCATGCCGGGAGTAACAGTTCGGGTTATAGGAACGACGTTGGGTACGGCGACAACAGAAAAGGGGTGGTTCTATATAGAATTACCGGTTTTGAAAGGTGCGTTAGAGTTTTCTTTTGTTGGGTATAAAAAGCAGCAGGTAAATTTCACGGAAAAGACAGATACGTTACAAATTGTGATGGAGGAAGATATGTCAGATTTAGATGAGGTCGTTGTGCGTGCCTACGGTTCGCAGAATAAACGAGAAGTGGTAAGTGCTATTTCTAAAGTGACAGCTGATGAGATGAAAGAATTACCTACAGCTAGTTTGGTAAACATGTTGCAGGGACGTTTGGCCGGAGTGAATGTGGTGAACCAATCAGGAGCTCCAGGAAGTGCACAAATGGTGGCTATTCGTGGGTATAATTCATTGATGACCAAAGGTGCAAGTGATGGTCAACCTCTCTATGTAATTGATGGTGTTCCTATGCACTCTTTTGTGTCTCCGGTTTCGGGAACTAATACAATGGCAGATATTGACCCTGCAATGATTGAGTCCGTGGAGGTATTGAAGGATGCAGCAGCTGCTTCTATTTACGGCTCACGTGCAGGTAATGGTGTGATTTTGATTACAACAAAGAAAGGGAAAGTGGGGGATGCTAAGTTTTCTGCTAATGTATCTTATTCTGTAGCCCAATTGATGGAATATCCTTTGCAATTAGGAGGTAGGATGGAAAGATGGATTGAAATTTTGCAAACAAGAAATAAACGAGATGCTATTGTTGATTCAAAAACTAGAAACAGAATATGGCCGACTTCGTACAATCAAGTATATCAAGCTTGGAGTGGTATCTATGATGGTTTTTGGGGAAATGGCCGTACGGCTGTAAGTATTGCAGCTAGAATTCAAGATAGTTTGAATCCATATTATAACAATCAAACGAATTGGTGGAAATATGTTTTCCGGACAGGGAAAATTATAAATGCAAACGTACAGGCTACAGGAGGTAGTGAGCGTTTTCAATATATGGTAAATGCGGGATATTACACGGAGACGGGAATTGCCGTGAATAGTTCTTATGGGCGTGTGAGTTTATCTTCTAATTTGACAGCTAAGCCAACTAAAAAATTAGATATGGATGTTCGAATCCATCTTTCTTACATGGATAAAAGTCGAAATTCTTCAAATGCTTTAGTAAATAATAGGTACGAAGCAGTGACGGCAAATCCAGGGTCAACAAGTACGTTGTTAGCTAATGCTCCGGGTATTGAGGCCGAGTGGTTAAGTAAGATGAATTCGATAAATGATAAAGCGGACAGTTATCGAGCGTTAGGAAGTTTGCGTTTACAATACTCTCTTTTCGATGGTTTGTCGTTATCTGGTTCTGCAAGTGTTGATTTTTCTCAAGGTAATAGTAACACGTTTAGACCAAGTACTTTGGATAATTTGTATCATGAGAATACTTCTTCTGGAGCTATTGGACGATCTATTGGGATGTTAGCCGATGTGTTATTGAAATATAAAAAGTCATTTAACGAAATGCATAACGTGGAAGTGTTATTGGGATGGGATGCTAATAAAACCCAGAATTTTGGTATATCTGGTCGAGGTAAAGGAGGTCCGAGTGATAATATCTATTATTATGATCCGGATATTAATGTCCCTGTAAAAAATCATGGAACCGGAAGTAGTGATAAGTGGGTTTCAATGACGACATATCGTTCTGATTTTAGAGAGAAAGCTATGGTTAGTTATTTTGCTCGTTTAGGATATAATTATAAACAGCGTTATCTGATTGAAGCAACAATTCGTAGAGATGGGTCATCTACCTTTGGCGAGAATCATCGTTGGGCAAATTTCCCTTCTGTAGCTGTAGGTTGGGCTTTCTCCGAGGAAAATTTTATGCGTTGGGCCGATTGGTTAGATTGGGGTAAGGTGCGTGCAAGTTACGGGACTTCCGGACAAATTTTTGATGCAGAGTATTTAGCTCATGGATTAATGATGGTTTATAATGATCCTTTTTTAGAAAACAACGGAATGGAGCCAAATAAAATGATTAGTCCGGATTTAACTTGGGAAAAGACTGAACAATATAATATAGGTTTAGATTTGGATTTGTTCGATTATCGTTTGAAAATGAAATTGGATTACTATTATAAATTAACCTCGTCCTTAATTTATGATATTCCTTTACCTGGTAATATGTTAATTGCTAAAACAAGAACGGAAAATGCCATGGAATTGTCTAATGAAGGAGTCGAGTTGGAATTGGAAACAGATATATTGCGTAATTCTGCCGTATTATGGCGAATGAAATTTAATTTGGCCCGAAATTGGAATCGTTTTGAAAAATCTTACAATGGAAAAGATGAAGGGCAATATATTACCGGACGTCCTATTTCTGGAATGTATGTGTATGCGGATGATGGATTTTATGATTCAGATGAAGAAGTTCCTGTGACATGGACAATTCAAGGGAATCCAAAATATTTTGGTACCGGAGTACATCCTGCTACAGGGATTAGCGGGATGGTTGGAAAGCAAAAGCTATTAGATCTCGATGGGAATGGATATGTTAACCAGCAGGATCGTTATTATGTGGGGACAGCGCAACCTTTGGCTCATGGGGGATGGATTAATGAGTTGACATGGAAGAATTTCAGCTTGAATATGTTGTTTAACTATTGTTTAGGGCGTAGTATGATTAACTTACGACCGATGTCACTTTATTCCACGGTAAAAAATGTTAACATAGAAGATATGAATTTTTGGGAAAAACCGGGAGATGATGCCGATTATCCTGAATTTGGACAATCGTTTGAAGTAAGAACTGATTCCAATGTAGAAAAAGTACATTCGGTCAGTTTAAAGCAATTAACTCTCGGATATGATATGTCCAAAAAGTTATCAAAAAAAATTGGTTTTTCTGGAGTTCGGTTATTTTTTACAGCAGAGAATTTATTCTATTTGAGTAATTATTCAGGGGATAATCCAGAAGTGGTTGATATTTATACAGGAGTAGATAATGGTAGTAACTACCCGCTTCCCCGAAAATATTCTGTAGGTTTAACGCTTAATTTCTAGGATGATGAAAAAATATGTTTCTTTATTGTTTTTGATGTTGCTGTTTATTCGATGTTCCGATTTTATAGATGTTGTACCGGAAAACTCAACGACGTTTACTAGTTTTTTTAGAACAGTTCAAGATGCTGAAAGTTTGTTGAATGCTTTAAAATCAAAAGAAAGGAATATGATATTGGGGCAGTATCGGGAACCGCATATAATGGCTGGATTAATTGTAGATTCCACATTAGATAGAGGAGTTTTGTCAGCTAAAGAATTGGATTTAGGTACGTATACCAGTGGAAATTTGAATTGGGATAAATATTATATAACTATAAATGCAGCGGATTTGATTTTGGATAATTTGCATCGTTTCCCGTTAGATAAGGAAATATTGAAATTGTACGAATTACAAGCTTATTTTTCAAAAGGATTATCTTATTTTCATTTGGCTCAACGTTGGGGTGATTGTCCGATTACGAAAGGTTCTTTATATTTGGAAAAATTGGCAAAAAGTCCTGAGGCTGAGGTGTTGGAGGAAGCTACAAAATGGGCATTAAAAGCGATGGAACTGCCGGAGTTTGAAAATTTGAAAGATGCTGATGGCAAACAACGGAAAACAAAACAGTATGCTAGTAAAGGTGCAGCAGCGGCATTATTGGCTCATATATACGCTTGGCGTGCGGCAGTCGAAAGCAAACCGGAATATTGGGGGGAGGCCGAGAAATATTGCACGATGCTTATAAATGGAGAAGTTGGGCATTATGGTTGGGCTAGAGATCCTGAAGAGGTATGTTCTAATGTGTTAAAACGAGATCATAGTGAAACGATTTGGGAAATTTATCGAACGAGTACAGAAAGATTAGAAACAGTGGCTTATTACCAAGAAGGTTTTATTAATTTCCCAATAAAGCTAGATGCTAGTACTGGACCTTTGGATCAACCAACATTGGCGATCAATAAAACTACGATTAATGAAATGTATGACCGGGAAGATCGAAGGCGTGATGCTTATTTTCTTTGGTTAGATGCTGATACTATTTATATGTATAGTCAGGGTGGTGTGTTAAAGGCAGATACGACTCGTCCGGCAGGGGGAACTTATGATACAGAACCGGGAAGTATTAAATTAATGGCTTATAGTAATGAAACTATTCCATTTGGTTTTGTAAACAAATTTAGAAATGCCTATTTTGAGTTAAATCCTTATTACAATGAATTGCAATATATAGGGCAGGATATGAATAAAGTGGTTTGGCGTATGGCTGATATTGTATTATTGAGAGCAGAATGTCGGGTACGACAAAATAAGACAGATGCTGTTGAAGATTTAAATCGGGTACGAGAGAGAGCTTATGGAAATCGTGAGCATGATTACGTTTCTTCGGAAGGGCGTCTTCAAGATATAATTCTGCGTGAAAGAGAGAAAGAGTTGTTGTTTGAATCATACCGTTTCTATGATCTACGTCGTAATGGAATGGAGTATGTACGTACGATTTCTGAACAATTTAATAATTTGACGGAAAGGGATATTATAGAAGGCTGTTTGTTTTATGGAATTCATACTGCGGCTTTTACAAATAATGACTTGATGCGTCAAAATGTGTATTGGAATAGATTTTTACAATAAGAAAATAGTTATGAAAAAAGAAATATTATTGGGTATCGTGTTCGTATTTGTGGCGTCTGCTTGTACGACAGATAATTTTATTAAAACGGGAATTTGTAACGGACGTTTTGATGGAAGTTTATTGGATTATCTGGAACATCCGGGACATTCCTATGATTGGGATTCTACAGCCGTGATGGTTCGGCATGCGGGAGAAGATGTGGTCCGGTTATTTGAAGGACAAGATCCTGATCATCCGGAAATTACTTTTTTTGGACCGACGAATCATACTATTCGGCGTTATTTATTACAAAAGAAGTTGACTAAAGTGTCGGATATAGCTCCTGAATTATGTAAACGGATATTGCTTTCTCATGTTTTGGATGGAAAGCTATATAGAGATAGTGTACCTTTAGGAAAAAGAGGTACGGGGGGAAATCTCATAGAAGATGGTACTATGTGTACGACATTAGAAGGAACTGTTTTCGGATTATTTGCGTCACGTGGAGTTTGGCAAGGGGTAAATGAAGCTGGCCCCAAAGCTTTAACTATAAGATCTTCAAATACATTACGTGAAATAAAGGTGGCTTCAACGGATGTTGAGCCAGATAATTGTGTGGTACATTCGCTTGTGTATGGATATAAGTTAGAAGAAATGCACAGGGATTTTCGTTAATATTTGATTTAATGTTTAGAATATGAAAAATATAATAAATGTAATGATATTAGTTACTTTTGCTATGATATTATTGGGAGGATGTCACGAGAAAACAATTGGCTATCTGATAACGGAAAATGCAAGTTATGAACCGGATTCCTTGATTATTCCTCGGATTTTGGATCCGAAATTAGAAAAGGAGCGAATAGAGAATAATGCTCCTTGGGTGACATTCAATTTGCAAGGGTATGAAGGAACGTTTCAAATAGATTTTTCGATAGAGTCTGTAATTTCCACGGCTGGAGAAGAACAAGCGAGATTATTTATGGATGAGTTGGAAATTCGTGGAGGGGGAGCCATGCTGTATCCGCTTAAACATAAAGCAGGACCGGGAGAATATATTATTTCTGTTCGTCTAACCAATCCTGGTTATAGCCATGTTATAAAAGATGCTTATAAATTTATTATAGAGTGATCTAGTGTTTGTTGGATAAAATAGCCTGTAAAGTTAATCGGGCTATTTTTTCATTTGTTGTAATGAAAAAAATTATGAAATATATATATATTATAGCATTATTCCTTGTTTGTTTTAATGTGCATGGTCAAGGAATATCTTTTTTTGACGGGAAATTAGAAGATGCCATGTTAAAGGCTCAGCAAGAAAATAAAATAATATTCATGGATTTTATTGCTGTTTGGTGTGAGCCTTGTAAGAAAATGGCAGAAGAAGTCTTTTTTCGAGAAGAAGTAGCTACGTATTTTAATGAGAAATTTGTTTGTGTACAAATAGATGTTGATCAGGAGAAGAATATTGCTAAGAAATACAAAGTTACCCAAGTCCCCAGTATGATATTTGTGGATGCAAAGGGACGGGAGATTCGGCGGATGCTTGGTTTTACAACGCCATATAGTTTATTGAGGGTTGCGAAACTAGTGGTAGGAGATGCTCTTTCGTTAGATGAGCAGTGGAATGCCATTCAAAAGGATAAGAATAATCTTGTTTTACAGCAACGTTTTTTATTAGAAACACCGATGCTATTGCCTGAGGTAAAAGATAAAAAAGAGGTTGAAAAATGGCAATACAGGCGAGAGAAAATAGTGAAGAATTATCTTGAAAATAAACCTCGTGAGGAGATGATTAATTTGCATGATTTAAGTATTATCGTGACTTATTGTATGGCCCCTAAAGAAGAGAATGAACCAATAGAGTTCGTAATACGTAATTTATCTCGTTTTATGACAGTGGCTCCTCGAGATTTATTAACTGCTTATTTATTTCGTTATCAAGATGGGCTTGTGCAAAAAATGGCAATGGAAGGAAATTTGAAATATAAAGATCAAATTGCTAGGATACATGGAGATTTGAAACAAGTTTTTGATTCTGTGAAAACTAAAAGTTTTCCTGTAGAATATTTGATGACGGCTAAAGCGGATGCTTTATACTGTTTATATGGTAAAAAAGATCAAGCTGGTTACGTGAAACAACAAAATGACTTTTTTGAAAAAATGGGAGATTTGGCGGGTAAAGAAGATTATCAAAATGCTGTTATGACATTAATGTCTACATCTAATAAAAAATTGACCCCAGCGTCTGCCGAACAAGTGTTGTTATGGTTGGATCGTTTATTAAAGTTCCCATTGGATGTTAATAGTCAAATATTATTTGTTTCGTTTATGGGAGACTGTTATGTGGTTCTAGAAAATAATGAAAAAGCGAAAGAGTGTTATAATCAGGCTTTTTTACAATCTTTTCAAATGAAAAATGTAAAATTGCAAACTTATTTGAGACAAAAAATGGACGTGTTATATCAATAATGCTTTTGTACTAGCTTACAATTATTGCTGATATCTAATTTTATAGAGATACAATAAAGATGCAGATATTGTATGTAGGGAATTCTCTATGATCCTTATTTCGCCTAAGGGTCATAGAGTTTTGTTTTTTTACTTAGAGACATCAATTTTTTTATTTGTAGAGAAGGTTGAGAAAATATTAGAGAGTTTGTTTCACTTGATTAATTGTTGATGAATTTGTAGTTATAAAGTTTTATTTGCATCTTTGTATTGAGTGATGTTCAAAACGGGAGGTGCATAACTTTATGGATACAGACCGATTCATCGAAAGTGTTAACAAAAAGCGTGAAAGTGCATGGCGGGAAATGTACCGGAAATACTATCCTGCGATGTGTAATTATGCGTCGAAAATTGTGAAAGATGATGCTTCCGCCGAAGATATTGTTCAAGATTGTTTTATTAAGATATGGGATTCCGGGACACAGTTTCCCGATGAGCCTTCTCTGGTTGGTTATCTGTACCGGACAATCTACACGCGAGCATTGAATTCTATCCGGGATAAGGGGATTGCGAAAGCTCTATATGAAAAATGGGGTGATGTTGTTTTGGAAGAACAGGATGATGAGATGATCTTGGAACTTGCCGTTGAAGAGGATGTTGTGAATAAATTCTACGAGGCGATAGATAAATTGTCGGAACAGCAACGGCAAGTATTGTTTATGAGCATGGAGGGGGCCAAAGTGAAGGATATCGCGGAGCGACTTGGGATTAGCGAGAATTCCGTGAAAACCCAGAAAAAACGGGCCTATGCTTTTGTTCGGGGCGAATTGGGAGTGGGAATTGCCATGCTGCTTTTTCTTTTATTTTCATGATTTAAATAAATTCGAAACTCGGAAACAGATATGTTTTTTGTAGAAATGTATGGAGGGTTTGTAAACCATTTATTGGGATATCTATAAGAAATTTGTGATTATTACGTGATCACTACCTGAACACAACCGGAAGTAACATTTTCGTTAAACTATTAATATACTTTATGAACCTTATTCTATATAAGGTTCATATAAGGTTTCTATAAGGTATCTATAAGGTTCATGACGGTAGTGTTCAGGTAGTGATCATGTTATAATTATCTTTTCGGGATAGAATCGGCAATAACTTATGACTTATTATAGAATCAATTACGATTGATCCGGGTAAAAAATGGAATGTAAATATTTATTCTCATCCTAGAGAGCCTTTATAAAGGACAAACGGGATGGGAATAAATATTTATTTATTTTTTTCGAAAATATCTGTCACCCGTTTTTTCGGATCATGTGTTCTATTTATGAAAGACACATGGAAAAGATGAAAAAATGGAGTCAAATATATGAATGGTCCAAAAGAGTCAGGACTTATTTGGAGGAAGATTTTTCCTCTTCGTCTCTTGACGAGGAAGATATTATCGTTCGCCATGTTACGGAACGATTGTCTGATCCGGATTATCTGCGGGGGAAAGGACAGGAACAAGGGCGTTTTGATGCGGAGGCGGCTTTTAGGAAATTACGACGGAGAAATTCACGTCGGGTTATGATTCGAGTGGGAAGTGTTGCTGCTGTTCTGGTATTGATCGTGGGGATAGTTGTTTTATATAAGGGAAATCTTTCTCAGGAGAAGAACGTGTCGGAATTGACACAAGGGGTAATTCCAGCTCTTCAGCCGGGAACAAACAAGGCGATTTTGCATTTGGCGGATGGCCGGGAGCTCGTTTTGAATGATGCTTTGCGGGCGAAAATCGAGACAAAAGAGGGCGTGGTGGAAGTGGATTCAATGGGGGTAGTTTATGGAATAAAAGTGGATTCCATGGCAACGGAAAAGGTGCAGGAATATCACGTTATGACGATACCACGCGGGGGGGAATTTCATTTGACATTGGCCGATGGAACTCAGGTGTGGCTGAATTCAGAGACGGAATTACGTTTCCCGGTTCATTTTGCAGGGGGAGAGCGGAAAGTGTATTTGAAAGGGGAGGCATATTTTGATGTGACCGAGGATGCCGCTCGTCCTTTCGTGGTGGAGACTTCGATGGGCGATATAAAAGTGTTGGGAACGGCGTTTAACGTTTCGGTTTATGATGAGCGAACGATGGCGGCGACGCTGGAGAAGGGGAGTATATGTTATTTGAAAGATTCCCGAAAGGGGGTGCTGATCAAACCGGGAGAACAGTTGGTTTGTACGGAAGGTTCCGATTTACCCGTGGTTCGGAAAGTGAATACCCGGTTGTACACGGCTTGGAAAGATAATCTTTTCTGTTTCGAAGAACAGTATTTAGATCAGATCATGTTGACGTTGGCTCGTTGGTACGATTTCCAAGTAAAATTTGAATCCGAGGAATTGAAAAAATTGGAGTTATCGGGAACATTGGATAAATATTCGGATATACAGCCTTTATTGCGGTTATTCGAATTGGGTACGGATGTAAAATTTGAAATTCAAAATAAAGTTATTTATGTGCGAAAAGTAAAATAAAAGGATTCGATTCGCCAGCGACCAAACTATAGAATCAAATCCTTTGTATTTAGAGTTTATAAACCCTTTAAACTGAAACAAAGTTATGAAAAAAAATCCACCTAATGTGTGGGTACGACCACATTGTGTCAAAAAAATGTTACAAGTCATGAGATTAGCTTTACTTTTTGTGGTGTTGTTTTTCACCTCAGCGAGTGCGTTTACCCAACGGGTAAGCCTTTCGGTGAAAGCGGAAACGACGTTGAACGAGGTGCTAAAACAAGTGAAGGATCAAACGGGTGTTCGGATTTTGTATGATGCCGGGAAGATGAAACGTGTGCCGTGTCGGGAGATGAAGATTACCGATTTGGAGATAGCGGAGGCATTGAAGCAAATTTTGAAAGATACCCGTTTTGAGTTTTTCGAGGAAGGTGGGGTGTTTATCGTGCGGGAGGTTTCATTACAACAGGCGAAAATGATTCGTCTTGTAGGAAAGGTGACGGACGAGAAAAAACAACCGTTACCGGGGGTGACTGTTCAGTTGAAAGGATTTTCAGTTGGAACAGCGACGAACGGGGCAGGGATGTACCAATTATCCATTCCGAATGCCCCGGAGAAGTTTTCTTTAGTTTTTTCTTTTGTCGGGATGGTTTCCCAAGAGATCGTTTACGCAGGGAAAGACACGATCGACGTGGTGATGAAGGAGGACGTGGAGACGTTGGACGACGTGGTTGTCACCGGTTACATGACCTTGGACAAGAGTAAGTACGTGGGAGCGATTAACAAGGTGTATGCGAGGGATATTATGATTCCGGGAGAGAGTACGATCGACCAGATGTTGCAGGGGGTAATCCCGGGAATGGCAGTGCGGATAACTTCCGGTATGGTCGGATCGACTCCTAAGATCAGAATCCGGGGAACATCGACGTTGTTAGGTAGTCAGGACCCGGTGTGGGTGGTGGATGGGGTTATCCAGCGGGACCCGCTTCCGATCAGCGAGACGGATGCCTCTCTTTCCAGTGATTTGGATAATCTGCGGGATATTGCCGCTAACGCGATTTCTTGGTTGAATCCCTCGGATATAGAGTCGTTGACCGTGTTGAAGGATGCGTCGGCAACTGCCATCTACGGTTCGAAGGCGGCGAACGGCGTGATCGTGATTAACACGAAAAAGGCGCAGTCAGGGTCCGCATCCCTTTCCTATTCGGGAAGTTTCAGTATTGGTCAGCGTCCCCGTTACGGTTTGTACAATCAAATGAATTCTAGGGAATTGATGGATTTTTCCAGAGAAATGTACGAAGACCGTGTGCGCTACCCCAGTGCTATATTACCTATCGGGTATGCCGGGTTGGTTCAGAAGCTGACGAACAAGGAGATTACTCATGAACAGTTGGAAGAGGAGTATAACAAGATGGCAAACAATAACACGGATTGGTTTGATCTTTTGTTTCGTAACTCTTTTAATCACAAGCATAATTTGAGCATTACCGGGGGATCGGAGAAGATTGCCAGTCGTGCTTCTATCGGTATTACCGAGGAAAAAGGCGAGGCCAAGGGAAATGAAGGGAAGACGTTTACCGGTAGCTCGAACACGGTGTTGCAGTTGATCCCGAATTTGAGGATTAGCTTGAACCTGAACGGTAGTTACCGGGAGATGTTCGGTTTTGCTTACGGCGTGAGCCCGTTTAGTTACGCGTATAACACGGCGCGGACGATCCCGCTACGTAACGAGGATGGTACGTTGTACTATCACGAGAAATGGGGAGGTTCCAGTACGGCTATTTCCGGGAAGAGCTGGTACGGGTATAATATCTTGAATGAGATAAATAACACGGGGAACGAGAATCGGTCGAAGATGGTGTCTTCGAGTCTTGATGTTTCGTGGAAGATTTTGCCTTATTTGGAGTATCAAGGGTTGGTTTCTTACACGGTGAGTTCGTCGGAGGTGAAGTCGTATGCCACGGAGTATTCCAATTATATTACCTCTCTTCGAGGTTACGAGGTGGGAGAGGTGACAGCGAATAGTAAGGAAGAGAAGATGACGCAGTTGCCTTTTGGTGGATTGTTGGTGACGGAAAATGCCACGACGAACACGTGGTCGGTCCGGAATAGTTTGGTGTTTAATAAATTGTTTAAGGATGTGCATAGCGTGACGTTACAGGTGGGATTTGAAGTTTCTTCCAACACGGCGACCGGTTCGAGAAATACACGTTACGGTTATTTGCGTTACCGGGGAGAGGCTTTCGCATCTGTCCCGACGACCTATACCACGGTGTATAATGCCGTGGCACAACAGAATCCTCTTTTGAATACCATGCGGACTGCGTCATCCGTGACGAACCGGGAGAATAATTATGTCAGCGAGTTCCTGACGGCGGTGTATTCTTTTGATAACCGGTATGTCGTGAATTTTAATGCCCGTTTGGATGCGTCCAATCGTTTCGGTCAGGATAAGAATGATCGGTTCGAACCGACTTGGTCTATCGGGGCGAAGTGGAGAGTGGGTAGCGAGTCGTTTGCCCGGAACTGGAATTGGATGGAATCTTTGGATATATCCGGGTCCTACGGTTACCAAGGAAATTCGGTGGAGGAGGTGTCTCCTTACTTGATCGCGAGTGACGGGGGATTGAATCAATTCTATAACCAGTACACTTTGAATATAAAGTATTTGCCCTACGAGAAACTGGGTTGGGAGAAAACGAAATCATGGAATGCCAGCGTGGATCTTTCTTTTTTGAAGGGGCGGATGAACGTGGTGTTCAATGCTTACGGGAAAAAGAGTGACGTTATCGCTTCCCGGCAGGTTCCGGGAGAGAACGGGATGTTGAATTCCAGAATTTTCGGAACGGAAATGGATAACAAGGGGTACGAGGTGACGGTTAATTTTATTCCAGTTCGCACACAAGATTGGACTTGGTCATTCTCCGTGAACACGGGAAAAGTGACGAATGAGATTTCGGATAATGAACGAGTGAACAAGTTGGAAGATTTCTTGGACGGTTCGGCAGTCTTGAATGGAAAGTCTTATAATTCATTCTATTCTTTCCGGTATAAGGAGTTGAGCCAGGAGAATGGTGAACCTTTGTTCTATAACATGGATATTGAGAAAACGAATGATTTCACGGAGTTTTTGGTGCGTAGCGGGAATTTTGATTCCGATTTCACGGGAGGTTTCAACACGCAGGTGAGGTATAAACGCTTGTCGTTTACTATGCAGTTTGCGATGCAGTTCGGCGGGCAAGATCGCTTGCCAGAGTTGTATACCGGCACGTTGAAAGGTGTTCCGGGGCCGCAGGAGAATGTTTCGCGCCAGTTGAAGAAACGTTGGCGGAAGGCGGGAGATCAGACGAATATCCCGGCAGTACCGAATTATAACAGCGCGAGTTCGTTTGGCTATGTTACGTTGCCGGTGTTATCGGGAACGAGTTCGATGACTCCTTATGCCATGTACAGCCAGTCGGATTTGCGGGTGGCCGACACGGATTTGATCCGTTGCCGTCAAATATCGCTTACGTATAGCGTGGGTGAAAGTATTTTAAAAGCTCTTCACTTGAAGTACGCGAGTATCAGTTGGAGCATGAGTAACCCGTTTATGATTGCTTTTGATAAGGCATGGAAGGGGTTGGACCCGGAGACGAAGGATTGGCCTGCACGGCGGACAACGTCTCTTTCTTTGAACGTGACCTTTTAACGAGTGAAACCAATAAACGATATGAAAATGAAAGAAAGAATTTTATTGATGATATGTGCGTTGGGAATCCTGACAGCGTCTTGTTCCGATTTCTTGGACTCCAAGTCTCAGGATGAGGTGATACCTAAAACGACGAAAGATTTTCGTGAATTGTTGTTGGGATCGGGTTATCCTTCTCCCGTTAATTCCCATCCCTTGGCTCTGACCGGATATATGGATGATGATGTTGACACGGATTTGAGAAATAGTATGGCCGGTAGCGATTTGGTTAAAGGAGTTTTTCCGGTTTTCACGTGGCAGAGTGACGCAGAAAGGTACGAGGGTTCGATAATGAGCCCGGAACTGGCGTCAACGCCCTATTATTTGATGTACGAGCGGATCAAGGGGTGCAATGCCGTGTTGGATTATATCGACGAGGCTATCGGAACTCAACAAGAGATCAATCATATAAAGGCGGAGGCTTTGTCGGTGAGGGCGTTGTTTTATTTCTGGTTGGTGAATCTTTATGGCGAGCCTTACACAGAGAACCCGCAGGCGGCAGGTGTTCCCTTGAAACTTTCTTCATCGGTGGAAGAGGTCAGCGTGTCCCGTGCAACGGTGGAACGAGTGTACGAGCGGATTTTGGACGATTTGACGAAAGCGTCCGATTTGTTCGGGGCGGAGAGTCGTGTGACCACGGATTTCAGGATTAACCGACCGACGGTGGAGATACTTCTTTCGCGGGTGTATCTTTACACGGGAAAATGGAAAGAGGCGGTTGAAGCGGCCACGGAAGCGATCCGGATGGGTGGAAAGTTGGCAGATTTGACGGCGATTGAGAAGAATGGTGCTTTTGCTTGTGTCAGGTATTCTTCGCCGGAGGTAACTTGGATGTATGGTGGAGAGGGGATGGGTTTTTATGTTGAGAATGGCTTGAATATGGCAAAGGAGTTGGAGGAAGGTTATGGTGCTAACGACCGGCGGATGGACCTTTATTATTCGCATGATGAAAATCGGGGGCATTATTATCTTCAAAAGACGGGGACTTCTGCATCGGGGGACCTTGGGGATGCTCCCAAACAGGCGATACGTCTTTCGGAGGCTTACTTGAACCGGGCGGAGGCTTACGTGTTGTGGGATAATAAGGTGACGGAGGCATTGAAGGATTTGAACGAGTTGCGTCGAAATCGTATCGAGGGGTATTCGGATGTATCGATCAGTGATCCCGTGTTGTTGTTGGAGGAGATTCGCAAGGAACGTCGTTTGGAATTGGCTAGAGAGGGCCATCGTTGGTTGGATTTGCGCCGTTACGGTATGCCTTCCATCAAGCATACGTGGTTACCGGGAGAAGGGCTGACTTTGCAAACTTTCGTGTTGAAGGCGAAGGATCCGATGTACACGTTGCCGTTGCCAGAGGCTGTACTGGGAGTCAATCCGGCTTTGAGTCAGAATGCTTCGGCCAATACCCCGGAGCGTAAAGCAGAATGATGTATAGGAACGATTAAAAGAATTCATGATGAAAAAAAGATATATAATAGGAATATTTATCGGGAGTGTCCTCTTTTGTTCGTGTGCCAAGGACTCGGCATTGGGACCGGATGTTTCGCTTGAGCGGGATTACGTGTTACCTCAAGGGAAATCCCCGCAGGCAGATGATCGGATCGTGGATTTGTACGAGAAGTATGGTTCTTATTTCTTGTATGATTTTACTTTGTTGGATTTGAATTGGAATCAAGTGGCTAATTCGACTAGTTATAAGTTGGCATTGGGTGATCCGGCTTACGCGGGGGATATGTTGGATTTGTTGGATGAGGTGTGGTTGCAGTTTTACCCGGAAGAGTTCCTGAAAAAGAATTTGCCGTACCGGGTTTTTATGGCAGACACGATTTATCAGGTGTTGAGCTATATGGATCGCCCGATGGAATGCGTGAAAACGGGTGATAATTCGTTGGCTTTCGGTTATATGAATGCGGACACGAAGAAGAAGACGGCTGCCGAGAAGTTGGCGTTGAAGAACACGGTGCAAACGCTGTTTTTTGATTTGTTGCAGGTGCGGAAGGTTATATCAATTCCGGAGGAGTTTTACAAGATCAGCGATTATTCAACGAAAGCGAGTGCTGATCCGAATGACGATGATTACGCTCGTAAGCGGGGATTCGTGGCGAATCCTCAATACGGGAATGAATGGTGTACTTACGTTAATTGGCAGACGAAGACGTTGTTGCAGTCGGATGATTTGACGTATTTTTTGGCAAGTATTCTTTGCCGGACGTCCACCCAGTGGGCCAGTGATTTGACTTACCCTCTGGTGAAGGAGAAGTATGATATTCTGGTGAATCATTTCAAGAAGGAGTATAATATTGATCTGACGAAGATAGGTAACAAGACTTACTAATACCAAGAGTTTATAAAGTCCATAAAGTTTGTAAAGTTTATCAAGTGATGGGAACCCTGTAAACGAGGTTCTTGGAGCTTGTAAACTTTATAAACGGGGGACGTGTTGTCTTTACATTAAGGGAATAGATGTTTGAATTATAAAATTATTGTATGGAAAAATCAGTTGTAAGAGTAGAAAATCTGTCTCATCGTTACAATGTGCAGTGGGCTATCCGGGATATTAATTTCGAGATAGATCAGCGAGGGGTTGTGGGATTGCTGGGATCGAACGGGGCCGGGAAGTCCACCACGATGAATATTATTTGCGGGGTGTTGAAACAAACGCAGGGAGAAGTTTACATTGACGGTATCAATTTCCGGGAGAACCCGGTGGAGGCAAAAAGGAATATCGGTTTTTTGCCCCAGAAGCCTCCTTTATATATGGATTTTACCGTGGACGAGTATCTCACGTATTGTGCGGATTTGCGAATGGTGGATAAGATGGATGTGAAAAAGGCGGTTGACGAGGCGAAGGCTCGGTGTGGGATTACTCATTTCAGTAGTCGCTTGGTTCGGAATTTATCGGGTGGGTATCAACAGCGTGTGGGAATCGCACAGGCGATCGTGCATAACCCGAAGTTCGTGGTGTTGGACGAGCCGACGAATGGGCTGGACCCGAACCAGATCGTGGAGGTGCGGCATCTGATTAAAGAGATCGCCGAGGAGCGTTCCGTGCTTTTGTCCACGCATATTCTTTCAGAGGTACAGGCTACTTGTGAAGAAATTAAGATGATTGAACAGGGACAGCTGGTCTTTTCGGGGACGTTGGATCAGTTTGATAATTATATACAGCCGAACACGATTATGGTGACGTTGGCAAATCCTCCCGTGGAGGGAAGTCTTGTCTGGGAGGGCGTGAGTAGCGTGGAGAGGGTTACGGATCACCGGTTCCGTTTGCGTTATGACGGATGCCGGGAGACGGCGAGACGGGTGGCGGAGCAAAGCGTGAACCGAGGCTGGGGATTGGAAGAGTTGGTGGTGGAGAAGAGTTCCATGGACGAGGTGTTTGCCAAATTATCCGGCAAGGCGAATGGAGAAGGGAAACGATAAGATATTGGTCAAAAAGAAATTAAATATATTATGAGAAGAATATTGAAAATAGCGAAAGCAGAGTTGTTTACTTTGTTTTATTCCCCGGTAGCTTGGCTGATCCTTGTGGCCTTTACCGTTCAAGTCGGGTTGAAGTTCACTGGGTTGATGGCGGATTTCGTTTACCGGGAAGATATTGGGTTCGGGAATGGATTTTTGACAGCGAATTTGCTGGGGGGTATGTTCGGGATGTATAACACGGTGCAGCAGTATTTATACCTTTATATGCCTCTATTGACCATGGGGTTGATGAGCCGGGAGTTTAGTAGCGGATCGATCAAATTGTTGTATTCTTCTCCGGTGACGTCGTCCCAGATTATTATGGGTAAGTTCTTGGCGATGATGGCTTACGGGTTGGTATTGTTGGGAACGTTAATCTTGTATATCGGTTACGCGGCTTGCGTGGTGGATAACTTTGCTTTTGCCGAGGCGTTGTCCGGTTTGCTGGGGTTGTATTTGTTGTTGTGTGCTTACGCGGCTATCGGGCTTTTTGTTTCGTGTCTGACTTCCTATCAAGTGGTTGCGGCTATCGGGACGTTGATTATTCTGGCCGTGCTGAATTACATGAATCAGGTGTGGCAGGATATAGCGTTTGTCAGGGACATCACATATTGGTTGTGTCTTTCCGGGCGTACGAACGAGATGATCAGCGGTTTGTTGTGTAGTGAAGATATTTTATATTTCGTGATCGTGATTTCCATGTTCTTGTTGTTGAGTATCTTGAAATTGCAGTCCACGAGGCAGCGGGTTTCTTTTTCCATGGTTTGGGGAAAGTATCTTGGCGTGGTGGTGGTTGCGATGTTGTTGGGATTCGTGACGTCTCGTCCCGTGATGATGTGCTACTATGACGCGACGGAGACGAAACGGAATACCTTGACGCCTAATAGTCAGGAGGTCATGGGTAAGTTGGAAGGAGGGATGACGATTACCACGTATGTCAATTTCCTGGATCGGGATTATTATATCGGGATGCCCAATATGGTAAATTCGGATTTGGAGAGGTTTAAGCAGTATTTGCGGTTTAAGCCGGAGATCAAGATGAAGTACGTGTATTATTACGATTCGGTTTCTAATAATCCTTGGCTGGACGTGCGATTCCCGAATACGACGACAAAGGAGAAGGCGGAGCAGTTGGCGGATATGCGTGATTTGAATTTCAAGATGTTCATGGCACCCGAAGAGTTGAAGAAGAAGGTGGATTTGTCGGACGAGGGGAATCGTTTTGTACGGATCGTGGAACGGGAGAACGGGCAGAAGGCTTTCCTGCGTCTGTTCGATGACATGATGAAGTTCCCCAGCGAGGCGGAGATGGCCGTGACGTTTAAACGGTTTACCATGAAATTACCGAAAGTCGGATTCCTGACGGGGCATGGAGAACGTTCGATTGATTCGGACCGGGCGAAGGATTATCTTTTCTTTTCGCAATTGAAGAATTTCCGTTATTCTTTGATTAATCAAGGGTTTGACGTGGAGAATGTTTCTCTTGCCGGAAGTTCGGATATTCCGGATGATATTGAGATCGTGGTGATTGCCGATCTGACAAAGCCTTTGGAGCCGGGGGAACAGGAAAAGTTAGATAGGTATATTGCCAGTGGAGGGAACTTGGTGATTGCCGGAGAGGTGGGCAAACAGGATGTTATGAATCCTCTCGTGGAGCAGTTCGGGGTTCGTTTTTTGCCGGGGGTTTTGGTACAGGTGAAACAGGATATTCAACCGGATTTGATGATCGTGAATGCCACGCCGGAGGCGGGAGAGATGTCTTATTTCTTTCAGGATATGTTGATCGGCCGGAATGCGAAGATCGTGATGAACGGGGCTGCGGGATTGGCCTACACGGAAGATCGGGGATTTAAGGTGACGGAGATTTTACGGACAGATACGACCGGATGCTGGAACGAGATGGAGACGAGGGATTTCGTGAATGATAGCGTGATTCTTCATACGGCGGCCGGAGAGGTGGAGGCGATGTACCCGGTGGCACTGGCTCTTTCCCGGAAGGTGGGCGATCGTGAGCAGCGGATTATGATTCTTGGAGATGCGGATTGTATCAGTAATGAAGAGTTTTCTATCCGTAGGAATTTACGGGTGATGACGGCCAATTATACTTTGGTTACAGGTACGTTCTATTGGCTCTCTGATGAAGAGGCGCCTATTGATGTCCGTCGCCCTATGGGAACGGATAATAAGATACATTTGAGCCGGAAAGCGATGCCTTATTTGAAGACAGCGTGTATGGGAATCGTACCCGCTATATTGCTGATTTGGGGTGTGGTGTTGTGGATGAGGAGAAAGCGGAAATAAGTAGTACGGAATTGTCAAGATGTTGTGTGAACCCCCAAAAGTTTTTATAGGGCTTTTGGGGGATTTTTGTGTTTCTTTGAATTTGTGATGTATTTTGTGTTTTTTTTGAATGAAAAATCATAGCTTTGCCTTGGGTATGTGAGCAAATAATATAATGGCGTAAAGTAGGAATGCAACCGGAAGAATTTATAGAACAAATAAATAGAAAGCAAGTAACAGCTTTCCGGGAATTATTTGGCGCATTTTATCGTTACTTGGTACTATTTGCTATACGTTACGTGAAACAGCAGGAAGAGGCAGAGGATATTGTACAAGAGGTGTTTATGGCTGTATGGGAGAGTGATAAAAAGTATAATTCATATCATGGATTTCGGGCATTTTTGTATGATTCGGTCAAAAATCGTTGCTTGAATTATTTAAAACATCAAGAAGTTGAACGGCGACATGCAGAGATTTTATTGCAGGAGCAGGATGAAGAGGACGAAGATTATCGGTTAATGCGTGAAGAGATGTACCGGGCGTTGCATCGGGCCGTGGATGAATTGCCGGAGCGTTGTCGTCAAGTGTTCGAGTTGCATTTGCAGGGCAAGAAAAACGAGGAAATTGCTCAAATGTTGGAACTTTCCGTGGAAACTGTGAAGACACAGAAAAAGAAAGCAATGCATTTTTTACGAGAATGGTTAGGTGAGTTGTTCTACATTTTAGTTGCTTTGAATATTATCTAATTTTTAGCAAGTTACCAATTTAGGTAAAAGTTTTCCAAAAATAAATGAAAATAGGATACCCTTTTTTTGTGGCATAGTTGTATATGTTGCAAAATAGATTGTATGAAGGATCAATATAGCGATAGGATAGTTCGTTTGATACAACTATATTTAGTTGGTGATATTACTGGGGAAGAACAACGGGAATTGGAAGAGTGGTGTGACGCGAGCAAGAAGAATCGTTGTTTCCTTGAACAGATTTGTCGAGAAGAATTGTTCTCGGAAGAACGGTTCGTGTACCGGCAAATTGATGACGTAAAAGCTTTGCGCATCTTTGAGGAACAAATAAAAATTGGTTCCCGACGAAGTATAAGGCGTTGGTGGAAATATGCAGCCGTGTTGCTATTACCCCTTTTGATCGGAGGAATATGGAAATGGAAGTCTTTAGAAAAAGAAGTTTCTGTTGTGGTTCAAATTCCTGCAGAAATCCGTCCGGGATCTCAGCAGGCCGTGTTGGTATTGGATGATGGACAACGAGTAGCGTTAAAAGAAAAAGGAGAAGGGGAGATCCTCGTTGATGAAAGGGTACGAGCAACGAAGGGGAAAGATCGATTAGTGTACGCTCAGGGTATACCGGAGAGTGATGAGATTGTACGTTTTAACGAGTTAGAGGTTCCTCGTGGGGGAGAGTATAAAGTAACTTTGTCTGACGGGTCTTTGGTGTATTTAAATTCTGTGACGAGGATAAAATATCCGGTTGTGTTTAGTAGGAAGGAACGAAAGGTGTTTTTATCTGGAGAGGCTTATTTCGAGGTGGCAGAAGACCCCAAACGTCCTTTTTTGGTAGAAGTCGGGGGAATAGAAGTGAAAGTGTATGGAACATTTTTTAATATTAATTCTTTTCGGGAAGGAGGGGTGCAAACAGTTTTGGTCAAGGGAAGTGTGGGAGTAAAAGTCTTGGCATCAGGAGAGGAAAGTATGATAGAACCGGGACAGATGGCTGAGTTTAGACAAGGGAGTATGAAGGTGGAGGTCAAAGAGGTGGACGTGAATCTTTACACGGATTGGAAGAATGGTATTTTCCGGTTTAAAAATCAGCGTTTGGAGGATATCCTCACGATTCTATCGAACTGGTATGACGTGGATATTTTTTATCAAATCCCTTCTGTGAAAGAATTACATTTTTCTGGTTATATGGAACGATATAAAAATTTCGAAATTATTTTGGAGGCAATTACGTTGTCAACTGGCGTGCAATTTTCAATACAAGGGAAAACGGTCGTGGTATCAAAATAAAACGGAAGGTATTTGGCGTACCTCCCGTATTTTAATCAGATGCAACAAACACTATTTGGCGTAGTGGTTTGTTGAAGTATTAATAACTTAAAATGCAAATGTATGAAAAAAAAACGATCATGTCATCGTCTTTTAAAAAGGCCGTGGCGAAAAATTCTGATGGTTATGAAGTTATTTGTTTTACTGACGTGTTGCTTTACGCTTTCCTTGTCAGCCAATAGCTTGGCACAACAGGTGCGGGTGAGTTTGGATATGAAGGATGTGGGTGTACAAGCATTGTTTGACGAGATTCAACGGCAGACGAATCTTTATTTTCTTTTTAATATCGAACAGGTAAAACAGGTGGGAAGTATTTCCTTGAAGGTAAATGATGAGACGGTAGAGAACGTGTTGACTTCGGTCTTTAAGAATACTGGCCTGACGTACCTGTTTAACGGGAATATGATTGTGGTGAGGTTGGATACTAACGATGATAAAAAGATGAGAACTATTACCGTGAAAGGGAAAGTTATGGACGAGAAAAAGGAGCCACTTCCCGGGGTAACGGTTTTGGTAAAAGGATTTAGTTTGGGGACGGTAACAAATACCGAGGGAAATTACAAGCTTACGATTCCGAATGCCCCGGAAAAGTTTTCTTTGCTTTTTTCTTTCATCGGTATGGTGACTCGGGAGATCGAGTACGTGGGGAAGGATACGATTAACGTGGTGTTGAAAGAAGATGTCGAGACGCTTGAGGATGTGGTCGTGACTGGAATTTATACCCGTAAGAAAGAGAGTTTCACGGGTTCGTCCGAGACTTACACGACTAAAGAACTGAAGATGGCGGGGAATAGGAATATTTTGGAGAGTTTGCGCACGTTGGATCCCGCTTTTAATATCATAGAGAATAATCAATATGGTTCGGATCCTAACCGTTTGCCTGATATTGAGATTCGGGGGAAGAGTAGTATTGTTGGTTTTAAAGAAGAGTTTGGACAAGATCCGAATCAGCCATTGTTTATTTTAGATGGTTTTGAGACGACGTTGCAGACCATCATGGATTTGAGTATGGATCGGGTGGCGAGCGTGACAATTTTGAAAGATGCGGCTTCCACGGCTATTTATGGTGCAAAAGCGGCTAATGGGGTGGTCGTTGTTGAAACCAAATCACCGGGAGTCGGTAGGTTACGTCTTTCTTATAATGGAAATTATGATATTTCGTTTGCTGATCTTTCGGATTACAATTTAATGAATGCGACTGAAAAGCTTGAATTTGAGAGGCGTGCGGGAAATTTTAAAACGAATATAGCTGATGCGCAAGAGCAGTTGACAGAACGTTATAATGATTTATTGAAGAATGTCAAACGAGGTGTGGATACTTATTGGATGTCAGAACCTTTGCGGGTTGCTTTTAGCCATCGGCATAATCTTTACGTGGAAGGAGGAGATAAGCAAATGCGTTACGGATTAGGGGTAAGTTACTCCAATGTCGATGGTGTGATGAAGGAGTCTATTCGTAATACCGTAAGTGTTAATCTCGATTTGATTTATCGTAACGGTGGGTTCCAGTTTATGAATAAACTGACCGTTGATTACGGTAAAACAGAAAATCCGATAGTTGCATTCTCCGCTTATTCAAGGGCTAATCCTTATTATGAGAAAAAGACTCCGGGTGGAGGTGTGGAAAAATGGCTAGAGGCTAGAACTTACGATAATCTGGCGAAACGGTCTTATTCGGAAGTATGGGTGGCGAATCCGTTGTGGAATGCCTCGCAGAATAGCTACAATAAAGGAAATTCATGGGGCGTCCGGAATAGTTTCAGCTTGGAGTATGATCCTGTGCCTTCAATACAGATGCGGGCACGATTTGGTTTAGACAAGACTTCTTCCGAATCAGAGGTTTTTTACTCTCCTTCGGATACCCGCTTTGATAAAGCGGATCAATTAAAGAAAGGTTCTTATTCCAATAGTCGTTCGGATGGTATAAGTTATAATGGTGATGTAACTTTGACCTACGGTGAGGTGTTAGGGGATAAGCATCAGATTAACGCCGCAATCGGTGCAACCTTAAATGAGTCCAATTCTTCATCTAAGGGCTTTTCCGGCTATGGCTTCCCGGAAGGGAATTTTACATCACCGGGATTTATTAATGCTTACCCGGAAGATGGCGCACCCTCATACAGTGAAAGTAAGAGTCGGGGTGTTAATTTTTATTTTAACGGTGGATATTCTTATGACAATCGTTATCTGTTAGATGCTAATTTACGTTCTGACGGGACTTCTGTGTTTGGTGTGAATAAGCGGTTTTCAACGACTTGGGCTATCGGTTTAGCTTGGAATGTGCATAATGAAAAGTTTATGAAAGAGAGCTTACCTTTTATTGATCGATTGAAGATCAGGGGATCAATCGGGAATCCAGGGAATCAGAATTTCGGTTCATTTACTTCCATCACGGTGTATTCTTTTAATAATTGGTTGTTAAATAATTTTGGGACTGGATTGATTATCGAGTCTTATGGTGACCCGGATATGGATTGGCAACGGACAATAGACAAGAATATTGGAATTGACATGACGTTGTTTCATAACCGGTTTAATCTGACTCTTGATTATTATCATAAAAAGACAGATCCTCTAATGGCATCCATTGGCTTGCCGTCATCGGTCGGTACAACCAGCCGTCTTGCTAATGTCGGAATGCAGATAGATAAAGGAGTGAACGGTTCGGTACGTTATGCTTTTTTATATAAACCGGAAGAGCGGATTAACTGGACAACAAGTCTTAATTTCCGTTGGGGAAAAGGATACTATGATGAAATAGGTAAAAATCTGGATCAGATGAATCGTGAAAATTTGTCCAAGAGTTTGGTGCGTTACTATGATAAGGGGAGTACAACGGCTCTTTGGTCTGTGCGTTCGGCAGGGATAGACCCGGCAACCGGGCGAGAGATTTTTATTCGTAAGGATGGCAGTTACACGTATGATTACGATTATGACGAGGAAGTTGAGGTCGGGGATTCTCGCCCGACGTTAGAAGGCGTGTTTGGTAATGTTCTTTATTATAAGGGCTTCTCGTGTAGCGTACAGTTGCGCTATAGTTTTGGTGGGGATGCTTTTAATTCGACCTTGTATAATAAAGTAGAGAATATTTCTTCCACGGCGTTGCAAAATAATCAGGATCGTAGGGCTCTTTATAATCGCTGGCAGAATGTTGGCGACCGGGCAAAATATAAAGGAATATCATTGACCGAATCAACCCCCATCTCCTCTCGATTCGTTATGAAGAACGACTATATTTCTTTAGAGTCGATACGTGTCGGTTATGAATTTCCCGAGCGGTGGTTAAAAAAGGTGCGTGTATCTGGAATGACATTCAGTGCATACATGAATCAGATTTGCAGGATCTCTTCCATAAAGGATGAACGAGGTATTGATTATCCTTTTGCACGTTCGGTTTCTTTTTCTTTAAGTATAAATCTATAATCGCTTCTTGAAATGAAAAAATATATATTAGCATTGGTGGTTCCTGTCTTGTTATGCTCGTGCGAGAGTTGGCTTGATGTGAAGCCTAATGACCGGATTTCTGAAGAGGCAACTTTTTCAACGCCTCGCGGATTTGAATTAGCCTTGAATGGCGTGTATGTTGATTTGAATAAGACGAACTTGTACGGCAGGGCGTTGACTTGGGATTTTGTTGAGGTGCTGGCGCAACGTTATGCCATTGATAAAAATGCGAAATACAATAAAGAAGCGATGGATTTTCATTATGCTTCTGATGAAGTGAAAAGTAGGGTGAGTGGTATTTGGTCAACGGCTTATTCTCTGATTTCGAATTTGAATTTGATTTTACAGAATTGTGATACTCGTAGAGATGTGTTGTCTGACGAATATTATAGTTTGGTTAAAGGGGAGGCATTGGGATTGCGGGCCTTGCTGCATTTTGATTTATTCCGTTTGTGGGGACCGGTTTATAGTTTGGCTTCCGAGAGTGAGTTGACTATACCTTATTACGCGTCTTTTGCATTGGTCGCTAAACCAAAATTAACGGCATCGAAGTTTATGGAACAGGTGATTGCGGATTTGGAGGAAGCTGCCGGGTTATTGAAAGATTATGATCCCGCCATGGAAGCAAGTGGAATGTTAAAACCTTATGCAGGTAATAATTTTTTAGGATATAGGGCTTTACGGATGAATTATTATGCCGTGAAACTTTTGTTAGCACGAGCTTATCTTTACGTTGATAACAAGGAGGAAGCTTTGAAAGCGGCCAAAGAAGTTATTGAAGTTCAAGAACGGTTGTTCCCATGGATTGATCCAGCTTCCTTATCAACATCAAGTGAGAATTTAGACCGTATGTTTTCGACGGAATTGGTATTTGCGTTGCAAAATGTGAACCGTAAAACCATCTATACGGGGAGTTTTGATTCGGATAATTTGAAAATAGGAGCATTGTTGATCCCCGATCAAAAAGTAGTAGATAATTCAATTTTTGATGGGGAGACAAGTGATTTGCGTTACAAAATGTGGTTGGATAAAAATGTTGAATTGGAAGGAGGTAGCTACAAAGAGTTGATGAAGTATCAGATTACTTCGACGGATTCTATCTATGCTCAATTGATCCCGATGTTACGTGTTAGTGAAGCTTTCTATATTGCTGCCGAATGCGAGGGAGAAGAGGATGCGGAGGCAGGGATCGCTTGGCTGAATAAAGTGCGGAACGCACGTGCATTGCAAGGCTATCCATGGTATTATTACGAATATACGCTTGAGTTGGAATATATTCGGGAATTCTGGGGCGAAGGACAGTTGTTTTTCTTTTATAAACGGAAGAATTATGACGAGATTTCTTCGGCGTATGATCCTTATGCAACTGTTTCGATGACACCGGCGAACTACGTGTTGTTGATTCCGGAAAGTGAAAGTAAGTACAATTAAAAATAGAACGACATGATGAGACGATGGATATTTTTTATGTTGTTTGGGTCGGTATTGTTTGCTTGTAAGCAAGAGATAGACCTTTACGAGGGTGAAAGTTCAATTTATTTTGATGATAATTATGCCGGTTATTATGAAGTGACGTGGTCCACGACAGATTCTGATATCAAGAAAATGGATATTCAGTTGAAGGTTAATCTTTTCGGTGCGGTAAAGGATTATCCGAGAAAATTCAATATTCAAGTTATTTCTGAAGAGACGGATTCCTTACACGCTTGTCCGGGAGTGGATTATACTCCTTTCCCTCTGGAATACGAGATGCCAGCTATGGTTAATCATACATATATCAATATCGAGTTGCTACGTACGGATACATTGTTAAAACAAGGAAGGATGTTTACCGTTCAATTAGTTCCTAATGAAAATTTTGGATTCGAATACATGAAGTATTATTGGAATCCTGAAGATAGTACGAACGTTGCTCTTAATGACCATTGTACGGTTTATATGGATGAGAAATTTCCGGAACCTTGGTGGTGGTATCGAATTGGTGTCCCTATTTTTGGAAAATGGTCCGTGACAAAGGGACTTTTGATTTGTGATGTGGGTGGTATTGAGCGGGCAAAACTTCAGGGGGATATTAATGGAATAGACGGGGCTCTTACAGAGGCATTTTTAAAATTCGTCGGGCGTAAAGTTCACTTGTGGTTACAGGAACATCCGACCTTGGATGAAGATGGAGAGCCAATGGAAATGGGGGAAGATTCGATTTATTAAAATGATGAGATTATGAAAAAATGGTTGATAATATTAGGAGTACTATTGTCGGTATCCTGTTTTGACGACAAAGGAAATTATGATTATGCGGATCTTGGGGAAGTGACGATTGAGGGTATCGCTACAGATCGTTGGTATGAATTGTTTGCTTATTCGGATACACTGAAAATTCCGGTAAAGATTACTTCAACCCGGTACACAAATGGGGAGGAGCCTTACACGTATGCGTGGAAGTTCACGAAACTAAATGCTCCGACAATGGATGAGCAAGATAATCCGATAGATTATACGATTTCAAGAGAGAAAAATTTGGCATACGTTCCGGCCTTTAGTGCCGGAGATTATAACTGTTTTTTTGTTGTGACGGATACGATCTTGGGACTACAGAAAAAGGTTGATTTTTTTGTTCGTTTAAGAACTGCTGTAAGCGAGGGATGGATGATCTTATGTGAAGAGAACGGGGAAGCAAGATTGGATTGGGTTATGAATCTAACGGAAAAGGAGGACAGGATATCCCGGAATGTCTGGGCGGATAATGAGTTAAAATTGGGAAAACCTTATGCGATTTTTTCTGCTTATTTTTTAAGAGGTAGTAATCGCTATGTCTTTACAGAAAACGGGACGTTCAATATTGATGCAGAAGACGCTCACGTGGGAGAAGATAATAATGTCAAATGGGCTTTTGGTGATGCACCGGATGTTGTACACGGTTTGGCTACAGAGGTTGCTATTCAGCGGAACAATAGTTTGGATTTACTTGTTACTCGTGATAAAAATCTGTACGTGCGTGATCTCTATCTTGTCGGTTCTATTTATGGGTTTCCGATAAATTATACTTCCGATGGTAAGCGGTTTGATGTTGCCCCATATTTCGGACATCGATATTCGGGAAGCGAGGCTTCCGTGATTATTTATGATGAGACGAACAAACGTTTCATGGAGCTTGATGATGATGAGAAGAATATACCCCATCCGCTCACTTTTGCAGGTGGAACGGTTGACTTCTCGGCGGAAACGGGTAGGGATATGGTGTATATGAACTGGACAAAAGATAGTTATACTTTTGCTGTTTTGGAAGATCCAAGTGATGGAGAAATGTACGTGTATGGAATTAAGGTCGAGGTGTCCGGTAATAATTACCGACAATTTTACATGAAACTGAATCGTCCGAATAAGGATAAAATCATGCATATAGCTTTTCATTCAATTTACCGGTACCTGTTTTATTCAACAGAGAATGCAGTTTATCAGTTTGATATGGAAGCTCCTGAAACTCCGGCCAAGCAAATATTATCTTTCCCGGGTGAGACCATTACAGCCTTGAAAATTAATAAAATGGTTGGTTGGATTGCTTATCAGCCTTGGGAAAAAGCAAGGGAGAATCAATTAGTTGTAGGTAGTTATATTAACGATAAAGAGGAAAGTAAATGTGGCGTTATGCGCATATATGATGTCCCGGGTTTAATGGCTCCGTTAGAGAAGAAAAAGGAATACACGGAGTTGGGAAAAATCGTGGATATAGTATATCGTGAACGTGGAAAATAAATAAGTAAATAATTTGATTATGAGAAAATGGATGATGTTAGTGGCATTTTGTAGTTTCATGTTGAGTGGATGTACTACAAATGTGAAAGAGTATGTAATTAAAGGAAGTGTAGCTTGGGGAAATCCCGATGTGTATTTGACGACAATTAATGAGAATGGTAAATTGGATACTATTCAACATGTCGTCCCCGTGAATGGTAAATTTGAAATGAAGGGGAATTTGTCAGAGCCGAAAATCAGTTTCTTGGTTGTAAAAGACGGGAAAGGAAGAATTCCGTTATTGCTTCAAGATACGATTTTGAGAGTTGATATTAAAGCTGATGATTTATCTAATGTCCGGAATTTTGTTGCACGGGGCAGTGTATTACAAGATCGGAAATCGCTTCTGGACCAGAAGGAAATAGAAATTTATCAAGATCTTGATTCTGTATTGGCACGTTATTACAAGGCTGAGAGTGAGCATAATATTATGGAAAAAATGCATGAAATGGCCTCGTTGCAAGTGATGAGTGAGTTGTATAACCAAGAAGAAAATAGATTTATACAGGAAAATCGAGATAATATTTTAGGGTTGTCGCTAGTGTTTTATCGGTATCAACATTTGAATTACGAGCAATTAAAGCCCAAGTTCGATATGTTGAGCGAAACAATGAAAAAAACACCAGAAGGATTGTTAATTGCGGCTAGATACGATAAGTTGGGAGAGGTGAAGGTCGGTGCTACTGCTCATGATTTTAAAATTCGGACTATGCAGGGGGATACCCTCCGTTTATATGGTACACGTGGATCGGTGAAGATTTTGGATTTTTGGGCATCTTGGTGTGGACCTTGCCGGAAAGAGAATCCACATCTGGTGGAGATATACAAAAAGTATAAAGATAAGAATTTGCTGATGATCGGTATTTCTATGGATACGAACGAGAAGGCATGGAAAGAGGCGGTGGAAGCGGATGGTTTGGAGTGGATACAGGCCTGTGATTTTAACGGGTCGAGTGGACCTGTCGCAAAAGATTACCGCATTTCTGGAATTCCTCATATTTTTGTGTTGGATGGTAATAATAAGATTATAGGGGAAGGTTTAAGAGGAAAAGAGTTGGATGAATTATTGGCGAAATATTTGTAGGATAGCGAGTTATTTAATTTATTAATAGATAGATGGGGTATTCGGGTATAAAACGAATACCCCATCTTGTTTAAATGAACTAGAGAAACTAAATTAACAAAGTTAACAGCTGAAAAGGGAAGAATTAACAAAGAATTAATGTAGATTCATTTTGAATAACAAAATGAGAACTATAATTTTGTTGATGGAAATAGTGCGTGATCTTCAGAGATCAAAAAATTAAATGATTAAAACAATTAGAGATGAAAAAATTAGGATTGATTATTGTTAGTTGTATCTTCTCGCTGTTATCGGTGCATACAACGTATGCGCAGGAACAGGATAAGTTGTTACAACTATTGAAACAAGAGTTGGCAGCTGATATGCAAGAGTTGCAGAAACAGGAGAATCCTCCCTATCACATGAACTTTAGGGTGATGGATGATCGAACGGTGAATATTTCGAGTTCTTTCGGGGCCACGATGATGTCAGTGGAACAACATTCTCGTTCAATGGTTCCACAAATTCGAGTGGGAGATACTATTTTAGATAATTTTAAATATAATGCAATGGGTGCCCCGGCAGATCAACGTGGTAATGTACGGGTGGCTTATTTGGGATTGGATGATGAAAAAGGTGCTGATGCAACTCGTCAGGCAATCTGGGCTGAAGTAATGAAACGTTATGATTTTGCCGTGGAGGCTTACCAGAGAGCGAAAACTCAAAGTCAGGTGAGTGTTGCTGATGAGGATAAAGCTCCTTCATTCTCTGCGGCTCCGGTGGAGAAATATTACGAGGCACCTCTTCCTGCTGAGAAGTTGACGGTTGACCAAGCTGCTTGGGAAAAGCGTTTGAATGAAGTTTCTGCGGTGTTTAAAGCATATCCGTTATTACAATCGGGTGATGTTAGTTTGACGTTCCGAGTGCTTCGGAATTATTTTGTAAATACGGAAGGAACTGAAGTTGTGCAGAATAGAACATATGCACGAATCATGATCAGTGCTTCCATGAAGGCAGAAGACGGTATGGAGTTACCGTTGAATATGTCATACTTTGCATACGATCCGAAGGACCTTCCGTCTAATGACCGGATGATTGCAGACGCTAAGGATATGGTAAAAAGATTGACCGTGTTGCGTGATGCTCCGGTTGTTGATCCTTACACGGGACCCGCTATTTTGTCCGGTCCGGCTAGTGGGGTGTTCTTCCACGAGATTTTCGGTCATCGTATTGAAGGTCACCGTTTGAAAGGTGGTGGTGAAACTTTTAAGAAGAAAGTAGGAGAGTTGGTTTTGCCTGCAGACTTCCAAGTATATTGCGATCCGACTTTACGTAGTTACGCTGGGGAAGAGCTGAATGGTTTTTATTTGTATGATGATCAGGGAGTGAAAGCTCGCCGGGTTGATGTCGTGAAAGATGGTATTTTGAGAGAGTTCTTGATGAGCCGTGTGCCGCTGGATGGATTCCCGCATAGTAATGGGCATGGACGTACTGCCGGAGGTGGTGATCCTGTATCTCGTCAATCTAATTTGGTGGTGGAGACAACAGCACCTCACACGGAGGCTGAATTGCGTTCCATGTTGATTGAAGAGGCTAAAAAACAAGGAAAAGAATACGGGTACTATTTTAAAGAAGTAACCAGTGGTTTCACGTTGACCGGGGAAGGTGGTAGTTTGAATTCATTTAACGTGACTCCCTTGGAAGTGTATCGAATCTATGTAGACGGACGTCCGGACCAGTTGGTTCGCGGGGTGGATTTGATTGGAACCCCCTTATCCATGTTCTCTAATATTGTATGTGGAGGTGATGCTCCCAGCGTGTTCACGGGAGAGTGTGGTGCGGAATCCGGTTGGGTGCCTGTAACGGCTAGTTCCCCAATGATTCTGGTAAATAAGATCGAGACTCAACGTAGACAGAAGTCAAGAGATTTACCCCCGATCTTACCGGCTCCGCAGAACAAATGAAATGGAGAATTGAAAACTGAAAATGAATAGATCGAAATCATTGAGGCTTGGAGTTCTTCGGTCGTAAATTTTAAATTTAGAATAAAAATGAAATATATATTATCGATTATATTGTTTTTCCTGTTGGCAGGATCATTATCCGCACAGAATGAGCAGGATCAGGTGATCTTTAAGGCAATGCAGGATGAGATGCAACGTAGTAAGGAGCAATTGATGTTGCCGGGTATGCAGAAACCATATTACTTGTCTTACACTTTGGGGCGTACACATCAGTTTGAGGTCGTGGGGGCATTAGGTGGTGTTACTAATTTTTACGAGTCCCCTTGGAGTGCCGTTGGTGGGGTGCAGATGTTTTTGGGAGATTACGATCATAATAATGATATTAATTATGTATGTGCTTCTGTTCAGGCTGGGATGCCGGAACAGGCTGATTATGATGTAATCCGGAGAAATTTCTGGCTAGGATCAGATGCCATGTATAAATGGTCATTGCAGGCAGGAGCGATGAAGGACGCTTATTTGAAGGCGAACCCGAAGACTGCCGAAGAAGTTGCCGTGAAGGATCAACAGAAGGTGGATGCTGTTACTCGAATCGAGGAACCGAAAAATGCTTACACGATTGATAGAGTAAAATTAGAGAATATTGTAGAAGAATTATCTGCTATTTTCAAGGACTATAAGGATATTTATGATTCATCTGTGGCTATTACCGGTCAGGAAATGGAAGTGTACAAGTCTACCACGGATGGGGTCGTGTTGAAAGAACCGTTGCGTTATGCAAGCTTGGTTGCCTCTGCTTACGTGATGACAGAAGATGGCGTTCGGATTGATGATGCATATTCCGTGCTTGTTGCTCGTCCGGATGATTTGCCTTCTTTGGATGAATTAAAGAAAGGGGTTAAGGCTTTTGCCGATAACTTGATCAAGTTGAAGAATGCGCCTGCAATTACAGAATATTATGCAGGTCCGGTGTTGCTTGAGGATGGTGCTTGTTCATCTGTTTTTATAAGTAACTTCTTGAAACGAGGAGCTCTCTTCGCTTATCGTAAACCCGATACTGACCGGGCTCAACCGGTGAAAACATTGGATGCTCGTTTGGGAATGAAAATTGTGGACAATCGAGTGTCAATCAAGAATTATAGCTCTTTGGATAAGTATAATGGAGTTCCTTTGTTAGGAGCTTATAATATTGATGCTGAAGGTATCGTGCCTGCCAAAGAGATGACATTGGTTGAAAATGGTATTTTCAAAAGTATGTTGAATGGGTGTACCCCGACTTTGTATGCTCCACAGTCAACGGGTAGTTCTCGTTTCTTGTTGTCCAGTAGAAATGGAATGTTTTCCACGGCTCCGGGTACCATTCATATTGAAGTAGAGAAAGGAACGAAACCGGAAAAGATGAAGAGCGCATTGATTAAAGCTGCTAAAGAAGAAGGTTTGAAATATGCTTATATCGTGCGGAGTTTAGCGGGTAAAGCTTCTCGTATCTATCGGGTAGATTTGGATGGTAAGGAAACTCAAGTCCGTTTCGGTGATGTGAGTGGATTGACATTGATAAACCTGAAACGTATGTTGAATATTTCCAGCAAGGAAAATGTAAGTAACTACATTTTAAATGGTCAATTATTGTCTTCTTTAATTTATCCGTCTTCAATCTTGGTTGAGAACATCGAGATTAATAAATCAGACGTGAAGAAAGACAAAGAGCAAGTATTGACTTTCCCGTTACAACGGTAAGATTATTTTTAGATATTAGAACACAGGGGCCCTTGATTCAGAGATGGATCAAGGGTTTTTCTTTATTTCGTCTATTTTAGAGAATACATTTTAGTTTGTTTGGAATAAATTTGTATTTTTGCCCTAGGCGTGTTGTTACTAAGAGATGGCGGAACTAAGGAATATAGCGGATAAAAGAGTTGGATTCGAACAAATTTACAGAGACTATTCGAAACCCATGTTTTTGTATGCTCTTAGTTTCCTAACTTCAGAAGAGGAGGCGGAAGATGTGATACAGGAAGTTTTTGTTAATTTTTGGAAAGATGAAACTTACCGAAAGGTAAAAGGTGAGGTAACAAAGACCTATTTATTCCGCTCGGTTAAAAATAATTGTTTGAATCGCTTGAAAAAGAAAGACGTATTAAGAGATCGTTTGGATTTGTTATATGGAGATGTTGTGGAGGAAGAGATGATGGCATGGAATGACGAATTAATTCAAGAGGTTGAGACTGAGATTACAAATATGCCGGAACAAACACGGGAAATTATCCGAAGTGTTTTTTTCCAGGATTTAAAATACCAAGAGGTGGCAGATCAGTTGGGTATATCTATAAATACCGTGAAGACCTTGTTGAAAAATGGCATGAAACATTTGCGGGAACATTTTGCTGGACGTGGAGATTTATTTCTTATGGTACTTTTTTTAAGATGATTCTACTATTATGCTGTGTTTTGATCCCGTGATCGAAAAAATAAAACAATATTATTTGAAAATTTCTGTTTTTGATTCACCCGTTTTTATTTTTTGTTGTCTATACAAGAAATAAAGAATTTATGGAAGTAGGAGATCGAATTGACGAATGGGTTAATCAATGTGTACGTGGAGTCCTTTCCGAGAAGGATAGGATTGAGTTACTCCGGTGGCTGGAGGCTGCTCCTGAGCATGAAAAACAATTTCGGGAAATGCTGCGAATCGCAATGCGGGTATCTGCTGTTGGTCAATGGAGTGAGTTGGATGATATACAGCAGAGAACATGGGATAAAATTACGCCTTTTATAGAACGTCGAAGGAAAAAGTTGTATATGTGGGGGACTCGGATTGCTTCGGTGATCATTGTGATGGTTGGAGTCGCATTAATATGGCAGAATGGATCGGATCAGGAGATTGGGACAATGCAGGTTTCCAATGTGCTACAAGTTGAATCCGGTTCTCCCAAGGCGATTTTAGTGACAAGTGCGGGAGAAAAGATAGCTTTAAATGATGACAAAACTTATCAAGTGGCAGATATTTCGGGGGTTGAAATCATTCAAGATTCGACGGGGAGTGTCCGATTTGAAGACCGTGGTGTTGCTACGGAAGAGGAAATTTGTCGATATAGTTCAATCGTCGTGCCAGAGAAAGGAGAATATCAAGCTATATTAAGTGATGGTACGAAAGTTTGGATTAATTCAGATTCAAAATTAGAATTTCCGGATCGTTTTTGTGAAAATATTCGGGAGGTGAAGTTGACCGGAGAGGCTTATTTTGAAGTGATTGCTGATACGAAAAGGCCATTTTATGTACAGGTTGGGGAGGCTAAAGTACAAGTGTTGGGAACGGCATTTAACGTATCGGCTTATCGGGAAGATCAACAAGTTGAAGTTGCCTTGTTAAGAGGTAAGGTTGGACTTGATTTACCGGGGAATGAATATGTGTTAGCACCGGGGGAGATCGCAACTTGGAACAAGGGGGATGGACTGGCTACACTCCGAAAGGGGGATGTCGAATCAATTGTAGATTGGAAAACAGGGCGGTTCAATTTTGAGGATATGCCTTTGGATAAATTAACAGTGAAACTGGCTCGTTGGTATGGTGTGCAGTTCATATTTGAGGATGAGACCACGAAAGAGTTTCGTTTTTCGGGGGCGGTAACGAAATATAGAACATTAGATTACGTGTTGGGGATGATTGTGAAAACGACGAAGGTCGCTTTTCAAGAAAAAGATGGAAAAATTTTGGTTCGAAAAATAGAATAGAGTTTGTGTGAGAGCAAACTAAAAAATCCCGCATAGTGGTGACGCACTATACGGGAGGAAGTTTAATTAACTTTTATAATTAACTAACAATGCAAATGTATGAAGAAAAGGAGTAAAAAGTGGCTTTTTGAGAAAAATAATCAGCTGCGAAAACTTTTTAAAATTATGAGGTTAAGTGTAATTTTATTGTTTATCGGGATGCACCTGACTTTTGCAAATGTGGGTGCTCAATCGAAAGTGACAATTGAGCATCAGTTTGTTACTTATCAGGAATTATTTAGTCAGATTCAAAAACAAACGGGCTTGACGGTTGTGTATAGCAACAATGAATTGAATAAAGATAAGAAAATACAAGCCGGATTTGTACAAATGGAGCTGGAAGATGTGCTGGACAAGGTTTTGGCTGGAACTAATTTGGGGTATGAATTTATGGATGAATTTGTGATACTAAAAGTTGTCACGAAAGATGAAAAGAAGAAAACTATACGGGTTTCTGGAAAAGTAGTTGATGAAAAAAACATGGCTTTACCTGGAGTGACGGTAATGGTAAAAGATTTGAAACTGGGAACAACAACAGGTTCTGACGGACGTTATGTGTTGACGATCCCGGAGATAGATAATATATTTTTGGTATTTTCTTTTGTCGGGATGCATACGCAGGAAGTGAAGTATGCCGGGCAGGACTCGATAAACGTGGTTATGAAGGATGACGTGGAGGTTTTGGAGGATGTGGTGGTTACTGGTTATGGGAATATGTCAAAAGGTAATTACACGGGAGCAGCGACCACGATGAAGGCCGAAGATATTATGATGGCAGGAGTTTCTTCGATTGATCAGATGTTGCAAGGTGTGGTTCCGGGTATGCTCGTTCAACAGGGAACCGGAATGGTTGGGGCATCTCCAAAAATTCGGGTTCGCGGGGTGTCTTCCCTGTTGGGAAGTCAGGAACCGGTTTGGGTCGTTGATGGGGTAATTCAAAGAGATCCGCAACCTTTCAATTCGGAAGATAACACGAAGTTCTCGGTTGATGCAGATGATATTTCTCAGTTGGCTGGTAATGCTATTTCTTGGTTGAATCCCAATGATATAGAGTCTATAACCGTGTTGAAAGATGCATCTGCGACAGCGATTTATGGTTCCGAGGCAGCCAATGGTGTGATTGTAATCACGACTAAAAAAGCGAATGTTGGTAAAGTTTCTGTTGCGTATAGCGGGGATTTCTCCATCGGGCAAAGACCTCGTTATGGCTTATATAACCAGATGAACTCCCGGGAAATGATGGAATTTTCTCAGGAAATGTATGAAGACCGGGTAAGTTATCCTTCAAAAGTGCTATCTATCGGGTATGCTGGTTTGATGCAATCTTATTTGAACAAAGAGATTACTAAAAAGGAGTTTGATCAAAGATATGAAAAGATGGCTGGCACGAATACGGATTGGTTCGATTTGCTTTTTCAAAACTCATTTAGCCATAAACATAGTTTGAGTCTTAGTGGGGGATCAGAAAAGATTCAAAACAGGACTTCTCTCGGGTATACAGATGAAACGGGAGAGGCGAATGGAAATAAGGTTACGTTATTGACAGCGACTTCCAACACGACTGTAAACTTGATGAATAATAAGCTCATTGTAAATCTATTATTGAAAGGGACTTGGCGTAAAGTGAAAGGATTTGCCTATGATGTGGATCCCTTTAGTTATGCTTATAACACGAGCCGGGTGATCCCGATGTATAATGAAGACGGCTCTCTGTATTATCATGAGAAATGGGCCGATGAATCAAGTACGGTTATCAATAACAAAACGAGTTATTTGTACAATATTCAAAATGAGTTGGATAATACGGGAAGTGAAAATAACACGAAAACTTGGGGTACTACGTTAGACGTCAAGTGGAATATTCTACCGGGATTGGATTATCAAGGATTAGTTTCTTACTCGTCTTCATCTGCTGATGTGAAAAAGTATGCGACGGAACGTTCTTTTTATATAGCCTCTTTGCGTGGGTATGATTACGGGGCTTATGAAAGTTCTGCACCGGAGTTTGCTTATACTCGTTTGCCTTTTGGCGGTTTACTGGAAACGGGATTGACAGATGTTTCTACGATCACGGTTCGAAATGCTTTGATATATGATCGTATGTTTAAGGAAATCCATAGGTTGACTCTGCAATTGGGTATTGAGACCAATTCCACGAAGACAAGAGGAACAACAGGGAAACGTTATGGGTATTTGAAAGATAGAGGTGAAACCTTTATCAAATTACCTTTGACATATTCTGATTTAGCGTGGGAAGGTGATCTGTTGGATAATGACCTTGCTCAAGGAGAAGCGACGGTGTTGAATAAGATTGATAATAAGCTCAGCGAGTATGTTTCTGCCGTGTACACCTATGATGGGCGTTACGTGTTGAATGCAAGTGCCCGTCTAGATGCTTCCAATCGTTTTGGACAAGATAAGAATAAACGTTTTGCACCGACGTGGTCTGTGGGGGTCAAATGGAGAGTTGCAACCGAGCGTTTTGCGAAGAATTTGTGGTGGTTGAATAATTTGGATTTAATCGCATCTTACGGATCTCAAGGAAATGCCGTTGAGACGGTCTCTCCCTACTTGATAGCAAAAGATGGAGGTGTCAATGAATACTATAATGCTTATTTGCTAAATATAAGCTCGTTACCTTATCCTGATCTTGGGTGGGAAAAAACAAAAACTTATAATTTTGGTGTTGATGCAGCGTTGTTGGATGGACGTTTGAATTTTACGGTGAATTACTTTAAGAAGATCAGTGATGTACTTTCTTCTCGTAATATTCCACGGGAAAACGGTATGGAGAATGCCGTGGTAGATGGTGGAGAAATGACGAATACTGGTTATGATTTCGTGATCAATGTGATCCCCGTGCGTACCAAAGATTTCACTTGGCAATTGTCTCTGAATACAAGTGTGACCAAGAATGAGGTTAATAAAAATCAACGCATCAATACTTTGAATGATTATTTGGAAGGAAGTGCAGTGGTTGATGGAGAGGCTTTTTCAACTTTTTATTCTTTTAAATATGATGGACTAAATGATGAAAATGGGACACCGGAGTTTGCCTATATGGATGTTTTAAATGGAACAAGTCCATTAGACTATTTGGTAAAATCCGGGAAATTTACTCCTGATTTCTCAGGAGGTTTAAACATGATGTTTAAATATAAAAACTGGTCATTATATGCATTGTTTAATGTGCAATGGGGCGGCCATGCCCGTTTGCCCAAGTTGTATGACACAGACAGTAATTATGGAATCCCCACTCCGGAGCAAAATGTATCCCGGGATTTAGCTCGTCGTTGGCGGAAAGCTGGGGATAAAACAAATATACCTTCTATCCCGACTTCTGAGGCATATATCAATCTTCCGGCAACAGCCTCGGTAGCTAGTACCGAAAGGAGACTTTATGATATGTATAATAATTCTGATTTACGTGTGGCAAGTACGGATTTTATCCGGTGTCGGTCATTAGCACTTTCTTATGAATTTAGTCAGAAATGGTTATCCCGTATTGCAGCTCAACGGTTTGTTATTAAGGCGAGTATGACAAATCCATTTATGTGGGTTTCTGATAGTAAATGGGATGGTTTGGATCCGGAAACAGGTGATTGGCCTGCAAGACGAGTTACATCCTTGTCATTGCAAGTAATGTTTTAAGATATAAATTGAAGATCAAATGCAAAATGATAGTATGATGAAGAAATTACAAATCATGATATGTATATTGGGATTACTTGGTTTAAATTCCTGTTCCGACTATTTGAACAAAGAATCGTCGGATGAAGTAATCGTGAAAACGGTCTCGGATTACAGTGAACTGCTTTTAGGGGCTGGTTACCCGGAACCGACGGGTTCTCTCTATAACACCCTGTATTTGTTGGATGACGATTACATGCTCAATGAAAGTTCTTTGGATGACGAAGAAGATTACAGCGGTGCCGTGAGTGCTTTTCCTTTCTATACGTGGCAAGCAAATATGTGGGAACGACAGGAGGTTGATGTATCTACATATGATGAATCTTATTCTCCAACTTATACCCGGTTGATGGGTGTAAATGCTGTTTTGGACGGGATTGACGAGGCTATCGGAGAGGTTGAGGAGCGGGACCAAGTAAAGGCAGAGGCCTTGGCGTTAAGAGGGTATTATTATTTTATGTTGGTGAACCTGTATGGTGAACCATATAATTATAACAAACAAGCTTTAGGTGTTCCTTTGAAATTAACTGCCGATATGGAGACAAACGGGACTGCTCGTAGTACGGTAGAAGAAGTGTACAAACAAATCGTGTCGGACTTGAAGGCCGCATCGGATTTGTTTGAAAAATACCCAAAACGTCGAGGAAGCTATCGTATTAATCTGCCCACGACAAATATTCTTTTGTCTCGGGTTTATTTACACATGGAATTGTGGGATGATGCGATTGCGGCTGCCACGAAAGCCATTGAAAATGGTGGTGTTTTAACCAATTATGTCAATTTGGAGAGTTCCTCTACTTGTATTTCCAGTTACAACTATTCGGAAGTGGAATGGGTGTACGGGAATGGTAATACCCCTACCCGATCTTTATCTGGTATGGTTGTGTCGACAGAGTTGCGTAATAAATTTTTAGAGAATCCTAATGATACCCGTATGAACTTATGGTTTTTGATCAGTGGTACGAATTGGAATATTACCAAAAAGCGTCTTAGCTATCCTTCCGGGACACCTCGGACCCCGACAAATTCCATTCGTATGTCAGAGGCTTATTTGAACCGAGCAGAAGCCTATGCTCAAAAAGGAGAGAGTGGGGCGGCTTGGGATGATTTAAGCCATTTACGAGAGAATCGTTATAAGGAATATAGTGAAATAGCAATAACGGATGCAACCGTGTTATTGGAGGAGATTCGTGAGGAGCGTCGTTTGGAATTATGTTTCGATGAAGTACGTTGGTTTGATTTACGTCGTTATGGAATGCCCTCTATCTCCCATCTTTACAAGGTGAGAAAATCGGCATCTTGGCAAACATACACGTTAAATGAAAAGGATCCGTTATATACATTACCACTTCCTAGCGAAGTAATGAATGAAAATCCGGCTCTTCAACAAAACGAGTCAGCCAAAGAACCGACAAGACAAGGAAGATGATGTGAAATCTAAAATGTAATCGAGATGAAAATGAGAATATATGCAATTCTGTTAGCCATTTTATTTCTAGGTGGCTGTGCGAAAGACACCGAGATTGGAAAAATCATGGTGCCCGGGGCAGATTATACACTTCCTCAGGGAGGTGACGTTACGGCGGATCAACGAATCTTGAAATTATACGAGACTTATGGCAGTTATTTCTTGTATGAATTTTCAGAAAAAGATTTCAATTGGACACAAATTTCGGGTTCTTTAGGTGATGATATATTTCGGTTTGACCCTATAGAGCCGGGTAAAGTGGCTAATTTGCTTGATTTACTTCAACTTACTTGGTTTGATTTCTATGATCAAGAATTTCTAGCCAAAACCATGCCTATACGAATATTTTTGGCTGAAACCGTACAGTTGCAGGTTAGTGAATTTGACTGGGGTACATGGGATTATATATTAAGTTGGAAAGATATATATGCTCGTTACTTGGATAATCAGATAGCTATTAGTAACGTGGATAAAAATATAACCGAGATGTCTGCGGAAGAAAAAAGAGAGTATAAATCTAATTTGCAGAGTGTATTTCTGGAATATCTTGTAACTTCTGCAATTATTGTTGCTCCGGATGAATTTATTGCGATTAGCGACTACTTAAATAATGTAAGTGATACCGAGGAGGCCCGGAATGCTGGATTCGTTTTAAATCCAACGATGGATTATGAATGGAGTGTTGACGGCAATATGACAGAATCGAATGATTTGAATGCTTATCTCGCTTCTCTTGTTTTTCGGACAACTGAAGAGTGGAAGGAAGATCTACAATATCCTTTGGTCAAGCAAAAGTATGATATACTGGTAAATTGGTTGAAAACGGGATATGGCATAGACATCGTTAAAATCGGAAATGCTATTTATGAATAAATTGTTGTATGTAATAAAATTACGTGTATGAAAAGATGGATTGTACTGTTTGCTGCAGTCATGTTTGTAACTTCTTTTACGAACATAATTTCTGCAGCTGATAGAAAAAAAGACAAGAAAAAGGAGATTAAAGAGTCTTCAGCAGTGAAGGAAACGGCTTATGATAAGTTAATGAAAAAATCTGATCGTGAGACAGCGGTAGGAGATTTTATGACTTTACACAAAATAGGGGGTAAGCTTTATGTTGAAATACCTCTGAAATATTGTGGACGAGATTTGTTGATTGCCTCTACTACGGCAGAATCTAGTAATTCAAGATTAGCCACTGTGGGGTATAAAATCAATGATCCGATGCATGTCAAATTTGTCAAAATGGACAGTTCTATGATATTGCAGTCCGTGAATTCTAGGGTTGAAAGTGATGCTGAATTGAAATTGGCATTACAACGAAACTATATGAATTCATTCAATAAAAAGTATGCTATTGAAGCTTATAATAATGATTCTACGTCTGTTGTCATTGACATGACAGAAATGTTTATTGGTGATGAACCTGCTTTAAAGCCTGTAGAAGAGAGATATAGTATTTTGACGGTGAATTCAAATTTAAGACCCAATTTTGCATCGTTGGGGAAGATTAAAGCTTTTGAGGATAATGTTACGATCGAATCCTATATGACTTATGACTACACGTTGTCCTTTTTTGGAACTGAAGTGCAGAAGAATGAAATAACAACGAAAGTGAATAGAACCATTCTTTTATTGCCCGAGGAACAAATGAAACCGCGTATTGCGGATACTCGGGTAGGAATTTTCCTCACCACGAAACAGGATATTACGATGGAAAAAGATGGTATCTATTATTATACGTTGGCTAATCGTTGGCGTCTCGAGCCGAAAGATATGGAAGCTTGGGAGCGTGGAGAGTTGGTGGAACCGGTGAAACCTATCGTGTGGTATATTGATGATGCTTTTCCTGAATCATGGAAAGCTCCTTTGAAACAATCCGTGTTGATTTGGAACAAGGCGTTTGAAAAAATAGGATTCAAAAACGTAATGAAAGCTTTGGACTTCCCCAAGGATGACCCGAATTTTGATCCGGATAATTTAAAGTATTCCTGTATTCGTTATGTACCTATTGCTGTGGAAAATGCTATGGGACCTTCTTGGGTTGATCCTCGTACGGGAGAAATTATTAATGCAACAGTACTTGTTTATAATGATGTAATTAAATTGATTAATAGCTGGCGTTTTATCCAAACCTCACAGATTGATCCAAGAGTACGTGCAAAAAAAATGCCGCAGGAGATTATTGATGAATCTTTGACCTATGTTTTTGCTCACGAGATTGGACATACTTTGGGACTGATGCATAATATGGCTGCATCCAGCGCTATCCCCGTAGATTCTTTGCGTTCTGCAACTTTTACTCAGAAATATGGAACCACTCCTTCTATTATGGACTATGCCCGTTTTAATTATGTTGCTCAACCTGAGGATAAAGGAGTTCGCTTATCTCCTCCTGATATGGGGGTGTATGATGATTACGCTATAAAATGGTTGTACTCTCCGATCCCGGGGAATAAGTCTGTAAAAGAAGAGGCTAAGATATTAGAAAGTTGGGTAGATGAGAAGGCTGGAGATCCTATGTATCGTTACGGAAAACAGCAAGTTTTTTCCCGTTACGATCCGAGTGCTCTTGAGGAAGATCTTGGAGACGATGCATGTAAGGCCGGAGATTATGGGATCAAGAATTTGCAATATATTTTGGGGCATTTTGATGAATGGATAAAAGACGATGAAGCGATGACTCGTCGTGAAGAGCTCTATATTGAGCTTTGTACTCAATACACTCGTTATTTATTAAATGCTTTGGCAAATGTGGGAGGTATTTATTTGACGGAAGTAAAGGATGGAACTCCGGGGGAACGTTGGCAATCTGTGCCCCGAGAGATTCAGCAAAAATCTTTATTGTGGGTGATCAAGCAGATTCGTAATAGTGATTGGTTAGATCAACATGAATTGACCCGTCGACTTCCTTTAGCATTAAGTAAATCTATCATTTTAAAAGGTATTATTGGAAAAAAACTTTTGGAATTGAATAATGGAGTACTCCTTTCTTCACACGTTAGTATGCAACCTTATGCACTAAAAGATTATTATGATGATTTATATACCGGGATTTGGGAACCTACTATTCAAGGTCGTCATTTGACAGACGGAGATAAATTGTTACAGAGAATGTTGGTACAAAATGCTGTAAATTCTGTAGGTAAGATTGTTGGAAATAAGAGTAGTAAGTCTCTTCAAAACCAGATATTGGCTTATGCTCCCTCCGTGGACGAGTTGGCTCTTTATGGTTTGGACCCTATGGGATATGTTGAGGAATTTTTACCTGCACTGCGTGCTTTAGAAGAAGAACGAGGACAAGGGTATGTTGCTTCGTGGTTATCGAAACATAAACAGTTTGGAGATAAGGGAGATTATGGCTGGCAATCAGAAGTTAAAACAGACCAGATAGACGAATCAGGAGCCTATTATGTAGATATGTTGGAGAAAATCGAACGTTTGATAAAAAGTAAAATGACTTCGGTCAATGCTGCGGACCGGGTGCATTATCGCTCTATTTTATTAATAATTGATTCTTTGAAAAAATGATAATATAGAATGAAAAAGGACTGATTCCATCATGGAATCAGCCCTTTTGGGTTACCTGTCTTTATTTAATTTCAATGGTTCTCTCTGCTTTTTTAATCTCTTCCAGAGATAGTTTCGGCAAGTCGATGGTTAGAACTCCGTGTTCAACCCCGGCAGCGATTTTCTCTTTATCCACGTCATCTGGTAAGATCATGGTTTGTTGGAATTTCGAGTATGAGAACTCCCGGCGTAAGTAGCGATGTTCTTTTTGCTCCTCTTTACTCTCGCTCTTTTTCTCCATGGAGATCACTAGATTGTTATCCTCGTCTATGCGAACGTTGAAATCTTCTTTTGTCATACCCGGAGCTGCAACTTCAACTTTATAATCTTTTTCGGATTCGATCACGTTAATCGCGGGTGCGGTTGCGTTTGCTCTTGTCATCCACTCGTTATCAAAGAAATCATTAAAGATACTTGGTAACCAATTTTGAGTTCTTCTTACAGGCATCATAATTTTAGTCTCCTATCTTTAAATTCAACATTATCATTTAATTGGATTCAAGTTCTTTGTGAACCTGCATTCGATTATAGTTAATGCAAAGCACGTGCCAATGGATTTTGAGGACTTTTTGTCACTGATATTATGTCAAATTTTCAGTGTTTCTGTCAATTAATGACGAGAAAAAAGCAAGATTAAATATTCAAATTTCTAATAATAATTGTAGCTTTATACCTTATTTTAGCAAGAGGATAGAGTAACTTAATGACAAATAAACATCGTATGAAGAAAAACTACAATTGGGCTAAGGCAACGCTTGTTATGGGTTGTATGCTTGGTTTGGGGTGGCTGGCTACCCCGGTAATGGCACGGGATATGGATGTGCGGTTAATGGATGAAGATACGACAATAATGGTAGTTGCCGAAGTTCAGCCGGAATTTAACGGGAATTTGAATCAATGGATCGGGGAAAACGTGCAATATCCGGAAGAGGCGTATGCCAACCAAATTGATGGACGGGTGTTCGTGACTTTTGTGATAGAGAAAGATGGAGCTGTGTCTCACGTACGAGTAGTTCGTTCTGCCCACCCGCTTTTGGATGCAGAAGCACTTCGGGTAATCTCCGGAATGCCGAAATGGAAACCGGCTATGTCGGGAGGAAAGGCTGTGCGTTTTGAGAAGACGTTACCGATCACGTTTAAATATACGCCACAAGAGACCGAATTGACTTTTGAGCAATATTTGAAGAACCTAGAGGAAGAACAGGAAATGCTAAAGAAAGGGGAAAAAATGAGTTTGGAAGATATGGCTCGCCGGGTGAATGCTTTCAAGGAACAATTAGGTGATGATGCAACATTGCGTAAATTATTGCTGGAGAAAAGTCAGACGATTAAGGGTGAAATCGATAGTACCGTGAAGGCTCAAACGAAAGTGTTGAAGCTGAAAAAGAATGACGTGAAGGAGTTGACAAAAATCTACGAGGACGAGATTAACACGAAGATTCAACTGATTGAAAGTTTGGGAACAGATCAGTTCATCAGCCATTTCGTTGAATCCGAGCTTGAGATGAGAAAGATCGAGATGGACAAGATGCTAAAGATTAAAGACCTTTTGAAAGATCGGTTCAAATTGTATTTTGAGAATTATATTTTGCAACAATAGCATTTTATTGTAATGAAAAGATGCCGGGATAAACAAGTCCGGCATTTTTTATTAGAAGTATTTATGTTCTGGTTGATTATAAGGTAAATTTCAGTTGAAATCACATTATAATGAGAGAGAATTAATATATTTGTACAAAGTATTACTATGTATTCTTCAGATCAGGATATTTTAGCTTTCATGCGAAAGGATAAGACTATCGGTATTCAACATTTGTTTGACCGGTACTATCGACCTTTAGTGCTATTTGCTGATGAATTTTTGAAGGATAGCCCTACAGCAGAGGATTTGGTGCAGGATTTTTTTGTAAAACTGTGGGAGGATAATTATTTGTTAAAGGTGTCTGAAGGAGCTCTCGGTTCTTATCTTTATTCTGCGGTAAGAAATCGGGCGATTTCTTCTCTTCAGAAAAAAGATGTATTACGCAATCGTCAAGAATTAGGAAAGATAGATATCCCAGTGGAACAGGTGGAAGACATTAACGAAGAACGGATGGATGTCGTGATGAGGGAGGTTGAACGATTGCCGGAAAGAACCCGTCAAGTGGTAGAATGTGTCATGTTACGTGGTTTAAAATATAAAGAAACCGCAGAAGAGCTGGATATATCAATAAATACGGTAAAATTTGCTTTAAAAGAGGGAACAAAACGTTTACGAGAGAGGCTGGTCTCTATTAGTTTGGAGATTCTTTTTTATTTTCTCCGGAGATTTCCTAATAATTAATATTGCCTTTTCTGAAAAAAGTTCAAATTTACCCTACCCTTTTTTCTCTTTTTTTGGTCTTACTGGTAAAAGAAATTGATTATGCAATTACCAGAAGAGATACATGAACTTATTGTCGCCGAGTTGACGAAGGAACTTGACCGGGAAGGACGAGAGAAATTGGAGGTTTGGTTTAAGAAAGAAGAAAGCAACCGGGAGGTGTACAAGGAATTGTGTACCTTATGGTATAGTGGTAAATGGGGCTTGTCTCGAATGGGGATAAAAAAGTGGGAAGCGTGGGAACAGGTGGTAAAGAAACGAAGGGTTCGAAGAAAGACACGTGTGATGGTGTTGGGTGCATCGGTGGCAGCCTCGATCGTGCTGATTGTAGGAATGTTTGGTTTGTTTCATCTTAAAGATGAACGGTTACCCGTGGCATTGCTGTCCGAGTGGAAACCTAGAGATGTGACTTTGATTCTTTCTAATGGGGAATTGCGAAGTTTGAAAACGCTTGCATCTGATACAATAGAAGAGAAAGGAGTGGTAATTCGTTCGGATTCTGCTTATCTGGAGTATCGGAATACGATGGAGGAGCAAGTGGCAGAAGGAATTGTTTATAACGAGTTAATTGTGCCGAAAGGGGGAGAATATCGTTTACGGCTGGCGGATGGAAGTTTGGTAATCGTGAATTCCGAATCAAAATTGCGTTACCCCGTAAGCTTTAATGGTGATAATCGAGAAGTATTTTTGTCCGGGGAGGCTTGTTTCGAGGTTACAAGGGATTCGTTAAAGCCTTTTGTCGTGCGAGCGGAACAGGCGGCAGTGCAGGTGTTAGGGACGTTGTTTAACGTGTCGGCATATGCGGATGAGGATAATATGGAAGTTACTCTCGTGAAAGGGTGTGTACAGGTGGTTATGGGCGAAGAGAGGGAATTGTTGAGACCTAATGAACAGTGGCTGCTTGATTATCAAACTCGGCAACAGATTATTCGGGATGTTGATGCTAGGAGTTATATTGCCTGGACGAGCGGGTTGTTCCGTTTCGACGCGATGCCTCTTGAACAATTGATGTTAAAATTGAGTCGTTGGTTTGACATCCGTTACGAATTTGGAGATGATTCGTTGAAAGAGGTACGTTATTCCGGAGGTTTCCGGAAATATGATAACGTGTCGGACATTCTGGGAATGATTGGAGAAATTACAAATGTATCTTTTACGATAGTGAATGGAGTGATAAGAATAGATAAAAAATCGGATAGTGCTACCAACACTACCCGATGATTTTCATTCCCTTAGGGGAATAACTAAAAACTTTAATAACACAAATGTATGAAAAAAAATCGAGAGCACAAACCTGTGCTGCACAAGGACAGGTGGTGGAAAATTTGTACAATTATGAAATTGACATTATTGATGAGTGTTTTCCTCGTGTTTACAGCTTTGGGGAACGGGTATTCCCAAGAAAAAGTCAGTATGCAGCTGGGGAGTACGACAATTAAAAAGGCTTTGACCGAATTCCAGCGATTGACAAACAAGATCGTGATTTATAGTGATGACGATTTTGTGGTTCATCGGAAGGTGAAAGCTGATTTTGACGAAGTGGAATTGGAGGATTTTCTAAAATCTATTTTGAGAGGAAGTGACATGACTTACCGGATGATGGATGATTACATCCTGATTCTTCCAGCGCGGAAGAATCCTATGGATAGTGTGAGGACAAAATCCGTTAGACTAAAAGGTTGGGTTTATGATGTGAAGAAACAACCCATGCCAGGGGTGACGGTGAAAGTGGCGGGCATTTCCATGGGAACTGCGACGAACGAGAAAGGATGGTTCGCCCTGGAATTACCCTTGCAGAGAGGTTCGTTGGAGTTTTCTTTTATTGGTTACAAGAAGGAAACTATCACGTTCACTGAAAAAATAGCAAGAGATACGTTACGGGTTACTTTAACGGAAGATGTCCAGACGTTGGATGAAACGGTTGTCGTTGCTTATGGAACCACGACCCGACGTGAAACAACAGGTGCTATATCCGTGGTGAAGGCCGAGGAATTACGGGGGATTCCTTCTCCGAGTATTGCTAATTTACTCCAAGGGCGTGTCGCGGGAATGGATGTCACGAATATGTCCGGGGCTCCCGGTGGTGGCGGAACGGCAATCACGATCAGGGGCTATAATTCTTTGGACGTGGAACAGGGACGACGTTTTTCTAATCCTTTGTGGGTGGTTGACGGGGTGCCTCTGAATACTTTTACTTCGCCGGTCACGGGGACAAATATGCTGGCGGAAATCAATCCGGACATGATAGAGTCTGTCCAGATATTGAAAGATGCCTCGTCTGCCGCTATTTATGGTTCTCGGGCGGCGAATGGAGTAATTTTGATCACGACAAAGAAGGGACGGAAGAATCAGAATGCCACGTTCTCGGCTAATATTTCACAGTCTTGGAATATCTTGCCCGAACTGCCGACTGTGACGACGGGGCGGGGAGAGCGAGATTTCCGGTTGAAAGCGTTGAAAAAACATTATGCGGCATATCTGGATATGGAAACTCTCCGGTATAAATATCCAACCTCGTTGGAGGAGAGTTATTTGCATGATAAAAGTAGCCTTGATTATTTTTTCACGGGTACTCCTTCTACCGCCGATGGGTTGACTTTGCAGGATAGTTTGAATTCCTTTTACAATAATTCCACGAATTATTTTCCGATGTATTTTGTGAAAGCAAAGATAACGAACGTAAATATCCAGACTTATGGAGGGTCGGATCGGATGAATTACGGGATTGGATTAGGTTACTACGATGAATCGGGGATATTGAAGGGGACTGGGTTTACCCGAATCGATTTAAATTCAACCATGAATGTAACCCCGGTGCAGCGGCTGAACGTGGATTTGCGGTTGAATGCATCTTTGACAAATAGGAAACGAGGACAGCCATCGGAGTATTTTAATAGTAGCGAAAGTATAGAAACCGTGCCGGGTGATCCCTATAAACTTTCCACGTTATACCCGGGGAAAGGGTCCGAGGTGTGGGATAATGTTCTTGAACAATTGAGGGGGACGAAAGAGAAGAATCGTTCCGTGCGTTTACGGGCAAATTTTAAACTAGGGTACGATATTATTGATGGCTTAAACATTTCGACTTCTCTCGCGGCGGATTATTCCGTGCATCGACGGAATTATTTTAGTCCCTCTTACCTGAATTCTAACGGGTATTCGAGTTCCGTGGGTGAAACGGCTATCAACTTGATGGTGTTGAACGAGAATTTACTTTCTTACCAGAAGACGATCAAGGAGTATCATAATATCAGTTTTGTTGCCGGATTCTCTTACCAGTATGATCAGATGGAGTACAATGGGGGAAGTGCTGAGAATTCTCCCAGTGATAAGATTTATTACGCGCCTCAAGGTATGCCGGATGTTGGAGAAGAGGAATACTGGGGAACGAAAAGGGCTATCGCTTTTCAACATTATCAATCGGATATGCAGGAAAAGGTGTTGCTTTCGTATTTCGCCCGTTTGGAGTATAATTACATGAAAAAGTATTTACTTTCCGCGAGTTTTCGTCGGGACGGTAGTTCCGTGTTCGGGAAGAATAACAAATGGGGTACTTTCCCTTCTATCGCGGCTGGTTGGACCTTTACGGAAGAATCGTTTATGCAGCCCTACGCATCATGGTTTAATTTCGGTAAATTCCGGGCGAGTTGGGGAAAGTCAGGGATGCACTTTGATCAGGCTTATTTGGCCTTAGGGCTTATGAATGTGGGAGATATTGTGTATCAGGGAAACGGTATTTTGATCCCTAATTATTATGACGGTTTGTATAATGAAGATCTGTCTTGGGAAGAAACGGATCAATACGATTTTGGTTTGGATCTGGATTTTTTGAATTATCGGTTAGGAGTCACGTTTGATTATTACTACCGGTACACGGATAAAATGTTGATGCGGGTTCCGTTGCCGGGGGATTATAATGGATATATGACACAGTGGAGAAATGCGGCTGCCGTGTCGAATGAAGGCGTGGAATTATTGATAAAATACGAGATATTCAGGAAACCGGATTTGTATTGGAAAGTTTCGGTAAACGGGGCTCGAAATTGGAATCGTTTTGAAAAATCCTATGATGGTAGAGATGTCATGGATTCCCAGACGAATTGGATTATTGGCAAATCGCTGAATGGGATTTACGCTCGTAAAACGAATGGTTTTGTTCATCATCAGGATGAACTGCCGGTATATTATAACGCTGCCGGGATTAGTTCTTATCTGGCGCAATGGTCTCGGAACTTTTATAAACCGGGAGACTACAAGTTCGTGGATGTGAATAGTGACGGGCAAATTATGAATGATGTGGCTTATTGTGGGAGTGCCTTGCCAATCGTGAGTGGTGGTATCGTGAGTGAATTCCGATGGAAGAATATAGATTTAAATTTATCCATGAGTTACCAGTTGGGACGGCACATGATTAATCTGACGCGGGCTAATTCTTTCGCAACGGATGCTAGTAATAATTTGGAACATCCCCTGCTTGTTGATATTCGTGGAATCACGTTTTGGGAAAAGCCGGGAGATTATGCCGATTACCCGATGTTGCAATTTGACACGATGGTCGGAAATTTTGACGGCGAAGTGGATCGTAATGTGGAGAAAGTAAATTGGTTGAAATTGAAAACTTTGACTGTCGGTTATTGTCTGCCGGAGAAGTGGATAAAGAAGAGTGGCATGCAGGAAGTTCGTTTCTTCGTTAGTGGAGAAAATTTATTGACTTTCACGAATTATTCGGGAATTGACCCGGAAATCGTGAATATTAATACGGGTATTGATCAGGGAAGAAATTATCCCCTGGCTAGAAAGTACACTTTAGGTTTAACCGTAAAATTCTGACATGATGAAGTATAGAATTATATATTTCTTGATTATACTTTGGAGTATAACAGGATGCGAGGATTTGCTGGATGTGAATCCTAAAAACTCTCTGACTTTTAAGAATGCCTTGGAAACGGAGAAGGATTTGACGGCGGCGTTAGATGGTGTTGGGCGTTACGTGAGGAATATGGCTAATTTAAATTATCGGGATCAAATAGACAAAGGTTGTTACGCGGATGTTGTGCTTGAAGATCTGCCGTCTCGAAGGCTTTCTCCCGAAATGATAGACTGGGGATATTGGGAGCAATATTATTCTATTATTGCCCAAGCAAATATCGTGTTGCATTTTGCCGCCCAGATAGAAATGAAAGATGATCGAAAGGCTATTTATACGGGGCAGGCATCTTTTTACAAAGCATTGGCATATTTTGACTTGATTCGTAAGTTTGGGGATTGCATGCTGATTAAGGATGAGGTGGAACTGGAGCCTAAGGCAAAAACTCCTTGGACGGAAGTGGCTGACTATGCTATCGGGTTGGCCCGGGAAGCGGCGGCAAGTTTGCCCGAGTTTTACCAGATGACGGATTATAGCGGGAAGGCTCCTCGTTATAAATCCACGCCTTGCCGGGGTGCCGCGTATGCCTTGCTGGCACATCTTTGTGCATGGAAGGCCGGGGGGAAGTATTTCGCGGCAGATCGTGATTATGATGAAGAGGCTTTGTGGCGGGAAGCGAAGGAGGCTTGTGATAGCATTATCCTTTCCGGGACATACGTTTTGGCCGGAACCCCGGAAGAAGTTTGTTCTGTTGTGTTGTCCGGGGATAGTCAGGAAAGCATATACGAGACCGTGTATAAAAACTTATTGCATGAATTGGGTGATGAAATGAATCAGACGAATATGATGTGTTTGGGGCGATTTTACCAAAGTTTTCCCGTGATGCCGAATAGTGTGCCATCGGATATAAAATCTACTTATTTTAACGTGTATTCTTCTAAGATGAAAGAAATGTTTCCCGGTGAGGATCAGAGGTTACAGGCTTATTTTTACAAGTTTGATACTTATGCAGACCCGGATAGTGTGTCGGTAACTGGGGGATATGCCTTCCCTTATAAGTGGAGAGAGGCATACGTGAGTACGGAACAGGGAAGTGCCGGAAGATTTATTAATTTCAACGTGAATCGGGTTTGGTGGCGTTTGGCGGATATTTACTTGTTGCGTGCCGAGTGTAAGGCTCGTTTAGGCGATGTCACGGCTGTTGATGATTTGAACGCAGTACGTGACAGGGCTCGGGCAAAACGTTACGAGAGTTCGGAATACGATGGTGATTTGCGATACGCGATTTATAAGGAGCGGGAACGGGAGTTGTTGTTTGAGGGGCAGCGTTATTACGATATTATTCGGAACGGGTATGTCAGGAGAGAATTGGATGGAGGGTATAAAACAGCCTCGGATCAAGATTTTATTGACGGAGCTCTTTTTTTGACTCTTGACGAGAGGGCATTTGTTCGAAATCCGTTAATGCGGCAGAATAAGTATTGGTTGAAATTTATGTAATTTTCAAAGGAAAGAGTAATATGAAAAAAATAGCGATTATTATATTCGTGTTGGCAGGATTTGCGGCTTGCGACACGCGACAGGATGTTATCGATACCGGGATTTCTTCTCCTTATTTCGAGGGAAATATGATGGAATATCTCCGTTCCGATGCTTATAATTGGGAATTGACCGTACAGATGATCGAGCGTGCGGGATTGACCGACCTGTTCGAGGGGCGGGTGGATTCTTTGTCGGAGATCACTTTTTTGCTCCCAAGAGTTATTCCGTTCTCCGTTTCTTGTTGGATTCCCGTCATAAGGATCAATCAGAAGGTATCTTTGTCACGGTGAATGATATTCCGGTGGAAAGATGTCGGGAAATCATCTTGAAATACGTGGTGAAAGGTAAACATCTGAAAGAGACAATCGGGTTTCGTAATATGGATTATGTAATCAGTGATCCTAAACAAAATGGCGGAACTGATTTCAAATGTTTGGGAGGTAATGTCGTGCGTGCTTATCTGGAGAAAACCCCTTACGGGGGAGTTCCGGATGCGGGGGCTGTTATCATGATGTTGCATTCTTTGAGGGAAGGGAAAGTACCTATGGCGACACCGGACATTCAACCAACCAATGGCGTGGTACATGCCTTGAATTATGGACATGAATTAGGTAAAATTTAGTGTTTCACTTTAGTATTGAAAATGATGAAGAAAATAATGATAATGATAATCGTGGCGTTAGGTTTTATGGGAACCGGGTGCCAGGATATTACGGTCGGTTATTTATTGACGGAGGATGCCAGCTATGAAATAGATTCTTTGGTTATTAAAAGTGTATTGGATACTCGTCCCCCGGTTGAAATTCCTAACCCGGAATTTCAAAGATACTTGGATTATGGTTGGGATGCCGAATCGATTATTAGTATTTTGGGTGTCTTCCCGACGATCAAAGAAGGGGGGGGAGCTGATTATGATCGGGATTTTTATGGAATTCCTTGGACTTCAACCCCAATAGAGGGAGTACAGGGAACAGAGCCAATTTTTGCGTCAATTAAGACTGTCACATCTGATGTGGGAGATGTTGGTAAGATTTTGGAGTTCTTGACTGTTCGGGGTGATGGGACATTGAGTATTCCTACCCGTCATGAGATACCGGTAGGACGGTATAAAATCTCGTTGACATTTGCGAATGAAGGGTATTCCAAGGATGTAGATGATTGTTTTACGATTATCGTGAAATAATATTGTAGTGTGTTTCTGATGATACCCGGGTTGTGGAAAACTGCCCGGGTATTTTTATTGCCACATTGTCAGTGCGGTCGTAACAATGCGTCAGCTTAGAACGTATATCAGAGGTTGGTACGTAGTTTGTATTAACATATTACAGAATGTATAAATTATAAAAGTATGGCCTACATAGATTACTATAAGATTTTAGGAGTTAATAAAAGTGCTTCACAGGATGATATCAAGAAGGCTTTTAAGAAACTGGCCAGAAAGTATCATCCGGACTTGAATCCGGACGACCCGAATGCTAAGCAACGTTTTCAAGAGATTAACGAGGCAAACGAGGTATTGGGTGATCCGGAAAAGCGGAAGAAATATGACCAATATGGAGAGAATTGGAAACATGCCGACGAGTTTGAGGCCCAGAAACAGCGTTACCAACAGCAAGGCGGTGGAGGTTTCGGGAGTGGAGCTCATTGGTCGTCGGAAGGCGGGTTCTCCGGCATGGGCGGGGATGGCGAGTTTTCGGACTTCTTCGAGTCGTTATTCGGTTCCCGTCGGGGTGGAGGACGTTCTGCTGCGTTCCGGGGACAGGACTACAATGCCGAATTGCATTTGTCATTCCGTGATGCCGCACAGACACACAAACAGGTGTTGGCTGTAAATGGTAAAAATATACGTATTACCGTTCCGGCCGGGGTGGCTGACGGGCAAACGATTAAATTGAAAGGACAAGGCGGACCCGGTGTAAACGGGGGACCTGCGGGAGACTTGTATATCACATTCGTGATCGCGGAAGACCCCGTGTTCAAGCGTCTAGGAAACGATCTGTACGTGACGGCTCCTTTAAACTTGTACTCGGCTGTTTTAGGAGGAGATCAGGTGGTGGATACGATGAATGGTAAAGTGAAATTAAAGGTAAAACCCGGAACGCAGAACGGGGCGAAAGTAAGGTTGAAGGGAAAAGGTTTTCCTATCTATAAGGAAGAGGGAAAGTTCGGTGATCTGATCGTGACTTATTCTGTGGAGATTCCGACAAATTTGACGGAAAAACAGAAAGAGTTATTCCAGGAATTACAAAAACTTAGCTAAAGGGAAGAGTTATGGAAACAGATTTAATTATAGTTAGGGAATACTGTCAGAAAAGTCACGTGGATCCGTTGTTTATCGTGTCTCTGGAAGAAGATGGGCTAATTGATATTCAGGTTGTCGATGGTGAACGCTACTTGCTTGGTTCGCAATTACAGGACCTGGAACGATTTGTCCGGTGGCATGAAGATTTGTCTGTCAACACGGAAGGAATCGGTGTTATCCACGAGTTGATGGGACGTATGCACGAAATGCAACAGGAACTGAAGCAACTGCGACGAGAAGTCCGATTACTTCGAACGAACTATTTGGAAGAAATACTGTAATGCTTGATCAAGCATTACAGTATTTCTTTAGTTTATCTACCTCTGCGTCTGACCCAAATAAGGAGGGCAATGATAAGAAGTAAACCGGGAAGTCCTTCTACCATGGCGTGTTTCGTGATTTTCATACCTCTCTTTTCGATATAAACTTCATTGTCTGGCGGGATAAGACGGCGAACGTCAATCGGTGCTTCTTCATAAGACAACCATGAGAATGCACCTCTTACAAAAGAGTAATTTCGTGCGTTAATACCTCTTCTCATCATTTCTATTTCAGTATTGCTGATGCAGTCAGCATCGCTGATAATAATGATTCGTTGTTCTTTTGCTCCGACCTTTCGGGATAAAGCGACAGATGTCACGTAAGATCGTTCGATTTCTCCCAGTTCCGGGTTTAGTCGGGCCGTATCTTCTACAAAGTCTGTTGTTTGCAATTCATTCCAACTTCCGGTTGAATCACTGGTAAATAGAGGGGTTACCGTGAACCCTTTATCTGTACTGTAAGTTAATCCGGTTGCTCCCGGCATGGATATGGCATTTCCCATTTGTTGCATTCCTTCAAAGATGTAAGATAAGGCTGCGGCTCCATCTGTGGGGTTTGACGTGATTAAATCGGCTGCAAAATCCTCGGTTGGTTTCACCAGACATCCGGGCATGAATTGAACACCGAATTGTTCCACTAGCGGGTTCATGATAGCTTGTTGTTTGGGTTCTCCGGCAATGAACAGGTTACCACCTTGTGCAATATAAGAGTTTAATACTTCCGTCTCTTCTGCCGATAGGGTTCGTCGAGGATCTGCGATGACAAGAATACGTACATTAGATGGGATTCCTTGATGCAAATCGACTTCCGTGATGTCGAAACCTTGATTTATTAAAGCGTATCTGAAGGGCTTGTCTTGTGAGAAGTGCTTGTAATCCCGGTCACTTTCTCTCTTTATGTCCCGCTCTCCATGTCCTTTCACGAATCCCACAAGAGGCAGATCCATGATAAGATGCTTAAATGCGGCGGATATTTCAGATTCATGGGGGAATGCCCCGTTGAAATCTTCGTATATTCGTAAGAAGGTCTTTTTACCGTTTCCTCTTTCCAGTAACCGTACAAAGCGATTACCTTCGCCTGAAAGGTCTATGATTTTTCTGATCTCTTCCGGTGTTTTAACCTTATTCGTATCAAAGTCAACGGTCTCGGCAATCCTTTTCATTTGCTCTCTTAATGAAAGGCCGGGATAACGTATGGCTAAAGACGGGTTGTTGATGGAATCGTAATAATACACGTATTTCATCTTGATTTCAGGCTTGAAACGGGTGTACATTCTGAATCGGTTCATATCATCTTTGACCGCACTGGAAAGGCCGTAATATACATTTCTGTCCAACATATTCACGTAGGTCGTGATCGTAAGATCTCCCTCCAGTTTGGATATGATCTCTTGGCTATTGGGGGTTAACGTCCTTGCTTTTGTTCGGGTCGCATCATAAAAGCACATCAGTTGGGGACGAGAACTAAGATAACCTAAAAAGATAGCGATGGCGAAAACACCAATATATCTTCCCCATGCGGTGAGCCAGTTCGTTTTTTGCCGTATCACTTGTAACCGCAAAATAGTCAGGGTCAGGAAGAGTACGGATACAATGATGAAATAGAGAACATCTTCACTACAAATCAAACCGTTCACGAATTCATCAGCTCGTCCGTTAATGGACAGCCAGAAGGTGATATCACGAACAACTTCCATGTCTTGCCATACTCCGCGCACTAAGCTCAAGGCCGCCAGAATTGCCAGAGTTCCCATGGCAGAAACAACCTGATAAGAGGTTAAACTTGACATGAATAATCCAATGGCGGAATAAGCACAGGTTAACAAGTAGAGCCCGAGTAATCCGGCCAAGACACAGATAAAATCAAATGATTTTATGGCAAAGGCAGAATAAATGACAAAGATGGATAAAATGGCCATCAATAATAGCCCGTAGAGCATCATTGCCAGATATTTTCCCAACACGATTTGTTTATTCGTGACAGGCGAAGAGTAAAGCAATTTGATAGAACCACTACTTAGCTCCCGACTCATTAAACCCATTGTCAATAACGGGATGTATAGATACAAATATTGTTGTATTCCGGAGAATAAACCGAACATTCCCCCGAAAGTAAAGAGCGTTACGTTATCTAGTTGGTATTCCAGTGATTGACTTTTCACGGACATATCGAAAACATTCGTGAAAAGAATACTGGCTTGGAAGGTAAAGATGATAAGAATTAACCATGCAACCGGCGAATAGAATAAAGTTTGTAATTCCGTTTTCGCTATTTTGAATATCATTTTCATTGCTTGATGATTTTAATTATATGAATCTTAATTTCGTATTCGGAATTGTGTTATTTCTTTGATAATTCAGCAAATACAGTGTTCATAGAACTCCTTTCAACGTTAATTTCGTTAAGACGCCAACCTTTGGCGACGCTTACTTCTACAACTCTTTCCGCTATATCCGACCTCTCTTGGAAGTATAAACGGTAGTAGGAGCCTTCCAGCGCTTCCGCATCGAAAATACCGGGAATGGCCTTTAGTTCTGTGACGGAAGGGCAGGCAGCTAGTGAAACCCGCAAGGAGTTAGGTTCGATATAATTGTCAAATTCATCAATACTTCCGGAGAATACGACAGATCCTTGTTCTATCATGTAGATATAATCGCACGTGGCCTGTACTTCCGGTAGGATGTGGGTCGATAGAATGACAGTACGGTCTTGGGCAATGTCCTTGATCAATTGGCGGACTTCCAATATCTGGTTCGGGTCCAGTCCGTTAGTGGGTTCATCAAAAACCACGAAATCCGGATTATGGATAATGGCTTGTGCAATGCCCAGTCGTTGTTGGTAGCCCCCGGATAGGTTACGAATCAATCGTTTTTTGAAATGCGAGATGCCACAACGGATCGTAACAGTATCGACGGCTTCCTTCACTTCTTTTTCCGGTACGTAGCGCAGGTTGGCACAATAAGTTAAATACTCTTCCACGGTTAAATCCGGGTGCAAAGGAGGGGTCTGTGGTAGAAAACCGATATGGCGTTTCGCCTCGACAGGTTGTTCCCGCATATTAATGCCCTTGATGAATATATCCCCTTCTGTTTGTTTAAGAACGCCACACATGATATTCATCGTGGTAGATTTCCCTGCCCCGTTAGAACCGAGTAGGCCATAAATCCCGTTCTTTGTAATTTCAAAGTTTATGTCTTTGATAGCCCACTGCACGCTATAACGGTGGGACAGATTTTCGACTTTTACGATAGGTTCTTCCATACGAAATGATTTAATACAATAAATTGAGTTCTAAAGGAAGAGACTTTTTAATCCCTGATGTCTCTTCCTGTAAATGATTATTATTTTAACAATGCTTTTATTTGCCTGTAAATGCGAAGTCTGATTTCCATGCCGAACGCTCCGGACAGTTATTCAAAACCCACCGCATTCGTATGCTTTGTTGCAAACTGATGGAACGGTGGACCCCTACGGGATCATCCATAATATTTTCAGCAAGGAAAAAACAATCTCCGACTAATTTGTATTGTGTGGTATTGTTTTGATAACCTTCGGTATCATAGCCACAATATTTCTGTGTATCAGTACAATAATCTTCAGGATACCCAAAGAAAATATAGGTTTCCCAAGTGGGAAGTAAGCCTAAATAAAACCCGAAGCAATTCACAAATTCATTATCACTTTTCATGAAACTCCGAACCATTGTTTGGATAGACTGTAATTTATACAGAATACCGATTTCATTGGCAACCGGTGCCCAGTTTGCAGGTTGGTCTGCCAATGCCAGTCCTTCCGGTTGTTCGGAAAGGTCTGTTCCCGAGTAAACATAGCGAGGAATACACTGGGTGGATATCGTGGAATGGAAAGACGTGTATTCATTATTCCGGTCAGAAATCAGCCAAACGTTCAAGTATTTGTCGTATGGCCACAATGCTTTTTGTTCTGCCAATAACGTCTTGTACTGATCGTTCGCTACATCACTGACTTCATCTACACGAATCCGGTTAATTCCGGGTTCCCGTAATTTATTGCCCGAAGGATCATAAAGGGCCGCTTTGAATCTTATTTTGGTATCGACTCCCATGGCATTTTGACTAACAGCTCCGGAGAACGTGTTGTTGATCTTATCTAGCAATAGGTTGATTCTTTCTTGAGGAATCTCCCCGCCATATTCGATAATGTCGTTATTGGATTGAACCAAATGAAATACGATAGGAACCGTGATTTCGGTATAGGTATCTAAAATTGAAGGATCGGCAACTGAGAAAGCTACCGTATTGGAAGTGACATCTTGGCCTTTGATTTTAGCGTAAACTTTAATTTCTTGGCCGATAAGGGATTTGTCGGAAGTTGAGTATATTTTGGATAAAGTTTCTCCTGTCGAGGTATAGTACTCTATTTGGGTATGATCAACTCTGCCGTCTTGTACTTCAAAGCCGTCTTCCGTGATCAAGAGAGGACAGAATTCAAGTTGGGCCTTTCCGTCAGCCAACACTTGAAAATGATTCATTCGTAATTTTATTTCTTTGATAGAACTCATGTCCACGGTCCCCATTTCCACGACTTCATACTTGTCCGGAGTGCAGGAAAACACACATCCGACGAGGAGGGCTGTTATTGAATATAGAAATCTTTTCATGTTTTTCAAATTAAGGATTAAAGACTGATTTCATTCCAACCGGGATTTTGAACCATATTCTTGTTGGCTGACATTTCACTTTGCGGGATAGGCAAACTGTAGCGAAAATCGTCAGGTTCTAAGATATACATGGTCCCATTAACAATTCTTTCCACGCGGGTCTGTAAACGCTTCATGTCCAGCCACCACATATCCTGTTCGTGATAAAATTCCAGTTTTCGTTCTTTTAGAATCTCGTTCAGAAGGTCGGATTCCGTGTAGGACCCTTCGACATCAAGGTAGCGTCCTTGTTTGAAATCGTCAAGGACTTCTCTCGCCTCTGTCGTTTTCCCCAAGCGATGTAATGCCTCGGCTTTAATCAGATAAGTTTCAGCCAAGCGGAAAGGCATGATAATCCCGCCTGCACCTAAAAATGCCATAGGATCATTGGATATATTATATTTATCAAATATGATCTTCCCATCTGTTTTGGTCCTGAAGAACGTCTTTTTCCTCACATCGTCTTCTTTATATTGGGCATAGAACTCTTGGGAAGGGTTCGCCTCTGCGGGACCCCACTCTGAGGTTTGAAAATACGTGTCGGCAAAGTTGGCAATTTGACCGTTTCTTCCATCTACGAGACGCAGGTAAAATTCATCATTCCTGAATGTCTGTTGGGCTGGGGTATCGAACATGGCGTCATATACGGACTGATCCCGTACGAAACTACGTCCGGCAATAGCTTTGTCAGCGTAGGTAATCGCTTGTTGCCAGTCGTTCTCTTCTGCCGCGGCGGACATGGCTTTATAGCAATAAATGCTGGCTAACATCCCGTAAATAAATCGGGGTTCGTAGGCACAATTCCATTGATTGGAAGGAGTCTCTGCCATAAGGTCTATAACCTCTTGGCAGTCGGCAAGAATTTGTCTGTACACGTCTCTCTGTTTTTCTCGTTGTGGCATGGCGTTTCCCGGGTCATCGTATGGTTTCAGGAAAACGGGAATACCGTAATCATCCTCTTTATAAGGGGAATAATATTGTATCAATTTGAAATAAGAATAAGCTCTCCAAACCAGAGCCTCGCCTTTGACATAATTGCGCAGGTTCTCATCGTCTCCTTCAGCTGTTGTAATCCCATCGATGATCATGTTTATCGGTCCTAGAAATGAATAAAATCTGTCCCAAAGTTCATAATCGCTTTCCATCCATGTCATGATCTTTACGCCGCTATTATTATATTCTCCTAAATTGGCATCATAATAACTGGTTGAATTTTTATTAATCGTGAGTTCCCCGGTTTTATAGGCAAATTCGGCTGCAACATGGAATTTCGGATATAAGAAAGTGCTTCCTAATACCGGTTTTTGACTGCCATCGGTGGTTTTTAATAGCCGCATATAACTGGCTAGAAGATCCCGGTAATCCTCCACTTTGCTAACGACCTGTATATCCTGTGGTTTCAGGTCAAGAAATTTATCACAACTTTGGATAAATAATAAACTTGTCAAGGCAATTAATATGTATATCTTTTTCATGTGATTAATTTTTAGAAGCCTACGGATAATTTGATGTTATACTCTCTAGCGGTAGGATAAGCGAATGAGCCTCCGGTTCCCACATCCATCCCCTTGTATTTGGTAAAAGTCAGTAAATTGTACGCGTTAAATGAAAGTGACATATTCTTCATTCCAAAACGTTGTACCAAATGTGCGGGGAGACGATAACTCAAGCTGATATTCGTCAGGCGGATGTAATCCCCTTTCTCGTATTTGTCGGATGTTGCCATTCCTGCCCAGTAATCATTACCTGAAGAAACGAAACGGGCAATGTTTGTGACATCTCCTCTTGTCTTCCAAAAAGATAGGTAACGGCGTTCCCTGTTGGTGGACGATACGGCAAGGTCGCTGGAGTAACTTGCGGATGGGGCTAATGCACTATTCGCGTTATTATTAGGTGCGTTCTGAAGATCGTTAAAAGAAGGAATAATATGACCGATCTTGTAACTCCATTGGGTTGAGAACTCTAGATTTTTGTAACGCAAGTACGTGTTGATTCCTCCCACGTATTTGGGGTTGGAACGACCAAGATATTGCATGGAAGAGGTAAAATATTGAGGCGCACTCCCAGCTTCCCGGTTATAAGCAACATAGTCCGGTACGGAAGTTAGCGAGGGAACGGCTCCACTTGCTTGATAGCTTTCTTTTTCTGGCTTAATCAGATTGTCCCATTTATCCAATAGTTGAGCGTAAGCTCTTTTCCCGTTAGGGGTAAGATAATACTGGGGATTACCGGATAACGGGTCAACTCCCGCAGTTTTCCAACCATAGATGGCTCCGGTTTCCCTTCCGACGATGTTTACAATCCCTCCTTTGATAGAGCTGGAATTAATGGCCTCTGAATACGAGGCGTAATCATGCTCGGAACGAATAATGACATTCTTGTTACGAGCAATATTTGTTGAGACACTAAACGTTAGATTTGTCGTGTTTATCAATCTGGAACTGATAAAGAATTCAAGCCCGCTATTTTCAACGGTTCCCCCATTAGCTTTCACCGTGGGGCGTCCCGTGGAGATTGGAATAGTCAGGTTTTCCAGAATATTCTTTGTCCGGTTATTATAATAATCCATAGTGAAATTTAGTTTCCCTTTAAAGAACGTGATGTCCACGCCGAAATTCCGATCCAGTTTTTTCTCCCAGTTTACAGATGGATTCGGATAAGTAAAGTTCGTTGCGAAACGATTGCCTTCATACGTGTCACTGCCTAGCGTGATCGTGGCAAACGGGTAGGCGGTTCGGTCAATATTTCCGGTATATCCATAGGAACCCCGGATGGATAATTCTGTAATAATGCTATTTTTGAAGAACTTCTCGTGATGTAAGTTATATCTCAGTCCGACAGACCATAACGGGGTAAAACGGTTTGCATCACCGATGGCATCGGCTCCATCTGCCCGGTAATTGAAGTTAAACACGTACCGGTCTTTATACCCGTAGCGGAAAGATCCTAAGAATGAAACCGTCCTGTCTTGACCAATGGAAGTGTTGAACATATCGTTAATTTGTGAACGTAATGTCTCGTAATCAACATCGATGTCGAAATTGGGAACTCCCGTGATACGATAGTCTCCATAATACATGGGAGAAGTGTACCCGAAATTGTTGAATTTCTTGGATGTCACCTCGTGGGCCACCAAAACGGTAAATAGGTGTTCGTTCTTGATATTGAACGAGTAGTCAATCTGGTTCCGGATTGACCAGTTAAAGTTTTTACCGGATGATTCGGATAATTCTCCATTGTTATACTCGGAAGGGATGACTTCTTGGTTACTGAATACCTGTTTGGCAAAGGATTCTTGGGCATACGAGGTATATGTTCCGGCCTCTATCGTTTTGGTACTTGTGTTATAACTGGCTCCTTTCCGGATGATGGAAGAGATGGCAAGGCCGGGAATAATATCGTAACGGATATTAAATGTTAGGCTGGCATCCAAGCCATCTTCAGCGGATTTAGTTTCGTTTAATTCCCGAAGAATGTTGAAAGAATCGTATTTGTAACCGGAAGCGGTTGTCTCGGTATAATTTGCCCCGAGATAGCTCAGATCGGCAGCGTAATTCCCGTTTTCATCATAAGGACGTTCATAGCGATTGGCGAATACGGCATATTTGAAGGGATCAATTGCTGATGCGTGATCTCTTGATTTCCGGATGTTAGCATTAATGTCTAAGGCGAGAATTAAATTTTTGATGGGTCGGTAGTCCAACTTCATTAGTATCCCGGCATTGGAATATTTATTTGAAAGTAGAATCCCGTTCTTTTCTTGGTAATTGACAGAGGCGTAATATGTCATTTCTTCAGAACCACCCCGTATGCTTAAATTGTGGGAATGAGACTGTGCGGTACGGAATAGAACCTTGAACCAGTTCGTGTTCGTGTTTCTTAGTTTATTAATTTCTTCGTCATATATTTTTTGTGTGATATACCCTTCCAGTAATTGTTTGTAAAGATAACCACCTCGCCCCGTGCTTTTCGCGAAGGTTAGTCCAAAAGTATCCATGATGTCCCGTTCATATTGTAATTTTTCACGAGAATTCATGAAGTCCATGTGTAACCTCGGTGCTTCCGACAGGCTATAATTCCCGGTATAGTTGAATTGTGTTTTTGAACGGAATCCTTTTTTAGTCGTGATAACAATGACCCCATTTGCAGCTTTGGCACCATAGATGGATGCAGCCGAGGCATCTTTTAAAATCGTGATGGATTCAATGTCTTCCGGCATGATGTTCCCGACCCCGTCCTGCATGATGGTTCCGGCATAATCTCCGGTGCTGTTTTCCGGTACCCCGCTCATCAGGGGAAGGCCGTCCACGATCCAAAGGGGCTCCGTTCGTCCGGACAGGTTATTTTCACCCCTAATCGTGATTCTGGATCGGGTACCCGGGGCTCCTGACAGTGTCGTGCTATTCAGTCCGGCAATGGCTCCTTCCAGTAGTTTGTCGATAGAGGTAATCCCTTGAGATCGGATGTCTTTTGCCGTGATCACGGATGCACTTCCGGTCATGTAATCTTTTTTGATCGTCTCCATTCCGGTAACGACCACTTCGTCCAGTTCTGCAACATCCTCTTCCATGATAACCGAGATAAACTGTTCCCCGTCAATTTCACGTTGCACGGCTTTCATTCCGATGAAAGTGAAATTCAACGTGCATTTTTCATTCGGAACTGTGATTTGAAACCGTCCGTCGGGATGGGTAACCGTCCCCAACGTCGTTCCCTGTAAAATGACGGCGACACCCGGTAGTGGCATCCCTTGTTTATCCTTCACGATCCCGCTGATATTGGTGCGGACGAGATGAGAGATCTGTTTTTGTTGCTTTAAAATAATGATCTTGTCTTTGATGACATAAGTCAGCTTAAACGGGTTAAGACAAACTTTTAATGCAGAATCAAGAGACACATTTTTTAATTCAACCGAGAGCTTTTGCTCCGTATCGATTTCTTGTGCGTTGTACATGAAATCGAATTGTGTCTGTTTCTTGATTTCTTTTAGAATATGGGCCAGAGAGGCATCCTTGAATGACAGATTTAATTTTGTCCCGTCGCTCATGGCCTTTGTCGATAGAACCGAAAAAAACACGAGCAAGGCAAGGAGAATGGATTTCGAGTAGATGGGTAATCTATAATGTTGTTCGGTATGATGTATTTTTTCCATAATAAACATTGTTATTGGGTCGTGTATGCTTATCTGATCTTTTGTTCTGAAAAACTGCGAGGAAACTTCATGTCGATCGTGATTGCCGGGTTGACAGGGTACGTGATCCCTCCAATGATTTCTGTACCTTCAGGAATGATACTGTTAATCCGGATTACTCCTTTTAAACCGTTACCGGTCTGCACGAATACAAAACATGGTGTTGTCGCGGTGACCGGGATGGCCGTTTTTGATTCTGTGAAAGCGAATCCGAAATCTTCCTGCCGAGAGAGCTTTTCGAAATCTTCGTTTGTAAAATCAGCCGGGGCAGGCATATATTGAGTATGGCAGGGTAAATCAAAACTATAATTAAACAATTTTTCACTTTGGTACGTGTTGTGCCACAAGAGGGCTCTCATTTTAATCGGGGATTCAAAATATACAGCTTGGTTGGCTCTATCGTAAGCTAGGGCAACATCAATACTTTTTTTGGCACTTTCCGCTAAATCTTTATAAAGATTAGCCGTGTACACCTGTTGAGAAGAACTGACTAAAAAAGAAGTTGCTCGCAGGTAATCCGGCTCCCGTTGGGGAATCCCGTCGCCATCCGTGTAATTGACTTCATCATATAAGGCCTCTAACTTGATATTTTTGTAGAAGTTTGTGGTTTCATACTCTTTACGGATGTCTATCGATTTCAATGGTCCGGTGTATGATCCTTCAACAGGTCCGCCAAAACTGGTTTCACACTTGAACGTGATCGTGTACGTGTCGCCCTCTTGGGAAATGTGTACCTCTCCCTCGGTTAATTCATTCGGGGTGACATCCTCGCTTGTGCTGTAATTTACACTGGAATACCCTTTAAACGTGTATTCATCGTGATTCAACGAGTACGTGTACTTTCCGGCAACGATTTTGTCCGGATCGGGAGAGGCTATTCGCAAGCAAATACAGGCACCGCTTCCTCTCGCGTCATTCGTGATATCACTGATGATAAAGCTCCCTTCATATAGGCCGATGAGAAAATTCCCCGTTTGTTCCTCTTTTACCTCGGCACTGAATCCGGAAATGCGATCTACTTGTTCCCCGTTTGCCCCTTGATAACGATCTTCAAACGTGTAATCATTAATAGCGATAACCGTGTGATTATTGTCATGATAGATAGCTCCTTTTTCCAGTAGGTAGCTTTCTCCGTATAATTGAATTTGATTCGAGCGATCAATTTCATCGTTATCCGAACAGGAGAATAAGCCTAATAGGATAATCATGTTTAAGATGAATATCAGACTGTTTTTTTTCATAAACTTGTTTTTTAAAATTGCATATTTATGGTAATCCCATAAAACGATCGTTTTATAAAGCGCTAAAATTCAATATGTTTTATTGGTTGTTATTCCTTGTAACTGACGATTAATGTATTCCCGTTTATTTTGAAATGTATTCCTCCGGCAATTTCCATGGCTTCCAGCAACGTGGTAATGTCATTATATTTCCGTACATCCCCGCTAAATATAACGGATTTCGCTTTTTCATTGCTGTAAAAGACTTCAATGTTATACCATCGGGAAAGTTGTTTTAATATATTTTCTACACTTTCATCGACAAAAATATATTGTCCGTGTCTCCATGCCGTGTATAATTCCGTGTTTACACTTGTCGTTTCAATTCCTTTCTCCGGTTGATAAACAGCTTTATACCCGGGGGAAAGCGTAACTTTTTCTTTGCCCTTGCTCATCCTTACGGAACCTTCCTCCAATACCGTTTCGACTTTCGTTTCATCGGGATAACTTCTCACGTTGAAAGATGTTCCGAGTACCTCGATCGTCACCCGATCCTTTGCATTCACGTGGAAAGGATGATGGGGATCTTTTGTAACTTCAAAATAGGCTTCTCCTTCTAAATATACCTCTCGGTTTGTGTCGTTGAAAGCGACGGGGTACTTTAACTTACTCTGGGAATTTAACCATACTTTTGTCCCGTCCGATAAGGTAAGGGTATATTCTCCGCCTTTGGGAACGATCAATTCGTTATAATTATTGGCGTGCTTGTTGGTTGCGTTCTCTGTGGTTGCGTATTGGAGTTCCGTGCCATTATTCCGGATGATCAACTCTTCTGTGGTCACGATCTCGTCATGAGTTTTATCCGAAAGATTAATGATATTGCCATTATTTAGAACCAGCATGGCTTTTGAACTGCCGGGAACAATGCTTTCTTGCGGGGCTGTATGATCTGTTTTTTGAAAGAAAAAGATAGAACCGATACCTATCATGAACACCACGGCGGCAGCACTCCAATACCATTTTGCCAGATAGCGTGTTTTCTTTTGAGTGTACCGTTCTCGATACCGTTCTAAACCATGTTGGACATCAATCTGTCGGTATCTTGATAGATCTTTTTTATAATCTTTTTCGTGTAGGCGGGTATATGTTCTCTCGTTCCGGGGATCAGCCTGTCGCCAGAGGTTTAATTCCTCTCGTTCTGCCTCGTTTAATCCGACGGTATTCTCTTTTAACATGAGAGATGCAATCCACTGTTTCTGTATAATTGGGTCCATAGTGATTTGTTCTTTACTCTATAAACCCGCAACTTTTTATTCCGGTGACAAAATGGAGAAGTTTTTTTTAATTTTTTCCATTACTTCGTATCAGGATAAGCAAGACAAGGAAAGGTGTATCTTTCAGTAATTCCCGTAAGGACTGGATGGCACGTAGTTTATATGTCTTGGCTGTGTTGATGGATATTTGCATTTCTTCTGCAATCTCTTGAAGAGTTTTTCCGGCGAGTAGTCCGACAATAACCAATTCGCATTGTTTGGGTAACTGGCTGACGGCTTCGTCCAGTAAACGACTCATCTCTTCCTCTATCAAGTAATCGTAAGCCTCTTCCGTTTCTTCTTGTTCCGAATAGTTTTCGTTTATGATCTTTTGGCGGTTTTTGAGATTACGGGCCACGTTCAGTGTGCGATTTCTCGTGGCGGTAAAAAGTAGGGAATGGAGAGCGGCAGGAGATTTTAATTCTTCCCGGATTAGCCAAATATGGTGGAATGTTTCGAGGACAATATCTTCGGCCTCCATGGCTACTAAATCATGACGCATGACGTATGATACCAGTGTTTTGTAATACTGGCAGAAAATGGTTTCAAAGGATTTCTCATCTCCTTTGACGAATTGCTGAAAATCTTTCTCGCTAATAATCATGATCACACATCTTATCCTGCTACAAATTTAAAGATAAATGAATAAATAGCATCACTAAAAGATAAAAACTATTTTGAATTGTTGTATGGAAATGTTGTTATCAGAATAAAAATAAGGGTGTTCGAATGTAATTATTTTTTAATGGCTGGGATTATTCCATATTTATTTATACTTTTATGCAAGTTGTGTGTTAAAATTATGCTAGAAATGGAAATAATTAATCTTCTCCCTAGGAAATGGTACAAATTGTACGTGATTTTATTTTGTTGTATTTTGAATGCAGGGGGCTTGAACGCATCGGGGCGGTCGGATGGCAACACGACGGCTTATGCTGTGGCTGAATCTTATTCGTATGATGAATTTATTGCTATGTTAGACCGGGAAGGAAAGGTCCCATTGGAAAATATTCAGGAAGAGACGGATCCGGCAATCATACAGATGTACGTGGCACAGAAACAACAATTCTTGAGAGGTGGGGGAAGAGCTTTGAAATTGGCACTCGATAGGATGAGTCCGTCGTATAATGTGAGAGCGTCTGTGGGTTTTGTTCGGGAATACAAGTTGAATAAAGAACAACAGAAAAAATTGGAGGCCGTGTACAAATGGAAAAGCCTTGAGCAAGATAAACTGATAAAGAGAATGGGAAAGAGGGATCTGATGAAAAGATATGCGGAATTATCACCGTTATTCGCTCATTTGAATATCTTGGAAGAGGCGAAAATAAGGGAATGTATGAATCCTGAACAACACGTGTTGTATTTCCGTGATTTGATGGAAGAAATGAGAATCTCCCACCAGCCCGACGATAACGAGCCTTGTTCTTGTAAATGTTTTTATCATCTGAATATTTCTTTACTGGGAATCGGGGAGATACAGAACTGGCTTGTAAGAGAAGTGAAGTACCCGATGATGGCACAGGAGCGTAATATTCAGGGGAAGGTGGTCGTGGGTTTCCTGATTAACACGGATGGGAGTATCTCCGATGTTCATGTGGTTCGAAGCGTGGACCCGAGCTTGGATGCGGAATCTGTGCGGGTCATGCGCCGGTTACCGTCTTTCGCTCCGTTGATATGTCCGATCCATAAACGGAAAGTAGCTGTTTATTATACAGCTCCGATAAATTTCCAACTTCAATAGTTTTCTTGTCAAATAAAGATAATACTGAATTAAATTGTAAATTGTGTTCTATGGCGTTTGTTATTAGTTGTTTAAAGAAGAAAGGTTTTATGCTTTTGTTATGTTTCTGGGTGCTGTCCGCTAATGCTTTTGCCCAAGTGTCAATTAGTCGGACGAATTCACTATCGTATGAAAACTATCTTCAAATGCTGGACGAGGAAGCAAAGATTCCTTTGTCGGAGATTCAAGAGGAGGAGAATCCGGAACATTTGAAGGAACGGATGGCATTATATCGTAATGGCGATAGGGGAACCTATAACTGGCGGTGTACGGGAGTGGAGCGGGCGGATGAATACGCTCCCCGGTATGCGATTGACGTGATCAAGTATGCGGGGTTACAAAAAACGACAGCTAACGTTTTGGAGAGCGTGTTCCGTCATTTTTATGATATGGAAATGAAAATGTTGAAAGAAATCGGGCCCAAGAAATTTGTTCATAAATACATCGTTGCTGCTCCGAAGTTTGCCCATCTGAATATTCTGAAAGAGGCAAAACTACGTGAGGTGATGGATCGAGACGACCATGTTCGCTATTTTATGAAATATATCTTACCTGCCGTTTCCCGTTCCCCCACTCAGGTGATTGAGAAGGATGAATTTAAATGCGTGCATTACGTGCGGGCACCCTTGTTCGCTCAAGGGAATTTTGCTGTGTGGATTAGTGAGAATGTGAAATACCCGAAGGATGCACTACAAAATAACTGGCAAGGGCAGGTTGTTGTTAGCTTCACCGTGGAGCTTGACGGGGCTGTTTCAAACGTGCAAGTTGTGAAAGGTAGTGCCTACAGTCTTAACGTGGAGGCTGTTCGGATCGTGAAATCAGCCCCGAAATTTATTCCCGCATGGTGTCCGCTTCACCAGAAGTACGTGAGAAGGAGCATGACCGTACCCATCAGTTTCAAATTGCAATAGAGGCCGGTAACGATCACTTCGCCCCGTTTCCCATATCCGCCCGGGCTTTACTCTGTGTGACGAGATAGACCCCCGTGAATACTAGAAGGGCAGCAACAGGTTTATCCCAAGTTAGCTTATCCTGCCCCATGAGAATGGCTAAGGTAGCTGCAACCAGGGGTTGTGCGTAATTGTACATGCTGATTGTCGTGGGGCGGATGCGTTTCAAGGCAATCGGGATGAACAGGTAAGCGAGGAAGGTGGCGAAAAATACCACATAGAAAAGGCTGGCTAAAGCGCTTAGAGAAGTTTCTGCCGAGAATAGTTTAGCGTTTACCACGTCTTGTATGCTGAACGGGAGCATGAGGATCGTTGAGAACAGGAACATCCATTTCATCAAGGTGACCGGAGAATAGCGCTGGGCGATCGGTTTCGAAATCACGAGATAAGTCGCGTAACTCACCACGCTAATAAAACAAAGTAGGTTGCCCATCAACGAACCGCCGTGTCCTTGGTTTATCGTGTAGGATTGCCAGATGATCAATAGCGCCCCGCAGGCCCCGATCAGTACCCCACCCGCCTTCTTGGAAGTAATCGGTTCTTTTAGAACCAATGCCGAAATAAGCATCACCATTACGGGATTCATCGTGACGATCAATCCGGCGTCAATCGGGGAGGTCATTCCAAGTCCTTCAATGAATGTAAGTTGATTAACAGTTGTACCTAAAATGGCACAAAAAAACAGGATTAGTAAATCTTTTTTACCAACTTTCTCGTTTAAGGTAAATAGGGAAACCGCCCAAAAGGCGAGTGCCCCGAATGACATACGTAGGAACGTGAGGCCTACAGGATCAATCCACTCCGGCATTAAGGTTTTGGCGATAGGAATGTTTATTCCAAAGAGGATGTTCGCGGCGAAGATGGCTATGTGGCCATGCCATTTATCTTTTGTCATAGGCTCATGATTCTTATATTGTTATGCGAATGTAAGGTTATTTTTAATATAAATAGATGGGCGTATGAAAAAAAAGAAGATAGGATTATTACCAAAGATCGTGATTGCGATTGCTTTGGGTATAGCGTGCGGACTTTTCTTCCCCGGTTGGCTGGTAAGAATTTTCTTAACGATAAATGGTTTGTTTAGTAATTTTCTCGGTTTTATCATCCCGTTGTTGATCTTGGGGTTGGTGGCTCCGGGTATTGCCGATTTGGGTAAAGGGGCCGGGAAATTGTTGTTGATAACTGCCTTGCTGGCGTATGGATTTACCTTGTTTTCGGGGTTCTTCACTTACTTTGCCAGTGACTTGAGTTATCCGTGGCTATTGAAAGATGCCGAGTTGCAACCGCTGGAAACAGCGGCGGTGGAACCTTTGGCTCCCTATTTCACGGTGATGATGCCCCCTTTGATGGACGTGATGACTTCTTTGGTTTTGGCTTTCACGCTAGGTTTGGGAATGTCGGTTATCAACGGGGCCACGTTGAAAGGAGCGATGGAGGATTTCAAAGATATTATCAACAAGGTGATCACGGGGGTGATTATTCCTTTGTTGCCGCTTTACATTTTCGGTATTTTCCTAAATATCTCAAATTCCGGCCAGGTTTCGGGTGTGTTGGGCGTGTTTGTGAAAATTATCGTGATGATATTTTTCTTGACGATCGTTCTGTTGTTTATCCAATTTTTTATTGCCGGGATTGTATCGAAGAAGAATCCGTTCCGGTTGTTCCGGAATATGTTACCGGCTTATATGACGGCTTTGGGAACACAGTCTTCTGCGGCAACGATTCCCGTGACGTTGGAGCAAACGATAAAGAATGGTGTCAACCGGGAATTGGCCGCTTTCGTGATCCCGCTTTGTGCCACGATACATTTGTCAGGTAGCACGATGAAAATCGTGGCTTGTGCCATGGCGATTATGTTGATGTCGGGGATGCCGATTTCTTTCGGGGTGATGGCCGGGTTTATTTTCATGCTGGGAATCGCGATGGTGGCAGCCCCGGGGGTACCGGGCGGTGCGATCATGGCGGCTTTGGGGTTATTGCAGTCCATGCTGGGATTTGACGAGACGGCTCAGGGGTTGATGATCGCCTTGTATATCGCGATGGATAGTTTCGGTACGGCTTGTAACGTGACGGGAGATGGTGCGATTGCCGTGATTATGGACTGGATCAACAAGAAAAGTAATCACACGGGGACTCGGGAAGAACTAGAAGAGGTGGTCGTGGTGGAATGATCTGGTATTCAGTCCGATTTAATACATAAAATGAAAATGAATATATGATTACTTCCGGATCACTATCGTGTAAAGCGCTATTAGAACGCTATTAAATCCCTATTAAAACGCTATTATATATAGCGTTCTATAAGTTCTTTCATTGCTTTTTAAAATGATTATATGCAGAATTGATCCGTTAGTAATCATGATTTGTTGCTAAATATATTTATATCGTGGGGATTACATGTTATTAACTGTTGTTTGAAGACAATAGTTTCACGTGGTAGCGTGAATCTAAATGTTAAATTTAAGATATTCAGTTTTTATCTTTATATTTGCACTAGATAGTGAATGCTATTACGTATGTGATTCATAACGGAAGAATTTAAAGCCGGCCTTTTTTAGAGCGAATTCTAGTAGTTCGTAGCTGATAACTAATAATTTGAATTTATGACAAAGATTAAAGTTCAAAATACAGAAGTGACAGTCATCATTTATGACGATAAGGACTATATTTCCTTGACGGATATGGTACGTAACATCGAAAATGGATTAGCTCTTATCGAGAAATGGCTACGTAACAAAAATACAATAGAGTTTTTAGGTATATGGGAGGAAATGTACAATCCTGATTTTAATTCCCCCGAATTCGAGGGAATTAAAAATGAGGCTGGGTTGAATCGGTTTATTTTATCTGTGAAACAATGGGTGGAAAAAACCAACTCTAAAGGTCTTATCGCCAAAGCTGGTCGTTATGGTGGAACTTATGCGCATAAGGACATTGCCTTTGAATTTGCTTCTTGGGTTTCTCCACAATTTAAACTTTATCTTTTGAAAGAGTTTCAGCGGTTGAAGGAATTAGAACAAGCTCAACTTGGTTGGACTGCCAAACGTGAACTTTCCAAGATTAACTACCGCATCCATACAGATGCCATTAGGCAGAATCTTATTCCATCAGAGGTAACAATTCAACAGGCAAATATCATTTATGCGAATGAAGCCGATGTCTTAAATGTAGCCATGTTTGGCGTGACAGCTAAAATGTGGCGTGAGCGAAATCCTGAACTTAAAGGAAATATTCGTGATTACGCTTCCATCAATGAACTTATTTGTCTTTCGAATATGGAAAACCTTAATGCTGTTTTCATTGAGCAAGGAATTGCGCAAGGAGAACGGCTTGTTAAGCTGAATCAAGTTGCCATTCAACAAATGCGAATACTGGAGGCCGATGGAAATAGGAAGTTATTGAAATAGTATGATTATTTGTATCTTTGTCTGACACAAAGCGAGCTATTATGACAGAACCTCGGGAAGAAATAATAAAAAAGGCGTTTCTGCAATTCTTGAACAGGGGATATAAGGCCTGTTCGTTGAAAACATTGGAGCAAGCCACGGGCTTGACCAAGGGCGCTTTTTATTATTACTTCAAGGATAAGAAGGAGATTTTGGAGGCGGGGATGGAACGATATTTCAGCGTGATGAAGGAGGAGAGTGGGGAGGATGTGGAGCGAGTGGCTTCTCTGCGGGAGTACATTGATCTCGTGATCAAGAATAAAGAGGAGAGTGCCGATGCTTCCCAGAGAGTTTTCGGATGTTTTATACTGGAAGTCTTGTTTTTCCAGCTGGTGCTGGAAGTGGCCCCGATCTTTCCGGATTTCCGGGAGCGGATATACACGATTTCCAAGAGGCGGTTGGCGAACTGGGAGCGTGTTATCTTGAAGGCTAAGCAAAGCGGGGAAATTCGGGCGACATTGGATACTTCGGTTTTGGCGCGTAACTTGATGTCCGTGTCGAGTAGTATGTTGAATATCGAGTTGGAACAGGCGAATTTCCAGTATATGTTTTCAGATACCCGGATGCAGTTTGAACAATATTATATGTTGATAAAGAAATGAACGGAACGAGAGACACGATTATCGAGACAGCTTTTTTGTTGTTCTTGAAAAAAGGATTCAAGGCGGTTACGCTTACCGACTTGGAGAAGGCCGTGGGGATGACGAAAGGGACGTTTTATTATCATTTCTTGAACAAGGAGGAGGTTTTGAAAGAGGGGGTGACGAGGTATTACCGTATGTTGAATAACCGACGGGCCGAGGAGATGAGCCGGGTACATTCGTTGCGGGAGTTTGTTGACCTGACGATCCATAACTTGGAAAGTATCGGTCATTACGGGGCGAAACGTTTGGATAGTGATATTCCCGAAATTTTGTGTCTATCGCTGATGGTGGAGGTGATTTCCCTGTATCCAGAGTTTAAACAGATGGTGAGTGACACGAAAATCTCGTGGATGTCGAAGTTGGAAGGTGTTATCTTAGAGGCAAAACGAGAGAGGGAGATAAGAGATGACGTGGACACGTCGATTTTGGCAAAGAATTTGCTGAACATAAGCATTGGGTTGATAAATTACATTGTTATGCATCAAGATATTTCTTATGCTTTATCATCGGTGCGTTACCAGTATGAACAACTTTATTCGTTAGTAAAAGCTCGATAAAGTTTTTACGGGAGTACATACCGAAAAGTATAAATTTGAAGAGACTTGAAGTTAGAATATAAAAACGAGAAAGTGATGAAGAGGATTACGGAATGTAAATCTGGATTAAGTTTAATTATTGTACTACTGTGCTTTATCTTGCAGTCGAATGCGCAGGGGGTGTTAAGTTTGGAGGATTGTCGGCGGTTGGCGATAGAGAACAACAAGAAACTGAAAATTGCAGATGAGGACGTGAAGGCAAGTGAGGCGCAAAGAGCCGAGGCTTTCACGAGGTATTTGCCTAGTATTGACGCTGTGGGCGTGTATTTGCGCAACCAGAAAGAGATTAATTTGTTGTCGGATGATGCCCATTTACCTGTCGGGTCGATTGGCTCGGACGGGAAGTTCACGTTTCGTCCCGATCAGTTGATGATGGGGGCGGATGGGAATCCGGTGATGGTGAACGGGCAGTATGTCCCGAAGGATTACGCCCTGTTGCCAAAGGAGGCGATGACCGTGGACGAACGAAACTTAGGAATTGTGCAGGTCGGGTTGACCCAGCCAATTTACATGGGTGGGAAGATCAGGGCTTATAATCAGATTGCAGGGTTGTCGGAGCAGTTGGCAAAGAGCAAGCGGTCGCAGGAGTTGCAGAACGTGATTCTCTCGACGGACGAGGCTTACTGGCAGATCGTTTCCTTGGTAAACCGGAAGAAATTGGCGGATAAGTACGTGGAGACGTTGACGAAGTTCGTGCATGATGTCGAGTTGATGCACACGACGGGGGTAGCAACCAAAGCGGACGTGCTTTCCGTGCGGGTGAAACTGAACGAGGGGGAGATGGTCCAAACGAAGGTGGACAACGGGTTGAGTTTGTCCCGGATGTTGTTGAACCAGATTTGTGGCTTGCCGACAGACACGATCGTGATGTTGAAAGAGGAGGTGGCAGACACGGACGTGGAGGAGGTGCCGACGGAGAGCTTGGAACGGGTGTATAGCAGACGTCCGGAGGTGGCGAGTTTACAGCTGGCCACGGATATATATAAAAAGAAGGAGAAGATAGCTTTATCCGAGTATTTGCCGACGATTGCTTTAACGGCGAATTATTTGAGCAGCACGCCTTCTTTCTTTGACGGGGTAAGCACGAAGTTCGAAGGCATGTGGAGTGTGGGAGTCGGGATTAAGGCTCCGATTTTTCACTGGGGAGCGTCACGCAAGAGTTTGCGTAACGCGAAAGCCCAGACTAACGCGATGAATTACAAGTTGCAGGAGGCAAAGGAGCAGATCGAGTTACAGGTGAGCCAGTCGGAATTCAAGATGAAGGAGGTGACGAAGAAGTTGGCGATGGCCCGTAAGAATCTGGAACGGGCGGAGGAAAATCTGAAGTTCGCGAATTTGGGTTTTAAGGAGGGAACGATTCCCGTGCTGAACGTGCTGGAAGCACAAACGGCTTGGTTGACGGCAAATTCGGAGCTGATTGATACTCAGATTGAGGCTCGGTTGTGTAAGGTTTATTTGGAGAAGGCATACGGAACGCTGGAATTTTAGATTTATGATACTAGATTTAAGATTGACCCCCTCTAGCTCCCCCTTGGAAAGGGGAAGAAACAGACGCAAGAAACCGCCGCAATGTTTCAATGTCGCGTGCCCTCCCCCTGTGTAAGGGGAAGTTAGAGGGGGTAGTTTTTCCATTTTAAGTTTTAAACTCTAAATTCTAAATTTTAAATTAATTGTTATGAGTGAAAAGAAAGTAAGCGGGAAGGTATTGATGTTTACAGGGATCGTGATCATCGTATTTTTGGTTGCTATATTCGGATTTATTTTTTGGGAACCGGTGCCGGAGATGATTCAAGGTGAGGCGGAGGCCACGGAAGTACGGATTTCCGGGAAGGTTCCGGGGAGGATTGAGCGTTTTTTAGTGGACGAGGGGGATCAGGTGATGAAAGGAGATACGGTGGCGATTTTGGATAGTCCGGAGGTGATGGCAAAATTTAATCAGGCACAGGCAGCGGAAGAGGCTGCCCAAGCATTGAGCGATAAGGCCCAGAAGGGGGCCCGTGAGGAACAGAAAGCGATGGCCTTCCAAACGTGGAAAAAAGCACAGGCGGCTCTTGATGTGGCAAAGAAGTCTTTTGACCGGGTGCAGAAGTTGTTTGAAAATGATGTGGTTTCCGCGCAGAAACGTGATGAGGCCGAGGCCAATTATAAAGCGATGCTAGCCACGGAGCAGGCAGCGAAGGCTCAGTATGAGATGGCGAAGAACGGGGCGGAGAAGGAAGATAAATTGGCGGCCGAGGCTCAGGTGAACCGGGCGAGGGGGGCCGTGGAAGAAGTTAGTTCTTATATTAAGGAGATATTTTTGATTTCACCGATTTCGGGAGAGATTTCCGAACGTTATCCGAAGGTGGGAGAGTTGGTGGGGACGGGTTCCCCCGTGATGAACGTGCTGGACTTGGAGGATATGTGGGTGGTTTTTAACGTGCGAGAGGATTTATTGGGCGACTTGAAGATGGGAACCGTGTTCACGGGGTATATTCCCGCTTTGAACAATAAGGAGGTGCAGTTGAAAGTGACTCACATGAAGAATATGGGTACTTATGCTGCTTGGAGAGCAACGAAGACAACCGGGCAGTATGATGCGAAGACTTTCGAGGTGAAGGCAATTCCCACGGAAAAGGTGGAGGGGTTGAGACCGGGGATGAGCGTGCTGAAAAGAGCTAAAAACTAAAAGCTAAAAATTAAAAGTTTAAAATTTAGAGTTTAAAGTGAAATCAGGAGTGTTGATTTGTATGGTTGAAATCTAAAATTAAATTATGCGTGAGAATATAAGGGCTTTGGGGGTGTTGATGAAACGGGAGGTCCGGATGTTGGCAGAGCGTCGGATCTACTGGTTCGTGATGGTCTTCGCACCTTTGTTCTGTTTCTTGTTTTTCATGGATTTATTGAAAGACGGGTTGCCGAAGAAGTTGCCTGTGGCCGTGGTGGATGAGGATAATACCACGACTTCCCGTTCCCTGGTGCGTTCGTTGAACACGTTTGCCCAGACGGATGTGGTGATGCGTACGGCGAATTTCAGCGAGGCCCGGGAGGCTTTACAGCGGGGAGATGTTTACGGGATCTTTTATATTCCGGCAGACTTTCGGAGGGATGCGTCGACGGGGAAAGAGCCCGTGTTGTCGTTTTACACGAATGATACTTATTTTCTGGCGGGTTCTTTGTTGTATAAAGATATGCGGATGCAATCAAATTTAACGAATGGAGCGGTTCAACAAACGTTATTGCTGGCGAAGGGAGAGGGCGGGCCGTTGCTCGCCGCTAAGCTGATGCCGATCGTGCTGGATACGCACCCGCTGAATAACCCGTGGTTGAGTTACGCTGTTTATTTGGCGAATTTCCTTTTACCGGCGTTTTTGTGTGTGTTCGTGATGTTTACCACGGTGTATAGTATTAGCGAGGAGATTAAGCGGAGGACTTCAAGAGAGTGGTTGGAGGCGGGGAATGGTTCTATTATCGTGGCATTGATGGGGAAACTTGTTCCGCAGGCGTTGATTTTCACGGCGATGGGGATGCTTGCTCTTTCCATGTTGTATGGTTATGCTCATTTCCCGTTAAATAGTGGATTTTTCCCGATGTTTCTGGCTATGGTACTGATGATTCTAGCCTCTCAGTGTTTTGCCCTGTTTGTTACGGGGATGACCCGCCGGAGCAGAATCGCATTGAGTGCTTGTGCCTTGTGGGGTGTGTTGTCATTTTCGATATGCGGTTTTACTTATCCGGTGCGTTCCATGCCGGAGCTGGCTCAGATCGGGTCGAATTTGTTCCAGATGCGTCACTATTTTTTGATATACGTGGATCAGGCTTTGAATGGTATTCCGATGATATTTTCCTGGCAGAGTTATGCGGCATTGATGGTATATCTGTTCTTGCCGATTTTTATCCTGCCGAAGTTGAAGTTGGATTTGTTGGAGTTTAAGTATTTGCCATAAATCGTTGAAAACGATTTATGGGTTACAGGTTGGCAGGTTGGAATGAGTTTGAAATTTAGAATTTAGAGTTTAGAATGAAAAAGACTACCCCCTCTAACTCCCCCTTACACAGGAGGAGAAACGGACGCAAGAAATCGCTACAATGTTTTTAATGTAGCGTGTCTTCCTCCTTTTCAAGGGAGAATTAGAGGGGGTTAATCTAAAATCAAAAATCATTAAATCTAAAATTGAAATGGGTTTTTGGACGGATATATATTATGTTTTTAAACGAGAGTTTTACGCGGTGTTTCGGGATCATGCCGTGCTGACTTTTTTCGTGGCGTTGATGTTGGGGTACCCGGTGGTTTACACGTTTATATATAGTAATGAGGTGGCGAGGGAAGTGCCTGTGGCGGTGGTGGATCATTCGAAGTCAGCGTTGAGCCGGGAGTTTATCCGGAATTGGGATGCCACGGCGAGTGTGGACGTGGTGGTCCGTTGTGAGGATATGGAGGCGGCGAAGTTGCTGATGTATAAGAAAGATATTTACGGGATTCTTGAGATCCCCTCTGATTTTAGTAAGAACGTGGCCCGGGGGGAACAGGCTCACGTATCTCTTTATTGTGATATGGGAGCTTTGCTGAATTACAAGGCTTTATTGACGGCCGGGACGGACGTTTCTTTGGCGATGGGGAAGGATATACAGGTACAGGGGATGGAGTATGCCACGGAGATCACTGAACAGATTGCGTCTTCTCCCGTACGGATTCAGGACGTGAAGTTGTTTAATCCGCAGGGAGGTTTCACTTCTTTTTTGATCCCGGCGGTGTTGATTTTGGTGGTGCAGCAGTCGTTATTGTTGGGAGTGGGAACGATTACAGGGACAGAGCGGGATCGACGTCGGAAAGGGTTGTTGTTACCTGCGAATAAGCATTTTCGTCGTCCGGCACGGGTAGTTTTAGGGAAGGCTTTTGCTTATTTGCCTATTTATTTCGTGATGAGTTATTGGGTGTTTTTCATCGTGCCTCGTTTGTTCGGGATGACCCAGGTGGGGGAACGGGGGGAACTGATGTTGTTTTTGTTCCCGTTTTTGCTGGCGTGTACCTTTTTTGCTATTGCTATGTCGTTTTTTAGTCGCGAACGGGAAATGCCTTTCTTGATATTCGTGTTCACGTCTGTGCCGTTGATGTTTATTTCCGGAATTTCTTGGCCGAAGTCAGCAATACCGGAATATTGGGTGTGGTTTGGAAAGTTGTTTCCTTCCTCGTTCGGGATTGACGGTTTCGTGAAAATTAATAATACAGGTGCCACGTTGTCAGAGGTGTTACCTGAATTTTGGGGGTTGTGTATATTGATGGTGTTTTATTTTATTGTGGCATGTTTGTTGTATAAAAGAGAGTGTAAAAAGTTAAAATTTAACATGGTTTAGTGATAAAATTGGAAAATGATGAAAGGTGTTGTATTTTCTTTGCTTGGGTTGATTTTATTGATGTGTGCCTGTGGAAGTTCTAAAACAAAGCAGGAACGCGGTAAGGCTACGGTGCAGGCCGATACGGTGAAAAGTTACCAAGGGGAATTGTCGATTATTTATCCGGGAAAGATCAAGGCGGCTTCAGAGGTAAAGCTGTCATTTCGGGTGGCCGGACCTATTCGGGCGGTGTTGCCGGAAGTGGGGGCGTTCGTGAAGAAGGGAGAGTTGATTGCCGAGATTGATCCGAGAGATTACGAGATTCAACTTTCAGCGACAGAGGCGGAATACAATCAAGTGAAGGAGGAAGCCGGAAGGGTCATCGAATTATATAACCGGGGGAGCGTTCCGGTAAATGATTACGATAAGGCCGTGGCTGGGGTCAAGCAAATTACGGCAAAGTATGATGCCCATAAGAACGCCTTGGCTGATACTCGTCTGACAGCACCTTTCGACGGGTATATTCAGAAAAAATATTATGATTCTCACGAGACGGTAGCTGCCGGTTACCCCGTGGTGTCTATGATTAATAGTAATTATTTTGACGTGGACATAGATATTCCGTCCAGTGATTTTGTACGACAAGATTTGTTTAAGTCGTTTTCTTGTACGATTGACGTGTTCCCGGGACAAGTTTTCCCGTTAGAGTTGATTGAAATTACTCGGAAGGCGAACTTGAATCAGTTGTACCGGATGCGTCTGCGTCTGAAACCCGTGCCGGGAGTGGATATTGCGGCAGGGATGAGCGTGAACGTGACGATCGAGTATAACCCGAACGAGGAGGCGTTGACGGTGGTGCCGTTGTCTGCGATGTTCGAAGAAAACGGGGAATCTGCTGTGTGGGTATATAACCCGAAAGCTCAAAATGTGACCAGGCGTGTTATCCAGTTGAAAAAGTTGTTGAAAACAGGTGAGTTGATTGTTTCCGAAGGATTGGCAGCCGGGGAGATCGTTGTGTCTGCTGGTGTGCATAGTTTGAAGGAAGGTATGTCCGTGGAATTATTGAAACCGGTTTCTAAAACAAATGTAGGGGGACTGTTGTAATGATTAATTTAGCGGATTATGCATTAAATAATAGGGCGCTGGTAAAGTTTTTTATTGCAGTGCTGGTGATTGGAGGTATTTTTGCCTTTAATTCGATGAGCAAGTTGGAAGACCCGGAAATCAAGGTAAAACAGGCGATGGTGGTTACGGTGTATCCCGGAGCTTCTGCTCATCAGGTGGAGTTGGAAGTAACGGATGTATTGGAGAAGTCGATTCGTTCGATGGGGGCAATCGGTAGTATCGAATCCAAGTCCATGGCGGATATGTCATTGATCACGGTGGAATTGGAGAGTACTGTGAGTCCGGACGAGTTGGAGCAGAAATGGGATATTCTGCGTCGAAAGGTGACGAATGCACAGGCCCAAATGCCGGATGGAGCGCGTCCTTCCGTGGTGATGGATGATTTCGGGGACGTGTATGGAATGTTTTATGCCATAACGACCGACGGGGTGGGTGACGAGCAGTTGTTGGATTATGCCCAGTTGGTGAAACGGGAGTTGCAAGATATTGAGGGGGTGCGTCGTGTTGAGATCTATGGGAACCGAACCCCGTGTATCAATATCGAGATGATGCAGGATAAGATGGCAAATCTGGGGGTTCACCCGATGGAAGTGTTGTCCACGTTGAACAGTCAGAATAAAACCGTGTATCCTGGTTATTTCAATAGTGGGGATCAGCGTTTGCGGGTGGCTATTAATGATAGCTATAAGTCGATCGAGGATATTAAGAATCTAATTATACAGGGACACGAGGATGATCAGTTACGTTTGCGGGACATTGCGTCCATCACGGAAGGGTATGAGGACCCGGCCCGCAACGGGATGAAGTATGATGGCAAGCAGGCTTTCGGGTTGGCAATTTCCATGGAAAAAGGTGGGAATATCATTACTTTGGGAGAGAAGGTAGATCAGGAGTTACAGCAGTTGAAAGAGTCCCGGATTCCGGTGGGCGTGGATTTTCAGAAAGTATTTTTTCAGCCAGACCGGGTGAGGGATGCCATTAATGTTTTCATGGTTAACTTGTTGGAATCGGTGGTAATTGTGATTCTCGTGCTGATGCTTACCATGGGATTCCGGAGCGGGGTGATTATCGGTACGGGATTGGTGATTATCGTGCTGGGGTCATTCGTGGTGCTTTATCTTTTTGACGGAACGTTACAACGGGTTTCGCTGGGGTCGCTGATTGTTGCCATGGGGATGCTGGTGGATAATGCGATCGTGATTGTCGACGGGATACTGGTTGATTTGGAGCGGGGCGTGAAACGGCCGGCTGCGCTGACAAATATAGCGAAGAAGACGGCGATGCCTTTGTTGGGGGCCACGTTGATTGCTATTTTGGCGTTTTTCCCGATCTTTATTTCCCCGGATACGACGGGCGAGTACGTGCGGGATTTGTTTATTGTGCTGGCGGTATCCCTGTTGTTGAGTTGGGTGTTGGCGTTGACGCATATCCCGATTCATGCGGATCACTCATTGAAAGTGAAACCGAAAAAGTCGAATGAGAATTTGTATGATAGTAAGATATACCGGTTGTTCCGGCAATTTCTTTCTTTTATGTTGTGGCACAAGTCCATGGCAATCGGGGTGGTCGTGGTTTTATTGGCGGTTACTGCATTCTTGTACCGCTATATTCCGCAAGGTTTCTTCCCGGATTTGAGTTACACACAGTTGTATATTGAATTTAAAATGCCGGAGGGTACCCGGGTGGAACGGGTCGAGTCGGATTTGGCAAGTATAGAGGATTATTTGTTGAGTCGTCCGGAAGTGACTCATGTAACGACGAGTGTCGGCGGGACTCCTGCCCGTTATAATCTGGTGCGTTCTATCGCAGAGCCCACGATGAGTTACGGGGAGTTGATCGTGGATTATACGACCCCGGAAGAGTTGAAGGCGTCGATGACCGAGATTCAGGATTACTTGACAGCTCATTACCCGGATGCTTACGTGCGGATGAAACGTTATAATTTGATGTACAAGAAGTACCCGATCGAGTTGATGTTCACGGGACCGGACCCGGCCGTGTTGAGAGAGTTGACGGAGAAAGCGGAACAGATTATGCGTGACGAACCCGCAATTACTTTGGTGACGAATGACTGGGAGCCGATGACTCCCACGTTGATGGTGGATTACTACCAGCCGATTGCCCGTTCCGTGGGACTTTCCCGTTCGGATGTCGGTTTGTCAATGCTTGCTGCCACGGATGGAATGCCCGTGGGATCTTTCTACGAGGGAGTTCATGCAAAGCCTTTGTACATGAAGAGCGTGAATAGTGAGGGGGAGAAGGTGGAAGCACTGGATAATATTCCCGTTTGGAGTGTGCTGCCTTCGACGGCGGCTCTGAACGAGGAGTCGTTGAAGGGGTTGTTGATGGGGACGATGTCCGGGGAGGATTTGCTGGCCCAAAGTATAGGTTCTATCCCGTTGAATCAAGCCACGAAAGGTATTTCTTTGAAATGGGAAGATCCTGTTGTGCGACGTTATAACGGGCAGAGGGCTATGCGGGCGCAATGTAATAATGCTTTGGGGTACACGGCGGAGAGTGCCCGTGCGTTGATCGTAGAGAAGGTGGATACGATTACTTTGCCCGAAGGATATGCTAAACAGTGGTTGGGAGAGCATAAGGCGAGCGGGGAGTCCATGAAATATTTGTTCGGGAATATTCCGTTAGCGGTTATTCTGATGATCGCGATACTGATCATGTTGTTCAAGGATTTCCGCAAGCCGATTATTATTTTCTGTTGTTTACCTTTGGCTGCAATCGGGATCGTGCTGGGAATGTTGATCAGTGGTAAAGAGTTTGGTTTCGTGGCGATTGTCGGTGCGTTGGGGTTGGTCGGGATGATGATTAAGAACGGGGTGGTACTACTGGATGAGATCGGGTTACAGATTGCTTCCGGGAAAGATCAGACACAGGCTCTGCTGGATTCTTCTTCTTCTCGTTTCCGTCCGGTGATGATGGCGTCATTGACAACGATATTGGGGATGATTCCGTTGCTGGGTGACGATATGTTTGGCTCGATGGCCGTTACGATTATGGGGGGCTTGTTGGTAGGTACGGTGATCACGTTGGTGTTTATTCCCGTGTTGTACGCGATATTCTTTAAAGAGAAGAAAAGTGATAGTATAAGTTAGAAGATTATTATGAAAGGTCTGTTGATAATATTATTGGTTTTAGGTATTTCTCCGGTAAAAGCGCAGGTTTCTTTGAACTTGGAGAAATGTCGGGAAATGGCTTTAGAAAGTAGCAAGAAGATGTCGATTGCCACGAAACAAGGGGAGAAGGCTGAATTTGAGCGAAAGGCTTATCGTGCGAATTTTTTGCCCAAGCTTTCGGCTACCGGGTTGTATGCTTACATGCAGAAAAAGAGTTCGTTCACGATTGACGGGGGATATTTACCGACGTTCGTACCGGGTGCGGACGGGGAGATGGTTTACAATCTTTATATTGATCCGGCGACGAAGCTTCCGGTGATGGGAAAGGATGGTCGGCCTCTTTCGGCGCAATATGCTTTCATGCCGGATATAGAGTTGGAGTTGGGGTTACGAGGGGTTTATTCGGCGGGAGCGATGTTGGAGCAACCGATTTATATGGGAGGCAAGATTCGTTCAGCTTATCGTATGGCCACGATTGGAAAGGAAATGTCCGAGTTGAATAAGCAATATACCCGTGCGGAGGTGATTACCGAGGCGGACGAGGCTTACTGGCAATACTTGCGGGTGGTGGAGTTGGTGACTTCTGCCCAGAAGTATAAGGCGGTGGTCAACGAGCTGGTGCGGAATTTGACGGATGCTTACGAAACGGGGATGGCTTCTCGAAATGATTTGCTGAAGGCGCAGGTAAAGTTGAACGAGGCCGAGTTGATGTTGCAAAAGGCGGAGAACGGGAAGGCTTTGGCGGGAATGAATCTTTGCCGGGTAATCGGGATTGATCTTTATTCGACGATACAGGTGAGTGATTCTTTGTATGATGAGGTGACTCCAGGCGTGTTGAATGCAGGGGAGGGATTACAACAGCGTCCCGAATATAATTTGTTGGAGAAGGATGTGGAATTGAAGGAGAAACAGGTGGCGTTGACTCGTTCTGATTTTTTGCCGGAGGTGGGAGTTTCCGCCTCTTATGGATTTTCGGGGGGAATATCTCTGAACGGGCAGACGGAGGACGTGGCATCTTTTACGGCCATGGCTTCCGTGAAGATTCCTATTTATCACTGGGGTGAGGGCCGGGGAAAGATTAAAGCGATGAAGGCCGAGCAGGAGATGAGTCGATTGAAAAAAGAGGAGATGTCACAAATGATGCTTTTGGAGATTGCACGGGCTCGCTATAATATCGAGGATTGTCACACACGGGTTATTCTGACCCGTAAATCGTTGAGCCAGGCAGAAGAAAATCTGGGGGTGAGCAAGAATCAGTACGAGGTGGGTATGGAGACGATCACGAACTATATGGAGGCTCAGGCACAATGGCAAAAGGCGTGGAGTGATTGGATTGACGCGAAGGCGGAATTACGGTTGAGCGAGACGAGATACTTGAAGGCGACGGGACGGCTGAATTGATTTTTGATTTTGAGCATAGAAGGTAAAATTTTATAAATCAAAGGTTAAAGGCAGAAATTAAAAATCGGAAAGAGGGATTTGTTTTTGTAAATAACGGGAATAGCTTTAACTTTACCGTGTCATGTAAAGGTATGTTAATGGTGCCCGATGTAAAAGAGTCAACGATAATTCGACTGTTAGAAACAGGTGACGAGAGATGTATGAAGATGATGTTTGATACTTATTATCAAGCATTATGTACGTATGTTATGCGTTATTTGATTTCGATGGAAGATGCGGAGGATATTGTTCAGACGGTGTTTATATCCTTGTGGAATAATAAGCGGGGACAGGAATTTTCGGGGTCTTTGAGGGCTTATTTGTTTGGGGCGGCGAGTAAAGCATCTTTACAGTTTATGAGGGATCGGGGGAAAGCATATTTCGTAGATATAGAGTTACACGTTGATGATTTTCTAGAGGAAATGTCCCGTGATAATGAGGTGGAGTTGGAGAAAATGAAGGAGTATTTATATGCTGCCATTGAAGATTTACCCGCTAATCCGAAGAAGGTTCTTACCGCAATTGTTTTTAATAATACACCTTATAAGATGGTTGCCGAGGAGATGGGGATTTCGGTGAATACGGTGAAAACATATTACGCTAGAGCGCTTCAGGCGTTGCGTAAATCTCTTGATGGTAAGACATTTTGTCTTCTTTTCCTTTCTTTCTTTTCTTCTAAAAAATAAATTTTAATTTTTCTTCTTGATTTGTGTCACCCATTTTTAAATTTTGGGAATATGTATGAAATTTATGACACATGGAAGATAAGTCGATATTTGAATTAATTGCAGAATATAGTGCCGGGACGATTTCTCCTGCCGATGCCGAATTACTTCGTGAGAGATTGGAGAGCGATGCGGAGGCTATGCGTTTGTTCCGGGAGATTCGAGAGACCGAGAAGATATTGAAATCCGTGCAGGCGCAAGAAAAAATTGACCTTCAGAAGTCGTGGCAACGTCTTGACAGTTCTTTGGTTGGACGATCTCGAAAAGGATGGTGGCTGTTCTGGACAGTGGGTTCCGTGGTTGCTGCTTCCGTGGCGTTATTGCTGATGTTTGTTTTTCCGTTTACCCGACAAGTGGAACAGCCGGAGACGTTGGTATCACAGGTGGGTATTACTCCCGGTGGGGTGAAGGCTGTTTTACAATACGAGGATGGGAAAACGATAGATCTGACCTCTTCATCTTCTCGTATTGTGATATCGGATGGATTGGTGTTAGTGAATGATTCCTTGAAGGGGTTAAGGTTTGACCAAGGCGAATTGGAGAATCGACCGATGAAATATCATACGCTTACGGTACCTGTTGGCGGAGAGTATCATTTCACGTTGGCGGACGGAACGCGGGTATGGGTGAATTCAGCCTCTGAGGTGCGTTTCCCGAATTGTTTTTCTGGGGAAAGGAGAGAGATTTACGTGAAAGGGGAGGTCTATTTGGAGGTGGCTCGTGACGAGAAACACCCGTTTATCGTGTATACTGGAGAAAATGAGGTGCGGGTGTTAGGGACGAGATTTAACCTGACCGCTTATCCGGATGAGCAGAAGGTGATCACTACATTGGTGGAGGGAAGTGTCGAGTTTCGGAATGATCAATCGAGCGTTCGCTTGAAACCCGGGGAACAGTCCGTGTTGAATCGGGCTACTAATAAACTCGAAAAGCAAAAGGTTGATGTATCTATTTACACGTCTTGGGTTTCCGGTACATACGAATATGAGCGGAGTCCATTGTCGGATATTACCCGGCAATTATCCCGGTGGTATGACGTGCAGTTTATTTATGAATCTACGGAATTCAGTAATCACCCGTTCACGGGAGTTGTGAAGCGTGACCAGTCGTTGGAAGAAGTGTTGTCGATTATCGAGAAAACGACAAATATCAGGTTTAAAATATCAGGGCGAACAATTATTATAAAACGAGCGGTAGATGCAGCGAACATCTCCCGCTCAAGTAATTAATTTCATTGCTTTTTAGCGAAACAATTAAAGTACAATTTTATGAAAAAAAATCGATTAAAAGAACTGCATTTCTTGAAAATAGCAGTTTTGCGACATGGAATTAACAAAAACGTGTTGCTATTGGGGGTGTTTATGTTGTTTGGTTTGTGGAATTTTGCTTCGGCGCAGACCAAGAGCGTAACGTTGGACGTGAAGGATATGCCTTTACGTGAAATTTTTAAATTGGTCAAGACACAGACCGGGACAAATTTTATTTACAGTGAGATTGAAATTCAGAAAGGTTCTAACGTGACGCTCAAGTTCGAGAATTTACCGTTAAAAACGGCTTTGGAGAGAATCTTTAAAGATCAACCTTACACGTTTGAGATTCAGGGTGATATTGTGGTTGTAAAACCTACATCGCTGAAGAATGTGAATCAAGAAAATCAGAAAACCTGTGTTATAAAGGGAAAGGTTGTTGGTGAAGACGGTTTACCGATACCGGGTGTGAATATCTTGCTTAAAGGAACAATGATCGGTGTGCTTTCGGATGCAGATGGTGTCTTTAAAATGGAAGTCCCTGCTATGGATGACATTGTGGTAGTTTTCTCTTTTGTGGGTATGAAGACTCAAGAGATTATTTACAAAGGAGAGGCCGATTTGCAGGTTGTCATGAAAGATGACGTGACGGAAGTGGACGAAGTGGTGGTAACGGGAATCTTCAAGAAGGCTAAAGAGAGTTACACGGGTGCCGTGACAACGATTACGGCAAAGGATTTAGCTATGGTAGGGAATCGAAATGTGTTGACTTCTATCCGGAATATTGATCCGAGTTTTAACATCGTGGATGATATTAATATGGGATCAGACCCGAATCGGTTGCCTAATATTACAGTGCGTGGTACGGCGAGTATGGATGTGAGTATGCGAGAATTACAATCAGAAAATCAAGATGATAAAATATCTCCGAATTTGCCGTTGTTTATCATGGATGGCTTTGAGATTTCGTTACAGCAGATGATGGATTTGGACGAGAGCCGGGTGGAGAGTATCACGTTATTGAAAGATGCGAGTGCAACAGCGATGTATGGAACACGCGGTGCAAATGGCGTGGTTGTGATCACAACAAAGCGGCCGGAAGCTGGGCGTTTGACTGTATATTATCGTGGAAGTTTGAATATTGAGGCTCCGGATTTGACTTCCTATAATTTGATGAATGCACGGGAAAAGTTGATGTTTGAAAAAGTTGCCGGATTGTATTCAACGGAAAATGCTAGTAGTGAACAAGATCTTATTGACTTATATAATAAGCGTTTGAAGGAGGTTGAGAGAGGGGTGGATACGTATTGGCTGAAATATCCGGTGCGGACGGGTGTGGGGCATCGGCATAGTTTATCATTGGAGGGTGGCTCCGAGGATTTTCGTTATTCCGTGGGATTAGGATACAATAATGTTGCTGGAGCGATGAAAGGATCAGAACGTAATACATTGAATGGTAATATGTTTTTTTCATATCAATATAAACAATTCCGATTCCAAAATGATTTACAGGTGACGTTTAATACGGCTAAAAATTCACCTTATGGTAACTTTTCGGAGTATGGGCAAGTGAATTCTTATTTTAAGCCTTATGATGATGAGGGAAATTTGTTGATGGTTTTGGAGGATTACGTGTATAGTTCAATGGGGACGTTGAATTCTGCCAATTTAGTTTATAATCCGCTGTGGAATGCGTACTTGCCGAGTATTGATGAGGAGAAGTACACGCAGATACGTAATAATTTTGCCATGGAGTGGACAATCATGCCGGGTTTTGTTTTCCGGGGGCGATTCAGTGTGTCTAAACAACATGACCGATCAGATAAATATATCTCAGCTAAACATACGAAATATTTGGAATATGAGGAAAAGGATGCTTCCCGGAAAGGAGAATATACTTATGGTACGGTGGAGTCATTAAATTATGATGCGGAATTAACATTAAATTACACGAAATTATTTCAGGATGTTCATCAGTTGTATGTAGGGTTGTCCTACAATGTGGCAGAGGATAAGTCAGAAGAGTATCGTTTTAAGGCGGAGGGGATTGCTAACCCGACGATGGATTTTTTAGGGATGGCGAGTGCTTATGAAAAGGATGGAGCCCCTTATGGAAACGAGAGCTTTGCCCGTCGATTAGGAGGTATTTTGAATGCCAACTATACATATGATCGTCGGTATTTTATAGATTTATCAGGAAAAATAGATGGTTCTTCTCGATTTGGTGCGGATAAGCGTTATGCTTTATTTTGGTCGGCCGGTATGGGATGGAATATTCATAATGAGGCATTTATGAGGAATAATAATATTCTAAATGTTGCTCGGTTACGTTTGTCATATGGTAGTTCAGGGTCGCAGGCATTCAATCCGTATCAGGCGTTGACGACGTTTAAGGATTATGGTAATATTTACTATAAAGGATGGAATGGCGTGTATATGATGGCGTTGGGAAATCCGGATTTGGGATGGCAGACAACAAAGCAGTTGAATGTTGGTGTTGAGACGGAATTGTTCGGTGGACGAGTGCGCGTGAATGCAGATGTTTATCATAAGCAAACAGATGATTTGTTGTCGGACATTACGTTACCTTCTTCTGCCGGTTTTGACACGTATAAGGCAAATGTTGGTAAGGTGGTGAATAAGGGGGTGGAGTTGGTGTTAAATGCTTATTTGATTCGGAACACACAACGAGAGATTTTGTGGTCTGTTGGTGGTACACTGGCGCATAATAAGAATGTGATAAAGAAGATTTCCAATTCATTGGACTTTTTGAATAGCGAATTGATGAAAGAGGAAAAGGCTAATCCGAGTTTCTTGTACAAGGAGGGACAGTCGATGAATACAATTTTCGCTGTTCGTTCTTTGGGTATCGATCCTAGTAATGGTCAGGAAATTTTTGTGAAACAGGATGGGCAGTTAACATATGATTGGGATGCAAAGGATAAGGTTGCTTGTGGTGTTGCAGAGCCGAAGATTTGGGGGAATTTGAATACCATGGTACGGTATAAAGATTTTACATTGAATGTAATTTTGGGTTATCGTTACGGGGGGCAACAGTATAATAGCACGTTGGTGAGTAAGGTGGAGAATATTTATCCTTATTATAACACGGATCGTCGGGCTTTATATGACCGTTGGAAAACTCCGGGAGAATCGGCATTGTTTAAAGGTGTACAGGATTTTTCATCAACGAAGGCCTCTTCACGTTTTGTGATGGATGAGAATACATTGGAGTGTCGTTCAATTTCTTTGACCTACGATATGGACGAGGCATGGTGTAAGCGTCATTTAGGACTTAAATATTTGTCTGTTGCCGGATATATGGAGGATGTCTTCCGCTTGTCTTCGATGAAGCAAGAACGCGGATTGGCTTATCCTTTTGCACGGAAGTTTTCGTTGTCTTTGACAGCCCGTTTTTAATTTATAAATGAGAATAACCATGAGAAATATAATTTTGAGCGTGTTTTTGTTTGCCCTTATGGGATGCAATAACTGGTTGGATGTGAATCCTCGCACGGAAATGAAAGAGGATGAGTTGCTGAGTAGTGAGGATGGGTATAAGAGCGCCTTAACCGGTGTTTATATCCAATTGTCTTTAGCTCCGTTGTATGGATGTAATACAAGTTTTTATTTTCCGGAGATGTTGGCTCGTACGTGGACGATTCCTTCGAGTAGTAGGTCGTTGGTTGACTATTATTTGGGAAGATGGGATTATAAACAGAAGGATGTGGAGTCTTTAATTGAGAAGATATGGAAAGGTTATTATACTTGTATTGCGCATTTGAATGAAATTTTGAAAACGGTGGATAAGGATCAGAATCTCTTTCAAAATGGTAATTATGAATTGATCAAAGGGGAAGCTTTGGGATTACGCGGTTTCTTGCATTTGGAATTGTTACGTATGTTTGGTCCCATCCCGGGAGAGACGGCAGCTAATCAGTTGGCCATCCCTTACGTGGAAGAGTTGACCAAGGACCCGAATAAATTGCTGACGCTGACATATAGCGAGGTGATTACCAAGATTATTAAGGATTTGGATGAGGCAGAACAATATTTGAAGGGAGATCCGATTATGGCAGAAGAAGATCCGACTGACGAATGGCAGAAAAACAGAGGTTATCGATTTAATTATTATGCGGTGAAAGCAGCGAAAGCTCGTTACTATCGGTGGATTGGAAACGCTCCGAAAGCAGCCCAATATGCTCAAGAGGTCATTGATAGTAAAAAATTTGCGTTAGCTACCGAGAATGATTATTCTTCTTCAGGAGGGTTGGTGATGTTGAAAGAGCATCTCTTTGGAGTACATAGCCAGAATCACCAGAGTATCATAGAACCTTATTTTAGTGGATCAGATCCTTTGTTAACTCAATCAACTAATTATATACAAACGGCTTACGAGAATATTACGGGAGATATTCGTAATGTTACCAATCGTTATTGGCAGAGTAAACAGAGTCCGGATTACTGGTGGATTACGGTTAACTATTTTTTGAAATATATGGATGGGAGTGATTTTGAGTCACCTAATACGATACCCGTATTGAGATTAGCCGAGATGTATTTGATCTTGACAGAGAGTGCCAGTCAGGATGTGGCAAAGCCTTATTTTTATCAGTATTTGATTGCGCGTAACGTGACTCTTTCGTGGGTGGATGATGTGGCAGATTCTGAAAAGTTGAAAGCACGCTTAGAGAAGGAGTATAGGAAAGAGTTTTGGGGAGAGGGGCAGATGTGGTTTTGGTACAAACGTTGGAATTATGAGAAATTTACTTGGCCTTCATCGTTTACTGTGCCACAAGACGGTTATTTGATTCCGATTCCACAGAGTCAAACGATGTTTGATTAAATTATTGGTTGAATTGAAAAAATGAATGTGATGAAAAGATATAGGTTATTTATATTGTTGGTTGTGGTTTTGAGTTCGTTTTTAGGTAGTTGTGACGAACAGGATGTAATACGTTATGAAAATGATCCGCGAATCTATTTTTACAAGGGGATCGTGTATGATAACGTGGCCAGAACTTCTTACACGCAGTCGGATAGTGTAAAACGGTCTTTTTTCGTGTTACCGGATACACAAATGTGGGATACCGTTTGGGTTGATATCCGAACTATGGGATTCCCAACAGACTACGAGCGTCCGATGAAGATCGTGCAAACGAACGTCGGGGAGCCTTTTGCAGCTGTTGAGGGAAAGCACTATATTGGTTTTGATGATGAGCGGGTGAAGGAACAAGTGTCGATAGCTGCCGGGCAAGTGAAGAGAATGTTACCCGTGATTTTCTATCGTGATCCATCGTTAGAAAAAGATAGTGTGCGCTTGGAAATTGAGATTCAGTCGAACGAGTATTTTAGTGTGGGAATGGATACGTTGTCGCATTTTATGGTGGAAATGACTGCTAAGCCGTCGAAACCAAGATTATGGAATAGTGTTTTTTCATATATATTTGGTGATTGGGGGGCAAAAAAAATGTGGTTTATTATGCGGTATGTCGGATTCACTGATTTCGAGAATCGAATTAGTGATTATGCTTATCAAACCTATTTACGGGGCCGGGCTGCCGAGGCTTTAGCGGAATATAATGCGGACGAGCGGAATGAGGATCGTCCATTGAGAGAGGCTGATGGTACTTTAGTGAAATTTTTGGATAAATAAAGTTTGATGTTATGAGAATGAGAAATAAACTATGGATATTAGGAGTATTGATTTTGATGATTGCTACTTCATGTTATGATGATAAGGGAAATTATTCTTATCAAGATCCGAACAGCGTGTTGCCGCTTGAAATTGACGGATTACCGAAAGATACTTCTTTTATGTTGTTCTCGGAAATTGAGCTGACGCCGAAAATTTCGGGAATTGAAAATGAGGATGATTTTCAGTTTACATGGTACACTTATCAATTGTATGCTTCTGGATTCATACCTCAAAGGGATACATTAGCAACAACTAAAGATTTATCTTTCACGATGGAATATCCTGCGGGGAATCAATATCAATTGGTTTTTGAGGCAAAGGAGAAAAAAACGGGGCTTGCCGTACAAAAGAAAATCCTCATGCGTGTTACCTCAGAGTATAGCAAAGGATGGTTTATTTTAGAGGATGAGAATGGAATGACAGATATGGATTTTATTCAAGAGGATGGTACGGTACAGGAGAATCTTTTAACAGAAAGATTAGGGGAAAGAATGAAGGGAGAGGCTGTGAAATTAGTGTACATGAATGGTAGATACACGGATGAAGAGGTGGCAGAGGATGGGACCGTTACAGTTTTAGAAAGTTTGCAAGCTCTTCATATTTTGACAACACAAGATATGAAAACATTAAATCCGGGAAATTTGTCTGTGTTCAAAAATTTTGACGAGGAGTTTTATAATGTTCCTTCGGTTGCGGCTCCTCAAAATATGGATGCCTCTGGCGGGGATATGGTTCTGATAAATGCGGGGCGTTTACATTCACTTTATGGAATGTCTAGTAATGTAGGAAAATTTGGTGTCGGTAAAACAGGACCTGGAGAGTTGGCGTCCGATATGTTATTTCATGCTTATGCATACACTTATGTAATGCTTTTTAGTCGGGAAACTAAAAGTTTTGTGATGGGTGGATCAAGCTCTGAAAGTGACAAAGTCGAGGAATTCTTGCCGGAAGATGGTGGTAAAGTTGGTGAATCGACTTCCAATATGGATAAGGATTTAATTTGTATGTTACAACGTACTTGGGCTAGTTCTGTTACAAAAGGTTGGGCGTTAATGAAGGGAATTAATGATCCGGAAAAATTCTATCTTGCGGATATTGCTTTTAATGGACAATCCTATCCTTTCGTGGATTTTGATGAGATTTCTTCAGAACGAGGCATTTGCCATGCTGATGTATATGGTGCGCATCAGAATAATTCGATTTATTTTGCGAAAGGTAATGTATTGTCTTATTACCAGAAGAATGCGTCGGATCGGGAATCGTTGGAAGAACTTTTTTACGAGTTCCCGGTAGGGGAAACAATTGCTTTTATACAGCAAACGGAATTACTAAAGAAGAATGAAGAGAGTGGTGAAGAGGAAAGCGATTTTTCGAATTTGATCGTATTAACGAATAGCGCTTCCGGTTGGAAATTGTATAGTTGTCCTTTGGAGGGAGACGGTCTTTCTCCTACATTGGTGCCGAATAAACAACCTGTTGTCATTGCTGCTGGTAAAGGATATGCTCGATTTGCATTACCGATGCAATAGTTCGTGTTAGTGTTGTATAGGGAGGGGCTGTCCCAAAAGTCATTTTATTTCCAAAAACTCCTCCGTCACTTCGTGCCACCTCCTCTATAAACAGAGGAGGAGCTGGTGACTCTTCCCGAAGACAGGGAGTATTTTAACTCTCCCTCTGTTTATAGAGGGAGTACCCCGAAGGGGGGAGGGAGTTTTAAAATGGCTTTTTGGACAGTCCCCTTTTTATTCTTTGTTTTTTCAACATTGTTTGCATTTCTTTCTTATTATTCGTATCATTGTATAGTCGTGTGTGGCGTTTTATTGATAACTTAATATACAGTGCTATGGACATTCATAACTTAAAAACCGTTGCTTGTTATAATTCGAGATTGTTGTTGAGAAGTTGGATGTTCCGGCTGTTTTTGTTATTACTTTTTCTGATTGTTATACTTTATCAGGTCTTGGCGCAGACCAATATTTTTTATGGGGTAAATAGTGGATTGGTGACGTTGCCATCTTATCTTCCTCATGAAAATGCTTATCTATTCACGATCTTACAAATTGTACCCTTGATCTTTTTGGCAGGGTCCTTTTTGGGGAAAGAGAGGAAGATGGATTCGATGGATACGGTTTACTATCGTCCGGAGAGTAATGCGGACTACGTGGTGGGGATGATGTTGGGATTCTCGAAGACTTTTATGACGATGGCGGGGATTTCTCTTGTTATCGGGATGTTGCTGCATATTTTTGCGAGTGAGTCTCCTTTTAATTTCTGGCTTTATCCTTTTTACTGGCTCACGATGATTTTTCCGGCTTTGGTATTTGCCTTGGGTTTCTCTTTCTTCATTCATACATGGGTTCGCCACCGGGGACTTAGTATATTGATTCTTTTGGTGGTATTTGGGGTGTTTCTGTTTCAGTTGGGTAAGGTGCGAGAAGGGCTTTTTGATCCCTTCGGGTTGTCTTTACCGAATGCTTTTTCTGAAGTGACGGGACATCCGGGAATGGCCCTTTATCTCATGCAGCGGGTTTGCTGGTTATTTGTGGGGATTGGGTTTGCTGGATTGGCTGTGTTGATGTTTCAACGCTTGCCGAATCGTCCGGTGAACCGGAAGCGGGTGATGATCGTGGGAGTCGGTTGTTTGGTGCTGGGGGTTCTATTCGGGGGAGTGGTTTACATGGCACGGGAGAACGTGAAGAATATTCGGGAACTTTATGCCGAAACTTATAATAAATATCAAAAATTCCCGAAAGGGAACGTGGTTTCGAATACCTTGGAGGTGGAGCAAAAGGGAAATGTGCTGTCCGGGAAGAGTACCCTTCTTGTCAAAAATCAGGGGGATCAGGAATTATCGGAAATTATTCTTTACTTGAACCCGGCTTTGGTGGTATCCGCGATAAAAGAAGGTGAGACTGACGTGGCGTTTGAACGGGAGAATCAAGTGATTCGGGTTGCCCGGAAATTGCTACCCGGTGAGGATGTGGAATTAACCGTGGTGTATAGTGGTGGAATTGATGAGCGGGTGTGTTATTTGGACGTGGATTTTGATAAATTATTTCAATTGCAACCCATTCCCGGGCATAGTTCTACTGCGGGAAAGCGGTTTGCTTTTGTTGGGGATGATTTCACGGTGCTTACCCCGGAATGTCTTTGGTATCCGGTAGCCCAACCGTCGGTGAATCCGGCATCCCCGTATGATGTTTTGCCCGATTTTACTTCCTACTCGTTACAGGTGTCATCGACAGATGGGCGAACGGTTATTGCTCCCGGAAAGCGGGAGACGAAAGAAGGGCGTGTCTGTTTTACGGGAGATGTTCCTTTGCCTGGGATGGGGCTTTGTATCGGGAATTTTGAAAAGTATGATCTTGTAGTTGATTCGACATTATATGAACTTTATCTTTTTGCGGGACATGGTAAGCTTTTGCGAGGATTCGAGGAAATTCGTGATTCCATTCCAGCCATTATTCGTGATGCCCGTTATAACGTGGAGGAACAGATGGGGATCACGTATCCTTATTCTCAATTGACTTTGGTGGAGACTCCGGTCTCTTTTTCCGGTTTTGCCCGTCCTAATAAAGGGGGAAGTGAAATGGCCCAGCCCGGTATGTTATTTCTGCCGGAACGGGGGATCGGGATGTGGAATGATTATAAGGCGGAGGTCGCTTTTAGAAAGCGAATGATGCCCGAGATATCGTCTTTTTATAGTTCTACGGAGGATATGCTCAGTAGTGATTTGACTAGATCGTTATCTTCGATGTTTTTGAATGAATATCGTTATAATGTAAACCAAGCAAGTTTGTTATTATATTCGGTTGTTTCGCCTTCTCTCTTGTGGCGTAGCGGGGTTGCCAGTACTAGTGTAGGTAATTTGTACACGATTAGTCCCATGTTTTATGAACAGACTATGGCATTACATTCTGCTGAATATCCGGCAATTAATTCCATACTGACAGATGCGTTAAAGAAATCGAATATGTTTTTTATCTCTTATTCGGAGACGGACCAGGTGGAACGCTTTGCAGGTCGTAGCGTGGGTGATCTTTTTCGTGATCGATTGGATAATCCTTATGAGACGGCGACTCTTTTACACGAGAGAACGAGTGAGTTATTGCGTTTGTTGAGTGTGAAGGATGTTCCCATGGAACAGATTGTGGCGTTTTTGGCGAAGTTCATTCGAGAAAATCGTTTCCGGCAAGTTGAGTTTGATGACATGAACCGGGAGTTTATTCAGGAGTTCGGGGTTGATTGGATGGACGTTTTGCCAAAATGGTACGAGAATCGTAAGGTCCCTGTATTTTTTGTACGGGATTTTAAGGTGGAAAATATCGCTTCCCCAGAAGATGAAGGGAGTAGTCTTTCTGAATTTTCTTTCTCGGGGGATTTCATTATACGCGATCAGGCTAACAGGCGGTCTCTCGTGTCGGTGAGTGTCTTCAATGACAGCGATGTTGATGGGGTCGTTTCTTTCGAGGCTCGTGATATGATATTTTCAGGAACAAGTTCTCGTAGACAAAGCGAACGAGGCGAGAAGGTTGTTACCCGGAATTTTTTAATTAAAGCGGGAACCGGCAAACAGATAGCTGTGGTGATGAAAGGGATAACATCGACGTTCACTACCAATGTATCAAGTAATCTTCCAATCAAGTTTTTTGTTCGTGGGATGACGAATATATCGAGAACAACGGACACGACCGAGTACGTGAAAGATCTGGATCGTTCTTATTTCATGCCGGCCCCCGGGGAGATTATCGTGGATAACGAGGATGAGAATTTTAAATTGATCTCGCCTCCTTCTCGGAAACGGCTACGAAATCTGATTTCTCCTTTGAGTGAGTCGAGGTATGAGATGGGTTCAAATCTCATGATAAGGGAAGGGGTTGAAGTTGTTCCGAGGCACATGATTAATTCCGAGGCATACGGGTTGAATAAGCTTACTCATGCTTTCATGTTACAGGGGAGTAAAGCGAAGATGGAATGGACTGCCCGGGTTGAACGTGAGGGTGAGTACGAGATTCTGGCATATATTCCCCCGAAGGTTTTTGCCCATCGGATTGAAGAGCAGGAGAAAGGTGGCCGGGGAAGTGGAATCTTTACTGTTTCGGCTTTTTCTGTTACAGAAACAGAACCGGAAGAGGTAAAGCAATACTATATCGTGGATGTCGGAGGGGAAAAGCAGGAGGTTTCTATTGATATTAAAGAGCATGTGGGATGGGTTTCCCTGGGGCTATTTCAGTTGCCTGCCGGGGAATGTAAAATCGTGCTGACGGACCAGGGAAACAAGGATCAGGTTCTTCTTGGTGATGCGATCAAGTGGGTTTATATGGGGGATAAATGATTTTATAGAAACTTTAACACGGCCTTTTGAGTATATATACTCGATTTAAAAGTTTATATATATGAATAAGACAGTGTTTTCGGTATTGAAGTGGGCTTCTGTTTCGGGAGTTTTGCTTGTTGCGATGTCTTGTCGGAGGGCTACTCCGGGCTTGGAGATTTCGCAATTGGTGAAGACGGCAGAGGTGCAGAAGTATGATGGGGAGTGTAGTACGACCTATCCCGGGAAGATCAAGGCGGCTTCAGATGTGCAGTTGGCGTTCCGGGTGGCGGGACCTATTCTACGTTTCAACGCTGAAGTGGGGGAGTTCGTGAAGAAAGGGGAAGTGTTGGCGGAGATTGATCCGAGGGATTACAGATTGCAGTACGAGGCGACAAAAGCGGAGTACACGCAGGTGACGGAGGAATCGGATCGGGTGATCGAGTTGTATCACCGGAAAAGTGTTCCCGTGAATGATTACGACAAGGCCGTGGCGGCAAAGCAGCGGATTGCCTCTTTGTATCACGCGAATCTGAATGCGTTGAACGATACGAAGTTGAAGGCTCCTTTCGACGGGTATGTCCAGAAGAAGTTTTTTGACGCTCACGAGATTGTGAATACCGGGACTCCCGTGTTGTCGATGATTAATAATGATTACTACGAGGTAAATATTGATATTCCATCCAGTGATTTTATTCGTCGGGAGAGCTTTAAGGAGTTTTATTGCGAGGCGGATGTCTTTCCGGGTGTAAAGATTCCCTTGGAATTACTGGATATAACACAACAAGCAAATTATAATCAACTTTTCCGGGTACGTTTCCGGATGAAGCCGGATGAGAAATTGAATCTGGCGGCAGGCATGAGTGTCAGCGTGACCATTCGTTTCGAGCCGGGCCAGGAGGGACTATCTATTATCCCGATCTCTTCTTTATTTCAAAAAGAGGACCAATCATACGTGTGGGTGTATGATACAACTCAAACAACCGTGAGGATGAATCCCGTGAAAGTTGTCGAACTGGATAAAGACGGGCAAGTCATCGTGGAATCGGATCTGGCCTCGGGTACAAGGATTGTTTCTGCCGGGGTGAACGGTTTGAAGGAAGGGCAAAAAGTCCGTTTACTACCTCCCGTGTCCTCTTCTAATGTCGGCAAGTTATTATAGATATTGAAAACTAAATTAACCTGCAACTTGCAACCGGTCAACTTGCAACGTTGCAAAGCAACAAAATACAATGAATTTTACGGAATATGCTTTAAAGAATAGAGCTTTTGTCTACTTCTTTGTTTTCGTTTTGGTTGTTGGGGGGATATACTCGTTTTTCACGATGAGTAAGTTGGAGGACCCGGCGATAACCGTGAAGCAGGCTATGGTGGTGACGGCCTATCCGGGAGCTTCTGCCTATCAGGTGGAGTTGGAAGTGACGGATGTATTGGAGAAGGCGATTCGTTCGATGGGGGACTTGGATCATGTTTCCTCTCGTTCGATGGATGACGTGTCGGAGATTATGGTAGAATTGAGTAGTACGGTTCCCTTGGCAGAGTTGCAGCAGAAGTGGGATATTTTACGCCGGAAAGTCATGGGAGCGCAAGCTCAGCTACCGGATGGGGCCCAACCTTCCATCGTGATGGATGACTTCGGGGACGTGTACGGGATGTTTTATGCCATGACGTCCGATGGTTTTGACTATCAGGAAATGTCGGATTACGCGGAACTGGTTCGTCGTTCCGTGTTGGATATTGACGGGGTGAGCAGTGTGGACGTGTATGGAGAACGTCAGTCTTGTATAAACGTGGAGTTCTTGGAAGATAAGATGGCCAACATGGGCGTGCATCCGGCAGAAATAATCATGACCCTGAACGGGCAGAATAAAACGGTTTACTCCGGTTATTTCGATAGCGGGGAGAAACGGGTGCGGGTGAACGTGAACGGGGCTTACAAGGAGATCGACGATATTCGTAATCTTTTGATTAAGGGACACGAACAGGATCAGATCCGCTTGTCGGATGTGGCTCGTGTCACGAGGGGTTACGTGAAACCGGAACGGGAAGGTTTGTTATATGATACTTTGCCGGCAATAGCGATTTCGATTGCCATGGAGGAAGGTGGGAATATTCTTCAATTGGGGAAAAAGGTGGATGCCAAACTGGCCGAGTTGAAAGAAGATATTATTCCGGCAGGGATTGATTTTCAAAAGGTATTCTTTCAACCGGCACGGGTGAAAAGTGCCATTAACGTCTTCATGGTGAACCTGATCGAATCGGTGGTTATCGTGATCTTGGTGGTCATGCTTTTCATGGGATTCCGGAGCGGGTATATCATAGGGGCCGGTCTGGTGATCGTCGTGTTGGGTTCGTTACTCGTGCTGTACATGATGCACGGGACATTGCAACGGGTTTCGCTGGCCTCGTTTATCGTGGCGATGGGAATGTTGGTGGATAACGCGATCGTGATCACGGATGGGATTCTCGTGGACCTGAAGAAGGGAATTCCCAAACCGGCGGCTTTGGTGAATATCACGAAGAAGACGGCTTGGCCTTTGCTGGGGGCGACCACGATCGGGATTCTTACTTTCTTACCGATATTTTTATCTCCCGATACCACGGGAGAGTATGTCCGGGATTTGTTTATCGTTTTGGCCGTATCCTTGTGGTTGAGCTGGATTCTTGCCCTGGCGTATGTCCCGATACAGGCGGACCGGGGCTTAAGGGTAAAGCCGGGAGAGGTGGAAGATGAGACGAAAATGTACGATACCCGGGTGTACAAGGCTTTCCGGAATACGTTGCAGTTTTCCGTGCGTCACCGGGTATGGGTGATTGGTGGGATCGTCCTGTTGCTGGTTGTCAGCATCTATCTGTTCCGGTTCGTACAACAGGGATTTTTCCCTGATTTAAGCTATAATCAGTTGTATATAGAGTATAAAATGCCTTACGGTACGAATCCCCAGACGGTGAAACGGGATCTGGCCTCTATCGAGGAATATTTAACCAGCCGTCCGGAAATTACGGCCGTTACGACTAGTTTGGGAGGAACTCCTTCCCGGTATAATCTCGTGCGAACGGTGGCAGAACCCGCTTTAAGTTACGGGGAGTTAATCGTGGACTTCACTTCTCCCGAAACCTTAAAGGCGAATATTGATTCATTGCAGATTTACCTTTCGGAGCATTACCCGGAGGCATACGTTCGGATGAAACAATATAATTTGATGTATATGGATTATCCGGTACAATTTATGATTTCCGGTCCGGACCCGGCCGTGTTGAAACGTTTGTGCGGGGAGGTGGAGGAATTGATGAATGAGGATTCCACGACGATGTTGGTGACGAATGACTGGGGGCCGATGACGCCCGTGCTGAACGTGGATTATTACCAGCCGATAGCTCGCGTGGCGAACCTTTCCAGGGAGGATGTCGGGTTGGCTTTACTGGCCACCACGGACGGGTTGCCTGTCGGGTCATATTACGAGGGAGAGCATGATTTGCCGATTTATATTAAAAGTATGGGTAAAGACGGGTTACGTCCGGGGCGCTTGAATAATGTTCCGGTATGGAGCCTCGTGCCTTCGACGAATATGTTGAGTCTGGAAACCGTGAAGGAGTTGATGATGGGAATGATTTCGACGGATGAGGTGATGACGGCCGTCGTGGGTTCTACTCCTTTGAACCAAGCGACCAACGGGATCACCGCCTCGTGGGAAGTTCCGGTGGTCAGGCGATATAACGGGCAACGCTCTATATCGGCACAGTGTAATAACGCACCCGGCTACACGGCAAATGACGTGCGAAATAGTTTGCTGCCCAAGATTGAGAAATTGAACATCCCGCCCGGTTATTCCACGGAATGGCAGGGAGAGTATCTGGCAAGCACGCAATCCAAGCAGTATTTGTTTAAGAACGTTCCGTTGGGAATTGTTTTGGTGCTGGCTATTCTGATCGCTTTGTTCAAGGACTTCAAAAAGCCGCTGATGATTATTCTTTGTTTACCCTTGGCGATTATCGGGGTTGTTTTGGGAATGTTGCTGGCGGGCAAGGAATTCGGGTTCGTGGCTATCGTGGGGGCCTTGGGATTGGTCGGTATGATGATTAAAAACGGGGTGGTACTGGTAGATGAAGTGGATATACAGATTCGATCGGGGAAAGATCGTTTTCTGGCTCTTCTGGATGCTTCTTCCTCGCGTTTGCGTCCGGTCTTCTTGGCAGCGATGACCACGATCCTGGGAATGATTCCCTTGATTAATGATGATATGTTCGGGGCCTTGGCCGTGACGATTATGGGCGGGTTGTTTATCGGTACGGTGATTACTTTGGTGATCTTGCCGGTATTCTATTCGCTGTTCTTTAAAATCAAAGCCGAATGATTTTGTGATTTAGTGATTGCCGATTAATGGATTGCCACTCACGGGGCAGAATTTCCATAAATCACTGAATCATTTAATCGGCAATCACAGAATTTTCTAAACTCTAAACTTTTACACTATGCGTTTTATTATATTATCAATCGGGTTGTTATTGGCTTTTGCTCCTTCACGAGCCCAGCGGCAGTTGGACTTAAAGGAATGCAGGGAGATGGCTCTTGAATATAGCAAACAATTGGCTATCGCGGAAAAGCAAAAAGAGAAGGCCGTGTGGACCAAGAAAGAATACGGGGCAAATTATTTGCCGAAACTTTCCGCATCAGGCTTTTATCTGTATCATCAGAAAAAGCAGGAATACAAATTAAGCGGGGGCTATCTGCCGACTTACGTGCCTGATGCTGACGGGAAATTGCAACCCAATGTTGTCATCGGTGCTGACGGGAAACCCGTGATGGGGACGGATGGAAAGCCGGTCTTCCATGAATATGCTTTTCTACCGGACATACCATTATCGCTTTCTTTGAGAGGGGTGTATATGGCATCGGTTCAATTGCAACAACCTTTGTTTATGGGAGGGAAAATCCGGGCGGCACATCAGGCGGCTAAATTTGGGGAAGAGCTTGCCGAGGAAAATATTCGGTTGAATCGTTCGGAAGTGCTTGTCGAATTGGAACAGGCTTACTGGCAATGTGTTCGGGTGCAGGAATTGGTGTTGGTTGCCCGGAAATACAAGTCGGTGGTGAACGAGTTGGTGAAGAACTTGGAAGATGCTCAGCAGGCAGGAATGGCCCCGTTGAATGATGTGTTGAAAGCTCAGGTGAAATATAATGATGCCTTGTTACAACTACAGCAAGCGGAACATGGAAAGCAGTTGGCTCAAATGAATCTTTGTCGTTTGGTGGGATTGGATTTGAATACCGAATTGGTACTGACCGATTCACTATCGGCCACGATAACGCCCGGTGTGCTAGCGTTGCCGGACGGGCTGGAACAAAGGCCGGATTATAACATGTTGGAGAAACAGATGGAGATGAAACGGAAGGAGATAAACGTGACCCGTGCCGATTTCCTGCCTCAAGTGGGTGTTTCTGCGGGTTACGGTTATGGCGGTGGCTTGAAATTGAATGGTGATGATTCTAATTCCGGTTCTTTTAGTGCCATGGCATCCGTGGCGATACCTATTTTCAACTGGGGAGAGGGACGGAATAAAGTTCGGGTGGCGAAGGCCGAGGAAGAAATGAGTCGCTTGAATAGAGAGCGATTGGGCGAGATGATGCGGCTGGAAATAGCCGGAAGTCGCTTTAAACTGAATGATGCCCAAACCCGGATACGTTTGACGGAATCCGCCTTGGAGCAGGCAAAGGAAAATCTGAGAGTGTCCGAGGATCAGTATGAGGTGGGAATGGAAAACCTGACAAACTTGTTGGAGGCTCAGGCCCAATGGCAACAGGCTTGGAGCGAATGGGTGGACGCGAAGGCCGCTTTGAAGTTGTGTGAATCGGAATACTTGAAGGCGATAGGAAAACTCGAATAATTTTAGATTTTAAATTTGGAACTTATATATGAATTTACAGTAAACCAACTCCCTCCCCCCTTCGGGGTACTCCCTCTATAAACAGAGGGAGAGTTGAAATACTCCCTGTTTTTGGGAAGAGGCACTAGCTCCTCCTCTGTTTATAGAGGAGGTGGCACGAAGTGACGGAGGAGTTTGAGAATGAAAACAAGCATTACCTTAATGGACTGGAAAGTTGTATATAATTACCTTAAATTTTAGATTTTAGATTTCCACCTGCGAGGTTCGCGCTTTTTAATCATGAATTATAAATCGTAAATTGTTAATTATGAAAAGGATTGGTTTGATTTTATTGGGGATGTTGATGGCAGGGGCGGTTTCTGCCGAGGTGAAGAAAATCAAGGGAACGGGGTATCTTGTGGTGCATGATCGTCAGGCAGATCAGTCGTTTACCCGTGTTTCCGTTCAGCAGTCGATCACCTTGTATATATCACAAGGAAAAACGGAAGGGATTACCGTGGAGGCGGATGATAATATTATTCCTTATATAAAAACGGAGATAAAGAACGGGCAATTGAATATCTTCCTTGACCCGGAAGTGATTGTTCGGGGATATACGGCAATGAATGTTTCCGTGTCCATGCCTGTTATCACGGATATAAACGTGGCGGCTGCCGGGCGTTTGGAAGGAAGTTCGCCTTTTACCGTGAATAAACTGGAAATCGTGGCATCCGGTGCGGGGAGCGTGAAGTTGGAGGTGAAAGGAAGCGAAGTTGACGTGGAGGCATCCGGTGCCGCGAGACTAGAACTTAAAGGTGAGGTGGAGCAGTTTGATCTGGAAATGTCTTCCGCTGCCACGCTGAAAGCTTGGGAGCTGCGTGTGAAAAATTGTGATGCCGAGATTAGTGGGGCTGCCAAGGCTGAAGTTTCCATTTCCGGACAGTTGGAGGCAGAGATTTCTTCGGCTGGCATTCTAATCTATGACGGGACCCCGCGGATTACCAAACAAAACGTGACCGGGCGGGGAACTTTGGTAAAAAGGAGATAGGATAAATGCGATTTTGTGCAGTTTTTTATACCTTTACATCGAGGGGTAGCTGGCCATGTACGGCCTGTAAAGATAAAAACTGTAACAAATGAATAAACGTGATCGATTGATAGGAGTGTTGTTGATATTGTCTGTACTTTTCTTTCAATATTTATGGCTGCTCCTTTCCGTGCTGTTGCTTGTTGTTCTGGGTATTTTGATTTTTGATACCCGGTATGATCGTTACGCTTTAGTCATGGTGGTTCTCGTGCTACTCTTGTACCTGAGTGCAAAGTTTATGTTTTACGAGACCTATCTGGTACCCACGAAATCGATGTTACCTGCACTGAATAGTAATGTGACCGTGCGGGGTGAGAAGTGGCGGTATGGTGGTATCTATCTTTCGGCTGTGGAGGAATGGCCTTTGGTCACGATGTTCACGCGTTCCAGTAAATACCGTACCGGTAAGTTCGCGGCGAAGGACCGGATAAAAATGGTTGGTTTCTGGAAACCCAAGAAAAATGATATTCTGGCGTATTATGCTCCCGTGGATTCCTCCCGGATTCACATCGAGCGGTGCATCGGTTTGCCGGGTGATGTCGTCTCCGTGGAGGAGGGACGTGCAGTCATTAACGGGAAAGAGCGAGAGGAGGACAAAACGTTGAGTTTGCGTTATATGGCTTATTTTTCGGACTATATGAGATTCCGGGAGGCGTGTAAAGAGTTGTCATTGTTTATGAATTCGGATGATTATTCGGTTTCTGAAGATGCCGTGTATATGTCGCTTGATAAAACGATGTTAGATCGTCTTCGTCAAGGAGGAGTGGTCGATAGTCTTGTGTTCCGTCAACGTGGGGAAGCCCGGCGGAAAGTGTTTCTCGCGGATTCCTGCGGATGGAGTTTCCGGCATTGGGGGCCTTACAAGTTGCCTTACAAGGGAATGAGAATCGAGTTGACCCCTGAGAACCGGATGTTATACGGTTCCTTGCTGCGTGGACCGGAACGTGTTGCCGATCCGGATAAATTGACTTCCTATGTTTTTCAAAAAGATTATTACTTCATGTTGGGCGATAACCGGGGCAATTCATTGGATTCCCGATTCCTTGGGCCGATTCCCTCTTGCTGTATCGAGGCAAGGATTTTACATGTTGATTAGTATGGGGGCGAGAGTCCTGTTTTTTCGCACGTCCGGAATGCGTGGATAAGTGACGATTTGTCCCCCCAAAAGCGGTATCCGGATAGGGTTCCTTCCTGATCCTGTTAAAATAATGGTATTAAATAGTTATCATACGCTTATCCTCTTGTTAATATATACTATACAAGTATAATTATTTGTTATTTTGATAGGAGGGGAATAGGGGCGGAATGGGAGGGGAATGGGAGCGGCTCGCTCTGAAATGGCAATTTGATCATATATTGATAACATTATTTTACATTAGATGGTACAAAAATTTTTCATCTCACCTCTGCATTTTTGAATGTAAAAAGTGAAAAGCGGATAGGGAGCTACCTGCAAATGCGAACTGAATTTTAAGGACTCTCCCGTGTAAATTAGTTTTCTATTCCTAGTAATAGTCTGGACTTTGCCTGCACGAATTTTGGGATAATCCGGCGAGGGGTTCCCGTGTCGAGACTTCTGCTGCTCCGACTATTCATGACCGGGGTGGTAATTGCATCCTGCGTGATGAGTTGAAGGGTTGCAGCCAGCAAGGGTTCTTCTTTATCTCCCAGTTGGTATTGATGGTGAAATTGCTCCAAGATGGGGAACATGGGGGGTATGCCGCCTTTGACGGATTCTCCCCGACTGTTTCTGTATTCCGTGGAGATCAACATGATATTCCAGTTCTGTAAGTCTTTGTCGTTAGGCGTGTAGATGATTCCACCCATATTTTTCCCCATAGTAATGTCGCCAACGACGTTTACTTCCATGTATGGGGATAAGGCACTGATCAGCATTTCGGCGGCTGATGCAGTCACTTTACTCGTGATCACCCACAGGCGTTTCAAGTTTAGACGGGAATCAAGGGGTACCGTCTTGTCAAAATGTTCTTCTAAGCGGGCAGGATCATCGGCGTATTTTTCCTGATATGCTTTATTCCAGCTTTTGTGAATAAGCAGTTCTTCGTTTTCCACGACTTCTTCCGGGGCGAGGAGTGAGCATAGTTGTTTCACGGCAAAAATGTACCCGCCTTGATTATATCGTAAATCCAGAATGAATTCGTCAATATTGGCTGATTTTAAGGTTTGGAATACGTTGTTCAGTTGTGCCAGCGACGTGTTACCGCGGAACACGAAATCCGTGTAGATCATGTACCCGATTGTTTGGTTCTCCAAGGGAATCAACCCGTAATCAAGTACCGGATCGATCGTGTATGTTTGGGCGGTCAGCTTTTTCGTTTCGTACGGTTCTGATACTTCATCGTTTGATAGCCCGAGAGAAAGTTGGGATGCGTAGTACAAATTTGTGTAGTTTTCCGTCGTGATCCTTTCCCCGTCCATGTGAGTGATCAGGTCTCCCCGTTTTAGTCCTGCTTTTGCTGCTGGAGAATTCGGGTAAACGAAATTGACATCCGCGAATATGTAGCCCTCTTTCTCCCAGAAAGTCAAGTTGTAGCCAAAACCTTCGTCATACCCGGAGGCGTCGGCAATTTCTCCCAGACCTTTAGAACTCGTGATACGTGACCATTGGTCCTCGGGGTATTTCATGGTAGCGAAGTATTCCGCCGGGTTACTATCTGGATCAATGTTTTTGTCCTTGACTTCATCCGCCCAAAAGTATTGGTCGGTCATTTTGTCTTTCGTGAACGTGTTAATCCGGACATATGAGTAAGGGCCCGGAGTAGGGCTTACTCCGCGTGAATCCTCACAACTTGATAGGAATCCTGCTAAAATCGAAAAGAAGAATAGTCTATACATAAGTTTATGTCTGATAGTAAGCCACAATATTACGAATTTTTAATGGATTTCCGTATGCGATTTTGAATAAAAAGTTTTTGATGATATTGCATATTTATTCAATATGATTATTCCGATCGTTTTCTTCGTGTTTTAGAGATGGTGAAATTAGTACGTTTTCTTCGTGTAGTGCTTGTGGTATTTGGAATGAGTGGCACTTTGCTTGTTGTTTTTATTTCATGTAATATATTGTTTGATTGTTTGTTGGTGGTGGGTGTCAAGGCGTTTTCTTTTCTTTCGGTGAAAAAAATGAGAAAATATTTGTTTTTGCCGCATATTAATGCATATATTTGCACAGTGAATAAATAAATATGCACAATGAGTAATCAAAAAGAATTTGAATGATTTAGATTAAATGGTAAAAAGATGAAGATTGAAGTTGTAGTTGCATCCGAGAAACACCTGTCATACGTGACAGCGATAAACGATGCGATTGATCATGCTGCAAAAGCAAGAGGTACTGGTATAGCCAGAAGAACGAACGAGTATATTGCCGATAAAATCCGAAGTGGAAAGGCAATTATCGCTCTGAATCGAGAGGAGTTCGTGGGTTTCTGCTATATTGAATCATGGGGTCACCAGAAATTCGTGGCGAACTCCGGGTTAATCGTGGTACCGGCGTACCGGGGATTGGGAGTAGCAAAACAAATAAAGGAGGCTGCTTTTCATCTGTCGCGAAGGCGATTCCCGCAAGCAAAGCTTTTCGGCTTGACAACTGGTGAGCAGGTGATGCGAATCAATACTTCATTGGGTTACGTGCCTGTTACTTTTGCCAAACTCACGGATGACGAGGAGTTTTGGGCCGGATGCAAGTCTTGCGTGAATTATGACATATTGCAACGGACGAACATGACCAAGTGTCTTTGTACCGGGATGATTTATGATCCGGAGGTCGTGGTCAGACAACAGGCGGCGGCTAAAAAGGCGGCTAAGGGGAGGTCATTGCCTTTGTTCAAGCATCTGCGTCATGTTGTGGGGGCCACGTTGGCGGTTTGTGGGTTACCGGTTTCTCGCACTGCCATGAAGCATACGGCAAATTTGTAACTTGTAATTTATATTCATGAAAAAAGTAGTTTTAGCATATAGCGGGGGATTAGATACCTCTTACTGTGTCAAGTACCTGAGCGAGGAAATGGGGCTTGAGGTTTACACGGCATTGGCGAATACCGGGGGATTTACCCCCGGTGAGCTGGCCGGGATCGAGGAAAAGGCGTATGCCTTGGGGGCGAAGAAACACGTGACGCTGGATGTCACGGGGGAATATTACGAGAAATGTATTAAATACATGATTTTCGGGAATGTTTTGCGTAACAAGACTTACCCGGTATCGGTCAGCTCCGAACGTACTTTCCAAGCGTTGGCTATCGTTCGTTACGCGAAGGAGATCGGGGCGGACGGCTTGGCTCATGGAAGTACGGGGGCCGGGAATGACCAGGTTCGTTTTGATCTTTGTTTTTCCGTGTTTGCCCCGGAAATGGAAATTATAACCCCGACTCGTGATTTGAAACTGAGCCGGGAAGAGGAAATTGCCTATTTGAAATCGAAAGGAGTGGAGCGGGATTGGTCCAAAATGGCTTATTCCATCAATAAAGGACTTTGGGGAACCTCGGTGGGAGGAAAAGAAACATTGAATTCATGGGAATATCTTCCGGGAGAGGCCTATCCTTCTTCTTTGGAGAAGGAGGGCGAAGAGGAGTTAATCTTGTCGTTTGAACGGGGAGAGTTGTGCCGGGTAAACGGTGAATGTTACACGGATAAAATCGAGGCTATCCGCCGGGTGGAGGCTTTGGCCTCTGCTTGGGCAATCGGTCGTGACACCCACGTGGGGGACACGATTGTGGGGATTAAAGGACGTGTCGGTTTCGAGGCGGCTGCTCCGTTGATGATTATTAAAGCCCATGAATTACTGGAAAAACATACACTCACGAAATGGCAGATGTATTGGAAAGAACAACTGGCCAACTGGTACGGAATGTTTTTACACGAGGCCATGTACGGGGAACCTGTTATGCGGAATATCGAGAGTTTCCTAAAAGATACACAACGATACGTTTCGGGTGACGTGCGGGTTCGGATGCGTCCCTATTGTTTCGAATTGTTGGGAGTGCGGTCAGACCATGATCTGATGGATGCCACGTTTGCTTGTTACGGGGAGGAGAACAAGGCTTGGACGGCAGAGGATGTGAAAGGTTTTACCCGGATGTTGTCGATGCCTTTGCAGGTTTATCACGCGGTGAACGAGAAGAGCGAGGAGGGACTATGATCAGAGTGGGTATTGCCGGGGCTGCCGGTTACACCGCGGGGGAATTGATCCGCGTATTAATTTCTCACCCGCAAGTGGAATTACGTTATTTACAAAGTGAATCGCACCGGGGAGAACCTGTCGGACGAGTTCATCGGGATTTGATTTACACGAATTTGAAGTTTTCCGATTTGGATTTGACGGGTATTGATGTTCTTTTCCTGTGCATGGGACACGGGATGTCGGCTCAATTTTTAGAACGGCATCCGGTTCCGGCATCCGTGCGAATCATTGATTTGAGTCATGATTTCCGGTTAAAGTCGAATGCCGGGGATTTTGTTTACGGTTTGCCGGAACTGAATCGGGAGCGGATACAAGGAGCTTGGCACGTGGCGAATCCGGGGTGTTTTGCGACGGCAATAGAATTGGGGTTGCTACCGTTGGCGAAGAGCGGTTTGCTGCCTGCCCACGTATCGGTCTTCGGAATTACCGGGGCGACGGGTGCGGGACAGAAACCGACGGAAGAGACGCATTATAGCCATCGGGCGCAGAATCTTTCGGTTTACAAGGCTTTTTCTCACCAGCATTTGGCTGAAATACGGGAAACGTTGTCTGGGCAGGATGAAGATGTGCAGACGGATATTGCTTTTGTTCCCGTGCGTGGGTGTCATGCTCGGGGGATCATGGTAAATGCGGTTTTCGAGAGTGAACGGGATTTGTCGGAAATCCGATCTATGTATGCCGCTTGTTACGAGGGACATCCTTTCACGGTGATGAGTGACGAGTCTGTTTATTTGAAACAGGTGGTGAACACGAATTATTGTTTTGTCCATATTGAGCGGCAGGGTCGTAACGTGTTAGTGACTTCCGTGATTGATAACCTGTTAAAGGGGGCATCCGGACAGGCCGTGCAGAATATGAACCTGATGTTCGGACTGGAAGAAACAATGGGTTTGGGTTTGAAAGCCAGTTATTTTTAATTTATTCGAGTATGTTTGATGTTTATAATTTATTGGATATAGAGCCGATCAAGGCGGAGAAAGCCTATTTCTGGGACCGTGATGGAAATAAATACCTTGATTTTTACGGGGGACACGCCGTTATTTCAATCGGACATTCGCATCCGCATTACGTGGAGTTGGTGACGGGGCAATTGAATCGTATCGGGTTTTATTCAAATGCCGTGAAGAATCATTTGCAGGAGGAGTTGGAGCGGAAATTACGGGAGCTTTCCGGTTGCACGGATTATAATTTGTTCCTTTGTAATAGCGGGGCGGAGGCTAACGAGAATGCTTTGAAACTGTCTTCTTTTGTTACGGGGCGTTCGAAAATACTGGCCATGCACGCTGCCTTTCACGGGCGTACGAGCGGGGCGGTTGCCATCACGGATAACCCGACAATACAGGCATCTTGGAACCGGGGACATCAAGTGACATTTATCGATTTGAATGACGTGGAGGCTTTGAAACGGGAGTTGTCCGGGGAGGAATACGCGGCTGTCATCGTGGAGGGAATTCAAGGTGTCGGGGGAATCCGGATTCCGACAGGAGAGTTTCTGCGGGCGGCTCGTGAGGTTTGTGATCAGACAGGTACGTTGTTGATTTTGGATGAAATCCAGTCGGGCTATGGGCGGAGCGGGAAATTCTTTGCCTATCAGCATGCGGGGATCGAGCCGGACGTGATCACGATGGCGAAAGGAATGGGCAACGGATTCCCGGTTGCCGGAGTGCTGATTCGCGGGTCGATCAAGGCGGAGAAGGGGATGTTGGGAACGACATTCGGGGGAAATCATTTGGCTTGCGCAGCTGGGATTGCCGTGTTGGATGTGATCAAGGACGAGCAACTGGTGGAAAATGCTGATCGTGTCGGCGGGTATCTGATGGAGCGATTAAAAGTTTTGAACGGGGTGATTGAAGTGCGGGGAAAGGGATTGATGGTTGGGGTGGATATTGATATTCCTCATTCGATTTTCCGTCGTCGTTTGCTGGCGAATCAACACGTGATCACGGGGAATAGCGGGAAGAACACTTTGCGTTTATTGCCCCCGTTGTGTGTTACCCGGGAGGAAGTTGATGAGTTTGTCGCTCGGTTTAAACAAGTAATGAATTAACAGATGAAATGTAAAGTCATAAAAATCGGGGGTGCTTTGATCGAGGATGCGGGACTGTTGAACCGGTTGTGCCGGAAGTTCGCATCGATGACTTCCCATTTCGTTATCGTGCATGGTGGCGGGACTTTTGCCGGGCAGCTTGCGGAACGATTGGGGATTCCCCGCAAAATGATTGATGGGAGACGGGTGACCGATCGGGAGACTCTGGAAGTCACGGTGATGGTTTATGCCGGGTGGGTCAATAAAACGCTGGTTGCTCGCTTGCAGGCTTTGGGAGTGAATGCTTGTGGACTTTCCGGGTGCGACCTGAATCTGGTGCAAGCCGATCGGCGGGAAGGGCAGAGTATTGATTGGGGATATGTGGGGGATGTCCGACTGGTGCGTATGGGGGGGCTCGAATTATTGTTACAAGCCGGGGTGGTGCCTGTTATTTCTCCGATCACGCATGACGGGAAAGGGGTGTTGTTGAATTCGAATGCGGACGGGATTGCGGCGGCGGTGGCGGAGACGCTGGGGATGTGCTATGACGTGGAGTTGATCTATTGTTTTGATAAAAAGGGGGTGTTGACGGATGTCGGGGATGAAGGTTCCGTGATACCTTGTCTTACCCCATCTTTGTATGAAAAATATAAGCAAAGCGGGATGATTCATTCCGGCATGATCCCCAAGTTGGATAATGCTTTTAAATCTGTTTCTAACGGGGTGCAGGAGGTTCGGTTGATTCATCCGGATGATTTGGGCCAACCGGATGCGGGAACTAGGATAATATTGGAAAAACAATGGATGCGAGTGGAGCAATAGAACTTTTAAAACAAATTATATCCATTCCTTCTTTCAGTAAGGAAGAAGACAAGGTGGCTGATTTGATTGCCGATGTGTTGAAAAGATATAGGTTCGACGTGCATCGCAAAGGTAATAACGTGTGGAGTCGTTCAAAGAATTTCGATGACGCGAAGCTCACGTTATTACTCGATGCACACTTGGATACCGTGCGTCCTAACGGGATTTGGGACAGTGACCCTTTTACGCCGGTTGTGAAGGAGGGAAAGTTGTTCGGTTTGGGAAGTAATGACACGGGGGGAAGTCTTGTCTCTATGCTGGCGGTTTTTGTTGAATTGGCATCCGGGAGTTTGCCGTGTAATCTGATATTCTTGGCATCCGCAGAAGAGGAGAACACGGGAAGTGGCGGGATTCAAAGCGTGTTTCCGGAACTTGGGCGGGTTGATTTTGCCCTTGTGGGAGAGCCTACGGGAATGTGTCCGGCGATAGCGGAGAAGGGGTTGATGGTGTTGGATGGTTACGCCCGGGGAAAAGCGGGACACGCTGCAAGGGAGGAAGGGGTGAATGCCATTTATGAGGCAATGGAAGATATACATTGGTTTCGTACGTATCGGTTCGAAAAGATTTCGGAATTGTTGGGTCCGGTGAAAATGAGCGTAACGGGGATCGAGGCGGGAACCCTGCATAACATGGTTCCTGCAACTTGTCATTTCATGGTGGATGTACGGGTAAATGAACTTTACACAAACCAGGAAATATTTGATACGATCCGTGATCACGTGAAATGCGATATGATCCCTCGCTCTTTTTCACTGAACTCATCTTCCGTTTCGCTTTCTCACCCGATGGTGAAACGATGCATCGAGTTGGGGTTATCTCCTTACGGTTCCCCGACGACATCGAATCAGGCGGTGATTCCATGCCCCTCTCTGAAGATTGGCCCCGGGGATAGCGCTCGCTCGCACACGGCAAATGAATATATTCGTTTGGAAGAAATACGGGAGGGGATTAAATGGTTTAAATCTATCATTCAATATGTTGAATTATAGATTTAAACAAACTAAAAGTTAAAAACTAGAGAATGTGTCAAAAGGCATTTTTCAAACTCCCTCCCCCCTTCGGGGTACTCCCTCTATAAACAGAGGGAGAGTTGAAATATTCCCTTTTTTCGGTAAGAGTCACCAACTCCTCCTCTGTTTATAGAGGAGGTGGCACGAAGTGACGGAGGAGTTTCTTGAGGATAAAATACCTTTTGACACACCCTCTAGTTGAAAAGATAAAAGTAGAAAATCAGAAGGCGTTGGCCTTGTGTGGCTGGAATTTAAAATTTAAAATCTAAAATTTAAAATAGAATGAAGCTTTGGGATAAAGGATATGATATAGATGGTTTTACGGAATCATTTACGATAGGGAAAGACCGGGAGTTGGATGTTATGCTGGCGGGGGCCGATGTCATCGGGAATTTGGCTCACTTGAAAATGTTACATGCCGTGGGCTTGGTGAACGAGGCGGAATATAAATCTTTGCAGCGGGCATTAGTTGATATTCACGGAATGGTGGAAAGGGGCGAGTTCGTGATAGAAGAGGGAATTGAAGACGTGCATTCTCAAATCGAGTTATTGTTGGTGCGGGAATGTGGGGATGCGGGGAAAAAGATTCACACGGGACGTTCCCGGAATGATCAAGTGTTACTCGATTTGAAGTTATTTACCCGGGAGGCGATATTCGAAACGTTGGAGCATATAGAACGTTTGTTTGATTTGTTGATACGACGGGCAGGGGAGAATAAAGACGTGTTGATTCCCGGTTACACGCATTTGCAGGTGGCCATGCCGTCTTCTTTCGGCTTGTGGTTTGGTGCTTATGCAGAATCGCTTGCTGACGATTTGTTGGCGTTGAAGGCGGCTTACGATATGGTGAACACGAATCCTCTTGGTTCTGGGGCGGGGTATGGATCGTCGATTGCTTTGAACCGGCAAATGACGACTGATTTGCTCGGATTTTCAAGTTTGGCTTATAACGTGGTTTATGCCCAGATGCAGAGGGGAAAGATGGAAAAGAACGTGTTATTCGGGTTGGCTGCCGTGGCGACGACTCTGGGACGTTTGGCTGCTGATGTTTGTCTTTTCGCTTGTAGTAATTTCGGGTTTGTACGTTTGCCGGATAAGTACACAACGGGATCCAGCATCATGCCGCACAAGAAGAATCCGGATATATTCGAGTTGATCCGGGCGAAATGTAATCACTTGCAATCGCTCCCCATGCAAATGGCCATGATCTGTACGAACCTGACTTCCGGGTATTTTCGGGATATGCAATTGACCAAAGAATTATTTTTACCCGCTTTTCAAGAGTTGAACGATTCCCTTTTTATGGCTCATCTCGTGCTGCAGGAGATGGAAGTGAAACGGGATGTTTTACGAGATCCCCGTTATGCCTATATTTTTTCCGTGGAGGATGTGAATGAACGGGTAATGGCCGGAATCCCATTTCGGGAGGCTTACCGGGAAATCGGTATACAAATTCAAGAGGGGAGTTATCGAGATGGGGTACGTGAAATTCATCATACGCACGAGGGAAGTATGGGTAATCTTTGCCTGACGGAGATTAAAAATAAATTCGAGAAAAGAGTATCTGAGTGGGACATTACTACGGTTCGTGAGGCGATAGAAGGTCTGTTGGGGAACAGATTATAGGAATTTTTTCCACACTTGTTCCACATTTTTCCACATACTTGTTTTTTAAGATTCCTGCATAAATAGTTGATTATCTTGTGAGTATATCTTTTGTTTGGTGGTGGCATACAATTCTCTATACTATAAGCAAATGGTTGAATGATTAAAATTGATTGGTTATGGGAATTTGTATATTTTTTATCGTAATAGCTATTTCGGGACTTTTGTTACCGCATTTTTTAGCAGAACCTGAAATGAAGTAGAGTGAACCTAATCATCTTGATGATAGACAATTATTAATATAAACACGACGGATATACGTCAATATCCGTTAGTAAGAGCGGGAGTTTTATTCGTGTAGTTGGAGGTTTGAGGAGATTTATTACATTTGTTTCTAGCAGGTATCTCTTTTTTAGAGGGTTACCTGCTTTCTTTTCCTAAATTCCGTTAAAAACTTTTTTGTTTAGTCGATTAAGGCTATTTTCGTGTTAGAAATAAATCGACTTATGGCAAAGATTTTAATCGTGGATGACGATACAACATTTTGTATCATGTTGAGAAAATGGTTGGAAAAACGTGGATTTGAGGTAGATACTGCTTTTTCCTACAAGGACGCTGTAAAGCAATTGGATAAAGCAGGGTTTGATCTCGTGTTGACGGATTTGCGTTTGCCGGATAAGGATGGGATCGATTTGCTCCGGGTGATCAAGGAGAAAACACCGGAAACACAGGTGCTTCTGATGACGGGGTATGCCGATATACAGACCGCAGTCACGGCGATTAAACTGGGGGCTTTTGACTACGTGGCTAAGCCTGTTATCCCGGATGAGATTCTTAAAAAGTTGCAGGAAGCTTTGAAGTTGGAGGCAGAGCCCGTTGCCAAGTCTGTTCCTGCAAAAGCGAAAACGACGAGCTTTTCTTATATAAAAGGAGTGAGTGAAGGTGCCGATCGGCAATATGAATATATTCATCTGGTAGGGCCTACCACGATGACGGTTTTGATTAACGGGGAGAGTGGTACGGGTAAAGAGTATATCGCTCGCCTGATTCACTCGATGAGTAACCGGAAGGACGGGCCTTTCGTGGCGGTTGATTGTGGGGCAATACCGAAGGACCTTGCCGCGAGTGAGTTCTTCGGGCATATTAAGGGTTCTTTCACGGGTGCCGTTACCGATAAACAGGGGTATTTCGTGACCGCATCGGGGGGAACCATTTTCTTGGATGAGATTGGTAATTTGCCTTATGACGTGCAAGTTCAGTTGTTGCGCGCACTCGAAGAACGTAAAGTGCATCCCGTGGGCGGGAATGTTGATATTCCTTTTGATGTTCGTATCATTTCAGCCACGAATGAGAATCTCAAAGAGGCCGTCGCGAGTGGTCGTTTCCGTGAGGATTTGTATCATCGTTTGAATGAATTTTCCATTCAAGCATTGCCTCTTCGGGAGAGAAAAGAGGATATTCTGATTTTTGCCAATCATTTCTTGGATAAGGCGAACGAGGAGCTGGGGAAACAAGTGGCCGGATTTGATGAGGAGGTGATGCGTATTTTTAGAACTTACTCGTGGCCGGGAAATTTGCGGGAAATGCGTAATATCGTGAAACGGGCGACGTTGTTGTGTATGGGAAGTTTGATTTCCAAGACCTGTTTGCCCCCAGAGTTGGAGCAAAAGCCCGTGGAGCCTGAAAAGACATCTACAACACGGCGAGAGATGGAGATCGAGCTGATCAAGGAGGCCATGCAGAAATGCCGGAACAACAAGAGCGAGGCTGCCCGTATGCTCCAGATAGACAGGAAAACATTGTATAATAAATTGAAAAGTTTCGGTCTGGAGGACTTATGAGATATTTTGAGAGATTATTGGCGTGTTTCTTTTTCCAGTAATTGGAGAACATTGTTTCCTTCTTGCAGGATCTTTTCAATACTCTCTCTTATTTTATTTTCCTCTGTATCCAATGGCATTTTTTCCAGGAAAAGCAACGAGGGGATGACATCGTTAATCGCTAGTTGCTTGAACATGGGTAGCATTTTGTGTGCTAACTTGGCAATCTGTTCCGTTTCATGTAATTCCAGATGTTGGGCCAATAGCTGGAAATTGGTCTTGCAATCCGATATAAAAGACCCGATAATTTGATTGGCAGCATCCTTGTCATTGTCGGCAAAGACCATGATCATGTCTAAATTATAAGGGGCGTTTTTATCAGAGGTTTGTGTTGTCGGCTGTTTGGTTTCTATCGTACATCCTAACAGGTCGTTTACCCTGCTATATAGTTGTTCCGGGGTATACGGTTTATTTAGATAAGCTGAAAAGCCGGCTTCTTGATACTCCTTTTCGTGCATATCGTCACGGGCAGACAAGGCGATTACCGGAATGCTTTTTATTTGTTGGTTTTGGGATTCACGGATTTGTTGCACGAGTTCAAACCCGTCCATTTCCGGCATCTGGATGTCGGATAAAACAATATTATAATTCCCTTTTTCCAAACGGGATAGCACCTCTTGAGGGTGTGTACATGTGTCACACTGGATACCTGCTTTCCGGAGTAATTCTGTCGTGACGGTCAATTGAAGAATGTCATCATCGACGATAAAGGCTTTCATCCCTTCATGCCTAACTGGGGGTGAAGAGGGTGTTTCTGTCGGTTGGGATTCTTGTGCCGTGGCCTTTATCAATGGGAATTTAACCGTGAAGGTACTTCCCTCGCCTTTTTTACTTTCGAGGGTTAATTCCCCATCAAGTAAATGGACGAGTTGTAATGTGATCGTTAAGCCAAGACCTGTGCCTTCCGCCCCGTTGTTATGTTGCGGGGTTAGGCGGGTGAATTCTTTAAATATCAGTTCTTGTTCCTCTTCCGTCATTCCCGGCCCGGAGTCTTTGATTACAATGATAAACTGGTCGTCTTTTGTAGGGGAAATAAAGGCGGATAAAGAAACCTTTCCTTCCCGGGTGTATTTTATGGCGTTCGATAGGATATTCACTACGATTTGGCGAACTTTCATGGAATCCCCGAGGTAAAGTCCGTTCAGGGCGTTGCTAATATCGCTTTTCAATTCCAGACTCTTTTGTGCCGCTAGAGGAAGGAAACTATCCGTCGTCTCCTGTAACAGGCGTCCCGGGTTATATGGAACCGTGTTGATCTCCATTTTATTGGATTCCAATTTGGAGAAATCAAGCATGTTATTGGCAAGATGCAGGATATGTTCGGCTGTCCCTTTCATGTTTTTGAGAAAATAGTGCTGTCGCTCTTCCAGTTGGGTGTTATTTAGTAGTTCAATGTACCCGATGATGGAGCTTAGAGGGGATTTGATGTCGTGAGTGACAGTCAGCATGAGTTTCTCCCGGTTATGTAGTAACCGTTCCGTGTATGTTTTTGCTGCTTCCAGTTCCCGCCTGTATCGTTGACTTTGCGTGATGTCATTAATGATGAGAACGACGAAAAAGACCACCAGTACACAAGCGATGATCGCGATCCAGGATATAGTTCTGGTGAGATGATGCGTCGTGATTTGCTGTTGTTCCAAGCGGATCATCGTGTTTTCGAGTTCTTCTTTTTCAAGGTCTTTCAGTACTCGTTTGAGGCGTTCCGTGATGTGTTGACCACTTTGGATAACGATCGCCTCTCGCCGGGAGACTTCCGCGTCGATCTCTTCCTTTTGCTGCTGGTACTGGCTCCATGAATCCCGAATCACGTTCATTAATGTGTCCGTGTTGTTGTTCGTCGAGACCATACTGAGCGTGTCAACGATGCGATGGAGGGTCGTGTCGACTTTTAGGATGGAATCTCTTTTTGTTCGGAATAATCCTTTTCTTTCTCGGATGATATAGCTACTGTCAATGACTGTAATAATTTTTTCCCGGAGATCGGGGATGATATCTGCCGAATCTTTGAGCGTACCTATTTTTTCGATTGTTTTGTTGTAGAAATCTTCGGGTATATAATATTTTTTGACATAATATAGGTCTTTTAGATTCTCGATACGTTTACCTAGAAGTGTGTTTATCGTGTCTATTCGCAGGTTTTGTTCCGAGCTGATGGATAGATTTTTCAAGGTATCCATGTTGTCCTTGATGTCCTCTATCAATTTCATGTACGTGTCAAAATTCTTTTGTGTCCCCGTTTGGGAAAAAGCGATTCCGGTATTTTCTGCCTCGTATAGTTTGGTGAGTGTGTTACTTATGATGAATAGTTTTTGTTGCATAACGATTTCATCATTCCCTTTTTGGGTTAAGGCAATGGTCTGTTTGTAGATAAAGACAATTGCAATTGCTCCTAACAAGAGAATGAGGATATATCCCGTGATGAGTTTGAGTTTGGTAAATTTGAAAGGTCTTTGCATAGCGAACAGATTTATAGCAAATGTATAAAAAAATAGTCAACCAATCAGTAAGGTTGACTATTTTAGACGTGCTGGTGTGCTACTCCTTAAAGTTCGTTTTTATAGAATGAATAAGTCTCTTCTATAATTTCCGGTGTTGCGGCATCCAATTGATATAAAATCTCCCGGCAAAATTCCAAAGGGGCATTACCGTTAGCCGTTACTATGTTATTGTTTCTTACGGCTTGATCGTTTATGTAATTAGTTTCACCCGTGTACTGGGCACCTGCATATTGCTTGAGGTAATCCAGCGTGTTACTTGTATGTTTTACGTGGTTGAGGAAACCATACATTCCGAGATATACGGAGGCATTACAGATTCCGGCAACCAGTTTGTTTTCCGCGATTGCTTTTTCCACTAATGATGCGATGGGTTTCGCCTCGGGCAAAAACCAGTTCATGCCGCCGATGAGTATAAGTCCTGCATGATCATCCGGCAGGTCGTTAATATCATAATCCGGTAAAACCTTGAATCCACCTATCGAGGTAATGGGTTCTTTGGATAGTGACAACGTTTTCACCTTGTATTTAATCGGACATCCCGGTTTGACACCCATATTTAGGCAGGTGGAGATATAGGCACCTTCCCAGTCTGCAAAATTGTTTAGTAGTACAAAAATTACTTCTTTTTTATCCATTCTTTTAATATTTAGTTTTATCATCTTCTTCGCATCCCGGTAACTTATACCCGATTTGTTTTCTTTCCTTAAATCCCCGGTCTTTTGTCTGCAGTTCCGCTAAAGTTTGATTTATTAATTCGAGTTGTATCCGGGTATCGTCGTTAATGTCGTTGTAGTCGGAAAACACTTCTTCGATATAGTTTTCTATCGCATCCATTCGTTTTTCGAGTTCATCGATCTTATTTGTTTTTGGGCTGGCGATCATTTGGCGAATAGCCACAAAAGCCCGCATTATTGAGATATTTACATTAATGGCTATATCACTATTGAGGATTCCGGATAACATCGCAAGCCCTTGTTCCGTGAATGCATAAGGTAGATATTTCGTGTGTTCCCCTCTACCATTCTTTAAGATTCCAATTTGGAATCTTAAAGCTTCCCACTCTTCTACTGTTAACTGAAACATGAAATCGGGTGGAAATCTTTTGAGATTTCGCTTTACAGCTTTGTTCAAGTTACCTGTTGTGACTTGGTATAACTCTGCCAAATCTCGATCCAACATCACCTTCTGTCCCCTAATCTCGTATATTTTGCTTTGTATTAATTGCAGATTGTCCATAATTGCACTCGTGTTGTTTATTTCTTTTCCTCCTCTTCACATCCCGGTAGTTTGTACCCGATTCTTTTTCTTTCCTTAAATCCTCGGTCTTTTGTCTGCAGTTCCGCTAAGGTTTGATTTATTAATTCGAGTTGCATCATGGTATCATCATTGATGTCATTTTGATCTACTAGAACCTCTTCCATGTATTGTTTGAGTTCCTTTACTTGTGTTTCGATCCTTTCAACACGGCTTTCTATGGGGTTGGACAGCATTTGCCGGACTGCCACGAAAGCCCGCATTATTCCCCTATTTATTTCTATCGCAAGCTTGGAGTTCAAAACGCTACTAAGCATCGCTACTCCGAGTTCGGTAAAAGCGAAAGGAAGATATTTTATATTGCTTCCACGTCCCTTGTTCAAGGTCGCAAATTGCGTCCTTGAAAGTTCGGTTATTTCTTTTTTTGTAAGCTCAAACATAAAATCATCACCTTCAAACCTGTCTATATTACGCCTCACGGCTTCTTTGAGGCGTTTTGTTTCGACGCCGTACATTTCTGCTAGGTCGAAGTCTAACATCACCTTCTGTCCCCTAATCTCGTATATTTTGCTTTGTATTAATTGTAGATTGTCCATAATTGCACTCGTGTTGTTTATTTCTTTTCCTCCTCTTCACATCCCGGTAGTTTGTACCCGATTCTTTTTCTTTCCTTAAATCCCCGGTCTTTTGTCTGCAGTTCCGCTAGGGTTTGATTTATTAATTCGAGTTGCATCCGAGTGTCTTCGTTTATGTCGTTTTGGTCGGTAAAAACATCTTCGATGTATTCTTTTAGTTCCTTTAATTCGTTTTTTAGTTCACCGATATTATCAACAGGAGAGATATGTATTAATTGACGCATTGCGACAAAGGCTCGCATGATACCCCTATTTATCTCGATGGCAGTTGGTGAATTAAGAACACTGCTAAGCATCGCTACACCTAATTCTGTGAAAGCAAAAGGGGTATATTTTATGTTGGATCCTCTTCCTTTGTTCAAGATCACAATTTGTGATCTTGAAATTTCTTCTTTGGTAAGTTCAAACATGAAATCTTCTCCTTCAAAACGTGCAGAATTACGTCTGACTGCTTGTTTAAGTACTCTAGTTTCAATGCCATATAGCTCTGCCAGATCGAAATCTAACATTACTTTCTGGCCCCTGATCTCGTATATTTTACTTTGTATAATTTGCAAGTTAGCCATAATTACGCTTATGTTGTTTTATACAAATGTAGGGAAAAACGAGAATAGTTTGTTGTTTTGGCTTATATATTGGCTACATAAAAAATAACCCGCTATAACGTTTTGTGTTTTAGCGGGCTATGTGATAAGGTGGTGATCCCCACGGGACTCGAACCCATATCAAAGGAACCGGAATCCTTCATTCTATCCATTGAACTAGGGGACCATATTATCCGAGTGCAAAGCTAATCAAATTTTTAAAAAAAGGGAGCAATTTGCTCCCTTTTTTAATGTATAATAGATAAACTATTTTACCTTTTTACGAGTAGCGTAACTTACACGTAAAGAATTTGCTTTACGCAATTCTTGTTTTACGTCGGTTACGATACCCATTTTTGTAAACTGATCCACTTTTAAGTTATTCGTGATCATGTTCCGTTCTTCCTCTTTACGAGTTTCTTGTTCAGCGGCAACGAAACTACTGATTTCACTTACGCTTGCCAGCTTATCATTCAACTGGATACGAGGTTCACTTCCGTAAGTAGCCACGTACTGATCTTTTGGTTTTCCGATGAAGATGTTACTAACCAGAGATTTTTTCTCCAATTTGGTAACTTCCTTTGCCTCGGGCATTCCGTTATCAACCATCACGAGTACTTCTCGCATCGTGGTACTAACCATGAAGAAGAATAATAGCATGAACACGATATCCGGTAGAGATGCTGTTGAAATTGCAGGAGTCTCTTTTCCGCCTTCTTTTCTAAATTTAGCCATTACCTCTTTCCTCCTTTCCCGATATTTTTAGGTTCTGCCTCGGATATTGCGGTGGGAACAAGTTTTCTCACTGCATCCATTTGCTCTTCCGTGAGTTCGCTATATTTCTTTCCCCATTTTTCCATGGCTTTAATATCTCTGATTTCGTTGTATGCTGCGGTCAGTTCATCCTGAACTGCAATATACATTTTATATGAGGTACCACGGTCACTTTGAAGAGAGATAATCCCTCTCGAAACTTCAGCTTGTCCAAAGAAAGGAATTTCTTTAACAACCTTGCTCGGTAGGTCATCTCTATTTTGTGGGTTTAGAATAAACTCTTTTGCCTTCTCCTTCAGATTCTCAATTTGCATCAGTTCCCCGTTTACGGCCAGCAAATCGTTCTTGTTTACCAAAACCTGTAATATATTGCGTTTGGCAACAGGCGGAGCGATTACTTGATTTTCTGGAGGCATTGGCGGTAACCGTCTGAATAATCCTGAGTCCACATCCATGGTCGTTGACATCAAGAAGAATGTCAACAGCAAGAATGCTATATCCGCTGTGGAAGAGGCATTAATTTCTGGTGTTTTTTTATTTGCCATAAATCTCTTTTTTTACTCTTCAGGAAACATTATCTAACGCGTCTGATAATTTCCGTAACAATGATAGCACCGATAGCACCAATTCCCAAGAAATAAGTCGTGATTAGGATGGTATCGGTGAATTTTAAGGTTCCAGGAACGTTGTCTGAACCACTATATCCCGGAATCTCCATGATTGTTCCGTCAGACATAGAATAAGCGATTAACACGAGGATTACGATCCCTGCGAGAGCTATAAAGCTCTTCATCGCTTCTTTCGGTCTGGTGAATAATCTGATAATCGGGAATATTACTGCTGCAATAATAGCAACAGCAAATAGGATATATGACCACCATATTAATTGTTCTGTGTATACCGGGTTGGAATATTGTGAATTTGGAAGTTCACCCCCAAAGTAAAATAACCCCAGTAACACAACCGTAATGACGAACATTACGATGGTCAGGATATTTAATATTTTGGTTATTTTCTGCATGGTTTAGTGTTTTTGATTGTATTTGACAAGAATGTCTAATAAGGTTACGGAAGCGTCTTCCATGTCATTAACAATACTTTCGATCTTAGCAATACAATAGTTGTAGAATACTTGAAGGATCATGGCAACGATCAAACCACCCACGGTCGTGATCAATGCAACCTTGATACCTCCTGCCACCAATGACGGTTGGATATCACCTGCTGCCTGAATCTTATCGAAGGCGTCGATCATACCGATTACAGTTCCCAAGAATCCCAACATCGGGGCCAATGCGATGAACAAGCTGATCCAAGACATTCCTTTTTCCAAAAGTCCCATTTGAACTGAACCATAAGATACAACTGATTTCTCAACCATGTCAACACCTTGATCATAACGGCACAATCCTTGATAAAAAATACTTGCGATCGGCCCTCTGGCGTTACGGCAAACTTCTTTAGCTGCTTCAACTCCACCATTATTCAAAGCGTCTTCTACACTTGCGATCAATTTTTTCGTGTTAACAGAAGCCAAGTTCAAGTAAATAACTCTTTCGATAGCGATAGCCAAACCGAAGATCAAACACAAGATAACGAAACTCATGAAGGCGGCACCTCCCTCGATGAATTTTTGTTTCAAGGCTGCGTGGAAAGAAGTACTTTCGATTTGTGATTCGTCTTCTAACACGGTAGGGTCTGTAGTTTCCTCTTCTTCTTGATAAGTTTCTGTCGTTTCAGTGGTCTCTGTTTGAGTTGTTTCATTCTCTTGAGCCATTAGCATAGATGATGCTCCAATAGTAAGCATTCCTAAAACTGCTATTAGTGCAAATAATTTTCTCATGATCAATTTAACTGATTTTTAGTTTATTAATAATTAAAATTTAACTCTATAATATCTGTTTAAGCTGTTTCTTTCTTGTTTTACACCGCATACCGGTTAAAATCGGGCACCAAGGTATAAAAAAAATGTTAAAATCCAATATATTTGGGGGATATTTCTCCCTTCAAGCCGTTATTTAAATATTTTTTTATTTCGTTAGTGTCTTTATATTTGCCCAGTACATACATCATTTTACATACAGCGGCTTCCGTGGTAATGTCGTGACCGCTGATGACTCCAGCGTTAAGTAGCTCTCTACTTGTTTCATACTTGCCCATCTCGACACTCCCGCCTTGACATTGGGTGACGTTATACACGAAAATTCCCTTTGATAGTACTTCCTTAACCTTGTTAAGAAAAACTTTATTCGTGGGAGCGTTGCCCGACCCGTATGTTTCCAGTATGATTCCTTTTAACCCGGGAATCCCTGTTACCGCGTCAATCACTTCCGGTCTCATGCCCGGGAATATTTTCAATATGGCGATATTCGTGTCCACGTCACAGAATGCGCTTACGGGTTCCGTTCGCGGGGTGTAATCGATTGCACTGTAATCGTAATGAATATGTATCCCGATGTTTGCCAATGCCGGGTAGTTGAATGACTGGAAGGCATCAAAACTTTCCGCGTTTATTTTTGTCGTCCGGTTTCCTCGGAATAGTTTATCTCCGAACAGGATGCAGACTTCCGGAACAATGGCCTTTTCTTGATCGTAAGCGGCTGCTATTTCAATGGCCGCGATCAGGTTTTCTTTCCCGTCCGTTCTGATTTTCCCGATAGGTAGCTGGGAACCGGTAAAGATCACGGGTTTGGTCAAGTTGTTTAACATGAAACTCAAGGCTGCGGCCGAGTAGGCCATGGTGTCCGTTCCATGCAGGACAACAAATCCCCGGTAATCATCGTAATTCTTCAAGATGATTGAACAGAGGTCTTTCCATAATTGTGGTTGGAGATCCGAGGAATCTATGATTTCCGGTAAGGTGTAACTATCTATCGTGAATCCAAATTCTTTGATTTCCGGAACCTCGCAAGCGATCTGGTCAAAATTGAAAGGGCATAACGCCCCGGTTTCAGGGTCGTTTACCATCCCGATTGTACCTCCGGTATATATAATTAACACGGGTTTTGTCATACGCACTAAGTTAAAAACTAAAACATTACAAGCTTTAAGCTCCCTCTGCACTTTTCGTCAGTAAATTACCTGTCTGTATCTTTTCTATGAACAGTTCGCACTACTGACGTGCAAATTAAATAAATTCATAGCATTATTCGTTGTTATTTCCTCGACTTTTTTCGTGTCGATCCCTAGAATTTCAGCAATTTTAGCGGCTATACACGGAATGTAACTACTTTCATTGCGTTTACCCCGGTAGGGAACGGGGGCAAGATAGGGAGCATCCGTTTCTAATACAAGGTGTTCTGCCCCGATTCTTCCCACGACTTCTGCCATGGATGATTTTTTGAAGGTAACGACACCACCGATCCCCAGTAGAAAACCTAAGTCTATTGCCCGCCGGGCATCTTCTTCCGTGCCAGGGAAACAGTGGAGTATGCCTTTCATGTTATAGTGTTGTCTTTTTAGCACGGTAAATATTTCCATTAGCGAGTCTCTCGAATGGATGATGACGGGCAAATCCATTTCTCGGGCGATGTTTAATTGTCGTTCGAAGACAATAATTTGTTCCTTGTAAAATGTTTTATCCCAGTAAAGATCAATTCCACACTCTCCGATTCCGTGTATTGTTTCTTGGCCTAGTAATTTCTCGAAAAGTTGCATTTCCGTTTTGTAGGATTCGTTTACGGAAGTCGGGTGTACTCCCAGCGTGGGGTACATCATGTCCGGGTGGGTTTGCGCCAGTGATAACATTGCTTGCCGGGTTGTGCTGTCAATGTCCGGTAGTACAATCTGTCGAACGTTGGCAGCTAACGCCCGTTGAATAACTTCTTCCCTGTCATTGTCGAACTCTTCGGCATAGATGTGTGAGTGAGTATCTATAAACATATTTGTGATATAAGTGTCATTCTTCTTGTCGCAAAAGTAGTGAATTGTTTATGGATTGGCAACTAGGGGTGTTTAGCATCCTTTTTCTCGGGGTTATTCATGTCCGTTACATGGCGGTAGGGCGACTATTGGGAGGCTGTTAGGCGCCATCGCCCGATTGTCGCCCGATGCTCGCCCGATTATCGCCGCCATTTTAACAGATGGAAAACAAAAATAACATACTTGAGTATCCCGTTAACCGGACCTATAACGAGGCTATTCACGCTCAAGAATAGAATTTTGGGCCATTATATCCCCGGTAAAGGCCCGGGATAAGGGATACATCACCTGTCCCGGGGCTTCCGGGGTCGCGGCATCCATCTCTTCAAAGTTTCTTAACGATAATCACGTTGTCTTTATGTTTTATGTCTGGAAACGAACGGGTATAGAGGCGGGTGGCAAGTTTTTTATGGTATGAGTTTGCTGCTTGTCATATTTTTCATTAGGTTTGTGTTTAATAATAAAAGCATTTGTATGGACGTGGAAAATGAGAGCTCGTTGCGGATAGACGAGCGAGTATTTAAAAAATTGTTTGATAAATTTTATCAAGCCTTGTGCGTTTTTGCGTCCACCTATTTGAAAGATGATGCCCTGTCTGCCGATATTGTTCAGGAAGGGTTCGTGAAATTCTGGAATAAGCGGGAGGGTTTTGATAACTATTTCAAGGTGAAATCTTTCCTTTATACCATGGTGCGGAATGATTGTTTGAACTATATACGCGATCACAAGTTGAGGCGGGAGGATCTTTCCGTGGTTGAATCTCTTGAATTTTACACGGAGACGCTGGTAGAGGAAGAGGCCTATCGAATGTTTTATAATGCCGTGGAATCCTTACCTCACCAAACCCGACAAGTGATTATGTTGTCCATGGATGGCTTGAAAAATAGCGAGATTGCCGGACAGCTGGGAATTGCCGAGAGTTCCGTGCATACGTTAAAGAAAATAGCGTACAAGAAATTGCGCGAGATTTTGCGAGAATATTATTATCTGGTTTTTATTTTCCTCCTGAATAAATAGCTGATTCCTAGGGTTGTTTGTTTTTTTTCTTTCAAAAAAGTGAATTTTTCGTTCCCCATAAATTCCATTTTTCGTGTTGTAATGGTAAAGAAATAAATAGGTCGTAAAAACTTGGGATACGAGGGTATTAAATCTTGATATTGCACGAGGGTTGAATTGCGTGGTAAATGAATTGATATGGAACGAATGGATAAAAATAGTCCGGAATTGATGGATGACCCGTTTTTGCTAGCTTCTTGGATCGCAAAATCGATGGCCGGAGAATTGTCTGATGAAGAATTGCAATTATTGGATGAGTGGCGAATGGCTTCAGGGCGAAACCGTCAGTTGTATGACCGAATCGTCAGTCGGGAAGGCTGGGAATCGAAACAAAAACATTTCACGGCTTTTGATAAAGTATCCGGTTGGCAGGGATACTCGAAAAAATTAAAGAAAACAGAGAAAAAAGCAATACGCTGGCGTGTGTTTTTACGTTATGCGGCAGTTTTGTTGATCCCCTTGGGCGCTACTGTTTATGGCGTTCTTCATTCGGGAGAGGAGACTGTCTCTTTGGCGGAGCTGAATGCAATCACACCCGGAGGAAGCCGGGCGGAGCTGGTGTTGCCTTCGGGGGAGGTGGTTGATTTGGTTGAGAAATCCGGGGTTATATCGCAGGGGGAAAACACGGTCATTAATAACGAAGGAAAAACTCTTTCCTATAAAAGTACAGGAAATCAGGCTCCGATGGACTCTTTGAGATATAACGAGGTGATCGTGCCGAAAGGAGGGGAGTATCAATTAGTGTTGAGTGACGGAACGCTTGTTTATCTGAATTCCATGACGAAGGTGCGTTTCCCGGAACGTTTTTCTGAAAAATGCCGGGAAGTGGAGGTGTGTGGAGAAGCTTTTTTCGAGGTAACTAAGAACAAAGATGTCCCTTTCATCGTGAAGACCGGGGCGTACGAGATCACCGTGTTAGGAACGAAATTTAATGTCACGGCGTATGCAGATGAACATGTGATCACGACAACATTGGTTGAAGGGGCAGTTTCCATCTCTGGCAAATGTATTGGAGAGGCGAGAACATTACGGCCTAATGAACAGTTGGTATTAGATCAAACCTCCGGAGGCGTGGAAGTTAGGAAAGTGGACGTGAATTATTATACGGCTTGGAAGGATGGTATGTTCCGGTTCCGGGATGTTCGTTTGGAAGAGATCATGCGGGTGGTGGAACGATGGTATGATATGACTGTTGTGTACGAGGATGAGAGTGCCAAGGATTTGCATTTCGGTTTTAATATGAGTCGTCTCGAAACGATAGAGCCCTTGTTGAATATTTTTGAATTGAATGGTAAAATAAAAATAACGAAAGAAGGAAAAGTTCTGAAAATAAAACGAGGTAGATAAAGGCAGGAAATGGTACCAGCATTTCCTGCGGGAATTACTTCGTTAACATTGAGATAATTATTAACTAATAATTGGGAGAGCAAATTTATGGAAAATTTTCTAATGTTTCTCAGGTGCAAACGTGAGAAATTGCAAAAATTATGGCTTATGTCGAAATGGACTTTTTTATTTGTTTTTCTAGGGATAATAAACACGCATGGAACGGTTTATTCCCAGAACGAGCAACAGGTTACAATCTCTATGAAGAATGCCTATTTGAAGGATATTTTATGGGCAATTCAGCGACAAACCACGTTTGTTTTCATGTATCACGAGGAAGATTTGGATAAGGTGGGAAAAGTGAATGTTGAGGTAAAAGCCTCAACGGTGGAAAAGATTCTGAGTGACTGTTTGAAAGGTACTGGTTTGACGTATGTTTTTCAAAATGAGGTGATCGTGTTAAAACCTCTGAATGACGAAAAGAAAAAGGAAATTAGAATTGTCGGTAAGGTGACGGATAAGGGAAGGGCGCCTTTACCAGGGGTAACAGTTATGGTAAAAGGGACGAGTTTAGGTACAGCGACTAATCGTGACGGACAGTACGGCATGACTTTGCCTGTCATGCGTGATACTAATTTCGTGTTAGTGTTCTCGTTTGTTGGAATGCGGACAGAAGAGATTAAGTATATCGGACAGGATACAGTCAATGTGGTAATGGTGGAAGATCAAAAAAAAATGGATGAAGTGGTCGTGACGGGGTATTCTAATATTCGTAAAGAGAGTTTTACCGGTAAAGCAACAACTGTGACAAAAGAGCAGTTGATGAAAGTAAACTCAAAGAATGTGATTGCGGCGTTACAGACGTTTGATCCTTCTTTCAGGATTAAGGATAATAAATTGTGGGGATCAGATCCCAATGCTTTACCAGAGTTTAATATCCGGGGAGAAACTTCTATCGGGCAGGCTAAAGGGTTGGATGTCGAACAACAAAAAAGAACTCAGCGCACGACTCTGGAAAATAATCCTAATTTACCCGTGTTTATTTTGGATGGTTTTGAGGTTGATGTGCAGAAGATTTATGATTTGGATGTGAATCGAATTGAAGCAATCACGATTTTAAAAGATGCTGCAGCAACAGCCATGTATGGTTCACAGGCAGCCAATGGTGTTGTTGTTGTTACGACGGTTGCTCCAAAGGCTGGGGAGATGCAAATTTATTATAATTTTTCTGGAAACGTAGATTTTCCGGATTTGTCGGACTACAATCTTTGTAATGCTGCGGAAAAGTTGGAAGTAGAGCGTTTGAGTGGTTTATATTCTTCAGATGATCCGGAACAGCAAATTGCACTTTTGGCAGATTATTATAAGAAGCAAAATGCTATTTTGCGTGGGGTGAATACAGATTGGATGTCACAGCCATTACGAAATGCTTTTGGTCATATGCATAGTTTGAATGTATCTGGAGGAGAGGAGAGTATCAGATATGGAATAGATTTGAATTATAATGCGAGTAAAAATGGTGTGATGAAAGGTTCATTCCGTCATATTTATGGGGGAGGTTTAACATTGGATTATCGTGCAGGGAGTTGGTTACAATTATTGAATAACATTACTTATACGGTTACAGAATCAGAAGATTCTCCTTATGGGCAGTATACACAATATGCTGAAGCACAACCTTACGCTGAAATTTATGATGAAAATGGGCGTTTGCTAAAAGAAACGACTGGAACGACGACCTCGAAAGTGAATCCTTTATGGAAGGTTGCTAATCTATCAACATTCTATGGCAAAATGAAAAATCGAGATTTAACGAATAACTTCCAGTTGAATATTCATATTATGGAAGGGTTAATGTTTAAGGGACAATTGGGACTCCGTAGAACAGATGGACGTACAGATAATTTTACGGATCCCGCAGATCCTATTTATGATGTGACTTCTGCTGATAAGAAAGGAGAATTGAATCGTCAGGAAAATAATAATTGGAGTTGGAACGGGAAAGCCATGTTTTATTATAATCATGTTTTTGGTAACCATTTTATTAATGCTACTGCCGGTGGAGAGGTTTCTGAAAGTGAGTCGGAATCATTATCATACATTTTAAACGGTTTTCAATTGGGTAATATGCATGAACCTCAATTTGCAGCAACTCAGGCAAATCCGGTGAATGTTTCAGAATCAAAGACTCGGAAAATAGGTTTTTTGGCATCCGTGAATTATGCTTATAATGATATTTATTTGTTTGATGGTTCTTTCCGTTTGGATGGGAGTTCTGATTTTGGCCGAGACAAACAATTTGCTCCATTCTGGTCGGTTGGAGTAGGATTGAATGTTCATAATTATGATTTTTTGAAAGGACATTGGCTAATTAGCCGTTTAAAAGTAAGAGCATCTTATGGGGCTACCGGTAATGTGGGTTTCGCTCCCTACACGGCAATAACAACTTTTCAGACGGCAACAGATGCTTGGTTTTTCACAGGTCCCGCAGCTTCTTTGATGGCTTTGGGGAATTCGCGATTGACTTGGCAAACAACTTATAAGTTAGATGTTGGTTTTAATATTGGTTTATTGAATGATAAGATCACTTTGGAAGGTTCGTATTATCGGAATGAGACAGAGGATTTGATTGATGATGTGAAAATTCCAGCTTATTCCGGTTTCACTTCTTACAAAGAAAATTCCGGTTCGACTTTGAATGAAGGATTTGAAATTGCAGTAACTTCTACTCTTTTCCAAAATAAGGATTGGATGGTGACATTTATGGCAAATTTGTCATCTAATAGAAGTAAAATCACGGAGCTGAGTGAGGAGATGAATGCTTATAATGAGACAATTCTTGCTGAATATGAAAAAGAAGATTCTGAGTATAGAGATGTGTTGAGCAGACCTTTGATGTTGTATTATAAAGGGAAGTCGTTGTCTTCTATTTATGCTGTTCGTTCTGAGGGAATTGATCCTGCTAATGGACGTGAGCGTTTTATCAAGAAGAACGGGATGTCTACTTATACGTGGGATGCTAATGATCAAGTTGTTGTTGGAGATACCGAGCCGGATGCAAAAGGTTCTTTCGGGATTAACGTGGGCTGGAAAGGAATTACGCTGAATGCTTATTTTAATTACCAGTGGGGAGGGCAAAGTTATAATTCAACCTTGGCGGACAAAGTCGAGAATGCTCAAATTAGTACACAGAACGTGGATAAACGGGTTTTATCTGCTAGATGGAAAAATGCGGGAGATGTGGTTCCCTATTATGATTTGAGTAAGAACCCGACCCAGAACCCGACCTCTAGATTTGTACAAGATGATAATCGTTTGGATTTTACAAGCCTTTCGATTGGTTATGATTTTAGTCGTCAGTTGATTTCTAAGTGGAAACTTAAAAGCTTGAGTGTGCAGTTCAGTGCGAATGATTTGTGTAAATGGCGTAGTGTGAAAGAAGAGAGAGCTATAAATTATCCATTTGCAAGAAGTTTCAGTTTTTCATTAAATGTTGGATTCTAAATGGTATATGGCATGGGAAATTATGTTAAAATATTGATAGTTGCCGTTACGTTGGTACTTACGGGATGTAAAGATTGGTTAGATGTTACTCCTGTGGGTCAGGCAACCGAGAATGATTTGTTTAGTTCGGGGACCGGTTATCGGTCCGTTTTGAATGGATTGTATAAGTCAATGGGGAAACCGGAACTTTATGGTCGGAATTGGTCTTATGGGATGTTGGATTGTATGGCTCAATTGTATGATCTAAGTTCATTTAATGATGAGATGTGCAAGGCCGCAGCAAAGTTTGAATACACGAATACTCAAGTGTCAGCGAGTATAGAGAGTGCATGGGGAATTGCTTACAATATTATTGCTAATGCGAATGATTTGTTGCAAAATGTTGAGAAGGCTTCGAATGATATATTTGCAGAGGGCGAAATGGAAAGGAAAATGATCATGGGAGAAGCGTACGCTTGCCGGGCTTTGATCCATTTTGAGTTGTTGCGCTTGTTTGCTCCGGCGTTGGTAAATGATGATGGACGTACATATATTCCTTATGTAGAGTCTTACCCGGTGTTATCTGCTTCAAAACTTGGCGTTAAGCCTTATTTGGAAAAAGTGATTGCAGATTTGGAAAAAGCTCGGGAATTAGTTGTTGGTTATGATACGACGGTAAACGGACAAGGAATTAATTTGTCCGGGACCGGGCGTTTTAATAACGATTTTACGTATAATTATCAAACTATATCGGGACAGCAGATAGAAGATTTTGATGCAGCTTCAATAGATGATTTTTTTAAAGGGCGTGGATATCGGATGAGTTATAATGCGGTAACAGCTTTGCTTGCTAGGGTTTGTCAATATGCCGGATTGGAGCAAGAAGCTTTTGATTATGCGGATGAGGTGGTGAAAGCGCATGTGGTGTTTCGGGATGGTTCAAAGAATCTGATGTATAAGGATGATTATAGTGGTTTAACACAGGGCTGGGGTAATACGGAGGAATCTTTTAACAATCGGAAGGATTATAAGACAATGTCGAACTTGATTTTTGCAGCTTATAATAGCTTGTCTTATCAAGGCTCAGGTAGTTGGTTAAGTGCAGATTGGAAAGGCGGAGTTTCACCGAATTGGTTTCAGATATCGGAAAGTTATTTTTCACATGGAGGAGTTGATGAGAAGAGTTCTGATCATCGATGGAATCATATGATCGTTTATGGTGGAGGAGTATATCCTGTTTCCGGGAAATGGTTTATTCCTACAAATTTAGACACTAGGGATAAGACTGTGAATTTGTTCCCTGTGATACGTCTTACGGAGATGAAATACATTATGGCCGAGTATTATGCACATAATGGGAATGTGGGTGATGCATATCGAATTTTAAATGAGATTCGGGAAAATAGAGGGATCTATGGAAGTTCACTTAGTGGATCTACTTGGGTAGAATTTGAACAAGAATTACTTCATGATGCCCGTCGCGAATGGATTTCTGAGGGACAATTATTTTTCCTGTATAAACGTTTGAATGCAGTGATTGTAAATGATAAAGGAACGTTACGTCCTATGACTCTCCAGGAAAGCATGTTTCCTGTTCCGGCAGATATTAAGTAATGATCTAAATCTTGAATCATGATGAGAAGATATTTATATTTTGTGATAATGTTGATGTTTTTGTCTTTCTATTCTTGTAATGAAGATGAAATAAAAATTTTTGACGGACAATCTCAGCTTTATTTTGATAAGTTTTATATGAATGCCCTTCGACCAGGAACAGAAGGGGCAGACTCGACGGTGATGTCATTCTTTTTTTATCCAGATGGTACACAGACAATAGAAGCAGAGGTCGTTGTGAACTACTCAGGATTACCATTAACGGATGATATTGCTTTTAGCTTGAAAGTAATAGAAGAAGGTACTACTGCTAATAAAGATGAATATGATTTGGACGATCAATACATATTTCATGCACGACCTTTGCAAAAAGGACAATTGGATATTCAAGACACGATAAAAATTCGATTGAATTTGTCAGAGCGATTAAAAAAATTAGAGAAAGGAGTGAGATTGTTCGTTGAGTTGATTCCAGGAGAGGGGATTGGATTAGGACAGTATGAACGTCGCCGGGCCGTGATTATTTCATCTTATGTGGCAGAGAAACCGACGTGGTGGGATAGTGAAGTAGAACTAACTCTTTTGGGAGTGTATTCCAGTACGAAATATAAGTTGTTTGTTGAACATGCTGATCCTGAAATGACGATGGATAGAGAGATGTTTGAAGAACGCCCAGATTTGGCTATTGGGTTGGTGTTAAAGTTTAAAGAATGGTTGATTGCCAATCCCGGACAAAAGGATGAGAATGGTAATGATATAACTGTTGTGATTTAATGATTAAAATGTTGCTATTATGAGAAAAATTCATATATTATTTTGTTTGTCGTTCCTCTTGATATTTGGTTGTTTAGAGGATGAGGGAAACTATGATTATGAGGATATTAAGGAGCCGAAATGGTATACAGATCAACCTATAAGTGTGTATGCAACAGAGCATGACATGATGAAGTTGCGTGGAAGAGAGGCTTTTAGGTGGGAGACTGATTCTGTTCAACGAGAAAAAGAGGTGCGTTATGAATGGAGATTGAATGATGTGGTAATCTCTACGGAAGCGGATATTGATCTTCCGGCAGATAGCGTGATTAAATGGGCGAATATGACGGAACTTTGTGGGGCAGGAAAATATTTAAGAGGTTCGTTTACTGTTATTGATAAGGAATATGAAACTCATTTCATGAAATTGGTTTCTTTTTTTATAACTCCTTATCGTGGAGCCGGGGATTGGTTTGTTCTGGTAGAAAAGGAAAATCAAGGAGAATGTTATTTTGTAAAAAGAACGTATAATCGGGATGAGGCGAAAGATGAATTTGAATTACAAGATTCTTTTGGAGATGTGAATGGAATGTCTATTTCTGGTAAACCTAAATTTCTAGGGTATACGAGAACGGCTAAAAATGTTGGTCCCATGGGATCTATTACGATTATGACTGACGAGGTCGCTTATGAGGTAGATGCCGCTACGTTTGAATTACGTTCAGATATGAAGGATTTATTTGAAGGAGGAGCTCCAGCGGACTTTGCTCCAATTGCAAGAGTAGACGCTTGGGAGGCAGATAGAGGGACAGGGTTGTGTACTTTTTTGGCAAATGAAGACGGAAAACTTTATAGACGGCAATTGTCAAAAAATAATTTAGGGGGTATGTTCATTAATACTCCTTATGAATTGGATGAAAAAGGATATAAAATTACCGGATTTGGTACTCGTTTATATGGTTTCACTTCCATTCCCTGTTGGGATGAAAAGAATAATAGAGTGATAATGATTGCTTTTGTTTCTAAACAAGCTGGTAGTGGATGGGGAGATCCGTCTTATTTAGCAGTTAGTTTAATGCCTTTGAAAAGTAATAATTCGTTAACAGATTGTCCTCCGGTTTGGGGGTTTGAAAATGGGACTAACGTATTGAATATGGGATATATGAAGAGTGTTATGTTGTCCTTTACGACAAGTGTTTATATGTATTCTGTAATTTACAATGATGCAGCAGGAAAGACTTGGTGTGGAGAGTTTATGGTAAACCCGATGGACGGATCTTTAGTGCAGTCAGCACCAGGAATGCCTCCTTTTTCTCCGGGAGGGGATTCGCGGGTGATTGAATGTCCCGTGCAAATTTCAGATGATGCTTTAATATTAACTAGTTGTACGGCATATAATACAAAAGCCAATAATCAGGTGGTATATACGGAGGGAAATAATGTAAATTATTTGCTTATTAGTGATGGATATGCAAGTAAGCCGATGATTACAGATTTTCCTGAAAAAATCACCTATATCGGTTATGGAACTTCTCAAACTGGTATGATTGATAGGTATAACTTGTTAGTTGTGGGGGGAGAGAATGGTACATTGAAATTTTATGATATTACGGAACGAGATAGACCAACTTGTGTAAAGACAATGAATTTTGAAGGGAAGATAACAATGGCAAAGGAAATGGCTACAGGCGTTGTTGGTGTAGATGAATATTAGAAAAGTTTGTATTAAAAATCATATTGTATGGAAGAATCAATTGTTAAGGTGGAACATTTATCTCATCGTTATAGCGTGCAATGGGCGATTCGGGATATTAATTTTGAAATTACAAAGAATGGTATTTATGGATTACTTGGCTCCAATGGAGCCGGTAAATCCACAACCATGAATATCATGTGTGGGGTGTTGAAACAAACAGAAGGGGATGTTTATATAAAGGGAGTCAGTGTCAGTAAAAATCCCGTTGAGGCAAAACGACATATTGGTTTCTTACCTCAAGTGCCGCCGTTACACCCGGATCTGACTGTTGAAGAATACTTGGAATATTGTGCGGAGCTACGGCATATTCCGGACCGGGAAGTAAAGAAAGCGATAAAAGAAGTGATGGGGCGTTGTGGTATTTCACATTTTGCCAAACGGGTTATTCATAACTTGTCAGGCGGTTATCAACAACGTGTGGGGATTGCTCAGGCGATTATTCATAATCCGGAATTGGTGATCTTTGACGAGCCGACAAATGGTTTGGATCCGAATCAAATTGTGGAGATTCGCCATTTGATAAAAGAGATTGCGACAGAGCGTACGGTGATTCTTTCAACCCATATCTTGACAGAGGTACAAGCTACTTGTGACTATATCCGGATGATCGAACAAGGAAGTATGGTTTTTTCCGGAACTGTGGAGGAATTTGATAACTATATACAACCGAACACGTTGATTGTTTCTTTGGGATCCGTTCCTTTGATAGCGGATATTCAAGCCCTTCCGGGTGTCGTGCGTGTGGATGAATTGGGTGGTCCTAGATTCCGGATTCAATTTTCTGATCCGCGTGAGGCGATGAACAGTATAGTGGAAGCTAGTTATACACGGGGATGGCAATTAACGGAATTACAACAGGAAAAGAGTTCGTTGGATACCATTTTTGCCGAGTTGTCCAAGAAATAGTATTAAATTTTATTTGCAGTAAAGATGAGAACGATATTTAAGATAGCGAAAACGGAATTGCGGGATTTATTTTACTCCCCGATTGCTTGGTTGATTTTGATTATATTCACGTTTCAAACCGGAATGTTGTTTTCCGGGATGATTTCAGATATTGTACGATCCCAAAGTATGGGAGGAAGAGGGGCTAATCTGACACTCTCTATTTTTGGTGGACAAAGAGGTTTGTTTGTAGCCGTACAGTCTTATTTATATTTATACATTCCGTTGTTGACGATGGGATTGATGAGTCGGGAATTGGGAAGTGGTTCGATAAAATTGCTTTATTCTTCTCCGATTACGAATGCCCAAATTATTTTGGGTAAATATTGTGCCATGTTGATATATGGTTTGATTTTGGTTGGTGTTTTATTGGTTTATGGAATCTATGGTATATGTACGATTGAGAACATGGATATTCCTGTTTTCTTAACGGGACTTTTGGGGGTTTATTTGTTATTGTGTGCTTATGTGTCTATCGGTCTGTTTATGTCCAGTTTGACTTCTTACCAGATCGTGGCGGCTGTAGGCACATTGGCCGTACTTGCCGTGTTGACTTATGTAAAAGGAATGTGGCAGTCTGTACCATTTGTTCGAGAGGTTACTTATTGGTTTGGAATGACAGGACGTTCCGATAATTTTATGTTTGGGATGATTTGTAGTGAGGACGTGCTTTATTTTGTGGTGGTTGTGATGTTATTCTTGTTGATGACGATTATTCGTATGCAGGCAAGGCGACAGAAAGTAAGTTGGTTAACTTCTTTGGGTAAATATGCCGGGGTGTGGGGGATTGCTGTTGTGCTGGCATTCGTTTCTTCTCGTCCCGTCTTCAAGTGTTATTATGATGCCACTTATACCAAATCAAATACTTTAACTCCTAATAGTCAGGATATTATTAATAAATTGAAAGGAGGATTGACAATTACTACTTATGTGAATATCTTGGATAAGTATAATTGGGTGGGTTATCCGAGAGAGTATAATAATGATATTCGCCGTTTTGAGCAGTATACACGTTTTAAACCGGAAATTAAGATGAAATACGTGCTTTATTATGATACGATTAAGAATGATTATTTGGAGCGGGCCTTTCCGGGAATGAGTTACGAGGAAAAAGCGAAAAAGGTCATCGAAATGGAAAAATTGAATCCAGAAAAAATTTTGACTCCAGAGCAGATTCGTGCAAAGATTGATTTGAGAACAACGGAAGGCAATCGTACGGTACGTTTGTTGGAGCGGGAGTCTGGGGAGAAAACCTTTCTGAGATTGTATGATGACCGCGAAATATTTCCTTCGGAATCAGAAATTTCTGCTGCTTTAAAACGAATGGTGATGACCTTACCTACGATTGGCTTTTTGTCCGGTCACGGAGAGCGGGAGACTGATCGTCCGGGAGATCGTAATTATTGTATGTTTACTCATTTGCCGATGTTAAGGCAGGCTTTGGTAAATCAGGGATTTAACTACAAAGACGTAACCTTGGATCGGGAAATTCCGAAAGATATTAATATCTTGGTTATAGCCGAGATGCGTGAAGCGATGACAGAAGTGGAAAAAGTGAACTTTGATAAATATGTTGCTCGGGGAGGTAATTTGGTGATTATTGGGGAGCCTGGTCGACAAGGTGCAATGGGCGCCGTGATGGAACCATTTGGAGTGAAACTTGTGGATGGCTTTTTGATTCAGCCGGAGAAACCGAAAGATCCTGAAGAAGAAAAGAAAGATAATAAGGATCTTGGTCCGTTTGCTGGGTTTGTCGCGCAAAAACAACCAATAGATTTGATTGTTACACAACCAACGAATGAAGCGGTGGAGTTATCATATGTATTCGGTTATATGCGGCCCTATTACGTGGCAGCTATGCCTACTGCTGCTGGTTTGGAATATACAACAGATAAAGGATTTGATGTCGTGCCATTATTTATGTCAGATTCGACTTGTTGGAATGAATTGGAGAACACGGATATTGTTGATCAAGAGGTGGTGTATAATCCGGCTGTGGGAGAGGTTCAGAAATCTTATCCGTTAGCTTTGGCGTTATCTCGTAAGATGGGAGAACGAGAACAGAAAGTTATTGTTTTGGGAGATGCAGATTGCTTAAGTGATGGGGAGCTTACTCGAGGTAGAAGTCCTTTATGGACGGCAAATTCCGTGATTATTCAAGCTAGTTTCTTCTGGCTTTCGGATGGGGAGGTGCCTATTGACGTGAGACGCCCATATCCGATTGATAGAAAATTGTTTGTGGGGGAAACGGGTGCCGAGGTGCTTAATTATGCTTTGCTTGGCGGTTTCCCGGGATTGTTACTTTTCCTTTCTTTGTTCATCTGGTTAAGGAGAAGGGGACGATAGGAAATAAGTTATGTGAGTATGCCGACCGGAATATTATTTTCGGGTCGGCATTTTTTTGATAGCTGCTAAGGAGATGATTTTAAACTATTTATTTTTTACTTATCTCGATGGTATAGGGCTTTACTGTCCGGTAAGAATCGCTATTCCCTTGGGGTGAAACAATTTCTTTTGTACCACGTAGTATGCGACCAAAACGGCAGCACCCGTCACGATCCACGAGATGGGATAGATGACCATCAAAGCGTCGAAACTGGGCAATAAGGGACAGACAAGGTATATCCATAGTAATCGTAAGACACAGGTACCGAACACGGTGAGGATAGCCGGTAGCATGGAATAGCCAAGTCCCCGGAGTGCAGCTCCGGCAATTTCGTATGAGCAGGCAAGGCACTGTGTCAATAAGACGATATTCATGCGAAGTGCTGCATAGTGGAATACTTCCGGACTGGATGTGAAAAAGCTGATGGCGAAGTGTTTTTGCCAGACGAATAGCACGTTCAGCAAGCCGCAACAGGCAACACTTAATAACATCGTCAGACGGAAAATTCTTTTACAGCGATCAATTTGTCCAGCCCCGTAATTTTGGCTGATGAAAGTCACCGCGGCTTGACTGAAAGCACTGACCACGAAATAGCAGTAATACTCGTACGTGAGGGCTGCGGCAGAACCGGCAATAGCTGCGGAGCCGAATCGGTTGACGGCTGCTTGTATGAAAATGTTGGCAATCGAAAACACCATCCCCTGTATTCCTGCGGGGACTCCGATCTGAAGAACTTTTCGTAATTCGGGACGATTGATGCGGAGGTGCTTGAAGTCTAGCTTGAATGGTCCTTGTTCGTGTCGCAGGATGTATATGATCACGCCCGCGCTGAACATGTTGGCAACGACCGTACCAATAGCGACGCCCGCAACACTCATCTTGAAGACAATGACTAACAGTAAGTTTAGCACGGTATTGATGATCCCGGCGGCAACAAGACAATAAAGCGGGCGCTTCGTGTCTCCCATGCTACGGAGAATGCTTGCCCCGAAGTTGTAAATCATGAAGAAGGGCATCCCGAGAAAGTAAATGCGAAGATACAGAACTGCCAAGTCAATGACATCATCGGGCGTGTCCATAGCTTCCAGTATCGGGCGGGCTATGAGTAAACCTACCACGAGTAGTAGGCACCCGCTTGTCAAGGCGATCACGGAGACCGTGTGTATGGCATTTTTGATTCCCCGTTCATCTTTTTGCCCGATGTAGTTGGCGATCACGACATTTGCCCCGACGGATATTCCCACGAACAGGTTAATCATCAAGCTGATCACCGAACTGTTGCTTCCCACAGCTGCCAGAGCCTGATCGCTGGCAAATCTTCCCACGACGGCCACATCTACCGAGTTGAATAACTGCTGCAGGATGCTACTTGCCGCTAATGGCAGAGAAAACAACAGAATCTTGTTCAATAAACTTCCGTGCAGCATATCCATCCGGACCGCACCTTGTGATGATTTATTATGAGTACGCATATTTTGATATTTTCATGATGCGAAAGTACAGGAAACAACCTGATAATAGCATACACGGATTACTTTTTGTTTTATCAATTTTACTGATCGGGTAATAGAGAGGGATAAAAAAATCCGCCTCGTTCGAGGCGGATTCTTTATATAGACTTACTGTATTATTAGCAGTGTCCTTGAGCGCACATAGCCTCAGCAACTTTGATAAAGCCACCGATGTTAGCACCCTTAACATAGTTGATCTTGTTACCTTCTTTACCGAATTTAACGCAAGTATCGTGGATGTCTTTCATGATCTGAGACAATTTAGCGTCTACTTCTTCAGCAGTCCAGCTATATCTCATTGAGTTTTGGCTCATTTCAAGACCAGAAACAGCAACACCACCGGCGTTGGCAGCTTTACCCGGAGCGAAAGTGATGTGAGCGTTAGCATAGTTCACTGCTTCTGCAGTACAACCCATGTTAGACGTTTCAACGATCATTTGGCAACCGTTAGCAACCAATTTCTTAGCGTCATCTTCGTTCAACTCGTTTTGGATAGCGCAAGGGAATGCGATGTCACATTTAACTTCCCAAGGTTTAGCTTTCGGGAAGAATTTAGCACCGAATTTCTCAGCGTAAGGAGCTACAACGTCGTTGTTGCTAGCACGCAATTCCAACATGTAGTCTACACCTTCTTGAGTAAGACCTTTCTCGTCATATACGTATCCGTCAGGACCAGAGATCGTAACAACTTTAGCTCCTAATTGAACTAATTTTTGAGCAGCACCCCAAGCTACGTTACCGAAACCAGAAAGAGCAACTACTTTACCGGCGATTTTCTCACCTTTTTCAGCCAACATGTGTTGTGCGAAATAAACGGTACCGTAACCAGTAGCTTCCGGACGTACTCTTGAACCACCGAATTCACGGTTCTTTCCAGTTAATACACCAACGAATTCGTTGCGGATTCTCTTGTATTGTCCGAACAAGAAACCGATTTCACGACCACCAACACCGATATCTCCAGCAGGTACGTCAGTATCAGCACCGATATATTTGCAAAGTTCAGTCATGAAGCTTTGGCAGAAACGCATGATTTCGTTATCTGATTTTCCTTTCGGGTTGAAGTCAGAACCTCCTTTACCACCACCCATCGGAAGAGTAGTCAAAGAGTTTTTGAAAGTTTGTTCGAAACCTAAGAATTTCAAACCGCCAAGGGTTACTGACGGGTGGAAACGCAAACCTCCTTTGTACGGTCCAATAGCACTGTTGAATTGTACTCTATAACCACGGTTGATTTGTACTTCACCTTTATCGTCGATCCAGGGCACTCTGAACATGATTACTCTTTCAGGTTCTACCATTTTCTCAAGGATCTTGTTTGCCTTGTATTTCGGGTTTGCCTGATAGGTATCCCATACAGTTTCAATCACTTCTTGAACTGCCTGGTGGAATTCTGATTCACCTACGGTTCTAGCCTTTAAGGCATCCATGAATTCTTTAATCTCTGCTTTCATTTGAATATTGTTTAAGTAAAAACTTTAAAAAAACATTTTCATTTACTTGAATTATCAAAATTCGGTTCAAAGGTATGCTTTTGTTTATGATTCCAAAAATTTTTCGAGTTATTTTTTGGTAGGTGCAAACGTTATAATAGTTTAAAATTTCAATCACGATTCATGAAGTGCTATGAATCTGTAATAAAACCTGTTAAATGAGCGTGTAACAATTACCGGGGAGTTGCATCACGTGACCTTCCAGTTCGAGTTTTAAAAGAAGTACGGAGAGGTCATGCACGGGTATGCGTGTAAGTTGATGTAACTGGTCGATATTTTGTTCTCCCCTTTTTAACAGAATCTCCAAGAGTAATACTTCATTATTTGTTATGGGGAATAAATCCAGGGACATCTGGTAGGGTCCGGTTGGGAGAGGTGGCCAGTTGAGAATCCGGAGCAGGTCCTTGATGTTTTCTACCAAGGCGGCAATATTTTGTTTGATCAACAGGTTACACCCGGCGAAGGTCGGGTCTTCCGGTCTTCCGGGAATCGCCATCACGTCCCGGTTGTACGACAGGGCTTGTCGGGCGGTAGACATGGCCCCTCCTTTTATGGGAGATTCGGCGACAAGAATCGCCTCGCTCATGCCTGCCACGATACGATTGCGTTGGAGGAAATTTGTCGGTAAAATCTGTGCGCAAGTCGGAAATTCTGAAATTAAAGCTCCCCCTTGTTCCAGAATTTTTTCGGCCATATTTTTGTGTGAGGCGGGATAAACCATGTGTAGGCCGTGCCCGAGAACGGCCTGTGCTTTTAAACCGTAATGCATGCACGCCGTGTGGGCGGTAATGTCGATCCCGTAAGCCAATCCACTGATGATATTCGGGTGGTAACCTGTTTCGGCCAGTTCATGGAGCAACGTGTCTACTCGTTTCTTGCCCATTTCGGTTGCTTTGCGGGTTCCCACGATGGCAATATTCTTCGAGTCGGAGTCATCCAGAATCCCCTTATAAAATAGTACGAGTGGGGCATCCGCGCAATGTTTCAAAAGGCGGGGATAATTCGAATCTTCGATCCCGCATACCCGGATGTGATGTTTTTCCATGACGTCCAACTCCTGCTTTGCCATCTGTAACCAGCGGGAGCGTTCGGGTTGGATGTTTGTCAGGTTATTTTCCCGGAAAAGAGTCTCTATATTCTGATCTGTTTCTTCGAAAAAGCCGGAAATTCCGCCACATTGTTGGAACAAGGAGGCAAAAAGAGCATTGTTAAGCCGGGGTGCCATGGTGATGGCAACCCTTGTCAGGACCGAGTTTTCATGATTCATACGCCGATATTTAAAAGTGATTTATGACAAAAATACACCTTTATAGTTTAAAAAGCGAATGAAATGGAGAAAATGAGTTCATAAGGTTTGTAAAGTTTATAAGGTTTATAAAGTGTCGGGAGTCCTCCGGACAAAATCTATTGGCAACTCAAGCTGCCATGGACAAAGGTCTCGCAGGAGACCAAGAACTTTATAGACCTTACGAACCTTATAAACCTTATAAACTTCTTCTCTTTTGGGCATCTGATTAAAATAGTTTAATTTTGTACGGAAATACAGGATGAATGGAAAGTATCATTTTTACCACGGATGCCAGCATTGTCCTTGCCGAATTGCTGGGAGGAATCAGGCACGAGAATTTATTTATCGTGGCGGATAAACACACGGTCGGTTTTTGTGATCGCTTGTTTGAGAAGGTGGATTGGATTCCCTCTCACGTGACGGTTCTGGATTGCGGGGAAGAGTATAAGTCGATTGAAAGCGTCAGCCGGATTTGGATGATGTTGAGTAAACGGGGGGCGCGTCGATCTTCCATTCTCGTGTGCGTGGGAGGTGGTGTCGTGACGGATTTGGGAGGATTCGCGGCTTCCACGTTCAAACGGGGGATGCGTTGCATCAATGTTCCCACGACACTGCTGGCGCAGGTTGATGCATCCTTGGGCGGTAAAACCGGGTTTAATTTCAACGGTTTGAAAAACGAGATCGGCACGTTCTCCATCCCGGAAAAAGTGATTATCGATGTCCATTTTTTAAGTCATTTACCCGTGCGGGAACGAATGTCCGGTTTTGCGGAGATGATCAAGCATGGTTTATTATCAGACCGGGAGTATTTGACCCGGTTGTTGAGCTTGGACTATCAAGAAACGAGTCCGGAAGATTTTCTGGAGCTGATTCGGCGTTCCGTGACGATAAAAGATGAAATTGTCTCCCAAGACCCTAGGGAACAGGGACTGCGTAAAGTGTTGAATTTCGGACACACGATCGGGCATTCCATCGAAAGCTTGTCTATCATGCGGGGGATGGCTCTCTTGCACGGGGAGGCGGTGGCATTGGGATTGGTGGCCGAATTGTACCTGTCCGTCAAAGAAAAAGGTTTCCCGGAAGAAATTTACCGGGAAGTCCGGAATTTTGTTAAACGATATTATCCGAACTATCCTCTGATGGAGCATGTTGATACCTTGTATGAATTGATGTTGCATGATAAGAAAAACGAACGGCGGGGAGTGAATTTCACGTTACTCCCGGGTATCGGGGAGTTTTCACTGGATAATTATTGTTCGAAAGATTTAGTGGTTGAGGCATTGAGCCAAGTGTAAATAACGAGTGGAATTATGGATCGAGTTATCGCGTGGGACAAGACGAAGATTGAAGGTGTGGCTGTTTTACCGGCTTCCAAGAGCATCTCGAACAGGGCGCTCGTGTTATGTGCCTTGGCAGGATGCCCGGTGCCGGAGAACTTGTCGGATAGCGATGATACACGGGTGTTGCGGGAGGCCCTGTCCACTTCAGACAGGTTGGTCAACGTGGGACACGCCGGAACTGCCATGCGTTTCTTGACAGCTTATTTTGCCTTGAAAGGCGGGGTTCGGGAATTAACCGGTTCGGAGCGTATGAAACAGCGTCCCGTGCAGGTATTGGTGGATGCTTTGCGGGAATTAGGTGCGAGTATCACCTATATGGGGGATGAGGGTTTTCCGCCTTTATGGATTACTTCCGCACCTTTACAAGGAGGGCGTTCCCTGTCGTTAGATGCGTCCGTGAGTAGTCAATACGTGTCGGCCTTGATGATGATTGCCCCTTTGCTGCCGGGAGGTTTGACTCTCGATTTGGAAGAAAGAATCGTTTCTGCCGCTTACATACGGATGACGGCCGGCATGATGCGCTTGTTCGGGGTAGACGTGCGTTTTGAAGGGAAAAAGATTATTATTCCCGAGAAGGGGTACATCCCGGTAAACCTGCGTGTGGAATCCGACTGGACGGCAGCATCTTATTTCTACGAGATGCTTTCTATTGTCAGGCAGGGGGAAATCTTTATTTCGGACTTGAAAAAAGACAGTTTGCAAGGGGATGCGCTGCAATATAGATTGTGGGAACAATTAGGGGTGCAAACAGAATGGCGGGAATCGGGTGTTCTCTTGCGGGTTGCCGGTGAAAACACGGGTTTGTTCGAGGCGGATTTCACGGAAATACCCGATCTGGCTCTAACTTTTATCGTGACTTGTTGTTTAAAAGATATTCCGTTTCATATTCGCGGCTTGGAAACTTTGTATGTTAAAGAGTGTGACCGGGTGGCCGCTTCGATTCGAGAGTTACATAAATTGGGGTATGATCTGGATGTCCCCGTGCATGGCGAGTTGTCATGGAATCGGGAACGGAATACGTTGATTTCATTGGAAATAGATACTTATCAAGACCATCGTATGGCAATGGCGTTTGCTCCTGTCGGGTTAAAGTTACCCGGTTTGGTCATCCGCAATGCCGGGGTGGTGACGAAGTCTTTCCCTACATTTTGGGAACAGCTGGATAAATTATTGATTTAATCATCCGATTAATCACGAAATCATTTAATCGGCAATCACGGAATCTATTTATTTATGGAATCATTATTACAATCTTCTTATTTTGCGTTGTTTTTAATTGTTGCTCTAGGTTTTATACTGGGACGAATTAATTTTAAAGGAATATCGCTGGACGTGTCAGCGGTCATTTTTATCGCCTTGCTTTTCGGTCATTTCGGGGTAATTATCCCGAAAGAACTGGGAAATTTCGGGCTGGTACTATTTATTTTCACGATCGGAATGCAGGCCGGACCGGGATTTTTTACCTCGTTTAAAGCGAAAGGGAAAGTGTTGGCAATTATCACGTTATTAATCGTGGCCACGGCAGCACTGACCGGAATCGCCTCTAAATATTTGTTTGACATTGATACGCCGAGTGTCGTGGGATTGATCGCGGGAGCGTTGACGAGTACGCCGGGTTTAGCTGCCGCTATTGATGCCACGGGTTCCTCGTCCTCTTCCATTGCTTACGGGATTGCCTATCCTTTTGGGGTGATCGGGGTGATTCTGTTCGTGAAACTTTTACCTAAGATATTACGCGTGGACATCCGTGCGGAAGAGAAACGATTGGAAGCCTTGCAACAACAACAATACCCGGAGATCAAAACGGCTGTTTTCCGGGTGAGTAATCCGAACGCTTTTGACAAGAGCTTGGCTGATCTGCAAATTCGGACCATGACCGGGGCCGTGGTTTCCCGTTTGGTTCACGATAACCTGACCGAGATCCCGACCCCTCTATCCGTGTTGCGGGAGGGAGATTTGATCAAGGCGGTAGGTTCCCCGAATGCGTTGCGGCAGTTAGAAATCTTGGTCGGGGAAAAGATGAATCAGGATTTGCCTCTGGGGGATAGCATTGATATGCAGTACGTACTGTTGACGAATAAAGAGGTGGCCGGGAAGAGCTTGGGGAGTTTGAGCCTGCATCAGAATTATCACTGTACGGTGACCCGTGTGCGTCGTTCCGGTATTGACGTGGCCCCGAGTCCCGATTTGGTTCTGCGTTTTGGTGATAAGCTGACGGTAATAGCCCGGAAGGAGAGCATGAAGGACGTGTTGAATCTTTTGGGGAATGACAAGAAACGTTTGTCGGACACCGATTTTTTCCCGATAGCAATGGGTATCGTGTTGGGTGTGCTTTTCGGAAAAGTGAATATCTCTTTTTCCGATAGTTTCACCTTTTCTCCGGGATTGACGGGAGGAATTCTGATCGTGGCTCTGGTTTTGGGTTATCTTGGTAAGACTGGACCTATCGTGTGGTCTATGTCCGGCCCGGCCAATCAATTGTTACGTCAATTAGGGTTGTTACTGTTTTTGGCGGAAGTCGGGACCTCGGCAGGCGTGAATCTGGTACAAACTTTCATGGATAGCGGGTTAACCCTGTTCGGGGTGGGTTTTGCTATTACCTTGTTGCCGATGATCGTGGCTCTGTTGGTGGGGTACTACGGTTTCCGGATCAATATTTTGGATCTGATGGGAACGATCACGGGAGGAATGACAAGTACACCGGGATTGGCTGCCGCTGATTCCATGACTGACAGTAACATCCCGAGCGTGGCCTATGCAACGGTTTATCCGATAGCGATGGTATTTCTAATTATCTGTATTCAACTATTAAGTATGTTAATTTGAACATAAATTACGAGGAATACTTTTTATAAGTGGAAAATAAAAAATATTTTTGTCTCGCTATGATTCAAAATAAGTGCAAAATTGGATGAATCAATATTAATAGAGAGATTGCGACGGAATGATCGAAAAGCCTATTCAGATTTGTTTGACGGGTATTTCGATAAGTTGTTCACGTTTGCCCTGAATATGGTTTTCCGGGAAGACGTGGCCAATGATATTGTGCAGGAGGTCTTTATTGCGATCTATGAAAAATCGGTTCTGAAAAATTACCAAGGTTCCTTGAAAGCCTATCTTTACACGAGCGTGCGCAATCGTTGCTACAATTACCTGCGGGATGCGAAAGTTGAAGATCGTAACATGGCGTTATACGCCGAGGCGGCAGTCTATTCGGACAACGTGGACATGATCGATCGGGAGGAGATTCTGGAGAAAATCCGGGAGGTGTTGGACGAGTTACCGGAAAAATGCCGGGAAGTGTGCCTTCTTCGTTTCGTGCATGGGTACAAGTACAGCGAGATTTCCGAACAGTTGGGGATGAATGAGAATACCGTGAAGGTACAGTTGCATCGCGGGTTGGAAAAGTTGAAACGTTGTTTCTCGGATTATGATTTCGTGCTAGTGCTTTTCATGTTGACGGTTTGTCTTGAATATGTATAGGCTGTTTCAAATCGGCTCCATTCGTGTGTTGTGATGTGCGTGACCCAGGTAGGCTGTTTTTGTCCTTGAAAAACGAGATCTCGGAGGAAGCTTCTGCCGGGTATGGTTATCATGTCACAATTAAATTGTTATTATAGACCAAACTGAATGTTAATATATCCTATCGTAATACAAATATTTGTTATTGTTATAGGAGCGGGATAGGGGAGGAATGGGAGCGGAATGGGAGCGGCTCGCAATATGATAACTGGATGATGAAATTATAATTACGATTTTTTACATTAGTTTGGATTTATCTCGTTCGCAACATTTATGAAATTGCGGGGGATAATCGAGTTGCAAAAAAAACGATATCACTTGCGAATGGAAGGTTTGATTTTAATGATAAGATAAAATTCTGAAATTTCTTCATCTCTCCTGTAAACATTTTTCAAGGTTTCGTGTTATAGGGACGAAATTTTTAGAAAAATACTATGAAAATGGATTGGAGGTTGATAAAACGGAGCTTTACTTCTTCACTGGATGAGGAGGATAGGCAGGTTTTAGAGGCTTGGCTGGATGAATCGGAAAGGCATCGGCAGCTCTACGAGGAGATGAAACGTTTCGTGGCGAGGCGGGAGAATTTCCAGTTGGATGTGGAGACAAAGAAACGATTTAAACGGGATTTCGAGACGAGAGTTGACGAGGCTTACCGGAGACGGGGACGACGGGTATGGTTGAAGGTGGTGAGTTATGCGGCGATGTTGGCGTTGCCGATTATTGCGGGAATGTTACTTTGGACAAGGCAATCCGTGGTGGAAGGTGTGGATTACGGTATCGGGCCTATCGAGCATGGCGTGAGAAAAGCGACGTTGGTGTTGAATGACGGGAAAGTCCTTGCTCTTGATACTTCCCGGATGACACTGAAAGAGATTGACGGGGTGACGATTCACACGAATGATCAAGCGTTGGTTTACGTGGATTCTTTGGATAATAAGGGTGTTAATTTACAGAATCGGTTGATTACTCCTAAAGGGGGAGAGTACACGATCATGCTGGCCGACGGGACGAAAGTGTGGGTGAATGCGGCAACGGAGATTCGTTACCCGGTGAAGTTTGCGGGTAAGGAGAGACGGGTACGGTTGGAAGGAGAGGCTTATTTTGAGGTGGCAAAGGATACCGAGAAACCGTTTATCGTGGAGGTGAACGGGATGGAGGTGAAGGTGTACGGAACGCGGTTTAACGTGAACACTCGTCGGGATGACCAGATCCAAACGACATTGGTGGAAGGTTCCGTGTCGGTGAAACCGAAGGGATTGGCGGAAGTGATGTTGAAATCAAATCAGCAAGCGGTGTTTAACAAGCTCGCGGGACGGGTTTCGGTTCGGGACGTGGACGTGTTATCTTACGTGGCGTGGCAGCGAGGAAATTATTATTTCGAGAACAAGAGTATAGGCGAGATACTGGATGAACTGTCGTTGTGGTATGATATTCAGGTGTTCTTTGTGAATAACGAGGTAAGAAACGAACGGTTTAGCGGGTATTTGCCCCGTTACGAGGAAATCAATGGGTTGTTGTTTCTGATCGAGAAGACATCCCATGTGCAGTTCGAGATAAAAGGTAGAGTGATAATCGTGCGAAAATAAAATTCCGGACAAGCGGCTACTTATCCGGAGTTTGAATTCATTCGGGTAAACAAATGCGACAATGTTTACCCAAGTAGTTTTTTAATTCAAAAATCAAATGTATGAAAAAAAAACAAAGTTTTTACTATTTCTATGGTAAAAAGAATTTATTGAAAATCATGAGGTTATTATTTATTTTGATGACAATGACCAGCATGACGATTTCTGCCAATAGTTTCTCGCAAGAACAGCGGGTGACGTTGGACGTGAAAAATGTTGGTGCGATGGAACTATTTAAACAGATTCAGAAGGAGACGAATCTGTTCTTCGTGTATAATGATACGGATTTGATTTCGTTCAATAAAATAACAGTTTCTGCCAAGGATGAGGCCGTGGATGTTTTGTTGAACCGGGTCTTCACGGGGTTGGATTTTTTGTTCGAGGGAAACGTGATTATCGTGAAGCCTTCGATCGCTAGAGATGACGAGAAAGAGGTTAAGAAGTATGTTATCAAGGGAAAAGTGGTTGACGAGAAGAATCAACCACTACCGGGTGTAACGATTCGTTTGGATAGCACGACGGTTGGGTGTGCTACTGATGCGGCGGGAAGGTTTGCTTTGACATTGCCCGTGGCATCCGGCAAATTGATATTCTCATTTGTTGGTTTTAAGATGGAAACGAAAACTTTTAAAGCCGGAGACGAGTTGCTCGTGAAGTTGAAAGAGGAAGCGTCCGACTTGGATGAGGTTACCGTGATTGCTTACGGTGAGCGGAATAAAAAGGAATTGATTAGTTCCGTGTCGTCCGTGAAAGCTAAAGATCTGGAAGAGGTCCCGTCTTCTAGTTTAGAGAATTTGTTGCAAGGACACATGGCAGGAGTGGAAGTGAATAACGTGTCCGGAGCCCCGGGAGGTGGGGGTACCCGTATTGCAGTTCGGGGATATAACACGTTGATGTTGGATGGAAAAAGTGATAATACTCCCTTGTATGTGGTAGATGGTGTGCCCATTCAGTCGTTCACTTCTCCTTTAACCGGAACGAATACTTTGGCAGAGATCGATCCGTTGACTATCGAGTCTGTCGAGGTACTAAAAGATGCAGCCTCTGCGGCGATTTATGGTTCTCGGGCCAGTAATGGCGTGATTTTGATCACGACGAAGAAAGGGAAAACCGGACAAGCTACTTTCCAGGCAAATGTTTCTTATTCATGGAGTTTTTTACCGGAGACCCCGACCCAGATTCAGGGACATGGTGAGCGTCAATGGTGGATTTATGCGGCGAAGAATTACGCTACGGGATATTTTGTAAATAATAAAGTACAGTGGCCCACGTCCCCCGAGGAAGTTTACGGAACTACGGGAGCGTATGATTTCTTTTGGGGAAACGGGCGAAAAGAGAGCGCCTATTTGAATCGGGCATTGCAGGATAGTTTGAATCCGTTTTATAATAATTCCACAAATTGGTGGAAATATGTGTTTAAGACTGGTAAGACGTTGAACGCGAATGTACAGGCATTCGGGGGAACCGAACGTGTGAAGTATATGGTGGGATTGGGTTGGTATAATGAAGAAGGTATTAATGTGGGTTCCGAATTTTCAAGGGCGAATTTAATTTCAAACTTGAATTTGACACCTCGGAAGAATTTGACATTCGATGCACAGTTGTCTTTGAGTTATTCGGATATGAGTATGGCGTCCGGTGGACTGGGGAGTGGAAATATAGCCTATATGACAGTGAATCCTGCAGGAACCTCGACTTTGTTTCCGGGTTCAGGGGTTGCTTATGATAATATATTTCAGAATATCAATGAGGTTTCGGAGAAGAAATATGATTTTGGAATTCGAGTAAATACACGCTTGGCTTATAAGGTCATAGAGGGACTGGATGTTTCGGCTTCTCTCGCGTTGGATTATGCCCAATCTCAAGTGAATCGATTTGAACCGAGTTCGATGGATCCGAATTACGGGTTGAGTAAATCGGAAGGAAGAATGAATGGGGCGATGTTGTTGCAGACGGAAGAATTGTTACATTATAATTTTTCGTTGCGTGAGCGGCATAATTTTGATTGGTTGCTAGGATTCTCTTATACTCGTGAATCATTTAATAATTTAGAGGGAGTAGGAAAGGGATCGCCGAGTAATTACATTCATTATGTCGTGGAGGGAATGCCCGTGATGAAGGATTTGAATGGTGTGCCGACAAACATGCAAACTTTCGGTTCTGGTTTTCAAGAAAAGAAAATGGTCAGTGTCTTTGGACGATTGGCGTATAATTATGACAAAAAGTATTTGATGGAGTTTACGTTACGTCGGGATGGTTCGTCCGTGTTCGGTAAAGATGTGCGTTGGGCTACTTTCCCCTCAGTGGCTTTAGGGTGGAATTTCTCGGATGAGAGTTTTATGGATAGTTTCTGGTGGCTGAGTCATGGGAAGATACGTGCGTCTTGGGGTAAATCCGGACAGACGTTTAAAGATCCTTATTTAGCTCAAGGGGTAATCAATATTGCCGGGACGTTCTTGGGTGTGTCCGGGTTACAACCGGCCCAGTTACAGAATTCTGGGTTGACTTGGGAAAAGTCCGATCAATATGACTTGGGGCTGGATGTCGATTTGTTTGATTATCGTTTGAAAATGAAGTTGGACTATTATTATAAATATACCTCTTCTATATTATGGAATGTAGATCTTCCGGGATCGATATATTTCTTCAAAACGAAGTGGGATAATGCCGTGGAGTTGTCTAACGAGGGGATTGAGCTGGAAGCACAATTCGATATTTTGCGGGATACGGAGGTGAAATGGAGAGCTCGTTTTAATATTTCCCGGAACTGGAATCGTTTGGAGAAAACAAATACGGGAATGGATCTAGGCGAACAGTTTGTTATTGGACGTCCGATAAATCAAATTAGAGTATATCGTGATTTGGGATTGGTTCAGAATGAAAATGATGTTCCGATAACTTGGGATCAATATGGTGTGCCTAGACCTTTGGGTAGTGGAGGGATGGCTCAACCTACTCGTCCCGGCATGAGGCATATCGCTGATTTGAACGGGGATGGTGTTATTTCGGAAGAGGATAAATATTTTGCAGGTTCTCCTTTACCATTGGCGTATGGGGGTATTGCCAGTGAGATTAAATGGAAAGGATTTGATTTGAATGTGTTGTTTAATTATTCTTTAGGAAGGAAAATTATCAATGCGTTTAAATACGGGGCTCTGAATTTTAATCCCATGAGTCTAGGGGCGCTTTTTGAAGATTACCGGAATGTTTCTTTCTGGCAGAAACCGGGAGATGAGACTGATTATCCCGTGATGTCGGCGATTAATAGTTATCATGTCGGCCAATTTGACGGTATCGTGGATTCTAATATCGAGAAAGTGAATTTTATTCGATTGAAACAATTGACGTTAGGCTATAATTTCCCGACAGAATGGATGAGAAAGATTCATTTACAGGGAGCGCGTGTGTTTTTCACGGGCGAGAACTTGTTCTTGTTAACTAATTATTCTGGGCTTGATCCGGAGAATGTGGATACGATGCACGGGATTGATCGGTTGGAAACTTTCCCGTCGGCAAGGAAATTAACATTGGGATTAACGGTAAAATTTTAATACATGAAAAAGATACTCTATATATTGATGCTCGGGCTTTTCACGTCTTGTGACAGTTGGTTGGATGTGCAGCCGGAGACGATCGTCAGTTTTGATAATTTTTTCCAGACAGAACAGGATTTGGAGTCTACCTTGTATCAATTACAAGATTACATGAATTCACAATTGTTGGATTTAACCCGGCAAGAACCGGCAGGTTTTATCGAGGATGGCGATTATCGTAGTCAACTTTACTTGTGGAATCCGTCAGAAATGCTGGAGAGCGTGGCTACCGATTGGAGAGGAATATATTATGTGGTCTACATGTCCAACGTTTTATTGGATAACGTGCATAAGGCCAGTAAAGAGGTTACGCCTGAACGGTTAGACTATTATCGTGCCCAAGCTTATTTTGGAAAAGCCATGGCTTATTTTTTTATCAGCCGTCGGTGGGGTGAAGCTCCTATTACTCTTAATAGTACTTCTTCTGAGGTACTTGGGAAGAAGCCTTATTTGGAGGTGATTGATACGGTTATTGCTAACGCGACGAGGGCATACAAGATGTTGCCGGTTCAAGCGGATTTGGTGGATCGTACGGGAAAAACAATTACATCGAAACAATTCGGATCTAAAGGGAGTGCTTGTGCTTTGCTGGCTCATGCTTACGCGTGGAAAGGAAGTTTGATAGATGTGATGGGTTTGGAAGGCTCTTCCCGGGATTGTTACACGGAAGCGGTGAAATACGCTACTTGTTTGATTGACGGTGATGCTGGGGATTATAGTTTGGTGCGTAATCCTGAGACGTTGTGTGAATTGTTTTCCGATAACACAAAAAACAATCCGGAGGCGATCTGGGAGTTTACTCTGGATACGCAATCCGATTTCATTATATCCGCTTTCATATTAGCCGGTGATTTTATCGGTTTTCCGGTGAAACCGGAATACACGGTTGATAGCTATATGTCACGTGGAATTACTTATGCAACGGTTGAAACGCTTTATGATCCGGATGACGCAAGGAAATCAGCTTATTTTAGTGATTATGAATTTTATAAGGAAGAACTCGGGTTGTCGCATTTCGTTTTTTTGAATAAATGGCGTGGGGTTTTGACGGAAGCTGACCCGTATGATCCGGGTAGCGTGAGAACTATTGCGTTTACTTCAAATTTGGCTTATTGGCGATTGAGTGATTTTTATTTGTTACGGGCCGAATGTAACGTGAAATTAGGAAATACGGAGCCGGCTCAAGCTGATTTGAACGAGATTCGGGGATTTAATAATGCTAAATTGTATCCTCATAGTAGTGGAGACGAAAAAGGTTTGCAGTATGCTATTTTCCACGAAAGGGAGAGAGAATTGTTGCTGGAGGGACATCGTTTTTATGATGTCGTTCGAAATGGAGTTGAGTACGTTAATGCTTATTTGCCGGGTAATCTGGCAAAATTGACCGTCAACGAGATCAAGGATGGTGCATTGTTTTTATCCATTTACAAGTCTGCATTTAATTATAATGATTTGTTGATACAAAATAAATATTGGGCTCAATTTGAATAAAGGTAGATATGAAACAAATTATATTATTAGGATTGTTATTGTCTGTATTCGTGGGATGCACGAAATATAATGAAATTAATACGGGTATCGCACAGAAGAAATATCCGGGAAATATGTATGAATATTTTCACTCCGATTCTTACAACTGGGATTCTCTGTTATTGTTGATAGATTACACCGGTTTGAAGGAATATTTTACGGGAGAGAAAGAGGGATACGAGACGATTACTTTTTTCGGACCGACAAATCATTCGATTCGTCGATGGATGTTGAATTATGTGGAACAAGGGATGTTCCCGTGGGATCCGCCCGTACAACTTTATAATTCGATGAGGGAATTGGTTGATGGTCTTGGGGTAGAGGCTTGTCGGGAAGAGATATTGAAACATGTTGTAAAGGGGAAGTATGAAGTGAAGGATATTCCGAGGGGGACAAGTAGTGACCCTTTGTCCGGTGTGATGTTTACATCTGCTACGGGGTTTAAGTTTAGAGTATTTTCTTTTAAAGAACCGTATGATGATGTTCCGGAAGGTGGTGCGTTGATAATATACATCGGTACGGGCAGGGAGTACACGACGATGCTTGATATCGCTTCGACTGATATAGAACCTACGAATGGAATAGTACATTCGATGTCATATACTTATACCGTGGGAGAATTAAAATAATGAAAGGAGACAAAATGAAACAGTTTGTAATATTTATATCGTTGATACTGCTTGTTGTAAGCGCGTGTCATGATGTTAAAGAGGGATACTTGAAAGTGGATCATGCTTGTTACGGTTCAGATACACTGTTTGTAAGGACGGAATTGGATCCCATGTATGATTATAATGATCAGACGCGATTGGATAATGAAGCTCCTTGGGTAACGACGAATATTTCGGGAGTTTTGGGAACCGAACCGTTAGAGTACGAGTTTGTGAGTGTGAAGGCTTCGGAAGGCGGGGATGCGGTTTTATTTGCTCAAGATATTACTGTCGGGGGATGTGGTAAAATTCAGATACCATTGGTACCGACAGCACCTAAGGGAACGTATCTTGTTTCGATCAAAGTGAGCAATGGTGATCATTCCGCGATTTTGTCTGATGTGATTACAATTATAATAAAGTAAGTGATGATGAAAAGATATTTCATGATGTTGTGCTTCACCCTGTTTATGGGGTGGAGCATGGTCGGAAACGGACAAGGTATTCAGTTTTTTAAAGGGACTTTTGATGAGGCATTGGTAAAAGCAAAGGAAGAGAAAAAGTTGATATTTGTAGATTTTTATGCCGTGTGGTGTGGTCCTTGTAAACAGATGGTCGAGAAGGTGTTTGTTGATGAGGAAGTCGGGAAGTTTATGAATGATAAGTTCGTTTGTATGCAGGTTGACGTGGAAAAGGCGGGATGGCAAAAAGAGACTGCGGAGAAATATAATGTGACGGTACTGCCAACCTTGATATTTTTTAAGGCTGATGCCAGCGTGGTAACTCGTTTGGCCGGGGCTAGGGATAAAGCTGATTTTTTACATTCGGTAAAAGTAGTTACTGGGGAACAGTTGAGTTTTGAGAAATTGTACGACCGGGCTAAATCCAAGAAAGATTTGGCTGATATGCAGTTGGTGTTAAAGCAAGCACCCGAGTACGTGGGTAGTTTACAGGGAATGGATGCCCAGAAATGGATCGTGCGCATCGAAAAGATGTACAACGAGTACACGAAAGCCAAGATGGGGCCGGATTTTATCAACAAGGAAGATTTACAGATTGTAAGTACGTTCAATAGGAAGAATGTGAAAGATGATGCTGTGATGGAATTCATGGTGAAGAATCTGGAATCCTACATGAACAAGTTGGGTGAGGCTCCCGGAATTCTGTTGGTGGAGTATAATAACAATATCATTGGAGATTTGGCTAAAGCTGGTAAGGAAGAGTATAAAAAATATTTGGAAAGGATTAATGGAGAGCTGGAAGCGGCTTATGCTATTATGCCCACGGGAACCTTGACCCCTTATGAGAAGTTCAAATATTATTATGACGGGATGTATTTGTTGTCTTACAAGAAGGATGTGGCTTCGTTCGTAGAGTTAATGAATAAGTATCTTGCAGCTTTGGGTGATCAGGTAGGAGCGAATGATTACGGGGAAATAGCCCAAAATATGTACGTCATGAGTAAGGGGAAATTGAATAACGAGCAGTTGGGACAAGTGAAGGAGTGGTTGGTGAAAGCTATGCAATACGAGGGAACAGGATTAATCGATCGGATCAATTTCGTGACGATGTTGGGAGACACGTACAAGGCGTTGAAACAGTTCGATAAGGCAAAAGACGCTTATAATCAAGGGTACATGGAAGCTTTGCAGATTGAGAATAAGATGCGTTCTGCGCAGATTCAAATGATTATGAAGCAGAAATTGGAAGCGCTGGAATTAGCAAAATAAAAGATATGAGGGGATTATTATTTTCAATTGCGATATTTCTTTTTACAGCCTTTACTCCCTCGGTAGCACAGGAAGGAATGGAGGGGTTACGTTACGGGAAGTTGGAGAACGGGTTGACTTATTACGTGAAACATTCCAAGGCAGAACCGGGACGGGTGAGTTTTTACCTGTTGCAGAATGTGGGTTCCATTTTGGAAGAGGATCACGAGAACGGGTTGGCGCATTTTCTGGAACACATGGCCTTTAACGGGACGACTCATTTTCCGGGTGGGGTGATGCCTTACTTGAGAGGGAAAGGTATTTTCACGTTTAACGCCCGGACTGGCATCAATCAAACCGTGTATAATATCGAGGATGTGCCCACGGCTGACGGGGGATTGGTCGATACGTGTATGTTTATCGTGAAGGACTGGTGTAACGAGATTTTACTAAAAGAGAAGGATATTGATGACGAGCGGGGCGTGATTATCGAGGAGTGGAGAAGTCATTATGACGTGGGACGACGTTTGCAAGAGGGGAGCGCTCCCGTGGTGTATAATCACACGAAGTATGCCCGGCGGAACGTGATCGGTACGGTGGAATTATTGAAAAGTTTCTTGTACGACCTGTTACGTGAATTTTACCACAAATGGTATCGTCCCGATTTGCAGTGCGTGATTATCGTGGGGGATATTGACGAGGTGGAGTACGAGAATAAAGTAAAAGAGATGTTCGGGCGGATCCCGGCACGGGTGAATCCGCAGGAACGCTACGAGGTGGAGATTCCCGACCGGGCGGACTTGGATTACATGCTGATTCTGGATCCGGAGAACCGGTCGAAGATGATCTCTTTCCACCAGAGGGCACACCGAGTCGATGGGTTGGATGAACTGGAACGGAAATCCTACTCGTTCAAGGCTCGCATTTTTAATGCGATTTGGGGGCAACGGCTGGCACGTATCGTGAATGCCAACCAAGAGAAGTTTTTGAGTGCATCGGCCGAGTTCGGGTCTTTCGTGCGGAATTACAATGGATTCTCTCTAGACATCGTACCTTATAAGGACAAGGATGTCGAGGCGTTTGAACAGGTGTGGATGGTATGGGAAGAGATTCGACGGTTCGGTTTCACGGATGTGGAAGTGGAACGGGTGCAGGAGGCGCTTTTCCAAGAATTGCAGAAAATGGAGAGTGCTGCGGAGAAGGAGAGTAATTCTTACTACGTGAGCGTGTTCCAGTCGCATTTTTTGAGTGGTTTACCTTTCCGGGAGCAGAGCGAGGAGCTGGACGTGTTGAAAGAGGCGTTATTGGAGATCACACCAGAAGATATGGCCGATTGGATTCATTCGTGGGCCACGGATTCGAACCGGATTATCGTGGTGTCAGGTAATGATAAGGATTACAAATATTTGACCAAGGATCAGGCGCTTGATGTCATGGCGGAGGTTGCCGAGAAAGACATCCAGCCGGAAGTGATTGAACACAAGACCCCGGAAGGATTTGATCTGAAACTCCAAGGGGGAACGATCAAGAAGGTGAAAAAGCTGGACCGGTTCAAGGCGGAAGAATGGACATTATCCAACGGGGCTAGGGTGTTTTACAAGTACGTGGAAGAGGGGAATGGTTTCTTCTCCATGGCTTGTAGCAGTCATGGCGGGCGTTCCGTGGTGGATGCTGAGGATTTACCGACGCTGGCAGCGATGCAGGCTTTGGCAATGAAGTCCGGACTATACAAGTACGACCTAAACACGTTGAAGGATCTCGTGCAGGGTAAACAGATTCGTTTGAACATGATGGTGAGTGATTACACGGAGGGTTTTGTTGGTAGTACGAAAGCAGACAATGCCGAGTTGTTGTTCCAGTTATATTACCTGATGTTCGAGGAACCCCGTTTCGAGAGACCTCAGTTTGACAAGTACGTGGAACGTGCTAAATATATGTACGAAAATCGTCGTCAGACTCCACAGGATCTGGTTCAGGATTCGATTCGGAAGTTGACGACTCGTATCGACGATCGTAACCGGGATTGGGGTGCGGCTTATTTCGACAAGATGAATTTCGAGCGGATGAAGTCGCTTTACCGGGAACGTTTCTCGAATGCGAAAGAGTTCACGTTCTGCATCGTGGGTGATATTGACCGGGACGAGGCCGCCCGCCTGACGTGTGAATATATCGGCTCGCTGCCTTTTCGCAAGGGGAAGAAGGAGGAATATATCATTCGTAATTACGACGTGGATACCGACACGATTGCCCGCGAGTTCAAGGTGGTAATGCCGGGAGACAAGGGAATGGTGAATTTGATGTTGGAGAATGATGGGAAGTTTTCCGATAAGGAACAAATGGCCTTGACAATTTGGGGACAGATGTTACGGAATCGCTTGTTTGCGATCGTTCGGGAGCAGGAGAGTGCGACGTATGGTGTTAACGTGGATGCCAACTGCACGACTTTCCCGTATCGTAAAGCCACTTTAATGGTGGGCTTCGAGACGCAACGGGACAAGGTGGAACGGATGAAGGAGATCATTTATAACGAGTTGGAAAGAAGTAAAGATGAGCTTTTCTCGGAGAGCGAATTGTCGCCAATTCTGATCTCTATCCGGCGGATGCAGGATCAACAGGGCGAGAATATCGGCATTGACTACTGGATGAACGTCTTGAATACTTATGCCGAGAGCAAGGTGGATGCCACGAATCATAAGGCTTTTGACAAGATGCTGGAAAGCATGACGGTCGAGGATGTTCGTAATGCAGCCCGGAAGTTTTTGAAAAATGTGAAAGTAAGAGATTGGGTAATAAAGTCGGAAGAGGTGAACCCGCTATCCGATTGGGAAAAATAGTGGAGAGAGTGTGACTTGTGAAAGGAGGAGTGTCAAAAGTCATTTTTCAAACTCCCTCCCCCCTTCGGGGTACTCCCTCTATAAACAGAGGGAGAGTTGAAATACTTCCTGTCTTCGGGAAGAGTCACCAGCTCCTCCTCTGTTTATAGAGGAGGTGGCACGAAGTGACGGAGGAGTTTTTTGAGGATAAAATGACTTTTGACACACCCTCCTATTTTTTTAGGTCTTAACCCGAACTTTTGTATATAGCCTCCGTATATACCCTCAGAATTGAAACAGAAAAGGAGATGATGAGGAATTATACTTTTGTCGTGGCATTGTTGGCGTTGTTTTTCACGGGATGTGAGGAGGCAACGATAAAAATAGGGAAGGATTTTTTGTCCCACAAGACCAACGAGTTTGATATTACGATCGCCTATCCGGTGTTTACCTCTCAAAAAGCCGAGGTGGAACAAGGATGTAAGGCCGTGAACGGGGAGATTTCCCGGTTGATTGACAGCTTGCAAAATGATTTAAAGGCACAATTGAACGAGTACCTGCAAAAGGCACGGGAGATGAAGGAAGAGCCGATGATCCCGTTTGAATTGGATGTTAAGGATAGCGTGTTCATGGCGGATCGTCATTATATCAGTGTTCGTCTTGCGGTTTACACGTTGACAGGAGGGGCTAACGGGCTGACGGAGTACTATGCGGTCAATTACAGCTTGAAGGACAAGAAGTTTTTGCGTCCGGAGAGTATCCTGAATTATGACAAGAGTGCTGAGATTGACAAGCAGATTCAACGGAATTTCAAGAATCCGGAGAACTGTTTCTCGGAAATTCCCACGTTGGCAAATGTAACCACGATAAACTTTTCGGGAGGTGATATTTGCTTTACTTATAATCCACTGGTTTTAGGGGCCCATTATTGTGGAGCGGCGGAAATATCCGTACCCCGTATGTTATTGAAAGGTGATTTATTGTTGAAATAGATAGGGAGAATTGTAGGGAAGACGAGGGCGATCCGAAAGGATCGCTCTTTTTTTGCATTGATATTTTTGAAAAAAGTCATATCTTGCAGGCTTGAATTGATGGAGTGATATGTTATTGTACCAATTTAATAAGGGAGATGAGCGAGCATTTAAAAAGCTGTTTGACAGTTTCTTTAAGTCGTCATGTGCTTTTGTTAAACGTTATATTTCGGATCATGGGGCGGTGGAAGATGTAGTGCAGGAGACATTTATAAATCTTTGGGAGAAGCGGGGAATTTATTCGGATATGGTGTATTTTAAAGCTTATCTTTACAAATCATTGTACAATAACGCTCTTTTTTATTTGCGGCAGCATAAGGTAAGTGAAGACGTGGACCCCGGGATTGAAGATGATACGGAGTCGGCATTGAATGCAATTATAGAAGAAGAGGTTCATCGTGAAATCATAGCGGCAATAGATAAATTACCCCCGGAACGAAGGCGAGTTGTGGAATTGAGTATGGCGGGTTACTCGCAAGAAGAAATTGCTGAAAAATTAAATATTTCTGTAAACACGGTTAAAACACAAAAAAGGAAGGCCTACGCTTTTTTGCGAGAAGAATTACAACATTTGTTTGTTCTGTTCTTAATGCTATTGCATCTTTGATATTGTTGATTTATAGTGTTTTGTTGTTGGACGATTGTGAAAATTGAAAAATAATTGATTTTCGAGTCACCCCTAAGTTTGTTTTTTGCATATTAGAGATGTGAAAGGTAATAAACAGATGGAAAAATATAGAAAGTCAATAGAATTAGCGGAGAGAATTACCCGGTATTTGAAAGGAGATCTTTCGGATACGGAGATGTTGGAGTTGGAAAAGAGTTTGGAGGAATCTTCGGACGGGACTCAACTTTTGACAAAAATCAGTGATCAAAAGAATATAGCAGCTAAACAGGCTATTTATGAATCATTTGATGCGGATAAAAGTTGGGATAAAATTCGAAAAGCAACCGGAAGAAAGGTACACGGGAAAATTTACCACGTGTTCTGGTATGCTGCGATATTGATGTTACCTTTGATGGTTGCTGCTTCTGTTTGGTATATTGGTCGTGTGGAGGAGTTAGAACGTCCGCAATATATCGTGGATGCTTATTTCGAAAGTCATAAAACAATATTGGAATTGCCGGGAGGACTGTTTGTGGATTTGGATACGGTTAGAAATATAGCAAAAGAATTAAATGAATTCGGGGTAACTTTGGAGGAAGGGCAAGGATTGAATTATTCCGGAATAGACAGTATCATTGATGATAAAATTGAGTATCATCGGATAATTGTTCCGAGAGGTGGAGAATATAATTTGAAATTGGCGGATGGGACTGACGTCTGGATGTTTGCAGATTCGGAGATTCGTTTCCCAACACGTTTTAAAGGAAATAAGCGTGAGGTATACCTGTCGGGGGAGGCTTATTTTGAAGTGCATCATGATCCCTCTCGTCCATTCTACGTGAAAACGACATCGCTTGATGTAAAGGTGTTGGGGACAAGTTTTAACGTGAAAGCTTATGATGATATGGATGTGGTGGAAACCTCCTTAGTCGAAGGGGTGGTTAGTGTGAAAGATAATGTACTACGTCCGAATATGCAGGCTGTTTTTCATAAGAATACGGGAGACTTTTCCTACCGGAAAATTAATGGAGATAATTATCGTTTGCGAAAGGAACGGGTTTTTGTTTTTGAAAACGAACGTTTGGATGATATTTTACAGGAAATGGCTCGTTGGTATGATTTCGATATTTTCTATCAGAATCCTGATATTGCAGATAAACAGTTCGGTCTCAAATTGGAAAAATACGAACATGTGGATTCTTTGTTAAGGATACTGGAATTGACGGGTGAAGTGAAGTTTTCCATTAAGGGAAGAATATTAACTGTAATGAGTGGAAGTTAATATTATGCGTGTGTAAAATAAAAAACGGGTAGAGGAAATTTTGTGGTGATTATTTCCTGCAACCCATTTGCTTAAATTAAAATCAATTTAATTCTTCAAAGTTATGAAAAAAAACTTTTGGTCGTGGCTCCTGCACGATAAAAAAAGGGGAAAAAATACAATGTGCATGAAATTATGCTTGTGTCTGATCCTTGTTTTAGGTGGAGGTGTATTCAGTAATACGTTTGCACAGGGGGAGAAGTTGACATTGAAGCGGGAAAATGCTTCGATGTTGGATATTATTCTTGCCGTGGAGAAGCAAAGCGGTATGACGTTCGTATATAGTATGGATGCGGTGAATAAAATCGGGAAAATCACGATTGACGTGAAAGATGTGTCGATTGACAGTGTGATGAGTGTTTGCTTGCAGAAGACCGAGTATACTTATTCTTTGGAGAAAAATGTAGTCGTGATTAAAAAGAGACCAGCTAACGAGATTGCCCAGTCAATAGCGGAACAAAAAAAGAGAATCATATCTGGAACGGTCGTTGATAAACAGAAAATGACCTTGCCGGGAGTTTCTGTCTACATAAAGGGAACGACTATCGGAGTTGTGACGGATGTTAGTGGTTCTTACAAGTTGGAAGTGCCTGTTTCGACGAAAGTATTGGTATTTTCGTTCGTCGGGATGAAGACAAAAGAAGTTGCCTTAGACAAAGAGAATGTGGTTAATGTGGTTATGGAGGAAGAGGTTTCCGATTTGGATGAGGTGACTGTAGTGGCTTATGGCGAGCGTAAAAAACGAGAATTAATCAGTTCTGTTTCTTCCGTGAAAGCCGAGGATTTGGACGAGTTACCTTCTGCTAGTCTTGAGACTTTATTACAGGGGCATATGGCTGGAGTTGAGGTGAATAATATTTCCGGTTCTCCTGGTGGTGGTGGTTCTCAGGTTGCCATTCGTGGTTATAACTCGTTGATGAACGGGATGACGGATAATTCTCCTTTGTACGTGATTGATGGTGTTCCGGTAAATTCATTTACCTCTCCGGTAACAGGTACGAATACATTGGCCGAAATTGACCCGTCTACGATTGAATCGGTGGAAGTGTTGAAGGATGCTGCTTCTGCCGCTTTGTACGGTTCCCGTGCTAGTAATGGAGTTATTTTGATTACAACAAAAAAAGGACGTGTCGGTCGAGGAAAGTTTACGGCTAACGTGTCTCAATCTTGGTCTATCCTTCCGAAAACACCTTATCAGGTAATCGGGCATGGAGAGCGATTGGCTCATATTCAAGCATTACGAGCAAGACGGGTTGGCTATCAGGATCGGGCAACTTACGGATATATCCTGCCTGATTCTTACGAGAGTGTATACGGAACCGGTGGCGTGTATGATTATTTTTGGAATAATGGTAAAAAGATCAGTGATTCGTTTATTGATGGAGATCGTATCTTGCATGATAGTTTGAATCCATTTTATAATAATGCAACGAACTGGTGGAAACATAGTTTCCGGACAGGTAAAATTCTGAATGCGAATTTGCAGGCATCTGGAGGTACCGAGAATTTCCAATATATGGTTGGATTGGGATGGTATGATGAGAGTGGAATTATGTTGGGTAGTGATTTTTCTCGTGTGAACATGATTAGTAACCTAAAAATTATTCCTAGAGAGAAGCTGACTTTGGATGCTCGTCTTTATTTGGCTTACACGGATAGAAGTAAGGGTGCTGCCAATACCTCTTTTAGTCAAGCAACAGCTTTCGAAGGATTGACAGTTGACCCGAAAGTAAATTCTTCCCTTCTTCCTGGTAGTGGTTCTGTGTTGGATGAGGTATTGAAACGTTTGAACGAGACTTCAGAAAAGAATTATACCTATCGTGTCCGTGCGAATATGGGATTAACTTATAATATCCTTACCGGATTGGATTTCTCGACAACTTTAGGAATCGACTTCTCTCAATCTAAGAAAAATGCGTTTGAACCGAGTTATTTGAATCAAGATAATCTGAGTAAGTCAACCGGAGAAACGGGGAGTTCCACGATGTTCACGAACGAGAATCTTCTTCGCTATAATAAATCTTTTAATGAGATACATAATATAGATGTTTTATTGGGATTGGCCTATACGCGGGAGTCTTCTGATGCTTTGAGTGGTTCGGGTAAAGGGGCTCCAAGTGATGACTTGTATTACGTGACAACTGATTTTCAAGATATTATAGATATAAACGGAACTGCCACCGCGATGAAAGATTATAAGTCAGATTTCGAGGAATCTATTATGTTGAGTTACTTTGGACGTTTGGCATATAACTATAACAAGAAATATTTGACTGAATTTACGATTCGTCGTGATGGTTCTTCGGTATTCGGAGAGAATGTGCGTTGGGCGACATTTCCTTCTGTCGCTGTTGGATGGGCTTTCTCGGAAGAATCTTTTATGGATAGATTTTGGTGGTTGAGTTACGGAAAGATACGGGCTTCTTGGGGTAAACAAGGAAAAGCTTTTCGTGATCCTTATTTAGCTCAGGGAACATTGAAGGCAAGTAATAGTTTTATGGGTGTGATGGGAGTTGTGCCGACAACCATGTTAGCCAGTGATCTGACATGGGAGGAATCTGATCAATATGATATCGGTTTGGACGTGGATTTGTTTGATTACCGGATAAAATTGAAATTGGACTATTATTATAAATATTCTTCTTCTTTGTTACAGTTAGTTGAATTACCCGGAAATGTTTATTACCACACGCAGGCTTTACAAAACGTTCTAGAGATCTCTAACGAGGGGTTGGAATTAGAAGCTCTTGCTGATATTTTCCGAGATGGTCCGTTTACTTGGCGTGCTCGATTTAATATTTCCAGAAACTGGAGTCGTTTTGAAAAATCTAACACGGGGATGGATTTGGGTACGGTTGTTATCGGACGTCCGGTGTATGGTGTATACGCTTATAATGACTTAGGAATTATCGAGAGTGAAGAGGATATTCCGGTTTTTGTAGACCGATGGGGAAATAAGAATCCCTTGTCAAGTGGATCACCAACCCAACCTTTTGTACCGGGATTGAGAATGATCGAGGACGTGGATGGGAACGGAAGGATCAATGAGGACGATATGGTGTACGTGGATTCGGCTCTTCCCATTGCTCATGGTGGTATCGCGAGTGAACTTACGTGGAAAGGATTTGATTTGAATGTGATGTTCACGTATAGTATCGGGCGTCATATTATGAATGCGTACGCAACACCACTTAGTTACACTTCCTTGAGATATAAGGATAAACCTTTGTTTACGAATGTGGCAGATGCGACGTTTTGGACAAAATCGGGAGATAAGGCTGACTATCCCGCTCTTATGGGATCATACGGGTACGTGGGCCAGTTCGATGGGTGTTATGCTTCAAACATTGAGAATGTTCATCATCTGCGCTTGAAACAATTGACGTTAGGTTATAATGTACCTAAAGAGTGGCTGAAAAGGGTGAATATAGAAGGGATTAGATTGTTCCTGACGGGAGAGAACTTGTTTTTGTTGACGAACTATTCCGGTTTGGATCCTGAAACAGTAAATCCGGCGAGGGGAGGAATTGATGATTTCTCAAATTATCCTTTGGCACGTAAATTCACGTTAGGTTTAACTTTAAACTTTTAATCATGAAGAAGATATGCGTACTTGTTATAATGGCTTGGGGAATGTTTTTTTCCTCGTGTGATAGTGTGTTAGATGTTACTCCGGAGAATGAAATCACTTTTACGAATTTCTTTAAAAGTGAAGAAGATTTGAATGCTATAAATGCTCAGATGCATAGTTTTATGAAAACATTGGGTGCGGCAGAGAATATGCATGTAAAAATGGGATTAATTTATGATTACACGTCTTCTGCTACCAATAATGATGTAAAAAAATTGTTACCGACAGCTGTGGTTAATGGGGTCGGAACCAATTGGAATATACATTATAACGTGATTCATTTTGCCAATTTAATTCTGGATAATATTCATCGAGTAGGGGATTTGACTGAGGATCGGAAGAATTTCTATTTGGGGCAAGCCTATTTTGCTAAAGGATATATGTACTATTGTTTAGCTCGTGATTGGGGAAATGCCGTGATTACGAAGGATAGTGAATCACAAGCAATGCTGGGGAATAGTACGGCAGAAGAAGTTTTGGCGGAGGCAATTCGTAATGGGAAATTGGCTGAGGGAATTTTGGGGAAATACGAAAATCTGGTCGATTTAAGTGGAAAGCCTTTAGCAACAAAGCAATATGGGAGTAAAGGGGCTGCCACTGCTTTGCTTGCACATGCCTATGCGTGGAAAGGTTCTATGATAGATTTATATGGTTGGAATGATGATGCGAAGGAGGCTTATGAAGAGTCTATTCATTGGGCTACCGAGTTGATTGAAGGGCGGGCTGGAGCATATAGTTTGGAGACTTCTGTGGAAAGTTTGTGTGTTAATACTTTGAGTGGGTATGGAAGTGAAAATATTTTTTCTTTGGCATTTGACGAGTACGCTTCTGCTTATCCGATGACAACATCGTTGGCTCGTTTTTTTACCACTTGGCCGGTAAACACGACAGCGACCCCCGCGGCGGTAAAAACTCGTTCTTACTGTGTGAAAGCTTCCCGTATCCAAGAAATGTACGAAGAAAAGGATGAACGTCGTAATAGCTTTTTCTATAAATTGGATTCGATGGCAGGAGTGAATACGGCTACTACTGGCGGATATGCTTACGTGTATAAATGGAGAGAAGGTTATTATAAAACAACCGTTACGGGATCCGTGAATATGATTAGTGTAAAAGCGGATTATGTGATGTGGCGTTTGGCCGACATTTATTTGTTACGTGCAGAATGTTACGCTAAACTGGATGATTCTCGGGCTAAAGATGATTTAAATGTGATCCGTCGTCGGGCTAAAGCAACGGAATATCCGGCTGCAGGGGAAAGCGATATTCGTATGGCGATTTTCCGTGAGCGTGAAAAAGAGTTACTCTATGAAGGACATCGTTACTATGATGTCGTACGTAATAATTACTTGATAGAGTTAGATCCGGTATATGCAGAGCTAACGAAACAAGATATTCAAGATGGAGTTCTGTACCTACCGATTCATACGAAAGCTTTTACAATGAATGATATTCTGAGACAAAATCAGTATTGGTTTAAATTTGAAAATTAATGATATATGAAAAAGATACTATTGGCAATTAGTATAGTGTTAACTATTGTATCCTGTACAACGGATTACAATATGAATAATACGGGATTAGCTAACGGGAAATTTGACGGGACAATGTATGATTATTTTCATTCGGATTCTTATAATTGGGATTCATTAATTATCATGATTGACCGGGCTGGATTACAGGATTTGTTTAACGGGGAAGTGGAAGGATACGAGGAGATTACCTTTTGGGGACCGACGAATAATTCCATTCGTCGGTGGATGCTGGAAGGGGGAACGGGTGTTCCGAGACGTCTGAAAGATTTAAGTCCGGAAGAGTGTCGTAAATATGTGATGGCTCATGTGGTAAAAGGTAAAACGATGCTAAACGATATCCCTCGCGGTACGATTAACATGGGGAGTGTTTCTGGAGGCATGACAATGTACGGAGAAGATAACAAGAATGAAATGTGGGTGTACACGGAACAATTACCTTATAATGGAGTAATTGATGTGGGAGCCGTAATCATCAAAATTCGTTCGATGAGAACTTTGGTGGATATTGACATTGCTTCTTGTAACATTGAGCCTACAACCGGGGTAGTACATTCTCTGCACCCGAATTATACTTTAGGAGAGCTTTAATCGTTGTAATATGTGAATTTTACCAAGATGAAACAGATATATTTACTTTTATTCGGAGTGTTGTTTTTTGTTGGATGTCACGATACAAAAATCGGGTATTTAAAGACAGAAAATGCAAGTTACGGTATTGATTCATTGATAATTCGTAAAGAATTGGATATGACAAATGCTGATGATAAAAATCGGGTTGAAAAGGAGATCCCGTGGTTGACGGATAACATACAAGGCGTTTTGGGTACGGCTCCTATACGCTATAAATTGTCGGGCGTGAAAGCTCCTTCCGTAGAGGCTGAAACTATTTTCTTGAAAGAGTTTAAAGTGCGTGGGGGTGGAAGAATGGAATTGCCTCTTTACACGGAACTACCTGTTGGTAGATATGTAGTGTCACTTTATTTATCTAATGAAGATTATAGTGCGGTGTTAACAGATGTGTATACATTTATTGTGAAAGAAAAGTAATGAAAGCGTTATATTTTAGTATCGTTTGTTTCTTCCTATTGGGAGGGAACGTGTCCGGACAAGGGATTCGTTTTTTTGAAGGCTCTTTGGATCAGGCTTTGGAAGTTGCTAAGAAAGAAGGTAAACTCGTGTTTGTTGATTTCTATGCGGACTGGTGTGGACCATGTAAACAATTAGCAAAAGAAGTATTTTCGAAAGATGAGGTCGGCGTGTACTATAATGAAAAATTCATTAGTGTTAAAGTGAATACGGAAGACGCTACCAATAAAACTTATGTTCGAAAATACAAAGTAAGTTCATTGCCAACATTGGTATTTATGCAAGCTGATGGAAAATTAATTTCCTCTGTTTCAGGTACAATGGGAGTGGACGATTTTATTGTAGCCGGTAGAGTTGCTGCGGGTGAAGAGATGAGTTTTGAAGCGTTGTATAGTAAATATAAATCTAATTCAAAAGATTTGAATTTATTACAACAGTTGTTGGAGAGAGCCCCGGGATTTGTCGGGATACAGGAGAAAGCCGTGGATAAGCAAAAGTGGATAACTAGAGTGGAGGATTTGTACAAGAAGTACATTGATAAGAAGCCTATAGAAGAAATGGTCAATAAGGATGACTTTAGAATTATTCGTACTTTTCACAAAATAGACGGGCAGGAAGATCCTTTTTTGGAAAAGATGATCGATCATCTGGCAGAATATAAGGAGAAAGTAGGCAATGCTCCGGCTGGTTATTTGTTGGAATACAATAATAAAATAATGTCACGTTTGGCTCGGGCGGGGAAAATGGAATATAAAAAATACTTGGATCGCGTGAATGGTGATCTGAAGTTGGCTTATGATTTGATGCCTGAGCGTGCTGTAAGTCCTTACGATCGAATCAGATATATGTATGAGGGAGAATATTTGATTTATTATAAGAAAGATGTTAAAGCCTATATGGATCTACAAGAGGAATATATTCATGCATTAGGAAAAGAAGCTAATGACGTGGATTATGGTAGTGCCGTACAGACTTTGTATGAAGCTACTGGAGGTAAGATTTCGAATGAATGGCATGAGAAGGCTTCCCAATGGATTGTTGAAGCGTTGAAGACTCCTAATGTTCCGTTGATGAATAAACTAAATTTGATAGTCTTGCTTGGAGATGCTTCGCGGGAGTTAGGGAAATATGATGAGGCGAAAAAGTGTTATAATCAAGCTTTTATGGAGTCTATGCAATTGGAACATCAAATGACTCAAAGGGGTATTCAGATGTCTTTGAAGAGAAAATTGGCGAAGTTGGATTTGTTGAAAAAATAATAAATAGTTCGTACAAGGTCGTGTTTAAATTTTATACATTTGTATAATACACACAAAAAACAAAACACACAATGAAAAGTACACTAATTATGGCTGTTTTTATGGCATTCGTTTTTATAGGATGCCAGCCGAAGGTTCAGGATTTAAACGTGAAGAATGAAAAGGTTACGGCGAATTCTGAGAATTGGGACATTACGGTAAATCGTTCTATGTTCTCGTCTGCTGATGCGAACGTGAATAAAAGTTGCGAGGTATTGAACAAGAAGATTGAGAAGTTCGTGAATGATTTGCAGGATAGCTTGAAGACTGATGCGAATGAATTTTTCCAAGCATGGCAGGGATCGGGAGAAGAACGTCCTGCATGGATATACGAGTTGCAGGTGGGGGATAGCGTGTTTATTGCAAACGACCAATACGTGAGTGTGCGCTTGATTGTTTACACTTTCACGGGCGGTGCGCATGGAATAACGAATTTCTATACCTTCAATTATGACGTGCAGAATCAGAAATTCTTGACGAATCAGGAGATTCTGAATTATACTAACGAGACTCAGATTAATACCCAGTTGAAAGCGAATTTCAAGAATCCGGAAGGTTGTTTCACGACAGATCCCACGTTGAAAGATGTGACGGCCGTTAACTTTAACAAAACCTCGGTTTGTTTCACTTATGGGCAATATGTTCTGGGTGCTTATGCTTGTGGGGTGGCTGAAGTTGCTGTTCCTCGGACGGCATTGAAAAACGATTTGTTGATTAAATAAAGTGATATTGCTTTATAAAAATTGGCCGGAAAGCTTTCCGGCCAATTTTGTTTTGTTCATTTTAGTAAGGCAGCACTTTCAACCAGCCGGATAAATTCTTTTCGATACCCTTCCGGATCATAGCTTGTGGCTTGTTTGGCGAGGTCGATAACGTTATCGAATGTTAAGTTGTTCTTATAATCTGAATTTTGTAATAACATCCCGAATCCGGCAACAGCTGCAGAGAAACGGAAATTCTCGGAACTCTTTTTTATAGGTGTATCTTTGTCGATAACGGCTACTTCCATTTTAGAACTTTTGTGCGAGTTCGGTTGTTTATAGCGAAGTTTTACGGTTAATAATTCCGGACAATCCGTTAGGGTTTGCTTTTCATCTTTTCCTGTTTTCTGGTATTTCAGCGGGTCAATGGTGGGAGCAAAATTACTTTTAACTCCGACCGGGATGATTTCGTACAAGGCAGTAACGCTATGTCCGGCTCCCATTTCTCCGGCATCTTTCGTGTCATCGTTGAAGTCTTTCGCTTCCAGCAGGCGGCTTTCGTAACCGATCAGGCGATAAGCTTGAACTTTAGCCGGATTGAATTCCACTTGAATTTTCACGTCTTTGGCAACCGTGAAAAGAGTTCCTCCGAATTCGTTTACTAATACTTTTTTCGCTTCCGTCAGGTTGTCAATATAAGCATGATTCCCGTTTCCTTTCTCCGCGAGAACCTGCATCCGGTTGTCTTTATAATTTCCCATTCCGAAACCTAAAACCGTCAGGTATATACCGGTAGCCCGTTTTGTTTCAATCATCTTTTCTAATTCTTTGGGTGAAGAAATGCCGATGTTAAAATCTCCGTCAGTGGCTAGGATAATGCGATTATTTCCCCCTTTAATGAAATTGTTTTCGGCAACCCGGTAGGCTCTTTGGATTCCATCCCCACCGGCAGTACCGCCACTGGCATATAATCCATCGATGGCAGCCAGAATTTTGGCTTTATTACTTCCCGGGGTAGAGGTAAGTACTTCTTTTGTTTGGTTCGCGTAAGTAACAATCGCTACTCGATCTTGTGGACGAAGTTGTTTCACGAGTAATTTCAAAGATGATTTCAACAGCGGGAGTTTGTTGGAGAAATCCATGGAACCGGATACGTCAATCAAGAATACAAGATTCGAGGCCGGAAGGTTTTCCGTGGCAATTTCTTTTGCCTTGATCCCGATATGTACCAGTTTGTGCTGCGTGTTCCATGGGGCGTAGGAAACCTCGGTGGTGATACTTACCGGGTCATTTCCTCGTGGGGCGGGGTAATCATAAGCGAAATAATTCAGGAACTCTTCCGTGCGTATGGCATCGACTGGAGGAAGTGTTCCTTGATTAATAAAACGTCGTACATTAGAATAAGCTGCGTTGTCCACATCGATCGAGAACGTGGAAAGAGGTTCATCCAATGCCAACAGGAAGCGATTGGCGGCGAATTCGTTATACTCTTCCGTGTTTTGCTCGGAAGCTAACGTTACGGGCATTCCGGAACGGAGTTTAAGCACGGCATTTGCACGATGTGTGTCACTGTATCCGGTAATAATGGTTTCGCCTACGATTGCCGTTTCGTCATCTGTATTCAGATAAACGTTTAATTTTGTCTCCTTTACCGGGATATAGAGAATTTCTAACCCGATAAAACTGAAACGTAAAGTATCTCCTATATTTGCTTGTATCGTGTAGTTGCCCTGAGAATTGGTGACTACGCCAATATTTGTGTTTTTAATGAGGACGGTTACCCCGGGTAATACTGAACTATCTGCGGCAAGCATCACCTTACCACTCACTTGAATCTTTTGGGCTGAAACGACATTGGAGAATCCAATGAATATAACTAATCCCCATGCTAATTTCTTTAAAACGCTATTTGTTTTCATAAGCTGTTATTTTTAAATTAATTTTATCCTAAGATGACAGACGAAAAGAAATTCCATAAATCTTTAGAGAGAATTTTTTTAATTCTTATATTTGTAAAAATCAATGTATAAATAGTGAAGCGGGGTCAAGAAAATATAACGGATGAGGAACTGCTGAAACGATATTGTGAAAGCGGTGACTTGGCGTATTTCGTGGAGGCTTATAAAAGATACATGCCCTTGGTATACGGGGTAGCCTTAAAGTATCTAAAGCGACCGGAAGATGCGCAGGATGCCGTTATGCAACTATTCGAAGAATTGATTGTGAAGGTAAAAGAGACGGAAATACAATCCTTCAAAGCTTGGCTATATACTTGTATTCGCAATAACTGCTTGATGGAAATTCGGAAACGGAGTAAAAATTTGTCCGTTTCTTTAGACGATTCTTTTATGGAATTTTGCGATGATTTTCATCTTACTGTTGTAAACGAGAGGGAGAATCGAGAGAAATCGTTACGGGAATGTATCGAGGGATTACCTGAAAGACAACGTGTCAGCGTGAAATATTTCTTCCTGAATGAACTTTCGTACAAGGAAGTGGAAGAACGCACGGGTTTTTCTTCGAAAATGGTAAAGAGTTTTATCCAGAATGGGAAACGGAACTTGAAATTGTGTTTGGAACGTAAAGGAATAACATCAAATGAAACGGATTGACGACATAAAAGAATACCTGCATGGCAACCGGAAAGGTAAGGCTGCTAACCGTATGGAGCGGGAGGCTTTGTCCGATCCGTTCTTGTTCGAGGCATTGGAGGGGTTGACTTCGACTCCCGGTGATCCTCTTGATGGCCTGATTCGTCTGGAACGTCAGTTGAATGAGCGCTCCCGTTCATCTCGTAAACAAAAACGGACATGGATGTATATTGCGGCCTCGTTTGCTATTTTGCTAGCTTGCGGGACATGGTGGTTTACCCGGCAAGAGAAAACTTTTGATGTACCCGTGATGGCAGTTGCTCAATTATCTGATTCTGTGAAAACCAAAGAGAGAGCGATACTGACACTTGAAAGTGGAAGCACAATAGATTTGTTTGATAAAACGGATTCTTTGACAGTGCCTCCGAGCGATAAAAAACAGTTGTTACGCTCGGATAACAGGGCGGTAAGAAAAAAGGATTCTGTACGGGAGATGGTGATGGAGGAACTTGCTGATCAGGAAATTTCTTTGGCAAGTGTTCAGATGGAAGATACTTCCTGGCTGGCAACCCGGAAAATGAAAGTAAACGATAATCACGTGTCGGGTATAATAACGGATGGAAAGGGTAATCCTTTAGCGGGAGTGACTGTACTCCTTTCCGGCTCGACGATGGGGGTAGTCTCGGATGCCAACGGCCACTTTAGTTTGGATCTTCCTACACCAGAGGGGTTACTTACCTTTTCTTTTGTCGGGATGAAATCTCAGCATATTTTGGTTAAGGCGGGAGACAAATTGCAAGTGAAGATGGAAGAAGACGCAGAAGAAATGAATGAGGTTGTTGTTACCGGTTATGGTGTTGCAAAAAAGAAAGAGGTGGAAATGTCCAATATAAAGATAAGGGGAGTTTCTGCTATAACCAGTCTACAAGATGTTGTACTTGATACGTTGGTATCTAAAGATGATATTCTCCATTTCAATCAATATATGGAAAAAGCTTTACGCTATCCGAAAGCAGACTTGGATTCGAATAAAATGGGGTCTGTAATACTTTCGTTCGAGTTAAACAAGAAGAAAGTTCCCAGCCGAATCCGCATAGAGGATGGTTTCTCGAAGGAGAGTAATAAAGAGGTTATTCGATTGTTGGCCGAGGGGCCTAAATGGGAGAACACGCCATCCGGTAAGCGAATACAAGCCAGTATTCATTTCACGATTGGACAGAATGGCGAATCCCATAAAGCCATCTTAGTGGTGTTACCTTCCGGGAGGAAACCTTAGAATAGAAGATGAACGTCTTCCTCTATCTTGCGAATGGCGGGATAAGCCCCGAAATGTAAATTCTTTTTCAATTGATCGTCAATACTGTTCCGGTAGCCGAAAAGGTTGACATGAGGCGGTTGTTGTGAACCGGAATACGAATCTTTCGCGATCCTCAGTACCTTTTTACAAACTTCCCGGTTTAGCATATAAACCATATCATAAATATTATGCCCCCGGATAAAGAGATACGTGGTGTCCGGGGTTAGCCCCATCTTTTGGTATTTTTCCTCCAGAATCGAAAGGTTCGCTTTTGGGTAATTCTTCCGGAGTTGGGCAAGTTTTTGTTCGATCCGTCCTTTCAATTTGTTTAACTCGTGGCGTCCGTTCTGGCGGATGTCCGGTCGACGTTGCCATTGAAACGAAATCAGTTCGTTGAAATCGGCGATCGAGAATCGTTTGGGATCTGCCACTAGGAAATATAGATGCCACAGGAATAATTTGTACACGATATTCGAATACTCTTTCAGAAATTGGTGAAAATCGAACACGTTGTTAGGTAGGGTCGTGATCCGGTAGCATAACTCGTTCAACCCCTTGTCATAGCAATGATGGTTCTCGAAAGAGTAGGTATAGGTCTGGAAAATGTAATGTTTTACATCAATCCCTTGTTCTTGCAACAAATAGCGATAGTCACTGTCTATGCAGATAAAAAACTTCGGATTCAAATATTTGACATATTTCAGGCATTGCGTCACGCCTCTGGTTTCATGGCCCCGTTCGTTCCGGGAACCCGCGATAAAATGAAACCGGTCATTCGGGCGGAAATGTTTGAAAATATTGCTCCAGAAAATAATATCGTCTTTATCTTCCACGTGAATAGCTGCCCTACAACGCAAGAGCTGGGCGTCCATCATAAAACGTTTAGCTGCGTGATAATAATATTTTTCTTTAGATACGGGAGGAGAAAACATAACAATTGAGAATTGAAAATGTAAAAAGACCATCAATCTACGATTAAAAAAGCTGGATTGGAATCTAAAATCATAAATTTAAAATTGATCAGGTTAGTGAATCAATAGGTCTTCGATGAATACTAACTTGTCTCCCCAGCCATCACCGAACAGGCTCGGGGAGTGGGTAGAGGTAATGATTTGGCAATGCGGGTTTAGTTTTTGGATTTCTTCAAAAAGGCGGTATTGCCACTCGATATGTAACGAGATTTCCGGTTCATCCATAAGCAGGATGTAAGGTTGCTCGTCCATCAGGAACACGCGGAGTAGAATAATTAATAATTGTTTCTCCCCCGACGATAGCTTGTAAAGATGGATAATTTCATTGCCATCCCGGAAGACCAGTTGATTCGTCATCGGGTCAATCTCGATGGTCTTCCCTGTTCCGGCAAACAGGTGGTTCACCGTGTCGTAAAATTTGCGAATCCTGCGATTGATCTTTTCCGCCTGATCCGGGAAATTCGTGGCCCGAAGGCGGTAATCAGAAAACGAATTGTTATTCTCGCCCACGCTGTACACGATTTCTTTTAACTCGCTGAGCAGGGGACTGTCTTCTTTACCCATTTTTCGACGATCACGGATAGGTACGTCAAATGTACTTATCTTTAAATAGTTCACCCCGGCTAACTTTTGTCTTATAGATGCTAGGGTACTATCTTTCCGGAAACTGATCAAGATGTCATCAATAGTGACCTCTGCCTCGATGTTGTACAATTTCAAGCGTTTAATATCCGCCGAAAGCAAGGCGTCAATAATATTGAAGAATGTGGTTTTCCCGCTTCCGTTGATACCTGTCAGGATATTCACGTCGGGATTGAGATTCTCCCACCGGAAATTATATTTTCCCCATATATTGCGGATCTCTATTTTCTGAATCTTGTTCGGTTTCATGCTACTGCTACTTGATAAAGTTTATCCAAATCGTTATCAACAAAGGTAATAAAATTTATACTTTTGTGTCGGTTTTAAGAATCATTTCATGAATTAATATAAAAGAGTATGCAAGGACTTTACGCGATATTATTACTGATTGTTTCGAACGTGTTCATGACTTTTGCCTGGTACGGCCATCTGAAATTGCAGGAAATGAAATGGATAGATAACTGGCCTCTCTTCGGGGTAATCCTGTTTTCGTGGTGTATTGCCTTGTTTGAATATTGTGCCCAAGTTCCGGCTAACCGCTTGGGATTCATTGGGAACGGGGGACCTTTTTCCATGATGCAGTTGAAAGTGGTTCAGGAAGTAATCACGCTGACCATTTTTATTATCTTCTCCATGCTTTTCTTCAAAGGCGTGACTTTCCAATGGAATCACTTGGCTGCTTGTGTTTGTTTGGTACTGGCAGTTTACTTTGTATTCATGAAATAGTAAATTTGTAAAAATAATCTTTTGGGATATTGGGAATACACGGCGTGTTCCCTGTATCTCCCGTAGCTGAAAATATTGTCAGAAATAAATAGTAAGGTTAGGCGGGAAACGATAAAAAATGTCGGTGATTTATGTAACTTGCGGTAACTGCTTAACGTTATTTATTAAAAAAAAGTTGGTGTTATGTTTTCAGTGGAATTCCGCTATCGGGCGAGAAAGATTTATAAGTCTGTAAAACAGATTGTTGAACTGGTGAGTAATGTGCTATTATTCCTAGCCTCTTTTCTTGCGCTTGTTCTAGTCATTTATCGTTTCGGCTTTGATATGCCGGCTGATTATTCTCATGAGATATACTACACCTATCGAGCGATAGTTCGTCTTTTCGTAGTTCTTGGCTTGTTACGGTTCCTGTTTAATTTCAAGTTGCTGCGGGCGGAAAAAGGATTTTGGATAGAAGTGTTGGTGTTACTTTTCCTGTTTGCCTTGACCTTGTTCTCCAAACATTTTGACCGACCGGATTTCGAGGCAACCAATCCCTTCCTTTTCAAAGTCGAACGGATTCTGACGTATGGTGTCGTCTTGCTATTGAGTATCATACAACTCTCGAAACAGATATTTGTTGTTTTGCGAAGTCGGGTAAAAGCGGAAGTTCTTTTTGCCGCAAGTTTTTTATTTATTATCTTATTCGGGGCTGTCTTATTAGGTTTGCCTAATGCCACGTACGAGGGAATCAGTTTCACAGACGCTTTGTTTACCTCGACAAGTGCCGTGTGTGTGACCGGGTTGACGGTCGTTGACACCGGTACCACTTTCACGTTGACCGGGCAGGTCGTGCTGCTCATGCTGATTCAGGTCGGGGGAATCGGGGTGATGACCTTTACCAGCTTTTTTGCCATGTCATTTTTGAGTGGGACCTCCTTTCACGATCAGTTCATGATGAAAAACCTGTTGAACGAGGCATCTTTGAGCGATATTTTCCGGACGGTCGTGTATATCATTCTGACCACGTTTATCATCGAGGGAATTGGTGTTTATCTCGTCTACATGCAAGTGCAGGATGTTGCGAGAATTGACAATAAACTCTTTTTCGCCTTGTTTCATGGTGTTTCGGCTTTCTGTAATGCCGGGTTCTCCACGTTGCCGGGCAATCTCTATGATCCTTTGATCAGGCATTTGTATGGCTTGCAGGTCATTTTGGCTTTTTTGATTATATTTGGTGGTATCGGATTCCCGATTTTGTTCAATTACGGGCGACTCCTGCATTATGGTATTCGGAATAAGATCAAATGTCTGTTGGGTATGAATTACAAGGTGATCCACGAACCTCGTATCGTGAGTACGACAACGCGAATCGTGTTACCGACCACTTTAATCCTGCTTGTTGTGGGTACAGCCTTGTTCTGGATATTTGAAAATCATAACGTGTTGGACGGAATGTCATTCACTGGAAAATTTGCTACTTCGTTTATGGGAGCTGTAACCCCTCGTACGGCAGGTTTTAACAACGTGGATATGTCCATGTTGCACGTTCCGACAATCTTCCTCACGATTGTCTTGATGTGGATCGGTGCGGCTCCGATGTCCACGGGGGGTGGTATCAAGGTGACAACCTTCGTGATTGCTTTAAAAAATATATGGGCGAATCTCGTGGGGAACGATCGGGTTGTTATCGCACATCGTCAATTGACTCGGGAGAACGTGAACCGGGCGCATTCGATCATCATACTCTCCATCCTGTGGATCATCCTGGCAGTTTTTGTCATCGTGATTCTGGAACCGAAGGCAACACTGACTCAAGCAGTTTTTGAGATCGTTTCAGCCTTGGGGACGGTGGGACTGACTTTGGATTTGACCCCTCATTTATGCGTGGCAAGTAAAATGATCGTGGCCCTCACCATGTTTGTCGGTCGTGTCGGTTTAATCACCCTTTTGGCTTGTTTCATCCGTCATCAGGAAGTGAAACTTTACACGTACCCGGATGAAACTGTAATCGTTTAATCAATTGAAAATCGAAAACTAGGCTCCGTCTCACATTTTCAATTTTCAATTCTCAATTTTCAATTATTATGAAGTGTATCGTATTTGGATTAGGTAATTTTGGGCTTGCATTATCGCAACGTCTGACTAAACGGGGAAACGAGGTGTTGGGAGTGGATTCCGACATCAGTAAGATTAATTTATACAAGGATTCCATCACGAATACCGTGGCATTGGATGTGAAAAATGAACAGGCATTACAAACATTGCCTTTGACCGAAGTGGACGTGGTGTTTGTGGTGTTCGGGAAAGACTTCGGGACCTCCCTGTTCGTGATTGCGCTATTGAAACAATTTGGCGTGAAACGTATCGTTGCCCGGGCTATTTCGCCGGTGCATAAGGTGATTTTAAAGTCTATGGGAATCACGGAGACCATCAATCCGGAATGGGAGTATGCCGATTTCTTCGCGACAAAAGTGGAGTTGGGGACAACTATAGATTCCTATGTCGTTGATGACGATCATTTGATTATCGAGTGGGAAATTCCACCCCGTTTTATCGGGCGAAAATTAGGTGATGCGAAATTCGAGGAAGAATTCGGGTTAAAATTGATAGCCTTAAAACGCTATGATGCCAAAATCGATAAATCATTGGTGATGAATAACCCGTCCGATGATACCGTTTTTATCGAAAAGGACGTGTTTGTACTTTTCGGTCACCCGAAGAGCTTCCGAAAACTTGGAATCCAGATTGCTTGATTCAAGCGAGTCATAGCCAAGAGACAATTTGTGGAATAGATCTATTTTCGAATTGTCTCTTGTCGGGATGAATCCGAGCGTTATGACTCCACGATCCATTTCTCGATATTCCTTGTTTTCGAACTGAAGTTCACGCCAATTTTAAATATCTTGCGCTTGTCTGATTGGAATGGTTGAGCGTAATGCTTGTCATGGATTTGTTGCAAGGCCTCTTCGGCACTGCCATTCAGTTTAAATTCCATGATGTAAATGTAATCGTTGGTTTTCAACACGAGATCCACGCGTCCCTCGGAAGTGTGATACTCGACTTCCGTGTAAAAACCTACCAGTTTGAAGATGATGAAAAGCACGTTTTGATAATGACGTTCCTGTTCGCTGATCAGTTCGTAAGGAGTGTCAGCCAGAAAGCTTTTCAATCTATTGAAAAAGGCATCCAGTTGCCCTGTCTCGATCTCGTGGACAAATTTTTGAATTTCAAATGGAGCCTCAATTTTGTTGAATCGGGTGTAAAAAGGCATCAGAAAATTGATAAAACCCTCTTCCACCTCTTTGTTTGGGAATCCAAGGCGATAAAGTCCAAAACGTTTATCATAGCTTTTTATCGTGAGGTACCCGCTTTGGAAAATCACGGGGATGGGCTGTTCGTCACCGTAAATGCTATTCAATACGTCTGAGTTGGTTTCTTCGGTTGCCATCCGTTCCAGATCATAATGATTGCGTTTCAGTAGCTCCACGAGATAGGTGGGTGTACCCGTTTCAAACCAGTAACTACCGAATTTCATCTTGAAAAATGTATTCAGCACGCTGAATGGATTGTATATACCTTCAGAATTTTCGACAAAATGGTAACCATCGTAATACTTCTTCAATTCAGCTCCCACTTCCTCGTAGGTCATCTTTTGTGCAGCGGCTAACTCGTGCAAATCTTCTTCAAAATTGTCATGAATTTCTTGCTCTGTCATTCCGCACAAGGAAATGAAAGGTTCATCCATCGAAATGTCTATCAGGTTATTCAAATCACTGAACACGCTGACTTTCCCGAATTTGGTTACCCCGGTTAAGATGGCGAATTGGATGCAACCATCCATTGTTTTGAGCACTCCGTAGAAAGGTTTCAACGTGTTACGGTATTCTCGTTGAAGATTCTCGTTTCCAATAGCTTGTAACAAGGGTTTGTCGTACTCGTCAACGAGAATGGCTACTCGTTGGCCGGATTGCTGGCAGGCTCGTTCCACGATTCCTTTGAAACGTAGGGCTAGGGTAGACTCTCCGACTCCGGTGCCGTAAAGTACTTCCCATTTTGATATGGCCTCTTCGAGTATTTTATCCAAGCTATCCGGGGCATCATATTTTCCAATATTGAGATCCAGGTGTAGCACGGGCCGCCGAATCCAATCCTTTTCTAATTTTTCCATGGCCAACCCGTTAAACAACTCCTTTTTTCCGAGAAAATAGGCATCGAGCGTGGAGATTAACAGGCTCTTTCCAAAACGACGCGGGCGACTGAGAAAGTAATAACTTCCTTTTTTCACCAGTCGGTAAATCAAGGCGGTTTTGTCAACGTAAGCATAACCTTCTTTCCGGATTTTCTCGAAATTCTGGATACCTATAGGATAAATTTTCTCACTCATGTGCGTTCGTTTATGGATAATAATAGAACAAAGATATTCAATTTTATATGATTATCGAAGATAGCTATGTTTTAAAAATTAAAGATACTGGTTATGACTCCACGATCCATTTCTCGATATTCCTTGTTTTCGAACTGAAGTTCACGCCAATTTTAAATATCTTGCGCTTGTCTGATTGGAATGGTTGAGCGTAATGCTTGTCATGGATTTGTTGCAAGGCCTCTTCGGCACTGCCATTCAGTTTAAATTCCATGATGTAAATGTAATCGTTGGTTTTCAACACGAGATCCACACGTCCCTCGGAAGTGTGATACTCGACTTCCGTGTAAAAACCTACCAGCTTGAAGATGATAAAAAGCACGTTTTGATAATGACGTTCTTGTTCGCTGATCAGCTCGTAAGGAGTATCGGCCAGAAAACTTTTCAATCTATTGAAAAAGGCATCCAGTTGCCCTGTACGTATTTCACGAACGAATTTTTGTATTTCAAATGGAGCCTCAATTTTGTTGAACCGGGTGTAAAAAGGCATCAGGAAATTGATAAAACCTTCCTCCACTTCTTTGTTTGGAAATCCTAGGCGATATAATCCGAATTCTTTGTCATAGCCTTTTATCGTGAGGTACCCGCTCTGGAAGATCACGGGGATAGGCTGTTCGTCCCCGTAAATACTATTCAATACGTCTGAGCTGGTTTCTTCGGATGCCATGCGTTCCAGGTCATAATGATTGCGTTTCAGCAACTCCACGAGATAGGTGGGTGTACCCGTTTCGAACCAGTAATTGCCAAAATCTTTCCGCTTGAATGCGCTTAGCAGACTAAACGGATTGTACATGCCGATAGAATTATGCGTGAAGTGATACCCGTCATACCATTTTTCCAGTTCTGCGTTGACTTCATCGTATGTCATGCTTTGAACTTTGGCAAATTCATGTAATTCTTCTTCTAAATTTTCATGTATTTCTTGATTGCTGACACCGCAAAGAGTGACATATTCGTTCCACATGGAAAGATCTTCCAGGTTGTTCAGGTCACTGAACACGCTTACCTTTCCGAATTTAGTCACGCCCGTGAGCATGGCAAATTGGATACACCCGTCCATGGTTTTAAGTACACCATAGAAAGGCTTTAGGGTGTTACGGTATTCCCGTTGAAGCTCCTCGTCGCCGATAGCTTGTAACAAGGGTTTGTCGTATTCGTCAACAAGGATGGCAACCCGTTGTCCGGATTGCTTGTAGGCTCGTTCCACGACACCTTTGAAACGTAAAGCCAGGGTACTTTCCCCGGCACCCGTGCCAAACACCGTTTCCCACTTCACGAGAGCCTCGTTCAATATCTTGTCCAAGCTGTCGGGGGCATCATATTTCCCGATATTCAGGTCTATATGCAATACCGGGCGTTTCACCCAATCTTTTTCCAGTTTTTCTATTGCCAACCCTTCAAACAAATCCCTTTCTCCCCGGAAATAGGCATCGAGCGTGGAAATCAACAGGCTCTTCCCAAAACGACGCGGGCGACTGAGAAAGTAATAACTACCCGTTTTTACCAGTCGGTAAATCAAGGCAGTCTTGTCAATATAGAAATAACCTTCTTTTCGGATTTTCTCGAAATTCTGGATACCTATGGGATAAATTTTCTCACTCATACGCGTTCGTTTATGGATAATAATAGAACAAAGATACTCAATTTTCTATGATTATCGAAAATGAACGACAAGTTTAACGCCTCTCTTAAGCAGCCTTTCATCGGACACGGATACGCAATTCTTTCGGGTCGAACGTGATGGTTTCGTTCCGGAACAAGCGTTCGATATGACCGCTGTTGATCATCTGTCGCGTGGGCAGGTAATGCAAATGCGGGCGATCGATCAAGGCGATGGAATCGCAGAGCGTGAGGGCAATATCCAGTTCGTGGGTTGAAAAAAGGATACATTTGTTTTGCTCGTGTGCCAGCCTTTGCAATAAAACTCCCAACTCGTAACGGTTCGGTAGGTCCAGAAAAGAGGTGGGTTCATCAAGCAGGATGATGGGGGTGTCTTGTGCGAGAGCTCGGGCGATCATGATTCGCTGGCATTCCCCGTCCGACATCTGGTCCATTGTTCGTTCGGCATAGGCCGACATATCGAGTAATGCCAGGGATTTATCAACGATTTCCCGGTCGCGTGGTTGCAGTCGTCCTACCCAGTTCGTGTAGGGAGCCCGCCCGAGGGCAACTACATCCCGGCATTTCAGGTTAGGAATCCGTACCTTTTCGGTAGTCACGAAACTGACGGTACGAGCCAGTTCCTCCGGTCGCAACCCGGCAAGGTCTTTCCCGGCCAGCAATATTCGCCCGGACTTGATTTTCCCTAACCCCGCCGTGGCCCGTAGCAAGGTACTTTTCCCGCTACCATTACGTCCCAACAAGGCGATCAGCCCGCCCCCGTCCAAGTTGGCCGACACCCGTTCAAGTAGGATTTGTTGCCCGTATCCCAGTGTTAAAGATTCCAGTTCTATCATGCCGGTCGAAGGTTTTTATACACCACCCAAATAATTACCGGGATCCCCAGCAGGGCGGTAATACAATTCACGGGTAGCACGAGTGTTTTAGCAATAATATCACATATCAACATGGCCACGACTCCCAGTAATATACTTCCCGGCAAAAGCGTCCGGTGGTCCGCGTCATTAAACAACATACGGGCCACGTGAGGCACGGCAAGTCCGAGAAAGCCTACCGGGCCGCAAAATGCCGTCACGGTTCCGGTCAACAACGTTGTCGATACGAAAATAAGCGTTCTGGCGCGCCGTATATTCAGTCCCATTGTCTGGGCATAACTCTCCCCGAGTAAAAGAAGATTTAATGCCTTGATACAATAAATCGAGAGAATGACGCCCACGCAAATCACGGGAATCATGATAAATAGTTTCGTGGTCGTGACGTGTCCCAGGGAGCCCATCGACCATAGGAAAAACATTTTCAATTGCTCGGCAGAACTCAAGTACTGTAAAATCTGTATGATAGCTCCCGCGATGTAACCGATCATCACTCCCATGATCAACACCCCAAGGATATTTTTCACGTAACGGCTGATGATGGCAATCAGTAACAGGACCATGACGGCCCCGCCCCATCCGGCCCCGACAATACCTACCGACTGCCAGAAACCGGAATGTGCCAGTCCTAACAGGGGAGCTCCTAGGATAAAGAAAGCAACGCCTAATCCCGATCCGGAACTTACTCCCAGCAGGTAGGGGTCTGCCAGCGGGTTCCGGAAAACGGTCTGCATCTGCAAGCCGCTTATCGAAAGCACCACGCCGATCAGAACGGCCACGATCACCCTCACCAATCGAATCGACAGCACGATATTCCGGGTTGTCATATCCGTCTCGTTACCCGTGAACACGTTCCACACCTGCCCGACGGAAAGTGCCGAATCTCCCGACACCAAATCGAGTGCGAACAGCACGAATACCAGCAGGCTCAGGAAAAGGAATATGATCGAATTGCGTTTCACGATATAATTGAAAATTGAAAATGGACAATTGAAAATGACATCACTGTTGTTAATTTCTTGAGTTATGATTTTAGATTCCAGCCGTACGGGGTGACGCATTAACTACCCCCTCTAACTCCCCCTTACACAGGGGGAGGATACGCTACATTGTAATATCGTAGCGCCTTCTCGCGTTCGTCTCTCCCTCTGTGTAAGGGGGAGCTGGTGGGGGTAGATGCTTTTTTCATTCTAAACTCTAAATTTTAAACTATTCCAAGTGCCTGTAATAATACAAATCCTCCGTCACCAGTTCCGGGTGCAGGATTTTGATCAGGTCCCGGAGTACGATGTCCGGGCGTACAACAGCCGATTCCCAGTAATCATTTCCCCCTTCGGGCGTTAAGCGCAAGTTATTATTATAGACCTTGTTTTCTTGGATGGCTTTCGCGTCCTTGAATTTCGGATTCATGATCTTTAACTCGTCGAGAGTCGTTGCCATACCTACATTCAACCACACGTCAGCCTCGCGAATCAACCCGTAGGCTGTTTCCAGTCCGATGGGTTCGGCCCCGTTAGAGGTGTTTTTCTTGTAAATATAATCCCCTCCCGCGTCCGTGATTAATTGTGCCACGTAGCTTTTCGCGGAAGGCATGGCCCAACTGTCATTCCACGGTGTGTTCAGCATGACGGTAGGACGTTTTTCCACGTTTGCCGTTAACTGTTTCATGTTGTTATAACGTTCGGGAATCTCTCTAAATACTTTTGTACCTGCTTCCCGGCTGTCCGTCAATTCGGAAATGGCAACCAGCCATTCGGCCTTGCCCAGCGGAGATTCTTCCAGGTATTCTCCCACGTACATATAAGGAACATTCAATTCTTTTAGTTTGTCCGTCACGGTTGATTGTGCGTCCCCGATGCCGTATAGTAATACAAGATCCGGGGCCAACCCGACAAGAAGTTCATAATTTATTTCCGCCCCCATGTCTTTTATGGTTTCTTTGTGTGCAAGGACATACGGGTTGGAAACATAATTCATTCCGGAAACTCCTACTACCCGATCCACTTGGTTAATGGCATCCAGCATGGCGATGTAAGTGGATGACATACATACAATTCGTTTCGCTCCTGCGGGAATAATCACACCGTCAAAATCTTTCGGTGCCTGCTCCCCGTTCCGAGCCACGAAGTAGGACATTTCAACGCCTTCCGCTCCCTGCCAGGGGTTACGCACGTGAATAATCGTGCTTTCCGTGTTATCAGCTCCCATGATGTCGAATCCCGTGGCGTATTCCGGTGTGTAAACTTCCTTCGTGAAGGCGCTTGTGGACTTTGTTTTCGTCTGACAACCGGATAGCATCAGAAAAACGATAAACGTGAATAATAATAGTACTTGTTTCATATGTAATAGTTTTTATAAAACTTCGAGAGAGATATTTACGCGAGTGGGAAAAAACTGAAACGGTAAATCAAAAACAGAATGACCTTGCCATCTATACCTGATTACCATCTGAATCCCGCAGATGCAAATCTGTCCCGATCATAGCAGGTCTTCTGACTTATCCCTTTTATCGTGCCTTCCCAGCATTCTAACCAGTGGCAAACGTACGATAAACTTTTCCTTTAAAAGGGGGAAATACAGCAACGGGTATTGTTCCGGATTTCCACCGGATTCCCTTTTTCATTCAACACAACACGAAGTGGTGTATGAAACTATGACGGTGCGAAAATAGGTTGTAATTTTTAATTAGGCAATAAATTGTATAAAAGATTTTTATTTCATTGGTATGAACCGCTGTTAGGCGAGGTTTTCAATGATCAATCCCGTTACGGGACAGGACGCCAAGCGAATAATAGTGTTTCACTTCTTGCATATTTGTTACGAGGTCTGCTATATCGATTAATTCCTGGGGTGCATAACGTCCGGTAATTACGATTTCCGTGTGAGGGGAGCGTTGGCGGAGAACATTTAACACTTCTTCCAGGGAAAGCATGGAGTAATACAGGGCAATTGTCAGTTCGTCCAAGATAACCATATCGAATTTACCTTCCATAAGATGTTGGCGACATATTTCCAGCCCTTCGTGAGCTGCTTGTATATCTGCCGGGGTGGGTTCTTTTTCAATGAAGCAGCCTTCTCCGAATTGCTGGATAACAAGGTGGTCGAACAAGGGTTCTATGGCTGTTTCGTTATATTTCATGCTCTTGACGAATTGCCCGATGAAAACACTTTTCCCGGCACATAAAGCCCGGACGGCCAGTCCGAAGGCTGCGGTTGTTTTCCCTTTCCCGTTTCCCGTGTAGATATGGATGTATCCTCTAAGTGTCATATCCTTTTGATTTTAAGTTTTTTGAGGGTAGGAGAGTTGCATGGACATTACACTCCCGCGTACACGCTTGGAGAGAAACGGGTGGTATCTTTATTGCCGAAAAACAAGTAGAGATGCAGGGGTGTCCCTTCCGGTTGTTTCGCTGCCGGGATGTCCACGGTCACTTTGCCGTCGCCCCGGAACGAGTTAAGGCACGTGATCATTTGCGGGGCGCGGGGTAAGGTCCCGTAAAAATATCCCACGTACACTTGATCTGACACGCTCGCTTTCGGGCAGTCAATGTCATTTTCCCAGTTTAGGGTCACGGACCATCCTTCCCTTGTGACACTCGTGATTACCGGTGCGTCCAGTGTGCCTGTCGAGAATCGGAATGTCGGGAAAGCCCATACCCCTTCTCCCGGGCGAAAACATCCCCCGTTTTGAGAATGGAATAAGGAATCGCTTTTATTTATTCCCATCTCCTTGGCCATGAGTTTCCATATCGGCAAATCCCCGATGGCACGACGGTAGATTCTCCACATTTTACGGGCTTCCGTGAAACGGCTGGAGGATTCCTCTTCCCCCTCGGTTCTTGTTTTTTTAGGACTCCGTCGTGATTTACAGGCCCGAACTTTGTTGCCGTGTCGGTAATAGGTTATCCCGTCAATCCGGATAGAGCCTTGTGCCAGAAGAGCTACAGGAATAGATAATGTGTTTTCCATGATAATAATTATTTGATAATCAATCGTGTATTAATTCATGAGCAAAAGTAGATAGAATATTTTTAATACGCAAATAAAACTCTTTTAAAACGCTATTATATATAGCGCTTTAATAGGGATTTAATAGCGTTCTAATAGCGCTTTATATGAAAGTGATCACTTATATCTCATGAATAATACATGTAATAATTGATTTATTTAGCTTGAAAATGTAACTACATTGGTTTATTTATGTATCTTTGCTGGCGAGGAACATAAAAATAACAGGATATGGCGGAATTTGTAAATCCACTTGGAAAGATTCGGGGTAAGTTCGGTAACGTGATCACTTACGGGGGACCAAACGGGAAAAATTATTGCCGGGGAACAAGCATCTCGCGTAAACCGAGTCAGGAACCGCAAAAACGACAGTCCGCGGCTTTCGGGGCGATAACGGAACGGAAAGTATGGATGAGAAATGCCGTCCAGTTGGGATTTCCCGGAGGGAATGGTTACCCGAAAGGTTTTCGGGGATTTACTAGTGCGAACGTGATGGATGCGGTGACCGTGGAGAAAGCAAATCCGGAAAAACCTTTCAATAGCCGTAAGAAGGCAGTCAAGGAATTTAACGGGGTGATCAACTACGAGAAATTACGCATGGCAGCGGGGGCGTTGGTGATCCCAGAAATTCGAACCGAGGTTGATATGGAAAATCGGAGAATCTTTTTCACTCACGAGAAGGAAGAAATCGAGTCCGTTGATTGCTTTCTGGATGATAAGATTTATGCCGTGCTTCTTTGTAAGACAAAATATATTTGTCGTGTCGAGGAGTTGGGACTTCGGGGAGAGACGATAGAAAAAAGCGTGAACTTTTCAGAAAAAATAGCCGGGGGAGGCCTTGTCATTTATGCCTTTGCTAAAAATGCCGACGGGAAGGATGTTTCCGATTCGGTATGCTTGTGGGAGGCTGAATCGTAAATGAGCGATAGGAGATACGAAATATGGTGGAATTTCGTTTTATGAAAACGATAAGTCATAACGGGTTGTGTTATAATCATTCACAGTCATGTTAGGTCTCTATGAATGATAAATTTTGTAAAAATCTAGAATTATAACTTTAAAATCCGAATAATATTTGTTTTTTATATATTTTTGCGACGATTTTGGTGTCACACCCTGTTTCAGGCGTGTGGTGAAAAGGGAATCAGGTGAGAATCCTGAACAGACCCGCTGCTGTAAGCTCCGCCAAAGTCCATGAACACGACTCACATCCACTGTTTCGACACGAAATGGGAAGGGCGTTCAAGGACGGAGCAAGTCAGAAGACCTGCCAAAGTCACGAATCTAAAGCTTTCTGGGACTAGAGCTTGGATGAGGTAATTATATTCACTATTGTTAATGATAGGCGAGTACTGACTGTATCTGTTTTGGATACAGCGGTTTTGTCGTTTTTAGCTACAGCTTGAAACGGAAATAGCAATATTGGAAAATTGTTTAAATATATGATTATGAAAAAAGATGTTCAATTGAAGTTTGCGTTATTGCTGATGCTTTTTGTTGCGAGTTTTGCGGCTTGCGATGATGATGACGAAAAGATCGATGCGGGTAGTCCTGATTTCACGTTCAATTCTGAAACAGGGGAGTATAACGTGAGGATCGGGAAAGAGGTGGCTCTTTGCGCTCGCGTGAAAGATGCTGTGAATCCGGTGTATACCTGGAAACGGGAGGGGAAAATCGTGGCGGACGATACGGTGTATTATTTCAAGGGAGAGATTTTGGGGGAGAGTTTCGTGAATTTTCGCTTGGATGCAGACAATGGTAGCGTGGAAAAACAGGTGAAGGTGACGGTCGTTGATCGTTTAGCCCCGCAAATTAAGCTGGAATCAGCCGCGGTGGCTTATTGCGGGATCAAGAAAGAGTTTGCCGCGGAAACGGAGTACACGGATGAGACAACCACGTTTGAGTGGAGTTATGGAGGGCAGGTCGTGTCGCATGATTCGATCATGTCGTTTGAAGAGGAGGATATAAACGTGTACACTCTTGCCTTGAAGGTGACGAACGCGGATGGAGTTGATGTGAAGAATATCAACGTGTCAGTTATTCCCGAGGAGAAACCACTTTTGTTTTTCGACAACGCTCGCTACGTGTTGCCTTCCATGTTAGACAAGGCGATCACGATGACTTGTCCGATCGGTAAAAATGTGGTGTTGGCTCCTATAAAATTTGCTATTAGTGATCAGGCTGTTTACGAGTGGAAAGTTGACGGGGCGGTACAGAGCGGGCAAACTTCCGTTTGTTTTGATTTTAAGCCTTCCGTGGAGGGGAAAACGTACGAAATCGATGTGACAGCGACAGATAACGGCAAGACGGCTTCCGCAAAAGTTTACGTGGAATGTACCCCGAAAGAGGGAACGTATTTTCGGGATGTGACTCCAAAGAGTAGCTATATTTCCAATTATTGTTATGAATTTATTCCCGCACCCGGGCAATTCATTAATTTCCCGGAAGGTAAGACGGCGGAAGACGCCCGGATGGCTATCCAGTCTTCATTAGATGCCGGAAGAGGAGAAGGGGGGTATCTTGCATCTTTGGGTGCGTGGGGAGGATATTTCATCTTGAAATTTGATCACAGCGTGGAGAATGGTGGTGACGGGGAACCTGATTTTGATATGACGGGTAATCCTTTAGGCAAGTACTGGTGTGAGTGTGGTGTCGTGTGGGTGAGCCAGGATGAGAATGGTGACGGGGTGCCTAATGATACTTGGTACGAGTTGAAAGGTAGCGAGACGGGTAAGCCGGGAATCACGCAACGGTATGCGTTAAAATACTATCGCCCGACGGCAACCAAGCAGGATGTGTTGTCCATAGATAATGACGGGAATCTATCTTTCCTGAGAAGGAACGCTTATCACCCGAACTCGGGTTACTTCCCTTGGTTTATGGAAGAGGAGTATTATATTTTGACGGGAACTTGTCTCGGTAATCAGTTCTTGACGGAAGGAATTGAAACGAACTGGGGATTTGACTGGGGATACGTGGATAATATTAATGATCCTGTGGGATTCCGCATAGACAACGCCATCCAGCAGGATGGGACCCCGGCTAAATTGAAGTATATCGACTTCGTGAAAGTACACACGGCACAGATGGGACAAGGTGCGGCTGTCGGAGAGGTTTCAACGGAATCTTCTGCCGCGATCGATTTGCGTTTAAAAGCGAAAAAATAGTATCTAAAAATTATAGGTTATGAATAAAAATATACTTTGGGGAGTTCTTTTTTTCACCTTGGCTTTTATTGCCGGCTGTGAAGATGATGATGATCCTTTTGTCGGGAGTGATAATTTCATCACGTCTTTTATTTTGCAATCGGGAGAGACGTCTTACGTGGCCTCGTTCCGGGGGGATACCATACTGATGGAGACTCCCGAGAATGTTGCCTTGGGCGAGGTTACCCCGAATATCGTGTGCAGTGAGAATAGTACGATAAAACCGGAACCCTCCGCGATAACCAATTGGGAGGAGCAGATTTATTTCGTGGTAACTTCGCATAGCGGGAAGGAACGGAAATATATTTATATACCGGAAAAGAAGGGAATAGCATTTGAAGGGGTTGTCGTTTTGAACACGCAGGAAGAGGTGGATGCTTTCGGGGCCAAGGGAGTGAGCCATCTTGATGGTTCTTTGGTCATTGGCCGGCAGGGAGGGACGGACACCATTCGTTCTTTGGCCGCTTTAGTTTCTTTGAAGAGTGTGACTAATGACGTGACGATTAATCGTTTGTTTGCGGGATATGAATTGACCGGGCTGGATAATTTGGAAGAGGTTGGTGGAAAATTGTATGTAAATTCTGCGGATAGCCTGTGGGGGGTGACGTTCAACAAGTTGACACGTGTCGGGGGAGATTTGAACATTACCAGTAATGCGGTCAGCGAGATTCTTTGTCCTCGCTTGGAGACCGTGGGGGGAGCCGTGACATTGGCAGCATCTTTTGTAACATTGGATTTCTCTTCTTTGAAGCAAATAAGCGGGGATTTGAATTTGAACGGGAAATCGGGAATGACAGGTATCGTGTTCCAGAGATTGGAACAAGTGGGCGGCACGATTGCGACGGGCATGACTTCTCTCAAGAAACTGGAATTTCCGGTGTTGCGGCACTGTGATAAATTAACCGTGGGTAGGGGAGCTTTATTATTGCTTTATATGCCGCAACTAGAGGAGGTTGCCACGGAATTGTCGATTGCGTCTAATCCCTTGTACGAGGTTTCCTTTCCCGTGTTGACTCATGCCGGGGTTATTACGTTGGATTGTTCTCAGGTAAACCAGTTTAATGCTCCTCTTTTGAAAAACGTGGACGGTAATCTTAGTCTTACGCTTGCCGGGTTGAATCCTGAACAGTTGGGAGAATTGGAGCGTGTCGGGGGAACTTTGGCGTTGAATTTCGTTAGTGAAGACTTTAAATTTCCGGCTAAATTGGAGAATCTGGGAACTTTAGTAATTTCTTCCGGGATCAAAAGATTGGATGTGCGAGGAATTGAGATTGACGAGATTCAATTTAACGGTACCGGTTTGGAGAACACGACCGTAGTCGGGAATGACGTTTTTAACGGGAATTTTAATCTACAAAATCTTGGCGGGTATTTCCCGAAATTAGAGGGCTTTAAAGAAATTAACGCTCTCACGATCGGTTACCTGGGAATGAGTGGCGATGCGGTTGAAATAGCGAGTGTGCGTAAGGTTAACGGGAATTTTTCTTATTGGGCAAATTCAAACGTAACGGGAATATCATTCCCTGATTTGGAAGAAGTTAGCGGAAATTTTGAACTTTATTCCAATATTAAAGAGTTTCATTTCCCAAAATTGAAAACGGTCGGGGGAAGTGCCATGATGTCTATTAATAATTACGATGATGAGACGTTCCCCTTGTTGGAGTCCGTGGGAGGCGATATGACGTTCCAGACCGGTTATGTTAGCTGGAATAATTTTTATGGACCGGACAAGATTCTTTATCCGTCGTTGCGAATCGTGGGTGGGGTGTTGGATATACGTCCTAGGACTCCGGACCCTTGGTCGTCAGATCCTTCGGAGTTGAATAATACATTGACGAATTTGGATTTCCTTTCAGAAGTTGAAAGTATTGGAGGATTCCGGATCGAGAATCACGAGGCTTTGGTTTCTTACGAGGGGTTGAAGAAAGCTATCTCAACTTGTCCCTCGTCGAAATGGGCAGTGGAGAATAATGGATATAACCCGACTTACGAGCAATTGACGAAAGAACAACAATGGACCAAGCCGGAATAATTCATGAATAAAAATAAAGGATATGAAAATAAATAATTTAATATATGTGTTGTTGTTCGCCCTCGTATGTTTTATTACCGGTTGCGAGGATGATGACAGTTTGTTCTCGGGAGATGAGAATTATATTACTTCCTTCCGCTTGATAGAAGGAGAACATGTTTATGCCGGTTGTATCGTTGGTGATTCATTGGTTCTTTCCATTCCTGAAAGTGTGTCGCTTGAAAATGTTGAGGTGGAGTTTACTGCGAGCGAGAATGCCACGTTGAGTCCGGATCCGGCTTCGATTGATGATTGGGGGAAGGAACGGACATTTACGGTGACTTCTTATAATCAGGCTTCACGTTCGTATAAATATATTGTGATTCGGACGCTTGTTGCTCAGGCCGGAGATGTTGTGTTGACGACGCCCGAGGAGATTGAAACGTTTGCCGCTCGCGGTATTAATAAGATCGAGGGGAACTTGGTTATCGGAAAACCGCTTGGAACGGTAAAGGAGGATTCTTTGGTTTCTCTTGCTCCGCTTTCTTCTTTGAAAGAGGTTGCCGGAAGAGTTACAATTAATCCCACTTTTGCAGGAGTTTCACTTGATGGGTTGCAAAACTTGGAAAGTGTGGGTGGTTTTACGATGCTCGCTCGTGCTAGCGAGTACGGGGCTTACGGGCTACGGGATTTGAAAGAGATGGTTTTACCTAACTTGAGGAAGGTTGGTTCTGATCTTGTCATTTCTGCCGATACGCTTTATTCGGTAGATTTGAGAGCATTGGAGAGCGTTGGCGGAAGTTTCACGATTGAAACGCGTGATATCAGGAGCATGGATTTATCCGCTTTACAGGTTATTGCTGGAAAATTCTCTTTCTCCGGGCGTAATGGTAATATGCTTTTTCCCGAACGGTTGGAATTGCCCAAGTTGGGTATGGTCGGGGATAAAGTGGAAATAAATAATCCCATTCGAATGAAGGAGCTTTTGTTTCCCGCTTTGACTTCAGCTGCGGGTATTACTTTGCAACAAACCGGGGTGCTGGAGAAAGTGGATTTCAGTCAGTTGAGAGAGGTGGCGGAGACGTTGACATTGCAATGGACCCATCGGGTGAAAGAATATGACTTGTCACAACTTCAATCGGTAGGAGGCTTCCGGGTATATTATATTGAAGATTTGGAAAAGATTAATTTGCACCAGTTGAGCCGGGTCGGAACAGGAGGATTTACTATTGAGGTGTGTAATAAATTGAATGATTTGGATCTTGCTGCCTTGACAGAGGTGCAGGGAAATTTTGTGTTATCTGCCCCCGCGGATCTGAACGCTTTGAAAGAGGTTGGAGGAAATTTAACCTTTTCGGCGAATACGGAAAATTTTGATGGGTTTAATAGTTTGACTTCGGTAGGGGGAAATTTCGCTTTGAGCGGAACGGCAAAAGAGGTGAATGGTTTCAAAGCTTTGACAACCATCAAGGGGTCAATGACATTGAATAATATGAACAATGTGACATGCGTGAATGGATTTGATGCTCTGAGGTCGATAGGTTCCGGTTTATCCATATCAAACATGGAAAAAGTGGAAGAATTCCCTTTCTTGGCTAATTTGCAGGGAGCGCAGTTCGCACAATGCTCGTTTTCTCGACTTCCGGCATTACAAGGATTGGATATTTCGGTTTTTTCTACTTCTAAATTGACGATTGATAATGTTGGGGCTGATTTTGTTTTGCGGGGGAACTCGGAACTTGATGGAGAAGTTACGTTGAATTCCAGTCGCGGTGTTCGTTTTGACGGCATCGAAAAAGTGCAAACACTTACTGTTACAGGCTTTACACAAAAGGAATCTGCCGTATTTAATTTTACGGGATTGAAACAAGTTGATAAATTGACGGTTAATTTGGGATATGTGACGGAGAATGCTGCAGCCTTGTGTTTCCCTGATTTGGAAGAGGTAACGGGGTTGTTGACTTTGTCGGAAGGTTCTTATGGTAATTTTAAACAAATAGAACCTGTTCAACTTCCGGTTTTGCGAAAGGTTGGGGCATTGACTTATACGGGAGTTATTCCGGTGCTGGAATTACCCGCATTGGAAAGCGTGGAAGGCGAATTCCGTGTTAGCACGAGTTATCAGAATGGTCCGGTTCGGATGTTGGAGGAGATTCGTATGCCTAATTTGAAAAATGTGGGAGGGCTTGTCTTGACGTCGAATGCTTATAGTGCAGATAATTATAACAATCTGATCACTGATCTGAGTTGTTTTAGTGCATTGGAGAGTGCAGGCTATGTTAATATTCAGAAACAGGCCGCTTTAGTCTCTTTCGAGGGCTTGGAAAAAGTAATCAATAAACTTGAAGGAGAGGATTCTTGGACGGTATCTGAGAATGCTTATAATCCGACGTTTGAGCAGGTGAAGGCAGGAGAACTTGTGAAATAAGAATAGTTTAAGTTTTTTTAGAGAGAGGAGTTTGGTATTGTGCCGGACTCCTCTCTTTTGTTTTATCCTGAAGCGAACTTTTCTGCGTGTATATGGCTAGTAAGTGATGTAAAATCAATGTATTATTATTTGTGAATAATTGAATTTTTCGTTTCAAAATCCAAATAGTATTTGTTTTTTATATATTTTCGTAACGATTTTGGTGTCACACCTTGTTTCAGGCGTGTGGTGAAAAGGGAATCAGGTGCGAATCCTGAACAGACCCGCTGCTGTAAGCTCCACTAAAGTCCGTGAACAAGACTCACATCCACTGTTTCGACACGAAATGGGAAGGGCGTTCAAGGACGGGGTAAGTCAGAAGACCTGCCAGTGTCATGTATCTAAAGCTTTCTGGGAGTAGAGTTTGGATGCCTATGTTGTATTTTATCCAACTATTGTTGTAATGGACGAGTGTTGCTATGAGTTAGCAAGCTGGGAGGGGTGTATGTGTGCAATTTCTCGTTGTTGGGAGTGTTTTTCTTGGAGAAAATGGTCGTTTGGTAAACGGTCGTTGGACTCGATAATTATAAATTAAACAGATGATGTTATGAGAAAGGATGTTCTATTGAAATTAGTATTACTGGTGATGCTTTTTATCGGTATGTTCACGGCCTGTGACGACGATGAGAAGGTCAAAGTTGGTAATCCCGATGTCGCTTTCAACACAGAAACGGGGGAGTATAGGGTGAAGATCGGAAAAGAGGTGTTGTTGCAGGCAACGGTGTCGGATGCCATGAATCCCCTGTGTTCTTGGAAATTGAACGGGAAAATAGTTTCTACGGATACCACCTATTTGTTCCGGGGGGAGCAGGTGGGTGATTATTTCGTGAATTTTAAGATTGATGCGGAGAACGGTTCGATTGAAAAACAGGTAAAGGTGTCGGTTCTCGATAAATTACCTCCTGAGGTGACCTTGGATGATGCTGCCGTGGTGATGTCCGGTCGAGATCGGAGTTTTGGGGCCGAAGTGTCGAATCCCGAGGGAGCTACTTATATGTGGGTATTGAATGGTGAGATTGTCTGTCAAGATAGTCTTTTCGTTTTCAACCGGGAGGATGTACGGATGTATGATCTTTCTCTCGTGGTTAAGAACGAGGATGGCGCAACGGCTAAATCCATGACCGTGACGGTTGTGCCGCTGGCTCCCCCAAAATTGATTTTTAATGATGGACGCTATCGTACGGTTTCTGACAACCGGATTACGAATTTCAGTGTACCTTTGGGACGGGAGCTTGTACTCTCTCCTTATCCTATTGACATCACGGAAAAAGCCGTGTATGAATGGCAAGTGGATGGGGTAAAGCAAAGCGAGACGACCTCTTACTTCAAATTTGCTCCCACCGCGCAAGGACGTTACCATATCACCGTGACCGCAACCGAAGGTGGACAAACCGCCTCCACGGAGACTTACGTGGAATGTGTTGATCCGGAGGGTACTCACCGTAATTGGCCGACGGACGGTAGTTCTGCCCGTTTCACGGAAGTCTTTGAGTACATTCCGGCTCCGGGACAATTCGTGAACTTTCCGGTCGGGTCCACGGAAGCCGATGCTTTGGCAAAAGGAAAAACTATTCTTGATCCCTCTACCCCTTATCTCTCGTTGGGAGCTTATGGCGGGTATGTGGTTATTGGTTTTGACCATAGCGTGGAGAACGTGCCGGGTGAATACGATCTGATTTTGGAGGGAAACGCTTTTGCCGGAAGTTCTGAGCCGGGTATTGTTTGGGTGATGCAGGACGAGAATGGAAATGGTTTACCCGATGACACTTGGTACGAGCTGAAAGGAAGTGCCTCCGCGGAAGAAATGTCACGAAAGTACGTGATCACTTATTATCGTCCCACGCAAGAGAGAGGGAACTCTATTTGGTCCGATAATTACGGGAATGCCGGTAGCGTGGATGCTAACGGTTATCACGGGCAGACGTTCTTTTTTCCCATGTTTATCGAGGAAGATTTTATGCATTTCGGAACCCGCTTGGCCTCTAAGGTGGAAATACGGGGTGGATTGTGGTACAACGGAGAATACGATTGGGGATATGTTGATAATTATGGAACGGATAAAAGTTGTTTCAAAATTGATAACGCAATCCAAATTGATGGTTCCCCGGTCAAACTGGAATACATTGATTTCGTGATGATCCAGACCAGTGTTAACCAGAAGGCGGGCGTGTTGGGAGAGTCCTCCACGGAGTTCCTTGACGGGTATGATTATCATTTGAAGAATAAATAATTTAAGGAGAAAACGAAATGAAGAAACAAAATATATTGACCATCTATGCCCTCCTTTTAGCTTGTTTTTTAGGAGTGTGGGGCTGTGACGATGATAATGATCCGTTTACGGGTACGGATAACTACGTGGTGTCTTTTCGGTTGACACAGAACGGGGAGGTTTTGAAAGCCGCTTTGACGGGTGATAGTATTATCCTGCAAGCTCCCGTGGGTGTTTCCCTTGCCGGGGCCTCGGCAGAAGTGATATTGAGCGAGAATGCTCGCATCATGCCTTCCCCTGACTCCATTGCCAACTGGAACGAGGAGGCACTTTTTGAAGTGACTTCGGCAAGTGGGGTAGGGAGAGTGTACCATTATTTTGTAGTCCGGGAAAGTGTTCCCGTGGAGGGCAGCGTGACTTTGGCGACACAGGAGGAAGTTGATGCTTTCGGGGAGAGTGGGGTTACCGAGGTAGGTGGTAATCTGATTATCGGACGCTCCGGTTCCGAGGAGGTGATTACTTCCCTTTTGCCGTTGAATAAATTGGTGCGTGTGGGGCATGACTTGAAAATCACCGAGGCTTACACGGGAATAGATTTGATGGGATTGGAGAATTTGGAAGAGGTTGGTTCTTTGTTGATTACCGCCAAGGGGAATATTGACCAAATTTATCTGCCCGCCTTGAAGAAAGTCGGTCTGGATTTGACCGTGCAGAACAATCTGGCACAGGAATTTGTTTGTCCTTTGTTGGAAGAAGTGGGGCGTAACTTCACGTTGGCGGGTACGGTCAGGAAATTGGATGTCGGTTCGTTGAATACGGTGGATGGTGATATGGCTATTTCCGGTTTTGCGATGGAGCGAGTGAGTTTTCCACGTATTACCCGTGTGGGAGGAACCCTTACCGTGGGGCTTGCTGATTCGTACACGGTTGACTTCCCGGCTCTCGAAAAGTGTAATGCACTTAACGTGAAACCGACGACCGGGAGCGCCGTGTTCTCCGTGATGAATGCCTTGAATATGCCGTTGTTGAAAGAGATTCCCGGAGCCTTGAGTATCGGTAGCTGCAAATTGGTAGAGACTAATTTTCCGGTTTTGGAATCCGTGGGAAGTCTTGCTCTTGACGGATCGGACATACGTGTTATTCGTTTTCCGGCACTGAAAACTATCGTAGGTAATTGTACCTTGAATGAATTACAATACGTTAATAACTTGGACGGATTCGAGGTGTTGGCTACGGTGGGTGGTTCTTTTACCATCACTAATTTGGCCACATTGAAAAACGTGAGGCTCCCGGCTACTTTGGGAGAGTTTTCTGAATTGAAATTGACTAATTTAGAAGGATTGGAGACGTTGGATGTCTCTGCCGTCAAGGCACAAACATTGACTCTCGAAGGTTCTACATTGACGAAAGTGTCGCTTGTTGGGGGAGAGGTCTTCCCCGGAATTTTGAAACTTGTCTGTTCTTCCACCAAGGTGGTGACTCGTTTCCCTCCCGTGTCCGGGATTAAGGAAGTGGGTGGAATCGACTTGTCGGGAGCGAAAACTCTCGCAGAATGTGAGATTACAAGTATCCGCAAGGTGAATGGTGATTTTACCACGGGAACGAGTATGGCTTATTTAAACAGTTGTAAGAAATTTGTCCTGGCGGATTTGGAAGAGGTGACCGGGAATTTCACGCTGTCAAAGATGCCTGCGGTGGAGGAGGTGAATATACCGAAATTGCAGAAAGTCGGGGGTAACGTGGAGATTTTCCCTTTTTCTACTACTTGTACGGTCTTGAATATTCCCGCCTTGGAAAGCGTGGGTGGAAAGATGACCATTTATTCTTGGGCAAGTTACGTTCCTTTCACAGATCTTTCTTTCGGGTCGATCAAGAGTATCGGGAGTACCTTGACGATCATGGTTACCCCTCCTCTACCCATGTACGCTAATAATGACATCACGAATATGGATGGTTTTGCCACTCTGGAAAGCGTGAAGGAGGTGGTGATAAATTTCCAATCGGCTTTGACTTCGTATGCCGGGTTTGAGAAAGCGATCGACACGATCGAGAAGTTTACCACGAGGAGTAATGGTTACACGGTGACTTTGGATGACTTGAAAGCGGGTAAATGGACAAAAGAATAGTTACACTTGAAAAATATAGAATATGCGATTAATAAATATAAAAGCGGCCCTTTTTCTTCTCTGCGGGTTGGTGTTTGCGGTGGGCTGTGACGATGATGACAGCGACTTCAAGGGGAGAGACAATTACATCACTTCATTCTGCTTGGTTAAGGGGGAGACAACCTTGACGGCTTCTATCCTCGATGATTCTTTGAAGATTGTTGTGCCGGAGGATTTTTCGTTCGACGGTATGCGACTGGAGTTCAGCGTGAGCGAGAACGCCACGATCTCTCCCGATCCCTCGACGATCACGGATTGGGACGGGGAACACCGTTTCACGGTGACCTCCTACGCGGGGAAACATGACCGGGAATACGTTTATTCGGTGGAAAAATCTGCTGTTGTCCGGGTGGGTAATGTTACTTTACTCACGCAAGCGGACGTGGATGCCTTCGGGGAGGCTATGATTAGCGAGATTGATGGTAATTTGACGATCGGTCAGACCGATGGGGAAGATGTTATCGAGACGTTGGAGCCCCTGAATCATTTGCGGAAAATCAAGCACAATCTTACGATTAACCCGACGTACGAGAGCGAGGAGATCATCGGCTTGGAGAATCTTGAGGAGGTGAGCGCTATCGTCGTGGATGCGAATACCCCGTTGAAAAAACTTTGCTTGCCAAAGTTGAAACGGATATATTTGGATTTCAAATTTTCCGGAATCGGTCAGTTGGAGGAGATTGATTTCCCGGAATTGGAATCTATTGAAGGGGGAATGGACGTGTCTTCCATGTTCGCATTGATCTCCGTGAAACTGCCTAAATTGCAGAGTGTATCTTCTTTAACGATCAATTATTGCACGTCCTTGGAAAGTATCTCTGTCCCGGTTTTGGAAGAGGTTACGACATTGACGGTCACGAACAACAACGTCCTGCAGGCTATTGATTTCACCTCCTTGCAGACCGTGACCGGGAGATTTACCTTGTCCAAAGGTGTGTTTGAAAATTTAGAAGGGTTTAAATCTCTGGCAACTATCGGTTCAACTCTTGAAATACAAGATCTGAGTAACCTGACGAGCCTCGACGGGTTGGAAGCTTTAACTACCGTGGGCGAGAGTGCTAACTTCCGCAGCATGAGTTCTCTTGCGGATTTATCTGCTCTTGGTTCGCTTACGAAGGTTTCCAGCCTTTATTTCTCGGAAATCCTTGCCGAAGATTACTCTTTCTTGGAGCATTCCCTATCTGTCGGTTCGCTCTCTTTTAGTCAATCAAATGTTTCGGAATTGGATATCCGGGAGATTGACGGCTTGACTTATCTTGAGGTTCGTAATAACAATGTGCCTCTCACCTTGATCGGTGACGAAGCTATCTCCATGCAACGTTTATCTCTTTATGCCCCGAATATTGTTATCAAGGGCATCAAGGAAGTCACGACGACAGATTTCTTTGAATTCTGGATATCCGGTAGTCGTACGGAGACGGTTCAGTTGAATGTGGAAAAAGTGACCGGGAAATTCAGCCTCACGGTTGTGGCTGCCGTGGATGATTTGAATTTACCCAATTTGAAAGAGGTTGACGGGGAGTTCGGTTTTTACATTCAAGGACGCTCCCGGGTAAATCTACCGAAACTGACAAAAATCGGTTCGTTAAATGCCGGACATTGCTGTAACATAGAGTTACTATCACTGCCTGCGTTGGAAACGGTGAAAGGTGATTTCAATATTAGGACGAATGACTCTTATGGAGGTCATTTGGATGGTGTCTATGCACCGGCATTGATGTCTATCGGGGGAAAGTTGACGTTGAACGCATGGACGACGAGAACAGCCTCTTTGGAATACGTCAATTTTCCGGTACTCGTGTCGGCGTCTGCTGTGGAGATTAAGACGAATGTGGGGTTATTCGACTTCTCCGGCTTGAAAAGCGTGATCCCGGTACTGACTTCCGACAAGTGGATCGTGTCGGGTAACGGGTATAATCCCCAATATCAAGATATGGTGGATGGAAACTGGAAAAAGGAGTAGTTTATTTCCGTGAGATGGTAAACGTGCTGGGTCTGCAAGTCAAAATATGTGCTTTGCAGACCTAGTTGTATGTTTATGTAGTAGATTATCAGTATTTTGTTTTGTGAAATAAAGAGTGAAAAATAGTGTCATAAACTTCTACTGTCTTTATATTTTATATATTTTTGCAACGATTTTGGTGTCACACCTCGTTTCGGGCGTGTGGTGAAAAGGGAATCAGGTGTGAATCCTGAACAGACCCGCTGCTGTAAGCTCCGCCAAAGTCCGTGAACAAGACTCACATCCACTGTTTCGACACGAAATGGGAAGGGCGTTCAAGGACGGAGCAAGTCAGAAGACCTGCCAAGATCATGAGTTCGTAACTCTCTGGGACTAGAGTTCGCGAGGTGCAAGAAAAATAAATCTTTCTTGAATTAATGATTGGGTCCAAGGTGATTGCAAATGAAGGCGATCGCCGGAAATGGAATGATCGGATTTGTTATCGTTTAATGGCAGAGTAAATGAAATTAATCGTTTTTGGTGTAATTTTATGGTGTTCCTTGTTTGGGAATTATTTGTGGGCACAAAAAGTGGACACGACAAAGGTGTACAATATTGATGAGGTTGTTGTTTCCGCCAAGCGGGTTCAGAAGGAGGTGATTCCGGTTCAAACGATGGAAGGTCCGGTGTTGCAAAGGTTGACAGTACATTCCGTTGCGGATGCTTTGCGTTATTTTTCGGGGGTGCAGATCAAGGATTACGGGGGAATCGGGGGCTTGAAGACCGTGAATATCCGGGCGATGGGGACCCAACACGTGGGGGTGTTTTATGATGGTATCGAGTTGGGAAACGCACAGAACGGGACCGTGGATCTGGGACGTTTTTCACTGGATAACATGGAGGCGATCTCTTTGTATAACGGGCAGCGGAGTGCCATATTCCAGTCTGCCAAAGATTTTGGCTCGGCCGGGGCTATTTATATGACAAGCCGTACACCTAGATTTAAAGAAAACACACCATATAATGCGAAGGTTACTTTTAAAACGGGATCTTTCGGGGTGGCGAATCCATCAGTGTTGTTTGAACATCGGTTGGGGGAACACGTGAGCGGGGCTTTTAGTTCGGAGTATATGTACACGACAGGAAAGTATAAGTTTAGCTACAAAAAAAAGAATGGTTACGATACGACGGAGGTTCGTAAGAACGGGGATGTTCGTGCTTTGCGGGCAGAGTATGGTGTGTTTGGCCGGATGAATGACGGAGAGTGGAAGGCTAAGGCATATTTTTATGATTCCGAAAGAGGTTATCCCGGCGCATCGGTACGGGAAGAGCCGGGAAAGTTCAAGCATCAGGATCGTCAATGGGATTCTAATTTTTTCCTTCAAGGTTCTTTTTTGAGGCATTTTAGTGGTTATAGTTTACAGATGAACGCGAAGTATGCCTATGATTATTTGCATTATCTTTCCGATCCCCGGTTGGACGTGAGTACGATGTACGTGAATAATCATTTCCGGCAACACGAAATTTATGTTTCGTCAGCCAATATGTTTGCCATTTTGCCTTTTTGGAACGTGGATGTGTCCGTGGATTTTCAGTGGAACAAGCTGAATGCAGATTTGGTGGATTTTGTCTATCCGACCCGTTACACGACTTTAGGGGCCGTGGCGACGGCCTTGCATTTTGACCGTTTTAAATTTCAGGCAAGCGTGTTGGGGACTTTCGTGCATGAGCGGACGAAGGTGGCGAATGGGGCAGCGGATGATATGCAGGAATATACACCCACGGTCGTGATGGCGTGGCAACCGTTCCGTGTGGCGGATTTTAACGTGAGGGCTTTTTATAAGCGAGTGTTCCGAATGCCGACGTTGAATGATTTGTATTATACTTTTATCGGGAATATAAATCTGGAACCGGAGTACACGAACCAGTATAACGTGGGAGTGACTTATAATCGCAACTTTGATAAAGGGGTGTTGCAGGGGCTGGACGTACAGATGGATGCCTACTATAACGAGGTGTCGGATAAGATTATTGCCATGCCGACTTCCAATCAGTTTCGCTGGACGATGGTGAATCTGGGAGAGGTAGAAATTCGAGGTATTGATGTTGCCTTGCAGAGTAATTGGAGGTTCTGTCAACATTGGTTGTTGGATGCCCGGGTGAATTACACATACCAGAAGGCTCAGGATTTCACGAAGAAGGAGAGTACGTATTACGGGGACCAGATTCCGTATATCCCTTGGCATAGCGGTTCGTTGATTCTGAACGGGACGTACAAGAGCTGGTTTTTGAATTATAGTTTTATATACACGGGGAAGCGTTACGAGGCGAGCGCGAATATCCCGGAGAATAGGGCTAAAGAGTGGTACACGAGTGATTTCTCGTTATCCAAGAATTTCTCGTGGCGAAAGACTGCAATTCGACTGACGGCGGAGGTGAATAATATTTTTAACCAGCAGTACGAGGTGGTACAGTGTTACCCGATGCCGGGGACGAACGTGAAGTTTATTATCAACATAGAAATTTAGATAAAGATCGAATGATGTATTGTGAAAATCGAATGAAATTAGGTATGTTAATGTTCCTCGCGTTGGGAATGTTATTGTTTTTTTCTTGCCGGAATGATGATGATGAAATTATTCCGTCCGTAATAACGAAGGTTACCCCGAGCGATTCGGTGCCGGGGCCTGTAAAAGGTTTTTTCCTGTTGAACGAGGGGAATATGGGAAGTAATAAGGCCACGTTGGATTATTTTGATTATGCTTCCGGAGAGTATCATAAGAATATATTCGCAGAGCGGAACCCGAGCGTGGTAAAGGAGCTGGGAGACGTGGGGAATGATATTCAGATTTACGGGAATAAGTTGTATGCGGTGATTAATTGTTCTCACTTGCTCGAGGTGATGGATGTGAACACGGCTAAGGAAATTACGAAAATCACGGTAACGAATTGTCGTTATATTGTTTTTCATGAGGGATTCGCTTATGTCAGTTCGTATGCCGGACCGGTACAGATAGATCCGAATGCCCGTTTGGGTGAGGTGGTGAAGATTGACACGGCCACGCTGAAAGTCGTGGGGAGTTGTACCGTGGGGTACCAACCGGAAGAGATGGTGATTGTCGGGAATAAGTTGTATGTTGCAAACTCTGGGGGGTACCGTGTGCCTAACTACGATAATACGGTGTCCGTGATAGATTTGGAAACATTTAAGGAGACGAAGAAAATCACGGTGGCGATTAATCTACATCGTATGCGTGTTGACAAAAATGGACTGATTTACGTGACTTCCCGCGGGGATTATTATAACGTACATTCAAATACTTACGTGATAAATGCGAAGAATGATCTCGTGGAAGGATCTTTGAATTTTCCGGCGAGCGAACTTTATTTGTGTGGCGATTCGCTTTATTCTTACAGCACGGAGTATAGTAAGATTACGAGTAAGTGGACGGTCAATTACACGATTTATGACACGAAGGCGAAACGTATTGTCTCTCGGAATTTTATCAAGGACGGAACCGAGAAGTCTATCGTGACTCCTTACGCTTTGGCGGTAAATCCGGAAACAGGCGAGATATTTGTGGGCGATGCCGGGGATTATGTTACCCCGGGGAGGTTGTACTGTTTCGGGCCTGACGGGAAGAAGAAATGGGATGTGCAAACGGGAGATATTCCTGCTCACATTGTGTTTACGACAAGGCCTTTACAGGAGAAAGACGGGAAGGAAGGATAAGTATTAAAGTGATCCTATAAAGAGCTTCCTTGCAAATGTGTACTTGATCATATAAAATAAACCCTAAAAGTTAGACCGAAAACTTTTAGGGTTCATTTCAATTATAGGGCAACCTCTCTTTATTCATGTGTTTTTGAACGAAACCTTAATATATCTGGAATCAATTCGGTGTAAAATGACGAATTTTAGATGATATTGAATTACGGTGTTATTTGTTTGTGAATAATAAATATTGTGAATAATCCAAATGATGGTTCTTAAATCCAAATGGTATTCGTTTTTTATATATTTTTGCAACGATTTTGGTGCCACTCTCTGTTTCAGATAGGTGGTGAAAAGGGAATCAGGTGCGAATCCTGAACAGACCCGCTGCTGTAAGCTCCACTAAAGTCCATGGACATAACTCTCTCCACTGTTTCAATTTGAAATGGGAAGGACGTCCGAGGATGGGGTAAGTCAGAAGACCTGCCAATCAATCATATTGTTTAACGTTCAAGGGAAGGAAGAACGTGGACACCGATAGTTTAATAATTGTCGACTGGATACGCCAAATCTTTTTTTGATTAAAAGGGGATTTATGTTTGCGAAGAGGTTATTTTATATTGTTACTATTATATGGATAGGTATAACGTTTACATCGTGTGATAAGCCGGGAGTACCTTATCCTGGAGGAATAATAGGAGGTGGGGATATTGAAGCTCTTGTATTGAATGAGGGAAAACTTAACACGAATACCGGAACGATTTCGGTGATTTATAAGGACGGTCGTGTTGTGGCAGATGCTTTTCAAGATGTAAATCACCGTCCTATGGGAGACGTGGCGCAATCTATCACGTTGGTAAATGGGAAGTATTTCGTGGCGATGAATAATTCAAAAAAGATAGAGATTGTTGATCCGGTAACTTTTAAATCCGTGGGAACAATTCTTTACACGCAGGCGGGGTATCCTCGGCAAGTGGTGCCAATTTCTTCCACGGAGGCAATTGTGTCCGATCTTGACCGACAATTAGTACGTATCCGGACGGTTGAGCCTTACGGGAAACCATTGGAATATATTTCTATCCCTCGGGCCGTAGAGTATCTGACTGTGGCGGAAAATAAAGTGTTTGGAATAACTCAGGGTGGTTTATATGTATTTGATGCTGATAATATAAAGAAGGAACAAGCTCGAGTTGTTAAGGAGGTATATAATGAGGAGGATACGAAAACTTGTCAGTTACTTGTGGATAAGGAGGGGATGATTTGGGGATTGATGAACGAGCAGGAAGGTGGACAGGTAACAGGTGTTACGTTGAAATGCGTGGATCCCAAGCGGGAGAAGGTGGTGAAATCGTACACGTTATCTTTCGGGGATTCGAATTCACAGACTCCGGGCGAGATTATCGGTTATATTAATTATAACCGTACGGATATTGATCCCACGGGTACTTGGATTTATTTCAGCGTGAAAACTCGTTCGGCTGAAGAAAATAAGGAGGGAGTGAAGGAACAGCAAAGCGTGTACCGGATGAACGTGGAAACGGGAGAATTCAGTCATTATTATGACTTGCCGGAAGTGGGAATGATGTACGGTTTTGCCGTCAGTCCGGAGGGAGATATTTACTTGTGTGATTGTTTGGATTACACGGCGCAAAGAGGTTATGTCCGACATTATTTGAAAGATGGGACGAAGATCAGTCATAAGGTTGGGATTTATCCCGGTCAGGTTTATTTTCCGGGAAATCAACGTTAAAGAGTAAATGATGTTTAAAAGGATAGCAATAGGATGGTGTGTTTGTTTCATCTTGTGTGGAATGGGGGCGGAGGCACAGAAGAAAGATCCCGTGGCGATGTATGGTGTGATAGATACGGTACAGGTAGTCAGTCAGCGTGTTCGTCATGCTAACGAGGCAAGTGCGGGGGCAAAAGTAAGCCGTATAGACCCGGAGATTATGCGGGCAAATAAAACCCGTTCGTTGGCGGAGTTATTAACGGACTACACGGCTATTTATATCAAAAGTTTGGGAATGGGAGCCTTGTCAACGGCATCTTTCCGGGGTGCCAGTCCTTCACAGACCCGGGTGAATTGGAACGGGATTAATATTACCCCACCGATGTCGGGAACGTTTGATTTTTCACAGATACCGGTATTCTTCACGGATAATGTTAGCCTGTATTACGGGAGTAGTCATGTGAAGAACGGGACCGGGGCTATCGGGGGGAGCGTGAACTTATTTACAGATCCAGATTGGAACACTGGTGTTAGTGGAAAGGTCTTAGGAGAATATGGTTCTTACGGGACTTATACTACGGGGGCTCAGGTAAATACTGGTGGACAGAAGTCAAGTTTTAAGACTCGGTTGTATTATCAACATTCTGATAACAATTATACTTATTTGAATAAAATCTTGACGAACGAGCCTTTCCGAGAGAAACGGCAGGATGCTGATTACACGCAATGGGCAGCGATGCAGGAGGGATATTTTCGTTTGTCTCCTTATACCCGGTTGACAGCGGTTGCTTGGTATCAGGAAGGGAAACGGATGTTACCACCCGCACTTGGAGTGGTGAACCAGTCACACGAGCAACAAAGAGAAGTGAATGTGCGGGCGTACACGGGATTGGATTTTACGAAAGGGTTGCATGCTTTACGGGCAAAAGCGGCATGGCTTTATTATCGACAGGAGTATGATAAGTGGTATGCCGGAGGATTATTCGATCCCGAAGGAAATAAGAATCAATCGCACACGTGGCAAGGAATTGCCGATTATACGTTTACCCCGAGAGAGAATCTTGTACTGGGTACGAGCTTGACTTATTCGCATGATTTGATTCGGGTGAGTAGTTATATAGATGTCGATTCTTCGAAGTATACGTTAGGAGACGTGGATTATGATATTCCGGAGGTGGAACCACCGTTCCGGCATAACCGTGACGTGTTCTCCTGGCAGGCTTCGGCATTATGGACTCCTGTGGAGTGGATGATGTTGAATGGGCAGTATATGTTTGAACAAAATGATAGTCGGGGGGTATCTACATGGTCTGCCGGTATGGTGTTTAATTTGTGGGAGAAGGAGTTGCAGGTGAAAGGAAATGTGGCTTATAATTACCGGTTCCCGAGTATGAATGATCTCTACTGGAGACCGGGAGGAAATCCGGACGTGAAGCCGGAAGACGGGTATTCGTATGATGCGTCTGTAGCTTATCGGAAGCAGTTGTATCGTGGTTTATTTTTAGATGCGGAGGTTTCCGGTTATTTGATGTATATAGATAATTGGATTTTATGGTTGCCGAAAGACGGGAATCAATGGGTTTGGACACCACAGAATCATCGTAATGTGAGATCGGAGGGTGTGGAGTTGTACGGGAAATTGACATATGCGATTGGTGATTTGAGGGCAAATGTGTCGGGTAATTATAGTTGGTCGCAGTCCCGTACTCGTAAAAAACAGCACGTGGATGATGGTTCCTACATGAAACAAATCCCTTACGTGCCTCGGTTCAAGTGGAATGTACGGGTAGCTGCCGATTACCGGGGTGCCTTTTTCTCGTGGCAGGTGACTTATATCGGGCGACGTTTTATCACGACGGATCAAGAGTATGCTACGGATCCCTATTCGGTACATAATATTTTGGCGGGATACCGCTACACGTTCCGTAACGGGATGAGTCTGACACCGCAAGTACGGGTAGATAACCTATTAGACACGTATTACGAGTCCACGCAGTATTACCCGATGCCCTTGAGGAATTGCCTAGTGTCGTTGATGTGGGAATTTTAGGAAAATGAATAAATAGTTATATTATACAATGAAGATTAAGATTATGAAAAAGTTTTATTTAGTGCTTTTGGTTTTAGGAATGTTTGTGGGATTTCTGAGTTCTTGTGATGATGATGATAAGTACAAACCCGATGCTTTGGAGTTAGAAATTGTGAGTAAAAGTGGGGTGTTTACCGTTGCAAAAGAAGATACCTTGTTTTTAAAGGCGAAACTGAACAATCCGCAAGAAGTGAAATTCACCTGGACACTGGATGGACAAGAAGTCTCCACGGATTCAGTCTATATGTTTATTGCCGCAAATATGGGGAACTACAAAATTGATGTAAAGGCTACTGATGGCGGAGAAGAGACAACCGTAAGTGTATCTATTGAAGTTTACGGGAAATATAAATATGGAACATTTATATTGAATGAAGGTCAAGTTTGGAAAGGACATTACGGGACTCTTGTCTTTATTAGTCCCAAAGGAATCGTTACCGATAGTGTCTATTTTAAAGAGAACGGGGGATCACTCGGTGGGGGTACACAAGATTTGTACATTAGAAACAACAAGTTATATATCATATCTCAAAACGGTGGGAATGACGGAGGTTTTTTAACCATAGCGAATGCGGAAACATTGAAAAAGGAAAGTAGTTACGAAGATGAATTGGGAAGTACACTGTCAATGCCATCTCATATTGCTGTTCTTGATGATAATGATATTTACATTCGCGATAACAATGGTGTATATCGTTTTAATCCATCATCCAAGGTCCTAACATTTATTGAAGGTTCTGCTGGAGCGAACAAAACGACTATGGCCGTTGCAAACGGTAAAATTTTTGCGGCACAAAGCAATAAACTTATCGTTATTGAATCAAACAAGTCTTCCATTTCAAAAGAAATACCTGTTAGCGGTAACATTTCTGGTGTTATCCCATCTTCCGACGGTAATATATGGCTTGCTTGTAGAGCCAGTGGGGAAGAGCCAGCAAAGATTATAAAGCTTGATGCACAGAGCTATTCCATGCAAGAGAATTCTATTGAAGACGAAACGGCAGGCAAGATATTGAACGGCGGTTGGAATGCAACTCCTTATATTACAGCCAAAGGCGATACATTATACATGGGTAGTGGCAGTACTCCGATGCCTGTTTATCGTCATGTTTTCAGCCAGAAGAAGACTGAGTTCATGGGAGATATGACTGAGAGACTGGATCATGTTCTAACTTTATATAATTGCATCGCTGTACATCCTATTACAGGAGAGGTTTACGCTAATATTATTTCGAGCTATAGTTTGGATCCTGAAAATAAAATCTGTGTTTTTGATTTTAATAATGATAAATTGGCATTGAAGGCCAATTATAAAGGATATACAGAATGTCCTGCTGGTGTATTTTTTACTTATAATTTTGAATGATAACATTCATGAAGAAGAATTTACGTTATATTTTAGCTATTCTGTGTTTTGCGGGAATGTGGATTTCCTGTAGTGATGATGGAGGGAATGATGGGGAAGAGCCGCTTACGGCTCCGGAAGTGTCTGTTCAGAATTTGAGTTTGAAGGATGCTATCCTTCCGGGAAGAACTGTGAGATTGAGAGCGAATATCATTAATACAACAGAGGCAGGCTTGCAGTGGTTCGTGGATGGGAAAGAAGTATCTACTGATACTATTTTCGAGTTCTCATCAGTGAAGGAAGGGGCCTTTCGGATCAAGGTGACTGCTTTTAATAGACTTGGTACTGCATCCGATAGTTTGGACATTCAGGTGATGGATGGGTTCAAAATATCGGATATTACGAACTGGACTGGGAGTGGTGAGAATCAATCGATGTTGGCCATACAATGGATTACCGGAGAAGTGGAGAATTGGTCAAATCCTGAAGATCGTGATGTTTTCTTTCGTGCTTGGGGATATAGATGGGAAAAAGCAAATCCCCCTACGGGACATGATATGATCGTGGATATTGCTAAAAAAGATCCGCGTTTGTTTATTATCGTGGCATCTGATGGTAATCTTGGAATGACAATAAGGGGTTTCGGTTACGATATTGATGGTGATGGAATTGAAATTCAAAGTGAAGATCTTGAATATGGGGATAGAACGTTGAAAGGAATACATTTGACAGAGGCAGATTTCAAGGATGGTATTTATGAACAGAAAGAGGCTGATGTCAATATGGATGGTTTTAACGTAATTTCAGGAGGAGATTATTGGATTGGTGGATGGTATGTAGTTTATCCTTCTTATTGGCTAGGGAGTGGAGAGGCTGTATTAGAATCGAAAGAATATGAATATTCTGGTCTTTATGCAGGTAATCGCTTGCTGGAAAATGAGGAATGGCATACTTGGACATTCTCTCCGATTAATAATGCAGAGAAAAATATATTACCAATACCTCGTTTGTTAAAGGCTGCGCCAAACAATTAGTAAAGGTATTTTGTTGATACAAATGGGGAAAACAATTTTTCGTTTTCCCCATTTTATATTAGACTAATAACTATTTCTCGTATTCTTTCTTGTTCTCCAAGAGTTTTGAGGAGATCTTGTTAATGTTCGAAGCTCCTGATGAGTGCAGGGAGAGGATGATCGGATCGCCGGAGTATGTAGCTTTTGCGGCACCGGAGGTGTGTAGACTGATTTTTTCTTTGACTTGAAAATGAGCTTTTGCAGCTCCCGATACTTCTGCTTTCAGTTCGTTTATCGGAAAGTCTTCCAAGTTTGCTTTTGAGGCTCCCGATACTTCCATTTTGCAGTGTATGGTGTTACCTTTAAGGGAGAGGTTTGATGCCCCGCTAATGTCGAAGGTTGATTCGGGGCTGGTCATTTGTCCTTTGAGGTTTGAGGCACCACTTAGTTCTATGTCAAGTTTTTCTTTTGCTAGGAAGTCTCCACCTACAAGCATTTTGCTGGCTCCAGAGAGGTCCACCTTTAGCTTGGCTGTCGTGAAATCCCCGATTGTTTCCAATTTGCAGACTCCGGTTAACTCCACGTTATCAAGGCTGGTAACGGTAACTTCTGCCGTGAAATGGTCGTCGTCATTATTTCTTTTATTTTTAGTGGTAATTTTTCCTTCGATATAGATTTGTAATTTTCCATCGGAATCCAGTTTCAGAACGAGTTGTTTTTCGAGTCGGGCCGGAATGTTTACGGTGACTCCGGTGGTGTTACCTTGTTTCGTTGTGATACTGAAGATTCCGTGAGCCTTGATTCCGGTGATTTTTTGTCCCTGGAATCGGGAAACGGTGATTTGCTCTTGTGCGAAAGCTCCGACTATCGAGAGGCAGAGAACGAAAATGACAAACAATATTTTTTTCATAATAATCTGTTTTTATGATGGGACGCTTAAAGGTAATGAAAAGTTACAGGTATGGGTGTTATTTTCTAAAAAAAGGGAGAATGAGGAGAAGCATGGAAAGAACTTTTCTGATGATAAATTGAATCAAACCAATTATATTTTATACATTTGTTCCCATTAAAGTTCTTTACAACACGTAATCAGACTGCTCAGGTGCCTCGTTTTGACGAGGAGAATAGGGAACCGTGTGAGAATCACGGACTGTCGCGCAACTGTAATCACCAGAAGGGTTTTGCCACTAATGTCCACTGTCCAGGGGATGGGAAGGACGGCAAAATGGTGAAAGTCAGGATACCTGCCTTTGCGGATTGACAATGCTTTCGCGGAATGAAGCTAAGGTCAGACTTATCAACCCGGTTGAGATACTTGGGGCGTATTTTTCTTATTTCTTTCCTTTATTTCGTGTGGAGCTAAATAGTGTATAAACTAATTTAGTATGAGAAAATCGTTTGAAAAATTTCTGGAAAGACAAGATGCCTTAGCCCGGCAATACGGTAAGGAGTATGAGGACAAACAACACAACCGGGGAAAACTTACCGCTCGGGAACGGATTACATTTCTTTTCGATGAGGGGACATTTGAAGAGGTGGATGCTTACTCACCTTCTGCGGCGACTTCTTTTGGTAAAGCAGTACGTTCATACGGGGATGGGGTGATTGCCGGATTCGGCACGGTGAACGGGCGTCAGGTTTTTGCTTATTCGCAAGATTTTAACGTGCAGGGTGGTTCGTTGGGTTCCGTGCATGCGGCCAAGATTATAAAAGTACAGGATATGGCTCTGAAAACGGGATCGCCTGTCGTGGGATTGATTGATTCGGGAGGAGCCCGGATTCAAGAGGGGGTGGCTAGTTTGGCCGGGTATGCGGGAATATTCCGACGGAATGTACTCTCTTCCGGAGTAATCCCTCAGATTTCAGTTATTATGGGGCCGGCTGCCGGAGGGGCTGTTTATTCTCCAGCCTTGACTGATTTTATTTTTATGACGGCAGCAACCAGTTATATGTTCGTGACCGGACCTAACGTGGTGAAACAGGTACTGAATGAAACAATATCTCCCGAAGAACTTGGAGGTGCATCTGTACATGCCGTGAAATCAGGTGTGGCGGATTTTGTTTTTAATGATGATGAAAATACGTTATTGGGGGTAAAGATGTTATTATCTTACCTGCCTTCCAATAATATCGAGAACGCTCCTTTTCTGGTGACGGATGATCCGGTTGACCGGATAGAAGAGAGTTTGCGGGATATTGTTCCTGAAGATCCGGATAAGCCTTATGATGTGAGGGATGTTATCCGTTTGATTACAGATAAAGGAAAATTTTTGGAGATTGCGGAGAGTTACGCTCCCAATATCATTATTGGGTTGGCCCGATTCGGGGGATTCGTGACCGGGATTATTGCGAATCAACCCAAAGTTATGGCGGGTACTTTGGATATGAATTCATCGGTGAAAGCTGCTCGTTTTATTAATTTCTGTGATAGTTTTAATATTCCGGTTGTTACTTTGGAGGACGTTCCCGGTTTCCTTCCGGGGGCCGATCAGGAACATGCCGGAATTATCCGGCACGGAGCCAAGCTCCTATATGCTTACACGCGGGCGACGGTTCCCAAGATTACCGTGGTCTTGCGTAAATCATACGGGGGTGCTTATATCGTGATGAACAGTAAGGGAATTGGCGGAGATTATAATTTTGCATGGCCGACAGCCGAGATTGCTGTTATGGGACCGGAAGGGGCTATTGCTATTCTTTATCATAAGGAATTTGCCGCTGCTGATGATCCGGTAGCTTTGAAAAAAGATTTGTTGGCGCAGTATAGGGATGAGGTGGCTAATCCTTATATCGCTAACGAGAAGGGATTTATTGATGAGGTGATAGACCCGGCGGTTACCCGACAAAAGGTTATACGAGTTTTGAAATCTCTGGAAAAGAAATCAGTAAGTCTACCACGACGCAAACATGGAAATATTCCTCTTTAAACGTAAAATGTAAAGTATGATAAAATCAGTTTTAATAGCAAACCGGGGAGAGATTGCCATCCGGATTGCACGTACTGCCAGACGCATGGGAATCGTGACGTACGCCATTCGTACCCGGAAGGAGCCGGAGACCGTGTATTTATCGTCTGTTGATATTGTTCTTGACTTCCCGGAAACGGATGGGAATGTGCCTGAATTTTTGGATATTGATCGTTTGATTTATTTGGCCCGGGAACATGAGATCGAGTCTCTTCATCCGGGGTATGGTTATTTGTCAGAGAATGCGGAATTGGCGGAACGGTGTCGAGAGAACGGGATTATTTTTATTGGTCCCTCGCCGGAGGTGATTCGTCTGATGAGTGATAAGGTGGCGGCAAAGGAGATTGCAGAACGTAGTGGCGTGCCTATGCTGGGTGCTAGCAAGGGTGCCGTTCGGGATGTTGATGATGCTCGGGAGACGGCGGATAGGCTAGGGTATCCGGTTATTATAAAGGCTGTTTCTGGAGGAGGAGGAAGGGGGATGCGTATTGTACGCAAGAAGAGTGAACTGGCTCAATTATACAAGTTAGCTGCGGCAGAGGCTCAAGTAGCTTTTAATGATCCTTCTGTTTTCATTGAAAAATATCTTGAAAGTCCGAAACATATCGAGTTCCAGATTGTTGCCGATAATTATGGGAACGTGGTTCATCTGGGTGAACGTGAGTGTTCCATTCAGCGGAAACATCAAAAATTAATGGAAGAGGCCCCATCTCCGGCTCTTGATGATCGTTTGCGGAAGAAGATGGCCACGGCTGCTGTTGCTTTGGCTAAAGCTGCGAGGTATCAGAATCTGGGAACCGTGGAATTTTTGCTGGATCGTCAAAAGCGTTTTTATTTTATGGAGATGAATACTCGTATTCAGGTGGAACATCCGGTTACCGAGGAGATTACTGGATTTGATCTGGTGGAGTTACAATTTAATATTGCCGCAGGGCGTAAGTTACCGCTCCGTCAGTCTCAAATTCGGCTCACGGGCTGGTCTATCGAATGTCGGATTAATGCTGAGGATGTACAGGCTGGGTTTGCTCCTAGTATGGGTGTTATCCGGCGATTGCGTTTGCCGCAGGGAAATCATATCCGTATTGAAACAGGAATTGCTCCCGGCTCGGAAATTACTCCTTTTTTCGATTCAATGGTGGCGAAATTGATCGTTACGGGGGAGACTCGGGAACAAGCTATCGAGCGAATGCTTTCTGCTTTGGAGAGATTCCATGTAAAGGGAATCCGGACGACAATTCCTTTTTGTAAAGCGGTTCTTCATAACGAGACTTACCGTAATGGTGATTTTGATACTTCATTTATAGAGAGTCGATTGAGTTCTCCGGTTTGGCGAGAGCCTCACGAGGAGTTGCTGGGTGCTTTGTTTGCGGTATATACATATACTCACGAGAATACACCGGAGGTCGGTCCCGACACCCGTATTGATCCTTGGGTGCTTAATAAACGAATTAGAAATTTATAATGATCGGATATGGATAACAAGGACGTAACAAAATATATAGCCCTTAGTGGCAGTAACACGGCATACGAGTTCTCCGTGAAAAATAATTACGAGTTTAGTCTGAAACGGCAAAATATGCGTATTGATTTAGTCGAAGAGGCTGATGGTTTTTTGATCCTGCTGTACAAGGGGATTCGCTATCCGGTGGAAATTGTGTCTCGCAGGCAGAATGAATACGAGATTTTACTTAACGGGGTGGCCTATACGTTTTCGGTGGAAACTCCTTTTTCTTTGAAACGGAAAAGATTGTTGGCAGGTCGGCAGGGTGAAGTCTTCGACATGACTATTAAATCTCCTATGCCGGGAAAAATTTTGGATGTATCGATAGAAGTCGGGCAGGAGATTAATAAGGGAGATACGCTAGTCGTGCTTGAGGCAATGAAGATGCAAAATGTTATCATCGCTTCTCAAAAAGGACGAGTTCGTCGGGTATGCGTGGTTGCCGGTCAAACTGTGAGTAAAGACGAGATTCTGGTGGAAATCGGGGCGTAGATACTCTCTTTCGTGAAAAGACCACTTACAAGGGTAAGGTATTCCGGTAAACGGGCATCGTTGCTCCATTGTAATTCGATGTGGAGAAGTTCGGAGGCTGTTTTGCCGATGTCGAATCCCACGGATTCAAGCGATGGGCGTATTTCTTGAGGATGGAGACAGGGAAAACCGTTTATCCGGGTACACGAGTTTAGGGGGCATAAGTGACAGGTCCCTGCATAAAAGGCCCGGCTGTCAGGATATTCATGTTCAAGAGTCAGTAGTCGAGGATCAATGATCTTCCGGGCAGATTCTATGGCTTGGAGGGAAATTGTTTTGTGCCGTTCAAGTGTCGTGCAGGAATTGCGGGTTGCCGTTTCGAATGTTATTTTAGTTCCGATAATGTACGTTTGTTGATAACCGGAGAGGTATTCGTCCATGTTAAACTCGAAAGGAGGGCAGGCCCAGCAACGGTTATAGCGTTCGCATTGCTGACAGAAAGAAATAAATTTTTCCGGATTGCGATACTCCTGAATGTATTGCGAGGTCGGGAGCGAGACGATATGGTGCGTGAGTTCATACATTTTTTATCTGGTTTATTAAACGTATTGGGGATACGGGTTATATTCCCAGAGAATTACTTTTTCCGAATGAAGAGAGGCTGGAACGTTTATCAATCTTTGGTTGGAACTTCCTCGAAAGAGCAGACCTTCCTTTCGTTTGGCCGGATCAAATCGTCCGTCGACTAAAACATCTATGTAAGGTAGAATTTGGGAAAGTCGTCTGGAATTAATAATTTCCTCGTAGCGGAAACCCGTGTAGCACCAGATATTTTTGGATGTAATGATTTTCAGTCGTTTGGCCAATTGTGTGAATCCTTCTACTTGAAATAGCGGATCTCCCCCACTGAATGTTACGTCGGAGAAAGGATTGTTTGTGATTTTCGTTACAATATAATCCAAAGAAACAGGATGGCCGTTTCGTAAGTTCCAGGATTGCGGGTTATGGCAACCCGGGCAATGATGAGTACAACCCGCTGCGTAGACGGACACCCGGAATCCGGGTCCGTCAACAACGGTGTCTTCAATAATGTCCAATAATGTAATCGTGTTAGTCATGTCTTACCCGGTCGTTTAGTTCTGCTAGTTTTGCGTGATTCCAGCGGTCAGTGGTACCTACCAGATAACCGGTAATTCTTTGTAAGCGGTCAATGTTCGTACTTCCGCATTTCGGACAGGTTTCCAAATGTGCGGAGGCATCCTCGAAACCGCAGTCCATGCAACGATTCCGGTTGTGGTTCACGGAGCAATACCCCATATTGTACCGGTCCATCATATCGACAACTGCCATAATCGTGCTTGGATTGTGGGTAGCATCCCCGTCTATCTCGACATAAAAGATATGGCCGCCCCGGGTCAAGTCGTGATAAGGTGCTTCAACCTCGGCTTTATGGCGGGCGCTGCATTTATAATACACGGGTACGTGATTGGAATTCGTGTAATATTCCCGATCCGTGATTCCCGGTAAGATGCCGAAACTTTTCTTGTCTTTTGCGGTAAATTTTCCGGAGAGTCCTTCGGCAGGAGTGGCGAGTACGCTGTAATTGTGTTGATATTTATCCGAGTACTCGTTTGCCTTGTCCCTGATATGTGATACGATGCGTAGGCCGAGTTTCTGTGCATCGTCGTCTTCTCCATGATGTTTACCGGTTAGAGCAACTAGACATTCGGCCAAGCCAATAAAGCCGATTCCGAGAGTCCCTTGGTTAATGACGTTCTCGATAGTGTCGTCCGGTCCCAGTTTTTCACTACCCAGCCAGAGAGAAGACATGAGTAACGGGAATTGCTTTACCCGGGCTGTTTTCTGGAATTCGAGACGTCGGTGCAGTTGTAAAGCCGTTAAGTCGAGTATTTCATCCAGTTTTGAGAAGAATGTTTCCACCCGGGTGGTCTTGTCCTTTATTTCCATACATTCGATGGCAAGTCGTACGATGTTTACCGTGGAGAAAGAAAGGTTACCACGTCCGATAGAGGTTTTTTCTCCGAAGCGATTTTCGAATACGCGGGTACGACATCCCATAGTGGCTGTTTCGTAGCGGAATCGTTCGGGATCATCAGCTCTCCATTGTTCATGCTGGTTGAAAGTGGCATCCAAGTTTATGAAATTCGGGAAAAAGCGACGGGCGGAAACCTTGCATGCGAACTCGTATAGATCGTAATTCGGGTCTTCCGGAAGGTAGTTTACTCCTTTTTTCTTTTTCCAGATTTGAATCGGGAAAATAGCCGTGGCTTCGTTACCCACTCCCCGGTAGGTGGAACGCAATAATTCACGGATGACACAACGTCCTTCGGCAGAAGTGTCTGTGCCGTAGTTGATGGAGCTGAAAACAACCTGATTACCTCCCCGGCTGTGGATGGTATTCATGTTGTGGATAAAAGCTTCCATGGATTGATGTACCCGGTTTACCGTGCGGTTGATGGCGTGTTGTAAAACTCGTTGTTCTCCGGTCAAACCTGATAGTTCCCGGGGAATATAGTCTTGAATTTCGATGTGATAAAGATGGTTATAGTTTTCTCCGTTTAATTCTTCCAATACTTTGACTTCTTCCACGAAACTGGAACGTACATAGGGAGCCAGGTAAAAGTCAAAAGCGGGAATCGCCTGTCCCCCGTGCATCTCGTTTTGGGCGGTTTCCAGAGAGATACACCCTAGGATGCTGGCTGTTTCGATACGTTTGGCAGGACGTGATTCCCCGTGTCCGGCAAAGAATCCGTTTCTCAGAATCTTATCCAACGGGTGTTGCACACAGGTAAGGCTTTTCGTGGGGTAATAGTCTTTGTCGTGAATATGCAAGTAGCCTTGGCGAACTGCGGTTTTCACTTCTTCGGTTAACAAGTAGTCGTCAACAAAAGGCTTGGTAGTTTCACTGGAAAATTTCATCATCATCCCTGCCGGGGTGTCCGCATTCATATTTGCGTTTTCCCGGGTAATGTCGTTGGATTTTGTTTCGATAATTTCCAGAAAAATATCTCTCGTTTTTGCTTTACGTGCAACGCTCCGCTGGTTTCGATAAGCGATATATAGTTGTGCCACATCTTTTCTGCGGCTTTTCATGAGTTCGATCTCTACATTGTCTTGTATTTCTTCCACGGTCATCTGTTCTGCCCCGCGGTAAGCGACCCGGTCGGCAATGGTGGATGCCAATTCCATATCCTCTCCTTGAGCCGTGTGGAGCATTGCCCGACGAATGGCCGCGATAATTTTTTCTTCATTAAAGCCGACAACCCGGCCATCCCTTTTTACAACTGTCTGAATCATGTCTTTCTTATTCCTTTAGTTTAGTTACAATTACATGAATTTTAATTTTGTTTTGGTTTGAGATGACTTTATGATTAAAAACGGGATGTAAGTATGTTTGAAATACCTGCGTTCCCGGCTTTTTCCTCGAAAGCCTTTGAAACCTCTGGTCTTGGCAGGTCTTCTGACTTGTTCCCGGTCAAGCGCCTTCCCGTTGGAAAACAGTGGCAATGTGATGCTTGAACGATTCAGTGAAACTTACAGCAGCGGGACTGTTCAGGATTTTCACCTGATTCCCTTTTAATCCTTGTTGAAGGAACCAAAATCTAGACAAATGTATAAATAATTTTTCTATTGGTGAGAGAAAAAATATCTTTTTTGGAAAACTTTCTTGTTTGATTTTTTCAAAAAGTTTTCCAAAAAGAATTTTTTGATCTAAGATAGTGATGCCAGCAGAGTGTTTAAATTGGATGCGAAAATTTTTACAGACATGGCAAGTAGAATGATGCCAAAGAATTTTCGTAGAATGTAAACGCCGCCTTTCCCGAGAACCCGTTCTACTAAATAGACATTGCGTAGAACAATATAGACGACCGTCATGTTAAGAAGAATGGCAATGATAATACTAAAAACGCTACATTCAGCTTTAAGTGTCAGCGTGGTTGCTAATGCCCCGGCTCCTGCGATAAGCGGAAAGATAACAGGTACGATTGTTGCCGAACCTTCCGGGCCATCATTTCTGAAAATCTCGATACTAAAGGTCATTTCTATGGCGAGTACGAAAAGCACTAATGCCCCGGCAAGGGCAAAAGAGGAAATGTCGATGTTGAATAATTTCAATAATCCGTCTCCCGCGAAAAGAAATGCTATAAATATAACGAGAGATATTCCTGCGGCTTTTTCGGCACTGACTTTTTTTCCTGCATCATTCAACCCGATAATAATAGGAGTTGATCCCGTGATGTCGATCACGGCGAAAAGTACCATAAAGGCGGTGAATATTTCTTTTATATTGATACTGAAGTCCATATTCGTATAACATGAAATTTGCGGGTTACAAGTGCTGTACGTATTTATGAAACCAACGTTAAAGAGGTGTACTGTCACTTGTAGTCCCGCAAATTTACGATTATTTTTTATAATTCCCATATTTCGGCATCGGAGGGTACGTGTATCCGTGCGGATAACGGGGCGATGCGTGTGATATTTAATAGGTGTTTATAGGTGAAGTTTTCGGAAATCGAGTTGTTCCCCCAACTTCCGCACCCGAGGGTGTTGGTCACGGGGAGCCCGTTTTGTATGGAACCTCCGGCCGTGGTAGCACACGGGGCATTCACGATCAGGCGTGATACGGAGAGTTCTGTTCCAGCCTTGATGATGTTTGCTTGATTGTTGGAGTGGATTCCGGCCGTGTGTCCGTTTCCTTCCATGAACAGATTTGTTTTGGCGATTTTTATCGCTTCATCAAAGTTGTCATAAGCGAATGCAGCCATGACGGGACACATTTTTTCTTTGCAGATGAGGTCGTCACGTCCTATTCCGTGAGCTTCTACCACGAGGACTCGGGTGTTACCCGGTACGAAGATGCCGGCTTTGCTTGCGATTGTCTGAACGGATTGTCCGACAATATCCCTGCAAATATGCCCGTCTTCAAAAAGTGCATTAACTACTTTGTCCCGATCTTCTTCGGACACGATGTATGCCCCGTGACGGCGGAAAGTGTCCATGACTTCCTGTTTGTCGTCTTTGTGATAAATGAAACTCTGTTCCCCGGAACAGATGATACCATTGTCAAAGGAGCGACCGGTGATGACTTTTTCTGCCGCTACATCGAAATCAATAAATCGATCTAGGATTACCTGTACGTTACCTGCGCCGACACCGAAAGAGGGTTTGCCCGATGAGTAAGCTGATTTTACCATGGGCATTCCTCCCGTGGCAACCACGACATCACAAGCTTCCATAAGTTCGCAAGTCTTTTCGATCGTGGGTTCCTCGATCACCTGAACTAGACCTTCCGGAACTTCAAACGGGGCAATAGCCTCGATAATAAGTTTCACGGCTGCACTAGAACATTGTTTTGCTTTCGGGTGAGGGGCTATGATGATAGCATTCTTTGTTTTTAATGCAAAGATAATTTTAGACATCGGGGTAACTACGGGATTTGTCATCGGAGTAATTCCGGCTACCACGCCAATAGGTTTAGCTATTTCGATAAGATTCGTTCTCTCGTCAATACTTAGGATTCCCATGGATTTTTTTCCTTTCAGGTTGTACCATACTCCCTTGGATTTATTCCTGTTTTTGGCTACTTTGTCTTCGTAAACACCCATTTGGGTTTCATCAATCGTAAGTCGTGCCAGTTCTTCTGCATGGTCAAAAATTGTGCGGGCGGCAGCTTTAATGACTTGATCGACTCTTTCTTGGTCGAATCGTTCATCATAAATAACTTGAGCTTTGCGGGCTCTTTCTACCATTTCTTTTATTTCCATGATATTTTTAATATAGGGTTGAATAGATTTCTTTTATTTCTTCTCTTGTTAATTCCACGTGGTTGTTAGCCAGCAGGCGTTGTTGTGTTTGAAGTACGTTGTCGGTGAACCCATCAATTTCTTCGGGTTTCATACCATAGGTGTGGAGTGGGTTTTTGGATAACAATTTACCCAATAGGTAATCGAGTTCTTCATACACGTGTTCCGTGTCGGTTCCCAGGAGGTGTGCGAGTAGCGCGTTAACTTCCGTGATGTTCCCGAAAGGTTTTTTCTTGTAATAGAACTTGAATACTTCTGTGAAGAACTGGTAATTAGCTTCCCCGTGGGGTACGTGATAGTTTCCCCCGAGCGGGTAAGATAGTGCGTGTACGGCACCCACTCCGGTGTTTCCGAATGCAATACCGGCATAATTGCTAGCAATCAGCATTTCTCTCAGGCGCTCTAGGCGATATTCCGGTCCTTGTGCGGCAATGTGTTTGAAAACGTCAATGATGCTTTCAATGGCTGCTCGACAGAATATCTGGGTGTAGGGATTTGATTTCGGGGAAACGTATGATTCTACGGCATGGATGAGGGCATCGATGGAACTGCACACGAAAAACTTGTAGGGAAGTCCCCGTACCAGTTCCGGGATTAACACGGCATCATCTGCTAGTAGGGCGTCATCGGCCAATCCCATTTTCGTGTGGCGGGATTTGATCTCGGCGATCGAAATATTGGTTACTTCGCTACCGGTGCCGCAGGTAGTGGGGAGGATCACCAATTGACGGGCTTTTTCAATGGGTATTTTGCGTTCGAAAGCATCCGTTGCATTAACGATGCCACGCAGAGTAAATAGTTTAGAGACGTCAATGACGGTTCCTCCCCCTACGGCTATCACACGGGTATAATTTTCTAGTTGAATGTCCGCGAGAATATGGTTGATCATCTCGTCGGATGGCTCTCCCATTCCGTATTGTTCTTGCATGATGAAACGACAAGGAAGGTTAAGACCACGCATGTATGGATTGTATAGGAATTCGTTCGTGATGATTAAATCTTCTTTCGTGAGATTGAATTCTTTGGCAAAGTCTGCAAAAGAGTCGAATTCACTTAAACGGGTTTTTAATTTGAATAATTGCATGATTATTTCATTTTATATTGTTTTTAGTGCTAACGGGAAACGACGAAAGAATTCTTCCGTGAGTGATTCCCTGAAATCGGGATGAGCTATCCGGATTAGGTTCTCGGCTCGTTGGCGTAAAGTTTTTCCTTTGAGGTGAGCGATTCCGTACTCCGTGACAATATAATCCACCTCGTTTCGTGAAGTCGTGACGGCTGCTCCTGCTGCTAGATACGGTACGATACGGGAAACCTTCCCCCGGGCTGCCGTGGAAGGCATGGCCAGGATGGATTTACCGCCTTCGGAGAGAGCTGCTCCCCGGATGTAATCGACTTGGCCTCCCGTTCCGCTGAATTGTTTCGGGCCGATGGTTTCGGAACAAACTTGTCCGGAAAGATCGATCTCGATACAAGAGTTGATGGATATTAATTGACGATTCTGGCAAATGATGTAAGGATCGTTTACATAGTCCACGGGAAAGAGGGCTACATCGGGATTGTTATCAACAAAATCGTATAGGCGTTGGCTTCCCATGAGGAAGGTGGCAACCAGTTTCCCCGGATGGAGGGTTTTACATTTTCCGTTGATGACTCCTTTTTGGACCAGATCGATTACCCCGTCAGAGAACATTTCCGTGTGAATACCCAGATCTTTTTTGTCTTGCAGGCATTGCAGGACGGCATCGGGGATAGCTCCTATTCCCAGCTGCAGGGTGGAGCCATCCTCGATGAGTTCTGCACAGTACCGACCGATAGCTTGTTCCGTTTCCCCGATTTTAGGCAGGGGTATTTCAAACAAGGGGTTGGAGGTTTCCACGATATAATCCAGTTCGGAAACGTGTATGTGGTTATCACCTCCAACATGAGGCATCCGGTCGTTCACTTCGGCAATCACCATGCGTGCGGCATGAGCCGCGGGTTTCGTGTAGTCGGAAGAAACTCCGAAACTACAATAACCTTCTTCGTCCGGTGTGCTGAGATGAACGATTGCCACGTCAACAGGCAGAGTTCCGTTGCGGAAAAAGTGTGGTAATTCGTGAAAGAAACAAGGAATGAAGTCTGCACGGTCTTCATTCACGGCTTGTCGGGTGTTTCCTCCCACGAAATTGGTGTTGTGCCGGAAGTGGGATAACATTTCCGGTTGAGTATAAGCTCCATCGCCAAGGCATAGCATATGGTATATTTCCACGTTATGGAAATCGTCTTTGTGTGCCACGAGAGCTTTGGTGATTTCCTGAGGAACACCTGCTGCATGGGCAAAGACAACCCGGTCGTTGTTCCGGATGGCCTTGATTGCTTTCTCGGCTGTGGTTAGTTTTTGTGTATAAAGTTCTTTCCAGTTCATCATCTATCTGTTTTATTGCGGTTGAGAATCTGACGAGCAAAGTCTAATATACCGGGATCTATTTCGTTCACCAGAATGACTTTCCCGATCTTGTTTCCCATTTGTTCCGAGAGAATGCGTTGCACGGTCTGTTCAATCGTGATTTGTGCGGCAGGGCATCCCTTGCAGTTGCCGAGTAGAGCAACCCGCACGTCTTTCTCGCGGATTTCCCGAATAACAATATCCCCCCCGTGGTCCTGGAGGAGAGGGCGAATGTGTGTTTTTATGATCTCCTCCAGGTGCTTCCACAGAGTCGTGGGGTCTTGATTATTTCCGGTTCTTACTTTCATCGATCCGGGCAATTTGTTTTGCTAATTCTTTCTTGTTTTCGAGGTTTCCTTGCCGGGCAATCATGATTCGTTGTGCTTGTGGGGAGCCGGCTCCGTGCATGGATTCCGTGCGGTAGCCTACCGCCGCGGTCCCGAGCGTGATGTTCTCGATCAGGCGAAGAATACGCATCCGGTTTTCAGTGTCAGTCCCCGTGGCTCCTTGCAGGTATTTTTTTACATATCCACCGATATACGGGTCTCTTAAATCTTGGGCTGAAGGCATGGTTACCATTAATCCCCCGGCAATATCTTCCGCGAGTCTGGCAATTTCATACGGGAAACGAGTCACGTTCTGTTTGCAGACATTGGCAAGTAGCAAATTGATCTGGTAGTTGCCCGCCAACGTGGGTTCTCCTTCTGCCGAGCAGGCGATTCCGCACGAGTAAAGGGTTTCGTTGAGGTGCATCATTTCGATGAGCTTGTCCTTGATATGGTTGGCTTTAGGTACTCCATTGTAGTCTGCGGCGAGAGCGGCAGCACCGATAAGTACGTCACCTACACCGACTTTACATCCCCCGTAGGATTGTCTGTGATAACCGGCAAAACGCTCTACCATCATGCCTGCAAATTCATATTCTTTACACATGAAAATTCGCTCGTTGGGGACGAATACATCGTCAAATATCACAAGAGCTTCATGTCCACCGAATTGTGAATTTCCCAAGTCGAGATCCGCGTCTTTTTCCATTTTGCGGGTATCGCAGGACTGGCGTCCGTAGATCATGAGTACGCCTTCCGCGTCAGAAGGTACGGCAAATGAAACAGCGTAGTCTTTATCGGATTCTTTCATGGCTACGGTCGGCATAATCAAGTGTTCGTGGGAATTGACTGCCCCGGTTTGGTGAGCTTTGGCCCCGCGAACGATAATCCCGTCCGGGCGTACTTCCTTGATGCGAAGATATAGGTCCGGATCTTCTTGTTGTGATGGAGAAAGACCCCGGTCTCCTTTCGGATCGGTCATAGCCCCGTCGACAGTGAGATCGTTGTCTTGTACATATTTCAAGTACTCTATGAAACGTTTGTGGTATTCCGTTCCATGAGCTTGGTCAATTTCGTAAGTGGTGGAGTAAATGGCGTTGAAGGCGTCCATTCCAACGCAGCGTTGGAAACAAGCCCCGGTTTTCTGTCCGACTAAACGTTGCATCTTTACCTTGTTGATCAAGTCTTCGGTGCTTTGATGCAGGTGGCAGAAACGATTAACTGTTTTTCCGGTAAGATTGGATTTTGCCGTCATGAGCGTCTTGTACTCATCTTTTTCAGCCAATTCATAAGTCATGGCCACTGCATTCATGGACGGGCGGATCATCGGGTGATCTACGGGATTGCTGATTAGTTCTCCCATGAAATAGACCTTCAGGTTTAGTTTCCTGAGACTCTCAATGTACTGTTCTTTTGTCATCATGATCTTTGATATTTTATTAGTTGTAATATTTTGAATAAAGAAAAATTGCAGTAAATAAAAGCCGTTTGCTGTCTGTTACAGGGGAGAATTTGAAGGGAAGAAAGTGAGAAGGGAAAGGATACAGAGGATCGAGGCGTATGTTTGCCGTTGAAGGGGTAACATTCGCTGTCTCTCGTTGCCATCATAGAGAAACATTTTCTTTTTCTCGTTGAAAAAGAATTAATTACGTCAGTATAAATATACTCACGCTGTAATGCTCCTTTGTTCATAATGTTCCATCCCGGGGGACGTCAACACAATTTTATTTTTATGAATAACTTCGCACATCTCCTTTACCCCAAATCCCCAGAGTAACGGATTTATATTTTGTCAGGCAGGTCTTCTGACTTGTTCCGGAATTCGCGGCCTTCCCTTTTCTTGTTGAAAAAGTGACCATTAGAATGCGAAAACCTTTTTAAGAACTTACAGCTGAGGGCACAGTCCCGGATTTTCACCGGATTCCCTATTCAATCTTTTCCCTTGCAGGGGGAAGAGATCACCATGACGTCACAAAGGTATATAAATATAATTGTATTCCTACTTTTTTTCTGTAATTTTTTAATGGATGTAAAAAAGCTTAGTCCGTTAATTTGTTAATGAGGTCTTGATGGAGACGTGTAGAAATTCGAGAGAATAGGTAATAATGATTTAATGGTGGTAAAGTCTCAAAGAAGAAATTTTCTATATAAGAAAAGTGACCGGAATTTGCTCCGGTCACGATTATGATGTTTGGTGAAGTTTATTTTCCTCGAATAGCCGTGATTCCCGGTAACTCTTTTCCCTCGATGTATTCGAGCAGGGCACCACCTCCGGTGGATACGTAGCTGACCCTGTCGGCCAAGCCGAATTGGTTGATGGCGGCAACAGAGTCGCCACCCCCGATTAAGGAGAAGGCGCCGTTTGCTGTGGCTTTCACGATGGCATCAGCAATGGCCTTGGTTCCCACGGCGAATTTTGGCATTTCGAATACTCCCACGGGGCCATTCCAAAGGATTGTTTTGGATTGCTCGATGACCTTGGTGAAGGAAGCAATACTTTCCGGGCCTACATCCAATCCTTCCCATCCATCGGGAATTTCCATGGAAGGAACGATCTGGGTGTTGGCGTTATTGTCGAAAGCGTCGGCAGCGACAGTGTCGGTTGCCAATACAAGATTTACACCTTTTTCTTTGGCTAGTTTCATGATTTCAAGAGCCAGGTCGAGTTTGTCTTCCTCGCAGATAGAATTGCCGACATGACCGCCTAATGCTTTTTTGAACGTGTAAGTCATTCCACCGCCCAAGATGAGGTTATCCACCTTATCCATGAGGTTCATGATAATATCGATTTTGGATGAAACTTTGGAGCCTCCCATGATGGCCGTGAACGGGCGGGTAGGGTTGTGCATTACTTTATCCACGCTTTCCAATTCTCCTTGCATGACGTAGCCGAATAGTTTGTCATTCGGGAAAAATTTGGCAATAACAGCGGTGGATGCGTGAGCCCGGTGGGCTGTCCCGAAGGCATCGTTGATCCAAACGTCGGCTAAAGATGCCAGTTTTTGAGCGAAATTCTCGTCTCCTTTTTCTTCTTCTTTGTAGAATCGAAGGTTTTCCAACAGGAGAACTTCTCCCGGTTTCAGGTCTGTTGCAGCTTTTACCGCACTTTCCCCGATGCAGTCATCGGCGAACTTCACGGGTACACCTAACAGTTCTTCCAGGTGTTTCTGGATATGTTTTAATGAAAATTTGTCTTCCGGTCCGTTTTTCGGGCGTCCGAGATGAGACATCAATATTACGGAACCTCCTCCCGTCAACACTTTCTTGATCGTGGGAACGGCTGCCCGCATACGGGTGTCGTCCGTGATCTCGAACTTTTCATTTAAAGGTACGTTGAAGTCTACGCGGATAAGCGCCTTCTTGTTTTTAAAGTTGTAATTATCAATTGTCTGCATAGCAATTGTTATTTTAATGAGTAAATTACTTAATCAAAAGATAAAGGTAAGGATAAAATTATTTAAACCAAAAAATATGCAGGAAGGAATTTAGTGGATGTACAGGATGAAAAAATGTGGGTGAAAATTTGTATCACTCACGGAAAATTTGGATTTTTACCTTCAATAAAAATGTGCATGGTAGTGAATAGACTATTAGCTTGGTGAGAGAAGACAAAATTAGCAAGAATGAGACGAGTTGTAATCATAATATGCATGGGGATAACAATTTTGTTTTTGTTGTCTTCTTGTCGGAAAAATGAGAAAGCGAAAACAGCAGAATTGTGCAGGGAGTTGGAGAACTCTGTGATGTTATCGCCTGCGTTTGATTCTTTGGTAAAGGTGTCTATGGGGTTACCTAATTTTTTCCGTTCGAAAGTATTGTTGACCGCGGGAAGTTGTTATTCCACTAGGGTGGAGCAGATGCAACAGGCTCGGATTTACTTACGGGAGGCCTACCGGATTGCCCCGCGGGACGTGAAGAATTTAGTGGCGCTGGAATTAACCCGGCTTTACGGTTCTTTGATTTTGCGGGATAGTTGTGTGGAAGAGGCCATTCGTTTTATCAGCCGGGTGCCTTCTAAGGTGGTATTTACCCGGGAGGAAGAGGCTAAATTCTATTACTTGGGAGCTTGTTTTTTTAAATCGATCGATATAGACCGGGCTTTTAAAGCCGTGGATCAGGCATTGTCGTTGTATCGGGGACTTTCGGATACGGAGGGGGAGATCGAGGCTTATCGCTTGAAAGCAACTTTATACGGGGTCTTGCAAGAATATGAAGAACAATATGCTTGTTACGAGGAGGCCTATCGCCTTTTACGACGATCAAGATTCCGGGATAAGGTGAAACCTTTTTACGAGCAGATGGCGGCAAGCCTGAAAAAGTTGGGAAGGCATGAGGAGGCGTTACTCTGGTATGAAGAGGTTTTAAAGGAATTGCCGGATTCAAGTAGGCTTGGACGTTACGGGATTCAGGTAGCCGAGGCTTATTCCGGGTTGGGGTATCACGAAAAGGCTCGGGAGATATTGAGGGGCGGGTTGGTGAATGAAAAACGAGGTGGAATGCGTAACGTGTTGCTCACTCGTGTAGCCGAATCTTTTATCCAGGAGGGACTTCGGGACTCGGCTTTGATGGCGTTAAAAAGTGCGATTGACTTCTACGAGATATATGCTCGTGAAAATCAATTGAAGGTTCCCGGTGTGATATTCATGAATTATTTAAGGTATGGGCGTTGTTTGTGGGAGATGGGGGAAAAGGATGAGGCTGTTGCGTATTTGGAAGATATTAGTTATAAAAAAGCAGAATCTCCGGAGAGTCAATTGGCTCAGGCCCGGGTGTTGGAATTGTTGAGTGAATATCACGAGGATATGGAGAACCGGCAGGCGTTTTGTGACGTCTTGCATCGACGGGATTCAGTTTTGGAGTTGTACGATTCCTTTTATGATAACGGACGTTATCGTCAAGTGTTGAAAAAATACAAGAATCAAAAATTTCTGCGGGAGATCGAAGAGATGAACCGGAAACAGGAGTCTGCCAATTGGTGGTTGGTGCTGGCATTACTTGTGACCGTGGGACTGATCGTTTCGGCCTTGATATATACCTGGGTTTCGTGGGGAAAAGAACGAGAGTATAATAAGAGAAAATAGTATTTATGGATAAGCACGAGATATTCATGCGGAAAGCGTTGGAAGAAGCCCGCTTGGCTGAAGAAGAAGGGGAAATCCCGGTTGGAGCAGTAGTCGTTTGTAAAGGTCGGGTAATCGCCCGGGCCCATAATCAAACCGAGCGTTTGAATGATGTGACGGCACATGCGGAGATGCTTGCCATCACGTCCGCGACTTCTTTATTGGGAGGAAAATATTTAAATGATTGTACCCTGTATGTCACGTTAGAACCGTGCGTCATGTGTGGTGGTGCGCTTGCTTGGGCTCAATTGGGAGAATTGGTGTACGGGGCTGCCGACCTGCATCGGGGGTATGCCCGGCTTTCTCCGTCCGTGTTACACCCGAAGACAAACGTGGTTACCGGAGTTTTAGAGGATGAATGTGGAGAATTGGTAAAAAATTTCTTTGCCAGAAAAAGATAATTAATTTATTCTCCATTTACCATTTTCCGTTTTCAATTGTTTTGTTGTACATTTACGAATTGAATAGATTGTTATTAATGAAATAGTACATGGGTAATTTTGATATAAGGACCGGGAATGTGCCAGATAGTGAGAAAGAACTGGAGAAGGCTTTGCGTCCGTTGAGTTTTAGTGATTTCCAGGGGCAAAAGAAGATCGTGGATAATCTGGAAGTCTTCGTGGAGGCGGCGAAGATGCGGGGTGAATCTCTGGATCACGTTCTGTTGCATGGCCCTCCCGGATTGGGAAAGACAACCTTGTCGGCTATTATTGCTAACGAGTTGGGAGTCGGGATTAAGATTACTTCGGGTCCGGTGTTGGATAAACCGGGTGATTTAGCGGGGTTGTTAACTAATCTGGAGCCGAATGATGTGTTGTTTATTGACGAGATTCACCGGTTAAGCCCGATCGTGGAAGAGTATCTTTACTCGGCGATGGAGGATTTCAAGATTGATATTATGATAGATAAAGGGCCGGCTGCCCGATCCGTGCAGATCCAATTGAGTCCTTTCACGCTGATCGGGGCGACCACGCGTAGCGGCTTACTGACAGCCCCGTTGAGGGCGCGTTTCGGTATCAATAGTCACTTGGAATATTATGATCTCGACGTGCTGACGGGGATCGTGGAGCGCTCGGCAGCTATTTTAAGAACAAAGATCACGAGTCAGGCCTCGAAAGAGATCGCGTCCAGAAGTCGCGGGACGCCTCGTATTGCTAATGCCTTGTTGCGTCGGGTACGGGATTTTGCCATGGTGAAGGGAAACGGGGTGGTTGATCTTGAAATCACGACCTTTGCGCTGGAGGCTTTGAATATTGATAAGTTCGGGTTGGATGATATGGATAATAAAATCCTGTTGACGATTATTGATAAGTTCAAAGGGGGGCCTGTCGGTTTGACCACGATTGCAACCGCGGTCAGCGAGGATCCGGGAACCTTGGAAGAGGTTTACGAGCCGTTCTTGATCAAGGAAGGTTTTCTGAAAAGAACTCCCCGGGGACGTGAAGTGACGGATTTGACCTACAAGCATCTGCGAAAGAATCGACGAACGGATGACTGGCAAGCCACGTTATTCTAGCTAATTCCGGAGGATTGGGAAAACGGGAAGTGTTGGATAAAATGATAAATTCAAAAGTTTTATTAACGTTAAAAGTGGGCGAAAGCGGGGTTTTGACTTGTTTAATTTGCGGTTTGGATAAAATTTTGAAGAGGATCAATGAGTTATATTTTTGTTAAATAGTATTAAGCCTGTCAATTGTTAAAATGGATTTGTTAAATTTGCGTGTATGAGAAAGCAACAGATAATCATATTAGGAATTGTGTTTGGTATATCCTTGCTGGGATTGATTATTCTCCAGACCAGTTATTTCCAAACGGCTTACGAGGTGAAGAAGGAGCAATTCTTCTACTCGGCTAACCGGGCCATGGATGATATGGTCGATTATATCCGCAAGCAGGAAGAGGCGGGAAGGCTTTCTGAAAGCAGGAATCTGTCTGAGGTCAGAAGTCGGGGAGTGGAGATTGATGCCCCGATCTATATTGACCCGAAACGTCCGATTGCCGTGAAAAATGATCCATCGGCAGTTGCTAATTCGATGCTTAATTTGATTGATGATGATTCGGAGGTGAAGGATGTCAGTGAGTTTGTGGGAAGTAAGTTCAAGGAGGATAATTTGGCCACTTCTATCTCCAAGTTGCAACAAGCCATGAAGGAACGGACCGGGGAAAACTACAGGTTTGTACCGGAAGGGAAAGAGGATAAACACGTGATCGAGGGGCGGGTAGATTTGAATAATCTATATGGTTTTATCGGTAACACGCTGACAGATGCGGGTATCCGTTCCCGTTTTGAATTCGGTATTAAGGAAAATGGTAAATTTATTTTGACTTCCAAGAATTTTTTAAGTCATGTCTCGGATGATGTGACGCTTAGCCGGAAGATATTTCCGGGTGAAAGCTCATCGGCTATCCTGTATCTGAAGTTCCCGGACGCATCATCTGATACGGCAGGTTCCGTGTGGATGGTTCTGCCCGGGGTACTGATCACGATTGCTATCGTGTTTTGTGCCGTGTTCTGTCTGATCGTTATTGTCCGGCAGAAAAAGTTGTCGGTTATCAAGAATGACTTTATTAATAATATGACGCACGAGTTCAAAACCCCGATTGCGACAATTTCTTTGGCATCCCAGATGTTGAAGGACGGGGCGGTGACGAATACCCCGGAGACCATTGACCGGGTGGCCACGATTATCCGGGATGAGAGTAAACGTTTAACTTTCCAGGTGGAACGGGTGTTGCAAACGGCCTTGTTCACGGAAACCCGGATGAAACTAAAGCTAAAGAATATAAATATTAATCAGTTGATTGAAGATTTATTGCCTAAATTTAGCTTACGTGTGGAGGATAAAGGGGGTAAGTTCTCCGCTTATCTTGAGGCGGATCAAGATGAAGTGCTTGCGGATGAGGTGCATGTGACAAACATGATTTCCAATCTCGTGGATAACGCGATAAAATATTGTGTAAAACCACCAGAAATTACCATTTATACTCGTAATAAAGATAAAGAAATTATAATAAGTGTCATTGATAATGGCATAGGAATTGCTAAGAAAGATCAGAAGTTGATCTTCGAAAGATTCTATCGTGTGTCCACGGGGAATTTGCATGACGTGAAGGGATTCGGCTTGGGACTATCATATGTGAAGAAAATCGTTGAGGCTCATGGTGGAAGGATAGACGTGGAAAGCTCCCTTGAAAAAGGTAGTTGTTTTGACATCATTTTACCTTTAACCGTAAAAAAGCAAAAAATAAAGAGAACCTTATTTTTCTAAATTCGTATATTTTTACAGAGAATTAAAAAATGAGAATTATTTAAAACAACATAGCTATGGATGAGAAAATTAAAATTTTATTGGCAGAGGATGATACCAACTTGGGTATGCTTCTTAAAGAATATTTGAGAGCTAAAGGTTTTGAGACCGTTTTATGTGAGGATGGAGAGATTGCATATGAAAGGTTTTTGAACGAACCGTTTGACATTTGCATTTTCGACGTGATGATGCCTAAAAAAGATGGTTTTACGCTTGCGAAAGAAGTTAGACAGATCAATAGCGAAATTCCGATTATTTTCTTGACGGCTAAGTCGATGAAAGAAGATGTGTTGGAAGGATTCAAGTTAGGAGCCGATGATTATATGAGCAAACCTTTCAGTATGGAAGAGTTGTTGCTTCGTATCGAGGCTGTCTTGAGAAGATCAACCGGGTTGAAACCGGAAGACGAACAAGAGATCTTCAAGATTGGTAAGTTAACATTCAATTCTAAGAAACAAACCTTGTTTGACGGGGAAGAAGAACAAAAATTGACCACGAAAGAGTCTGAGTTACTTCGTCTGTTGTGCTTGAATGTAAACAAGGTATTGGAGAGAAACTACGCTTTGAAGAATATCTGGGCTGACGACAATTACTTTAATGCCAGAAGTATGGATGTTTATATCACGAAGTTACGTAAACATTTGAAGAAAGATCCGTCGGTGGAAATTATCAATGTTCACGGAAAAGGATATAAATTGATTCTTTGATGATAAAAAGGGGATTCGGAAGAGTCCCTTTTTTGTTGGAAGTTGACAGGTTTCAAGTTGCAAGTTAAAAAGTTTCTATGTAAACTTGCAAACGATAACAAGTCAACTTTTGTTTTATAGTTAAGGACAATAATTTTAAAGAGATGAAAATAGCGATAGCATGTGACCATGCCGGTTACGAGTACAAGGAACGGTTGGTGAAATACCTTCGGGAAAAAGGTCATGAAGTAAAGGATTTCGGTGCTTATTCTGCCGAGAGTATGGACTATCCGGATACAGCTCATCCGATGGCTGCGGCCGTGGAGGCTGGTGAATATGAAAGAGGAATTGCCATTTGCGGAAGTGGTAACGGCATTTCCATGACCGCCAATAAGCATCAGGGTATTCGTTGTGCTTTGTGCTGGAACATGGAACTTGCAGCTTTGGCTCGTCAGCATAATAATGCGAACGTGGTTGGATTGCCTGCTCGTTTTATTGCTTACGAGGAAGCTCAAAATGTGGTAGACGTTTTCTTGTCAACAGATTTTGAAGGTGGTCGCCACCAAAGAAGGGTGGAGAAGATTCCGGTAAAATAAAAGGGTTGGAAGGTTCATAAAGTTTATAAGGTCTATAAAGTTCCTGGTCCCCCGAGGGGCGCTTTGTCTATGACAGCTTGAGCTGCCGTTAAACCATTGTCCGAAGGACACCCGTTACTTTATAGACCAGTAATGTGGCCAAAAATAGTTGGTAACATTTTTCCAATTAAAGCTTATCTTTGAATAGTAAAGTCGAAGAGGAAACAGGCACTGCTGGGGAGCAACCTGCCAGAAATAGACTTTTCAGATTATACAGTAAAAGGGTACCACCTCAACGTGGTACTCTTCTTTCTTCTCCTTTTGCCACTTTTACTGGTAATCTTTCATGTCTAGGAAAACCCAGTTCCAGTTTGGTTTTTAAACCATATGTACCATCGTAAAAAATTTTTGAAATGTTCTCTTGATAAACCCCTATGAAACGAGATATCATCTTTCAGGTGAGAAAAGAACCCCTCTAAACAATTCGTCGTGCGAGGGATCCTGGTGTTGTTCAGGTAGTGGAACATGCAAGGCAAGGCATTCTTTATGGTGTTATAAGCACTGTACAAGGCCTTGTGCGTGCGCCACATCCTTCCGCTCTGTTCATTGTATGTTTGGTGGAATAGATACTCGCTGGTATCGTTAACCCAGGAAGTAAAGGCATTAACAAAGAGTTCTCTTTTTTCTATCGAGTCTATTTTGCACACGGTCATGGCGATAGTCCTTAAACGACGTCCCTCCACGCTCTTGTGGTCTTTCTTGAGATAGGCTAAACAACCACGTTGAACATGTACCAGGCAACGTTGAACCAGGATAGGCCCGTGATTCGTGCCATGTTCCTTGTTATATCTTTTTATCCACTTGTTAGCGTCTTTTATCGCCCGGATAATGGATTTATGACCATCACAAGTTACACTCTCGATGACGATGCCCAGGCTCATGATATTAATTAAATCTTGGTAGATTTCATCGGCATACTCGCCACTTGTTGTCCGGTAAAGTAACGTCTCTTTCAACTCGTTTTCTCGATAGATAAACAAGCATATCTTGTTACTAAAATAAGTCCCATCCACGACCAGGTTAACCAAGCGATATTCTGGAATTACCCAACATGGATAACGATTTAAATACACGGAAAATTTACGACGAAGAGTACGGGTGCTAAGCCCTGAATCTCGTGATATTGATTCCAGGGTTTGACGGTAAATGACCCACTTCTTAAACCAAATCAACTCGTTCGTTCTTTTGACTGGTTCATTTTTTATCGTGAAATAGATGCCACAATGCAGGCAACGGTAACGTTGTTTACCAGATTGTTTACCCCACTTTATCGTGTCGGTCGATTGGCATGACCAACAACGAGCTTTCCTACTAGATTTTTCCATAAAAATTACCTTAATTGAAAACGTTTTCAATTAAGGTAATTAATCATTCTGGAATTCAAATCGTTATAAAGAATTTACCAACTATTTTTGGCCACATGGCC